>Ga0325401_1000001_pt1 | contig 976437 bp, 967 predicted proteins | sample PopdelMetagenome_FD_205666 | JGI IMG/M metagenome (GOLD analysis project Ga0325401, IMG submission 205666) | Populus deltoides microbial communities from Bellville, Georgia, United States - Xylem-PdKOR-R2 | ecosystem: Host-associated > Plants > Phyllosphere > Stem > Wood/Secondary xylem...
TGGTTTTTGGGGGGGGGGCGCGCCCCGGGCCCCCCCCCCCCCCCCCCCGCTTCACGCCTGTCGTGCTGCCCAGCCGCGCATGGTCGCGGCCAGGTACTCGGCAAAGCCGGGTTCGATCGCCTCGTAGCGGGCCACGAAGTCGGGATGCGCGAGGTAGGTATCCGCAAGGCACGCATAGGCGGCGGGCGGTACCGGCCGGTTCCACGCGGCCGATACCCAGGCGCGGTGCCGCTCGACCAGCGGATCGAGCGCGGGCGAACCGGCAGCGGTGCCGTCGCGAAGGCCTTGCGCCAGCCCCTGCTCCAACGCCCGCAGCTCCTTCATGGCCGCGTCACGTTCCTCTGCGCTTCGTGCCCCGACATGGGCCCGGCTCGCCGTCACATCGTCGCGGACGGCAGGCCCGTGGCGGCTTTCCAGCCATGCCTCATACCCGGCCTGCCTGGCCGGATCGACGATGCCGCGGTAAAGGTCGCTGTCCGTCATTGTCTCTTCTTCCGTCAGCGAGGCGATCGTGCGGTCGATCGTCCTCAGCATGCCGGCCAGCCGCTCCGCCTCCGCCGCGATGCGTTCCCGCTGCTCGCGAAGAGCGGCGAGCCGATCGAAACCGGGCGCATCCAGTATGTCGCCGATCCGTTCGAGCGGGATACCCAGCTCGCGATGGATCAGGATCTGCTGGAGGCGCAGCAGTTCGTTGCGTCCGTAGAGACGGTAGCCGTTGGTGCCGAAAAGGGCGGGCCGAAGCAGGCCGATACTGTCGTAATGGCGAAGCGTGCGGACGGATACACCCGCCATCCGCGCCACCATGCCCACCCTGTGCATCGTTCCGTTCCTCTCGCTCCATCCGCGAGGAGGGTCGATAGTCCCTGACACTGCGAGAGGGTCAATATGGAAATGGAAGGATGGCTGGGTCACTTCGCCCGGCCTCAGCGCTGGTGACCCCTACGGGACTCGAACCCGTGTTTTCGCCGTGAGAGGGCGACGTCCTAGACCGCTAGACGAAGGGGCCGTTCGCGGTGGAGGCGGGCCAGTATCCGGGGCGGGGGGCGGCGTCAAGCGGGGAGGGTGTAGCTTTTCCGCGGGTCGGTTCGATGGCTGCCGAACGGGTCGCTCTGCGCTCGCCGGCCGGCACCGGCGCGCGGCGCTTACGCCGCTGCGCGCCGGCGCTCCGCCATTTCCGCGTTCAGCATCTCTGCCAGCAGAAACGCTAGTTCCAAACTCTGCGCGGCGTTGAGGCGGGGGTCGCAATGCGTATGGTAGCGGTCGGCCAACGATTGGTCGGTCACGTCCACCGCGCCGCCCGTACATTCGGTGACGTTCTGGCCCGTCATCTCGACGTGGATGCCGCCGGCGTGGCTGCCCTCGGCGCGGTGCACCGCGAAGAAGCCGCGCACTTCGGCCAGGATACGATCGAACGGACGCGTCTTGTAGCCCGACACTGCCTTGACGGTGTTGCCGTGCATGGGGTCGCAGGACCAGACCACCGGATGCCCCTCGCGCCGGACGGCGCGGACCAGCCGGGGCAGGTGCGCCTCGATCTTGTCATGGCCATATCGGGTGACGAGCGTCATCCGCCCGGGCGTGCGCGCCGGGTTCAGCGTGTCCAGCATGGCCAGCAGCGCGTCCGGCTCAAGGCTGGGTCCGCACTTCAGACCGATGGGATTGCCGACGCCGCGCAGGAACTCGACATGCGCGGACCCGTCGAAGCGGGTGCGGTCGCCGATCCACAGGAAGTGCGCGGACGTGTCGTACCAGTCGCCAGTCAACGAATCGCGCCGGGTCAGCGCCTGTTCGTACGGGAGCAGCAGCGCCTCGTGGCTGGTGTAGAAGTGCGTCTGGCTGAGCTGCGGCACCGTTTCGGGGTCGATGCCGCACGCCGCCATGAACTCCAGCGCCTCGCCGATCCGGTTCGCCGTCTCGCGATATTTCTGCGCCCAAGGGCTGGAGCCCAGGAAATCGTGCGTCCAGCGGTGTACCTGATGCAGGTTGGCGTAGCCGCCCTGAGCAAAGGCGCGAAGCAGGTTCAGCGTCGCGGCCGACTGGGCATAGGCGCGGATCATGCGCTGCGGATCGGGGGCCCGCCCCTCCGGCGTGAAGGCGATGTCGTTGACGTTGTCGCCACGGTAGGAGGGCAGCTCCGCATCGCCCACCGTCTCCATGGGTGCGGAGCGCGGCTTGGCGAACTGGCCTGCCATACGCCCCAGCTTCACCACCGGCAGCTTGGACGCGAAGGTGAGCACCACCGCCATCTGGAGGATGACGCGGAACGTGTCGCGGATATTGTCCGGATGGAACTCCGCGAAGCTCTCCGCACAGTCGCCGCCCTGGAGCAGGAAGCCCCGGCCATCCGCGACCTCCGCCAGGGCCGCGGTGAGATTGCGCGCCTCGCCCGCGAAGACCAGCGGCGGGTGGTTGCGGAGCGTGCCGGTGGCGGCATCCAACGCGGCGGGATCGGGATAATCGGGCAGCTGGCGAGCCTCGAAACGGGTCCAGCTGTCGGGGGCCCAGGAGGCGGCCATAATAAAGTCCGGAACGGTTGCGTGTGACGATCGGTCATGCGCCTGTCCGGCGCCGGACGCAACCGATGCATCCGGCGGCGCACTCGGTGAAGTGTCTAGTGCCGTTGGCCGGTCTTGATGCCGCGCAGGCGGAGCCGTCGCGCCGTGCGGCGGCGGTGGGCGACCATGACCCAAGTGAGGCTGCTCACCCCGATGATCGTCATCAGTCCGTAGGCGATCAGTAGCCGCGCTTCCAAGAAAGGCTCTCCCCGGTTGTCTCTGGTCGGTGCGGGGCGCAATACCGGCATAGTGGGGCGCGGCACAAGCGGTCGGGATCAGTCCCCATCCACTGCGCGCAGGATCGCCCGGCCGTAGGCCGTCTTGGAAAGCGCGTTTCCGCGTTCGCGCGCTTGGTCGGCGGAAATGAAGCCCTGTTGGAACGCGATCTCCTCCAGGCAAGCGACTTGGATGCCTTGGCGGTGCTGAAGCGTGCGGACGAACTCGGACGCCTCCAGCAGGCTGTCGTGCGTGCCGGTGTCAAGCCACGCATAGCCGCGGCCCATCTGTTCGACGTAAAGCTCGCCCAGCTCCATGTAGAGGCGGTTGAGATCGGTGATCTCATACTCGCCGCGGGCCGACGGCTTCAGGTCGCGCGCCAGTTCGGTCACGCGTTCGTCGTAGAAGTAGAGGCCGGTCACCGCGCAGTTGCTCTTCGGCTGCGAGGGCTTCTCCTCCAAGCTGAGCGCGCGGCCTTGCCTGTCCAGCTCGACCACGCCGTAGCGCTCCGGGTCCTCCACCCGATAGCTGAACACGGTGGCGCCTCGCGTCCGCTGGGCAGCGGAGGCGAGAAGGTCGGTGAGGTGCGCGCCGAAGAAGATGTTGTCGCCCAGCACTAGGCTGGCCGGGCCGCCGTCCACGAACTCGGCGCCGAGGGTGAACGCTTGCGCCAGCCCCTCAGGCCGGGGCTGCTCGGCATATTGGACGCGGAGGCCCCAGGGCTCGCCCGTGCCGAACATGCGCTGGTAGTTGGGCAGGAACTCGGGGCTGGAGATGATGAGCACGTCCCGAATGCCAGCCAGCATCAGCACCGACAGGGGATAGTAGATCATGGGCTTGTCGTAGACGGGCAGCAGCTGCTTGTTCACCGCCAGCGTCGCGGGGTGGAGGCGTGTGCCGGAGCCGCCGGCCAGGATGATGCCCTTCACGCAGGTTCTCCGATCAGTTCGTCCAGGATGTCGGACAGCGCCGCCTGCCAGGGCCGCGGCGCGATGCCGTAGGCTGCGCCGATGGCGTCGTGGGACAGGAGCGAGTTGGCCGGGCGCCGCGCGGGCGTGGGATAGTCCACCGTGGCGATCGGCTCAACACGCGCCGATGGTCCGCCGCGCGCCGCCGACTGGCGGAAGATCTCCACCGCAAAGCCGGCCCAGCTGGTCTCGCCGGCGTTGGAGAAGTGGAACACGCCCGTGGGCGCGGACTCGTCCTCGGCCATGCGTGCGGCGATCGCGATCAGGGCCTCCGCCAGATCGCCGGCGGCAGTGGGGCTGCCGCGCTGGTCGTCCACGACGCGAAGGGTGTCGCGCTCGGCGCCGACGCGGAGCATCGTCTTGACGAAATTGCCGCCGAAGGGGCTCACCACCCACGCGGTGCGGATCACCGCAGACCGCGCCCATGCCGTGCGAACGGCCAGCTCGCCGCCCAGCTTGGAGGCGCCGTACACGCCGACCGGGCCAACGGGGTCATGTGGCTCGCGCGCGCCGGATGCTGATCCTTCGAACACGTAATCCGTCGACACCTGCACCAGCGGCACGTTGCCTTTCCGGCACGCAGCGGCCAGCGCGGCGGGCGCCATCGCGTTCACCGCCCAAGCGGCGACCGGATCGTCCTCAGCCCGATCAACGGCGGTATAGGCCGCACCGTTGATGACGGCGGCCCAGGGACGCGACGCCACATAGGCGGCGACCGCACCGGCATCGGTCAGGTCCAGTTCGTCCCGGTCGATGGCATGGGGCGCGAACCCCTCCGGCCAGCGCGCGCGCTGGAGCTCGCGGCCGAGCTGCCCGGCGCCGCCGGTTATCAATACCTCACGCATGACGGCGCCTCAGGCGGCCAGGCCGCGGCGCTCGGATGCCTTGGCGTCGACCATTGGGCGCCACCACGCCTCATTGTCCAGATACCAAGCCACCGTCTTCTTGATACCCGTCTCGAACGTCTCGGCCGGCTGCCAGCCCAATTCACGGCCGATGCGCGCGGCGTCGATGGCGTAGCGCTTGTCGTGGCCCGGGCGGTCGGCGACATGGGTGATCTGGTCGGTGTACGGCCTGCCATCGGCGCGCGGACGCAGCCGGTCCAGTATGGCGCAGACTGTGTGCACCACCTCGATGTTCTTTTTCTCGTTGTGGCCGCCGACATTGTAGGTCCGACCGATCTCGCCGCGCTCGAACACGGCACGCAGCGCGCGAACGTGATCCTCGACATAGAGCCAGTCGCGCACCTGGTCGCCCGCGCCGTAGACGGGCAGCGGCTCGCCCGCGAGCGCCTTCACGATCATCAGCGGGATCAGCTTCTCTGGGAAGTGATAGGGCCCATAATTGTTCGAGCAGTTGGTGATGAGCACCGGCAGGCCGTAGGTATGGCCCCAGGCGCTGACCAAATGGTCGGAACCTGCCTTGGACGCGGAATAGGGCGAACGGGGATCGTAGGGCGTATCCTCGGTGAAAAGCCCTTCCTCGCCCAGCGAGCCATAGACCTCGTCGGTCGAGATGTGATGGAAACGGAACGCGTCCTTCGCGGCGCCGTCGAGCGACTGCCAGTAGCTGCGTGCCTCGGACAGCATCACGAAGGTGCCGACCAAGTTGGTCTGGATGAACGCCTGAGGGCCGTCGATCGATCGGTCCACATGGCTTTCGGCCGCCAAGTGCGTGATGATGTCCGGCCGGAAGCGTCGGATTGCCTCGCCCACCGCGCTCGCGTCGCAGACGTCGCCCTGGACGAACTGGTAGCGGTCGGATCGTGAAATTCGCTCCACCGTCGACAGCGTGCCGGCGTAGGTCAGCTTGTCGAAGTTGAGAACCTCATGCCCGCTGTCCTCGATCAGGTGCCGCACCAGGGCCGAGCCGATAAAGCCGGCACCGCCGGTGACGAAGATGCGCATCAGAAAACCCCTTGGTCGAGCGGCAGTAGCGGACGGCCGTCATAGTCGAATGCGCTGTTGAAGTCGTTAAGCGCCGGCAGTCGCGCGTCCTTGGCGCTGAGTTCCGGCGCCGTACCCGGTGGCAGCGGCCAGTCCACGCCCGCCCCGTTCCAGGCAATGCCCCCGTCCGCCTCCGGCGCGTAGAGGTGCGACACCTTATAGACGACCTCCGTATCGGGCTCCAGCGTCAGGAAGCCATGCGCAAAGCCGACGGGCACATAGAGTTGGCGTCCGTTCTCCGCCGACAGCTCGGAGCCGACAGACCTGCCATAGGTGGGCGAGCCGCGGCGGATGTCCACCGCCACGTCCCAGATACGTCCGCGTACGCAGCGGACCAGCTTGGCCTGACCGGCCGGCGGCGCCTGGAAGTGGAGCCCGCGCAGGGTCCAGGCGGGACGGGACAGCGAATGGTTGTCCTGCACGAAGCGGCAGTCGATGCCGCGATCCGCGAACGCCTTCTCGGAATAGGATTCTGTGAACCAGCCCCGTGTGTCGCCGTGGCGTACGGCATCGATCAGCTGGACGGGATTCGCAGAGTTCGCCATGACCCGCTGAGTAGCCAGCGAGGGTAAATGAAGCAATGACGGCACGGGGCGCGCTGCTTGCCGCGGCCATGGTGTTCGCGAGCGCAGCTCCTGCGTCCGCGGTGGGCATCGACCATGCGGCACTCCGGACGGTGGATGCGCGCATGGCCGCGATCGCGAGCCGGCTGGCGGTTGCGAACACGCCGCTGTGCCGTGAACTGGTGCCCGTTTCCGGCTTGGTCCTGCACGCGCTTCAGCAATACGCGCCCGACGAGCGCGAGGCCGCGCAACGTGCCTTTCGCTTCGAGACGCCCGTGTCGATAGAGGCTGTGGTGCCCGGCAGCGCCGCCGAGCGCGCCGGCGTTCGCGCCGACGACGGGCTGATGGCGGTGAACGGCCGCCCGGTCGCCACCGACCCGGCAGTGGGCGCCGCGAGCGCCGCCTCGCGCGACGCGGCCCAGGCCATGTTGAACGGGTCGGACGGCGCGCTACGCCTCACCCTGCGACGCGACGGCCGGGACCGGACGGTGACGGTCGCCGCCCCGCGCGGTTGCGCGTCCAGTTTCGAGGTGCTGCTCGGTCCCGGCTTCGACGCATCGGCGGACGGGCGGCTGGTGCAGGTGGGAGTGCAGTTTCTGGAGCGGTACAGGGACGATCAGGTGGCGGTGATCGTCGCGCATGAGCTCGCGCACAACATCCTGCGACATCCCGACCGACTGACCGCGGCGCGTGTCGATCGCGGCCTGCTGAGGGAGTTCGGGCGCAACAGCCGGCTGTTCCGCCGCACGGAAGAAGAGGCGGATCGCCTGGGCGCGATACTTTACCGTAACGCGGGGTGGGACCCGGCGGACGCCGTCGCGTTCTGGCGTGACCATGGCCGCGAGGTGGATCGCGGTCTGCTCCGGTCGCGCACCCATGCGGGTGCCCAGGCGCGTGCGCGGTCGATCGCGGCGGAGTTGGCGGCGATTCCTCACGACGCGCCCATGCCCTATGTGCCGCCTTGGCTATCCAGCCGGGACGAGCCGCTTCAATAGCCGAGGTCGAGGTTCGCGACGTTCCTGAGCGGGCGCCCGGCGCTGTAGGCTTCCAGGTTCTCCCGGAACAAGGCGGCCGCGCGGCGGAACATCTTGGTCTGGCTCCGGCCGGAAAGATGCATCGAGATTAGGCAGTTGGGCGCCGTCCATAGGGGATTGTCGGCGGGGAGCGGCTCCGGGTTCGTAGGATCCAGAAAGGCGCCGCCAATCGTCCCGGCGTTCAACGCCTCCAGAAGGGGCGCCTCCTCGATCATGTCGCCGCGTGCGATGTTCACGATCCAGGCGTCTGATTTCATGGCGGAAAGCTCCGCCTCGCCGATCATCGCCTTGGTTTCGTCGGTGGAGGGCGCCGCCAGCACCACCCAGTCATACTCGCCCAGCCGGGCGCGCCATGCGTCGGGCGTGATCGTAGCGTCACGGCCCGAGCGCGTGACGCCCGTCACCTGGACGCCGAACGCCGCCAGCCGCTCGCCGATCAGGCGGCCGATCGCGCCATAGCCGACGACCAGCGCCTTGGTCTCGAACAACTCGATCTTGCCCGGCGCGTCGCGCGGCCACTGGCGACGGTCCTGCGCGCGCACGACCTCATCGTATCGCTTGGCGGCGGCCAGGACACCCAGCACCGCGTATTCGGCCACCGCATAGGCGTTGATGCCCACGCCGTTGGTCAGGGTGACGCCGCGTTCCCGTAACAGGTCCAGCGGAAAGGCGTCGAGGCCGGCATAGATCGTGGACACCCACTTCAGCGCGGGACCGGATGCCCGGATCGCATCCGCGACACGCTCGGTGGGTTGCATGTCCACCCAGGCGATCTCGGCATCGGCGATGCCGGCATGCGCCTCCTCCGGGCTGGCGAACCAGGCGACCTTCAGGTCGGCCGGCAGGTGCGGTTCCAGTATGGGTCTGGCGGCGGCGGGTAGGACGGCCTTCATGGCTTCAGCTGAACCCGGCCAGGCTATGCCGTCAATAGCGAGGCTCAGTGGCGGTGGCGGTCACGGCGGATCATCGGGCGCCATCGCACTCCTAGGCTGACCGTCAATGGCCAGAACCAGGTGTTGGCCAGGTCGGCGAACGTGTCCGCCGCGCGCCAGCCATAGGCCAGATAGTCCAGCAATTCGTTGCCCAGTTCGGCCGCGACCACGAAGGCGAATGGGATCAGCGTGCCGAGCGACCGCCCCGTGGCGATCCGCGCGATCATAAGCACGGCCAGCCCGGCATGGATGTGAAGGATCGAGTCGGGCAGGCCGGTGCCATCCCCGATCCACAGGATCCAGCCATGGTAAATCTGCACAAAGCGGTTCACGCGTCCGGTCCCCGCCAATCCCAACCCAAGATGTCGCCGTCCATCACTTCTACGCCGGCCGCGAGGAGTTCGTCCCGAATCGCGTCCGACCGCGCGAAGTCCTTGGCCTTGCGCGCGTCCTGCCGTGCGGCGAGCCGTGTCGCCACGTCCTCCTCCGTCAGCAACGCCGCGGCCGGTCGCACGCGCAACGCCGCACGTGTAAGTGTCGCAAGCTCAAGGCCGAGTACCGCGTCGAAGTCGGCGAGCGCCGCCACCCGCTCGTCGGGCGAGACCCTCTTGTCGGCCAGCATCGTCTCCAGCGTGACGAGCACACGCGCCGTGTTCAGGTCGTTCGATACTGCGGCGTCCAGCTGTTCGCGATAGCCCGCGACCGAGGCGACAGATGCTGCGGGCTTGTGCGCCCGCAAGCCCTCGATCGCCCCCACCAGCCGCTTCAGCCGGACGGAGGCGGCGGAAAGCTGGTCCCAGCCGAACTCGAGTTCCGACCGATAGTGCGCCTGGAGGCACAGCATCCGATAGGCAAGCGGATGGTAGCCACGATCCGTCAGCACCTTTAGCCGCAGGAACTCACCGGTGGATTTCGACATCTTTCCTGCATGATCCAGCAGAAAGTTGTTGTGCATCCAGAAGTTGGCGCCCGTGTCCGCGCAAGCTCCACGCGCCTGGTTCTGCGCGATCTCGTTGGGGTGATGGACCTCCCGATGGTCGATGCCGCCCGTGTGGATGTCGAACCGCGCGCCCAGATATTCGCGGCTCATGACAGAGCATTCCAGGTGCCAGCCGGGCGCGCCGCGGCCCCATGGGCTGTCCCATTCCATCTGGCGGTGCTCGCCGGGCGGCGTGGAGCGCCAGACCGCGAAGTCGGCCGGGTAGCGCTTGCCCTCCACCGTGCCGATACGGCCTTCCAGCGTCTCAGGCTCCTCGGGCGCCGCGTTGCCGCGTGCCAGCCGGCCGTAATCGGGCACGCTGGACGTGTCGAAATACAGGCCGCCGGGCAACGGGTAGCAGTTCTGCTCGATGGCCTCGGCAAAGGCTATCATCTGAGGCACGTGGTCCGTCGCCACCGCCCACCGCGTCGGCGACGTAATGTTGAGCGCGGCGACATCCGCCTTGAACGTATCCGTATAATGGGCCGCGATCTCCCAGATGGATCGCTGCTCGCGCTCGGCCGCGCGCTCCATCTTGTCGTCACCGGCATCCGCGTCGGACGTCAGGTGGCCCACATCGGTGATGTTGACCACGTGGGTGACGGGCCAACCCTTCCACCGAAGGGTCCGGACCAGCGTGTCGGCGAACAGAAAGGCACGCATGTTGCCGACATGCTGGTAGTTATAGACGGTTGGCCCGCAGGTGTAGACGCGCACGTTCGACGGGTCGATCGGCTCGAACCGCTCGGGGGTTCGGGAAAGGCTGTTGTACAGGGTCAGCGGCGTCATGCGGCCAGCGCCTTAGCCGCCGGGACGCGCCGGAGGAAAGGGGCGTAGGAACGGGATGGGGACGGAGGCCCCGGCCGGCACAGGGCAAAACCGGCCGGGGCGGGCGCGGCGGAACAGGGGAGCCCGCCGCGCCGTCTGGGCAACCTATCGCGCGACGCCGATCAGGGCGGTCGCGGTGTATCCGGCGGACGCACTGCCGGTGAAACTGGGGGTCTGCTGCGCGACCTGGGCGGCCGTGTTGTCGCCGAAGATGCCGTCGGACGAGAGCGACACGCGGGCGAAGCGGGTCGCGCTGCCCGGATAGGTGGTCGTGTCCGCGTACACGGCGGACGCGATCGCGGCAGGCATCGCCAGCTGGGACGTCAGCACCGCATAGCGCCCGCTGGTCGCATTCGACAGGGTCGAGAATACCTCGAAATGCATGTGCGGCCAGCGCCCGTCGTAACAGGCGGGAAAGATGGTGGTGAAGGTCACCTGGCCGTTCGCGTCCGTTACCTGGACACCGCGCAGGTAGCTCTCGTTCGCCGCGCCGCTGTACAGCGAGTAGTTGCCGTTCCGGTCGGCGTGCCAGAGGTACACGGCATAGCCTGCCAAGGGGGCGCAACTGGCGTTCACGTTGACCACCGTCAGCGTCAGAGTCAGCGCGACGCCCGTCGCCACCGTGTTGGTGGTCAGGAAGCTCGACCGTATGTCCGACCGGACGATGCCGCTGGCCGTCAGCGCGTTGCTGGTGGACCCGGACGAGGTGTTGGTTCCGTCCGCGGGATAAGGGCCGGCCGTCTCGGTCGGGTCGACGAGGCAGGCGCCGGTCGGCGTGGGCGTGCTGGTGGTGGGCGTCGGCGTGGACGTGGTCGGCGTCGGAGTCGACGTGGTGGGAGTGGGCGTGCTGGTACCCGAAACCACCGCCACGTCGTCCGACGATCCGCTGCCGCCGCATCCGGTCACCAGCGCGGCCGTGCCGACGCCCGCGAACCAGCGCAGGGCGCGACGACGCTCGATCTGCTTCAGCAACAGCGGCATGTCCTCTGCCAGGCTGTGTCCGTGATGGTGGAGGCTCATGTCCTGATTTCCCTGTTCTCGATGAAAACGGGTATGGGCGGGCGATTGCACGCCCGTGTTTCGGCGCGCTGCCATATTGTTTCAGTATTTGTCAGGCGGGCAGGATCACCGTTGCCACTGCACCCCGCTCGCCGTTCGCCAGGGCCGCCGACCCGCCGTGCCGCTCCGCGATGGACCGCACGATCGCCAGTCCCAACCCCGTGCCGCCCGTGGCCCGGTTGCGGGAAGGATCGCCGCGAACGAACGGCTCGAACAGCCGCTCGGCCTGCAGCGGGTCGATCCCCGGCCCCTCATCCTCCACCCGCACCGCCACGCGGTCTCCAGCACGATCCCACGCCACACGCGCGCGGCTGCCATAACGTACGGCGTTGCCCAGCAGGTTCGTGAACAGGCGGCGCAGCGCGCCGGGGTCGCCCATCACCACCGCGCGAGGGCCCGGCGTCACCGTTACGTCGTCTCCGGCCGCGCGCATGTCCTCGGCCAGGCTGTCCAGCAGGCTGCCCAGGTCCACCCGCACCGTCTCGCGCTCGGTGGCATCCGCGCGAGCGAAGCCGATGGCGGCTGCGATCATGGCGCGCATCTCGTCCACGTCCGCCGTCGCCCGCAGCCGCTCGGCCTCGGGGAGCATCTCCAAGCGGAACGCCAGCCGCGAAAGGGGCGTGCCGAGGTCGTGCGCGATGGCCGCCAGCATGGCGGTACGCCCCTCAGCATGGCCTTGGAGACGGTCGTGCATGCCCGACACGGCGGCGGTGAGCGCACGCACCTCGGCCGGGCCGCCGGTCGGGAAAACGGGCGGCCCAGCGCCGGCGCGCGCGCGCTGCGCCGCCTCCGCCAGCCGGCCGAGAGGCCGAGCGACCGCGCGCGATATGGCCCAGGCGGCGACGGACAGGGCAACCAGGGTCGCCCCCATCGCGCCGAGCGTCACCAGGTGCCAGCGCGTGAGCAACGGTCCCTCGGGCGTCCGCACCACGCGCCAGCCGCCGCCTTCCTGAACCGCCGCGGTCATGCCACCCACCAGCATGGTCCTTAGACCCGGTGGCTGCGGACCCGCGTAGAGACGCACACGATCAACTGAAGTGCCCAGCTGCTGCGCCAGCCGCACCGCTGCATCCGTCCTGGCCGACTCGCCACGGCGAGCGCTGGGCTCCGCTCGAACCTTTGTCAGGTAAACCAGCTGCGCTTCCATCCGCGGTGGCGGTTGCCCGGGGCGTCCAAACGGACGGTGCTCGAAAGCGGGATGATCGGGAGGCGGGTGGCCCGGCAAGGGTGGGGGACCGCGATCCGTGAGCCGATAAGTCGTTGCGCCTCGCGTTCGAAGGGCGGCTGCCAGGTCGTCAATCGTCACGGGTGCCTCGCGCGGGGGCGGCCCGGAAAAGGTAACGGCAAACAGCACCAGCGTCGCCAGCAGCACCGAGGCGGCCACCAGCGCCAGGATCGACCAGGCCAGCGGCGTTCCGCGCTGCCGGGCGCGTTCAGCGCCGCTCAACATCGGCCGTGAACATATAGCCCTCGTTGCGCACGGTGCGGATCAGCTCGTCACCGCCTGCCTGACCGCCGCCATGCTCATCCCGCCCGAGCTTCCGGCGGAGTCGGCTGACCTGGACATCGATGGCGCGGTCGAAATGCTCCGCCTGCACCCCGCGCGAGGCATCGAGCAGGAAGTCGCGCGTCAGCACACGGCGCGGATGGTCCGCGAACGCCATCAGCAACCGGAACTCGCCATCGGACAGGTTGATGAGTACGTCCTCCGGATCGAAGAGCTGGCGACCCATCGGGTCCAGTCGCCACCCCGCGAAGCGAAGCATGGGGCGGTCGGGCGCACGGGGCGTGGGGCCGGAGACGGGCCGCTCCCCGCGCCGGCGTAGAACGGATCGAATGCGGGCCAGCAGCTCGCGCGGATTGGCAGGCTTGGCTAGATAGTCGTCGGCGCCCATCTCGAGCCCGACGATCCGATCCACGTCCTGCCCGATCACCGATACCACGATGATGGCCGGCGCGGTGGCGCGGTCCATCGAGCGAAGTACGGACAACCCATCCTCGCCCGGCATCATCACGTCCAGCACGATCAGCTGATAGCTATGGCGTGCCAGCGCTTCGCGCATGGCAACGGCATCCTCGGCTTGGTCGGCCTGATAGCCATGCGCGGACAGGAAGCCCGCGGTCAGTTCACGTATGCCGGGGTCGTCGTCCACGACCAGGATGCGGTTCGATAGATCCAATGTCTGTGCTGCCTGCGACATGGTGGCGGCCTAGACGCCCGGCGTATCGCCCGGGTTGCAGCGCTGCAACATGGGCGAAATGGCGACGGGCCATGCGTTTTCGGCGGCAGGCACGCGACGCGCCATCCGGGTTGCTTCCATGCCGGCCGCCTGCTAGGCGCGCCCCACTTGGCGATGCGGACCCGCTCCGCGTCGCCCACTCGCTTTGTGTTCGGAGCTTCACGGTTTTATGCAGATCATCGTCCGCGACAACAATGTCGACCAAGCCCTTCGCGCGCTCAAGAAGAAGCTGCAGCGTGAGGGCGTGTATCGCGAGATGAAGCTGCGCCGTCACTACGAGAAGCCGTCCGAGAAGCGGGCGCGCGAGCGTGCCGCGGCCGTGCGCCGGGCCCGCAAGCTGGAGCGCAAGCGCGCCGAGCGCGACGGCGCCCGGTAAGCAGCACAATCCGAATACCCGTCGGGCATCTCGCCCGGCGGCACGTTGCGCGCCACCTCTGCAAGTAACCGGGATCGCCGATGTCCACCGTCACCGCCGTTCCGCTGCGTCCCATCAAGCGCGGCTACCTGATCTGGCTGTGGGCGGGCATCGCGCTGGCGCTCGTTTCGGCCTTCGCGCTGGCGCGTCAGGGTGACGACTTCCTGACGCGCAACGCGCGGAGCCGCGGCGTGGTGACCACCGCGTCTGGCTTGCAGTACAGGGTGCTGACACCCGGCAAGGCTGGGGCCGCCAAGCCCAGCAATACCGACGTGGCGCTTGTGACCTACGAGGGCAAGCTGCTGGACGGCACCACCTTCGACAAGTCGCAGCAGCCCACGCCGATGCCGGTCGCAGGCGTGGTGCCCGGCTTTTCCGAAGCGCTGAAGCTGATGCCCAAGGGTTCCAAGTACCGCATCTGGCTCCGTCCGGAGCTCGGCTATGGCGACAAGGCGGCCGGTCCCATCCCGCCCAACTCGACGCTCCAGTTCGACGTCGAGCTGATTGACTTCCTGCCCGAACAGGTGCTGCGCCAGATGCAGCAGCAGCAGATGATGGGCGGTGCCATGGGCCCGGGCGGCATAGTTCCCGGCGGCGCGCTGGGCGGGCGCTGACCTAGTCGCCCGTCTGGATCAGCCAGTAACGGTCATCCTCCAGCCCCAGAGCGGTCAGCCTGCCGGACTGGTAGGCGCCGGTGTCGATCCCGATCCGGTTGGGCCGGAACTCGACCTCCTCGGTGATGGTGTGGCCGTGGACCACCGTCTTTTCGAAAGGGTCGGAGTGCTTCAGGAACGCTCCACGGATCCAGCGCAGGTCTGACACCGCCTGTTCGGCCAGCGGCACGTCGGGCTGGATGCCGGCATGGACAAAGGCATAGTCGCCGCGGACCAGCTGATCCTCCAACCCTTCCAGGAACCGGCGATGATCGGCCGGAACCGCCTCCGCCATGCGACGTCCGAGGCCCTCAAAGTCCAGCCCGTCATATTCCAGCTGGGTCAAGCCGTAGCTGAAGGCCGTTTCCCGACCCCCGGCCCGACAGAACAGTCGGATCATGGCCGCGTCGCCGGCCAGCGTGCCGAGCAGTATCTCCTCATGGTTGCCCGCCAGCACCCGGGTCGGCACCGGGCCCGCAACCAGCGACATGGCGCGCGCCACGACTCCGGCGGAGTCGGGACCCCGATCGACCAGGTCGCCGAGCAGGATCAGCTCGTAGGGCGTGTCTCCGGCGTCGGCGGCGACGCGGCCAAGCAGATCGTCCAGAAGGTCCAGTCGCCCATGCACGTCGCCGATCGCGTAGACGCGGCCGCCCGTCGGTATCGAACCATAGCTACGCTGCGCGCGGCGCGCCGCGCCGAACAATCTTCGGATCATCGTCGTCCAGGAATGGCGGGGTGAGGGACCGATATAGCTCCCGCCGGGAGAGCCGCAACGATCCTCAGGACCGAATAGCGTGCGCGCGGGCCAGGATCGCGGCGATGCGTGCCGCCGCCTTGCCGTCGCCATACGGATTGTGGGCGCGCGCCATGGCGGCGCGGGCGGCATCCTCATCCAGCAGCCGAGCGGTTTCCGTGACGATGCGCTCCTCGTCCGTGCCCACCAGCCGCGCCGTACCCGCCGCCACGCCCTCCGGCCGCTCGGTGGTGCTGCGTAGGACCAGAACCGGCTTGCCGAGCGCCGGTGCCTCCTCCTGAACACCGCCCGAATCTGTCAGCACGAGGTCGCACAGGCTGAGCGCACGTACAAAATGGGGATAGTCCAGTGGTTCGATCAGCGACACATGGTCGTGGTCGCCCAATATCGCCTCCACCATGTGCCGTACGTCCGGGTTTGGATGGACGGGGAAGATGATGCCGGTGTCCGGCCGTGCGGCGATGCGCTCTACGGCCCGGGCGATCGCCGCGAGGGATGAACCGTGGTTCTCACGCCGGTGTGTCGTCACCAGAACCAGCCTTCGCCCCGCGAAGCGGGCGGCGATCGGGTCCAGCTTCCCAGCTAGCGAAGGCCGTTCCGCAATGGCGGCGACCATATGATGCAGCGCGTCGATCACGGTGTTGCCGGTTACGTGGATGCCGCTGGTTATGTTCTCGGATCGGAGTGCTGCGGCCGCGGTCTCGGTGGGTGCGAAATGCAGGTCGGTCACCACGGCCACGGCGCGGCGGTTCGCCTCTTCCGGCCAAGGGTGGTAGATGTTTCCCGATCGCAGGCCGGCCTCCACATGCCCGACGGGTATGCGCCGGTAGTGCGCCGCCAGTGCGCCGGCGAACGCCGTGGCCGTGTCGCCCTGCACGATCACCCGGTCCGGGCGCTCGCGGTCGATCACGGCGCCGATCCCGGTCAGCAGGCGCGCGGTCAGCGTGTCCAGCGACTGGCCCGGCTGCATCAGGTCGAGGTCGTGATCCGGGCACAGGTTTGCCACGGCCAGCACCTGGTCCAGCAGGCCGCGATGCTGGCCGGTGACGCAGGTCACGACCTCCAGCCCGGGCGTGTCGCGCAGGGCACGTGCCACGGGGAACATCTTGATTGCCTCCGGCCGGGTGCCAAAGACGAGGAGCAACTTGACCACAACCACGGGTCTAGTTTTGAACATTTAAGCCCGAGTAACGCGGAACGGCTATTGGTGTGGCGGATTGGTGCCCGTCGCCCTTGTCGAACGTCAGGGCGAACCGAAAAGGGGAAGCAAGAGTGACGATCAAGCCTTTGCGAAAGGCCGTCTTTCCGGTCGCGGGTCTGGGAACGCGGTTTCTTCCCGCCACCAAGGCCATGCCCAAGGAGATGCTGACGGTCGTCGACAAGCCGCTGATCCAGTATGCGGTTGAGGAGGCACTTGAGGCTGGGTGCGAGCAGATCATCTTCGTCACCGGCCGCAACAAATCGGTGCTGGAGGACCATTTCGACGTCGCCTACGAGCTCGAGGCGACCATGACGGCGCGTGGCAAGTCGCTGCAATTGCTCGACGGTATCCGCCAGAAGCCGGGATCACCCGTCTATGTCCGACAGCAGGAGCCACTGGGGCTGGGGCACGCGGTCTGGTGCGCGCGGGAGATCGTCGGCGACGAGCCCTTCGCGGTTCTCCTGCCCGACGAACTGATGGTTGGACGGCCCAATTTCCTGAAGCAGATGGTGGAGGCGTACAACCAGGTCGGCGGCAACCTGGTGGGTGCGCTGGAGGTGCCAGAGAGCGAGACGGACAAGTACGGCATCATTTCGCCCGGCGCGCGCGATGGTCGCCTGACCGAGGTGAGCGCCCTTGTCGAGAAGCCGGCCCGCGGAACGGCGCCGTCCAACCTGATGATTCCTGGGCGCTATATTCTGCAGCCAGAGGTTATGCGCGTGTTGGAGCACCAGACCAAGGGCGCCGGCGGTGAAATCCAGCTGACCGATGCGATGGCGCAGATGATCGGCCGCCAGCCATTCCATGGCTTCACCTTCGACGGTGCGCGGTACGATTGCGGCGACAAGGCCGGTTACATCCAGGCCAATATCGCGCTCGCGCTGGACCGATCAGATATCGGACCGGCCGTTCGGAGTTTCGCGGCGTCGCTACTCGCCTGAGCCGCAAGCCGCGCAGGCGGGATCGGGCGGAAGGCGCAGGGTGCGGAACCGGAGCGACAGCAGGTCGGCGAGCAGGATCGTGCCCGCCGGATCGGTGCCGAAGGGAGCGACGGCGCGGATCACTTCCAAGGCCGCAAGGCTGCCGATCACGCCGGTGACCGGGCCCAGGATCCCGGCCTCGGCGCAGTTCAACTCCGCGCGTTCGGGTGAGGGACCCACGAAGCAGCGGTAGCATGGAAGGTGCGGTTCCCAACCGCGATAAACCGCCAACTGCCCCTCAAACTGGCCCACAGCGGCGGATACCAGCGGTACCCGCAGCGCCAGCGCCGCGTCGGCCACAGCAAGGCGCGTGGCGAAGTTGTCACACCCGTCCAGCACCACATCCGCGCCCGCGATCAGGTCGCGTGCATTGTCTCCAGTGACCCGCAGCGACATGGCCCGGGCCTCGACCGTCGCGTTGATGGCCTGGGCGCGTTCGCTTGCGGCCTGGGCCTTTGGCCGACCGAGATCGCCGGCGGCAAAGATGGTCTGCCGCTGAAGGTTGGAGAGTTCGACGGCGTCGTCGTCGACGATGGTCAGACGCCCGATTCCGGCGCCCGCGAGGTACTGGATCGCCGGAGAGCCGATGCCTCCGGCGCCGATCACGACCACGGAGGCGCGCAACAATTCGCGCTGGCCGGATCCGCCCAGTTCCTTGAGGACGATATGCCGGGCGTAGCGGGCGAGATCGTCGTCGGTCAGTGCGGTGGAAGCGGACACGAGGTCGCTATAAGGGCAGGCATCGCCGCCACAGACAAAAAAATAGCGGCCCGAAGACCGCTATTTCCTTCAACGGTTACCCGTTGCAGCAATCAGTTGCTGTCGGCGTCGTCGTCCGAGTCGGCGACCACGATGATGCCGACGACCACGGCAGCCGCCGCGAGCACCGCAACGATGATGCCGCCGCCCACGGCGTCGCTCTTCTTGCCGGCAACCGAAGCCGCACGAGCGGACTTCGCAACCGACAGGCTGGCCGCCGGGTTCGCCGGAGCCGCAACGGCCGGAGCAACCGCCATCGTGGCGGCAGCGGCGGCCATGAGATACTTCCCAAGACGCATGTTGAACTCCCTTTATGTTCGTCGAGCCGCTTGCCACAACCCATGTTGAGGCGCAACCCGACAACTCCCCGGCTCCACAAGGTTTCCGAGAACCGATGCAGCGCCGCAACAACGTCACGGGTGCATGACCGTTTTAGCGCGACATGTCCCTAGAATAAAGAGGATGAACCAAAAGTTGACAAGGAACGTCGCTCGGTTCGTCTCTTTCACCGGACCGCCTACGACAGGTGATGATCAGCCTGTATCAGCCCGCTGCCGGCATCTCGAGCGAGCCAGGGCCGAGTGGTGAGGGCGGACTGGATTAATGGCGGCTGATCGACCGCTGGCGCCGCGGCAGCAGGCGCCGTGGCGCGGATCACGATCACTAACGGCCCGTTGACCCGAAGCCGCCCGCGCCGCGATCCGTGTTGTTTAGCGCGTCGACCTCGATCAGTACCGCCCTGGGGGCGGGAGCTGGAACGAGCTGCGCGATGCGGTCACCCCGTGCGAGCGAGACCGGCTCGGTGCCGAGATTGGCCAGGATCACCTTCACCTCGCCGCGATAGTCGCTGTCGATCGTGCCCGGCGTGTTCAGGCAGGTGATGCCGTGCCGGAGCGCTAGGCCCGAACGGGGCCGGACCTGCACCTCCCATCCGGCGGGCACCGCGAGCGCGAAGCCGGTGGGCACGGCCAACCGTTCCCCCGGCGCCAGCGTGAGGTCCAGGGCCGCGACCACGTCCAGGCCGGCGGCACCGGCAGAGGCATAGGCGGGAAGGGGGAGCCCGTCGCCATTAGGCAGCCGGCGGACGGGAATGCGGACTTTGTTCACGCCCCAGCTATAGCGCGGACCCGAGCCCTTCTCCAGTTGCGGCCGGTCCGCCAGGAGCGGGTCTCGATAGGGCCGCACCGATGCGCGCCGCCAGCCGCGCGGCGACCTCGCGTTTGGGCAGTAGGGGCCATGTCTCGGTGCCGGCCGCCGTCACAAGGTGCACGGTGTTGGTGTCCCCGCCCATGACGTCGCCCGAAACGTCGTTCGCGACGATCCAGTCGCACCCCTTGCGCAATCGCTTGGCGGCGGCGTGCTCGACCACCTGCTCCGTTTCCGCCGCGAAGCCGACCACCAGTCCCGGCCGTTCGGGCGCGTGCGACAGGCTGGCAAGGATGTCGGGGTTCTCCACCAGCGCGAGCGTGGGCGGCGTGCCGTCCTTCTTGCGCTTCTGGTCCTGCGGCATGTCCACGCGCCAGTCGGCGACTGCCGCCACCATGACGGCGGCATCTGCGGGCAAGGCGGCGGTAACCGCGTCGGCCATCTGGACGGCTGTCTCCACGTCCATGCGGTCCACTCCAGCTGGGGTCGCCAGAGCGACCGGACCCGCCACCAGCGTCACGCGCGCGCCCAGCGCGGCGAGTTCGCCGGCGATGGCGAAGCCCTGCTTGCCCGAGGAGCGATTGGCCAGGTAGCGCACGGGATCGATCGGCTCGTGCGTCGGGCCGGCCGTGACCAGCACGTGGCGGCCGGCAAGGCATGTGGCGGCCCGCGGGGGCGTCGCCGGCGGTGTCGACGTCAGCATCCGTTCCGCCGCGGCCAGGATGACGGCGGGTTCGGGCAGGCGGCCCGGACCCCATTCGCCGCACGCCATGGCACCCTGGTCCGGTTCCATCACGTCGATGCCGTCGGCACGCAGTTGCGCGACGTTGCGGACGGTGGCGGGGTGGAGCCACATGCGCACGTTCATGGCGGGCGCCGCCAGGACCGGCTTGTCGGTTGCGAGCAGCAGCGTGGCGGCGAGGTCGTCGGCATGGCCGCCGACCATGCGCGCCATCAGGTTGGCGGTGGCGGGCGCGACCACCACCAGGTCGGCCTGGCGGCTGAGCTGGATATGACCCATCTCCGCCTCGTCCTTCAGGTCCCAGAGATCGGTATGGACCTTTTCCTCGCTGAGCGCCGCCAGCGTCATGGGTGTGACGAAGTGGCCGGCCCCGTCCGTCAGGACGCAGCGCACCGAGTGGCCGTTGCGGCGGAACAGGCGCACCAGCTCGCACGACTTGTAGGCGGCGATCCCGCCGCCGACGATCAGGAGTATTCGGCTCATCGTACCACCCGCTTGATCGTGATTCGCCGCGAACGCGCACCGGCTGCGCGCGTCGTCCGGGCCAGGCTATGAGGCAGCAGGACGAGCCCGGAAAGGAGCGGCAGCGCCGCGACAGAGCCGACCGGCAGCGTCGTCAACACCGAGGCGGCGGCCAGGGCTGCGAGCGCGGCCGGCACCATCGGCCGCCACGCGTCGCCGCTCATGGCCCAGGCCCACAGCGCGGCGCCCACCATCGGCGCCACGACCGGCTGCGGCAGCAGCATGAGCACCGTCGCCTCCCGGACGGCGAGGGCGAGCGGAGCCAGTCCTGCAACGGGATCGAAGTCGGGCAGCGGCGAAGTCCCCGGCGAAACGCGCGCGATCGCGGCCAGGTGAAGGCCGAAGACCAGCGCCGCGAGGAGGAGCGCGCCGGTCCACCACGCCGCCTCGCGTCGGCGTCCGCCGGCGAGCGCGACACCAGCCGCCGCTAGGAGGACCGGAAGCGCGGCCACGCTCAGCACCGATGCGGCAAGGCCGAGCGCCGTCGCCTCGAGCTGGCGCGTGTCCTGGGGGAGCACGAGCATCCAGGCCGCGAGCAGCCCGGCCCAGACCTCCGGCACGTCGGCTGCGGACGGCAGCAGGCTGGGCGCAAGCGCGACCGCCGGCAGCGCCGCCGCCGCGACCCGCACCCAGCGGCCCGTGCCGGCGAGAAGCAGCCGCGCGTGCCACGCCGCGAACACGACGCCCGCAAGCGCCCAGAGCAGCCCCGTCGCTGCCCAGGTCGGAAGATGCACCCGCACCAGGATCGCCGCGGGCAGCGGAACGGCCCAGCCGCTTGGGCTGCCGGCTCCGTAGGACCGGAGTGCGTCCGCCGCGGCCTGGTAATAGTCGCCGCCGTGCCGCGTGCCGTCCAGCACCGCCGATGTCAGCGCCGCAGGGGTCTGGCGCGGGCCCTCCACGGAGCCGCCGCCCATCAAGCACAGCAGCACCAGGAGGACGAGCAGCACCAGCGCGATCCTGGCCCTGCGCCGTTCGCCCGTATCGGCGCGGACGGGAACGGCAGACAGGAGGCCCGTCATGGGCGTCGTCATCCCCAAGAAAGGCCCGTCATCATCGCCACGCCAGCCCCGGCCGCCGCGGCCAGCGCGGCCACGCCCGCATAGCGCCAGCCCGTGCCGACCCGCACCACCTCCACCTCGCGCAGCGGCGGCTCGGGCGGAGCGCCGCCGGGCGCGGGATAGCGAAGCTCGATGCGTCGGATCAGGTCGGGCAGCCCCGCCAGCGTCCGCACATCGGCGATCAGCCGGTCGGCGATACGCGCCTCCGGACCCAGCTCGCTTCGGATCCATTCGCGGACGAACGGTTCGGCGATGGTCCACATGTTGACGTCCGGGTCGAGCGCGGTGGCCACGCCCTCCACCATGACCATGGTCTTCTGAAGCAGCAGCAGGTGCGGCTGCACGGCCATGTCGAAGTCGCGCGTGATCGCGAACAGGCCGTCCAGCATGTTGCCGATCGACACGTCCTTGACCGGCAGGCCACGCATCGGCTCGCCAACGGCCCGCAACGCGGTCGCGAAATCCTCCACATTATGATGCGGCGGGACGTAGCCGGCCTCGAAATGGATCGCGGCCACCCGCGCGTAATCGCCGGTAATGAGGCCGTAGAGGATCTCCGCCAGCCACACGCGCGCGCGACGGTCGATGCGGCCCATGATGCCGAAGTCGATCGCGGCCACGCGATTTCCGGGCAGGGCGAACAGGTTGCCCTGATGCATGTCGGCGTGAAAGAAGCCGTCGGCGATCGCCTGGCGCAGAAAGGCGCGGACCAGAAGCTGCGCCAGCCGGGGCGGGTCGTAGCCCGCGGCCAGCAGCCCGGCCCGGTCCGACAGCTTGATGCCGTCGATCCATTCCAGCGTCAGCACCTTTCGCGACGTGCGCGGCCAGTCGATGGCGGGAACCACGAAGTCGGGCTCCGCCGTCATTCCGTCCGCCAGCTCGGAGGCGGACGCCGCCTCGCGCCGGAAGTTCAGCTCGCGCGCGGTCCAGCGCTTGAAGGTGGCGATGGTGAGGCGCGGGCGGAGCCTGGCCGCCTCGCCGCCCATGGCTTCCACGTGGGCGGCGGCCCACTCATAGGTGTCGATGGCGCGGGCGAAATCGTCCTCCACGTCGGGCCGCTGGACCTTGACCGCCACCTGGCGGCCGTCCGCCGTCACCGCGCGATGAACCTGCGCGATGGAGGCGGCGCCGACCGGCTCCTCCTCGAACCGCTGGAACAGCGCCTCCAGCGGGCGCCCCAAGCTCCCTTCAACGGCACGCCGTATGACATCGAAGGGGACGGGCGGAAGCCGGTCCTGGAGCTGGCGCAGATCGGCGGCCGCTTCCTCGCCCACTATGTCGGGGCGGGTGGCGAGCGACTGGCCCAGCTTGATCGCCGCCGGACCTACCGCGCGCAGGGCGTCGGCATAGCGCGGCGTCCGGGGCAAGCGCGCTCCCAGGCGGGCGATCCGCGCCAGACGCCGCACGGGCGTGGGCGTGTTCGGGTCGCGCTCGATCCGCAGCAGGGCGCCGTGGCGGGCAAGCGTCCGCCCCCAGCCCCAGAGGCGCCAGACGTGCGTCGCGGTGCTGGTCAAATCTTCCAGCCGCTATGGATCGCCACCAGCCCGCCCAGGATCGGTTCGGCGCGGGTGCGGACAAAGCCGGCGTCCGCCACCATCCGCTCAAACGTCGGAACGTCGGGAAAGCGGCGGATCGACTCGATCAGGTAGCGATAGCTGTCCGCGTCGCCCGCCAGCACGCGGCCGATCCGCGGCACGACCCGGTGCGAGTAGGCGTCGTACACTTCCTTGAAGCCCGGCCAGACGGTGGTCGAAAACTCCAAGCAGAAGAAGCGCCCGCCGCGGCGGAGCACCCGGTGCGCTTCGCGCAGCGCGGCGGGGATGTCGGTGACGTTTCGGATACCGAAGGCAATGGTGTAGGCATCGAACGCACGATCCGGAAAAACCAGCGTTTCCGCGTTCGCCTCCGTCCAGACGAGGCTGGTAATGCCGCGTTTGGACGCACGGTCCATGCCGACTTCCAGCATGGACGGGTTGATGTCGGCCACGGTGACGTGCGCGCCCGTACGCTCCATGCGAAAGGCGATGTCTCCCGTGCCGCCCGCCATGTCCAGGATCTGCTCGCCGGCGCGCGGGTTCACGCGGCGTACGAAGCGGTCCTTCCACATGCGGTGCATCCCGCCGGACATGGCGTCGTTCATCAGGTCGTAGCGCGAGGCCACGCCCGTGAAGACGTCGCGCACGCGGCTGGTCTTCTCAATGGGGGTCACGTCCTCGTAGCCGAAGGACACGGTTGGGGACGCTGTTCCGGTCATGGGCGGCGCCCTAGCGCGAACCTTGCGGGCGGGGCAAACGCTTCCCAACTGCGGCACCGTGCCCGAACTGCCCGAAGTGGAAACAACCGTCCGCGGCCTGGCGCCGATGCTGCTGGATCAGCGGATCGCGCGCGTGACGGTCCGGCGACCGGACCTTCGCCGCCCCTTTCCGGACGATCTTGGCCAGCGGCTGACGGGGGCGCGGGTGACGGCGATGGGACGGCGCGCGAAATACGGCGTGGTTGGAACCGACCGGGGGGACTCGATGATCTTCCACCTGGGCATGTCCGGGCGGTGGCGGCTCGACCCGGACGCGCTCGGCCCGCACGACCATCTGGTGCTGGAAACCGCGGACGGGCGACGTGCGGCGCTGAATGACCCGCGGCGCTTCGGCTCGGTCGATCTGGTGCGATCGGACGATATCGCCTCCTACCCGCCCTTTGCAGCCATGGGCCCCGAGCCGCTTGGCGAGAATTTCCACGCTGCGCATCTCCTGGCAGCGTTCGACCGGCGGTCGGCGCCGGTCAAGGCGCTGCTGCTCGACCAGCGGGTGGTTGCTGGGCTCGGCAACATCTACGTGTGCGAGGCGCTCCACATGGCGCGGATCGCGCCGTCGCGAGCGGCGGGCCGGATCGCGATCCACCGGCTGGAGCGGCTGGTGGCGGCGGTGCGCGAGGTGCTGGCGGCGGCCATCGCGGCGGGCGGTTCCACGATCCGCGACTATGCGCAGCCGGGCGGCGAGCTGGGCTATTTTTCCAGCAAGTGGCGCGTCTATGGCCGCGAAGGCGCCCCGTGTGGATGCGGCGCAACGGTCCGGCGGCGCGCGGAGGGGGGACGCTCCACCTTCTGGTGTCCGGCCTGTCAACGGGGATGAGGTGCAGCAGCGGCAAACGGCGTTGACGTCCCGCGTTGACCATGGAGCGACGAGCCGCTAGGGGCGGCGCTTCGAGCGCACCGGACTTCCGGACTGCGCCCACCCGTATAGCTATCAGAGGACTTCATGGCGAACACGCCGCAGGCGAAGAAGCGTATCCGTCGCAACCAGCGTCGCGCGGAGGTGAACGGCAACCGCGTGGGCCGTATTCGCACCTTCGTGAAGAAGGTCGAGTCGGCGCTGGAGTTGGGCGACAAGGCCGCGGCGCAGCAGGCCCTCCTGGCCGCTCAGCCCGAGATGGCACGCGGTGTGGCGAAGGGTGTGCTTCACCGCAACACGGCCTCGCGCAAGTTCTCGCGCCTGACCAAGAGGGTCGCCGCGCTGGCCTGAGTCGCGCTCTCTCGGCCTGAATTCTGGCCCGTCGGGGATGACCCGGCGGGCTTTTTCATGCGTCACGTTCACCTGCGTTATGGTCTGCATCGACGTCGATCGTGCCCGATCTTTGCTGCCCTCCAGCCGCAATGAGCCAATGCGGTGATCGTCACCGGACGGGTTCGTTGCGTACGTTCGCGGCCGTTCGTCGCTGCTAGGCGTCGTTTCGCCGTCGCCTGCTAAGTCACCGATTTCCCGCGATTCGCGCAGCCATTTCGCGTATCTTCTAAAAGAAACTAAACATTTACAGACACTTGCAATTTTTCCGACGCTTTTCCGCGGCCGGGGGGTGTCAATCCAGTTTATTTGCGGCCGCGCCGGACCGGCAGGGTTGATCGCTGCAACCTGTCCTTCATAATCCGAGCCATACCGCGGTGTTCACCGGGGGACCGGACAGGATCGTGCGGCGCGCCAGATGGCGGCGGCGGTTCGACCGGAAGAATAATTGGACGTCGATCAAAGAACGCGCCGGCGCGACCTGCCGGGAGCGAAGGAAGGAACGCGCTCGTGCTTCACGGCCAGACAATGGGAGGAACGAGCGGCGGCCGGGCCAGTGAGCAGTCCAAGGCGTGGGCGCGCGTGCGCTCCAACCTGCGCGAGTCCGCGGGTCAGCGCCTGTTCGATCAGTGGCTAAAGCCGATCGAACTGGTCGAGGACACGGATACGGACACGGTGAGGTTGGCTCTTCCATCCGCGTTCATGACCAACTGGGTCCGCAGCCACTATGCGGAGCGGCTGGCGATGGAGTTCCGAGCCTTGCTGCCTGGTGTCCGGCAGGTGACGGTGGAGACGCGCAGCCCGGTCGAGACAGCCACGGCCTACGCGCCCGTTGCACCGGAACCGGACGTCGCGGCCGGAGTGACGGCACCGATCGCGTCCGGCGTTCCGCGCCCGGCGCTAGACCCGCGCTTCACGTTCGACCGCTTCGTAGTGGACCAGTCGAACCGGGTGGCGTTCAACGCGGCCAGGGCCATGGCGGAGGCCGGCGCGCCCCGCTTTAGCCCCCTGTTTCTTCATTCCAGCACCGGCTTGGGCAAGACGCACCTCATGCATGCGATCGGCCACGCCTTTCTGGCGACGGAGCCGAACGCGCGCGTGCTCTGCATGTCGGCCGAGCGCTTCATGTTCGACTTCGTGTCGGCGATGCGCGCCAAGGACACGCACGCCTTCAAGGCCCGACTGCGCTCCGCCGACCTGCTGCTGATCGACGACCTCCAGTTCATCGCGGGCAAGGACGCGACGCAGGAGGAGTTCTTTCACACGGTCAACGAGGTCATGGCGGCCGGCAAGCGGCTCGTGATCTCCGCCGATCGCTGCCCGCAGGGGCTGGACGGGGTGGAAGCGCGCATCGTGGGGCGCATGGGCGCGGGGCTGGTCGCCGACATCAAGCCGCCCGAGGTGTCGCTGCGGCGCGCGGTGCTGGAGCGCAAGCTGGCGGACATGCCCGCCGGCCCCGCCGTTCCGGCGGACGTGGTGGAGCTGTTGGCGACGCGGGTGGGCACGTCCATCCGCGAGCTGGAGGGCGCGCTGAACCGGGTCGTCGCCTATGCCCAGCTGACAGGCGAGACGGTGAACGTCGACTTCGCCGTGCAAACGCTGGGCGACGTGCTGCGCGGCGCGCAGAAGCGCGTCACGATCGACGAGATCCAGAAGCTGGTGAGCCAGCATTTCGAGCTGAAGCCGCTGGACCTGGTGTCCGCGCGCCGGGCACGCGCCGTGGCCCGGCCGCGTCAGATCGCCATGTACCTGGCCAAGCGGCTCACCACGCGTTCGCTGCCCGAGATCGGGCGCAAGTTCGGCGGCCGCGACCATTCCACCGTGATCCACGCCGTCCGCAAGATCGAGGAGCTTCGCGACCAAGATCGGGAGATCGACGGCGCTGTCCGCGTGCTGATGCGCCAGCTGGAAGGCTGAACGAAGCGCTGCCGGGCCTCGTGGCCCGGTGACGGCTAGACCAGCAGGCCCATCGCCTGTTGCGCCTGCGCCAACATGGGGGCGGCCAGCGCCCGGGCGCGTTCCGCCCCGCGCTCCAGCACGGCGGAGACGGCGGATCGATCATGGAGGAGCGCCAGCGTCCGGTCGCGGATCGGGCCGAGCGTGGCCACTGCCAGGTCGGCGAGCCGCGGCTTGAACTCGCCGAAGCCCTTGCCCGCGAACTCCGCCACCACGTCGGCCGGCTCGCGGTCGGAAAGGGCGGCGTAGATGGTGACCAGGTTGCGGGCCTCGGCGCGGCCGGCGAGCCCGTCCCACGTGTCGGGCAGCGGGTCGGGATCGGTGCGCGCCTTGCGGAACTTGTCGGCGATCGCGTCGTCGCCGTCGACCAGCTTGACCAGCGACATCTCGGAAGGGTTCGACTTCGACATCTTCGCCGAAGCGTCGCGCAAGCTCATGATCCGCGGCGCTTCCCGGCTTACCAGCGGTTCCGGTAGAGTGAGCAGCTCGACCGAATAGTCGGCGTTGAACTTGGTGGCGATATCGCGCGCCAGCTCCAGGTGCTGCTTCTGGTCCTCGCCCACGGGCACGTGCGTCGCGCCGTAGAGAAGCACGTCGGCGGCCATCAGCACCGGATAGTCGTACAGGCCGACCGAAGCGCCTTCTCGGTTCTTGCCGGCCTTGTCCTTGAACTGCGTCATCCGGTTCAGCCAGCCGACTCGGGCGACGTTGTTGAGCAGCCAGGACAGCTCGCTGTGCTGCGGCACGCGCGCCTGGTTGAACAGGATGGAGCGATCCGGGTCGATGCCGGCCGCCAGCAGCGTCGCCGTCATCTCCACCGTGTTTGCGGAAAGTCGTGCGGGATCAATGAACTCCGTCAGACCGTGCAGGTCGGCGATGAAGTACATCGTCTCGCCCCCGGCCGCCTGCACCTCCCCCTGCATGGCGACCCACTGCTTCACCGCGCCGAGATAGTTGCCGAGGTGGAGATTGCCGGTGGGCTTGATGCCGGAAACGACGCGCATGGGGCTACTTTCTGCGGACGAGCAGTTGGCGGAGGTCGGCGACACGGAAGGCGCCGGTCGCGAAGGTCGCGGCGAGGTAGACCAGCATCCCGGCGCCCACCAGCACGAACATGGCGCCCCACCGTTCCAGCGAGGAGCCCGTGACATAGGGCCGGAAGAGGTCGCCCAGTGCCCAGAGGGCCAGGCCCATGGCGATCGCCGCCACCAGCAGCCGGGGCACGCGTCGGCGAAGCCGGGCGTCGGCGGCGAAATGGCCGCGGGTCGCGAGCGAGCGGTACAGCAGGCCTGCGTTCAGCCCGCTTGCCAGCGCCGTCGCCAAGGGCGGCGCCACATGGCCCAGCGGCACCATGAGCGCGAGGTTCAGGACGAGGTTCAGCCCCATCGACCAGGTGGCGAACCGGACCGGGGTGCGCGTGTCGGACCGGGCATAGAAGCCGGGCGTCAGCACCTTGACGGCGACATAGGCGGGGAGCCCCAGCGAGAAGGCCGCGAGCGACTGAGCGGTCAGGATGGCATCCTGCTCGCCGAACTGGCCGTGGCGGAACAGCGCGTTGACGATGGGCAGGCCGCTGACGATCAGCGCGACCGTCGCCGGCAGGGTCAGCAGGAGCGCGAGTTCCAGGCCGCGGTTCTGCGTGTCCAGCGCGGCCGCGTCGTCCTTGCGCCCGAGCTGGGCGGAAAGCGTGGGCAGGAGCACGGTGCCCAGACCGATGCCGATGAGCCCAAGCGGCAGCTGGTTCAGCCGGTCGGCATAATAGATGTAGGACACCGATCCCGACGGCAGCAGCGCCGCGGCAAGCGCGGTGGAAACCACGAGGTTGATCTGCACTGCGCCGGCTCCCGCCGCGGCCGGCCAGATCAGCGCCAGCAGCCGCCGCACCTCTGGCCCCAGGCGCGGCAGGCGCAGGCGCAGCCGTACGCCGGCCTGAGCGCTCGCGTGATGCAGCCATGCGAGCTGGAGCGCGCCGGAGATCGTGACCGCGATCGCCTGGTTCCGCGCGGTAAGGAGCGGTGCGTCCGCGTGGAAGAACAGCAGGGCCGCGATCAGCGTGGCGTTCAGCAATATGGGAGCGGCAGCCGCGACCCAGAAACGATGCAGCGAGTTCAGTATGCCGCCCAAGAGCGACACAAGGCTGATGAACAGCAGATAGGGAAAGGTGATGCGCGCCAGCGATACGGCGAACGCAAACTCCGCCTCCGTCGCGCTGTTGAAGCCGCCCGACAGCGCCAGCGTGACCGGCCACGCCGCGACCTCCATCACCGCCGTCATAACCACCAGGACGGGTAGCAGGACGGACAGCGCGTCCTCCGCAAACTTGATCCCGTCCTTCAGGCCGGCGCCCTGCGGGTCGGCGACCTTGCGGTTGAACATGGGAATAAAGGCAGCGGAAAAGGCGCCCTCCGCGAAGAGGGCGCGGAACATGTTGGGCAGGCGGAACGCGATCAGGAATGCGTCGGACGCGAAGCCCGCGCCCACGAAGCGGGCGAACAGCGAGTCACGCACCAGCCCCAGCACGCGGCTGGCAAGCGTGAGCCCGCCGACCGAGCCGAGTGCGCGGGCAAGGTTCAAGCGCGCCGATCCCCGATCCAGAGTGGCGCGCGGCGGCGATCAGGCGTTGCCGACCACGCCCTGGGTTTGGTCGGCCTGCGCCTGAAGCTGCTGTTGGTACAGGGCGCCGAAATCCATCGGTTCGAGGAGCAGGGGCGGGAAGCCTCCGTCACGGATCGAATCCGCCACCACGCGGCGGGCGAAGGGGAAGAGCAGGCGGGGTGCCTCGCCGAGCAGGAAGGGCTGGATCTGGTCGGCGGGCACGTTGCGGAAGCCGAACAGGCCGGCATAGCTCAGGTCGACGATAAAGGCGGCCTGACCGTCCACGTCGGCGCGAACCTCGATCTTCAGTACGACCTCATGGACCTCGTCGGCCACCTGGGTGGCGCCGATGTTGAACTGTACGTCGATCTCCGGCGCGTTCTGGCTCTGGTAGATGGCGGGCGCGCGCGGGTTCTCGAACGAAAGGTCTTTGATGTACTGCGAGATCATGCCCGCCGCCGGTGCAGTATCGGCGCCGTTCGCTGCGGGCTGATCGCCCCTCGCCTGATCGCTCATGAACCTCTTGTCCTCGAATAAGGTGGAAGGGGGAATGGGGAAGGGCGCGGCAACGCCGTGTTGGTTCGCCGCAACGGTCGGCGGCGACTAGCAGCGCGGACGCGGCGATTCAACGGGCGTACGGACTCGGCGGGCACGCACGGTCGGGCAAGGCGGTGATTCGGCCGGTGCGGGTTTGAAACCGCAGGCGTTGGGCCTATGTACCGCGGAGTATCCGGAGGCGCGCTTGTTCTACGTAATCCTGCTGGCCCTGATCGCCGCGTTCCTGGCGCTGCGCCTCTACTCGGCTCTGGGCAAGCGCACGGGTCACGAGCAGCCGCTGCCGCCTCGTCGACCTGATGATCGTGCACCCGCCGCGGCGCTGCCGCGGGCCGTGGCCGAGGTCCAGGCAGAGCCGCGCACGGCGGCTCGGCCGATCGAGGCCGGGGCGGAGCAGGGGCTTCGCGCCGTGGTTGCGGGCGAGAGCGGGTTCGACGTCGAACAGTTCCTGGAAGGCGCAAAGGGCGCGTATCGCATGACGCTTGAGGCGTTCTGGCGCGGTGACGAGGAGGAGCTGCGGCAACTCGCCACCCCTGAAGTGGCGGACGCCTTCGTGGAGGCGATCCGCGCGCGGGAGGCGGCGGGCGAGACGTTGGAGAACCGTCTGGTGTCGATCGAGCGGGCCAGCGTAGCGGGCGCGTCCGTGCACGGACGCGAGGCGCGCGTGTCCGTCCGTTTCGACGCCGACGTGGCGGCCGTGACCCGCGACGCGGACGGTAACGTGGTCGCCGGTTCGCTGACCGACGCCGTTGAGACGCACGACGTTTGGACCTTTGCCCGAACGCTGGGCGACCGCGACCCGAACTGGAAGCTTTCCGACACCGACGAAGCCTGATCGTCGTGAGATGCGGGATGGGTATGCGCGGTCGTGCTGCGCTTGCGGCGGCGCTGATGCTGGGCGGTTGCGTGGGCGGTGCCCGCCCGCCGCGGGCAGAAGCGCCGTTGCCGTCGCGGCCCGCGTCGCCGCGCGTTCCGGAGGGGCCGGCAGCGCGGGCGACCGGCGGTCCGATCGTGCCGGCCGTTCCACTGCCAGCCCAGCCTGTCCCCGACCTGCCTGGTGCCGTGACCGCTCGCCTGGCCGGCGTGGTTGCCGGACCGTCCGTCGCATCGTTGCCGATGACGGACGCCCAGGCGGAGGCGGGGCGCATCGCGTTCCTGCGGTCCTGCCCCGGACTGATGCGGAGGACCGATGGATCCGGGCTGACGCAGGGCGCCGATTGGGCGCCGGCCTGTGCCGCGGCGCGTGCAGTCCAGCCCGGCGGGGCTCGGACCTTCTTCGCGCGTTGGTTCGAGGCGGTGCAGGTAGGCGCGGGCACTACGCTGGCCACCGGCTATTACGAGCCGGAGATTGCAGGCTCGCGCGAGCGCCGGCCGGGCTATGACACACCCATCTACGGTCGCCCGCGCGACCTGGTGGACGTGGACTTGGGCAGCTTCAACCCGGACCTGAAGGGTAAGGCGATCCGTGGACGCGTGAACGGCACTAGGCTGGTGCCGTTCGACGACCGGACTCAGATCGAGCAGGGATCTTTGGATGGCCGTGCCCCGGTGCTCGCCTGGGCGGCGGACCCGGTGGAGATCTTCTTTCTCCAGATCCAGGGATCGGGGCGGCTGCGGTTGCCGGACGGCGACGTGATGCGGATCGGATACGATACGCAGAACGGGCGCGACTATGTCGGCATCGGGTCACTGATGCGGAAGCGCGGGCTGCTCCAGCCGGGGCAGGCGTCGATGCAGGGCATCGTTGCGTGGCTGCACGCGCACCCCGAGGAGGGGCGCGCGCTGATGCGGGAGAACAAAAGTTTCGTGTTCTTCCGCGAGCTGAGCGGCGGGCCCGTAGGCGCGATGGGCTATGAGGTCACGGGCACCATCAGCGCCGCCGCCGACCCCAAGTTCGTTCCGCTAGGCGCCCCGGTGTTCCTGTCCGTCGATCGGGCGGACGCGACGGGGCTGTGGATCGTTCAGGACACGGGTGGGGCCATCAAGGGCGCGAACCGCGTCGATACCTTTTGGGGCGCCGGCGCGGGTGCGCGGCTCACGGCGGGCGGCATGTCGGCGCGCGGGACGGCGTTCGTCCTGCTGCCGCTGGGCACGCTGGCCCGGATCGCGCCCGCCTCTGCACCGCTGTCGGCACCTGCCCAGCCCAGCATCCCCTATGCCGACCCGGACCCTCGCTCCTGACGAGGCCGCGCTCTGGGCGCGGGTAATGGAGAGCGTCCGACCGCTCCGGATGGTGCCGGTGGCGGTACCTGTCCCTAAAGGGCCAATCTCGAAGGGATCGGCCCCAAAAGTGCCTGCCGCATCGCCAGCCCTGATTTCGAAGGCGCCCGCGCCGGTCAGGACCGCTGCCCTGCGCCTGGCCGCTGTGCCCTCGCTGCGTCCCTCGGCCAACACGCTGGACGGCGGGTGGGACCGCCGGATCGGACGCGGGGCCGTGGCGCCGGATGATGTGGTGGACCTCCACGGCCACACGCTCGCCTCCGCGCACGCGATGCTGGACGCGCGGCTGGGAGATGCGGTGGCACGCGGCGACCGCGTGATCCTGCTGGTCACGGGAAAGCCGCCCCGGCCGGAAAGCGAGCGGCCGCATGCGCGCGGGGCGATCAGGGCGGCGGTGGCCGACTGGCTTGCGGCCTCGCGGCACGCGTCGTGCATCGCGGCCGTCCGCAACGCGCACCCGCGCCACGGCGGCGCTGGCGCGCTCTACGTCATCCTGCGGCGGGGGCGCTGACCCGCCGGATCACGCCCTCGTATATGGCGGCGAGCGCCGTGATGTCGGCCTCCGCCGCGGCTTCGTCCGCCTGGTGCATGGTGGCGTTGGGCAATCCGAACTCGACGGTGGGACACAGGCGCGACAGGAAGCGCGCGTCCGATGTACCGCCGGTGGTGGAGAGTTCGGGCACGAGGCCTGTGCGGTCGGCGATGGCGGCTGACACCGCGTCGGAGAGTGGACCGGGCTGGGTTAGGAACGACTCGCCCGAGATTTGGCCCGTGACCCTGGCCGTGGGCGCATGGGTTCGCACGATTCGCGTGACCTGATCGATCAGGTCGGGCCCGCGCTGCTCGTCGTTGAAGCGGACCGACAGGCGGGCGCGGGCAGCGGGCGGGATGACATTGGTCGACGGGTTGCCGACCTCCAGGTCGGTGATCTCCAGGTTGGATGGCTGGAACCAGCGATTGCCGGCGTCCAGCACAAGCGCGTCGAGGTCGGCCAGCGCGCGGACCAGCGGCGCTACGGGATTGTCGGCCAAGTGCGGATAGGCGACGTGACCCTGCCGTCCCGGCACCTCGATCCAGATGTTGACCGATCCGCGCCGGCCGATCTTTACCGTGTCGCCCAGTCGCCCGGCCGAGGTCGGCTCGCCCACCAAGCAGGCATCGGGATGCAGTCCGCGCTCCGCCATCCGCTCCATGAGGACGGGCGTGCCGAAGGTCGCAGGACCCTCCTCGTCGCCTGTGACGATGAAGCTGAGTTCGGCGTCGGGCACGCGCGCGGCGGCGGCAGCGAAGGCGGCCACCGCACACTTCATGTCGGCCGCACCCCGCCCGATCAGCAGCCCATCGCGCGACTCGGCGCCCCACGGATCGGCGGTCCAACGGGGTCCCGGCGGTACGACGTCCAGGTGGCCGGCGAAGGCCAGGTGCGCGCCGTTGCCGGGACGGTGCGCCAAAAGGTTCTCGACCGGCCCGTCGGGCGGCTCGCCCTCCACGAAGCGTTCCACCCGGAAGCCGATCGCGGCGAGCGCCTGCTCCAGCACGTCGAATACGGCCCCGCGCGCGGGCGTTATGCTTTTGCAGCGGAGCAGCTCGCGGGCGAGATCGACGGGGTTCAAGTGGCGGGCTGCTCGTAGCGCTCGATGATCCACTCCTCTTCCTGCGCCCCGGCGATCCAGTCCTGAAGGAAGGGATGGCCGAGGACCGCGTCCATGTAGGGGAGTGCGAAGCGGGCGACGGGCAGCTGGTAGGTAACGATGCGGGTCACCACGGGGGCGAACATGATGTCGGCCGCGCCGAATGCGCCGAACAGGAAGGGGTCGGAACCGCCGTACCGCGCGCGCGCCTGTGCCCAGAGTTCCATGACGCGCGTCAGGTCGGCCTGGACCGCCGCGGAGGGCGGACGCGCGGGAAAGACCTGGCGGATATTCATCGCGTGTTCGCGACGAAGCGCCTGGAACGAGGAGTGCATCTCCGCCGCCATGGACCGCGCCATGGCGCGCGCGGCCGGATCGGCGGGCCAGAAGCGGTCAGCACCGACCTTGTCCGCCAGATACTCCACGATCGCCAGGCTGTCCCAGACGACTGCCTCGCCGTCCCAGAGGATCGGCACCTTGCCGTCGGACGGGGCGAACTCCGCCCCCTCGCGGCGGCGGTCCCAGTCGGCGTCGTAGAGGGGCACCACGACCTCCTCGAAAGAAAGGCCGGACTGCTTGCACGCGAGCCAGCCGCGTAAGGACCAGGAGGAATAGGCCTTGTTGCCGATGACGAGTCGCATGGAGGCGCTACTTGCCGATAAGGACGTCGCTGGCCTTGACCAGCACCGTCACCTGATCGCCCTCCGACAATCTCAGGTCGGCGATCGCCTCCTCCGTAATGCTGGCGGTGACGACGAGGCCGGGGGCGATCTCCACCTTGACCGTACCGTTGACGGCACCGGGCGTGACCGACAGGACGCGGCCGGGAAGCTGGTTGCGGGCGCTGATCTTCATGGCTCGCGCCTAGAGGGGGCGAAACGACCGCGCAAGGAACCGCCGTTCCATCGGCACCGTTGCGCGAGCATGAGCGAGGATCCAAAGAGCGTCGGCGACATACTCGACCGGCTGCACGCGGTCGGTGAGGAGCACGACCGAGTGTCGATCGGTGACATGGTAGAGGCGTTCGGGAACCGGAGTTACGGCCCGTTCCTGCTGGTGCCGGCGTTGATCGAGGAGACGCCGATCGGCTCCATCCCTGGCGTGCCGACCGCCATCGCAGCGGTGATCGCGCTGTTCGCCATCCAGATGCTATGGGGCCGCAAGCAGATGTGGCTGCCGGCGTTCGTCAAGAGGCGGGCGGTAGACGCCGAAAAGGTTGAAAAGGCGTCGGCCAAGCTGCGCGGCGTGGCAGCCTTCATGGACCGCTGGTTCCACGGGCGGCTGGAGGTGCTGACCAGGGGTGCCGCGGTGCGGGTGGCTGCCGCAGCCTGCATCCTGCTGGCCTGCACCGTGCCGCCGCTGGAAGTACTGCCCTGGGCGTCGAGCCTGCCGATGCTGGCGATCGCGTCGTTCGGGCTGGCGCTGCTGGTGCGCGACGGGGCGCTGATGATCGCGGCCACCATCCTGTCGCTGGCGGCAGTCGGGTTCGGCATCGGCTGGCTGAGCGGGGGATGAAGCGAGCGAGGCTCGCGAACCGACCTCAGATCTCCGCCGCCTCCAGAACCGCGGCGCGGAGTTCGGCCAAGCCCAAGCCGCCCTCGCTGGAGGTGGCGATGATCTCCGGATGCGCGGCGGGGCGCTTGCGGGCTTCGGCGGCGGTACGGTCCGACACGGCGGCGAGGTCGGTCGCCTTGACCTTGTCGGCCTTGGTCAGGACCAGGCGATAGCTGACCGCCGCCTTGTCGAGCATCCCCATGATCTCGCGATCCACGTCCTTGATCCCGTGGCGCGCGTCGATCAGCACCAGCGCGCGCTTCAGGACCTGACGGCCGCGCAGATAGTCGTTCACCAGGTAGCGCCAGCGCCGGACCACCTCGGGCGGCGCCTTGGCGAAGCCGTAGCCGGGCATGTCCACCAGCCGCAGGCGCGGGGGCTCGCCCGCGTCATTCCCGCCGACGTCGAAGAAGTTGAGTTCCTGCGTCCGGCCCGGCGTGTTGGACGTGCGCGCCAGCGCCGCGCGGTTGGTGAGCGCGTTCAGGAGCGACGACTTGCCGACGTTGGAACGGCCCGCGAACGCGATCTCCGGATAGTCGGGATCGGGCAGGAAGCGGAGCTCCGGCGCCGACTTCAGGAAGGTGACGGGGCCGGCGAACAGCTTTCGCGCGGCCTCGACCTGATCGTCGTCGATCATGCGGTGCCCCTTACTTGGCGGGCGCGTTCTTCAGCTCGGGGTGGCGGCTGTAGAGCACCCGTTGCTGGAGAACGGTGAGGAGGTTGGACGTGATCCAGTAGATCTGGAGGCCGACCGCAAAGGAGGCCATCACGAACATCATGATCCAGGGCAGGATCTTGAACACCTGCTGCTGCGCCTCGTCCATGGGCTGGGGGTTCATCTTGAACTGGAGGTACATGGAGATGCCGAGCAGGATGGGCACCACGCCGATGGCGATCATGTGCGGCGGCGTGAAGGGCAGGACGCCGAACAGGTTGACCGGTGTCAGCGGATCGGGCGCGGACAGGTCGCGGATCCAGGCCACGAAGGGCTGGTGCCGCATCTCGATCGTCAGCAGCAGCACCTTGTAGAGCGCGTAGAAGATCGGGAACTGGAGCAGCGTGGGCAGGCAGCCGGCAAAGGGGTTCACCTTTTCCGTCTTGTAGAGGGCCATCACCTCCTGCTGCATCTTGGCCTTGTCGTCCTTGTACCGGTCCTGGATGGCCTTCATCTTGGGCTGGATGGCCTTCATCCGGGCCATGGAGGCGAACTGACGCTGGGCGATGGGAAACACCAGCGCACGGACGGTGACGGTGAGCAGGATGATCGCGACGCCGAAGTTGCCGATCATCCGGAACAGCCAGTCCAGGTAATAGAAGATCGGCTTTTCGAGGACGCGGAACCAGCCCCAGTCGATCGCATAGTCGAGCCGCGGCACGCCCTGATCGTCGGTGTAGCGGTCGAGCAGCGCCACTTCCTTGGCGCCCGCGAAGAAGCGGTATTGCTGCGTCGCCGATCGGCCGGGCGCCAGCTGCTGCGCCGCCGCCGTGAAGTCCGCCTGATAGGGGCGGGCGGGCAGGGCGCCGGCGCCCGCGCGGAACTGGCCGTCAAAGGAGCGGGCCTGATCCGGCACCAGCGCCGTGAGCCAGTATTTGTCGGAGAAACCGAGCCAGCCGCCGGTCGTGGAGAAGCGTTGCGGCGCCTCGTCCACGTCGTCGAAGTTGACGTCGTAATCGGCCTTGCCGCCGTGCGACGAGATGGGGCCGGTGTGAATGGTCCAGCTGTCCGGGTCCTTGGACACGCCGACGCGGCTGACAAGGCCGTAGGCGGCCACGGGGACGGGCGCGGTGCCGGCGTTCAGCACCGTCTGGCGGACGGTAAACATATAGGCGTCGTCCACCGACAAGGTGATGCGGAAGCGCTGTCCCTGCGCGTTGGACGCATCCAGGTTCACCGGGCGGCCGGGCGCCAGCACGGGCGAGGAGGCGGTCCAGACGGTGTCCGGACCGGGCGGGTTCAGGCCCTGGGCACGCCAGCCGAAGCCGGCGAAATAGGCGTCCGGCGCGCCGGAGGGCGACAGGAGGCGGATCGGGCGCGAGTCCCGCGCGATGGTCTCGTTGTACCGGACCAGCAGCAGGTCATCGACGCGGGGACCGCGAAGGTTGATTGACCCGCGCAACGTGGGCGTCTCGATCCGGACGCGAGGCGTCTCGGCCAGCACCTGGCGGCGATCGCGAACGGCGGCGGGCGAGTCCGCCGTGGGATCGGCGGCGGGATTGGGCACTACCTTCGTCTGCCCTGCCTCGATCTTCGTCACCGGCGGGTTGGCGGTGGGAAAGAAGCGGTTCTGGATCAGCGGCCAGCCGAAGAGGATCAGCGCGGCCACCACCGCGAAGAGCACGAAATTACGGCGATCTTCGTTCACACACTGTCCTTCAAGCGGCCCCGTTCAGGGAACCGGGTCGGGGCCGTGACCGCCCCAGGGGGCGCAGCGCGCGATACGCTTCACCGCCAGCCAGCCACCCTTCAACGCCCCATAGCGGCGGAGCGCCGTGATTGCATAGGCGGAACAGCTTGGCTGGTAGCGGCAGCTGGGCGGCAGGATCGCCGACGGCCCGATCTGCCAGCCGCGCGCCAGCAGGATCAGGAGGCGCGCCATCATCGGACGGCGGGCCTCGCGACCTTGGCAAGCGCCTTTCGCAATTCGCCGCGAAGCTGGTCGAATGGGCGCTCGATGCCACCCTGGCGGCCGATCAGGACATGGTCCGCGCCGGGCACGCCAGCCAGCGGCAGCATCTCGCGGGCGAGGGCGCGCAGGCGACGCTTCATGCGGTTGCGGACAACCGCGTTGCCGATCTTCTTGGTGACAGTGAAGCCGACGCGCATTCGATTGTCGCCGTCGTCCCGCGCCCGGACCAGCAGCACGAAGCCCGGCATAGGCGCACGCCTGGCACCGTTCGCCGCCAGGAAGTCCGGGCGGCGGGTAAGCGTGTCGATCCGCGCCGGTACCGCTTCCGCCGGAACGGAAGCGGCGGAACGCAAGGTTATGCCGACAGCTTCTTGCGGCCGCGATTGCGGCGGGCGCGGATCACCGAGCGGCCACCCACGGTCGCCATGCGCGCCCGGAATCCGTGACGGCGCGCACGCACCAGGTTGCTCGGCTGAAAGGTCCGCTTCATGGTTCATGTCCCAGGGAAATTAGAAACAACAAAAAAGGGCCGTCACGCGGACGACCTCCGATGAGGCGCGCATAGCGGGCCGGGCGATGGGCGTCAAACAGGGCGGGGACGATGACGCATAACGGGTCACGCCCGGGACAGATGGGCGATTGTCCGCAGGATCGGACCGGCTAAGACGACCCCCAGGGGGGAACATCATGACGGCGATCGTGGCCACGGCGGCCTATCTGGGGCTGGAGGCGCGCGGGGTCGAGGTGCAGGTCCAGCTGATCGCGGGCGTGCCGGCGTTCAACGTGGTGGGACTGGGCGACAAGGCGGTGGGCGAGAGCCGCGAGCGGGTTCGCGGCGCCATCGCGGCCATGGGCCTGTCGCTGCCGCCCAAGCGGATCGCGGTGAACCTCTCGCCCGCGGACCTGCCAAAGGAGGGATCGCACTTCGACCTGCCGATCGCGCTGGGGCTGCTGGCGGCGATGGGGGTGGTGGATGCGGAGGCTCTGTCGGACTTCGTGGTGGTGGGCGAACTGGGGCTGGACGGACGGATCGCCCCCAGCCCCGGCGTGCTGCTGGCCGCGATGCACGCCAGCGCGGAAGGACGCGGGCTGATATGTCCGGCCGCGCAGGGCGCCGAGGCCGCCTGGGGAGCGACGGGCGAGCTGGTGGCGGCGCCCGACCTGCTGAGCCTGGTGAACCACTTCAAGGGCCACGGGCTGCTGCGTGCGCCGGAGCCGGGCGCGGTGGACGAGCCGGTCCACGGTCCCGACCTGCGCCAGGTGCGCGGGCAGGAAACGGCCAAGCGCGCGCTGGAGATCGCGGCGGCGGGCGGTCACAACCTGCTGATGGTCGGGCCGCCGGGCGCAGGCAAGTCGCTGATGGCGAGCTGCCTGCCGGGCATATTGCCGCCGCTCGATCCGGCGGAGGCGCTGGAGGTTTCCATGGTCCAGTCGGCGGCGGGAACGCTGACGGGCGGGCGGATGACGCGGGCCAGGCCGTTCCGGAACCCGCATCATTCCGCCTCCATGGCGGCGCTCACGGGCGGCGGCATTCGCGCCAAGCCGGGCGAGGTCAGCATGGCGCACCTGGGCGTGCTGTTCCTGGACGAGCTGCCGGAGTTCAGCCGGGCGGTGCTCGATTCACTTCGCCAGCCGCTGGAGGCGGGCACGGTGTCGGTGGCGCGGGCGAACGCGCACGTCACCTATCCGGCGCGCGTGCAGCTGGTCGCCGCCATGAACCCGTGTCGGTGCGGGCACCTGGGCGACGCCAGCCTGGCCTGCGCGCGGGCGCCGCGCTGTGCGGCGGACTATCAGGCCAAGGTGTCGGGGCCGCTGCTCGACCGGATCGACCTCCATGTCGAGGTGCAGGCGGTGTCCGCCGCCGACCTGATCCTTCCGCCGCCCGCGGAAGGATCGGCGGAGGTGCGGGCGCGCGTGGCGGCCGCCCGCGACGTGCAGGCGGAGCGATACCGCGAGGTGCCGGGCCGCACCAATGCGGAGGCGGAAGGGCCGGTGCTGGAAGCGGCGGCGACACCTGACGAGCCGGGCCGGCGATTGCTGGCGCAGGCGGCCGAGCAGATGCGGCTGACGGCGCGCGGCTATACGCGCGTGCTGCGGGTGGCGCGGACGATCGCGGACCTTGGCGGCGCGGAAGGCGTGGGGCGGGTCCATGTGGCGGAGGCGCTGAGTTATCGCCGCCAGCCGCCCCGGGGATGAGGCGGGCGGTTGAAGAGATGCAACGGTCGAGCTAGGGCGAGCGAACCGGGCCAGTGCGGGCGTGGTGGAATTGGTAGACGCGCCGGACTCAAAATCCGGTTCCGAGAGGAGTGTCGGTTCGAGCCCGACCGCCCGCACCATTCGGCCGGCGCGAGGCGAACGGCCTCAAGGCCGCTCGCGCCACGACCGACGGCCTGGTCCGTTACGTCACGCGGAACACCTCGCCGGAGCCCGCATCGCGGTAGAGGTCCACACGCTGGCCGTTCCAGTGATAGTCGAGGTGGCGCGCCTGCACCACGCCGTGCGCCCGGTCGGGGTGGAACAGGCCGGCGCACTCGCCGCCGCGATGGCGGACGCTGGGATAGAGGACGCCCTCCGAACCGGCGATGCGAAGCGAGGCGGCGAGCGACTGGGACGCCGAATAATCGTCCGGGTCCAGCATCGGCCGCCAGCGGTCGTCGTCGCCCGTTAGGTCGTGCAGGTCGGCCGACACGTCCAGAACCAGTTCGCGGAACTGGGAGGTCCAGCCGGGCGCCTCGGCGGTGCTGGCCATGAAGCGGCCATGGTGGTGCATCGTCTCCAGCAGCGCGGTCTCGAACCGGCGGGCGACGTAGAGGACGCCGTACTGCCCGCGCGTCAAGCGGCTCGGCCGATCGGGACTGACATGGGTGAAGGGCGCCATGAGATAGGTGGCGCCGGGTCCGGACACGCGGCGTTGCGGCGGCACGAGATCAAGCGCGCCGATCGCCTCCATCAGGCGCGGGTTGGTCTTCTGCTCGGCGGCGATGAGGAGCGGCCAGTCCTCGGGGTCGGCCAGGTCCTCGAACAGGTCGATGGGCGGAAACAGGCTGCGGATGATCCGGCGCGCGTCCTTCCAGCGGACGGTGGTGACGGGCGGAACGCTCAACCCTTGCGCGCTCACCAGCCGCCGCGTTCCGCGTCCAGGTAGCGGCGGACGCGCATCAGGTCGGTCAGCTCGCCGCCCAGCATCACGTCCAGCGCCGAACTGTCGCCGAACGCCGTGTTGGGCGCGCGTACCCAGGCATAGCCGCGGGCGGGCTCACGGAATATGAGGCGAAGCGCCTTGTGGATGCCGAGCAGGTTGGACAGGCGCGCCCGGCCGTCGCGCCCGATGCGGCCGAGATCGCCCGCCTTCCACCGGGCAAAGGTTCGGGGCGCCAGGTCCAGGATCGTCGCGGCCTGTTCGTCGGTAACACCCCAGAGACGGAACAGGTTCAGGCACGCGCGAAACATGGCGCCGGCCTCCGCGTCGGTGATCGGAGCGGGCGAGAAGGGGAGCGGGTCACTCGCCACGCGGGTTAGGAAGGCCAAGGCGCGTCTCCTGTCACGTGGCCGGATGTATGTTACGTCACGCCATATGGCAAGAGGCCTAGTCGGCCTGTCTCGGTAGGGCAGGCGCAACGAGGCGGCCGTCCGGCGCGGCGAAATAGTTGGTCTGGATGGGGAAAGGCAGGTTGATGCCTTCCTCGGTTAGACGGCGCAGGACGGCGATGCCGATGACGTGGCGGCGGTCATAGGCTTCCTGGAAGGCGGCGGACGCGCTGTCATATTCCAGTTCGAAGTCGAGCGTGGACGCGCCGAAGGACACGAAGCCGGCACGCACGAATTCCCCCTCGTTCGCCTCCACGACTTGCCTCAGCAGGTCCGGCACGCGTGCCAGCGTGTCGGGCGGCGTCTCATAGGCGAGGCCGAGCGCGAACTTGGTGCGGCGGCGCGCACGCTTGGTGTTGTTCTGGATCTCCTTGTCGAGCAGGTTCTTGTTGGAGATCACCCGCTCCTCGCCGTTGATGCCGCGGATGCGCGTCGACTTCAGGCCGATCTCCTCAACGGTGCCGGACGTCTGGTCGTAGCTGATGGCGTCGCCGCGGCGGAACGGGCGGTCGAAGATGATGGCCAGCGCCGCGAACAGGTCGGCGAAGATGCCCTGCGCCGCCAGGCCGATGGCGATGCCGCCCACGCCCAGGCCCGCCACCAGGCCGGTCACGTTGACGCCCAGATTGTCCAGCACCACCACCAGCGCGATGGCGAACAGCACAAAGGTGACCAGGAGGCGGATCAGCCCCATGGCCGTGGGCAGCGCCTCGCCCGAGTAGTTGGCGGCCTGGGTCCGGTGCTCCACGGCGCCCAGGATGATCTCACGCGCCCAGATGGCGGCCTGGAAGACGGCGGCCACCGTGAACAGGAAGGTGATGGTCGTGCTGACCTCGGCCGGCGCACCGGCATAGCCGGCGACCAGCTTGGCGGCGAGCATCACGATGAAGAAGTTGTTGGTGCGCACCACCGCGCGCCCCGCCACCACGCCCCAGCCGCCCAGGCGTCGGTCCGCTCGACATAGGCGATTGCCCAGCCGGCGAACGGCGTGCAGCGCGAGCACGATCGCCGTGCCGACCGCCGTCGCGATCAGGATGTTGAGCCAGTGGGTGCCGATCCAGGACAGGCTGGAGTCCACCAGTACGGATGCTTGGTGCTGCACGTCGTCGACGTTGATCACGGGTCCGGTCGGGGCGGACTTGTTCGCCATGGTGTCACTCGCTGAAGGGTCGGGAAAGACGCGCGCAGTCCTTGCGCGAGCGTCACGGTCTGATGGAACAACGCCGAACCACGGATCGAGTGCCGGACCGAGCGTAACGAGCCGTCAAGCCTAGGATGCTAGAAGGTGGGTCGGCGGCCGCGCGTGCGGCGAGGTGGGGAAAGCGGCGGTGGCGCTGGCAGACGTTTGGCGGGTACCGGAACGGAGGGTCGCCGCGATGATCGCCTTGTTCCGTGAGCGCGCCCGTCGGCATGATCTCGCGACCCAGGCCGGCAGCGATTCGTCGCTCGCCCGGATAGACGAGGCCGCGGCGCTGGAGCCGGGCGAGCGGATGGCATCGGTGATGTTGCCGCCGCCCTCGGACGTCGCGGTCGCGCCCTCGATCGAAGCCATGCTGGCCCGGCTGGCGCGTCACGACTCCCGGGCGCCGATGCCGCGCCAACGGGTGGCGGGCTGACGTCGATCAGGCCTCGTCCAGCAGCAGCACCTCGATCTCCCATCCGGTCCCGGCGGGCCTAACCGCCAGGTCGGCGACGAGCAGGCCCGGCAGGTGGAACTCGGCCTCGGGAAGCGTGGCGAGCCAGGCGCGCGCGGCGTCTGTGTCCGGAACCGCAACGGCAAGCCGATGTTGCGCCCCCACGAAGGTTGCGCTGGACCAGGGACGGCTCTGAACGGACAGGATGGTCAACGGGCAATTGGCTGTCGAGGCGGTTGCCAGCAGCGCTCGTCCCAACCGGGAAGCCGCCTGCACGAGCGAGGGCGTCCTCATGCCCGACCCCGCGCAATAAGGGCCTCGACCCGGGCGACAATCGACCGTCCGACGCGGCGGCCGCGCTGAAGGTCACCGACCAGCCGGGGGTCGTTGACCGCCATCCGGCCGAACTTGGTTGGCGGAATGCCGCTCTCGCCGAGGTAGCGGTTGATCCTGGATAGCAACGACACGACGACCCCTCCAATGTGCTGCGCGTTCTTGATCTGTTCTCCAATCTCCAACTTGTCTAGGAAAAATCCTACGCTAGGCAGCGTTTTGTGGAAAACGCGGAGATCGGACGGGCGCTTGCGGAGGCGGCGGCAGAGCGCGGGCTGAGTTTGGCGTCGCTGTCTGTCGCGATCCGGCGCAACCCGGCCTATCTTCAGCAGTTCGTCACCCGCGGCACGCCGCGCCGGCTGGCCGAGCGCGATCGACAAGTGCTGGCGGCAATGTTGGATTTGCCCGAGTCAGCTTTGGGAGCACCTCCGGCGGAACAGGCCGCCTTTCGCGTATCGAGGCTGGCGGTAGAGGCGTCGGCCGGACCGGGTGTGGAGCCGGTTGACGAGGAACGGACAGGAACGGCGATGCTGGATCCTGCGCTCGCCCGGGCTCTGGGCCTGTCGCCGGGCCGCGCGGCGGTGATCCGGGTGCGCGGCTCCTCCATGGAGCCGGGGCTGATCGACGGCGACGACGTCGTGGTCGACACGGGTGACCGTACGCCGAGCGTGACGGCGCGCGTCTATGTGGTGCGGATCGACGGTGCGGTGATGATAAAGCGCGTCTCGCGCGGCCGACGCGGCTTGATCGTCCGGAGCGACAACCCGGCCGCCGATCCCGTGCCTGCGGGTGAACTGGAGGTGATCGGGCGCGCCGTGTGGCGCATGGGCGTGGCCCTATAGGGAGCGCTGTACCCCGGCCCTGGCCGCAGAAGCCCTAGCCGCGGCGGCTCCGCACCCATCCGACGAGCGCCAGCGCCACGCCGAGCGCCAGTCCGATCAGCAGGCCCGGCGTGGCCTCGCCGACCATGAAACCCGTGGCCGCGCCCAGCAGCGCGCCGAGGGCAATGAGGATACCGCCGCCGCCGGAGGAAGATCGCTGCGCCATGGCCGCGCCCTGCCACGTCGCGGACCAGGACGCCAGCCGCCCGATCCCGATGCGCCGTGGATGGCACCCGCCAAGAGGCTTTCCAAGTCGCTGAACGGCGGTTCGCTGACGCGCATCGCCCTGGCATGTTAAACGGGGGCCACAGGAGAACACAGGCATGACGGAACGGGTGGCGCGGTTTGCGCGGACGGGCGGTCCAGAGGTGATCGAATGGGCGGATCTCGCGCTGCCGCCGCCCGGCCCGGACGAGGTGCGGATGCGCCACGTTGCGGTTGGGCTGAACTATATCGACACTTACCATCGCAGCGGGGTGTATCCGATGGCGCTGCCGAGCGGGCTCGGGTCCGAAGCGGCGGGCGTTGTGGAGGCGGTCGGGTCCGGCGTGACGGCGCTGACGCCGGACGACCGGGTGGCTACCTTCGGACCGGGCCTGGGCGCCTATGCCACGGCGCGCAACGTTCGGGCCGATACCCTCTTCCGCCTGCCCGACGACGTGGACGAACGGACGGCGGCGGCGGTCCTGCTGAAGGGCTGCACCGCCGAGTTCCTGGTGGAACGCTGCGCCCGGATCGGGGCTGGGGACACCGTGCTGGTCTGGGCCGCGGCCGGCGGCGTGGGTCTCCTGCTGGTCCGCTGGCTGCGGCACCTGGGTGCGCGGGTGATCGCGGTAGTGGGCGACGATGCCAAGGCGGAACGCGTTACCGCGTTGGGCGCGGAAACCGTGCTGAACCATCGCCGCGACGACGTGGCCGCACGCGTCCGGAACGTCACCGAAGGCCAAGGCGTGCCCGTGGTTCTGGACGGCGTGGGGCAGGCGAGCTGGAAGGCGTCGCTGACGTCCGTCGCGCGACGCGGGTTGATCGTCAGCTACGGCAATGCAGGCGGCGCCGTGTCGGGCGTTGCGCTGGGCAGTCTGGCACAGGCGGGATCGGTGTTCGTCACGCGTCCGACCTTGTTCGACTATTACCGCGATCCAGCAGAGCGGACGGCCGGCGTGGAACGGCTATGGACGCTATTGCGGGAGGGCGTACTGACGGCCGAGATCGGCCAGACCTTTGCCTTGGAACAGGCTGCCGACGCGCATCGTGCGCTTGAGGCTGGCAGGACAGTGGGCAGCACCTTGCTCCTCCCACCATCCAGGTAATGGTGTAACATTCCACTTTCTTCTGCCTTGAGAGCGATGTATCGTGTACTGTACAGGACAAGATAACATCTTGCCCGCGAGCGAGAGGAGCCTGACCATGTCCTATTCGGATAAACGTCCGCTTCGCGACCGGCTGGTCGCGGCGGGACCGACGCTGCTCATCCAGGCGGCAGTCGGCTATGTTCTGCTTTCCGGTTTGGCGATCACCACCCTTGCCCCACCCGAGCGGACCCTGCTGACCAAGAACGTGCCGCTGGTGCCGCCGCCCGAGCCTGACTCGCTGCCCGACACGCCGCCGCCGAGTGCCAAGTCAGTGTCCGACCCGCGGCCGTACCTTCCAAGTGCAGAAGTCACCACCACGACGATCGACGTGGCGCCGGTGCCGTCCGGCCCGGTGTTCGTGGACCTGCCGCCCATGGCTGACGCGCCCGCCGTCACGCCGCCGATCGAGAAGCCGGTCGACCTGGGACGCGGCGTGGCGCCGCTGAGAAGTCAGGGCGACTGGTTCCCGCGCGATGCCTATCCGGCCGCCGCCCGGCGGGCTGGCGCTGAGGGACGGGTCAGCGTGGCGGTGGACGTAGGTACGACAGGGCGGGTGACCGCCTGCCGCGTGACGGCGTCGAGCGGCAGCGAGGACCTGGACGCGGCCACGTGCCGGCTAGCGTCCCGCAACGGCCGGTTCCGGCCTGCGCTGGACTCCGGCGGCCAGCCGACGGCTGCGACCTATACGCTGCGCAACGTGCGCTGGGTGCTGGAAGAATAGGCTTCGGGGGCGGCGCGCTCAGACGGGCGCGTCGCCCGACGCCGCGGCCAGGGCGTCGATCGCGCCCTGAAGGATATAGGCGGCGGCCATCTTGTCGACCAGCTCGGCCCGCTTCGCCCGGCTGGCATCCTGCTCGATCAGGGTGCGCGTGACGGCCTGGGTGGACCAGCGTTCGTCCCAGAGCAGGATCGGCAGGCCGAGATCGGCGCAGTTGCGGGCAAAGGCGCGGGTAGACTGGGCACGCGGACCCTCCGTGCCGTCCAAGTTGCGCGGCAGGCCCAGCACCAGCCCGCGCACGTGCTGGCGGACGGCCAGGGCGGCGAGCTCCGCCTTGTCGCGCGAGAACTTGGTTCGGCGGATCAGGTCGGCCGGACTGGCAAAGCTCCAGCCCGCGTCGCACAGCGCGGTGCCGATCGTCTTGGTGCCGAGGTCGAGGCCCAGCAGCCGCCCGCCCGCCGGCAGCGCCGCGAGATAGTCGGACACGCGTTCGGTAATCACCGGCCGAACGCCGCCAGCCGCCGGTTCGCGTCCGCCCGCACGTTCGCCCAGAACAGGCTGTAGTCGTAGACATGGTAGTTGTTGCCGGGCAGCGCATAGGGGCCGACGTCCGGCGCCTCGCCGATCAGCAGAAAGCCGCGGGCGTCGCACCGCGCCGGCACCTGGCCCGGCCGCAGCGTCGCATTGCCCAGGTCGGCGCTGGGGAACAGCGTGCCAGCATTGGCGGCGGCGGGGGCGGCGGCGTCCGGCGTGCCCGTCAGCGGATTGGTGCAGACCATGCGCGTGCCCCGCCGCGATCCGCCGTCGAAGCCGGTGGTCCGGTCATAGGTGTCGAGGATCAGCGACGGGTCGGCCGGCTCGGCGAAGCTCTGCCAGGACAGGAGGCAGCCGCTCTGGTCCGCGCGGCGGCACTCGGGCAGGCCGAGCGCGGCCAGGTCGCGGTCGCGCGACACGGGCCAGCCGACCACATAGGCCGCGACGATCCGGCGGCGCAGCTCGGGGCGCTTGGCCACATAGTCGCGCAGCAGCCGTTCCAGGTGGACGGAGCCCTGGCTGTGTCCGGCCAGGATCAGCGGCCGGTCGGGCGCGACCGCCGCCAGGAACGCCTCGAACGCGGCGGCCACGTCGCCATAGGCGAGCGCCAGCGCGCGCTCGGCGTCGGCCGCGCTGGTCAGGAAGGCGCCGAATGTCGCCTGGCGATAGCGCGGCGCCCAGACCTCGCCCGCCTCGTTGAAGGCGGAGGCCTGGCCGCGAAGGAAGATGGCGGTGCGCGCGTTGGTGTCCGCGTCGTCCAGCGGCGCGTTCCAATGGTCGCGCGTGATGTACGATGTGGGGTGGATAAAGAACACGGCGGCGCGCGGCGCCTTGGCAGGGCGGAAGCCTGTGGGCGTCCATAGCGACGGATTGTTCGCGATGTCTGGCCGCGCCACCCACAGGCGGGCATCGCGATATTCCGCGACCTTGGCAGCGACCTGCTGGCGGAACGCCTCCTTGGGGACCAGCGCCGCACGGATCAGCTCGTTGCCGTAGAGGCGGTAAAGCGTCAGTCCCGCGATCGCGAGAAAGACCAGCGCTGCGACGACGTAGAGGAACTTGCGCGCCAAGGGGGATGCTCCGACCGGCGGCCCCGTGCCGCGCCAATGCTGGGGTCGACGCCAGTGCCGCAACGCCGGCGCTCGCGCAACGGCAGGGGTCGCGCAACGCCGGGGCTCGCACAACAGGCACGCCGCTGCTAGTCGCCACCCCATGGCAGTCGACGAAGCAACCGTAACAAGGATCGCGAAGCTCGCCCGCATCGCGATCACGCCGCAGGAGGCGCAGAAGCTGGCGCCCGAGCTGGACAACATCCTTCACTGGATCGAGCAGCTGGGCGAGGTGGACACGAGCGGCGTGCAGCCGATGACGGCGGTGATGCCCAACCACCTGCGCCTGCGCGACGACGTGGTGACCGACGGCGGCGTGCGCGACGCCGTGCTTCTCAACGCTCCGCAGGCGGAACACGGCTTTTTCACCGTGCCCAAGGTGATCGAATAGTGCCCAACCCAACCGAAACCAACCTGACCGATCTGGGTGTCGCCGGGCTCCGCGACGGGTTTCGCGCCGGCGACTTCTCTGCGCGCGAGGTGGCGGACGCCTTTTCCGCCCGCGTCGCCGCGGCGGGCGTGCTGAACGCGTTTCTGGTGGAAACGCCCGACCATGCGCGCGCCGCCGCCGACCGGGCCGACGCCGCCCGCGCGGCGGGCGATGCGCCCCTGCCGCTGGCAGGCGTGCCGATCGGCATGAAGGACCTGTTCTGCACCAAGGGCGTGGCCTCCACCGCCGCCAGCCGCATCCTGGAGGGCTTCGTGCCCCCCTATGAGAGCGGCGTGTCGCAGCGGCTGTGGGACGCAGGCGCCGGCATGCTGGGCAAGCTCAACATGGACCAGTTCGCCATGGGCTCGTCCAATGAGACCAGCGCGTTCGGCAACGTGCTGTCGCCCTGGCGGCGCAACGACGGCGGAAACGCTCCCCTCGCGCCCGGCGGATCGTCGGGCGGCAGCTCGGCGGCGGTGGCCGCGCGGCTCTGCCCTGGCGCCACGGGGACGGATACGGGCGGCTCGATCCGCCAGCCCGCGGCGTTTGTCGGCATCAGCGGGATCAAGCCCACCTATGGCCGCTGCTCGCGCTGGGGCACGGTGGCCTTTGCCTCCTCGCTCGACCAGGCGGGGCCGATGGCGCGCGACGTGCGCGACTGCGCGATCCTCCTGGAGAACATGGCGGGCTTCGACCCGCGCGACGCCACCTCTCTCGACCTGCCCGTTCCTGCCTGGGAGGCCGGGCTGTCGTCGGACCTCAGGGGCAAGCGCATCGGCGTGCCGCGCGAATATCGCGTGGACGACATGCCGCCCGAGATCGACGCCTTGTGGCAGCGCGGGATCGAGTGGATGCGCGACGCGGGCGCCGAGATCGTCGAGGTTTCGCTGCCGCACACGAAGTACGCGCTGCCGGCCTATTACATCGTCGCGCCTGCCGAGGCGTCCAGCAACCTCGCCCGCTACGACGGCGTGCGCTACGGCTTGCGCGACCTGCCCGACGGCGCGAACCTCCAGGACATGTACGCCGCCACGCGCGCCGACGGCTTCGGGCCGGAGGTGAAGCGGCGCATCATGATCGGCACCTATGTGCTGTCGGCAGGCTTCTACGACGCCTATTACACCCAGGCGCAGAAGGTCCGAGCCCTGATCGCGCGCGACTTCGAACGGGCGTGGGAGGCGTGCGACCTGCTGCTCACCCCCACCGCGCCCAGCGCCGCCTTTGCGCTGGGGGAGAGATCGGCGGACCCGATCGCCATGTACCTGAACGACGTCTTCACCGTGCCGTCCTCGCTCGCGGGCCTGCCCGCCATGAGCGTTCCGGGCGGGCTGGACGGGCAGGGCCTGCCGCTGGGTCTTCAGCTGATCGGGCAGCCGTTGGACGAGCAGGGCGTGCTGAACGCCTCCCTCGCCCTCGAGGAACGGGCGGGATTCACCGCGCGAGCCGAACAATGGTGGTGAGGGACCCCGCTTGATCGACCTGTCCGGCTTGGTGGAACTGGCCTGGGAGGTCGGCGGCTGGGTGCTGGAGGGCGTGGTCGAAGCGCTTCCCGGCGAGGGAAAGGACGAGCGATCGCAGGCGGGCGAGGCGCCGTACCTGCCCCTTCCCGAGGTCGAATATCACGAGCGGTCGGACCCGCCGCATCGACAGAGTTGAGGTAGAAGAGACGTGACCGACACCAGCTATCGCATCCAGGGAGCCACCGGCGAATGGGAGGTCGTGATCGGGCTTGAGGTCCATGCCCAGGTCACCTCCAACGCAAAGCTCTTTTCCGGCGCCGCCACCGCGTTCGGGGCCGAGCCCAACACGCAGGTCAGCCTGGTGGATGCCGCCATGCCGGGAATGCTTCCCGTGCCCAACCGCGAATGCATCCGCCAGGCGGTCCGCACCGGAATGGCGATCGGGGCGGAGATCAACCGGTGGAGCCGGTTCGACCGCAAGAACTATTTCTATGCCGACCTGCCCCAGGGCTACCAGATCAGCCAGCTCTACCACCCGCTGGTGGGCGAGGGCGCTATCGATATCGCATTGGACGAGAAGAACCCTGAGGCGGAGGTGAAGCGCATCGGCGTGGAGCGCATCCATGTGGAGCAGGATGCGGGCAAGCTGATGCACGACCAGCATCCGACCCGCTCCTATGTGGACCTGAACCGGTCGGGCGTAGCGTTGATGGAAATCGTGTCTCGGCCCGACATGCGCTCGCCCGCAGAGGCCGGCGCCTATCTGCGGAAGCTGCGCGCCATTCTGCGCTATGTCGGCAGCTGCGACGGGAACATGGAGGAAGGCTCCATGCGTGCCGACGTGAACGTCTCCGTCCGCAAGCCGGGCGAACCGCTGGGCACGCGTACCGAGACCAAGAACGTGAATTCGGTCCGCTTCGTCATGGCCGCGATCGAGCATGAGGCCAATCGCCAGGTCGACGTGCTGGAGGCCGGCGGCGCGATCGTCCAGGAGACGCGGCTGTTCAACCCGGACACGGGCACCACGCGGTCGATGCGGTCCAAGGAAGACGCGCACGACTATCGCTATTTCCCCGATCCCGACCTGCTGCCGCTGGAGCTGGATGACGCCTTCCTGAACGAGTGCCGGCAGAGCCTGCCCGAGCTGCCCGACGCCAAGCGCCACCGCTACGAGGCGGCGGGCGTCACCGCCTACAATGCGAACGTGCTCACCGCGGAGGTGGAGACGGCGCGCTTCTTCGACGCTCTGCTGGACGCGGGCGCCCCCGGACCGCAGTCGGCCAATTGGGTCGCGGGCGAGCTGTTCGGCGCGCTGAACCGGCTGGGCCGCGGGATCGAGGACAGCCCCGTCTCGCCCGTACAGGCGGCCGAGTTGCTGCGGCTCGTCGCGGACGGCACGCTGTCGGGCAGCCTGGCCAAGCAGGTGTTCGAGGTGATGCTGGAAACGGGCCAGGATGCCGGCACCGTCGTGGAGGAGCGCGGGCTCAAGCAGACCAGCGACACGGGCGCGATCGAAAGGGTGATTGCCGACGTACTGGCGGCCAACGAGGTCAAGGTCTCCGAATACCGGTCTGGCAAGGACAAGTTGTTCGGCTTTTTCGTCGGCCAGACCATGAAGGCCATGGGCGGCAAGGGCAATCCCGCGGTCGTGAACGACCTGCTGAAGAAGGCGCTTACCTAGCGATCCGCATCGGTCCTAGTCCGGATGTGCGGCGCGGAAGCGTCGCCAACCAGCCGGGGGCAGACGAGGGGCAAGCGTTTGGGGGTCGCACTTGCGGCCGTGCTGATGGCCGTGAGCGCAGGCGGTGTCGAGCCTGCTCAGGCCAAGGTGAAGGTCAACAAGGACTTCCGCTTTCCTGCTGGGCAGCCCGCCCGCATCCTGCTGTTCCGCCTGAATGTTCAGGTGGAATTCATGGGCCTGGGCGGCATGGACGAGGCCAATGCCGACTGGACCAAGTCGGTCCGCGAGAACCTGGTATCCCAGCTGGGACAGCTGGCGCAGGCCGACTATGCGCTCTTTGTCTATTCGCACGACGCCTATGGCACGGCGGGCCGAAAGGTCATGCAGTTCCTGGCGGCGGGGTTGCTGGGCGTCGGCCTTCAGGCCGGTGTGGATCAGGGCTATGCTGGGTTGGTGGACCTGAAGACCGGCGACCTAGTCTGGTTCAACCTGGACCCGGCCTCCGGCGGCGATCCGCGTAACGCGGAGGGTGCCGCCAAGCGCGTGCGCGAGCTGCTCACCGCCTTTCCGACGTCCGGTCCAGCGGCCGCACCCGCACCCGCACCCGCCGCGCCGGCGGCACGATGAAGACGCTCCTGGCGCTCGCGGCAGGCGGGCTCCCGGCAGCGGCAGCGGCATCGCCTCCGTCGCAGGACAGGTACGCGCCCGTCGGCGTCGGCTACCAGCCCGAGGACAAGGATGAATGGGGCCTGTAGATGCAAGTGGAGGAGTTCGAGCGGCGGCTGAAACCGTCGGACTTCGTGGTCCGCGATGCGGCCTTGAACGAACATGTTCAAGGGGTTCTGTGCCGAACCATCGGCGCCGCCGACTGCGGGGCGATGCGGCTTTACCTGGTCCGTACCGCCGATTTCAACGAGTCCATGGCGCCGAACGGCCTGATGGTGGTCAACACCGGCCTGTTGCTGCGCGTGCGCGACGAGGCGCAGCTGGCGGCGGTGCTGGGGCCTGAGTGGACGCACTACAGCCGCCAGCACCAGATCCGCAGTTGGCGTGACATGCGCACAAAAGCCACGATGCTGACCTGAATGGCTTTAGTGCCAGTTGCCAGCTACGCCGCCTATGCCGTGCAGATCGGCCTGATCGACTCCATCTTCCGCTTCAGCCGCGAGATGGAGCAGGAGGCGGATACCGGTTTGGTCCCGCTGATGACGCGCGCCGACTACGACCCGCACGAGGCACCGCGCATCTGGGAGCAGCTCCGCGACGAGCAGGACGCCACCGCCGCAGCGCGCAAGAAGCGCAGCTGGAAGGACGACAATGGCGGCCTGTTCGCCACCCATCCGCCCACGCGAGAGCGGGTGACCGCGCTTCGTTCGCTCGCAGAGGCTTGGCCGATGCCGGCGACGGCGACGGACGGACGCGTCGCCTATTACGCGGCCATGCGGCCCTGGTACCCGGCGATGATCGACGAGCAGATCAAGCTCAACGACTTCGGCGCCTCCGAAATTCTGCTGACGAACCTGGGTCGGGACGGCTGGACGCCCGAGCTGCTGTACGTGCGGGGCGAGCTCTACCGCACGCGCGGACGGCCGGAGGAGCTGACCGCTGCCGGAGGCTATTACCGCGAGGCCATTGCGGCCGGCAGCGCGCCGGCAGAGGCGTGGCGCGGCCTCGGCCTTACCAGCCTGAGGTCGGGTCAAACGGAGGCCGGGCGCGCGGCGCTCAAGGATTATCTTGCCAAGAAACCGGATCTCGCGGGCCGACCGATGCTGGCGATGCTGGCGGGGAGTGCAATGAGACGAAATCGATCACAACGAAACTCGCGCGGGCCGGATTTGCGGCGGGCGTGGCCGCAGCGATGGTCGCGAGCCCGGCGCTCGCCTACAAGATGATTGGCCGCGGCAAGCCCGCGTCTGTTGCCAAGTCCGTCCTGACCCTCACGCCGGCCATTGACTGGAACCGGATGCAGGCGCGGCCCGGCCGCAATGCCGAGAGCTGGACATTGGACGGCCTCCAGCTGGATGAGATCACCTTCTACGGCGGCATCGAGAATGGACGCGCATTGTTCCGGGAAGTGGACAAGCGCGACAAGCCGCTATCGCCGTTCCAGGCGACGATGCTGGCGCCAAACGTGGCACAGTTGTTCGAGCAGAGCTACCGGCTGGCCGTCGGCAGCTCGCTGTCCGAGGTGGGCAGCGTAGAGCCTGCCACGTTCGCGGGAACGTCGGGCTTCCGCTTCACCTACAGCTACACACTGGGCAGGGACGAGGTGCGCCGGCGGGGAGAAACAACGGGCGCCATCGTCGGGGGCAAGCAATACATGATGACGTGGGAGGCGCCCACCATCCACTATTACGACCGCAACCTGGCGGATTACCGCGCCCTCGTGTCGAGCGCCCGCTTGGCTGCGGCAACGTCCCCCTAAGGACGGTTGAGGGCCGGCTCGCCGCCTCGAACGAAACGAGGCGGCGAGCCGACTGCCATTACTGCTGATCCAGGTCCTGGTTCCGCACCACGCCACCGGTGCCGCCTACGCCGTCATGCTCACCGGGGTCGGTCAGCACGCTAGACTCGGGGCCGCCTTCGCCGCGTTCGACGGCGTCGGAACGCGCCTGCACGGCCTGCTCGATGTCTGAGCGGGCGTCGTCGTCGCGCGCCGGCGGCGGGCTGTCGGGATTGGTGTCGGCCTCGGGTATGCTGTCCGGGTGCGGATCGCCGCGTTCGGTATCGCTCATCGAAACTCCTTTAGCGGCTGGTGCCGGCGAGCCCGCCGGTGGACGAGGTCATGGCGTCTGTTGAGCCGATATCGTCCTTGTCGCCCGGCTCGCGGTCGCCGACGCGGCTGGCGCTGTCGGCAGGCCCGGTGGACGGGGTGGTGATCGGGGCGTCGCCGCCCGGTTCCGCGAAATCGGTGTCGGCGAGTTCAGCAGGATCGGAGGTAATCCCGCCGCGATCGGTGTCTCCGGTCATCAGATCTGCGCCGGCTGCTGGGTGCCGGGATCAGTCGGCATGCTGCCTGGCGACGGCTGATCGATGTCGGGGCCGGGCACGTTGATCTCCGGCGGCGGGGCGTCGGGCTGTACCGGCTGGCCGGGCATCGGGGTTTCGGGCGGGGGCTGGGTGGCCATTGGGACTTCTCCTGTTCGGAACCCATCAACGCCTGTTCGCCCCGCCGGGTTGCCTCCGCGCTTGCCGTGCCGCGCTCGGCTGTTATAGACGCGCGCCCGACGGCGGGTCCGATCGTGCGGGCGTGGCGGAACTGGTAGACGCGCTGGATTTAGGTTCCAGTATCGAAAGATGTGGGGGTTCGACTCCCTTCGCCCGCACCAGAGATCCGCCGCGCTGGCCGCGGTCCTGTTCTCGATTCTCCAGGATAGAAGGCCACCCATGCAGACTGTCGAGACGTTGAACGAGGGCCTGAAGCGCGCCTATCGCCTGACCATCGGGGCGGGCGAGATCAGCGCGCGCGTGGACGCCGAGCTGAAGCGCATGGCGCCTCAGGTGCGGATGCCCGGCTTCCGCCCTGGCAAGGTGCCCGCCAACCTGGTGCGCAAGATGCACGGCCCCGCCCTGTTGCAGGACGCGCTGAACAGCACGGTCCAGCAGGGCGTTCAGTCGCTCCTGACGGACAACCAGCTGCGCCCCGCCACGCAGCCGCAGGTCGAGCTGGCCGATGGATACGAGGCTGGCGGCGACGCCGAGCTGACCGTGTCGCTGGAGGTTCTGCCGGACGTGCCCGCGCCGTCGATCGACGGGTTGAAGCTGGAGCGCCTGACCGTGCCCGTCGCCGACGAGGCGGTGGACGAGCAGCTGAGGAAGTTCGCGTCCGCCAACAAGAGCTGGGACGATGCCGGCGACAAGGCCGCCGAGAATGGCGACCTTGTGACCATGGACTTCGCCGGCAAGACCGCGGACGACGGCGTCGCGTTCGAGGGCGGCACCGGCACCGACATGGCCGTTGAGCTGGGCTCGGGCCGGCTGATCCCGGGTTTCGAGGATCAGGTCGTCGGTGCAAAGGCGGGCGAGGAGCGGCAGATCGCGGTCAGCTTCCCGGCCGATTATCCGGCCAAGGAACTGGCCGGTCGCGACGCGACGTTCGACCTCGTCATCAAGTCGGTCAAGACCGCCGCGGAAGCGCGCATCGACGAGGAACTGGCCAAGAACCTGGGGCTGGAGAGCCTGGATCGCCTGCGCGAGCTGGTTCGCGGCCAGATCGAGCAGGAGCATAACGGCCTCACGCGCACGCACATGAAGCGCAAGCTGCTGGACCAGCTGGCCGAGGGTCACGACTTCGACGTGCCGCCGTCGATGGTGGAGGCCGAGTTCGGCCAGATCTGGGCTCAGCTGGAGCATGAGGCCACGCACGAGGCCGATCCGGAAAAGGCCAAGGTGGAGATGGAGAGCGAGCGCGACGATTACCGCCGCATCGCCGAGCGCCGCGTCCGCCTGGGCCTGCTCCTGTCCGAGATCGGGCAGAACAACGGCGTGGAGGTGACCAATCAGGAGATGAACCGCCTGATCGCCCAGGCCGCGCAGCAGTACGGCCCCGAGGATCGCCAGCGCTTCGTTCAATATATCCAGCAGGAGCCCATGGCGGCCGCCCAGCTTCGCGCGCCGCTCTATGAGGACAAGGTCGTCGACTTCCTGTTCACCAAGGCGGAGGTCACCGACCGTGAGTCCACCCGCGAGGAGCTGGAGGCGGCGATCGAGAGCGAGGACGGCTTCGCCACGGGTACGCACGTCCACAATCATGACCACGATCACGATCATGGGCACAATCATGACCATGGCCATGACCATGGCGCCGAAGCGGCGGGCGTGGAGCCGGTGACGGCTGCCGAGGAGGCGGCGACGCAGGACGACGCCGCTCGAGCCGCTGTGGAGGATGCGCCGGCCAAGCCTGCCAAGAAGCCGCGTGCCAAGAAGGGTGCGCCGGTTTCGGCCGAGACGCAGGTGCTTGAGTCCTCGCCTGAGGCGGCCGAAGCAGCCGAGGGAACGCAGGCGGCCGACGATACGGCTGCCAAGAAGCCGCGGGCCCGCAAGGCCAAGACGGAAGGCTGACCGGGACGCTCGCTGCCCGGCGGGTGGCGAGCGACCGTGAGGGAGCGGACGTCTCGATCAGGCGGTGCCCGCCGCTCGCCGCCGGGATGCCGCCGCCACGCCGGCACCCGCTCCGAGTACGAACAGCGGCCACAGCGCCCGGGTATTGTAGCGGTTGTGCGGCGTCGAGAGCGCGCCGCAGAGCATGGCGTTCGCCAGCCATCCGGCTCCTATCACCGCCGCGTAGCGGGCTATACGCGGCGGTCGTCCGACACGGATCGCCGCCGCGATCACACACAGTGCCGCGAACCCGACCAGCCACCCGACGACCTGAGCCGCCGCGACGGGCATGGTGCCGCGATAGGCGGCCGTGGTGCGCACTTCCGTGAGAACGGATTCGGGCAACCGCGCTGGCATGGCTGCCCGTTCGGATCGATTATAGTTGAACTCGTTCAGTCCCGTCATGCCCGCCTGCTCCAGGGAGGCGGCTAGGGCGTTGATCGTCACGGCGACCGGTCGGTCCAGGAACACGGCCATGACGAAACGCCCTTGCTCGTCGGCGAGCGCGCGCTGCGTGGCGGCGGGTGCCGCGGTAAACACGCCGCCGGATCGGGCGTCCTTGTTCCACAGGAAGCCGTCGCTCCAGGGCCGCGACGGGACCGGTGGCATCTGACTGGAATAACGGCACAGCACGAAACGGGGCCGGTCGTCGCGTTCCGAGCAGACTTTCGCCAGATAGGGTCCGGCCAGCCCATCCGCGACGAGCCGCGCGGTGACAAAGGGCGGTCGGATCGGCGCACGGCCCGTGGCTCGCGTGATCCCGGCGGCAAAGGCGGCGTCGCCTGCCAAGCCCGCAAGGGCCGAAACGACGAGCACGGCGGCCCCGGCGGCCAGGCCGGAGGATGCGGAAGCACCTTTGAGACGCGCCAGCAGCACGACCGCTACACCACCCGCGGCGAGTGCCAGCAGGATCAGGACGTTGGACGCGTGTGCAAGCGCCGCAAAGGTCGTCAGCACGCCCCAGCCGATCCTACCGCGCGCCGTTTCCCGGTCCCATCCGGCCAGCAACGCAGCCGCGGCGAGCATGGCACATCCGGTGAAGATGTCCGGCATGACGAAAGACGCGAAAAAGGACAGCGGCGAAAGCGCCAGCGCTCCCAGCCCCAGCAACGCGGCCGCCAGGAACCTGCGCGGGTCTGCGGGGTCCACTAGGTGGCGAAGCAGCCCCAATGCGCAGGCCCAGGCCACGAGGGCCTGCGCCAGCAGCGTCACCCATCCCGTGGTCAGCACGCCCAGATAGGCCAGAACGCCATAATAGATCGAGCGGCCGAGCAGGATCGGCTTGTCGGTGGCTGACGAGCGCGCGGGGGTCGCGGCCGATCCCGGCACCGTCCCACTCGCCTGGGCAGAGGTCGCGATGGCGGGCACGTTCCGCGTCCAGACGGTGCGATGGCCGGTCAGTCGCGCCACAATGGCGTCGGGTCCGCGGATATACGCCGTCGTGTCCGCGAACAGGATCGGTCCGCCGTTGATCGCGGCCGGCCATAGGAGCACCGGGAACAGGGAGAGCAGCAGCAGGTAGTAGCGGACTGTGCCGATTCGCGAGATGGCGAAGCCCGGTTCGGCAAGGTCGGACGCGCGAACGCGGATCGGACGCAGCAGCCGGAACATCATGGCCGAGAAGTGCGGCATCGGGCGAACGGCCGCCGGCGCGGAACTTGCTGACGTGGCGGCAGAAATCGGTCGCGGCTCGGCGTCCGTCGAGAAGAGCACGCTTTTTCCCCCGAGACCAAAGATCGCCTGCGTTCAACCGAACGGCATTTCGGCTTAACGCGAACGAGATGATGATTGCTTTAAACCGGGCCCGGCCGTGAACAGCCCGATGATCGCCTTCTACACCAACCGAGGCTCGATTTCATGAAATTTGCTTCCGCTCCACGCGTCGCGGTGATCCTGCCTTGCTACAATGAGGAGGTGGCGGTCGCCCGCACCGTGGCCGAGTTCCGGGCGGCGCTGCCGGGGGCGGACATCTATGTCTATGACAACAACAGCCGCGACCGGACGGCGGACAGGGCGCGCGAGGTGGGCGCGATCGTCCGGACCGAGCGCATCCAGGGCAAGGGCGCGGTGGTGCGGCGCATGTTCGCGGACGTGGACGCCGACGTGTACGTCATGGCGGATGGCGACGCGACCTATGACGCCGGTGCCGCGCCGGCGCTGGTCGGGCTGTTGCTGGACGAGCAGGTGGACATGGTAGTCGCCAGCCGCGTCCACGAGGCGGCGGAAGCGTATCGCCGCGGCCATGTGCTTGGCAACCGGATGATGACGGGCTTGCTGGCGCGCCTGTTCGGGCGCAGCTTCTCCGACATATTTTCCGGCTACCGCGTCTTTTCGCGTCGCTTCGTGAAAAGTTTTCCGGCGCTGTCGGCGGGGTTCGAGATCGAGACGGAGATCAGCGTCCATGCGCTGGAACTGAAGATGCCGACCGCCGAGGTGCCGGCACCCTATTTCGCCCGGATCGAGGGATCGCATTCCAAGCTGTCCACCTATGCCGACGGGTGGCGGATCCTGCGGACGATCGCCACGCTCTACCGTATCGAGCGGCCGCTCTGGTTCTTCGGCGCGCTGGCGGGTGTGCTGGCGGCGTTGGCCGTGATCCTGGCTGTGCCGCTGGGCATCACCTATGCCGACACGGGACTGGTGCCGCGCTTTCCGACCGCGATCCTGGTAACTGGCCTGATGATCCTAGCCGCGCTGAACCTGTTCGCCGGCCTGATCCTGGACACGGTGGTGCGCGGCCGGCGCGAGGTGAAGCGGCTGGCCTATCTATCGCTGCCGGCGCCGACACGGGGCGCCGAGCACCGGACCAACCCGGGGGGTTGAAGTCGCCCAATTGGCGGGCGAAATAGCGCTTCTATCTCTTAGGCGAGTTTTCCATGCACAACCCGTTCGACACCGGCGACTTCGCGAGCCACCTGGCACAGGCGGGCGTCGGCCTTCGTCCCACGCAGGCCGGGCTCGTGCCGATCGTGATCGAGCAGTCGAACCGCGGCGAGCGCAGCTTCGACATCTTCAGCCGCCTGCTGCGCGAGCGCATCGTGTTCGTGACCGGCGGCGTCGAGGACGGCATGGCCAGCCTCATCACCGCCCAGCTGCTCTTCCTCGAGTCCGAGAACCCGAAGAAGGACATCTTCATGTACATCAACTCGCCGGGCGGCGTCGTCACGGCGGGTATGGCGATCCATGACACCATGCAGTATATCCGTCCGCGCGTCGGCACGGTCTGCGTGGGCCAGGCGGCGTCGATGGGCAGCTTCCTCCTGGCCTCGGGCGATCCGGGGATGCGCGTGGCGCTTACCAACAGCCGGATCATGATCCACCAGCCCTCGGGCGGCGCGCAGGGCATGGCCGCGGACATCGAGATCCAGGCGCGCGAGATCCTGCGGATGCGCCACTTCCTGAACACGCTGTATGCCAAATATACGGGCAAGCCGCTCGAGGAGATCGAGCGCGCTATGGACCGAGACAAGTTCATGAGCGCGGAGGAGGCCAAGGAGTTCGGCCTGATCGACGAGGTGTTCGACAAGCGGCCCGTGCCGTCCGACGAAGCCGCTGCTGCCGCCGCTTGAGCCTGACCGTCGAGGGCCGCGCCTCTTACTGGGGTGCGGCCCTCGCCCATAGCAGGATGCGTGACGGCTCCGCTTGCAACACGCGGTACTCCGCACGCCCGGTAGGCGAGCGAAGCCCTGCGGTACGCATCAGTTCAACAGGCCCCTGTATCGGTGCCACGTAGCGATGCTCGACCCAGACCAGGGTGGGGCAGTCCGCGTCCAGCATGGTGACGGGCGTCCCACGTTCCGCCGTGACGACCGGAAAGCCGTATCGGTCGCCGATCATCCGGTAGGCCAGTGGCACGGCCTCGCGCAGGCCGATCCAGTTCCGTTGAGCGCTGTGCGGGTCCATGAAGGACAGGGGATCCAGTCCAACGACGCGGGTCGTGGGGCAACGTGCCCGCTCCGCCTGGATCAGCGGGACGTTGGTTTCCCACCGACGATTTGACAGGCCGTAGGCTACGGTTAGCCCGCCTGAAACCAGGGCGCACATACTTATCGCAGCGGTCGCCCGGGGGCCCGGCCCCCCGCTGCGGGTCAGGAGGTCGGCCAGCAGCGCGGACGTCAGCGGCACGGCCGCGACGACGAACCGGATCACGAAATTGTGCGCCGCCAGGTTGTAGGCCATAAATAGCAGGAAGATCGCTATCAAGGCGATCAGCGTCAGCACGGCAAAGGGCGCGCCTCGCGGGTTCTCGACCATCCGGCGCGCCGCAGGAACGGAAGCGAGCGCCGCCGCCGGATTGCAGATCAGGCCGGCTCCGAGCGCGGCGAGCGCCAGCACGGCCGCCTTTGCCATCCCCGTCTCGTTCACGGACAGAGGGATGGTGGTGGACAGGAACATCAGCAGCGTCGTCCCGAGCAGTGCCGCAGCCACCGTGGCGATGGCCACCAGCGCCCCCGCCGCCGCCCAGCGCGCCCGCGCGGCCAGCACTAGGACGGCGGCGCCGAGGATTGCAAAGGCACACAGTGACGCGACATAGTGGAGGTTGACGAGCACCAGCGCGGTCAGGGCCAGCGTGAGCCACAGCGCGATGCCCGGCATCTCTCGGTCGACCACCATCCGCAACTGCGCCAGGAGGCAGGCAGAGAAGCCGAGCCCGAGGCCGTAGGAGCGGAACTCCGCCAGGTAGAGGAGGAAAAAGGGCGTGGTGGCGGTGAGCGCGGCGAACAGCAGCAGGAAGCGGCGTTCCTCAGGCGTGCGCGTCAGCACGACAGTGGCGGCGGCCGGTAGCAGGAAGCCAAGGTTGATGAGGCGAAAATGCTGCACGTCCGCGCCGAACACGGGCTGGAGCAGCCAGCTATAGGCTTGGTAGAAGGGCGGATGCTCGTCCCGCAGCCAGCGGTCGCGCAGCGCCTGGGTGAAGCCAAGATCGTGGCCGGCGTAGAAGACGCTGAACGTCTCGTCGAGCCAGACGCCGCGCTGCAGGACCAGCCAGACACCCGCCGCCATGGCCACGCCCACAACGATCCAAAGCAGCCCATGACGGCGGCCGCCGGTTGCTCGTCCCCCGATCATCGCTTACCCCCTGTACCAAGCACGGTAGAAGTTCGGCGGCTCGGCGCAAGCGGGGTTGAAGCGTTAAGCTCGGACGTCGATATGTAACATCAGCCTGGGACGGTCGGTCCGTGATCCATGGCGGGGGTAGCGGGCGCCGCGCGATCGGAACGGCGACGCCTGATCGGCTCCCCTGTCGCGGTCTGTTCTGCTCCGGGCCCGTTAGAGGATCGACTGAATGACGAAACTGAGCGGCGGCGACTCCAAGAGCACTCTTTACTGCTCCTTCTGCGGCAAGTCGCAGCACGAGGTGCGCAAGCTGATCGCGGGTCCGACCGTGTTCATCTGCGACGAGTGCGTCGAATTGTGCAACGACATCATCCGCGAAGAGACCAAGGCCGCGCTTGTGTCCAAGAAGGATGGAGGCGTGCCCACGCCGCAGGAGATCTGCGACGTGCTGGACGATTACGTGATCGGCCAAAAGCAGGCAAAGCGCGTCCTGTCCGTGGCGGTGCACAACCACTACAAGCGGCTGAACCACGGCGCCAAGGGCGCGGACGTCGAGCTGGCCAAGTCGAACATTCTGCTCGTCGGCCCCACCGGCTGCGGCAAGACGCTGCTGGCGCAGACGCTGGCCCGCATCCTGGACGTACCCTTCACCATGGCGGACGCGACCACGCTGACCGAGGCCGGCTATGTCGGCGAGGATGTGGAGAACATCATCCTCAAGCTGCTCCAGGCGTCCGATTATAATGTCGAGCGGGCCCAGCGCGGGATCGTCTACATCGACGAGATCGACAAGATCAGCCGCAAGGCGGAGAACCCGTCCATCACGCGCGACGTGTCGGGTGAGGGCGTGCAGCAGGCGCTGCTCAAGCTGATGGAAGGCACCACCGCGTCCGTGCCGCCGCAGGGCGGTCGCAAGCACCCGCAGCAGGAGTTCCTGCAGGTCGACACGACCAACATCCTGTTCATCTGCGGCGGCGCGTTCTCGGGCCTGGAGAAGATCATCGGTGATCGCCTCCAGGGCAAGTCGATCGGCTTCGGCGCCTATGTCGCGGCTCCCGAAGAGAAGCGCACGGGAGAGGTGCTGCGCCAGACCGAGCCGGAGGACCTGCTGAAGTTCGGGCTGATCCCCGAGTTCGTCGGACGCCTGCCCGTGATCGCGACGCTGGAGGACCTGGACGTCAGCGCCCTGGTCAAGATCCTGAAGGAGCCCAAGAACGCGCTGGTGAAGCAGTACCAGAAGCTGTTCGAGATGGAGGACGTGGAACTCGGTTTCACCGAGGACGCCCTAGTGTCGGTCGCCAAGAAGGGGATCGAACGGAAGACGGGCGCACGCGGCCTGCGCTCTATCCTGGAAGGCATATTGCTCGACACGATGTTCGACCTGCCTTCGATGGACGGCGTGGACGAAGTGATGATCGACAAGGACGTGGTGGAGGGCCGCAAGGAGCCCGTCCGCGTCTATGCCGAGAAGAAGGAAAAGGCGGGAAGCGCCGCCTGACGTCGCGGCGGCTCCACTATGGGTCGGGTCGGTGATTTCGCCGGCCCGACCCATCGCCGGCGCTGATCGCCTTGCGATAGCGGCGATGCTGGCTCGGGCCTTTGCCGATGATCCGGCCTTCTCTTGGGTCTATCCCGACCCGGAGGATCGGGCGCGTCGCCTGCCCCGGCTCTTTGCCATCTTGCTCGAGTCCGATGGTGGGTCGGGGATGACCATCCGTTCACCTGGGGGTGAGGCGGCCAGTCTGTGGAGAGCGCCCGGCCGCGCCCGAACCGGTCGGATAGAGATGGTGCGGCGCATGTGGCCGCTCTGGCATGCGCTAGGACATAACATGGGCCGAGCCCTCACGGTTGGTACGGCGATCGACGCGCACATGCCGGCGCAACCCTTCTGGTACCTGCATGTGCTCGGCTGCGACCCGGACGAACAGGGACGCGGTTTCGGCGCGGCGATGGTGCGGGCGGGCCTATCCCGAGCGGCGGGCCGGCTTCCCTGCTATCTGGAGACGGCGACGGAGAGAAACCTCGGCTTCTACGCCGCGCTCGGCTTCCGGGTGACGGGTGAATGGCAAGCGGCACGTAGCGGCCCGCGCTTCTGGTCCATGCTGCGCCCACCCGACTAGCGGGAACCCAGGCCTGCACTCGTTCGGTTCGTTCCTGGAGCAGAATGGCAGGGCTGCCGAAAGGGAGGCGCAGATTTTGGCCACGACATCGCGCGACGACATGCAGCCGACGCCCGGCGCCAAGCGGGCATTGCTGAGCCGGCTCCTGTTGCCCTGGTGGACGATCCTCTTTCCCGTCCTTGGTGCCTTGGCCGTCCTGCTGACGCTGGCCAAGGCCAGCGGAGCGGGCATTGCCACGGCCGGCGTGATCCTGATCGGCGCGGTGCTGGCGGCGGTCCACCATGCGGAGGTGGTGGCGCATCGTGTCGGCGAACCCTTCGGCACGCTGGTGCTGGCGATTGCCGTCACGGTGATCGAAGTGTCGCTGATCGTGTCCATGATGACGTCGGGGGTCGGAGAGACGGCGTCGCTGGCGCGCGACACGGTGTTCGCGGCGATCATGATAATCCTGAACGGCATCATCGGTCTGTGCCTCCTGGCCGGTGGCATCCGCCATGGCGAGCAGCGCTTCACGCTTCGGGGCGTCAGCGCCGCGCTGTGCACGCTTGCGGCGATGGCAGTGCTGTCGCTCATCCTGCCCAACTACACCTCCTCCACGCCGGGTCCGACCTATGCGACGTCGCAGCTGGTCTTCGTGGCGGCCGTGTCGCTGATCCTCTATGGCACATTCGTGACGGTGCAGACGGTGCGGCATCGCGACTATTTCCTGCCTGCGGGCGAGCACCTGCCTGCCGACGCCCATGCCGAGCCGCCTTCCGACCGGGAGGCGTGGTCGGCGTTCGGGATGCTGCTGGTGGCGCTGGTGGCCGTGGTGCTGCTGGCCAAGGACCTCAGCCCGGCGCTGGAAGCGGGCGTGCGGGCCGCGGGGCTTCCGCTGGCGGTTGTGGGCGTGGTGATCGCCGGGCTGGTCCTGGCACCCGAGAGCCTCGCCGCCTATCGCGCCGCCAAGCGCGACCGGCTCCAGACCAGCCTGAACCTTGCCCTCGGCTCTGCACTTGCGACGATCGGGCTCACCATCCCGGCGGTGGCGGTGGCCTCCATCCTGCTGGACCTGCCGCTGGCCATGGGACTGGCGCCCAAGAGCATGACGCTGCTCGCGCTGTCGCTGTTCGTATCGACCCTGTCGCTGGGCACGGGACGGACCACGGTGCTCCAGGGCGTGGTCCACCTCGTGATCTTCGCCGCCTACCTGTTCGTCACGATCGTTCCCTGACGGGGCGCAGCCGCGACGCCAGCCAGAAACCCGCCGCTGCCTGAAGCACGCCATAGGCGCGGCGGCGGCCGGGATGGTCCTTGAAGGGGCGGATCAGCACGTCGACCGCCGCCACGTCCGACCGCCAGAGATCGACGTGGCGCTTCGGCTGGAGCAGACCCAGCAGCCCGTCGCCGATCATGAACACGGCGGCCATTTCCGCCGCACGGCGGACACCCAGTTGCGTGTTCGTCAGCGCTTGTTCTTCTGCCATGCCTGCAACTCCTCGATGGCGACCGATCGCCTCAACACGCGGGCGAGCGGATCGATCACGACATGGGCGGACGCGGGCACCGAAATCGTCTCGCGCCCGCCCATCATGGCGAGCCGCCGGACCTGACCGTCCACCTCCACGTCGATGGGCATGGGAAAGGGACCGCCCGTCTTCCACGACAGCGTCAGCCGATCACCGCGCCGGTCCTCCACCAGCTCGGGCAATGCAGCGCGGCGCAGATAGGCGTCGAAGAACCAGCAATGGTCGCGGCCCGTCACCTGGGCGACGAAGCCCTCATACTCCACGGTGGACGCGTAGCGCGGGCGGAAATTGCCCGGACGCGGGTCGGTGCGCCCGTAGACGGCCAATCGTGTCACGTCGCGGAACGCTTGTTCGCCGATAAGCCAGCGGAGCGTGTGGATCATCCACGAACCCTTGACGTAGATGTCCTGCCCCGGCCCGCCGAGCGCGGTTTCGTACACCTGCTCCTCCGTGGCGGAGCGGCCGCGCACCAGCGGCTTCTCGTTGCGGATGGTGGCACGCTGGGCCTGCATCATGGCGCTGTACCGCGCCTCGCCCTCGCGCCAGCGGCCATAGGCGGGCTGCATGTAGCTGCCATAGCCTTCGTGCAGCCAGTAATCGTCCCAGTCGCCCGCCGTCAGCTGGTTGCCGAACCATTCATGCGCCAGCTCGTGGTGGAACAGCCAGTCGAACCCCTCGATCGCCTTGGCATACTCGTTGCCGTACGCGTTGATCGTCTGGTGCTCCATGCCCTTGTGCGGCGTCTCCACCACGCCGAGCTTCTCGTCGCCGAAGGGATAGGGGCCGACCAGTTGCTCGAAGAAGTCGAGCGTGGGGGCGAACTCGGCGAACAGCCTCTCGGCCTTGGCGCGCTCGCCGGGCAGGTACCAGTAGAACATCGGGATCGTGTTGCCGAACCGAGACCTGTAGGTGCCGCTCAGCTCCTCGTAGGGCCCGACGTTGAGTGCGAGCGCATAGGTGTTCGGCTGGCGGGCACGCCAGTTCCAGGTTGTGCGCCCGTCCGGCAGCTTGTCGACGCCCAGCAGCACGCCGTTCGACGGCGCCTTCAATCCCTTCGGAACCGTGATGTGCAAGGTCGCGACGGCGGGCTCGCCCGTCGGAAAGTCGAGGCAGGGCCAGAACAGGTCGCAGCCATAGCCCTCTGCCGTGGTGGCGAACCAGAGCCTGCCGTCCCTGGTGGTCGACCACACCACGCCGTCGTCCCAGGGCGCGCGCACGGCCACATGTGGCGTACCGCGATAGGTGATGCGCGCCGTGACGCTCTGGCCAGCGGCTAGGGGCCCGGGCAGGGTGATTGCCAGTTGACCTTGTGGGTTGCTCCATGCGGTGGGCGGCAACGCCCGGCCGTCGATGGTGATGGCCGAGACGGGCAGGTTACGGTCGAGATCAACCAGCAGCCGGCGCAGCGGCGCCTTGGCGGTGAAGCGCAGGGTCGCCGTCCCCCGCAACTCCCGCGTGTCGGGCAACACCTCGAAGGCGAGGTCCGCCGCGTCGAAGCACAACGCCAGCTGCTCGGCCGGGCGCAGTCCGCCCGACACCTTGGTCTGCTCCGTCAGCGGCGGTTCCCCTTTTTGCGGAATGGCGGCGGCGAGCAGAAGGGGCAGGATCATGACGGTCGTCCTGCTACGCGATTGATGGTCCGGCAACCCGCACCATATAGAGCCTGACAGGGGCGCCCATGTTCGGAGCCCGCCGGAGTACGCATGACCCAGACCCTTCCCGTCCTGCCGCTGCGCGATATTGTTGTCTTTCCGCACATGATCGTGCCGCTCTTCGTGGGACGCGACAAGTCGGTGGCGGCGCTGGAAGCGGCGATGGCCGCCGACAAGGAGATCTTCCTGGTCGCCCAGCTTGACCCTGGCGAGGATGATCCCGGCCGCGACGAACTGTACGACACGGGGGTCACGGCCTCCGTTCTACAGCTGCTGAAGCTGCCCGACGGCACGGTGCGTGTGCTGGTGGAGGGCAAGGCGCGCGCGAAGCTGGACGCGCTGCGCGACGAGAGCGGCTATCTGGTGGCCGACATTTCGGACGTCGAGGATCAGGCCGCGGAGGGGCCGCAGGTCAGCGCCCTGATGCGTTCGGTGGTCGATCAGTTCGAGAATTATGCCAAGCTGAACCGCAAGCTCGCCAACGAGACGGCGGTGCAACTGGGCGAGATCGACGAGGCGGGTCGGCTGGCCGATGCGGTGGCCGCGAACCTGCAGGTCAAGGTCGCCGAGAAGCAATCGCTGCTGACCGAAACCGACCCGGCCAAGCGGCTGGAGATGGTCTATGCCTTCATGGAAGGCGAGCTGGGCGTTCTTCAGGTTGAGAAGAAGATCAAGAGCCGCGTCAAGCGCCAGATGGAGAAGACGCAGCGCGAATATTACCTCAACGAACAGCTGAAGGCGATCCAGCGCGAGCTGGGCAACGGCGACGAGGAAGGCGATGGCGACGAGATCGCCGAGTTGGCGCAGAAGATCGCCACGCTGAAGCTGTCCAAGGAAGCGCGCACCAAGGCGACGGCCGAGCTGAAGAAGCTGAAGGGCATGGCGCCCATGAGCGCCGAGGCGACCGTCGTGCGCAATTACCTGGACGTGCTGCTTGGCCTGCCCTGGGGCAAGAAGAGCAAGGTGAAGCGCGACATCGCTGCCGCTCAGGCTGTGCTCGACGAGGACCATTACGCGCTGGAGAAGGTCAAGGACCGGATCGTCGAGTACCTCGCGGTGCAGGCGCGCACCAACAAGCTGAAGGGTCCAATCCTGTGCCTGGTTGGGCCACCTGGCGTGGGCAAGACGTCGCTCGGCAAGTCCATCGCCAAAGCGACGGGGCGCGAGTTCGTTCGTCAGTCCTTGGGCGGCGTGCGCGACGAGGCGGAGATTCGCGGCCATCGTCGTACCTACATCGGCTCGCTGCCGGGCAAGATCGTCACCAACCTGAAAAAGGCCGGTGCGTCCAACCCGCTGTTCCTGCTCGACGAGATCGACAAGCTGGGCCAGGATTTCCGCGGCGACCCCGCGTCCGCGCTGCTGGAGGTGCTGGACCCGGAGCAGAACGGCAAGTTCAACGATCACTATCTTGAGATCGACTTGGATCTGTCGGACGTGATGTTCGTCACCACGGCCAATTCGCTCAACCTGCCCCAGCCGCTGCTCGACCGCATGGAGATCATCCGGCTGGAGGGCTATACGGAGGACGAGAAGGTGGAGATCGCGACCCGCCACCTCCTGCCCAAGGTGATCGAGGCGCACGGGCTGAAGGACGGCGAGTTCACGCTGACCGAGCCGGGCTTGCGTGCGCTGATCCAGCGCTACACGCGCGAGGCGGGTGTCCGCACGCTGGAGCGTGAGGTGGCTAAGCTCGCGCGCAAGGCGCTGCGTCGTATCCTGGAGGGGAAGGACGAGGCGATCACCGTCACCCCCGACAATCTTCACGAGTTCGCGGGGGTGCAGAAGTACCGTCACGGTCTTTCGGAAACGGAGGACCAGATCGGCGCGGTCACAGGTCTCGCCTGGACCGAGGTCGGCGGCGAACTGCTGACCATCGAGAGCGTGACCGTGCCGGGCAAGGGCCAGGCCAAGGTGACGGGCAAGCTGGGTGACGTGATGAAGGAGTCCATCGAGACCGCCTTCTCCTTCGTGAAGGCACGCGCGCCCAGCTACGGCATCAAGCCGAGCGTGTTCCAGCGCAAAGACGTCCATATCCACCTGCCTGAGGGTGCGACGCCCAAGGACGGTCCGTCGGCGGGTATCGGCATGGTGACCTCCATCGTTTCCACGCTGACCGGCGTTCCCGTCCGCAAGGACGTGGCTATGACGGGCGAGGTGACCTTGCGCGGCCGGGTGCTGCCGATCGGCGGTCTCAAGGAGAAGCTGCTGGCAGCGTTGCGCGGCGGCATAACCACCGTGCTGATCCCGCAGGAGAACGAGAAGGACCTAGCGGAGGTACCGGCTACGGTGACGAGTGGTCTTAAGATCATACCCGTCACGCACGTGGACGAGGTACTGCGCCTGGCGCTGACCGAGCCGCTGGAGGCGATCAGCTGGACGGACGCGGACGAACTGGCGGCGCTGCCGCCGTCGGGCGTGGCGCCGGCCGGGGGCGAGCTGCACCACTGATCGCGCGCCTTTCGTCGCATTGACGCCGTCCAGCACCCCGCTGGACGGCGTTCGCGTTTGACAAGACGGCTCCTCGGCTGATTATCGCGCGGACCGCCGTCGGCGACTGATTCCTGCCGCGCGGTCCGCCTATTGGGGAGCATAGATGAACAAGCAGGAGCTGATCGCGACCGTGGCCGATACGTCCGGCCTGTCGCGGGGCGACGCGATCAAGGCGGTGGAGGCGGTGTTTGACACCATCTCGGCCGCGCTGAAGAAGGGTGACGAGGTCCGCCTGGTCGGGTTCGGCACGTTTTCCGTGTCGAAGCGCAAGGCCTCCACGGGGCGCAATCCGCGCACCGGCGAGCCGATGAGCATCAAGGCGTCGAGCCAGCCCAAGTTCAAGGCGGGCAAGAACCTGAAGGACCACGTCAACTGAGAATGGCGGCAACTTCCCGGCTTGCCAGCCGGCGGCGGCCCGGCTAGGGGCGCCACTCCCGAGTTTCAGAGGCCGGTTCAACCGGCCGGATCGGGGCGCGTAGCTCAGCGGTAGAGCACACCCTTCACACGGGTGGGGTCACAGGTTCAATCCCTGTCGCGCCCACCATCTTCAAAAACCCGGCGGTCCACGACCGCCGGGTTTTTCGTGTTCCGGCACCTGGCGGAGTCGCACCCGGCTCCTTTGTCTCCGGATTGTCACAAGGTCGTCACGGGTTCGTCGCCGAACTCTCACGCAGCCGTCACGGGGCGCTCCTAGGGGGAGCCCGCGATCGACAGGGGGACGTCGATCCCGGGCCCGGACGAACGGGACCCGACAAGCCAACGACCGACGGGAGTTCACAGTCATGGCCAGCTTCACGGCGAAGAGCCGCATTCTGCTCGCGGGCACCGCGCTCATGCTTCTGGCCTCTTGCGGCGGTGCGGACGACGTTGCCTCGCCCGGTGCTGGCAGCGTGGTGATCGTGAACCCGACGCCTGCACCCACGCCCACGCCGACCACGCCCACCCCGACGCCCATCACCGCGGCGCAGTTCGCCGCCGCCACTACGCAGAACAACGTCACCATCACCGTGGACGAGCAGCTGGCGCTGGTGAATGCTGGCCAGAACAATAACGTGAACGGCAGCGCCAGCGCGCTGAGCGGCCTTCTGGTCGCCTCTGGCGCCAGCCTCGGCACCGCCACCAACCCGCAAACGATCAACGCCGGCTTCCAGGCGACCAACTTCATCGGCGCGATCAACGGGCCCACCGACACCAGCTTCCAGGGCTGGACCTGCAACTCGCCCAGCGCGGACTTCGGTACGGCCAGCCAGTCCTGCTATGCGGTGCCCGCAATCGGAACCCTTGCGGCGGGCCAGGCCTGTCCGGCCGGCACCAACACGCCGTCGGGCAGCGGCGCCGGCAATGCAGCGACGATCGGCGGGTTCAAGGTCTGCGACATTCCGCAGCAGGTTACCACCAGCCTGACGCTGCCCCGCATCCAAGGCGTCGTGTACCGCTTCACGGGTCAGACGGAGGTCGGCAACGAGGCCGGCACGTCGAACGCGGTCCTGACGATCGAACCGGGCGTCACCGTGTTCGCGAACTATAGCGAATCGACCAACGACCTCATCCTGGTGAACCGCGGCGCGCGCATCCAGGCGGTGGGCACGGCCGCCAACCCGATCATCTTTACCGCCCAGCAGAACCTGACAGCGAACTCGGTCAGCGATTCGACTCAAGGCTTCTGGGGCGGCGTGATCCTGCTCGGCCGCGCGCCGATCGGCGTTTGCGGCGGTTCGGGCGTGGTCAACAACGCGGAAGGATCGAACCCCAACTGCACTAACCAGATCGAGGGCGTGACCGGGCGCCTCTATGGCGGCACCAACGCGGCCGACAATTCCGGCACGATGCAGTATGTGCAGATTCGCTTCTCCGGCATTGCCATTTCCGAGGGCAATGAGCTTCAGGGGCTCACGCTGGGCGGTACCGGCTCCGGCACGACGATCGATCACGTGCAGAGCCACAACTCGGCCGACGACGGTATCGAGATCTTCGGCGGCACCACCAACATCCGCTATTTCGCGGTGACCGGCGCGGACGACGACAGCTACGACATCGACTTCGGCTATCGCGGCACGATGCAGTTCATCATCGCCGCCCAGCGTGTAGGCGGCGCGACGGCCGACAGCTTCGTCACCGAGATCGACTCGAACGGCAACGAGGATCTGCTGCCGCGTACCTATGCACGCTACGCCAACTTCACCTTTTTCCAGACGGCGGGCGCGCCCGCGGCGCTGCGCCTGCGCGGCGGCGCGGACGGCCAGTTCGTGAACGGCATCATCCGCTCCACCGTGCCCTGCGTGAACATCGTGGCCGGGGCCGGCACCGGGGCAGATCGCAGCACCATCCGTGCCGCCAACGCCGCGCTCCAGGACGCCGGTGCCCCGACGTTCAACTCGGTCTATTTCGCCTGCAGCAACCGCTGAGGCGCTTCGCACGACCGACGATCTCCCCGGTCCTCCCATGGAGCGGCCGGGGAGTCAGAATGCCCTCCAGTCCGGAACCCCGGCCATGACAAAACGTCCGGCGCTTGCCAGCCTTCTTCTCCTGACGACGCAGCTGGTGGCGCCCGCGGCGCTGGCCCAGTCGGGCGGAACCTCGTCGCCGTCGCCGTCGACCGCTGGCGGTACTGGCGGCACGCTCCAATCCGCACCCCAGGCCAGCACGCCCAACTCCGGTCAGCCCCAGGCGGGTGACACCACCGAGCAGGACGTGGAGGTTTCCGCACCCGGCGTCGACGCGTCGGCGGGCGAGGACATCGTGGTGGTGGGGCGCAACATCCCCAACGTGGTCCGGTCCACGGCGCAGATCGTGTCGGTGCTGTCCACCGCCGACATCGCGCGGTCGGGAGAAGGCGATATCGCCGGCGCGCTGACCCGCGTCACCGGCCTGTCCGTGGTCGGCGGCGGCTTCGTGTTCGTGCGCGGTCTGGGCGATCGCTATTCCTCGTCGCTGCTCAATGGTTCCCCGCTGCCAAGCCCCGAACCGCTGCGCCGGTCGGTGCCGCTCGACATCTTTCCGACCTCGATCGTCGGCTCGGCGCTGGTCCAGAAGACCTATTCGGTGAACTATCCCGGCGAGTTCGGCGGCGGTGTGGTGAACCTGACCACCAAGGCGATCCCGGAAAAGAACTTCCTGACGATCGGTGGTACGATCGCCGCGGACACCTATACGACCAGCAATCTCGGCTACACCTATCATGGCGGCGACGCCGACTGGGTGGGCTATGACGACGGAACGCGATCGGTGCCCGGCTTTATCCGCAACGCGCCGGGCGGCAGCGGCCTGGTGACGTCCGACCAGGTGCTTCGCCTGTCCAACGCGGCGACCACGCTGCTCCAGCGCAACAACCACCTGCCGGCCAATTTCTCGGCCGAGGTGTCGGGCGGGTCCGTGTTCGACATCGGCACCGATCGGCTGGGCCTGATCGCATCGCTGGGCCTCAGCAACACCTGGCGCACGCGCCTGACCACGCAGCAGGATTCAACGGACGTTTCCGGCGCGCTCCGCAACGACTATCGCACGCTTATCACCGACAACCGCGCGGTGGTGAACGCGCTGATCGGCGCAGGGTACGAGTTCGGGCCCAACACGATCCGGCTGACCAACGTCTATATCCACGACACGCTGAAGCAGGCGCGCGGCGCCATCGGGCTCAACTATCCGAACTTCAGCGGCACCCGCTTTCAGCAGAACACCGCTTGGTTCGAACGCCAGCTGATCGAGACGCAGCTGGTGGGCGAGTTCAAGCCCACCGATCGGTTGAAGCTGGACGGCCGCTTCGCCTATGCCAATTCCAAGCGCAACGCGCCCTATGAGCGGCAGTTCGACTATCTCTGCACCGCCGATCCGGACCCGAGACCCGGGAGCCGGGAGACGGTGCAGCCGGGCCCGAATGGCGAGACCCAGTGCGACACGCGCACCAACGCCGGGCGTGTCACGCCGGGCGTCTATGCCGTCACGTCGCGCTTCACGCCGTTCGCATCCATTGTGTTCAGCGAGCTGAACGAGGACCTGTACACGGGGCAGGGCGACGCGGCCTACACGTTCGACACGGACCGGCCGCTGATCGCGTCGGCGGGCTATTTCTACGCGGACACCGAGCGCAGCTCGTCGCGCCTCAACTTCAACTACCAGACAAGCAACGGCCCGAACTCGGTGCCCGGCTATCCGTTCAACCTCTACCGGCCCGACTTCCTGCTGTCGCCGGACATCGTCAACAATGCCACGCCGCTGGCCGGCGCCAGCACGATCCAGCTCCAGTTCAACACCCCGCTGGGCGCGTACCAGTACGACGCCAAGCTTCGCATCCACGCCGGCTATGGCCAGCTGGAGGCGGAGGCCGCGGACGGGCTGCGCGCCACCATCGGTGTCCGCTACGAGGACGCGGCAGAAAGCGTGACGCCGATCGGCGCACCGACCACGCGGCTGCGCAACGACTATTTCCTGCCGGCTGCCACCATCACCTGGAACTTCCGCGAGAACATGCAGCTCCGCGCCAGCGCTTCCAAGACGCTGTCACGCCCACAGTTCCGCGAGCTGGCGCCGCAACAGTTCCGCGATCCTGACTCCGACCGCCTGTTCTTCGGCAATCCGAACCTGGTCGACTCCGAACTGTTCAACACGGAGGCGCGGTACGAATGGTATTTCGGCCGCGACCAGCGTTTCAGCCTGGCCGGTTTCTACAAGCGGCTGGACAATCCGATCGAGCAGGTGGGCTTCTTCCCGTCGGAGGACTCGCGCCTCCAGACCGGCTTCACCAACCTGCCGCGCGCGCGCCTCTATGGCGGCGAGGTGGAGGTGCAGAAGTACGTGCCGCTCGCCGGTTTGGGAGCCGGGTTCGAGACGCGCCGCATCCTGCTGCTGGGCAACTATACCTACACCAAGTCCAGGATCGCGGCGGACGACAGTTGCGTCGCGGTGGCGGACGGGTCCACCCGGTCGCTTGGCGGCTGCCCGGCCGGCTTCGTGCCTGCCAGCGCGCAGTTCCGCGACAAGGCGCCGCTGACCGGCCAGTCGGACCATCTGGTCAACGTCCAGGTCGGCATCGACGACACGGACAGGCTGTCCCAGCTGACACTGCTGTTCAACTATGCCAGCAAGCGCGTCACCAACCGCGGCCCGTTCGTCGGCGGCATCCTCCAGCCCGACGTGTACGAGAAGCCGGGCATCCGGCTGGACGTGGTGGCGCGTCAGGCCATATTGCTGCCGTTCAACCGACAGGTGGACCTGAAGTTCGAGGCTCGCAACCTGACCGGGACGCCGTTCCAGGAATACCAGACGTTCGGCGACACGCGCGTCTTCGCAAATCGCTTCGAGCAGGGCCGCATCTTCTCGTTGGGGCTCAGCACCACCTTCTGAGGCCCGAAACTTTCCGCCAGTGGGAAGAGAGGGGCGTGGACCGCGATCAGCCCCAAGGCTTTTCGCGGTACCATTTGGTGATGACGTACTTCACGCCCGACCGGACCTTCATGCCGGAATGAAGCGTGGACGGGTTGACCGACCCGTCCGGCCGCCGGTTGTTCCAGGTGAGCAGCTTGCCGGTTTCCGGTTGCACCGTCTTGTCGATCGCCTTGAACCGCGTGGCGCCGCCCGCCTCCGGCTCGTTCAGATAAACCATGACGGTCCAGGTCCGGTTGCCAGCGACCGAGCAGTAGCGATCATAGTCCAGGCCCTGCGGTTCGAAATAGTCGGTATGGTTCTTGAACTCCTGCCCGACCGCGTAGCGTTGTCCCTGAAGCGGCTCGCCATGGCGTGGGTCCAGCCCGGTCAGCGCGGCCAGCAACGCCTCCGCCTCCTTCGTTGCAGGGTCGGCCGCATCCAGGTCGCCCGTCTCGCTGGTGCGATAGGCGGCGTCGCCGTTCGAGTCGGCGATGGTGGAGGGGCGGCGTACCGTGTCGATCCGCTCCACCAGCCGTCCGCAGAGGTCCGGCGAAAGAAAACCACGCTTTATAAAGAGGGTTAGTCTTGGACTCGGCACGCGCTGGACGCCCGGCGCGGCAAGCAAGCGCTCGACCATGGGTTCTGGTGGAAGGCCGCTGCCGGACGGATGATCGGTCATGATGCGCTTGTGCCTGCCGCCACGGCAAAGCACCAGCATTGCGGTGCTGGCGTCGCCTTGACGCGCAATGGTAACATGCCATGCGTACGCGTGACGGCCGGGTGGGATGGCGTAGATGAAATTGCAGCTCGATGCGCGAGCACGCCGCTGGATCCGGCGGTTGCCGCGTGTCAACGTCTATTCGATGGCCGAACTGGTGCTCCTGGCCGCGCTGGCGATCCAGCTCGCCCGCCTGTTCTGGGCCGTCGTGACGCCCGTGTCGCCGCTCGGCGACTGGCGTCCGGCCGAGGTGGCGTTGCCGGCCGCGCCGGCGGACACGCTGGCGGCGTTTGATCCTTTTTTCCGGACCGGTCCGGCGGCTGCCGGGCCGGCAACGGTGACGGCGCTGGCGGTTCATCTGTTCGGCACCCGGATCGACGATGCCACGGGGCGCGGCTCCGCGATCATCGCGGGCGCCGACAACGTCCAGCAGAGCGTGTCCGTCGGCGACGAGGTGGCGCCCGGCGTGAAGCTGAAGGCAGTGTTCTTCGACCACGTCACGCTTGACCGCGGCGGCACGGACGAGGACCTGTTCCTGGACCAGTCCGGCGGCCAGCCGGGCGTCTCTACCCCCGGGATCGATCCCGGTGTCGGGCCCGGGGGTCTGGCACCGCCGCTCTCCGCGATCCCGCCAAACGGGATCGCACCCGCCGCCCTCAGGAGCGATGTTGGCTATATTCCGCGCATCGAAGGGGGGCGGCTGAGCGGCCTGACCGTTCGTCCCCAGGGTCCGGGCGCCGCCTTTCGCGCCGCCGGCCTCCAAGAGGGCGACGTGCTGACCGCGATCGGCGGGCGTCCGGTCTCGGGTGCCGGCGACCTGGACCGGCTGCAACGCGACTTCGCGGCCGGCGGCAACGTGTCCCTGACCGTGGAACGCGGCGGCCGACCCGTTCCACTCAACATAACGCTCTCGGGAGCATCGAAGTGAAGCGTGCCCTGCTCCTTGCCGGAGCCCTGATGCTGTCCGTACCGGTCGCGGCGCCGTTGTTCGCCCAAACGACGCTGAACGTGCGCGACGCGGACATCCGCGCCTTTATCGCCGACGCGGCCAAGGTGACCGGACGAACCTTCATCATCGACAGCCGGGTGGCCGGCAAGGTGACGGTGGTGACCGACCGGCCTCTGTCACGATCCGAGTATCTGGAGGTTTTCCTCTCCACGCTTCGGGCCAACGGCCTGGTCGCCGTGCCGGCCGCGGGCGGCGCGTTTCGCGTGCAGCCGATCGACAATGCGGCCTCCCAGCCGACGCGCGTCGGATTGCAGGGTGCCGCGCGCAACAGCCTGGTGACGGAGATCGTGCGCCTGCGATCCGCGGACGCGGCGCAGGCGGTGGACACGGTGCGGCCGTTGGTCAGCGCACAGGGATCGGTGACCGCGAACCGTGGTGCCAACAGCCTGGTGGTGGTCGATTTCGCCGACAATGTCCGCCGTATCCGGCAGGTGCTGGGCCGCCTTGATACGGACAATGCCTCCACCCGCGTCGTGACGCTCCAGAATGCAGGCGCGCGCGAGATCGCGACGGCGCTTCAGGCGCTGGCGGGCGGGGGAACGGCTGGGGGTGCCGCGACGGCGCCGGGTGGAAGCCAGGGCGTGTCGGTCGTGGCGGTGGAGAGTTCCAACTCGGTGGCGCTGCGCGGCGACCCGTCGGGTGTCGCCCGCCTGGCGGCGATCGCGGCCGAACTCGACCGCAAGGCCCGGTCGGGCACCGAGATCCGTGTCGTTTTCCTGGAGAATGCGGACGCGGAACAGCTGCTGCCCGTGCTTCAGCAGCTGGTGGGCCAGTCGCCCGACCCGGTGCAGGAAACCAGCCTGTCGCGGGGCACGTTCCAGTCAACCAACTCGACCACCGGCATCAGCAGCGGCCAGGTCCAGGCCCAGACCGTTCAGCCCACGCCGCAATCCTCATCGACCGGGAGCGGGGGAACCCCCAACGGCCAGAATGCCGCGATCCAGACCCAGGGCGGTCGGACGGCCGCAGTGGTCACGCGCTTCGTGGGCGCCAACGCCATCGTCGTGGCCGGTCCGGCTGACGTCCAGCGCCAGCTGGAAACGGTGATCCGCCAACTCGACATCCGCCGCGAACAGGTGCTGGTGGAGGCGATTGTGGCCGAGGTGTCGGATGCCACCGCTGCGCGGCTCGGCACTCAGTTCCTCTTGGCGGACAAGAGCGGCGGGGCGTTCGCGGCCTCTACCTATTCGAATGCCGTGCCGAACCTGCTGACGATCGCGGGCGCGATCGGGGCGCGCGAGCTGAACACGGCAACCACCACCGTCAACGGCAATACCACCACCACGACCACCAACAACGCCGTCAGCGACGCGCTGGCCCAGTCTGCGGTCAGCTCCATCCTGGGCACCAGCGGCGGCTTTGCAGGTGCGGCGGGGCAGGCGGGCAACCTGATCTTCGGCGCGATCATCAACGCGGTCCGGAGCGACACCGCCTCCAACCTGCTCCAGGTCCCGCACATCACCACGCTCGACAACCAGCAGGCGCACAGCCTGGTCGGGCAGGAGATCCCGATCACCACCGGCCAGGCGCTGTCGAACAATTTCGACAACGCCTTTCGCACCGTGCAGCGCCAGAATGTCGGCATCCAGCTCGACGTCCGGCCCCAGGTCAACAGTTCCGGCTCGATCAAGCTCAACCTGCGGCTGGAGGTGTCGTCGATCGCCGGCCCCGTGTCGGCGGACAATTCGGAGCTGATCCTGAACAAGCGCGCGCTGGAGAACAGCTTCGTCGTGGACGACGGCCAGATCGTGGTGATCGGCGGGCTCCTGTCGGACGACGAGCGCCGCACCATCGAGAAGATACCGCTGCTGGGCGATCTGCCGGGTGTCGGTGCGCTGTTCCGGTCCAAGGCGCGATCGCGTACAAAGACCAACCTGATGGTCTTTATCCGTCCCACCGTTCTTCGGACGCCCGACGACAGCCGGCGCGTGACCGAGCAGCGTTACGGCTACCTCCGAAGCCTCCAGGGCGCGGCGATCCCCGGCGTGGAGCCGTCGATCGACCAGCTGGTGCGCGATTACATGAACGCGGCGGCACCGATCCCGTCCGCGCCGCTGCCAGGCAACATCGAGGACCCGAGCATCGCCGTGCCCATCGGCCGCACGCCCGCCACCGTCGGGCCGAGGCGCCGGTGACCCCGTTGCGTGCCGGCAACGTCGTGGAGGCTGACGCCCGCACCGTACGCTTCGGAGAAGCGGGCGCGGAGGAGGCGCTGGCGGTGGCGGCGCCGGTCGCATCCGTGCCGCTGCCGGAGATCGGACTTCCGTACGCCTTTGCGCGTCGCTTTGGCGTATGCGTGCAGCGCGACGGGGCCGAGGGGCCGCTGACGGTGGCTCTTCGTGACGGCGCCGACCCGCGTGCGTTGATCGAGGTGCGCCGGCACCTGAAGCGCGCGTTCGACGTGGCCGTGGTGGAGTCGCCCGCCTTTGATCGGCTGTTGTCCGATACCTACGCGATGGATGGGCAGGCAACCGCGCTGGCGGCCGTCGGCGTCGGCGACGAGCTGGACGCGCTGGCCGGTGACCTGCCTACCGCGGAGGACCTGCTGGATACGGCCGACGACGCGCCGGCCATCCGCCTCATCAACGGCGTCATTGCCGACGCGGCGCGCAACGGCGTGTCCGACATCCATGTGGAGCCGTACGAGACGGGGCTGGTTGTGCGGATGCGGATCGACGGCGTGTTGCGTGAAACGCTCAGGATGCCGCCGCACGTCGCCTCCGTGGTGGTCAGCCGCATCAAGGTCATGGCGCGCCTCGACATCGCCGAACGGCGCGTGCCGCAGGACGGGCGCATGGGGCTGACGCTGGGCGGCAAGCTGCTGGACGTGCGCGTCTCCACGCTTCCCAGCCGCGCGGGCGAGCGCGTGGTGCTGCGTATCCTGGACAAGGAGAATGCGGGCATCGACTTGGAGGCGCTGGGGGTCAGCGGCCGCACCGAACAGGTATTGCGCGAGGTGCTGGCCGAGCCGAACGGCATCGTCTTGGTCACGGGTCCGACCGGTTCGGGCAAGACCACCACGCTCTACGCGGCGCTCCGCCGCCTGAACGACGGCAGCCGCAACATCCTGACGGTCGAGGACCCGGTCGAGTACGCGGTCGATGGCGTGGGCCAGACCCAGGTCAACCCCAAGGTCGGCCTGACCTTCGCGGCTGGCCTGCGGGCCATCCTGCGCCAGGATCCTGACGTGGTCATGGTGGGCGAGATCCGCGACCGGGAGACGGCGGAGATCGCTGTTCAGGCGTCGTTGACCGGCCATCTGGTGCTGTCCACCGTTCACACCAACGACGCGGTGGGTGCCATCACCCGGATGCGCGACATGCGCGTGGAGCCATTCCTGCTCGCCTCCACCTTGCGGGCCGTGATTGCCCAGCGGCTCGTTCGACGGCTGTGTCCCACCTGTGCGCGGCCCGTCGCCGCGCGCGACACGGTGGCGCCGCTCCTGGGCATCGCGCCGGACGCGATCGTGCGCGAGGCCGGATCGTGCGACGCTTGCGGCCACACGGGTTTTCGCGGTCGTATCGGGGTGTACGAGGCGGTGCGCGTCGACGAAACCGTGCGGCGCCTCATCAACGAGGGCGGCGACGAGACAGCGATCGCGGCGCACGCCTTTCGCAATAGCGACACCCTGTCCGGCGCTGCGCGCGAGCTGGTCCGCCGCGGCCTGACGACGCCGGAGGAAGCCGTGCGCGTCACCCGGCGCGAGGCCGCGGAGGCGGAGGCGGAGCCTGCCCTTGGCTGACTTCGACTATCTCGCGATCGACACGCGCGGCGCGGAGAGGCGGGGGCATCTGGCTGCCGCCAGCATGGACGCCGCGCGCGAGGTGCTGGATCGAAAGCGGCTCTACGTGGTGCGGCTCCAACCCGGCTCGGCGCCCGCCACGAAGAGCCGCCCTCTTTTCGGATTGCAGCTTGGGGCGTCGAGGCTCAGCGCCAAGCAGCTGACACTGTTCACGCGACAGCTGGCCACGCTGAACCGCGTGTCGCCGCTGGAGGAGTCGCTCCGCACCATTACCCGCCAGTCGGAACAGGAGCATGTCCGCGTCATCGTCGCCGCCGTCCATGCGGGCGTGGTGGAGGGCCGCCGTCTGGCCGACGCGATGGCGCGCGAGCCGCGCAGCTTTCCGCCGCTCTATCGCGCCATGGTCGCCGCGGGCGAAAGCTCCGGCACCCTGCCCACCATTCTGGAACGCCTCTCAGTCCTGCTGGAACGGCAGGCGGAGATCCGGGGCAAGATGTTCACCGCACTCGCCTATCCGACGGTGCTGGCCGTCGTAGCGATGTCGGTGGTCCTAGCGCTGATGATGTTCGTGGTGCCCCAGGTGGTGGAGCAGTTCGACACGGTGGGCCAGACGCTGCCGCTGCTGACGCGGATCGTCATCGGCCTGTCGGACTTCCTGGTTGGCTGGTGGTGGCTGATGCTGATCCTGGTGGCGGGCGCGGGGCTGCTGGCATGGCGCGCGTTGCGCGAGCCGGCGGTGCGACTGTCCTTCGACACGGCGCTGCTGCGGCTCCCCCTGCTGGGACGCCTGATCCGCGACCTGCACGCGGCGCGAATGGCGCGGACGCTGGGAACCATGGTGGCCGGCCGGCTCCCGCTGCTCGAGGGGCTGACCTTGACCGCAGGCACCGTGCACAACCGTCGGCTGAGGCTGGCGTCGGACGAGATTGCCGATCAGGTGCGCGGCGGAGGCAGTCTGTCCACCGCTATGCGACGTGCGGGCGTGTTTCCACCGCTGCTCACCTATCTGGCGGCGTCGGGCGAGGCGGCGGGCCGGCTGGACGAGATGCTGGAACGCGCGGCCGATTATCTGGAACGCGAGTTCGACCGCTTCACCGCCACCGCGCTTTCGCTGCTTGAGCCGCTCATCATCGTGGTCATGGGGGGCGTGGTGGCCACCATCGTGCTATCGATCCTGCTTCCCATTCTTCAACTCAACACCCTGGCAGGACAGTGATGACCCCTCCGCATAGTTCCACCCGCAAGCGTCGCCGGCGCGAGCAGGGCTTCACGCTGGTGGAGCTGATGGTGGTGATCGTCATCATCGGCCTCTTGGCCACGATCGTCGCGATCAACGTCCTGCCATCGGGCGATACGGCCCGCGTCCAAAAGGCAAAGGCGGACATCGCGGTGATCGAGGACGCGCTGGAACTCTATCGCCTCCAGAACCTCGGCTATCCGACCACCACCCAGGGACTGGCAGCGCTCCAAACGGCACCGGCCGGGCTGGCGGACCCGTCCCGCTACCAGGCGGGCGGCTATTTGAAGCGGCTGCCCGACGACCCTTGGGGCCGGCCGTATCTCTACGCCTCGCCCGGCCAGCACGGCGCCGCCGACGTCTGGACACTGGGCGCTGACGGCAAGGAAGGGGGCGAGGGGATCGATGCGGATATCGGTTCCTGGCAATAACGGCCGGCAGGGCTGGTCGGCGCACGCCGAACCGGCCTGTTCGACGTCCAGCGGCCGGCAGGGCCGCGCGGTGAGAGCCGAACTGGCCTGTCCGATGCAAACTGACCGGAGAGGCCCGGCGCGAGTCGTCGCCTTTCGCCGACCGTTGTCACCGGAACGGCGGCGAGCCGCCGGCTTTACCCTGCTGGAGCTGATGGTCGTCATCACCCTGATCGGTCTCGCTTCCACCGCTGCGCTGCTGGCCATGCCCGATCCGCGGGGACGGCTGATCGACGAGGCGGAGCGTTTCGCGGCGCGAACGCGGGCCGCGCGCGATCAGGCGATCGTGGGAGCGGCGCCCGTGAGCGTCTGGGTGACAGCCGGCGGCTACGGCTTCGACGCGAGAACGGGCGGTGCCTGGGTTCCCGTCGCGGACAAGCCGCTGCGCGTCGAGCGGTGGCGTGAGGGCACGCGCATCGGCCTGCCCCCGTCTGGCCGGGAGCGGATCACGTTCGATCCCACCGGGGCGGCGGACCGGCCTCTTGACCTGCGGCTGTCGCGGGAGCGCGCGCAGGCGGGTGTGCTGGTCGCGGGCGACGGCAGCGTGTCGGTCGAGGCCGATTGACGATGCGCCGCTCCGGTCTCGCTGCCAGCGGCTTCACCCTGATCGAGGTCATGGTGGCGCTGGTCGTGTTCGGGCTGGCGGCCATGGCGCTGGTGCGGCTGGAAGGCGCGACGATCCGGGGAGCGAGCCTGGTGGACCGGACGCTGCTGGCCCAGGCGGTGGCGCGCAACGTCGCGGTGGAAGCCGTCACCGATGCGGTTGCTCCACCACCGGGCGTTGTGCGGGGAAGCGAGGTGAACGGCGGCGCGCGGTGGAACTGGACGCGCACGGCGACCCCCACCGGCGACAGGCGCATCCTGCGGGTGGACGTTTCCGTCGCGGACCCCACCGGCCAGGTTCTCGGCCGGCTGACAATGGTCCGCCCGCCCGATCGCACGGGACCGTGACGGTGACGCAGCCCGGGATGCGCCGCAGGAGCCCGGACCATTCGGCCGAGCAAGGTTTCACGCTGGTGGAACTGCTGGTGGCGCTGCTGGTGTTCGGCCTGATCGCGGGGGCCGGCGTGGCGATCCTGGCGTTCAGTGTGCGGGCGCAGGGGGCAACGACGCGCAAGCTGGACGACGTGGCGGCGCTGGCCCGTGCCGGTGCGCTTCTGTCCGCGGACCTGGGACAGGCCTTGAACCGGCCCGCTCGCGATGAGGGTGGCGTGCGGCTGCCGGCGTTTACGGGGGACGCCACCTCCATGCGGCTGGTGCGGGCCGGCTGGTCCAACCTGGACAATCTACCCCGCGCTTCCGTTCAGAAGGTGGGGTGGCGGGCGGACGGCGGGCGGCTGGAACGGATCGCCTATCCGATGCTGGACGGCGCGGCGACGCCCGTCGCGTCCGCCGTGGTGTCCGACGTGCGCGGCGTACGGCTGCGCTATCGCTATCGGGGCGCCTGGACCGAGCAGTGGGACGGGTCGCTGGCCCCGCTGCCGGATGCGGTGGAACTGGTGGTAGCGCGGCGTGGCGGCACGTCCATGCGCCAGCTCTTCCTGACAGGAACCGGCTATGCGCCGCCATCCGCCTGATCGCGGACCGGAAACGGGCGCGGCGCTGCTGACTGTGCTGCTGCTGGTGGCCGTCATCGCGGTGCTGGCGGCGACCGCCCTGGAGAAGCTGCGCCTGTCCACCCGACTGGCGGGCAACGCGGCCGCGATCGAGCAGGGCCGCGCCTATGCGCAGGCGACGGAGGTGCTGGCGCTTACGCGCATCGACGCCGTGCTGGGCAATGGCCAGGGTCCGCAAAGGGTGACGCTGGCCGGCGGGTGGAGCAACCGCCCCTTCGGCCTGCCCGTGCCGGGCGGCGCGGCGGTGGCCAGGCTGACGGACGGTGGCAATTGCTTCAACCTCAACGGCCTGGTGACGCGCACCGGGCCCGGCATCTACGCCGTCGATGCCGCGGGACGGGTCCAGTTTACCCGGCTGATGCGGTTGATCGGCGTACCCGCGCCGGTCGCCGACCAGATCGCGGCCGGCGCGGGCGACTGGATCGACTCGGATGATAGCGAGCAGCCGAACGGTGCGGAGGATCGCCGATACCTGGTGGGCGAGGCGCCTTACCGCACGGCAGGAACGCTGATGGCCGATGCAAGCGAGCTGCGCGCGGTTGCTGGCATGACGCCCGATCTCTACCGCGTCGTTCGCCCTTGGGTATGCGCATTGCCGGAGGCAAAGCCTTCGGTGCTGAACGTCAACACGCTGACGCCCGAACAGGCGCCGCTGGTTGCCATGCTGTTTCCCGACACATTGAGCGTGGACGCCGCGCGCCAGCTGCTTCTCCGCCGGCCGCCACAGGGCTATTCGGACGGAACGACCTTTCTGAACGGTGCGTCCGCGTCCGGCATCGTCGCTGATGCAAAGGGCCAGGCGGGCGTGACCACGGGATGGTTCGCGCTCAGGATCGACGTGCAACTGGGGGCAGGGTCCGTGGAGGAACATGGCCTGATCGATGCGACCCGCTTGCCAGCGCGGCTGGTGTCGCGGCAGTGGGGTGAACCGACGTGAGCGCGACCTTTCTCTTTCTGCCCCCCGGCGACGGTGACGGGCCGTTGCGCTGGGCGCGAGCCGAGAACGGCACGCTGGTGGAAGGCGACGGCGTGCCGCCGGATCTCGGCGAGGTGGTGGCGGTGGCACCGGCCGATGCCGTGGCGCTCCACTGGGCCGAGTTGCCCAGTCGATCCCTGGCACAAGCCACGGCCGCGGCCCGGCTGCTGGCGGCCGAGGCGAGCGCGACGCCGCTCGCCGAACTGCACGTGGCCGTCGGGAATGCCGAAGCCGAGGCTCGAGGCGGGGCTGGTGACGGACGCGAGCGCCCGATCGCCCTGGCCGAGGCGGGGGCGGTGCGTGCCTGGCTAGAGCGGCTGGCGCGTGACGGTGTCGATCCCGCCGCGCTCGTACCCGCCCCCATGCTGCTTCCAGACCCTGGCGACGACTGGGTCCGCGCGGAGCTGGGCGGGCAGGGGCTGGTCCGTGGACCGGGCAGCGGCTTCGCCGACGACGCTCGCCTGACGGAGCTGATGACGGGTGGCATCGCGCCGGACACGCTCACCCGCGACGCCTTGGCGGCGGCCCTGTCGCGTCCGTCCATGCTGGACCTGCGCCAGGGATCGTTCGCGCGCCGGCGACGGGCGGGTATTGACTGGTCGCTGGTGCGCCGGCTGGCAGTGCTGGCGGGCGCGATCCTTCTGGTGACGGTGGCGACCGACGCCGTTCGCCTTCTCCGCTACGACAATGGTGCCGACACGCTTGAGGCAAGAGCCGATGCGGTGGCGCGCGGCGGCCTGCCGCGCGGCCAGACGGTGACGGACGCCAGCCGCCAGCTGGACGAGCGGCTGCGCGAGCTTCGCGGGCCCGGTCGCGGCTTCAGCGCCAGCGCCGCGCTGGCGGCCGCGGCGGTGCAGGCCACGCCGGACGTGGAGCTGACGTCGTTCTCCTTTCAGCCGGACGGAACGGTGCGGCTGGGCGTGGCGGCCCTGCGCGAGGCGGGTCCCACCGACCTCCGTCGCACGATGCAGCGATCTGGGCTGGTCGTGGAGGCGGGTACCTTTACCAATGCGGGCGGGCGGGTGACGGGCGAGTTCACGGTGCGGACGCGATGACGGGGCTGCGATCCTGGTTCGAGGGGCGGTCGCTGCGAGAGCGCCGGCTGATCCTGGTCATGCTGGGCCTGACGGCGGTGACTTTGGTCTGGGGCGGCGTGCTTCGGCCGCTGGACGATGCGCTGGCGAGCGCGCGATCCCGTCACCAGGATGCCGTGGTGCGGCTGGGAGAGGCGGAAGCGGAAGCCGAGGCGGTGCGCGATGTGACACGCGGCGGGGTCCAGCCGCTTGCGGGAACGCTGGCCGACACGGTGCGCGCCCGTGCCGACCAGGCGGGTTTCACCATCGAAACCCTGGAGCCCACGGGGCAGGACCAGCTGCGGGTGGTGATACCGTCCGCTCGGGCGGGCGCGCTCACCGCCTGGCTTGCGCGGGGTGAGGCGGCGGGGGTCCTGGTCGACGAGGCCACGTTGACCGACAAGGGCGATCGCACCGTGTCCGCGACCCTGGTGCTGCGCGGGCGTCGACCGTGAGGCGCGTGCGGCTGAAGACCGGGCGGACCGCGCTGGTGGGCGCGGCAACGGTGACGGCGTTGCTCGCCTTCCTGCCCATGCGGCTTGCCATGGGCTGGCTGGGGCTGGAAGCCGAGGGGCTCAGCGCGCGCAGCGTGTCCGGCACCGTGTGGGGCGGCCGATTAACAGAGGCGCGGTTCGGTGACCTGGCCTTGGGCGATCTGCGCGCCGGACTGTCGCCGCTTCCGCTCCTCCTCGGACGTGCGAGGGTCTCCCTGCGCGGCCCGGGCGACCAGCCGGCGCTGCGCGGCGTACTGACGGTCGGGCGCCATCTTCTCGGGGTGGACGAGCTGACGGCGTCGCTGCCGACGGGCCGTGTCTTTGCGCCGCTGCCCGTTGCAGGGCTTGCGCTGGATGGCCTGTCCGTCCGGTTCCGCGACGGCAATTGCGAGGCCGCGGCCGGGCGGGTTCGCGCGGACGTCAGCGGCGACCTGGGCGGGGTGACGCTGCCGCCCTCGCTCTCTGGTCCGGTGCGATGCGAGGGTGCGGCTCTGCTGGTGCCGCTTGCCAGTCAGGCCGGGACGGAGGGCGTGACGTTGCGGGTGACCGGAGACGGGCGCTATCGGGCTCGGCTGTCGATCCGCCCGTCCGATCCGCTCGCCGGGCAGCGCCTGGAACAGGCCGGCTTCGTCGCCGGTCCGAACGGGTACGACCTGTCGGTAGAGGGACGTTTCTGATTGAAGCGCACGCGCCAGCTTGACGCGGGCGCTCCCGCGCCGCTAGGGCGCGGCCTCTCTAGTGGCGGTCGTAGCTCAGTTGGTTAGAGCATCGGTTTGTGGTACCGAGGGTCGCGGGTTCAAGTCCCGTCGTCCGCCCCACCTTCTCCCGGAAACGCACATGACCGGCTGGGGCTTCCCCGACTTCGACGACCATGAGGGCGTTCACCTGTTCGCGGACCCTGCTTCGGGGCTCCGTGCGGTGATCGCAGTCCACTCTACCGCTCTCGGACCTGCAGCCGGAGGCGCGCGCTTCTGGCACTATGCCGAGGATCAGGCGGCGATCACCGACGCGCTGCGCCTGTCGCGCGGCATGAGCTACAAGAACGCGATGGCCGGACTGGCGTTGGGCGGCGGCAAGGGTGTGGTACTGGCCGACCGGCCGGGCGCTGCCATCAGCCAGACGCAGCTGGAGGCGTTCGGCCGCGCGGTCGAGTCGCTCGCCGGGCGCTACGTGACCGCCGAGGATGTCGGCATGTCCGAGGAGCGGATGAAGGTCATCGCCGGCCACACGCGCTACGTGTCCGGCCTGCCCGCCGCGGCGGGGGCCGCGGGCGGTGATCCGGGGCCATATACCGCCGAGGGCGTGTACCTGGGCCTGCGCGCGGCGGCCGAGCGGGGGCTCGGCATCACCGACATGAAAGGCGTGCGCGTCGCGATCCAAGGCGTGGGCTCGGTCGGCGGGGGTGTTGCGCGACGACTGGTGGCGGACGGCGCGGTGCTGACGATCGCCGACATGGACCAAGCGAGGGCCGAGAAGCTCGGCGCCGAACTGGGCGCTGCGGTGGTCGCGCCGGATGCGATCCTGGGCGTGGACGCGGACGTGGTCAGCCCCAACGCGCTCGGTGCCGTTCTGACGGAGCAGAGCATCGCGGCGCTCAAGGCGAGCGTCGTGGCAGGCGGCGCGAACAACCAGCTGGCGACACTGCAGGACGGCCGTCGCGTGCACGAACGCGGCATCCTGTACGCCCCCGACTATGTCATCAACGCCGGCGGCATCATCAATGTCGGCCTTGAGTATCTGGGGCAGGGCGACGAGGCGGAGGTACGTTCCCGCATCGCGCGCGTCCCGGACCGGCTGCGCGAGGTCTGGGACGAGAGCGACCGTTCGGGCGCGCCGTCGGCCGAGGTTGCGGACCGGATCGCCCAGAGGCTGATCGGCCGGGCCTAGAGCCCGGCCCGCTTCCAGGCACGCTCCAGCGCCGCCGGGGTTCCCCCGCGGTCGCTGAGCCGCATCGCCGTCAGCCGGAACGTGCGACCGCGAAGCACGCGGCCCTCGGTTTCCCATACGACGTCGTAGACCGCCGTGGCGGTGCGGGCGGCTTCGCCGTCCCAGTAGCGCGCGGTGACCAGGACCGGCAGCGTGCCGTCTCTAGCGTCGGCTCCGCCATCGGTTCGTTTCAGCAGGGGCTCGCGGAACCAGGCCGAGTCGATGGCGGGCGTGGCCGGCCGCTTGGCCGAAACGCCCAGCGCCTTCGGAAACGCGATCGACACTTCCGCCAGCTCATGGTCGCCGCTGGCGAGCACCAGCCGCTCGCCGCCATTGGCGGGTGTGGCGGTTAGATCGAGGCGCGAGCGGCTTCGGGCCTCGCCGGCCGCGACGGCTACCTTCTCGTCGGCGGAGGCGCGGCGTTCGGACCAGCTGTTCCACAGCGTCAGGCCGGCGATCACCACGCCCGCCAGCGCCACCAGCTCGGCGACCGTGACCCATCGTTTCATCGGCCACCTGCCTCCAGCAGGCCCATCGGTGCGGCAAGTTCCCAGCTTCGGGCCACCCGGTCCTCGATCAGCGGCCAGTCGGGGTCGCCGTCCAGCACGATCGATACCCAGCCCTTGTGCGCGAGATAGGCAGGGCGGCGATATGTTTCGGACGCAGCTTCCAGCAGCATGATCTGCTCGTCCAAGCCGCTGGTCCGGACGCATACCACCGTCAGCCCGTCGCCATGATGGTCGTGGCGGAACTGTGCGAACTGGCGGTCCTCGACAAAGAAGGTCGGTTGGCCGTGGCTGGGCCGCTCCTCGGCACCGGGGAGCTGGAGGGCGATCTCGCGGATACGAGATAGGGGATCGGTCATCGACGGCAGAACTCCGACAGGACGCGGGGGTAGAGCAGGTGCTCGGCGGCCAGCACGCGTGCGGCCAGACTGTCGGGCGTGTCGCCGGGCTCCACAGAAACGCGTGCCTGGCCCAGCACCTCGCCCGCGTCGAGCTCTTCGGTGACGAGGTGGACGGAGCAACCGGCCTCCCTGTCGTTGGCGGCAAGCGCCCGGGCATGGGTGTCCAGCCCCTTGTAGAGGGGCAGCAGCGACGGATGAATGTTGACGATGCTGCCGCGCATCGCGTCGATGAAGCTGGCGGACAGCAGGCGCATATAGCCTGCCAGTGCAACGACCTGCACGTCGTGGCTGCCAAGCTGTTCGAGCATGGCGGCCTCATAGGCCGGCTTGCCGATGCCGTGCGGGGCGAGGCTGAAGGTCGCGATGCCGCGGTCGGAGGCCCAAGAAAGGCCGGCCGCGTCCGGTCTGTCGGAAGCGACCAGGACGACGCGGTAGCCGTTCGCCCGTTCCACCAGCGACATCATGTTCGATCCGCGTCCGGAGATCAGCACGCCGACGCGGACTGGCTCCTTCTTGGCCTCAGCCATCGTGATCGGCGGCCCAGGGCGCGTTGGTGCTCCAGGCGCCGGCGCCGCCGCGAACGGTGCAGCCGCGCGTTCCCGCCTCCACCCGGCCAATGCGCAACACCGTCTCGCCCGACACCTCCAGCGTGGCGGCGACCCGATCCGCGCGCTCCTCGGCGACCACGACGACCATGCCGATGCCGCAGTTGAAGGTGCGCGCCATCTCGGCCGGCTCGATGTTCCCCTGCGCCTGCAGGAACGCCATCAGCCGGCTCTGTGGCCAGGCGTCCGCGTCCACCACCGCGCGGCAATCGGCGGGCAGGACACGCGGGAGATTCTCCAGCAGCCCACCGCCGGTGATGTGGGCCAGGCCGTTCACCAGCCCCTCCGCAATCAGGGGCAGCAGCGGCTTCACATAGATGCGGGTGGGTGCCAGCAGCAGGTCGATCAGCAGCCGGTCCTGATCGAACAGGGCAGGGCGGTCGAGCCGCCATCCCCGGTCGGCCGCCAATCGGCGGACCAGCGAATAGCCGTTGGAGTGGACGCCCGACGAGGCGAGCCCCAGCAACACGTCGCCGGCCGCGACCCGGTCGCCGGTCAACAGCCGGTCGCGCTCCACCGCGCCGACGCAGAAGCCGGCCAGGTCATAGTCGCGGTCGGCGTACATGCCCGGCATCTCGGCCGTCTCGCCGCCGATCAGCGCGCAACCGGCGATCCGGCACCCTTCCGCGATCGAGGCGACGACCTGTTCCGCGACCGCCGCGTCGAGCTGGCCCGTGGCGTAATAGTCCAGGAAAAAGAGCGGCTCGGCACCCTGCACCACCAGGTCGTTGGCGCACATGGCGACCAGGTCGATGCCAATGCCCGCGTGCCGATCCCACTCGATGGCGAGCTTCACCTTTGTGCCGACGCCGTCATTCGCGGCGACAAGCAAGGGGTCGGTGAAGCCCGCCGCCCGAAGGTCGAACACGCCGCCGAAGCCGCCGAGCTCGGCATCGGCGCCCGGCCGACGCGTCGCACGGGCCAGGGGCGCGATGGCGCGTACCAGCGCATTCCCCGCGCCGATCGAAACGCCGGCCTGGGCATAGGTATAGGGTTCGTTCCGGCCCCCCGTATCCCTTGTGGGGGCGTCCCTTGTGGGGGTGTCGCTTGCGGGTGTGTCGGTCATGGGCGCGCGGGTAGGCCGGTCGGGACACGGTGGCAACGGTGCGACACGGCAGGCACCCCGGCCTCCGCACGGACAGCCGGATCGAGGTGGCCGCAAGGCGCCGCTAACCGATCTGACTAGAGACGGTAACGGTTCCGCGTGACATCGTGGATGGATGAACCGGCAAAGGATCTGACCCCGATGACCGATGTAGCACGGGTGGGCGCCACCAACGGCTTCAGCAGCGCTCCGCCCCAGACGGGCGGCGAGCATGTGGTGCGGCGGGGCGATACGCTATGGGGCATCGCGCGCCAGCACGGCGTGTCGCTCCGCGAGCTGGAAGCGGTGAACCCGCAACTGGCCAAGAACGATTTCATCTTCCCGGGTGATCGCCTGATGCTGCCGGGCGGCGGCACCTCCAGCCACGTGGTTCGTGCAGGGGAAACGGTCGGCGGGATCGCCGAGCGGCATGGGGCGACCACGCGTTCCGTGGTGGAGGCCAACCGGCTGGATCGACCCGACCTGATCCATCCGGGCGACACGCTGACCATCCCGGCCGCCAGGACGGCGGCCCAGCCCGCTTCGGCGGCAACTGCGTCGACAGGTCCTGCGCGCCCGACGACCGCACCGGTGGCAGCGCCTGCCGCGCCGACGCCGCCCGCAGCCGGCACCACGGACCTACGCACCATGTTCGACCCGGCGCTCGGCAGCCGCGCGCTCGGCGCTGTCGTGATCGGCCAGGCGGAGGGGACGCGCACGCCCGATGGGGGCTTCCGTGCCGGTTATCACGGCCACACCGATCCGGGGAACGGCGTCGGAAACCGCGGCTCCTTCTCGCTCCAGAACGCAGGCAACCTGACGCCCGAGCAGGCGGACGCGCGGCAGTTGGCGCGGTTGAGCCAGCAGATCCCGACGTTCGAGACGGCGGCGCGCGCGGCCGGGCTGGACCCGAACAATGCGGCGCTCGCGACTGCCTATCTGGACCTCTACAACCAGTCGCCGAGTGCTGCCGGGCGCTTCGTCGACCAGCTCGACTATCTGGCCACCAACGGGGTCAGCACCGAGTCGCTGGTGGAACTGCGTGTCCGGTCGTTCGTGGACCACGACACGGGCGAGCGGTTCAGGCTGCCCAGCGGTGGCCAGGCCGGGGGAGGCTTCGTGAACATCGCCCGCAACGCCCTGGGTCGCGAGCCCAGCGAGGCCGAGGTTCAGACCGTGATCCGCCGCGACCAGAACCGTCGTCTGACCGCGATGGAGGCGGCGTTGCCGAACGCAAGCGCGCCCGCGAACGTACCGGTGCCGCAGGCACGGCCTGACCCGTCGCCTGCGCCCGCCCCAGCCGCGCCGCAGGCGACCGGCGGAGAAGCGCGCTTCACCCGGAACGCCGGACTCGATCTGACGCAGGGCGCGATCGACCGCACCAACGGGCTGCACGACGCGGTACGGGAGCAGACGGGCTTCTCGCTGCACGTCACGAGCGGCCGGCGTGGTCCCGACCGGCAAGCGGCGGCCATGTACAACAATCTGGCTGACAACAGTTCGCCCCGCTACCGCAACCAGGCGGCGTTCAACGAGGTTCGCGACGCCTATGTCGCCGGCCGGCAGGAGGGTCTGAGCCGTGCGGCCATCGTGGACCGGATGTCGGATGTGCTGCAAAGCCAGGCCGATCGCGGCGTCCTGATCTCGCGTCACATGTCGGACCGGGCGATCGACATCCGGATGCCGCCCGCCGCGAGCCGCGACGAGGTGCTTACCGCGATCCGTGACAATCCGTCCGTCCAGTCGGTAGGGGTGGAGGATGACCATCTCCACATACAGTTCCGTTAGAAGCCCTTCCTTTCTGGCGTTGGCCTTGCTTCTGGTCGCGGCCTGCGGGCCGGCAGGCGGTGCGCCGGGCGAAGCGCCCAAGCGTCCGTCATCCGCCGCGGCACCCAGGATCGATGCGCCGAAGCCGGGAGCGACTCAGGACCTTTCGGCCCTTTACACCGCCGATCTGACCAAAGCGGTGACGGGAGCCAGGAAGGTCGCGTTCGCCGGAAAGGGCGATTTCGGTGGCATGACCTGCTCCCCGGGCAAGATCAGCGGCACCTCGGCCGCGTCGCGGGCGCTGGTACTGACACTACCGGCGGCAAAGGCGGCGCGCGCGCATGTGCTGGCGGTGGTGACTCCGGAACGGGGCCTGCTGGAAATCTACGCCCCTTACGGCGGCGGTGAGGAGGCGGGGGACATGGTGATCCCGTCCCAGGCTATTTCCTGGGCCAAGGCGAAGGACCAAGCCCGCTTCGTCACCAGCACGGATGCGCTGGACGGGCTTCGTGCCGGCAGGGACACGCCGGAGGCGCTGTTTCTGGAGGGCGGACGCTATCGCTTCGCGCTGGTCAACGGTGTCGACGCAGAGCTGCTCAAGGCAAATGGGACGACGGTGAAGGTTACAGCGGCCTGCTCGTTCGACTGGACGCCATAAGCGCTTATCCTGCGCCATCGTCTCGGTCGGTAGCGGTAGGTCTGGTGTGCCCTGCCTCCGCCTGCCGGCCGCCCCGACTCTGGTTGCTCTGGCCGCCTCCACCGCAGTCCAGGCGGCCGTGCAGACCTGCTCGGCGTCGGCGCGCCAGGTGTTGATCCTGCGGCTTGCGGAACGGTCGCCCTGCCCGGAATGGTGATAGATACGCCCAAGCTGAACGAGTGTTGCGTCGCCCGCTTGCCCAGGCAGCCCCAAGGCTGCGTCACGGTGCCTGCCGCCTGGACCTCCAAGGCGGCGTTATGGGCAGCCGTGAGGGGCGGCACGTCGTAGGCGCTTCCCTTACGCTGCCCTCTCGGCCAAGAGCCTCCGCGATGACGCGTCACCGCCGCCTGTTGCCGATCGGCCTATGCGCCGTTGCGGGCGTGGCGCTTTCCAGCCTGGCCCTGGCCCAGATCGAGGGCGGTGATCGGGGCGTGGCGCCGATCGACAGTTCCGGCGACTATGAGGTTTCGGGCATCAACGTCGACGTGGCTGCTAAATCCGCCGAGGCGGCGCGGCTCGGCGGGTGGCGGCTGGCGCAGCGGCGCGCTTGGACCCAGCTGTCGCGCCGGCTGGGCGGTGGCGGCGGCTCCCTCGGCGATTCTGCGCTGGACGGGTTGGTGTCGGGCATCGTGGTGGGTCGCGAGCAGATCGGGCCGAACCGCTACATCGCGACGCTTGGCGTGCTGTTCGACCGGGCCAGGGTAGGGGCCGCGCTGGGGGTTGCCGACTATGCACAGCGGTCCGCTCCCATGCTGCTGATCCCGGTCCAGTATTCGGGCGGCGCCGGGCAGGTGTTCGAGGCGCGCACCGCCTGGCAGGAGGCATGGGCGCGGTTCCGCACCGGCAACAGCACGATCGACTATGCCCGGCCATCGGGTAACGGTCCGGACGCGCTGCTGATGAACGTGGGCCAGATCGGACGACCCGACCGCGCGTGGTGGCGGCGCGTGGTCGACCAATATGGTGCCAGCAATGTCCTGATCCCCGTGGTGCGCCTGTACAGGCAGTGGCCCGGCGGGCCCGTGGTCGGCGTGTTCCAGGCACGCTGGGGTCCGGACAACCATTATCTGGGCGGCTTCTCGCTTCGGGTCGGAAGTCCGGCCGGGCTTCCGCAGCTGATGGACGCGGGCGTACAGCGCCTGGACGAGATGTTCCAGGCGGCCGTTCGGGCCGGCGACGTCCGGACCGATGCAAGCCTGTTGCCGTTGCCCCAACCGGAAAAACCGATGGAGGCGGAGCCCGCGGCTGCGGGCGACGATCCCGCGATCGTCGTCCCCGGCGCGACCAGTACCACGATCAGCATCCAGTACGACACGCCCGGGCCCGCCGCGGTGGCGAACACGGAGTCCAACCTTCGCGGCATCGCCGGCGTGCGGTCGGCGGCCACGACCAGCCTGGCGCTGGGCGGCATTTCGGTGATGCGTGTGGTCTATGACGGCGATTCGGCGGCGCTGACGGCGGCGCTGACGGCACGCGGCTATCAGGTGCTGGGGTCCGGCGCGGCCATCCGCATCCGCCGCGCGCCGCAGCTGCTGCCGCCCGACGTTTCGGGCGCGGCGAGGCCTACGGGATGAGCGGGCGGCTGCAACTCGCTCTGCCGCTCGACTGGACGCCGCACGATGCGGGGCAGCCCTTTCTGGTCGACTCCTCCAACGCAAAGGTGGTGGAGCTGCTGGAGGGGTGGCGGGACTGGCCGGCACCCATCGGCGTGCTGACGGGTCCGCCGCGTTCCGGCCGCAGCCTGCTGGCCCATGTGTTCGCGGTGCGGAGCGGCGGCACGGTCGCGGACGACGCGGAGTCCCTTGATGAAACGGAGCTGTTCCACGCCTGGAACCGGGCGGTGGAGGCCGAGCAGCCGCTGTTGATCGTGGCGGATCGTCGGCCGCCGGCCTGGAAAGTTGCGCTGCCCGACCTGCGGTCGCGACTGGGCGCCAGCACGGCGCTGGAGATCGGTCCGCCGGGCGACGCTTTGGCCAGGTCCCTGGTGGCGCTGGGTCTTGAACGGCGCGGCATCCCGGCCGAACCCGGACTGGTTGAGTGGCTGGCGATGCGGACCGAACGGTCACATGCCGGACTTATGGACACGGTAGAGCGGCTGGACCGGGCAGCGATGGAACGTCGCCGCCGGCCGTCCATTGCCCTTGCCCGCGAAGTGTTGATCGAGCCGAGCCCATGACCCCCGTTACAGCCGCCCGCCGCGCCGAGGACGAGGACGCGCCGGCCGCCACGCCGGAACGCTACTTCAACCGTGAGCTGAGCTGGCTGGCGTTCAACCGCCGGGTGCTGGAGGAGGCGGAGAACCGGGCGCATCCCCTGCTCGAACGGCTGCGCTTCCTGTCCATTTCCGGGTCTAACCTGGACGAGTTCTTCACGGTGCGCGTGGCGGGGCTGAAGGGTCAACAGCTGCAGGATGTGAAGCGCCCGTCCGACGACGGCATGACGCCGGCACAGCAGCTGGCGGCGATCGGCGCGGAAACGGATGCGTTGGTGTCGGACCAGCAGCGGGTCTGGCGTACGCTGCGCGGCGAACTGGCGGGCGCGGACATCCAAGTTCTGGGCCATCGGCAGCTTGTGGAAACGGACGCGCAATCGGAAGCCTGGCTGGCGACGCATTTCCGCGACCAGATCTTTCCCATCCTGACGCCCCAAGCGCTGGACCCGGCGCATCCCTTTCCGTTCATGCCCAATCTGGGGTTGGCGGTCATGTTCGACCTGACGCGCCTGTCGGACAAGGAGCCCATCCGCGAGCTGGTGATGCTGCCCGCCGCCGTTCCGCGCTTTGTCCGGCTACCCGGGCCGACCGCTCGCTATGTGGCGATCGAGTCGGTCCTGAAGCATTTCGCGGGCACGCTGTTTCCCGGCTATGCGGTCAACGCCGCGGCCGAGTTTCGGGTGCTGCGCGACAGCGACATCGAGATCGAGGAGGAGGCGGAGGACCTAGTCCGCTACTTCGCTAACGCCATCAAGCGGCGCCGTCGCGGCCGCGTGATCCGGCTGGAACTGGAAACGGGCATGGCCCAAGAGCTTGCCACCGGGCTGCGCGACGAGCTGGGCGGCGGCGACGCGACCGTGACCGAATCAGGCAGCTTCCTGGGGCTGGCGGACCTGTCGGCGCTGGTGGAGGAGGACCGGCCCGAGTTGAAGTTCCCGCCCTTCACGCCGCGCTTTCCCGAGCGCATCCGTGAATTCGGCGGCGACTGTTTCGCGGCGATCCGGTCCAAGGACATCGTCGTCCACCACCCCTATGAGACGTTCGAGGTGGTGCTGGCCTTCCTGAAACAGGCCGCGGCCGACCCGGACGTGGTGGCGATCAAGCAGACGCTGTACCGCGCGGGCAAGCAGTCGGCCGTCATCAACGCGCTGATCGCGGCGGCCGAGGCGGGCAAGTCGGTGACCGCGGTGGTCGAGCTGAAGGCGCGGTTCGACGAGGAGCAGAACCTGCGCTGGGCGTCTGCCCTGGAGCGGGCGGGCGTGCAGGTGGTCTACGGCTTTATCGACTGGAAGACGCACGCCAAGGTTGCCATAGTGGTACGGCGCGAGGCGGGCTGCTTTCGCACCTACTGCCATTTTGGAACGGGCAACTATCACCCGGTCACTGCACGTATCTACACGGACCTGAGCTTCTTTACCGCCAACCCGTCGATCGGGTCGGATGCGGCGCAGATGTTCAACTACGTCACCGGCTATGTGGAGCCCCATGACATGGGCTGCATGGCGCTGTCCCCCCGCGATCTGCGTCCGCGGCTGATGGACCTGATCGACGCCGAGATCGCGCACGCGCGCGTCGGCCGACCCGCCTCCATGTGGGCCAAGATGAATTCGTTGGTTGACGCGGAGATCATCGACAAGCTGTACGAGGCGAGCGCCGCCGGCGTGGAGGTGGACCTGGTGGTGCGCGGCATCTGCTGCCTCAAGCCCGGCATTGCGGGGCTGTCGGAGCGTATCCGCGTGAAGTCCGTTGTCGGCCGCTTCCTGGAACACAGCCGCATCTGGGCCTTCGGGAACGGGCAGGCGCTACCCAACGACGATGCCCAACTGTTCATATCGTCGGCCGACTGGATGCCGCGCAACTTCGATCGGCGCGTCGAATACATGCTGCCGCTGCAGAACGAGACGGTTCATGACCAGGTGCTGGACCAGGTGATGGTCGCCAACCTGATCGACAACGAGCAGAGCTGGGTGCTGAAGCCCGACGGCAGCTACGACAGGGTCGAGCCGGGCGACCGGCCGTTCAACCTCCACCGGTACTTCATGACCAATCCGTCGCTGTCGGGCCGGGGCGCGGCGCTGGAGTCGAGCGGCACGGTACCGACCCTGTCGCTCGCGCGGAAACGCTGAAACGTGGCCATCGCCGAGGCCGCGCCGCATCCCCGGTCGGCCATCATCGACATCGGGTCCAACTCCATCCGCCTGGTCGTCTATCAGGGGTCTCGGCGGCTCCCCGCCGTGCTGTTCAACGAGAAGGTGCTGGCCGGCCTGGGTCGCGACCTGGCGACCACCGGCGCGATCGGGCGCGAGGGCATGGCCCGCGCCAGGTCCGCGCTTGCCCGTTTCGCCGCCGTGTCGCGCGAAATGAAGGTGCCGCACCCGAGGACGGTAGCGACGGCCGCGGTTCGCGATGCGTCGAACGGCGTGGAGCTTATCGCGGCGGCGGAGGCGCTCGGCCTGTCTGTGGAGGTCTTGTCGGGCCAGCAGGAAGCCACAGCGGCGGGCTACGGCGTGCTGTCCGCCATTCCGGATGCGGATGGCGTAGTAGGGGACCTGGGCGGTGGCAGCCTGGAACTGGTGCGGATCGGTGCCGGCACCGTTCGGGAGCGCGTGTCCCTGCCGCTCGGCGTGCTGCGCCTGGGAGGGTTGAAGGGCGGGCTGGACACGGCCGTGTCGCAGGCGGTGCGGAGCGCCGGCTGGGAGGGACGCGGGCGCGGTCTGCCCTTCTACCTGGTAGGCGGATCGTGGCGCGCCATGGTGAAGCTGCACGCCGCCCTGACGCAATATCCCTTGCCGCTGATCCACCAGTACCACCTGACCCCCGGCGCGGTGACGAGGCTTGCGCGGCAGCTGTCCGGAATGAACCGCCAGGAGCTGAAGGAGGTGGGCAAGCTGTCCTCCGGCCGCGCAGCGACGCTGGCGGACGCCACCGCGCTCCTTGCCGTAGTGCTGAAGCGACTGGAGTCGAGCGACGTCGTCGCATCGGCGTTCGGACTGCGCGAAGGCCTGCTCTACGGATCGCTGGAGGCGGAGGAACGGCAGGAGGACCCGCTGATCGCAGCTGCGCGCGAGGAAGGTCGGGCATTCGGCCGCTTCCGTGAGCATGGCGACCTGCTGGCGCGGTGGGTGGCGCCGCTGTTTACTGGCGACTGCGCCGGCGACGCGCGACTGCGCCACGCGGCCTGCCTGCTGGCCGACACGGGATGGCGCGCGAACCCGGAGTTCCGTGCCGAACGCGGCCTGGAGGTCGCGTTGCACGGCAACTGGGTGGCGATCGACGGCGAGGGGCGCGCCATGCTGGCCCAAGCGCTGTCCACGGCGCTGGACGGCACGCGCGCCAGCCCCGACCCACTGCCGAGACTGGCAACGCCCGAGCAGCTCGGCCGCGCGTCCGCCTGGGGCCTGGCCATCAGGCTCGGCCAGCGGTTGAGCGGCGGCGTGGCGGGCCCTCTTGAGCGGACCCGCGTGTCGGTGGACGCGGGTTCGGTGCGGCTGGAGCTGAACGGACCCGACACCGCGCTCAACGGAGAGGCAGTGGAGAAGCGGCACGCGGCGCTCGCGGCGGCCCTTGGTCGCGTGCCCGTGGTGGACGTGCGGTAGCTCACTTCCATCCCCTCCGGGGAAGAGGAAGGTGTCACGCGAGTGCGTTAGAAAGGGGCGGGCCGACCAGCTGCCCTATCATCCGCCCCGCCCGATCGGTTATGTCGACCACCTCCGCCTATTGGAGCGGCTCGTGAACCTGTGATGCCTCAGCCGCACCGGAACTGGGCAATCCTGTCCTGACCATCGAGTTGGATGTTCAGCCTGTCGGGACGATGGTCCATGGTTACGGCATCGCCGGGGCGCACGACGCGGACCGTCCGGGCCCTGGCCCGGTCGCGGACCGCATCGATACCGGCGGGATCGAACCGCTTGCCGACCTGATCGACGACCAGCGCTTCCTGGCAGGGCATGGGGATCGGGGCGGCCGTGCCGCCGGTGTCGTTCGAAGGGTATGCCATGTGTCCGGTCTGGACCGCCGGCGCGCAGCTTGCCAGCGCCAGGATCATCGCCATCCACCGCATCATGCCGCCTCCGTCCGCGTCATCTTGAGACGGCCGTCGCGGACCGCGAACGCCATGCGCCCCTCCACCAGGTCGAGCGCGTCGCGGCCGAATTGGTCGAACCGCCAGCCGTCCAGCATCGCCAGCCCCGACCGCGAGCCGGCCGCCAGCGCTTCCAGCTCGTCCGACCGGGCGAGCAGGCGCGGCGCCACGTCGATGTCGCGCGCCCGGATCTTGAGCAGGAGCTTCAGCAGGTCGGCGACCAGCGCACCCTCCTTGCCCAGGCCCGGCTTGCGGTCCTCGCGCGAGGGAAGCTCGTCGGCGGGCAGCGGCTGCGCGCTGCCGATCGCCTCCATAAGCCGGCGACCAATGTCGTTGGCTGCCCAGCTGGCCGACAGGCCACGAACCTTGGACAGGTCCGCCTGCGTCCTGGGCGGATGGCTGGCGATGTCGGCCAGCGTCTCGTCCTTGACCAGCCGGCCGCGCGGCAGGTCCTTGGACCGCGCCTCTTCCTCGCGCCAGCGGGCGACCGCCTTCAGGCGCCCGAGAACGTCCGGGTTGCGGCCGGGCAGCCGCACGCGCTTCCAGGCGAGGTCCGGATCGTTCGCGTAGTTGGCTGGATCGGACAGACGCTCCATTTCCTGGTCCAGCCAGGCTCCGCGACCGGTCTTACGCAGTCGTTCCAGCATCCTGGGAAAGATGCGCGCCAGGTGCGTCACGTCACCGATGGCATACTCGATCTGCCGCGCATCCAGTGGGCGCCGGGCCCAATCGGTGAAGCGCGCGCCCTTGTCGACGGTGATGCCCAGCCAGCTGTCGACCAGGTTGGAATAGCCGATCTGCTCACCCTGACCCAGCGCCATGGCCGCCACCTGCGTGTCGAACATGGGAAAGGGCGTGCGCCCCGTCAGGTTGTAGACGATCTCGATATCCTGGCCGCCCGCGTGAAAAATCTTCAGCACGTCGTCGTTATCGACCAGCAGGTCGAGCAGGGGCGTCATGTCAAGGCCGGGCGCCATCGGGTCGATCGCCGCGGCTTCCTTGCCGTCGCAGACCTGCACCAGGCAGAGAACGGGCCAATAGGTGCTCTCGCGCATGAACTCCGTGTCGACGGTGACGAAGTCGGCTTCGGCGAGACGGTGGCAGAGATCGGCAAGGGTCTTGCTGTCGGTAACAAGCGGGTGGACGTGCATGGCACCGCCTTAGCTGCGGTCGCGCGGGTTGACAAAGCGGGGCGGGGCGGGGGAGTGGCGCGGGCTTCCGACGCCTCCCCCGCACGTGCGGGGACAGGGCATGACGGTCATCGCCCCGTCGGTCAGAGACGCCAGCTTCTGCTGGAGGGACGAGTGAGAACCATGCACACCTATCGCACGCACACCTGCGCCCAGCTTACCGCCGATGATGTGGACGGCACCGTCCGCTTGTCCGGCTGGGTGCATCGCAAGCGCGACCATGGCGGCGTGCTGTTCGTGGACCTGCGCGACCATTACGGCATCACCCAGGTCGTGGCCGACGCGGACAGCCCCGCGCTGCCTGTGCTGGAGTCCCTGCGCGCGGAGACGGTGGTGACGATCGACGGCACGGTGAAGCGCCGGTCGGAGGCGACGGTGAACCCGAACCTGGCGACGGGCGAGATCGAGGTGTTCGCGCGCGCCGTGACCATCCAGGGCGCCGCCGCCGAACTGCCCATGCCGGTCGCTGGAGAGGCCGAGTATCCGGAGGACATACGCCTCCGCTACCGCTTCCTGGACCTGCGCCGCGAGAAGCTGCACGCCAACATCCTGCTGCGGTCCAGCGTCATCTCCTCCATCCGGCAGCGGATGGTGGGCCAGGGCTTTACCGAGTTCCAGACGCCCATCCTGACCGCGTCCAGCCCCGAGGGCGCGCGCGATTACCTGGTTCCCAGCCGCGTCCACCCTGGCAAGTTCTACGCGCTCCCCCAGGCGCCGCAGATGTTCAAGCAGCTGCTGATGGTGGCGGGCTTCGACCGGTATTTCCAGATCGCCCCCTGCTTCCGCGACGAGGACGCGCGCGCCGACCGCTCGCCCGGCGAGTTCTACCAGCTCGACTTCGAGATGAGCTTCGTCACGCAGGAGGACGTGTTCGCCGCGATCGAACCCGTGCTGCACGGCGTGTTCGAGGAGTTCGCCGACTGGCAGGGCAAGGGGCGCCAGGTGTCGGCGCTCCCCTTTCGCCGCATTCCCTACCGGGAGTCGATGCTGCGCTACGGCAACGACAAGCCCGACCTCCGCAATCCCATCCTGATCTCCGACGTCAGCGAGCTTTTCACCGGCTCCGGCTTCGGCCGGTTCGCGTCGATCGTCGAGGGCGGCGACGTGGTGCGCGCCATCCCGGCGCCGGCCACGGCGGACCGGAGCCGCAAATTCTTCGACGACATGAACGGCTGGGCCCAGTCTGAGGGCTTTGCAGGGCTGGGCTATGCCACGCGCAAGGGTGGCGAGTTCGGCGGCCCGATCGCCAAGAACCACGGGCCCGAGGGGATGCAGGCCATCGCCGACGCGCTGGGCCTGGGGCCGGACGACGGCGTGTTCTTCGCGGCGGGCAAGGAGGCGCAAGCGGCCAAGCTCGCTGGGCTGGCGCGTACACGGGTCGCTGAGCAGCTGGGCCTGATCGACCCGAACCGCTTCGAATTCTGCTGGATCGTCGACTTTCCGATGTTCGAGTGGGACGAGGACAACAAGCGCGTCGATTTCAGCCACAATCCTTTCTCCATGCCCCAGGGCGAGCTGGAGGCGTTGGAGACCAAGGACCCGCTGGACGTGCTGGCCTACCAGTACGACATCGTGTGCAACGGCGTGGAGCTGTCGTCGGGCGCGATCCGGAACCACCGCCCGGAGATCATGTACAAGGCGTTCGAGATCGCCGGCTACAGCCAGGCCGACGTGGATCGCGACTTCGCGGGCATGATAAACGCCTTCAAGTTCGGCGCGCCGCCGCACGGCGGGTCGGCGCCGGGCATCGACCGCATCGTGATGCTGCTGGCGGATGAGCCGAACATCCGCGAGGTCATCGTGTTCCCCATGACGCAGAAGGCGGAGGACCTGATGATGGGCGCCCCGAGCCCGGTCAGCCCCAAGCAGCTGCGCGAGCTCAACATCCGCCTGGCGGTGGACGGCCCGAAGGACGCCGCGCGAACCGTGGCGCCCAACGCTGGGTGAGGCCATGGGCCCCTCCGCTCCGGGGAAGGGGCTGGGGCGGGGAAGGGCAGGTGCCGTCATCGACCTGAAGGGCTCGCAGAACTGCCCGATCGTCGACGCCGCCCCCGAAGAGGAGGGGCGTTCTTGCTAGACGACCGGCTTGAGCCCGCCGCACTCCCGGCGCTCGCGCGCCGCCTGGGTCTGCCCGGCGTCCTACTGCTGACCCTCTCCGTCGCCACGCCTGCATCGTCGGTGTTCGTGATCGTGCCGGGCATGTTCCAGGTGGCCGGCACGGGCGCGGTCTGGGCGATGGTCCTGGCCGGCGTGGTCTGCGTCGCCACCGCCTTTCTCTACGCCGAGCTGTCGAGCGCCTGGCCCGTGGCGGGCGGCGAGTATGTGGCGGTGGCGCGCACGCTCGGGCCGGGCGCCGGCTTCGCGATGCTGGGCGTCAACGTGGCGAACAACCTGCTCTTTCCGCCGGTCGCCGGGCTGGGCGTTGCGGCGGTGCTGGGCGTGGTCTGGCCCGGCCTGCCCAGCATACCGATCGCGGTGGCGGTGGTGGCGGGCGCGACGCTGGTGGCGGTGCTCGACATCCGCCTGAACGCGGTGGTGACGGGCGCCTTTCTCGCGGCCGAGGTGGCGGCGCTGCTGGTGGTCGTCGCGTGCGGACTGGCCGAGCCGGTCAATCCGGTCGCGACCTTCCTGACTGCGCCGGTGGATCCTTCCGGCACCCGGCCGGCCTCGGCGGCGTCGATCGGGCTCGCCACCGCCATCGCGATCTTCGCCCTTAACGGCTACGGCGCGGCCGTTTATTTCGGCGAGGAGGTGCTGGACGCGCCCCGGCGGATCGCGTCCGCGACGCTCTGGGCGCTGGTGCTGACCCTGTTGCTGGAGGGCGTGCCGGTCTTGGCCGGGTTGATCGGTGCCGCCGACCTTTCCGCGTTCCTTGGGGCGGAGGACCCTTTCGGGATGCTGGTCGCGGCGCGCGGCGGTCCGGCCTTGAGCGGCTGGGTCGCGGCGGGCGTGGCGCTGGCGATCGTCAACGCGGTGATCGCCTGCGTGCTGGCCTGCGCGCGCTTCTTTCACGCCTCGGGGCGCGACCGGAGCTGGGGCGATCCCGTGGACCGCTGGCTGGCGGCGGTGCACCCGCGCTTCGGATCGCCAGCCGGCGCGACCTGGCTGACGGGCGGGGTGGGCGTGCTGTGCTGCTTTCTGCCGCTCCGCTTCCTGCTGGTGCTGAGCGGCGCAGGACTGGTCGCCATCTATGCGGGCATCGCGCTGGCGGCGATGGTGGGACGGCGGACGGGCGCCACGGCGCACGCCGCCTATCGGATGCCGCTCTATCCGCTCGCCCCCTTCGTGACGCTGGCGGCGTTGGGCTATGTTGTGTGGACGAGCTGGCTCGATGTCGAGGAGGGGCGGCCGGGGCTGATCGCGACCGCGCTGCAACTGGTGGTGTCCGCGGCCTATTATCGGTTCGTGCTGCAACCGCGGGGATGGAAGGGAACCGCATGATCGATCTGGCCGACTATGAAGGTGCCGCGAAGGACCCGAAACACTATCGCGACAGGCTGAAGAAGCTTCAGGCGCGGCTGGAGCGCATCCAGGTGGCGCACGTCGTCCACCGGCGCCCGGCCGTGGTGATGCTGGAGGGATGGGACGCGGCCGGCAAGGGCGGGATCATCCAGCGACTGGTCGCCGAATGGGACCAGCGCGTGTTCGAGGTGTATCCGATTGCCGCACCTACCGCGGCCGAGAAGAAGCGCGACTTCCTGTGGCGCTTCACCAAGCGCCTGCCCGGGGCCGGCGAGATCGCGATCTTCGACCGCAGCTGGTACGGCCGCGTCCTGGTGGAACGGGTGGAAGGCTATGCCAGCCCGGAGGAATGGACCCGTGCCTATGACGAGATCAACGCCTTCGAAGCCGCGCTGGTGGAGGGTGGCACGACGCTGGTGAAGCTGTTCGTTCACACCAGCCAGGAGGAACAGGACCGCCGCCTTCGCGCCCGGCTGGAGGATCCCTGGAAACGGTGGAAGACCGGCCTGGACGATTACCGCAATCGCGCGCGGCGCGACGACTACCTGGCCGCCATGACGGATATGTTCGCGCGCACCGACACGGCGACCGCACCCTGGTACGCGGTGGCCGGCGACAACAAGAAGGCTGCCCGGATCAAGGCGCTGAAACACATCGCCGATCGGTTGGAAGCGGATGTGCCCATGACTCCACCGCCGCTCGATCCGGAACTGGCGCGGGTAGCGGCCGCGGCGCTAGGCGACACCTAGGCTCACCCCTGCCGCGGGGAGGGGGACCGCGAAACGGCGGAGGGGGCGGACCGCTCAAGCGCCCGGGTTTCCACCCCCTCCGTCCGGCTGCGCCGGCTACCTCCCCTTGCGGGGGAGGATAACAGAAGACGCTACGCCTTCAGGAACTCGCCCTGGTCGTCCATGACCTTCAGGTCGCCTTCCTTGATGCCGAACCACGCGCCGCGCAGCTTCAGCGTGCCCGCATCCATCCCTTCCTGGACGAAGGGAAAGGTCTTGAGGTTCTCCAGCGAGGTGCGGACGCCCTCCAGCTCCAGCTGGTGCGCGGCGGCGCCGTCCGTACCGTGCTCGGCCGCCACCTTGTCGCGCGCCTCGTCCAGCAGGTCGATCCACTTGGCCACGAAGCCGCCCTCGCCGGGCTCGGCGTTCTTGAATCCCTGGCTCAGCGCGGCCGCCACGCCGCCGCACGAGCCGTGGCCCATCACCACGATCTCCTTGACCTTCAGCTGGGTGACGGCGAACTCCAGCGCCGCCGACACGCCGTGCCGGCCGCCGCCGATCTCATAAGGCGGCACCAGGTTGGCGACGTTGCGGACCACGAAGATCTCGCCCGGCGCGGTGTCCAGGATGGTCGCAGGCTCGACCCGGCTGTCGGAACAGGCGATCAGCAGCACCTCGGGCTTCTGGCTCTTGGACAGGCGCTCCCACCGCTCACGCTCCTCGGCCCAGTCCTGGTCACGAAAGCGGTGATAGCCCTGGATCATGTCGTCGAAGCTGCTCACGGTGATCTGTCTCCTTGTTTTGGCTGCAATAGCGCAGATGGGGGCCGTGTTCCGTTAGGTTTCGTTGCCCGAACCCGGCAGCGTCGCTATCTGGCCCCCATGAACGAGATGACCCCGGTGGCCGCCGCGCCGGCCCGCGCCCGAAAGCCCGACTGGATCCGCGTCAAGGCGCCCACCAGCAAGGGCTTTGCCGAGACCAAGGGGCTGATGCGCCGCCTGGGGCTCGCGACGGTGTGCGAGGAAGCGGCCTGCCCCAACATCGGCGAGTGCTGGACCAAGAAGCACGCCACCGTGATGATCCTTGGCGACACATGCACGCGCGCCTGCGCCTTCTGCAACGTCAAGACGGGGATGCCGCGCGCGGTGGACCCGCTCGAGCCCGAGCATGTCGCGGTAGCCGCGGCCGAGCTGGGGCTGGAGCATATCGTGGTGACCTCCGTCGACCGCGACGACCTGCCCGACGGCGGCGCGTCGCAGTTCGTGAAGGTCGTCCAGGCGCTTCGCCGCAACACGCCGTCGACCACCATCGAGATCCTGACGCCCGACTTCCGCAACAAGGCGCAGGCTGCGGTCGAAAGCATCGTCGAGGCCCGCCCGGACGTGTACAACCACAATCTGGAGACGGTGCCGCGGCTCTACCCGACCATCCGGCCCGGCGCGCGCTACTATGCGTCGCTCCGCCTGCTGGAGAGCGTGAAGCGGCACGACCCGTCCATCTTCACCAAGTCGGGCGTGATGCTGGGCCTGGGCGAGGAGCGGATGGAGGTCCACCAGGTCATGGACGACATGCGGTCCGCCGACATCGACTTCCTGACCATGGGCCAGTACCTCCAGCCCACGCCGCGCCACGCCAAGGTGGCCGATTTCGTCACGCCCAAATCGTTCGACGCCTATGCCGCGATCGCGCGGGCCAAGGGGTTCCTGCTGGTCGCGTCCTCGCCGCTGACCCGGTCCAGCTACCATGCGGGCGACGATTTCGCTCGGTTGCGCGCGAACCGGGAAGCGAAGCTCGCGCGTTCCTGACCCATGCCCAGCCATGCGGAAACCCGGTTCCTGCCCTACACGCCCGAACAGGTGTTCGACCTGGTGGCGGACGTGAAACGCTATCCGGAGTTCCTGCCCTGGGTGCAGGCCATGCGTGTTCGCCGCGACGGGCCGGACGAGACGCTGGCCGACATGATCGTCGGCTTCAAGGGCCTGCGGGAGACGTTCACGTCGCGCGTCACCAAGACGCGGCCCGAGCAGGTCCACGTCGACTATGTCGAGGGACCGCTGCGCTTCCTGACCAACGAGTGGCGCTTTCGTCCCGCGGAGGGCGGCTGCGACGTCGCGTTCCAGGTCGCCTTTGAGTTCCGCAGCCGCGTATTCGAGAAGCTGGCGGGCCGGGTGTTCGACGCCGCGCTGCGCCGGATGATCGGTGCGTTCGAAGCGCGCGCCGACGCACTCTACGGGGCGGGGCGCTCCGGGTCGGGTGGTGTCGGTTCGGGGGGCGTCAGTAGCTCCAGCGCGCACAGCGCCGCCTGAAGGCGGACGCCGCCGCGGCCCAGGTCGCCGAACTCGCGGCGGATGGCGTGGACGTCGGCCGGGTCGGCGCCTTTCTCCGCACGGGCGAAGATCACCGTTCCAACCGGCTTCTTCTCCGATCCGCCGCCCGGACCGGCCACGCCGGTGATCGACACGGCGGCGTCCGCGCCCGATCGCTCCAGCGCGCCTCGCGCCATGGACCAGGCGGTGGCGATTGACACGGCGCCGAACGTCTCCAGCACGTCGCCGCTGACGCCCAGCATCGATCGCTTCGCCTCGTTGGCATAGGTAACAAAGCCCGCGTCGATCACGTCGGACGATCCCGGCACTTCCGTCAGCGCCGCCGACACCAGGCCGCCCGTGCAGCTCTCGGCCACGGTGACGCGACGCCCGGCGGCGCGGTTCGCCTCCACGCAGCGCGTGGCGGCGGCGACCAGCTTCGGCGGCAGGAGGCTGTCGGTCATCGCGCTACCGGCCGGCAGGGCAGAGCGGCAGGTCGGGCACGTCGACGCGCTTGCCGCGCGCGCGCTCGGCCTTCAGCCATCCCAGCGTCGTCACCACGACGCCCGCCACGTTGCGCGGAGGCAGGGGGCTCAGCAGCCGCACCAGCCGGTCAATGGTGGAACAGTCGCGGGCCTCCACCCGCCCCAGCAGCTGCGGCACGATGAGCGAGGTCAGAAGCGGCCGCGCATAGCCGGACTCCAGCAGCGGGGCGGCGGACGGGTCCACGACCTTGGCGATGGCGGTCCTGGCGGCGGGCCAGGCGCGGTCCGCTTCCGCCTGGAACTTGGCGATGAACGCGCCCGTCGGCCGGCGAAGCAGGCTGGTGGCGGGCAGGCTGGGACCGCAGACGCGCCCCGCCTCCAGGATCACCTCGGGCAGGGCCACCAGCGTCAGCGCCTCCGCCTCGGCCGGGGTCACGCAGTTGCGCTGCGCCTGTGCCGGGGAGGCGATCGCTGCCAGCAGGGCCAGCAGGGTGGCGGCCTTCAAAGGCCCGTCCAGGGCAGGCGCACGGTCGCCGCGGCCTGGGCGGCGATGCCCTCGCCCCGACCGGTGAAGCCGAGTTTCTCCGTGGTGGTCGCCTTCACGCTTACGCGCGCCTGGGGCAGGTCCAGCAGTTCGGCGATGCGGGCGCGAATGGCGTCGCGGTGCGGGCCGATCTTGGGTGCTTCGCAGATGATGGTCAGGTCCGCGAACGTCACCTGACCGCCCGCTTCGCGGATCAGCGACACGGCGTGACGCAGGAACTGACCCGACTCCGCGCCTCGCCACTTGGGATCGGACGGTGGAAAATGCTGGCCGATGTCGCCTGCGGCCACGCAGCCCAGCACCGCGTCGGTCAGTGCGTGCAACGCGACATCGGCATCGCTGTGCCCCGACAGCCCCTGATGGTGCGGCACGCGGACGCCGCCGAGCCACAGCTCCTCGCCATCCTCCAGCCGGTGGACGTCGAAGCCAGTGGCGGTTCGTTGCTCCCACTGGACGCGCGCCTCGGCGGCGGCGAAGTCCTCGGGATAGGTGACCTTGTCGAGCATCCTGCTCCCCTGCACCAGCGCCACGCGGCCGCCAACCCGCCGCACCATCTGCGCGTCGTCTGTCGCTTCCTCCGACGCGTCCCAGGCATCGTGCGCGGCCCGGATCGCGGAAAGGCGGAAGCCCTGCGGCGTCTGGATGCGGCGGAGCCGGTCGCGGGGAACCGTGTCTCCTAGGTCATGGTCCCCCATGGCCAGCGTATCGGCGACGGGCAGCATGGGCACCGCGCCGTCGTTCGCGTCGAGCGCCGCCACCACCTGCGCGATCACCTCGGCCGGAACGAAGGGGCGCGCGGCGTCATGGATCAGGACCCTGGCGGCGCCCAATCGCTCCGCCGCCGCCACGCCCGCGCGCGACGAGTCGCGGCGTACGATACCGCCGGGAACGACTGTCGCGTCGTCGCCGACCAGATCGCGAACGGCCTGCTCCCCGCCGGGCGGCGACACGATCACCAAACCGTCGATCACCGGGTGATCCGCGAGCGCGCGGTAGGCGTGAACCAGCATCGGCAGGCCAGCAACGCTGCGGAACTGCTTGGGCGTGGTGCCGCCCGCCCGGGTGCCGCCGCCCGCCGCCACGATCACCGCTATGGTCCTGTCGCTCACCCGCGTGGCCGTAGCGAAGCATCGCGCGCCTTGCCAGCGGGGGAGGGCACCCGTATCTGCCCGATAAAGAGGCAGAACATGCGAACGCTAAAGCCCATCCAGGTCGGTCCCGTGCGGATCGACACGCCCGTGATCCTGGCACCCATGACCGGCGTCACCGATCGGCCGTTTCGCGCGCTGGTGCGCCGCTACGGCTCCGGCCTCAACGTAACCGAGATGGTGGCCAGCCAGGCCGCGCTGCGCGAGACGCGCCAATCGCTCCAGAAGCTTGCCTGGGACCCGATCGAGGATCCGGTGTCCATGCAGCTGGTCGGATGTTCCCCCAGCGACATGGCGGAGGCCGCGCGGCTGGCCGAGGATCGTGGCGCCGCGATCGTGGACATCAACATGGGCTGCCCCGTTCGAAAGGTGACCAACGGCGACGCGGGTTCGGCGCTGATGCGCGACCTGAAGGGTGCCGCTGCGATCGTAGAGGCCGTCGTTGGGGCCGTTTCGGCGCCCGTCACGCTCAAGATGCGGATGGGCTGGGACCTGGACAGCCTGAACGCGCCCGAATTGGCACGTATCGCGCAGGACCTGGGCGTGAAGATGGTCACCGTTCACGGCCGCACCCGCAACCAGATGTATCGCGGCTCCGCCGACTGGGCGTTCGTTCGACGCGTCAAGGAGGCGGTGTCGATCCCCGTGATCGTCAACGGCGACATCTGCTCGATCGAGGACGCGGACGCCGCGCTGGAGCAATCGGATGCGGACGGGGTGATGATCGGGCGCGGTGCCTATGGCCGACCCTGGCTGCTAGGCCAGGTCATGACGTGGTTCCAGTCCGGCCGGCGCGCTGCCGACCCCTCGTTGGACGAGCAATATGCGACGCTGCGCGAGCACTACGACGCCATGTTGTCGCATTACGGTCACGAGACCGGAGTGAACATGGCCCGCAAGCATATCGGGTGGTACACGCGCGGCCTCCATGGCTCCGCCGAGTTCCGCAACCGCGTGAACCAGGAGCCGGACGGCGCTCGCGTCAAGGCAATGCTGGCCGAGTTCTACGCGCCCTGGCTGACGCGGGCGGCTGCGTGACGCCGGCGGGCCCGGCCGGTCGGCCGGGTTTCCGTGAGCTGTTCGGCGCGCTTCCCGTAGCGTCGCTGGTGGTCGACCCGGAGGGCCGCGTAGCCCAGGCCAACGCCGCGGCCGAGCAGCTTCTGAACCTATCCGAACGGCTGATGCTCGGCCGTGGCCTGCCCGATATCGTCCTGTTGCCGGCGGGCGAGGAGCGAGCACGGGAGGGCGGCGACGTGGCCGTCTACGACGCGGAGGTGGCGACGGCTCGCGGCGCCAAGCTGCGCGTCGACTTCGCCGAGGCGCACGTCGTGCATCATCCCGGCTGGCGCATCATGACGCTGCACGATGCCGGCGGTCGACGGCTGGGCCACGCGTCCGACCGGTCCGGCGGCACGCGCGCGGCGACGGGGGCGGCGGCCATGCTTGCGCACGAGATCAAGAACCCGCTATCCGGCATCCGCGGCGCGGCCCAGCTTCTGGGTCCCGGCGAGCTGACCGGTCTCATCACTACCGAGGTGGACCGCATCGCTGCCCTGATCGACCGGATGCAGGACTTCACCGACACGCGTCCGGTGCCGTGCAGGGCGGAGAACGTCTATCCGCTGCTGGCTCATGCGCGCGGCGTCGCCCTGGCCGGATTCGCCCGTGGGGTGACCATCGAGGAGCGGTACGATCCCTCGCTGCCGCCGGTACAGGCCAATCGCGACGCGCTGCTCCAGATCCTGCTGAACCTCCTCAAGAACGCCCGGGAAGCCGTCGGAGGCCGGCCGAATGCCCGCATCGTGCTGGCGACTGCCTATCGGCACGGAACCGCCGCGCGGCCCGTGCGCGGCTCGGCGGCCGTGCCGCTGCCGATCGAAATCTGCGTGATCGACGACGGCCCCGGTCCGCCCGCCGACATCGCCGCGCATCTGTTCGACCCCTTCGTGTCCGGGCGGCCCGAGGGTACCGGCCTGGGCTTGGCGCTGGTGGAGAAGCTAGTGCGCGACATGGGCGGGCTGGTCCAATATGCACGCGAAGGGGTGCCTGAGCGAACGGTGTTTCGCCTGCTCCTACCAAGGGCGGCGTCGTGACCACGGTGCTGGTCGTGGACGACGATGCGGCGATCCGCACGGTGGTCGGACAGGCGCTGCGGCGGGCTGGCCACGCAGTGGTGTCCGCCGCCACGCTGGCGGAGGCGGATCGCGAGCTTGGCCGCCGCGTGCCCGACGTGCTGGTGACGGACGTGGTGCTGCCGGACGGAGACGGGCTGGACCGCGCGCGGGAATTGTCCGCGCGGGTGCCCGACCTGCCCGTGATCGTTCTGTCGGCCCGCAACACGCTGACCACCGCCGTCCGGGCGGCGGAGGCCGGCGCATACGAGTATCTTCCCAAGCCGTTCGACCTGGACACGCTGTGCCGCGCGGTCGCCGGCGCGTTGGCGCGGGGTGGCGAGGTGCCGCGGGAGCCCGTCCCGGACGACGAGCCCTCGCTGCCACTGATCGGACGGTCGGCGGCCATGCAGGAGGTGTACCGCACCATCGCCCGCGTGGTGGCGACCGACTTGACGCTGCTGGTTTCCGGCGAGTCGGGCACGGGCAAGGAGTTGGTGGCGCGCGCGGTCCACGACCTCGGACGACGTGCCGGCGGGCCGTTCGTGGCGATCAACATGGCCGCGATCCCGCGCGAGCTGATCGAGGCGGAGCTTTTCGGCCATGAGCGCGGCGCCTTTACCGGCGCGGTCGGCCGCGGCTCCGGCCGCTTCGAACAGGCGGCCGGCGGCACGCTGTTCCTGGACGAGATCGGCGACATGCCGCTGGACGCGCAAACCCGCCTGCTTCGGGTACTCCAACAGGGCGAGTTCACGGCGGTCGGCGGGGTGCGGCCGATCCGTGCCGACGTACGCATCGTCGCCGCCACCAACCAGGACCTCGGCGGGATGATCGCCGCCGGGCGGTTCCGCGAGGACCTGTATTACCGATTGAACGTCGTTCCCGTCCTCCTGCCGCCGCTTCGGGAGCGCGGCGGCGACGTGCCCATGCTGGCTCGCCACTTCCTTGACGCCGCTGCGGCGGAGGGGCTGCCGCGCCGGCGTCTTGCCCCATCGGCGGTGGCCGTCCTGGAAGCGCATGGCTGGCCCGGAAACGTGCGCGAGCTGGAGAACCTGTCTCGCCGCCTGGCAGTTCTGGCGCGGGACGAGGTGATCGAGGCGGATGCCGTGCGTGCCACCCTTGGCGCAACAATGGCGGCGCCGTGTGGCGACCCGGACATCGGCGGCGCGGTTCGATCGCTGATCGAGCGGATCGCGCGCGAACGGCCGGGCGCGCTGGACGACGGCACCCTCTACGACCGCGTCATCGCGGAGGTCGAGCGTCCCTTGATCCGCGCGATCCTGGCGCGTCACGGCGGCAACCAGTTGCGGGCCGCGCGCGCCATGGGGATCAACCGCAACACGCTTCGCAAGCGGCTGGACGCGCTGGGCATCGATCCGGCCGCCGAAGCGCCGGATGTCGAGCCTATGGGCGTTCGCGACAACGCCTGACAATTTTGCGATACATTGTGGTTTCCCGGCAACGGTCGCGGCTGTAGGGCAGGTGCGATGAACGCCGCCGCGTTGCAGACCATCGAACCGGAAGATCGTGACGACGACCGCGCCACGAGGCTGACGGTCACCCCCGTGATCGAGATCGGCGTGCTGATCGCCGCTGCGGCGGTCGCGGTCGTCAGCTATGTGGTGGTGGCGGGTTCGGTAGAGCCCGGCCGCGCGCTGACGCCGCTGGTGGTCGCCATGCTGCTTGTGGCGAATCTGGTGCCAGGCGTGGCGCTGCTGATGCTGCTCGGCCGGCGCATCGCCGGCCGGCGCGCCGCGGCATCCCCTATCGGGGGCAGGGGGCGGCTGCACGTACGGCTGGTGGCGCTGTTCTCGGTCGTGGCCGCCATTCCTATGCTGCTGGTGACGATCGTCGCCTCGCTTCTGTTCCAGTACGGCGTGCAGTTCTGGTATTCGGACCGCGCGCGCGGGATGCTGGAGAATGCGCAGGCGCTGGCACGCACCAGCTATGCCCAGGTGCTCGATCGGTGGGATCGCGAAACGGTGGCCATGGCCGGCGATCTTTCGGTGATCCTTCGCGAGGTTCCGATCGACGGCCCGGAGTTCGCCCCCAACTTCGCCCAGCAGGTCTATTACCGGAACCTCAACGAGGCGGCCATCTATCAGGCCGACCGCCGCGGCCAGCTTCGTACGCTGGCGCTGGTCAATCCCTATGAGCGCGACCTCTCGCAGCAGATCGACCGCCCCACGCTGGATCGGCTTCGTGCCGGCCGGAACAGCGTAGTCAAGGACGCAGGCGAGCGCATCCAGACGTTTGCCGTGATCCCCGGCTCCGGTAACCTGTTCCTTTACACAGGCCGCCTGAACGATTCGCGTGTGGCCAGCGAGCAGAGCCGCCGCGCCGACGCCGTGTATGCGGATTACCGCGCCCTTCTGGAACGCGCGCGCGGACTCCAGCTGCGCTTCAACGCGGCGCTTCTCGCCTTGTCGCTGGTGATGGTGGGCGCGGCCGTGTGGGTGGCGCTGGCGCTGGCTGACCGGCTGGTGCGGCCGGTCGGCGAGCTGGTCGGCGCGGCACGGCGCGTCGCGGACGGCGACCTCACCGCTCGCGTCTCCGACCCGCGCGGCCGCGACGAGGTCGGGACGTTGGCACGCGTGTTCAACCAGATGACCGGACGGCTGGAGCAGCAGAACGCGGCCCTGGTCTCGGCCAACGACCAGCTGGAGAACCGCCGGGCCCTGATCGAGGCGGTGATGGCGGGCGTGTCCGCCGGCGTGGTCGCGACGCTGCCCGATCGCACGGTCCAGATCGCCAACAGCTCTGCCGCAACGCTGCTTGGTGCCGACCGGCTGGTGGGAAGATCCCTGGCGGAGGTCGCGCCCGAGCTGGACGCCCTGGTCGATTCGGGCGTGCGGGAGGGCGTGACCCATGTCGGTTCGTCGGGCGAGGCGCGCACCCTGGCGGTCCGCATCGCCCGTGCCGACGCCGGACCCATCCTGACCTTTGACGATATCACCGAGCAGCTGGCCGATCAGCGCCGGGCGGCCTGGCAGGACGTGGCACGCCGCATCGCGCACGAGATCAAGAATCCGCTGACGCCCATCTCGCTGGCCGCAGAACGGCTCCAGCGTCGCTACGGCTCCAAGGTGGAGGAAGGCGACACCACGTTCGCCCGGCTCACCGACACCATCGTCCGTCAGGTCGACGACCTCCGGCGCATGGTGGACGAGTTCTCCTCCTTTGCGCGAATGCCCAAACCCGTGTTCGCGCCCGAACGCCTGGCGGACGCGGTGCGCGAGGTCGTGTTCCTGCACGAGGTCGCGCATCCGCGCGTCCGCTTCTGCGTGGCAGGCGACGAACCGCTGCTGGTGTGTGATCGGCGCCAGCTGGGCCAGGCCATGACCAACATCATCAAGAATGCGGTGGAGGCCATCGAGGCCCGCGGAGCCGACGACACGGACGGCGAGGTGGTCGTAATGCTTGCGGGCGACGGTGCCGGCCCCGTCACCATCACCGTTTCCGACAACGGCATTGGCCTTCCCGTGGAACGCGACCGTATCCTTGAGCCTTACATGACCACGCGCGCGCGCGGCACGGGTCTCGGGCTCGCCATTGTCAGGAAGATCGTAGAGGACCATCTGGGTACAATCAGCTTTTCCGATCGGCCCGGCGGCGGAACCGTCGTCGCGCTGACCTTTGACGGACCTGCCTTGTCCGCCCATCACGAGGAGCGCAGCTGATGGCGCTGGACATACTGGTCGTTGACGACGAGCGCGACATTCGCGAGCTGGTAGAGGGCGTCCTTGAGGACGAGGGCTACGGTACGCGCAGCGCAGCTGATAGCGACGCCGCGCTGGAGGCGATCGCGGCACGGCGTCCGTCACTGGTCCTGCTGGACGTCTGGCTCCAGGGATCGCGGCTCGACGGTCTCGAGCTGCTGGACGAGATCAAGCGGCGCGATCCGTCTATCCCCGTGCTCGTCATCTCCGGGCACGGCAGCCTGGACACGGCGGTGGCCGCGATCCGCAAGGGCGCGGTCGACTTCATCGAGAAGCCGTTCCAGGCCGAGCGGCTGTTGCTGCTGGTGGCACGCGCGACCGAAACGGAGCGTCTGCGACGCGAGGTTGCGTCGCTTCGGGCGAGTGCGGGCCGCGGCGACGACCTGACCGGAAGTTCGGCTGCGATCAACGGCGTGCGCGCGACGCTGAAGCGCGTAGCCGGAACAGGCAGCCGCGTGCTCATCATGGGACCCGCCGGCGGAGGCAAGGAGGTGGCGGCCCGCCTGCTTCACGGCTGGTCGCAGCGAGCGGCCGCGCCCTTCGTGATCGTGTCGGCGGCGAACATGACGCCGGAACGCGTCGAGGAGGAACTGTTCGGCGTAGAGGAGGGTGGTGACCTCGTCCGAACCGGCCTGCTGGAGCAGGCGCATGGCGGCACGCTGTTCTTGGACGAGATCGCCGACATGCCCGTCGCGACCCAGGCCCGCATTTTGCGCGTGCTGACGGACCAGAGTTTCACGCGGGTCGGGGGCACGCGCGTGGTCAAGGTGGACGTCCGGGTGGTGTCGGCCACTGCGCGCAACCTGAACGAAGAGATCGCGGCCGGCCGCTTCCGTGAGGACCTGTACTATCGGTTGAACGTCGTGCCCGTGACGCTGCCGCCCCTGTCGGACCGAAGGGAGGATATTCCCCCGTTGGTCCAGCATTTTCTAGGGCATTATGCGGGCGAGCGGCGCGTACCCACGCCAGAGATCGCGCCCGACGCCCTGGTGGCGCTCCAGAGCTATGATTGGCCGGGCAACGTCCGACAGCTTCGCAACGTGGTGGAGCGCACGGTAATCCTGGCGCCCGGCGACCGCATCGGTCGCATCGACCTGGATCTACTGCCTGTGGAAGTGCTGGGCGAGCAGGCGGATGTGGGTGGGGGGTCCGGCGCTATCATGGGCGCTCCCCTGCGCGAGGCGCGCGAGACATTCGAACGCGAGTATCTCCGTGTCCAGATCCGGCGGTTTTCCGGCAACATCAGCCGCACGGCCAGCTTCATCGGCATGGAGCGTTCCGCGTTGCACCGAAAGCTTAAGCTGCTGGGCATCACCGAAACGCGCGAAGACTGACACGCGCTACTGGACGTTCGGCACCGCCGTTCATACCTACGCGTCCGCCGGCTCGCCGCCGGTCATCCGACGCCGGGAACCGGCGCGTCGCGGGGCAATCCCCGCCAACAATGAGGGGCACCTAACCGTGGCCGACAAGCAGACCTCGCTCCAAGACCTGTTCCTGAACGCGCTCCGGCGCACCAAGACGCCCGTCACCATGTTCCTGGTGAAGGGCGTGAAGCTCCAGGGCATTGTGACCTGGTTCGACAATTTCTCCGTGCTTCTTCGCCGTGACGGTCAGTCGCAGCTGATCTACAAGCACGCCATCTCCACCGTGATGCCGGCCGGCCCGCTGGACCTGCAGCCGATCGTCGACGCTGTGGGGGAGGGTGGTCGCAAGCAGGCCGTCCTTCAGGAGATATTTCTGTCTGCCGTCCGCAAGTCGGGCGATCCCGTAACCATGTTCCTGGTCAACGGCGTAATGCTTCAGGGCGAGATCGCGGCATTCGACCTTTTCTGCATGCTGCTCCAGCGCGACGGGCTTTCGCAACTCGTGTACAAGCATGCCGTTTCCACCATCCAGCCGGCGCGCCCGCTCAACCTGGCCGAGGAGCAGGCGGAGCTGACCGGCGTCGACCCGCAGGACGAGGACGCCTGACCTGAGTACCGGTTTCGATCGCGACCGCGATGACGTCGCTCGGGGTGCCCGCGCCCTGGTGGTGCTGCCCGATCAGGGCGGTGCCAGCCGAGATGCGGAGGCACGGCTGGAGGAGACAGCAGGCCTTGCCGCCGCCATCGGCGTGGAAGTGACGGACAAGGTGGCGTTGCGCGTCCGCCAGCCCCGCCCGGCCACGCTGATCGGCACCGGTCAGCTGGAACAGCTCGCCGTCCACGTTCAGCAGGACGAGGCGCAGCTGGTCGTGTTCGATGCCAGCCTGACTCCCGTTCAGCAGCGCAACCTGGAAACGGGTCTCAAGGCGAAAGTGATCGATCGCACCGGGCTGATCCTGGAGATTTTCGGCGAACGCGCGGCCACCGCGGAAGGGCGGTTGCAGGTGGAGCTGGCGCACCTCGACTATCAGCAGGGTCGGCTGGTGCGCAGCTGGACCCACCTCGAACGCCAACGCGGCGGCTTCGGCTTCCTGGGCGGCCCCGGCGAGACGCAGATCGAGGCTGACCGCCGCCTGATCCGCGACCGCATGGCCAAGCTTCGCCGGGAGCTGGAAGGCGTATCGCGCACGCGCGGGCTGCACCGCGATCGGCGACAGCGGGCCCCCTGGCCCGTGGTGGCGCTGGTCGGCTACACAAACGCGGGCAAGTCGACGCTGTTCAACCGGCTGACCGGTGCTGACGTGATGGCCGAGGACCTGCTGTTCGCCACGCTCGACCCCACGCTTCGGCAGGTGTCGCTGCCGGGTGTCGACAAGGCGATCCTGTCCGACACGGTAGGATTCGTGTCCGACCTGCCGACACAGCTCGTTGCGGCATTCAAGGCGACGCTGGAAGAGGTGGTGTCTGCCGATCTTCTGATCCATGTGCGCGATCTGGCGCATCCGGACACGGAGGCACAGCGCGCCGACGTGGAGGCGGTGCTGGCGGAGATCGGCGTCGACGAGGGTACGCCGCGGATCGAGGCCTGGAACAAGCTCGACCTGCTGGATGCGGATGCACGGGCCTCGCTGGAGGCCGAGTCGGCGAGGCGAGGGGACGTGGTGCCGATTTCCGCGCTGACGGGGGAGGGCGTGGATGCGCTGATCGGGCGCGTCTCGGCCACTTTAACCGAGGGGCACCGGCGCTACGCGATCGACCTGGCCGCCGCCGATGGAGCGGGTGCGGCGTGGCTTCATGCGCATGGCGAGGTGCTGGGGCGGGAAGGGGATGGCGAGACGGTGCGCTACGACGTCCGCCTATCGCCGGAGGATCACGAACGGTTTCTGGCGCGGGACTGACCCTCGACCTTGGCCCGCTGCCAGAGCGCTTCCTGCTCGTCCAGCGACCGCTCGGCGAAACGATCGTCCATCGCCTCCATGGACTGGAAGCGCCGCTCGAACTTGGCGTTGGCGGCTCGCAGCGCCGCCTCGGCATCGACGCCTAGGTGCCTGGCCCAGTTCACCACCGCGAACAGCAGGTCGCCAACCTCCTCGGCTACCTCGTCGGGCGAAGCGTCGGCTACCTCGGCCAGTTCCTCATCGATCTTGGCGCGAGGCCCGCCGGCGTCCGGCCAGTCGAAGCCCGTACGCGCGGCGCGGCGCTGAAGCTTGTCCGCCCGCAACAGCGCTGGAAGCCCGCGGGCAACGCCGGCCAGTGCGCCACCACCAGGCCCGCGTTCGCCGGCCTTGATCGCTTCCCAGCCGGGCGTCGATTTCCGGTCCCCGAAGATGTGCGGATGGCGGCGCTCCATCTTGTCGGCGATACCGGCCGCCACGTCCGACAGCGTAAACAGGCCGGCTTCCTCTGCGATACGACTGTGGAATACGACCTGGAGCAGCAGGTCCCCCAGTTCGTCGCGGATCGCGGCGGGATCGTCGCGCTCGATCGCATCGGCAACCTCATAGGCTTCCTCGATCGTATAGGGCGCGATCGTCGCAAAGCTCTGAGCGCGATCCCATTCGCATCCGTGGAGGGGATCACGAAGCCGCGCCATGATCGCCACAAGCCTCTCGATCACGCCAGAGCCTCCAGACTGATAATAGACATTATGTAAATTTCACGCCGGTTTGGGTGTGAGGACCAGCACGCGCCCCTCTACCCGCCATGATTGCAAACGCGACAGGAAGTTCATGCCGAGCACGTCCGTCTCCCCGAATGCCGGCGACACCACAACGCCGAGTTTCTCCGTCCGAGCGGAACCCACCGATACCGTGTCGGCCGTGCCAGTCAGCGCCGTCACCGTGCCGTTGGCGGTACGCAGCACGGCGGGAAACGGGCTCTGGCCAGTGTCGATGCCGGCTGCCTGTGCAGTAGCAGTCGAGATGGCGGTCGTCGTCGCACCGCTGTCGATCAGCATCCTTCGCGTGACGCCGTTCAGGCGGACGCGGGCCCAGAAATGACCGTCCGGGCTCATTTGGATGCGCGTTTCCTTTCCCACGACCTCCTGATCGTCGAAGAAGCGTTCGACGTTGGGTAGCCTGTGCCGGTTCTGAACGATGAGGAAACCGACGCCGAAGATCAGCACCCACGTGAGCATACCCCCGACCAAGCGGCCGACAGACAGGCGGCGCGAGCCGACGGCCGAAACCAGCGCCGACAAGGGCAGCAGCAACGCCAGCGCGTAGAAGATCGCGTCGATACGGTTGTCCGTACTCATGCGGCACCCCACGGACCGAAAACGAGGCCGTCATAACCGGGCTCGACACCTGCCGGCAGCTCGGCCCGGAGCGTCGCATAGTCCATGCTCTGGTCCATGTGGATCAGAGCCGTGGCGCCGGGCCGAAGCTCATCCACCCAGCCGAGGACGGTGGGCAGGTCGGCATGGCTGGGGTGCGGCCGGCGACGGAGCGCGTCAACGATCCACACGTCCAGCCCAGAATAGTGGGCGCGCATCGCGTCCGTCATGCCGCTGACGTCGGTGGCATAGCCAATGGCGCGGCCGTCCGCCTCGAACCGCAGCCCGGCCGAGGTGATGCCGCCATGCGGCTGGTCCACCACGCGCACCGTAAGATCGCCGAACCTCAAGACGTCGGGCAAGACGGATAGGGTGGCGGTAGCGGGATAGCCGCCCCGTCCGGCGAAGACATAGGCGAAGCGGCTTTCAAGCACCTGAAGCGTGCGCGGCCGGGCATAGCCGGGTACCGGGTGGCCGAGCGCGTGGAAGATCTGGCGCAGGTCGTCGATACCGTGCGTGTGATCGGCGTGGTCGTGCGTCCAGATTACCGCGTCGACGCAGCTTACCCGCGCGGCTAGCAGCTGCTCGCGCATATCAGGCCCTGTGTCCACCAGCACGCGAAAGCCGTCATGCTCCACCAGCAACGACGCGCGCGTACGGCGATTACGGGGCTCGGCGGGGTCGCAGTCGCCCCAATCGCCGCCGATCCGGGGAACGCCGGACGAGGTGCCCGAGCCCAGGATGCGCACCCTCACCCGGCGGCCGTCCTCTTTGTCTTGGAGAACAGGGCATAGAAGTTCTCGGCCGTGCGTTGACGCAGCACGTTCACATCCTCGCCGCGCAAATCCGCCAGAAAGGCGGCGGTGTCCGCTACGAAGCCGGGCTCGCCCGTTCGGCCGCGGTGCGGCACGGGCGCCAGGAACGGTGCGTCGGTCTCGATCAATAGCCGGTTCAGGGGGAGTTGTGCGGCGACCGCCTGGAGATCGCGGGCGCTGCGAAAGGTCACGATGCCGGAGATGGACACGAAGAATCCCATTTCCAGTGCTTTGTCGGCGAAAGCTGCGGTGCCGGTGAAGCAATGGATGACCCCTGCGAATGACCCCTGCCCTAGCTCGTCCGCCAGGATCGTGGCCGTGTCATCCTCCGCGTCGCGGGTATGGACGATGATCGGCAGGCATGTCTCTCTGGCGGCGGCGATGTGTGCGCGGAACACCGATTGCTGCCGCTGACGATCGGAATGATCGTAATGATAGTCCAGCCCGGTTTCGCCCAGCCCGACCACGCGCGGGTGCGCCGCGCGTTCAGCCAGCACGCCCGCCGTCACGTCCGGGTGGTTGTCGGCCTCGTGCGGGTGGATGCCCACGCTGGCCCAGACGTCCGGCTCGCGTTCGGCCGTGGAGAGCACCGCATCCCACTCAGACCGGCGGGTCGCGATGTTGAGCATGGCGGTCACGCCCCTGCCCCTTGCACGCTCCAGCACGGCCTGCTGATCCTCGACCAGGCCCGGATAGTTTAGGTGGCAGTGGCTGTCGGCGAGCATCAGGCGGGCATGTCCAGGCGCGGAAAGACTGGCGATGGGGTTGCCAGCGGCGATCCCGACGCCGCACGCCGGTCGTACCAGCCGTCGTCGTCGATCGCCGCATGGTCGCGTTCAACGGCGCCGAGCTGGTCCAGCACGCGTCCCGCGCCCTCGGGAACGACGGGAAGGATCGCGATGGCCAGCATCCGGATGGCGCGAACCAGCGTCCGCAGCACGGCGTGCATCCGCTCCGGATCGGACTTGCGGAGGCCCCAGGGCGCCTGCGCATCGATATACTGGTTGCAGGCATAGACGCCGCGCATCCACGCCTCGATCCCTTGCGAAAGCATCAGGTCTTCGAAGGCCGTACGCAGGCCGGCGCACGCGACCACCACTTCTTCGATCAGGAGGCCATCCGCGTCGTCGGGCCGCCCGGCTTCCGGAAACGCACCACCGAGGTTCTTGGCGATGAACGACAACGTCCGCTGCGCCAGGTTGCCGAAGCTGTTGGCAAGTTCCGCGTTGGAACGCGCGACGATCGCTGCCGCCGAGAAGCTGCCGTCCTGGCCGAAGCTGACGTCGCGCAGCAGGAAATAGCGAAGCGAGTCCACGCCGTAGAGGCCCGCCAGTTCCTGCGGATCGACCACCTCGCCCGCCGACTTGGACATCTTCTCGCCCGCTCGGTTGAGAACCCAGCCATGGCCGAACACCTGGCGCGGCAGCTCCAGTCCGGCGGACATCAGGAAGGCCGGCCAGTAGACCGCGTGGAAGCGGACAATGTCCTTGCCGATCAGGTGCAGGTCGGCGGGCCAGAACCGCTCCAACCGCTCCGCATCGTCGGGGTAACCGGCCCCGGTCAGATAGTTGGTGAGCGCGTCCACCCAGACGTACATGACGTGACCGGGCGCGTCCGGGACCTTCACGCCCCAGTCGAAGCTGGTGCGCGAGACCGAAAGGTCGGTCAGCCCACCCTCCACAAAGCGGATCACCTCGTTCCGGCGACTGTCCGGCCGAACGAAGTCGGGGTTGGAGGCATAAAGGTCGAGCAGCTTCTGCTGATAGGCGGACAGGCGAAAGAACCAGCTTTCCTCCGCCGTCCATTCCACGGGACTGCCGGTGGGTGCGAGCTTGCCGTCGGGCCCGTCGGTCAGCTCCTTTTCCTCGTAGAAGGCCTCGTCCCGGACGGAGTACCAGCCCTCGTACCGGTCGAGATAGAGGTCGCCGCGCGCCTCCATGGCCTTCCAGATCGCCTGGCTGGCGGTATGATGTTCCGGCTCGACGGTACGGATGAAGCGGTCGAAGCTGATGTTTAGACTGCCCGCCATCTCGCGAAACAGACCCGACATCTCGTCCGCCAGCGCGCGAACCTCCATGTCGCGGCCGCGCGCCGTTTGGACCATCTTGAGCCCGTGCTCGTCCGTGCCGGTCTGAAAGAAGACGTCCCGGCCCGCCTGGCGCTGAAAGCGCGCGATCGCGTCGGCGGCCACCGAGGTATAGGCATGGCCGATATGCGGCCGGCCGTTCGGATAGAAGATCGGCGTGGTGATGTAATAGGGTTCGCCCATGGACGCGGGCCCTAGGACGTTTCGGCGCCTGATGGAATTATTCTGCCTGCCCGGAGGCGGATTTTGCCGCCGCTCTCCTCATGGCCGAGCGGCCAGCCGCGCGACCAGGCCCGCCATCTCGAACGCGGTGCCGCGCGGGTCCAGCGACTGGCCGAGTGCGGCCGCGGCCAGGTCGCGCGCCTCTGCATAGGCGGCGAGCGCCGTCCGAAGCGCCGGCCCGGTGCGCCCGCGCGCTTCGGCGGCGATGATCCGCACGGCCCGGTCCAGGAACGCCTCGTACCGCGGCTGTGCCGACGGAGAGCCGAGGCGATCCGCCAGGTCGATGGCGAGGCCGCCGGTGTCGCCCGACGTCGTGAGCGCCGCCAGCCGCCGGTCGAGGTCGGCCACGTCGAGCCCCGCGAAGCGTCGTGCCTCGCCCGGCGAGCCGTCGCCGGCGCGCACCAAGGCCGCCAGCTCGTCTTCTGGCACGTTGGGCAGTTCCGCCCGCAGCACGGCCGCCACGTCCGCATCCGCCAGCGGATCGAAGCGGAGCAGCCGACAGCGTGACCGGATCGTTGGCAGCAGTCGTCCGGGCGCGTGGCTGACCAGCAGGAATACCGTGCTGGCCGGCGGCTCCTCCAGCACCTTGAGCAGCGCGTTGGCGCCCTCGCGCTCCAGGTCGTCCGCGGCGTCGATCAGGACCACACGGCGCGGCGAAAGCGTCGGCGGCTTGGCCATCTGGGCGCGCAGCGCACGAACCTGGGACACGCGGATCGAACGGGCGGGCACGTCGTCGTCGCGGCGCTCGTCCAGCGGCACGATGTTGGGCGGCCGCGACTTGTCCCAGACCTCGCGCACCAGGAAGTGGACGTCCGGGTGACGGCGCTCCGCGATCAGCAGGGCGTCCCGCTCCGATCCCTCCACCAGTTTCAGGGCGGCGCGACGGGCGAAGCTGCCTTTGCCGATACCCTGCGGGCCGGTCAGCAGCCAGGCGTGGTGGACGACGTTGGACAACAAGGCGGCCTGGAACGCCGCCACCGCCCCGCGATGGCCGATCAATGGTCCCATCACGGCAGCAGGTCGGCGACCTGGGCGAGGACACGCTCCGCTACCGCGTCCTTGTCGGCGTCCGCGTCGATCCGGCGCACGCGCGCCGGCTCGGCCGTTGCGATGGCATCGAAGGCGCCGGCGACTCGGCGGTGGAAAGCACCGTCGCGGGCGGAGAAGCGGTCGGCTTGGCCGGCGTCTCGAAGCGTCGCGCGCGCGATCCCGTGTTCGGGCGAGAGCGACAGCAGCAAGGTGCGGTCCGGCAGGAGGCCGCCCGATCCGAACCGGTGTAGTGCCGTCACGTCTTCGTCCGCAACGCCCTCCGCACCCTGATAGGCGCGGGTGGAGTCCAGGAACCGATCGCAAATCACCCAGCGCCCCTGCGCCAGGGCCGGCCGGATCAGCTTCTCGACATGGTCGGCGCGGGCGGCGGCGAAGAGCAAGGCCTCCGCGCGCGATCCCCACCGGCCGAGCGTTCCGCCGAGCAGCAATCCGCGGACCTGCTCCGCCCCCTCCGTTCCGCCGGGCTCGCGTGTCAGCACCACCGCGATGCCTCGGCCGTGTAGCGTATCGGCGAGCATCCGTGCCTGGGTGGACTTGCCCGCCCCTTCCCCGCCTTCGAAGGTCAGGAAGCGGCCAGTCAATCAACGATCCCTATCAACCGACGATCCCCGTCATCCGAAAAGCGAGGTCAGGCCGACCCAGGCCCGGCGAAAGAAGCCTGCTTCCCCGATGTCCGTCGCGGCCACCAGGGGCAGTCGCTGTTGCGGCATGTCGGCGCCGCTCACCACCAGCTCCGCGACCTGCTGGCCGGCCTTTATGGGGGCGCGGATGGGACCATCGTAGACCACCCTTGCCGTGAGCGGCCCGGAGGTGCCGGCCGGAACCGCCACGGCAAGCGGCCGGCCAGCGATGAGCCCAACCGTGCCGGCATCGCCCATCTGGACCGCCGCCTCGGCGACCTGCCGGCCCTTGGCCACGACCGGGCGCGCGGACCAGGCGCGAAAACCCCAGTCCATGAAGCGCACGGACTCCTCGGCTCGCTGGTTGAAGCTGGTGAGGCCGGCGACCACCATGACCAGGCGCCGCCCGTTCTGTTCGGCCGAACCCGTGAAGCCATAGCCGGCCTCCTCGGTATGGCCCGTCTTCAGCCCGTCCGCGCCCGCGACGCGACCGAGCAGCGGGTCGCGGTTCGCCTGGGTGATGGCACTTCCGCCCATGGTCTGACCCCAAGTGAAGTCGCGCCGCGAATAGAATTGCTTGTAGAGCTTGGGATGGTTCCGGATCGTGGCGGCCGCCAGCCGCGACAGGTCGCGCGCGGTGACATAGGTGACGCCCGCGTCGGGCCAGCCATTCGAATTCCCGAAGTGACTGTTCGCCAGCCCGATCTCCTTGGCCGCGCGGTTCATCCGCTCGGCAAACGCCTGTTCGGAACCGGAGATGCCCTCCGCCAGCACCACGCAGGCGTCGTTCCCGGATAGGGTGACGATGCCGTACAACAGGTTGGCGACACTGACATTCTCGTTCGCGGACAGGAACATGGTGGAACCCGCCTGAGGTCCGTGCCAGCGCCGCCATGTTTCCGGGCGGACGGTGAACTGCTGATCCAGTTTCAGCTCGCCCTTCTTCACCATGTCGAAGGCGACGTAGACCGTCATCATCTTGGCCATGGAGGCGGGCGGCATGCGGCGGTCGGCATCGCGCTCGAACAGCACGGCGCCGGACGAAAGGTCCTCCATGAAGGCGACGGGCGCAGGGCTGTCGAAACGCGGTGCCGCGGCGGCGGCGGCCGCCAAGACGGAAAGGAGAACAGGGGCTGCGATCAGTCGGTTCATGGCTGGTCCGGATAGGAGGTGGCGGCGGTTATCGCTCCACGGCGTCGGCGAGCACGCCCACTGACAAGGCGTAGTTTGTGGAGCAGTTATAGTCCAGAATGACGCGGTAATTGCCGGTCAGCAGATAGCCGGGCGCGCCCGCGCCGTCGGGCTCGATCAGCGTCGCCGTGACGGCATCGCCCGGCCATGGACGATCGATCGGCGCGATGCCGAGCGTTCGCCACTCCGCCATAGTGCGCCATCCGCTCTGGCGCTCGAAGACGCGCGGGCAGCGCGGCGAGACCAGGCGGGTGACCAGCGTCCCGCGATCCAGCGATGGGGGGACGGACACGGCCAGACCCCAGGGTTGCCCGGGGCGCCAGCCGGCATCGGACAGGTAGCCGCCGATCGAGGCCAGCGTGTCAGCGGCGCTGGTCCAGATGTCGGCGCGACCGTCGCCGTCCCCGTCCCTTGCGACGCGCAGGTAGACGGACGGCAGGAACTGCGGTCCCCCGGTCGCGCCGGCCCAGCTTCCCTTCAACCTATCGCGCGGGACGCCGCGTTCGAGCATCCGGAGCGAGGCCGCGAACTCCGCCTCGAACAGCGAACGTCGACGGCCGTCATAGGCGAGCGTCGCGAGCGCACGGGGCAGGTCGAAGCCGCCGGTATTGGCGCCGTAATCCGTCTCGTGCCCCCAGATCGCGACGGCGATGGATTCGGGCACGCCGGTTTCGCGCTCCATGGCCGCCAAACGGGGACGTTGTGCCGTCCAGGCAGCGCGGCCGCGACCGATGCGAGCGGCGTCGACGTGTCGGTCGCGATAGGGCGCGAAGGGACTGATCGGTCCCGACGCGCCGCCGCCGGGCTGGTTGCGGTCTAGCTCCAAGACACGGGGGTGCAGCGTCAGATCGGCGAAGACCGCCTCGATCGTCTCCGGCCGCACGCCGGCCGCCCGGGTGCGCGCGGCCAATGTCGGCAGATAGGCGCGAAAGGCGACCTCGTCCGGCGAAGGTGCCGGCACCGCCTGCACGACGTCATCCTCCTGCGCCAAAGAAGGCGCAGGCAGCATCGCCGCCGTTATCGCCGCCGCCAAGATGTTTCGGAACCGCCGCATCCGGGTCGATTGGCACGGACGATCGGCGGCGTGAACCCGCTACGTCGCCGGACTTGCACGGACGGGCGCGGCGGCAGTAGGGCGAACGCCGGTAAGGACAGGTGGCCGAGTGGTTTAAGGCAGCGGTCTTGAAAACCGCCGTGGGTTTGCGCCCACCGTGGGTTCGAATCCCACCCTGTCCGCCAAGTGCTTTTCCGTAGCCGGTGTCGCCTGGCACGCGGCTACGAAAAAGGGCGGCTTTCCCGAAGGAAGAGCCGCCCCGTTGTCGTCGCTTGCGAAGCGGGTCAGCCGCGCTTCAGGGTCAGGCCACCGAAGCGCTTGTTGAAGCGCGCCACCTGTCCGCCTTGGTCGAGCAGCTGGCCGCGTCCGCCGGTCCAGGCGGGGTGCGCCAGCGGGTCGATGTCCAACGTCATCGTGTCGCCTTCCTTGCCCCAGGTGGAGCGGGTCTCGAACACGGTGCCATCGGTCATCTGGACCTTGATGGTGTGATAGGCGGGGTGGACGTTCTTCTTCACGGCAAAAGGCTCCTGGATGCAGCCGATCCGACCGGCCGCGGAAAGCGCGCGCGGTAGGGGGGCGCGCCGAAATTGTCAAAGGGGCGGCTGCCCGCGACGGCGTTCCTCAGGCGGGTGGGCCGGCGATCATGGCGGTAAAGCTCGCTTCGGCCGCGACTTGCCCATCGACCTTGGCTACGCCCGCGAACTTGCAGACGCGCGCGCGCTTCTGAACAAAGGAGACGTGCAGCTCCAGCAGGACGCCGGGCTCAACGGGCTTGCGGAACTTCGCTTCCTCGATCGCCATGAAGTAGACCAGCTTGCCTGAGCCGGCGAGCCCGAGGCTCTCCACGGCCAGCACGCCGGCCGCCTGGGCCAGCGCCTCTACGATCAGCACGCCCGGCATGATAGGGCGGCCTGGGAAATGCCCCTGGAAGAAGCCTTCGTTGATCGTGACCGCCTTGATCGCGACGATGCGATCGTCCGGCACCAGCTCCGCCACCCGATCCACCAGGAGCATCGGGTAGCGGTGCGGCAGCGCCGCCATGACGGCGCGTACGTCCAGGGGAAGGGGCGTGCCCTCCCCCTCCCCCGACGCGCTCACCGGCCAGACGAGCGGCGGTTGGCGGACGCGGGTGCCGGTGCGGCGGGCGTGCCCGGCGCGGGCGCGCCGCCGGCCTGACGCTGCTGGCCCGGCTGCCAGTTCGCGGGCGGAGTGGTCTGGACCGACGGAACCAGTCGATCCAGCTCGGCCGTGATGGCGGGCGTCAGGTCGGCGCCACCGGTCGCCGGCAGCAGCGTCGCGTCCGGACGCAGCAGCACGGATACGTTGCGTGCACGAACCGCGCTCTGCGTCGCCTCGCTGAGGCGGGCCGTGATCTGCTCAAGGGCATAGGCCTGCGCGCGCTGCGCCGGAAGGGTCAGGCGCTGAAGTTCCTGGTTGGCGGCCTGCTGGCGCGTCTCGATGGCCTGCGCCTGGGTCTGGAGCGACGCCTGGTTGGCGTTCGGGGCGGCTGCCGCGGTCTGATAGGCGGTAACCAGCGGCTGGAGCTCGGTGGTGATCGCCTGGCGGCGCGTGTTCGCCTGGTCGAGCTGCGTCTTGTAGGTGGTCTGGATCTGCTGCGCCGCGGCCTGCCAGGCACGGGTCGCGGCAACGGCCGCCTCCGGATTGGCCACGGCGACGCCGGACACCTGGGCCGACGCCATGGCGGGCGCCAGGATGGCCGCGGGCGCGAGCGCCGCGGCGAGCAGGACGTTCTTTGTGCTGGTCATCAGAACTGGGTTCCCACGTTGAAGGTGATGAGCTTGGGGTCGTCGCCGGGCTGGGTCAGCAGCGCCCGGGCAAGATCGATGCGGAGCGGGCCGAAGGGCGAGTTCCAGTTGACGCCGATGCCCACCGACAGGCGCGGGCGCGCGCTGTTGCCCAGGAAGCGTTCGTCGAACGGCTGGATCGTGTTGTTGGCGATCGCATTCTGCTCCGTCCCGACGCAGGTCGAGGTGTCCGTCGAGGTCGAGTAGCCCTGCGCGCAGAACGTGCTCCGAACGGCGGTCAGCGTTGGCTGGGCGGGATCGGGCGCGAAGGTGTTGTTGTAGAGCTGTCGCCCGTCGATGACGATCGGGGTGACCAGCGGTAGGACGCGCACGCTTCCGTCCGCTCCCGTAACCGTGGGGAACGGCGTCGGGATGGAGGGCAGCGGGCGCGTGATGCCGAAAAGGCTGCCGACCTGGGCGTAGATGGAGGGGCGCAGGCCCAGCTCGCGGGCGCCGGACCCCAAGGGGATCTCAAGCTCAGCGCGGCCGAGATAATAGGCGCGTCCGCCCAAGGCGTCGTCGACGATCTGGTTGCGCTGGGTCAGCAGGACTTGCCGACCGGTGGCGGGATCGTCCTGGTAGAAGAGGCGCTGGACGCGCGGACCGACGCCGCGGATGTCGAAGCCGCGGAACTGCGGCTCGCCCAGGTAGAAGCGGTCAATGATGCGAACGCGATCGATGCCTGGACCACGGCTCTTCTCCAGCGAGTGGATATAGCCGCCCTCGCCCAGGATGGAGAAGATAAAGCCGCTGCGCCCCAGGCCCCAGTATTTGGCGCCGTTGAACGAGCCGCGCAGGTACTGGACGTCGCCGCCGAGGCCCGCGAAATCGAAGTTCAGCGCAAGGCGCTGACCCGCGGTCGGACGAAGGCGGCTGTTGAGGCTGTCGTAGATGAGCGACGTGCCGACGGACGAGGTGATGCGGTTGCCCAGCGACTCGCACAGGTAGCGGCCCACCTGAAGCGGATCGCAGCGGCCGTTGTTGAGCAGCGAGTCGTCCAGGCTCACCTCGTCGTAGGACAGGCCGTAGCGACCCGCGAGCGACCAGTATTCCGTCAGCGGCACGCCAGACCGGAGCTGGAACCCCGTAGAGACTTGGCTGTAGGTGGTACGGCGATCGTTGCCGTTGAAGTTGAAGGCGTTGAAGTCGCGGCGGAACACGTCGGCACCCACCGCGATGTTCTTGTCGAATAGATACGGTTCCTGAAAGCTCGCCTCGATCGATTTGGAATAACTGGAATAGTTGACGCCCAGCCGGACCTCCTGCCCGCGACCGCCGAAGTTGCGGTCAGCGATCGACGCCTGGATGATGAAGCGCTCCAGGCTGGAGAAACCCGCCGACAGCGTCAGCTCGCCCGTGCTCTTCTCCTCGACGTTCGCGTTCAGCACGACGCGGTCGGGCGTGCTGCCCTGCTCCTGCTTGAGCTCGAACTTGTCCTGGAAATAGCCCAGCGAGTTGATGCGATCCTGGCTGCGCTTAACCTGGAAGCTGTTGAAGGCGTCGCCCTCGCCCAGGCGGACCTCGCGACGGAGCACCTTGTCCTGCGTCTGGGTGTTGCCGGTGATCTCCACCCGCTCGACATAGGTGCGCTGCGCCTGGCCGATGTGGAAGTTGATCCCCATGGTCAGCGTCTCGCGGTCGCGCTGAAACTCGGGGTTCACCTCCGTAAAGGCATAGCCGAACAGGCCGGTCGCCTGGCTGAGCGAGTCGATCGAGTCCTCTACCAGCTTGGCGTTGTACCAATCGCCCTTCTTCATGGGCAGCGAAGCGGCGAGCTTTGTGTTGTCGAAGTCGCGGATTTCGGAGTCCACGGCGACGTCGCCGAACTTGTAGCGAGGTCCCTCTTCCACCACGTAGGTGATGATGAAGTCCTGCTTGTCGGGCGTCAGCTCGGCGACTGCGGAGGTCACCCGGAAGTCCGCATAACCCTCTGTCAGGTAGAACTGGCGCAGCTTCTGCTGGTCGGCAGCCAGCCGGTCCTGGTCATAGGAGGTGGCAGACGAGAAGAAGCGGAAAAAGCGCGCCTGCTTGGTGTACATCTGGCCGCGCAGGTCGTCGTCGGAGAACTTCTCGTTACCGATGATGTTGATTTGGCGGACCTTGGATTTCGGGCCCTCGCTGATCTCGAACACCACATCGACGCGGTTCTGGTCGAGCGCCACCATCTTGGGCTCGACAATGGCAGCGAAACGACCCTGGCGGCGATACAGCTCCACGATGCGGGCCACGTCCTGGCGAACGGCCGAACGGCTGAACACCTGGCGCGGCGCGAGCTTGATCTCCTTGGTGATCTTGTCGTTCTTGAGGCGCTTGTTGCCCTCAAGGATCACGCGGTTGATGATGGGGTTCTCGCGAACGCGAACCACCAGTTCGCCCGTCTCCACGCCCGCCACGGTGACGTCGGCGAACAGGTCGCTCTGGAGAAGGTCGGTGATGGCCTGATCCACCGACTCGTTGTCGTAGGGCTGCCCGACGCGGAGCTTGGTGTAGGACAGGACCGTTTCCGGCTCCACCCGCTGGGAACCCTCGACGCGCAGCGAGCGTATGAGGCGCTGGGCAGCCGGCGCAGCGACGGGAGCAGGCGCCGTCGTCGAACCGGACGGGGCAGCCTGGGGCCGGGCGGCCGGCGCGGTTTGTGCCGCCACGGGGGCCGTGCCGAGCGCCGTTCCCGCCAGCAGGAGCGCGCTTCCCTTCAGGTAAGCTGAATGCAACGAAACCACCCCAACCCCGACACGTAACTGAAAGTAAATGATGCGCCCTGCGCGCGCCCTGCCCCGCTTTGGCTAAAGGATCAAGCGCAGGCCGCCCGCCGGCTCAACCGATCAGGTCCGCCAGACTCCGACCGACACCGCGCCAGACGCCCAGCGTGCCCAGGTCGTTGAACGTCACCAGCAGCATCAGCGTGAGCAACGCGGCCATGCCGCCGCGGAAAGCCCATTCCTGGACGCGCGGCTCCAGCGGCCGACGCCGGATCGCCTCGATCGCATAGAAGAGCAGGTGTCCGCCATCGAGCATCGGAACTGGCAGCAGGTTGATGAACCCGAGATTGATGGAGATGAGCGCCAGCAGAAACGCAAAGGCGCTCCAGCCCAATGCCATCTGCTCGCCCGATACCTTGGCGATTTGCAACGGTCCGCCGAGCTCCCGCACCGAGCGGCGGCCGGAGATGACCTGGCCCAGCGTTTCCACCATCATCTGGACGATTTCGCCCGTGCGGCGGACGGCAACCACGGGCGCTTCCAGCAGGGACACGGGCTCGACGACCGGCCGGCCGCCCTGGATGCCGAGCCGGCCGAAACGATATTCGTTGCCGAAGCGGTCACGCTGAACGTCGGTGCCGACGCGCAGGTCCGCACTGAGGAGGCGGCCGCCGCGAACATAGTCGATACGGATCTGCTCGCCCGCGCGGATGCGGACGAAGCGGACCATGTCGTCGAACGTCTCCACCGTTCGCCCGCCGAGCGCCACGACCCGGTCGCCCGTGCGAAGACCGGCGCCAGCGGCGGCGCCGCCGGGCGCGACACCGCCAGCAACAGGCGGCATGCGCACGTCCCCGTAAGCGAGCGCGAAGCCTCCCAGGATCAGGATGGCCAGAAGGAAGTTCACCACCGGTCCGGCCGCGACCACAACGGCCCGCTGCCACACGGGCTTGGCCTGAAAGGTGCGGCTTCGCTGTTCGGCTGGCAGCAAGAGCCAGGCGGCGTCCGGCTGAGAGGCCGGGTTCATGTCGCCGGCGAACTTGACATAGCCGCCCAGCGGCAGCCAACCGAACTTCCAACGGGTCCCACGCCGATCGGTGAAACCGCCGAGCTCCCGCCCGAAACCGATCGAGAAGGTTTCGGCATGGATGCCGAACCAGCGGCCGGCCAGGTAATGACCCATCTCGTGAACGAAGACGAGCGGGCCGAGCACGGCAACAAAGGCCAGCAGCGTAAAAAGCGGACCGGGAGAGTCGATCATGCGGCCAGCGCCTCCACGCGCTCGCCCGCCAGCCTCCGGGCGTCGGAGTCGATCGTCAGGAGCGAGTCGAGCGTGACCGGTGCTGCAGGGTCGTACACGCCCAGAACATGGTCCGCCGTGGCGGCGATTTCCAGGAAGCCGATGCGGCCGCCCAGAAAGGCGGCGACCGCTACCTCGTTGGCGGCATTGAGGATCGCCGGTCGGGCTCCCCCGGCTTCCAGTGCGTGACGTGCCAGGCGCAGGGCCGGGAAACGATCGGGATCGGGCGCATCGAAGTCCAGGCGACCGATGCCGACCAAGTCCAACGGGGCCATGGGGGTCGCCATCCGATCCGGCCAGGCCAGGCAGTGCGCTATCGGCGTGCGCATGTCCGATGGCCCGAGTTGCGCGAGCATGGAACCGTCCACGTAATCGACCGCGGAATGGATGATCGACTGCGGATGAACGACGATCTCGATCCTCTCGTGCGGCACCGGAAACAGGCGCGCTGCCTCGATCAGCTCCAGTCCCTTGTTCATCATGGTCGCGCTGTCGACCGAAATCTTGGCCCCCATGGACCAGTTCGGGTGCGCCACCGCCTCCGCCGTAGTGGCGCGCGCCATCTGTTCCGCCGACCATGTACGGAACGGGCCTCCGCTGCCCGTCAGGATGATCCGGCGGACGCGTTCGGGCCGGTCATGATCCAGGCACTGGTAAATGGCGTTGTGTTCGGAGTCGGCAGGCAGCAGCGTGGCCCCGCTTTTTCGCGCGGCGTCGAGGATTAGCTCGCCGGCTGAGACGAGCGGCTCCTTGTTGGCGACCACCACCGTACCGCCCGCCTTTACCGCCGCGAGGATGGGGGCAAGGCCCGCGCACCCTACGATCGCGCCCATGGTCCAGTCGGCGTTCAGCGAGGCGGTCTGCTCCACCGCCTGGGCGCCGCCTGCGCAGTTGATGCCCGTGCCCCGAAGTGCGTCGCGAAGGACAGGCAGGCAGCTCTCGTCCGCGACCACGGCCAGCTCGGCGCGCGTGCGGATGGCCGCGGCCGCCAGGCGCCCGACGTCGCAATTGGCCGTAAGCGCCAACACGCGAAAACGCTCGGGCTCGCGCTCCACCAGGTCCAGCGTGGAGGTGCCAACCGATCCGGTCGCACCCAGGATCGTGACCGTCCTCACGGTAGCAGCCGCGGCGCGGTCGCCAGCACCAGCAGCGCGGCAACGGGCGCCACCGGCACGACGCCATCCAGCCGGTCCAGCACGCCTCCGTGACCCGGCAGGACGTTGCCCGAATCCTTGACGCCGGCCCGGCGCTTCAGCGTGCTCTCAAACAGGTCGCCGGCCTGCGCCAGCACGGCCAGGAAGGGCGAAGCCAGCGCCAGAACGGCGGGCAGACCGTAGAAGCGATGGAGCACCATACCCAACAGGCCGGCCAGCGCCACGCCACCCATCAGCCCCGACCAAGTCTTGGACGGGCTGATCGCGGGCGCGAGCTTGGGCCCGCCGATCGTCCGGCCGGCGAAATAGGCGCCGGTGTCACATGCCCATACCAGCGCCATCGCCCAGAAGGCGTAAAGCAATCCTGCATCCTGACGGCGAAGCAGGGTCAGCGCCAGGACGGGAAGACCGCAATAGAGGACGCCGCCCGCCAGCTGCCGCCGTCCAGTGACGATCACCACGAAGAACGCCGCGCCCACAAGCAGACCGGTGGCAAAGAAGTCGCGGTTCTCCAGCACCAGCGACGGCGGGGCCATGATGGCGAGCGGGACCGAAAGGGCAAACTGCGCGATCCGCTTCTCGCGCGCGTCGGCGCCGCTCAGCCCGGCCCATTCCGCCATCATGAAGAGCGAGACAATGACCGCCAGCAGCCAGAAGGCAATGCCGCCGAGCGTGAGCGCCACGACCGCCACGGCCATCATGCCGATGCTGGCGAATATCCGAAGCCGAAGATTTGACGGAGTGCGCAGCACCGCGTCCGGCGTTGTCGGTGGAGGGGGCGGAACCGTCACAAGCCCCCGTAACGGCGCTGACGACGACCAAAGGCAGCAACGGCATCCGCCAGCGCCTGGCCGTCGAAGTCGGGCCAGAGCGTGTCCACGAACAGCAGCTCCGCATAGGCGGCCTGCCAGAGCAGGAAGTTGGAAAGACGCTGCTCGCCCGAGGTACGAATCAGCAGGTCGAGCGGCGGCAGGTCGGCCGTGTCCAGTTCGCGTTCCACGGCGTCCGCGTCGATCGCTTCGGCCGCGATCTCGCCACCTGCAACCCTGGCAGCGAGGCGGCGGGCAGCGGCGGCAAGCTCCGCCTGGGCCCCGTAGTTGAGCGCTATGGCCAGGACCGGACCGGTGTTGGCGGCAGTGCGCGACACGGCGCTGTCCACCAGCGCCACCAAGTCGGGCGAGAACCGCCGATGGTCGCCGATGATCCGCAGCCGCACGTTCTCGCGCGCCAGTTCGTCCAGGTCGGAGCGGATGAACAGGCGCAGCAGGCCCATGAGGTCGCTGACCTCCTCCTCCGGCCGGCGCCAATTCTCCGAGGAAAAAGCGTAAAGGGTGAGCGCCTCGATCCCGAGCGCGCGGGCCGCACGCGTGACACGGCGCACCGCCTCAACCCCGGCGCGATGGCCTGCAAGGCGCGGCAGCAGGCGGTTCTTGGCCCAGCGACCGTTGCCGTCCATGATAATGGCGACGTGGCGCGGGATCGCGGCCGCGGACCGGTCCGGCGCTAGAATGGGCGCGGACGACATAGCTAGCTTGCCCCCTGGCCGGGAATGGAGCGGCTGGACAAGGCCCGATGGGCTGTAGGCGCGTCTTGTGCTGCCCTTCCCGGCGCCTCCGTCCGACAGGCGGAGGACGCTTCCGCTCCTGCCATGCTCACTTGCCCAGAATTTCCTTTTCCTTGGCGGCAGCGGCGGCATCCAGGTCGGCGATGGTGGAGTCGGTGAGCTTCTGGACCTCGGTCTCGTGACGCTTGCGGTCGTCTTCGCCGAACACGCCCTTCTTTTCGTCGGTCTTGAGGCTGTCCATGCCGTCGCGGCGCACGTTGCGCACGGCGATGCGCGCCTTTTCGGCATATTGCGAGGCGAGCTTGGCAAGCTCCTTGCGCCGCTCCTCGGTAAGGTCAGGAATCGGCAATCGCAGCGTCTGGCCATCGACGATGGGATTGAGGCCCAGGCCCGCGGAGCGGATCGCCTTGTCCACGGGGCCGACATTGGTCTTGTCCCAGACCTGAACCGAGAGCATTCGCGGCTCGGGCGCGGAGACCGTCGCCACCTGGTTCAGGGGCATGGAGGAACCGTAAACGGTGACGTTGACGGGATCGAGCAGCGTCACGGACGCGCGACCGGTGCGCAGCCCGACCAGATCGTGCTTCAGCGCCTCCACGGCGCCGGCCATGCGGCGCTCCAAGTCGGCCTTCTCATATGCGGGCATCAGGCTTCCTCGTTCTGCACGATGGTGGACGTTCCGTCACCGCGCAGCACGGCGGCGAAGTTGCCGTGCTCGCGGATGTTGAACACCACGATGGGGATGCGGTTGTCGCGGCACAACGCCACGGCGGACGCGTCCATGACCTTGAGGTCGTCGGAAAGGACGCGGCCGAAAGTCACGGTCTCGTAGCGCTTGGCGGTGGACACCTTCTTGGGATCCGCATCGTAGACGCCGTCGACGCTGGTGCCCTTGAACAGCGCGTCGCAGCGCATCTCCGCCGCGCGGAGCGCCGCGCCGCTATCGGTGGTGAAGAAGGGGCTGCCGACGCCGGCCGCGAAGATCACGACGCGGCCCTTCTCTAGGTGGCGCTCGGCACGTCGGCGAATAAAGGGCTCGCAGACGCTCTGCATGGGAATGGCAGACTGCACGCGCGTCTCCACACCAGCCTGTTCCAGCGCGTTCTGAACCGCGAGCGCGTTCATGACAGTCGCCAGCATGCCCATATAGTCGGCGGTGGCACGCTCGATGCCTTTGGCCGCGGCGGACAGGCCGCGAAAGATGTTGCCGCCGCCCACGACGACGCACAACTCGTAGCCTTGGGCGCGAACGTCGGCGATCTCGCCGGCGACGCGGGCGGTGATGACGGGATCGATCGCAAGTCCGCCCTCCCCCATCAGGACCTCGCCGGAAAGCTTGAGCAGGATACGTTTGAAGCGAGGCGGGGTCATGCGATCTCGGATTGGGGAAGCAGGCGCGGGCGCGAGAGTAGCTGGGGGCGGACCTTAGGGGCGCCGCCATGACGGGGCAATGATGGTTTCGGTGCCCAGCTACACGTCACCCCGGCTCGATCAAGGGCCTCGCCTCTCCGGAGGGAGAAGCGTGACGCCGGATCAAGTCCGGGGTGACGGAGGTGGGAGGGACGGAGTGCGCACCTCCCCTTTCAGGTCAGCCGGCTGTGTTCTGCGGCACGCCGGAAGCTGCGGCGACCTCGGCGGCGAAGTCGGACTGCTCCTTTTCGATGCCCTCGCCGAGCTGGAAGCGGACATAGTCCTTCAGCACGATGGGCGAACCGGCGTCCTTGCCGGCCTTAGCCACCACGTCGCTGATCTTGGTCTTGCCGTCCATCACGAACAGCTGGCTGACCAGAGCGTGCTCCTTGCGGTACTTGGCAATGCCGCCCTCGACCATCTTGGCGATGATGTCAGCGGGCTTGCCGCTCTCGGCCGCCTTCTCGGTGGCGATGGCGCGCTCGCGCTCGATCTCGGCCTCATCCAGGTCGGCCTCGTTCAGCGCCTTGGGGAAGGCGGCGGCGATATGCATAGCGAGCTGCTTGCCGAGATCCTGCAGCGCCGCCTCGGGTGCCTCGGACTCGAGCGCGACCAGCACGCCGATCTTGCCGATGCCCGGCGCGGCGGCATTGTGGACGTAGGATACGACCGCGCCCTTCGACACCTCCAGCCGGCGCGCACGGCGGATCGACTGGTTCTCGCCGATGGTGGCGATGTTGTTGGTCAGCGCGTCCTGAACGGTGGTGCCCGACGCCATGGCAGCGCCCTTGATGGCCTCCAGCTCCTCGCCCTTGTCGAGTGCCACCTGGGTCACCTCGCGGACGAAGTTCTGGAACTGGTCGTTCTTGGCAACGAAGTCAGTCTCGGAATTTACCTCAACCGCCGCGCCGACGGTGCCGGATACGGCGACGCCCACCAAGCCCTCGGCCGCGGTACGGCTGGACTTCTTCTGCGCGGCGGCCAGACCCTTGGTACGCAGCCAGTCCATGGCGGCGTCCATGTCGCCGGCCGTCTCGTTCAGCGCCTTCTTGCAGTCCATCATGCCCGCGCCGCTCTTCTCGCGCAGGTCCTTGACCATGGAAGCCGTAATGTCAGCCATGTCTCTATCCTCTTGGATGTGAGCGCGGGCGGGCACGGTCGCTAGACCGCCCCGCCCGCGCGGAAGTTCACGAAGCTCCGGCGCTCAGGCGGCGGCGGGCGCTTCCTCGGTGGCGGGCACGTCGGTGCTCTCGGCGGCCGGCGTCTCGACGGTCAGCGCCTCCTCAGGAAGCGGCTCGTCCATGGCACCCAGGTCGCGGCCCGTCCGGCGCTGGCTCTCCTGCCCGCCGCGCGTCGCCGCAATGGCGATCGCCTCGCAGTAGAGGCGAATGGCGCGGCTGGCGTCGTCGTTGGCGGGAACCGGGAAGGCGATGCCGTCCGGCGAGACGTTGGAGTCGAGGATCGCCACCACCGGGATGCCCAGCGTGTTGGCCTCCTTGATCGCCAGCTCTTCCTTGTTGGCGTCGATCACGAACATGACGTCGGGCACGCCGCCCATGTCGCGGATGCCGCCCAGCGACATTTCGAGCTTGTCGCGCTCGCGGGTGAGCTGGAGCACCTCCTTCTTGGTCAGGCCGACCGTGTCGCCCGACAGCTGCTCCTCCAGCGCCTTCATGCGCTTGATGGAGTTGGAGATGGTCTTCCAGTTGGTGAGCATGCCGCCAAGCCAGCGATGGTTGACGAAATGCTGGCCGGCGCGGCGCGCGGCCTCGGCTACAGGCTCCTGCGCCTGGCGCTTGGTGCCGACGAAAAGCACCTTGCCGCCGCCGGCGACCGACGATGACACGAACTCCAGCGCGCGCGCGAAGAGCGGCACCGTCTGGGACAGGTCGAGGATGTGGACGCCGTTGCGGTCGCCAAAGATGTAGGGCTTCATCTTCGGGTTCCAGCGATGCGTCTGATGGCCGAAATGCGCGCCGGTCTCGATCAGCTGCTGCATGGTGACGACAGGTGCCGCCATGGGTGTTCTTCCTTTCCGGTTATGCCTCTGGAGAGCGGATGACGCGTTGGCCTGAAGAAGGCCGCGCACCGGTTGATGATGCTCCCCATGCGGGTTTGAGGCGGCGCCCATAGACGAGTGGGGGGCGAACGGCAACCGGCACGCGGCCGCTTGACCTGGGAACGAAGGCGGAACATACAGGGTTCGAACAGGGACGATCGACAGATCGAGTCGTGCTCAAGATGATCCAGATTGTTCAACCCTCTGATTCTCGGTCGATACAGGAACTTGTGGATAAGTTGTCTGTTCGTTGATTCACGAGGATTGTCTGCACGTTAAAGGAGGCGGACGTGGTCGCAGTTGTGGGATTTCTAGTGTTCGCGACGGCAATGGCCGTATCGGTCGGTGTCATTGCCGCCATGGTGGTCCCGCAGTGGCAACGCATCGCCAGACTAGCTGCCGGTCGTGTAGAGCCCGAGTTCCAGCCTCTTTCCTTGTTGGCTGGAGCCGAGCGGCGGATCGCCGTCAGGCGCTGGGCGGCGGGACGGGTGCCGACGCCGCTCCGGCGAGCGGCAGCTCCTGTCGGATGCGCTGTCGCCTGACCTTGGCGTAGCCGGCAACGCTGAATGGGATGGTGAGCAGGTAGGCCGAGGCGACGAAGCTGAGCGTGTGCCACGGCGCCGACACCAGCGCTGCTCCGACAAGAACGACGAGTGCAAGGGCCTCGAACCGCACGGAACGCCGCAACTTCAGTGACGACCACGAGAAGGTGGCGACGCTAGATACCATCAGCAGGGCAACCACTGCCGTCCATGGTGCGATCAGATAGGGGGAGGCGAGCAACGGTTCGTCGGTCCAGAAGAACAGGAACATCGGCAGCAATGCCAGTCCCGCACCGGCCGGGGCGGGAACGCCGGTGAGGAAGCCCGCCGACTTGTGCGGCTGATCCGCTTCGTCGATCGCTGCATTGAAGCGCGCCAGGCGAAGCGCGCAGAAGACAGCGAAGATCAGGGCCGCCGTCCAGCCGAAGCGCGGAAGTGCGGATAGCGACCAGAGATACAGGATCAATGCCGGCGACACGCCGAACGAGATTGCGTCCGAAAGTGAGTCCAGTTCCGCGCCGAAGCGGCTCTCTCCGTGAAGCAGACGCGCGACGCGACCGTCGATCCCGTCGAGTACGCCCGCCACCAGGATCATGGTGACGGCGAGTTCCCACTGACCGCCAATGGCGAAGCGAACGCCCGATAGACCCGAGCATAGAGCGAGCGCAGTGACGGCGTTGGGTGCCACCGCACGTAAGGGCAAGCCGCGGCGCGGCCGTCCGGCGCGACGAAAACGAAGGCGCGATCTTGGTGTCACCAAGGTCGCCTCGAGCGTGCCGTATCAATACCCCTGCCCGAACTCTCGTCCGCGACGCGCGGCACGGTCACTGCGAGACGCCGGCTACGGTTGTCGCGCCGATGCGTCCGATTACCGTCTCACCCGCGATCGTGCGCTGACCCAGAGCCACCTGCGGCGCGGTGTCCGGGGGCAGGTAGACGTCGACCCGGCTGCCGAAGCGGATCAGACCCACGCGCTGACCGGCGGCGACCATGTCGCCCGCCTTGGCATAGGCGACGATGCGCCGCGCCACGAGGCCGGCGATCTGGGTGAAGCCGATGCGGCGTCCGTCCGGACCCTCGACCACGAAATGCTGGCGCTCGTTCTCCTCCGATGCCTTATCCAGGTCGGCATTCAGGAAGCGGCCGGAAACGTAGACGACCTGGCGGATCGTACCCGCGATGGGTGACCGATTGATATGCACGTCGAACACCGACATGAAGATGGACACGCGCACCCGCTCCGCCTCCGCGATGCCGTTGGCCCCATCCATCTCGCGCGGTACGGGGACGCGCTCGATCATGGTAACAAGTCCGTCGGCGGGCGCGATCACCAGATCCTCTCCCACTGGCGCGGTGCGGATCGGGTCCCGGAAGAAGGCCGCTACCCATATGGTTACGCCCAGCATGGGCCAGAACAGCACCTTGCTGACGATGGTCAGGAGCAGCGTGATGCCGAACGAGATCAGGACGAAACGGTGCCCTTCGGGATGGACGGAGGGGAAGCGCCACTTCACCGTGCTGGTCGCCACGGGCGGCTTCTCTAGTGATGTCATGGGACCGGGGTGTACCGGGGCCGGCGCGGCCGCACAACCTGTCGCGCCCGCTGCCCGCTTCGGCGGCGCGGTTGATCCCCGCCCCGCCTGCCCCTAAGCGGTCCGCCGAAGCACCCCTTCCCCTCCCAAGGATGTCGCAATGGCCAAGATCAAGGTAAAAACGCCCGTCGTGGAGATCGACGGCGACGAGATGACGCGGATCATCTGGGAGTGGATCCGGGAGCGCCTCATCAAACCATATCTCGAGATCGACCTGGACTATTACGATCTCGGCATCGAGCATCGCGACGCCACCGACGACAAGGTCACCGTGGACAGTGCGCGCGCCACGCAGAAGTACGGCGTGGCCGTGAAGTGCGCCACCATCACGCCGGACGAGGCGCGGGTGGAGGAGTTCGGCCTCAAGAAGATGTGGAAGTCGCCCAACGGCACGATCCGCAACATCCTGGGCGGCGTGGTCTTTCGCGAGCCAATCGTCATCAAGAACGTGCCCCGCCTCATTCCCGGCTGGACGCATCCGATCGTGGTCGGGCGCCACGCGTTCGGCGACCAGTATCGCGCCACCGACTTCCGCGTGCCCGGCCCCGGCAAGCTGACCATGAAATGGGAAGGCGAGGACGGCCAGGTGATCGAGGAGGAGGTATTCCAGTTCCCGTCGTCCGGCGTCGCCATGGGCATGTACAACCTGGATGACAGCATCCGCGACTTCGCGCGCGCGTCGATGCATTACGGCCTGAACCGCGGCTGGCCCGTCTACCTGTCCACCAAGAACACGATCCTCAAGGCCTATGACGGCCGGTTCAAGGACCTGTTCGCCGAGGTGTTCGAGGCGGAGTTCGCGAGCTCCTTCAAGGAGAAGGGCATCGTCTACGAGCACCGCCTGATCGACGACATGGTCGCGTCCGCGCTGAAGTGGAACGGCGAGTTCGTCTGGGCGTGCAAGAACTATGACGGCGACGTCCAATCCGATCAGGTGGCGCAGGGCTTCGGCTCGCTCGGCCTCATGACGTCCGTGCTGCTGACCCCGGATGGCAAGACGGTGGAGGCGGAGGCCGCGCACGGCACGGTGACGCGTCACTATCGCCAGCACCAGCAGGGCAAGGCGACCAGCACCAACCCGATCGCGTCCATCTTCGCGTGGACGGGCGGCCTCAAGTATCGCGGCCAGTTCGACGGCACGCCCGACGTGACCCGCTTTGCCGAGACGCTGGAGCAAGTCTGCATCGAGACGGTCGAGAACGGCCAGATGACCAAGGACCTCGCCATCCTTATCGGGCCCGACCAGCCGTGGATGACCACCGAGCAGTTCTTCGAGGCCGTTCGCGCGAACCTGGAACGGAAGATGGGCAACTGGGCCTGAGCGACACGACCGGGAGGGAGGCGGTTCGTCTCCCTCCTCCAATGAGGATCGACCTTCGGGCTGGCCAAGGCAGCTCCCGTCCGCTCTAACGGACATATGGCCATAAGCCTCGACAATCATGCCTTCTCCGATGCGCTGGTGATCCTGGGTGCCGCGGGGATCGTCATTCCGGCCTTTGCCCGCTTCCGGATCAGCCCGGTCATCGGCTTCATCCTTGTGGGCGCCCTGGTGGGGCCGCACGCGCTGGGAACGCTGACCGCCAGCGCGCCTTGGCTCTACTACGTTACCATCTCGGACCCGCACTCGATCGAGCCCTTTGCCGAGTTCGGCATCGTGCTGCTGCTCTTCTCCATCGGGCTGGAACTGTCGTTCCGGCGATTATGGATGATGCGCGGCCAGGTATTCGGCGTCGGTGCGGCCGAGCTGTTCGGCTCGGCCGCGCTGATCGCGCTGGGATTGAACGTGATCGGCCAGGACTGGCCGGGCGCGATCGGCCTGGGGCTTGCGCTTTCGCTATCGTCGACGGCGCTGGTCCTGCCGCTGGCGGGCACGCGCGGCGCGGTGGGCCGCACGGCCTTCGCGATGCTACTGTTCGAGGATCTGGCGCTCGTCCCGATCATCTTCGCGCTGGGCGCTATGGCACCGACAGCAGGCGACGGCTGGAGCCAGGCCGGAACGGTGGCGCTTCGCGGGGGGATCACGGTGGTCGTGCTCTATGGTGCCGGGCGGCTGATCCTTCCCCGCCTGTTCGCGCAGGCCGCACGAACCAAGAGCCCCGAGCTTTTCCTGGCGGCATCGCTCCTGGTCGTGATCGTCGCCAGCGTGGCGACCACGGCGGCGGGCCTCTCGCCCATCGTAGGCGCGCTTCTGGCCGGTCTGCTGATTGCGGAAACTGAATATCATTCGGAGGTCGAGGTCATTACCGCGCCGTTCAAGGGGTTGGCGCTGGGTGTCTTCCTGATCACCGTCGGCATGAGCTTGGACCTGCGCAGTATAGCCGCGAACTGGCCCTCGCTTCTCGCAGCGGTGGTGGGCGTGGTGGCGACCAAGGCCGTGGTGACGTTCCTGCTGCTGCGTGTCGCGGACGTGCGCCGCGGCGTGGCGGCGGAAACGGGCCTACTGATGGGAAGTCCGTCGGAAACAACGCTGATCGTTTTAGCGACGGCTGCCCAGGCAGGGCTCGTGATGGGATCGACGGCCGCTTTCTGGCAGACGGTGACCGCCATTGGACTGACGATCACGCCGCTTCTCGCCAAGATGGGCAACCTGCTGTCCCGCCGGATCGAGGAAGGCGGTACCGCCGATCCCGCCGATGCGGCGACCGACGAGATGGCGCGAAGCGTCGTGATCGGTCTTGGCCGCGTAGGGCGTCTGGTGGCGGACATGCTGGGCGAGCATGACCAGCCCTTTGTCGCGGTCGAGGGGGACATCGACGCCGCCACCGCGGCGCGCGCGGACGGTTATCCCGTGGTGTTCGGCGACGCGGCGCGGGGCGAGCTGATCGACCGGCTGGATCTGAATCGCGCGCGTGCGCTGATCCTGACCATGGACGATCCGGTTCTGACGGTGCGGCTGACGCGCCGGGCGCGGGCGCTGGCGCCGGACCTGCCGATCATCGCGCGGGCGCGCGACGGCGCGCACGCGGCCGAACTGTACCGGGCGGGCGTGACGGATGCCGTGCCTGAAACGCTGGAAAGCTCGCTACAGCTGTCGGAGGCCGTTCTGGTGGACCTGGGCGTCGCCATGGGGCCGGTAATCGCCTCGATCCACGAGAAGCGCGACGAGCTCCGCCGGGCGATCCGCGACGGCGCATCCCTGGATCGCGAGCCACGGATTCGACGCATCCGCGGCAGGACGGAGGCGTTGGAGTGACTGGCAGCGTCGCCGAAGCGCGGAACCGCAGTCGTTACGGCGACGTTCGATACGGGCAAGCAACGGAGTAGATCGATGCGAACCCTTTCCTTCACTGCGATGGCGATCGTGTTTGCCGCCGGTGCCGCGCAGGCGCAAACCGCGCCGGCCGACGGTCAGACGACAACCGCCGCCCCCACGCAGCCGAGCACCGGCCAGCAGGCCAACGCCCCCACGGCGGCCGGCACCGCGACGACCGCCGCGCCCACGGTGGGCGCGACAGTCTACGGTTCGGGCGGCGCGCCGGTCGGCACGATCGAGAGCGTAACGGCGCAAGGCGTGGTCATCAACACGGGCTCCGCCAAGGTCGCGGTCCCGACCGCGTCCATCGGCTCGGGACCGAATGGCCCCACGGTCAGCCTGACGCGCGAGCAGCTCACGGCCGCGACCGCGCAGGCGCAGGCCGCGGGCGCGGCGTCGCTGACGGCGGGCACTAGCGTGAAGAGCTCGGACGGAACCTCGGTCGGCACGGTCAAGTCGGTGGACGGCCAGTTCGTGACCCTGACCACCACCAAGGGCGCCGAGGTGCGGCTGCCCGCCTCCGGCATCGCCAACGGCCCGACGGGCGCCATCATCGGCATGACGTCGGCGCAGTTCGACGCCGCCACGGCAGGCGCGAAGCCGGCGGCAGGCGGCGCGGCGACCAGTTCCGGCAGCGGATCGGTGACCGGCTCGGCGGCGGCAGGCGGAACGCCCACCAGCGGTGCAGCCAATAATGCGGCGGCCGGCACCGGTGACACGACGGCGACGCCGAGTGCCACCAGCAGCACGACGACCACAACCACCAAGAAGACGACGCGTCGCCGCTGAGCGGACCGGTCGAACGAAGAGCGGGCGGCCGGGACTCTCGTCCTGGCCGCCCTTTCCTGTTCAAGCGGACGCGGGCTGCTGCGCCAAGGCGTTTCGGACTGATTGAACGGCATCATCGGCGCGTGAGGCGTCGGGCCCGCCTCCCTGCGCCATGTCGGGCCGGCCACCACCACCCTGCCCGCCGAGCGTCGCCACCGCCGCCCGGACCAGGGCAACCGCATCGAAGCGACCGACCAGGTCGGGTGTGACGCCGACCGCCACCGAGGCCCGGCCGCCATCCACGGCGACCAGCGCCGCCACGCCGGAGCCCAGCCGCTTGCGCGCCTCGTCCACGGCGCCGCGCAGTCCCTTGGCATCGAAGCCGTCGAGCACCTGACCGACAAAGGCGACACCCGCCACCTGCTCCGGACCGGCCGGCGCCGTGCCCCCCGCCCCGCCGGCGAGCGCCAGCGCCCGCTTAGCGTCGGCGAGCTCGCGCTCGAGCCGGCGGCGCTCCTCGACTAGCGCAGCAACGCGGGCGGGCACCTCGTCCGGCGACGTGCGTAGTGTCGCGGCGGCTTCGCGCAGCTTCTCGTCGCGGCCGTTCAGCCAAGCGCGCGCGGCCTCGCCGGTCAGGGCCTCGACGCGGCGGACGCCGGAAGAGACGGCGCCCTCGCCCACGATCTTGAACAGGCCGATGTCGCCCAGCGCGTCGACGTGCGTGCCGCCGCACAGCTCCATGGAATAGGTGGTGCCGTCATTGCCGGACCCCATGGACACGACCCGGACCTCGTCGCCGTACTTTTCGCCGAACAGCGCCATGGCGCCCGCCTGGATGGCATCGTCTGGGGTCATGAGCCGGGTCAGGACGGCGCCGTTGCCGCGGACCTGGGCGTTCACGTCCGCCTCCGCCTGGGACAGTTCGGACGGCGTCATGGCGTTCTGGTGCGACACGTCGAAGCGAAGCCGCTCGGGCGCGACCAGCGAGCCCTTCTGCGCGACGTGGCTGCCGAGACGCTCGCGCAGCGCCGCGTGGAGCAGGTGAGTGGCGGAGTGGTTGGCGCGGATGCGTCCGCGGCGCGCCGGATCGACCGACAGGTGGACCGCCTCGCCGACCGCAAGGCCGCCCTCGCCCAGCCGGGTCCGGTGCGCCCAGACGCGGCCGAGATGCTTTGCCGTATCCTCTACGACCGATGCCTTGCCGGACGGGCCCGTCAGCGTTCCGGCATCGCCAACCTGACCGCCGCTCTCGGCGTAGAAGGGCGTCTGGTTCACGACGACGTCCACCGTGTCGCCCGCCTCCGCACGGTCCACCGAAATGCCGTCGCGAACGATGGCGATCACCTCGCCCTCGCCTTCCGTGGCCGCATAGCCGGTGAACTCGGTCGCGCCCGCGCGCTCGGCCAGATCGAACCACAGCTCGTCCGACGCCTTCTCGCCCGAACCCTTCCAGGCGGCGCGCGCGGCGCGCTTCTGCTCGGCCATGGCGGCGTCGAAGCCGGCGCGGTCGACCGACAGCCCTTCGCGGCGCAGCGCATCCTCGGTCAGGTCGTAGGGAAAGCCATAGGTGTCGTAGAGCTTGAACGCGACGTCGCCCGACAGCGCGGCGGCCAGGCCCATGCCCTGCGTCGCCTCGTCCAGCAGCTTGAGCCCGCGGTCGAGCGTGCGACGGAAGCGGACCTCCTCCTGCTCCAGCGTGGCCTGGATCAGCGGCTGGGCGCGGACCAGTTCCGGGTAGGCGGCGCCCATCTCGGCAATCAGTGCGGGTACCAGGCGGTGCATTAGCGGCTCGTGCGCGCCCAGCAGGTGCGCGTGGCGCATGGCGCGGCGCATGATGCGGCGGAGCACATAGCCCCGGCCCTCGTTGGCGGGCAGCACGCCGTCGGCCACCAGGAAGGAGGAGGAACGGAGGTGGTCGGCGATGACGCGGTGCGAGGCGCGCGCCTCCCCTTCGGGCGGGCGGCCGGTGAGCGACGCGGACGCCTCGATCAGGGCGCGGAAGGTGTCGGTGTCGTAGTTGTCCGTGATGCCCTGGAGAACGGCGGCGACGCGCTCCAGGCCCATGCCCGTGTCGATCGACTTCTTGGGCAACTCGCCGACGATCTCGTTCGCCTCCTGCTCATACTGCATGAACACGAGGTTCCAGATCTCCACGAACCGGTCGCCGTCCTCGTCCGGGCTGCCGGGAGGGCCGCCGGGGATGTGCGACCCGTGATCGTAAAAGATCTCGGAACAGGGGCCGCAGGGCCCGTTCTCACCCATGGCCCAGAAATTGTCCTTGGTGGGGATGCGGATGATCCGCTCCTCCGGCAGGCCGGCGACCTTGCGCCACAGGGCGAACGCCTCGTCGTCGGTGTGATAGACGGTGGCGGTAAGACGATCGGGAGCGAGCCCCCATTCCCTTGTCAGGAGCGTCCAGGCGTGGACGATCGCCTGTTCCTTGAAGTAATCGCCGAAGCTGAAATTGCCCAGCATCTCGAAGAAGGTGTGGTGACGCGCGGTGTAGCCGACATTGTCCAAGTCGTTGTGCTTGCCGCCGGCGCGGACGCATTTCTGGCTGCTGGTGGCGGTGGAATAGGGACGTGACTCCAGGCCGGTGAACACGTTCTTGAACGGCACCATCCCGGCGTTGACGAACATCAGCGTGGGGTCGTTCTGCGGCACCAGCGGCGCGGAGGGGACGATCTGGTGACCGTTCTTCGCGAAATAGTCGAGAAAGCCGCGGCGGATGTCGTTGGTCGAGGTCATGGTGCGTCGCGATCTAGCGGGTCGCAGGGGTGCTGCCTAGCGGGGCGGATCGCTCGGGATCGGCGTCCCGAAGGTTCCGAAAGTTCCGAGGTTCGGACAGTTTCCGCGACAGGTTCGCAAGTGCGGCCTCGAACCGCTCACCCGGATCGCGGCGGCCGCCGGCGGGTGCTCGGTCGAAGAACTGGAGCGGGCGGCCGTAGCAGGCGGCGAAGAGCAGCCGGTTGTCGTAGCGGCGGCGATGGCCGACGATATGGCCGTCATGGACGATCGGCGTCCGCCGCCCGTGGAGCCCGCGTCGGATCGCTTCGTCCCGCGCGCGCACCAGCCCCTCGCCTAGCGCGAAGTCCCAGGCGGCGGCGAACCCCTCCGCGTGCGGGCGGCGGCGGAGGCGGTTGGCGCTTTGGGGAGTCATCCCGACCGCCCGCGCCGCGGCGCCCACGCCGCCGAGTTCGCTCAGCGCGACGATGAAGGCTTGCTGGCGGGCGGGGGTCCATCCGTCGCTGCGCGTGGAGGCGGTGGGGACGGGGGTGAAGTCGGGGAGGTGCGTCATCGGGTAGCGTATGTGCTGGGCTGGGAGCTGTAGGACAGGGGAATCTTTCCACAAGCGGCACGGCCTTTCCGCCCCCCTATCCATCAGATTACGCCTGACATTTAAACTGGTATGACAAATCGCCTCTTGTGCGGCTTGTCGATACTTGAATTTGAGCGTTACAAACAGTTTACTTGCGCCTTGGAACCAGCTTACTCCTAAAATCTATTAGTGATTTGTTGTACTTTTCGTACTCAGCATCTAGTTCTTCGTTCGAAAGCCAAATTTGATCTAGGTCATTCAGATAATCTCGCACTTTATTACTGGCATCGGGTACAATTACGCCTGCTTTAATCTCGATGTGTGCAGCGACAAGGTCGTGGAGAAAACGATAGCTATAGCTATTAGGTGCCTCCAGCCCTTCTATCCCGTGAATACCTACCAACTCCGCATAAGCCTTGTTCACGGCTCTCCAAAATACTTGTTGATCGTTCTCCGTTAAAAGTCGCACGTCTAAACTGAGAAACGGATTACACTTACGAGACTTGTCGAACAGATAGCGCCAAAGGAAATCGCTTTCCCGCGCATGTCTCGATATAAGTGATAATCCACCGCAGATAGCAAGTGAACTTCTCCATATTTCACGCCCATCATCTAAATAGAACCCACCAGACATGACGACTTCTCACGCCAGAGAGTGAACGCATCAGATAGGTTCATATACATTGGTTGGCGGCATACTGAACCATTCGGGGCCGGTGGCGGTCATGTGGAAGCAGTCCTCCAGGCGGACGCCGAACTTGCCGGGCAGGTAGAGGCCGGGTTCGTCGGAAAAGCACATGCCGGCCGCGAGCGGCGTGGTTTCGCCGCGGACGAGGTTGACGGGCTCGTGGCCGTCCAGACCGATGCCGTGGCCCGTGCGATGCGACAGGCCGGGCAGGCGATAGTCGGGACCGTAGCCCAGGCCGGTGTAATAACGCCGGACCGCGTCGTCGACCTGGCCGGCGGGCGTGCCCAGCTTCGCGGTGCGAAAGGCGAGCTGCTGGCCCTTCGCCACATGGTCCCAGACGCGGGCCTGCTCCACCGTGGGGCGGCCATGCACCCAGGTGCGCGACACGTCCGACTGATAGCCGTGGACGGTGCAGCCGGAGTCCATCAGGACGACCTGGCCGTCGGCGACGCGCGTCACCTTCCGGCTACCGTGCGGATAGGCGGACGCCTCCCCCACCAGCGCCATGGCAAATTGCGGGTTGCCGCCGAGCTTTCGCATGGCCGCGGTCATCAGCGCGGTAATGTCGGGGCCGGTCATGCCCGCCTCCACGCGCTTGTGGGTCCAGCGATAGGCGGCGATCGTGATGTCGGTGGCGAGCTTCATGAGCGCGATCTCGGCGGGCGACTTCACCATGCGGACGCCGCGCACGACGGGGTTGGCGGACACGATGCGCGGGCGGCCGAGAGCGGCGGCCAGCCCCTCCACGGCGAAATAGCGCGTCGTCTCCTCGACCCCCACGAGACGGCGGGCGAGGCCGCGTTCGGTCAGGATGGTGGCGACCAGCGCCAGCGGGTTCTCATCCTCCTGCCATGTGCGGACTCGGGCGGGGATCGCCAGCGTCTCCCGCACAGAGGGTTCCTCGAAGAAGGGCGTGACGATGACGGGGTCGCCGTCTGCGGGGATCACCGCCGCGGTCAGCCGCTCCGAGCGCGACCATTTGACGCCCGTGAAATACTGAAGGCTGGACCCGGCCTCCACCAGCACGGCGCCGATCCCGTTCGCCTTCATCAGCGCGCGCGCGCGCGACAGGCGGCGTGTATGTTCGGCGGCGTCGATCGGGCGGGCGGCGCCGGCCATGTCGGTCAGGCCCGACAGGTCGGGCTCGGCGGCGCGCAGGATCGCGACGGTGGAGGGAACCAGGCCGGTCGGGACGAGCGCGGCGGAGGCGAGCATGGTGCGACGGGAGATCACGACCGGTCACGCTAACGCTTGACCGCGGGGCCGCAATCCCCTTCCGTCGCACACCTAATCGGGAGCGGTGGATGGCCAACAGGCTGACGTGGTGGATTCTGGCCGGGCTGGTCGCGGGCCTGGTGGTGGGACTGTCGATCAACGGGCTGGTGGACGACGGCACGCCCGCCGCGGCCGCGCGGCTGGAGACGATCGCGGGCTATTTCTCCGTCATCACCACGCTGTTCCTGCGGCTCATAAAGATGATCATCGCGCCGCTCGTATTCTCCACGCTGGTGGTGGGGATCGCGCACATGGGCGACACGGGCGCGCTGGGGCGCGTGGGCCTGAGGAGCCTCTTGTGGTTCGTCGGCGCAAGTCTGGTGTCGCTGCTGCTAGGGCTGATGCTGGTGAACGTGTTGCAACCGGGCGTGGGGCTGGCGCTGGAGCTGCCGGCGGCGACCGCGGCGTCGGGCGTGGAGAAGCCAGCGTTCGATTTTGCCAAGTTCGTCAGCCACATCGTGCCCGCCTCCATGATCGAGGCGATGGCGACCAACGAGATCCTCCAGATCGTCGTCTTCTCCGTCTTCGTGGGCGTCGCCATCACGGCGGTGGGCGAAGCGGCGGTGCCGCTGGTCCGCGCGACCGAAGCGCTGGTGCAGGTGATGCTCCAGATCACAGGATATGTGATGCGCGTGGCCCCGCTAGCCGTATTCGCGGCGGTGGCCTCCACGCTGGCGGAGCGCGGGGCGGGCGTGCTGGGCAACCTCGCCTATTTCATGGGCAGCTTCTACCTGGGGCTGGTGCTGCTCTGGGTGGTGCTGTTCCTGGCGGCGCGCGTGATGGTGGGGCCACGGGCGGTGCACCTGTTTCGCTACGTGCGCGACCCGCTGGTGCTGGCCTTCTCCACCGCCTCGTCCGAGGCCGCGCTGCCGCGGACGCTGGAGGCGCTGGATCGGTTCGGCGTGCCGCCGCGCATCGCCAGCTTCGTGCTGCCGCTCGGCTATTCGTTCAACCTGGACGGGTCCATGATGTACATGACGTTCGCGTCGCTGTTCATCGCCCAAGCCTATGGCATCGACCTGTCGTTGGGGCAGCAGGTGACGATGCTGCTGGTGCTGATGGTGACATCCAAGGGGATCGCGGGCGTGCCGCGCGCGTCGCTGGTGGTGATCGCGGCGACGCTCTCCATGTTCAACATCCCGGAGGCGGGGTTGCTGCTGATCCTGGGCGTGGACCATTTCCTGGACATGGGGCGCTCCGCGACCAACGTGATCGGCAACGCGGTGGCGGCCTCGGTGGTGGCGAAGTGGGAGGGCGGGCTCGACCCGCGCGAGCCCGCTGACGTCACCGTGCCGGCCGCGCCCAGCGGCGACGGGCCGGCCGTTGCAGAGGAACGCTTCCGCCCTCAGGCATAGGCGTAGGGGCCGCCGTCCTTCAGCGCGGCTTGGTAGGCGGGTCGTGCATGGACCTTGTTCAGCCAAGCGATGGTGGCGGGCCGGCTCTCGTCCAGGCCACCACGGGAACGGGCGGCCTCCAGCGGAAAGCTCATCATGATGTCGGCGGCGGTCACGTCGTTGCCGGCGAACCAGGACCGTTCGGTCAGCTCCGCCTCCACATAGTCCAGGTGGCGATCCAGCATGGGCTGGACGCGCTTTATGGCGCGCTTGCCGAGCAGGGGAATGCGGCTGAGGACGAGCAGCACCAGCAGCGGCGGCATCAGCGAGCCCTCCGCGTAATGGAGCCAGAAGCGATAGCGCAGCGCCTCGTCGCGGTGCGCAGGGGGTCCCATGCGGCCGTCCGCCTTCTCGACGAGGTACTCCGCGATCGCCCCCGTCTCGGCGATCGTCAGGCCGGTCTCGGTGTCGGTAATGACGGGCGACTTGCCGAGGGCGTGGATCTTTCGGAGCTCGGGCGGGGCCAGCATGGTCTGCTTGTCGCGCTCGTAGCGGCGGACCTCGTGCGGCATCTCCAGCTCGCGCAGCATCCAAAGCACGCGCTGCGAACGGCTGTTCTCCAGGTGATGGACGACGATCATGGCTGGCCTCCCCTTGTTCTGCCGGGCGATAGTACGCGGGGAGCGGCAGGGGCGTTCCAGCCGTGCAAAGGAGCGCCGACAGCGAAAGGGGGCTCGCCATGACCGGCGAGCCCCCTTTGTCGGACATCCAGCAGGATCAGCCGATCACACGTCGTCCTCGTCGGAGGGTCCGACCATCAGCTCGTCGGCGACCTGCTCCGTCCGGCCGCGGATGGCAGCCTCCAGACGGTCCATCATCTCCGGGTTCTGACGAAGGAATGTCTTGGCGTTCTCGCGCCCCTGGCCGATGCGAACCGAATCGTAGGAGAACCAGGCGCCAGACTTCTCCACCAGCCCAGCCTTGACGCCCAAGTCGATGATCTCGCCGACCTTGCTCACGCCCTCGCCGTACATGATGTCGAACTCGACCTGCTTGAAGGGCGGCGCGACCTTGTTCTTGACCACCTTCACGCGGGTCTGGTTGCCGGTCACCTCATCGCGGTCCTTGATCGCGCCGGTGCGACGGATGTCGAGGCGGACGGAGGCGTAGAACTTCAGCGCGTTGCCGCCCGTCGTCGTCTCGGGGCTGCCGTACATGACGCCGATCTTCATGCGGATCTGGTTGATGAAGATCACCAAGCAGCGCGAGCGGCTGATGGTGCCGGTCAGCTTGCGGAGCGCCTGGGACATGAGGCGCGCCTGGAGGCCGACATGGCTGTCGCCCATCTCGCCCTCGATCTCCGCGCGCGGCACCAGCGCCGCCACCGAATCGACCACAAGCACGTCGATCGCGTTGGAACGGACAAGCGTGTCCGTGATCTCCAGCGCCTGCTCGCCCGTATCCGGCTGGGAGACGATCAGGTCATCGACGTTGACGCCAAGCTTCTTGGCATAAACGGGATCGAGCGCGTGCTCGGCATCCACGAAGGCGGCGGTGCCGCCCAGCTTCTGCGCCTCAGCGATGGCGTGCAGCGCGAGTGTGGTCTTGCCCGAGCTTTCCGGCCCGAAGATCTCGACGATACGGCCCTTGGGCAGGCCGCCCACGCCGAGCGCGATGTCGAGACCGAGCGAGCCGGTGCTGACCGCCTCCACCTTCATCGCCTCGCGCTGGCCGAGCTTCATCGCCGAGCCCTTGCCGAAGGCGCGGTCGATCTGCGCCAGCGCGGCGTCCAGCGCCTTCTGACGATCCGTGTTCACGTTCGCACTTGCCATGCCGAAGTCGATCACCTTGGAGGTAGCGGCCATCTGAAGCTCCCGTAGCTAGGGCAATCGCGCGGGTTCCACAACGTGGATGCGGCAGCGCGTGCCGATCTGTGTATCGCCTTTGTTCCAAGCGAACAAGTAGGGAACGAACAGGCTGTTACAAGCCTTTCCGGAGATCAGGCGAGTTCGGTTTCCAGGCACCACCATCCCAGCCTGCGAGCGGCGGCGGCGGGTGCCCGCATCTGTGCGGCTTCGCCGAACAACGCCAGACAGGTCGCGCCGGAGCCGGACATGCGCGCTAGGCGAACGCCCGGCGCCGCGGCAAGCCGGTCCAGAACTGTGCCGATCACGGGAGCCTCGGTGCGGGCTGGCAGCTCCAGGTCGTTGCGGCTTTTCCGGGCACGGGCAAAGAGGTCCCCGGTTCCGAGCGGCCCGCGATCCTTGCCGTCCCAGCGACGGAACACGGCGGCGGTGGAAACGGCAACGCCCGGGTTCACGAGCAGCATGGGCGTACCGGACAGGCCGTCGAGCGGCACGAGATCGTCGCCGCGCCCCGTGCCAAGTGCCGTGCGTCCGAGCAGGCAGGCGGACACGTCCGCGCCCAAGCCACGCGCCACGTCGAACAGGCGATCCTCCGCCGGGTCGATGCCGTGGAGGCGGGCCAATGCCCGCAGCGTGGCGGCGGCGTCGGCCGATCCACCCCCGATCCCCGATGCGACAGGAAGGCGCTTGGTCAGTGCAATCAGATGCTTGGAAGGGACTTCGAAAGCGCTGGTAAAGGCGTCGGCGGCGCGGGTTACGAGGTTTTCCGCCCTGCCCTGCCACCGCTCCAGCCCGCGCGACCGAGGCGCCGAGATGGCGAAACTGTTCGCTTCGGCAGCAGCGACGGTCACGTGGTCGCCGTGGCGCGCAAAGGCGAACAGCGTCTCGAGTTCGTGATACCCGTCCGGACGGCGGCGGCGGACGTGAAGGGCCAGGTTGACCTTTGCGGGGGCGGGTTCACGGATCACCGCGCCTCTTTACCCCCGCGCACATGCCGGTCCAGCCCGGCCCGCCGCCGTCGCCGAAGCGAAAAAGCTGGCTTACAGCTCGCCCTGCAACCAGCCCTTGAGCTGGCTCTTTGGCGCAGCGCCGACCTTGGTGGCGGCGGGCGCGCCGGCCTTGAACAGGATCATGGTCGGAATGCCGCGTACGCCGAAGTTGCCGGGCGCCTCCGGATTCTCATCGATGTTGATCTTGGCGATCGTCACCTGCTCGCCCAGCTCTTCCGACAGCTCTTCGAGCGAGGGGCCGATCATCTTGCAGGGTCCGCACCATTCCGCCCAGAAATCGACCAGCACGGGCTTGTCGGACTGGAGAACGTCGGCCTGGAAGCTGGCGTCGGTGATCTTCTTGGTGGCCATAAGGGCTGCTCCTCATATTTCGATCGCGATCTAGGCTCGCGGGCACCGACGCTCAACGGCCGGTGCCCTAGCTTTGCTCCCCGGCCATGAAGCGGGGCTTGTTGGCGTCGAGCAGGTCCCGCGGCAGGTCGAACAGGGTCGGGCCGCCGGTGTAGAGAAGCGCCGCGTCCACGCGCCGCCCGGGGAAGATGGCGCGCAGGGCCTCCACATAAGCGGCCATCTGCGACAGGTGATAGTCGGGCACCTGCGCCATCGTGGCGGGAACGAAGCGCCCTGTCTTGTAGTCGATCACGCGAACCCGCGTATCCGACACGAGCAGCCGGTCCACGGTTCCCGATACCACGTGACCGTCGCCGATCACGGCCGTCAGCGGCGCCTCCGCCAAAGCATCGGGGCCGAACAGCTCAGCGAAGCGATCGTCGGAAAGGACGCGGCAGACCGCGGTCGCGATCTCGTCGCGCCGCTCCGGCTCGGCGACCCGGCCCGACGCGGCCAGCCAGCGCTCGGCGGCGGCACGGCGTCGGTCGGGATCGACGGACGGCAGGCGTTCAAGCAGCCGGTGGATCAGCGTGCCGCGCTCGGCCGCCCAGCGCGTATCGGCGGAGGGTGGCGGGTCGGGCACCCGGTCTCCCTCCACGGCCGAGGGTGCGAGCGGGCGCGGCGGTCGGGCCTCCTGCGGTGCGGGGCGTCTCGCCCAGTCCGGCACGGCCGCGGGATCTGTACGTTCGGCCGCCGATCGAGCGCGGGGGCGCACGGCCGGTTCCGGCAGGCTTCCCTCGAATACGCGGGCCCCGTCGCGTTCCTGGAACGGCAGCGACGCCAGGGCCCGGTCGGCGGCGGCGTACCAGCTGAGCTCCGGCGGTATCCCCTTTGCGCGAGGACCCAGCGAACCGGCGATCACCAGCTGCTCCTCGGCGCGTGTGGCGGCGACGTAGAAGAGGCGCCAATGCTCCTCCAGCTCACGGCGGTCGGACCGCACCATGGCTTCCGCCAGCGCCCCGCCGCGCTCTCCCTTGCGCGGGCGGAACACGGGGATGGGCGGCATCCCCTCCTCATAGGTCCAGCGAAGAACGGAGCGCGGCGATCCGGTCGGGTCCACCGTGGCGTCGGCCAGGATCACCAGCGGTGCCTGGAGACCCTTGGCCCCGTGCGCCGTCATGACGCGCACCGCGTCGAGCGGCTGAGAGGGATCGCGCACGATCTCCACGTCGCCCCGGTCGAACCAGTCCAGGAACCGCTGGAGCGAGGGCGCGGCCGTTGTCTCGAAAGCGAGTGCGCTGTTGAGCAGTTCCTCAATCGGGTCGCGTGCCTCGGCGCCCAGGCGGAGCAGCAGCTTGCGGCGGCCGTCCAGGGGACCGGACAGCAGTTCCTCCAGAAAGGCGTAGGGCGTGGCGATGTCCGCGCGGGCGAGCATCGCGTTCAGGGGCGCGAGGCGATCGGACGACTGAGTGCGCTGGAGGTGCCGCCAAAGGCTGGTGGAGCGGTTAACGGCGGCCAGCATCAGCTCGTCCTGCGTCCAGCCGATGAGCGGCGAGACGAGCAGCGAGGCGAGCGACAGGTCGTCGTCGGGCTGGAGAACGAAGCGGACGGCGGCCAGCAGGTCCTGCACGCCGAGCGGCGCGTTGAGGCGCAGGCGGTCGACGCCGGCAACGGGCACCCCCTCCGCGTAGAGGCGGGCGACCAGCAGACTGGCAAGCTCGCCCCGGCGCTTCACCAGGATCATCACGTCCTCGGGCCGGAGCGGGCGGCCCTTGGAGCGGAGCATCCGCTTTTCGTGGATCCAGAGCCTGACCTGGCGCGCGATGCGCTTGGCGTTCTCGCGGACGGCGTCGTCGATCCAGCCCTCCTCGCCCCCCTCCACGGCGGCGTCGGCGCCCCCGCTGGCGACGGGCGGCCAGAGCATGACCTGACCGGGGCCCCTTACCTCGCTCTCGTGGTGGCGGAGCTCACCGACCTCGCCCATGCCGGGTGCCTGGAGGGCGGCGACGGCGGCGTCCACGAACTCCAGAATGGGACGCGTCGAGCGGAAGCTGTGCGTCAGCGACAGCCGGTCAAAGGGCAGGCCGCGCTCATGGTCGGGCATCCGGTCGTCGCCGACCACGTCGCGCGCGCGCGCGTCGAAATAATGCTCGGCGGCCTGGAAGTTGGTGGGATCGGTGCCCTGAAAGCCGAAGATCGCCTGCTTGTAGTCGCCCACCGTGAACAACGTGCGCGTGCGCGGCGCGTAGATGCCGCGGCCAACAAAGAACTCGTCCACCAGCGCGCGGACGATCAGCCACTGGTTGAGGTTGGTGTCCTGCGCCTCGTCGATCAGCACATGCTCGGTCTGCTGGTCGAGCTTGTAGCGGACCCACTCGCCGATGCCGGGCTGCTGGAGGAGCGCAACCGTGCGCTGGATCAGGTCGTCGAAATCGACGCTGCCGACGCGGCGCTTGGCGGCGCCATAGGCGCGGGCATAGTCGCGGCCGATGTCCAGCCCGTCCGCCAGCAGGTCGGCATAGGCGCCGCGCGTCTCCAGCGAGGCAAGCTCGTGCGCCCATTCGCCGAGGTCGGCGGCCAGCGCCTCGTAGTCCGGCTCGGCGGCGACCAGCTTGGCGCTGGCCTTGCGCGGCTCGCCGTCGGCCTTGAGGACGACGGAAGCGAGGTCGGACAGGGTCGCCGCGCGATCCTCCGGCGACCGCGCGATCCACGCCTCGATCCGGTCGGCCGCGCCCTTTCCGGTCGCCGTACCCCAGGCGCGATTGGCGGCAGCGAGGCGGCGCACGCCCGACAGGTCCAGGGCATCGGCCTGTTCCGCGGCATATTCGGCCAGGTCGCCCGAGGGCAGGTCGAGGCCGCGGCGGATGAAGGGCTGGAGATCGCCCGCGGGCAGTTCCTCCAGCGCCTGGGCAGCGTGGGCGCAGGCGGTCAGGAACTGCTCGGCCCCGCCCTCCCCCAGCCGCCGGCTGAGCGCGCCGACGACGCGAACCGGACGGTCGCGCCCCTCCCCCTCGGCGGTTGCCAGCATCCGGGCGAGCGCGTCGCGGGCCAGCACCGACTCCTCGCGGGCTTCCAGCGGGCGAAAGCCGGGAGCGAGCCCGGCCTCCACGGGAAAGGCGGCGAGCAGGCCCTGGCAGAAGCCGTGGATCGTCTGGATGCGGACGCCGCCGCCGGGCGCGTCCAGCACCTTGGCGAAGAGCGTGCGCGCGCGGTCCTGAAGCCGGGGCGTCGGCTTCTCGCCCAGCGCGTCCAGGTCGGCGGCCAGCGCGGCGGCGGGCATCCGCACCCAGGCGGCGAGGCGGCGGTTGATGCGCGACGCCATCTCGGCCGCGCCCGCCTTGGTAAAGGTGAGGCAGAGGATCGCGTCGGGATCGACGCCGCGCAGCAGCAGGCGGAACACGCGGGCGGCCAGAACCTGGGTCTTGCCCGTGCCGGCGGACGCGGACAGCCAGACGTGCGCCTGCGGATCGGTGGCGCGGGCCTGGCTCCCCTCCAGCCGGGGGAGCCCCGTCACCTGGGCGCCGTCAGCGGTCCCGGCCATACCATTCGTCCCGGCGCATCAACTGGTCGTACTCGGCATAGGGGGCATATTCGGGCACCAGCTTGGCGGTGAAGGGCTCGCGGCCCGTCAGCCAGGTGTCGGCCGCGTCCTTGAACTTCGCGGCGGCGACGGTGGTGAAGTCGGCGGTGACGATGCGGTCGCGCTTGCCCTCCGGATCGACCGGCGTGGCGACGCTGCCGAACGCGTCGCCCTTCTTGGCAAGCGACCAGTATTCAAAGGCGCGGGCGTCGCCGGTCAGCCCCTCGAAGCCGCCGCGCTCGACAATGACGCCCAGCATTCCGAGCTGGAGGCTGAATCCCTCCCGCACCGCGGCGATGGAGGGCGGCTGCCCGGTCTTGTAGTCGACAATGGCGAGGCTGCCGTCGGGAAGCCGGTCGATCCGGTCGTAGCGGCCTGTCAGGCGGACGCCGGCGATGGTAACGGCGCCCGACCCTTCGGCACTGACGACGCGCCGGCCCTCCGCCGCGTCCTCCGCGACGCGGACGTCGATCCAGTCGATCGCCTCCATCAGCCGCGGCTCCCAGAGCGCGCGGACCATGGGGTGGGTGCGCTCGTCGAGCAGCATGGCGCGGGCCAGCGGGGCAAGCGTGCCGGGCGCGCAGTTCTCGCGCCGCCACCATTCCTCCAGGATCAGGTGGACGGCCGACCCGCGCCAGGCCGCGCTGGGGTCGGCATCCACGGGGTCGAGCGGCGACAGACCAAGCACGCGACGCGCGTAGAAGGCGTAGGGGTCGGCCTTGAGGCGATCGACCTCGGTCACCGAGATGACCGTGGGGCGCAGGTCGGCGGGCGGGGCCGGCGCGGGCCGGTCGGCGGGCACGTGCCGGCCGGGATCGTCCAGCGCCTCCGCCCAGCCCTCCAGGTCGCGCGCGCGGTCGAAGCGCTCGCCCGCCAGCGCCTCCAGCCGGAGCCAGAAACGCGAGGCGAGCGCCGGGCCGGACGGTTCGCGGCGGCTCCGCGTCAGCAGCACCTGCGGAGCGCCGAGCGACTGGCCGAAATCGTGCGCGGCGACGCCGATGCGGCGGTCCAGGCCGGGAAGGCCGAGTTCCTGCCGGATGCGGGGGGCGAGCCAGGGATCGGGCGCGGGCGTGCCGGGCCAGGTGCCCTCGTTCAGCCCGGACAGGATCATCAGGTCGGCGTGCTGGAGCCGCGCCTCGATCAGGCCATAGATGGCGAGGCGCGGATGGCGGTCCTGGTTCACGCGGACGGCCGTCTCGTCCAGCAGCGTCCTGAGCAGTCCGGCCATGTCGCGCGGGTCGATGCGCGGGGGGCCACCGTCGGCCCGCTCCTCCAGCTCCGACAGGAACTCGGCGGCGCATCGGCCGGCGGGGCCGGACCAGATATTCTCGCCGCACAGCGCGCCCGCGGCCTCGCGCAGGCAGGCGACAAGGTCGCGCATGGGACGCGGTTCGTCGTTCCAGGTGCGCCCGACCGGCTCCAGGCAGCGGCGCGCCTCGGGCCACCAGGCTTGGGCGGCGCGGCGGACGCGCTCGGTCCGGGGATCGCCCTGTTCGAGGTGCGCGTCCAGCCCGTCCAGGCCGGGCGCCGGTCGCGGCCCGCGAAGCGCGCGGTCGAGCACGCGAACGCCGTCCAGCCAACGCAGCCGGTCGCCATTCTCCCCTCCACGGACCAGCGGATGCTTGAGCAGCGCCAGCAGGTCGAGCGGCGCCCAGTCGCCCGATGCGGCCTCAGCGAGCGCCAGCAGCAGCGTGCCCGGCGGCAGGAGGCTGATCGGGCGGCCGGCACTGTCGTCGATGCCGACGTTCCAGCGACCCAGATGCGCGGCGACGCGGCGTGCGAGCGCACGATCAGGCGTGACAAGGGCGGCGGTGCGGCCGGGCACCTCCAGCGCCTCGCGGAGCGCCAGAGCGATGCCTTGCGCCTCGGCGGCGACGGTGGCGAACTCGGCCGCGGACACGCCCGACAGGCGGCGGTCGTCCGGCCCCAGGTCGTTCCAGCGCGCCGTCAGCTCGGCGGGTGCCAGCGCGGTGGCGATGGCGCGCGAACGGGCGGGTGCCGCGTCGTGCTCGGACGCCGCGCGCCAACGCTTCACCTCGCCGCGTCCGACGCCGATCCGGTCGAGCAGCAGCTTCAGGTGATATTGCGGGTGCGTCTCCGACGGACGCGGGCGTCGGCCGGTAACCGGATCGGGCTCGTGCGGGCCGAGCGCCTGCCACTCCTCCTCGTCCAGCCCGGTGCCGAGCCCGGCGAAGACGACCGATCCGGTGGGCAGTTCCGACACGACGCGGAGCAGCCGGGCCACCGCCGGCGCGGAGTCGCTGATACCCGCCGCGCAAACGAAGCCGGCCGGCGGATCATCGCGCCAGCGCCGCGCCAGCCGGTCCAGCAGCCGACCGCGCCTGTCCGCCGCATCCAGCATCCCCAGCCGCGCCAGCTCCTCGGGCCAGCGGTGCAGGATCACCTCGAACAGTTCGAGCGAGCGTTGCCAGTGTTCGGACAGTTCGGGCGAGAGATCCTGGTCCAGCTCCGCCAGGCGTCCCGGCGGCACCTCCTCCAGCAGCAGCTGGTCCAGCGTCCGCGCCAGCTCGCCCGCAAGCCGGACGGCGTCGCCGGCCTCCACCGGTTCGCCCGCCGCGACACGCGCCTCCGAGACCAGCCGGGCCAGGATCATGCGACGCTGCATGGTGCCGACGGCTGCGGGCAGCGGCGCATCGTCCGTGTCGATCGGATCCAGCGCGGCCGCCAACCCCTCGCCCAGTTCCGGATCGCCCAGCGCCGCCAGCCGTGGCAGCAGCAGAGCGCCGCCGCTGGCGCGCACGAAAGCCTCCGTCACCGCGCGAACACCGCGGTTGTTGGGCAGCAGGATCGTGCCCCGCGCCAGCGCCGCCGGATCGGTGTGGCGGCGCATCAGCCCGGCCACCAGCGCGTCGGCAAACGCGCGGTGCGGCGGCACGGTGTAGAGTTTGGGCGTCCTGCCCCTATCCATCCGCCAGGAGCGCCTCGGTTCGGCCGATCGCCGCGGGCGAGCCGACGTCGAACCACAGCCCCTGGTGCACCAGACCGTAGAGCCGTTCCGCCTCGATCGCGCGGTTCCAGAACAGGTTGGCGCTGAACGGCCCTTCCGGCCAGTCATGGATCACGCGGGGGTGGAGGATGCGGACCCCCGTCCACACAAAGGGCGCAGCCCGGCCGGGGTCGCGGCGCGACACGATGCGGCCCCTGGCATCCATGTGGAAGTCGCCGTGACCGGGATGATTGTGCGCGCGCGCCAGCGGCACGAGCAGCATCAGCTCGTCCATGACGCGATCGTCCCAGCGCGCCGCCAGCAGGCGGATCGCATCCACCGGCCCGTCGATCCACAGGTTGTCGCTGTTGACGGCCAGCACCGGCTCGTCGCCGAGCAGTTCGCGCGCCTGGACCAGCCCGCCGCCCGTTTCCATCAGCCGGCCGCGCTCGTCGGAGATCACAACCTCGATCCGGTCGCCGTAGCGGCGCAGATGCGCCTCCAGCGAGTCGGCAAGATAGTGGACGTTAACAACCGCGCGCTGGACGCCGGCCGCGATCAGCCGGTTGAAGACATGGTCGATCAGCGGCTTGCCGGCCACCTCGACCAGTGGCTTGGGTCGCGTGGCGGTGAGCGGGCGCATCCGCTTTCCCAGGCCGGCCGCCATGACCATTGCCGTTCGCGGCACGGAGACGCCCGGATCGGGACGCAGGTTCGGGACGCGTGTCACTTGGACAGGGTCACGCCAGCAGCATCGGGTCGCCGCGCTTCTCGGGCGGGACATGGTGGTCGAACCATTCCGCCACCGGGCGCATCACGGGCTGGGACAGGTCGCGTTCCAGGTAGGCCCAGACTCGCGGGCAGAGGCCCGGGTAGCGATCCTTTCCGTCGCGTCGCCAGAGGCGCGTGAAGATGCCGATGATCTTGGCGTTCCGCTGCGCGCCCAGCACGTGGTACGCGTCTAGAAAGGCATCGCCCGCTCCCGTTGCCTCGCGATACCGGGCGAGCATCCGCTCCTCCAGGTTCGGATCGACGTCGCGCCGGGCATCCTGGAGCAACGACACCAGGTCATAAGCCGGGTGGCCTGCCAGCGCGTCCTGAAAATCGAGCAGCGCCAAGTCGGTGCCCGACAACATCAGGTTCTCGGCATGATAGTCGCGCAGCACGGTGACGGGCTCGGGCGGCGGAAGCGCGTGTTCGAACACGCGAGCCCAGGCGTCGCGATAGGCGGCCTCGTCCGCCTCCAGCCCGACCGCGGGGCAGTACCATTGGGTGAGCAGGTCCGCCTCGCGCTGGAGCTCGGCGGCGTCGTAGCGTTCAAGGGGGCCGGCCGGATGGGCATGCAGCTTCACCAGCGTGTCCACAGCCGCTTCGTAGAGGCGGATTTCGCGGTCGGGCTCCGCGTCCAGCGCCTCGCGCATCCGGTGATCGCCCAGGTCCTCCAGAAGTACCAGGCCTGCATCTGGATCGGCCGCAACGATGGCCGGCGCGCGAAAGCCGCGCTCGGAGAGCCAGCCGGCTACCGCCAGAAAGGGCCGCGGATCCTCGTGCGGGGGCGGCGCATCCATCAGCACGGCCGTCCTGCCGCCCTCGGTCACCCGGAAGTAGCGACGGAACGAGGCGTCTCCAGCCAGCGGATCGATGCGCGCCCCCTGCCATCCGGCCATGGAAAGAAACGCGGGGGCGCCCGCGGGCGGGGTCATGTCGGCCATCGGCCTGCCCATGCCGCCGGTACCTCCCAAGTCAAGCGGCGACCGCCGCCCGGCAGCGGCTCCAGCATCAGCCGAAGCGCGTCCGGCCAGGCGCCCCTCCCCGCCCGGTCCGGCCATTCGACCAGCAGCAGCGTGTCGGAAACGTCCTCCAGCCCCAGTTCGTGCAGTTCGTCCGGATCGTGCAGCCGGTAAAGGTCGACGTGGAGCACGGGCAGCCGCACCTCCGGCGGATCATAGGGCTGCACGATCGCGAAGGACGGGCTGGGCGCTTCGCCCGCCAGGCCAAGGGCGCGCAGCAAGCCGCGCGCCAGGCTGGTCTTTCCGGCACCCAGATCGCCCGAAAGCGTCACCACGTCGCCGCGGCGGACCAGGGGCGCCAGCGACGCGCCCAGCGCTTCGGTGGCGGCCGCATCCGCCAGGAACAGGCTCATCGTCGCGGCAGCTCAACGGTCATCAGCGTGCCCGTGCCCGGCTCCGTCAGCAGCGAGATGGTGCCGCCATGGGCCTCCACGAACTGCTTGGCGAGCGGCAGGCCCAGCCCAAGGGCACGGTCGCCCGCCACCGCCGCGGCGATCGGCGCGTCGTCGCGGAACCGGTCAAAGGCGCGACTGGCGGCCTCCGGCTCCATGCCGCCGCCGTCGTCGGACACCACGACACGCGCGCGCGCTGCGTTGCCGTCCGCCAGGAGCAGGACGCGGCCACCCTCCGCCACCGCGCACATTGCGTGACGAAGCAAGTGTTCGACCGACTCGCGCAGGCGACGGGGGTCCCCCGTGACGCGGCCCACGGACCGTTGCACCTCCACCGCGAAGTCGACGCGGCGGCGGCCGGCCTGGGAGCGCACCGTGTCGGCGGCGGCACGAACGATCGCGGCGACGTCTACCTGGGTCTTCTCCAGCGCCTCGTCCGCTCCGCCCCGGGTAAGGTCCAGCACGTCGTCGATCAGCAGCCCCAACCGTTCGGACGAATCAAGGATCGCTTCCACATATTGGGATGCACCCGCGGGAAGCTCGCCCGCATAGCCGCCGTGCAGCATCTCGGCGAAGCCGCTGATGGACGTGAGCGGCGTCCGCAATTCGTAGCTCATGCGCGCCACAAAGGCGGTCTTCAGACGATCCGCCTCCTCCAGCGCCTCCGTGCGGTCGCGAAGCGCGCGCTCGATCTTCCGGCTGTCGGAAATGTCCAGCATGGTGAACAGCGCATTGCCGTCCGGCAGGGGCACGGCCGCGAACTCGAAATGCCGGCCGTCCGCGAAGCCGACGCGACCGCCGCGCTGCTGGCGCTCGATGGTGGCGGAGCGGACAAGGTCCCCGATCAGCGAGTGTCGGCCTGGCGTTGCCAGCTTGTGCGCCGCGGCTTCCGCGAACGCGTCCACGCGTGGGTGGGCGGCAAGGAACTCCTCGTCAAAGCCCCAGAGCAGGCGGAAGCGGTTGTTCCAGAGCTGGAGCCGCCCGTCCGCGGCGAACACGCCCAGCGCCTCGAACAGGTTGTCGAAGGTGGCGGTGCGGACGCGAAGCAGCGTGTCGCGAGCGGAGGCGAGCTGAACCTGCTCCGTCCGATCCTCGAAGATCAGCAGCAGCCCGCCGTCGGGCAGCTGCTGCGCCACGACGCGCAGGTGCGTGCCGCCCGACAGGTGCCACGCCTCCTCCGAGTCGCCGTCCGTCCCGGTGAACCAGGCACGACGCTCCGCCCGCCAGGCGGGAAAGTCGCGCACCTCCGGCAGGCGGTTCGCCTCGCGCATCCGCTCCAGCACCCGGTCGAACTCCGGGCGATCGGCCAGCCACTCGGCTCGCATCGCGAACAGGCGGCGAAAGGGCTGGTTGCAGAAGGAGAGCGCCCGGTCGGGACCGAACTGGGCGACGCCCGCCGATAGTCGGTCCAGCATGGCGCGCTGCGCGTCCTGGAAGCGGCGCTGGGCACCGTGCGCCTGCTCCAGTTCCTCCACGTCCACCGCATAGCCGGCGACGCCGCCGGTGGAGAGCGGAACGTCGTGAAGGCGAAGCGCCCGGCGCTCGCCGCCGATGGTCGCCGGTAGCACGCGGTCCTGCGGTGCATTCTCGTCGCGCGCGGCGACCGCGCCGGCCAACGGGCCGCCCGGTCCACCGTCCACCAGCTCCAGCCCGCGCGACACCGCGTCCGCCGCGTCGCGGGCTTCCACCGCGTCCACATAGGCGGTGTTGACCATCGCCAGCCGAAGGTCACGATCACGGTACCACATGGGGAGCGGTGCCGCCTCCACCAGGCCGGTCAGAGCCTCGAACGCGCGGCGCAACGCACCCGCCTCGCCGGTCAGGCGGGCGATCTCTTCCTGCGCATCCGTCTGGTCGGCGACCCAGACGATCACGGACGCGCTGCCCAGCGTCTCCGGCGCCCGCTGGCCCCGCAGCCAGAGCGACCGGCCGGACCCGCGCGGGCGAAAGGCATGGGCAAAGGCGCGTCCAGAACGCTGTGCCGCCGTCACGTCGGCCTGAAGCGTGTTCAGGTCGTCGGCGGACAGGCCGTTCTCCTCGTCCGACAGCTCGGCCAGGTAACGGGGGACGGCACTCAATCCGATCCAGTCCGCCAGCTTCTGCGAACATTCGAGCCGCCCGTCCGCGAGCACCACCATGGCCTGCACCGGCGCCGCGGCCATCAGCCCGCCCGCTCGGCTGCCCGTAGCCCGGTGCGCCGCCGCCGAACCGCGCAGCCGCAGGCCGTAGTAGAGCGCGGCGCCTGCCCCGAGGATTGTCAGGAACAGCAGCACGCCCACCAACGCCGCGGCCGGGGCGGACAAGGTCAGCAAGGCGGTGGCTCCTGGCAGGAAAAGCGCATGGAACAACTGTCTAGGCGAGCAACGGGTCGCAGGAAAGCGGTCGACACCACCAAGAAAAAGGACCGCGAACGCGTTGTGCGTTTGCGGTCCCCTTTTCGCCGATCCCGCGGGATCAGTAGCGGTAGTGATCCGGCTTGAACGGACCGGCGACCGGCACGCCGATATAGCCGGCCTGCTTCTCACTGAGCTTGCTCAGCTGCACACCCAGCTTCTCCAGGTGCAGCGCCGCCACCTTCTCGTCCAGGTGCTTCGGGAGCACGTAGACGCGGTTCTCATAGTCGTCACCTTTGGTGAACAGCTCAATCTGGGCCAATGTCTGGTTGGTGAACGACGCGGACATGACGAACGACGGGTGGCCGGTGGCGCAGCCCAGGTTCACCAGGCGGCCCTTGGCCAGCACGATGATCTGCTTGCCGTCGGGGAACTCCACCAAATCGGTGCCGGGCTTCACCTCGGTCCACTTGTAGTTGTTGAGCGCCGCGATCTGGATCTCGCTGTCGAAGTGACCGATGTTGCACACGATCGACATGGGCTTCATCGCCTTCATGTGATCGGCGGTGATGACATCGGCGTTGCCGGTCGCGGTCACGAAGATGTCGGAGCGCTTCACCGCCTCCTCCATGGTCACGACCTCATAGCCCTCCATCGCGGCCTGGAGCGCGCAGATCGGGTCGATCTCCGTCACCAGCACGCGCGCGCCGCCGTTGCGGAGCGAAGCCGCCGAGCCCTTGCCCACGTCGCCGAAGCCCGCGACGGTCGCGACCTTGCCGGCCAGCATCACGTCGGTGGCGCGGCGGATGGCGTCGACCAGCGACTCCTTGCAGCCGTAGAGGTTGTCGAACTTCGACTTGGTGACGCTGTCGTTGACGTTGATCGCGGGGAACGGAAGCTCGCCCTTCTTGGCGATCTCGTACAGGCGGTGGACGCCCGTGGTCGTCTCTTCCGAAACGCCGGTAAGGTTCTTGACCGTCTCGGTCAGATAGCCGGGCTTCTTGGCAATGAACGTCTTCAGCGCGCGCTGGAACTCGACCTCTTCCTCGTTCTCCGGCTCGGCGAAGCTCTCGCCCTTCTCCAGCTTCGCGCCCCAGAGCGCGAACATGGTGGCGTCGCCGCCGTCGTCCAGGATGATGTTGGCGGTCTGACCGTCACCGTTGGCGTCCCAGTCGAAGATGGAACCGACATAGTCCCAGTAATCGGCCAGGCTCTCACCCTTCACGGCGAAGACCGGGATGCCCGCGGCGGCAATGGCGGCCGCCGCATGGTCCTGGGTCGAGAAGATGTTGCACGTCGCCCAGCGCACGTCGGCACCGAGCGCGGTCAGCGTCTCGATCAGGACGGCGGTCTGAATGGTCATGTGGAGCGAGCCGGTGATGCGCGCGCCCTTGAGCGGCTGCGACGTGCCGAACTCGTCGCGGAGCGCCATCAGGCCGGGCATCTCGGTTTCGGCGATCTTGATCTCGGCACGGCCGAAATCGGCCAGGCCGATGTCGCGGATCACATAATCGTGCTGCTGCTCAGCAGCGGGGGCGGTTGCCACGGGACGGTCTCCGAAGAACATGGGGCCAGCCAAGGCGCTACGCACCGGTCGGCACGCCGCGTCCCATAGCCGCGCACGGCTCTCGGATCAAATATAAAGGATTCTTTATATGTGGTCGTTGATCAGGCTCTGCCGCTGCCCGCCACCAGAAGCCGCGGGTCGATCCCGGCATCCGCCAGTCCGCCTGCCCAACGATCGGCCGCAGGCGTATCGAACAGCAGGTCGAGCGATCCGGGCACGCTGAGCCAGCCTGGCCTCGCGAGTTCCCCGTCCAGCTGGCCTTCGCCCCAGCCGGCATAGCCGAGCGCCACGATCCACTTCGACGGCCCTTTCCCCTCCGCCAGCGCGCGAAGAACGTCGATCGTTCCCGTCAATGCCCAGCGACCCGCCACTTCCATGGTGTCCTGCCCGCCCCAGTCCAGGCCGTGCAGCACGAAGCCGCGCCGCGGCTCCACCGGTCCGCCGCGATGGACAGGGGCGTCGGGTGCCGTCCCGTGCGCGATGTCGAACTGGTCGAGCAGCGCGTGGAAACCGATGCCTGACACCGTCGAGCCGAGCCCGATGCCCAGCGCCCCGCGCTCGTCATGGGCGCACATTGCGATCACCGCGCGGTCGAAGCGGGGATCGCCGATGCCGGGCGTGGCGAGCAGGAACTGGCCCGCGAGATAGGGAGCATCCGCCATTGCAGGCGCTTGTAGCGCGCCGGGAGGACGCGTCACGCTTGAAATCAGGGCGGCGCTGGCCGACACATGCCGCCACCATCCGCAGGAGCCATGGCCCGTGACCATCAAAGTCGGCGACAAGATCCCGGACCTCACTCTGGCTCGCGCCACGCCCACCGGACCGGAGGAGGTGCGTACTGCCGACTTTTTCGGCGGACGCCGCGTGGCGCTGTTCGCGGTGCCGGGCGCCTTCACGCCGACCTGCTCCGCGCGCCACCTGCCGGGCTTCGTGGAGCAGGCCGACGCCCTCAAGGCACGCGGTGTGGATGAGATCGCCTGCACGTCGGTGAACGACGCCTTTGTGCTGTCGGCCTGGGCGGAGGCGAGCGGCGCGGGCGGCATCACCATGCTTGCGGACGGCAATGGCGACTTCGCGAAGGCGCTGGGGCTTTCGATCGACAGCTCCCGCCATGGCATGGGCATTCGCAGCCGGCGCTACTCGATGCTGGTCGCCGACGGCGTGGTGGAGCAGCTGAACCTGGAGGAGCCGGGCGCCTATGAGGTCAGTTCGGCAGATTATCTGGTGGGGCAGATCTGACCCAGCCGGTACATCTGCCTCGGAACGCGCGCTGGTGACCGGGCGTTCGCCGACGCAAGCAACCCGGAGTTCCAGCGATGCCCGAGCAGAAGGCCACCCGTGCCGCCGACGTGAAATCACCCCTTGATCGGGCAAAGGATGCTGGCACCGCGGCGCAAGAGGCGGTGGCCGCCCACCCTTACGCCGCTGCGGGCATCGCGGCGGGCGCGGTTGCGGCGGTGGCGGGTGTCGCGCTTGCTGCGACGCGGGCGAAGGATCGGGAGGCTTGACGCGGCGCTTGCCAGCCGCCCCCCTGCCCAAGTAACCGCCTCCGATGACCGCACATGACGTCGTCCAGCAGCTCGAAATCCTCTACGCGGCCTCGGTCGATCGGCTGAAGGCGGCGCTCAGCGCGTACATCGCGGATGGGACGGTTCCCGATCCCGCCAGCCGCGACAATGGATCCTTTGCCTATCCGGAGATCAGGCTGACCTATGAGGGCGGCGCGGACCGGCCCGCTCCCGCACGAAGCTTCGGCCGCCTTATCTCGCCTGGCGAGTATCGGATCAGCGTCACCAAGCCGTCGCTGTTCGCGGATTACTTGGAAGAGCAGCTGACGCTGCTGATCGAGGATTACGGCGTCCGCGTCGAGGCCGTGGAGGGTCGGCAGGAGATACCCTTCCCCTACGTCCTCGATCCCGGCCACGCGCTAAGCCTGGATCAGGTGTCGGCCGCAGACCTGGCACGCTTCTTTCCGGCGACCGAACTGGCCTTTATCGGCGACGAGATCGCGGACGGCACCTGGCGGTCGCGAGGCACACGTCCGCTGGCGCTGTTCGACGGGCTGCGCACCGACTTCAGCCTGGCCCGGCTGCGGCACTACACGGGCACGCCGCCCGAGCATACGCAGCGCTTCGTGCTGTTCACCAACTATCACCGGTACGTGGACGAGTTCGTCCGCTGGGGCGCGTCCCAGCTGGGCGGGCACACGCGCTACACGATGCTTTCGGGCGCCGGCGGCGTGGAGGCGCACGCGCCCGAGGACGTGGAGCGGCTGGTCACCGACAGCGCGTGGCGGCGGCACCAGATGCCGGCCTACCACTTGGTGGCGCCGGACCGCACGGGCATCACGCTGCTCAACATCGGCGTGGGACCCTCCAACGCCAAGACGATCTGCGACCATCTGGCGGTGATGCGGCCCGAGGCGTGGATGATGATCGGCCATTGCGGCGGCCTTCGTCCGTCCCAGCGGATCGGCGATTATGTGCTGGCCCATGCCTATCTGCGCGACGACCATGTGCTGGACGAGGTGCTGCCGCCCGAAATCCCGGTTCCGGCGATCGCCGAGGTGCAGCAGGCGCTGGCCCGCGCGTCGGAGACGGTGTCGGGCCAGTCGGGCGAGGAGCTGAAGCGGCGGCTGAGGACCGGCACGGTGGTGACCACCGATGACCGCAACTGGGAGCTGCGCTATTCCAGCTCCGCGCTCCGCTTCTCGCTCAGTCGTGCGGTCGGCATCGACATGGAGTCCGCGACCATCGCGGCGCAGGGCTATCGCTTTCGCGTGCCCTACGGCACCCTGCTCTGCGTCTCTGACAAGCCGCTTCACGGCGAGCTGAAGCTGCCCGGACAGGCCAACCGCTTCTACGAGCGCGCGATCAGCGAACATATGCGGATCGGCATCGAGGCTTGCGAGCAGCTTAGACGCGAGGGCGACCGGCTGCACAGCCGCAAGCTGCGTGCGTTCGACGAGCCGCCCTTCCGATAGGAGCCGCACCGGCCTGGGGAAACGAAAACGGCGCGATGCGTTACGCCCGCGCAACCACTTCGGAGCCTGCCCTTATGGCCGACGAACCCGAGATCTCCGCGACGCCCAGCGCCGACAAGCCCGCGCCGCGCCGCCGCGCCGCCCGCAAGCCTGCGGACGACGCCGCGCCCAAGCGCGCCGCCCCGCGCAAGGCCAAGCCCAAGGATACTGCGCCGCCCGCTCCGACAGCGGCCGCCGCGGACGCTCCCACCCCGGCCAAGCGCCACGCCCCGGCAAAGCCGCGCGCAGGCAAGCGCCCCGCCGCCGCGACCCAGCGCAAGCGCAAGGAGCAGTCGCCCATCGGCAAGGCCGGCGAAAAGGTGGGCGGTGCTTGGGGTGCCGCGGCGATCGCGGGCGGCATCGCGGCGGCGGGCGCCGCGGCGGCGGCGCTGATCTCGCTTCGCGGCAGCACCGCCAGGAAGAAGGGTGACCGGCCCGTCGACCCGGCGGCCAAGGCGCATCAGCCTGACGGTACCGACTCGTCCGCATCCTTCCAGGCCGGCATCGCCGACGAGAACACGATACCCGAGAAGAAGTGAGCGTTACGTCCTCTCCCACTCGCGCGGGAGAGAACGTGGCGTCTACCAGCCGCTCGGCTTGCCGCGGTTCTGCTGGTCCAGCCACGTCTTGAGCGGCGCGAAATAATTTACCAGCGCGCGGCCGGACATTTCGCGCTTACCGGTCATCACCTGGAGCGCGTCGGGCCATGGCTTGGACTGGCCCATCTCCAGCATGGCGTTCAGGCGGGCGCCCACCGCCTTGTTGCCGTAGAAGGAGCAGCGGTGGAGCGGTCCCTTCCAGCCCGCCTGCCGGCACGCGGCCTCGTAGAACTGGAATTGGAGCACGCGCGCCAGAAAATAGCGGGCATAGGGCGTGCCGGCGGGGATGTGGTACTTTGCGCCCGGATCGAACCGGGTCTCGTCGCGGGTCACCGGCGCCTTCACGCCCTGGTACTGGAGGCGCAGCCGATCCCAGGCGGCCTGATATTCGCCCGGCCTGATAGCCCCCGAGAAGACGCCCCATCGCCACTTGTCCATCAACAGGCCGAAGGGAAGGAACGCCACCTTGTCCATCGCCTGGCGCAGCAGCAGCCCCGTGTCCTTGTCGGCCGACGGCACCTGCGCGGGCGCGAGGAGGTCGATCTTCACCAGATAATCGGGCGTGATCGACAGCGCCACGAAGTCGCCGATGGCCTCGTGGAAGCCGTCGTTGGCGCCGTTGCGGAACGTCATCGGCTGGTTCTTGTAGGCGCGCTGGTAGTAGTTGTGGCCGAGTTCGTGATGGATGGTGGTGAAGTCGTCCGCATTCACCTTGGTGCACATCTTGATCCGGATATCGTCCTTGTTGTCGATGTCCCAGGCGGATGCGTGGCAGATGACCTCGCGATCGGCGGGCTTGACGATCTGCGACCGCTGCCAGAACGTCTCAGGCAACGGCTGGAAGCCGAGCGACGAGTAGAACTGTTCGCCCTGGCGAACCATCTTCACGGCGTCGTAGTTCTTGGCCTTGAGCAGTTCGCCCACGTCGTAGCCCAGGTCGCCCGAACCGGCGGGCGCCACCACGTCGTAGATATTGCCCCATTCCTGCGCCCACATATTGCCCAGCAGGTCGGCACGGATCGGACCGGTCTTCGGCTGCACGGCGTCGCCGTACTTCTCGTTGAGCTTCCAACGGACATAGGTGTGAAGCGACTTGTAGAGCGGCTCCACCTCCAGCCAGATCCTGTCGACCAGCGCCGCAAACTGCTCGGGCGGCATGTCGTAGCCGGAGCGCCACAAGGCACCCGTGTCGGCATAGCCCAGGCCCTTGGCGCCCTCGTTCGAGAGAGCGGCCATCTTCTGGTAGTCGGACCGCATCGGCGCGCCGACATTGTCGTGCCAGCTGACCCACATCTCCTGCAGCTTGGCAGGATCTCGGACCTCGCCCATCGCCGCCTCTATGTCCGACCCGTTGATCGGCTTGCCGTCCAGCACGCCCCGTCCCTTGCCGTAGGAGGAGGACATGCGCGTGGTCAGGGTGGAGAGCTCCTCCGCCGCACCTGGGCGGGTCGGCGCCGGAAGCGTCAGACCGCCGCGCAGCAAGTCCAGCTTGCGCCGCGTCACGGCTGACAGGCCGGGCGTGCCGTTGAAGTGCGCGGCGCCCAGCGCGTACTTGACGCCGAGTTCCGTCATCTCCGCCCCGGACTTGGCCGCCAGCGCATCCGTGTCGTCGGTGATGTAGGTCGCATTCACCCAGGCGACGCGTGACGCATCGATAGAGGCCGCGTCCAGGACCTTTTCGGCCTCCGCGACAAACGCGTCGGCTTCGGCGGGCGTGGGTGCCGCTGTGGTCGGAGACGCCGGGGCACCGGTCGGGGCGGCCGGTGGCTGGGCGTGAGCGGCGGCGGAGAGGGCGAGCGCCAGGGCGGTCAGCGATGCGTTTCGGATCATGAAGCGTGCATTGCGCCGCCTCATTGTGGCGTCAAGCAGCCAGGAAGTCGGCCATCGCCCGTCCCAGTTCCGGCTTGGTGACCGCGCTCATGTGGTTGCCCGGCACCTCGACCAGCTCGCCCTGCGGCAGCACGGCCGCAAGGTCGCGAAACGAGCCGTTGTCGCCGTCATCGGCACCAGCCAGCACCAGCGTCGGCCGGTCGAGATCGCGCAGCACCTGTTCCGGCGTGCTGGCAAAGGTGTCGATCACCAGCCGCAGGGCCACCGCGTCACCTCCGGTGGTGCGCAAGAACCCCTCCGCCATCCACTCCGAACTGCCGCGCGCATGGTTGCCCAGATTGTCGAAGACGTTGCGGAAATAGGCGCTTCGGCGGTCGGCCGCCGTCAGGCCCTCCAGCCCCATGCCGGACAGGATCACTCGTCGCGGTACGGCACCGGTGGCCAGCATCCGCGACACGGTCCGCGCACCCAGCGAGTAGCCGCCAAGGTCGTAGTCGGTCAGTCCGAGCTGCTCGACCAACGCGTGCCCGTCCCGGGTAAGCGCGTCGGGCGGGTAGGCGGCGGGATCGTGCGGCTTGTCGCTATCGCCATGACCGCGCAGGTCGGGCAGGATGACGCGAAAGCCCTTGCTCGCAAGCGCTTCCGCATGACCATAGCGTATCCAGTTGGTCCGCGCATCGGACATGTAGCCGTGGATCAGGACAACGGGACGCCCGCTACCCAGTTCGCGCCATGCGAGCCGCGCACCATCAAAGCCCGTGAACCAACGCGTTTCAGTCGGGGAGTTTGCCAAGGGTCCTCATCCAGCGATCACGGGTCGAAGCATTGTCCTCGGACCGCATAGCCGGCAGGCCGCTCGTGTCCACCCAAGCCTCGTGCCGGCTCTCGACCGCGAAATGATGCACGGGCCGAAAGCGGCCGGGATCGTCGAAGCTGCCGACCGTCAGGTCCATGGTTGCCGACGCGCCGTCCGAGAACTCGAAGGTCAAGGATGTTCCACATTCACGGCAGAAGCCGCGGTGCGCGATAGGTGACGACGCGTACCGATCCGGCTCCTGCCCCTGCCAGTTGACGGTTGCGACCCGCACGCTCTTGAAGGCGATCGATACCCCGCCTGTGGCCCGCTGGCACATGCGACAATGGCACAGATAGGCTTCGTCGTCCTCGATCGCGACCGCGTAGCGGATGCGCCCGCACTGGCAGCCGCCGGAGACGCTTTCCGTCACCGAGCGCCTAGCCGATCATCCCGCCGTCACCCGCGTCGCGCGCCAGGAGGCGGCCGAGCGCGTCGAACATCGCGTCCATGGCAACGGGCTTGAAGATCACGTCGTCGGCACCGGCATCCAGGCAGCGACGGCGAAGGTCGGCCGCAGTGTCCGCGGTGACCACCACGATGGGCAAACGTGCCTTGGCGTCACCGCGCGCCCGTATGTGGCCGATCGCGGTCAATCCATCCATGCCGGGCATGCGAAGGTCGATCAGGATGGCGTCATAATCCTCTGTCCCGATCATGCCGAGGCCGTCCTCCGCATTCTCCGCCTCGTCCATTTCGACGCCGGCGACCTCCAACATGTCGCGGACGACTCGGCGGTTCATCCGATCATCCTCGATAAAGAGGATTTTCACGGCAGATCCGCCAGAGGGTCGGACTCGGGTGCGAGATCAATGCGCATCGCACTCGCTATCACTCTATGCTGCTCGCGACACAAGGGTTGGGTTGATACCGGAGCCTCTAGAAACAAGCTGTCTCACAAGCTCAGGCCCGGGGATGGGCCTTCGAACCAGTCGGATCCGGTCATCCGCCGCCACTTCCGGCGCGTCGGCGGGAAGGAGCAGGGTCACCGGCATTCCGGCAAGATCCGCCGCCTGCGTGGCCGCGGCCACCGCGTCGGAAAGCGGACCCAGCGTCGCCGCGTCGACCAAGACGCCGGAAACGGGGCCTTCGTTCATCATGGCGATCATCGCCTCGCCGTTCGCAGCAACGGCGACGTGCAGGCCGGCCTGTTCCAGCAGCGTGCGCAGCATGGCGCGACTTATCGGATTGCGATCCACGACCAGGAACCGCGGCGCATCGCCAGACGTGGCCGGGGTCCCTTCGACCGCGTCGACCGCAGTCTTCAACGGCGCCGTAAAGGTGAAGGTCGATCCCCTGCCCGCCTCGCTTACGACCTCCACGTCGCCGCCCATGGCACGCGCTAGCTGGCGACAGATGGCGAGCCCCAGGCCCGTGCCGCCGAAACGGCGCGCCGTGCCCGCATCCGCCTGCCGGAAGGACTCGAATACGTCCTCCAGCTTGTCGGCTGGAATGCCGATGCCGGTGTCCTGCACGGCGATCTCCGCGTCGCCGTCGACCCAGCGCACCGAAAGCGTGATCCGACCCGCCTCCGTGAACTTGGTGGCATTGGACAGGAGGTTGAAGACGACCTGCCGGACACGCGCTGCATCACCCAGCACCATGCAGCGCGCCACGTCCGACCGGCACGCGAAGTCGATCCCCTTTGCCCGTATCGGCCCCTCCCACAAGCGGGCGGCCTCGGCGACGACCGATCCGAGATCGAACGGTGCCACCTCCAGCACCAGGCGTGCGGACTCGATCTTGGCGACGTCCAATATGTCATCGACCAGGGACCGCATCGTGTTGCCCGCCGCATGGACTACGCCGATCCGGTCGCGCAGCGGGTCAGCAAGCGTCTCGTCGGCGAGCATGACCTGCGTCATTCCCAGGATGCCGTTCAGCGGCGTACGGATTTCGTGGCTGGTGGTGGCCAGGAACTCGGTACGGGCTGCGAGAGCGCGGGCCAGCTCGTTGTTGGTGTCCTCCAGCGTCAGGTTGGCCGCGCGAACCGCGTTGCGGCTGCGACGGATGGTGAACAGCCCGACTGCCAGCAGGGTCATGACCACCATGGTCGCGGCGGCGGCGGCGGCAAAGAACAACCGTTCGAACCGCGCCTGTTCGCGTTCCGCCGCCACGCTTCGTCGAAGCTGCTCGGCCTTCAGGTTCGCGATTCGCAGGTTCTGGTTGGCGAAGTCGAACCGTGCAGCCATGAGCGCGGTGCTGGTGGAGGTGGCGAGCTTGGTCGCCTCGTCGTCCAGCCGCTTCAGCGTTTCCAGATGATCCAGCGCGAGAGCGGGCTGGCCTGCGTCCCGATATGCCTGCCACGCGGTTTCGTGCGCCTCGCGCGACTTTAGCGACGTTCCATTCGGACCCTCGCCGGCAAACACCTCCTCCAGCACGCGGATGGCCGCCTTGGGCCGACCCAGCCGAACATAGACCTGCGCCTGAACGCTGAGCAGTGTCGGACGAAGCGCCGCCGCACTGGGATCGCGCGCCAAGTCCAGCCCGGCCGTGACATAACGCTGGGCGGCGGGCACGTCGCCGCTCAGCAACGCATTCCGCGCCAAGCCGCCCAGGATGCTGCCGTGCGGCAGGGTCGCGCCCGTGCGCTGCGCGGCCGCAAGCGCTAGGTCATAGGCGGCCTTCGCCTCGCGGTAGCGCCCAAGCTCCTTCAGGGCTCCGGCAAGGTTGTTGTCCACAGAGATCAGGAGGTCGGGGTCCGTGCCGCCGATCTCCTGAGCTTGACGGAGATACTTAACGACGGCCTCAAAGTCGTTGGCGTCGTCGTAGATGAAGGCAAGGTAGCTCAGGGCTTTTACCTGGCCTCGCTTTTGTCCAAGCTCGCTGAAGGTCTTGTAGGCCTGCTGGCTCATGGAAAGCGCATCGGCCACGCGCGCCTGGTCGGAGTAGATCGCGCTCAGCGACAGGAGAAGGGCGCCCCGAATGGCTCGTCCGGCAGAGCTGTCCGGTACACGCCGCAGCGCCTGTTGCAGGAGCGGTAGGGCCTGGTCATGCTGGTTCAGCCGGCGAAGCGCCTCGCCCTCGATCTGGTTCAGCGTAACGGTTTGCAGTTCACGAGTCGATGCATCCCGTACTTGGCGGGCAGCCGACTGAAGCTCGCGTGCTTCCTTCAACGCCCCTGCCGGATCGTTGAAGAGCAGCGTTCGAAGATTGCGTTCGGACCGGTCGAAATCGTTCGTGACGCTGTTGGCAGTCGCCGGAACGGCAAGGCCAAGTGCCGTCGCAGCCAGCAGAGCCGAAAGGCGGCGCACCAGCCTATCCGCGCTTCATAGCTGCGGTCAGCGTTCGCACGGTTGTACGACTGGCCTCCGTCGCCTCCCGATGACGCTCCTCGTCCAGGAAGCGGACCAACGCGTCAAAGCCCAGCGGGCGGCTAATAAGATAGCCCTGTACCATGTCGCACCCCATTACACCCAGCAGCGCCAGGGCAGCAGGAGTTTCCACGCCCTCCGCCACGACGTCCATCTCCAGCGCGTGCGCCAAGTCGATCGTCGACCGGACGATCAGCGGATCGCGATTGGAGCTGGTGAGCTGGGTGACGAACAGCTTGTCGATCTTGAGCTCGCGGGCCGGAAGACGCTTCAGATAGGCCAACGACGACAGTCCGGCGCCATAATCGTCGATCGATACGATGATACCGACTTCCGTCACCCGTGTGAGATGGGCGATCGCGCTTTCCGGATCGCGGATGACGGACGTTTCGGTAACTTCGAACCCCAGCCGGGCCCCGCTTTCCCGCACCAGGTCGCAGGCGGTTCGGATGAAGCGTGCATCGCTCAGCAACACGCCGGCGATGTTCACGAACACGCGAAGGTCGTGGCCGCGGGCGCGAAGCGTGGCCTGGTCGGCGATGGCGCGCCGGATCGTCCAAAGGGTCATAGCGCCGATGGCACGCGTCTGTTCGGCGTGGGGGATGAAGTCGCCGGGCAGGATCAAGCCGTGAATCGGATGCCGCCAGCGAATCAGCGCCTCGACTCCGGTAACGCTGTGGCGTCGTACATGGACCTTGGGCTGGTACTGCAGGAACAACTCGTCCGCGACGATCGCGCGCTCCATGTCGTCTGCGAGGGTCAGTCGATCCAGCGTCGGAGATGCGGACGCGATGTCGCGAAGGACCGGATGGTCGGGACGCGCCTCCTCCAGGGCCCGTTCCGCTTCCTCTGCGAGCCTCACCTCGTCGCGAGGTGGTTGGTCCGCAAGGGCTGCGGCAATGGCGAGTTCAAGCGAAAAAGGTTCGCCGTCCAGGTCGAACGGACGGCGGAACAGGTCGGCGAGCCTGTCCAGCAAGGTGCGCGCGTCCTCGCGCGACGCGCATCGGGTATGGATCTCGACCACGTCCCTTGCCCTTGCCTCGATCTGAAGCTCCGGGATCGCGTCCGAGACCCGCGCGGTCACCTCGGCGGCAAGTGTCCGAGCACGCGCCTGGCCCAGATGCCGGCGCAGAAGTGCGAAATTGTGCACGCGCAGAAGAACCAGCGCCTCGCAACCGTGGACGGGCGCGCCTTGCGACAATGTCGCCTCAGCCGGGACTTCGTGCGGCTCCATGGCCCTCCTGCTAGCCGTAGACGATGAAGATGGTCTTAAACCTCAAATGCGCGACAATTTGGTTAACGCCGCGTTTACCAGATTGTGGACTGGTTTACGGTAGGTTAGATACGCCTTGCGCCGTCAACGAGCGCGATGGGAGAAGTGTAATGGCGAATCTTCTGAAGCTGGTCCTGAGCGTGTTCTACAACGACAAGCTGCTGCCGGGCTGAGCCAGTAATGACGTCGTGCGGGTCGTGTCGATCTTCATGGTCGCGCGGCCCGCACGATCCATTAAGACACTCCGAGACAATGGAAGCATTGTTGCACTATCATCCAGCGGCGCCGAACTGCCACATGCGCGCAGAGGCGCCATCCGCCCGACGGTCACGCAGCTTTGTCCGGCAAGGAAGTCGCTTTCGCGACAGGGTTCGAGAACTTCATGTCTGCGTCCACCGAACCAAACCGCAGGGCCAGCAGGTCGAGCGCGTAGTTCTGATTGAGCTTCCAGGGCTTCCGATCCCCCTGGCTGGGCATCCGGTCCGCGGCACGCTGCACGTAGCTTGACGTGAAGCTCAGCAACGGCTCCGGCGTTATCGGCACCGGACCGGGACGCGGCGTCGCCTGGCGCATCTTGCGGCGGCGCAAGACATTCAGTAGCCGGCAGACATAGAGCGCCGTCAGGTCGGCCTTCAACGTCCAGGACGCATTGGTATAGCCGAAGGTGCTGGAAAGGTTCGGCACGTCAGAGAACATCATGCCCTTGTAGTTTAGGGCCTTGCTCAGGTCGCGCTCCTCGCCGTCGATGCTGACGCGAACGCCGCCCATCAGCTGAAGCTCAAGTCCGGTCGCTGTCACGATCACGTCCGCCGCGAGTTCGCGTCCCGACGCCAAGCGGATGCCTGCTTCGGTAAAGGTGTCGATGCTGTCGGTGACCACCTCCGCCGTGCCCGCCTTTACGGCGTCGAACAGGTCGGCATCGGGTACCAAGCACATTCGCTGATCCCACGGATCGTAGCGCGGCGTGAAATGCGTATCGACGTCGTAGTCCGGTCCAAGATGCCCGCGAACCATGTCCAGGATGCGTCCGCGCACCTGATCGGGCCGACGGCGGGCCATGCGGTAGAAAAACATGCCCAAGCCAACATTCTTCCATCGCGTGATGCGGTAGGCGACTCGTTCCGGCAGCCAACGACGCAACCAGTTGGCGAGTCGATCCTTGGCGGGTCTCGAGACCACATAGGTTGGCGATCGCTGGAGCATGATGACGTGCGCCGCCGTACGGGCGAGTTCGGGGACCAGCGTCACCGCCGTCGCGCCGCTGCCGACCACCACGATCCGCTTGCCGGCATGATCCAGGTCGTCCGGCCAGAATTGCGGATGGATCAGCCTGCCTCCAAAGCGATCGGCACCGGGGAAGTCGGGAAGGTACCCGCGGCCATAATCGTAATAGCCCGCGCACATTGCCAGGAACCCGCAGCTATAGGTCACGTCCGCGCCGTTCGGACCAGTGGCCGTCACTGTCCAACGCGCGTCGTGGGTGCTCCACGCAGCTTCCCGCACCTTCACGCCGTAGCGTATGCGATGATCGATCCCGTATTTGCGGGCGGTCCGCTCCACATAGGTGCGGATGGCCGCGCCGTCCGCAATCGACTTCGCCTCCGTCCAGGGCTCAAAGGCGAAGCCCAGCGTGTGCATGTCGCTGTCGGAGCGGATGCCGGGATAGCGGAACAGGTCCCAGGTGCCGCCCATGGCCTGGCGGCCCTCCAGAATGGCGTAGGTCCGGTCGGGACAGTTCTTCTGGAGGTGGTAGCCCGTGCCGATGCCCGAGATACCCGCGCCCACGATCAGGACGTCGAAATGCTCCGTCACACGCGCCTCTCCCCTGCCCCGTCCCTAAGTCCGCCCTCGCGGCTGACTCGTCCTAATAGTCCTTGGAATAGCGCAGATTGACGTTGGATGCGCCAAGCGAGCCCGTGGACGTCAGCAGCGACAGCGCCCGGCTTAGCGCGATCTCCAGCTGCGTCGCGGTGAAGCCCCGCGCATCGGTCACGATCTCCACATAGATATTGTCCGTCAGGTACTTGCCCGCCGCCAGCGCCGTGCCGCGACCCGCCGCCTCGTCGGCACCGAGGATGCGCAGCCGGTCGAATCCGGTCGCGGACCGCAGCTTACCCAATGGGTTCAGCCCGCCGCCGCCCGTGCCGCGCAGCGAGTTGAGCGCGGCGGCCAGCTGGATGGCCTCGGTCGCGGACAGGTTCTCGGGCGAGGAACCGAACAGCAGCCGGCTCAGCACCTCGTCCTGCGCCAGCGCCGGTGTGGAGGTAAAGGCGATGCGCGGCCGCTGGCCCGTACCGGTGATGGCGATGTTGGCCGTGATCCCCTCGGCCTCCGTGGATGCCAGGATGTCGATGTCCGGGTCCGTCAGCGCGCCGCCCTGAAAGCGGACACGCCCGCGCGTGATCTCGAACCGCTTGCCCGCAAAGGAATAGGCGCCTTTCACAATGTCCAGCCCGCCTTGGATGACCGGCGCTGCGGACGTGCCGCCGACGCGCAGGTCCATCTCCCACTCGGAATCGAGGCCCATACCCGACACGAAGAGCTGGTTGTCGGCACGTACCCGTATGTCGAGGCGGAAAAGGCCCGTGGGTGCCGGGCGCGGGCGGTCCGTCGGGCGTCCGGGCACCAGGTCGCGCTTGCGGCGCACGCCGGTCAGTTCGGGAACCTCCGCCTGCCCCTGGCGGATGATCTGATAGCGCGCATTGGGAACGCGCAGGTCGCCCTGCACCAGCCCGCCCTGTGGGCCATAGGTGACGTGTACCGTGCCCGACGTGGTCGCGGCGAGCGCATCGCTGTCCGCCAGCCGGGCGCGATCCAGCGTGGCCCGCAGGTCGATCGGGAAGCCGGAGGCTGCGGCCAGGCCGACATTGCCCTGTGCCTGGACCGTGCCGTCCCCCGCCCGAGCCTGAAGCTGCACGGCCAGCCGGTCGTTGTTGAATTGGCCGCGAAGCTGCATCCGCGTCAGCCGCGTGCCGAAACTTTCATTGTCATAGGTCAGGCTGTCGGCGCGGATCAGGCCGTTCACGCGCGGCGCATCAAGGCGGCCGGAAAAGTCGGCGGCGACCGCAATCGGGCCCGTCAGCGTCTGGTTCGGCAACGCCGCCAGCGAGAAAAGCACGGCCGAGGGGCCATTGTATCGGATACCGCCGCCCAGGGAACCGCCGAGAAGCCGGCTGGTCCAGCTTCCCGCACCGGCGCCCTGCGGCGTCAGCGTGGCCAGAACGCGTCCGACGACCGTCGGACCGCGGCGGATCAGAGCGCGCAGGTCGCCGCCGGCTGGGGTCAACCGTGCGGCGGTCACCACGTCCACCGGCTCGGACACCGCGGCCAGACCCGATCGCGTGAAGTTCCGGATCGTCAGTCGCGCATCTGCCGTCGGGAATGCCGCATCGGAGGCTTGGGCGTAGTCGACGCTGCCGGTCACGCTGCCACCCAGGCCGAGATTGCCGATGGCATTGAAGGTGGTGAGGTCCAGCCGGTCGAGTCGCAGCTGCGCCTGCACGCCGTTGCCATAGCGTCCCGCGATGCGCGCGGACCCCTGACCGAAGTCGATTCGGGTAGGCGACAGCACATAGGCGCCGTCCACCAGCCGCACGCGCGCCGGGTTGCCGGTGCTCACGGGAATGTTGTTCACCTGTCCACGAAGCGCCGCCAGATACTCGCCGGGCGACAGTCGCGCATTCAGCGCCATACGGAACGGCACGCCGCTGGAACCCGTGACCAGCGCCTGGGCGCTGCCCCTTCCGCCGCGATAGTTGACGCGTACCCGCGCCGCCTGGACCACCACAGAATTGTACCGCGTGTCACCCAGCTGCGCGTCGGCAATCACCTCGGGCGCATTCGGAAAGAGCACGATGCGCGCTGCCAGGATCAACCGCCCGATGGTGAAGTCGGCCGCGCCCGGAATAGTCGCGTTGGCGCCGCGTGCGTTGACGTCCGCCCGCTGATAGCCGCCCTGGTTGGCGAGCAGGACAGCGCCCGTCAGGCCGGACCCGGCGAACTGGAGCCGCCCGATAAAGGGACCGGCGGCAGTCTGTACCACGCGACCGCTCAGGCCGATGCCGGCGAAGACGACGCGGCGGATGTCGACGGCGAGCTGCGCGCCGGGACGGACCAGCACGTCGGCGGTGAACGGACCGTAGTTCGTGGCCCCCGTCGCCGTGATCGCGTAGGCTCCACCCCGACCGACGACGCGCGCCTGGACGTTCGACAACCCGACGCCGAGACCCGGCCGTGTGGCCCGCAACACAACCACGGGGTTCTCTACCGTCCCCGTGACGCGAGCGGATAGCGGGCCATATTGCGTGGAAAAGGCGTCGGCCTCGAACCGGATACCGCCGCGTGGATCGTACAGCCCCGATCCGCGCGTGATCCGGAATTGCGGCGCGTTCAGCCGGATACCGGAAATGCGGACAAGGCCGTTCGGGTCATAGCCCACGTCCGCCCGAACCACGGCGTTGCCGCCCAGGAAACTGCGCGCCCCTTCGTTGAATATCTGGCTAGTACGCGCGACCACCCGCCCGGTGATGCCGAACCCGCCGCCGGGCGCCGTCACCAGCCGTGCATCGGTGGTGAGGTTGACGATGCCGATGCCGTCGATGCGATAGTTGTTGACGCGCCCGCGCAGCGCGCCCGTGTAGCGGCCGGTTTCCAGGTTCGCGACGACGATCGCCGTTGCGTCGATGCCGCGCGATCGGACGCGAAGATTGTCGGACAGGATGTTGACGCCCTGGATCGCCAGATCGCCGTCCAGCGCGACATTGTCCAAGAGGTTGCCGGCCGCGGCGTTCAGCCCTGTCACGCGCGCCGCACGTGCATGAAGCGGCACAAGAATGCGGTCGCTGTTCACACGCGCCAGCCCCTCGGCATAGAGGCGCTCGACGCCCGTTGTTCCAAAGGCGATGCGCGCCGCCCGCACCTTGTAGTCCACAGTGGGCGTTGCGAAGGCGCCGTCCAGCACCACGCGTGCCGACACGTCGCGGCCAGACAGGTTGGGCAGGATCGCGCCCGGCGTCAGCAGGCGAGCGTCCACGGCGAAGTTGCCGAAGCGGCTCTGCGCCAGGTCGAGCAGGCCGCCCGCATCCACGAACAGCGCGTCGGAGCGCAACTTTACCCGCGTGTCGGCCCGGCGTTCCTGCAACGTGGCGTCCGCCTCGATCGACAGGAAGGGCGCAGTCAGCCGCTCCACCGGGCCTTCCAGGTAGAGGCCTGGACGTGCCCGGCCGCGCACCTGGATGCGCCCTGAGCGGGACGTGACGTTCAGGTTCGCCAGGTCGCCACCGCCCAGTCGGGCAAGCGCCCTGCCCTGCCAGGACGACCAGCTGCCGCGCCCGTCCACCGTCAGGGCAAGCGGTGCGCGCAACGACGCCATGCTGGCCACGACGCCGCCGACCGGCGCCGCCAGCTTGACGTCCACGTCCAACTTGTTGTCGTCGGGAACGGCATCGACGCGCAGCGTCAGCTGGTCGCCTCCGGAAACCCCGGGGCCGCGCAGGGCACGCGCGTCCGCCGTCACCTGTGCCCTGCGATCGGCGATGTGGGCGGTGCCGTCGATCGAGAGAATATGGGTCTGGCCCGTCACCGAGCGGCCGATCACGAAGCGACCCAGCCGGAGCCGATTCACGTCGATGTCGAGGTCGGGCAGCGTGGGGGCATTGGGGTCGGTCGGAACGGGCTTCAGTTCCGGTCGGCGCGCGAGCGTGACCAGCTCCGCCTCCAGCGACCGCACGTCCACATGGTTGCTCACGAACTTGAACGGTCGCCAGTCGACCTCCAGCCGCGGGCTCGTGAGGAACACGCCGCGCGGATCGGCCACCCGGACGTCGGACAGCACCATTCGACCGTAGAGCGAGCCGTCGATCCGCCCGACCTTGATGTTCAGCCCGGACGCTGTGGTGTAGCCGCCGATTCGATCGGCCACGAAGCGCCTGCCGGGATCGGTGTTGATACCCAGGAGCACGGCGCCTGCCAGGAGCAGCAGACCCAGTACCGCGATGCCGACCCACTTCAGGACTCGACGCCAGAGCGGAGCGCGCGCCGGACCCACGGCGACGGTTTCGGCCTCGCTCGCCATCAGAAGGCCTGCCCAATGGAGATGTAGATCGCGATCCGGCCATCGCCGGGTCGTCTGTTCAACGGCGTGGCAATGTCCGCGCGCAAGGGACCGAAATTGGTGTAGAAACGTCCGCCTATGCCGGCGCCGAACCGGAGGTCGGATGCGTCGGGGAACACGCTTTCATAGCTGTTGCCGGCGTCAATGAACGGCACGATGCCGAAATTGCCGAAGCGGTAGCGTGCCTCCAACGCGAACTCGTTCAGGGAGCGCCCGCCGACCGGCCGGAGCTCGTTACGCTCATCCTGGTCAGGATCGGAGAAGTTAAGCGTCTCGAGCGGCCCGAGCCGCTGGAAGCCATAGCCGCGAACCGATCCGCCGCCCCCGCCGTAATAGCGCCGCGACGGCGCCAGCGCATCGCGAGACGTGTTCAGGATGGACCCTGCCCGAGCGCGTCCGGCGATCACCAGACTGTCGGAAAGCGGGTAGTAGAAGGTGCCCTCCACCATTGTCCGCACATAAGGATTAACCTTGCCGCGGACCGAAGTCTCAGGACTGACGCCCAGCGTCAGACGGTAGCCGCGGGTCGGATTGAGCAGGTTGTCGGAACGGTCGAACTGGACCTGGGTTGGCAGGGCACCGATGAAATAGGTCCGGCGCACGCGACGACGTAGGTCGAAGTCGAACACGCTCTCGTTGGTGCCGACCAGCTCACCACCATAGAAGTAGGTGAGCGGCTTCTGCCAGATCGGCGTAGAATCGTAGCTCCAGCGCGCCGACAGGCGACCCGTGAACGCCTCGAACGCGTCGTAGTTGGACCGGCTGGCGGACGCGATGGCGGTAAAGGTCCGATCGCGACGCCCCGCATTGGACCGGCGGAACGTGCCGCTGACCCCCTGCTCCTGCGTGCCGGCCACGATGCTGGCGATCACCGCGCCCTCGGGCGGGAAGAGGTTGCGATGGGTCCACGTTCCCTCGACGCGGAAACCCTGACCCGTCGAATAGCCGCCCTGCGCCGCCAGCAGCCGCTGCTTGCCCTTGGTCTGCCGGACCAGCAGGTCCACCGCCTCCGTGCCGTCCGGGCCGGGCTGGCCCGTCTTCTGCGGCGTGACCGAGAGCGTTCCGAACAACGAAGTGGCGACCAGCGCGTCGCGCAGATCGTCGACCATACGGTTGTCGTAGAGCTGACCCTGTTTGAAGCGCGGGAACACATTCAAATGCTTCAGGTCGAAAACGGGATCGCCTTCGGTGCGAAGCTGGCCGAAGCTGGATCGCGGGCCGGTGTCCACCGGGAGCGTGTAGTCCCCAGTCGCTCCCGCATCGTCCAGCAGCACGTCGCGCTCACCGACCTGAACGAAGGGGTAGCCCTGTTGCGGGAGCTTCAGCTGGACGTTCGCTTCCGCGCCTTGGACCCGTGCCGCTTCGATCGGGTCGCCCACCTTGAGGGGGAGCTCGCGGCGGACAAGGTCGGGCGGCACGGTGGCGTTCGCCTGCACGGTGACGCTGCTCAGCTTGTACAAACGACCCGGCGTTGCCTTTATGGTCGCCCGAAGCCTGCGACGGTCGTCCGGCAGCGGCTCCACGGTGGAAACCGCGGTGCCGTCATAATAGCCGATGGAGCGCATCAGCCGCACCGCCAGCGCCTCGTCCTCGCGCGCGCGGGCGGCCACCTGGGTGGTGTTGGCCGCCTTGCCGTCCCCTTCCCGCAGCGCGGACAGGGCCTTCCACTGGGACGCCAGCTCCACATCGTCGAGGCCGGTAACGACCGTCTCATAGCGGACCTGCGGCGCATCGGCACTGGCAACGTCGGCCGCGGTTACGAGCGGTGTCGTGTTAAAGGCGGCGAGTGGCGTCAGCGGCTGGGCAAGCACCGGATCCTCCGGCCCGATCGGTGCGATGGTATCGCCGACCTGAGGGACGGTGGTGGTAGCCGGTGCCTCGGGCAACCGTGGCGGCAAGGGCTGGCTCATCGCTTGGGGCACGCGCTCCAGCGGCGCGTTCAGGTCGCCGGATAACGACGGGAGTGCCGCGTCCAGTTCCGGCTCCGACACGATGGGAGGCTCCGCCTGAGTAGATGGTGCGTCCGATGCCGCTGGTCGGGCATCTCTCGGTGCGTCTGGGCCGGTTGCGGGGGCGGTACCCGGTTGTGCGATCTGCGCCTGCGCAGGACAGGCCAGGCTCAAGGCGACCGCTAGCCAGTGATGACGAGGGTCCAATGATCGCACGCTTACACTACCCCCAATCACCCGGACGCGAACTGATGTTCGCCGACCGGCATTTTTGCAACGTCCCGTCTTTCCACAAGTTCCCGGGCAATCACCTCAGCCGAGCTGCCGCCGTAGCGTGCGCCGGAGTGCGGCGCCATAGGGTGGTCGCAGTCCGCCGAGCCGTGCAACGTCGATGCGCGATTGGCGGAACACCGCGCGCGCATGACTGAACGTCCGAAAACCGTCCACGCCGTGATAAGCGCCCATGCCCGATGCGCCGATCCCGCCGAACGGCAGGTCGTCCACCGATACGTGCATGACAACGTCGTCCAACGTGACCCCGCCCGACACCGTGCGATCCAGTACCCGACGACGCTCCCCCTCGTCCGGCCCAAAATAGTAGAGGCCGAGCGGTCGTTCGCGCGCGTTGACCTGGGCCACGGCATCATCAATGTCCCGATAGGTGGCGATTGGCAGCACGGGACCAAATATTTCGTGCTGCATCAGCAGCATGTCATCGGTGACTTCGCGCACGATATGAAGTGGCATCTTGCGCGTATTGGCGGCACCAAAATCCTCGCCGGCCGGGTTCACCACCTCCACCGTTGCGCCCTTGGCGCGCGCGTCGTCGATCCATTCGGCAAGGCGCGCATGGTGCCGATCCGTCGCCACGGACGTATAGTGCGGATTGCCGATCAGCGTCGGGTACATGGACGCTGCGGCAACACGCAGAATGTCCGCCATCTCGGCCTCGCGCTCCCGAGGTGCCAGGACATAGTCGGGCGCCAGGCAGATCTGACCCGCATTCATCATCTTGCCCATGACGATCCGGTCCGCGGCGCGGCCCAGATCGGCACCCTGGCCGATAATGGCGGGCGACTTGCCGCCCAGTTCCAGCGTCACGGGCGTCATGTTCTCCGCTGCCGCGCGAAGGACGTGCTTTCCGATCGCAGTCGCACCGGTGAACAGCAGGTGGTCGAACGGCAGCCCCGCAAACGCCTGTCCAACGTCCGCTCCCCCGGTGGCGAAGGCGAGTTCGTCTGCAGCGAAATAGCGAGGGGCAACGTCGACGAACACCTCGGCGGTCGCCGGCGTGAACTCGCTCAGCTTCACCATGGCGCGGTTCCCGGCCGCGAAGATACCGGCCAAGGGTGCCATCACCAGGTTGATCGGGAAATTCCACGGGGCGATGATCCCGACCACCCCCTTGGGAACATACTCCACCCACGCCCGCGCCCCGAGCAGGCCGAGCGGAAAGGGCACGGTGCGCTTCTCGACCTTCGCCCATCGGTGCAGGTGCTTCAACGCGTGGCGAATAGAGCCTATCGATCCGGCAATGTCGGTCAGCATCGACTGATCGCGGCTGCGGTGACCGAAATCCTCGCTCAGGGCGTCGCAGAACTGGTCGGCATGGTCGCGCACCATCGCCGCCGCCCGCGTCAGCCGGTCGCGTCGGACCCCGAGCGACTCCGGCATGGCGGCGTCGAACGCCGAGCGCATCGCCGCCCGCTGAACCGCCAGGTCGCTCATGGCCGCGGCGCACCAGGCTGCTGGGTGCCTGGCTGAGGTGCGCAGCCGATCAATCCGGCCACGGGGGTCGCCACCGCGTCACCGCCAACCCTTTCCACCGTCAGGGTACCGGACGGCACCACGGCACCACCCGTCAGGTCGGCGCGCGCCGTCACGTCCAGCGCTATGCGGGCTCCGGTCCCTTCCGCGCGGTACGCGCTCTCGCCCTCCAACCCGTACGATCCGCCACCGGCGGGTCCGATGCGGGACAGGTCAAGCGTTCGCCCGTCGAGCGACAGCCGCAGCACCCCCGTCGTCGCGGAAGCGACCGCCACCATCTGACGCTGCTCGCCGCCCACTTTCCAGAGAAAGGCGGCGCATCCGGACGCCGGCAGCGATTGCCGCGGCAACGTGCCCAGCGTCGGCGTCGCCGCAACCCGACCGGTCCCCGACGGCTCCAGAGCCGTCGGGGAGGAAGCGGTTGCTTGCAGCATCAGGAGCCAGGCCGCGATCACAGCCCCGATCCTACCATCAACAGCCAGGCCGGGTAAGCCGCCGCCGCCATCAGAGTGCCGAAAGGCAATTGGTCGCTCCGTCCTACCCGTCGCCCGGCAATCGCCATGGCAAGAACGGCGCCGAGCCCGATCATCGCCGCCGCCGTCAGCACCGCCGGCACCATGCGCCAGCCGAGCCACAGGCCGATCGCGGCCAGCATCTTAGGATCGCCGCCGCCCAGCCCCTGTCGCCCGCGCAGTCGTCGGTAACACTCCCCGATCGCCCACAAGGCGGCAAACCCGGCACCGCCGCCGATCAGCCGGTCACCGGGCCCCGGCGGCATCAGCCAGGCGCTCGCCAGCCCGCCGAGCGCGAGAAGGCCCGTCAGCCGGTCGGGCAACCAGAGCGCGCGAAGGTCGAGCGCCGCGAGCAGGAGCAGCAACCAGCCAAAGATCACGCCGGCAATCGCCACCGTGCCGTCCGCTGCCACTCCTGCCCCTACGCCGATCAGCGCTCCGGCGAGTTCCACCTGCCAGTGGAACGGATCGATACGTCCTCCGCATCCGGCACATCGGCCCCTAAGCGCGACGAAGCTCAGCAGAGGAACCAGCTCCAGCGCCGAGAGCGTCCGCCCGCAAGCGTCGCACATGGACCGCCCGCTTGCCGCCGATCGCCCCTGCGGCCAGCGTATCGCCACCGTCGCGAGGAAGCTGCCCAGGATCGCGCCCATCGCGCCGAGCAGGACGGGCTCTACGGCGCCCAACACTTCTGTCCCTTATCCCGCATCGGCTATCCCCTTACCCGGGCGGCCGTCCGGCGCCACCTGCCCCGTTTGCGTTCGTTGCGGCGCACCATTAGATCGGGAGGAGCAGTTTTCCGGAGCAGAGCGCATGTCCGCCGATCCCGTGGTGATCCTTTCCTATGCCCGCACGCCCATGGGGTCGTTCCAGGGCTCGCTATCCGGCGCAACCGCCATTGATCTGGGTGCTGCCGCGGTGAAGGGCGCTGTTGACCGGGCGGGCGTCACGGCGGCTGACGTGCAGCGCATCTACATGGGCAACGTGCTGTCCGCCGGCCTGGGCCAGGCGCCGGCGCGCCAGGCCGCGATCGGCGCGGGGCTGGGCACGCATGTGGAGGCGACCACCGTCAACAAGATGTGCGGATCGGGCATGCAGGCGGCGATCCTGGCCGCGGACGCGCTGGCGGCGGGGTCCGCGGACCTGATCGTGGCGGGCGGCATGGAGAGCATGACGGGTGCGCCCTACCTGTCCAAGAAGCACCGTTCGGGCGCGCGCATCGGTCACGACACCGTCTATGACCACATGATGCTCGACGGCCTGGAGGATGCCTATGAGCCCGGCCGCGCCATGGGCACCTTTGCCGAGGATATCGCGCGCGAGTACCAGTTCACCCGCCAGGCGATGGACGATTACGCCATCGAGTCGCTGACCCGCGCCCAGCGTGCGCAGAAGGACGGCAGCTTCGACCGCGAGATCGTTCCGGTCGAGGTAAAGGGACGCAAGGGCACCGATACGGTGTCGGTCGACGAACAGCCCGCGAAGGGCGACGTTGCCAAGATCCCGACGCTCCGCGCCGCGTTCGCCAAGGACGGCGCGATCACGGCGGCAAACTCCTCCTCCATCTCCGACGGCGCGGCGGCGCTGGTGCTGACGCGGATGTCGGTGGCCGAGAAGCTGGGCGTAACGCCGGTCGCGCGGATCGTGGGTCACGCCGCCCATGCGCACGAGCCGCAGCGCTTCACCACCGCTCCCGTCGCCGCCATGCAGAAGGCGCTTGAACGTGCCGGCTGGGACAAAGGCGACGTCGACCTGTTCGAGGTCAATGAGGCGTTCGCGGTAGTCGCGATGATCGCGTTGCGCGACCTGGGCCTCGCCCATAACGTGGTGAACGTGCATGGCGGCGCCTGTGCGCTGGGCCATCCGATCGGGGCCTCGGGTGCGCGCGTGCTCGCGACCCTGCTCTCGGCGCTGGAGGGTTCGGGCCAGAAGCGCGGCCTGGCCTCCCTGTGCATCGGTGGCGGGGAAGCAACTGCCATGGCCGTGGAACTGATGAACTGACCGGAGCGGCCGGTCGTCGCCCGTTCCTTCAGGGCAGCGTCTCGTCCGCCTCCACCCCCCAGAGCTGTCCGTCCAGCTGCACGAAGCCCTTTCGCCCCTTCACGTCGAACAGGCACCAGCCGTCCTCGCACTGCGATAGCCGGCCGACCACGCCCGGGGCCGCACGCCAGGACAGGTGGGCTGTCGACGACGGGCCGTCCCGCATCGCAACCGGCTCGTCGCCCCGGACCATGGCCGAACGGCGGCCGGACAGCAGGTTGCCCAACATCCACCCGCGCGTTCCGTCCGGGTCCTCCACCTGCCGCCATTCCTTGAACACGGCGACCACGCGGACCGGCAGGTCGGCACGCTGGTACAGCCAGCTTGCCGGGTAGGTGCGGCCGGGACCGGTCCGCATCCGCGCTTTTCCGGCAGCGATGGATGCGAAATAGGGCGGTGTCGGCCGCTCGTCCTCGGCGCTCGCGGCGGTGGTAAGCAGCGCGGCGATCAGGATCGGGACGGTGGCGGCGCGCATGAAAACTCCGGCTTGACCCCGCCCTATCGCGCGGCGGCCGGCCGCGATCAACCGGCCGTTTCGCTCATCTTCGCGGCGCGACGTTGACGCGCCGGACGGCCCGGTCCAATCGGGCGTCATGCCCGTTTTCGCCCGCCGTCCGAACCCCCGGGTCGTGGTAACGCGCGAGTTACCGAACGCGGTCATGGAGCGGCTTGAGACGCTGTTCGACACCTGCAACAACCGCAACGACACCGTACTGGATCGTTCCGCGCTGATGGCGGCGGTGGCGGATTGCGACGTGCTGGTTCCCACAGTCACCGACGCGATCGATGCCGATCTGCTGGCGGCGGCCGGCGACAGGCTGGGCCTGATCGCCAATTTCGGCGCGGGCGTGAACCATATCGACCTCAAGGCGGCCCGCGCACGCGGGATCATCGTCACCAACACGCCCGGCGTCCTGACGGAGGACACGGCCGACATGGTGATGGCACTGATCGTTTCCGTGCCCCGCCGGCTCGCAGAAGGCGAGAAGCTGGTGCGGTCCGGCCAGTGGACCGGATGGAGCCCGGGCGGGATGCTCGGCCACCGCATCGGCGGAAAGGCGCTCGGCATCGTCGGCATGGGCCGGATCGGTCAGGCGGTGGCGCGCCGGGCGCGCGCGTTCGGCCTGTCGATCCACTATCACAATCGTCACCGCCTGCCCCACGTGCTGGAGGCCGAGCTGGGCGCGACCTGGCACTCGGAACTTGACGAAATGCTCCCCGCCGTCGACCTGCTGACGCTGCACACGCCCTTGAATGCCGAGAGCCGCGACCTGATCGACGCGCGCCGCATCGCGCTGCTCCGCCGCCACGTCTACGTCATCAACGCCAGCCGCGGCGGCATTCTGGACGAGGGCGCGCTCATCGACGCGCTGGAGGCGGGGCGGCTCGCCGGGGCGGGGCTTGACGTCTGGGAGCATGAACCGCGCATCGACCCGCGGCTCCTGGCGCTGCCCAACGTCGTCATGACCCCGCACATGGGTTCGGCCACCTACGAGGGGCGGATCGCGACCGGCGAGAAGGTGATCGCCAACATCCGCATGTGGGCGGACGGCCACCGCCCGCCCGATCAGGTGCTCGAGGGCTGGGCCTAGGACGGGCCACGTCGGAACGCCACGCGTCGCCACGTGACACCCACCGCTCGGTTCTCCTCGCCGATCGACGGCTCGTCTCGGTCCAGCACGCAGCGCAGGCCGCCCGCTTGGGCCTGCGCAATCGTCTCGGCGGATTGGACGTGGAACATGCGACGGCCTGACGGCACGGGGCCGCGCCGCAGCGTGATCGACAGCAGGCCGCCCGGTTCGACCAGCGGCGCGACGGCGGCCATGGCCGCAAATCGTTCCTCCGCGTCCAGGTGCATCCAGACGGCGGTGCAGAGCACCACGTCGAAGACGGTGTCCAACGCATGCGCGGCGGCGAGGTCGGGCAGGCCGTCGTTCAGCCATTCGATCTCCGGCTCGGGATGCAACCTGCGGGCACCATCGCGAAGCTCGCTCGTGGGCTCCGCGGCGGTCACGGCGGACCCGCGTCGTGCGAGCGCCCCGGCATCGCGGCCGGTGCCCGCACCCACGTCCAACGCCCGGCCGCCCGCCGGCAGCAGGTCAAGGATGGAGGCGTGGACCTCCTCGAACGAGCGCGCCTCGTACCTGCGGAACAGCACGGGCGCCTCTGCGGCGTAGCCGTCCGTTCCGCTGAACGCGCTCATCCGGTTCAGTCCCCCGTCAGGATGCGATCCACCAGCTGCTTCACCGTCGGCACGAAGCCGTTGGAGTAGAAAGGATCACGCTTGAAGTTATACGCGGCGTGGCCCGCGAACATCAGGTTCTGCTCCACGTCGCCACCATGGGCTATGTCCTGGAGCGTCTTCTGGATGCAGAAGCTGCGCGGGTCGGCCAGGCGACCGGTGGAGTTCGTCTCCGTGTCCGCCCAACTGGAAAAGCTGCATTGGGACAGGCAGCCCATGCAGTCCGCCTGGTCCTTGCGGATGACACCCTTCTCCGTGGGTGTCACGAACACAAGGGTGTTGTCCGGGGTCTTCAGCGCGTCCGTGAATCCAAGTCCGAACCACTCGCGCGCACGGAGCAGGTCGTTCCGGGTGACCCAGAAGTTCTTGCCCTTCACGCCGACGTCCAGCTGGAACACGTGGTCGCCGGCTTCCTGCGTCGAGAAGGCGATCTGGCGCTCCGATCGCGCCTCCAGGTTGCGGAGAAAGGGATTGCGGACGGCGGAGGAGTAGAAGCCGGTCGGGCTGAACTTGTGCAGCAGCACGTCGCCCTCCTCGATCGTGGTCAGCCGGTCCTTCCATGCCTGGGGGATCGGGCTTTCCTGCGTCAGCAACGGACGCGTTCCGTACTGAAAGGCGATGCGCCCCAGTTCCGGATTGTCGATCCAGTCGTTCCAGTCGCGCAGGTACCAGACGCCGCCCGCCATCACGATCGGCACCTCGTCGGAGATCCCGCCCTCGCGCATCGTCTCGCGCAACGCCTTCACGCGAGGATATGGGTCCTGCGGGGCCAGCGGGTCCTCGGCATTGGAAAGGCCGTTGTGCCCGCCCGCCAGCCAGGGGTCCTCGTACACCACCGCGGCCAGCCACTCGGCCGCCTTGGAATAGGCGCGCTTCCACAGCGCGCGAAAGGCGCGGCCGGACGACACGATGGGCAGGTAGCTGACGCCGTACGACGCCGCGATCTCCGACAGCTTGTAGGGCATGCCCGCGCCGCAGGTTACGCCCGCCACCAGGCCGCGCGTCCGCTCCAGCACGCCGTGGAGCACGCGCTGCGCCCCGCCCATTTCCCAGAGCACGTTTATGTTGATCGCGCCCCGCGCGCCGCCGGAACCGTTGGCGATGTCCCAGGCACGCTGCACCTGTTGAACCGCGCCGTCGATGGCGTACTGAATCAGCTCCTCGTGCCGTTCGCGGCGCGTGAGCGCACGATAGATCTGCGGAATGATACGGCCTTCGGGATCATAGCTGTCGGCGTTGACCGCCGACACGGTGCCTATTCCTCCGGCCGCCGCCCATGCACCTGCGGATGCATGGTTGGTCGCGGCCACGCCCTTGCCGCCCTCCACCAGCGGCAGGACCTCGCGGCCGCCATAGATGATTGGAGAAAGGCCTTTGAACACGTGAAACCATCACCTTCCGGTCGTGACGTCGTTCCTATAGCGTACCGTGGCGAACAGGCGAGCCTTTCCTGATAAGACCATGATGGTCCGATCGTTGCACGGCGGGCATCCGGCTAGAGTTCCCGCGCCAGCCTCTGCTGCATGGCCAGCACCGGTCCGCCGCTCATGGGGTCCTGCAATGCGCTGGCCAGAGCGCCGTCGAGCCGCGATGTCCGACGATAGAGCGACGCCGTCGCTTCCAGCAGCCGCCGTGCCTCGGCGGGCAACGCGGCGTCCGGCTGTTCGTCCTTGTCGGGTGGCGATGCCAGGCGGCGCGACGGACTGGTCGCCTGCGCCTCCGACAGCTCGCCCGCCCATACAGCCCGCCGTGTCAGCAGCCAGGCGATCACGTGCATCAGCCGTGTCGTGACGCGAAGCGACTCGCACGAAAGCAGGACCCGCGTGGTCTGGTCCAGCGTGCTTCCCACCTCTCGCGCTTCGCCCTCGAAATAGCCGCGCGCCTCGTCCGCCAGCAGCATGGCCTCGACATACAGGGCGTCCACCACGCGCCGGATCGACGGAGACGCGCCTCCCCCGTCGACGCCCGGCGGAGTCATGCGATGATGTCCGGTACCAGCTGATCCTCGAGCTGCGCGATCTCGTCCCGCAGCCGAAGCTTTCGCTTCTTCAGCCGCGCCAGCCGCAGCTGATCGCCCGCGCCACTTGTGTTCAGCGCCGCGATGGCTGCATCCAGGTCGCGATGCTCCATCCGGAGCTCGTCAAGCCTGGCGGCGATTAAGACTTCGTCCATGTGCCCCTCCGGCTATCGCACCCAAACCCTCCGGCCGTCGAATCGTCGACCTTCGGACCAGCGACAAATGGCGCATTCGGTGGTTTACTCACCGTCCCCCAACCGACAAGCCAGGAGGTACCGCATCATGCAGTCATCCCACCAGACGGCGCTTGAGACCAAGCACGCAGGTCTGGATCGACGCATAGAGGAGGAGGCGCGGCGACCGCTCCCCGACTCGGCGATCATGGCCGATCTAAAGAAGCAGAAGCTGCGCCTGAAAGAGGAGATTACGCGCGGTTGACCAAAAGGGCTCGGGCGGTTGTCGATGCCGCCTGAGCCGATCGGCCGCGCTGCGGTTCAGCGCCGTCTTATCCCCTTCGGCGTATAGCCGGTCGGTGCAGGCGCGCCCGGTCGCATGACAATGGGCTTTCGCGCCATGCTAGGTACGATTTCCTGATCCAGCGCCACGCCGATGCGGCCCGCCGCATACCATGCAACCCGGCCAGTCACGCGACCGATCCCGCGGAACTCCAGCGCCACCGTTGTTCCCGGATCCAGCGGCCGATCAAGTTCGGCCATAAGTCCGCGTTCCGACAGATTGCGGATGCGGACCTCGCCCGCATCTTCGGCACCTGACCCATCCGGATCGATGGAAAGACGGGCGGCCAGGAACATGCTGTCGCGATGAGGGCGACGGGCGTTTCCGTCTGCCACCACGATTTCCTCGGCCGCCGCGATGCCGTCCCATTCCGCGTCCATGTCCGTCTCGCGCCCTGCTCTGGTTCCAACGCTCGCCTACGCCCGGTTCGTTAGTGGTTCCTTACCGAGGCGCCACGCCCACTAGTCCTCGCGCGAAACCTTTTCGTGCCGCTCGTGCCGCTCCTGAGCCTCCACGGTCATGGTCGCGATCGGCCGGGCCTCTAGGCGCCCAAGGCTGATGGGCTCGCCCGTGACCTCGCAATAGCCATATTCGCCCTCGTCGATACGACGTAGCGCCGCGTCGATCTTGGAAATCAGCTTGCGCTGCCGGTCGCGGGTGCGAAGCTCGATGGTCCAGTCCGTCTCGCTGGACGCGCGATCGGTCAGGTCGGATTCCCGCAGCGAGTCGAGCTGGAGCTGCGACAGCGTGCCCGATGCGTCACGCAGGATGGCGTCCCGCCAGTCGTTCAGCTTTCGACGAAAATATGCCTGCTGCCGCAAGCTCATAAAGGGTTCATCCGCCGATGGACGATATCCCTCATCCAGGTCGTTCGCCGCCTGGCGAACGGGCATTTTCACGCGTTGCAACACGGTTGCCATCACTGCTCTCCCCTCCGATCCCGGAACAGCGCGTAGCGGGACCGCCCCCTTTAACGAGGCGCCTATACGCATGCCGGAAGGCGGCAGCAAGCGAGGATGGTCGGGTTGATCGCGGCGAGAGCGCAGCTTTGTTGCGCTTGGGAGCAGTCACGTGCGACGCGTATCCCGGGAGCAACACCCGGCGGGCCCGCCTGCGTCGGCGAGCCCGCCATGGATTCCGTCAGGCGGCCTGAAGCGCCGCCTCGATGTCGGAAACCTGATGGTTGGTCAGGTCCTTGGCCACTTCCAGCAACAGCCGGTCCTCGACCTCCTTGTGGTAGTGCTTGCGCAGCTCGCCCAGCGTCCGGGGCGGCGCCACCACCACCAGCTTGTCGAACTTGCGCGCAAGCGCCTGCTTTCGCAGCATCTCGGCCACCTCCGCCGCGAACCGGTCCTCCTCCAGCTGATGGAAGTCGGTAGGTTCGATGGAGGAACGCGCCGCGCCCGCATGGCCGCCCTCGCCGCCACCCGGACCCCCTGCGCTGCTGGTACCAGTGCTGGAAGCCGAGGCACTGCGCCCGGCCGAGTCGGTGGCCTGGTCGCCCGTTCTCGGGTTTGGATGCTCCTGCGCGTCCTGGACCTTCAGGTTCGGGTATTCGCCGTCGCCCTCATTCCGCAGCAAGAGAATCTTTCGTCCGTCTGCAACCAACACCACGGCGTTGTGCGGAACCTGCATCGCTGTATCTCCTTGAAGCTGTTGCGGAGGATAACGCCCCTTCGCGCGCCAGGGTTGCGCCGCCAATCCGGGCACGTCAGGCCTGCGGGTCAGGGTTGCACCCGCGCAACCCTGTCGGCATGGCCCGGCCGCCATGCACGACATTCGCCTTATCCGGGACGATCCCGCCGCCCTCGACGCCGCGCTGGCCCGGCGCGGCCTGCCTCCACGTGCGGCGGAGATGGTCGCGCTGGACGATGAACGCCGCGTCGCCATCGCCGCCGCACAAGGCGCCCAGACCCGCCGCAACGAACTGTCCAAGGGTATCGGCCAGGCCAAGACGGCCAAGGATGAGGCGCGCGCCCAAGAGCTGATGGCCGAGGTTGCGAGGCTGAAGGCGTCGCTACCCGTGCTTGAGGCCGCGGAGGCTGCCGCCACGAACGCGCTTGACGAGGCACTGGCCACGCTGCCCAACACGCCGCTGCCCCAGGTACCCGATGGCGACGGAGAGGAGGACAACGTCGTTCTCAAGGAAGTCGGCACGCACCGCAACTTCGCCTTTCCCCCGCGCGAGCATGACGCGGTCGCCCAGCCGCTCGGCATGGACTTCGAGACGGGGGCACTGCTGGGCGGCGCGCGCTTCACCGTGCTTCGCGGCCCCGTTGCGCGGCTGAGCCGGGCGCTGGGCCAATTCATGCTCGACCAGGTTGCCGCCGCCGGCTTTGAGGAGGTGATCCCGCCCCTCCTGGTCCGCGACGAGGTCGCGTTCGGCACCGGTCAGCTGCCGAAGTTTGCCGAGGACCTGTTCCGCACCACGGACGGTCGCTGGCTGATCTCGACGTCCGAGATGTCGCTGACCAACATGGTGCGCGAGCGCATCCTGCCGGAAGCCGAGTTGCCGATCCGCCTGACGGCGCTCACCCCCTGCTTCCGGTCGGAAGCGGGAGCGGCTGGCCGCGACACAAAGGGACTGATCCGCCAGCACCAGTTCGAGAAGGTGGAGATGGTTTCCATCACCACGCCCGAAATGTCGGTGCAGGAGAATGAGTGCATGACGCGCGTCGCCGAGTCGATCCTGGAGGCGCTGGACCTGCCCTATCGCCGGGTGGCGCTGTGCGCGGGCGACATGGGCGCGACCATGGCCAGCACCTTCGACCTGGAGGTGTGGTTGCCGGGCCAGGGCAAGTATCGGGAGATTTCCAGCTGCTCCAACGGCACCGACTTCCAGGCGCGCCGCATGGACGCGCGCTATCGGCCCGACGGTGAGAAGGGTACGCGCTTCGTTCACACGCTGAACGGTTCGGGCCTGGCGGTCGGGCGGACGCTGGTGGCGGTTATCGAGAACTACCAGCAGGCGGACGGCACCGTCGCCGTGCCGGACGTCCTTCGCCCCTATCTGGGCGGGCTGGAACGGCTGGAGCAGCGCTGAGAATGCGCGTCCTCCTCACCAACGACGACGGCTACCACGCGCCTGGCCTTGCCGTCCTGGAACGGTTGGCGGGGACAATCGCGGACGAAATCTGGGTCGTGGCACCTGCGGAGGAGCAGTCCGGCACCGGCCGTTCGCTCTCGCTTACCCGCCCCGTGCGCGTACGCCGATACGATGACCGCCGCTATGCCGTGGGCGGGACGCCAACCGACGCCGTCATGATGGCGCTCGCCGAACTGATGCCGGAACGTCCCGACCTGATCCTGTCGGGCGTGAACCGCGGCGCCAACCTGGGCGAGGACGTACTCTATTCGGGCACGGTCGCCGCCGCCATGGAGGGTGCGCTTGCGGGCGTGCCATCCATCGCGCTCAGCCAGCGCTACGGCGAGGGTGCCGAGGCAAGCTTCGACGCGGCTGAGGCGTGGGGCGAACGCGTCCTGCGCGCGATCATGGACCTGCCGCAAGCGGCCCGAACACTGCTGAACGTCAATTTTCCCCAATGCGCGCCCGACGCGATACGCGGCGTAGCAGTCGTGCGTCAGGGCATCCGGGACTATGGCCGGGTCCGGTGGGACCGGCGAACCGACCTTCGCGGTCAGGACTATTATTGGCTGGGCTTCGATCGGCTCTCGCACGAGGCCTATGCCGACACGGACCTGTCGTTGTGCGAACAAGGTCACGTGACTGTGACGCCGCTTTCCCTCGACCTGACGTACGAGCCCGCCCTTGCCGGTCTGGAAAGAGCGACGCGGGCGATCTGACCCCTATGATGGCCGCAGCCCTCTTGTGCTCCCGCGCGGAGAGAGTTGTCGTGACCGCCGCCGCGTGCCTCGCCTTGGCCGGCTGCATCCCCAGCATGGATGCGCCGCCCCGCGACGCGGCTGTCGACCCGCCACGTCGTCCCGTGTCCGGTGGATTGCCGGGTCCACCGCCGGGCGTGGCCGAACCGCTGGTGCGGCCGACGCGCGACCCCGAGGTCAAGGCACTCCCGGCTGCCCGCCCGGCCTGGGAGGCGCGGTCCGTCACACCCGATGCCGTGGAGGTTGCAGCCTCGACCGTCATCGTCGCGCCGGGTGACACGCTGAGCCGCGTGGCGGAGCGCACGGGCGCCGGTGCCGACGCGATCGCCAAGGAGAACGGGCTGGTTCCACCCTTTATCGTCCGCACCGGCCAGCGGCTTCGCATCCCGGCCGGCCGGTACCACATGGTGCGGCAAGGTCAGTCGGGCATCGGCATCGCGCGGGCGTACGGCGTGGAGTGGTCGCGCATCGTCGCGGCGAACGGGCTCACCGACCCCTTCATCCTCCGTGTCGGGCAACGCGTGGTGGTGCCCCGTCCCACCGACAGCGGCCGCACCGCCACCGCAGAGCGCGCGGCCGCGTTCCGCCTGGACATCGACGACATCCTGACAGGCGGCGAGCCGGCGCTCGCCACCAACCAGGCGCCGGCCCGCCCGATCGCCACGCCGCGTCGCGTCCTGCCCGCCACCGCGGTCGTGGTCGCGCCGGTGCGACCGCTGACCGGCGGTTTCGGCTGGCCGGTGCAGGGCAGGATCGTCACCCGCTTCGGTCCCGGCCGCTCGGGCGAGCGCAGCAACGGCATCAAGATAGCGGTGCCGCAGGATACCCCCGTGCTGGCCACGGCGGACGGCGTCGTCGCCTATGTGGGTGACGGCATCGCGGCGCTGGGCGGGCTGGTGATCGTCAAGCACGGCGACGGCTGGACCAGCGTCTACGGCCACGCCAACAAGCTGCTGGTACGGCGCGGCCAGAGCGTGAAGCGCGGCCAGACGGTCGCACTGTCGGGCGACTCGGGCTATGCCGATCGTCCGGAGGTGCATTTCGAGCTGCGTCGCGGCCGCACGCCCGTGGACCCCATCACCCAGTTGCCGCGGCTCTAGGCCCCCGTGTAACGAGCCGGCACCATGGAATACCGGTCCGACCTCCTCCGCCTGCTTTCCACGCGTGGCTACATCCACCAGGTGACCGACGCTAGCGCGCTCGACGCGCTGGCGGCGAAGGGCAGCGTGCCCGGCTATATCGGTTTTGATCCGACGGCGCCCTCGCTGCATGTCGGGTCGCTGGTGCAGATCATGCTGCTACGGCGCCTGCAACAGGCCGGGCACAAGCCCATCGTCCTGATGGGCGGCGGCACGGGCAAGATCGGCGATCCAAGCTTCAAGGACGAAGCACGCAAGCTGATGGACGATGACGGGATCGGCGCCAACGTGCGCTCGATCCGCCGCATCTTTGAGCGGTTCCTGACCTTCGGTGACGGCTCAACCGATGCCGTGATGGTCGACAATGCCGACTGGCTGGACCGCCTGGAATACATCCCCTTCCTGCGCGACGTTGGCCGCCACTTCTCCGTCAACCGAATGCTGAGCTTCGATTCGGTAAAGCTGCGCCTGGACCGCGAACAGTCGCTCAGCTTTCTCGAGTTCAATTACATGATCCTCCAGGCCTACGACTTTCTAGAGCTTTCGCGTCGGAGTGGCTGCCGGCTCCAGATGGGCGGATCGGACCAGTGGGGCAACATCGTCAATGGCGTGGAGCTCGCCCGCCGCATGGACGGCACGGAGGTGTTCGGCGTCACCACCCCCCTGCTGACCACCGCCGATGGCGTGAAGATGGGCAAGACTGTGTCGGGCGCCGTCTGGCTGCACGAGGACCAGCTGCCGACCTTCGACTACTGGCAGTTCTGGCGGAACACGGACGACCGCGACGTCGGCCGCTTCCTTCGCCTGTTCACCGACGTTCCCCTGGACGAGATCGCGCGGCTGGAGGCGCTGCAGGGCGCCGAGATCAACGCCGCCAAGAAGCTGCTGGCGGACGAGGCTACCGCCATGTGCCGCGGCCGCGACGCCGCCGAGGCTGCCGCCGAGACCGCACGAAAGACCTTCGAGGAGGGATCGGCCGGCGACGACCTGCCGCGCCTGTCGGTGTCGGGCGAGATCGGCGTGGTGGATGCGCTGGTCGGCCTGGGCTTGGTGAAATCACGTGGCGAGGCACGACGGCTGATCGCCGGCGGCGGCGCGCGGGTGGACGGCGAGAAGGTCACGTCCGAGGACCTCGCCCTTTCCGTTTCCGGCGAGCCGCTTCGTCTGTCCGCCGGCAAGAAGCAGCATGGCCTCCTGGTACCGGCCCCGTGATACCGGCGTAGCAAGTCGCTAACCATCTTCGTTGCACGGCGGTTCACGCAGGGGAACCTATGGTTACCCGCTAGGATCGGAGACACGTCGTGGCGACCAGGGCAACGGATTGGACGGAGGCGCGCGAGAGCCCTCGCGACGAGGTGCATTTCCGCACAAAGGCCGTTCGCGAGGACGGCGACGAGCTGTTGCTGCTCATCGTCAACATGTCGGCCGGCGGCCTGATGGCACGCTGCGGCGCCTCCTTCAGCATCGGAGAACGTATCACGATCTTCCTGCCCAATATCGGCAGGGTGGAGGCGGAGACGCGCTGGTGCCTCGGCGGGCGCGTGGGCTTTCAGTTCGACCCGGGCCTTCCGCTGGCCGATTACCTCATCCTGCTCGCTGCCGTGGTCCGCGACTAGCCGGATCGCAGCAGCTGCACCCCGGCGTCGCGGTCCAATAGATAGAGCGCCACGCGCGCCGCCTGTCCCCGTTCCCCCGCCAGGCCGCCGTCGCGGTCGATCAGCAGCCGAGCGTCATCATGCGCGGCCGCAAGCAGGTCTGGCAGCATTTCCGGCGGCGCGAGCCGGAACGCTGCCTCGCCCGACTGGCGCTTACCCAGGAGTTCGCCCGCGCCGCGCAGGCGCAGGTCCTCCTCCGCGATCCGGAACCCGTCCGTGGTCTCGCGCATCAGCGCCAGCCTGGCGCGTGTGGTCTCGCTCATCGCGCTGCCCCGCATCAGCAGGCAGACCGAGCGCCCTCCGCCGCGCCCCACGCGCCCGCGCAATTGGTGGAGCTGCGCCAGCCCGAACCGGTCGGCGTGCTCGATCACGATCAGCGTCGCATTGGGTACGTCTACGCCCACCTCGATCACGGTGGTCGCTACCAGCACGCCGGCACGGGCCCCGGCGAACTCCGCCATCACCGCATCCTTTTCGGCCGGCTTCATGCGGCCGTGAACCAGCGCCACGGCCGCGTCCCCGAACCTTTCGCGCAAGGAGGCCGCCCGCGCCTCGGCCGCGGCCAGGTCGATCTTCTCGCTTTCCTCCACCAGCGGGCATACCCAATAGGCCTGCCCGCCGCTGCTCAGGTGCCGGCCGAGCGCGTCCACCACCTCGTCCAGCCGCTCTTCGGCCAGCACGCGCGTCTCGATCGGCTGGCGGCCGGGCGGCATCTCGTCCAGCCGGCTCACGTCCATCTCGCCGTACTGCGCCAGCGTCAGGGTGCGCGGGATCGGCGTCGCTGTCATCGCCAGCAGGTGCGGCGGGCGGGTGCCCTTGGCCGTCAGCATCATCCGCTCGGCCACGCCGAACCGGTGCTGCTCGTCCACCACAACGAGGCCGAGGTCCCTGTAGCCGACCGCTTCCTGGAAGATCGCGTGCGTGCCGACCAGGATGTCGATCTCGCCGGATGCGAGCCCCATCAGGATCGACTCGCGTGCGCGTCCCTTATCTCGCCCCGTCAGCGCGGCGACCGTGACCGGCAGGCCGGCAAGCATTCGCGTCAGCGTCTCATGGTGCTGCCGCGCCAGGATTTCGGTGGGCGCCAGCATCGCGCCTTGCGCGCCCGCCTCCACGGCGATCAGCAGCGCCATGGCGGCGACCAGCGTCTTGCCCGATCCCACGTCCCCCTGGAGCAGCCGCAGCATGGGCGATGACTGCGCCAGGTCGCCCTCGATCTCGCCCACCGTGCGCGCCTGCGCGCCCGTTAGGTCATAGGGCAGCCTTAATCGGTCGCGCAGGCGTCCGTCGCCCTGCAAGGCGCGCCCCTTCCGCGCCCGCGTGTCCGCGCGCACCAGCGCCATAGCCAATTGGTTGGCGAAAACCTCGTCATAGGCCAGCCGCTCGCGCGCCTTCACGTCTGCCGGATCGTCATGGATGCGCGCCAGCGCGTCCAGCCAGTCGGGCCAGCCGCGCCGTTCCTTCAGGCTAGGCTCGATCCATTCCGCCAGATCGGGCGCGCGCGAAATGGCCTGGGTCGCCAGCACGTGGAGCCTGCGCGAGGTGATGCCTTCGGACAGGGCGTAGACCGGCTCCCGCTCGCGGAAAGGCTCGTCCCCCTCGATCTCGGGATGGACCATCTGCAACTGATCGCCATAGGTTTCGAGCTTGCCCGACACCCGCCGCGCCTCGCCCAGCGGAAAGCTCTTCTTGGCGTAGCCGCTGCCGCCGCCAAAGAAGGTGAGCCCGACCGTGTTGCCCCGCGGGTCGGACGCCAGCACGCGGAACGGGCCCCTGCCGCCGGAATGGCGATAGTCGAAAGCCCGCAGCGTAATGGCGATGATGCGTCCCGCGTCCGATGCGTCCAACTCGTCACGCGGCCAGCGATCCACCCATCCGGTTGGCAGGTGGAACGCCACGTCGACCACGCGCCTGCAACCCAGCCGCTCCAGCGGCTTGGCCAGGGCGGGTCCCACGCCTTTCAGCCCGGTGGCTTCGGCGAACAGCGGATTGAGGATTGAGGGACGCATGGCTATTTCGACCCCGCGATAAAGGGGACCCGGTCGGCGCGAAAGCCCGCCGGGCAACCGCCGTTGGAGGTCCCGTGTCCGAACAAGTGCAAGAAGACGTCCGGATCAAACGCCTGCGCTACCGCGCCTGGCACCGCGGTACGCGGGAGGCGGACATGATGATCGGCGGCTATTTCGACGCAGCCCATGCCGGATGGACGCCCGCTCAGTTCGACTGGTTCGAGGCGCTTCTGGAGGAGCAGGACGTGGACATCATGGGATGGGCGATCGGCTCCATCCCCTGTCCGCCCCGATGGGAAGGCGAGATGATGAACGCCATGCGCCGGTTGAACTACGTGGTCGTGCCGGGCCGCTGATTACTGACCGTCATCCCGCCCCTGATCCGGGCTGACGCTTCTTCTTTTTCTCCGCTCGCAAAAGGCGGCGGGCCCTGGATCCAAGTCCGGGGTGACGAGGTGAGAATTTGCCCGACATTCAGACCATCCTCCGTGCGGACCGGCCCCTTACCCTGTCTGGCGTCCCGACCGGTTTCCTGCCCCAGCTTCTTGCCGACCTAGCCCGCGCCGCACCGGCGCGCGCGGTGTTCGTGGCGCCGGACGAGGCGGCGATGCGCGCCATCGCGTCGACGGCGCCCTTTTTCGCGCCCGAGCTTGAGGTGCTGCAGTTTCCTGCCTGGGACTGCCTGCCCTATGACCGCGCGTCGCCGACGCTTCGCGTCATGGCGGAGCGGATCGCGTGCCTCCACCGGCTCCAGGGAAAGCGCGAGCGGCCGCAGCTTCTGCTCACGACTGTCAACGCCGCCACGCAACGCGTGCTCACACCGTTTCGCATCCGGCAACTGGTCGCACGGCTGGCGCCCGGCGAGCGGATCGACCGTGACAGGCTGGCTCAGCTTCTACAGGCAAATGGCTATGTTCGCACGGAAACCGTCCACGACCAAGGCGAGTATGCCGTCCGCGGCGGCATCGTGGACCTTTTCCCCAGCGGCGAGGAACAGGCGCTTCGCCTAGACTTCTTCGGTGACGAGATCGAGAGCGTCCGCGCCTTCGACCCCGCCGACCAGCGCACCACGGGGCGTTTGGACGGCTTTGTGCTGCTGCCGGCGTCCGAGGCGCTGCTGGACGAGGAGTCGATCAAGCGCTTCCGCTCGCGATACCGGGACAAGTTCGGCGCGACCGCCACGGGCGACCCCCTCTACCAGGCCGTGTCGGAGGGCCGTCGGCTGGCGGGCATGGAGCATTGGCTCCCGCTGTTCGAGGAAAAGCTGGCGACGCTGTTCGACCACCTGGGCGATGGCGCGATCATCGTTCGTGACGCCGGCGCTCCTGCCGCAGCGGACAGCCGTTTCGAAGCGATCGCCGACTATTACGAGAACCGCCAGCGCGCCGAGGCGGCGCAGCCAGGCAGCTATCGCCCGCTCGCGGCCAGGTCGCTCTACCTCGAAACGGACGAATGGGCGTCCGCACTGGCAACGACGCACGCACACCTGACCTCGACCTTCCACGAGCCCGAGTCCGCCGACGTGCTCGACTTCGCCGTCGACGGTCCGCGCGACTTCGGCCCCGAACGCGGCTCCGGCGCCAACGTCTACGAGGCCGTTGCTGCCCATGTGGAGAAGCTCCGCAAGGAGGGGCGCAGGCCAGTTCTGGCCAGCTACTCCGTCGGCGCACGCGAGCGCCTGTCGGGTCTGCTCTCCGATCACGGCCTCAAGGGCCTGAAGCAGGTGGAAACTTGGCAGGAGGCGCTGGGCCATGCCGATCCGTCCAAAAGCTTCGGCGCGTCGCTGGTCGTGCTCCCCCTCGACCACGGCTTCACCGCGCCCGGCGTCGCCGTTCTCACCGAACAGGACATGCTCGGCGACCGGCTGATCCGCCGCACCAAGCGCCGCAAATCCGCCGACGCCTTCCTGGCCGAACTCGCCACGCTCTCGCCTGGCGACCTCGTCGTCCATACCGATCACGGAATCGGCCGCTACAACGGCTTGACCAGCGTCCCTGTCGGCAAGAGCCCGCATGACTGCGTGGCGCTGGAATATCACGGCGGCGACAAGCTCTACGTGCCGGTCGAGAACATCGACGTCCTCTCCCGCTACGGCTCGGGCGAGGACGGCGTGGCGCTCGACCGGCTGGGCGGCGAGGCGTGGCAGCGCCGCAAGGCGAGCATGAAGGAGCGCATCCGCGCCATCGCGGGGGAGCTGATCGCCACCGCGGCCGAGCGCGCGCTGCGCCCCGGCGAGGTGGCCGAGCCGGACAGCGCCGGCTACCCCAGCTTCGTCGACCGCTTCCCCTATCAGGAGACGGACGACCAGGACCGCGCCATCGGCGACGTGATCGAGGACCTGTCCGCCGGCAAGCCGATGGATCGGCTCGTCGTGGGCGATGTCGGTTTCGGCAAGACGGAAGTGGCGCTGCGCGGCGCATTCGTCGCCGCCATGGCAGGGATGCAGGTGGCGGTCGTCTGCCCCACCACGCTGCTCGCGCGCCAGCACTACAACAACTTCAAGGCTCGCTTCGAGGGCTTTCCCATCGAGATCGGGCGCCTCTCGCGTCTGGTAACCGCCGGAGAGGCCAAGAAGACGCGCGACGCGCTAAAGGCCGGCACGGTGGACGTGGTCGTCGGCACGCACGCCGTTCTCGCCAAGGCTGTCGAATTCAAGCGGCTTGGCCTCGTCGTCGTGGACGAGGAACAGCGTTTCGGCGTGACGCACAAGGAGCGTCTGAAGGCGCTCAAGGCCGACGTCCATATGCTGACCCTGACGGCCACGCCCATTCCCCGCACGCTTCAGATGGCGATGTCGGGCCTTCGCGAGCTGTCGGTGATCCAGACGCCGCCCGTCGACCGCCTGGCGGTCCGCACCTATGTGATGCCTTGGGACCCGGTAGTGCTTCGCGAAGCGCTGCTGCGGGAGCATTATCGCGGCGGCCAGAGCTTCCTGGTCACGCCGCGAATCGCCGACCTGCCCGACATCGAGGACTTCCTGCGCGAACAGGTGCCCGAGGTCCGCTACGTCGTGGCGCACGGCCAGATGGCGCCCACTGAGGTCGAGGAGCGGATGAGCGCTTTCTACGACCGGAAGTTCGAGGTGCTGATCTCCACCACCATCGTGGAAAGCGGCCTCGACATCCCGTCGGCCAACACCATGATTGTCAATCGCGCCGACCGGTTCGGCCTGGCCCAGCTCTACCAGCTCCGCGGGCGCGTGGGTCGGTCCAAGACGCGCGCCTATTGCTACATGGTCACCCCGCCCGAGCGCCAGATGACGGAGGCTGCGACCAAGCGCCTCCAGGTCCTGTCCGACCTCGATTCGCTCGGCGCGGGGTTCCAGCTCGCCAGCCACGACCTCGACATTCGCGGCGCGGGCAATCTGCTCGGCGACGAACAATCCGGCCATATCAAGGAGGTGGGCTACGAACTTTACCAGTCGATGCTGGAAGAGGCGATCATGGACGCCAAGGCCGGCGGGATCCGCAACCGTCCAACCGACTTCTCACCCCAGATCACCGTCGATGCGCCGATCCTGATCCCGGACGACTACGTCCCCGACCTCGACCTCCGCATGGGGCTCTATCGCCGCCTCAACGACCTAACCGAGGCGCAGGAGGTGGAGGCTTTCGCCGCCGAGATGATCGACCGCTTCGGCCCCCTGCCCGAGCCGGCCGAGAACCTGGTCACCGTCATCCAGGTCAAGCTGAACGCCAAAAAGGCCTGCGTCGCCAAGATGGACGTCGGACCCAAGGGCGTGCTCGTCAGCTTCCACGACAACAAGCCTCCTAATATCAGAGGCTTGCTCAGCTATGTGGACAAGCTGGGTGAGCTTGCCAAGCTGCGGCCGGATAGTAAGCTCGTGGTGCAGCGCGCCTGGGAGGACCCGCGCGCCCGCCTGAACGGTGCCCTTCAGATCAGCCGCGGCTTGGCGAGGGCGGCAGGGTAGCCGTTATCCGGAGGGGGGCGTCGCTACGATGGCCGTCCCCTTCGCAAACCTAGCTGCTATGATCGGTGATGATGCGCCAGCCCTGGGGTCGGCGCTCGAACAACAGGGTGGTCATGCCCTGCTCCCCTGATCCGTCCGGCCGCGTCAGCACCCAGCGAGCATACATCAGCTCGTGCGTCGGGCTGATATGGCGATATCCCAGCGGCTGGAAAGACAGCTTGCCCCGATCGTTGCCACTGGCGGTGAAGCTGCGGCTGTAGCGCCCGGCAATGGCCTTCTTGCCCGAGACCAGCCCGTCTCGGCTGATATAGACGGCATCATCGGCATAGATGGCCATGAACTGGTCCAGCTTGCCCGCATTCCAGCCGGCGGCACTCGCGTTCATGGCGGCGCCGAGCTGCGTCTGCGGCGTGGCCGCAGCGGCGGCCAACAGTACGGGCACCATCAGTTCAGCCGGCATCGCCCTTCTCCACCAATCGAACCAGCGCGGCCTCGTCCAAGGCGCCGGCGCACAGATAGCCCTGATACAGGTCGCAGCCCTCCGCGGCGAGCCGCCGTCGCTGTTCCTGCGTCTCCACACCTTCGGCGATCGTGCCCAGGCCCAGCGCCCGCGCGATCGCCAGCACACCCGCCACCACGGTCCGGTCGCCCGATTGCTGCGCCAGCACCCGATCGAGCTTCAGATAGTCGACTGGAAGCGACTGAAGATAGGCGAGGCTGGAGTAGCCCGTGCCGAAGTCGTCGATGGCCGTGCGGCAGCCCGCCGTTCGCAGGGTCGCCAGCAATCCGGCCGTCGCATCCAGGTCGGCGATCAGTCCCGATTCCGTCAGCTCCGCGGTCAATCGATCCACCGGAAAGCCGGACCGCCCCACGCGATCCAGGAACAGCTCCGCGAAGCCCGGACGGCCGATGTCCGCTGCCGTCAAGTTCAATGACACGCGCAGGTGACCGAGGCTTCGCGGCCAAGCCGCCGCCCGTTCCAGCGTGAGCTTCTGGATATAGTCCGATAACGGGACACCCAGCCCCGCGCGCTCAGCGGCTGAGAACAGAGCGTCCGCCCCTAGTGATCCCAGGCGCGGATGCTGCCATCGCGCCAATGCCTCCACGCCGACGATGCGTCCCGTCGCGACCTCGGCCTGGGGCTGGAAGAGGATGGTGATCTCGCCTCGACCGAGGCCGTGGTGCAGATCAACGGCAAGTTCGTCTGCGAGCGCGACATTCTCCTCCCGCGACGAACGGATGACCCATCCCCCTTCCCGCGCCCGGCGCATCGCCGCATCCGCACGGTGCAGCACGGCGGCCGCATCGTCGTTCGCGCCCGACTCGGCGGAACCCGTGCGGGAGCCCAGCGAAACCCTGGCAAACGGAGCAGCCAGGGCGCAGGCCACTGCTGCTGCCGTTCGATCCGCTCCCGCCCGGCCACGATCGCCGACCAGCACGAACTCCGCGCCCGATGCTCGCGACACGAGTCCCTCGGCGCCAAACAGGTCACGCGCGACGCGACGCAACCGATCCCTCGCTTCCGCCAGGATCGCATCGCCCCGCGACCTTCCGAAAGCGGCATTGACGATGTCGAACCGGGCAAGCGCCGCATGGACCGCCACGACGCCGCGACCCTTGCCCATATGCGATTGCGCCCAGTTGCGAACCGTTTCGAGCCGCGGGCACGGCCAAACTCCCTGCGGATCGTCGCGCCGCCTGCCATGCCCGATGCGGTTCGGTAGGGCGGCGAACCGCAGGGCGTGGAGGAACTCCGCCTCGCTCGCCGGAACGGTCAGGAAGTGGGTGGCGCCGGCTCCCAGGGCGCGATCCAGCATGTCCTCCGCGGTCGACGTCAGGACCAGCAGCCCGCCGACACGATCGGCGAGCGCCGCCACGGCTTCAACCGCTCCGTCTGCGTCGCCGCGCGCATCGATCACTGCCAGCGCGGCCCCGCCGACGGGCAGGTCCTCGCCACGATCCGCGCACACCCAACCCGCGCTGGCGGCGATGCGGCACAATTCGCCGAGATGATGGGGCGAGCGGATGAACAGCGACCGTCCGGCTGCGTTTGTGTTCGCAATGTCCCATGTCCATGTCACATCTGCCTTCGTAGCGGCGCCCTGCTGGCCAAGCGAGCTTGTCGTACGCCCAAGGGCGTCCTAGCTCGTGACAATGGCCCCGCTCCTCGACGCGCACGGGCGCGCCATCCGCTACCTTCGCATCTCCGTCACCGACCGGTGTGACCTGCGATGCCGCTATTGCATGGCGGAGAAAATGACGTTCCTGCCGCGATCCGCGCTCCTGGCGCTGGAGGAGATCGCGGTGATCGCGGAACGCTTCATCGCGCGCGGTGTAAGCAAGATCCGGCTGTCCGGCGGTGAGCCGCTGGTCCGGCGCGACGTTGGCGAGCTGTTGGACCGTCTGGGCCGCCACGTGGGTCAGGGCCTGGACGAGCTGACCATGACCACCAACGGCACGCGATTGGCCGAACATGCGGTTCGAATGTTCGATGCCGGCATCCGGCGGGTCAACGTCAGCCTGGACAGCCTGGACGCCGACCGGTTCCGGTTCATCACCCGGCACGGCGACTTGGCGCATGTGCTGAACGGCATACGCGCCGGTGCCGAGGCAGGCCTGCGCATCAAGATAAACGCTGTCGCGTTGAAGGGCCTGAACGAGGACGAACTGTCCGGGATGCTCGCCTGGTGCGTCCGGGAGGGTCACGACCTGTCCCTGATCGAGACAATGCCGCTGGGCGCTATCGATGAGGATCGCACCGACCGGTTCCTGCCGCTCACCGCCGTCATGGACCGGCTGAGGTCGGAGTTCGACCTGGTACGGGACAGTCACAGGACAGGTGGACCGGCGCGCTACTGGCGCATCGTTGGCACCGAAACGCGGCTTGGGCTCATATCGCCGCTTACCGCCAATTTCTGCGACGGCTGCAACCGCGTCCGGCTGACCACGGAGGGCAAGCTGTTCATGTGCTTGGGCCATGACGATCAGGTCGATCTCAAGGCTGCGCTCCGGACCGGTGGCGTGGCTGCGCTCGACGCCGCGATCGACCTGGGGCTGGCGGCCAAGCCCGCGCGCCATGACTTCCGGATCGGCACCGGCGAGGCGCCCGCCGTTCGCCGCCACATGAGCGTCACCGGCGGATGACCGACTATCCCCGGCGAGCGCTGGTCGCTTCGCCCACCGGCGCCGCTCAGGCGGCGCGCGCGGAACTCGCGGACGCCGAGGACTGGGTTCCCCCGACGGAGGCGGACTTGGTGGTTGCCCTGGGCGGCGACGGCTTCATGCTCCAGACGTTGCACGGGATGCTGGATCGCCGCGGGTCCTCGCCACCCGTGTTCGGCATGAACTTGGGTACGGTGGGTTTCCTGATGAACGAGTGGCGCCGCCACGGACTGTCGGAACGGCTGTCGCGCGCACGCCCGTTCAAGGTCACACCGCTCCAGGCGACGATCACGGCGCAGGACGGGCGCATCCACACCTTGCCGGCGATCAACGAGGTATCGCTGCTCCGCGAGACGCGCCAGAGCGCTAGCTTGGAGGTCACGGTGAACGGGCGCGTCGTCCTGCCGCAACTGGCCTGTGACGGCATTCTGGTTGCGACGCCCGCCGGCTCAACGGCATACAACCTGTCTGCGCAGGGGCCTATCCTGCCGCTCGGGTCCGAGCTCTTGGCGCTCACGCCCATCAGCCCCTTTCGTCCGCGGCGCTGGCGCGGCGCGATCCTGCCCGACAGGGCGCGCATCGGGCTGCGCGTGCTGGAACCCGCCAAGCGCCCGGTCTCAGCCGTCGCCGACCAGCGGGAGGTGCGCGATGTCGCCAGCGTAGAGATCTGCATGGATCGCGCGCGCGAGCTGACCCTGCTGTTCGACCCGGAACACGCGCTGGACGACCGCATCACCATGGAACAGTTCGTCGGCTGATCGCGTGCGGAAAGTCACACGTCAAAAGTCGCACCGGGACGCTTGCATCGTTCAACCAGCCGGCTATAGGCGCGCCTCCGGTAGCTGTTCCCCGATAGCTCAGCGGTAGAGCTCTCGACTGTTAATCGAGCGGCCGTTGGTTCGAATCCAACTCGGGGAGCCACCGGACATTCGCCAGCGCACCATTCCCCGGGATGGGCATCGGCTCGCCGCGCGGAGCCATTCCGTTCATCGCACGTTCCGCTAGATACCGGTAATGCGGCATGGCTTCGCCGCATCCGCCGCGAACGGAGATACGCATCGATGTTGTCCACCCTAGCACGCAAGGGTGCCCTGGCCGCTTCCGTGGCTGGCGCCCTGCTCGTCGCCGGTTGCGCGACCGAGACCACCTATCGCCCGGCGACCGGCCGCGGCTTCAATCGCACGGGCTACAGCGATCGACAGGTGGAGCCCAACCGCTACCTTGTCAGCTTCGCCGGCAATACCGTGACGGAGCGAGATACGGTGGAACGCTACTTGCTGTTCCGCGCGGCCGAGCTGACGCTGCAGAACGGCTATGATTATTTCATCGCCGCCGATCGTGACACGGATCGCCAGTCCCGTACCTACTCCACGCCCGGTTTCGGCGGGTTTGGCGGTTGGGGTCCGTATGGCGGCTTCGGACCGGGCTTCGGCGCCTGGGGTCCGGCCTGGAACTTCTATGGCGGACCGTTCGGCTACCGCCGCTTCGGCGCCTTCTACGGCGGCTATGGCGGTTGGGGCGGTTTCGGCGGCTTCAACAACTTCGACGTTCGCACCGTGGATCGCTTCGAGGCGACGGCGGAGATTGTGCTGGGCAAGGGCGCGCCGCCACGCGACAACGTCCGCGCCTTCAACGCGCGCGCGGTGGTCGAGAAGCTGGGTCCGACCATCGTCCTGCCCAAGCAGGGTTGATCGCACTTACGAGTAAAGAAAAAGGGCCGGTCACCTTTACGGTGACCGGCCCTTTCTGTTGTCCAGTCTGGCGGATTGGTGCCGCCGTCAGGCAGTGACCGCTCCGTGGCAATGCTTGTACTTGTTGCCCGACCCGCACGGGCACGGAGCGTTACGGCTGACCACGCCTATCCACTCGGCCGGATCCTGGCCCAAATCCGCTGCCTCCGGCCGCGCGATCTGAAGCGGCGGCAGCTGCGATTGCACCAACCCGCGCGCAGCGGCGTCCAGGTCGCGCGTGTTGTCCTCGCCCGTGAACGGATCGAAATGGCTGGTGATGAAGTCCGGCAGGTCCGGTAGCGGCGGCGGCGCCTGGAACTGGAACTGCGCGTGGCTCACGGTGCGCGTCACGTCCTCGCGGATGTTGTCCAGCATCCGCTGGAACAGGCTGAACGCCTCCTGCTTGTACTCGTTGATCGGCGTCTTCTGCGCATAGGCGCGCAGGTGGACGACCTGGCGCAGGGCATCCAGCGTCGCCAGATGCTCCTTCCAGTGGTGGTCCAGGTTCTGGAGCAGGATCGACTTCTCGATCTGGGTCCAGGTGTCCGGCTCCAGCTCCCTTGCCTTTTCCTCGATCGCCGCTTCGGCCAGCTGCTGGACGCGCTCCTCGATGATCTCCGGATCGATCGCCTCTTCCTCCAGCCACGCATCTACCGGCGGCTCCAGGTTCAGCGTTTCCGCCAGGCGCTGCCTCATGGTGGCGACGTCCCACTGCTCCGGATAGGAGTTGGGGGGGCACGCCTCGCCGACGATGGCGTTGGCGGTCTCGCGACGCATGTCGGTCACGACCTCCCCCACGGTCTCGGAGTCCATGATGTCGGCGCGCTGCTCGTACACGACCTTGCGCTGGTCGTTCATGACGTCGTCATATTCGACCACCTGCTTGCGAATGTCGTAGTTGCGCGCCTCCACCTTCTTCTGCGCGGTCTCGATGGCCTTGGAGAGCCACTTGGACCCGATCGCCTCGCCGTCCTCGATGTTGGACCGCATCATGCGCGCGAACAGCGTGTCGGGGCCAAAGATGCGCAGCAGATCGTCGTCAAGCGACAGGTAGAAGCGCGACAGGCCCGGATCGCCCTGGCGCCCGGAACGGCCGCGAAGCTGGTTGTCGATGCGCCGGCTCTCGTGCCGCTCCGTGCCGAGCACGAACAGCCCGCCCGCCTGCAGCACGCGGGCCTTCTCCTCCGAGATCTCGCGGCGGATACGCTCGGCAGCGGCGTCGTACTCGGGCGTACCCTCGACCAGGTCCCGATGCTCGTCGGCCATGCGGAACTCAAGGTTTCCGCCCAGCTGGATGTCGGTGCCGCGGCCGGCCATGTTGGTGGCGATCGTCACCGCGCCCAACCGGCCGGCCTGTGCCACGATGTGCGCCTCCTGCTCGTGATAGCGGGCGTTCAGGACGTTGTGCGGTACGTTCTCCTGCCGAAGGAAGTCGGAGAGCAGTTCGGACTTCTCGATGGAAACGGTACCCACCAGCACCGGCTGGCCCTTGGACGCGTGCTCCTGGATGCGCTTGGCGATGGCACCGAACTTCTCCTGCGTGGTCTTGTAGAACTCGTCTTCCTCGTCGACCCGCTTGACGGTCAGGTTCGTCGGGATGGAAACGACGTTCAGCTTATAGATGTCGTAGAACTCGGACGCCTCAGTCGCGGCGGTACCGGTCATGCCGCCGATCTTGGGATACATGCGGAAATAGTTCTGGAAGGTGATCGAGGCCATAGTCTGGTTCTCGGGCTCGATCGTGACGCCCTCCTTGGCCTCTACCGCTTGGTGCAGCCCCTCAGACCAGCGGCGCCCGTCCATCATGCGGCCGGTAAACTCGTCGATGATGACGACCTTACCGTCCTTGACGATATAGTCCGTATCGCGCTTGAACATCACGTTCGCGCGCAGCGCCTGGTTCAGGTGGTGGACCACCTGCGTGTTCTCGAAGTCGTAGAGGTTGGCGCCCTCCAGCAGCCCCGCGCCTTCGAGGATGCGCTCCGCCTTTTCGGTGCCGTCCTCTGTCAGGACGATGCTGCGCTGCTTCTCGTCCTTGTCATAGTCGCCCGCCTCCAGCTGCTTCACCACGGCATCGACCTGGATGTAGAGCTCCGACTTGTCGTCGGTCGGGCCCGAGATGATGAGCGGGGTGCGGGCCTCGTCGATCAGGATGGAGTCGACCTCGTCCACGATCGCGTAGGCGAAGGGTCGCTGCGTCATCTGCGACCGGTCATACTTCATGTTGTCGCGCAGATAGTCGAAGCCGAACTCGTTGTTCGTGCCGTAGGTGATGTCCGCCGCGTAGGATGCGCGCCGCTCCTCGTCGGTAAGGTTGGGGATGATGACGCCGACCGTCAGTCCCAGGAAGCGGTAGACGCGGCCCATCCATTCCGCGTCGCGGCTGGCGAGATAGTCGTTGACGGTGACGACGTGCACGCCCGTACCCGGCAGCGCGTTCAGATAGGTAGCCAGCGTCGCCACCAGCGTCTTGCCCTCGCCCGTCCGCATCTCGGCGATCTCGCCGCGGTGGAGCACGATGCCGCCCACCATCTGCACGTCGTAGTGACGCTGGCCCAGGACGCGTTTAGCCGCCTCGCGCACGGTCGCGAACGCTTCCGGCAGGAGCGAATCGAGCGTGTCTCCATTCGCCAGGCGTTCGCGGAAGCGGGCCGTCTGGCCCGAAAGCTCGTCGTCCGACATGGCCTGGAGCGTCGGCTCGAACGACGCGATCCTAACGAGAGTGGGATTGAGCGACTTGACGTAACGGTCGTTGGACGAGCCGAAGATCGACTTGGCGAAGGCGCCGAACATGGGCGTTTTCCTATGATATGGATGCAGCGCCGGCGAACGGCGCAGAAGAGGCGGCCATTGTTGCCGCGGCAGCAGGGATCGAGCGGCCGGCGTCTATTCGCGCCGGCGACTCGCGAAAAGCGGCTCAACCGTCCGGGGCGCCCGCATGACAGCAAGGGGCGCGGCGGCGAGCGAGGCGAAGGAGGCGAGGACCGCGGTCGGCCGATGCGCGATCGACCTGGCCTCCCGGCACGTGGGCGAGACGCTGGACGCGCTGGCGCATACGGCGGATGCCGGCACGCCCGCGCCACGCGCCGCACCGATGCCGGTCAACGCCGACAGCAACGCGGACAGGAGCAGCAGAAGGTTCAAAGCGCGAGCCTCACGGATCGGGGACATAGGGCCCACACCCATTAAAATCCATCACCGGTAAGCGGAGCGCTCATGGATCGGGCGTTATCTCCTGGCTCATCCGCCGCACAATGGTGGCACCCTTGGGCCGGCCCTCCCGTTTCACGAGGAACTCCGTCTGATAGTCGGCGGGAAACCCGTCACAAGGATCGGGTCCGGCCGCGTCGGCCGGCACCGCTTGGGCCCGGCAACTGACGACCTTGCCGAACTCGTCGATGGAGAGGGTCAGGGTGGCGCTGATCTTCATCATTTCCACGGGCACCTCCTGCGGGCCAGACGGCAGCACCCACCGGACGGGAAGCGTGTAGCTCGATGCGATCGGCCACCCTCGACGGTCCGTCGCCGGCTCGAAGGTCACGTTCGCAAGGGCGATGTCGCACGTCACCTTGTCCAACGAGGAAGAGCCACTCGACCCGGTGACCTTGCAGGAAACCACCCGACCAGCCGTGTCGATCATCAGCAGGGCCACCACCCGACTCTGCTCCCTCCTGCGAATCGCCTCCGGAGGATAATTGTCGGGACCAAAGAACCGTGCCACGTCACCGCGCAGTTGCTGCGGCTTCGAGACCGTCCATGCCGTCGACGGCGTCACCACGACACCAAGCGCCAAAAGAATTCTGACGACGCGCATACGCCCTTCTTCCCCCCTTGCCCGTGCGGAGGGTGCGTTCCGACGCGGATGATGGCAAGGCCGACCCATGACCGTTTCCCCGCTCGCGCTGCCCTTCCCGGATCTTCCCGCCGTCTCGGGCACCGCGCCTCGCGTTGCGCGTGCGCGATACAAGACTTGGGACCGGTGCGACCTGACGCTGGTCGAACTGACGGAGGGAACCAGCGTCGCGGGCGTGCTGACGCAGAGCCGTTGCCCGTCTCCAGAGGTGGAATGGTGCCGCGCGGCGCTGCCGCTGGGTCGGGCGCGGGCGCTGGTAATCAATGCCGGCAACTCAAACGCGTTCACCGGGCGTCGCGGACGCGAGGCGGTGGAGGCGGTCGCGGCGCGGGTGGCGGCTCGGCTGGGCTGCCAGCCATCGGACGTGTTCGTGGCATCGACCGGCGTGATCGGGGTGCCGCTGCCGGTGGACAAGGCAGAGGCCGGACTCGACGCCGCGGCCAACGCGCCGGGCTGCGACTGGCTGGAGGCCGCAACCGCCATCGGCACCACCGATACCTTTGCCAAAGGCGCTGTCACCAGCGCGATCGTGGACGGACAAACGGTGACGCTGGTCGGCATCGTGAAAGGTTCGGGCATGATCGCGCCCGACATGGCGACCATGCTGGGCTTCGTGTTCACGGATGCGGCGGTGGAACCCGGCTTCCTGCAGCGCGCCCTGTCGGACGCCAACGCGCGCAGCTTCTCCTGCATCACGGTGGATGGCGACACGTCCACCAGCGACACGGTGCTGGCCTTCGCCACGGGTGCGGCGGGCAACGCCCCCCTTGCGGACGACGAAAGCACCGGAGCCGACGCGTTCCGCGCCGCGCTGGCGGACCTTTGCCATCGCCTGGCCATGCTGGTCGTCCGCGACGGCGAGGGCGCGACCAAGCTGATCGAGGTGCAGGTCACCGGCGCGGAGAGCGACGCCTCCGCGCACCGCGTTGCCATGAGCATCGCGAACTCGCCGCTGGTGAAGACGGCGGTGGCGGGCGGCGACGCCAATTGGGGCCGGGTCGTCATGGCGGTGGGCAAGGCGGGCGAACCGGCCGAACGCGATCTGCTGTCCATCCGCTTCGGCGATGTGGACGTGGCGCGCCACGGCGTGGCGGTGGAAAGCTATGACGAGGCGCCCGTGGCGGCGCACCTGGCGGGCCGGGAAGTGGAGATCGGTGCCGACCTAGGGCTGGGAAACGGTCAGGCCACGGTGTGGACCTGCGACCTGACGCATGGCTACATATCGATCAACGCCGATTACCGGAGCTGACGCTTTCCGCGCCGTTCGCCAGCTTTCGCGCCAGCCGCTCCGGCGCGGCCGAGCCTGCCAGCATGGTCGCCGTCCGCCACTGGTACCGCGCCTCGTAGCGGCGGCCGAGTGCCCAGTAGACGTCGCCGAGATGCTCGGCGATCTCGGCATTGTCTGGCTGATCGGCCGCGGCGCGTTCGATCAGCGGAAGCGCGCGGGGCGTGGCGCCGCCCAGGTGATAGGTCCAGCCGAGCGAGTCCGCGATGGAGGTATCGTCCGGGCGCAGCCGGCTCGCGCGCTCCAGCAGTTTCTGTGACTCGGCGATCGGCTCGCCATGCTCGGCGGACGCATAGCCGAGATAGTTGAGCGCCAGCGGCTCGTCCGGCGCGATGGCGACGGCCTTGGTCAAGGCCGCTCGCGCTTCCGGCCAGCGTCCGGCGCGTTCCAGAGCCTCGCCATATTGCATCCACGCCGCCCAGTCGCCGCGACCCTCCGGCGACGCCGCGACGCGCGCATATAGCGGCACCGCATCCGGCCAGCGGCCGCCACGTCCGTAAAGCTGCGCCAGCCTCTGCCAGTCGGCCGCGCCCGACAGCGGGGCGGAGGCCAGCCGCTCGGCCAGGACCTGGGCATCGCCTGCGCGGCCGGCGCGGTCCAGGACCTCCACGCGGGCGGCTGCGGCAGTGGCGGCGAACGGATCACCCGGTGAGACAAGGGCAAGCGCGGCCAGAGCCAGGTCGTGGGAGCGGGATCGCGACAGGATGTCGGCCAGCACCAGCGCGGCCCTGCCATTGCCCGGTTCCGCCACCAGCGCCGCGCGCGCCAGCGTGACGGCCACGGGCCCGCCCTCGTCTGCCGCCAGATCTGCCGCCACGCGGCCCAGCAGACGCGACACGCCGAAGCCGGCGACCAGCAGGCGACGTTCCCGAGGGTCAAGAAGCACGTCCCGCACCGCTCCCCCCTCACCGAGCAGGGCCGCCGCCTCGTCCCGCCTTCCACGGGCCACCAGAGCTTGGGCCGCGGTCACGCGGACGTCGATGGGCAAGGCCGCACCGCCCATCGCCTGGAGCCGTTCCAGACCGTCCTCCACCGGCCCGTCCACCAGCAACCGCAACGCCTGCGCCTCCGACGCGAGGCGACGCGCGGCGGGATCGACCCCGGAAAGCGTCGTCGCGGACGAACGCGGCTCGGCCCAGACACGAAGCGCCGGACCGAGGATGGCAAGCGTTGTCCCCGACAAGGCAGCCACTGCCTTGTCCATGGCCGCCCGATCGCCGCCCCACGCGGCCCGCGCGAGCGGCAGCAGTGCCGCGTCCGGCGGCGCGACGCCGGCACGCCGGAGCGTCGCGGCCGCTCGCTCCGCCAGCACCATGTCACCGATGCGCAACGCCGCACGATAGGTCCGCACAGCCACCGCGGGATCGTCGGGCGCGGCGGACAAGAGGCGGGCAGGGACCGCTGCGGTGTCGGAGCCGGGCTCGCCCACGCGAGCGACTACATAATCCCTGAGTCCCGGAACATCAGCCGCCGCCGTCCCGTGCAACAGAAAGGCGACAGCCGCCGTCCAGCCGCTACATGTTCGGGTAGTTCGGCCCACCGCCACCCTCTGGCACCACCCAGTTGATGTTCTGCATCGGGTCCTTGATGTCGCACGTCTTGCAGTGGACGCAGTTCTGGGCGTTGATGACGAACTTCGGATCGTCCGTGTCCTCGCCCACGACCTCGTACACGCCGGCCGGGCAGTAACGCTGAGCCGGCTCGTCAAACATCGGCAGGTCGTAGGTGATCGGCAGGTCGGGATCGCGCAGCGTCAGATGGACCGGCTGGTCCTCCTCGTGGTTCGTGTTCGACAGGAACACGGACGACAGCCGGTCAAAGGTCAGCTTGCCGTCGGGCTTGGGATAGTCGATCGGCCGGACTAGGTCCTTGCGCCACAGCTGCTCGTTGTCGAGGTGGTGACCGAGCGTGAACGGCATCCTAAGCCCGAAATGCTCCATCCACATCATCGCGCCCGACAGGCCGGAACCGATGAAGTCGCCGAACTTCTTCACGGTCGGTACCACGTTGCGGACCACCGACAGCTCCTTCTTGAGCCAGCTGCGGTCGAACGCCTCCGGATAGGCGGTCAGCTCGTCATGCTCGCGGCCGGCCTGGATCGCCTCGAAGGCCGCCTCCGCGGCCATCATGGCCGACTTCTGCGCACCATGGACGCCCTTGATGCGCGGCACGTTCAGGAAGCCCGCCGAACAACCGATCAGCACGCCGCCCGGAAAGGTCAGCTTGGGAATGGATTGAAGGCCGCCATCGTTGATGGCGCGCGCACCGTAGGAAACGCGCTTGCCGCCCTCAAGCAGTTCCTGAATCGCCGGGTGTGTCTTCCAACGCTGCATCTCGTGGAACGGCGACAGGTACGGGTTGGTGTAGCTCAGCCAAGTGACGAAGCCGATCGACACCTGGTTGTTCGCCTGGTGGTAGATCCACCCGCCACCGTTCGAGCCTTCGGTCTCCGAGAGCGGCCAGCCCTGCGTGTGGATAACGCGGCCCGGAACGTGCTTGGCGGGATCGATGTCCCACAGCTCCTTGATGCCGATGCCGTAAACCTGGGGCTGGCTGTCGCGCGCCAGATCGAAATTGCGTATGGTCTCCTTGGTCAGGTGGCCGCGCGCACCTTCTGACAGGAAGACGTACTTGGCGTGCAGTTCCAGGCCCGGCTGCCAGTCCGGCTTGCGCTGCCCGTCGCGCGCCACGCCCATGTCGCCGGTCGCAACGCCCTTCACGCGACCCCCGTCGTCGAACAGGATCTCCGCGGCGGCGAAGCCGGGGAAGATCTCGACGCCGAGTTCCTCGGCCCGGCCGGCCAGCCAGCGGCACAGATTGCCGAGCGACACGGTATAGGTGCCCTTGTTGTGCAGGAAGGGTGGCGTCCACAGGTGTGGCAGGTCGACCTTGCGATTCTTGCTGAGCACCCAGTGATAGTTCTCGGTCACCGGCGTCTCCGCCAGCGGACAGTCGGTGTCCCGCCAGTCCGGTATCAACTCGTCCATGGAACGGGGATCGACCACCGCGCCCGAGAGGATGTGGGCGCCGACCTCCGACCCCTTTTCCAGCACGCAGACGCTGAGTTCGGCACCGGCTTCCTGCGCCAGCTGCTTCAGGCGGATCGCGGCGGTCAGCCCGGCGGGACCGGCACCGACGATCACCACGTCATAGGGCATCGACTCGCGTTCGCTCATCTTTCACTCCAAAGCCGCGGGCGCAGGATCGGGCGATCCGGCGCACAAGCGCAACTGTCCATCTCGCAAGACTCGATCCCGCAGATTGACTAACGCGTCAACCACGGGCCAGGAAACATATGGTGGGGGCGAACCAGATTTTCGAGGCTGACCTTTACGCCAGCGTGCTGGAATGGTGGCAGGACGCGGGCGTGGACATACTCGTGGATAGAAATCCACGCGACTGGTTCGCTCAACCGGCCGCGCCTCCCGTGGCCAGCGGAAGCGCGCCACAGCCTACCGCTCTCACACCGAGAGCCTCACTTCCGGACACGCTTGAGGCATTTCTCGCCTGGCGGACCGGGCCCGACGCACCCGACGCCGCATGGGGCGGCGACCCGGTGCTGGCGCACGGCTCGAGGGACGCGGAGATCATGGTGCTGCTCGACCAGCCCGATCGTGACGATTGCTCGGCGGGTCTGCTGCTGTCGGGTGCGGCGGGCCGGCTGTTCGACCGGATGCTCGCCTCCGTCGGGCTGTCGCGCGACGCGGTGTACGTCGCGGCGGTATGTGCCCGGCGCTCCGCCACCGGTCGTCCCGCCCGCGGCAGCGAGGCGCGCCTGGCCGAGGTGGCGCTGCACCATCTGTCGCTGGTGGCCCCGAAACGCCTATTGCTGCTGGGTGACGCGGCCAGCCGTGCCGTGCTCGCGTCGGACGCGTCGGCCGCCCGCGGGATTTTACATTCGGTTGACCATAAAGGGGGAAAGAGCGGCGCGGTCGCCAGCTTCCACCCCCGCTTCCTGCTGCAAAGGCCGGCGGCAAAGGCGGAAGCGTGGCGCGACTTGCGACTGCTGAGGTTCGGGGACGGAAATTGAAGCCAAGGTCTCTCCTGCTCGCCGCCCTGCTGGCCGCCGCCCCGGCCTGGGCGGAGCCGCCCGCCGCCGTTGACGTGGCCCGCGCCCGCATCCCGGCTCAGCTCGACCAGGCGCAACGCGAGTCGTACCGACAGGTCTTCAGCGCCATTCGCGAAGGACGTTGGACGGACGCGCAGCTGGCGCTGGACGCCGCGCCGCCGGGCCCGCTCCATGCCGTGGCCCGCGCCGAGCTCTTCACGGCCAAGGGATCGCCGCGGGTCGAGCTGGAACAGCTGGTCGCCCTCCTGAACCAGGCGCCGGAGCTGCCGGAAGCCGGTGCATTGACGCGGCTCGCCAAGGCGCGCGGCGCGATTGCCCTGCCTCCTCTGCCAATCGCGCAGACGCTGATCTGGCAGGATGGTGCCCCCCGGCGGGCGCGGGCCAAGGCTGTCAACAGCGACCTGGTGGCGGCCGACCTCGCCGTCAGGATGCAGCCCCTGGTCAAGGCGGACCTGGGTGCGGAGGCGCAAGCGCTGCTGGAATCGACGACTGGCCTCAGCCCGGAGGCGCTGACCGAATGGCAGGCTCGCGTCGCTTGGATGTACTTCCTGTCCGGCAACGACGCGGACGCGCAGGCCATGGGTATCAAGGCCGCGGGCGGGACGGGCGATTGGGCGGTGCAGGGCCGCTGGACCCAGGCGCTTTCCGCCTGGCGAACGGGCGACTGCGCCAACGCCGGCACGGGATTCGAGAGCGTGGCGGCGCGCGCCGGCGACGTGGATATGCGCGCGGCCGGCCTCTACTGGACGAGCCGGGCCGACATGGCGTGCGGCCGCCCGGACCGGGTCGAGGCGCGGCTGAAGTCGGCGGCCCAGTTCCCCGAGAGCTTTTATGGCCAGATCGCCGCGCAGGCATTGGGTCTGCGACCGAAGGTGGCCCCGCAAGGGCGCGTGGTCGCGGGCGATTGGGCCATGCTGGACAAGCGGCCCAATGTCCGGGTCGCCGCCGCGCTGGTCGAACTAGGCGAAACGGAGCTGGCGGACGCGGTGATCCGCCAACAGGCACGCATCGGACCGCCGTCGGAGTTCGGCGGCCTTGCACGGCTGGCGGACGCGCTTGACCTGCCCGCCACCGCCGTGTGGCTGGCGCATAACTGCCCCAGCGGGGTCACACCGGCCGCCGAGGCGCGCTATCCCCGGCCGAGCTGGTCGCCGGACAGCGGCTGGCGGGTCGACCGGGCGCTGGTCTACGCCCACACACTCCAAGAGTCGGGTTTCCGCAACAAGGTGGTCAGCCCCGCCGGCGCCTATGGCCTCATGCAGATCATGCCAGCGACCGCGACCGACTTCGCCCGCGAACGCGGCATGCCTGTGGTCGACAAGTCGCAGCTGTCACGGCCGAGCTTCAACATGGACGTGGGTCAGCGCCAGCTGGAACGCCTGCGCGACATGGGCCTGACCGGCGGCCTGCTGCCCAAGGTGATCGCCGCCTACAATGCCGGCCCCAAGCCGGTGGGGGAGTGGAACGGGCTGGTCCGCGACAACGGCGATCCGCTGCTCTACATCGAGTCCATTCCGTACTGGGAAACGCGCGGCTACGTCACCACCGTGCTGCGGAACTATTGGATGTACGAGGGACAGTCGGGCCGTCCCGCCTCCACCAGCCGGACCGCGCTGGCACAGGGCATGTGGCCGCGCTTTCCCGGCCTTTCCGGTCCCAGTGCCGTGCGCCTGAACGCGCAGCCGGATCGGAACGCCGTGGCGAGCGCCGGGGGCGTCACCAATGCCAATTGACGAGACGCGCCCCTTTCACCCGGTCCGCATCGCCGTCCTGACCGTTTCCGACACGCGTGGGCCAGGCGACGACCGGTCGGGCGATACGCTGGTCGAGCGCCTGACGGCCGCCGGCCATGTCCTGGCCGACCGCGCGATCGAGCGCGACGAGGCGGACGCGATCGTCGCGCGCCTGGAACGCTGGATCGACGATCCGGCGGTGGACTGCGTCGTCACCACCGGCGGCACGGGCGTGACCGGGCGGGACGTGACACCCGAGGCGGTGGCCCGCGTCGCGACCAAGATGATCGAGGGTTTCGGCGAGCTTTTCCGCTGGCTCAGCCATGCCAAGATCGGCACGTCCACGATCCAGTCGCGCGCGTGTGCCTGCGTGGCGCGCGGTACCTACATCTTCGCGCTGCCCGGCTCGACGGGCGCGGTGAAGGACGGGTGGGACGGCATCCTTCGCGACCAGCTGGACAGCCGGCATCGCCCCTGCAACTTCGTGGAACTGATGCCGCGCCTGACGGAGCGGTGAACCCACCTGCCCAGGGTCGCGACATGGAATGGGCACGCACAGACATACGCCATGGACCGACCAGGCAAATCGCATCGCTCGCTCCAATCCCGCTTGGGACCGGGGGTGGACGATCGGAAACGTGAAAGCGTGCTTCCCGGATCGATAATTGTGGTGTGGATCAGCTTGAGGTCACGATCCGTGCCGGCTTTCCGCCTGCAATCGTCATGAACGAAGCGCCACGCACGGCAATGCGTTCACCCGCCTTCATGGATCCGAGATCGGTAGCCGGGATACCGATCCTTTCATAAACCGCCAGCACCAATCATATCGATCGTGTTCGCCTATAGCGCGGGCTTGTATCGTCGTTACCGGCCCTTCGTGTCCGCCTCCGCGTGCCAAGACACGCTAGCGGAAACCAGCGCATCCATCGTCGGTGCGAGGCAGGCGCGAGCCTCTTCCGATGTTCAAACCTTGGGAGCACAGATGAGTGCCGCATCACAGACCATGGCGTCGCCCGGCGGATCACCAATGCGACGCTTGAAGATGCAGCGACCGGCGCCGGTCCTGGGATCATATCTGATCGTGACGTTCAAACGCCTTAGCCGTTCAGGACGCCTGGCGGTGACGACGATCTCGTCTTTGGGAGCAATAGTCTGTACCGACCAGGGTCGTGCCACCGATCGCGACAAGGATCGGTGGAAGGGTCACCGGCGCGAGCCGAGCGCATGCACCAGGCGCAGGCCTAGATTGTCGATGCCGGGGTTCGTCTCGCTGAAGATCTGGCGATGGCTGAAATGCTCCCACGCGAGCTCGACCGCCCAGCGCGGGTCGATCCGCACGCCCAGCGACGCGTTGGGGTTAAACAGCAGCTGCGAGCCGAACGAGGTGCGCCGCCGATAGATGTCATACCGACGCAAGGATTCATCGCGCGACAAGCCGGGCGCAAAAGGATCCGGAGTGAAGCGGTAACCGTCAATCACGGTCAGGCCGATGCCGACCTGTCCATAGACGCGGCCGCGAAGGACATGTTGGCGCCACTCCGCGCCCACAGTGGCGAAACCGGTGCGGCCAGCAGTGCTGATCTGTAGCTTGGCCGTAAGCCGGGGTTTGAGCAGCACCCGGAGCGGTGCGGTGCGGCCAACGAGTTGAACGTCGACCGTGCCGTCCTCCTCCGCGCCCTCAACCAAGACGCCGGCGGGTGTCCGGGGAAAGAACAGCCGCTCGCCGAGCGGGTGGAAGTTGGCGCCATGTTCGAAGATGCCGAACGCGATCTCCGGCCCGCGGTTCGTTTCTGGCGTTCCGGCCTGCTCCTGCGCCGCAGCCGCCACCGGCACGAGCAGCCATCCCCACCACGCCAAGCGCTTCATGTATCGCCTCCCTCTCGCGTCCGCCCTTGCCGGAACATGTTGCCCATGATGTAATATCAACATTCATTGTCGTAAAACAGAAAGTGATAGCTGTTGGACAGATATGGACTGTCGCGTGGCAAACGTGCCGCCGTGCGGGTCATCGCGTTGTTCTTCTTCGCGCTCGGTGCCGTCGAGATCGCAGAGGTGCCACTGCCGCTGGTGGCACCCGGTTATATCGGTTGGGGCTGGAGCCCAGGGCACGGCTTGGTCGGCGAGCCGGAGGCGCTGCTGCCGGAGGCCGCGCGGTTCAGGCTCGTAGCCGATCCAGCCATCAAGACGCGCTACATACGGCGGCTAGAAACCCGCGACGTGCGAACCGCCCACTTCCTCTTCACCCTGCTCATCGACGTCCCGGTGATCGTCATCCTGTGCGGGATGGGAATGGCGCTCTGGCGATCCACGCGGCTGGTGTCCGACGCGGTCGAATCCGGCCTGCCTTGGCTGATGGCCGTGGGGTGGGCATGCGTCGCGGTGTCGTTGGCCCTGCCGATCGTGGATGGTTTCCGGACGGGATTGCTGATGCAGGGCGTTCTGCCCGACCACGACGTCTTCTGGTATGATCCCGATACCAGCGGCACGACCTATGTCATGCTTCTGATCGCCGCGGGCATCCTGGCGGCGACGTGGACGATCTCGGCGGGGCTCAGGGCACGCGCAGACATGGCCGAAATTTTCTGATGCCCGTGATCGTCAACCTCGACGTCATGCTCGCCCGACGCAAGGTCCGTTCCAAGGAACTGGCCGAGGCGATCGGGATAACCGAGTCGAACCTGTCGCTGCTGAAATCGGGCAAGGTGAAGGGAGTGCGTTTCGCTACGCTGGCAGCGATCTGCCACTATCTCCATTGCGAGCCGGGGGACCTGCTCGGCTATGAACGGTCGCACAAGGACGCGCAGGCTGGCGGGGAGCCATCGCCATAACCCCTCGTCCCGACGTCGAGACGTCAGCCGCGACGTTGCCATCGAGGCCAGCGCCCGTGCTCACATATGGCGGTTGCGCGACAATCTCTGCCGGTTTGCCGGATTGTACAACAATCGGTCTGCGCGAATTTTTTCCGACAGGGCGGGCGCATCTTTGTGCCCGTCCCATGTCATGGCCCCTGCCCGCTCGTGGCCTCAGGTCAGGGGTGACGAGGATACGCTCCGCCGCCCCTTGTCAGGGCGTCGGCGTCTTCTTCTCTACCTGGGCGGTCGTGACCGGCGGGCCCTTGGCGATCCGGGCCTGAAGCGTCGTGGCGTCGGCACAGCCGCCCTTGCACAGCGTGCGGATGCGCTGGAGGTTGACGCGGGCCTGGGCCAGCGCGCCCTTGGCGACCAGCGCCTCGCCCTGCCCTCGCAACGCGGCCACGTCGTTCGGCTCCAGCAGCAACGCCTCGCGATACAGGCGGATCGCCTTGCCGGGCAGGTCGCGGGCATTAGCCACTTCGGCCAGCAGGATAAAGCCCGCCCGATTGCGCGGGTCCACGGTGACGGCCGTCTCCACCAGGTCGGTCGCGCCGTCCAGATTGCCGGCGGCACGCGCCGCGCGCCCCTCGGCCAGCAGCTTCATGGACCGGGAATCGATCTGGTCGTCCGGCCGCTGGCCGTGCAGCGAGGCGGAGATCGACAACAGGCTGAGACCGATCGCGGCCGCCACGGTCGAATAGCGCATGATCGTCTCCGGATAGGTCACTGGCCGTCGGGCTAGCATGGCCGCCTGAGCCGTGCGACGTAAAATCCATCCGTTCCGTCACTTGCGGGCGTCAGGCGAGCGCCGGCGCCCCGTTCCCGTCCGAACGGCAGGTGGAGCGGATCGGCCGTCCAGCCGGGATGGCGGTCCAGGAACGACGCGGCCCGGTCCCGCCCCTCCTCGTCCAGCAGCGAGCAGACGACGTGAACCAGCACGCCGCCCGGCCGCACCAGCGCCGCGCCGACGTCCAGCAGGTGCGACTGGAGAGCCGCCAGCCGAAACAGCCGATCGGGGGTCAGCCGCCAGCGCGCCTCCGGGTTGCGGCGCCAGGTGCCGGTTCCCGAGCAGGGGGCGTCCACCAGCACGCGGTCGGCCCGGTCACGCCAGTCCGCCAGCCCGTCCGCCTCCCGACCGGGATCGAGCAGGCGCGTCTCCACGATCGACACGCCGGCTCGCACCGCCCGCGGGGCCAGCCGGGACAGGCGGGAGCGATCCGCGTCGGCGGCCAGGATCGTGCCGTTGTTCGCCATGGCGGCGGCCAGCGCCAGCGTCTTGCCGCCGCCACCCGCGCAGAGGTCCACCACCTGTTCGCCCGACCTGGCGCCGACGGCCAGCGCGACGGCCTGGCTGCCGGCGTCCTGCACCTCCACCATGCCGGCGAGCGGCGACACGTCGGTGCCCGCGGCAAGCCTGCGCGCCTGGGGCAGGCCGAGGATCGGCTCCGCGCCGGCCAAGTCGACCGGCCTGGATGCCAGCGCGTTGATCCGCACGTCCAGCGGTGCGCGGGCGACCAGGGCGTCAAGTTCGTCCCCCTCCACGTCCGAAGCACCCAGCCGATCCACGAGCCAGCGCGGCGCCACGCCGACCTGGGCCACGGGCTCGTCCGCGACGGGAACGGCCGCCCCGCGCGGCGAGCCGTCGAAACCGGCGGCGACCGCCTCGTCGCAGGCCGCCAGCGCCAGCATGGCCGCGCGTCCGGACACCGGCCGCTCGCCGCACAGGCGGATGGCGGCGAACAGCAGCTGGCGCACGGCACGCCGGTCCTTGGAACCGGCGTAGCGGCGCTGGGCGAAATAACGGGAAGCCAGAACGTCGGCCGCAGGCCCGTTGTCGCGCGCGGCGGCGATCACCTGGTCCAGCAGTTCGATCGCGGCCTGGGTGCGGGCGGCGGGAGTCACGGTCAGCGCGTCGGGTAGTTCGGCGCCTCGCGCGTGATGGACACGTCGTGGACGTGGCTTTCCTGGAGTCCGGCACCCGTGATCTGCACGAAGCGCGCCCGGTCGCGCAGGTCCTTCAGCGTCGGCGATCCGGTATAACCCATCGCCGCCTTCACGCCGCCCACCAGCTGGTGGATCACGTCGCGCGCCGCCCCCTTATAGGGCACCTGGCCCTCGATCCCCTCCGGCACCAGCTTCAGCTGGTCCTTAATGTCCTGCTGGAAATAGCGGTCGGCCGAACCCTTGGCCATCGCGCCCACCGAGCCCATGCCGCGATACGCCTTGTAGGCGCGCCCCTGGTAGAGGAACGTCTCGCCCGGCGCCTCCTCCGTGCCAGCCAGCAACGATCCGACCATCACCGCCGACGCGCCGGCGGCCAGCGCCTTGGCCACGTCGCCCGACGTGCGGATGCCGCCGTCCGCGATCACGGGCACGCCCGCCGCCAAACCGGCCGCGGCGCAGTCCATCACGGCGGTCAGCTGCGGCACGCCGACGCCGGCGACCACGCGCGTGGTGCAGATGGAACCGGGACCGATGCCGACCTTTACCGCGTCCGCGCCCGCTTCGATCAGGGCGCGCGTGGCGTCGGCGGTGGCGACGTTGCCGGCGACCACCTGCACCTCGTTGGACAGGCGCTTCACGCGCTCCACGGCGCGGGCCACGTCGCGATTGTGGCCGTGCGCGGTGTCGATGACGATCAGGTCGACCTCCGCATCGACCAGGGCGGCGGTGCGGTCATAGCCGGCATCGCCCACCGTGGTCGCCGCCGCCACGCGCAGCCGCCCCGCCCAGTCCTTGGTCGCGTGCGGGTAAGTAACGGCTTTCTCGATGTCCTTGACGGTGATGAGGCCAACGCAGCGATACGCCTCGTCCACCACCAGCAGCTTCTCGATACGGCGCTGGTGCAGCAGGCGGCGTGCCTCGTCTCGACTGACGCCCGCGGCCACCGTGGCGAGGTTCTCGCTGGTCATCAGTTCGGACACGGGCTGGTCCGGACGGTCGGCGAAGCGCACGTCGCGGTTGGTCAGGATGCCGACCAGCCGGCCGCCGTCGGCCACCACGGGGATGCCGCTGATCCGGTTGTCGGTCATCAGCTGGCGCGCCTCGGCCAGCGTGGCGGAGGCGGCGATGGTGATGGGGTTCACCACCATGCCGCTCTCGAACCGCTTCACCTGGCGGGCGGCGGCGACCTGCTGTTCCACCGACAGGTTGCGGTGAAGGACGCCGATGCCGCCCAGCTGCGCCATGACGATCGCCATCTCCGCCTCCGTCACCGTGTCCATGGCGGCGGACAGAAAGGGAATGTTGAGCGCGATGTCGCGCGTCACCTGGGTGCGCGGGTCAGCCTGGCTGGGCAGGACCTCCGACTCCGCGGGGTATAGCAGGACGTCGTCGAAGGTGAGGCCGAGGGGTATCTGCATGGCGCCCCTTAGCCGCCTCGGCGCGGCTTCGCTAGGGCGGGCCGGAGTGCTCCGGTTGGGGCACTCCGGGAGCCGTCAGGCAGCCTGGTCCACCTTTGGAGCCGCAGCACGGACGCCCTCGTCCACATGCTCCGCGAACTGCGAGAAATTGTCCACGAACAGGTCCACCAGCCTGGCGGCCGTGGCATCGTACTCCGCCTTGTTCGCCCAGGTCTCTCGCGGATCCAGGATGGAGCCGTCCACCCCCGGCACGCTGACCGGCACCGCGAAGCCGAAGTTGGGATCGGTCCGGAACTCCGCATCCGCCAGGCTGCCGTCCAATGCCGCGTTGAGCAGCGCGCGCGTCGCCTTGATGGGCATGCGATGGCCCACGCCGTACTTGCCGCCCGTCCAGCCGGTGTTGACCAGCCAGCAATCCACGCCCCCCTTCGCGATCCGCTCCTTGAGGAGGTTGCCGTAAACGGATGGGTGACGCGGCATGAACGGTGCGCCGAAGCAGGTGGAGAAGGTCGCGTCCGGCTCTGTCACGCCGATCTCCGTTCCCGCCACGCGCGCTGTGTAACCGGACAGGAAGTGATACATGGCCTGGTCTGGCGTCAGCTTCGCGATCGGCGGCAGCACGCCGTACGCGTCCGCGGTCAGGAAGATGACGTTGGCCGGGACCGGACCCAGGTTCTTCTCCGACGTGTTCGGAATAAAGTCGAGCGGGTAGACGCCGCGGCTATTCTCCGCCAGGCTTGCGTCGTGCAGGTCGAGCTGGCGGGTGACCGGGTCCATGACCACGTTCTCCAGCAGCGTGCCGAAGCGCTTGGTGGTCGCGAAGATCTCCGGCTCCGCGTCGGGCGACAGGCGGATCATCTTGGCATAGCAGCCTCCTTCGAAATTGAAGACTGCCGTGTCTGACCAGCCATGCTCGTCGTCGCCGATCAGCGTGCGGCTGGCATCCGCCGACAGCGTGGTCTTGCCGGTGCCGGACAGGCCGAAGAAAACCGCGGTGCGTCCGTCCGGCCCGACATTGGCCGAACAGTGCATGGGCATCACGCCGGTGCGCGGCAGCAGATAGTTCAAGAGGCCGAACACCGACTTCTTCATCTCGCCGCCATAGCGCGTACCGCCGATCAGGATCAGCTTCTCGGTCAGGTTGACCGCGATAACCGTTTCCGACCGGGTGCCGTGGCGCGCAGGATCTGCGCGGAAGCTGGGCAGATCGATGATGGTATATTCCGCCTCGAAGCCCTTCAGCTCGGCCTCTACGGGGCGTACCAGCATGGTACGAATGAACAGGTTGTGCCAGGCAAGCTCGTTCACCACGCGGACGTTGACGCGGTTCTCGGGCTGGGAACCGCCGTAGAGGTCCTGAACGAACAGGTCCTCCTTTTCGTGGAGCGCGGCGAGGAAATCGTCCTTAAGCGCGGCGAAATGCGCGGGCTCCATAGGCTTGTTGGACTTGCCCCACCAGACGGTGTCGGCAGTCTCGGCATCGCGGACGATGAACTTGTCCTGGGCGGAGCGCCCGGTATGCGCGCCGGTCTCCACAACCAGCGGGCCATCGGCGGCCAGCTTGCCCTCTCCCCGAGCGACAGCCGTTTCGACCAGCTTGGCGGACACCAGGTTCCAATGCAGCGTCGCTCGCGTCTTGATCCCCTGAGCGGACAGGTCGGCGTCCGGAATTCGCTCGTTCAACTCTTGATCCTCCAAGCATGTCGACGCCGCACGACCTGGGGAGCCGCCGTGTGCGCCGATCCTCTTCCTTCGCCTGTCTTAGGCCAAGGTCCGGTTGGGGGTCAAACAAGCGCCCGGCCGTCGAGCGCCCGGCTGTTGAGCATGGGACCGGTTTGGACTAGCCGGGCCCAATGTCCGCGACCATCGCGCTCGTCGATGACGATCGCAACATCCTGACGTCGGTTTCCATCGCCCTCCAGGCGGAAGGTTTCCTGACGCGCGTCTATTCGGACGGCGAAACCGCGCTCAAGGCCTTTGCGGATAACGCGCCCGACCTGGCCGTGCTGGACATAAAGATGCCCCGCATGGATGGGCTGGAGCTGCTGCGGCGCCTGCGGGAGCGCAGCCAGCTGCCCGTGATCTTCCTGACCAGCAAGGACGACGAGCTGGACGAGGCGCTGGGACTGGCGATGGGCGCGGACGATTATATCGCCAAGCCGTTCAGCCAGCGCCTGCTGATCGCGCGCATCCGCGCGATCCTGCGCCGAACGGAGGCGCGCGGCATGGGCGAGCTACGTTCCGACGCCAACGAGAGTGTTGCCGCGGGCGAGCCGCTGGCGCGCGGTCGGCTGTTGATGGACCCGGCGCGTCACCGGACGAGCTGGGCGGGGCAACCGGTGACGCTGACCGTGACCGAATTCATGATCCTGGAAACGCTGGCGCAGCGGCCGGGCGTGGTGAAGACCCGCAACCAGCTGATGGACGCCGCCTATCAAGACGACATCTATGTCGACGACCGCACGATCGACAGCCACATAAAGCGGCTCCGTCGCAAGTTCCGCGAAGTGGACCCACAGTTCGATTCTATCGAGACGCTGTACGGTGCCGGGTATCGCTTCTCCGACGACTGACGATGCGGGCCGCGGCCGGTCGGGCTGGGGGTCGAGATATGCCTCGCTCACGGGGCGCATCCTGGCGCTCAACATCCTGGTGCTGCTGCTGCTGGCCGGCGGCTTCTTCTACCTCGACTCTTACCGCGCCCGGCTGGTGGACAGCCGAACCGAGCAGGTGGCCCGGGAGGCGGGGCTGATCGCCATCGCGCTCCAGGGCGTCCGGCCGAACCGGCGCGACCCGCTGCTGCTGCGGCTGGCAGGCGACACGGACGCCAGGCTGCGCGTGTTCAACAAATACGGGCTCCCGGATGTGGACAGCCGGACGCTTGGCCTGAGCAACTTCGTGCTGCTGGACCCGGACAAGCAGGGTTGGGACCAGCGCGTCGCCCGCTTCCTGGACGCAGGCATCGACACGGTGGCAGGCACGCCTCGCGTGCCGCTCTATCGCGAACGGGCGGTCGGTTCGGGCTGGCCCGACGTGCGGGAGGCGGCCGATACGGGCGGAATCGCAACCAGTGTGTGGCGCGCGCCGGACCGCACGCCCGTGCTGACCGCCGCCGCCCGGATGCGCGACGGCAGCGTGGTGCTGCTGGCCACCAACGCGCGCGACATAACGGAGACGGTCCGCGTGGAGCGGTTCCGGCTGGCGCTGGTGCTGGCGGCGGCGACGGGCGTGTCCGTGTCGCTGTCGCTGTTCCTGGCGGGCACCATCGTCAGCCCGCTTCGCCGCCTGGCACGCGCCGCGGTGCAGGTCCGGCTGGGCCGCGCGCGCGAGGTGGTGGTGCCCCGGCTACCCGACCGCGCGGACGAGCTGGGGCAGCTGGCCCGCGCCGTGTCCGACATGACGCTGGCGCTGCGCGCGCGCATCGACGCGACCGAGGCGTTCGCCGCGGACGTGACGCACGAGCTGAAGAACCCCCTCGCCTCGCTGCGATCCGCCGTGGAGGGGCTGGGACGCGTAAAGGACCCTGCCCTGGCCGAACAGCTGCTGGACATCGTCCGCGACGACGTACGCCGGCTCGACCGGCTCATCACCGACATCTCCGAGGCGTCCCGCCTGGACGCCCAGCTGAGCCGCGCGACGTTCGAGAATGTGGACCTCATCAGCCTGATCCAGGGCCTGCTGGCGCAGCGCGCGCAACGCGGCGATCCGGGTGGCATAAGGTACGCATTCGAATGGCCGTCCGGCATCCAATCGGTGGTGCTGGCGGAAGGCGCGCGGCTGGAGCGGGTATTCGAGAACCTGCTGGACAACGCCGCCTCCTTTTCCCCGCCCGCCGGGCTGGTGCGGGTCGCCGCGGAGCAGGACGGGCGCGACCTGCTGGTCCAGGTCGAGGACGAGGGGCCGGGCGTGCCCCCGGACGAGCGGGAGGCGGTGTTTCGACGGTTCCAGTCGATCCGCCCGTCCAGCGAGGCGTTCGGCCAGCATTCGGGTCTGGGCCTCGCCATCGCGCGGACCATCGTGGAGGGGCATGGCGGCACGATCGTGGTCGCCGATCGCCGGGACGCCGGACCGGGCGCCCGCTTCGAGGTCCGACTGCCCTTGGCGGAAGCGGCCTGAGCGCGTGCCGGAACCCGCACATGTCGACCGCGGCGCCGATCCATCCGTCGCGCGCGAGTTGATCCACGGAACCGCCGTCGTCATTGGCGACCGGGCCGTGCTGATCTGCGGCCCGTCGGGCGCCGGCAAGTCCGACCTGGCGCTTCGCCTGATCGATCGCGGCGCCCTGTTGGTGGCGGACGACCAGGTGATCGTGGAGGCCGCGTCACCGGGTGCGATAGCGAGGGTTCCGGTCCGGATCGCGGGGCGGATAGAGGTCCGGGGGCTGGGTTTGATCGACGTGGCACATGCGGACCGGGCGCCGCTCGGCCTATGGGTGGACCTGGGGCCCGAGACGGAGCGGATGCCCGAGCAGCGGTTTCGGACGGTGGCCGGTGTCCGCATCGATGCCGTGACGATCGATCCCCGGCCCGCATCCGCGCCCGTCAAGGTCGAGTGGGCGCTTCAACATCTTCCGTGGAGGAACCGCTGATGCCTTGTTCGGGCGCTTGTTCGGGTAACGTGCTGCTCGTCACCGGCATGTCGGGCGCCGGCAAGTCCACAGTGCTCCGCACGCTGGAAGATGCGGGCTGGGAGGTGGTGGACAACCTGCCGCTGACGCTGCTGGAACGGATGCTAGCACCGGTGGGGGGTGCCAACGAGCCGCGCCCGCTGGCGATCGGCATTGGCGCACAGACCCGTGGCTTCGATCCGAGCCGGCTGGCGTCGTCGATCCGCGATCCGGCGGCCGACCTGCGCCATCGCGTGGCCGTCTTGTTCCTGGACTGCGCCGCTCCCGAGCTGGAGCGGCGCTATTCGGAAACGCGGCGGCGCCACCCGCTGGCGCCGGACCGCCCGGCGGATGACGGCATCGCGCGCGAGCGCGAATTGCTGGAGCCGCTGCGCCGCACCGCGGACCGGCTGATCGACACCACGCAGCTCACGTCCAACCAGCTGGCCCAGGAGGTGCGCGACACGGTGGCGGGCGGCGACCGGCCCGGCCCGACGCTGACGGTGCAGAGCTTCGGCTTCTCGCGCGGGCTGCCGAGGGGCGCGGACCTGGTGTTCGACGTGCGCTTCCTCCGCAACCCGCACTGGGTGCCTGATCTGAAGCCGGGAACCGGGCTGGACCCGGAGGTTGCCGCCTATGTCGCGGCCGATCCCGCCTATGAGGAGGCGGTCGGACGGTTCGAAGAGCTGCTGTTGGTGCTGCTTCCCCGCTACAAGGCGGGGGGTAAGAGCTATGTCACGGTGGCGATCGGGTGTACCGGGGGGAGACACCGGTCGGTTCACGTGGCCGACCGGATCGCGCGGCGCTTGCGCGAGGCGGGTTTCTCCCCCACCGTGCAGCATCGCGATCTGCGGGAGGAACCGCAGGACTCGCTGGAAGGAACGCCGGCCGGCCGATGAGGGATTGCTGTAGCCTATGATCGGGCTTGTGCTGGTAACGCACGGCCGGCTCGCGGACGAGTTCGTGACGGCAATGGAGCATGTGGTCGGGCGGCAGGAGCGCGTGGCCGCGATCAACATCGGGCCGGAAGACGACATGGAGGGCCGGCGCGCGGACATCGCCGAAGCCATCGCGCGCGTCGACGTGGGCCGAGGCGTGATCGTGCTGACGGACCTGTTCGGCGGAACGCCGTCCAACCTGGCGATTTCGCTGATGGAGCGCGGGCGCGTGGAGGTCATCGCGGGCATCAACCTTCCCATGCTGATCCGACTGGAATCGGCCCGAAAGGCGATGAAGGTGGGCGATGCCGTGGCCGCCGCGCGCGACGCGGGGCGCAAGTACATCTCTGTTGCCTCCGAGGTGCTGGGCGAGGCGGCTGCATGAAGGTAGGTGCATGAGCGGGGTCAGCCGCACGGTGCGGATCACCAACCGGCGCGGGCTGCACGCGCGCGCATCGGCCAAGTTCGTGACGCTCGCCAGCGGCCAGCCGGTCGAGCTTCGCGTCGGCAAGGATGGATCGGAGGTCACGGGCACCTCCATCATGGGGCTGATGATGCTGGGCGCCGCCATGGGCGACAGCATCACCATCAGCGCCACCGGCGAGGGTGCGGACGCAGCCGTCACCGCGCTTTGCGGGCTGGTCGAGAACAAGTTCGGCGAGGACTGAACCCCTCCCCTCATGCCCCGGACGATCACCGCCTTCTCCAACCCGCTGGTCAAGCGGGTGCAGCAGCTTCGCGACAAGCGGCACCGGCGCGAGCAGGGCCAGTTCCTGGCGGAAGGGCTCCGCATCCTGACGGAGGCGCGCGACGCCGGGCAGCTGCCAAGCCTGATGTTCTTCGCGGCGGCGAGCGCCGGGCACCCGCTGGTGCGGACGCTGGTCGCCGAGGTGGAGGCGGCGGGCGGCGAGGCGGTGGAGACGGTGCCGGACATCCTGTCCAAGCTGTCGGGCAAGGACAATCCGCAGGCCGTGGTGGGCGTGTTCGACGAGCTGCCGACCGGCCTTGATCGGCTGGACCGGAGGCGGTCGGGCATCTGGCTGGTGGCGGAGCGGCTGCGCGATCCGGGCAATCTGGGCACGGTGCTGCGGACCGGCGACGCGGTGGGCGCGGGCGGACTGATCCTGGTGGGCGACTGCGTTGACCCCTTCTCCGTGGAGGCGGTGCGGGCCAGCATGGGCGCCGTGTTCACGGTGCCGATCGCCCGGTGCGAGTGGGACGTCTTCCGGACCTGGCTGCGCGCGGGGCCTGGCCAGCTGGTGGGGCTCAGTCTGGACACGGACGGCGACTATCGCACGGCGCGGTACCAGGCGCCGTGCTTCCTGCTGACGGGCAACGAGGCGCAGGGGATGCCGGACGCCTGTGCCGCCGAGTGCGACCTGCTGGTCAAGATACCCATGCTGGGGCGCGCCGACAGCCTGAACGCGGCCGTGGCGACGGCGGTCATGGCCTATGAGGTACTGGCGCAGCAGCGCGGGTGAACCCCCTCGCCCGCTCGGGGGTTCGTGCGCCCATGAGTGAGATCGAGACGGGCTTTCCGACCTTCATGGGGCTGCCGCAAGCTGCACCCGACGCGATCGGCGACGCGCCGGTGGCGGTGTTCGGCGCCAGCGAGGCGACGCCCTACGACCCCGCGGAGGCGAGCCACTCGGCTGATGCGCCCGGTGGGATCCGGGCGGCGTCGCGGCAGTTCCGCGGACAGCTGCGCCAGCACGATTTCGACCTGGACGCCACGCTGGTGGAGGGGGAGCTGACACCGGAGAACCTACGCTGGATCGGCGTGGACCTGGGTGACGTGCGGACAACGGTGAAGGACGCAGAGGGGAACCGCCGACGCATCCGCGACCTGACGGCGGCCGTGCTGGCGGCGGGCACCGCGCCGCTGGTGCTGGGCGGCGACGACTCGGTGCCGATCCCCTTTCTGGCCGGGTTCGAGGGGCATGGACCGGTAACGGTCGTGCAGGTGGACGCGCACGTCGACTGGGCGGACGATATCCGGGGTACGGGCCTGGGGTACGGATCGCCCATGCGGCGCGCGGCCGAGATGCCCTGGGTCACGGGCATGATGCAGATCGGCATCCGCGGACTGGGCTCCGGCGAGAGCTGGCAGCACGACGATGCGCGGGCCTGGGGCAGCAGGCTGGTCACCAGCCGGGACTGGCGGCGACGCGGTGCGGAGGAAGTGCTGGCCGACCTGCCGGGAGAGCGCTTCGTGCTTTGCGTCGACCTGGACGGGCTGGACCCGGTCGGCTTTCCGGCGATCGCCATGCCGACGCCGGGCGGGCTGTGGTACGAGGACATGATCGACCTGATGCACGGGCTGACCACCCGCGGCCGGATCATCGGCTGCGTTCTGGCCGAGTATGTGCCCGATCGCGACGACGCGCGGCGATCCTGCGCGCTCACGGCCGCGCGGTTAGGCGCGGTCGCGGCGGGGCTGATGGGGCGGCGATAGTCAGTCCTCCGACGCGGCGAGCAGCTTGGTGAGCGGACGGGCGGTCTGCTCGCCGACGGGAAGCTGGTCGATCTGCTTGCCGCCCGTCTCCACGTTCAACGTTTCGAAGCGGCGCGCCTGGGTCAGCACTTGGCTTTCCAGCGAGCCGACGAAGCTGTTGTAGGCCCCCATCGCCGTGTCGAGGTTCTTGCCCAGCTTGGACACGTGCGCGCCCATGACGGAGAGGCGGGCGTACAGCTCCTTGCCCAGCTGGCCGATCTCGCGTGCCTGGGCCGCCAGCTTCTCCTGCCGCCAGACCGCCGCGACCGTGCGAGCGATGGCAATGAGGTTGGTGGGCGTCGCCAGCAGCACGCGCTTGTCGAAGGCGAAATCCCAGAGCGTGGGGTCGTGCTCCAGCGCGGCGGACAGGAAATGCTCGCCGGGCACGAACATGATGACATAGTCGGGCGCCTGCTCGAACTGGTTCCAGTACGCCTTGTTGCCCAAACCGTTGACGTGCGCGCGCATGGAGGCGGCGTGAGCGGCGAGGCCCGCGGCCCGCTCCGCCTCGTCCACGGCGCCGAACGCGTCCTGATAGGCGTTGAGCGACACCTTGGCATCGATCACCAGCGCGTTGTTGCCGGGCACGCGGATGATCGCGTCGGGGCGAAGCCGCCCGCCGTCCTCGACGCCGATGCTGACCTCCGTTTCGAAGTCGGTGTGTTCGGACAGGCCGCACGTTTCCAGCACGTTGCGGAGCTGCTGCTCGCCCCAGCGGCCGCGCGACTTGGGCGCGTTGCGGAGCGAGTTGACGAGCTTGGCGGCCTCGCTGCTGACCTTTTCCTGGCCTATCCGCATCGCCTCGATCATGCCAGTCAGGTTGCCGAACGCGTCGCGGCGCTCCGCCTCTACCTTGGCGACACCCTCCTCGTAGCGCTGGAGCCGGTCGCTGACGGGCTGGAGCAGGAGGCCGAGCTTCTCGCCGGACGTGCGCTCGGACTCGCGGAAGCGGGCGTCCGCGCGCTTCAGGAACTCGTCCTGCGCGGAGGCCAGCGCCTTGGCGGCGGCGTCGCCGAACTGCGCAGTCAGCTGGTCGCGCGCCTCGCGGAGCTGGCGGATCGATTCGGCGTGCGTCCGCTCGCGCTCCTGGGCGCGGGCGGACAGGTCGGCATGGGTGCGCGACAGGTCGGCCAGCTGGCGAGCGGCAAGATCGTGGCGTTCGGCCAGCGCAGCGGTTTCCGCGTCGCGGGCCTCGGTGCGGGCGCGAAGCCCGGCGAGTTCACGCAGTGCCTCGTTGCGCTCGCGCTCAACGGCGTCGCGCGCCTGGCGGACCAGCTCGGTATCGGCCGCGCGCGCCTGGGCGGCGGCGAGGTCGGCGGCGCGAGCGGCCGCCCCGCGAGAAGCAAGGAGCCAGCCGATCGCGGCACCCAGTGCGAGCGCCAGGAGCGCGGCGAGGATCAGCTCGGGCGTCATGCGGCGGAGGTGAAGTTGAGGAAGTTGAGACGTGCGAAGCGTGTCTCAACGTCGCGGCCGGGGACGTTGGTGGGCATGGGCGCGAACGTACAGCGAACGCCCGGTGTAGGACAGGGGGTTATTAGGACAGGAGGGTATGTGGCGGGCGGGCTCAGGCCGCGCGGCGGAGCTTGTTCAGCTTCTTGAGCAGCATGTCACGCTTCAGGCGTGACACGTGGTCGATGAAGAGCACGCCGTTCAGATGGTCGATCTCGTGCTGCATGCAGGTAGCGAGGAGACCGTCCATCTCCTCCTCCCGCGGCTCGCCGGTTTCCGGGTCCAACCAGCGGACGGTACAGCGCGCCGGCCGCGTCACGTCCGCATATTGTTCCGGAATGGAAAGGCAGCCCTCGTTATAGGTCGAAAGCTCCTCGCTGACGGCGGTCAGCTCGGGGTTCACATAAGCGCGCGGGTGGCGGACCGGGTCACCGCCTTCTTCCTCGGGCTCCTGGAGGTCGATCACCACCACGCGGCGCAGGATGCCGACCTGGGGCGCGGCGAGGCCGATGCCCTTGGCGGCGTACATCGTCTCCAGCATGTCGGCGACGATTGCGCGAACGGCGTCGTCCACGGCAGCGACGGGTTCCGCCAGCTGGCGCAGGACGGGATCGGGTATCTCAACAACGGGAAGAACGGACATGGGGCGCGGGCTAGGTCCCGGCCGCCAGAGCGTCAAGCGCGCCCGGCGCAGGCACGCCGCCCTTTCTAGAAGTCGATCGTGAGGTAGGCGGAAGCCTGGCGCTGCTGGATGGGATCGTAGGCGCCCGCGCCGCGCAGATCGTAGCCATAGACGTTGCCGACATTGGTCAGTTGCGCCCGGAAGGTGGCGTCGCGTCCGCTGAGCTTGAAACGGTAGCGCGCGCCCAGGTCCACCAGCGTGCGACCGGGAATGGACACGCGGTTGTCGCGCGTGGCAGGCACGTCGGCGATGGACGACACACCCGTATCGAGCGACAATCCCTCCAGCCACGGGAGCCGCCAGTCGAGGTTGAGGTCCAGCGATCGTGGCGACAGGCCGACCGGGCGGGAACCCACGCGCCCAAGCCGCACCCCTTCCCCCGTCACCCGGGGTCGCAGCAGCACGCCGCCCACCACGGTGGAGAGCCGGGGCGTCAACGCGCCGGCCACGGACATCTCCACCCCCCGGCTCACTACGTTGCCGAGCAGATCGTACCGGTTGGCGGCATCGAGGTTGTAGTAGGGCTTCCGCAGGTCGAACACGCCCGCACTCAGCCGGATGGTGTCCGTCAGGCGATAGCGGAAGCCGGCGTCGAACTGACGCGTCACGATGGCGGGCAGCGGCTGGTTGCGATTGGTGGCGTTGTTGGGCGCGATGCCGCTTTCCTCCAGCCCGCGCGCAAAGCCGGCATAGGCGGAAAGGCGCTTGCCCAGATAGCCCGCGCCCGTGACGTTGTAGAGCCAGGGGTTCGATCGGGTTGTCAGCCGCGGCGCGCCGGGCAGGTCGAAGCGCTTGCTATAGCTGGTGCGCGACACGCCGAAGCTCAGCTCGCCCACGTCGCGCCAGCGCCCCTCGTAAGACAGGCCATAAAGCGATTGGCGGACCTCGTCGCGCGTCTGCTCGGAAAAGTCGAAGCTGGGACGGGCGGGATCGAACCGCTCGCCGATAAAGGTTGCGCCGTAATCGATCACGTCCGAACCGGCGTAGCGCTGGCGCCGGTCGCGACCGCGATAGGACAAGCTGAGCACGTGCAGCCGCGGCCCCTCCGTCAAGGCGCGGCTGACGCGAAGTTCGCCGGAAACGGAGACGAAGCGGCTGCGCGGATCTGCGATGATGATGCGGTTGGCGCGACCATCCGGTGTCAGATCCGTGAAGAGCTGGGCGAAGTTGGAACGGTCGTCGTAAAGCGAGCGGAAAAGCCCGCCGCGCACGGTCCAGTCAGCGAAGGGTGATGCGGTCACGAGCAGGCCCTGCCCGCTGCCCACCGTGTTGTAGGTGTTCCAGCCTGGTCCGAAATAGCGGCGGCGCGGGATGCGAGGGGGCAGATATGCGCCCGCCGGGATGTAGATCGGCCCCTGTTCGTCGTCGGACACCGCCAGCCGCTGCCAGAAGGGCAGCACCTCGATATCGGGGCTGGGGCGCCAGCGGAGCAGCACGCCCTGGTTGTTGTTCTTGCTGCCGGTACCGTTCTGGAACTCGTTCAAAGCTCCCTGCGCACCGAAGCCGATGCTGAGCGTCGAGGTGACCGGAAGCGCCGCATCGAACTCGAAGCTGTAGCTGCCGAAGCTGTCGCCCGCCGCCAGCATGGAAACGGTTGGCTTGTCGTCGGGCTTGCGCAGCGCGAAGTCGACGATGCCCGTCGGCGAGGGAAAGGGATAACCGGTCGCGGAAAGGCCGACCCGGATGGCGAGTGATCGGCGAAGCCGGCTCGTGGGGGCCAGGAAGCTGTCGTAATACAGTCCCTCTATCCGGAAATTGCCGGCGGCGGCGGGCGAGAAGCCGCGCACGTTGCCGGTCGAGTAGATGCCCAGGCTCTCGCGGCCGACACTGAAGCCGAACGCGTCCTGCGCCTCGCGAACCGCGTTCTCGCCCGCGCGTCCCTGAATGGTGGTCGTCGGCGTAGGTGTCCGTGCCCCGGTCGGAACTGGTGCCGGAACGGATGGACGCGCCGGATCCTGGCTGGCCGGCTGCTGTTCACGGTGCGGCGTCGGCTGCTGATCGGGCGTAGTTGCGGGCGCGGCGGAGTAAGCCGCCTGCGCGAAGGAAGAACCAGGTAGCGTGGCCAACGCCGCGGCGAGCGTGATCGACGCCCCATGCCCGCAAACACCCAGCCGCGCGGACGCGCCCCGCCGACCAATCCCCGTCATCGTTTCTGTTTTCTCCGACCTTCCCCGTGACTTACCCCGTGCTTTGGGGATTGCAACGTGCCCGAAGCGGTTCTTCCACGCTAATCGACGGCCGATGCACGTCGGCCACACTCCACCCTGAATCAGGCCATCGGACGGCGGGCGCGGAGCGCCTGCGCCAGCGTGCCCTCGTCGAGATAGTCGAGCTCGCCGCCGACCGGCAGGCCGTGGGCGAGCTGGGTGACGCGAACGGGAAAGCGCTCCACCCGCTCGGCCAAATAGTGGGCGGTCGTCTGCCCCTCCAGCGTCGCGTTCATGGCGAGCACCAGTTCGTCCACGCCGCCGCCCTCCACCCGGCGCACGAGCGAGTCGATCGCCAAGTCTTCCGGCCGGACGCCCTCCAGCGCGGACAGGCGGCCGCCCAGCACGTGGAAGCGACCGGGAAAGAGGCGCGACCGCTCAAGCGCCCAAAGGTCCGACACCTCCTCCACCACGCAGAGCGACCGGTCGTCGCGGCGCGGATCGGCGCAGATGGCGCACGGATCACGCGTGTCGACATTGCCGCAGGTGGAACAGGTGACCAGCCGCTCCTGAACACGGGTCAGCGCCTCAAGAAGCGGACCGAGGGCCGTCTCGCGGCGCTTCATCAGGTGCAGCACAGCCCGCCGGGCGGAGCGGGGGCCAAGACCGGGAAGGCGCGACAGGGCGACGGTCAGCGCCTCGATCTCCGGGGATGCCATGGGGAACAGATAGGGACTTGGCAGGCGGCACGCCAGCGGCGACAGGCATGCGATCATGCGGATCGTCTTCATGGGAACGCCCGACTTTGCGGTGCCGGTGCTGGACGCCGTGCTGGCCGCAGGTCACCAGATCGTCGCGGCCTATTGCCAGCCGCCCCGGCCCGCCGGGCGGCGCGGGCGGGCGCTGGTCCCCTCCCCCATTCAGCAGCGAGCCGAAGCCGCGGGAATCGAGGTGCGGAGCCCCACGTCACTGAAGGGCGCTGACGAGCAGGCGACCTTTGCGGCATGGCACGCCGACGTGGCAGTCGTCGCCGCCTATGGCCTGATCCTGCCGCGCGCGGTGCTGGACGCGCCGCGGCTGGGATGCCTGAACGTCCATGGATCGATCCTGCCCAGATGGCGCGGCGCGGCCCCCGTGCAGCGCGCGATCCTGGCCGGCGACCGGGAGACGGGCGTCGGCATCATGCAGATGGAGGCCGGGCTGGACACCGGACCCGTGCGGCTGGAACGACGCACCGCCGTTGCGGACAGGACGGCGGGCGAGTTGGCGGCGGAGTTGTCGCGCCTGGGTGCGGCGGCGATGGTGGCGGTGCTGGCGGACCCGGACGCGTTTCCGCCCGTGCCGCAGCCGGCGGACGGCGTCACCTACGCCGCCAAGATCGACAAGGTGGAGGCGCGCATCGACTGGTCCGCGCCCGCGGAGCAGGTCGAGCGGCTGGTGCGTGCCATGAACCCAGCGCCGGGCGCCTGGTTCGAGGTGGCGGGGGAACGCGTGAAGATCCTGGCGGCGGAGATTCTGGATGGCGGCGGCCACGCGGGTGTGGTGCTGGACGATCGGCTGGCAATCGCCTGTGGTGCCGGCGCCGTTCGGCCGCGGCTGGTGCAGCGCGCGGGTCGTGGCGTGACGTCGGTCGACGAGATGCTTCGCGGCTTCGCCATCCCGGCGGGGGCGCGGCTCTGACCCGGTTCGCGTTGACGGTCGAATATGACGGCCGGCCCTTCATGGGCTGGCAGCGGCAGGACCATGGGCCGAGCGTGCAGGGCGCAATCGAGGACGCGGCGTTCGCCGTCACGGGCGAGCGCGTGGGCGTCCATGCGGCGGGTCGGACGGACGCGGGCGTCCACGGCGCGGCGATGCGCGCGCACCTGGACGTGGAGAAGCCGATCGGGGCGTTCCGGCTGGGCGAGGCGCTGAACGCGCGGCTACGGCCGGCGCCGGTGGCGATCCTCCGTTGCGAGGCGGTGACGGACGACTGGCACGCGCGGTTCAGCTGCACAGGCCGCGCGTACGAATACCGCATCGTCAATCGGCGCGCGCCGCTGACCTGGGAAAAGGGGCTGGCATGGCAGGTGGCCAAGCCGCTCGACGCCGACGCCATGGCGGCGGGCGCGGCGATGCTGGTAGGGCGCCATGACTTCACGACCTTCCGCTCGGTGCATTGCCAAGCGAGCGGGCCGGTGCGGACGCTGGACCGGCTGGCGGTAATGCGCGACGGCGACCGGGTGACGGTGCACGCGGCGGCGCGATCCTTTCTGCACCATCAGGTCCGGTCCATGGTGGGGTGCCTGGCCATGGTGGGATTGGGACGCTGGACGCCGGAGCAGTTGGGCGAGGCACTGGCGGCGCGCGACCGTGCTCGGTTGGGGTTGAACGCGCCGCCGGATGGGCTGTGGTTCGTGGGCGCTAGCTACCCCGACTGAAGCGGCCGACCAGCTCGACGTGGGTGGACCAGAGGAACTGGCCCACCGGCTGCACCCAGTCGAGCCGCCATCCGCCGTCCACCATCTGCCGCGCATCGCGGGCGAAGCTGGCCGGGTTGCACGACACATAGGCGACCGTGCCGCTGCCCTTGGCGGCGAGCGCGGCAACCTGGTCCCGCGCGCCCGCGCGGGGCGGGTCCAGCACCACGGCGTCGAACCGGTCCAGCTCCGCCACCGTAAGCGGGCGACGGTACAGGTCGCGATGCTCCACGAAGACGGGACGATGCGCCATGTTGGCGGCGGAACGAAGCGCCGCGGCGGCGTCGCGCGCGCCTTCCGCCGCATAGACGCGGGCGGGCAGCGACAAGGCAAAGGTGCCGAGCCCCGCGAACAGGTCGGCCACCGTGCCCGCGCCGGCCACGGCCTCCCGGACGGCGGCGACCAGCGCGCCCTCCCCCTCGCGTGTCGCCTGAAGAAAGGAAGCGGGCGGCAGGGGCACGGAAACGCCGCCCAACGTGATCGTGGCGGGTCGCGGCTCCCAGAGCGTGGCCGGTCCGACACCGTCGTCGAAGGCGACGCGCGCCAGTCCGTGGCGCCCGGCAAAGGCAGCGACCAGGTCGGCACCCTCCAGCCCTTCCGGCATGACACGGGTGACCAGGAGGTCGACACCCTGGTCGGCGAGCGTCAGATGGACGTCGGCACGACCCCGCAACCGCAGGCGTTGCAGAAAGCCGCGCAGCGGCGCCACCAATGCGAAGAGTTCGGGCAGCAGCACGTGGCATTCCGCCAGGTCGACCAATGTGTGGCTCTTCTCAGCCGCGAAGCCGAGCAACACGCGCCCGCCCTTCGCTTCGGCATGGAGCGTGGCGCGGCGGCGGGTGCGCGGAGGCGAGACGATCGGCGGGCGGGCGGGCGCATCCAGGCCCTGCGCGTCCAGGGCGGACGCGACCCGATCGGCAACAAAGCCGGCATAGCTCGCATCGTCCAGGTGCTGGAGCTGGCACCCGCCGCAGGTCGGGAAGTGACGGCAGGGCGGCGTTCTGTGGTGCGGGCCGGGATGGACGCTGCCGTCGTCCGACAGATGGTCGCCGGGCGCGGCAAGGGCGGCGTGGCGGCCGTCCTCTGCAACGCCGTCGCCGCGGGCGGCCACGCGGACAATGATGCTCATGCCATGCTCCGGGCGATCGTGAGGGCGCGGGCGAGATCGTCGGCGACGAAGGCCGCCCCGCAAAGGCGCGCTGCGCGCGAGTGAAGCCAGACGCCGGCGGCGGCCGCATCCAGCGGGTCGAGGTCGGCGGCGAGTTGTGCGGCGACAGCACCCGCCAGGACGTCGCCGGTGCCGGCGGTGGACAGCCAGGCACTGGCCGGCAGACAAAGGATCGCGCGCCCATCCGGCGCGGCGATCACCGTGTCGGCTCCCTTGAAGGCGATCGTGGCGTTGGCGGCGGCGGCGGCAGCGCGTGTGCGGTCGAGCTTGCTGCCCCGGCCGTCGCCGAAAAGCGTAGCGAACTCGCCGGCATGGGGCGTGAGGATGGCGGGCGCGGATCGGGTACGAAGTACCTTCAGCCGGTCAGGCAGAAGGTGGAGCGCGTCGCCGTCGATCACCAGCGGCCGGTCCGTCGCCATGACCTGGTCGAGTCGATCCGCAGCCTCGGCATCGCGGCCCAGGCCGGGTCCGACCAGGATCGCACCGACACGACCGTCGCTCAGCGCCGCCGCGTCGAGCGCCCGATGCACCAGCGCGTGCGGACCGCCGCCGCTGCCGCCCAGAAGCTGGACATACCCCGCCCCGCCCCGCATCGCCGCCTCGGCCGCCAGGAGCGAGGCGCCCGCCATGGAGCCGGCGACGACGGACACCATGCCCCGGCTGAACTTGTGCGTCGTCGGCCCGGGGGTCGAGAGCGATGGATGCGCAAGGACATGACACCGATCCTCCCCTGCCAGGGGGAGGTGGTGCGCGGCACGCGCGTCGGAGGGGGAGGACTTCCCGCCGCTCGAGCGGTCCACCTCCTCCACCGCTTCATGGTCGTCCTTCCCCTGGCGATGAAGGATTTTATGAGGCAGACCGATATCCAGAACGCGCACCGTGCCGCACGCCGCCGCGGCAGGCTGAAGGAGATGCGCGGGCTTCGGCGCGCCGAGCGCGAGCGTCAGGTCGAAGCGGACGTCGTCGGGCAAGCCGAGTTGATCGCCGGTGTCGGTAGCGACGCCACTCGGCAGGTCGACCGCGATGGCGAGACTCGCCGCCAGGCGAAGTCGGCGGAGATCACGGGCAAGCCCTTCCTCCAACGTCCGCGACATCCCCGTGCCGAACAGCGCGTCCACCAGCACGGGTGCAGGCGCGGCGGCATTCGGCCGTTCGATCGGGCCCGACCAGCCGGAACGCGCCCGGCGCGCAAGGTCGGTGGCGGGGTCCGCCGACGCGGCGACGCGGACGGTCAGGCCCGCCCTCGCGAGCGCCGCGGCCGCGACATAGCCGTCGCCGCCATTGTTGCCGGGGCCGCACAGGACCAGCACGTCCGAGCCCGCAGCGAGCCGGCGCACCTGCTCCGCCACGGCTTCGCCGGCACGGGTCATCAGCTCGAACCAGCCGGTGCCGGCTGCGACGGCCGCCTCCCCCGCCGCCCGCATCCGGGCGGCGGTGAGCACGGGCGCTCCCTCCATCGTCTTCATGCGACTGGAACCGTTGAAAGCCTGCTAGATGTCCGCAAAGACATGGGTTTCCGCCACGCCGCCCGGATGCGTTACTGCGCCTAGATGGGCGGGGCCGACGGTACGGGCATAACGCCACAACGCGCCGGAATTATAGTTGTTGTTCCGCGGCCGCCACTCGGCGCGGCGCTCCGCTAGGACGTCGTCCGCCACGAGCAGGTCGATCGTGCCGGCTTCCGCGTCGATGCGGATGCGGTCGCCGTCGCGTACCAGCGCGATGGGGCCTCCGTCCGCCGCCTCGGGGCCCACATGGCCGATGCAGAAGCCGCGCGTTGCGCCCGAGAAGCGGCCATCGGTGATGAGCGCCACCTGCTCGCCCAACCCCTGACCGTAGAGCGCGGCCGTGGTGGCCAGCATCTCGCGCATCCCGGGTCCGCCCTTCGGGCCCTCATAGCGGATCACGATGACCTCGCCGGGCACGATCGCGCGCGACTCGACGGCCGCAAAACACTCCTCCTCGCAGTCGAAGCAGCGGGCCGGTCCCTCGAAGGAAAGGTCATGGAGGCCCGCGACCTTAACGATCGCGCCGTCGGGCGCCAGGCTGCCCGACAGGCCAACCACGCCGCCGGTGGGCGTGATGGGCGCGGACGCCGGGTAGATGACCTGCTGGTCGGGGTTCCACGTCACCCGATCGATGTTCTCCGCCAGCGTGCGACCCGTGACGGTCAGGCAGTCGCCGTGGAGCAGCCCCTCCGCCAGCAGCGTCTTCATCAGCATATAGACGCCGCCCGCCTCGTGCATGTCGCGCGCGACGTAGCGGCCGCCGGGCTGGAGATCGGCGCACCAGGGCGTGGATTTGAAAATGTCCGCTACGTCCGCGAGCGTGAAGCTGATCCCCGCCTCGTGGGCCATCGCCGGCAGGTGCAGCGCGCCGTTGGTGGAGCCGCCCGTCGCCGCCACAATGCGGGCCGCGTTCACGAACGCCTCGCGCGTGCAGATGTCACGCGGGCGGATATTGGCGGCGAGAAGCTCCATGACCTGCGCGCCGGCGGCGACCGCGATCTGCTCGCGGCTGGTATAGGGTGCGGGCACCATGTTGCTGTTGGGCAGGGAGAGCCCGATCGCCTCTCCGACACAGGCCATGGTGTTGGCGGTGTACTGGCCGCCGCACGCGCCGTGGCCGGGACAGGCGACCTTCTCCAGCGCGTGTACCTCCTCCAAGGGGCAGGTGCCGGCGGCGTGGCGGCCCACCACCTCAAACACGTCCTTTACCGTAACGTCGCGCCCCTGAAAGCGCCCGGGCAGGATGGAGCCGCCATAGACGAAGACGGACGGCACGTTCAGCCGCAGCATCGCCATCATCATGCCGGGCAGCGACTTGTCGCATCCGGCGAAACCCACCAGCGCGTCGTAGCAGTGGCCGCGCACCGACAGCTCCACCGAGTCGGCGATCACCTCGCGGCTGACCAGCGACGCCTTCATCCCCTGATGACCCATGGCGATGCCGTCGGTCACGGTGATGGTGTTGAAACGTCGCGGAAGCCCGCCGCCCTGGACCACGCCCGCCTCGGCCGCGTCCGCCTGCGCATCCAACGTCGTGTTGCATGGCGCGGAATTGTTGCCGGCCGACGCCAGCGCCACGAAGGGCCTGGCGATCTCCTCCTCGGTCAGGCCCATCGCATAGTAATAGCTGCGATGCGGCGCGCGCTCCGGCCCGACCGAGACGTGGCGGGATGGCAGGCGGGACTTGTCAAAGGCGGGCATGACGCCGCTATGGATCGCAGCGGGGCGTGCAGGCAATAGCCCGGCCCCGCATGGGCGCATGGAGCGCCTGTTTGAGCTGGCGTCAGAGCTGGTTCAGGGCTTTCGCGACGCCGTCCATGGTGAAGGGTTTCTGCAGCCGGGGACGATCGCGGAACGGCTCGGCTACGCTGTCCTCGCCGCCGCCGGTCGCGAAGACGAACGGCTTTCCAAGGTCGGCCAGTGCTGCCGCTACGGCTTCGCTCTTCTCGCCGCCTCGCAAGTTGACGTCCAGGATGGCAGCGTCGGCCTCCGCCAGAAGGGGCATGGCCGTCGCGACACTGTCGGCGGTTCCCGCCACTTCCTTGTCCAGACACTCGAGAAAGTCCTCGAGCATCATGGCGATCAGGGGTTCGTCCTCGACAATGAGGATACGCTTGGGACCGGACATCGAAAGCGGCCATAAGCGAGCCGCCCGGGCTCTGCAATTATCCAGATTTCAGCGCCCCGCCAGTGCGTCGCGCGCCGCCTCCGCCAGCTGCTGAACGGAGAATGGCTTGGGAAGAAAGGAGATGTTGTCCAGGTCGATCGACTTGCGCAGCTGTTCCTCTGCATAGCCGGACATGAACAGGATGGGCAGGTCGGGGTAACGCTGGCGCGCGTGTCGTCCCATGGTGGGACCGTCCATGGTTGGCATCATGACGTCCGTCACGATCAGGTCGGGCCGCCCGGCCTCCGTCAGCTTCTCCAGGCCTTCCTCGCCGTTCTCGGCGGTCAGCACCTGATAGCCCTGACGGGTCAGCGCGCGTTCGGCGACGGCGCGCACCATGTCCTCGTCCTCCACCAGGAGGATGGTGCCCGAACCCCACAGGTCCACCGGCCGCGGGGCGGGGCGGCTGGCCACGGCACGCGTGGCGGCCGCCGCGGCCGCCGCATGGACCGGCAGGTAGATGGTGAAGCGCGCCCCCTCGGGCATGTCCGGGTCGGCGAAGATCCAGCCACCCGACTGCTTCACGATGCCGTACACGGTGGAAAGGCCCAGCCCCGTGCCCTTGCCCTGCTCCTTTGTGGAGAAAAAAGGTTCAAAGATGTGCGGAAGCACGGCGGGCGGTATGCCCGTGCCGTTGTCCTGCACCTCCAGCGCGGTATAGTCCGCCGTCGGCAGGATCGCGTGGCCCAGCGCAGGTACCTCGGCCGCGGAAACCGCGCGGGTCGAAATGGTCAATAGCCCCCCGCCCTGCGGATAGCGCGCCAGAACGGCGTCGCGCGCATTGACCGCCAGGTTGACCACCACCTGCTCCAGCTGACCCGGGTCGGCGCGCACATGGCCCAGGTTGCGCCCGTGATGGACGTTCAGCGTCACTAGTTCGCCCATCAGACGACGAAGCAGATTCGAGACCTCCGACACCACATCGGGCAGTTGCAGGACCTGGGGACGAAGCGTCTGCTGGCGCGAGAAGGCGAGAAGCTGCCGCGTTAGGGCCGCCGCCCGGCCTGAGTTTATCTTGACCTGTTGGATGTCGTCATAGTCGCTGTCGCCGGGCGAGTGACGCATCAGCATCAGGTCACAATGGCCGATGATTGCGGTCAGGATGTTGTTGAAATCATGCGCCACGCCGCCGGCCAGCTGGCCCACCGCTTGCATCTTGGTGGCCTGTTCGGCCTGCCGCTTCAGCCGCGCTTCCTCCGTGTTGTCCTTGAGGCTGAGAAGCACGGCGGCGTCGCCCAGCCCGCGCGCGCCTGCGATGGTGAGGACGACCGGTTCGTCCGGCCGGTCGGCCAGGCGAACCGCCATGTCGGACGAATGGGTGGCGCCACCCGCGAAACGCCGCACCGCGTCCGCCACGGCCGACTTGTCGTCGCGCACCACCAGGTCGCCGGGATAGAGCGGGTGCGCGCCGGGCTTCACGGCGGCGGCGCGCAGGAACGCGTCGTTCATCTGCATCAGCCGACCCTCGCGATCGACCAGCGCGATGCCGAGCGGGATCATGGCGATCAGCGAGCGCACGGGCGTGGCATCGCCGCCCGGCAGCGCGGCCGCCGCCTCCTCGTCCAGCAGGGCGATCGCGAGCGGTGCGTCGGGCGCGTCGAAGAGCGGCACCTCCAACAGGCGGAGCGGCGGCCCGCCCGCGCCCTCGCGCGAGAAACGGAGCGTGCCCCCGGTGTCCACCGACAGGAGCGGACCCAGGTCGCGACCTTCCAGCGAGGCCTCGGCGGTGCCCACCGCCCGCGCGCGCAGCACGGCGTTGGCGGCGATAACGCGGCCCTCGGGACCGATCAGCGCCGCCATGATTCCTGCCTGGCCCAGTCGGTCGCCCAGATCCCCGGACAGGGCGCGCCCGGCATCGTCCGCCCCGGCACCGCCGGCCGCACCGTCGAAGCGCCAGACCAGGAGGTCGGCCTCGTCGCCCGCGCGCGTCACCGTAGCGGAAAGACCCGAACGGCCCAGCGCACTCGGCGGAGTGCGCCCCACGCCCTCGCGCCAAGCGGTGCGGCCGGCCTTGCCGAGCGCCTCCACGGCGGTCTCGCTGAGCGGCAAGCTGGGTGGTGTGGGCAGGCCCGGAAACCGTTCCTCGAAAGCGTCGTTCGCGCTGACGAGACGCCCGCCCCGGTCGGTCACGGCGACGGCCGCGCGCGACGACTGGACCAGCGCGCGCGCCAGGCTCCAGTCCACGGGGCGTGGTCCTGCCTCCGCCACCGGAGCCAGCATCCGCCAGGCCACGACCGCACCGGCGACTACCAGTCCCGCCCCGGCAAAGCCGGCGGCGAGCGCCGGACTGCCCACGAGCAACAGGACGCCGAGTCCCGCCACCGCCGAGACGGAAACGGCAGCGGCAAGCGCAAGGCGCGGCGAACGGGGCGGGACGGGTGCCACCCCTGCTCTATGGCACGCCGGCGGCGGTCGGCGCTACGGCCGGCGATCCCGCTACCAGATGCGGACCCGCTGGGTCGGGGCCAGGTAGAGCTTCTGGCCCGGAGCCGGCTTGTAGGCCGCGTACCAGGGGTCCAGGTTGCGGACCACGCCCGCCCGGTACTCGTTGGGCGAATGCGGATCGGTGAGGATGCGGTTCAGCAGGTTCTCCGGCCGGTAGTTGCGCCGCCACACCTGCGCCCAGCCGAGATAGAAGCGCTGATCGCCCGTAAAGCCGCCGATGACGGGTGCCGGACGGCCGTTCAGCGACCGCTTGTACGCGTCGTACGCCACCGACAGGCCGGCCAGGTCGGCCGTGTTTTCACCCAGCGTCAGCGCACCCTTCACGTGGAAACCGGGCAGCGGCTCATAGGCGTCGTACTGGCGCACCAGCGCGTCGGTACGCTGCTTGAAGGCGGCCACGTCCTTGGGCGTCCACCAGTCGACCAGCTGGCCCTTGGCGTCGAACTTGGCGCCCTGGTCGTCGAAATGATGGCTCAGCTCGTGCCCGATCACCGCGCCGATGCCGCCATAGTTGACCGCCGCATCCGCCTTGGGATCGAAAAAGGGCGGTTGCAGGATGGCGGCGGGGAACACGATCTCCACCATGCCGAAATTGGCATAGGCGTTTACCGTCATGGGCGTCATCCCCCATTCCCAGCGCTGAAGCGGCTTGCCGAGGTGCTGGACGTTCCAGTCGTGGCGCCAGCGGGCGGCCCGCAGCTTGTTGCCGAAGGCGTCGCCCGACGTGATCGTCAGGTTTGAATAATCGCGCCAGCGGTCGGGATAGCCGATCTTGGGCGTGAAGGCCGCCAGCTTGGCGTGCGCCTTTACCTTGGTCTCAGGCGCCATCCAGTCGAGCTGGTCGATGCGCGGACCCATGGCGGCCAGCACGTTCTTCACCAGCCGGTCGGCCGCCGCCTTTGTCTCGGGCGGGAAGTGGCGGGCGACATAGACCTTGCTGACCTCGTCGGACAACGCGCCGCTGGTGAAGTCCACCGCGCGCTTCCACCGCTCCTCCAGCTGCGGCGTGCCGCCCAGCGTGGTGCCGTAGAAGGCGAAGCGCTCGCGATCAAAGGCAGCGGGCAGCACGTCGGCATAGCTGTCCAGCAGGCGGAGGAGCAGCTGGTCCCGCAGCACCGCCACGGGGGCGGCGCCGATCAGGCGAGCCATTCCGGTGACCGCGCTCGGCTGGGCGACGATCACGCTGTCCACGGGCGTGCCCACGCCCTTGAGATAGGCCGCGAAGTCGAAGCCGGGCGCGGTTTGCGCCAGCTGCGCCACGGGCGTCTTGTTGTAGGTTTTCCCGGCGTCGCGGCTGTCGATGCGAGTCCAGTGAACCTTGGCGATCTCCGTCTCGAAATCCATCACCGCCTTGGCGCGCGCCTCCGCGTCCGGCTCGCCGGCAAGCGCAAACATCCTGGCGATATGCGCCTGATAGGCCGTGCGCGTCGCGACAAGCTTCGAATCGGCGGACAGGTAATAGTCGCGGTCCGGCAGGCCCAGCCCGCCCTGACGAAGGCCTACGACATAGACTTCCGGGATCTTGGCGTCCTGGCCGACGCCCGCGTTGAAGGGCGAGGAGATGCCGTAATTGTCCGCCTCCGCGGCCAGCGCGGCATAGCCGGCGCGGTCCTTCAGACCCTTGATCCGGTCCATCCACTCCTTGGCGGGCGCGAGACCCTTGGACTCGATGGCAGCGGTATCGAGATAGGTGGCGTAGGCCGTGCCGATCTTGCTGTTCCGGCCCTTCGCTTCCTCCAGGATCGCGTGGGTGCGGTCGCGCGAAAGATCGGCGAGCAGGTCAAAGGAGCCGTAGTTCGACTTGTCGGCCGGGATCGGCGTAGACTTGGCCCAGGCGCCGTTGGTATAGGTGTAGAAGCTGTCGCCGGGCTGGACCGAACGATCCATCCCCTTCTCGTCGAAGCCGAAGCTGCCAAAGGTGGGGCCGGTGCCCGATTGCGCGACCACCGCGGCGGCGAAGGTGGCGGCGACCAGCGGAGCCGCCAGGAGATACGAGCCCAAGACCTTGTGCATCCAGCAATCCTTGATCGGGAAAGATCGCGTTCTACTGGGTCAGCAAGGCTGGTCAATCACCGGCGCACGACGGCCGGGATGCATGGCGATGCGCGTGGCGATGCCGCCATTTGCGCGCGATCCACAGCCGCCAGCCCAGCGCGGTCAGGCCATAGCCCGCGATGGCGGAGACGATGGTCAGGATCAGCATTCCGGTGGCAAAGGCAGGCCCCAGGCTCCACAGCCAGTCGATCCATCCGGTCGCCGCCTGCGCGACATGGGGCGCCACCTGCGCGGCATCGATCCGCAGCGCCCAGCGGCCAACCTGATAGGCAAGCACAAAGATGAAGGGCGTGGTGAAGGGGTTGGTGATGAAGGTCGTCAGCGCCGCAGCCGGCACGTTGGCGCGGAACGGCAGGGCGAAAATCGCGGCAATGGCGATCTGCGCCACGGGGAACAGGATGCCCGCTACCATGCCGAGCGCCACACCCCGCGGCACGGACCGGCGGGTGAAACGCCACAGTTCGGGTGCCAACACCCGGTGGGCCACTGGGCGCAGAAGCCGATTCTGTTCCATGGAGTCGCGCGTCGGCAGGTTGCGACGGCACCAGTCGGCGGCACGGTTCCAGATCGTGGGCGTGATCGGCGCCGCCACGGGGTTCATCCGCGGTCGCGCAGCAGCCTGGCGGCCTCGCGCTTCCAATCCCGCTCCTTGATCGCCTCGCGCTTGTCGTGCGTCTTTCGACCCTTTGCCAATGCAAGCTCCACCTTGGCCCGCCCCCGTCCGTTGAAGTAAACGGACAAGGGGACCAGCGTCATTCCCTCACGCGCGACCGCGCCGTGGAGCTTATTGATCTCCCGCTCATGAAGGAGGAGTTTACGGGGGCGCTTGGGCTCGTGGTTGAAGCGGTTGCCGTGGCTGAATTCCGGCACGTTGGAGTTGACCAGCCACACCTCCTCGCCCTTCACCTCCGCATAGCTCTCGGCGATCGATCCCTCGCCGAAGCGAAGCGACTTCACCTCGGTACCAGTCAGCGCGATGCCGGCCTCGAACACCTGGTCAATGGTGTATTCGAAACGGGCGCGACGGTTCTCGGCGACGACCTTGTGCTTGTCAAAGGCGGCGGGTTTCGGGCGGGGCATGTGGCGGCGATGTAGGGGGAGCGGCGCGCCAAGGGAAGCGGGCGGCAGTGCCCGGAGCCGGCGCCGAGACGGGATGCCAGACTAGAAGCGCCGTTTGAGCCGCAGCATGGCCCTGTTGCTGGGAAAGCCGCCGACCCCCGCCTGCTCCGTCTCGGTCGAAAGGCTGGTCTCGCCGTCCAGGGCGAGCTGCGCACGCGGTAGCACCGCGCCATCCCGTGCCGATCGGGGCGGCGAGCCCAGGCGGAACTGCTGCTGATCGGGTGCGCAGACCACCACATCGCCCCCCTCGCCCCCAGGACCGTCACCCACGGGACAAGACGCGGCCTCACGGCGGGTGCGGGGTGAAGAAAGGAACGGGCCGGCTATCGCTGCCTGGAGCAGGATGACCGGCGCCGCGAACATCCGGTCAGACGAGCCCGGCGTGGGCGAGTGCGACGTCGACAGCGTTCCGCGATGCTTCCGACGGCCAGGTCATGGGCGGGCGCAACGTTTCGGGAAAGCCAGCACGGACGCGGGTCATGGCGTATTTGACGGGACCCGGCGAGGCATCGGTGAAGAGCGCCGTGTGGAGCGGGAAGAGCCGGTCGTGAAGGCGCAGTGCGCCCACTTGGTCTCCGCTTGCACAGGCCGCCTGGAAATCGGCGCACAGCCGCGGCGCGACGTTGGCGGTGACCGAGATACAGCCAACGCCGCCCAGCGCATTGAAAGGCAGCGCCAGATCGTCGTTGCCCGAAAGCTGGCAGAAGCCCGGACCCAAGACACCGCGATGCTCCGACACGCGGGCCAGCGCGCCGGTCGCGTCCTTGATGCCGGGGAACACGTCCGGGAACGCCTGGACGATCCGGACCAGCGTCGCCGGCTGGATGTCCGTCACGGTGCGGGCGGGCACGTTGTAGAGGATGATCGGCAGCGCCGCGCCGCGAGCCAGCGCGGCGAAGTGCTGAAAGATGCCTTCCTGGCTGGGTCGGTTGTAATAGGGCGGCACCATCAAGGCGGCGTCGGCGCCGGCGTCGCGCGCGGCCGCCAGGTTCGCGGCGGCCACGCGGGTGTCGTTGGAGCCGGCGCCCGCGATCACGGGCACGCGCCCGCGCGCCTGATCCACGCAAATGCCGACGACGCGGAAATGCTCGTCCGCCGCCAGAGTGGCGGCCTCACCCGTGGTGCCGCACGCGACCAGTGCGCTTGATCCTTCGGCGATCTGCCATTCGATCAGGTCACGATAGGCTCCCTCGTCGACGCCGCCGTCGGGCGCGAAGGGGGTGACCAGCGCGGGAATGGAACCGGAAAACATCAACCTTGCCCGTCACCTGACCACTTTGTTCAGGACAGGTAGTCTTGTCCGCGATAGCCTGTCCACATGTTCGATACCCTTATCCGATCGGCGGCCGTGCTGGCGGTGCTGGCCGGCGTGACGTCGGCCGCGCAGCAGCCGGCGGCGCCCGCGGCCGCCGGGGCAAGCGCCCTGCCCCGGCCACCATCCGATGGCGCCATCGCCTCAACGCTGGCCCAGTGGAAGGCGCTGCGGGAAACCGATGCGCTCCCGTTCGACAGCTATGCCGGGTTCCTGCTGGCGCATCCGGGCTGGCCCGGAGAAGCGGCGAACCGACGCGCGGCGGAACGGCAGGCCGCTATGGGCATGGCCGCACCGGCCAACCTGCTGCGCTATTTCGCGCGCTTTCCGGCGCAGTCCGCGGCGGGGTCGCTGGCAGAGGCGCGGGCGCTTCAGGCAAGCGGACGCCCTTATGGCGATGCCGCCCGCCGCGCCTGGAAATCGAGCGGCCTGTCGGCGGCGGACGAGGCGACGCTGCTTGCCAACTTCGGCTCCGCGCTGACGCCGGCCGACCACGACGCACGGGCGGATGCGCTGCTCTGGGCGGGGCAGACCTCCGCGGCGGCACGGATACTTCCCTACGCCTCAGCGGCGCAGCGGCCGATCCTGGCGGCACGGCTCTCGTTCCGCACCAACGCACCGGACGCGTCCGCGCTGTCGTCTGCCACCGCCGAGCAGTATCGCGGCGACCCCGGCTACCTGGCGGACCGTGCGACCTGGCTTCGCAACAGCGGCGCGGGACCGAGTGCGCGCACCTGGCTGGCGCGCACCCGCAGCCTTCAGTCCCGGCCGGGCAATGTCGAGAAATGGTACGAGGTGCTGCTGGTCGCCGCCCGCGGTGCCGCCGCAGACGGGCAGGACCAGCTGGCCTATGACATCGCGCGGCAGGTGGACGATGCCTATCCGGCGGGCACCGACGTGTCGAAGAAGCCCTATGGCGAGCGGGATGATTATACGAGCCTGGCCTGGCTGGCGGGCCAGTCGGCGATGCGGCTCGGCCGGTCGGCGGACGCCATGGTGATGTTCGACCGCTACGGACGCGCCAGCCTGGCGCCGCAGACGCGGGCCAAGGGCTTCTACTGGGCAGGGCGCGCAGCGGAGGCTGCGAGCCTTTCGGCCGAGCGCGACTCGTTTCTGGCGCAGGCGGCCGGTTATCGGGACCAGTTCTACGGCCAGCTCGCCGCCGAGCGCACGGGGCGCCCGCTGGTCGCGCCGCCGCCGGTCAATGCCGCCTCCGTTGCACCGGCCACCCGCGCGGCGTTCGAGGCGCGCGAACCTGTGGCAGCCGCGCGCTTCCTGGCGCGGATCAACAGTCACGACGACCTTACCTACTTCGTCCGCCAGATCGCCGCCGACGCCACCACAGACACCGACCATCTGCTCGCCGCAGATCTGGCAGGGCAGATCGCGAGACCGGACTTGGCGGTGATGGTCGGGCGGTCGGCAGCGCAGAACGGGCTCAGCGACTATTCGGCGACCGGCTATCCGATCGTGCCCGTACCGGTCGGCTATGAGAGCAGCTGGACCATGATCCACGCCATCGCCCGGCAGGAAAGCCAATTCGACCGCGCGGCCGTCAGTTCGGCCGGTGCGCGCGGGCTCATGCAGCTGATGCCCGGCACCGCGCGCGAGCAGGCGGGAAAGCTGGGCCTGACCTATGACCAGGGGGCGCTTACCACCGACCCGTCGCTGTCGATGATGCTGGGCTCCAGCTATTTCCAGCGCGTGTTCGGCATCTACGGCAGCTATCCGCTGGCGCTCGCGGCGTACAATGCGGGCCCTGGCAACGTGAACAAGTGGCTCCGCGCCAACGGCGATCCGCGAACGGGCCAGGTCGATTGGCTGGACTGGATCGAGAAGATTCCGCTGTCCGAGACGCGCGGCTATGTGCAGCGCGTTACGGAGAACGCCGTCGTCTATGACCTGATGAACCCAGCGCGCGCCAGGAGCCGAGGCCCGAACCGGATCAGCTGGTACCTGGGCAAGAACCGGCCGGGCTGATGGTGGATCGTCCGAACTACATAACCCCGACGGGCTACGCCGCCCTTCGAGCGGAGTATGATCGCCTGTTCGCGACGGAGCGGCCGCAGCTGGTCGAGACGATCGCCTGGGCGGCCGGCAACGGCGACCGGTCGGAGAATGGTGACTATATCTATGGCCGAAAGCGGCTGCGCGAAATCGACCGCAGGTTGGGATGGCTGTCCAAGCGGATGAAGGCCGCCAAGGTGGTCGATCCCGCCGCGCAGCCCGACCGCGGCCGAGCCTGGTTCGGCGCAACCGTCACCGTGGCGGACGAGGACGACCAGGAACGCACGCTGACCCTGGTCGGCGACGACGAGGCGGACGCGGGCGCCGGCCGGGTGGGCTGGAACGCGCCGCTCGCCCGCGCCCTTCGAGGGAGTGCGGTAGGCGACCTGCGCCGCGTGACGCTGCCGGCGGGCGAGCGGGAATATGAGGTGATTGCGGTCACCTATCCGATGGCCTGACGGAACGGCCGTCGCATCCTGCCCGTTCTGGTTTTCTGCAAGGAGAGCATGATGGCAGAACATCCCCGCACCACGTCCGCGCGCGACAATGACGACAGCGCCATGATCGACCAGGCGGTGGCCGAGAGCGGCGAAGGTACCGGCACGGGCGCGGTCGGCCATGCCGGCGGCAAGCTGGCGACCGACATCGGCACGCAGGACGACATTGCCCAGACGGTGGGCGCTCCGGGTGACACGACGCGGCCCGAGAAGCAGGACACGATCAACAACGACACCGCCTACTCCGCCGACAAGCGCGGCGCGCGGGGCTGAGGCCCGCTCACCCGCCGCCGGACGTGGTTCCCGGCGGCGGGTCATTGCATCGCGGTTCGATCCGCCGCACCACCACGTCCATGGATAGTTCGCCCGCCGCCCCCAATGTCGCCCTGCTGATCGACGCGGACAATGCGTCGCCGACCGCAATCGACCCCGTGCTGACGATCCTGGCGGAACTGGGAACCGTGGGCGTGCGACGGGTCTACGGCAACTGGGCCAAGCAGGGTCTGACCGGGTGGCGCGACGCCACCGTCAAGTTCGGCATCGAGCCTTATCAGCAGTTCGACGTCACCAAGGGCAAGAACGCCACTGACATGAAGATGACCATCGACGCGATGGACCTGCTGTTCCGCGGGCGCGTGGGCGGGTTCGGCATCATGTCGTCGGATAGCGACTTCATGCCGCTGGCGATGCGGCTGCGCCAAGACGGCGTGCCCGTCTACGGCTTCGGCGAGAAGAAGACGCCCCAATCCTTCCAGAACGCCTGCACCCGCTTCATCGACGTGGGCGCGCTGGTGAAGGAAGCCAGACGCGGCGCGACTCCCGCGACCGAAGCGCCCGCCCCATCGTCCACTGTCTCGGCCGCGCCTGCTCCTGTCGCGCGTCCCATTCCCGCTCCCGAGCCGGAGGCAAACCCGCTGGAGGACGTTCTGCCGCCCGCCATCGGCGTCAGCGAGGCCACGCGAAAGGCGGCGGCGGACGCGGGCGTCGATCCAGAATTGCTGAAGCTGCTGATCGACGCTTATGACTCGGTTAAGCGCGACGCCCGCGGTTATGTCAGCGTGTCGGCCATGGGACAGTTGGCGGGCAACCGCTCCAGCTTCGACGTGCGCAACTTCGGCTACAAACGCCTGAGCGACCTTATCGAGGCGGTGCCGAACTTCCAGCTCGAACGCCGAGAGGATGGACGGCAGTTCGTTAAACGGGTGCGGTGACGAGCCAGGCGCGTTTTGTTACAATGACGGCATGAACGCACCGGCCATTCCCGATCACAAGCCGGGCGCATACCGGCTCAAGGTCTCCGATTACCTGACGCTGGCGGGGGCCGGTGCCTTCGGCGATCAGCGAACGGAATTTCTCGAGGGGGAGATCGTCGTCCTGAGCCCGCAATATCGGCCCCAGCTAATGACGAAGATGCATATATACGATGCGCTTCGCGATGCCTTGCGCGATCAATGGCCCGACCTGCGGCCCGTGATGGAAGGCAGCGTGGCGATCGACGATCAATCTATGCCCGATCCCGACATCAGTCTGACGACCGAACCGAACGGGCCGGGTCCTATGCCAATCTCCTCCATCGTCCTAGCGGTAGAGGTGGCGGACACGACACTCAGGAAGGATCTCCACGACAAGGCCGCACTTTATGCGCGGGTGGGCTTGGCTGAATACTGGGTGGTCGATGTAGAGGGCCGGGCTTTCCACCAGATGTGGACGCCTACACCGGAAGGCTATGCCGACCGTCGTCGCCTCTCCTTCGGAGAACCGCTGACGGCGACGACGATCGAGGGGCTCTCGATCGACACCGCCGTCCTTTAGCCAGCGCGCAAGCGTCTTGCCCCCGCGCGTCAGCGCGTGAGCTTCTTGTACGCCAGCCGCGTCGGACGGTCCGCCGCGTCGCCCATGCGGCGGCGCTTGTCCTCCTCGTAGCTCTCGTAATTGCCCTCGAACCACTCAACGTGGCTGTCGCCCTCGAACGCCAGAATGTGCGTGCAGAGGCGGTCCAGGAAGAAGCGGTCGTGGCTGATGACCACGGCACAGCCCGCGAACGTCTCAAGCGCCTCCTCAAGCGCGCGCAGCGTTTCCACGTCCAGGTCGTTGGTCGGCTCGTCGAGCAGCAGGACGTTGCCGCCTTCCTTTAGCATCTTGGCCATGTGGACACGGTTGCGCTCGCCGCCCGAGAGTTGGCCGACCTTCTTCTGCTGGTCGGGTCCGCGGAAGTTGAACGCGCCCACATAAGCGCGCGTGCCGAGCTCCTGCTTGCCGAAGCGGAACACCTCCAGCTCGTCCGAGATTTCCTGCCAGACGTTCTTGTTGGGATCGAGGTCGTCGCGGCTCTGGTCGACATAGCCGAGTTTCACGGTCGATCCGACCTCGATCGTGCCGGCGTCGGGCTGTTCCTGGCCGGTGATGAGCTTGAACAGCGTGGACTTGCCCGCGCCATTCGGACCGATCACGCCGACGATGCCGCCGGGGGGAAGCATGAAATCCAAGTTCTCGAACAGCAGCTTGTCGCCGTAGCTCTTGGTCAGACCCTTGGCCTCGATCACCTTGCCGCCCAGCCGCTCGGGCAGCTGGATCAGGATCGCGGCCTTGCCGGCGACGCGGTTCTCCTGCTTCTCCATCAGCTCGTCGAACGCGCGGATACGGGCCTTGGACTTGGTCTGGCGTGCCTTAGGCGTCTGGCGCATCCAGGCGAGCTCGTCAGCGATCGCGCGCTGGCGCCCGGCCTCCTCGCGCTCCTCTTGCTCCAGCCGCTTGGCCTTCTTTTCCAAGTAGCCGGAATAGTTGGACTCATAGGTGTAGTAGCGCCCGCGATCGAGCTCCAGCACCCAGTTGACGACGTTGTCCAAGAAGTAGCGGTCGTGGGTAACGAGAATGACGTTGCCGGTATATTCCTTCAGGAAGTTCTCCAGCCATCCCACGCTCTCGGCATCCAGGTGGTTGGTGGGCTCGTCGAGCAGCAGGATATCGGGCTTTTCCAGCAGCAGGCGACACAGCGCCACGCGGCGGCGCTCGCCGCCGGACAGGCGGCTGACGTCCGCGTCCGCCGGCGGGCAGCGAAGCGCCTCCATGGCCTGTTCCAGCTGGCTGTCGAGCGCCCAGCCGTCCACGGCGTCGATCTTGGCCTGGAGGTCGCCCATCTCCTCCATCAGCTTGTCGAAGTCGGTGTCGTCCTGCGGATCCCCCATCTCGGCGGAAATGGCGTTGAAGCGGTCTACCAGGTCGGCCACTGGCTTCACGCCGTCGCGCACGTTGCCCATGACGTCCTTGGTGGGATCAAGCTGCGGCTCCTGCGCAAGGTAGCCGACTCGGATGCCCTCGGCTGGCCAGGCCTCGCCCTGGAAGTCGGGATCCATGCCCGCCATGACCTTCATTAGCGTGGACTTGCCCGCGCCGTTCGGCCCGATGATCGCAATCTTGGCGCCCGGAATGAACTGGAGGTGGATGTTGTTCAGCACCGGCTTGTTGGCGCCCGGAAAGGTCTTGGTCAGGCCCTTCATGACGTAGGTATACTGGACGGCCATGATGGGCGCGCGCTCCGTATGAAGATGATCGGGAAGTTCCCGCGTGATGTAGTGGGCGCGCGCGGCGTTGGCAAACGAGCGGGTCGCCGGTACGCGCAGCACCTATGAAACGGCTCCTGCTCGCTACCGCCCTGCTCGGCACGGCCCATGCCCTGACGGCCCAGACCACCACCCGGCCGGCCGCTCCCGCGCCGCCGCCCCGCCCTGTGACCGTCTCGCCGGAAGTCGAGCGGCTGCGCGACGCGGCGCTGAAGGACGATCTGGCTTATGAGATCACCGAAGGACTGACGACGGAGGTCGGCCAACGCCTGGCCGCGACGGAGGCGGAAGAACGCGGACGGCGGTGGGCGGTCGCCCGGCTGAAATCGCTCGGCTTCCGGAACGTCCGGATCGAGGAGTTCCAGATGCCCGTCTGGTTGCGCGGGCAGGAAACGGCGGAGATCACCGCGCCCTTTCCGCAGAAGCTGGCGCTGACGGCGCTCGGAAACTCCGGCGCGACGCCCAACGAGGGGTTGACGGCCGAGGTCGTGGTCTTCCGCGAATATAACGACCTGCTCGCCGTCCCCGATGGATCGCTGCGCGGCAAGATCGCCTATGTCGGCAACGCCATGGAGGCGACGCAGGACGGCTCAAGCTACGGAGCCTACGGCGTCGCGCGCCGGGCCGGACCGGCACTCGCGGCGCGAAAAGGCGCGGCCGCCGTGGTGATCCGTTCCATCGGCACGGACGCGCACCGCAACCCGCATACCGGCGTCACGACCTGGCCGCAGGATGTCCGGCCCATTCCGGCCGCCGCGCTCTCGGTCCCGGACGCCGAGCAGTTGGAGCGGATCGCCGCACGCGGACGGCCCGTCACGATGAAGCTGGTGCTGACTCCGCGCTTCGCAGGGACGGGCACCTCCGGCAACGTGATAGCGGAAGTGCCGGGCACCGATCCCAAGGCGGGCGTTGTCCTGATCGGCGGTCACCTGGACAGCTGGGACCTCGGAACGGGCGCCATCGACGATGCGACGGGCTTGGCCATCACCACCGCGGCAGCCAAGCGCATCCTGGATTCCGGCCGCCGACCCCGGCGTACCATCCGCGTGGTCTGGTTCGGAGCGGAGGAAGTGGGCGGCTTCGGCGGCGAGGCTTATGCGCGCGCTCACGAAGCGGAGCCGCACGCGATCGCCTCCGAGTCGGACTTCGGCGAAGGCAGGATCTGGCGGTTCGAGGTGAACCTTCCGCCTGGGGCCGCCGCAGTCACTGACCGACTCGGCGCGGCCTTGTCGCCGCTCGGCATAAGCCGCGGCACGGGCGTGGGTGGCGACGGCACGGACATCGGGCCCATGATCCGACGCGGCGTGGCCGCGGTGGACCTGAACCAGTCGGGCCTCACCTATTTCGACACGCACCATACGCCTGACGACGTGCTGGACCGGGTCGATCTCGAGCACCTGCGCCAGAACGTGGCTGCGTGGACGGCGATGCTCGCGGTGGTGGCATACGCCCCGGAGGAACTGGGAATTGTGACGCCCCGTGATCATTAAAGCGGCGAGATTGTGGCAAAAGCTTGACGGCGGGATCGGCGGTGCTATCTGCCACCTGTCGCTGCGGCATCGCGCCGTTCGCGAGAGTGTTCGATAGGGAGATACCCCATGAAGAAGTTCGCGCTCGTTGCCGCCGCTTTCGGCCTGATGTCCGTCGCCGCATGCAACCGTACGCCGACCGAAGCCGCTGCCGACAACGTGTCCGACAACCTGGAAATCCAGGCCGACAACCTTGAGGCCGCCGCCGATAACGCCGCAACCCCGGCCGAAGCCGCCGCGCTCGAGAACGCGTCGGAGAACACCGAGAACGCCGCCGATGCGGTCGAGAACAACGTCGAGAACACTTCGATGTAATGAGCCGAAAGGCTCACTGTTTTTCGGACGGAGTTATACCATGAAGAAGATGCTGATCCTCGGCGTGGCCGGCTTGCTCTCGCTCGCCGCCTGCTCCAAGTCGCCCGAGGCGGCCGCGGTCGAGAACAACGCGGACATGCTGGCCGACAACATGGAGCAGCAGGCCGACAACATGGAGATGCTGGCCGACAACACCTCCAACACGGCGGCCGCCGAGGCGATTGAGAACGCCTCCGATAACCTTGAGGACGCCGCGTCCAACGTGCGCGACGCCGCCGAGGAGAAGGCCGACAACATGTGATCCGGCACCGGGCTCCTTGCGCAGCCCGGATTGCGATGTGATCTCGTCGGGCGGGCGTTTCTTTAGAGAAGCGCCCGCTTTTCTTGTATTTCTACTATCTTTTGGCGCGAAACACCGACGTTCGGCCGAAGGCGCACTACCGCGAAAGAACAGCTTCGGGCTAAGTGCCTGAAACTGGGTGTATTACAGGAGTGGCACACTCCGTGCATTGAGATCGATGCCGGGACGATCCGTCCGGCACCCAAGCACGGAGACGAACATGACCTTCGCGACCATCGCCCGCTCCGCCGCCATGGCGACCCTGCTCCTCGCCGGCGCTGCCCACGCCGCACCCAAGCGCGCCGACATGGGTTCCGGCTGGATGTCCTACCACGCCGGGACCGACCGCTACTGCCTCACGTCCAAGCAGGCGCCCACCGGCTCGCGCCTGCCACAGGTGACGTGCAAGAGCGCGGCGGACTGGAAGACCGACGGCCTGACAGTAGGCGTTCGTTGAATGTCCGGCGTCGGGACGACCCAGCCGGTCGCCCCGACGGTCCGCCTCGCCAGATCGACACAGACCCCCGTGGTCGAACGAGCCGTTGGTGATGATGGTGGGCCCGGCAGGACTCGAACCCGCAACCTAGCCGTTATGAGCGGCCAGCTCTAACCATTGAGCTACAGGCCCACATCTGTCGGGTAGACGATAAAGGCCGAAACGCGCAAGCCGCCGCCCACCCGGCGCGCCGCTCGTCCGTTGGTCGGGGAGACAGGATTCGAACCTGCGACCCCCTGGTCCCAAACCAGGTGCGCTACCAGCCTGCGCCACTCCCCGTCCGCGCCGTCCCTAACCGAGTGGCCCGTCCGGCGCAACGCGGCGCGACATCAGGAACCCGACGCCCTTTCGACCGGTGCGGCCAGTAGCGCGGGGAGCCGCAAGACCAGCTGGTCGCTGCGGATCGTCAGGGTGCCGCCCAACTCGATCGCCAGGTTCCGCGCCAGCCGCAGGCAGAAGCCTGTGCCGAGCAGCGGGCCACCCTCTCCCATGCCGTCCGCCGCCATGGAAAACAGTTCGGCCTCGCCGAGCCCGTGCCAGGCCGCCGGGCGTGACAGCGAAAGCCGCATCGCCTCCGTGCCGCCTTCCAGGGAGACCGCCAGCCGCTCGCCGGAAGCCGCCGCGGCGATCATCACGGCGACGAGTCGTCCGAGCAGCCGTTCCAGGACCCGGTCGTCGCCCAGCACGTTCGTCGTCTCGCCCACCTGCCGGACGTCCAAGCCAGCCTGGCGTAGCGCCATCAGTGGCGCCAGGTTCGCGAGAACGCCGTCAAGCAGCGGCATTAGCGCTATGGCCGCAGGACGGACCTCCAGTGCGCGTCCGTCAATGCGGGCCGCGGTATCCAAATCGTCTATGGCGTCCACCAGGTCGGTGGCCTGTGCACGAATCGCACCGGCGCGAGCGCGTTGTCCGGGTGGAACGGGACCCATCAGCTCGGACTCGATCAGTTCGGCGAAACCGGCCACGGCGTTGGCCGGCGTACGAAGCTCGTGGACGAGCTGGCGAAGCGAGTCCGCCCTGCCGATGCGCACCGATGCGGCGTTCTCGTCCGTCCGTGGTCGCCGTGCCACACCATTATAGCCGGTGAAGCGGCCGGTTGCCGGATCAAAGGCAGGCACGCCGGATATGCGCCATGGTCCGGCCGCCCCGCCCTCGCCGCCCACCTCCAGCCGCGCGTCGGCGAAGCGGGACCGGCGGCGGAACGCCCCAGCCACGCCGCCGTCCACCTGGCCCGATCCCTGGCGGCCCGAATGCGCGATCGACAGCCCGACCAGGGCGCCGGGTGGCGCGCCATCGATCCAGATCATGACGCCGGCCGCATCGACCCGGAAGACGAAGCGCGTGGCAGGCTCTTCGGACAGCCGTTCGGCGGTCGCATCGGACGTCGCGCGGCGAAAGGTCTCGAGCCGCTCCACAAGTTCAACGACGGGATCGTCATCGATAGGTGCGGTCGCTTCCGCTGCATCCGTCGCCTCCGCCACCGGCGGCAAGCCGCGAATGATCTGACGAACCGGAACAAGGGGCGTCGGTTGGAACGGGGCGCTGGAAGAAACAGGTGCATGGCGGAGGAAACGCTGTTCCGCTTGCCCCGGCGCGCCATCGGGAAGGCGCACTGCTTCGGCCAGGCGGTCCAGCCCACGCATCGCCTCTGCGGGCAGGTCGCGACGCGTGCGCAGGATGCCGCGCAACGCGGGGGAAAGGCGCGGAAGCACTGCGGTCCAGGTAGCCACCGGCAGCGTTACCGCGCGCAGGAGCGTCGCGGCAACGGGCAGGTCGTCCTCTGCGAACAGCGTCACCATCGCGGGTCCGGGCTGAACCGTCGCGAGCCCGCGCGCCGTCGCCACGCGCACCAGCTCCGGCACCGACCTGCGAAGTTCCCGAAGGCGTGCCAGCACCGCTTCGTCCGCCGGAACGCGCCCGCGACCGACCAGGTCGACGAGCTGGCGCCAGGCGCTGCGCGCGCCGAGTCCGGGTGTCATGTCGAACGCAAGCACGGTCTTCAAGCTGTCGTCGAACCGCACCTTTTCCTCCCCGGAACGACCCAGGCCGCCCTTAGCGGGGTTGTCTTATCGCTGAGGATTTCTGCCACAAACGCCTGTTTCGAAGGCGGCGTCTACTGCGTTGCAATGTGGGACAATTGCGCACATACGCAATTAAATTAGCTCTGGAAGGAAGTTGCGATATGGATATGGCGGCGTTGGACAGGATCGATCGTCAGATCCTGGCCCTTCTGCAAGCCAATGGGCGGATGACGAATGTGGAACTGGCGGAGCGCGTAGGGCTGACCGCGCCGCCATGCCTGCGGCGCGTCCGGGCGCTGGAGGAAGCGGGCGCGATCCGCGGCTACCATGCGGACCTTGATCCCGCCCGACTGGGCTATCCGATCACGGTCTTCGCCATGGTCAGCCTCCGCAGCCAGGCAGAGCACGACCTTTCCGCCTTTGAAGCGCACGTGGCCGCCATTCCGGAGGTCCGGGAATGCCACATGCTGAATGGCGAGATCGACTTTATCCTGAAGATCGTCGCAACGGACCTGCGCGCGTTTCAGGAAATCCTCACGACGCACCTGACACCCGCCCCCAACGTGGCAAGCGTCAAGACGTCGCTGACGATCCGCACCGCCAAGTCGGTGTCCGGCATCCCCGTGGCCGCTGGATGACCGGTTCACGGGCCCGCGACGCACGCGGGCCCGGTCAAGGGTCAGGCCTGGTTGTCGACCCAGGTGGTCCAGAAACCGGCGATCTCGTTACGGGGCGTGCCCTGCACGGTGCCGAACGCCGCCTTGGCGCCCGCCTTGTCGCCCGACCGCGCAAGCGCAATGCCCATGCGGGTATTGATCTCGTCGGCGTTGACGCCGCCCTTGGTCAACGCGGTCTTGTAGAGTGTCGCGGCCTTGGCGAAATTTCCCTGTCCAAGATACACGTCGGCGGTGGACGCCGCGAGCTTGCCGTCTGCCGCCGAGTTGGCGCGCGTCTCGGCCGCCGTCAGCGAGCCCTCGCGCTTGGCCGATGCCGCCGCCTCGGCAAGCGATGCCTTGGCTTCCGTGCTGCCCGCGGGGATCTTGCCGCTGGAAAGGCCTTCCTGCAGCACGGCCTGTGCTTCGAACGGCAGGCCGCGATCGTAGACCTTCCGCGCATAGTCGATATAGTCATACTGGTCGGCGAGCGCGTTGGACGCGCGCATCAGCCGGTACAGGTCGATCTTCTGCGAGTTGTCCAGCGTGGCCACCGGGTTCTGCTGAATGCCATAGGTCACCAGCACGTCGCGCCACGTCTTCTGCGACGGGTAGGCCGCGACATACTTCTTCAGCCATTCCAGCGTCTGCGGCTTCAGCTTGGCGGCGTTGGAACGTGCGATGGCGTAGCGGTAATAGTCTTCCGGCGCCTTCTGACCTGCGGCATTGGACGCCTGGATCGCGGTGTTCAGGTCGGCCATGCCACCCGCCACGTCGCCGCTGTCGACCTTGGCCTTGACGATCTGCAGGTCCAGGTTCGGGTCGGTGTAGCCGAGCTGCTTGGCCTGGGTGAAATACTGCAGCGCCTGCGGATACTGCTTGCCGTTGAACGCCAGCGCGCCGCGGCGATAGGTATAGCGGCCGCGCACGTCGGCGGGCGTGCTGGGGTTGGAGATCAGCGTGTCGAGCGGCCCGGCCAGCACGGTCTCGTTGACCGGTGCATTGGGATTGGCCTGCTGCTGCGCGGCGAGCTTCTGCGACTCAAGGTCCAGGCGGAGCGCGGCGCCGATATACTTGTCGTCGTCCGTCTTGGCGGCGGCCTCGACCTGCGCGACGGCGGGCTCGGCGGTGGCGAAATCCTTTGCGCCGATGGCGGGTTGCGCGACCTGGGCTGCCTTGAGGACGTCCGGGCTCAGCTTCAGGCCGCCCTTCTTGTCGTCCTTCTTTTCCTTCTTCTGCGCCGCGGCTGGCGCCGCAAAGGGCAGAGCGGCGGCGCCGGACAGCAGCATGCCCACCATCAGGGCACGGGTGAAGCTCTTCATGGTTCAACTCTCCTGTGACGCCGGGGGGCGTTAACCGGTTCGGGCGATCTATCGATGGGTGGGCGCGGGTTCAAGCGAGGCCAAGGGTCGGCGCCCCCTTCGTTCCTGCGGACCGGGCGCTGAACCCCGATTGAATGCCCGGCGCACGGGCGCTAGCCCGCGCCACGTGATCGTGCTCCTTTCCCCCGCCAAGACCCTGGACTTCGACGGCCTCGCCCCGCCCGCCGCCACGCGCCCGCGCTTCGAGACGGAGGCGGCAGCGCTGGCCCGCTCCGCCGCGCGCCTTTCGCAGAAGCGCCTGCGCGAGCTGATGGGCATCTCGCCCGATCTGGCGAAGCTCAACGCCGACCGGTTCCGCGATTTCGGCGTGGCACCCGAACGGCCCGCCATCCACGCGTTCGCGGGCGATGTATATCGCGGACTGGACGCCGCGACGCTCAGCGACGCCGCACTGGATCGCGCGCAGGAACGGCTGCGCCTGTTGTCCGGACTGTACGGGCTGTTGCGTCCGCACGACGCGATCCGACCCTATCGCCTGGAGATGAGGACCCGCTGGGCACCCCGGCACGTCCGTCTGACGGACTGGTGGGGCGGACGCATCGCGGCCGCCGTGAAGGAGGATCTCGCCGCGATCGGCGCGGACGCCGTCGTGAACCTCGCCAGCAAGGAGTATTTCGCTGCCGTCGAAGGCCGCCTTCCCGCCTCCGTCCGGGTGGTGGAGGTCGACTTCCGAGAAGGTACGGACCGACGGTTCATCAGCTTTCACGCCAAGCGGGCACGCGGAAGCCTGGCGCGCTGGATACTGGAGCGCGGCGCGAGCACGCCCGACGCGCTGCGCGGGTTCGACGCGGACGGATACGGGCTGGACGCGGAGACCAGCACGGCCGACCGGCTGGTGTTCGTTCGACCATGAGCGCGGTTGTTATAGGCGCGTCGGGCGGTATCGGCGCGGCGCTGGTTGCGGCGATCGAAGATGAAGGCGTGCCCGTTCGCGGCTTTGCCCGATCCTTCGCCGGCGACGGCTTCCTGGACCTGGAGGATGAGGCGAGCATCGCCGCCGCCGCGGCCCGTTCCGGCCGCCCCGACTTGGTGATCGTCGCGACGGGCCTGCTCCATCAGGGCGATCGCGGGCCGGAAAAGGCGCTGGCCGAGCTCGACGCCGACTGGCTGGCGCGCAACTTCGCGGTGAACGCCGTCGGGCCCGCGATCGTCGCCAAGCACTTCCTTCCGCTGATGCCGCGCGAGGGCCGAAGCATCTTCGTGGTGCTGTCCGCACGGGTAGGTTCGATCTCGGACAATCGACTGGGCGGCTGGTACGGCTACCGCGCCAGCAAGGCCGCGTTGAACCAGCTTGTCCGGACGCTGGGCATCGAGGACCGGCGCCGCAACAAGCGCGGCATCGTGGTGGCGCTCCACCCGGGCACGGTGGACACCGACCTGTCGCGGCCGTTCCAGGGCAACGTCCAGCCGGGCCGCCTCTTCGCGCCCGACCGCGCGGCCGTTCAGCTGCTGGACGTGATCGACGGCCTGGGACCGGCGGACAGCGGCAAGCTGTTCGACTGGGAGGGCAAGGAGGTCGCGCCCTAGATGTCCCGTGCCCACGCGTACGCGCGCGTGACATGCGTGGTTCGCGCCCCTACATCGGAGGCGCAACGATCCCATAGAAAGCTTCCGTTTTGACCGACGAGCGCACCGTCGCCGAACCTCCCGCGATTCCTAGCATCTCCATCGTCGACGAGATGAAATCGAGCTATCTCGACTATGCGATGTCCGTGATCGTGGCGCGCGCGCTGCCGGACGTTCGCGACGGACTGAAGCCGGTGCATCGCCGCATCCTCTACTCGGCCGCGGAAAGCGGCTTCGTGGCCGGGCGCCCCTATCGCAAGTCGGCGCGCATCGTCGGCGACGTGATGGGTAAGTACCACCCGCACGGCGACAGTGCGATCTACGACGCCCTGGCCCGCATGGCGCAGGACTGGTCCATGCGCGTGCCGCTGATCGACGGCCAGGGCAATTTCGGCTCCATGGACCCCGACCCGCCGGCGGCCATGCGCTACACGGAGGCGCGGCTGGCGCGCGCCGCCAACTTCCTGCTGGGCGACCTGGACAAGGACACGGTCGACTTCCAGCCCAACTACGACGCCTCCGAGCGCGAGCCGCAGGTGCTGCCCGCGCAGTTCCCCAACCTGCTGGTCAACGGCGCGGGCGGCATCGCGGTGGGCATGGCCACCAACATCCCGCCGCACAATCTGGGCGAGGTGGTGGACGCCTGCCTGGCGTATATCGACAATGGCGCAATCACGACCGCCGAGCTGAACGAGATCGTGCCCGGTCCCGACTTCCCGACCGGCGGCATGATCCTGGGCCGGGCCGGCGCGCGTTCGGCCTATGAGACCGGGCGCGGCTCCATCATGGTGCGGTCCCGCCACGTGGTGGAAAGCGGGCGCGGCGACCGTCAGTCGATCGTCCTAACCGAGATCCCCTACCAGCAGGGCAAGAACGCGCTGGTGGAGAAGATTGCGGAGGCCGCCAAGGAGAAGCGGATCGAGGGCGTCAGCGATATTCGCGACGAATCGAACCGCGAGGGTGTTCGTATCGTCATCGACCTGAAGCGCGACGCCACGCCCGAGGTGGTGCTGAACCAGCTCTGGCGGCACACGCCCGCCCAGTCGAGCTTTTCCGCCAACATGCTGGCGATCCGCGGCGGGCGGCCCGAGCTGCTCAACCTGCGCGACGTGATCCAGTCGTTCGTGCAGTTCCGCGAGCAGGTCATCACGCGCCGCTCCAAGTTCGAGCTGAACAAGGCCCGGGAACGCGCCCATATCTTGCTGGGGCTGGTGATCGCGGTCACCAACCTGGACGAGGTGGTGGCGCTGATCCGCCGCTCCGCCAGCCCTGCCGCCGCGCGCGAGGCGCTGCTGGCGCGCGAATGGCCGATCGCCGAGGTCGCGCCCTACATCCGCCTGGTCGAGGCGATCGAGACGGAGGTCTCGGGCGACACCTATCGCCTGTCCGAGGCGCAGGTGCGCGCGATCCTGGAGCTTCGGCTCAACCGCCTGACGGCGCTCGGTCGCGACGAGATCGGCGACGAGCTGAAGCAGCTGGCATCCTCCATCGAGGAGCTGCTGCTGATCCTGGCCGACCGGGCACGCTTGTACGAGGTGATGCGCGGCGAGCTGACGGCGGTTCGCGCCGAGTTCGCGACACCCAGGCGGACCGAGATCGCGGCCGCCGCCGACGGGATCGACGACGAGGACCTGATCGAGCGCGAGGACATGGTCGTGACCGTGACGGTCCAGGGCTATATCAAGCGCACGCCCCTCGACACGTTCCGCGCCCAGCGCCGCGGCGGCAAGGGCCGCGCGGGGATGGCGACCAAGGACGAGGACGCGATCACCAGCCTGTTCGTGACCTCCACGCACACGCCGGTCCTGTTCTTCTCCACGGCCGGCAAGGTCTATCGCATGAAGGTGTGGCGCCTGCCCGAGGGCGGGCCGGCCACGCGCGGGCGGCCGATGGTGAACCTGCTGCCGCTCCAGCCGGGCGAGACGATCTCCACCGTCCTGCCGCTGCCGGAGGACGAGGGCCGCTGGGGCGAACTGCACGTGATGTTCGCCACCGCCAACGGCACCGTACGCCGCAACTCCATGGACGCCTTCGCCAACGTGCCGTCGAACGGCAAGCTGGCGATGCGGTTCGACGACGGTTCGGACGATCGCCTGATCGGCGTCGCGCTGCTGACGGAGACGGACGACGTGCTGCTGGCGACGCGCCAGGGCCGCGCGATCCGCTTTGCCGCCACCGACGTGCGCGAGTTCCAGAGCCGCACCTCCACGGGCGTCCGCGGCGTGTTGCTGGCGGCGGGCGACGCGGTGATCTCGCTGTCGGTGCTGGCCGGGTTCGCGGCGACGACCGAGGAGCGCGAGCAGTATCTTCGTGCCGCCCCCTGGAAGGAGGGCGAGCGCGAGGTGACGCTGTCGCCGGAGCGCATGGCCGCGTTCGAGGCGGCGGAGCAGTTCATCCTGACCGTCACCGCCAACGGCTTCGGCAAGCGGACCTCGGCCTTCGAATATCGCCGCTCGGGCCGCGGCGGCCAAGGCATCACCAACATCGCCACGTCCGACCGCAACGGGCCGGTGGTGGCGAGCTTCCCCGCAAGCTCGGGCGAGCAGCTGATGCTGGTGACTGACCAGGCCAAGCTGATCCGCATGTCGGTGGGCGACACGCGCGTCACGGGCCGCGCCAGCCAGGGCGTGCGCCTGTTCGACGTGACGCGTGACGAGCACGTCGTCTCGGCCGCCCGCATCGACGAGGAGGAGGCCCCGGAGAACGAGGCGGAGGCGATCGTGGCCGAGGAGCGGCAGGAGGCGGCTCTCCCTGCATCGGCCGATGACGGCCTGACCGTGGACGACGGCACCGGACCGCAGACTATGGACGAACGGGTGGACGAGACGGGAGACGGCGAGTGACCACGGCAGCGACGCCTTCCAGCGCGTATCCCTCCAGCGCGTACAAGGTGCTGACCGCCGAGCAGATGGCGACCCTCGAACGCGACGGCCGGTTCGACGGATCGCCGGACGACCTGCGTGACGGCTATGTCCACCTGTCCACGTCGGCGCAGCTGCCCGGCACGTTGGATCGAAATTATCCGGGCGTCAGCGACCTGTATCTAGCGGAGATTGACCTGGAAGCATTAGGGCCGGCGCTCCGTTGGGAGGAGGCGCGCGGGGGGCAGAATTTCCCACACCTCTACGGCCCCCTGCTGCTTGAGACGGTGGTCGCCTATGGCCCGCTGGAACGCGCGGCAGACGGATCGGTGAAGCCGCCGGTGGCCGGATGACGCACGACGTCCACGTGATCGGCGGCGGGCTGGCCGGATCGGAGGCCGCGTGGCAGCTGGCGCAGGCGGGCGTCCGCGTCCGCCTGTCGGAACAGCGCGGCGGCGCCGGGGACAGGGGCGGATCGACGCCCGCGCACCAGACGGACTCGCTGGCCGAGCTGGTCTGCTCCAACTCCTTCCGATCCGACGACGCCGAGTCGAACGCGGTCGGGCTGCTGCACCAGGAGATGCGCGCGCTGGGATCGCTCATCATGGAGATGGCCGATCGCCACCGCGTGCCGGCCGGATCCGCGCTGGCCGTGGATCGCGACGGTTTCGCCGAGGGTGTAACGCGCGCCATCGCCGACCATCCGGCGATCGAGGTGGTACGCGAGCGCGTCAATACGCTTCCCACGGAGGGTCTGGCGATCGTGGCGACGGGTCCCCTCACCGCTCCGTCGCTTGCCGCCGCGATCGGCGAGGCGGCGGGATCCGAGCACCTCGCCTTTTTCGACGCGATCGCGCCCATCGTGCACCGCGACAGCATCGACATGGACGTGGCCTGGTTCCAATCGCGCTGGAACAAGGGCGACGGTCACGACTACATAAACTGCCCCATGGATCACGACCAGTACGCCGCGTTCCACCAGGGCCTGGTCGACGCAGAGAAGACCGAGTTTCGCGAGTGGGAGCGCGACACGCCCTATTTCGAGGGGTGCATGCCCGTCGAGGTCATGGCGGAACGCGGCTTTGACACGCTCCGCTTCGGTCCCATGAAGCCCGTCGGACTGGACGATCCGCGTACGGGCCGCTGGCCGCATGCCGTGGTGCAGCTTCGCCAGGATAATGCGGCGGGCACGCTGTGGAACATCGTCGGCTTTCAGACCAAGATGAAGCACGCCGAGCAGGTGCGCCTGTTCCGTACCATTCCCGGCCTGGAAAAGGCGGAGTTCGCGCGGCTGGGCGGACTGCATCGCAACACCTTTATCCGATCGCCCGAACTGCTGGACGGTACGCTGCGGCTGCGCGCCAGGCCGAACCTGCGCTTCGCGGGTCAGGTGACGGGTTGCGAGGGCTATGTCGAGAGTTCGGCCGTGGGCCTGATGGCGGGTCGTTTCGCCGCCGCCGAGCTGCGCGATGCCACGCTCCCCGCACCGCCGCCGGAAACCGCGTTGGGCGCGTTGCTGGGACACATCACCGGCGGCGCGGAGGCCGAGACCTACCAGCCGATGAACGTCAATTTTGGCCTCTTCCCGCCAATCCCCGGCAAGACCAAGAAGGCCGACCGCAAGCGCCTCTACACCGATCGCGCGCGCGAGGCCCTACGCGGCTGGATGGCGGCCTAGTCGTCGCCGTCGGCCGTAGGTCGGGTCGCGGGCGGGCACTTGGCCCGCGGCTTGCGCTTGACGGCGGTGGTGGCGAACTCGGCTGCGTCCATGCGTCCCGAATGGTCGCGATCGGCACGGGCGAACTTGTTGATGGTTTTCACGGACCATTCGTCGAAAGATAGCCGGCCATCGCCGTCCCGATCCAGCTTCGCATAGGCCTTTCGCCGCGATTGCAGATACTCCTCACGCGTGATCCCGCCGTCCCGGTCCTTGTCATAGCGATCGAAGCGCTTCTGCTCCCGCGATCGGGGACTCGCCTCGGGCGGATCGCCGGGACCCTCCTGTGTTTCGGCGGCCAACGTCGCGGCCGGCATTGGCGGCAGCGCGGCCTCGGCACCCGATGGCGCGCGCCCACCAAGCAACAGCGTTCCTGCACCCGCCAGGGCAAGCGCTGCCGCGCCGCCCGCCAGATACCGCCACATTCCCATCTCCCCCTTGATCCCGCTTCAGGGTAACCGCCCACGCCCGGTCCGCAAGCGGGTCTATCGTCCGGTCAGACGATGCCAGGCAAGGCGGCCGACGCGGGCGGGATGGCCGGCCGGCCGCACACCGCGAAGGTCTGCCCGAGCCGACAGGGCCAGTGCGCCGAGCGATCGCAGCGCGCGCGGCCAAGCCCCGGCGAGCGCCTCGTCCAGCCTCGCCGCCGCCATCTCCCTGGCAAGGGATGCCGCATCACTATCGGAAAGGTGAAACGCGAAGTCCGCGAGTGCCCATCCCTCCCCTGCCTTCGCAATGCGGGGATCGGCCGCGTGCAGGACGGTCGCAGCCGAGGCGAAGAGGCTCCCGCCCCGCGCGCGAGCCGCCGAGGAAAGCGTGCAACGGTCCAGGAGTTCCCCGTCCAGGAGCGTTTCCCAACCCTCTACCTGAGATGCCAGCATCGCACCGCCGACGCCGCGTGGCAGCACCTCACGCGCTAGGTCCGTCAATAGCGGTTCGGCAGGCGGCGGCGCCGTGTCCAGCGCCACCAGCGCCTCGTGCCACCAGGTCAGCCGCATCTGGCCGATCAAGGGCTCGCGCGCGGACCGGACGATGTCGCCGAGCCGGGCGTCGAGCGCGAGCAGCGCTATCAGCCCGGCACGGCTATCGGTCGGCGCATAGAACAGCGCCAGGGACCGCTCGGGAGCGTCGTTAACCACAATCATCAAACGCCCATTATCGGTAAAACGCTAGCTCGGCGAAATGCGATCGAACCGAACGACGTCGAAGGATTCTGGGGGGCGCAGCCGTCCGTCTAGCTTCATGGCCCGGCTCGCGCGCGACACACGTGGCAACACGCTGGCGATCGCCGCCGCGGCGGTGATCCCGCTGCTGGGCATGGTCGGCAGCGGCGTGGACCTGGGTCGCGCCTATCTGCTGAAGACGCGGCTTCAGCAGGCATGCGACGCGGGCGTGCTGGCGGCGCGCAAGTCCATGTCTGGCAATGCACTGGCAGGCGACACCACGGCAAACACGCGTGGGCGCGAGTTCTTCGACATCAACCTGCGCAACGAGCAGTACGGCGTGAAGAGCGTCGCGTTCAAGATGAACGACGTCATGAGCAAGAACGGCGGAACCGCCACCGCATCGGGCCGCGTCCATGGCACGGCCTCCGCCGACGTGCCGACGGTATTGATGCAAATCTTCGGCTATACCAACATCCCGATCGCCGCGGCCTGCGACGCCGAACTGAACCTCGCCAACAACGACATCATGTTCGTGCTGGACGTGACCGGATCGATGGCGTGCACGCCGGGACGGTCCACAAACGATTGCAGCGGGATCGTGCCCGGACGCACGGCCCAGCGTCCTGATGGACGGTGGTTCACGGTGGAAGAGGACGGGTCGCGGATCGACGCGCTTCGATCGGCGGTGGACGGCTTCTACGTCACCGTCAGCCGCAACCTGGCCGCGGGCGCACGGCTGCGGCTGGGATTCGTGCCTTACTCCAGCGGCGTCAACATCGGCGGCCTGCTGCCGGCAACGACGATGAACAACGGTGCCATAAGCTTTGCCAGCCGTCGGGCGAACTTCAACACCCGCGTCTGGACGCGGCAAATAACCAACATAGGCAGCGCAACAACGGAAACCTGGCCCTACCAGATCTCTAACGAAAACTGCGACAAGTACGCGGACAATAAAGGGTTCACGCAAGACAACAGGACGTTTACTCCGACTGGAGGTACCGGTAGTCCATATCCCGCCTACAGAGACGCGGAACTCTATACGGACTCACAACCAGAGGCGTCGTCTCACACGCTATACACGCGCTCGTCGGTCACTTGGTCGAGTGGCAACAAGTCGTGCGTGCGGAGGGTACAGCAGCAGCAGGTCACTTACACGCAGACCGCTTGGCGCCTCACTGACTTCACGTACACGGACGTACCACTTTCCGTCGCCGGGTACATGAACGGCGGTGTCGCAATCGCCACGGACATCGATGGTGCCGATCGGCTGACCATCGCCGGCTATCCAGCCACGTCGAGCGCCGCCAGCCGTTCACTCGACCCGATCCAGCTTGCACAAGCCGCCTTGAACGGTAGCGCCACGGGCATCACCACGTTCAACTCGGGCTGGACGAACCAGTGCGTCGAGGAGCGGCTGACCGGCCGGGACAGCATCACCGATCCGGCCAACACGGCCGATAGCCAGTGGCGAGCGGCATGGCCGAACGTCATATGGCGGCGTCCGGGGACGGCCGCCATCACCAACGGCAGCAACTATACCCGGCCGGACTCTTCTGCTTCCGGTTACGGCAGCACCGCCTACTCCTGCCCCAAGCCAGCGCAGGGGCTGGAGGAAATGACGCAGCGGCAGGTCAACGACTATCTGTCGGAAGACAACGGCTTTGTGGCGCACGGCTATACCTACCATGACATCGGCATGGTGTGGGCGACGCGCCTGATGTCGCTTCGCGGGCCCTTTGCGGCAACGCACGCGGCCGCGGCGAACGGGCGCGCTACCATGCGCCACATCATCTTCATGACGGACGGGGACATGCAGCCTACCCAGCTCGCCTACGGTCAGTTTGGTGTTGAGATCAACAATCGCCGCATGATCCCCTCCGGACAGACCTTGAACGACACCACGCTGCAGGCAGCGCACAACGCCCGCTTCGCGGCGGCGTGCACGGCGGCGACGCGCGACGAGGGCATCAGCGTGTGGGTGGTCGCGTTCGGACAGACGCTGACCAGCCAATTGCGGTCCTGTGCCAGCAACCCGTCTCAGGCGTTCCAGGCCAACAACGCGGCGCAGCTGAACGCCGCCTTCGCCGCCATCGCGTCCAAGGTGGCCGAGCTGAGGCTGACCGCGTGACCCGTCGGCTGCCGCGCGACGAGCAGGGCACCACGCTGGTCGAGTTCGCGATCGTGGCGCCCGTGCTGCTGCTGATGATAATGGGGTTCTTCGACCTCACGCATCGTGCCTATGTGCAGACGGTGCTGCAGGGCGCGGTGGAGGAGGCAGGTCGGTCCTCCACGCTTCAGACGGGCACGGTCGACCTGGAAGCCCTGGACGCGAAGGTGGAGGAACAGGTGCGGCCGACCATCGGCTCGGCGGCCAGCTTCTCCAGCCGCCGTGTCAGCTATTCCAACTTCTCCGACATCGGCGAAGCGGAGATTTATCGCGACAACAAGCCCGCCAACGGGCGGTACGACGTGGGCGAATGCTTTGAGGACATGAACCGCAACGGCCGCTGGGACGACAGCCGCGGCGCGGAGGGCAGCCAGGGCGGCGCACAAGACGTCGCCGTGTACGAAACAAGCGTTACCTATCCGCGCCTGTTCCCGATGGCGGGAATGCTGGGTTGGAGCACGACCCAGACCGTGACCGGATCCACCGTGCTGCGTAACCAGCCCTGGGCGGCGCAGAACGGGGTAACCGTATGCCCTTGATCCGACCTGTACGCCGGCTTTGGAGCGATCGGCGCGGCCTGGCGCTCATCGAGTTCGCCTATGTGATGCCTCTCCTGCTCCTGATCGGGGCCGCAGGACTGGAAACGGCGAATTTCATGCTGATGAACCTGCGTATCAGCCAAGCCGCAGGCAATCTGGCGGACAACGTGTCGCGCGTGGGGCGAGCCAACAACCTGGGGGTGAAACAAATCCGCGAGGCGGACATCATTGACTCGTTTCAGGCGCTGCGCATCCAGTCCAGCCGGTACGGACTGGTGGCGAACGGCCGGGTGACGCTTTCCAGCCTGGAGCGCAACAGCAGCAACGGCCAGTGGATCCACTGGCAGCGCTGCATCGGACAGAAGCGGGACGCCGCCTTCCAGTCCCGCTACGGCCGCGAGGGCGACGGCGCCACCGGCACCGCCTTTCCCGGCATGGGCCCCAAGGGCCAGGAGATCACCGCGCCGTCGGGAAGCGGCGTCATGTTCGTCGACATGAGTTACACCTACCAGCCGCTTTTCAGCGATGCGCTGATGGGTTCGCTGGTTGGATCGATCTACAAGGACCGAGTGATCCGGTCGCATTCCGCCTTTGTGGTGCGCGACCAGCGGCTCTACGACAACGCGAACAACCCGGCCCCGACCTCGGGCGCCACCGTCCTGAGCTGTACTCAGTATCTTTCCTGACGGCTACGTCCGATAGCAGACCTTGCGCACGGCCTCGACCACGCGGTCCGCATCGATCAGCGCCAGCTTCTCGAGATTCGCGGCATAGGGTAGCGGAACGTCCTCGTCGCAGACGCGCAGCACGGGGGCGTCCAAGTCGTCGAATCCCTCCTCCATGCAGGTCGCCATCACCTCGGACGCGATCGAGCAGGTTGGCCAGCCTTCCTCCACCACGACCATACGGTTGGTCTTGGCGAGCGACTTCAGGATCGAACCCTTGTCGAGCGGGCGAAGTGTGCGGAGGTCGATCACCTCCGCCTCGATCCCGTCCTTGGCCAGCCGCTCGGCGGCCTCCAGCGCGACGCCGACGCCGATGGAGTAGCTGACGATGGTCACGTCCTTGCCCTCGCGCATGGTGCGCGCGCGGCCGATCGGCAGGACATGGTCGTCCAGTTCCGGCACCTCGAAGCTGCGGCCGTACATCAGCTCGTTTTCCAGGAAGACCACCGGGTCCTCGCTTCGGATCGCCGCCTTCAGCAGGCCCTTGGCGTCTGCGGCGTCATAGGGGGCGATCACGACCAGGCCGGGCACGGACGCGTACCAAGGCCCGAAATTCTGACTGTGCTGCGCGCCCACGCGGCTGGCGGCACCGTTGGGGCCGCGGAACACCACCGGACAGCGCATCTGGCCGCCGGACATGTAGTTGGTCTTGCCGGCCGAGTTGATGATGTGATCGATTGCCTGCATGGCGAAGTTGAACGTCATGAATTCGACGATCGGGCGAAGGCCTCCCATCGCCGCACCCGTGCCGACACCCGCGAAGCCGTATTCGGTGATCGGCGTGTCGATGACGCGCTTGTCGCCGAACTCGTCCAGCAGCCCCTGCGTCACCTTGTAGGCGCCCTGGTACTGGGCGACCTCCTCGCCCATCACGAACACGCGCTCGTCGCGTCGCATCTCCTCGGCCATGGCGTCGCGCAGCGCCTCGCGGACCGTCAGCTTTGCCATTTTGGTGCCCTCGGGCACGTCGGGATCGGGCGTTCCGGGCTTCTCGGCGGTGGCGACCAGCTTCTGCGTGCCGCTTTCCTGGTGCGCGGCCGACGCGCCCTCGGGGACGGGCGGCGCGTTCTTGTCGCCGGGCTCTTCCTTGGGCGCCGCGTTCGCGTCCTCGCCCGAGCGGCTCTCGGTCGCGGTCTTCGCTTGCGCCGCGTCCTCGCCTTCCTCGGCCAACATCATGATGACGGTGCCGACCTTCACGTTGTCGGTGCCTTCCGCGACCGCGATGGAGGCGACGGTACCCTCATCGACCGCCTCGAACTCCATGGTCGCCTTGTCCGTCTCGATCTCGGCCAGCACGTCGCCGGACTTGACCGTGTCGCCTTCCTTCACCAGCCACTTGGCCAGCGTGCCCTCCTCCATGGTGGGGGACAGCGCCGGCATCTTGATCTCGATCGCCATATCTTCCTCGGGTCAGCCGTAGGTGCCGACAAGCACGTCGGTATAGAGCTCCTTGGGCTCGGGCTCCGGGGTTTGTTCCGCAAAGTCGGCAGCTTCGTTGACGAGCTTGCGCGTGTCCTGCTCGATCTTCTTCAGCTCGTCCGCCGACACGCCCTGCTCTTCCAGCAGCCTTTTGGCATGCTCGATCGGGTCCGACTTGTCGCGCACCGACTGGACCTCCTCGCGGCTGCGATACTTGGCGGGATCGCTCATGGAGTGGCCGCGATAGCGATAGGTCTTCATCTCCAGGATGACCGGACCCTTGCCCGCGCGCACCCACTCGAGCGCGGTCTCGGCCGCGCCCCGGCACGCCAGCACGTCCATGCCGTCCACCTGGATGCCCGGGATGCGGAAGCTCTCGCCCCGGCGATACAGCTGGTCCTCGGCCGACGCCCGGTTGACCGACGTCCCCATGGCGTACTGGTTGTTCTCGATCACATAGACGATGGGGAGCTTCCACAGCTCCGCCATGTTGAAGCTCTCGTACACCTGGCCCTGGTTGGCCGCGCCGTCGCCGAAATAGGCGAGGCAGGCGCCGCCGTCCCCGTTGTACTTGTGGCTGAAGGCCAGCCCGGTGCCCAGCGACACCTGCGCACCGACGATGCCGTGCCCGCCATAGAACTTATGCTCCACGGAGAACATGTGCATGGACCCGCCCTTGCCCTTGCTGATGCCGGCCGCGCGGCCCGTCAGTTCGGCCATCACGTCCTTGGGCGGAATGCCGCACAACAGCATGTGGCCGTGGTCACGATAGCCGGTGATGACCGAGTCCTTGTCCGACAAGGCGGACTGGAGGCCCACGGCCACCGCCTCCTGGCCGATATACAGGTGGCAGAAGCCCCCGATCAGGCCCAGGCCATAGAGCTGGCCGGCCTTCTCCTCGAAGCGTCGGATCAGCAGCATGTCGCGATAGAATTGAAGCAGTTCGTCGCGGGACGCCTCAAAGGGCTTCGGCTCGTCGGGCCGCTCGCGATTGGGAATGAGTGGTTCGGCCACGAAACGGACCCTTGTTCCTGGGGAAAGGAACATGGCCTATAGGCGGGAGGGTGGCGGCCGCGCAATCGGGCGGCGCGAACGGCGGGCGGCAGGGACAGGCGGCGGGCGGTAGCCAGCGGGCGAGCGGTTGCCAACGTACGCCCTTGCCGCCATGCGGTGGGTCAATGGCTGCTCCCCATCCGCTCACCATCGCCAACTTCCGTGCCTATTGGCTTTCGCGGCTGGCAGGAACGGTGGCCGTCAGCGCCATGGCGATCGTGATCGGGTGGCAGGTGTACAACCTGGCGCGCGAAACCATGAGCGTGCGCGAGGCGGCGTTCCTGCTCGGCATGATCGGCTTTGCCCAGTTCGTGCCGTTGTTCCTTCTGACGCCCGTGGTGGGGCTAGTGGCCGACAGTTTCGACCGGCGCTGGATCGTGCGCTGCACCACCACGCTGCTGCTCGCGACCGCGGCGACGCTGGGCTACCTGACCTGGACAGACCGGCTGACGCTGCACTGGCTGTTCGCCGCCGCCGTCTCGTTCGGGATCAGCCGCGCCTTTGCCGGCCCCGCCTATTCCGCGCTGGCGCCCAACCTGGTGCCGCGCGAGAGCCTGCCCACCGCCATCGCCGTCAGTTCGATCGCCTGGCAGGTGGGCACGATCGCCGGACCCAGCTTCGGCGGCTTCCTGTACGCCATCCACCCGGACGTGGCCTATGGCACGTCCACCGCGCTGTTCGCGCTGGCGCTCGGCTTCATGTTCCTGATCGGTCCGGTGCCCCAGCCAGCCGCGCAGAAGGACCATCGCATGCTCGCCCGGATCGCCGACGGGTTCGGCTATGTGCGGCGCAACCGGCTGGTGCTGGCGGCAATCACGCTGGACCTGTTTGCGGTGCTGCTGGCGGGCGCGACGGCGCTGCTGCCCATCTACGCACGCGACATCCTGCACGTGGGATCGCGCGGGCTCGGCATGCTGGCGGCCGGCATGGGGATCGGCGCGGCGGTGACGGCCATATGGTTTTCCTTCCGACCGATGAAACAGAATGTTGGCGTCAAGATGCTCGCCTCCGTGGTCATCTTCGGGCTTGCCGTCCTGACCTTCGGCGTGTCGCGATCGTTCGAGTTGAGCCTGGCCGCGCTGATCATCGCCGGAGCCGCCGACATGGTTTCCGTCTATGTCCGCTCCTCGCTTATCCAGCTGCACACGCCCGACGAGATGCGCGGCCGCGTCTCGGCCGTGTCGCAGCTGACCATCTCTGCGTCTAACGAACTGGGCGAGGCCGAGAGCGGGCTTCTCGCCTCGCTGCTCGGGCCGGTGGGTGCCGTGATCTTCGGCGGGGTGGGTGCGATCACCGTGACGCTGGTCTGGGCCTGGCTGTTCCCGGAACTGAAGCGCGCGCGAACCTTTGACCCGCCTGACGCGATTGAACTCCCCACGTACGACGGAGCAAAGGCATGAAGGCCGACACGATCCTCCAGACCATCGGCGACACGCCGCACATTCGGATGCAGCGCCTGTTTCCGGACTCGGAGGTTTGGATCAAGTCCGAGCGGTCCAACCCCGGCGGCTCGATCAAGGACCGCATCGCGCTCGCCATGGTGGAGGCGGCGGAGGCCTCGGGCGAGCTGCAACCCGGCGGCACCATCGTGGAGCCGACCAGCGGCAACACCGGCATCGGCCTGGCGATGGTCGCGGCGGTAAAGGGCTACAAGCTGACGCTGGTGATGCCGGAGTCCATGTCGCTGGAGCGCCGCCGCGTGATGCTGGCCTATGGCGCCACCTTTGACCTGACGCCGCGCGAACGCGGCATGAAGGGCGCGATCGAGCGCGCGCTGGAGATCGTGGCGGAAACGCCCGGGGCCTGGATGCCCCAGCAGTTCGAGAACCCGGCGAACATCGACGTCCATGTCCGCACCACCGCCCGGGAGATCCTGCGCGACTTCGCGGACAACCCGCCGGACGTGCTCATCACCGGCGTCGGCACGGGCGGCCACATCACGGGCGTGGCCGAGACGCTGAAAAAGGAATGGCCCGACCTCAAGGTCTATGCGGTCGAGCCCGCGGCGTCTCCCGTCATCTCCGGCGGCCAGCCGGGTCCGCACCCGATCCAGGGCATCGGCGCGGGCTTCGTTCCCGCCAACCTCCACACGGCGGCGCTCGACGGGGTGATCGAGGTGGACGCCAACGTCGCCAAGGACATGGCCCGCCGCGCCGCGCGCGAGGAGGGGATGCTGGTGGGCATCAGCTCGGGCGCGACGCTCGCCGCCATCCTCCAGAAGCTGCCCGACCTGCCCGAGGGCGCGCGCGTGCTGGGCTTCAACTACGACACGGGCGAGCGCTACTTGTCGGTCCCCGACTTCCTGCCGGAGTGAGGCACGGCACCCTGCGCTTCCCCGTGACGCTGGCAGGAGCCGCGGTTCCGCGGAGGGCGGACGCTCGCGCCCTTCGAGGAGAGGCCGGCCCGCGCCGGCATTACGGCCGGTGACGGCATCGATGCTGCGTCTGTCCGCCGCCGCCGTCGCGGCGACGGCAGTCCTCGTGCCAACGCTGGTCGTGCTGGACCCGCCTTCTCTGCCCCCGCCCGACGTGCGCGCACGCGTGGCGGCGGAGGTCCGCGCGCGGAAGCCCCGGCGCGTGGTGCCGCCGGCCGAACTCCCGCCCGTCGAACCGGTGGAGTTCGTGGCCGTCACGCCCGACGATGCCCGGGCCTTCAACGCCACGGTGCCGTTCGTGTCGGGACCGAAGCCGCCTGCACGCCCCTTTCGCTTCGCCGGCACCGCCGAGGACCTGGCGCGTGCCACCGACTGTCTGGCCGCGGCCGTGATCTACGAGGCCGGCGACGACGCGGTGGGCGAACGGGCCGTCGCCCAGGTCGTGCTCAACCGCCTGCGCCACCCGGCCTTTCCTAAGACGGTGTGCGGCGTCGTGTTCCAGGGGCAGGAGCGTGCCACGGGGTGCCAGTTCACCTTCACCTGCGACGGTGCGCTGGGCCACGCACCGTCGGAAGGCGGATGGCGCCGCGCGCGGGAAGTGGCGGCCATGGCGCTGAAGGGCGCGGTCTATCGTCCCGTGGGGCTTTCCACCCACTACCATACCGATTGGGTCGTGCCCTATTGGTCGTCCAGCCTGGACAAGGTGGCGGAAGTCCATACGCACCTGTTCTTTCGCTGGTCTGGCTGGTGGGGAACGCCGTCCGCCTTCGACCGGCGACCCATCGGCCCGGAACCGGTGGTCCAGAAGATCGCCTTCCTGTCGGACGCCCACAAGACGGGCGCCGCCATGTCGGCGGCCGATGCCGCCTTTGCGGAGGCGGTGGACGCCGCCCTGCTGGCGGACAGGGCCGCCCCGTTCCAGTCGCCGGGCGACCAAGACAACGTCTTTCTCCAGATACTGCCGCGCGGCGTGGCACCCGATCAATGGCCGGCCTATGCCAGCCGACTGTGTGGCGACCGTTCCTATTGCAAGGTGCTGGCCTGGACCGACGGCCGTCCCGCCGCGCTTCCGCTGACGCCGGGCCAGCAGGAACGGATGGCCTTCAGCTACCTGCGCGACCGGGCGAACGGGTTCGAGAAGCCCCTGTGGAACTGCACCCAGGTGCCGCGTGCCAGTGCCGGCCAGTGCATGAAGACGCAGGTCTATCAGCCGTCACCGGCCCGCGACCCCATCCTGCCGCGGGGAGCCCAGCCCGTTGGCGCCCTGCCCCGCGGCCCCACACCACTGGAGGGCGTGCGGCGAAAGGCCGGGCCTCTCGCCGCGACGCCGGAACTCACGCCGCGCGGAACATCTCCGGCGGCAGGGCCATGACAGAGTCCGCCCCTCCCTCGATCTCGCGACGCAGCGAGCCGGTGCGCGGCAGCACGCGCTCGGCATAGAAGCGGGCGGTGACCAGCTTGGCGTCCAGGAACGCGTGGTCGCCCTCGCCTGCCGCCTTCAGCCGGGCCGCCGCGGCGGCGGAGCGCAGCCACATCAGGCCGATCGCGACGATGCCCATCAGGTGCATGTACGGCACCGCCGCCGCGCCGGCGTTGTTCGGATCGCGCATGCCGTTCGCCATCAGCCACATGGTTGCGGCCTGCAGGTCACCCAGCGCCTTGCCGAGCGCCGCCGCCACGGGATTGTCGCCCGCCGCCGCGACCTCCTGCTGCACCAGGCCCAGGAACGCCTGGATCGCGCGACCGCCGCCCGAACCCAGCTTGCGGCCCACCAGGTCCATCGCCTGCACGCCGTTCGTGCCCTCGTAGATCATGGCGATCCGGGCATCGCGGACATATTGCTCCATGCCCCATTCGGCGATGTAGCCGTGCCCGCCATAGACCTGCTGCGCGTCCGTCGCGACGGCATAGCCCATGTCGGTGCCGTATCCCTTGATGACGGGCGTCAACAGGCCCAGCAGGTCGCCCGCCTGTCGGCGCTCTTCCTCGGTCGCCGCGCCATGCTCCAGGTCTGCCAGCAGCGCGCCCCAGAGGCACAGCGCGCGAAGACCCTCCGTGATGGCCTTGGCGTTCATCAGCATCCGGCGGACGTCAGGGTGGACGAACAGCGTGTCCGCCTTCTCCTGGCTATCCTGCGCGCCCGTCAGCGCGCGGCCCTGGCGCCGGTCGGCGGCATAGGCGACCGCGTTCTGGTACGCCGTCTCGGCCACGCCCAGCCCCTGGAGGCCGACGCCCAGCCGCGCCGCGTTCATCATCACGAACATGGCGGCGAGACCCTTGTTCTCCTCGCCCACCAGCCAGCCTGTCGCCCCGTCATAGTTCATGACGCAGGTCGAATTGCCGTGGATGCCCATCTTGTGCTCGATCGAGCCGCAGCTGACCGCGTTGCGCGCGCCCAGCGACCCGTCCGCGTTCACCAGCACCTTGGGCACCACGAACAGCGATATGCCCTTGGAACTGTCCGGCGCGCCCGGCAGCTTGGCAAGCACCAGGTGGATGATGTTGTCTGTCAGGTCGTGCTCGCCCGACGAGATGAAGATCTTGGTGCCCGTGATGGCGTAGCTGCCGTCGCCCCGCGGTTCGGCGCGCGTTCGGATTAGGCCCAGGTCGGTGCCGCATTGGGGCTCGGTCAGGTTCATGGTGCCGCCCCACTCGCCGCTGACCAGCTTCGGGACATAGGTGGCCTTCTGCTCGTCCGAACCCTTGGCGATCAGCGCCGCGATCGCGCCATGGGTCAGCCCCGGATACATGGCGAACGCCATGTTGGAGGAAATCATGTACTCCTGGAACGCCGTGGAGACGACGTGCGGCATCCCCTGCCCGCCATATTCGGGATTGTTGCCCAGCGTCGCCCAGCCGCTTTCCACGAACTGGCGATACGCCTCCTTGAAGCCGGCGGGCGTGGTGACGCTGCCGTCCGCGTGGCGCGTGCAGCCTTCCCGATCGCCCACTTGGTTGAGGGGGAACAGCACGTCGGCCACGAACCGGCCGCCTTCCTCCAGCACCGCGTCGACCACGTCGGACGTGGCGGCCTCGAAGCCGGGCAGGTTGGCGTGGCCAGGCAGGCCCAGCACGTGGTCCAGGACGAACCGGGTGTCGCGAACGGGAGGCGTATAGCTGGGCATGGTCCTCTGGTCGGTTCTCAGTCGTCCGCCTCGATTAGGCGGACAAAATCATCGAGTTCGGCAATGGCGGCGTCGATGTCGCGTTTCTGCGCTTCCAGCGCCGAAACGCGCGCGCGGCACCGCTCGATCGTAACCGCTCGCTGGAGCTGGCGGCCGTCGTCCCGGTCGTAAAGGTCGATCATCTCACGGATTTCGGCCAGACTGAATCCAACGCGCTTACCACGTAGTATCCACGCCAACCGCGCGCGGTCGCGATGCGAATAGATGCGCGTGGTGCTTCGCCGCGCGGGCGCGATCAGTCCCTCGTCCTCGTAGAAGCGAAGCGCGCGAGCCGTCACTTCGAACTCCGCGCACAGTTCGGAGATCGTGAAGCTCTCCTTGTCCGAGCGATCGGCGATCGGCGCATAGGCCGATGGCAGGCCATCAAGATTAACCTGACTCATGCCAGGTCGCTAACTAGCGCTTACGTAAACGTCAACCTGCGCACGGGTTTCGTCCGTCGCTCAGTCGAAGGGCGGCGGCCTCCGCCGCCGAATCGCTGACTTGTTCCAGCGTGACGCCAGAAAGCGCCGCCGTGCCACGGCAGAGGGATGTGCAGGCGATGCTAGGCTCGTGCGGCAGGACGGCCTCCGCACCCTGAAGACGGACGGCGATACGGCAGCGACCCAGTTCCATGGCCAACACGTCTCCGCGCCGCACGGCGGTACCGGCGGCGAGGCAGCGATTTCCCGACCCGTCGTCCAGCGCAAGGCCAACGCGGTGCCGGCTCGTCCGAGCGTTTGGAGGCGACACGCACAGCCGGTCGGTATCGCGGACCCAGACGCCTGTGGCCTGCCCGCCCGCGGCCGGGATCAGTCCTGCCGCAAGTGCCGCATCTTCCAGCCGTGCTCCGGCACCGCGATCGGCCTGACCCGTCTGCGAACCACAGGCCGCTACCGCGAGCAGCAGCGTCGACGCCGCCCTCACGGTGCGGGCACCAACCCGTCGCCCTCGATCCGCCTGTAGAAGCAGCTTCGCGCGCCCGTGTGACAGGCCGGACCTGCCGGCTCAACGATCATCCAGATCGCGTCCTGGTCGCAGTCGATCCGGATTTCGCGCACGCGCAGAACGTGGCCAGATGTTTCCCCCTTTTGCCACAAGCGCTCCCGGCTTCGCGACCAGAAATAAGCCTCTCCCGTCTCCTGCGTCCGACGAAGCGCCTCCGCGTTGACATGCGCCACCATCAGCAGCTCACCCGTCGCCGCATCGGTACAGACCGCCGTCAGCAGGCCGGCGGCATCGTATTTCGGATCAAGGGCAAAGCCGGTGTCGCGCGAGTCGGGCATGGACATGCCGATAGCACCGGGATCAGCCGTGATCCCGCAAAGCGTCGATCAGGGCGTCCTTGTTCATCCTGGATCGGCCGTCGATGCCGACCCGTGCCGCCTGCTCGCGCAGTTCGCGCACGGTGCGGTCCTCCAGCCTTTCGGAATTGTGCCGCAGCGTGCCCGCCGCCTTGGCATTGGCGATCCGGGCCGCCTTGCCGGGTGAGTTGCCGTCGCGGACCAGCGCCTCGAACAGCGCATCGTCCTTGATCTGCGGACCGTGATCGCGTGCCATGGCGCGTCAACGTCGGCCCGGCCGCATCTATCCGCGACAATCGAGAATGCCGCCCCTATATGCGCCCCCACCAGAGCGGCCGGGGCCCCATGCTGACCACACATCCCTTCGACGACGACCATCTGCACGAGGAGTGCGGCGTGTTCGGCGTGTACGGCACCGAGGCCGCCGCCGCGCTTGTGGCGCTCGGCCTTCACGCGCTCCAGCATCGCGGCCAGGAGGCGGCGGGCATCACCAGCTTCGACGGGCGTCAGTTCCACACGCACCGGGCCATGGGCCATGTGGCCGGCAATTTCGACCGGGACGAGATCATCCGCGCGCTGCCCGGCACGATCGCGACGGGCCATGTGCGCTACTCCACCACGGGCGAGACGGCGCTCCGCAACGTCCAGCCGCTCTATGCCGAGCTCCAGTCGGGCGGCTTCGCGGTCGCACATAACGGCAACATCTCGAACGCCGGACGGCTGCGGCGCGAGCTGGTGCGGCGCGGCTCCATCTTCCAGTCGACTTCGGACACCGAGACGATCATCCACCTGGTCGCGACCTCCAGCTATCGCACGCTGCTGGATCGGTTCATCGACGCTCTGCGCCAGGTGGAGGGCGCCTACTCGCTGGTGGTGATGACGCCCGAGGGCATGATCGCCTGCCGCGACCCGCTGGGCATCCGGCCGCTGGTAATGGGGCGGCTGGACGATGCGGTGATCTTCGCGTCGGAGACGGTGGCGCTCGACGTGGTGGGCGCGACGTTCGAACGGTCGGTGGAGCCGGGCGAGCTGGTGATCGTGCAGGACGGAAGCGTGCGCTCCATCAAGCCCTTCGCGCCCGTCAGCCCGCGGCCCTGCATCTTCGAGTGGGTCTATTTCTCGCGTCCCGATTCCATCGCGGGCGACCAGTCCGTCTACTCGGTCCGCAAGGAGATCGGCGCCCAGCTGGCGCAGGAAGCGCCCGTCGACGCGGACCTGGTGATCCCCGTGCCCGACTCGGGCGTGCCGGCCGCGATCGGCTACGCGCAAGAATCGGGAATCCCATTCGAGCTGGGCATCATCCGGTCGCACTATGTCGGCCGCACCTTCATCCAGCCCGGCGACAAGGTCCGGCACCTGGGCGTCAAGCTGAAGCACAACGCCAATCGCGCCCTTATCCGGGGCAAGCGGGTCGTGCTGGTGGACGATTCGATCGTGCGGGGCACCACGTCGCTGAAGATCGTGCAGATGATGCGCGACGCGGGCGCGGCGGAGGTGCACATGCGGATCGCCAGCCCGCCGACCTCGCACAGCTGCTTCTACGGCGTGGATACGCCCGAGCGCGCCAAGCTGCTGGCGGCGACGCACGACCTGGGCGGCATGACCGACTTCATCCACGCCGACAGCCTGGCCTTCGTGTCGATCGATGGCCTGTACAAGGCGCTGGGCGAGGCGGAGCGCGGTGCGATACGGCCCCGTTTCTGCGATGCCTGCTTCACGGGCGACTATCCCACCACCCTCACCGACCATGACGAGCACGCGGACGTGGACCAGTTCGCCATGCTGGCCGAGCGGGTGAACTGAACCCCCTTACCGTTTCGCCGACCAGAGGACCCGGATGACCAAGCCGCTTCAGGACAAGCTCGCGCTCGTGACGGGCGCCAGCCGCGGGATCGGCGCGGCCACGGCGGAGGCCCTGGGCGCAGCGGGCGCGCACGTGGTGCTGACCGCGCGCACGGCAAAGGGGCTGGAAGAAGTCGAGCAGCGCATCTTCGATGCGGGCGGCTCCGCCACCATCGCGCCGCTCGACCTGACGGAGAACGAATCGATCGCCCGGCTGGCGGCGGCCGTGTCGGAGCGGTGGAAGGCGCTGGACGTCCTGGTGCTGAATGCCGCCACGCTCGGCTCGCTGTCGCCCGTGCCCGTGATCGATCCCAAGGAGCTGGCCCGCGTCCTGACGCTGAACGTCAGCGCTCAGGCGGCGATGATCGCCGCGTTCGACCCGATGCTTCGCGTCGCGGAGGCCGGGCGCGTGATCGGCGTCACATCCTCGGTGGGCCGAGCCCCGCGCGCCTATTGGGGAGCCTATGGCGCGTCCAAGGCGGCGTTCGAGACGCTGCTGGGCGCCTATGGCGACGAGATGGAGCAGGTCAGCCGCGTCCGCGTCGCCGTTCTGGACCCCGGTGCGACCCGGACGGAGATGCGCGCCCGCGCCTATCCGGGCGAGGACCCGGAGACGGTAAAGCCACCCCAGGCTGTCGCCGACCGCATCGTCGCGCTGGCGACCGACGGCTTCGAGATCGGGCATTTCGAGCGGGTCAGCGCTTCCGCAGCGTGACCTGCATCACGTCGATGCCGCCGCCCCGGAAACCGCCCTCGCAATAGCGCAGGTAGTAGCGCCACAGGTCCTGGAACGCGGTGTCCGCCGTGTTCCCCAGCGTTCCGTCGCGCGCGGCAAGGTCGAACCGCTCGCGCCAGAGGCGGAGCGTCTCCGCATAATCGGGTCCGAAGCGGAAGGGATCGCACCATTCCAGCCCGCGCGATTCCGCCAGCGCGCGGAAGCGGCTCTCGGACACCAGCATCCCGCCGGGAAAGACGTGCGCCTGGATGAAATCGACCCCGGCCGAATAGGCGGGAAACACGTCGTCGGCGATGGTGATGAGCTGAAGCGCCGCGCGGCCGCCGGGTTTCAGCAGCTTCGCGATCGCGTCGAGATAGGTCGGCCAGTAGTGCTGGCCGACCGCCTCTACCATCTCGATGCTAGCGATCGCGTCGTAGGCGCCGGCGGCGTCGCGATAGTCGGTCAGGTGGACCGCGACGCCCGGCAGCGCCTGGGCGTCGACATGCGCCTTCTGCCGTGCGGAGAGCGTCAGAGCATCGACGGTCGCGCCGCGCGCCGACGCCGCGGCGGCGAGCGAGCCCCAGCCGCATCCGATCTCAAGCAACGCGGTGCCGGCGCCCACGCCCGCGCGATCCAGGATCGCGTCCAGCTTGCGCCGCTGGCCGGCGCCCAGGTCGTCACCGTCGGAGAAGATCGCGCTGGAATAGGTCATGCCCGGATCGAGCCAGGCGGCGTAGAAATCGTTGCCGACATCATAATGCGCGGCGATGTTGCGGCGTGCGCCGGGCCGGTCGTTGCGTCGGCGCGCATGGCCGAACCGGGCGAGCAGTCGCGTCAGGCCGCTCGCCCGCGCCGCCTGTCCAAGGGTCAGACGGTTGCGCATGAACAGGTCGAAGAGAGGCACCGGGTCGGCGCTCCACCAGTCGCCGTCGCGCCACGCCTCGTACCAGCCGACCGATCCGCCGCGCGCCAGCCGCACCAGCGCGCGCCAGCGGCGAACCTCCACCACCGCCAGCGGCCCCGGTGCGCGACCGCCGAGCAGCCGGTGCGAACCGTCCGGCAGGGACGCCTCGATCGCGCCCGCGTCCAGCCCGCGGTCGATGCGGTCGAGCAGCCGATGAAAGATCGGCGCGACCAGGCGCGCGCCGATGGGCGCCGCCGCCCCCCGAAGTATCCGTGCCCCCGCGTTCACCCGCCGCCCATGCACAACCGGCGGGCTGTAGGAAAGCCTCAGGCGAGCGCGCGGCCGGCCGCGAGCGCGCGTTCGCGGGCCTCGCGGTGGCCGATGATCTTGGGCGGATAGTCGGACGGGCGGCATCCGGCGGCATCGGGATCGTGGATGGCGTCGCCGGGAACGTCGCGAAGCTCGGGCACCCAGCGGCGGATATAGTCTGCCGCCTCGTAGCGTTCGGACTGGGTGATGGGCGCCAGGATGCGGCTGAACTGGTTGGCGTCGATGCCGGTGCCCGCCACCCACTGCCAGTTGACCGAGTTGTTGCCCAGGTCCGCGCAGAGCAGGCAGTCCCAATACCATTGCTCGCCGCGTCGCCAGTCGATCAGCAGGTGCTTGGCCAAGAAGGATCCCGTCACCAGCCGGGCGCGGTTGGGCAACCAGCCCGTGACCCAGAGCTGGCGCATCCCTGCGTCCACGATCGGATAGCCGGTGCGTCCGCGCTGCCAGGCGCGCAGGTCGCGCTCGGCCGCGGCCCCGGTCCGCCACTCCAGCGCGTCGTATTTCGACCGGCCGTTCGCGTCGGCATAGTCGGGGAGCCGGAGGAGGAGCGCGGAGGTGAAGTCTCGCCACGCCAGTTCCTGCCGGAACTTGAGCGTGTCCCGCTCACCGGCCGCGGCGTGCCACACGGCGCGCGCGGACAGCTCGCCGTGGTGCAGATGCGGCGACAGGCGTGAGCCACCCTCTACCGACAATAGGTTGCGATCGGTGTCGTAGGTCTGGACCAGTGGCGGCACGGCCGCCAGCCGCTCGCGCGCGCCAGCCTCTCCGGGCGTCCAGTCGGCATCGAAGCCTCCAGACCAGTCGGGCTTGGTGGGCAGCAGCGCCCAGTCGGACAGGCGATCCGAACTCGGCCAATGATCGGGCGCCACGATCCGCCGAGGCACCGGGAGCGGCTTGGCAGGCTCCGGCCTTTTCTGAAGCGCCTTCCAGAAGGCGCCGAAGATCTGGAATGTCGCGCCCGAACCGGTGCGCAAATCCTCCAGATGAGCCAGGTGGTTGCCGTCGTGCAGCACCAGCGCGTCGCCGAGCGCGACCTCCGCGTCGCGCCACCATGGCTCGTAATGGTGGATGGCGTGAACGGCCTTCGCACCCGTTTCCGCCAGCAGGGACCCTAGAATTTCGGCGGCGGGGCCGCGGCGGAGGATCAGGCGCGATCCCATGGCCTCCAGCGCCTCCGCCAGCCGCGACAGGCTGTGGTGCAGCCACCAGCGCTGCGCCCCGCCGATCCGCCACGCTCCCGGTCCATCATCGTCCAGGACGTAGACGGGGATCACCGGGCCCGCCTTGGCGGCGGCGATCAGGGCGGGCTGGTCGTGGAGGCGGAGGTCCTGGCGGAGCCAGAGAAGGACGGGTTCGGCCATGAAGCGGAACTACGCCCGGACCGGCCTGGCCGTTCCGGTCAGCGGCCCCTTGGGGCGGAGGCGGGAGCAGGCCTAGACGCCAGGCCGCGGAGGAGCACGATACGATCCGCCGGCGAGACGGCGCGCAGCTGTTCGATCAGGAGGCCCTGCTGCGCCGTTGCGAGCGTGGAAATGGCGGCCTGCTGGCCTTTTAGTGCCGCCTCGATCGCGTTGACGTCGACTGGGCGGCGCGCGGCCGCGGCCTGGAGACCCTGAGCCGCCTGACGGAGTCGGTTCAGCAGCGCCTGGCTCTCGGGCTGGCGGCGCTTAACACTGTTGATGACGGTGTTGACGCCCGCCGGCGACAGGCCCTGCTTCGCGAGCGCCGCCCGAGCCTGGGCCTCGTTGCCGACGGTCGGCCGGGCAGGCTGGGGAGCAGCCGACTGGGCGGCGGCGAGGAGAAGTAGGGCGGCAGCGATCATGCCTCAGCCCCTCACACGCCACGCGGCTGCTTGTCCACTATCCAGGTCTGGCCCTGGGAGAGGAGCCGTTGCAGATCGGGCGACTTGCCGACACTCGCCTGGGCGTTCTGCGTCGCCACCGCCTCGTCGAAGGTTGGCGCAGGATCGTCGTAGAGGACGCCCAAGGCCATAACGAACGGGCCGAAAGGCATTTCCACCAGCATGTGCGCGAGCGCGCGGCTGGTACGGTCGTGGATCAGGATTTTCGATACGTCGCCGCCGACGACGTCCGCTACCTCCAGCGCCAACCGCTGGACGTTCAGCCGCAGCCCCCTGGTGCCGTCCGCGAAGACGAGCGGCTTGCCGTGCTCGGCCCAGAGCTGGTTCGCGTCGGCCCCGGCCTTCTTGTCGGTGAAGGGCGCGAACACGTCGTCATTGTAGACGATGCGATTCTAGGAAATTTCCACGAAGCTGGTGCCTTTGTTCGCGTGCGCGGCCTTGAGGACACCGACCAGGTTCTTGTGCATGTCGATGCGGCGCGCCACGAACCAGGCGCCCGCGCCCAGCGCAAACGCGCACTGGTTGGCGAGTTTCACGCCCGTCGCGGCCGCGGGCGCGGCCGTGGATGGTGTGGAATCCGTAGGTCTCCATGTATTAAGGGAAGCGGCTGGAACAGCCGATGCCGGACACGAACACCGTGTTTTCCGGCCGGACGCCCAGGTCGGGCATTGTGCGCTGCACCGCCTTCAGGATCGCGTATTCGCCGCATCCCGGACACCAGCGGACCTCTTGGTCCGTCTCCCGATCCTTGGGCTTGCCGGCCTCGAAGTCCTTTAGAGGCCTTATGTCGTTCATGGCCGAAGGTTCCGAAAGTTCCGAGAAAGCGACGGACTCCGCAACTGGTTCTCAGCTATCGACCTGCCTCACCATGCCGTCGTCATGGTCGGCATCCGGGTTCGGTAGCTGGGTGTGGTCGGCGGGCAGGTCGCCGCCCTCGTTGTCGGGGATGCCGTCGAAGAAGGTGGCGATCGCCGCCTCGATCTCGGAAATACGAAAGGGCTGGCCCGACACCTTGTTGAGGGACACCGCGTCCACGAGAAACTGGTCGCGAAGCACCGTCTTGAGCTGGCCCGTGTTCATCTCGGGAACGAGGATATGCCGGTAGCCGCGCAGTAGGACAGCCATTCCTTGTTGACGAGGCCGAAGGGCTTCACCGCGTCGAGCGTCAGCTGGCTTATGTCGAAGCTGAGCACCTGCCACCTGGCCAGGCTGCCGTCGGTCAGCGGATTGGCGTCGTACCGCGCCTTTGCGAGGTTCCGGTCGGTGAAATCGCCCTTGTCCGCCACGATCAGGCCGCCGGGTTTCAGCGCGTCCACGTTCACCTTGAGCCCGGCGGGGTTCATCGCGATCAATACGTCGGGCTCGTCGCCCGTCGTCTCGATGTCGGTGGAGCCGAAATTGAATTTGAAAGGCCGAGACGCCGAACAGGGTGCCCTGCGGCGCGCGGATCTCGGCCGGGAAGTCGGGAAAGGTCGCGAAGTCGTTGCCCGCCAGCGCTGTGGAGAGCGTGAATTGCCCGCCGGTCAGCTGCATCCCGTCCCGCTGTCGCCAGCGAAGCGGACCACGACCGACTTGTGCACCGATCCGGGGGCCGGATGCGCGGACGCCTGTGCAGGAATGACTTCGTGAACGGCGGCGATAGCCATGACGTTTCCCGAGCAGCTGCGGCCCAAGTGTCGGCTAAGTAATGCCTATGTGACAGTCAATAACGGACGGGTCGGCAGCGCGCCTCTTCAAGGCGTCAGCAAGACGTCTCCGAGCGTCATGATGGCCGCGACATGCCGTTTCGCGATCTCCAGCGCGTCCTCGCCATAGCCGCCGCCAACGCTGCTCGCGAGCGGGAGTCCGCGCGTGCGGGCAAGCCCCGCCACCAGCCGCTCGCGCCGCTCCAGCCCGTGCAGCGTCAGCAACAGCCGACCCAGCCGGTCGCCGGCAAAGGGGTCCACGCCGGCCTGGTAGAGGATCAGATCCGGCCTGTGATGATCCAGGAACGGCGCCAGGCTGTCTTCCAGCTCCGCCAGATAATCGTCGTCACCGACTCCGTCGGGCAACGCCACGTCCAGCGTGGAGCGCGCCTTTCGTACCGGGAAGTTCTTGGCGGCATGGATGGAGTAGGTGACGATGCCGGGCCAGCCCGCCGTCAGCGCGGCGGTGCCGTCGCCCTGGTGGACGTCGCAGTCGACGATGGCGACGCTCTCCACTGTGCCCTCCTCCACCAGCCGTACCGCCGCCAGGGCCAGGTCGTTGAACACGCAATAGCCGGCACCCGTGTCGGCCAGCGCGTGATGGCTGCCGCCAGCGCTGTTGGCCGCATAGCCGTGGGCGAGCGCCAGCCGCGCGGCCAGCCAGGTGCCGCCGGGCACGCGCGCCGCGCGCCCGGCGACCGCGGGCGTTACCGGGAAGCCGATCCGCCGCTCCTTGTTGCGGGGAACACGCGCTTCCAGAACCTCCGCCACGTAATCCGGGTCGTGCACCGCCTCCAGCCAGCGGAGCGGCATCGGCTCGGGCTCGTGCCAGCGGATGCGGTCGCCCTCTGCCAGCAGCAGATCACGGATCAACCCGTTCTTGCCCCAGCGATAGGTGGAGCGGGCGGGCGCCGGCGCGACATAGGCCGGATGGTGGACGACGGGGATCACGCTGGTAGAGATAGGCCCGACGCGATGGAAGCGGGAGAGGACGCCATGACCGACACAAGCACCCCTATTCCCGTCCAGACGCCCTATGTCCGGCCGGACGTGGCATCCTTTCTCCAGTATCTGAACAACCTTCCCGGCCCCCGCACGCACGAGCTGCCGCCGGCGGACGCCCGCCAGGTATATCGCGCCATGAAGGACGTGGCCGACCTGCCGCTGGGGGAACTGGCGACGATGCGCGACCTGTCCATCCCCGGCCCCGCAGGTACCATCCCTGCCCGGCTGTTTGACGCCGCGGAGAAGCGCGTGCCCGGTCCCGTCATGGTCTTCTTCCACGGGGGCGGCTTCGTGATCGGCGACATCGACACGCACGCCAGCTTCTGCGCGGAGGCGGCGCGCGTGCTGAACCTTCCCGTGGTGTCGATCGACTATCGCCTGGCGCCCGAGGCGCGCTGGCCCGCCGCCCCCGACGACTGCGAGGCGGCGGCGCGCTGGGTGGCGGGCAACCCGCCGGAACTGGGGCGTACGGCCACCAGTCTGGTGCTGTGCGGGGACTCGGCGGGCGGCACCCTGACCATCACCACCGCCATGGCGCTGCGCGACGAGCCCGCCGCCGTGCCCGTGATCGTGCAGGCACCCATCTATCCGGCGGCCGACCTTTCCGAAACCCACCCCTCGTACGCCCAGTTCGCCGAGGGCTATCTGCTGACGCGCAAGTCGATGGAATGGTTCGCCGACGCCTATGCCGCCGACCTGTCGCACGCGCGCGGGTCGCCCATGAAGGGCGACCTGGCCGGAATGCCGCCGGCCGTGATCGTGACCGCCAGCCTGGACCCGATCCGCGACCAGGGCCGCGCCTATGCCGCCGCGCTGATCGAAAAGGGCGTGGCCGTGACCTACCGCGAGGCACTGGGCACGATCCACGGCTTTATCACGCTGCGCAAGGCGGTGCCCTCGGCCGCGGGCGACGTGACGGCCTATCTGCTGGCCCTAAAGGCGGCCGTCGTTGAGGCGGAGGCCAACCGCGTCATGGTCCAGGCCGCACGATGACCGACCTGCCCTATCGCCCGTGCGCGGGCGTGATGCTGGTGGACGCGCAAGGCCGCGTATTCGTGGGCCAGCGCATGGATACCGTGCTGGAGGCCTGGCAGATGCCCCAGGGCGGCATCGACGACGGCGAGGAGCCGCTCGACGCCGCGATCCGCGAACTCGGCGAGGAGACGGGGGTGCGCCCGGACCATGCCGAGCTGATCGCGGAGGCACCGGACTGGCTAACCTACGACCTGCCGCCCGAGCTGGTGGGCAAGGTGTGGAAGGGGCGCTGGCGCGGCCAAAGGCAGCGCTGGTTTCTGTTCCGTTTCACGGGCGAGGACGCCGACGTGAACATCCGCACCGCGCATCCGGAGTTCCGAAGCTGGCGCTGGATGGAAGCCGACGACCTGCCCGGTGTTGCCGTCCCCTTCAAGCGCGCGCTGTACGAGCAGGTGCTGGCGGCGTTCCGGCCCTATCTGAGGTGAGACGCTCGCGAAGCCCGATCGTCCATGGGGTGACGAAGCCGTTCGGGCCGCGCTAGGATGGCCGGCATGGAGGGATTGACCCATATCGAGCGCGACGCCGTGGAACGGGCGCGCGCGCCCGACATGGCGGCGCAGACGCTTCGCTGGAGCGCCATCAACAGTGGCACGGGTAATCTGGCGGGACTGGCGCGGGTCGCGGGCGAGCTTGCCGACGCCTTTTCCGTGCTGCCGGGCGCGCTACGGCTGGTGGAGCCGGACGCGGCCGAGCGGGTCGAGCCGGACGGGCGCGTCGTCGCGATCGGCCACGGCCGTCACCTTCACTTGGCAATCCGGCCCGAGGCACCCGTGCAGATGCTGTTCACCGGCCATATGGACACGGTCTACCCGGCCGATCACCCGTTCCAGGCGGTCACTGATCGCGGCGACGGGACGGTGAACGGACCGGGCGTGGCCGACATGAAGGGCGGTCTCTCGATCCTGCTGGCGGCGCTGAACGCAGTGGAGGCGGCACCGGGCGCCGCGCGGCTCGGCTATGAGGTGGTCATCAACTCGGACGAGGAAACGGGTTCCTTCTCGTCCGCGGCGCTGATCGCGGCGGCGGCACGCGGCAAGGTTGCGGCGCTCACGTACGAACCCGCGCTGCCGGACGGAATGTTGGCGGGTGCGCGGGGCGGCACGGGCAATTTCTCACTGGTGGTGCGCGGGCGGAGCGCGCATGCCGGGCGCAATCCGCAGGACGGACGAAACGCGCTGACGGCGGCCGCCGACCTGGCGCTGCGGCTGGAAGGCGCGGCAATGCCGGGGCTGACGGTGAACCCGGCCCGGATCGACGGCGGCGGGCCGAACAACGTGGTGCCGGACAGCGCGGTGCTTCGCATCAACTTCCGTCCCAAGGACCCGGGGGCCATCGCCCATGCGCAGGCGGCGCTCGACGCCGCGATTGCCCAGGTTGCGGGCGCGCGGGACGTGCAGGTGGCGCTGCATGGATCGTTCAACCGCCCGCCCAAACCCATCGATGCAGGGGCGGCACGCCTGTTCGAGCTGGTGCGCGGCGCCGGTGCCGACCTGTCGCTGCCCGTTGCCTGGCGTGACACCGGCGGCGTGTGCGACGGCAACAACGTGGCCGCGGCCGGCGTGCCGGTGGTGGACACGATGGGCGCGCGCGGCGGCGCGATCCATTCGGCCGACGAGTTCTTGATCCTGGACTCGCTGCCGGAACGCGCGGCGCTTTCGGCGGTGACGATCCTGCGCGTCCTGGAGGAAAGGCCCTGACGTTCCGCATCCGCGCCGCGCGCCTCGCCGACCTACGCCCACTCTATGAGATGGCCAAGCTGACGGGCGGCGGCTTCACCAACCTGCCGCCGGATCGTGCGGCGCTGACGAACAAGCTCGCCCGCAGCGCCGAGGGTTTCGCGCGCGAAGGCGACGCGATGCGCGACGAATCCTTCGTACTGGTGCTGGAGAACATGGCCACCGGCGACGTGCGCGGCACGTGCCAGCTCTTTACCCAAGTCGGCCAGCACCACCCCTTCTACAGCTATCGCATCGGCACGCTGACCCAGCACAGCCGCGAGCTGGCGCGGACGTTCCGTGCTGAGATGCTGACGCTGACCACCGACCTGGAGGGGTCGAGCGAGGTCGGCGGCCTGTTCCTCCACCCCGGCGAGCGCGCCGGCGGGCTGGGCCTGTTGCTGGCGCGCAGCCGCTACCTGTTCATCGCCAGCCATCGCCGCCGCTTCTCCGACCGTATCCTGGCGGAGTTGCGCGGTGTGATCGACGAGGCGGGAGGATCGCCCTTCTGGGACGGGCTGGCCGGCCGGTTCTTCGGCATGAATTTCCAGGATGCCGACGAGTTCAACGCGGTCAACGGGCACCAGTTCATCGCCGACCTGATGCCGAAGCACCCCATCTATACCGCCATGCTGACGGAGACGGCACGGGCCGCGATCGGTTTGCCCCACCCCTCCGGTCGTGCGGCGATGCGGATGCTGGAGAACGAAGGCTTCCGCTACGAGCAGTATCTCGACATCTTCGACGGCGGACCCACCATGACCGCGCGGACGGACCAGGTGCGCTCCATCCGGGAAGCGCGCACGGTCCGCGTCGCCGCGATCCGGGACGGCGGCGCGGAGGCGCTGGTGGCGGCGGGCAGGCTGGGCGACTTCCGCTGCGCGTTCGGCGAGGTCGATCCGGACGGCGACAGCATCGCGCTGTCGTCGGATTGCGCCGCGGCGCTGTCGGTCGGCGAGGGCGACGAGGTGACCTGGGTCGGCCGGCTGTGACGCTGGTGGAGATCAACTTCGACGGCATTATCGGGCCGAGCCACAATTACGCCGGCCTGAGCCCGGGCAACCTGGCCGCCGCCGCCAATGCGGGCGCCGTGTCGCACCCGCGCGCCGCCGCGCTCCAGGGGATCGCGAAGATGCGCGCCAACTTGGCGCTCGGGCTGCGCCAGGGCGTGCTGCTGCCCCACCCCCGACCCGATCATGGCTGGTTGGCGACGCTGGGCACCAGCTACGCCGACGCCGAGCCGCACCTGCAGGCCCGGGCGCTATCGGCGTCGGCCATGTGGGCGGCGAACGCGGCCACCGTGTCGCCCGCTCCCGACACGTTGGATGGAAGGTGCCACCTGTCGGTCGCGAACCTCGTCACCATGCCGCACCGGAGCCACGAATGGCCGGACACGCTGCGCCAGCTCCGGCTCGCCTTCGCGCACCCGGCCTTTGCCGTGCACGGGCCGGTGCCCGCGCCCTTCGGCGACGAGGGAGCGGCGAACCACATGCGGCTGGCGCCGACGCACGATGCGCCCGGCGTGGAGGTGTTCGTGTACGGCGAGGGCGGCGGCCCCTTCCCCGCCCGCCAGCACCGCGAGGCGTCGGAGGCGGTGGCACGGCGCCACGGCCTGGACCCCGCCCGCACGCTGTTCGCCCGCCAGTCGGACGCGGCGATCGCGGCCGGCGCCTTTCACAACGACGTGGTGGCGGTCGCCAACGGGCCGGTGCTGTTCGCGCACCAGGACGCCTTTGCCGATCCCGAGCCGCTGATGGAGGCGCTTGGCCGGATGGTGCCGGGCTTTCACCTGATCGAGGTGCCGCGCGACCGCGTGTCGCTGGCGGACGCGGTCGCCAGCTACCTGTTCAACGCGCAACTCGTCACGCTGACCGGCGGCGAGATGGGGCTGGTGCTGCCGAGCGAGGCGCGCGACCACCGCAGCGTCTGGTGCTGGCTGACAGAACTGGTCGCCGGCAACGGCCCCGTTCGCCGGCTGGAGGTGGTGGACGTGCGGGAGTCCATGTCCAATGGCGGCGGCCCCGCCTGCCTGCGCCTGCGCGTGGTGGCGGACCCGACCACGGTGGATCCGCGCTTCCTGACGGACGACGCCCGCCTGGACCGCATCGCCGAGGTGGTCGCGCGGCACTGGCCGGCGTCGATCGACCAGGACGCGATCAGCGATCCCGGACTGGTCGCACAGGTCGAGGCGGCGCGGGCGGCGCTGCTTTCCGCCATGGGCTTCGACCGCGACTAAGCGTCTTATCGGCGCGGCTGGCGGGTCCGCTCGGCTCCCTCCACCAGACGGCCGATCTGGAACTTCTCCGCCGCCAGTGCTTGGCGCAACCCGGCGACCATCGCCTTGGTGGCGGACTGGTAATCCGGCCATTGGCCCAGGGTATCGCGCCCGCTCCATTGCGTCAGATAGGCGTGGAACTCCGCGCCGTTGGCCGTGCATAACGCCGCCGCCTGCGCCGCCAGCCGGGATTGCGTCTCCGTGCCGAACCGGATCGTGGGACCGAAGATCTCGGCATGCTTGAACAGCTGGTATTCGCGCACTTGTCGCGCCAGCTGCCAACGTGCCTTGACCAATTCGGCCTGACCGACCGCCGGATCACTGTCGATCAATGCCATGACGCCCGCGGCGGTTTCCAGGATTTCCGCCTGACGGCGCCAGACGTTCGCCAGGGCATCGTTCGTGTTCATACTCAGCCACTTGCAAGGTCCAGGTTTATCATGGATTACCAACGGCATCCATCTTTGGTCTAAGCGGCCTGGCTCGGAGGTGTCCGATCGGTTTACAGCGGCAGCCTGCCCATTCGGCGAAATCGGCGCGTTTCGGCCGTTGGCTCGATGCTTGCGTCCGGGCGGCTATGTGGATCCGTCTTGCTCGCCTGTTCGTCATCAAGACCAAGTTCGAGGCTTTCCTGGTCATCTACGCGCTGGCGCTCGGTGCCACGCAACGGGGGGCCCAGTATCTGCTCCAATATCCCGGCTATGCCGGCCACCTTCTTTTCGCCGCCTGCCCGCTTGCCGTGTTCATGGCCGGTGCCCGCATCCTTGACTCCCTGGAGCGGGAGGCAAGGGAAGCATCCTGACGGCGGCGTTTGCCGTCGCTATGGCATGGCAATGAATGACGAGGAGCTGGCGCGCACCGTCGCGCAGGAAGCGGGCGAACTGCTGCTGCGCATCGCGGAAAAGGTCGGGCTAACAGGGCGCGAGCTGGGGGCCGAGGGCGACCGGCAGGCCAACCGGCTGATTCTGGAACGCCTGGCGCAGGCACGACCGGACGACGCGATCCTGTCGGAGGAAGCGGCGGACGACTTGGCGCGCTGCAACCGATCCCGCGTCTGGATCGTCGACCCGCTGGATGGCACGCGCGAATATTCGGAACGGCGCGACGACTGGGCGGTCCACGTCGCGCTCGCGGTCGACGGCCAACCCGCGACCGGTGCGGTGGCGCTGCCGCGGCTGAGACGCGTCCTCATCGGTTCCGCGACCGAACGCCCAGCACCCTGGCCGGCCGACCTTCGGCCGCGCATGGTCGTCAGCCGAACCCGCCCCCCGGCCTTGGCCCTACGCGTGGCGGACGCGCTGGATGCGGAGACGATCCCCATGGGATCGGCCGGTGCCAAGGCAGCTGCGGTGATCGAAGGGCGTGCCGACATCTACCTCCACGACGGCGGCCAGAACGAGTGGGACAATTGTGCGCCCGCCGCTGTTGCGCTGGCGGCCGGTTTCCACGCCAGCCGCATCGACGGTACGCCGCTGCGCTACAACCGCGCGGACCCCAGCGTGCCCGACCTGTTGATATGTCATCCCGACCTGGCGGATCGCGTGCTGGCCCTGATTGCCGCCGCCACGCGCTAGCGAAGCGTGACGGCGACCAAGGGATCGCCGTTCGTGCCGTCCGCGAGCACTGCGGCCTCCGCCGTTCCGAAACCCGCAGCCTCGGCATAGCGGACGATCAGCCTGGCCTGACCGCCCATGTCCAGCGACCGCCAGATCGCCACGGCCTTGGTCGGAAAGCAGCGATTGGAAAAGCTCACAACAAAGGGTGCGTCCGGCCGCAGCACCCGCTTTACTTCCGCGAAGACCTCAACCGGACGTTGAAGATATTGGACCCCCACGCAGCAGAGGGCGGCATCGAACCGCATGTCGGCGAGTGGCAACGCGGGGTCGCGATTCAGGTCCTGAACGAACCTTTCGGACAGCGCCGGGTTGGCCGCAAGCTCCGCCGCGTTCATGCCATGGCCCGTCACCGGACCAAGCGCCACGTCGGCCGGCAAATGGCTGACCCAGCTCGACATCAGGTCCAGAACCGCGTCGCCGGGCCGGAGCAGGCGGCGGTAGAAGCCGGACAGCGCCTCCACCGCCTGCTCGTCGATATGCGTCACCAGCCGGGCCGGCGCGTAGAAGTCGGCGTCGTCGCCCGCGTCCTCCTTGGCAAAGGCTTCAGCCGGCAGGTCCGGCAACACGGCCATGGCCCTTCCCCTCAGCCCTTGAGCGTTGCGTCCAGATACTGGTTGGTGACCGGCTCGATCAGGCCGCGCACCGCCGCTGCGGCTTCTTCCTCCTCAGCGACGGACTGGTCGATCCAGGTCCTGTGGCCCGCAAATCCCGCACGATCGGCGATCACGGCCAGCGAACGGTAGGCCGCGACCTGCTCGTACTGATAGGCGTAGCCGGCATAGAGGTTCTTCAGCGTCTCGTCTGACGTCAGCTTGTGGCCGACCGCCGCCACCGTACCGATGGCGCCGGTGACCGCCTCCTTGAAGCTGGAGGGGCTGGAACCCGTCTCCTCCAGCGCCTTCTCGATCCGCGCCAGTTGCCCGCGGGTCACCTCGACATGGCGGCGCAGCAGCGCGGCATATTCCGGATAGCCATCCAGGCCGCCGACCTGCGTTTCCATCTGTTGCAGCCCCTGCGTCTCGGCCGCGTGCGTGCTGCGGAGGGAAGCTTGATAGATCGACTTCGCATCGGTGCTCATGGCGAGGTATCTCCGTTTTAAGATCGTGAGCCGCCTCAAAGGGCGCAACCCGCCGCCGGTTCCCGCGGAAGGGCCGCCGAATGACCAGGAGGAAACCTATGTGTGGACGCTACCAGGACAGGACGGGATGGCACGGCCTGGTGGAGACGTTCGACCAGCGTCGCATCCCGATCGTCTTTCCGGAAGCATCGGCCGCGCCGAACCTGCCCGCCAGCCTCGATATACGCCCGACACAGGAGGCAACAATCCTTCGTGCGCGCGACGACGGCGTCGAGTTGGTGCGGGCGCGCTGGTGGCTGGTGCCGTCCTTCCACAGAGGGCCTCTGAAGGAATGGCGCTTCGCCACGTTCAACGCGCGCGCCGAGTCGCTGCGCACCACGCGGAGCTTCCGGGACTCGTTCCGGCAGCGTCGGTGCCTGGTCGCGGCAACCGGCTGGTACGAGTGGACCGGGCCGAAGACGACGCGAACCAAGTGGCTGTTCACGCCGCGCGACGGCGAACCGATGATGCTCGCCGGTCTGTGGGATCGCGCCGTGACGGCTGATCTGGGAACGGTGGAGAGCTTCACGATCGTCACGCAGCCGGCCGGCGCGCCGCTCAACGCCTATCACGACCGGGCGCCGGTAGTGCTGTTCGGCGATGAGTGGGGACGCTGGCTGCACGACGACGCGCCCGACGACCTGCTGGCCCCGGAAAGCCGCAACCGGTTCGAGGTCACGGCGGCGGATTGACGATGGTGGAGAAGTGGCGCGCCCGGAACGATTCGAACGTCCGACCCTCAGATTCGTAGTCTGATGCTCTATCCAGCTGAGCTACGGGCGCGCATTGGAGGGGCGCTCATAGCAGGCATCGCGCGGGGCGCAAGTGCGTTGCGCATCCTTGTTCGCAAAGGATAGGCGATTGTCATGACGCGCATCCGCTTTCCCCTCGCCCGCCCCGCCTCCCGGCCGCTCCTGCTCGGCCTCGTGCTGCTTGGCGGGTGCGCCCGGGACGAGAGCAGTTTTCCATCGCTGGCGGCGCGGCCCGCGGAAAAGCGCGGGTTTGCCGAGCCGGAGGCGCGAGCCCCGACGCCTGCTGCAGTCGATCCGGCGCTGGACGGCCGCATCGCGGCGCTGGACACGCGACTTGCCACGGCGACGCGCGGCTTCGACGCCGCGTCCGCGCGCGCGGAGCCTGCCGCGGCTCGGGCGCGAGGCTCGGCGGCAGGAAGCGAATCATGGATCGCTGCACAGTCCGCGCTGTCGGACCTTGATTCGGCGCGCGCCGACGCGTCTGGCGTGGTTACGGACGGCGAGGCGCTGGAGGTGGAGCGCGCGGGCGCGTTGCTGCCCGATTATCCCGCGCTGGAGGCGTTCCAGGTGCGGGCACGCGCCACCCTTGCGCGGCAGGAAGCGCTGATCGCGCGGCTCACCGCGGCTCTGGCGCCGGCAGGCTGAAGCGTCAGAACCCGCGGACCAGCGGCAGGATGGTGGCATAATCGTCCGTCCAGCCGACAAAGTCAGGCCGCGCAATCAGCGGACGCCACGCGCCGTCCACCGTCAGCGCCGATAGCACCTGGCGGTCGCGGCTCATGGCCACCCAGGTCGAGGCGGAGGCGCGGCCGTCCAGTGCGGAGGGGCGATAGTCCAGCACCGCGGCATGCCAGCCACCTGCTCGTGCCGCCGCCGCTACAACAGGCTCCAGTTCCAGGAAGCGGTTGGATATGTGCACCATCAGCAGCCCGTGCGGCCGCAGCACGCGCGCGTAACCGGCGAACGCCTCTCGCGTCAGGAGGTGAACAGGAACGGCGTCCGACGAGAACGCGTCCAGCGCCAGCAGGTCCAGGCTTTCGCCCGGCTCACGGCGAAGGCTCAGCCTGGCGTCGCCCAGCCGGATCGCCGCGTCGGGCAGGCAGCGCGACAGAAAGGTGAAGCGTCCGGCGTCGCGCGCGATGCGGACCACGGCCGGATCAATCTCGTAAAAGCGCCAATCCTGTCCCGCTCGCGCGTAGCAGGCGAGCGTTCCCGTCCCCAATCCGACCACGCCGATGCGCGCCGCCGGCCCGTACAGGGCGGGCGCCATCCGCATCGCGCGTCCGACGCCGGAGCCGGGCGCGTAATAGGTGGTCGGCGTACGTTCCCGCTCGGGCGATCCGGTCAGCTGGACGCCGTGCATGGTGGTGCCGTGATCCAGCTCGCGCTCGCCCGCGCGCTCCACGTAATTGTAGATGCCGAAATAGCTGCGATCGTGCGTGCCTTCCAGGCTGGTGGTCACCATCCGCCACCCGCCGTAGAGGAACACCGAGGTCGCCAGGACCAGAGCAAAGGGCAGGCGCGCGCCGACCGACGCTAGGCCCAGCACTGCCACGACGGGGAAGATCAGCGTCAGCCCCGCCCCGTCCTCCGCCGCGGACAGGCGGATCAGCAGCAGAACTGCGAGGATCGCCGTCACGCCGATCAGCGCCGAGCGGTAATGGCCTTCCCACAGGCGCTTGGTCCAGGGCGTGAGGTAGAGCTGCGGCACCATCAGCCCAGCGGCCACGATCAGCAGCGGGTATTCGTAGATCCAGTCAAACGCGACCGGCGCCACCAGCGCCACGAACGCGCCGCCAAGCGCGCCTCCGGCGGCCGTGGCCAGGTAGAAGCCCGTCAGCCGGTCCGCCGACGGCCGCTCGCGGTAGAGGCGCGTGTGCAGCGCCACGGAGGCCATGAACAGCAGCGCCAGTGCCACGCCCAGGTTCAGGTACGGCCGCTCCTGATAGCCGGCGACCATGATGCCGCCGAACAGCACCACCGTGATCGGTGCGATGCGGGTCAGCAGGTCGGCCGTGTCGCGTCCTTCGGCAAAGGCGACGGTGAAACTGAGCAGGTAGAGGCCCAGCGGTACGACCCAGAGGAGCGGCACGGGAACGATGTCGAGCGACACGAACGTCGTGGTCGCCAGCACCAGGCCGGACGGCACGGCCGCCAGCGCCATCCAGCGGAGCACGGTCGCGGGCGTCGGCGGATCGCTGCGTCGGCCGGAATTAACAGCGGTGACTGTCCTCGCCGGCAGACGAAGCGCGCAGGCCAGCACCAGCAGCGCGACCAGGCCGTAGCCCAAACTCCAGGCGCGGCCCTGCTCGCCCAGCGTGGTCGCGGGCTCCAGCAGCAGCGGATAGGCCAGCAGGCCACCGAAACTGCCGAGATTGGAGGCGGCGTAGAGGGGGTATGGGTCGGCTCCCGGCGCCGCCTCCCCCAGCCAGCGCTGGAGCAGAGGCGCCTGGGCGGAGAGCGCCAGGAAGAGCGGCCCGATCGACGCCGCGATCAACCACGGTACCCAGAGCGCCGCCTGCGCGTCCGGCGGCGGATCGACGGCGATCAGTCCGAGCGGGAGCCAAAGGGCGCCAGCGCCCAGCACGGCCAGGTGGATGCCGGCCTGCCGACGCGCGGGCATCCGCGCCAGCGCATGGGCATAGGCGTATCCGCCCAGGAGCAGCGCCTGATAGACCAGCATCGCCGAGTTCCACACGGCCGGCGCCCCGCCCAGTCGCGGCAGGGCCAGACGCGCAACCAGCGGCTGGACCAGGAACAGCAGGAACGAGCCCGCGAAGATCGCCGCGACGAAGAACCAGCGAACGGCGGAACGCGGCGCCGCCGCCTCCACGCTCACGCGCCCAGCAGCCGGGCCGCCAACGGGGCGTGGTAGGTGAGCACGCCGGAACAGCCCGCACGCTTGAAGCTGGCGAGCGTTTCCAGCACCAGCGCGTCGCGATCGCCCGCCCCGGCCGCGGCCACCGCCTCGATCATCGCGTACTCGCCCGACACCTGATAGGCGAAGACGGGCACGCGGAACTCGCGCTTCACCAGCGCCACGATGTCCAGGTACGGCAGGCCGGGCTTCACCATGATGCTGTCCGCGCCCTCGGCCAGGTCCAGCGCCACCTCTCGCATCGCCTCGTCCGCGTTGGCGCCGTCCATCTGGTAGGTCTTCTTGTCGCCCTTCAGCAGTCCGCGGCTGCCCACCGCGTCGCGGAACGGGCCGTAGAAGCCGCTGGCATATTTGGCGGCATAGCTCATGATCTGGACATTGTGGTGCCCGTCCGCCTCCAGCGCGGCGCGGATCCGGCCAATGCGGCCGTCCATCATGTCGGACGGCGCGATCACGTCAGCGCCCGCGCGAGCCTGGTTCAGCGCCTGTTCGACCAGCACATCGGCGGTGGCATCGTTCACGACATAGCCGGCCGCGTCCACCAGCCCATCATGGCCGTGCGCGGTATAGGGATCGAGCGCCACGTCGGTAAGAACGCCCAGTTCCGGCACCGCGTCCTTGATGGCGCGCACCGCGCGGCACATCAGATTGTCGGGATTGAGCGCCTCCCGCCCGTCCTCCGTCCGCAGGCGCGCGGGCGTGTTGGGGAAGAGCGCGACGCACGGGATGCCGAGCGCCACGGCCTCCCGCGCCCGCTCCACGATCCGGTCGACGGACCAGCGCGACACGCCGGGCAGGCTGGCGATCGGCTCCTCCGCCCCCTGCCCCTCCGCCACGAACATGGGCCAGATCAGGTCGGCAGGACTGACGCGCGTCTCGGCATGGAGACGACGGCTCCAAGCGGTGCTGCGCGTGCGGCGAAGGCGAAGAGCCGGAAAGCTGGCGTGCATCTGTCGGCCATGCGGGATCGCCGGGGCAGCGGCAAGCGTTGCGCCTCCGCAACATCCCGGGGGCATCCCTCATGAACAACATCCGCTCTGCCGCCCTGGTGGTCAACGCCAAGTCCCGACGCGGCCAGAAGCTGTTCCGCCACGCGTGCCGGCACATGCAGGGCCTGCCGTTCCCGGTGGACGCGCACGCCGTGGAGGACCCGAAAGATTTGGAGGACACGGTCCGTCGGGCACTCGATGCGAAGCCCGACCTGCTGATCCTGGGCGGCGGCGACGGTACGATCAGCGGGCTGGTGGACCTGATGGTCGATCGTGACGTGATCCTGGGCGTGCTGCCGCTGGGCACGGCCAACAGCTTCGCGCGCACGCTGGGCATCCCCTTGGACGTGGCGGGCGCGGTGGACGTGATCCGCGACGGCCGCCCGCGCCGCATCGACCTGGGGCTTATCGACCGCGACTATTACGCCAATTGCGCGGCGATGGGCATCTCGCCCCAGATCGCCGAGACGGTACCGCACAATCTCAAGAAACTGCTGGGTCGCGCCGGCTATCTGGGCTGGGCCGCGTACCAGTTCCTGAAGTTCCGCCCCTTCACCCTTATCGTCGGCGAGGGCGCAGACGCAGAGCGCCTCAGCGTGGTGGAGGTCCGCATCTCCAACGGACCCTATCATGGCGGACAGGAACTGGTGGAGTCGGCGGAAGTCGACTCGGGCGAGATCGTGATCCAGGCGGTGCGCGGCAACGTGAAGGGTCGGCTGGTCCACAACTGGGCCGCGAACGTAGTGCGCCACGCGTCGCGCAACCGCGACGTGCGCGAGTTTCGCGGTCGGTCCTTTCGCATCGACACGGAGCCGCGCCTGCCCATCTCCATCGATGGCGAGGTGCTGGCTCACACCCCTGTCACCGCAAAGGTGGCGCCGGGCGTGATACGGGTGATGGTACCCCGCTAGCCGGCGGGGTGCAGCGTGCCGCCAGGCTCGACGTCCGCGTGGCTTCGCTCGTCGCAACCGCTGCCGGCATCGGCAACCAGGCGCTCCTGCCGCCAGGGTCCGTAGCGATAATAGAGCGCGGCAAGGGCCATGTTGGCGGCCGACCCCGCCGGAAAGCTCCACCAGAGCGCGTCCACGCCGAGCAGCGGCTCCATGAGCAACGCCAGCCCCAGGCGGACGGGGAACATGGACAGGAACAGGATCGCCAGCGGTCCCCAGACGGCACCGTTCGCGCGCACCGTACCGAACAGTACCATGGTGGCACCGAACAGGATGAAGCCCCAGGTGGCAATCAGGTTGATGTGCCGCGCCACGGGCAGCGCCGGGCTGCCGCCGCCCACGAACAGGCCGAGGATGGTACGGTCGAACAGCAGCACCAGCGCCACCATGCCGCCGGTCAGCGCCAGGTTGCACAGGAGGCCGGCCCCCGTGATCCGCGTCACCCGATCCCACCGACCGGCCCCGATGTTCTGCGCCGTCATGGCGCTGACCGCGGCGCCGATCGCCATGGCGGGCATCTGCACATAAGCCCAGAGCTGCTGCGTGATGCCGTAGGCGGCGGTGGTGGTCACGCCGTGACGATTGACCAGCCCCACCATCGCGAGCGCCGCCGTGGAGATGACCAGCATCTGCGCCCCGATCGGCAGGCCCTTGGCCGTGATCGTGCGGACCAGCGGCCCGCGCGGCAGGATCCAGCGCCGCTCCGAGCCCTTGAGGCGGATCGGCAGGTCACGCAGGTGGATGTAACCGGCCAGCGCCGTCACCGCGACGACGTTCGCCACCAGTGTCGCGGTCGCCGACCCGGCTATGCCCAACCGCGGGAACGGTCCCAGCCCGGCGATCAGCAAAGGGTTCAGCCCGGCATCCAGAACGACGCTTAGTGCCATGAACCAGAGCGGCGTCAGCGAGTCGCCCGTGCCGCGCAGGCCCATGAACATCAGCACCAGCACCATGGAGGCCGGCAACCCGAGGAAGATCACGCGCAGATAGGCCAGCGCCTCCCCAAAGGCTGCACCCGGCGTTGCCAGCGCGGTCAGGATGTCGGGCGCGAACACCCATCCCAGGGTGGCCACGATCACGGACGCCGCCAGCACCAAACCGATCGCCGACCCGAAGGCGCGCCGTGCGCCCTCCGCGTCCTTCGCGCCCCAGCTCTGGCCGACCAGAATGGTCGCCGCCATGCCGAAACCGAAAACGGCGCCAAACATCAGGAACATGATGATGTTGGCGTTGCTGGTGGCGGCAAGCGCCTCCTCGCCCAGGAAACGTCCAACCCAGATCGCGTTCACCGAGCCGTTCAGCGACTGGAGCACGTTGGACCCGAGCGTCGGCAGCGCGAACGCTATCAGCGTGGAGGCGATAGGGCCGGAGGTCAGGTCGCGTCCGGGATTGGAAGTTGCCATGGATACGGATCGCTCCCTGCTGTCGCGACCAGTCCCCCCGCAACAAGGAGCCGGCTCACCTTTGACGGGCCACCCCGGACTTGATCCGGGGCTACGGTGTTTGGAAGCATATGCCCCGGCTTTCAACGATCCAGGCGAAAGAAGGCCCAGAACCAGGGCGGCGCAATCAGGCGCCGCGCCAGGTCGAACGTGGGTAGCCCTGCATGTAGAGGAGCGAGGTCAGGTCGGTGCGTTCTACCCGCACCGCTGCCGCGGCGGCAACCACCGGCTTCGCACAATAGGCCACGCCCAGGCCGGCACGACAGATCATCGGCAGGTCGTTGGCGCCATCCCCGACCGCAAGCGTCTGCGCATCTGCCAGCGCCAGGGCCTCGCGCTCCTCGATCAGCGTGCGCTCCTTGGTCTCCGCACCCACGATCGGCCGTTCGACGTGGCCCGTCAGCCGTCCGCCGGCCACTTCCAGCCGGTTGGCGATCACACGATGAAAGCCGATGCGCGCGCCGACCGGCTCGGCGAAGCGCGTGAAGCCGCCCGACACCAGCACGCACCGTCCGCCGTTCGCGCGCATCGTCCTGACCAGCAGTTCCGCGCCGGGCATCAACCGCACCCGCTCCGCCAGGCAGCGGTCGATCGCCGTCTCCTCCAGCCCCGCCAGCAGCGCCACGCGCGCGTCCAAAGCCGCCGCGAAGTCCAGCTCGCCACGCATCGCCCGCTCGGTGACGTCCGCCACCTCCGCCTTGATGCCGGCATAGTCGGCCAGCTCGTCGATGCACTCCACCGTTATCATGGTGGAATCCATGTCCGCCACCAACAGCCGTTTGGAACGCGCCTGCTCCGGCTGCACCGCCACGTCTGCGTCTGCAGCGCCTGCCTCCAGCACGTCGCGTGCCGCGGCCGGGTGGCGTTCAAACCGGAGGTCGGCCGCTTGCCCCTCGTCCAGCCACGCCCACCCGGTTGGCCCGCAACCCGCATTGGCCAGTGTGTCGAGCGCGGCGGAAACCTGTCCCGCGTCCAGGCGGTCGACTGCTATCAGCGTGGCGATGTACAGGGGAACCTCGAAGGATAAGCCGCGGGTCGCGGTAATCGCAGGGCCGACCGCGTCGGGCAAGTCGGCGCTGGCGCTCCGGCTGGCGGAACAGGCGAACGGCGTCGTCATCAACGCCGACTCGATGCAGGTCTATCGCGACTTGCGCGTCCTCACCGCGCGTCCCGACGCAGCGGAAGAGGCCCGCGCGCCGCACCGGCTGTTCGGCTATCTGGACGGGGCCGAGGCCTGTTCGGCTGCGCACTGGGCTACGGACGCGCGCATCGCGATCGGCGAAGCGCACGCGGCGGGGCAGTTGCCAATCCTGGTCGGCGGCACCGGCCTCTACCTCCGCACGCTCCTGGACGGCATCGCGCCGGTGCCCGACGTCGATCCGGCGGTTCGCGCCGCCGTCCGCGCCCTTCTCCTGTCCGACGCCCGCCGGCAGCTGGAGCAGGTGGATCCTGCGGCGGCCGGCCGCCTCCACCCCAATGATGCGATACGGACGACGCGCGCACTGGAGGTGGCGCTGTCCTCCGGCCGGCCGCTCGCAGAGTGGCAGGCGGATCGGCACGGCGGCATCGGCCATGTCGTGGATTTGCGTGCCGTAGTGCTTCTGCCCGATCGCGACCGCCTGCGTACCCGCATCGACACGCGATCCGCCGCGATGCTGGATACCGGTGCCGTGGAGGAGGCCGCCACCCTGGCTGCGCGCGATCTGGCAAGCGACGTGCCGGTGCTGCAGGCCATCGGCGTACGCCCACTCGCCGCCCTTGCCGCCGGGCGCCTGGACCGTGCTGCGGCGCTCGAGGCGCTAGCCGCCCAAACGCGCCAATATGCCAAGCGGCAATATACCTGGTTCCGCCACCAGCCTCCTGCAACATGGGCGCGAGTGGAAGATTATGACGGCGCTACGATCGAGAAAGAAACTTTCTTGCTTTTCGCTTGACCGTTCCTGACGGCACTCATAGGGCGACCCGAGCAACCTTCGTCAACTTTCGAGCGAGCAATGACCGACAAGAGCGGCGCCGACATACTCGTGGATGCGCTGGCCGATCTGGGCGTGGAACTGGTGTTCGGCTATCCGGGCGGCGCGGTCCTGCCGATCTACGACGCGCTGTTCCGCGACGGGCGCATCCGGCATGTCCTTGTCCGCCACGAACAGGCCGCGACCCATGCCGCGGAGGGCTATGCGCGCTCCACGGGCAAGCCCGGGGTAGTCTTGGTCACCAGCGGCCCCGGCGCTACCAACGCGGTCACGGGCATCACCGACGCGCTGATGGACTCGATCCCCATGGTCGTCATCACGGGCCAGGTCCCGACCGCGCTGATCGGCACCGACGCGTTCCAGGAAGCGGACACGGTCGGCATCACGCGCCACTGCACAAAGCACAACTATCTGGTCACCAGCCCCGATCGGCTCGGCGAGGTGGTGCACGAGGCATTCCACATCGCCACCAGCGGACGCCCTGGTCCCGTCGTCATCGACATCCCCAAGGACGTGCAGGTCGCCACGGGCCGCTATCGCAAGCCCGGCCCCGTCCAGCACCGCACTTATCGCCCGGCGCTGAAAGCCGACCGCGCGGCGATCGAGGCGCTGGCGGACATGCTGGCCGCCGCCGAGCGCCCGATCCTCTACACGGGCGGCGGCATCGTCAATGCCGGCCCCGCTGCCTCGCAGCTGCTGCGCGAGTTGCAGCGGGTCACAGGCGCGCCCGTAACCTCCACGCTGATGGGGCTTGGCTGCTTTCCGGCTTCTTCGGACGCGTTCCTGGGGATGCTGGGGATGCACGGCACCTATGAGGCCAACATGGCCATGAACCAGGCCGACCTGATCGTCGCCATCGGTGCGCGGTTCGACGACCGGGTGACGGGCCGGCTGGACGCGTTCAGCCCCAACAGCCGCAAGGTCCATATCGACGTCGACCGGTCCTCGGTGAACAAGAACGTCCGCGTCGACCTGGCCATCATCGCCGACGCCGGATACGCGCTGGAGGACCTGATCCGCGTCTGGAAGTCGCGCCAGCATCCCCGACCCGATCTGGGCGAATGGTGGTCGCGTATCGCCGGCTGGCGAGCGGCCGACTGCCTCAGCTTTCCGGCCAGCGCCACCGAGATCATGCCGCAGGCCGCGATCCGCGCGCTGCATCGCCTGACCAAGGACCGCGCGCCCATCGTCTCCACGGAGGTCGGGCAGCATCAGATGTGGGCGGCCCAGCATTTCGGCTTCGAGGCACCCAACAAGTGGCTGACGTCCGGCGGGCTGGGCACCATGGGCTATGGCCTGCCCGCCGCGATCGGCGCGCAGTTGGGCAGCCCGGGGGCGCTGGTGATCGACATCGCGGGCGAGGCGTCGATCCAGATGAACATCCAGGAACTGGCGACCGCCAGCCAGTACCGGCTGCCCGTCAAGGTGTTCGTCCTCAACAACGAATATATGGGCATGGTCCGCCAGTGGCAGGAACTGACCTATGAGGGCCGCTATGCGGAGAGCTATTCGGACAGCCTGCCCGACTTCGTGAAGCTGGCCGAGGCCTATGGCTGGAAGGGCATCCGCATCGAGCATCCGGACGATCTGGACGCGGGCATCCAGGCGATGCTGGACCATGACGGGCCGGTATTCGTGGACTGCATGGTGTCCAAGATGACGAACTGCTTCCCCATGATCCCGTCGGGCGCGGCGCATACCGACATGATCCTTCACGTGTCCGAGGTGTCGGGCGTGATGGACGACGAAGCGCGCGCACTGGTCTGAAGGGGTCACGAAATGAAGATGCAGGTCGGCGCGCCCGAGCGCCACACCCTGTCCGTGCTGGTCGACAACGAACCGGGCATCCTGGCGCGCATCGCCGGACTGTTCACCGCGCGCGGCTATAACATCGAGAGCCTGACCGTGTCCGAGATCACGGCGGACAAGGCGGTCAGCCGTATCACCATCGTCACCAGCGCGTCGCCGCACGTGCTGGAGCAGATCGTGGCGCAGCTCGACCGGCTGGTGCCCGTTCACCGCGTGACGGACCTGACGACTGCCGGTCCGCACGTCGAGCGCGAGCTGGCGCTGGTCAAGGTGGCGGGCACGGGCGACCACCGGATCGAGGCGCTTCGCCTGGCCGAGGTCTATCGCGCCCGCGTGGTCGACTCCACCATCTCCAGCTTCGTGTTCGAGGTGACGGGCAGCACGGACAAGATCGACAAGTTCGTGGAGCTGATGGGCGAGCTCGGCCTGGTGGAGGTTGCCCGGACCGGCATCGCCGCCATCGCGCGCGGTCGGCTGGCCGCCTGATCCTGACAATACCGGCTCCCGCCAGGACGGGGGCGCCAAAGAGGGAAGTTCGATGAAGGTCTATTACGACGCCGACGCCGATCAGGATCTGATCCGGTCCAGCAAGGTCGCGATCGTCGGCTATGGCAGCCAGGGCCACGCCCACGCCCAGAACCTGCGCGACAGCGGCGTCAGGAACGTGACAATCGGCCTTCGCCCCGGATCGGCCAGCGTCGCCAAGGCGGAAGGCGCCGGCTTCACCGTGCAGAGCGTCGCGGACGCGGCGGCGGACGCCGACGTCGTCATGGTGCTGGCCCCCGACGAGCATCAGGCCGCGATCTGGGACGCGGATATCCGCGACCGGATCAAGAAGGGCGCGACGCTCGCCTTCGCGCACGGGCTCAACGTGCATTTCGGCCTGATCGAGCCGCGCGCCGACCTGGACGTGGTGATGATCGCACCCAAGGGCCCGGGCCATACGGTGCGATCCGAGTACCTGCGCGGCGGCGGCGTTCCCTGCCTGATCGCGGTGGACAAGGACGTGAGCGGCAAGGCGCATCCGCTGGCGCTTTCCTACGCGGCGGCGGTCGGCGGCGGCCGGTCGGGCATTATCGAGACGAGCTTTCGCGAGGAATGTGAGACGGACCTGTTCGGCGAGCAGGCGGTGCTGTGCGGCGGCCTGACCCACCTGATCCAGGCCGGGTTTGAGACGCTGACCGAGGCCGGCTACGCCCCCGAAATGGCCTATTTCGAATGCCTGCACGAGGTGAAGCTGATCGTCGACCTCATGTACGAGGGCGGCATCGCCAACATGCGCTATTCGGTGTCCAACACCGCCGAGTTCGGCGACATCGCCACCGGCCCACGCCTCATCACCGACGAGACCAAGAAGGAGATGAAGCGCGTCCTGGAGGACATCCAGTCTGGCCGCTTCGTGTCCAAGTTCGTGCTCGACAACCGCGCGGGCTCGCCCGAGCTCAAGGCGTCGCGCCGCCTGGCCGCCGCGCACCCAATCGAGCAGGTGGGCAGCAAGCTTCGCGCCATGATGCCCTGGATCGGTGCCAACCAGCTGGTCGATCGCTCGCGAAACTAGGAGGACCCGTTCTTCAGGAAACGCAGCGTCTCCGTGGTGGCGTTTGACGCGGACGCGCGAACGGGACAGCATCGGCGGGTGACCTACAGGGAGTACCCGCCGATGAACCTACGCATGCTCGCCGCGCTGCTGGTTGCCGCCCCGCTCGCGCCCTCCGTCGCTCAGGCGCCCGCAGGCGTTCCGGGTCGCGCCGATCCGAAGCTGGTGCCCGCCGGCACCTACCCGGTCGACACCGCCCATACCCAGGTCACTTGGCAGGTGAATCACATGGGCTTTTCCATGCTGGAGGGTCAATTCGGTGCATCGGGCGGCTCGATCACCGTGGATCCGGCCAAGCCGACGGCGACGAAGCTGGAAGTCACGTTCAACGTGGACGACCTGTCCGTCACCAGCTCGCGCTTCGCCTCCCACCTGAAGAGCGCCGACTTTTTCGACGCCGCAAAGCATCCGACCGCCCGCTTCGTGTCCCGGACCGTCCAGATGCGCGGCAACCGCGCCACGGTCACCGGCGACCTGACGATCAAGGGCATCACCAAGCCCGTCACGCTGGATGCGCAGCTCGTCGGCGCCGGTTCGAACCCAATGAGCAAGAAGACCAACTTCGGCTTTCGCGCGACGGGCGCGATCAAGCGGTCGGATTTCGGCCTCGGCATGGCAGTTCCGGCCGTGTCCGACCGGGTCGACCTGACGATCAACGCCGCCTTCGCAGCGGCCTGACCGCCGGGACAATCAGGGCCTCAGGCGGCGCTTCTCGCCTCGATCAGGCCAAGGAACGTCCCCGCGACCTGCGGGGACGCTTCCGACAGGAGCGCGCGAACCCGCTGGTCGAACTCCGGCGCGCCTTCACCCGCGTTGCGCAACGCCATGCCCCAGCCGCCGAACTCCCGCTCTGTAACGGTCCGGTCACTCAGCACCACGATGGCACGATGGCGCGGGTCGGCGCCGATGCGGGAAAATGCCGCCGTCACGCTCTCGTCCGGTCCTTCAAGCACCTGCAGGAAGCGGCGTCCGTCCGACCAGAGCAGGCCGGTAATGCCGTCGATCGCGTTGTTGTGGCGCGACTGCTCCAGGATCCGCGGCAGGTCGGCTGGCGTGTGGCCCGGTGTGCTGCTGCTGATATAGAGTAGCTGTTTCACGATATCTCCACCCTGTATGCCGCCAAGAATAGCCATTAAAGCTTTACGACGCACTATCTTCGGACAGCGTCTGGACAGGCGCCCGCGCGGGAGCGATAGCCGCGTGCGTGATGGATCGCCGGCCGCCGCTACGACTTAGCCGCTCCTGAGGAGCCGCGTCCGGCCGTGCCCTCGGGAGCAGAAGCGCCGTTTCCACCCCATCGACGCCCGCGTCACCGACCCAAGAGAGGCCGCCCATGCTGCGCGACCCGTCCGCCAAGTACCGCCCCTTCCCGCCCGTCAACCTGCCCGACCGGCAATGGCCAGGCCATACGTTGACCCGCCCGCCGCGATGGCTGTCCACCGACCTTCGCGACGGCAATCAGGCGCTGATCGATCCCATGGACGCGGATCGCAAGAACCGCTTCTTCGACCTGCTGGTAAAGGTGGGACTGAAGGAGATCGAGGTCGGCTTTCCCTCGGCCGGCGCGACCGAGTTCGACTTCATCGCCGGATTGATCCGGTCGGGGCGCGTGCCGAAGGACGTGACGGTCCAGGTCCTGACCCAGGCACGGCGCGACCTGATCGAGACGAGCTTCGAGGCGCTGCGCGGCGCGCGGGCGGCCACCGTCCATCTCTACAATGCGGTCAGCCCAGCCTGGCGCCGCATCGTGTTCGGCATGGACCGCGCGCAGGTGAAGCAGGTGGCGGTCGACGGCGCCATGATGCTGAGGGACGGTGCAGCGGCCCAGCCAGAGGTGGACTGGTCGTTCGAATACAGTCCCGAGACCTTCTCCACGGCCGAACTCGACTTCTCGGTAGAGGTGTGCGCCGCTGTCATGGAGGTGCTGGTCCCCACGCGCGAGCGTCCAATCATCCTGAACCTGCCCGCGACGGTCGAGGCGGCGACCCCCAACGTCTATGCGGACCAGATCGAGTGGTTTTGCCGCAATCTGCCGAACCGTGATCGCGCCGTCATCAGCCTCCACCCGCATAACGACCGCGGCACGGGCGTGGCGGCGGCCGAACTTGGGTTGATGGCGGGTGCCGACCGGCTGGAGGGTTGCCTGCTGGGCAATGGCGAGCGGACAGGCAATTGCGACCTGGTGACGGTTGCACTCAACCTCTACACGCAAGGGATCGATCCAGGCCTAGACTTCTCGGACATGGACGGGATGATTGACGTGGTCACCCACTGCAATCAGCTGCCCGTCCACCCGCGCCATCCCTATGCCGGAGAGCTGGTGTTCACGGCCTTTTCGGGCAGCCACCAGGACGCCATCAAGAAGGGCTTCGCCGCGCAGGAACAGCGCAACGACGAGCTGTGGGAGGTGCCCTACCTCCCCATCGATCCCGCAGACCTCGGCCGCAGCTACGAGGCGGTGATCCGGGTTAATTCGCAGTCCGGCAAGGGCGGCGTGGCCTGGGTGATCGAGCAGGATCGCGGGCTTAGGCTACCCAAGCGGCTACAGGCAGCGTTCAGTCGCCGGGTGCAGGCGCTGGCCGACCAGACCAGCCGGGAACTGGACGCGGGCGATATCTGGACGCTGTTCGAGGCGGCATATCTGCCGAAGGATACCGACCGCCTGTCGTTGCGCGACTATCAGGAGACCGGGCCAGCGGGGAACAGGGTGTTCTCCGGCCGGATATCCGTCGACGGCGCGGAGCGATCGGTCACTGGGCGCGGCAACGGCCTGATCTCCGCCGCGGTGGATGCGCTGGCGGAGGCCGGCGTGGTTCTGGACGTCGCCGACTATAGCGAACACGCGATCGGTGCGGGTGCCGACGCGCAGGCGGCGGCCTATGTGGAATGCCGGTCGGCGGATGGACGGACGCTGTTCGGTGTTGGCCTGGACGCGGACGTGGCGACCGCGGGCGTGCGCGCGCTCCTGTCGGCGGCCAATCAAGGCTGAGGAAGGGGCGCCGGCGACCGGCCGACGCCCCTGCCCCCTCAGGCGAAGACGACGCGGGTCGACCGACGACGCCGCAGACCCAGGCCTACCATCGCGAAGCCGCCGATCATCATGGCCCAGCTCGCAGGCTCCGGAACGGCGGCCACAACGGCGGGCGTGGCCGTCAGGCGGAAATCGTCCACGCCGAAGCCAATGTCATTGCCGGTCACATCCGTGTCGATCCAGCGCACCGCAAACCGCGAGCCGGCGGCGATGCTTAGCCCGCTCAGCGAGCCCGACAGCTGACGCTGGTTGTTGGGATTGTTGCCGTCGAGCAGCGCGGCGGTACCGGTAAGACCGCCCGTGACGACAGGCGCGAAGTCGAGGCTGGACAGGTTGGTCCACGTCCCGTTGTTGGCGGCCGTGGCGTTCAGCGAGTACTGAAAGGTCAGCCGGTCGTTGACGTTGTTCCCCAGACGCCACTGCTCGCCCACATAGGCGAACGACAGGTCGGTGATCGCCGTATCCAGGCCGTTGGTGAAGAAGGCGCTGAGATAGATCGGGCTCAAATTGCCGCTCGTGAACGTGCCCAGCGCGCGCTCCGTGCTGCCGTTCGCACCGTAGCTATAGGCTGAGCCGCCGTTGAAATCGCCGTTGCCGGCCGTGTAGAAGGCGTTGCCGTTGGTGCCGCCCTCGAAGATTTGCCAGCCGGTCGGCAGGATCGAGCTGGTGCCGGTGTTCGCCAGCGTGTCGAAATCCTGCGAGTAGGTTGCGGACGTCAGGCTGATGGGCGTGACGTTGATCGGGTTGAGCGTGTCGGCGGCGAACGCGGTCGACGGCAGGACGAGAAGCGCCGCCGCAAGGATGCGGCGGGACAGGCTGGCAGCGGACATCAAAGAACCCCTCTTTATCGGACGGGCCCCCTTGGCCGCCCGTTCTCGCGACTATTAGGGTTTTGTTCACTAATGATGACACAATCGGAGTCAAACGCCGAGGCGACCGGCGTGCGATCAAGGCTTCAGCGTGTCCGCATCACCTCGCACCCCACCGATGCGTCGGGGTAGACGTCCGGCTTTTCCGTGCGGACGCGGACCTGCTTCACGCGCGCGTCCGCAAGGCATAGGCCGGCGATCTCGTCGCACAACGTTTCCTGGAGGGCGAAGCGCCTGTCGCGCGCCAGCGCAAGGATGCCGACGCGGACGAAGTCATAGTCCAGCACCTCCTCGATCCGGTCGGCGGACACCGGAGCCGAATAGGCGACCGTCATCTCCACAGACACCCGCACCCGCTGCGGCGCCGCAAGTTCGTGCGGGTGGATGCCGAGCCCGATCAGGACCTCCAGGCCGTCGAGGCGGGTGATGTAGCGGACGGGGTCAGGCATCTCGGTCCTCGAACATGACGTCGCCGTTTCGGGGCAGAAAGCGTTGGCCGCAGTCCACGAAGACGTTCTGTCCCGTGATGCCTCGCGCCGTCAGGAGAAACCCGACGGCGTGGGCGACGGCGTCGGCGCCGATCGGGCGGCGAAGCAGGTTCTTGGCGGCAGCGCGCGCGAACTCGCCCGGGCTCTGGTCGTCGCTGGGCAGCGTCAGCCCGGGCGACACGGCATTGACGCGCATGTGCGGCGCCAGTGCGGACGCCATCATGCCCGTGGCGGCGGCGAGCCCCGCCTTGGCAAGGCTGTAGGAGAAGAAGTCCGGATTAGGGTTGGCCACCTTCTGATCCAGCAAGTTGACCACGGCGCGCGCCCCCCCGCCGCCACCGCTCGCGACCAGGCACGCCAAGCGAACGGGTGCCGCCAAGTTCACCGCATGTAGGCGGTCGAGCAACGGACGGTCGGAGTCGGGCGGACGATCGAACACGAATTCGGACGCGCTGTTCACCAGCGCGCCGACGGGCGATCCGGCGACCGCCGCCGCCCTGTCCGGCAGCGACTCGACTTCCGTCGCCTTCGCCAAGTCGGCACCGACCGTCCACACGGCTCCACCGTTCGCCCGCAGGTCGGACGCAAGCGCCTCCGCCTCGACGCCCGATCGTCCGTAGTGGATGACGACGCCGTGCCCGTCCGCCACCAGCCGGCGGACGATCGCCGCCCCCAGCCGCTTTGCTCCCCCGGTGACCAGAACGGCGCGGAACACCTCGCTCAACCGCCCCATCTCACAGGTCCGCCCCTCACAGGCCCATGAGCGCCAGCACTTCCCGGCGGGAGCGATCGTCCTCGCGGAACACGCCCATCATGCGGCTGGTGGTCATGGCGACGCCCGGCGTCCTGACGCCGCGCGCCGTCATGCAGGCATGGCTGGCCTCGATCACCACAGCGACCCCCAACGGTTTCAGATTGTCCCAGATGCAGTCGGCGACCTGTGCCGTCAGCCTTTCCTGCACCTGAAGCCGCCGCGCAAAGCCGTGTAGCACGCGCGCCAGCTTGGATATGCCGACCACATGGTCCTTGGGCAGATAGGCGATATGCGCCCGCCCGATGATGGGCGCCATATGGTGTTCGCAGTGCGACTGGAACGGGATGTCCTTCAGCAGCACGATCTCGTCATAGCCGCCGACCTCCTCGAAGACCCGGGACAAGTGACGGGCAGGATCGTCGGCATAGCCCGCGCAATATTCCTTCCAGGCACGCGCGACGCGACGCGGCGTATCCAGCAGCCCCTCGCGCGCCGGATCGTCGCCTGCCCATCGGAGAAGCGTCCGAACGGCTTCCGCCACCGACTCCGGCACCGCTTCTGGCACTGCCTCGTTCATCGTCGAGCCTACCAGATCACCGTCCACCGTCGCGCCCTCGCCGCGATCTTCCGAAGCGGCAGCCTTCATGACCAACGTCCCGCCATGCCGTTACGGATACCGTTCGAAGTCGACATATCCGTATTGATCGACAACTGTTTCATGACGGCACCAACTCTCCAGGAGCAATAATCGGTTCCCGGCCTCCATTGACGCCGGGCAGAATTTGGTCGTTATCTGTCGATGGAGAAAGAACCAAGCCCGTACACGGCGACAGACCGGCGGGCAGCAGGGAGGGGACCAGACCGTGAAGACACGCTTTCTGTACGCGGTGTCGGCCGCCGCGATGCTCGCGGGTACCCCCGCACCAGCCCAGACGGGCCAGACCTCGTCCTCCCAGAACACGCAACCCACGGCCGGCGCGGGCCAGGAGGCGGTGACCGGCGACCAGCAACCGCAGCTTCCCGGCGACATCGTGGTCACAGCCCAGCGCCAGTCGCAACGGCTTCAAGACGTGCCGATCGCCGTCAGCGCCTTTACGGCGGAAAATCTGGAGCGGCAGCAGATCGTCAATCCCACGGCGCTTCAGCAAACGCTGCCCAACATCACCTTCACCAAGACGAACTTCACCTCGTCCAGCTTCACCATCCGCGGCGTCGGCGACCTGTGCGTGGGCACCAGCTGCGACCAGGCGACGGCGATCCACGTCAACGACATGCCGTTCCTCTCGACCCGCCTGTTCGAGGCCGAGTTCTTCGACCTGGAGCGGGTGGAGGTGCTGCGCGGACCGCAGGGCACGCTGTTCGGTCGCAACGCCACGTCGGGCGTGGTGAACTTCATTACGGCCAAGCCCGACCTGTCGCGCGTCGCAGCGGCGGGCGAGTTCGAGTACGGCAACTACGACAACAAGCGCGCGCGCGCGATGCTGAACCTGCCGTTCACCGACACGATCGGTGTCCGGCTGGCGGGCACCTACCTCAACCGTGACGGCTTCACGCGCAACCTGTTCGACAACAGCCGCATCGACGACCGCGACCTGTACGCGCTGCGCGGTACCCTGTCATGGGAGCCGTCGAGCGATACGCGCCTCGACCTGATCGGCTACTACTTCCACGAGGACGACCGGCGCAGCCGCATCCAGAAGCAGCTGTGCCACCGCGACCCGACGGGCGTGCTCGGCTGCTCGCCCGACACGCTGCGTTTCGAGACGGCCAACGGCCTGTCCACGCTGGCCGCCGTGCTGAGCAGCACCGAGCTGTTCAACATCAGCAACCCGGCGCTCGGTCGCTTCGGCCTGCAGAGCGTGTACGGTACCGACCCCTATACGGGCGTGGTCAACCCGCGCGACGTCCGCACGGTACGCCTCGACTACAACCCGACCTATTTCGCCGAGGAGGAGCAGTATACCGCCAAGTTCTTCCACGATTTCGGCCCAGTCTCGCTGAACCTGACGGGCGGCTACGCGACCAACACCATTCGCAGCCGGACCGATTACAACCTGGCGGTCGAGAACCCGCTGACCAACAATGCCGGGCTGGTGCAGCTGAACGCACTCGGCCGGCCGGGTTCGCCCTTCGCCTTCCTGAACGGCGTCCGCCAGCGGGTCATCCCCAACGGACCGGCGGGCGGCGTCTGCCAATCTGCCCCGGACCCGAACAACGTCGGCATCTATGGCGGCAACACCGAAGGCTGTTTCCAACAAAGCCTCGATTTCGACGAGTCCGGCGCGCGCAACCGGCAATACTCGATCGAAGGCCATATCGACAGCTCGTTCGACGGCATCTTCAACTTCCTGCTCGGCGGCATCTACTTCGACTCGAAGACCACCAACAGCGACTATTACGTGACGGCGTTCGGCCTGGACTATGGCGCGGGCATCCTGGGCTCCGCCTCCGCGACTAACCCGGCACTGGGCATTCCGGCAGCGGCGATCGCCAACGGCTTCTTCCTGGCACCACCCTTCTATCGCAGCCGTACCGACCTGTTCCGGCTCAAGAGCTACGGAATATTCGGCGAGACCTATTTCCAGTTCAACGATGACCTGAAGCTGACGCTTGGCTTGCGCTACAACAACGACCGCAAGTCGACGGTCGGCCGCGTGCTGACGGCAAACGTCCTGACGCCGATCGGGGCCACCGACTTCACGCAGGGCATCAACTACAACACGGTCGACTTCGATGCCAGCGTGCCGGGCCGACAGGAATTCGCGACGCGCGACGCCAAATTCGACGCACTGACGGGCCGTGCGGTCGTGGACTACAAGATCACGCCGGACAACCTGGTCTACGGCTCCTACTCGCGCGGCTACAAGTCGGGTGGCATCAATCCGCCCATACCCCCGGAGTTCCAGGTTCCCGTCACCTTCTCGCCGGAGAATGTCGACGCACTCGAGATCGGGTCCAAGAACACGTTCGCCGGTGGCCAGCTGCGCCTCAACCTCACCGGCTTCTACTACAAGTACAAGAATCTCCAACTCAGCCGCATCGTCAACCGCACGTCGGTGAACGACAATATCGACGCCAACATCTACGGCGTCGAGGCGGAGGCGGTGCTGAGCCCGACGCCAGCCTTCGTCGTCAACATGAACGCAAGCTACCTCAAGACCAAGGTGGTGGGCGGCCAGCGCCTGAACAACCCGCGCGATCCATCGGGCGGGCGATCGGACGCCGTCATCATCAAGGATATCCAGAGCGCGGCGAATTGCGCCGTAGTGCCGAACACGGCCGGTAATGGCCTGGGTGCTAATACTCTGGTTGGGGCCTTCAACTCGGGCATTGGGCTGCGCGCTCCGGTGCCGGTGCCAGGTACCAACACAACAGGTGCCTACTCACTTTGCACGCAATTGGCAGGCACGATCGCAAATCCGCCCGCCGCACTTCGCACCCTGTTCCAGACGCCGACGGGCGCCCTGCCCTTCACTGTCACCTCGGGCGTGGACGTCGCGATCGACGGCAACAAGCTGCCCCAGGCGCCGACGTACAAGTTCGCAGTGGGCGCGCAGTACACGATCGACCTGGGCAGCGGCGGCTGGACGCTCGTGCCGCGCGGCGACCTGAACTATACCGGCAACACTTTCGGCACGATCTTCAACCGCAACATCGACCGCATCCAGGGCTATGAGGTCGTGAACGCGCAGATCCAGCTGAACGCGCCGGACGATAGGTTCTACGTCCGCGGCTTCGTGTCCAACCTGACCGCCAACGACGCCACCACGGGCCTCTACGTGACCGATCAGTCGTCCGGCCTGTACACAAACATCTTCACCATCGAGCCGCGGCGGTACGGCGTCGCCGCCGGCTTCAAGTTCTGAGGGCGACGATCGTTGGAAGAGGAAACCAGCGGCGGTTCGCTTCGTTCTAGGGCCGCAACGACGATGCGCGAGGCGGTTCATGACCGAGGTGAAGAAGGGTGACGAGGTCACGTGGAAGTCGCACGGTGGCACCGCCCACGGCACGGTCGAGAAGAAGCTGACCGCAGATACCAAGGTCGGCAGCCATCAGGTACGTGCCTCGCGCGACGATCCCCAGTACCTCGTCAAGAGTGACAAGGGCGGGGAAGCGGCGCACAAGGGCAGCGCACTAAGCAAGGCGTGAGACGCACGCCCGACCAAAAGGAGGACGAACATGGCAACTGCCAAGCAGGAAACCGCAGCAAAGAAGACCGCCACCAAGGAGCGCAAGGCGGGCGTCGGCATCCATGCGCCGGTTCAGCCGTCGGATGATCTGGCGGAAATCGTGGGCAAGGACGCGATCCCGCGTAGCGACGTCATCAGCAAGGTCTGGGACTATATCCGCAAGAACGATCTGCAGAACCCCGAGGACAAGCGCGAGATCCTGGCAGACGACAAGCTGAAGAAGATCTTCGGCAAGGACAAGGCGACCATGTTCGAGATGAACAAGTTCATCTCCGCCCACTTGAAAAAGGCCGCCTGAGAGCCTCCACGCTATCGGAAAGACGCATTGGCCGCCCCGCAACGGGCGGCCAATCTGCTTTGCGGCAGCGACATCGACGCCGTGGTGCCCCCGAGAGGACTCGAACCTCCGACCTGCGGTTTAGGAAACCGTCGCTCTATCCGGCTGAGCTACGGGGGCACGCGACGCAGACATGGGATAGGACGAGCGATCGGGTGGGTCAACGCGGTCCGTCCACCCGTGACCAGTCGTGTCCGTCAGTTGAGATCGGTTGGTGGTACGACCGGGAACGGCAGTGGGGCGACCGGCACCCCTTCCTCGACAAGCGCCTTCGCCTCGTCGCGCGTGGCGCGGCCGTGGATCGGCAGGTCGGGCTCATCGCCCGCATGCATGGCACGCGCGCGACTGGCAAAGGCGTCTCCGACCCAGGACGACGACTGCAATGCACGGGACTGGGCCGCAACCAGCGCGCGCATCGCTATGTCTTGCGCCGCCTCCTGAGCCTTCGTGCGATTTCCCTTGCCGGCGATGTTCGGTGCCATGACGGCCTTGGTCACGTCCGCCCGCCCGCATACGGCGCAGACGAGCAAGCCATCCGCCGCTTGCCGATCATAGGCGGCACCGGAGGCGAACCACGCCTCGAAAACATGGCCTGCCCCACATTGAAGATCAAAGGCGATCATGCCACCGATATCACGAGAGGTATGTCGCGGCGGTGCGTCAGTACGGGAACGCGCGAGCGCGCGTCGGCGCAGCGCGCGGGGTCCAGGTCCACCAACGCCAGGCCGGGTTCGTCTCCCATATCCAGCAACACCTCTCCCCATGGATCGACAACCAGCGACCGGCCATAGGTTTCGCGGCCATCGGCGTGCCGGCCGCTCTGGGCGGCGGCGACGACGAAACACGCATTCTCCACGGCGCGTGCCCGCAACAGCAGGTGCCAGTGCGCCACACCTGTCGGTCGCGTGAACGCCGCCGGAACGGAGAGCAGAGTGGCCCCCGCCCCGCTCAGGGCCGCGTAGAGCGCCGGAAAGCGGAGATCGTAGCAGATGGAAAGCCCGAGCCGGCCCAACGGCGTGGCGACCACCATCGCCTCCTCACCGGGCGCATAGGCGGCCGATTCGCGCCAGCGCTCGCCTGACGGAAGATCCACGTCGAACAGGTGGAGCTTGTCGTAGCGTGCCCGGACGCTGCCCCGGTCATCGATCACGAAGGCGCGGTTGGCGAAGCGTCCATCGGGTCGCCGCACGGCCAGCGATCCCAGCTGCACCCAGATGCCGCAGCGCGCCGCCGCTTCTTGCACGGCGGCCAGAACGACGTCGTTCTTCTCCGCACGGATGGCGGATGCCGCGCGCTCGCGATCGCGATCCAGCAGCCCGGACATTTCCGGCGTGAAGAGCATGGCCGCGCCCTGCCCCGCCGCCTGCTCCGCGGCGCCAGCGACTATGCGGGCGTTCGCGGCCGGGTCGATGCCGGCCGTCATCTGCAACAGCGCGGCCCGCATCAGCCCAGCAGCGGGTCCAGCCCGCCGCCGCGATCCAGCGCGGCCAGATCGTCCGACCCGCCGATATGCCGGTCGCCGATGAACACCTGCGGCACCGTCGTGCGCCCGCCGGAACGCTGGACCATCTCCGCCCGGCGAGGACCACCCATGGTGATGTCGTACTCGACAGGCTCAACGCCCTTGGACGCGAGCAACCGCATCGCACGGGTGCAGTAAGGGCAGAACGCCTTGGTATAGATTTCGACCTGAGCCATCGGGCGGAGGTGTGATGCGTCCGCCGGCTTGTCAATCGTCAGCCATCCTCCTCCAGGACGCGTGCCCAGCACAGGATGGTGACGGCGGATGCGCCAGCCGACAGGAGGGCGCGGGTCGCGGCATCCGTCGTGGCGCCGGTCGTGTACACGTCGTCCACCAGCCCCAGGTGGCGGCCGGCCACCCGCCCGCGTGCCGATGGCGGAACCGCAAAGGCGCCGCGTACCGCACGTCGGCGTGCGGACGGACTGGCGTTTCGCATCGGCGGGGCACCGCGCGTACGCACCAGGACCTCCGCATCGTGCGGCCGTCCCGTACGGGCGGCCATGTCGGCCGCGATCAGCGCCGCCTGGTTGAAGCCGCGCGACCACAGCCTGCGGCGGTGCAGCGGTACGGGGACCAGCAGATCCACTTCCTGCGGCACCAGCCGCGTCAGGTGGCGCGCCATGACCCTCGCCAAGCCGATCCGCCGGCCATATTTCAGCCTGAGCGGCAGCGCGCTGGCGGTCGGGCCATAGGCCACCGCCGCCCGCACGCCGGCATGGCGCGGCGGATTGGCAAGGCAGGCGGCACAGCGCGCGCCCGGACCGGGATCGAAGGGCAGTGGCCGGTTGCAGCCATCGCACCAGGGCGGCGCCAGGAACCGAATCGCACCCCAGCACGGCGCGCAAAAGCTTCCGTCCTCCGCCACCACCGCGCCGCAACCGGCACAGCGCGGCGGGAGCACCAGGTCGGCCACGAAACGGAGGGAACGAAGGATCGGCCGCACGCCGCAGCTTGTCGCCGTCCTTCGTAACCGGCAAGGCTCCGGCCATGGATGCGCCGGAGATTTTCGATCGCGCGGCGCGGCGCCTGCGCCGCGATCGGATCGCCCCCAGGTTCGCCGACCACGACTTCCTGCGAGCGGCGATGCTGGACGGGATAGTGGAACGGCTGGCGGTCGTTCGGCGGGACTTTCACGACGTGCTCGACCTGGGAAGCTTCGGCGGCGGGTTCGTACCGCCGCCCGGTGCGCGGGTGGCGCGGCTCGACCCCGGGCTCGCCTTTGCGACGGAGGCGGGCGGCGTCCAGGCGGACGAGGATCGTCTCCCCTTTGCCGATGCCAGCTTCGACCTGGTGGTGAGCGCCGGCGTGCTGGACCAGGTAAACGACCTGCCGGGTGCTCTGCTGCTGGCGCGGCGCGCGCTTAGGCCCGATGGCCTGTTCCTGGCCGCGTTCCTGGGCGGGAACAGCCTGCCAGCGCTCCGTGGTGCGCTTCGCGTCGCCGAACCAGAGCGCCCGGCCGCCAGGATCCATCCGATGGTGGACGTGCGCGCCGCAGGCGACCTCCTGGTCCGAGCGGGCCTGGCCCTGCCGGTTGCCGACGTGGAGACGCTGAACGTGCGCTACCTTGGACTCGGCCGCCTTCTGGACGACCTTCGCGGCAGCGGGTCGGGTAACCTCCTGTGCGGACGCCGCCCCTTGAGCCGCGACGTGATCGGCCGAGCCGCGCAAGCCTTTGCCGCCGGGGCGGATGCGGACGGGCGCACGACCGAGCGTTTCGACATCCTGTTCCTGACCGGCTGGGCACCCGCTCCCGACCAGCCCCGACCCGCTGCACGCGGCAGCGGCCGCACCTCGCTGGCCGATGCGCTGCGGCGCTTTCCGCAGGCGGAATAGACGCCCGCCGGCGCCTACCCCGCCTTTCTCAGGTGGCGACGGCCGAGCAGTTCGGCGATCTGCACCGCGTTCAGCGCGGCACCCTTCCGCAAATTGTCCGACACGCACCAGAGCGACAGGCCGTTCTCGACGGTGGGGTCCTCGCGCACGCGGCTGACATAGGTGGCGTATTCGCCGACGCACTCCACGGGCGTCACGTATCCGCCGTCCTCGCGCTTATCGACCAGCATGATGCCCGGCGCCTCGCGAAGGATCGACTGGGCCTCCTCGGCGCTGATCTCGTCCTCGAACTCGACGTTGATCGCCTCTGAATGGCCGACGAAGACGGGAACGCGGACGCAGGTGGCGGTCACCTTGATCCGCGGATCCATGATCTTCTTGGTCTCGACGACCATCTTCCATTCTTCCTTGGTCGATCCGTCGTCCAGGAAGCTGTCGATATGCGGAATGACGTTGAAGGCGATCTGCTTGGTAAACTTCTTGGGTTCGGCCTGGTCGCCGACGAAGATGTTGCGGCTCTGCTCAAACAGCTCGTCCATGCCGGTCTTGCCCGCGCCCGACACCGACTGGTAGGTGGCGACGACGACCCGCTTGATACGGGCGCGATCGTGCAGCGGCTTCAGCGCGACCACCATCTGCGCGGTTGAGCAGTTCGGGTTGGCGATGATGTTCTTGACCCGATAGCCGTCGATCGCCTCCGCATTCACCTCCGGCACGATCAGCGGCACGTCCGGGTCCATGCGATAGAACGAGCTGTTGTCGATCACCGTGCAGCCGGCGGCCGCGAACTTCGGCGCATAGACCTTGGTCGCTTCCGATCCGATGGCGAACAGCGCGAAATCCCAGCCAGCCGGATCGAAATGTTCGATGTTCTTGATCGTCAGCATCCGGCCCGTCTCGCCATACTCGATCTGGTCGCCCTGGCTGCGGCTGGAGGCGAGCACGGCGATCTCGTCGGCGGGAAACTCCCGCTCGGCGAGGATGTTGACCATCTCACGCCCGACATTGCCCGTGGCACCCGCCACGACGATCCGATAACCCATGCCAGCCTCCCGGTAACGCCAGCCGCCTAGCGGCGGGTGCGGGGCGTCACAACCACCTTACTTCGCGGTCCCGTCCGCGTCTGGCCGGTTCTTTACCGTCCGGTCCAGGAAACGCAGGATGGTGTTCCACAGATGCTCGCTGACCCCGGCGCCGCCGACGCGGTGCGTCTGGCCGGGGTAGAACATCATCTCGAACGGCGTGTCGGTCTTCTGCATCTGTGACGCGAACGCGGTCGAGTTATCGAGGAAGACGTTGTCGTCCGCCATGCCGTGGATCAGCAGCAGCGGGTCCCTGATCTTGGACGCGTCGGCGACGGCGGCGGAGCCGGTGTAGCTCTTCGGGTCCTTCTTCGGGTCGCCCAGATAGCGCTCGGTATAATGGGTGTCGTAGAGCTGCCATTCGGTCACGGGCGCACCCGAGACGGCGGCGGCATAGACGCCCGGGTTCTTCTCCAGCATCTTGATCGACATGTAGCCGCCGTAGGACCAGCCAAAGGTGGCAATGCGGGTGGGGTCCACGAAGGGAAGCGACTTGAGATAGGTGGCGCCAGCCAGCTGGTCCTCGACCTCCACCGTGCCCATGGCGTGGTAGATCTGGTCCTCGAACGCCTTGCCGCGATTGTAGCTGCCGCGATTGTCGATCTGGAAGAAGATCCAGCCCTGATCGACCAGGTACTGCGGCAGCGCGCCCTGCCAGCCGCGCGTCACCTGCTGGCCCGTACCGGGACCGCCATAATGCTGAAAGAAGACGGGGTAGCGCTTGCCCGGCTCGATCGGCGGCGCGATCATCTCCCAGTGGAGCGTCGATCCGTCGGCAGCCTTGATGGTGCCGAACTTGGTTTCACGATGGCTGGCGAAGAAGGGCTGATAGGGGTGGCCGGCGACGATCCGGTTCTCGTTGATCCAGGCGAGCCGCTGGCCGGCGGTGTCGGCCAGGTAGATTTGAGTCGGCTGGCTCGGCGAGGAGCGCGAGACGATCAGGCGGCTGGCGGCGCCGTCCATCGTGGCTTGGTTGGTATAGCCGCGCTCGGTCAGGCGGGTGACGGCCTCGGGCCGCTTCAGGTCGAGCGAATAGACGTGGTTCTCCAACACGTCGTCCTTGAGGCCCGTGAAGTAGAGCCGGCCTTTGGCCTCGTCGACGCCGACCAGTCCCGTCACCACCCAGGATCCCTTGGTGAGCTGAGTCCAGCGGCCACCGCGATAGAGATAGAGGTGCTTGTAGCCGTCGCGCTCGGAGGTCCAGACCAGCCCGCCGTCCTTCAGCAGCTGATAGTCGCTGGTGAGGTTCAGCCAGCTCCGCTCGCCCGACCGCTCGGTGAAGAGCACCGACGACTTGCCGGTCGCGGGATCGACGCGGAGCATGTCGAGGCGCTTCTGGTCGCGCGACTGGCGCTGGACGAGCAGCGTGCGGCCGTCGGGCGTCCAGTCGACGCGGGCGAGGTAGATGTCGGGATCGGTGCCGAGATCGACCTTCACCTGACCCAAGCCGTCGGGGCGCAGGACGTAGAGCTCGACCAGCACGTTGGGCGTGCCGGCGGCCGGATAGCGCTGTTCGTAGGTCTTGGTCCCGTTGGCCCCGATCGCCGCGCGGACGGCGACCTGGACGGGCTTCTCGTTGAAGCGCTCCACGGCGACCAGACGGTCGTCGGGCGACCACCAGTATCCGGTGCGGCGGTCCATCTCCTCCTGCGCCACGAACTCGGCCTCACCGAAATGGACGGTGCCGCCGCCGCCGGTGGTAACCGCGCGGGCTTCGCCGCCCGAGAGCGGCTGGACGTAGAGGTTCTGGTCGCGCACGAAGCTGACGAAGCCGCCGCCGGGCGAGATGGCGGGATTGAGTTCGCCGCCGGGCGTGTCGGTCAGGCGGCGCGTGCTGCCGTTCAGGTCGGCGAGGTAGAGGTCGCCGTCGAGCGGCACCAGGATCGACCGGCCATCGGGCGCCCAGTCATAGGCGACGATGCCGAGCGACCCGCCGATGCGCGCGCGCTCGCGCTGCATCTTCTCGGCTTCGGACAGTTCGGCGCCCGTGCCGACCTTCTTGGAATCGACCAGCATCCGCTCGGCACCCGTGCGCGTGTCGCGGGCCCAGAGGTCGAGCCGCTCGCGCTCGTCGGCGCGGGGGCGGAGCGATGTAAGGAGCGTACCGTCGGGCGACAGCTTCAGCCCGCGCGGCTGCTGGCCGGACAGGTCGGGGCTGCCGAACACGCGCTTGAGGGTCAGCGGCTCAGCGGCCTGGGTAGCTTGGGCAGACGCCGTCTCAGCGACCAAGGCGGCGCTCCCCGCCGATGCCAGGGCAAGAGCCAAGAACCATGCGCGCATCCCGATCATCCCCAAGAGGCTCGCCGCGCGGTCGCACGGGGCCATGGCGGCTTATCGCGAGCGGGGGCGGGATCGTAAAGGGCGACGGATACGAGAAAGGGCGCGGACCCTGCCGGATCCGCGCCCTAATTCGTACCTTGGTGATGGCGCGGGCGTTACTCCGCGGCAACGGTGCCCTTGGCGGGGCGGGTATCGCGGCGCTCGGCGATGCGAGCGGCCTTGCCGGTGCGGCCGCGCAGGTAATAGAGCTTGGCGCGACGTACGGCGCCCTTGCGGACGACGTCGATCGAATCGATGTTGGGCGAGTAGAGCGGGAACACGCGCTCCACGCCCTCGCCGAAGCTCAGCTTGCGGACGGTGAAGCTCGATCCCATGCCCTTGTTCGAGCGCGCGATGCACACGCCCTCATAGGCCTGGACGCGCGTACGCTCGCCCTCGACCACCTTCACGCCGACCTTCAGCGTGTCGCCGGGACGGAACTCGGGAATGGCGCGCTTCTCGGTCAGCTTGGCGATCTGCTCGGCTTCGAGCTGCTGGATCAGGTTCAAGACTCTAGTCCTCGTCTTCGTGCCGCGCGCCAGAGGGCGACCCGACCCGAGCGCCACCACGACGCTCCCAAAGGTCCGGCCGCCTTAGCCGTGTGTCGGACTCCGACCGGGCGTGACGCCAGGCGGCGATCCGCGCGTGATCCCCCGACCGCAGCACCTCGGGGATCGCGCGCCCCTCCCACATCTGCGGTCGGGTATAATGCGGGTATTCCAGGAGGCCGCTTTCGAAGCTCTCCTCGTCCCCGCTGGAAGCCGCGCCCATTACGCCCGGCAGCAGCCGCACGCAAGCGTCCAGCAGCACCAGCGCCGCCGCCTCGCCGCCCGAAAGCACATAGTCGCCGATCGACAGCTCCTCCACGTCGCGCGCCTCGAACAGCCTCTCGTCGAAGCCCTCGAACCGACCGCAGATCAGCGTGGCCCCGGGACCCGCCGCAAGCTCACGGACGCGCGCCTGGGTGAGCGGACGGCCGCGCGGCGTGAGTGCGATGACGGGCTCCTGTCCGCGGTTCGCGTCGAGTGCGGCGGCAGTCACATCAGCGCGCAGCACCATGCCGGCGCCGCCGCCGGCCGGCGTGTCGTCCACCGTGCGATGCTTGTCGTCGGCATAATCACGGATGTTGACCGCGCGGCACGACCATGCCCCCTCTCGCAGAGCGCGACCCGCCAGGGCATGGCCCAGCGGGCCTGGGAACATGTCGGGGTAGAGCGTCAGGACGGTTGCGGAGAAGCGGCTCACGGCGCGGCCCCGAAATCGAGCACCTGGAGGCTGAGCGTGGGCGTGGGCGCACGCTGGACGCGCCCGACGACGCGGCCCCTAGTGCAGGTCCAGGCGAACGTCCCTTCCATGGCGGAGATCGGTTGGATCGGCTCGGCGGCGGAACATTCCCCCACCTGCCCCTTGAGCGCGGCGATGTCGAACCGGCGACGCGCGGCATCCCGGTCCAGCAGCACGTTCACCGCGAGCGGCGCGCGCGTCGCGTCGCCGGTGCGCCAGGCGACCTTCGCGGCGGCATAGGCGCGCTCCAGGCCGTCCGATACGGGGACGGCACGCGGCTCCGCGAAACCCGCCTGCCGGATCATGCGAAGCACGTCCAGGGCGGGACGCCCGGTACCGGCATAGGTGCGGTTGGCAAAGGCGAACACGCCCACCCCGCTGTCGGGCAATAGCATCACGATCGAGCCGTAGCCGGGATACCCGCCGCTGTGCTGGACGATGCGGCCGGCGACGCAATCCTCCACCACCGACCAGCCCTGGGCATAGGCGACGGGCGTGCGACAGGTGCTGCCGTCCGGCAGCGGCCGGTCGGACACCTGGACGAAGTTCGCGCCCTCCACGATCCCGCGAACGGTGGCGCGGCGGACGGGACCGCTTTCCGCCCCGTCGCGCGCAGGCCATGCGGACAGCAGGAACGCAACCCAGCGGGCATAGTCGTTGGCGGTCGTCTCCACGCCGCCCATCGCGCCGAACGCGCCGTCCGCCATGTCGGGCTCTCGCACCCATACCCCCTGGCCGGGTCGATCCTCCTGCCAGCGATAGCCGAGCGCCCGCGATGCGGCCGGCGAGGCGAACACGTCATAGCCCGTGGAAGCCATGCCCAGCGGCGCCATGATCTGGCCGCGGATATAGTCTTGGTAGCGCGTGCCGGACACGTTGGATACGATGCGACCGAGCGTTGCGTAGCCGAGGTTCGAATATTCCATCTTGAGGCCGGGCGCTTGGGCAAAGGGCACGCCCGCGCGAAGCATGGCGGTGAAATCCGCCTCCTTCAGCGGCTGTTGCCGATCGCCCCAGGGATTGTCCTCCACATAGCCGGCATTGTGGTGGAGCAGGTCGGCCACCGTGATCCGGCGACTGTCGGCGGTCGGGTAGCGCCATCCGGCCATCTCCGGCACATAGCGTTCGGCCGGCTGGTCGAGCGACAGCTTGCCCTCGTCGCGGAGCTTCAGGATAGCGAGCGCGGTGAAGGCCTTGGACATGGAGGCGATCCGAAAGCGGGTATCGGCGGTCACCGGGCGGCGTTGCCCCGTGTCCGCGAACCCGAGCCCGCGGACCAGCACCAGCCGACCGTCCTTGACGACGCCATAGACCAGTCCCGGAACGTGGTTCGCCTTCATCCAGGCATCGAACCGGGCCGTGAGTTGAGGTTCAACCCCCTTGATCGACGCGGCCGGCGTCGGCGTTCCTTGCCTGGCGGACGCGGGCACGGCCGCGACCAGCGCAGCGGCGGCGATCAGGTACGAACGGTGCATGTGGAGAGCCCTTTCCCGGGCGACCTTGGCGGGGGTGCCGGCGCTTCGCAAGGCGGCGGGTGACGATCGGCGGCAACCGGCGTCCCTCAGGGACGTTCGCTATCCATGCATGATTGCGCCATCATCGGCGGCGGGCCGGCCGGCCTCACCGCAGCGGTGTACCTTGCCCGGTTCGGCCTATCGATCCGCCTGTACGACGCGGGCAGGTCGCGCGCCGCGACGATCCCATGCACGCGCAACACGCCCGGCTTTCCCGAAGGTATCGCCGGCGAGGCGCTGCTCGATCGGATGCGCGACCATGCGGGACGCTACGGCGTGGAACGGGAAGAACGCGAAGTGACGGGGCTGAACGTGTCCGAACAGGGGTTCCGCCTTCAGGCCGGCGGTCAGGATGTGCGGGCCCGCACGGTGCTGCTCGCAACGGGCGTGGTAAACCACCGACCCGACATGCCGGAGGAACTGCACGACGAGGCGGTGGCGCGCGGGCTGATCCGCTATTGCCCGGTGTGCGACGGCTATGAGGTGACGGACAAGCGCGTCGCCGTGATCGGCCAGGGTCGTCACGGCACGAGCGAGGCGTTGTTCCTGCGCAGCTATACGCGCGACCTCACGCTGGTCAGCTCGGCCGCCGACACCGACCTGGATCGCGCCTGCGAGCGCGAATTGGACGAAGCCGGCGTCGCCCACCTCTCCGGCCCGTGCGGCGGCTGGGCGATCGAGGGCAATCGCATCGCCTTCGATACCGCCCAGGGGCGGGTAACCGCCGACAGCGTCTATCCGGCCATGGGATCGCTGATCCGATCGGAACTAGCCGTCGCAGCCGGTGCCAAGGCCACGGACGAGGGCTGCCTGAATGTGGACGATCACCAGCAGACCAGCATCCGCGGTCTGTTCGCGGCGGGCGACGTGGTGAAGGGGCTGGATCAGATCAGCCATGCCGTGGGGCAGGCTGGCGTTGCCGCGACGACGATCCGGAACTACCTAGCGGAACAGCGCCCACTCCGGCGCTAGCAGGCCGCTATTGCAGGAAAGCGGCGTCCACGATCATGCGGTGGGCGTCCCACTCGAGCACGGCGTCGGGGTTCATGGGCAGCATGACAAGCCGGCCGTCGGTCTGCTCGACCTCCACCACGTCGCCAGCGCCGAAATTCTCGATCGCTACGACCCGCCCGGCAGCTTCCCCTTCCCGCGTCACCACGGGCAGGCCTACCAGGTCGGCGTGGTAATATTCACCCGCAGGCAGCGGCGGAAGCTCGGCCCGCGCCACGGTCAGGAAGGTGCCACGAAGCGCCTCGGCCGCGTCGCGTGTCGTCACCTCACGAAAGCTGGCGATATTGCCGCGTATGGCGGTCGCGTTGAGGGCGCCGCCGTTGAAGACACGATAAGGACCGATGTCCGCCGTGAAGAGCTTCAGCTTAACCGCGCCGCCGACGCCGTGGGCGCCGGCGACCACGGCAAGCGTCACCGTGCCGGCTTCGCTACTCGCCGGGCGAGCCTTCGCCACCGGCGGGGGCGTCGTCGGCCCCTTCCGCGGGCTCCTGCGACGAGACGCCCCGGTTGGTGGCATCGGGCTGGTCGGCGGCTTCGTCATGCGGGTGCTGGACGGGTTCGGGATCGGTCATCGGCACGTTCTCCTTTGCAGGAGGAACGCGCCGACGATCGATGGGTGCCGTTCAGGCCTCAGCCGTCTCGGCCGGTGCGCTCGCAGCCTCCTCGGCGGCACGCTGCTTCTCGGCCCGCTCCTCGGCGCGCTCCTTGGCCTTGTCGCCGGGCTGGCCCTTGTTGGGGTTGGAGCGGGCGGCGCGCTCGCGGACGCCGGCCTGGTCCAGGAAGCGCGCGACGCGATCGGTCGGCTGCGCGCCGACCCCCAGCCAGTGCTTGGCGCGGTCGGCGTCGAGCACGACGCGGTTTTCCGCGTCCTTGGCGAGCAGCGGGTTGTAGTTGCCGATCTTCTCGATGAAGCGGCCATCGCGAGGGCTACGCGCATCGGCCACGACGATGCGGTAATAGGGACGCTTCTTGGAGCCGCCACGCGACAGACGGATGCTGAGAGCCATTGGTACTTCCTTCGTTTAAGACGTTGCGTTCGTTTACTTCTTGAACCTGTTGCCGCCGGGCAGCCCCGGAAGGCCGCCGGGAAGACCCGGGAGCCCCTTCGCCGCCTGGCCCATCATCTGGCCGAGCTCGGGTCCACCCAGCGCATTGCCGAGCCCGCCCAGGCCGCCGCCCGGTCCGCCCTTGCCCAGCATCGCCATCATTCCCTTGATCCCGCCCATCTTGCGGAGCTTCTTCATGGCGTTGGCCATCTCGAGCTGCATCTTCATCAGCTTGTTGACGTCCTGGACGGTGGTGCCGGAGCCCTTGGCGATGCGGATCTTGCGCTTGGCGTTGATGAGCTCCGGGCGGCTACGCTCCTTGGGCGTCATGGAGCCGATCATGGCGTCCATGTGGAGCAGGATCTTCTCGTCCACGGCGCCCGACTTCATCGCCTGTTGCGCCTGCTTCATGCCGGGCATCATGCCCGCCAGCGCGCCCAGCCCGCCCATGCGGCGCATCTGCGCCAGCTGCGAGCGCAGGTCGTTCATGTCGAACTGACCCTTGGCGAGCTTGGCCGCCATGCGCTCGGCGTCCTGGGTCTCGATCGTCTCGGCCGCGCGCTCGACCAGCGAGACGACGTCGCCCATGCCCAGGATGCGGCCGGCCACGCGCTCGGGATGGAAGGCTTCCAGCGCGTCGGGCTTCTCGCCCGTGCCGGCGAACTTGATCGGCTTGCCCGTGACGGCGCGCATCGACAGCGCGGCACCGCCGCGCGCGTCGCCGTCCATGCGGGTCAGCACCACGCCCGTCAGCGGCACCTGGTCGGAGAAGTTGCGCGCGACGTTGACCGCGTCCTGGCCGGTCAGGCTGTCGACGACGAGCAGGATTTCCTGCGGCACCGCGATGTCGGCGACTGCCTTCATCTCGTCCATCAGCGCCTGGTCGACGTGCAGGCGACCCGCCGTGTCGAGCATCAGCACGTCATAGCCCTGGAGCCTGGCGGACTGGAGCGCGCGGCGCGCGATCTCGACGGGCTGCTGGCCCGCGACGATCGGCAGCGTCTGGACGTCGACCTGCGTGCCCAGCGTCGCCAGCTGCTCCTGCGCGGCGGGACGGTTCACGTCCAGCGACGCCATCAGCACCTTCTTGCCGTCGCGCGTCTTCAGGCGGCGGGCGATCTTGGCCGTGCTGGTCGTCTTGCCCGAGCCCTGGAGGCCGACCATCATCACGACCGCGGGCGGCGTCACGTCCAGCGCCAGCTCCGACGCGTCGGCGCCCAGCGTGGCGACCAGCTGGTCGTGGACGATCTTGACGACCTGCTGGCCCGGCGTGACCGACCGGAGCACGTTCTGGCCGATCGCGGCCTCGGTCGCCTTCTCGGTGAACTCGCGTGCCACGGAAAGCGCCACGTCCGCCTCGAGCAGCGCCACGCGCACCTCGCGCATGGCGGCGCGCACGTCCGCCTCCGTCAGCGCGCCACGGCCGCGAAGGCGGTCAAACACGCCTCCCAGGCGGTCGCTCAGGCTGTCGAACATGTCAGGCCCTCGATACTATGCCCGCGAAACGCAGAAAACGCCGGCGGGCGAAACCTCGCCGGCCAGCGTGCGCGCCTGTCGAGACGCGCTTATTCCACGTTCCGAAGACGGAACGGCGACCGCCTAGCCCAACCAAGCCGAAAGGGCAAGATCGTAGGACTTAACCGATCCTAAACCCGTCCGGTGCCATGGGGTTCGCGGCGGGGCGGGGAGACACGAAATGAATCGGGACTGGCCACGCTCGGCGACCGGAACGGAGTTCGTCAGCGGCGTCGTGACGGGCGCCGCGATCCTCTTGTTCGTCGGCACAGGCAGCGCGGTGCTAGGCAGCATGGTGCCGGGCGCCAGCGGCACATCCGCGCCCGATCCGGTGATGTCGGTCGCGCTGCTCCTCAACATCGCTCTGATCCTGCTCGGCTGGTTCCGCCACCGACGGCTGGCTAACGAGATGGTGGCGCTGACGCTGGCGGCCGAACGGGCGGAGATGCTGGCCGCCCGAGATCCTCTAACGGGCTTCCTGAACCGCCGGACGCTGACGGCCGAGGCGGCCGGGCTGTTCCGGCTCGCCGCGCGCCGCAAGAAGGCGGTGGCCGTGATGATGCTCGACCTGGATCATTTCAAGGCGGTGAACGACGTCCATGGCCATGCCGTCGGTGACGCGCTGCTGCGTCAGGTCGCGGCCGAGACCCAGGCCCTGGTCCCGCAGGTGGCACTGAGCGCGAGGATCGGCGGCGACGAGTTCGCCTTCTGCCTGCCCTTTGATCCGGTTGATCCCGGCGCGGTCGACCGCGTGGCCGAGCAGCTGGTCGCACGCCTCGCCCGCCCCTTTCATGTGGAAGGCGCCCAGCTGCACCTCGGCGGATCGGTTGGAATCGCGCGGTCGGACCAGGGCGGCCCGGACTTCGACGCACTGATGCGGTCGGCCGATATCGCCATGTACGCGGCCAAGAACGCCGGCCGGAACCGTTTCGCGTGGTTCGATGAGTCGATGGAACGCGAGTTCAAGGCGCGCAACGACCTGGAACGCGACCTACGTGCGGCCATCCCGAAGGGGGAGGTCCTTCCCTTTTTCGATCAGCAGGTGGACCTGTCCACCGGCCGGCTGGCAGGTTTCGAGGTGCTGGCCCGCTGGGACCATCCGGTTCGCGGGCTCGTGCCGCCCGAACAATTCATCCCTGCTGCCGAGGAAGCCGGCCTCATCTCCGACCTGTCGCTGTCTGTAATGCGCCAGGCGTTTCTGACTGCGCGCGACTGGCATCCCAGCCTGTCACTTTCCGTCAACATTTCCCCCTATCAGCTGCGCGACGCCTGGCTGGCACAGAAGATCATCAAGACGCTGACCGAGACAGGTTTTCCGGCTCACCGACTGGAAATCGAGATCACGGAGAACGGGCTGTTCACCAACCTGGCGCTGGCACAGACCATCGTGGGCAGCCTGAAGAACCAGGGCATACGCATCGCGCTGGACGATTTCGGCACCGGCTACTCCAGCCTTGCGCACCTGCGCGCCCTTCCCTTCGACCGGATCAAGGTGGACAAAAGCTTCGTGCTGTCGGTCATGGAGAGCACGGAAAGCGCCGCCATCGTGCACGCCATCACGCGACTGGGCGAGAGCCTGAACCTGCCCGTGACCGCCGAGGGTGTGGAGGACGCGGAGGTGGAGGCGCGGCTTCGAGCCATGGGCTGTTCGCACGGTCAGGGCTACCTGTACGGTCGGCCCCTGGCGGCGGCCCATGCCAGGCGGCTGCTGGCGGAACGGAGGCTGCTGGCCGCCGCGGAGGCGGCACGGCCGGCGCCTCTACGGCGTGCGGGCTGATCCCCGAGCCGGCCTGTCGCTGGAACGGGCCAATAGACTCGCGCGTCCCGGCCTCCTATCTGGCCGCAATGTCGGTCGCACCCGGGCCCGAGGTCGTGACCCTCGGCTGCCGCCTCAACATCGCGGAGAGCCAGGTCATACGCGGCTTGCTGATGGGTCGCGACGCGGTCGCGGTGAACAGCTGCGCCGTGACCGAAGCCGCCGTTAAGCGGACCCGCGCGGAGATCCGACGGCTGCGCGCGCGCCGTCCCACCGCCGAACTGATCGTGACCGGGTGCGCGGCGCAGGTCGACCCGGCCGGCTTCGCCGCCATGGCCGAAGTCGACCGCGTGGTCGGCAATCCCGAAAAGCTCCGCGCGGACGCCTGGGCGGCGGAAGCGCTGCCCGTCTTCGCCTTTCGACCCGAGTGGCAGGCGCTGCCCGACAGCGTGTCGGGCGACACGTCGCGCGGGTTCCTGGAGGTGCAGAACGGGTGCGATCATGCCTGCACCTTCTGCGTCATCCCCGCCGGCCGCGGCCCGGCCCGCTCCGCGCCGGTCGAGGCCGCGGTGGCGCGGGCCGGAGCAATGGTGGCGGCTGGACGGCGCGAACTGGTGCTGACGGGCGTGGACCTGACCAGCTGGCGCGACGCAGCCGGCCACGGCCTGGGCGCGCTGGTGGAGCGGCTGCTGGACGTACGCGGCCTGGAACGGCTGCGCCTCTCTTCCCTGGACCCGGCGGAGATGGACGAACGGCTGCTGGCGCTCGTGACCGGCGAAGCGCGCATCCAGCCACATCTCCACTTCTCGTTCCAGGCCGGCGACGACCTAGTACTGAAGCGCATGAAGCGCCGGCATCTCCGCGGCGATGCGGTGCGGCTGGTGGATCGGATCAAGGCGGTCCGATCCGACGTTGCGATCGGCGCCGACCTGATCGCAGGCTTCCCGACCGAGGACGAGGCGATGTTCGCGCGCACTCTCGCGCTGCTGGAGGAGTGCGACGTGGTCCAGGCGCACGTCTTTCCCTACTCGGCTAAGCTGGGCACGCCGGCCGCCCGCATGCCGCAGGTGCCCGTCCCCGTCCGGCGCGCCCGCGCGGCGCTGTTGCGCGATGTGGCGGCGACGCGCCGGGCGACGTGGCTGCGTTCGCTGATCGGCAGCGATCAGCGGGTGCTGGTGGAACGACCCGGAACGCGCGGCCATGCCGGCAATTTCGCCCATGTCGTCCTGCCCCCCTCCCCCATCGGCTCCGTGATCCCCGTGCGGATCGCGGCGGCGACCGACACCGAACTCGAAGGCATTCCCCTGTGAGTACATCCCCGAACTCCTGGCACGACAAGCTGCTCGGCGGCTTTCGGCGCACGTCCGACCGGCTGGTGGGCAACCTGGCGGGGCTCGGCGGGGCCCGGCTGGACGAGGCGACGCTAGACGAGGTGGAGGAGGCGCTGATCGCATCCGACCTAGGCACGGAAACGTCGGCCAAGGTCCGCACGCGCCTGGCCGAGGGCACGTTCGAGCGGAACATGGAAGAGCTGGGCATCCGCCTGGTGGTCGCAGAGGAGGTGGAACGCGCCCTCAAAAAGGTAGCGCAACCGCTTGAGATCAACGCCTTTCCTCGGCCGCAGGTGATCCTTGTGATCGGCGTCAACGGGTCGGGCAAGACCACCACCATCGCCAAGCTGGCGCACCTGTTCCTGGAACAGGATTACGGCGTGATGCTGGCGGCGGGCGATACGTTCCGGGCCGCCGCCATCGGCCAGCTGGCGACCTGGGCCGAACGGGTGGGTGTGCCTATCGTGTCAGGCAAAGAGGGCGGCGATGCGGCGGGCATCGTCTACGAGGCGGTCAAGCAGGCGACCGCGACGGGCATCGACGTGCTGATCGTGGACACGGCAGGCCGTCTCCAGAACAAGCGCGAGCTGATGGACGAGCTGGCCAAGGTGCGGCGCGTGCTGGGCCGCCTGAACCCGGAGGCGCCGCACGACGTGGTGCTGGTGCTGGACGCGACCACGGGGCAGAACGCGCTGAACCAGATCGAGGTGTTCCGCGACGTGGCGGGTGTGACGGGGCTGGTGATGACCAAGCTGGACGGCACCGCACGCGGGGGGGTTCTAGTGGCGGCGGCCGAGCGGTACGGCATCCCCATCCACGCCATCGGCGTCGGCGAGGGCATGGGCGACCTGCGGCCGTTTGACGCAACGGAGGTCAGCCGCATCATCGCGGGCGTGGATGATAGGGCGGCGCGCGGAGGCAACTGAGATGACCGCGTCGGAGAAAAAGGCGCCGGCCGGGCTGACGGCTGCGATCGACTATGGCCCGCTGGCGGTCTTCTTTGCGGTCAATCTGCTGGCGCCGGGCGACCCAGTGCGCCGCGTGCTGATCGCCACCGTGGCATTCATGGCGGCGACTGCGGCGGCAATCGCGACGTCGAAGCTGAAGCTCGGCCGGGTGTCGCCCATGCTGCTGGTCTCCGGCGCGCTGGTGCTGGTGTTCGGCGGCCTGACGCTCTGGTTCCGCGACAGCACCTTTCTGAAGGTGAAGCCGACCATCGTGTATCTCGGCTTTGCGGGCGTGCTGGGCTACGGCCTCGCCACGCGACGGCCGCTGCTGCAGCAGCTGTTCGGCACGGTCTATCCAGGGCTGAATGCGGTGGGCTGGCAGAAGCTGACGCGCAACTGGGCGATCTTCTTCGTGATCATGGCGGCCGCCAACGAGGCCGTCTGGCGCTGGACCGCTCCGCTGCCCGATAGCGACCTGACGAGCTGGGCGGCGTACAAGCTCTGGGTGGTGACGCCGCTGACGCTGGTCTTCGCCGCGGCGAACATCCCCATGCTGCTGAAGCACGGGCTGATGCTGGAAGAGGCCAAGCCGCAGGACGAAGTCCCGCCGCAGGGGTGATCTTGGAAGAATCCTCCCCCTGCTAGGGGGAGGATCAGGGAGCTCTTACGCTACCGCCTCATAGCGTTCGGACACCTTGTCCCAGTCGACCACGTCCCACCACGCCTTGAAATAAGCGGCGCGGTCGTTCTTGTAGTCCAGATAATAGGCGTGTTCCCACACGTCGTTGCCGAGCAGCGGGGTGCCCGGCTCCTTGGCGTCGTCCATCAGGGGATTGTCCTGGTTGGGCGTGGACGTGACCTTGAGCATGCCCGAACCATCCGCGACCAGCCATGCCCAGCCCGAGCCGAACTGGCCCACGCCCTTGGCATTGAAGTCCTCCTTGAACTTGTCGAAGCCGCCGAGATCGCGGTCGATCGCCTCGGCCAGCTTGCCCGATGGCTGGCCGCCGCCGCCCTTCTTCATCGACTTCCAGAAGAAATCGTGATTCCAGTATCCGCCGCCATTGTTGCGGACCAGCGGTGGCTGACCGGAGATGGATCCCAGGATGTCCTCGATCGACTTGCCGGCGAGCGACGGGTCCTTGTCCACGCCCTCGTTCAGCTTGTCGGTATAGGCTTTGTGATGCTTGTCGTGGTGGAGCGTCATGATCTCCTTGGAGATCGTCGGCTCCAGCGCGTCATAGTCGTAGGGCAAAGGGGGCAGCTCGAACGCCATGATGGTCCTCCGTCGTTGGCCGGGTTAACGTCCATCATGCCGTAATGCTCCACGGTCGTTACGCAACCGTACCGATAAGGTCGTGACGACGAAGGGCGTGGCGGAACTGGTCATAGGTCAGCCCGAGTGCCTCGGCGGTCTGGCGCTGGTTGTAGCGGTTCTCCGCCAGAGCGTTGGCGAGCAGGTCGCGCTCGAACTGCGCCACGCGGCCCTTGAAGTCGGATGGGCCGGTTTCGCAGGCGACCACAGTCTGATCCTCTTCGGCGGACGGTGCGGTGGAGGACGCCGTGGCGGGCAAGGCTGCGGAGGCCGGCGCCTGGCCCTGGGGGCGATAGGGCGAGTGGAACGGGTCCAGCTCCACCGCGTCGATGGGGCCCTCCTCTTCCCAGCGATACACGGCGCGCTCCACGGCGTTGCGGAGTTCGCGGACGTTGCCGGGCCAGCGATGGTTCTTGAGCGCGTCCAGCGCGCGGGCGCCAAAACCTTGCCAGCGGCGGCGACCCAGCTCGGCGGCCATGCGGCGGCCGAAATGGTCGGCCAGGATCACCACGTCCCCGATCCGCGCGCGCAAGGGGGGCAAGGTGACGACTTCGAAGGAGAGCCGGTCGAGCAGGTCTGCGCGGAACTGGTGACGCTCCACCTTGTCGGGCAGGTGCTCGTTGGTCGCCGCCACGATGCGGACGTCGACACGCAGCGGACGGGACGAGCCGATCCGCGTCACCTCGCCATATTCCACCGCGCGGAGCAGCCGGTCCTGTGCGGCCATGGAAAGGGTGCCGAGCTCGTCCAGGAACAGGGTGCCGCCGTCCGCCTCCTCGAACCGGCCGGCGCGCGCCTTGGTGGCGCCGGTAAAGGCGCCGGCCTCGTGGCCGAAAAGCTCAGCCTCGATCAGCGTCTCGGGCAAGGCGGCGCAGTTCATCACCACCAGCGGGTGATCCCAGCGCGGCGAAAGGCGATGGAGGCGTTCGGCCACCAACTCCTTGCCCGTGCCGCGTTCGCCGATGACCAGCACGGGCCGGTCCAACGCAGCGGCACGACTGGCCCGTTCCAGGGCGTCCAGAAAGGCGCCGGACTCGCCGATGACCTGGGTGGTGCGCTCCATAAGCGAACAAGTGGCGCAGGCCGCCAAGCCTTGGCAAGCCCCGGATAGGGGGCAATCGGGCAGCCCCCACTAAGTCATTGTAAAGCAATACAAATTTGGATTGGCACGGTAAGTGCAAAGTCTCTGGCATCATCGGCCAACCGGCCGAACCGACCAGAGGAGACACCGAAATGCTCAGCACCGTTTTCGCCCGCAACGCCGCCGCCGCCTTCTGCACCTTGGTGGCAAGCGCCACGTTGGTCGCCGCCGCGGTCGTCCCGGCCCAGCAGGGTGGCACCGCGGTGGTGGCGGCGACCCGGCTGACCGCCTAAGCTACCCCCCGCGTCCTTCCAGGAGTTCCCCATGGGCATATTTTCCCGAACCCGCGACATCGTCGCCGCCAACTTCGCCGACCTTCTGGAGAAGGCCGAAGATCCCGCCAAGATGATCCGCATGATCATCCTGGAGATGGAGGAGACGCTGGTGGAGGTCCGGGCGTCCGCCGCGCGCACTATCGCCGACAGCAAGGAAATACGCCGCCACATCGCCAAGATGGAAGACCTTCAGTCCAGCTGGACCGAGAAGGCCGAGCTGGCGCTGAGCAAGGACCGTGAGGACCTGGCCAAGGCGGCGTTGGTAGAGCGGCAGAAGGCGGCCGACATGGCTGACCAGCTGAAGGCCGAGGTGTCCGTGCTGGACGACGCGCTTCGGGCGTCCGAGGAGGACATCGCCAAGCTCCAGACCAAGCTGCGCGAGGCGCGCACCAAGCAGAACTCGGTGCAGACCCGGCTGGAAAGCGCCAACAACCGGTATCGCCTGCGCGAGATGTACAACGGGCCGAAGACGCAGGACGCGTTCAGCCGGTTCGACCAGCTGGAGCGGCGGGTGGACGATGCCGAGGGCCGCGCCGACGCGCTGGGCCTGGGGGCGGTCAAGAGCCTGGACGAGGAGATCGCCGAACTGCGCCAGTCCGACCGCGTGGACGAGGAACTGGCGGCGCTGAAGCGGCGCCTGGGCAAGTCTCAGGTAGGAGGTGAGTAGGATGGACGAACTCATCGTCCCCATCATCGTCATCCCGGTCCTGTTCATCGCGCTGCCGTGGCTGATCCTGCACTACATCACCAAGTGGAAGCAGGCGCCGAAGATCACCATGGAAGACGAGAAGGTCCTGGACGAGATGTACAATCTCGCCCGCCGGCTGGAGGAGCGGCTGAACACGGTGGAGCGCATCGTGAGCGCTGACAATCCCGAGTGGAAGCCCGGCCTCGCCGCTCCCCAGACGGACGTCCGCTCTTCGCTGACCGCTCCCAACTACCAGATCGACAGGAGGAACTGATGGCCGAGCGCCGGACCAAGCTGTACCTCGACAAGCAGAACGCCAAGTGGAAGGGCGTTTGCGCCGGGGTGGCCGACTATACGGGGGTGGACCCGCTCTGGGTCCGCCTGGGCACCGCCGCCATGGTGGTAATCGCCCAGCAATGGTGGATCTTCGCCGCCTACGTGGTGATGGCCTGGGTGCTGGAGGCCAAGCCAGCGGGCTTTTACGACACGCCGGACGATGCCAAGTTCTGGCAGGGCGTGCGGTCCAACCCCAAGCGGTCCTCCGCCGAGGTCCGGTCCAAGCTGCGCGACATCGATCGGCGGCTGGCCGACATGGAAACCTTCTACACCAGCCGCAACACGCGGCTCGCCAACGAGATCGAGGCGCTGCGCTGAGGCGCGGGCTCGCACCAAAGGGGAAACAAGAAATGAGCTGGCATGGTCCGGGCTTCGTTATCGCCCTTATCGCGATCACGACCTTAGGCGTGGTGCTGAACAACTGGATACGGGCGCGCCACGGCTATGCGCCGGCGGACGACTGCGGTAACCCGCTGCCCCACAAGGATGCGGACACGCGCAAGGTCGCGCTGCTCACCAGCGAGAACGATCGGCTGTCGGGCCAGGTGACTCGGCTGGAGGAGCGGATCGCGGTGCTGGAACGGATCGCCACCGATCCCGCCATCCGCACCGCCCGCGAGATCGACGCCCTTCGCTGAGGAACCTGGAACCATGAGCCCGCTGTTTATCCCGATCTTCGGGATGCTGATCCCGATCACCGCCATCCTGTCCAAGCTGGTGTTCCGGCCATGGATCGACCTGAAGCAGCGCCAGCTGGAGCAGAGCGCCGGCATGGCTGCCGAGAAGGCGGCGCAATACGCCGCCCAGACCGAGCGGCTGGAGCAGCGGGTGCGCGTGCTGGAGCGGATCGTGACGGACCGCGGCCACGACCTGGCCGGAGAGATCGAGCGGCTGCGCGACGAGCCCGTGCGGCTCGGCACCCCCATGAACTGAGGAGACGACCGTGACAGTCGAGAAGGCCCAGGTTCTGATGTCGATCTTTCCGCTGATCGCGGTCATCGTGTCGGTGTGCGTCGGCGCGTCGGTGCTCAACACTTGGCTGCGCATCCGCAACGGCTATCCGCTGGAGAACAGCTGGGGAAAGGCGGTTCACCCGCAGAAAAACGCGGAAACGGCCGAGCGCGTGACGCTGCTGACACAGGAGAACGCGCAGCTCCGCGCCGAACTCGGCTCGGTCAAGGACCGGTTGGCGACCGTGGAGCGGATCGTGACGGACGGCAGCACCCAGTTGTCGCACCAGATCGAGCAGCTGCGCGACCGGCGCACCAACTGACAGGCCGCCTGACGGGCAAAAAACAGGGAGTAGAACACCGTGGGTCCGTTTTCGATGACCGTGCTGATCGTCCTGATCGTGTCGATCGCCAAGGTCCTGAACAGCCGATATCGCGCGATGGGCCGCACGCAAGGCGGTACAACCGGCGTGGATGCCCTTCGCGCCCGGGACGAGGTGCGCGAGCTGAAGGATCGGGTAGCGGTGCTGGAGCGCGTCATTACCGACAATCACAAGAGCCTGGACCTGGACCGTGAGATCGAGCGGCTTCGGGACCGGCGCGAGCAGGCCTGAGAACGATAGGCCCTGAGAACAGGAGGCAGGCGAGATGGACGAAGCGAACCTCTATGTGACGGTGGCCCTTTCCGGACTGACCGGCCTGGGCATGGTGGTGGCCGCCGGGCTGGCGGGATGGCGCGGGTGGCTCCAGCTTCGGACGCGCGAGCTGGATACCCGGGCCAGGCTGGAGGAACCCGCGACCGGCGCCGGTGCGCGGATCGAGATCGCGGACCTGAAGGAACGCATCCGCAAGCTGGAGGCGATTGCGGCGGGCGTGGATCTCTAGGACGCCTGGATTTTTTCGGACGCTTGTCGCATCCTTGCCCGGCGCTTACCGCCGGCGGGATGGCGACCCTAGATGACGTACGCGAGGAATATGAGTTCCTCGAAGGCGACGACCGCTACCGACTCCTGATCGATTTGGGGCGTGCGCTGGAGCCGATGCCCGACGCGTTGAAGACGAACGCGACGCTGGTCCGCGGATGCTCGGCATCGGTATGGGTCTATCCGACCGAACGCGACGACGGACGGCTCCATTTCCTGGCGGACTCGAACGCGGCGGTGACCAAGGGCATCATCGCCTTGGTGCTGCTAGCGGTGCAGGATCGGTCGGCCGACGACATATTGGCGACCGACGTGGGTGCGGCGCTGGCACCGTTCGACTTGTCGCGCCAGCTCAGCTCCAACCGGACCCAAGGCATTCCCAACATGATCGCCCTAATCCGCGAGACGGCGGCGCGCCGGGTGGGCTGACGGCCGCCCTACGCCCTCCCCCCTACTCCGGCGTCTCGTCGGCACGGCCATGACCCAGTTCCACCAGCAGCTCGCCGGTGTCGCGGCCGGGCGGCACCAGGTGCCAGCGGTCGGGTTGCCCCGCATCGACCAGCACCACCGCGCGCTTGGGACAAAGGCCCAGGCATTTCACCTCCACCACGCCCAGCGGCGCCTTTCGCTTGGTGCCGCCGCCCGACACCTTGCGGAGCGCGCGGGCGAGCGACTGTCGGCCGTCCGGGCCGAAGCCGCCACTGAGCTTCCGCGAGCATTTGCCGCAGGCCAGCAGCACGCCCCGCCAGTTCGCGCGTACGTCTTTCCTCAACGCGGCGCCCGGCGTTCTTCGGCGGCGCGCAGCACCTCGTAGCTGGCCTGGATGCGGCGGAAACGCTCGGCCGCGGCCGCGTCGTTCGGGTTCACGTCGGGATGGTTCGCCTTGGCCAAACGGCGCCAAGCGGTGCGTACGTTGTCCGCTGTCGCGTCCGCTTCCAGCCCAAGAACGCCCAGCGCCGCCATCTCGTCGCGCGACCGCGTGCCGTCGCCCGGACCGCCCCAGCCATAATGGTTCGCGGACGCGTAGCCGTTGGCGGACCGTCGCTCGCCCGCCTCGCGATCGGCAGCTTCCTCGGCGGACAAGCCCTCGAAATAGTTCCAGCCCCGGTTGTAGTCGGCGGCGTGCTCCTGGCAGAAGTACCAGCGGTCGGGGCTGTTGGGCGACTTTGGCGCCGGACAGTCGCCCGGCCGGTCGCAGCCCTCCCGGTCGCACAGGCGCACGCGCGTTGTGCCGCGTTCGGAGCCGTAGCCCCGCCAGCGGGGAAAGCCCCAGTCGTTGGATCGGGAAGCACGCGTCATAAGGGGCAGATAGGGGCGGTGACACGCTGCGTCACCATGAACTCGGGACGGAGGTGGCGGGCGCGGGCGTTAATCGCGCTTCGTCGATCCTCGGGCGGAGCCGAGGCCGGCCGGGCACCTTCGCGCTGCCGCGCAGCATCGCTCCGCGGCCCGAAGTTGCCAGAGGACCTGTAAGCCGGGTTCTGTCCTCCTGCCGGAGCAGGATGGGCGACCATTCCTCTCGGACGACGCTCGCGCGCCGCCTCCAGCGACCAACCCGGGCAGCGGGCGGGAACACGCCCCGGAACCCGAAGGCTCCATGCCGCCCCTATTCGGTCTTGCTCCCGGTGGGGTTTGCCGTGCCGTTCCCGTTGCCGGGACCGCGGTGCGCTCTTGCCGCACCCTTTCACCATGGCGTCGCCGAAGCGGTCGCCGTCTGCTCTCTGTTGCACTTTCCCTGAAGGCCACCGTTGCCGGTCGCCCCCGGCGGGCGTTACCCGCCACCGTTGTTCCGCGGAGCCCGGACTTTCCTCGGCGTGGTTCCCCACGACGCGGCCGCCCGGTCCTCTGGCAGGCGCCCCCTTAGTCGTCGCCCTGCGGCTTGGGAAGCAGAAGCGCGAGCAAGATCATGCGGCACTCCGCGTCCACCTCACCGTCGATCATCTCGGGCCGGAAGCGGCGCTGGAACGCGACAGTCGCCGCCAGCGGATCGGTGACGTCGTAGCCGAACCGCTCCAGCGCCAGCAGAAACCCCGCCCCCGTCCAGCCCGGGTCCATCAGGTTGCGCGTCGGGCGCGGCAGCGCCAGCCGCAGGCGGGCCAGCCGGCCCCAGGGGAAAAGCTCGCCCGGATCGCGCTTGCGGGTGGGCGCGACGTCCGAATGGCCGACCACGTTGCCTCGCGTGATGCCGTGCCGATCCTTCACGTCCGACACAAGCTCGACCAGCGCTTCAAGCTGCGCGTCCGGGAAGGCACGATAGCCCCAGTCATGACCGGGGTTCACCACCTCGATCCCGATGCTGGCCGAGTTGACGTCCGTGATGCCCCGCCAGTGGGAGGCGCCCGCGTGCCAAGCGCGGCGATCCTCGGGAACCAGGCACAGAACGCGCCCGTCCTCGTGGACCAGATAGTGCGCCGACACGCGCGCGGCCCTGTCGCACAGCCGCTCCACCGCCGCCTCCGCGCTCTCCATGCCCGTGTAATGGAGCACGATCATGCTGATTTCCGCCGCCCGCTCGTCATGGTTGGGCGACGGGCATTCGATCAGGTTCACGCGCTCGCTTCCTCCGCCCGCCGGGCCGTGCGGACCGACACGATGCCGACGCCCAGCATCGCCACCGCCCCGCCCAGCAGCATCCCTAGCGTGAGCGGCGTGTTGAAGTAATAGGCAGCGGCGAACACCGCGATCACCGGCGAGGCCAGTGTCAGCGGCACGACGGACGAGATCGGATGGCGCTGGAGCAGCCAGGCCATGGACCCCTGTCCGATCACCGTTGACCCAATGGCCGAGAAGGCGACCCAGCCAAGCGACGACAATCGCGCGTCGCCCAGCGACCGCACGGCCCCCGGCTCGACGATCCAGGCCGTCACGCCCATGGTCACCGTTCCCACCATCCCGATCCAGGCATAGATGGTCAGCACCGGCACGCCCACTAGGCGGCGCTGGATCAAGGAGCAAATGGCCCAGACCAGGCTGGCCGCTGCCGTCAGCAACAGACCCCATGTCTCCCCGGCCACGCTCGGATCGAACACAAGCATCACCACGCCCCCGAACGACAGGGCGATGCCGATCGTCCGCCGCCAGCCCACGCTTTCGCGAAAGACGATCACCGCCAGGATCAGGCTGAACGGCACGCCCAGCTGTCCCGCGATTGCCAAGGCTCCGACATTCTCCGACACGGCCAGGGACAGGTTGATGAGGATGTAGAAAAGGCCGCCGGACAGGGCGCCCAGCAGCACAAGTGCGCCCGTCCGGCCCGGCACCACGCGCAGCCATGTGGCACACACGGCGAACACCATGACTTGGCGCAGAAAGGCCGCCGTTAGCGGCTCAAACGCGCCCACCGCCATCTTGGCGGCGATCATGTTGAGGCCCCAAAGCAGGTTCATGACGCCCGCCACCGCGATATCGCGGAGGCCGAGATGCGGGGCAGGTGAAGGGGCGGCCATCCGCCACCGCTTGGCCGGCCGTGACGCCGGAGTAAACCGCGTCAGGCCTCGGCCGGCTCGTAGAAGCCCCGGAACCGGCGGGATGGCACAAACGCCTCCGTATGACCGATCACCGTCTCGCCCGCGCCCAGCACCAGATGGCCGCCGGGACGGATAGCGGATGCCAAGCAGGCATAGGCCTGTGTTCGCGCAGCCGGCGTCAGGTACATCAGGACGTTGCGGCACAACACCAGGTCGAAGCGGCCGGGCGGCGGCGGATCGGCCGCCAGATTGCACCGGCGAAAGGCGATCTGCGCCAGAAGCTCCGGTCGCGCGCTCCACTCCGCGTCGTCGCTGTCGAACCATTGCATCATGCGATGGACGGACAATCCGCGCTGGATCTCGAACTGCGAGTAACGACCCGCCCGAGCGCGAAGCAGCGCACCGTCGGAGATGTCGGACGCGACAAGATCGATCCGCGTGGCGCGCTCGGCGGCCAGGATCGTCAGCGAAAGCGGTTCCTGCCCGGTCGAGCAGGCGGCACTCCAAACCCGCGGCCGGCGGCCAGCGGAGGCGATCTCCACCAGAAGCTCGCCCAGATGGTCGTACACCGCTGCATCCCGGAAAAATGAGCTTTCCTGGTTCAGCAGGGCATCCAGCACACGCCCGGGCAGGTCGGGATCTCGCCCCTCCAGCAAGGCGGCGACCAGGGCATCGATCGCCTCAAACCCGCGCTCACGCAGCAGCGGCTTCAATGCGGCGCCGATCCGCCAGCTTCGCCCCCCAAGCTTCTGGCCGGTCCGCGCCTCCAGCAGGGATGCCAGCATCAGCTCGGCCGCAGCGGAACGATCCGTGCCTGGAGGACCCTGGAGCGTCTGCGACGGGCGGGCGACGCTCAACATGCCGGCCGCCGTCCCGTGGCGACCAAGCGCCCGATCTGTTCCGGAGGCAATATGGCGCTGGTCAGGCCGGCCCGCGCAACGGTGCCAGGCATTCCCCAGACGGCCGAACTGGCACGATCCTGCGCCACGATGCATCCTCCCGCAGCCGCCAAGCGCCCCGCACCCTGTTCGCCGTCCCGGCCCATGCCGCTCAGCACGATGCCGAGCGCACGCGGGCCAAAACAGTCGGCAACCGACTCGAACATGGGGTCAACGGACGGCATGCAACCGCTTCGCGCGGGCTCGACCGACAAGCGGACCACACAACCTCCATCGGCGGCGCGCGCGAGCCCGAGATGCGCGTTGCCCGGCGCCACCATAACTCGGCCGGGACGAAGTCGGAGCCGGTCCGCCGCGATGTCGCAGGGCCGACTTGCCAGCACGGCAAGCTGGGCGGCGAAGAAGGGTGTAAACGAGGCCGGAAGATGCTGGGTTACCAGGATCGGCACCTGGATCGCCGCCGGAATGGCGCGCAGAAGGTGAGACAGCGCGTGTATGCCGCCGGTCGATGCACCGATCGCGATCACATCCCAAGCGTCGGCCGGTCCGTCCACCCGGAAGGATACGGGCTCCGGCCGCGGGCGCGTCGGCACAGCCGTGGCGGCGGAGGCGGGATCAGGCAGCATCAGCCGCTCCAGCCGGGCCACCAGTTCCTTCTCGAACTCGCGCGAGCGCTCGCCGGGCGCCGGCTTCACCAGCGTATCGGCTGCGCCAAGCGCCAGCGCCTGGACAACGGTGGTTGCACCCTCAGCGCAGGCGGAGGAGACGACCAGCACCCGCGCCCCATGGCTGGCCGCCAGGATGTCGGGCAGCGCCGTGAGGCCGTCCACCCCGGGCAGTTGCACGTCCAGGATGATGAGGTCGGCGCGGTGTTCCGCCAGGAAGGTCAGCGCGGCCGCAGCGGTGCTGACGGCACCCACAACGGCCAGCGTCTCGCGCGCTTCCGCCGCCCGGTGCAGAAAAGCGCGCGCGACCGCCGAATCGTCCACGATCAGCACCCGCGGCACCGCACCCGCGGCCGCCGCGGGGGCGTCGGAATCGGGGCTGGCGGTGGCAGCCGTCATGAGGGTCAGGCGGCCCCGACGATCTGGAGCTTGCTCTCCAGCGTGTCGCGGTCGAACGGCTTCATGACATACTCGTCTGCGCCCGCTTCGATGGCAGCGCGGATATGCGCCATGCCGTTCTCGGTGGTGCAGAACACGACCTTGGGCCGGGTCGGCAGATCGGACCCGCGAAGTGCGCGCAGGAAGTCCATGCCGCTCATCACGGGCATGTTCCAGTCAAGCAGGATGACGTCGGGCGGCGTGGCCTCGCAATGAGTCAGCGCTTCGCGGCCGTCGCCGGCTTCGGAGACGGCGAAGTCCAGCGTCTCCAATATGTGGCGAGCGACCTTTCGGATCACCTTGGAGTCGTCCACCACCAGACAAGTCTTCATGGGCAGCTTTCCATCTACGGTCGGTCTGAAAGGCTTGAACCGGTACTCTCTAGCATCAGGTTAAGATCGCGAGCCTTGGTCAGGCCGCTTCCGCCACGACGCCGCCCAGCAGTCCCGCTGGGTCGAGCACCAGCAGCGGCTCGCCGTCGCGTTCGATCCAGCCGGTCGCCGCATGCTGCCATCGCTCCGTCAGGGCGACGCCCGAGGACAGGGACTGGCGTTCGAAGGGCCCTACATCCTCGAGCTCCTCCATCAGAAGCGCGTAGTAATGGCCGTCCACGTGACTGATGATGGCACGCAGCGCGCGCTCGGTGGCACCGGACGGCACCACGGGCAGGCCCAATGCCGCCGCCGTGTCCACCACCGTCACCACCCGGCTGCGCAGCGCGGCCAGGCCCCGAACCCAGGATTCGGATCGGGGAACCACCATGACCTCGCCGATATCCACCACCGAATCGACGTGCGAGGCAGCGATGGCGACCCCGCGCCCAGCCACGCGGGCCAAGAGGAACAGCTCGGTCACGCGGCCATTCTCCCGTTCGTCTCGGCGTCGGCGACATAGGCGGCGACCGCCGCCAGAAGCGCGGTCCGGTCGTAGCGATAGATGCCCGACCCCCCGTCCCGGTCGCGACGCAACGTCACCAGCGGCGCTGCGCCGTCCGGCGGCAGACTCCCTTCCATCGCCAGTGCAACGGCCGCCCTTTCGCCCGGCGCGAGTGCCGTGACGCACCGATAGCCTGCGCCTTCAAGCAGCTGGCGCAGGAACAGGTCCGTCCAGCCGCTGGAGTCGGGAGCCAGGAGGCAGGCCGGTGCCGCTCGACCGGACTCGGCACCTCCCGTCTCATCGGCGAAAAGGCGAAGTAGGTCGAGCACCTCCACGGGCTCGCCATCCAGCACGGCCACGCCCGCATAGGGGCTTCCTGGTGCAGGCGGCGAAAGCGTGGGCGGCAGGTCCGCGATATCGGCGGGTTCGCTCACAGCATAGGCCACCTCGGCCGCGCCATCAGTCAGGCGAAGCACCGTCACGTCGGCGCCATCCGCAAGCGGGCGTGTCGTCAGCAGCGGAATAAGCGTGTCCCCTACCGTCAGGCGCAATCGCCCGGCGCTGGTTCGGACGGCGGATGCCGGCACGGTTTCGACGCGGTCCACCGCACCCAGCGGAACAGCCCGGCGGCGATGATCCAGGTCGGTGAAGAGCAGCGCGGGCGTACCGGTGGTGGCCGGAACGGCATCCTGGGCATGGTCGTCCACCTCAATCGTAGGCGTGAAACGAAGCCCCGCCGCAGCGGCGATCCCAGCGCCGTCCAGCAGCAGCATCGGCTTTCCCGAGTCCGGCAGCATCTGGCCCGCATAGAGGCCACAGGCCATGACCGGCGGCGCGGCCGGCTTTACCACCAGTTCCTCCGAGTCGATTACCTGGTCCACACCCAGCGCGAAGGCGCCGTCTCGCGTCGACACGATCACCAGAACGCGCGACTCTCTGGCCGCGGCAAAGGGACGCGACAGTGAGAGCACCTCGTGCAGCCACAAGAGCGGCAGTCGGTGTCCGCGGACAGCAGCGACGTTGGCGTCGCCCAGCCGGTCGATACGCACGGCACCACCGCGAAGCGAGACGATCTCCTCCACCGATTGGCGTGCCAGCGCGAAACGCTGGCTGCCCACGCCGACGACGATGGTGGACAGGATGGACAGTGTCAGCGGCACTTCCATGATGATGGTCAGGCCGCGGCCCTGGCGGTTCGCCAGCGTCACCCGCCCTCCGATCGCTTCCACATTGGCGCGGACCACGTCCATGCCGACTCCCCGCCCGGAGATGTCGCTGGCCTGGTCGCGGCTGGAGAGGCCGGGAGCGAAGACTAGGTTCAGCCTGGCGGTCTCGCTCATGGAGGCAAGCGTGCCTTGGTCGTGCAGCCCCACCGCCGCCGCCTTGCCGACTAGACGGGCGACGTCGATGCCGGCGCCGTCGTCCGCCACCTCGACCAAGATGCGGTTGCCGGACTGGCGCGCGCGAACGGTGACGCGGCCGGCTTCCCGCTTGCCGGCGGCGCGGCGACCAGCCGGCGACTCGATGCCGTGATCAATGGCGTTCCGGATAATATGCACCAGAGGATCGCGCATAACCTCGATCATCTCGCGATCGAGCTCGACATCCGCGCCCTCGATGGTCAGCTGGACCTGCTTGCCCAGCTGCGCGGCCGTGTCGCGCACCATGCGGGGAAGGGCCGAGAAGAGCGCATCGATCCGTTGCATCCGCGTTCGGGTCACCGTGTCGCGCATCTCCGCCACGGTTGCCGACAGTCGTTCCAGCGCGGCCTCCGCTCGAGGATCGGGTGCGGCCTCGCGAAGGCGACGGGCCAGCTCGTTCCGTGCAAGCACCATGTCGCTCATGCCGCTCATCATGCGGTCCAGCAGATCCACGCTCAGCCGGACGCTGCGCGCAGCGGTCCGCGTGCCAGCCTGGGCGCGGTTGCCTGTTTCCGGGACGGTCGAGCTTTGCGGCACCTCGTCGACAGTATCCAGGTGGTCGCCGGCCAAGGCGGCGATCAGCAGGTCGTCGGTGGCGCCGTCCAAGGCGTTTCCGGCGTCGATGGCCTCCACCAGTTCCCCAATACGGTCCACCACGCCGAGGACGGCGTTGACCAGTGCGGTGTCGGGGCGCCTTTCTCCCGACCGGACGGCCGCCAGCGCATCCTCCGCGGCATGGCTCAGCCGCGCCAGACGTGGCAAGTCAAGGAAGCCGCAGCTTCCCTTTACCGTGTGGACGAAGCGGAAGATGGCATCCAGACGCGCACTATCCGACGGATCGGCTTCCCAGGCGATCACCTCGCCCGAAAGAGCTTCCATTGTTTCGCGCGTTTCCGCGATGAACTCGGGCAGCAGATCGTCCATGCCCGGCCGTTGATGCCGCAGCTAGGTTAAAAGGCGGTTGAGCCCCCGGCGATCGGCAGAAGGGCACCGAAGATCAGCGTGCCGCCCGCGGGTTCCGAAACCTGGATCGAACCGCCCGCCTCCGCCGCGATCGCGTGGATCATATAGGCGCCGGCCGCCCGCGGCGTGACGCCGTCCGGTCCCTCGCCTTCCGTCAGCATTCGTCGCAGTTCGGCGTCTAGCAGCACGCGCGGACCCTCGATCCGGATCGCGATCTCGATATGGCTGCCATGGTCCTCGGCGCCGACATCCATCCGCCCGCCGCGTGCCAGGGCGTCGGTCGCGATCAGGACCAAGTTCAGCAGGACCTTGGTGGCCGCCTTCGCAAGCGACCCCTCCTCCACCATCCATCCCAGCTCGATCCGGCGGGAGCCGGAGAGTAGCGCTTCCACCGCGGCACGGGTTTCGCGAACGTCCACCACCTCGCCGAAGCCGCCGGCTGCGCCGAACGCCAGGCGGAAGAACTTCAGCTTGCTGGCCGACGTGCGTGCGCTTTCAGCAAGCAGCTCCATGCACCGCTCGCGCATGGCCGGGTCGGTTTCATCCGCCAGCAGCTCCAGCCCGTTGTTGAGCGCGCCGACGGGAGACAGGAGATCGTGGCACAGCCGGGAACAGAGCAGGCTCGCCAGATCCACGGGGCTAATGGTCATTCGCGTCTCCGGGGCAAGGTGCGGCTTGTGCCGTAGCGGACCCGTCTTCGCAAGCGATCGCCAGTGGATCGAACCGGCCGTGCAAGCTGCCGCCCGTCACCGCGCGCCACGCGGTTGCCCGGCCGCCGGCCAGGATCAGCCACACGCCGCCGTCGGGGGCTGCATCCGCCGCATCCCGCGCCGATGGCTCGGCAGGACCGGACGGATGCGAATGGTAGCATCCGAGCACCGCCGACCCGCCCGAACGCGCACGGCGATGCGCGGCGATCAAGGCGACGGGGTCGATCTCGAACCGCGTCCGGGGATCAGCTGCCACGTTGCTGCACCGCAGCGCCTGCTCCACAAGCTCGTCCGTGCCTAACAGCAGGCCGCACGCTTCGAGCGGATACGCCTCGGCCGCGTGGGCGCGCGTAGCGGCCAGCGCATCGCTTGAAAGGAGCACGGTCGTCACCATATCGAAACGAGCATGGGCCGGGGGGTTTCCATCATAACCGCGCTCGTGCGCGAAGACGCGGCAGGCTGGCGCTTGGACCGCGCGTTGGCCGATGCCGTGCCGACCATGTCGCGCGAGCGGCTGAAGTCGCTGATATCGGCGGGCGCGGTGGAACGCGACGGCGTGGCCGTCCGCGATCCGGCCACACGGCTGAAGGGTGGCGAGCGGTTCGCGGTTGCGGTACCGGACCCCACGCCCGCCTATAATGAGGCACAGGACATACCGCTCGTCGTGGCCTTCGAGGACGAGCACCTGATCGTGGTCGACAAACCGGCAGGGCTCGTGGTCCATCCGGCCGCCGGCAACCTGGACGGAACGCTGGTCAACGCGCTGCTGCACCATTGCGGCGGATCTCTGTCGGGCATCGGCGGCGTGGCGCGGCCGGGCATCGTACATCGCATCGACAAGGACACGTCGGGCCTGATGGTCGCCGCCAAGACGGACCGGGCGCACGAGGGGTTGGCTCGACAGTTCGCCGACCACAGCATCGACCGGCGCTATCTGGCGATTACGGGCGGGCGGCCACGACCGGCGGACGGCACGGTGGACGCGCCGCTCGCGCGCTCCGCTGCCAATCGCAAGAAGGTGGCGATCGTATCCGGCGGCAAGCGGGCGGTGACGCACTATCGGACGTTGGAACCGTTGCGCGACGCCGCCATGGTCGAATGCAGGCTGGAAACCGGACGGACGCACCAGGTGCGAGTCCACATGGCGTCCATCGGTCACGCGCTTCTTGGCGATCCCGTCTACGGCCGGTCGCGCGGGACGATCCGCGCGCTGCTGGCGGAGCTACGGTTCGAGCGCCAGGCGCTTCACGCGCGGTTGCTGGGGTTCGACCATCCGATAACACGAGTTTCCTTGTGTTTCGAAAGCGCGCTTCCGGCGGATATGCAGGAACTGTTCAGTCGTCTTCACGTATAAGTTTCGTCCGTCGTTGCCGCCTTTCCGGTAGGCCGGCGGATCTCCGACACGAAAGGGAGCATCGATCATGGCCAGCGGCAGCAACGTCCCAGCGACGATTCCCGCGCTCGGCGGCGAGCAGAGCCTCAACCGCTATCTTTCGGAGATCCGGAAGTTTCCACTCCTCCAGCCTGAGGAGGAGTATATGCTTGCCAAGCGGTTCCAGGAGCATGGCGACCCGCAGGCCGCCGCGCGCCTGGTCACCAGCCACCTTCGCCTCGTGGCCAAGATCGCCATGGGCTATCGCGGCTATGGCCTGCCCACGTCCGAGCTCATCAGCGAGGGCAATATTGGCCTGATGCAGGGCGTGAAGAAGTTCGAGCCCGATCGCGGCTTCCGCCTGGCGACCTATGCCATGTGGTGGATCCGCGCCTCCATCCAGGAATATATCCTGCGGTCGTGGAGCCTAGTGAAGATGGGCACCACCGCGGCCCAGAAGAAGCTGTTCTTCAACCTGCGGCGCATGAAGTCCAAGCTGGACGCGTTCGAGGACGGCGACCTTCGCCCCGAGGACGTGACCAAGATCGCGACCGACCTGGGCGTCACCGAGGCCGACGTCGTTTCCATGAACCGCCGCATGGCGATGGGTGGCGACACCAGCCTCAACGTGTCCATGAACGAGGACGGTGAGGGCCAGTGGCAGGACTGGCTGGCCGACGAGGGTCCGCTTCAGGACCAGACGGTCGCGGAGGCGCAGGAAGCCGATGTCCGCCACGGGATGCTGGTGTCCGCCATGGACGACCTGAACGACCGGGAGAAGCACATCCTGACCGAGCGTCGCCTGACCGACGACCCGAAGACGCTTGAGGAGTTGAGCCAGGTCTATGGCGTCAGCCGGGAGCGCGTCCGCCAGATCGAGGTGCGCGCGTTCGAGAAGCTGCAAAAGGCCATGATGCGGCTTGCCGGAGAGAAGCGGCTGCTCGCCGCGGTGTGACGTGTCCCGCCGGGCGGGAAGCTTCGGCTTCTACCCGGCGCGCCCGGCGGCTAGACGCGGGTCATGTTCCGCGCTCTACGTTTCCTGTTCAAGGCCGGCCTGGTGTTCGTCGGCGCTTCGCTGCTTTGGGTCACGATCTACCGATTCGTGCCGGTGCCGTTCACCGCGACCATGGCCGGCGATCTGCTCGCGGGACGCAGCGTGACCAAGGACTGGACGCCCCTTTCGCGCATGGACCGGAACATGGCGCGCGCCGCCATAGCCGGTGAGGACGCGCGCTTCTGCTCGCATAACGGCTTCGATTGGAGAGGCATCGCCAATGCCGCTGCGTCGAACGCACGCGGCGGTCGCATCCGCGGCGGCTCCACCATCAGTCAGCAGACGGCTAAGAACGTCTTCCTTTGGCAGGGCGGCGGCTACGTCCGAAAGGCGCTGGAGGCGTGGTTTACGCTGCTGATCGAGACGATCTGGGGCAAGCGCCGCATCATGGAAGTCTATCTGAACGTAGCGGAGACAGGTATCGGGACTTATGGTGCCGAGGCGGGCGCCATCCGCTACTTCAATCACTCGGCCGCCACGCTCTCACCCACCGAGGCGGCGCGGATCGCGGCCGTGCTGCCGCTACCCAAGAAGCGCGCGGCGGTGGGCGTACGCGGCCAGGTTCGCCGCCACGGCAACGCGCTGGCGCGCTACATTGGCGTGGTGCGGCGCGCCGGCCTGGATGCCTGCCTTCGGTAACGTCTGGCGCGATGGCCTATTTGCCGCCACCCATTGCATCGCCAACCTTGTCCGCCGCACCTCCGACGCTCTTTGCAGCCGAGGTTATGGCGGCGTCCCGTCCGTTCTGCGCCGACTGGCGGCCGAACAGGTACCACGCGCCAACCAGGACGGCGACCAACAGCACCACCGCCATCAGAACGGTGCCGCCGCCGCCGCGCCGCTCGATAACCGTGGTTGTCGGCTGAACGGACGTCTGGGCGGGAGGAACATCGGTCGTGGTCGTCGTGGTGTAGGTGGTACGCTCTTCGGCCATGATCCGTCTCCCGATCGCCATGCGGTTTCAGCGACCGGGAGAACCGCAATATAGACCGTTTCGTTCCCGAGACGATCAGAACGGAAGCTTGAAGCCCGGCGGCAGAGGCATGCCTGCGGTCATCTTGCTCATCGCCTCGCCGGATGCGGCATCTGCCTTGGCCCGGGCATCGTTGAACGCGGCGGTGACCAGATCCTCCACCATCTGCTTCTCGGACGGCTGAAGCAGGGACTCGTCAATGCTGAGCGACATGATCCGGCCCTTGGCGGACGCACGCACCTTCACTAGGCCGCCGCCGGACACGCCCTCCACTTCCACCTTGTCCAGATCGTCCTGCGCCTTTTGCAGCTCCGCTTGGACGTTCTGCGCCATGGCCATGATCTCGTCGAGGTTCTTCACGTCTTTCGTCCTTTGCCGTTCATCGTTTCCAACTGACCAGTTCCGCCTCCGGGAACGCCGCCATGGCCGCGCGCACCAGCGGGCTGTCCAGCACGGCCTGCCGCTCGGCCTCCTCGTTCACCTTGGCCTGTTCGTGCAGCGTCAGCTCCCCGGGCGCATCCTCCATCAGGAGCTTCCACGGCTGGTCGAACGCACGACGCAGCGCTTCGCTCAAGTCGCGCTGGAACTCGGGCGGAAGCGGGCGCGCGCTGCTCAGCACCAGCTCGGGCGGGGCATAGCGCACGAGCCGCGCGCCGTGGCGCAGGCGGGAGGCGATGGCGTGATGGCCCTTGTCCTCCAGCGCCACTACCAGTCCGGCGAAGTCCGCGGGTGCAGCCGCGGGCGGAGGTGCCGGAGGAGGCGACGGCGCTGCGGGAAGAGTCGTTGCAGGGAAAGCCGGGGCGGCCGGCATCGGCCCACCCTCGGCCAGGCGACGCGCCAGTTCGCCCGGATCGGGCATCTGCGAGGCATGGATGACGCGCAGCAGCGCCATCTCGGCCGCCTCGATCGGGAGCGCCGCCCTTGTCACCTCGTCATGCCCGCGAAGCAGCAGCTGCCACAGCCGGTGCAACGCCGGGAACGAGAGCTGCCCCGCCCACTCCGCGCCGGCGTTGCGCTCCTCCGCCGACTGGGCCGGGTCGGGGGCGGCGCCGATCCGCGCCAGTGTCACGCCGTGCACGAGCTCCAGCAACTGGCGGAACACGCTCTGCGGGTCGACGCCGTGGTCGTACTGGCGGCGCAACGCAGCCAGCGCACCCGCCCCGTCGCCGGCCAGCAGCAGCGCGAACAGGTCGCGCACCGCGCCGCGGTCGGACAGGCCCAGCATCTGGCGCACCGCGTCCGCCGTCACCGCGCCGCCTTCCAGCCCGGCATGGGCGATCGCCTGGTCCAGGATGGAGAGGCCGTCGCGCGCGGAACCTTCCGCCGCACGCGCGATCAGCATCAGCGCGTCCGCCTCGGCCTCGGCGCCTTCCTGCGTGCAGACCATGGCGAAATGTTCGGCCAGCTGCTCGGCGGAGATTCGGCGCAAGTCGAACCGTTGGCAGCGCGACAGAACGGTCACGGGCACCTTGTTCACCTCGGTGGTGGCGAACAAGAACTTCACGTGCGCCGGCGGCTCCTCCAGCGTCTTCAGCAGCGCGTTGAACGCGTTCTTGGACAGCATGTGGACCTCGTCCACGATGTAGATCTTGTAGCGCGCGCTGACCGCGGCGTAGCGCGACGCCTCGATGATCTCGCGCACGTCGTCCACGCCCGTGTGGCTGGCGGCGTCCATCTCGATCACGTCGATGTGGCGTCCCTCCGCGATCGCGCGGCATGGCTCGCAGACGCCGCACGGGTCGATCGTCGGCCCGCCCTGCCCATCCGGGCCGATGCAGTTCAGCGCCTTGGCGATCAGGCGGGCGGTGCTCGTCTTTCCCACCCCGCGCACGCCCGTCATCAGAAAGGCGTGCGCCAGCCGGTCGCGCTTGATCGCGTTGCCCAGCGTACGAACCATCGCATCCTGGCCGATCAGCTCGGAAAAGGTCTGCGGCCGGTATTTGCGGGCAAGCACGCGATAGGGCTGCGCCGTTGCGGGCTGGGGAGGCTCGCCGAGATCGAGGGAGTCGGGCATTCGGGATGGGTCTAGGGGGTTGGACGCCGAGGCGATAGGGCGGCATCGCAGAAGGTAGGAAGATGCGGGATCGGCGCCGCGGCAAAGCCGCGTCGTCGGACGGGGCGGTGGCCCCGCCGGCCGCGCGTCGCCAAAGACGCTGCGAAGCGCGTCTTTCTCTTGCGGTGGAAGCCAGGACGACCCGCGACGAAATCGTTGCGGCTGCTTCCTTCCGGACCTGACCGGGTTGGCGACGGCCGCGCCCGCCTGACTTCCGCTGGCTATATGGCCGGGGCTTCGTCCCCGCGCAAGACTGTGCAGCGCAACACTATCCGACGCACCGCACCCTCGCCCCTTCCAGCGCGGGCGTGAGCTGCACCTGGCACGCCAGCCGGCTCGACCGACCGGCATCGGGCAGCAGGTCGAGCAGGTCCTCCTCCTCCGCGCTCGGCGGGAACAATCGATCCTGCCCTTCCTCGAACCGCACATGGCAGGTGCCGCACGCCATGTCGCCGCCGCACGTCCCTTCCAACGGCTGGCCGGCCGCCTGGGCCGCGTCGAGCAGGCGCTCGCCCTCCGTCCCGACGGCCTGCACCAGCGATCCGTCGGATTGCACGAACACGAGCCGGATCATGCCACGACCCTTTGCCGGCGAGCCGCCGCATCGATCCGGTCGACGGCCTCCAGCAGCTCCCTCTCCGCCGTGTAGCGTCCGAAGCCCAGCCTTATGCTCGACCTGGCCTCCGCGTCCGACAGGCCCAGCGCCCTGAGCACGTGGCTCGTCCGCCCCGACCCGCTCGCGCAGGCCGACCCAGCGGAGAAGGATAGGTCGCGAAGGTCGCTCATCAGCCGCGCCACGTCGAGCCCCGCGCGCCGGACGTTCAGGTTGCCCCCATAGCGCCGTTCGCCCGATCCGTTGACGATCCAGTCCGTTCCCAGCCGCGCCATCGCCGCATCCCAGAGCCGCGCAACATGCTCCGCGTCCGCGGCTGCCCGCGTCGCCAGCAGCATCGCCGCCGCGCCGAACCCCGCACAGAGCGCCGGGCTGAGCGTTCCTGATCGCCCCGGTGCCTCCTGCCCACCACCATGGAGCAGCGGTCGCAACGTCACGCCGCTCCGCACCCACAGCGCGCCGACCCCTTTCGGGCCATGGACCTTGTGGGCCGAGATCGCGACCAGGTCGGCGTTCGCGGGCACGGGCGCGCGGCCATAGCCCTGAACCGCGTCGCACAGGAACAGAGCGCCCGCGCGCTGCGCCAGCTCGGCCAGGCGTTCGACGGGCTGGATCACACCCACCTCGTTGTTGACCAGCATGGCGGCGACCAGCCCTGTGCCCGGTCGGATCAGCGTCGCTGCAGCGTCGAGGTCCACCAGGCCATCGTGGCCGACCGGCAACATCGTCACCGGCCGACCCGTCGCCGCCGCCGCGTCCAGCACGGCCGCATGTTCGGTGGGCAGCGTGACAATCGGCCCGTCCGAGCCCTTGATGGCCCAGTTCAGCGCCTCCGTCGCGCCACCGGTGAAGGCCAGCATCCCGCCCGGCGGCATCAGCGCCGCCACATGATCGCGCGCCAGCTCCACCGCCGCTTTTGCCCGCCGGCCGTCCCGATGCGCCGCGTGCGGGTTGGCATGGCCATCGCGCAGCCAGGGCAGCATGGCGTCGAGCGCTTCCGGCGCCAGCGGCGTCGACGCCTGATAATCCAGGTAGGTCATGCGGCGAACCGGCTGGTCGCGCGTGCCACGGATCGCCAGGCGGCGATGAACGAGTCGACGTCCGAGTCCGTCGTGGTGCGACCGAAACTGACGCGGATCACTTCCCGCCCTTCCTCCTCCGGCCAGCCCATGGCGGCGAGCGCGTGGCTCGGCTTGGCGCTCCCGCTCGCGCACGCGCTGCCCGCCGACACCGCGAAGCCCGCCAGGTCCAGCCGGATCAGCTGTGCCGCCTGTCCCACGCCCGGCATCCGATAGGAGGCAATGGCTGCGTGGCGGGGGGAGTCATCCGCCACCACCACGCCGCCGGACCGGCGCACCGCATCGTCCAGCCGCGCCCGCCGCGCGCCATGGCCGGGCTCGGCCTCCGCAAGCGCCGCCGCATAGCCCAGCACGGCCGGCATGTTCTCCGTTCCCGGCCGATAGCCGCGCTCCTGCCCGCCCGTTGGCGACAGCGTTTGCAGGTCGCGTACCAGGAGCGCGCCGATACCCGGCGGCCCGCCGCGCTTGTGCGCCGACACCGCCGCGAAGTCCGCCGCCGCCAGCATCGCCGGGTCCGCGCCCGCCGGCATCTGCGCCGCATCCAGCAGCAGGAGTCCCCCCGCCGCGCGGACGATCGCACCGGCCTCAACGACGGGCTGGATCACGCCCGTCTCGCTGTTGCACCATTGCAGGCACACCAGCGCGGGCGGCCCGTCCGCCAGCGCCGCCGCCAGCGCATCCAGCCGCAATCGCCCGCCGCCGTCCACCGGCAGCATCGCGGCACCGGCGCCGGCGCGCATCACCGCGTCATGTTCGGTAGCGCCCACCAGCACGCGGTCGGCCCGCGCCCGCCCGATCGCCGCCGCCAGCGCCTCCGTCGCCCCGGAGGTGAACAGAAGCTCGCCGGTCCAGCCGAGCGCCTTCGCGATGCGTCCACGCGCCTCTTCCAGCGAGCGCCGAGCCGTGCGCCCCTCGCCATGCGCGGACGACGGATTGGCCCAGAGTGCGAGCCCTTCGGCAACCGCGGCGCGCGCGTCCGCCGTCACGGGCGTGGCGGCGGCGTGATCCAGGTAGATGCGGGTTTCCAAGGTCGAGAAAGATTCCCTATCGGCGTCCTGCGCCTATATAGCCCCTGTCAACGCGGTTCACCCCGCTTCCCGTCAGTTCGCGAGTATCCATGCCCGAAGTCATCTTTCCCGGTCCCGACGGCCGCCTGGAAGGCCGTTTCGCGCCCGCACCCCGCCCGCGCGCGCCCGTCGCCATGATCCTGCACCCGCATCCGCAAGCGGGCGGCACCATGAACAACCGCATCGTCCAAGACCTCTACAAGACGTTTCAGCGCCGCGGCTTTGCAACGCTTCGCTTCAACTTCCGCGGCGTCGGCAAAAGCCAGGGGACGTTCGACAGCGGGGTCGGCGAGCTGTCCGACGCGGCCTCCGCACTCGACTGGGTGCAGAGCTTCCATCCCGAGGCGTCGCAGACCTGGGTCGCGGGCCACGGCTTCGGCGCGTGGATCGGCATGCAACTGCTGATGCGCCGCCCGGAGATCCGCGGCTTCATCTCCATTGCCCCGCCCGCCAACCTGTTCGACTTCACTTTCCTGGCGCCTTGCCCCGCCAGCGGCATCATCATCCAGGGCGAGAACGACGAGGTCGTGACGCCCGGCCCAGTCCAGAAGCTGGTCGACAAGCTGCGCACCCAGCGGCACATCACCATCCACCACGACACATTGCCAAAGGCGAACCATTTCTTCGAGCACGAGATGGACGAGCTGATGGGCAGCGTGGACCGCTACCTGGACTTCCGCCTCGACCCGAGCTGTCCTATCCGCTGAGCTCGCGGTCGGCGGCGCGGCCCACCGCGTCGACCGACGGGACGCGGACCTTGCCTGCGTCCAACGGCCTCACGCCTCTCCGTACACCTCGATCAGCTCCACAATTCCCTCGCCCTCGGTCACGATGTGCCGGTGGAGCTGGTCCACGGTCAGCCGGGCGGACACCTTGTAGCGCGGCCAGTCCGCCACAATCGCGTGGGCCTTTCACCGACGGCCACGCGCGCAGAACACCTCGCCAGCCGCGATGCGGCCCACCTTCATGTGCGGCGCCAGTGCCGCTCGCTCCTCGTAGCCCGACCGGATCGCGGGATCGAAGATGCGCCTGTGCTTGAACCGCTGATAGGCATCGAGCGCATCCGCCATCTCGCGCCGCAGCTCAGGCTTGTTCGCCAGCACCGCCTCTTGCCGCGCCAGGATGCACGCCGCGCCCCGCGCCAGCACACCGAGTGTCATCTCTTAATGACGCTGCAACGCGTCGCGATCCACTATGTGGTTCAGGGCGGGAAGCCATGGCGGTCGAGCCGTTGACGATCGGTCAGCAGCGCGTCCACCAGCGCCCGAACCACCGCTGGGGTGACGCGGGTCACAGTGTCCAAATCAGCACATTGCCCAGCAGCACGGCCGCCATGACGAGCATCAGCACGCCCTTGCGGCGGTCCCGTCCCGTCCGGAGCAGGAACGTGCCGCCGGCGACGCAGGCGAAGCAGCCGAGCATCGCGACGCTCGGCGCGGCATGCGCGATCGTGGCGAGCGTGTCATTCATCCGCCGATCGCGCGCGCATAGGCGGCGCGATCCACGTTGCCGCCCGACAGGATCACCAGTAGGCCGGATGCCACATCCACCTTGCCGGCCAGAAGCGCCCCCAGCGCCACCGCGCCGCCCGGCTCGACCACCAGCCGCAGCTTCTCCGCCGCCCAGGCCTGCGCCGTCGCCGTTTCCGCCTCGCTGACCGCCACGCCCATGGCGCCGCGACGGGACAGCACATCGAACGTCAGTGGCGACACGCGCGTGGTCTGGAGCGCGTCGCAGGCGGTGGGTGGCGGACTCGCCCCTACCTCCTCGATCCAGCCGGCCTCCAGCGATCGGCGCATGTCGTCCCAGCCCTCGGGCTCGGCGACCGTGATCCGTGAGTCGGGCAGCGCGAGCGCCGTCCCTGCGGCCAGTCCGCCGCCGCCGCAGGGCACGACCGCGTGGGTCGGGGTGCCGAGCCCCGCGGCCTCCATCTGCCGCCGGGCCTCCACCGCGGCACTCCCCTGCCCCTCGATCACCCAGGGGTCGTCGAAGCTCGGCACCAGCACCGCGCCGCGCGCCTCTGCCAGTTCGGCGGCGATCCGCTCGCGGCTCTGCGTTGCGCGGTCATAGGCGACCACCTCCGCCCCCAGCGCCAGCGTGCCCTCGCGCTTGGCGCGCGGTGCGTCGGCGGGCATCACGATCGTGGCGGGCATCCCAAGCCGCTTCGCCGCCCAGGCGACCCCTTGCGCGTGGTTGCCCGAGGAAAAGGCGACCACGCCCTTCGCGCGCGCGTCCGGGTCGAGCGCCGTCAGCCGGTGCCAGGCGCCACGCAGCTTGAACGCGCCCATGGGCTGGAGCGACTCCGCCTTGAACGCGACGCCCACGCCCCGGACCTCGTGCACGACGAGCGGGGTGGGCGGCACCACCTGCGCCACCTTGGCGGCGGCGTCGCGGACGCCCGCGGCGGTGGGTTGTCGTACAACTGCCACAAATCGTCTCCGAGCGATCCCAACCTACTTTACATGGGGGATCATGGACCCTAGGTGCGCCCTCCGCTGCCCCATGGGACTTCCAACCGCAAGGCAGCTTTCGAACCGTTCGGCGCAAGCCACTTGGAGGTCCCTTGAATTGCACCAGCATCATCGCGCGCTGGGGCTAGCTGCCCCCTCGACCGTCCCTGCGACCAGCGTTGCAGGAGCCATCGACATCGCGAAGCGGCGTCCGGCCCAGCCGGTGACGCTCGTCCGCCCGCACGCCGCGGCGCGGGCCGCCCGTTTCTTCGCCACGAAGTTCCCGGGCCGGTCGATGTATGCCGTAAAGGCGAACCCTTCCCCTGAGCTGCTCCGGATCCTGTGGGACAGCGGCATCACGCATTACGATGTGGCGTCGCTCGCGGAGGTGCGGCTCGTCGCGCGCACGCTACCCAACGCGACGCTCTGCTTCATGCATCCGGTCAAAGCCGAGGAGGCCATCGCCGAGGCCTATTTCACGCATGGCGTCCGCGTCTTCTCGCTCGACTCACTAGACGAACTGGACAAAATCCTCTGCGCGACCCGCCACGCGTCCGACCTGACGCTGTGCGTACGGCTGCGCGTGTCGTCGGAGCACTCCAAGCTCAGCCTGGCGTCCAAGTTCGGCGCGAGTCCCGAGGAAGTGAAGCCGCTGCTGTTCGCCGCCCGCCAGGCCGCGGACGCGCTGGGCGTGTGCTTCCATGTCGGCAGCCAGGCCATGACGCCCGACGCCTATGCCCAGGCGATGGAGCGCGTGCGCGCTGCCATCGTCGACGCGGCGGTGACGGTGGACGTGGTGGACGTGGGCGGGGGCTTCCCCTCCTCGTACCCCGGCATGGAGCCGCCGCCGTTGGAGCGCTATTTCGAGACGATCCATCGCGCCTTCGAGAGCCTGCCGGTCAGCTATTCGGCGGAGCTCTGGGCGGAGCCGGGCCGCGCGCTGTGCGCCGAGTACAGCTCGGTCGTGGTGCGCGTGGAGCGTCGCCGGGGCAACGAGCTGTACATCAACGACGGCGCGTACGGCGCGCTGTTCGACGCGGCGCATATCGGCTGGCGCTTTCCCGTCCGCCTTCTCCGCGAGCCGGAGTCGGAGGTGCGGGACCACCCGTTCAGCTTCTACGGCCCGACCTGCGACGATCTCGATCACATGGCCGGTCCGTTCCTGCTGCCGGCCGATGTCCAGGTGGGTGACTATATCGAGATCGGGATGCTCGGCGCCTATGGCTCGGCGATGCGGACCGCGTTCAATGGCTTCGGCTCTGACGAGACGGTGATCGTGGAGGACGAGCCCATGGAGTCGCTCTACGTCGCCGCTGCTCCTGCGGTCGCGGGCGTTGGCGTCCTCAAGCTGTAACGCCGCGTTTTTACGGCACGTCGTCCCGCCCGCCGCGAGACGACGGAGCCTTTAAGGGGTTTGCGCGTCCCCTTTCGAACGACGCCGCACCGTTCGGATCGAGAACCATGAACGACCAGACCAAGATCAACGACACCCGCAAGGCCGAGCTGCTGTCCAAGCAGGTCGAGCACGTCGACATCCGCAGCTTCGACGCGCGGCCGATCATCGACTCGATGGGCAAGATGAGCTTCACCAGCCGCGACCTCGCGCGCGCGACGGGCATCTACAACCAGATGCTGGAGGATCCGGACTGTTCCGTGTTCCTGGTGATCGCAGGCTCGACCTCGGCGGCGGGCTGCATGGACCTTTATGCGGAACTGGTCCGCTCCAACATGGTGGACGGCATCGTCGCGACGGGCGCCACCATCGTCGACATGGATTTCTTCGAGGGCCTGGGACACAAGCATTACCAGGCGCTGGAGATCCCGGACGACGACACGCTGCGCTCGCTCTACATCGACCGCATCTACGACACGTACATTGACGAGGAGGACCTCCAGAACGTCGACCACACGATTTTCGAGATCGCCGAGACGCTGGAGCCCAAGGCCTATTCGAGCCGCGCCTTCATCCGCGAGATGGGCAAGTACCTGGTCGAGCACGGGAAGAAGGAGAACAGCCTGGTCAAGCTCGCCTATGAGCATGACGTGCCGATCTTCTGCCCAGCCTTCACCGACAGCTCGGCGGGCTTCGGGCTGGTGAAGCACCAAGTGGACGCGATGAAGGCGGGCAAGCCCTACCTCACGATCGACTCGATCGCCGACTTCCGCGAGCTCACACAGATCAAGATCGAGGCGGGCACGACGGGCCTGCTGATGATCGGCGGCGGCGTGCCCAAGAACTTCATCCAGGACACGGTCGTCTGCGCCGAGATCCTGGGTCACGAGGACGTGGCCGTCCACAAGTACGCGGTGCAGATCACCGTCGCCGATGTGCGCGACGGCGCCTGCTCCTCCTCCACGCTTCAGGAGGCGGCGAGCTGGGGCAAGGTGAACACGGGCATCGAGCAGATGGTGTTCGCCGAAGCGGGTTCGGTCATGCCGCTGCTCGCGTCCGACGCCTGGCACCGCCAGCAGGAGCGCACCCGCGACAAGCGGGCTTGGGCCAAGCTGTTCGACTGATGGCAAAAGGCGAGGTCTTCGAGCGCCACAAACAGCCCTGGACGCCCGACGAGCTCCAGAAGCTGCACCAGTTCGCCAAGAAGGGCATGGCGCTCAAGGCCATCGCCAAGGCGCTCAAGAGGTCGGAAGAGTCGACCAAGGATCGCGCCAAGCAGGATGGCCTGTCCATCGCGAAGCTGCGATAGTTGATGTACGGGCGACCTGCCGGTCGCCCGCGTGTCTCGTTTTCAGGAAAGATGCAGCCGGCTCGCGATGCGACGGAGCAGCGACGGTGCCTGTACGGCGGCGGGTGCTCCTGATGGACGATGCTGCGCCTGCTCCTGCGCCTCGTAGGGGAGGTGCGTCAGTTCCAGCATCAGCCGAGTTATTGCCGGCTCCAGCCGGTCATCCTCACCATCGAACGTGTCGCGAAGAACGTGACCCACACGAAAGGTGCGGCCGTCCTGCCGGTCCCGAAGGTCTTCCTCGCGCTGATAATCCTCGTCCATAGAGTCGTCACCTGTACGCCCTGGGAGTCAACGGGCGAGCGGCGCGAGGGTTTCGCCGAAATCAGGTCGTCCGGTTCGTACCCGCGTTGGCCCTCAGACCAGGAGCCGCGCGAGGCTTCGCTCCAACACCAGCAATTGCCACAGCGTCCGTCCATGCTCGCCGCGTCCCGCACGGTGACGCGCCACGAGATCGGCGATGCCCTCCACGTCGAACCAGCCGGTTGCCGCCAGACCGGGCGACCGTGGGAGCGCCGCTGCCGTCTCGGCCAGCGGACCGTGGAACCAGGCGTCGAGCGGCGGCGGAGCCGCCCTTCGCCGCAAGATCTCCACTGGCAGGTGCTCCCTAAATACCCGCCCCATCAGCGACAGCCCAGCCTTGCGACCCAGCCGGACCGAGGAGGGCAGGCTGGCACAGAATGTCACCAGCTCCGCATCGAGCATGGGCGCACGCACCGGCAATCCGGCGGCCATCCCGGTCCGGTCCAGTCGCGTCAGCGCTCCGGCGGGCACGGCAAGTGTCAGATCGGCATATTGTGCCCGATCCAGGGCATCGCGACCCGGCGCTTCCGCCATCGCCGCGACGTAGCGATCTTCGGGCCGATAGCCGGCAAGGAGGCGACGCGACCGGGCGCTCAAGAGGCGCGCGCGCAGATCCGGCGCGGTAAGCGACACGGCGCGGCCATAGGCGTCTCCACTCGACAGGCCGAGTGCGGCCAGCGACCGGACGCGGCCAAAGAGCGGCTGCCGCCACACTGGCGGCATGAGCGCGCGGACCCGTTCGGCCGTCCAATGCGCCCGGTAGCGTTCGTGTCCTCCCGTGACCTCGTCCGCACCGTCGCCCGCCAGCATAGAGGACACGTACCGGCGCGCCGCCACCGCAAGATCCATTGCGACCAGCGCCTCAGGGTCGGCGAACGGCTCGTCAAAGGCGGCCGTCATCCGGTCCAACGCTTCCCAGGGCGGGCTGCGAACCGGCTGCGGGTAATGGGCCGTGCGGAACCGCTCCGCCACGGCGCGGGTGTTCGCGCCCGTGCCGGCCGAGACGGTGGTGACCGCCGGACGCGACGCCTCCGCCATCAGGGCAACCACCGCCGCGGACGCGGCCTCGTCGGTCAGGAACGCGCCCGTGCCGCCGTCCATCCGCGATCGTACCGCGGTACGCATCCGATCCAGCAGTTCGTCGCACAGTCCGGCAGAAGAGCCGGCGGCGCGACGGGTGAAGTCCGGTCGCCACCAGCGACGTGGGCCGACCACGTCCCGGCCCCGCTCGATCATCAACCAGCGCCCCGCGCCCAGCTTGTGGACGCCCGCCAGCAGGCACGCGTCGTCGGGCACGTACCCGAGCGCCAGATAGTCCTCCACTGCACGCAGGTCGGGTTGGCGGCGCAGCAGCGGATGCGCGAGCAGGCCCTTCAGTTCGCTGGCGAACGCGACCGATCCGTCTGCAAGCTCGGTATAATGGAGCGGCCTCTCTCCCAGCCGGTCGCGCGCCAGGAAGAGCATGCGACGCTCGCCGTCGTAGAGCGCCAGGGCGAACGCGCCGGACAAACGGTCCAGCATCGCCGGTCCCCAGAAGCGCCAGCCGTGCAACAGCAGTTCCGGCCACGCGCCCGACCGGATCGCCGCGCCCCGCGCCGAAAGCTCGGATCGCCATTCGGCGGCGTTGCGAAGTTCGCCGTCATAGACGAGCACGAGTTCGCCGTCGCGGAACGGTTGTTCGTCGCCGCCGTCCGGTCGACGATGCGCCAGCCCTATGCCCGCCGCCGTCCAGACGCCCTGTCCCGCCGGACCCCGATGGGCGAGCGCGGCCGCCATCCCAGCAACGCGGGCCGGCTCTACCGGCTTGGGCAGGCCGGGATGGAAAATGCCCGCTATCCCGGCCATCAGTTGAGCGGCGAGCCGGTCACGCCAGCACCTCGCCCGCCGCGGGATGGCCCAGGAACGCCGCCGGGCTGGCGCTGGCGCCATAGGCGCCCGCCAGGAAGATCGCGATCAGGTCGCCCGCCTCCGCCCGCGGCAGCAACACCCGGTCGCCCAGCCGATCCAGCGGCGTGCAGAGGCAACCCACAACGGATGCCACCTCCTCCGGTTCGGCACTCATCCGGGCCGCGACCGCCAGCGGGTAGTTCCGACGCACCACTGTTCCGAAGTTGCCGCTTGCTGCCAACTGGTGATGGAGCCCACCGTCCGTCACCAGGAACGTCTCGCCCCCACTCTCCTTCCGGTCCACGATCCGCGTCAGGTAGACGCCGCACTCGGCCACCAGCCAGCGCCCAAGCTCGACCGCGAAGCGGCTGTCCGCCAGCACGTCCGCGCGGGTCCCGAGCGTCTCTGCCAGCCGTTCGCCCACTGCCTCGACGTCCAAGGGCCGGTCCCCCGCGAAATACGGCACACCGAACCCGCCACCCAGATTGACCAGCGGCGGGGCCGCGGAGGCCTCGTCGGCCAGCCGACCTGCGAGCGCGACGGTGGCCGCCTGCATGTCCGAAATCGCGCCCGCGTCCAGTGCCTGGGAGCCGGCATATATGTGGAAGCCGCGCCAGTCGGCCCCGCCCGCGATTACGCGCCGCACCAGCGCCGCCGCGCGATCCGCATCCACCCCGAAGGGCGACGGCCGCCCCCCCATTCGCATCCCCGATCCGCGAAGTTCCGCATCCGGGTTGACGCGCACCGCCACGCGCGGCCGGATGCCCAGCCGCTCGCCCGCGTCGAGCGCGCGCTCGGCCTCACCCTCCGATTCCAGGTTCAGCGTCGCGCCGGCCGTGATCGCCGCCTCCAGATCCTCGGTCCGCTTGCCCGGCCCCGCGAAGCTGATCGCGCCGGCAGCCTTGTGCGCCAGCGCCAGCCGCAGCTCGCCGGCCGAGGCTACGTCCAGCCCGTCCACCAGACCTGCCATCCGCGCCACCAGCGGCGCGAAAGGGTTGGCCTTGATCGCATAATGCAGGTCGACGCCCGGAAAGGCCGCCCGGAACCGGGCAACCTGCGCGTCGGCCACCGCGCCGTCATAGACGAAGGCAGGCGTTCCCAGCGCCGCGGCCCATTCCTCTGCGCCGCGACCGGCGATCGTCAGCTCGCCCCGCTGTCTGGCAAAGGCCGGCGGGATGGGCCCGGTCGGCTTCATGCCGTCAGACCCGCACGAACGGCGGCCCGGTCCAGCTTGCCGTTGGCGTTGCGCGGCAGGCTGTCGCGCCACTCGTAGCGCGACGGCTGCTGGAACCCCGGCAGGTCGCGGCGCAACCGCATGCGCAGCGCGCCCTCACCCGCCGGATCGCCCGCCAGCACTGCCACGATCGCCTGCCCCGTGCGCTCATCCGGAATGCCGACCGCCACCGCCTCGCGCGCCTCCGGACCCGCCAGCAGCGCTTCCTCGACCTCGGTCGGGCTGACGCGGTTGCCGGATACCTTTATCATCTCGTCCTCACGCCCCACGAAGCGGAACAGCCCGTCCGCGCCTTGGCGAACCGTGTCGCCCGACCAGACCGCCCTGCCCCCACTCGCCATCCAATCCGGTGCAGGACGGAAGCGGGCGGCGGTCCGCTCCGCGTCCTGCCAATAGCCCTGCGCCACAAGCGGTCCGGCATGGATCAGCTCACCCGCCTCGCCCGGCTCGGCCCGCGCGCCGTCCGGCCGCACCACGGCGACCTCCGCGAAGGGGATGGCGCGACCCATCGCGTCCGGATTGGCGTCCACCATTTCCGGCGGCAGCCAGGTGGAGCGGAACGCCTCAGTCAGCCCATACATCGGCACCAGCGCCGCGGCCGGGAACCGATCGCGCAAGGCCCGCACCATTCGCGGCGTGAGCGCTCCGCCCGAATTGGTCAGCCGCCTGAGCTGCCCCGCCGTCTCGGCCGGCCAGTCCGCATCGAGCAGCTGCACCCAGAGCGGCGGCACCCCCGCCAGCGTCGTCGCCGCGAAGCGCTCCACCGCCTTCACCACGTCACGCGAGGTCAGATAGTCGATCGGCGCCACGCTCCCGCCGGCATACCAGGTGGAGAAGAGCTGATTCTGCCCATAGTCGAAGCTGAGCGGCAAGACGCCCAGCACGCGGTCCCCGGGGCCAAGCTTCAGATAGCTCGCAACCGACACCGCCCCCAGCCACAGATTCGCATGGCTCAGCATCACGCCCTTGGGCCGCCCCGTCGATCCCGACGTGTAGAGGATCGCCGCCAGCGCCTGCGGGTCGGCCTCCGATGGTGGCAGCGCATCCTTCCCGGCCAGTTCCTCCACGATCCGGCAAGCCGCCGGCACGTCGCTCGGCTCCAGCGTCCCCGCTCGCGCCGCTTGCGTCAGAAGCAGCGACGCACCACTATCCGCCAGAAGGTGCGCCACCTGGGCGCGCTTCAGTCCCGGATTGACCGGCACGTGCACCAGCCCCGCCCGCGCCGCCGCCAGCGGCATCAGGCACGCGGCCCGCGTCTTGGGCAGCCACGTCGCCACCCGGGCTCCCCGCTCCGGCACCGCCGTTCGGAGCGCGGCCGCCATCCGCGCCACCTCTGCCTCTGCCTGCGCGAAGGTCAGCACGCCCGCACGATCCACCAGCGCCGCGTCGTCCGGCGCGCCGCGCAGGACATGGTCGATGGGACGGGGTTGGGGGTCGGGATGCGTCACGCCGATGTCCCTAGTGCGCGCAGTTGCCGTTTTCGACCCCGCGGACTAACGCGCGCTTCTTCGGGGGTGGGAGGACACATTGGTTCCAGAGGGTACGGAGCAGCTGGAGGCGACGATCCGCGCCACGCTGATGGACGTGCTGGGCCTGTCGCGCGAGCGCGTGGACGGTTTCCGCGCCGAGACGCCGCTGTTCGGCGCGCTGCCCGAACTCGACTCCATGGCCGTGGCCGGCGTCCTTACCGAGCTGGAGGATCGGCTCGGCATCGTGATCGAGGACGACGAGGTGGACGGCGAGATGCTGGAGACCTTCGGCGCGCTCACCCGCTTCGCGGCCGGCAAGGCGCTGCTCTGACGTTCCGTTCCTCCCCCCGCGGGGGGAGGAACTCCTCACCACGTCGCTTCGGCATTCTCCTTCTCGCGCGGGACCTCCGCCTGCGCGGCGCGGTCGCTCTCATATTCCGCCGCGGCCAGGAACCGCTCGGCATCCAGCGCCGCCATGCAGCCCGTACCCGCCGCCGTCACCGCCTGGCGATAGACCTTGTCCGCCACGTCACCGCACGCGAACACGCCGGGCACGCTGGTCTTGGTGCTGCCCGGCTCGACCGCCAGGTAACCGTCCGCGTCCAGCGCCAGCTTGTCCCGGAACAGCTCCGTCGCCGGGCTGTGCCCGATCGCCACGAAGCCGCCCTCCACGTCCAGCCGGCTCCGATCGCCCGTTGCCGTGTCGCGTAAGGACAGCGCCACCAGCCCCCTGGTCCCGCCGCCGTCCACGAATTCGGCTACCTCCTTGTTCCACAGCACCGTGATGCCCGGATGCGCGAACAGCCGCTCCTGCAGGATGCGCTCCGCGCGCAGCGAGTCCCGCCGGTGGATCAGCGTCACCTCCGGCGAGTGATTGGTGAGGTACAGCGCCTCCTCCACCGCGGTGTTGCCGCCGCCGATCACCGCCACCTTCTTTCCGCGATAGAAGAAGCCGTCGCACGTGGCGCAGGCGGACACGCCCTTGCCCTTCAGCGCCTCCTCGCTCTCCATTCCCAGCCACTTGGCTTGAGCGCCGGTCGCGATCACCAGCACCTCGCCCTCGTACACATCGCCGCCGTCGCCCGTCAGGCGGAACGGCCGCTGCGACAGGTCCACGTCCACGATCGTGTCCCACATCATGCGCGTGCCGACATGCTCGGCCTGAGCCTGCATCTGCTCCATGAGCCACGGCCCCTGGATCACGTCTGCGAAGCCCGGATAATTCTCCACGTCGGTCGTGGTGGTCAGCTGGCCGCCGGGCTGGACGCCTTGGACCACGATGGGCTTCATCCCCGCCCGCGCGCCGTAGATGGCGGCGGACAGGCCGGCGGGGCCGGAGCCCAGGATCAGCATTCGGGTCGTGTGTACGGTCATGGTCCTCGGCAATCTCCGGAGAGTCGCCCGCGATGTAGGCCAGGCTATCGCCTTTTTGAACGCCGCCCGGCACCAGCGGCCCTGCCCACCCGTTACGCTCACCGAGCGGAGATCAAAGATGCGCGACGACGAACAGCAGGTAACGATCGAACCCTATACCGGCCCGTCCGGCGGCTGGGGCTCCATGAAGTCGCTAGCCGAGATCGGCGCGCGCGAGAATGTGGGCGCTGAGGCCGTGCGCGAGCTCACGCGCCAGAACAAGCCCGAGGGCTTCATGTGCGTGTCCTGTGCCTGGGGAAAGCCCGGCCACCCGCACGTGGCCGAGTTCTGCGAGAACGGCGCCAAGGCGACCGCCTGGGAGCTGACCAGCCATCGCATCACGCCCGACTTCTTCCGCGAACACACGCTGACGGAGCTGCGCGGCTGGCGCGACTACGACCTGGAACAGGCCGGACGGCTGACCCACCCGATGCGCTACGACCGGAACACCGACAAGTATGTTGCCGTGCCGTGGGAAGAGGCATTCCGGGAGATCGGGGCCAAGCTCAAGCTCTACGACCCCACCAAGGTCATCTTCTACGCGTCGGGCCGCGCCAGCCTGGAAACGAGCTATATGTGGGCGCTCTACGCCCGCCTCTACGGCAGCCAGAACCTGCCCGACTCGTCCAACATGTGCCACGAGACGACGTCGGTCGGGCTGAAAAAGGCGATCGGATCGCCGGTGGGCACGATCCACCTGGACGATTACGACCATTGCGACGCCATCTTCTACTTCGGTCAGAACCCGGGCACCAACAGCCCGCGCTTCCTTCATCCTCTGCGTTCCTGCGCCAAGCGAGGCGTGGAGATCATCGTCTTCAATCCCTTGAAGGAACGCGGGCTGGAACGGTTCGCCGATCCGCAGAACCCCGTGGAGATGACCACCGGCGGCTCCACCCCGATCGCCACTCAATACCATCAGGTAAAGGCCGGCGGCGACATCGCCGCGATCATGGGCATTATGAAGTTCGTGATCGAGCGCGACGACGAGCGGGGCGGCGTGCTGGACCATGACTTCATTCGCGACCACACCGTCCGGTTCGAGGAGGTGGCCGCCATGGCGCGCGCCGCGGACTGGGCCGATCTGGAACGCGAGAGCGGCCTGAAGCGGCAGGCCATGGAGGCTGCGGGCGCCGTCTATGCCCGGTCCAAGCGCGTGATCGCGGTCTACGGCATGGGTATCACCCAGCACGTCCGCGGCATCCTGAACCTGGAGATGATCGTCAACCTGATGCTGTTGCGCGGCAATGTGGGCAAGCCGGGCGCCGGCTTCGGCCCCGTTCGCGGCCATTCCAACGTCCAGGGCCAGCGCACCGTCGGCATCACCGAGAAGCCCGAACTCGCCCCGCTCGACAAATATGCCGAGCAGTACGGCTTCGAACCGCCGCGTCAGGAGGGTTGGGACACGGTGAAGGCATGCGAGGCGGTGCGCGACGGCGTGGCGCAGGCGTTTATCCAACTGGGCGGCAACTTCTTCCGCGCAGTTCCCGATCACGGCGTCATGGAGCCGCGCTTCCAGGCGCTGGACCTCACCGTCCACGTCGCCACCAAGCTCAACCGCTCGCACCTGCTACCCGGCAAGGTCAGCTACCTCCTGCCCTGCCTCGGTCGCATCGAGCAGGACATGCAGGCGAGCGGGCCTCAGGCGGTGACCATGGAGGATTCGTTCAGCCGCATCTACGGGTCGCGCGGCAAGGCCACGCCGGCCGCCGACACGCTGCTGTCCGAGCCCGCGATCGTGGCCGGCCTCGCCAAGGCGACGCTGCCGCACAATCCCAAGGTGCCGTGGGACGAATGGGTCGGCGACTATGGCCTGGTCCGCGATGCGATCGAGGAGACCTACCCGGAGATGTTCGAGCGCTTCAACGAGCGCATGTGGATGCCCGGCGGCTTCTGGAAGGGCGTAGCCGCCACCCACCGCGAGTGGAAGACGGAGAGCGGCCGGGCCGAGTTCAACGCGCCCGACGTGCTGAACGCCACGGGGTTCGAGGAGGCGGACGGCCGGATGCGGCTCATCACGCTTCGCTCCAACGACCAGTTCAACACCACCATCTACGGCTATCACGACCGGTTCCGCGGCATAAAGGGCACGCGCGACGTGGTGATGGTGAACCCGGCCGAGATGGAGCGGCTGGGCCTGGCAGACGGCGAGGAGGTGTCGCTGGTCTGCGACGTGGAGACGGACGTGTCGCGCCGCGTCGACGGCCTTCGCGTCGTCCCTTACGACCTGCCGGACGGCTGCCTGGGCGCCTATTACCCGGAGTGCAACGTGCTGATCCCCGTCTCTCATCACGCGCGCGAGAGCTTTGTCCCCGCGGCCAAGTCGGTGCCCGTCCGTATCGAGAAGCGCGCATGATCCTGGGCGCGGTACTCGCTGGCGGCCGGTCCAGCCGCTTCGGGTCGGACAAGGCAATGGCCGTGCTGGACGGCCTCTCGCTGGTGGAACGCGCCGCCGCCGTCCTCACGCCCCACGCCGGCGAGGTCGTGACGGTCGGCGGTCCACCGCGCGACGGCCTGGCGCATGTGCCCGACCGCCCGGCGCCCGACCTGGGCCCGCTGGGCGGCCTGGCGGGCGCGCTGGCCCATGCGGAGGCGTGCGGGTTCGACGCCGTGCTGACCATCGCCTGCGACACGCCGGCCGTCGCCCCTGACCTCCTCACGGCGCTCCTTCGTCGTGGTCCCAGTTTCTGCGAGGATGCGCCGACGCTCGGCTACTGGCCTGCCGACCTGTCGGGGGACCTTCTCGACTGGCTGGCAGCCGACGGGGATCGCTCCATTCGCCGCTGGGCCCGCTCGATCGGCGCGCTGCCCATCTATGCCGACACACCGGTCCCCAACGTCAACACGCCCGACGACTTGGCGGCGCTGGCCTAAGTTCCAGTCCTCCCCCGCCAGGGAGAGATGACCGGAGCAGCCGGACGGAAGGGAGGAAACCTTGAAGCCGCGAGCGGTCCGCGCCCTCCATCAGCCTGACGGCTGCCACTCCCCCCTAGTGAGAGAGGATTTGCAGGAAGCTCTCTCGTGACCACGCCACCCCGTCAGCCCGGACTCGATCCGAAGGCCCGCTCCTCCCCCGCCAAGCTCGCCTTCGAACAGGAGGGCGGCACCCCGAGTCAGGTCCGGGGCGACGACGCAGCCCGTCCGGAACTCCTCCACCTCCTTCGCTCCGACGGTATCACCGCGCCTCTCACCCGCTCCATCGCCGTCGAGGCGCCCGTCGCCATCGAGGTCGACGGACTGGGCTACGCCGTCATGATGATGACGCCGCAGGACCTGGAAGCCTTCGCCACCGGTTTCATGCTGACCGAGCGCCTGGCGGACGCGCCCGACGACATCGTCGACATCGACCCGTTCGAAACCGAACAGGGCTGGCTCCTCCGGATTACCCTGTCACCGCGGTGCCGCGGTCGAACGATCGATCGCGTTCGCCATCGCACCAGCGACACGGGCTGCGGCCTGTGCGGCATATCGGGCTTGGAACAGCTCCGTCGTCCCCTCGCCGCTCGGCCGGCGCCGCCGCGCGCCGATGCCCGCGCGATCTTCGCCGCACTCGGCGCGATCCGTGACCACCAGCCGCTCACGCGCGCCACGGGCGCGCTCCACGCCGCCGCCGCCTGCGACGATGCAGGACGCATCGTCCGCGCCTATGAGGATGTCGGCCGCCACAATGCGCTCGACAAGCTGGCAGGCGGCATGGCGGGGCAGGCACATGGCGGCTTCGTGCTGGTGACCTCGCGCCTCAGCTACGAGATGGTGGACAAAGCGCTGGTGATGCGCGCGCCCATGCTGGTCGGCGTGTCCGCCCCCACCGCCCTCGCCATCGACCACGCACGCACGAACGGCCTCACGCTGCTCGCACTGGCCCGGTCCGACTCGATGCTAGTTGTGAGTGACCCGCACAGGGCCTTTCCGTCGCAACCGGTAGCGGAGGAGGGACTTGAACCCCCGACCCCAGGATTATGATTCCCGTGCTCTAACCAGCTGAGCTACTCCGCCCCACCGATTGCGAGGCGCGCCCATAGGGGCCTCCCACCTCACTGGTCAAGCGTATAGGTGACGCGACAGCAACTCCCATGGGCCGCTGCGGTAATACCAAGTCGCATAGCCCGTCACCTCGACCGGCCGGGCGCGGAAATCGCGCTGCAGCTGCGACAGCAGCACCTTGGCGGCCACCGGTGTGGCCTTGTTCTGGATCGTGACATGCGGGCGCCATCCGCCCGCATCCTGCGGCGTCAGCAGCGTCGCGAACGCCTCTGCCAGCCGCCCGCGCACCTGCTTCAGCCCGGGCGAGTCGACGCGATAGGCCACGCCGCGCCCCAGCGGGATCAACCCGCCGACGCTTGCGTCCGGGGCGCGTTCGCCGCGCGTCTCCTCCGCCAGACGGTGCTTCAGCTCGTCCAGCACGGACGGCGGCAGGTGATGGAACATGGTAAGATGCGCATCCAACTGGTTGCGCTCCGGCGGAAAATACTGGCGTCGCTGCGCGTCGAACCATGCCTGGTCGTTTCGCTCGAACAAGGCGGTGACGATGATGGGGGCCGGCGTGCGGTGTTCCTCGCTCAAATCTCCACCTGGCTCCCCAGCTCCACCACGCGGTTGGTAGGCAGGCGGAAGAACTCCATGGCCGACTCCGCGTTCCGCAGCATCCAGCTGAACAGCTTCTCGCGCCACAGCACCATGCCCGGTCGTTCGGACGCGATCAGCGTCTGGCGCGACAGGAAGAAGCTGGTATCCATCATCCGGAACTCGGCGCCGCAGCCGTGCACCGTCGACAGTGCGGCCGGCACGTTGGCGTCCTCCATGAAGCCGAAGCGCAGCACCACGCGATAGAAGCCGTCGCCCAGATCCTCGCGCACCGCGCGTTCGCCGTCGTTCCAGTAGGGCATATTGGCGACCTTGACCGTCAGCAGGATCACCCGTTCGTGCAGCACCTTGTTGTGCTTCAGGTTGTGCAGCAGCGCGTGCGGCACGCCGTCTGCCGAGGAGGTCATGAACACGGCCGTGCCGGGGACGCGGCTGGCGGAGGACGCGGCAGACTGGATGAAGACCTTGATCGGCATGGCGGCCTCGGCCAGCCGGTCGATCATCAGCTTGCGTCCCTTGGACCATGTGGTCAGCGCCAGGAACGCCACGCCGCCCACCAGCAGCGGGAACCAGCCGCCGTCCGGCACCTTGGTCAGGTTGGACGCCAGGTACGTCCCATCGATCGTCACGAACACGGCCGTTCCCAACCAGACGATCGGCTTGGGCCACTTCCACACCCGGTCGATCAGTACCGCCACCATGCAGGTAGAGATGAACATCGTACCCGTCACCGCGATGCCATAGGCCGCGGCCAGGTTCGACGACTCGCGGAAGCCGAAGATCAGCAGCAGAACCATCACCATCAGCGACCAGTTGATGACGGGGATGTAGATCTGCCCCGCCGCGTCCGCGCTGGTGTGGTCGATCCTGAGCCGCGGCATCAGTCCCAACTGCACCGCCTGCTGAACCACCGAGAAGGCCCCCGTGATGACCGCCTGGCTGGCGATGACGGTCGCCATAGTCGCCAGGATGACCAACGGCAGCCGCCAGTCCTCCGACGTCATCAGGAAGAACGGGTTCTGCGCCGCACCAGGCTGGTCGAGCAGCAGCGCGCCTTGGCCCAGGTAGTTCAGCATCAGCGCCGGGAACACGAACCACAGCCAGGCAACCTCGATCGGCCGCCGTCCGAAATGGCCCATGTCGGCGTACAACGCCTCCGCACCCGTCACCGCAAGCACCACCGATCCCAGCGCCAGGAACGCCAGCGAAAGGTCGTTGGCGGCGAAGCGGAAGGCCCAGATCGGGTTCAGGGCGAACAGGATGTCCGGACGATTGAGGATGTTGAGCACGCCCAGCACCATCAGCACTAAGAAATAGACCAGCATGATTGGGCCGAACAGCTTGCCGACCCGCGCCGTCCCGCTCGCCTGGAGGTAGAAGAGCCCGACCAGGATGGCGACCGATACGGGAATCACGAACGCGTCGAACCCCTCCTCCACCGTCGCCAGCCCCTCCACCGCGGACATGACCGAGATGGCGGGCGTAATCATGCAGTCGCCGAAGAACAGCGCGGTGGCGAGCACGCCCAGGATTACGAGGCTCGGGCCCCATCGCTTGCCTGTGCTGGTGCGCCGCTGGATCAGCGCCAGCAGCGCCAGGCTGCCCCCCTCGCCATTGTTGTCCGCGCGCAGGATGGTCAGCACGTACTTGATCGTGACGATCAGGAACAGCGACCAGAAGACCAGGCTGACCACGCCGAAGATGTGCAGGCGGTCCACCGCCAGCGGGTGGTGTCCAACGAACACCTCCTTCATGGCATAGAGCGGACTGGTGCCGATGTCGCCGTACACGACGCCCACTGCGCCCAGCGCCAGCTTGGCAAGGCTCTCCCGGTTCGGGTGGTGGCCTGTCTCCAGCCCGCCAGGAGCCAGAGGCTCGGCGCCGACAACGGCGCTGGACGGGGTCACGACCGCCGAGATCCCTGTGGCGATCGTCGCGCACGACGAGCTCCAGCACGACATGGGTCCGACGACCCGATCACGCCCCTGTTCATGGCGCGCGCCACTACACCCGCCGGGTCGGGCGTGCAACGGCACGGACACGCGGCTATAGGCGCACTCAATCCCACTCCCCACGAAGGTTGCCAGCGATGCGGATCGGCGTTCCCAAGGAAATCAAGAATCACGAATATCGGGTCGGCCTGACACCACCATCGGTGGCCGAACTGGTTACCCATGGTCACGAGGTGGTCGTCGAGACCAAGGCCGGCATGGGCATCGATTTCGAGGATCAGGACTATGTAGACGCGGGCGCCACCATCGCGCCCGACGCGGCCGGCGTGTTCGCCCAGGCGGACATGATCGTGAAGGTCAAGGAGCCACAACCGTCCGAGATCGCGCTGCTGGAGCCGCGTCACCTGCTCTTCACCTACCTCCACCTGGCGGCGGACAAGCCGCAGGCGGAAGGGCTGATGAAGTCGGGCGCCACCTGCATCGCCTATGAGACGGTGACGCAGAACGGCGGCGGCCTGCCGCTGTTGAAGCCCATGAGCGAGGTGGCGGGCCGCATGTCCGTTCAGGTCGGCGCCCACTATCTGGAAAAGGAACAGGGTGGCCGGGGCGTGCTGCTGGGCGGCGTGCCGGGCGTGGCGCCTGCCAAGGTCGCGATCCTGGGCGGCGGCGTGTCGGGCATCAACGCGGCGCAGATGGCGGTGGGCATGCGCGCCGACGTCACCATCTACGACCTCAACATGAGCCGCCTTGCCGAGCTGGACATGTTCTTCTCCAACCAGATCAAGACGGCCTTTGCCTCCAAGGCCGCGATCGCCGCCGCCGTTGAGCGCGCGCACCTGGTGATCGGGGCGGTGCTGGTGCCGGGCGCCGCCGCGCCCAAGCTGGTGACGCGCGACATGCTCAAGACCATGAAGCGCGGGTCGGTGCTGGTCGATATCGCCATCGATCAGGGCGGCTGCTTCGAAACCAGCCGCGCCACCACGCACGAGGACCCCGTGTTCGAGGTGGACGGCGTGATCCACTATTGCGTGGCCAACATGCCCGGTGCCGTTGCCCGCACCAGCACTTTCGCGCTCAATAACGCGACCCTTCCCTTCGCGGTGAAGCTCGCCAACCTGGGTGCCGAGGCGGCAATGGCCGCCGACCCGCACCTCGCGGCAGGGCTCAACGTGTCCGAGGGCAAGATCCGCCACCGCGCCGTCGCGGAGGCGCTGGACCTGCCCTTCGAAGCGGCCTGACACCTGCCTGCTTTGGGAACGAAGATGGAACGGGGGTGTTTGACCGGCGAAAGGAAGCCGACCCATGTCCGACACCCCCAATCCAAAGAGTGAGCCTTTTTCCAATGCGGAAAAGGACCCGGATGACTGGACCACGGGCGACGAGCCCATGACCGGCGCGCAGGCCAGCTACCTCAAGACGCTGTCCGAAGAGGCCGGTGAGACGTTCGACGAGTCGCTCAGCAAAGCCGATGCCTCCAAGCGGATCGACGAACTCCAGTCCAAGACGGGACGCGGCAAAGACAATTGAGGCACACCTCCCCTCCGTCGAACGTAGCCGGCGGAGGGGAGAGGCCGGTGGAGCGCTCGTGTACCCGCGTCTTTTACCGATGGGGCGGGTCGCTCACCCAAGCGGAGCAGGACCAGCGCGTCCGTCCTGCTGTTCCGCCACCAACCGCTCCAGAAGAGCCAACCGCGTCGCTATGTCCTCCCGGTAGGTGACGCCCGCCGGGGACAGCGCCAGCGCCCGTCGCCACCATGGCAGCGCCGCCGCGAAATTGTCCGCACGAACATAAGCCAATCCCAGGAAGAAGGGTGGGCCAGGATGGGATGGGGCCAGCCTCATTGCCCGATCGAACGCTAGGCGGGCCGCTGGCGACAGCTGCCGATCATGCATCGCCAGCGCCCCGCCCAGTCCTGTCCAGAGCGCGACGCTGCGCGGCAGCCGGCTGACCCCACCCAGGTAGACGCGGACCGCGGACCGCTCATCGCCCGTCCGCGCCAGTGCCGCCGCCGCGACCTCATAGGCATGGTCCTGCGAGTAGCGATCGAACAGCCGGCCGCGCAACTCGATCAGCTGCGGATCCTCCTGCCCCGTCGATGCGGATGGCACGGCATCATGCGCCGGAAGGCCGGGGCTACCCTGAAGCGCGTAGCCGGCCGCACCCAGCATCAGGGCAGCTCCGGCAAAGGACAGCAATCTTCTCGGCAGCCCCAGCAGGACCAAGCCAGCCAGAGCCGCAATGCCCAGCAGCACCAGCCACAGCCAGCCCATCAGCCGCGCCTCCGAAAACTCATTCGCGCGACCCACAATCCAACGGCGGCGAGCAGGATTGGTGCGAGCCACAGGGGCGCGGTCGCGGCCGACCATGGCGGATCATAGGTCACATAGTCGCCGTAGCGCCCGATCAGCCATGCGCGCACGGCGTCGGGCCGCTCACCCCTGGCGATCCGCTCCCGCACCAGCGCGCGCATGTCGCCTGCCAGATCGGCGTCGCTGTCGGCGATCGACTGGCCCTGGCACACCAGGCAGCGAAGCTCCTCCATCAGCGCACGCGCGCGCGCCTCCTGCGCCGGGTCGCGCAACTGCGTGTCCGCGAGCGACACGGGGGCCGTCGCCAGCAGGAACGCCGCGGCGATCACCGCGCCGCCTCAACCGCGGCCGCCAACGCCTCCACATCGTCCTCGCGGATGTCGCCCACATGCTGGAGTGCGATCCGCCCATCCGCGCCTATGACGAACGTCTCCGGCACGCCCGACGAGCCGATCGCCAGCTGCACCGCACTCGCCTTGTCGCCGCCGATGGCCGTGTAGCCGTCGCCGTAACGGCGCAGGAACGCGCCCAACGCCGCCGGCGTGTCACGGACCGCCACCCCGATCACGGGCACGCCCATCGCCCGCAGCCGCGCGACCTGCGGCGCCTCTGCGGCGCAGGGCAGGCACCAGCTGGCGAAGATGTTGAGGAGATAGGGCCTACCCTTTAGCGCCGTGCCGGACACGCCCGGCTTGCCCGGCACAATGGCCGGCAAATCCAGCAAGGGCAGCGGCCGGCCAACCAGTGCCGATCGTACGGTCCGGTCCGCCGGCCGGAACAGCCCCGCCGCGACCACGACCGCGACCGCCGCGAACAATGCCAGCGGTGCCCAGACCAACGCTCGCTTCAAGCGCGCCTCCCCTGTCGCTCGCGCCACATCCTACCCGCCAGCGACAAGGCGCCGCCGATGGCGATCAGGGTACCGCCCGCCCAGATCAGCGTGACATAAGGCTTCCACCACAGGCGCAGCTGCCATCGCCCATGCCCATCCGGCTTGCCCAGCACCGTATAGAGCTGCCCGTCGATCCGGGTCGCGATCGCGCTCTCGGACGTGGTGGTCACGGGATCTGAGAAGAACCGTTGCTGCGGGCGCAGCACCAATGGCTCGGCACCGTCGCGCGTCGCGGTCAGCCGCGCCTCGATCGCGGACCAGTTCTCTCCGATCCGCGGGATCAGTCCGTCCAGCGTGACGCTGTACGGCCCGACTCGCACCGGCTCGTCCACGCCGGCCGCCACCAGCGTCTCGCGCGTGAAGGCGGCGTCGCAGGCCATGCCGGCCAGCGCCACTGCCACCCCCAGGTGCGAGACGGCCATGCCCCAGGTGAACAGCGGCACGCGCCGCAGCCTGCGACCGGCAAGCGGCAGCACGCTCGCCACCGCCAGCCCGGCCGCGACGGATAGGCCCGCAAACGGCAGCGGTCCGATGCCGAAACCGTTGAACGCGAACAGCCCGGCCGCCGTCAGGCACGTTGCCGCCACGGGTGCCGCCATGCGCCCCAGCACCGCGCCTGCGTCGTCACGTCGCCAGCGAAGCAGCGGGCCGATCGCGATCAACGCGGCAAGAACCAGCGCCACCGGCCCCGCGGCACGGTTGAAGAAAGGAGGACCTACAGATAGTTGCACGCCGAAGCTCGCAGCCACGATCGGGTACAGCGTGCCGATCAGCACCACGCCCAAGATAACCGACAGGAGCAGGTTGTTCGCTACCAGCCCGGCCTCGCGGCTGACGGGATCAAAGGTCGTGCCCGTCCGCACCGTCCCGATCCGAAGGCCGAACAGCGCCAGCGCGCCGCCTATGTAGAGCAGCAGCAGCGCCAGGATGAACGCGCCGCGCTCCGGGTCCACCGCAAAGGCGTGAACGCTGGTCAGGATGCCGGATCGGACCAGAAAGGTGCCGACCATGGACATGGAAAAGGCGACAACCGCCAGCATCACCGTCCACGCGCGCAGACCGTCGCGCGTCGCCAGCACCGTTACCGAGTGGAGCAGCGCGGTGGCCGCGAGCCACGGCATGAGCGAGGCATTCTCGACAGGGTCCCAGAACCACCAGCCGCCCCAGCCCAGCTCGTAATAGGCCCAATAGCTGCCCGCCGTGATCCCCAGCGTCAGGAACACCCAGGCACCCAGCACCCAGGGCCGCATGGCGCGCGCAAAGGCCGGCCCCACCTGGCGCGTCACCAATGCCCCCACCGCAAAGGAGAAGGCGACGCTGAGGCCCACATAGCCGGCGTAAAGTGTCGGCGGATGAAAGGCGAGGCCGGGGTCCTGCAATAGCGGGTTCAGCCCCAGCCCGTTGCGCGGCGCAGGGTTCAGGCGCTCGAACGGATTGGAGGAAAGCAGCAGAAAGGCATAGAAACCAAGGGCAATCAGTCCCTGTGCCCCCAAGGTCGCCGCGAGCGTCCGCTCGTCTAGGCGCCGCTCCAGCAGCGCCACCGCCGTACCCGCAACGCCCAGGATCGTGACCCATAGCAGCATGGAGCCCTCATGGTTTCCCCAAGCGCCGGCGACCTTGTAGATCCACGGCTTGGCGGAATGGCTGTTCTCCACCACCAGCCGGACCGACATGTCGGAACCGGCGAAGACCAGGAGGAGCGCCAGCATTGCCAGGGTCGCCAGCGCGCCCTGCACCGCCGCTGCCGGGCGCGTCGCTGCCATCACGTCCGCCCGCCCGCGTGCCAAGCCAAGCATGGCCGCCGACAACTGGAGCGCGGCGAGCGCGGCGGCGAGCCACAGCGCCGCCAGACCGAACTCGGCGATCACCGCTCCAGCGTCTCCGTCTTGCGGAGCGTCTCGCCTTGTGCGGTGCGGGCGAGCTCGGGCGGCATGTACTTTTCGTCGTGCTTGGCGAGCAGATTAGACGCGACAAAGCTGCCGTCGCGCCGGAACTCGCCTTCCGCCACCACGCCCGACTTCTCGCGGAACAGGTCGGGGACGATGCCGGCATAGGTGACCGGCGTGGTCGCGTGCCCGTCCGTCACCACGAACCGGACGGTGACGCCGTCCGGCGCGCGCGCCACCGATCCCGCCTGCACCATGCCGCCCAGCCGCACCGCGCGGCCGACGGGCAATCCCTGCCGCGCGACGTCCGACGGGGCGTAGAAGAACGCCGCCTGGTCCTGGAGGGCCGATAGCGCGAGCAGCGCCGCGCCCGCGACCGCACTGACTCCCATCAACGCCAACGTCAGCCGCTGGTTCTTGGGGCTCATCGCTCGGCCCGACGCATGGCGATCCAGCTGACCAGCGCCAGCACCGCGCCTGTTCCGAGCGTCACCCCATAGGCAGCCGAGACGAAGAGCCAGGGGTTCACCCTTCCCGCCTCACGCCCGAGCCATGCGGCGCATCCGGGCCTCCGCCCGCGCTACGGCCAGCAGGGTCCGCATTCGCACCAGTACGAGCCCCGCGAAGAACAGCGAGAAGCCCGCGATCATGATCGGCAGCGGCCAAAGGATCGACGCGTCGATGCTCGACTGGGTAAGCCCGATACTCGGCCCTTGATGCAGCGTGTTCCACCACACCACCGAATAGCGGATCACCGGCAAAAGCACGCTGCCGACGACGCCGTAGATGGCCGGCACGCGCCCGTCCCCGCCCCGCTCCGCGTCTGCCCGCGCAAGGGCCATGTAGCCGCAATAGACGAAGAACAGCAGCAGCATGGAGGTCAGCCGCCCATCCCACTGCCACCACGTTCCCCAGGTCGGCCGCCCCCATATCGAACCGGTGACGAGGCAGATCGCCGCAAAGGTCGCGCCCGGCACCGCGATTGCGCGGGCAGCGACTTGCGCCAGCGGGTGGCGCCACACTAGGAACGCGATGCTCGAAACCGCGACCCCGCTCCATCCGGCCATGCCCAGCCAGGCGGCGGGCACATGCACATAGAGGATGCGCACCGTTTCGCCCTGGAGATAGTCGGGCGGCGTCACGGCCAGCCCCGCCCAGCAGCCGAGCGCGACCAGCGCCGCCCCCAGCCCAAGCAGGACGGGCGTAAGCGGACGCGCGATCCGCAGGAATCGCGCAGGGTTGGCAAGGGCGTGAAGGCTCGGCACGGCGTGTTGGCGCGCCAGATAGTGGAAGCGGGCGCCCTCGTCACCCCGCTTCGGATCGCCAGGGACTTAGATCGACCGGCCGTACACCACGTCGTCGTGCCAAGTGTCGCCCACCAGGAAGCGCCGCTCGCCCACTAGCTCGAAACCCTCGCGCTCGTAGAAGGCGCGGGCGCGGCTATTGGTGCCGAGCACGCCGATCAGCATCCTCCGGCTACCCAGGGCCCGTGCATCGTCGATCGCGTGCAACATCAGCGCGCGGCCGAGACCCGTGCCGCGCGTCAGCGACAAGGCGTAGATGCGGCGCAGCTCGATGTCGCCGTCGTGCAGCTCAATCGGGAAGTCGGGCGGTGTCACCAATGCATAGCCGACGGGCGCGCCGCCCAACGGATGCTCCGCGATCGTCGCGGCGCTGTCTGGCGCGTCGGCCCAGGCGGCGAATTTCGCCGCGCTGCTGTTGCGGGCGACGTGGGCCAGTATGTCCGGCCCCGTCAGCACGCCCGCGAACGTCTCAAGGAACGTCGCGGCGGCGACCGCGGCGAGCGCCGGGGCATCGCCTGCTCCCGCTCGCCGCAGCCGCCAGTCCATCAGCCCACCAGCTCGTGGTCGGCGAAGAAGAACTTGATCTCGGTGGCGGCGTTCTCGTCCGAGTCCGAGCCGTGGACCGAGTTCGCCTCGATCGACTCCGCCAGCTCCTTGCGGATCGTGCCGACATCCGCATTGGCGGGATTGGTGGCGCCCATGACGTCGCGGTTACGCTGAACGGCGTTTTCGCCCTCCAGCACCTGCACCACCACCGGGCCGGAGATCATGAAGGTCACCAGATCGTTGAAGAATGGCCGTTCGCGGTGAACGCCGTAAAAGCCCTCGGCCTGCTCGCGCGACATCTGGATGCGCTTGGACGCGACGACGCGCAGGCCGGCCTCCTCCAGCATCTTGGTGACGGCGCCGGTCAGGTTGCGGCGGGTGGCATCGGGCTTGATGATCGAAAAGGTCCGGGTCGCGGCCATGGCCGTGCGGCTCCATTTGCTATTGGGTTGTCGGAAACGGCGGCGGCCTAGCCGCGGGAGGGTTGAAGGGCAAGGCAAGTCGGGGCGCGGCCCCTCACGCCGCCTGTTCCCACTTCCCCGCCTCGTCCTGTCGCCAATAATGGCGGGTCACGCCATCGCGGCCCGACAGGCCGCGCCAGGCGGTTCGCGCGTCCCCTACGCCTTCCTCGTCGAACAGGTGGAACGCGCGGTCGAAACCGAGCGCCTCGTCGCGCCATCGCCCGTCCGCCAGCAGCACGTTGCGCGCGTCGTTTCTGGCCTGCATACCGGTAGACAGCAGCACCGGCTGGGCGGCATCGTCATCTGCGCCAGTCCGCGCATGAGGCAGGAAGCTGTCGGGCTGATAGGTCCAGAGATGCCGGTCGAGCGCCTTCAGCCGTTCGGCGTCGCCATGCACCACCAACAGTCGCCCGCCGCCCGACAGCACGCGCTCCGCCAGCAACGGCAGCACGCGTTCCAGCGGTGCCGCCGCCAGCTGGTAGAAGTCGACCCTCATCGGCTTTCCGGCATCACCCCTCGAAATTGTCCGCCACGAACCGGTCGAGCAGGCGCACGCCGTAGCCGGTCGCACCCTTGTCGTAGTTCGGGCCCGGCTTGTCGGACCAGACCATGCCCGCCACGTCTAGGTGCGCCCAGCGCACGCCCTCGTCCACAAAGCGCTGGATGAACTGTGCCGCCGTGATCGACCCCGCGCCGCGCGGGCCCACATTCTTCATGTCGGCGATCGGGCTGTCGATCAGCTTGTTGTACGTGTCCGACAGCGGAAAGCGCCACAAAAGGTCGCCGGACGCCTTGCCCGCCGCCAGCAGCTGGTCGGCCAGCGCGTCGTCGTTGCTGAACAGGCCGCCATATTCGTTGCCCAGGCTGACGATCATCGCGCCGGTCAGCGTGGCGAGATCGACGATGGCCTTCGGGCGGAACGTCTTCTGGGTCCAGGTGATCGCGTCGGCCAGAACCAGCCGCCCCTCGGCATCGGTGTTGATGACCTCGATCGTCTGGCCGGACATGGAGGTGACCACGTCACCCGGCCGGGTCGCGTTGCCGTCGGGCATGTTCTCCACCAGCCCGCATACGCCGACCACATTGGCCTTGGCCTTGCGGAGGGCGAGCGACTTCATGGCGCCCACGACCGCGCCCGCGCCGCCCATGTCCCACTTCATGTCCTCCATGCCGGCCGCGGGCTTGATGGAGATGCCGCCGGTGTCGAAGGTCACGCCCTTGCCGACCAGCGCCAGCGCGGGGTCGCCCTCTCCGGCGCCCTGCCAGCGGAGCGCCAGCAGCTGCCCCTCCCGCCGAGAGCCCTGGCTGACGCCCAGGATCGCGCCCATGCCGTGCTCACGCATCTCCGCCTCGCCCAGCACGACGATTTCCAGCCCCAGGCCTTCCACGTCGGCGCGCACGCGCTCCACGAAGCTCTCGGGAAAGAGGATGTTGGGCGGCTCGGCCACCAGCGTGCGGGTCAGCGCCATGCCCTCCGTCACCGCGCGTGCCGCCGCCCAGGTCACGTCCGATCCCTCGGGCGCGCCCGCGATCACCAGACCTGTCAGCGTCGGCCGCGCCGACTCGGGCAGTTTGGTGCGGTACACGTCGTGGCGCCAGCCGCGCTGCACCGCCGCCGCGGCAAAGCGCCCGACCGTGCGCGCCGCAGGAGCCGTTTGAAGGGCCGACAGGTCCACGCAGGCGGACGTGGCCCCGGTCAGCAGCTTGGCCGTCAGCGCGCCGCCCGCCTTTTCCCATTCGGGATCGGTGCCTCCGCCGACGCCCAACAGGATCACGCGTCGCACGCCCTCCCCGGCAGGCACGATCACGTCGGCCGCGGCTCCCGCCTCGCCGGCAAAGCGCACGGCCGCCGCCGCGGCCTCTACCAGCCGCCTGGCCCCGTTTTCCAGCGTACCCCAGTTGATGCGGGACAGGCCGTCCTTCTCGACCGGCAGGACAAGTGGCTGGTCCGTCGGGGCGGTGGCGGCGAAGGAGACGGTTATGGACACGATGAGCAGTGACCTCGGCAGGATGTTTTCAGGGAATACAACGCGACCCTAGGCCAGCCCGACACCTCTGGCAAAGAGCGGCGAACGTGATCTGGGTCGAACGTGATTGTGGTTCGGGGCGATTGCGGTGCGGCACCCCCGGTGCGATAGCGCGCGCATGCGTCGGCCCGGTCGGGAGCTGTGGCCGGCTGGTGCGTGGAAAGGGTTTGGCTGGTCTTGTCGCGTTTCGACCTCCTGGCCGGCAGCGCCGTTGCCATGCTCGCCGGGGCTCTCCTGGGATGGACGGTGCCTGCTGCCGCGCAGGACCTGCAGGATCGGACTTCTCCCCCGCCTGCGGCGACGGAAGCGCCGGCCTCTCCCGCCGCCGACGACCAGATTCGTTTCACGGCCGAGCAGCTGGAGTATGACTCGGATGCGGATGTGGTGACCGCCACGGGCGACGTGCGGATGTTTCGCGCCGGCGAGCGGCTGCGGGCCGACAAGGTGGTCTGGAACCGGAAGTCCGGCCGCGTGGTGGCGGCCGGCGACGTTGCGGTCGCCAACCCGGAGGGTGACGTTGCCTATGGCGACTCGATCGAACTGACGGACACGCTCAAGGACGGCGTGGTCAGCGACCTGCTGCTGGTTCTTGAACAGGGCGGACGACTGGCAGCGCAACGCGGCACGCGACAGGAAAGCGGAACGGTGCTGCTCGACCGCGCCGCCTATACGCCCTGCGCCGTCGTCGATGCGGAGGGGTGTCCCAAGGATCCGTCCTGGAAGGTGACGGCCGTTCGCGTCACCTATCGACCTGATCGATCACGAGTCTATTTCAACGGCGCGCGGCTTCACCTGTTCGGCCTTCCCGTGCTGCCGCTGCCCAATTTCTCGGCCGTGGTGGGTGGGGAAAGCGACAGCGGCGTGCTGTCGCCCGACGCACGGTACAGCCGGGTCAACGGGCTGGAAGTGTCCGTACCGTACTACTTCCGCCTGGCGCCCAACCGTTCGGCGATCGTCACGCCTTATGTCTTCAGCGACGTGCTGCCCATGCTGAAGGGCGACTATTCGCAGCTCGATTCGAACGGCGCGTTCCGCGTCCAGGCTTATGGCACCGGCAGCCGACGCAGCGACGACCTGAACACCCAGGACCCGACCAGCACCAGCCAAAGCTTTCGCGGCTACCTGGACGGCATCGCCCGCTACCAGCTTTCGCCGCAATGGAGCGCGTCCGGTTCGCTCCGCGTGGCGACCGATCGTACCTTTCTGCGGCGCTACGACATATCGCGCGACGACCGGCTTCGCTCCACGGCACGGGTCGAGCGGATCGATCCCAACAGCTATTTCGCGATCACCGGATGGGCCGTGCAGACCTTGCGCGTCAACGATCGCCAGGGTCTGCAGCCGATCGCGCTCCCCGAAATCGACTATCGCCGCCTGTTCGAGGACGGTCCGCTGGGAGGGCGCATCCAGCTCCAGGCGAACAGCCTGGCGCTGTCGCGGCGCGACGGACAGGACACGCAGCGTGCCTTTGCGTCCGCGCGCTGGGACCTCCGCCGCATCACCACCGGCGGCCAGGAAGTGACCTTTACCGCCATGGCGCGAGCAGATGCGTACAATACGCAGGACACGCTGGCGACGGCGGTGACCAGCTACCGCGGCAATCCCGGCTTCACCGCGCGCGGCATCGCGGTGGCGGCGGCGGACGTGCGCTGGCCCTTTGTCGGCCGGTTCGGCGCCGGCACGCAGCGGCTGACGCCGCGGCTCCAGGTGGTCGCGTCGCCGCGGCTCGCCAACCTTTCCGTGCCGAACGAGGATTCGCGCGCGGTGGACCTGGAAAGCTCCAACCTTTTCTCGCTCAACCGCTTCCCCGGCTATGACCGGGTCGAGGACTCGACGCGTGCGACCTATGGGCTGGAGTGGAACGCCAGCCTCCCCGGCATCGTCATCGATGCGGTGGTCGGCCAGAGCTATCGCCTGGACCGTCGGCCAACCATCCTGTTCGACGGAACGGGCCTGTCCGACCGCTTCTCCGACATCGTGGGCCGGACCGAGATCCGCTACCGCGACCTGGTGTCGCTCACGCACCGTTACCGGCTGGACAAGGACAATCTGCACGTTCGCCGAAACGAGGTGGATGCAACGGTTGGGTCGCGCAGCACCTATGCGCTGGTCGGCTATCTGCGCCTGAACCGCGACATCTTCCCGGCCATCGAGGATCTCCAGGACCGCGAAGAGGTTCGGGTCGCCGGAAGGGTGCAGTTCGCGCGCTTCTGGTCGGCCTTTGGATCGTCGGTGATTGATCTTACCGACCGGACGGAGGATCCGTTCAGCCTCGCGGACGGCTTCGACCCGGTGCGCCACCGCGTGGGCGTGCAATATGAGGACGACTGCCTTCGTCTGGGGCTCACCTGGCGGCGCGACTATCGCAACACGGGCGATGCCCGGCGCGGCAACAGCTATGTGCTCACGCTGGCCTTGACCAATTTGGGACGCTAAGCGGCCGTTCAGCGAGCGGGCGATAGGCGCATCGGCGCTTTTGTTCCCTTATTGAGGTCCGATGGTGAACGATATCTGGTTGACGCGCGGCCGGCGCGCGGTGGCGGCAGGCGCGTTGGCAGCGCTGGCTTCGGGCGTGTGGGCGCAACAGTCCGGCAACGCCCCGGCGAGCAAGGCTCAGCAGCGCAACGGCGCACCGGCGGCGGCCAACGCGCCGGCACCTTCGACTGGGCCGGCAACGACGACCGCCGCCGAGCAGAGGGCTGCGATCGATGCCAGCGGCCTTGATCTGCCCGCCAACATCCAGATTTTCGGCAAGGTCGATCCCGATGTCCGCAAGGCCACGGCGATCGTCAACAACACTGTCATCACCGGAACCGACGTGGACCAGCGCGTGGCGCTGATCGGCGCGGCGAACAACGTGAAGATCCAGGGCGAGGAACGCGACCGGCTGAAGCTCCAGGTCCTGCGCCAGCTGATCGACGAGACGCTCCAGATCCAGGAGGCCAAGGCCGCCGACATCACCATCACGCCTCAGGAGCTGAACCAGAGCTTCGACCGGCTGTCGGGCAATTTCAAGCGCTCGCCGGCCGCGATGCGGACCTACCTGCGCGAGTCCGGATCGTCCGAGCGGTCGCTCCGGCGCCAGATCGAGGGCGAGCTCGCCTGGCAGCGCTACCTGCGCCGCCGGATCGAGCCCAGCACCAACGTCGGCGAGGAGGAGGTCAAGTCCGTGCTGGCGCGCCTGGAAGCCGCCAAGGGCCAGACCGAGTACAACCTCAAGGAGATCTTCCTTCGCGCACCCGAAGGTGCCGCTGGCGAGCAGACCTATAACCGCGCGCGCGCCATGGTGGCGGAGATCGGCAAGCAGCAGCAGCCCTTCGAGGCGTTCGCCCGTCAATATTCGGAAGCGTCCACTCGCGCGGTCAACGGCGACCTGGGTTGGGTCCGCACGTCCGCCCTGCCGGCTGAGCTGACGGATGCGGTGCAGCAGATGCAGGTCGGCCAGATCGCAGGGCCGGTGGAGGTGCCGGGCGGCTTCTCCATCCTGTACCTGACAGACAGGCGCCAGGTGCTGACGGCCGATCCGCGCGACGCCCGGCTCAGCCTTAAGCAGATCACCATCCGCTTTCCCGCCGGCCAGGAACAGGCCCAGCTGAACGCCCGCGCGGCCGATTTCGGCAAGTCGCTCCAGTCCATCCAGGGCTGCGGCTCGGTGGACAAGATCGCGCAGGGCATTGGTGCCGAGGTGGTGGACAACGACACGGTCCGCGTCCGCGACCTGCCGCCGCAGCTTCAGGAGATCGTGCTGCGGATGCAGGTCGGCCAGGCCACCCCGCCCTTCGGCAATCCGCAGGAGGGCGTTCGTGCGCTGGTGCTCTGCGGCCGGGACGAGTCGCGCGACGGCCAGCTGCCCAATCCCGAGCAGGTCCAGAACCAGCTGGAGCAGCAGCGCGTCAACCTGCGCGCCCTGCAGAAGCTGCGCGACCTTCGCCGCGACGCCGTGGTGGAGTATCGCTGAGGCTTCGGGAAAGGACGTACCATGACGCCTGGTCTCGCATGACCGCCGCCCCTGCCGTTCCTCCCATGGTCGTCTCCATGGGCGACCCTTCGGGTATCGGGCCGGAGATCATCGCCAAGGCCTGGGAGCGGCGTGCGGCGCACGATCTGCCACCGTTCGTCGCGGTGGGCGATCCGCGCGCCGTGGCACGCGTGTGGAGCGGCCCCATGGAGGCAGTCGCGCAGCCGGCCGAGGTCGCCACCGTGTTCGCCCGTGCGCTGCCGGTACTCGCCGTGCCGGACGCGGCTGATGTGACGCCCGGCACGCCCGACCTCGAAGGCGCACGCTGTGCACTCCAGTCCCTGGAGCTCGCGGCAGGACTCGCGGTTCAGGGTGCGGCGCGCGCCCTAGTGACCGGTCCGGTTTCCAAGGCACAGCTCTACCGCGTCGGCTTCACCCAGCCGGGCCAGACCGAGTTCGTCGCCGACCGCTGCGGGATCGCGCGCGACAACGCGGTCATGATGCTGGTCGGACCGAGCCTTCGTGTGGTGCCGATCACGACGCACGTGGCGCTTGCCGACGTGCCCGGCCTGCTGACGGTCGACCTGGTCCTTGCCAAGGCGCGGGCAACCGTGCGCGGCCTGCATCGCACCTTTGGCATTGCCCGCCCGCGCCTGGCCTTTGCCGGGTTGAACCCGCACGCCGGGGAAAGCGGAGAGATGGGGTGTGAGGAGATCGACGTGCTGGAACCAGCCATCGCCATTCTCCGCTCGGAGGGCGTGGACTGCGCGGGGCCGTTGGCGGCGGACACCATGTTCCACCCGCGCGCGCGGGCGCGCTACGATGCGGCGCTCTGCTGCTATCATGACCAAGCGCTGCTGCCGCTGAAAACGCTGCACTTCGACGAGGGCGTGAACGTGACATTGGGTTTGCCTATCGTCCGCACCAGTCCCGACCACGGCACCGCCTTTTCCATTGCCGGACGCGACATGGCCGAACCCGGCGCCATGATCGCCGCCATACGCCTGGCCGGCGAGGCGGCGGACCGTCGCGCCGCCGCCCGCGCGTACGGGTGAGCGCCGTTCTTCCGCCGCTTCGCGAGGTCGTCGCCCGTCACGGCCTGTCGGCGTCCAAGGCGCTGGGCCAGAACTTCCTCTTCGACGCGCAACTGCTGGCACGCATTGCGGCGATCCCCGGCGACCTCGACGGCACCGAGGTGCTGGAGGTTGGACCGGGCCCGGGCGGCCTCACCCGCGCGCTGCTCGCGGCGGGCGCCCGCGTCACCGCGATCGAGCGCGACCGGCGCTGCCTGCCCGCGCTCGCGGAACTGGAAACCGCCTTTCCAGGCCGGCTCCGCGTGATCGAGGGCGACGCGCTCGCCATCGACGCAGCCGGCCTGTTCGACGGCCGGCCCGCCCATATCGCGTCCAACCTGCCCTATAATGTCGGAACGGCGCTGCTCGTCGGCTGGCTGACGGGGCCGTGGCCGCCCTGGTGGCGCTCGCTGACGCTGATGTTCCAGCGCGAGGTCGCGGATCGCGTCGTCGCCGGCGCCGATAGCGACGCCTATGGTCGGCTGTCCGTGCTGAGCCAGTGGCGTTCCCGGGCGCGGATTGCCATGCCGGTCCATCGGTCCGCCTTTACGCCGACGCCCAAGGTCATGTCCGCCGTGGTCCATCTCACGCCCGCCGACGCTCCGGAGGGCGTGGACGGCGCCGTTCTGGAGCGGCTCACCGCCGCCGCCTTCGGCCAGCGGCGCAAGATGCTGCGTCAGTCGCTCCGCGGCATGCCGGGCGCGCTCGACGCCCTGGCCGCCGCCGTCATCGATCCAACGCGGCGCGCGGAGACGGTAACGGTAGCAGAGTATGTGGAGGTGGCGCGGCTGCTGTCCGCCCCTTCCTAGTTCTTGCTTCGTTCCGAGGGTGCGCCTAGCATCGACACATGGCGACCTCCCGCCCCGTCCGCGGTGCGACGTTCAACGACGCCAGCACCCGCTTCGCCCTTCCCGCGCGCGAGGCTGACGGCGACTGGCTGGACGAGCGGGAGGCGCTGGACGGCCCCGCCTCGCCGATGCGGACCACCGTCACGGTGGAACACCCGCGCACGATCATCAGCCGGAACCATTCGCCCGACGTTCCCTTTGACCGGTCCATCAACCCGTATCGTGGCTGCGAACACGGCTGCATCTACTGCTTCGCGCGACCCACCCATGCCTGGCTCGACCTGTCGCCTGGCCTCGATTTTGAGAGCCGCCTGTTCGCCAAGCCGAACGCGGCCGAGCTTCTCCGCGCCGAGCTGTCGCGGCCGGGCTACGTCGTTGCCCCCATGGCGCTGGGGACGAACACCGATCCGTACCAGCCGATCGAGCGCGACTGGCGCGTCACGCGTTCGGTGCTGGAGGTGCTGGCCGAATGCCGCCACCCGGTGACGATCACCACCAAGTCGGACCGGGTCTGCCGCGACCTGGACCTGCTCGTCCCCATGGCGGGTCAGGGGCTGGCGGCAGTGATGATCTCCGTCACGTCGCTCGATCCCCGCCTCGCCGCGACCATGGAGCCCCGCGCGCCCACGCCTGCTCGGCGACTGGCGGCCGTTCGGCGGCTGGCGGAGGCGGGCGTGCCCGTCCACGTCTCCATCTCACCCGTGGTGCCGGGCATCACGGACCACGAGGTGGAGCGGCTGCTCGAAGCCGCGGCGGAGGCCGGCGCGCGGAGCGGCTTCTTTATCCCTGTCCGCCTGCCGCACGAGGTGGCGCCGCTGTTCCGCGCCTGGCTGGAGGAGCATTTTCCTGATCGCGCCGCCAAGGTGATGCACCGCATCCAGTCGATTCGCGGCGGGCGCGACAACGACCCGCGGTTCGGAAGCCGGATGCGGGGCGAAGGCGCCTGGTACGACCTGCTGGCCGCGCGCGTCCGCCTCGCCAAGCGCCGGGTGGGGATCGACGGCGAGCGTCTGTCCTTACGCTGCGACCTGTTCCGCCCGCCCGCCGGGGCGCAGGGCGAGCTGTTCAGATGAACCCGGACGCGTCCCAACGGTTGGTAGGCCAAGGAGACGACCCATGACCGACAAGCGCGACGCACAGAACCACAATCAGGATCGGGAACCCGACCTGCCCGGCCTCAGCCCCAACGACGCCGATCGCCAGGGAGCAGGATCGGGCGCAGAGCCGTCCGAGGATGCCGGCGCGGGGTACGGCAACCATGCCCAGCCCGGCCTGGACGGCCAGCCGGGCGACGATTGCCGCGACGGCGGATGAACCTCAGGCCGCGGCCAGCCGATGGTCGCGGTACTTTTCCCGTAACGCGGTCTTGAGCAGCTTGCCCGTCGCCGTGTGCGGCAGATCGTCCACGAACAGCACGTCGTCGGGCAACCACCATTTGGCCACTTGGCCTGCGAGATGCGCGATGACGTCTGCGGCGGTCACCGGACTGTCCGGCTTGCGCACGACCAGCAGCAGGGGCCGTTCGTCCCATTTCGGGTGGTACACGCCGATTGCGGCGGCCTCCGCCACGCCGGGACAGCCCATTGCCGCATTCTCCAGTTCGACGGAGCTGATCCACTCGCCGCCCGACTTGATGACGTCCTTGGACCGGTCGGTGATCTGCATGGTGCGATCGGGATGGATCACAGCCACATCGCCCGTGTCGAACCAGCCGTCCGCGTCCACCGCATCGGCATCCGCTCCGAAATAGCGCTTCACGATCCACGGACCGCGCACCTGCAGACGTCCCGAGGTTTCGCCATCGCAGGGCAGCTCGCGATCCTCGTCGTCGACCAGCCGCAACTCGACACCAAAGGCGGGGCGCCCCTGCTTGCACAGCAGGTCCAGCCGCTCCTCCGCATCCATTGCATCCCATTCGGGGACCGGCCCGAGCGACGTCGCGACCGGCGATGTCTCCGTCATGCCCCACAGGTGCGTTGGCCGAACGCCATGTTCCACGAAGCGCGCGATCATGGCGCGCGGCGCGGCCGACCCGCCAACGGTAATCTGCGTCAGGTGCCGGGGCCACTCGCCACCGGCGTCCACGTGACCGAACAGCGCCAGCCACACGGTCGGCACGCCGCTGCCCAGCGTCACCTTTTCCCGGTTCATCAAGTCGCACAGCACGGCGGCGTCGTTCGTCTGCGAGAACACGAACGTCGCACCCGCCAGCGCGCCGGAAAAGGGCAGCCCCCAGGCGGCGGCATGGAACATCGGCACGATGGGCAGGATCACCTCACGCGGGGAAAGCCCGAGCACCCAGGGCTGGCAGGCGTTCATCGCATGCAGCACCGTGGACCGGTGCGAATACAGCACGCCCTTGGGATTGCCCGTCGTTCCGCTGGTGTAGCAGAGCATGCACGGGTCGTTCTCCGACCCGTCCGTCCAGGCGCATTCGCCGTTCTCCGCGGCGATCAGCGCGTCGAAGCTTCCATCGTCGAAGCAGACATAATGCTCGATGCTGGTCCAGCGGTCCCGCAGCCGGTCCACGATCGGTTGGAACGCCTTGTCGTAGAAGAGGACGCGATCCTCGGCATGGTTGGCGATGTAAAGGAGTTGGTCCTCGAACAGGCGCGGGTTGATGGTATGGATTACGCCTCCCATGCCCATCGTCCCGTACCAGGCCACCAGATGGTGCGCGTGGTTCATCGCCAGCGTCGCCACGCGGTCGCCGGGTGCGATCCCCAGCCGCTCCAATGCCTGGGCCAAACGCCGGGCGTCACGAGCGATGCCCGACCAGCTTCCGCGCGACTCCGTGCCGTCCGCCCAGCGCGTCACGATCTCGCGGCCCGCATGTTCGCGCGCGGCATGATCGATCAGTCGCGATACGCGCAGTTCGAAGTCCTGCATGGCGCCGAGCATCAGCTTCCCCTCCTTCTATTCGCCGGAAGGATAAGGCCGTGGCGGACGGACGTGCAAGCCGCCTGATGGTGAGGAAGCGTTACGGCCGATCAGCTCACCCCGACTAGGTCACCCCGCTCAGCCAACCAGGGCCAGGCGCGCCTCGATACGCCGCATCTCCACGGCCTTGATGCCCGGCAGCTGCTCCATGTGGCCGACAAGCTCCGCGTCGATGCGGAAGTCGCGGCCCAGCAGCAGCTCCGCCTGCCCGCCGTCCGGAAGCGCGACCCGGGCCACGACCTCACCGCGCGCACCGCGATGATCCCGCAGCAGCGCGGCCAGCGCCGGCAGCGCCGCCGCGTCGGCCACCACCAGGTCGGCCGCGAACCGCGCCGCGGCCGCCAGGGCTTCGAAAGGCTGAATGCGACGCACGGACACGCGCGGTGCCTCCTCACCGGGCCTTCGATCGAGCTCCACCGTCATCAGGGCGCATCCGCCCTCGCGCGCCGCCTCCTCCAGGTCGGCGGCCACCGCGTCGTCGAAACAGGTCGCCAGGAACTGGCCGCTGGCGTCGGAAAGCTGCGCCATCAGGTAGCGCCGCCCGCGCGCCGAGGTGCGCCACCGTGCCTCCTCGACCAGTACGGCCATGGTCGCGCCCGCCCGGCTTCCGTCGTCGGGGATGGACAGCTCGGCCAGCGCCGAATAGGCGCGCACGCCGTGCGCCTGGGCCAGGTGGGAATAGCGGTCGACCGGGTGCGCGGAGAAGTAGAAGCCGAACGCTTCCTTTTCCTGTTCCATCCGCTGGGAAAGGCTCCATCGTGCGTCGGCCGGCAGGCGGATCGCCTCGCCCGCGCTTCCGGCCTCGTCGCCGAACAGGCCGCCCTGCCCGCTGGTGCGGCTCTGGTGCGTGCTGGCAGCCACCGCCAGCAGCATGTCCGCCACAGCGTGGACGGCCGCGCGATTTCCGCTGATCCCGTCGAAAGCGCCGGCACCCGCCAGCGTCTCCAGCTGCCGCTTGTTGAGCAGACGCGGGTCGACGCGCGTCGCCACTTCGTCAAGCGAAGCGAAGCAGCCGCGGCTCGTCCGCTCGCCCACCAGTCGTTCCATGGCCCCCTCGCCCACCGACTTCAGGGCGGCCAGCGCGTAGCGTATGGCCGGGCCGTCCTCGTGAACCTCCACGTCGAACTCGGCGCCGCTGGCGTTCAGGCACGGTGGCAGCAGCTTTACGCCCGTCCGCCGTGCGTCCTCCACGAACACACCCAGCTTGTCGGTCAACGCCATGTCGTAACACATGGAGGCCGCGAAGAACTCGGCCGGGTGATGCGCCTTGAGCCAGGCCGTCTGATAGGCGAGCAGCGCGTAGGCCGCGGCATGGCTCTTGTTGAAGCCATACCCTGCGAACTTGTCGATCAGGTCGAACAGTGCGTTCGCCTCGGCCGCCCTGATGCCGTTGACGGCGGCGCAGCCCTCCACGAAGCCGGCGCGCTGCGCGTCCATCTCCGCCTTGATCTTCTTGCCCATGGCGCGGCGCAGAAGGTCGGCCTGCCCCAGCGAATAGCCGGCCAGCACCTGCGCCGCCTGCATCACCTGTTCCTGGTAGACGAAGATGCCGTAGGTCTCGGCCAGGATCGGCTCCAGCAGCCCGTGCGGATAGGCTATCTGCTCCTGCCCGTTCTTGCGCCGGCCAAAGAGCGGGATGTTGTCCATCGGGCCCGGCCGATAAAGCGAAACCAGCGCGATGATGTCGCCGAAGTTGGACGGGCGGACGGCCGCCAGCGTGCGCCGCATGCCCTCCGACTCGAGCTGGAACACGCCCACCGTGTCGCCGCGCTGGAGCAACCTGTAGACCGCCTCGTCGTCCCAGGTGAGCGCCGACAGGTCGACCGCGATACCCCGCCGCGCGAGCAGCTGCACCGCCTTTTGCAGGACCGACAGCGTCTTGAGCCCAAGGAAGTCGAACTTCACCAGCCCGGCGCCCTCGACATATTTCATGTCGAACTGGGTCACGGGCATATCGGATCGCGGGTCGCGATAGAGCGGAACCAGCTGGTTCAGCGGCCTGTCGCCGATCACCACACCCGCCGCGTGGGTGGAGCTGTGGCGCGGCAGCCCCTCCAGCTTCATCGCCAGGTCGAGCAGGTGCTTGACCTGGTTGTCGTTGGCGTACTCGCGCGCCAGCTCGGGCACGCCGTTCAGCGCGCGCGGGAGCGTCCACGGATCGGTCGGGTGGTTGGGGACCAGCTTGGCCAGCCGGTCCACCTGCCCGTAGCTCATCTGAAGTACGCGGCCCGTGTCCTTCAGCACGGCGCGCGCCTTCAGCTTACCAAAGGTGATGATCTGCGCCACCTGGTCGCGGCCGTAGCGCTCCTGCACGTAGCGGATCACTTCGCCCCGCCGCGTCTCGCAGAAATCGATATCGAAGTCGGGCATCGACACGCGTTCGGGGTTCAGGAACCGCTCGAACAGCAGGCCGAGCTTGATGGGGTCCAGGTCGGTTATGGTCAGCGCCCACGCGACCACCGAGCCCGCGCCCGATCCGCGGCCCGGACCCACGGGGATGTCGTGGTCCTTGGCCCATTTGATAAAGTCGGCGACGATCAGGAAATAGCCGGGAAAGCCCATCTGGACGATCACGTCCATCTCGAACTCCAACCGGTCGCGATATTCCTTGCGCCAGTCGCCCCCGTTCTCCGCAGGGGCGCCCGCGCCGCCCAGCGCCTCGATCCGGTCAAGGCGCGCTTCCAGGCCGGCGCGGCCGTCCACCCGCAGCATCGCGGCCTCGCCCTCGCGGTCGCCGGCCAGCGACGGCAGGATGGGCTTTCGGCTGGGCGCCATGACGGCGCAGCGCCGGGCCACGACCAGCGTGTTCTCGATAGCTTCCGGCAAGTCCGCGAACAGCTCGCGCATCACGCCCGCGGGCTTCAGCCAAGCATGTTCGCAGCTGCGCGTCCGTTCGGTGCTGACCACGTAGCTGGAGCTTGCGATGCACAGCATGGCATCGTGCGCCTCGCCGAAATCGGCCTCGGCGAAGCAGCTGGGATTGGTCGCGACCAGCGGCAGGTCCATGGCATAGGCCAGGTCGATCAGCTCGGCCTCTGCGGCCTCCTCCACCGCGTTGCCGCGGCGCGACAACTCCACATACAGTCGGTCGCCGAACAGCTGCACCAGCCGTTCCGCATGGGCCCGCGCGCGATCCGGCTGGCCCTCGGCAAACAGGCGCGCCAGCGCGCCCTCGCCCCCCGCCGTCAACGCGATCAAGCCCTCCGTCCGCCCTTTCAGGGTGGCGAAACTGACATGCGGGTCCTGCTCGATCGGGCGATCCAGGTGCGCCATGGACACAAGGGCACAGAGATTGTCGTACCCGCGCTCGTTCTGCGCGTAGAGCGCCAGCCAGTCGAGCGGGGCCGGCACGCCTTCGGGTACGTCCGGCCGGCATACGCCCAGCATGGCGCCGACCACGGGCTGGACACCCCCCTTCTTCGCGGCCTCGGAAAAGGCCATGGCCGCGTAGAGGCCGTTGCGGTCCGTCAGCGCCGCGGCGGGGAAGCCGAGCGATTTCGCGTGCTTGGCGATGTCTTTGGGCTCGATCGCCCCATCCAGCATCGTGTAGGACGAGAAGACGCGAAGCGGCACGAACCCGGAATGCATCCGACGTGATGTATGCGCACCGGCTCGATTCTGCCAGCCGCGGCGATCACCAGCCTGTGAACAACTCACGCCCGCGGCTCGCCCGGAACAACTGCGCCTCGGCACCGTATTGCGTGAGAGCCTGTACGGAGACGCCCTGGTGACCGATAGCCGCACGTCCGACATCGCCCTTGGCGTCGGTCAGGGCTGGGGATGGATCCTGGCCTACGGGGTCCTTTCGGCGATCCTCGGAGTGCTGGCGTTCCTTGCGCCGTTTTCCGCCACGCTGGCGGCCACGATCGGTGCGGGCGCCATGCTGATCGTGGTGGGCGCCTTCTCGCTCGGCGCAGGGCTGTTCGGGCGCGGGCACGAGGGGCGGCTCTACGCGGTCCTGCTGGACCTGCTGTCGCTGGCGGTGGGTGTCTTTACCGCCTTTCGTCCGCTCACGGGCGCGATCTCGCTTACCCTGCTGATCGCCGCCTGGCTCGGGGCGCGCGGCGTGATGGAGCTGGTACTTGGCCTTCGCTATCGCTCGCGCCGCGGCTGGATGCTGGCGCTGGGGGCGCTCAACTTGGCGCTCGCCGTCCTGATCGTGGTGACGGTGCCCTTCTCGGCGTTGGCGCTGCCCGGCTATGTGCTGGGTCTCAGCCTGCTCTTCGGCGGTGTCGCGGCCATCGGGGCCGCGCTGCATCACAAGAGCGGCGCAAGCGCCTTCACACTTCCGGCATAAGGGCGGGTCAGAGCAGGGCTTCCACGTCCGCCGCCAGATCCTCGGGCTTGGTCGTGGGGGCGTAGCGACGGACGGTGCCACCCTCGCGATCGACCAGGAACTTGGTGAAATTCCACTTGATGCCCTTTGATCCCATCAAGCCCGGCGCGTCCGCCTTGAGCCGTTCGAACAAGGGCTCCGCGTCCGGCCCGTTCACGTCCACCTTGGCGAAGACGGGAAAGGTCACGTCGTAGCTGGTGCGACAGAAGGTCGCGATCTCCTCCGCGTCGCCGGGCTCCTGCGCCCCGAACTGGTTGCAAGGAAAGGCCAGCACCTCGAAGCCGCGATCGCCGTAGCGCCGCCGCAGCGCCTCCAGCCCCTCATATTGCGGCGTGAAGCCGCACTTCGACGCCGTGTTGACGACCAGCAGCACCTTGCCCGCCTGATCGGCCAGGCTCGCCTCCGCGCCGTTCGCGGCGCGCACGGTGAAGTCGGTGATCCTCTTCATGTCAGCACTCCCTCGTGCAGGCGGACCACGCGATCCATCCGCGCGGCCAGCCGCTCGTTGTGCGTCGCGACCAGTGCCGCCGACCCTTCCTCGCGCACCAGGCGCAGGAACTCGGCCAGCACCACGTCGGCCGTGTGCTCGTCTAGATTGCCTGTCGGCTCGTCCGCCAGCACCAGCGACGGCCGGTTCGCCAGCGCGCGCGCCACCGCAACACGCTGCTGCTCGCCACCCGACAGCTGGCTGGGCCGGTGCGTCAAGCGGTGCCCCAGGCCGAGCGCCGTCAGCAGCACCTCCGCGCGCGCGGCCGCATCGACGCGGGGCGTGCCCTTAACGAGCTGGGGCAGGACCACGTTCTCCGCCGCGTTGAAGTCGGGCAGCAGGTGATGGAACTGGTAGACGAAGCCCAGCCGGTCGCGCCGCACCAGCGTGCGGTCGGCCGCGGACAGGCGCGCCACCTCCTGCCCCGCGATGCGGATCGATCCTTCGAACCCGCCCTCCAGCAGGCCCACCGCCTGAAGCAGCGTGGACTTGCCCGAGCCTGAGGGGCCCAGCAGCGCCACGATCTCACCGGGTCCCACCGACAGGTCCACACCGCGAAGGACGTCGATCGTGACGCCGCCCTGCGTGAAGCTGCGCGTGAGGCCCGACGTCGCCAGGACCGCCTCCGCGCCGTCGGATGCGGCCGCGCCGCGCCGGCCGGGCTGTGCCTCACTCATACCGAAGCACCTGCACCGGGTCCGTGCCGGCTGCCTTCCAGGCCGGGTAGAGCGTGGCCAGGAAGCTGAACAGCAGCGCCATGGCGGCGATCCCCAGCACCTCGACCGGATCGGTCTTGGCCGGCAGCTCCGTCAGGTAGCGGATGGATGGATCCCAGAGGTTCTGTCCCGTCACCAGCTGCACGAAGTTCACCACAGCCCGCCGGTAGAAGAGGAACACGAAGCCGAGCAGGAGTCCGGCCACCGTGCCCAGCGCCCCAATGGTGGTCCCCACCGTCACGAACACCCGTATCAGCCCGGCGCGCGTCGCGCCCATGGTGCGCAGGATGGCAATGTCGCGCGTCTTGGCGCGAACCAGCATGATAAGCGAGCTAAGGATGTTGAACACCGCGACCAGGATGATGATCGACAGCACGGTGAACATCGCGACGCGCTCCACCGCCAGCGCCTCGAACAGCTGGGCGTTCATGCTGCGCCAGTCGGAGATCACGGCCCGCCCGCCGAGCCGGGGCCCCAGCGGACGCAGGATGTCGCCGACACGGTCCGGGTCGCTGGTCTGAACCTCGATCATGCCCACCGCGTCGCCCATCAGCAGCAGCGTCTGCGCGTCTTCCATGGGCATGACCACATAGGCCTTGTCATAGTCGTAGACGCCGACCTCGAATACGGCGCCGACGCGGTAGCTGACGATGCGCGGCACGGTGCCGAACGGCGTGGACTGACCCTGCGGGCTGAACAGCGACACGTCCGACCCGACGGTGGCGCCGAGCGCCTCCGCCAGCCGGCTGCCGATCGCTATCTGCCCGCTGCCGGCCGTGATGCCGTTCAGGTCGCCCCCCACCACGCCGTTCCGTATCGACGCATTGGCGCGGATGTCCGCCACCCGCATTCCACGCAGCAGCACCGCCTCCGCCCGGCCGTTATAGGTCGCCGCCAGCGGCTGCTCGATCAGCGGCAGCGCCCCCGTGACGCCGGGCGTGGCGCGCGCCTGGCGCACCACGTCCTGCCAGTCGGGCAGGCGACCGTTCAGCCCCTGCACCACCGCATGGCCGTTCAGCCCGGTGATCTTGTCGAACAGCTCGGCCCGGAAGCCGTTCATCACGCTCATCACGATCACCAGCGCCGCCACGCCCAACATCACGGCAACCAGGCTGATAGAGGCGACCAGGAAGATGAACCCCTCCCCCCGGCCCGGCAAGAGGTAGCGCCGGGCGATCATGCGCTCGTAGGAGGAAAGGATCATGCCCGCCCGGCTCTACGGGGCCGTTCCCCGACTGGCAACCGAAGCGTCTGTGGCGTCCGCGCAACACGCGCCCTTCAATCGTTGCACGACTGCCATTCCGTCCGTGACACCAGGCCCTGCCTCGCATAGCCATTCCCTCGCTGAGACACAGGCAATGGCCGTGGTTCGGGGAAGAAGAGCCTGACGCAGCGCCCGGGAGGCGCAGCGAGGGTTCGATCAAGATGGGGGCTGACGAGTGATCGTCACGCAGGCGCCCGGGCCGGGAACGGTCCGGGCGTTCTGCATTCAGCCGCCTGCGTTCAGCCGCTTGTCGACCGACGAAGCACGTCCCGGCGGAGGCCGCGCATAACGCGTGCCCCCCCCCCTGACTTGCCCTTCAAAAAGTGCGGCTCTCGAGAGGCGCGTCAGGAAAGTCAGAAGGCGCGCGACACCGTCAGGCCATAGGTGCGCGGGTCGCCCGGCTGGCCGACCACCAGTCCCGTGCTGCCGGATTGCGTGGCGAGCACCTCGTAATAGTTCCGGTCGAATGCATTCCGCAGCCACCCGAAGACGTTCCAGCTCCCCTCCGCCTTGAACCCCAGGCGGAAGTTGCTGAGCGCATAGCCGGCCACGTTCGTGGAGATGGAGGGCGACGGGTTGGACGAGAAACTGGAACGGTAGTTGCCGTCATAGCCCAGGTAGTATTGGCCTTCGAGCCCGCCGATCCGTCCAGGCAGGTCGTATTCCGCGCCGTAGGAGAAGGACCATTTCGACACGCCCGGCAATCGCTGGCCCGATATGTCGCAGAAGGCCGGACTGATGCCGCCCGGCGTGCCGGCCGGGCTGGTCGGGCCGGTGGGAACGCCGTTGGTCACCGCCTGCGCCGTTCCGCCCGAAAGCTCCGGCGGACACGGCGCGTTGCGGAAATTAACGTAGTCTGCATCGGTAAAGGCGCCGTTGGCGTAGATGTTGAGGCGCGCGGTCGGGCGAAAGGCCGTGTCCAGTTCCACGCCCCGCGTCCGCACGCGGCCGGCATTGGCAAGATAGCCGCGCAGCACGCCCACCTGGAGGTTGTTCACCGTCGCCTGATAGTCGCTTATTTCCGTCCAGAAGGCCGCGAGATTGGCGGTCACGCGCCGGTCGGCTGTCTGGGTCTTTAGGCCGAGTTCGAAATGGTTGACCTTTTCCGGTTCCACCGTGGCGGTGGAAAGGATCGGCAGGTTGGTGATCGGGTCCAGCGGCAGGCCGGACAGGTTGATCCCCCCCGACTTGTAGCTGCGCGCGTAGGTGGCGTAGTAATGCACCAGTTCCGAGAAGTCGTACGCCACCGTCACGTCGCCCGACAGGTTCCAGTTGTCGAACTTCGGCTGGTAGCTTTGCGGCGCCAGCACGCCGCGCTGGTCGGTCGTAAGGTTCGTGCTGCCGGCCCCGTTCGTGACCAGCGCGACGTAATCACCCTTCTTTCTGTCATAGTTGAGCCGCAGGCCGGGCGAGATGCTTAGCCGGTCGGACGCGTGCCACGTCGCCTTGCCGAAAAGCGCCGCGCTGGTGTTCGAGAAGTCGATCGTGTTGCGCGAGGTGAGCCCGTTCAGCGTGGCCGGATTTCGCCCGCCGGCACTGGTCGGATTGAGCAGGAACGCGCTGGCTGCGGTCCCCTGCACCTGGAGCCCCTGCGTGTCGATCGTCTGGTGAAAGAGGAAGGCGCCGAGCGTGTAGTCGATCGTGCGGTCGCCCGCCGAGGCAAAGCGCAGTTCCTGCGTGAACTGCTGCTGCTGGGACGGGTTGGCCGACACGCTGGTGATCGGCAGGCCGATGAAGTCGCGGTCATTGGACGGCGTCCAGTGCCAGAAGCGAAAGGCGGTCACCGAGGTCAGCGTCCCGCCGCCCAGGTCCAGGTTGCCGAGCAGCGACGTTCCGCCGAGCTCCTGACGGGCGCGAAGCGGCGTATCCACGTCGGTCAGCCGATCAAACGCGTCGGTGGAGGGAACGGCATAGCCCTGCGCGGCGGCAAGGGCTGCATATTGCCGGGTCAGCGGCCGCTGGGTCGGTCCGGTCCGTACATAATATTGGACGCAGCAGCGCGGGTCCTGGTGGCTGTAGTCGGCGTAGAGCGACAGGTCCAAGGCGTCGGACGCCTTGAACAGCATCTGGCCGCGGACGCCGAAATTGTCCTGGCTGTTCTGCCACTCGCGCTGGCGCACGTTGTAGATGGTGCCGCGGCGCGTGGTGACCGAACTGGACAGCCTGAGTGCCACGCGATCGTCCACCAGCGGCCCCGATACCGACACCTTGCCCTGGAAGAAGTCCAGGTTGCCGCCCGTCAGCTCGACGCGCGCTTCGGGCGAGAAGCTCGGCGCGCGCGAATAGACGTTGATCGCGCCCGCCGTGGTGTTCTTGCCGTACAATGTTCCTTGCGGTCCGCGCAGTACCTCGATCCGGTCGGTGTCGGTGAAGTCGAACGTCGCGGACGCGATGCGACTGTAGTAGACCTGGTCGACATAGATGCCGACACCCTGCTCGATGCCGTCGTTGGTGAGCCCGAACGGCGCGCCCAGCCCCCGGATGTTGGCGGCCGAGTTGCGGGGATTGGTGGAATAGAATTGCAGCGTCGGCTGGAGTTGCTGCAACCGGTTGACGTTGTACGCCCCCGTCTCCGCCAGCGCCTGGCCGCCGACGACGGAGATGGCGATGGGCACCCGCTGGACACTCTCCGATCGGCGGCGGGCGGTCACCACGATGTCGCCGCCGCCCTGCTGCGCCGTTCCCAAGCGCCCGCGCGGGTCACCCTCCTGCGGCGGGGCGGCAGGAGCGCCGACGGACTCCTCGGCCGGCGCCGACTGGCCGGCGGCGATCTGCGCGGCGAACAGCAGAGCAAGTGTCGCGGTCATGGGCAGGTTTCCCCTCTCGGCCCCCTCTCGGCCTCGCCGCCTGTTTGCCGGTCGCACCCATATTCCACCAGCCAAGTAGAAGTTTGCCGGGCCGAAGCTGCGCTGCGGTCTTGACGGTCAGTGCCGCCGCCCCATCTTGGTCATGCACGGTGCCGAAACGGGCCGTGCGCTGGTCATCGCGAAGTACCGGATGACTGCATTACATCATCTCGCTCACAAGAGGATTTGGCATGCGACTTGACCTTACCCCCTATCGTCGTTCCGCGATCGGTTTCGACCGCCTCTTCGACCTGCTCGAGGCCAGCGCCCGCGGCGCGCAGGCGGACAACTACCCGCCCTTCAACCTAGAACGCGTCGCTGACGACCGCTATCGCATCACGCTTGCGGTGGCAGGCTTCTCCCGCGACGAGATCGAGATCACGGCGCAGCAGAACCTGCTGCTTGTCACGGGCCGGAAGGACGACGCTGCCAAGGGCAATTTCCTGCACGTCGGCATCGCCAACCGCAGCTTCGAGCGCCGTTTCGAACTCGCCGACTTCGTCCGGGTGGACGATGCGCGGCTGAATGACGGCTTGCTGGTGGTGGAGCTTGTCCGCGAGGTGCCCGAGGCGATGAAGCCCAAGACCATCGCCATCAAGACGGGCGCGCCGCTTGCCGCTGTGGAGGCGCCCGCCGCCGACGAGCAGAAGGCCGCCTGACGCTTCGGCGCCTCTTAACTCTCTTTGGGGCGCTGATAGGGGTGCCCGGATCGCGAGATCCGGGCACCTTTCATTTCTCTAGACCAGGCGGCTCTGCTTGACCGCTGCCTCGATGAAGCTGCGGAACAGCGGGTGCGGGTCGAACGGCTTGGACTTCAACTCGGGGTGGAACTGGACACCCACGAACCAGGGATGGTCCGGCCGCTCCACGATCTCGGGCAGCGTGCCGTCCGGCGACATGCCGCTGAACACCAGCCCGCCCTTCTCCAACGCCTCGCGATAGCCCGTGTTGACCTCGTAGCGGTGGCGATGCCGCTCGCTTATATCGGTTGCGCCGTAGATGCTGGCGACCACCGAATTGCCGTCGAGCTTCGCGTCATAGGCGCCCAGCCGCATGGTGCCGCCCAGATCGCCTTCCGACTCGCGCTTCTCCAACCCCTCACGACCCATCCACTCCGTGATGAGGCCGACCACCGGCTCCTGGGTCGGACCGAACTCGGTGGAGCTGGCGTCGGCGATACCCGCCAGGTCGCGCGCGCCCTCCACGCACGCCATCTGCATACCGAAGCAGATGCCGAAATAGGGCACCCGCCGCTCCCGCGCGAAGCGAACGGAGGCGATCTTGCCCTGTGCGCCGCGCTCTCCGAACGCGCCCGGAACCAGGATCGCGTGACACGGCTCCAGATGGGCGGCGACCTCCGACTGGTCACCTTCGAACAGCTCCGCGTCGATCCAGCGGATGTTCACCTTGACCCGGTTGGCCATGCCGCCATGGACCAGCGCCTCGTTAAGCGACTTGTAGGCGTCCTGGAGCCCGACATACTTGCCGACCACGCCCACCGTCACTTCGCCCTCGGGGTTGGTGATGCGGTCGGTGATGTCGTGCCAGCGCGTCAGGTCGGGCTTGTCCTCCGCCGACAGGCCAAAGGCGCGGAGCACCTCCGTATCCAGCCCCTCCGCATGGTACTGGAGAGGCACGGCATAGATGGATTTGGCGTCCAGTGCAGGGATGACCGCACTGTCGGGCACGTTGCAGAACTGCGCGATCTTGGCGCGTTCCGACGCCGGCAGCGGATGCTCGCACCGGCAGACCAGAACGTCGGGCTGTACGCCCAGCGCCGCCAGTTCGCGTACGGAGTGCTGGGTCGGCTTGGTCTTGAGCTCACCGGCAGCGGCGATGAACGGGACCAGCGTCACGTGGATGCTGATGGCGTTGGCGCGCCCTTCCTCGTTCCTGAGCTGGCGGATGGCCTCCATGAAGGGCAGCGACTCGATGTCGCCCACGGTGCCGCCGATCTCGCACAGCACGAAGTCCAGGTCGTCCGTCTCGGCACGCGCGAACGCCTTGATGGCATCGGTGACGTGCGGGATCACCTGAACGGTGGCGCCCAGATAGTCGCCGCGCCGCTCGCGCTGGATGATCGTCTGATAGATGCGGCCGGAGGTGACGTTGTCCGACTGGCGCGAGGGTACACCCGTGAACCGCTCATAATGGCCGAGGTCCAGGTCCGTCTCCGCCCCGTCGTCGGTGACGTACACCTCGCCGTGCTGATACGGGCTCATCGTGCCCGGATCGACGTTGAGGTAGGGATCGAACTTGCGGATGCGGACGCGATAGCCGCGCGCCTGAAGGAGCGCCGCCAGGGAAGCGGCCATGAGGCCTTTACCCAGCGACGAGACCACGCCGCCGGTGATGAAGATGTACCGCGCCATGGGGCTGACCGCCTAGCTTCGGAAGGACAAGGAAAACAAGCGCCCGCGAGCCGGCGGGCGCTGAAGCGTGACGATTGCCGGGATCAGCGGGCCAAAGGGACCGAGCCGTTGTCCAATCCGTCCCGGCCGGCCGGCGCCGCGGCGTTGCGCGCCGCCTCCTGCGCTGCGGACGAGAACGGCGCGGCATCGTCGCCGCGGGCCGGCGACGGCGTCGTGGCGGGAACGGCGCCGCCGGCCGGACGCGCCAGCGACGTGTCGATGGAAGCGGGGCGGTGATTCGCCGCAAGCACCGCCAGCACGATCGAAAGGCCCACGAACACCGCTGCCAAGGTGGCGGTGGCCCGCGTCAGGAAGTCGGCCGCCCCGCGCGCGGACATCAGGCCGGACGGGCTGCCGCCCATCCCCAGGCCGCCGCCCTCGGACCGCTGCATCAGGATCACGGTGACGAGCGCCGCCGCTACGATGGCGTGCACGACAAGAAGAAACGCGAACATGGGCGTGCGGTTATCCGACCGGTGGAGGTGCGAGGCACATAAGCGAACGCCCTCGCACGATCAACCGCGTGTCCGGCCGACCCTCTCGGGCAGCCTTCGGGGCGGGATGAACCGCCAACGGAAATTAGCCGGAAACCACGGCGGAACCGAGCGTTATGCCACCGTACCGATGCTCGGTCCCGACCGGGTCTGGAATGGGAAAACCGTCGTGGCCACTGCCGCCCCAACCACATTGTTCAGCTGGAAGTCGACCCTGGTCGATTATGTCCGCTCGGGCGAACCGGACCTGACCAACCGCCAGATGGCGCTGTTGCTTGTCGTCTACCTCAATCCCGGACCACACACGGTGCGCGGCCTGGCGCGCGTGCTGAACGTGTCGAAGCCTGTGGTGACGCGCGCCTTGAACAGGTTGGGCGCGCTCGGCTATCTGCGTCGGCAACGCGACGACAGCGACAAGCGCAACATCTTTGTCGCCAAGACCGCCGAAGGGGCAGATTTCCTTGAAGAGTTCGGGCATTTCATCGGCGACGGCGAATCCGGATCCCAGCCGCCCGCAGCCCGGCCCAACGGCTCCCCCGCACGGCCCCAGCCGCATGGCGTCTCCGACGCGTGAACAATTCGCGTTGACGGGGCCGTCCAGGCCGCTTGATCCGCGCATCCATGCTGTCCGGCAAGACCTAGCCGACATACGCCTGGCGTCGATCGTATTCGCGCCGCATTACGCCGCTTCCGTCGCCGTGCTTCTGACGCGGACCGTTGCGCTCCGAGCCGCACCGGAGGCGGAGGCGGAGGAGATGGCAATCCTGCCGGCCGGAACCCGGTTCGAGGTGCTGGAGCGATCCGGCGGACGCGCCTGGGGCGTGGCATCCGATCCGGGCCTTGTGGGCTATCTGGACGAGGAGGCGTTGGGCAGCCTCGTCGCCTCCTGAGCTGAAGGTCACATGACCAAGACCATCTTCATCGACGGTGCCGCAGGCACCACCGGACTCGAGATTGGGGAGCGCCTTGTCGGACGCAACGACTTGGCGCTGGTGGTGCTGGACGAGGCGCGCCGCAAGGATGCGGCCGCACGCGCCGAGGCGCTGAACGACGCGGACGTCGTGATCCTGTGCCTGCCCGACGAGGCCGCGCGCGAAGCCGTGGCGCTGATCCGCAACGATCGGACGCGGGTGATCGACGCCTCCAGCGCGCACCGCGCCGCGACCGGATGGACCTACGGCTTTCCGGAACTGGAAGCCGACGGCGCCGGACGCGTCGCGGGCGCCGCGCGGGTCAGCAATCCCGGCTGCTATCCCACGGGCTTCCTGGCGCTTGTTCGGCCGCTGGTCCGCGCAGGGCTCGTGCCGGCCGACTGGGCGGCCACCTGCCACGCCACATCCGGCTATTCGGGCGGGGGCAAGTCGATGATCGCCGAGTTCGAGGGCGGCGGTGCCACGGCGTTCCGTGGCTATGCTTACGGCCTGGCGCACAAGCATCTGGCCGAGATGCAGTCCCATTCCGGATTGGATCGTGCGCCCATCTTCTCCCCAGCGGTAGCCAACACCTATCGCGGCATGGTGGTCGAAGTGCCGCTCTGGCTGGACGCGCTGCCGGCCCGCCCGTCGCTCGGTGCGATCGCGGCCGTACTGGGCGAAGCTTATCAGGGCTGTTCGCTGGTTTCCGTCGCCCCCGCGGCCGATCTGATTGGGATCGAGGAGAATGCGGGAACCGATCGCCTCACCCTGCGCGTTTGCGGCAACGACACGACCGGCCAAGCGCGGCTTGTCGCGACGCTCGACAATCTGGGCAAGGGTGCCGGCGGCGCCGCGGTCCAGAACCTGAACCTCATGATCGGCGCGGATCCCCTCGCCGGCCTCGTTGCCTAGGAGGCGCCGGTGAAGCGCGAACCCGTCGCCAAGCTGCTCTTGTTCGGTGCCACCGGCGATCTCTCACGCCGGATGTTGCTGCCGTCGCTCTACGGCCTGCACGCGGACGGATTGCTGCCGGACAGCCTGACGATCATCGGCTCGGCACGGAGCGACCACGACGACACCAAGTTCCGTGACCTGGCCCGCGAAGCGCTGGCCACGTTCCTGCCGGACGACCGCAAGGACGACGGCAAGATCGACTCCTTCCTGGAACGGCTGGTCTACCAGCCGATCGACCTGTCCGACGAGAAGAGCTTTCCCGCGCTCGCGGAAAAGGTCGGCGACGTGTCGGGCGGGCTCGCCATCTATCTGTCCACGGCCCCGTCCCTGTTCGAACCCGCGATCGACGGGCTGGCGGCCGTCGGGTTGGCGGGTCCAACCGTTCGCGTCGGCCTGGAAAAGCCGCTCGGCTACGACCTGGCGTCCAGCCGCGAGATCAACGACGCGGTCGCCAAGGCCTTTCCGGAAGAGCGGACGTTCCGGATCGACCATTATCTGGGCAAGGAGACGGTTCAGAACATCCTGGCGCTGCGGTTCGGCAATTCCTTCTTCGAGCCCGTCTGGAACGCGCAGGGGATCGACAACGTCCAGATCACCATTGCCGAAACGGTGGGGCTGGAGGACCGCGCGGGCTATTACGAGAGCGCGGGCGCGCTTCGCGACATGGTGACCAACCACATCCTTCAGCTGCTCGCGCTGATCGCGATGGAACCACCCGCTCGCTTCGACAAGGACGACGTGCGCGACGAGAAGGCCAAGGTCTTCCGGTCGCTTCGCCTGATCCAACCCGAACAGGTTCCTCAGACCACCGTCACCGGCCAGTATCTGGGTGGCGCGGTCGGCGGCAAGATCGTCAAGGGCTATGACGACGAGCTCGGCTACGACTCCGACGTAGAGACGTTCGTCGCGATCAAGGCGCACATCGACAACTGGCGATGGCAGGGCGTCCCTTTCTACCTGCGCACGGGCAAGCGCATGGCCAAGCGCCAGAGCGAGATCGCCATCCAGTTCAAGCCCGTGCCGCATTCCATGTTCACGGGCCGCGGCGGGCTGCTCCAGCCGAACACTCTGGTCATCCGCCTCCAGCCCGAGGAATATATCGAGCTGCTGGTCATGGCCAAGGAGCCGGGTCTGGACCGCGAGGGCGTGAGGCTGCGCGAGGTGCCGCTCAAGCTGAGCCTGGACGCCGAGTTTGCGGGCACCCGCCGCCGGATCGCCTATGAACGGCTGCTGCTCGACTTGATCGAGGGCGACCAGACGCTGTTCGTTCGCCGCGACGAGGTAGAGGCCCAGTGGCGATGGACGGACGCCATTCGCGCCGGCTGGGACGCCAATGGCACCAAGCCCAAGCATTATCCGGCGGGAACCTGGGGGCCGCCGGCCGCCGTCGGGCTGACCGAGCGCGACGGCGTGACGTGGCAGGATGACTGACGATCCCGCGTGACCGGCGGGCGAGACGATCGATTGGAACGAGCATGACGACCGAAGTTGAATGGTGGGACTATGAGGACGCGGACGAACTGGCCGACGCGATAGCCGGCGATGTCCAGTTCATCATCGAGAGCGCGCTGGACGCACGCGGCGCCGCGGTGATCGCACTGGCGGGCGGCAAAACGCCGCTGCCGGCCTATCAGAAGCTGGCCCAGGCCAAGCTGGACTGGAAGCGGGTGACGATCATCCCGACCGACGAGCGCATCGTGCCGCTGGGCGATGCCTTGTCCAACGTGACGGCGCTCGGCCGCACCTTCCTGCCAAAGGGCGCGCGCGTCGTTCCCGTGGTTCCCCAGGCGACCGCGGACTACAAGGCGGCGGGCCGTTCCATGGACGCGCTTTGCCAGGACCTGCACTGGCCGCTGGACCTGTGCCTGCTGGGCGTCGGATCGGACGGTCACACCGCCTCCATCTTCCCGGGTCCCGACTTCGACGAGGCGCTGGCCGGTCCGCGCGAGCGCCGCGCGCTGGGCGTCATGCCCGATCCCATGCCCAGCGAGGCGCCAGTGGCACGCGTCACGCTGAGCCGCGAGGGCATTGTCACAGCGCGCGCGCTGATGATCGCGGTGACCGGCCAGGCGAAGCGCGACGTGATCGAGAAGGCGGTGGCGCAGGGCCCCTCCTCCACCGTTCCGATCGGGCGCGTGCTGGCGGATGCCGAGCTGCCCGTCGACATCCACTGGGCTCCCTGAGCCGGGGACCGCCCTGGTGAGCGAACTCGTTGCGGTCGATATCGGCGGAACGCACGCGCGTTTCGCAGTGGCGGAAGTCGCCGACGGTCACGTCGTTTCTCTTGGGAAACCCGAGACGCTCAAGGTCGCCGAACATGCCAGTCTCCAGACAGCGTGGCAGTCCTATGCCGCCCGGCTTGGCCGTCCGCTTCCGCCGGCGGCCGCCTTTTCCATAGCCTCGCCGGTCGGCGGCGAGGTGATCCGGCTGACCAACAATCCCTGGGTCATCCGACCCGCACTGATACCGGAACGTCTGGGCGCGGAGCGCTACGTGGTCGTCAACGACTTCGCCGCCGTCGGCCATGCCGTGGCCCAGCTTCCAGCCGATGCTTTCGACCACCTCTGTGGTCCGGAAGTCCCGTTGCCGTCCGAGGGCATCCTGACCGTCTGCGGTCCCGGTACCGGCCTGGGCGTGGCGCAGCTTCTGCGCGATCGCCACGGCTATCGGGTGCTGCCGACCGAAGGGGGCCATATCGACTATGCCCCGCTCGACGCCATCGAGGACGCCCTGGTCCTCCGCCTCCGCGACAGCTTCACCCGCGTATCCGCCGAACGCGTGTGCGCTGGGCCGGGCATTGTGGCGATCTACCAGACGCTGGCCGCGCTGGAGGGGCGCACCGTTCCGGCGCACGACGACAAGTTCCTGTGGAAGGAAGCCCTGGAAGGGAACGACGCGCTGGCGCTCGCCGCACTGGACCGCTTCTGCCTCGCCTTGGGCGCGGTCGCCGGCGACCTGGCATTGGCGCAGGGCGCGGCGGGCGTGGTGATCGCCGGCGGCCTCGGCTACCGCATCCGCGAGCGGCTGGTACAGTCGGGCTTCGAGGGACGCTTCGTCGCCAAGGGGCGCTTCCAGGGTCTGATGTCGGCGCTGCCGGTCAAGCTGATGACCCATCCCGAGCCCGGCCTCTACGGTGCCGCCGCCGCCTTCGCGCAGGCCTATCCCGAGAACTGACCGGAGGTCCTACATCTCGCCTCGCTGGCGGCGGATGGCGTACCAGCGCCTCACGTTCGCATTGTGCTGCGCCAGCGTGTCCGCGAATACGTGCCCGCCGGTTCCATCCGCCACGAAGTAGAGCGCGTTCGACCGCGCAGGGTCCAGCACCGCGTCGATCGACGCACGGCCCGGATTGGCGATGGGACCCACCGGCAGGCCGGCGCTGGCATAGGTGTTATACCCGTTCTTCGCCCGCAGTTCCGACTGCAGGATGCGGCGGCCCAATGGCCGGCCCTTTGTGATGGGATAGATGACGGTCGGATCCGCCTGCAACGGCATCCCCACACGCAGGCGATTGGCATAGACGGACGCCACCATCCGCCGCTCGGAAGGCTTGCCCGTCTCCTTCTCCACGATGGAGGCGAGCACGACCGCCTCCTGAGGCGTCTTGACGGCGATGTTCGGCTTCCGCCGCTTCCACGCCGACGCCAGATAGTCGCGCATCGCCGTCTGCATCCGCGCCAGCACAGCCGCACGCGTGTCGCCCCGCTGAAAGGCGTAGCTGTCGGGCAGCACAGATCCCTCTGCCGGCGTTGAGACTGACCCGGTCAGCCCGTCCGCCTTCTCGATCGCCTCTTGCACCAGCACGGACGGCAATCCCTCCGGCACGGCGACCAGCCGCTGGAGCGTGCGCCCCTGCTGAAGCAGGGTCAGAATCTCAGACGGCGATGCGCCTGCGGGCACGCGATACTCGCCCGCCTTGACCGGCGCGCCCGAGCCGAACACGCGCGCTAGCAGGCGGAACCGGCGGGCGGACGGGATTGCACCCGCCCGCTCCAGCTGCGCCGCGGTGGACCCCAGGGACGCGCCCTCGGGCACCAGCACCGCGATCGGACGTGACAGCGCGCCCGATCCGCTCCAGTCGCGCACCACCCAGATCAGCACGCCCGCCGCGACCAGCGCCGCGATCGCACCCACAAAGCCGAGCCGCCTCACGGTGCCTGCCTCAGACGGCGCGCATCACCAGCGACGCGTTGGTGCCGCCGAAGCCGAAGCTGTTGTTCAGCACGGCACGCACCTTTCGCTGCTTGGCGGTGTGCGGCACCAGGTCGACGCCGGCACAATTGTCGGACGGATTGTCTAGGTTCAGCGTGGGCGGCACCACGCCGTCGCGCATCGCCAGCATGCAGAAGATTGCCTCTACGGCGCCCGCACCGCCCAGCAGGTGGCCGATGGCCGACTTGGTGGAGCTCATGGACAGGCCGCCGATCGCGTCGCCGAACAGCTTGCGGACCGCGCCCAGCTCCAGTTCGTCGCCGAGCGGCGTGGAGGTGCCGTGCGCGTTGACATAGTCGATGTCCTCCAGCGCAAGGCCCGACTTGCGCATCGCCATCTGCATCGCCCGGAACGCGCCCGATCCTTCGGGGTGCGGCGCGGTGACGTGGTAGGCGTCGCCCGACAGGCCGTAGCCGATCACCTCGGCATAGATGGTGGCGCCACGGGCCTTTGCGCGCTCATATTCCTCCAGCACGACCACGCCCGCGCCCTCGCCCATGACGAAGCCGTCGCGGTCCTTGTCGTACGGGCGGCTGCCCTTGGTCGGATCGTCGCGAAAGCCGGTGGACAGCGCACGCGCCTGACCGAAGCCCGCGATGCCGATGGGGCAGATCGCGCCTTCCGCGCCGCCCGCCAGCATAACGTCCGCATCATCCATCGCGATCATCCGCGCGGCGTCGCCGATGGCATGGGCACCGGTCGAACAGGCGGTCACCACCGCGTGGTTCGGTCCCATCAGGCCGTACTTGATCGACACCTGGCCGGAGATCAGGTTGATGAGCCGGCCGTGCACGAAGTGCGGGCTGACGCGCTTCGGCCCCTTTGCAGCGAGGATCAGCGACTCGCTTTCGATGCCCGGCAGGCCGCCAATGCCCGCGCCGATCGAGCAGCCGGCGCGGAACCGCTCCTCCTCGCTCATGTCGGTCAGTCCGGCATCCTCCAGCGCCTGGCCGGCGGCGTCGATGCCGAAGACGATGAACGGGTCCACCTGGCGCTGGACCTTGTGGTCGACGCGGCGGTTGGGGTCGAAGCCATATTCGTGGTCCGCGGGTTTGACCTCGCAGGCATAGTTGGTGTGGAAATCCGTGGCGTCGAAGCGCCTGATGGTGCCCGCGCCGGACTTGCCGGCGGTGATGTTCTTCCAGGCCGTCTCGACGTCAGCGCCCAGCGGCGTGACGAGGCCCAGTCCGGTGACAACGACGCGACGCATAGCTGCTGATCCTTGACCCTCTCGAAAAAGCGAAACGGCCCCCCGCCCCCTGGTTTCCCCGGGCGGGGGGCCGTTTGGTGCCCGCCCCCTAATCGATCTCAGAAGGCGGAAGCGATGCTTACGCCTTGTGCTCGTCGATATAGCTGATCGCGTCCTTCACGGTCGTGATCTTCTCGGCCGCGTCGTCCGGGATCTCGACGCCGAACTCCTCCTCGAACGCCATCACCAGCTCGACGATATCCAGGCTGTCCGCGCCCAGATCGTCGATGAAGCTGGCATCCTCGGTCACCTTGTCCGCCTCGACGCCCAGGTGCTCGACGACGATCTTCTTCACGCGGTCGGCGGTCTCGCTCATGTGCAACGTCCCTCTTCGTACTGGGTAATCAGGTGGTTCCTGAACGCACGTAGAACGGGGGTCGGCCCGTGGCAAGCGCGTCACGACGCCGTAACGGCCGGCACGCCTACGCCAGCGCGGCCGGCCCCCTGCCGGTTAAACCATCGCCATGCCGCCGTTGACGTGGATGGTCTGCCCCGTGACGTAGCCCGCCTCCCGGCTAGCGAGATAGGTCACCGCCGCGCCCACATCCTCGCCCTCGCCCAGCGTGCCCGCCGGAATACGGCCGACAAGCGCCTGCTTCTGCACGTCCGGCAGCACGTCGGTCATGGCGGACCGGATAAAGCCCGGCGCCACGCAGTTCACCGTGATGCCCCGGCTGGCGAGCTCCTGCGCCATCGCCTTGGACATGGCGGTCAGCCCACCCTTGGACGCGGCGTAGTTTGCCTGGCCGGGATTGCCCGTCTGCCCCACCACCGAGGTGATGGAGACGACGCGGCCGAAGCGCTGCTTCATCATCGGGCGGGCGGCCGCCCGAATCAGGCGAAACGCGGCCTCCAGGTTGACGCGGATCACTTGGTCCCACTCCTCGTCCTTCATGCGCATGGCGAGGTTGTCGCGCGTGACGCCCGCATTGTTGACTAGGATATCCAGCCGTCCGCCAAGAGCCTCGACGGCGCGCGGTACCAGACCGTCCACGGCCGCCCCGTTGGACAGGTCGCAGACCAGCGTCGCATGGTCGCCGCCCAGGGCCGAGCGGAAGCTCTCCAGCTTCGCCTCGTTGGAGCCGGACAGCGCCAGCCGGGCTCCCTGTGCCGCAAGCGCGCGGGCCACGGCGGAGCCGATGCCGCCGGACGCGCCCGTCACCAGCGCCGTCATGCCGGTAAGGTCGAACATGTCTCTTCTCCTCAGAGCGTCTTCGCGAACGCCTCGACATCGTCCATCGACACCAGGCTGGCGGTCGTGGCGTCGGGTGCGATGCGCTTCACCATGGGCGAAAGCACCTTGCCGCCGAACTCGGCGAAATCGTGGACGCCCGCCTCGAACATCGCCGCCACGGACTCGCGCCAGCGGACCACGCCCGTCACCTGCTCGACCAGCAGGCGCCGGATCGTGTCGGGATCGGCAACCGGCGCCGCGGTGACGTTGGCATAAACGGGCACCAGCGGCGCCTGCATCGCGGCCCCAGCCAGCGCCTCGGCCATCTCGTCGGCGGCGGGCTGCATCAGCGGACAATGGAAGGGGGCCGACACGGGCAGCTCGATGGCCCGCTTGGCGCCGTGCTCCTTGGCGATGGCGATGGCGCGCTCGACCGCGGCCTTGGTGCCGGAGATCACGACCTGGGTCGGGTCGTTGTCGTTGGCGACGGTCAGCACCTCGCCTTCGGCCGCGGCTTCCGCCAGCGCTTGCGCCTTGTCGACGTCGGCGCCCAGAACGGCCGCCATTGCCCCCTCGCCCACCGGCACCGCCGCCTGCATCGCGCGACCCCGGCGCTTCAGCAGCCGCGCCGTGGTGGCGAGGTCCAGCGCGCCCGCCGCACAGAGCGCCGAATATTCACCCAAGCTGTGGCCCGCCACGAAGTCCGCCTTGTCCGCCAGCCGGACATTGCCCTCGCGCTCCAGGACACGAAGCGTCGCGACGGCGTTCGCCATGATCGCGGGCTGGGCGTTCTCGGTCAGCGTCAACTCGTCCGCGGGCCCTTCGGCCATCAGGCGGAACAGGTGCTGGCCCAGCGCCTCGTCCACCTCTTGGAACACCTCGCGGGCGGCGGCGCTGGCCTCAGCGAGCGCGCGGCCCATGCCGACCGACTGGCTTCCCTGGCCGGGAAAGATGAACGCGCGCATGGCCTCTCCTGTTGAAACGGCGGTTCGCCTAGGCTCGGCCGCCGCCGCGGGTCAACCGATGCTTGCCTGAACCGGGTCGCGCGAGTAAGGGGCGGCGCTTCGGCGCGCGGCCTCTCCGCGCCCGATGACCTTAGAAGACGACAGCCGGAGGGGCGCCGCGACGGTCGCGGCGTCAGCGATCGGCCAACAGATGGAACCACGCATGGCTCTTTACGAGCACGTGTTCCTTGCGCGCCAGGACCTGGCACAGGCGCAAGTGGACGCGCTGGCGGAAGCCGCCACCAAGATCATCGAGGACAATCAGGGCCGCGTTGTAAAGACGGAAACCTGGGGCCTGCGTTCGATGGCGTACCGCATCGCCAAGAACCGCAAGGCGCATTACGTGATGCTCGAGATCGACGCGCCCGGCGCCGTCGTCGCCGAGCTGGAGCGCCAGACGCAGATCAACGAGGACGTGATCCGCTACATGACCGTCCGCGTCGACGAGCATGAGCAGGGCCCGTCGGTGATGATGCGCAAGCAGGAGCGCGACCGCGAGCGCCGCGGCGAGCGCGAGGGCGGCCGTGACGGTGGCCGCGATGGCAACCGCGGCGAGCGGTCGAATGATCGTCCGCGCCGTGACGAAGGGGAGAACAACTGATGGCCCGCCCCTTTTTCCGCCGCCGCAAGTCCTGCCCGTTCTCGGCCAAGGATGCGCCCCGGATCGACTACAAGGACGTGCGCCTGCTCCAGGGCTTCGTGTCTGAGCGCGGCAAGATCGTGCCGAGCCGCATCACGTCGGTGTCCGCCAAGAAGCAGCGTGAGCTGGCCGTCGCCATCAAGCGGGCGCGCCACCTCGGCCTGCTGCCCTACGTGGTCAAGTAAGGAGTAGAGGCAGATGGACGTCATTCTGCTGGAGCGCGTCGAGAAGCTCGGCGCCATCGGCGACGTGGTGAAGGTGAAGGACGGGTTCGCCCGCAACTACCTGCTGCCGCGCAAGAAGGCGCTTCGCGCCAACGAGGCCAACCGCAAGGTCTTCGAGGCCAACCGGGCCCGCATCGAGTCCGAGAACGCCTCGCGCCGTTCGGACGCGCAGGCCGAGGCTCGCGGGTTCGAGAACGCGTCGGTCACGCTGATCCGCCAGGCATCGAACACCGGCCAGCTCTACGGCTCGGTCGCGGTGCGCGACTTGGTCGATGCGCTGAACGCCGATGGGCACAAGGTCGCCAAGTCGGCGGTCGTTCTGGACCGCCCGATCAAGGCGATCGGCCTCTACGAGGTCAAGGTAGCGCTGCACCCCGAGGTGTCGGTGAACGTCAAGGTCAACGTCGCCCGCTCGCCCGAAGAGGCCGAGATGCAGGCGCAGGGCGTCGACGTCATGGCGCAGATGTTCGAGCGCGACGACGCGGGCTTCACCGAAGCCTATGATCCGAACGCCGAGCCCGGTGCCAGCGCCGAGGCGCCGCGTGGCGAGCAGCCGCGGGAGGACGAGCAGGCCTGAGGCCTGCCTCCTCCGGCCAGATGAAAAGGACCGCCCGGATGCATCCGGGCGGCCCTTTTTCGTTGTTCAACCTGGTCGGGCCGGATGGCTCGACCCCGTGCCGGCGCCTTCTCAGGGGCAGGTTACGCAGGCACCGATCACGGCGGCGAGCGGGATCAGAGCCATGACGACGGGGAAGATCTGCTTCACGACGAACACCTGTCAGTTGCGATGAACCGTTCCTTAAGGGCGACAATGCGCGGGGCAAGGGAAGGTTGCCATCGCATGAACGCACCTGTCGCATCCTGGTCGTATTATTGCGGGACAGCTTCTATTAACCTGCGTTGGGGTGAGATGGCGCAGTGCGTGTCCTCCTACTCACCGCTCTTTCCGCGTCGCTCGCTCCCGGGCCGGCTCTATCTTCCGACCGTTATGCGGCGCGCGTGCTGGAGTCGCTGAACGCGGTCCGCACCCATCCCGGCGCCATGGCAGTCGCACTCCGCCAATATCGTCGCACCTTTCGCGAGCATATCGCTTATGAGGATGAGCCCGGCCATGGCTGGGGCACGTCCGAGGGGACCGCGGCCGTGGACGAGGCCGCGGCGGTCATGGACCGGCAGGCGGCGCTTCAACCGCTCTCCTCCTCGCCCGTACTCGCCCGCGCCGCCCGACTCCATGCCATGGAGCAGGCACGGACCGGTGCGCTCGGCCATGTTTCCGCCGCCAGCGCCGGCCCGGGCGACCGCGTTCGCGCGGCCGGCGGCGACATCTATGTCACGGAGGCGATCGCCTATGGCTTCGCCACGCCGGAACGCGCGGTTCGCCAGCTGCTGGTCGACGACGGCGTTCCGCGCCGGGGACACCGCGTGGTGATGCTCAACCCGCGCCTCCGCTATGCCGGCGTCGGATGTGCCGAACATCCGCGGCTGCGGACGGTCTGCGTCATCGACCTGGCCGAGACGTTTGACGGGTCGCCCTGGGTGCCCGCGCCGGGTCCTTAGCGCCGTTCACCTACGACCGAACAGCTTCTCGATATCGCCGTGCGCCAGCTTCACCCAGGTGGGCCGACCGTGGTTGCACTGCCCCGAATGGGGCGTCGCCTCCATCTCCCGTAGCAACGCGTTCATCTCGGCGACCGAGAGCACTCGCCCGGCGCGGACGGATCCGTGGCACGCCATGGTCGCCGCCACATGATCCAGCCGCTCGCGGAGCGACAGCGCCTGGTCATAGGCGGCCAGTTCGTCCGCCAGGTCGGTGACCAGCCCCCGCGCCTCCGCTGCGCCCAGCAGCGCCGGGGTCGCGCGTACAAGCATCGCACGCGGCCCGAACCGCTCGATCTCCAGCCCGAGCTCGGCCAGCTCGCCCACCCGCTCCTCCAACCGGTCGCAGGCGGGTTCGTCCAGCTCCACCACCTCGGGGATCAGCAGCGCCTGGGCCGCCACGCGTCCGCCCGCCAGCGCGCGCCGCATCCGCTCAAGCACCAGCCGCTCATGGGCGGCGTGCTGGTCCACCAGCACCAGCCCGTCCTCAGCCTCCGCGACCACATAGGTCTTCGCCACCTGCCCGCGGGCGACGCCCAGGGGAAAGGCGGCCGTGGCCGGCGGCGGCGACCAGGCCGGTTCGGCGCGTGCCTGCGGCGGCGGCGCGAAGAAGCGCGCGCGCTGCTCGGCCAGAGGATGGGACGGCAGAAAGCCATCGGCCGGCACACCGTCGGGTAGCGGCGGCTCCGGCCAGCCGACAGGCGCTGCGGCGGAGACGGGCTCCGCACGCCAATGGTCCAGCGCGGGCACGGCGACGCGGTGACCGGCCGCGTCCAGGGCGCGCCGGAGCCCCGACACGATCAGCCCGCGGACCAGCACGGGCTCGCGAAAGCGCACCTCCGTCTTGGCGGGGTGCACGTTCACGTCCACCGCGCTCGCCGGCACGTCCAGGAACAGCGCGGCCACGGCATGGCGATCGCGCGGCATCATCTCCGCATAGGCGCCGCGGATGGCGCCGATCAGCAGCCGGTCGCGCACCGGCCGTCCGTTGACAAAGAGGTACTGGTGGTCCGCCACGCCACGATGAAAGGTCGGCAGGCTCGCGATGCCGCCCAGCTGGTGGCCCTCCCGCTCCAGCTCCACCACCACGGCATTCTCCGCCAGCGCCCTGTCCGTCAGCGCGGCGACGCGACCCGGCCGGTCCTGGCCGCCCGGCACGGTCAGCACGCGCCGCCCGTCATGCTCCACCGAAAAGGCGATCTCGGGACGCGCCATGGCCAGCCGCCTTAGGACGTCCAGGCAGGCGGCGTATTCGGAACGCACGGATCGCAGGAACTTGCGCCGGGCCGGCACGCGCGCGAACAGCTCGTCGACCACGACGCGCGTGCCGGGCGGAAGCGCGGCCGGCCCCTCGCGCTCCAGCACGCCATTGTCCACCACGCGCGCCCAGCCGTCCCGCCCGCGCGGGCGGCTTTCCAGCGTCAGCCGGGCCACGCTGGCGATCGACGGCAGCGCCTCGCCCCGAAAGCCGAGGGTGGATACGCCCTCGATGGCGCCTTCCTCCCCGACCAGGCTCTCGGGCAGCTTGGAGGTGGCGTGCCGTTCCAGCGCCAGCGCCATGTCGGCGGGTCCCATGCCGTGCCCGTCATCGGCCACCTCTATCCGCGTCAGGCCACCTTCGCGCAGGGCCACGGCAATGCTGGTGGCGCCCGCGTCCAGCGCGTTCTCCACCAGCTCCTTCAACGCGCTGGCGGGCCTTTCCACCACTTCACCGGCAGCGATGCGGTTGACCAGCTGCTCGGGCAGTCGCCGTATTGACATGGAGTAACCTTCTAGCCCAATCGGCCGCGTCCCGCGAGGCGTGTCCGTGGATCATCCAGGGGGCCGGTCGCGCCCGGATCGGGGCACTCGCCCAACCACCGGCCTGACCTACGGATACGCGATTCCATGCCCTTCCCCCGCTTGTTCAAGTTCATGTCGCACGACCTGGCGATCGATCTCGGCACCGCCAATACGGTGGTGTATGTGCGCGGCCGCGGAATCGTGCTGAACGAGCCGTCTGTGGTGGCCGTGGAAACGCTGAACGGCATCAAGAAGGTGAAGGCCGTCGGCGACGACGCCAAGCTGATGATGGGCAAGACGCCCGGTTCCATCGAGGCCATCCGCCCGCTTCGCGACGGCGTGATCGCGGACATCGACGTGGCCGAGCAGATGATAAAGCACTTCATCCACAAGGTGCACGGCGGCAAGGTCCGTCCCTGGCGCTTTCCGGAGATCGTGATCTGCGTGCCGTCGGGCTCCACCAAGGTGGAACGCCGCGCCATCCGCGACGCCGCGTCCAACGCCGGCGCGTCCCAGGTCTTCCTGATCGAGGAGCCGATGGCGGCCGCGATCGGCGCCGACATGCCCGTGACCGAGCCGATCGGGTCCATGGTGGTCGACATCGGCGGTGGCACCACCGAGGTGGCCGTGCTGTCGCTGCGCGGCCTGGCCTACACCACCTCGGTCCGCGTCGGCGGCGACAAGATGGACGAGGCGATCGTCAGCTATGTGCGCCGCAACCACAACCTCCTGATCGGCGAGGCGACGGCCGAGCGAATCAAGCAGGAGGTCGGCATTGCCCGGCCGCCGGCGGACGGCATCGGTGCGGTTATCAACATCAAGGGCCGCGACCTGGTGAACGGGGTTCCCAAGGAGATCCAGATCAACCAGGGCCAGATCGCCGAGGCGCTGTCCGAGCCCGTGTCGACGATCGTGGAGGGCGTCCGCGTGGCGCTGGAGAACACGGCGCCGGAGCTGGCGGCCGACATCGTCGACCAGGGCATTGTGCTGACCGGCGGCGGCGCTCTGCTGGAAGGGCTGGACGAGGTGCTGCGCGACGAGACGGGCCTGCCGGTGACCGTCGCCGAGGACCCGCTGACCTGCGTCGCGCTGGGCACGGGGCGGGCGCTGGAGGACCCGATGTACCGCGGCGTCCTGATGAACGGCTGATCCCGGCGCGGGAAGGAACCACAGCATGGCGCCGGCTCGCGACCGGCGGACGGGCTTTTCCCGCCGCCGCCAGTACGGGGTCTTCGCCGGCTATATGCTCGGCGTCGCCGGCACGGTGGTGGCCATGGTGCTGCTGCTCGTGTCCGCGATCAATCCCGGGGCGTTCGCGGGCCCCCGCATGGGCGCTGCCTCCGTCACCGTTCCCGTGTCGGCGGCGCTGGCGACGGTCGCGGAAACGCTCGCCACCGTGCCCGCCGGCATCTCCGAGCATTTCCGGGTCGCGGCCGAGAACCGGCGGCTCCGGCGGGAGCTGACGGTGCTGCGCCGCGTGGTCACGCGCGCGCGCGCCGTCCACTACGACAACCGGCGCCTGCGCGCGCTGCTGTCGCTGCGCGACCGGGCGGAGGGGGTGGTCGTCACCGCGCGGCTGGTCAGTTCCAGCGCGTCCAGCGTCCGGCGCTTCGCCGTGCTGAACGCGGGCCGGTGGCAGGGGGTGCTGCCGGGCATGCCCGTGCGCGGGCCCGACGGCCTGGTGGGCCGCGTCGTTGAGGCCGGGCCCTATGTGGCACGCGTGCTGCTGATCGCCGATCCCGAGTCGATCGTGCCCGTGCGGCGCACCCGCGACGGCCTGCCGGCGATCGTGGCGGGGCGCGGCGACGGCACGGTGGACGTCCGCTCCGTCAACGCGACCGACGTGAGCTTCCGGCGCGGAGACCTTTTCGTGACAACGGGCACCGGCGGCCTTTATGCGCCGAACATACCCGTGGCGCTGGTCGAACGCGCCGGTCGCGACACGGTGGTGGCGCGCTCCATCGCATCCCCCAGCACGCTGGACTTCGCAACGGTGGAGCGTCCCTTCTTCCCCTTGCCCTCACCGCCGCCGTCGCTGCCGACATCCGGGCCGGCACCGCAGGAGGCAAAGTGAACAGCCTCGATTACCGTCCCTTCGCGCCCGTGCTGCCGCCCAGCCGTGCCCGTGCCCTCCCTTGGCTAACCGTGGTGGCGGGATCGCTGATGACGCTCCTGCCGTTCGTGGCGACCGTGCCGCTTCTTCCGCCGTTCGGCTTTCTGATGCTGCTTGCCTGGCGGCTACTGGCCCGCTTCTCGCTGCGTCCCTGGGTGCCCGCCGTGCTGGGGCTGGTGGACGACCTGCTAAGCGGCCAGCCCCTGGGCAGCGCGGCGCTGCTCTGGTCGCTCAGCTTCTTCGCAATAGAGGCGATCGAGCGCGGATTGATGGTACGCACCTTCTGGCAGGATTGGCTGATCGCCGCCGTCCTGATCGTTGCGACGCTCGCCATGGGACGTCTGCTCGCCGGTCCATTGCCGGCGGTGCTCGCCTTCCCCTTGGCCGCGCAGGCGACCATATCGGTCCTGCTCTTTCCCGGCGCGGCGGCGCTGGTGGGCTGGATCGACCGGCGAAGGAACTACGCCTGATGCGGATCGCGACGGAGGCTACCCAGGCGCTCAGCTTCACGCGTCGAGCCTGGCTGCTGGGCGCCGCGCAGGGCGCCGTCGGCCTGGCGGTGGCCGGCCGGCTCGCATGGTTGTCCGTGGCGCAGCACGACCGGTTCGAGGCGATGGCCGAAAGCAACCGCGTCAACTCTACGCTGGTGCCGCCGCGGCGCGGTTGGCTGATCGACCGGCACGGCCATCCCGTCGCCGACAATCGGACCGACTTTCGCGTCGACATCATTCCCGACCGGCTGCGCGACGAGGAGCGGGTGCTGGACCTGCTGCGTCAGATCCTTCAACTCACGCCGGAGGACGTGGAGCGGGTGAGGATCGACCTGTCGCGCGCGGCCGGTTTCCAGCCCGTGCAGGTGGCCGAGCGCCTCGACTGGGATCGCTTCGCCGCCGTCGGCGTCCGCCTGCCCGAGCTGCCCGGCGTGGCGCCCAGCCGCGGGTTCGCGCGCAACTATCCGGCTGGGGCCGCAGTCGCGCACCTGACGGGCTACGTCGGCGCCGCCACGGCCGAACAGTTCAAGGAAACGCGCGACCAGCTGCTGGTCACGCCGGGTTTCAAGCTGGGCAAGGACGGGCTGGAACGCACGCTGGAGCCGCTGCTGCGCGGCAAGGCCGGCGCCAAGCGCGACGAGGTGACCGCGCGCGGCAAGCTGGTCCAGTCGCTTGCCGCCCGCCAGGAGGTGCCGGGCCGCAACGTCCGCCTCACCATCGACTCCGACCTTCAGCAATATGTCGCCCGGCGGCTGGGCACCAACTCGGGCTCGGCGGTGGTGATGGACTGCCACACGGGCGAGATGCTGGCGGCGGTGTCCATGCCCGCCTACGACCCCAACAGCTTCTCGGACGGGATCAGCCAGATGGAATGGCAGATGCTGTCCGACGACGACCACGTGCCGCTCATGAACAAGATGACGCAAGGCCTCTACCCGCCGGGCTCCACGGTGAAGCCGATGAACGGACTGGCGCTGCTTCAGGCAGGCGTGTCTGCCGGCGATCGCATCTTCTGCTCGGGCGCGCTTCGCGTGGGCACCGGCGTCTTCCACTGCCACAAGCGCGGCGGCCACGGGCCGGTCGACCTGCGGACGGCGGTGGCGCAGAGCTGCGACATCTATTTCTACGAAATGGTCCGCCGCCTGGGCTATGATCGGATCGCGCCCGTCGCGCGCGAACTGGGCATGGGCCAGCGCTTCGACCTGCCGTTCACGACCCAACGCTACGGCACCGTCCCCGACAGCGGCTGGAAGCAGCGCAAGTACGACCAGCGCTGGACGGTGGCCGATTCACTCAACGCCTCGATCGGCCAGGGCTATGTGCTGGCCAATCCCATCCAGCTGGCCGTGATGGCGTCCCGGATCGCATCGGGCCGGAAAGTGGAACCCCAGCTGCTTGCTGCCCGCGTGCCCGGGGAGCCGGCGCCTGCCCTGCCCTACGACGCCGACCATCTCCAGGCGGTGCGCGATGCCATGTGGAGCGTGGTGAACGGCGGCGGCACGGGCGCGGCGTCGCGAATGAACGTGCCAGGCGTGACGCTGGCGGCGAAGACCGGCACGGCACAGGTCCGCCGCATCACCCGGGCGGAGCGCCGGTCGGGCGTGCTCAGCAACGGCCAGCTGCCCTTCAAGCTGCGCGACCACGCACTCTTTGTGTGCTTCGCGCCCGCCAACGCGCCGCGCTACGCCGCGGCCATCGTGCTGGAGCATAACGGCCACACCGTCCGCAACCTCGACACGCCCATGATCGGCCGCGACATCATGACCTGGCTCTTCGACCGCGAGCGGGCGCTCAGGAGCCTGGCCGATGTGGAGAGTAGCTGGGGCGGCGACATCGCGACGCGCATGGCCGCACAACAAGCCGCCTATCGCGCAGCGCGCGAGGCGCGGCCCGCCGCCATCGCAACCAAGACGGACGCCGTGGTCCCGTCCGACGCACCCGCCGTCCGGGCCGCGACCGACCTCGCCAACCAGAGCCAGGAGGCGCTCGCGGCCGAAGGTCCGACCGGAAACACGGTGGCGGAGGAGGGCACCACGGAAACCTCGGGCGATCCCCAGGACTGATCGGCGATTGGCCAACAAAAGGGCTTGCAATCCCCGACCCGGATGGTAACCGCGCCACTCCCGATCGCGGCCCGGCCGCCGGTCACGGACGCATAGCTCAGTTGGTAGAGCAGCTGACTCTTAATCAGCGGGTCCTTGGTTCGAGCCCAAGTGCGTCCACCAGGTTTTTCAACGGCTTCGCGAGAGATCGCGGAGCCGTTGTCGTTCCAGCGCAAGACGCCCTGCGATGATCGCTTTCATCGCCCGCACGACCTCGCTTCCACATGCCAAGTGATGGAGGAAACTGGCATAAGTGGCGCGACCGCGTAGAAGCCGCAACACTCCAGGGGGGGGGATCGGTGATGACACGTTCCGGCGGCTATCACCATCTCACCTTAGGCGAGGGGGTGCTTGCTTGATCCGTCTAGCGGGACAGCATAGGCCTTGACGGCTGAAAGGTACGACGCCGCAAATAGGCGTTCTTCCAACTGCGGGATATCGCCATACCTTTCAGGCAACTATTTCACTTCCATCATGTCGGCAGCATGTGGACCGAGGGACTCAGGCGTTTCGGCGTCCAGGTGCGCGGCCTGTGCCGCCATGAACTATGCCAGGTACGGGGAGACACAGAGCGGCGTATGCCTACCCTTCGCGCGCCATCCCTGGTGCCGCTACCACCACGACATGAGGCCCGACTGGCTTCTGCACCGCGCCGGCCTGGAGCAGGGCGCGGAGATCGTCCGCCATGCCTGTCTGCTGCGAGAGGACATCCAGGTGCCGGCAGCTCCGTCATACGGGAACATGAAGGCATCCTGCGCATCTTCGGCGGCCAGGACCGGGATACGCTGCCCTATCCCGGCATCCAGAAGCCTGGTCCATGTCTGGCAGCACCAGCCAGGCGTGCCGCCACCGCGTCCTTGCTCCGCAAGCCGGGACGCGGCACTGGTCCTCAGAGCGCGTCGAAGTCGATCGGCTGGTTGCGGTCCAGCCAGCGCGGCGCGGGCGGCAGCGGGTATTTGAGCCCCGTGGCGCAGTTGAACAGGACCGTGCGCTCCTCGGGATCGACCAGCCCCTCCTGCACGGCGCGGGTATAGGCCGCCAGCGTCGCGCCACCCTCCGGACACAGGAGCAGGCCGTCGCGGCGCGCGCACGCGTCCACCGCCGACAGGATGGCGGGATCGCCCACCGCCAGCGCGCGCCCGCCGCTTTCCCTGACCGCACGCAGGATCAGGAAGTCGCCCACGGCCCTGGGCACGCGGATGCCGGCCGCGACGGTCGCCGCGTCCTCCCAGCGCTCGGCATGTTCCTCGCCTGCCTCGAACGCGCGAACGATGGGCGCGCAGCCGGACGCCTGAACGGCGTACATGCGCGGACGCTTGGGGCCGATCCAGCCGAGCCGCTCCAGCTCGCCGAATGCCTTCCACATGCCGATCAGGCCGGTGCCGCCCCCAGTGGGATAGAAGATGGCGTCGGGCAGCTCCCACCCCAGTTGGGCCGCCAGCTCCAGCCCCATCGTCTTCTTGCCCTCGATCCGGTACGGCTCCTTGAGCGTGGAGAAGTCGAACCAGCGGCCCTCCTTCGCCCCCTGCCCCACGATCGCGCCGCACTCGTCGATCTGGCCGTTGACGCGCCACACGGACGCGCCCTGCGCCGCGATCTCGCGCACGTTCACCTCCGGCGTCTCCTCCGGGCAGAGGATCACCGTCTCGATGCCGCAGCGCGACGCATAGGCGGCCAGCGCTGCGCCCGCATTGCCGTTGGTCGGCATGGCGATCCGCGTCACGCCCAGCTCGCGCGCCATGGCGACGGCCATCACCAGCCCGCGCGCCTTGAAGCTGCCGGTGGGCAGCCGTCCCTCGTCCTTGACCAGCACGTTTCCACCCCCGCCGCTCAGCGGAACGGGGATCAGCGGCGTCTCGATCTCGCCCAGCGAGACGATGCTCTCCGTCCGCCGCACGGGCAGCAGCTCGCGCCACCGCCACAGGTCCGTCGGCCGCCGGGAGAGATCGTCCCGCGACACGGCGCGGCCGACGCCCTCCAGGTCGTAGCGGACGAGCAGGGGTCGCCCCACTTCGGACAGGCCGTGCAGCCGGTCCGCCTCGTAGCGCTGCCCCGTCATGGAGCATTCCAGGTGGGTGACGAAGGTGGGACGCTCGGCGGTCAGGTTGGCGTTCATGTCCTGCCGATCAGCCCGCCCGTGCCACGCCGACCAGCGCGGGGCGGAGCAGCCGGTCGCGGATCGTGTAGCCGGCCTGGAGCTCCTGCACCACGGTGCCGGGCGCCTGGTCGCTCGGCACCTCCATCATCGCTTGGTGGCGATTGGGATCGAGCGGCTGGCCCACCGCCTCGATGCGGGCAATGCCATGGCGGCCGAACACGCCGTCCAGCTCGCGGCCGGTGGCGTCCAGGCCGCCGACCAGCCCCTTGAACTTGTCGTCGCCCCGCAGCTCCTCCGGGATCGCCGCCAACGCGCGCTGGAGGTTGTCGGCGACCGACAGCACGTCGCGCGCGAAACCGGTGGCGGCATAGGTGCGGGCGTCGGCGGCTTCCTTTTCGGCGCGGCGGCGAACGTTCTGCACCTCCGCCTGGGCGTAGAGTGCCTGCTGCTTCGCGTCGGCCAGCTGCTGTTCCAGCTCGGCAATGCGAGCCGCCGCCTCGTCATGCTCCTTCAGCTCGGGTGCGTCGGCCGCGGTCTCGTCGCGCAGCGTCCCGGTTTCAATATCGTCGCTCATCTCTTCCCCGTGAAACTCGCGGGCCGGTCAGCCCGGCCCCATGATGCGGCTCAGCGTCGCCGCCGTGAAATCAACCATGGGCACCACGCGCGCGTAGTTCAACCGCGTGGGGCCGATCACCCCCACCACGCCGACCACGCGCCCGTCCAGCCCACGGAACGGCCGGGCGATCACGGACGATCCCGACAGCGCAAACAATTCGCTTTCCGCGCCGATGAAGACGCGCGTCGCGTCCGCCGCGCGGGCGGAGTCGAGCAGCGCCGCCACCTCCTGCTTGCCCTCCAGGTCGTCCAGAAGGTCGCGCACCCGCTCCAGGTCGGCGGCCGCGCCCTGGTCGATCAGCCGGCCCTGGCCGCGCACGATCAGCACGGGGCGGCGGTCGCCGTCCTCGCTCCATACCGCCAGGCCCTGCTCCACCAGCTTGCGCGCCGCGCCGTCCACGCGGGCGCGCCCGTCCTGCAACTCGCGCTCCACCCGCACCCGCGCCTCGGCCAGGGTCAGGCCGGAAAGCGTGGCCGACATATAGTTGCCCGCCTCCGTCAGGGCGGACGCATCCACGCCCGCGGGCAGCGCCAGCACGCGGTTCTCCACCGTGCCGTCCTCGCTCACCAGCACCGCCAGCGCCTGGGCCCCGCCCAGTTGCAGGAAGCCGATCGACCGCAGCCGCGCCTCCCGCTTAGGCACCAGCACCAGCCCCGCGCAGGACGACAGTCCCGACAGCGCGGCCGCCGTGGTCGCCAGCGCCTCCTCCACCGACCCGCCGCGGGCGGCGCGCGCCTCGATGGCGGCGCGCTCCTCGGCGCTCGGCTCCATGACGTGCATCATGCCGTCCACGAACAGCCGGAGGCCCCGCTCGGTCGGCATCCGCCCGGCCGAGGTATGCGGCGCCGCCAGCAGGCCGCGTTCCTCCAGCTCCTGCATGACGTTGCGGATGGAGGCGGGGCTTAGATTGAGGCCCGCCCGCTGCGCGATGGTCCGCGACCCCACCGGACTGCCACTCGCCAGATAGCCGTCCACCACCGCGCGGAACACCTCGCGCGCACGGTCGGTCAGTTCGGAAACGGCGGCGTGGGTCACACGGCCGACATAGGCGGTGACGCCCGGCACCTCAACGCGCCGCAGGTATGCCCGAGCGCAACGCGCCGCTGGCGTGCCGCTCCGGCTGCCGCTAGGGCCCGCCCGAACCTGTTCAAGAGGAAACGTCATGCGCCCCAGCGGCCGCGCGCCAGACCAGATGCGCGCCATCACCATCGAGCCCCGCTTCACCCGCCACGCGGAAGGGTCGGTGCTGATCGGCTTCGGTGACACCAAGGTGCTGGTCACCGCCTCGATCGAGGAGCGCGTGCCCCCCTTTCTCCGCGGCAAGGGTGAGGGCTGGGTCACGGCGGAATACGGAATGCTGCCCCGCGCCACCCACACGCGCGGCAGCCGGGAGGCGGCCAAGGGCAAGCAGTCCGGCCGCACGCAGGAAATCCAGCGGCTGATCGGCCGCTCGCTTCGCGCCGTCACCGACCTGAAGCTCCTGGGCGAGCGGCAGGTGGTGCTCGACTGCGACGTGATCCAGGCGGACGGCGGCACGCGCACCGCCTCCATCTCGGGCGCCTGGGTGGCGCTCAGGCTGGCGGTGAACGGCCTCATGGCGGCCGGCAAGCTGACCGAGGATCCGCTGCGCCAGAAGGTCGCGGCCGTGTCGTGCGGCATCTTCCAGGGCACGCCGGTGCTCGACCTCGACTATCCGGAGGACTCCGCCGCCGACGCCGACGCGAACTTCGTGCTGCTGGAGAACGGCAACATCGCCGAGGCTCAGGCGACCGCCGAGGGCGCGACCTATGACGAGGAGGCGCTGCTTCGCCTGCTTCGCCTGGCGCGCATCGGCTGCGCGGACATCTTCGCGGCGCAAGGCCGCGCGGTCGCATGAGCGAGACGCTGCCGCCGCAGGCGATCCGAAAGCTGGCGCCCGGCCGGCTGGTGGTCGCCAGCCACAATCCCGGCAAGGTGCGGGAAATCCGCGAGATGCTGGCCCCCTACGGCATCGACCCCGTGTCGGCGGCCGAACTCGACCTTCCGGAGCCGGAGGAGACGGGGACCACCTTCGTCGCCAATGCGGAGCTGAAGGCGCTGGCCGCCGCCGACCTCAGCGGCCTGCCCGCGCTGGCGGACGACAGCGGCCTGTGCGTGGACGCGCTGAACGGCGATCCGGGCATCTTCTCGGCGCGCTGGGCGGGGCCGGAAAAGGACTTCGGTGTGGCCATGCAGCGCGTGGAGGACGCCCTCGGGGCGGCGGGGCCGGACGCGGCGCGGACCGCGCACTTCGTCTGCGCGCTGGCGCTCGCCTGGCCAGACGGTCACGTGGAATGGTTCGAGGGGCGCGTGGACGGCACTTTGGTCTGGCCGCCGCGCGGCACGGGCGGGTTCGGCTACAACCCGATCTTCCAGCCCGACGGCAGCGACCTGACCTTTGCCGAGCAGCCGGACGCCAAGGCCGGCATCAGCCACCGCGCCCGCGCCTTCGAGAAGCTGGTGGCGGCCGTTCTTTGACGCGATAGGCAGGCCCATGTCCGTCCTTCTCGCCCTGCTCCTCCAGGCCGCGCCCGCCCCCCCGGCTCAGCCGTCCCAGCCGGGCGATCCCGCCCTTGCCCGGCCTCCGGCGACCATCCTGGCCGAACCCGCCGCCATGTTCCTGGCCGCCTGCGATGCGGACGGCGACGGGCGCACCACTGCGGCCGAGCGGGACCGGTGCGTGGAGCGGCTGTTCCGCACCGCCGAGGGTGCGGGTGGCGGCAGCATCGGCTATATCGCCTACGCCGACTGGGCGCAGCGCTGGCTGGGCGACCGAAACGCGCTTCCCAGCCCCTATGAGGTGGACGCGGACGGCGACAACCGGATCACCGCGGCCGAGCTCGGCCGGCGCTTCGCCGCCATGTTCGACCGCTACGACCTCGATCGCGACGGCGCACTGACGCGAGCGGAGCTGGTGACGATCCGCGCGTCGGCCCCCGGCCAGCCCGGCGACGGGCCGCCCGACGGCCGCAGGCGGAAGCGCCGGTGAGCACACCCCGCTTCGACTTCCATGTGACCGCGCGCGACGGCCGCGCGCGGCTGGGCGAGATACGGATGCGCCGCGGCACCATCCGCACGCCCGCCTTCATGCCGGTCGGCACCGCCGCCACCGTGAAGGCCATGAAGCCGGCCGACGTGGCCGCCGCCGGGGCCGACGTGATCCTGGGCAACACCTACCACCTGATGCTCCGTCCCGGCGCGGAACGCGTCGCGCGACTGGGCGGGCTTCACGACTTCATGGGCTGGAAACGCCCCATCCTGACCGACAGCGGCGGCTATCAGGTGATGAGCCTGTCCGAGCGGACCAGGCGGTCGGAGAAGGGCGTCGAGTTCCAGTCGCACCTCGACGGCAGCCGCCATCTGCTCAGCCCCGAACGGTCGATGGAGATCCAGCGACTGCTCGGCTCCGACATCGTCATGGCGTTCGACGAGCTGGTGCCGACCACGTCGGACCGCGACGTGCGCGCCGCCGCCATGGAACGCTCCATGCGCTGGGCGCAACGCAGCCGCGACGCCTTCGACGGCGGCGGCGACCATGCGGATGCGGCGGCTCTGTTCGGCATCCAGCAGGGCGCGCTGGACCAGGACCTGCGCCGCACGTCGGCGGACGCGCTGCGGGATATCGGCTTCGACGGCTATGCGGTAGGCGGCCTGGCGGTGGGCGAGGGTCAGGAGGCGATGTTCAGCTGCCTGGACTATGCGCCCGGCCAGTTGCCGGAGGACGCGCCGCGCTACCTGATGGGCGTCGGCAAGCCCGACGACATCGTGGGCGCGGTGGAGCGCGGCATCGACATGTTCGACTGCGTCATGCCCACACGCTCGGGGCGGACGGGACAGGCCTTCACCGCCGACGGCCCGTTGAACTTGCGAAACGCAAAGTTTGCCGAAGATCAGGAGCCGTTGGACGCGACCTGCGGCTGCCCCGTCTGCGCCACCTGGACCCGGGCCTATATCCACCACTTGGTGCGCTCGGGCGAGATACTCGGCGCCATGCTGATGACGGAGCACAATATCCGCTTCTACGAGCGGTTGATGGCCGACCTGCGCGCCGCCATCGGCGAGGGCCGGCTGGCGGGCTTCGCGCAGGGATTCCGGACGCGCTATCATGGAACGGAGGAGAATCGACGTGGCGGATGAGGCGGACACCAACGAGATCGTGGAGGCGGCGCTCGCCGCCAAGCGCCAGGGCGAGGCGGCGGCGGAGGCCGTGGCCGCCAAGGCCCGCGACTGGCCGCTGGCGGCGGTGGGCATCGGCATCGGCTCGGCGGCACTGGCCGGCGCGCTGATCTACGCCAGCCGGAACCGCAAGACGAAGTAGCGGCTGAACCGCGCAGCATCGTCAGGCGTTGAGCGGCCGAGAGGAATTACTTCATGGCCGACAATCCAGCGAACGGGCATTCCCCCGAGAAGCCGACGCCCACCTCCGCGGGCAACAACATCTCCACCGACCATCAGAATGTCGGCGATGCCAAGCTGCCCAGCGATACGCTCGGCCGGGAGAAGGGTCCGGCCGAGGACGATGGCGGCCGCAAGTCGACCTTCCTGCACCCCGCCGATGAGACGCCCAAGGCGGTCAAGGACGAGCCCCGCACCCAGGAGTCGACGGGTCCCACCGACGACGGCGGCCGCAAATCCTCTCTCCTGTTCAACGAATAGGACCGCTCGGGCCCTGTTCTTCGCCCTCTCCTGGGGCTAGGTTCCGCCGAACACCAGGAGAGGACCCGTTTCCATGCGCCGCGCCCACGCTTTTCCGCTGCTGGCCCTCGCCGCCGTGGCGACCACCGCACCCGCCGCCGACCCGAAGCCTTCGCCCGCGCTCCAGGCGGCGGTGAAGGCACCTACCCGTACGCCCGCCAACCTCCAGCGCGACCAGTATCGCCACCCAGCGGAGACGCTGGCATTCTTCGGCATCAAGCCCGGTGACACGGTGGTGGAGATCTGGCCGTCGGGTGGCTGGTACACCGAGATCCTTGCCCCCTACCTCAAGATCGGCACGCTCTACGCCGCCGGCCCAAGCGAAAAGGGGCTAAAGGCCGTCAACGACAAGAAGGCCGCCGACCCGGCCACCTATGATCGCCTCCGCACCGCCATCTTCCCCGCCGAGGCCGGCCAGGCCTCGGGTCTTGCCGGCGTTCCCGCCGGTACTGCCGACGCGGTGCTGACCTTCCGCAACGTCCACAACTGGCGCTTCGGCCCCGTTGATCGCACCCAGGCCGCGTTCGACCAGATGTTCGCCATGCTGAAGCCCGGTGGCACCCTGGGCATCGAGGAGCATCGCCTGCCCGAGGACCAGGCGGGCGTCGAGGAAGGCAAGAGCGGCTACATGAAGCGGTCCTCCGTGATCGCGTTCGCGGAAAAGGCCGGCTTCCGCCTGGTCGGCGAGAGCAAGGTCAACGCCAATCCCAAGGACACGCACGACTATCCCCAGGGGGTCTGGACGCTGCCGCCCAACTATCGCGAGGGCGACAAGGACCGTGCGAAGTACGCCGCCATCGGCGAAAGCGACCGCATGACGCTGAAGTTCGTGAAGCCGCGCCGCTGATCCCCGAAGGCGACCTTTTCGGGCAGGACGATCGCGGCGTACTAGAGCAGCGTTGGTTCCGGCTGACGCGGCACGACCTGCCCGGCGTCGCGGCGGAACGCGGCTGGCCGATCCGGCTGGACCATTGCTTTCAGCGCGTGCTGCTCGACAATGCGTTTGGGGGTCGCTGGTACGATCACGTTTCCGCCCGCCCCGCCTATCGCGCCGTTTCCGCCGACGCACTCGGTCGGGCGGTGGCGCTGGGCGAGGCGGCGCTCGCCGGCACCGCCGACCTGCCGACGCTCAACCGCCGTTCGCTGGCTTGGCGGCGCGATCGTTGAGAGTTCGGACGTCCACCTTCCGCCACCTCGGCCCTGATCCGGGGGACGCCCGGGTCGTCACCCCAGTCTTCCCTCTCGCCACGGGGACACGAGCAGGCGAACGCTTCAGCCCCGGCGCACCCTCCTAGCCTGCCATCGCCTCCACCTGCGGCCGGACCGCCGCCAGCAGCTCGGACACGGTGTAGGGCTTGCTCAGCGTCACCGCGTCCGCATCGTGGCGAACGGCGTTCGGGTCGCCCGTGGCATAGACCACCTGCACCGCCGGCCGGAGCGTCCGCGCCTTTTCGGCCAGTTCCGGCCCGGTCGCGCCCGGCAGGTTCACGTCGGTCACCAGCACGTCGACCGGCGCCGTGTGTAGTGCGGTGAGCGCATCCTCCGCGCTTCCCGCCTCCACGACCGCATAGCCTTCCTCCATCAGCATGTCGGCGGTGTTGCTGCGGATCAGCGGGTCGTCCTCCACCAGCAACACCGTCCGCCCCGCCGCCGGCGCGCGTGCAGTCGCCGACGCACCGACCAAGACAGCCGCGACTTCGTTCGCCGGCCGTGCGGGCGCCGTTGCATTGCGCTGCCGCTGGTTCGCCAGCACGTGCCGGAACTTCCGAGCCAGTGCCTCGCGCGTGTACGGCTTGCTCAGCAGCTCGACCCCTGCGTCCAGCCGCCCGCCATGGACGATCGAGTTCTCCGTATAGCCGGAGGTAAAAAGCACCGCGATCCCGGGGATGCGCTCGCGCGCCTTGCGGGCCAGCTCGGGGCTCTTCAGCGTGCCGGGCATGACCACGTCGGTGAACAGCATGTCGATCGGAATGCCGCTTTCCACGATCGCCAGCCCGCTGGCCGCGTCCGGCGCCTTGAGTACGCGATAGCCCAGGTCGCCCAGTATCTCGACCACCGTGGCCCGGACTTCCTCGTCGTCCTCCACCACCAGCACCGTTTCCGTGCCGCCCGCGACGGGGCCCATATCGACCGCCACCTCCACGTCCTCGCTGGACAGCGCGCGCGGCAGGTACAGGCGGATGGTGGTGCCGTGCCCGACCTCCGAATAGATCTTCACGTGCCCGCCCGACTGCTTCACGAAGCCGTAGACCATGGACAGGCCCAGGCCCGATCCCTTGCCCTCCGCCTTGGTGGAGAAGAAGGGCTCGAACACCTTCTCCAGCACCTCGGGGCTCATGCCCGTGCCCGTGTCGCTGACCGCCAGCATGACGTACTGGCCCGGTGCCACCTCGTCGTGGGTGCGCGCATAGGCGTCGTCCAGGTGCGCGTTGGCCAGTTCGATCGTCAGCTTGCCCTGGCCGTCCATCGCGTCGCGCGCGTTGATCGCCAGGTTCAGGATCGCGTTCTCGACCTGGTTGGGGTCGATGAACGTGTTCCACAGCCCGCCGCCGAACACCGTCTCCACCTCCACGCCGCCGCCGATCGCGCGGCGCAGCATGTCGTCCATGCCCGCCACGAAGCGCGACACATTGACCACCTTAGGCTCCAGCGCCTGCCGCCGGCCGAAGGCGAGCAGCTGGGCCGCCAGCTTGGCGCCGCGGCTGACCCCGCCCATGGCGTTGGCGACCCGACGCTCGGCGCGATCGTTGCCGGCCACGTCCTTCATCAGCAGCTGGAGGTTGCCGCCCACCACCTGCAACAGGTTGTTGAAGTCGTGCGCCACGCCGCCCGTCAGCTTGCCCACGGTTTCCATCTTCTGCGCCTGGACCAGCCGGCCCTCCGACTCCCGTCGGCGCGCGATCTCGTCGATCACGCGGCTTTCCAGCGTCTCGTTCAGCTGGCGAAGCTGGTCCTCGGCCCGCTCCCGGTGGCGCACCTGCCGCGTCAGGTCGTCCGCCCGCTCGCGCAGGGTCGCCTCGGCGGCGCGCTGGTGCGTGATGTCGGTGTGGACGCCCACCCACTCCGCGATGGCGCCGTCCTCGTCCAGGATCGGCAGCGCGCGCAGCGCGAAGTTGCGCCACGCCCCGTCATGCTGGCGCACGCGATGCTCGTAGACGAAGGGCCCGCGCGCCGCGACCGCCGCTTCCCAGGCCTCCACGGTTCCAGGAACGTCATCCGGGTGGACGGCGGCCGACCAGCCATAGCCCTGATATTCATACTCGCTCTGTCCGGTCAGCGCCGCCCAGCCGGGCTGCTCGCCCGTCATCTGACCGGCCGCGTCGTTGGTCCACAACACGCCGTGCACCGCCTCCATGGCGGTGCGGAACCGGCGCACCGCACCCGTCGCCTCGCGCTCCGCACGGACGCGCGCCGTCATGTCCACCACCGTGCACAGCACGCCGCCCGGCCGCCCGTCGTCGCCGAACACGGGCGTGTAGTAGAGGTTCAGCCAATAGCGCCGCCGCCCGCCGCCGGGCATGTCCATGTCGATGGGCTGGTCCAGGAACGCCTGCGTCTCGCCGCTCATCCCCTTGGCAAGAATTGGTCGGTTGAACGCCCAAACCTCCGGCAGCACGTCCGCCGCCGGCTGGCCCATCGCCGCAGGATGCCGTTCGCCGATGATCGGACAATAGGCGTCGTTGTAGAACATCCGGTGATCCGGGCCCCACAACAGCACCTTGGCCACCGGCGAGTTCACCAGGTTGGCCACCGTGGTCCGAAGCGCGTCCGGCCAGGCGTCCGCCGGACCTACGGTTTCTGCTGCCCAGTCCGCTTCGCGGATCGCCGCGCCGCATGTCCCGCCTGCCGGCGGCCACGGTCCCCGCGCCCGAGCCGACGCCCTAACTGGTGCCGGCGTCGCAGGCCGCGCCGGTGCTCCGTCCCGCAACGCCCGCAAGCCCGCCCTGACTACCTCGGACACGTTGGCGAAATCCCCCGATGCCAGCCGCGCATCGATATAGTCGCGCAGCTCGGGCGTCAGGGACACGTTGGCGGACGGGCGAATGCTCATGCCCCCGGGTGCCGGAAAGCCGCCGCCCATGTCAACAGATGGCATACCGGCCGGCCTGCGTGCCGCGCCGGTCTGCCATCAGCCGTGTCAGCCGTGTCAGCCGTGTCAGCCGAACTGGAAGTTCCCGGCACTCAGGTCGTCCAGCTGCACGCCGGTTAGCAGCAGTTCGCGACCGTCCGCCGCCGTCAGCAACACGTCAGGCGTTCCGTCCAGCGCGAACACCTGACGGGCGTCCAGGGCGCGCAACGGGTCCGCCAGGCCGCCCGCCGATGCCGTGCCAAGTGCGATCAGGTCACGCAGCGGATCGAATCCGGCCACAACGGCGTCGCGCCCGCCGCCCACCTCGAACACGTCGGCCGCCGCCGTTCCCTGGAACCGCTGCACGCCCGCGCCCGCGGCACCGCCGTCGCGCAGCAGCGTGTCCGTCAGCTGGTCGTAGGTCGTGCCGCCGTTCACCAGTCCACGCCAGGCCGACACCTCGCCGGCCGACGGATCGCGCCCGAAATGCTCGCGATACTCCGCCGTCACGCGGGTGGGCAGGTAGGATTGGCCCAGCCCGTCCGCCACGATGATCCCCCGCGCATCGTCGAACGTCAGTCCGCCCGCGATCAGCCCCTGCCAGGTGGCAATCTCGCCGGCGGTCGGCGCCCGGCCGCCATAGTCGGCGTAGAGGTCCGCGATCTCGTCGGCCGTGTGGCCACGGCCCAGCGGATCGTTGAGGATGGCCGAGCGAACACCCGCCAGTGTGCCCCCGGATGCCAGCTGCCCGCGCCAGTAATCCAGTTCGCCGCGCACCGGTTCGCGCCCGCCGTAGGTGTCGTACAGGTCGATGATCCCGGCCGCGGTCCGCCCCAGCGGGTCCGCCAGGATGATGTCGCGCACATCGTCAAGGTCGCGCCCGGCCGCCAGTTGCCCCCGCCAATAGGTCAGCTCGCCCGCATCCGGCTCCCGCCCGCCCAGCGTCCGGTACAGGTCGTACACGCCAACATCCGTATACGCCCGCCCGGCGGTATCGTTCAGGATGGCTTGGCGGACGGTGGCCGTAGTCGCACGGCTGGCACCGATCTCGCCGGTCCAGTAGACCAGTTCTGCGCCGATCGCCGCGCGGCCCATATAGCCCTGGTACAACAGCCCCACTGGTCGTGCCGCCTCCACGTCGATGGTGGTGCCGTCGAACGTCAGCCGCTCCACGCCCGTCAGCACGTCGCGCCCGTCAAAGCCGGTGACGTACAAGGTGCCGCCGTCGAACCGTACGGTGGAACTCGCGGCACCGGTGGAGAAAAAGGCGGTATCGATGCCCGCTCCGCCGCGAATCCGGTCGTTGCCGAACCCGCCGGCCAGTACGTCGTCGCCGGCCAGCCCCTGCAACAGGTTGTCGGCGCCGTTCCCCCAGATCGTGTTGGCAAGCGCGTTGCCCGTGCCGGACACGCTCGCCACCCCGGTCAGGGTCAGGTTATCCACATTGTCGCCCAACCGATATGCCAGGTCGGTCAGGACAGTGTCCTTGCCCTCGCCAGCCTCCTCGATCACCACGTCCGCCGGACTGTCCACATAATAGGTGTCGTCGCCAGCGCCCCCCGACATGCGATCGTTCCCGGTGCCGCCGTTCAACACGTCGTCACCGCCGTTGCCGACAAGGATGTCGTCACCGGCACCGGCATAGAGGCGGTTGTGGCCGTCATTGCCGATCAGCGTGTCGGCGCGCCCGCTGCCGTTCGCATCAATGGACTCACGTCCCGTCAGGATCAGCGTCTCGACTTCTGCCGGGATGGTCAGGCCGACACTGCTGTAGACTGTGTCCTGCCCCTGATTGGCGGCCTCGTATATCTGGTCGCCCACGTGGTCGACATGGTAGACGTCGTTGCCCGGCCCACCATACAGCCTGTCTGGTCCGCCGCCTCCGTCCAGCACGTCGTTGCCATCGAACCCGTAAAGCACGTTGGCCGAGCCGTCGCCTGTCAGCGTGTCGTTTCTGACCGTTCCGGCATCGCTGACGACCTTGGTGAGGTCCAGCAACTGTACCGAGACCGCGCCGAGCACCGACAGCGTCTTGCCATCAGCGCTGATGGTCAGGTTGTTGCCATATCCGGAAATCGGGATGATCGAAGAACCATCGCCAATGACGGGTGCGCCCACCGGATAGCCGGCGAGAACGTCGAACGTCTTCGTGTCCAGGGCGAACACCGTCCGGGCATCCGGATCAAGAAGGTACAGCCGGTCGCCGGAAGGACTGAACGCCAGTCCGGCAGCATCCGTCAGGACGGAGTAGCGAGTGGCCAGACTGGTCAGAAACTTCAGCTGCCCATCATAGACATTCAGCCCTGTGCCTTGCACGATCAGGTCGCCGGACGCCGAGATCGCCTGAATGCCTCGGTTGAAGCCCGACACGCCGTCAGCATAGTTCTGGTGGGATGCCGTTACCCCCCTTCCGGCGGTATAAACAAAGACGGGGGCGTCGGAGATATTGGCCGGCAGAAACGCGATATGGGTCTTGTCGGAAGTTGCCGTCAGCGTTCCGTCCTGCGCGTAGCGCTGGGTGCTCTTGGCAAAGGCGCTCGTGGCGAAGTCCAGGGTCGTCAGCGGCATCCACCCGGATCCCGCGTAATTCTGCGTCAGCAACGCCGTGCCGTCGGGCAGGAAGGACGCATCGAAATAATAGCTTTCGCCGTTCGCGGCACGGTTCGTGTAGGTCGTCTTCTCGCCCGTACTCAGGTCCAGCCGGTAAACGTAATAATCTGTGGTCTGGGTATAAGTACCGGTGGGGACGCGGGGTCCGGCTTCCTGCTCGGTGGCGATAAGATACCTGCCGTCCGCCGAAACGTCGATCCCGCCCAGTCTGGTGCCGATCGACCAGCTTCCGGTTTGTGTTCCCGACACTAGGTCAAAGGCAGTGATCGTGCCGTTGCGGGAAGTGTACAGCGTCCGTCCGTCGGGCGAGATAGCCTGATCCGCCACCGTTCCCGTTGGCAGCGCCCGTATGGCGCCGCTCGCCTGTTCGATCATCCCGTCCGTCCCCTTTTGTTCAGAAGATGCTAGCCACGGTGCGACGCGGCTACAAGCGGCCTCCTCACGGGTCGCGGGACACGTCCCTTGCCCCGCCCCCGCTTCCAACCGCGCGCCCGCATCCTATTTCCCCCCTGCTGGCCCTCGCCGCGGAACAGAGGTAGAACCCGTCCCCATGTCCCTTACCCACATCACCGTCCGCGGCGCGCGCGAGCACAACCTCAAGGACGTGGACGTCTCCATCCCGCGCGACACGCTGACAGTCATCACGGGCCTGTCGGGCTCGGGCAAGTCCAGCCTCGCCTTCGACACCATCTATGCCGAGGGCCAGCGCCGCTATGTGGAATCGCTGTCCGCCTATGCGCGCCAGTTCCTGGAGCTGATGCAGAAGCCCGACGTCGACCATATCGAGGGGCTCAGCCCCGCCATCTCGATCGAGCAGAAGACCACCAGCCGCAACCCGCGCTCCACCGTCGCGACGGTGACGGAGATCTACGATTACATGCGCCTTCTCTGGGCGCGCGTCGGCATCCCCTATTCGCCCGCCACCGGAGAGCCGATCGCAGCGCAGCAGGTCAGCCAGATGGTGGACCGCGTCATGTCGCTGCCGGAGGGCACGCGCCTCTACCTGCTCGCCCCCGTGGTCCGCGGCCGCAAGGGCGAGTTCCGGAAAGAGCTGGCGGAATGGCAGAAGGCCGGCTTCACCCGCGTCCGCATCGACGGCGAACTCCACGACATCGAGGACGCGCCCGCGATGGACAAGAAGTTCAAGCACGACGTGGAGGTCGTCGTCGACCGCCTGGTGGTGCGCGAGGACATCGCCACCCGCCTGGCCGACAGCTTCGAGACCGCGCTGAAGCTCGCCGACGGCCTCGCCTATGTCGACCCCGCCGACCCCGTGGAGCCTGCGACCCCCAAGAGCGCCGTATTGGGCGACCACGCCCCGCCCGGCCGCATCGTCTTCTCCGAGCGGTTCGCCTGCCCCGTCAGCGGCTTCACCATCTCCGAGATCGAGCCGCGCCTCTTCTCCTTCAACGCCCCCCAGGGCGCCTGCCCGACCTGCGACGGCCTGGGCGAGAAGCTGCTGTTCGACGAGGACCTGATCGTGCCCAACCACGACCTCTCGCTCCACAAGGGCGCGGTGGTTCCCTGGGCCAAGTCCAACCCGCCCTCCCCCTACTACATGCAGGTGCTGGGCAGCCTCGCGCGCGAGTTCGGCTTCGACCTCAACACCCCCTGGAAGGAGCTCGACCCCAAGGTCCAGCAGTCCATCCTGAACGGCACCAAGGGAAAGCCCGTCACCCTCCGCTTCATCGACGGCAAGAAGTCGTACGAGGTCAAGAAGCCCTTCGAGGGCGTGATCGGCAACCTCAACCGCCGCCTGGCCCAGACCGAGAGCGCCTTTATGCGCGAGGAGCTGTCGCGCTACCAGAGCCCGCGCCCCTGCGAGACGTGCCACGGCGCCCGCCTCAAGCCCGAGGCGCTGGCGGTCAAGGTCGCGATGCAGGACATCAGCCACGCCGCCCGCATGTCCGTGGTCGACGCGCTCGGCTTCTTCGCGAACCTGCCCGATCACCTGAACGACCAGCAGCGCGCCATCGCCGAGCGCATCCTGAAGGAGATCGTGGAGCGGCTCGGCTTCCTCAACAATGTCGGCCTGGATTACCTGAACCTCGACCGCACCAGCGGCACGCTGTCCGGCGGCGAGAGCCAGCGCATCCGCCTCGCCTCCCAGATCGGCTCCGGCCTGTCGGGCGTCCTCTACGTCCTCGACGAGCCCTCGATCGGCCTGCACCAGCGCGACAACGACATGCTGCTCGCCACGCTCCGCCGCCTGCGCGACCTCGGCAACACGGTGCTGGTGGTCGAGCATGACGAGGACGCGATCCGCACCGCCGACTATGTGATCGACATGGGCCCCGGCGCCGGCGTCCGCGGCGGCCAGGTCGTGGCCCAGGGCTCGCTGGCGGAGGTGCTGGCGACCGAGGGCTCCGTCACCGCCGATTACCTGAACGGCACGCGCGAGGTCCCCGTGCCCTCCAAGCGCCGCAAGGGCTCGGGCAAGAAGCTCACCGTCCACAATGCCACCGCCAACAACCTGACCGGCGTCACCGCGTCCATCCCGCTCGGCACCTTCACCTGCGTCACCGGCGTGTCCGGCTCGGGCAAGTCCAGCTTCACCATCGACACGCTCTTCGCCGCCGCCGCGCGCGAGCTGAACGGCGCGCGCATCCTGGCGGGCAAGCACGACAAGGTCACCGGCCTCCAGCACCTCGACAAGGTCATCGACATCGACCAGTCGCCGATCGGCCGCACGCCCCGCTCCAACCCCGCCACCTATACGGGCGCCTTTACCCAGATCCGCGACTGGTTCGCCGGCCTGCCAGAGAGCCTGGCGCGCGGCTACAAGCCCGGCCGCTTCTCCTTCAACGTCAAGGGCGGCCGGTGCGAGGCGTGCCAGGGCGACGGCGTCCTCAAGATCGAAATGCACTTCCTCCCCGACGTGTACGTCCAGTGCGACGTCTGCCACGGCGCCCGCTACAATCGCGAGACGCTGGAGGTGAAGTGGAAGGGCCACTCCATAGCTGACGTGCTCGACATGACCGTGGAGGACGCCGCCGTCGCCTTCGCCGCGGTCCCCGCGATCCGCGACAAGATGGCCATGCTGGTCGAGGTGGGCTTAGGGTACATCAAGGTCGGCCAGCAGGCCACGACCTTGAGCGGCGGCGAGGCGCAGCGCGTCAAGCTCGCCAAGGAACTGAGCCGCCGCGCCACCGGCAGCACGCTCTACATCCTAGACGAGCCCACCACGGGCCTCCACTTCGAGGACGTTCGCAAGCTTCTCGAAGTCCTCCACGCGCTGGTCGAGCAGGGCAACACCGTGGTCGTGATCGAACACAATCTCGACGTCATCAAAACCGCCGACTGGCTGTTGGACTTAGGCCCCGAAGGCGGCGTCAAGGGCGGCGAGATCGTGGCCGAGGGAACGCCGGAGGTGGTGGCGAAGGCGAAGGGGAGCTTCACGGGGCGGTATCTTGCGCCGTTGTTAAAGATAGGTTCTACTACTCATGCTCAAGCTGCTGAGTAGTTAATTTGGGTCTGTCCTGATGTTTCACATTCATGTTTTACGGGTGAAATGTGAGAGGTTGGCCCAAGGCGATATGTTGAAGTCTACAGATACACCTTCACGAATTATCGTCCGATCAATCGAGAAAAAGCCAACAGCCGACGTTGGGCGTGGCTCCAAGTGGCATATCGGAAATGTGAGGAGAATGGATGAAGGTGGCGTATCGTTCGCGATGGGTCGTAAGCAGGCTGTAACTGTTCAGCAATTTGATGACGACACGCACGACTTTCTTGAAGAAGAAGCCATGAGTGCGCCATTTACACTTGGAGTATTTGATCCCGACACGCAGGTTTGTGGAGTTATAAGGAAATCTGGTGTTTCTCAAAACACCGCTGAGGTAGCGAGGAAGCTCGCTGCACTACTCAACGCTGCGGGCTATGCCCATGATGCAAATTCAGAGATTGTTGTCGAGCCAATGCCCGATCCGGAACACTTTCTTCAAGTGATACGGCGTTCTAAGGCCGTTATACGATTCAGCTTCACCGTGTCTAAGCCTAACCCGATCGATGTCGATCGCTTGATACAGGCGCCTGCGAAAGAGTTCACGGACAAAGTTGGCGGTGATCGATCAAAAGTAGAAACGGAGGGCGATGAACTCGATAAGGAGGTAATAGAAGAAGTTACGAATGCGGTGGCAGCGGACGGTGAGCAGGCGGCAGCGACTGTACGACCAAAAGAAGGTGGCCCACCTCGGCGGGTGCATCTTGGCGGCAATCCTGTAATCGAACGCATCGAACCTGATCCCCGCTCCTCAGCTTTGTCAGCTATTTTTGATGGAGCGCGCAGCGCATACAGACGTGTTCGCGGTGGTGGATAGTGGGTCATGGACAAGTTTTGGAAATGGCTGTTTAAGGGATCGAGAGAGGGACCAAGAGGCATTAAGAATGTATTAGATGGTTACTTACTTGTACATTTGATTATATCTCTTCTGCTAGTCGCCCTACTAAACAATGACCCTGTGACGTTTGCTCAAAAGGCACTATTTCCGGCTTGCTCAATCCTCATCGGATTGTCGATGGCTTGGACAACCCGAGCTTCTACGATATTACAATCAAAAGAACTGCGAGAGAGGTTGTTTACAGCACAGCGTCCTGCTGAAGATTATATATATGGCTTTCAGCTCGCCATACTAGTTGTAATGATAATGCTAGTTTATGTCGCTATAATGGCAGGCGGCGGCCTTAGTTTATCAGTTTTTGGAGATCCTTGGGATGCAAGATGCTCTGCATTCTGGATGTTCTTTCTTATTAGTATGACCCTGCGCGAGTGCTGGGGAGTGATAAATGCCACTAATATGTTAAGTATGCTCGAATACATTAGATCAAAATAGCGAATATTGGTTACTCAATGGGTAAACCGCCTATGTGCCATGTCGTTTTTTTGATCCGTCTCTGTTATCCCAGACCATTCGCTCGAAGCCGCCCAATAACATTCGGGCCGAACCGCAACAATACCTGCTGCTTGGCCCGATGATGCTGTGGCAGGCGTCCATGTAGGACGCCATTTCGGACGAAATGGCCGACTGTCGGCCGGATTACCTCTTCGCGAACAGCCAGCTCGGCAGTTTAGAGCATTGTGTCTGTTCAATCCGTAGCGTCAGCGGGATCGAACCAATCTGAAATGCTCTTCCCCTCTATGTAAGTTCTTACATCACCACGCCGCGGCAAAGCCGCGTCGTCGAACGGGGCTGCTGGCCCTGCCGGCCGGCCCCGCCGCGGGCGAGACTCGCAATTTCGCCTTCGCAAAATTTCTCGGGCGGCGGGGCTGTCCTACAAGCCTCGCTTCTGCCTAATCCCACGGTCCCCCTTTGTTCCAAAAGGCAAGGACCCGCATGGCACACGCACCCACACCCGCCCTGACGCACCCGACACCCGCCGACCAGGCCAAGGCGCAAGCCCGCTGGCAGGCCCATCTCGACGCCGGCCGCATCGGCAACCCCCGCCCCGTCGATCCCGCCATCGCCGCCATCCGACATGCCAACGAGGCGATCGTCCTCGACCGGAGGACGCCCAAGTGAACGCGCCCACCGGAACCCTGGAGGCCGCCGCCCAGCGCCACCGCCACGACGGCTGGACCCCCGATCGCCAGCGCGCCTTTCTGGAGGCCGTCGCCGACGGCCACTCCGTCGAAGCCGCCGCACGCTCGGTCGGCCTCTCCGCTGCCTCCGCCTACGCCTTTCGCCGCCGGGCGGCGGGCGCGGCGTTCGCGCTGGGGTGGGACGGCGCGCGGCTGCTCGCGCGCGAGACGGTGGCGGATGCGCTGACGCAGCGCGTCATCGACGGGCAGGAGGAGCGCGTGACCCGCCCCGACGGTTCGGAGATCGTCCGCTTCCGCTACGACAACCGCCTCGCCTCCACCATGCTAGCCCGGCTGGACCGCTATGCGGACGGCGTCGCCGCCACCGATGCCGGTCGCGCCGCGCGCCTCGCCGCGCAGGATTTCGACGCCTATCTCGACCTGGTGTCGCGCGACGCCGGTCCGGCCCGCGCCGCCCTGTTCCTGCGCGCCCGCGACCCGGATGGGGGCGGCGCGGCAGCCGACGGCGAAGCCGCCCGCGCCGCCGCGCACGCCGCCTCGCACGGGGGCGCCGCGCTGGACCCGATCGCCGCGCTCGCCCGCGCGGACCTCTACGCCCGCACCGGCGTCGGCCTGGCAAGCGAGCTCGACGTGTCCGACCTGGATCCCGACCAGCGCGCCCGCTGGACGGCCGAGCAATGGTCCCGCGCGGAAGCGGCCGGGCTGCTGACGCTCGGCGCCGCGCCCACGTCTCAACTTTCTCAACTTCCGCAGGTCGAGCGCCCGGACCTCGGCCTGGACGACCCCGTCTGGTTCGACGACGATCGCTGCGAGTGGCGCACCCACTTTCCCCCGCCCGACGGCGCCTATGTGATGGAGTATGGCGAATATGGCGACGAGGATTACGAGCGCGCGCTGACCACCGCCGAGGCCTGCGTGATGAACAATCGCGAGGACGCCGAGCTCGAGGAGCGCCGCATCCTCGAGAGCGCCGAGCGCGACGCCTGGTTCCTGTCCCAGGCCATGGGACCCGCGTGGGAGAACCCGCACGAGGATGACACTTGGGACGACCGCGCCGTCGATCCCCCGCCCTCGCCACGGATCGTGCCCTCGCCGCAGGTCGTGGCCCTGCCGGAGGACGATGTTCCTTGCGCCCAGGGTAGCGAGGCCCCGGGCAGCCTGCCCGTCGATGCCGCGCCGCCCGACCCGCCGGCCGCCGCACCCTTCCTCCGCCCCCGTTCTCACGCCGCGCCGGACGATGCAGACCCGTCGTTCGGCGAAGCCGCCGCCCGCGACGCCGCGTCCTCCCTGCCGCCCGGCGGAGGAACGGACGCGTCCGCCCGCCGTTCGTGCCCCACCCGGACATCCGGCGGCGAAGGAGAAACCCCTTGGATACGAAGCCTCTGAGCCAGAAGCGCCGCAGCGCCGCGCGCGGAGGCACGCCCTCCCCCTCCCTCGACACCGGCAGCATTGTCCGCGGCGCGGCCGCCTTTGCCGTGACGTTGACCGGCCTGCTCGCCGGGGCGGTGGGCCTCGCCGCCTATGCCGCGCGCCGGGCCGCCAGCGTGGACGTGGCTGGGGACGGGAACGGGGCAGCCGGGGGCACGGTCGCGGCCGATCGCTCGCCCCGCCCGCTGCCGCTCGCGCCGGCCGACCCGATGGTCGATCCCCGTCCGGCGGTCGGCGGTCCCGGTCGCGCCGAACAGCCGCCCGCCATGGCCGCCGCGGTCAACGAGGCGGCGGAGCATGACGCGCCCGACCTGTCCGGCGACCAGCCCGTGACTAAGTTCACCCGCGCGCCCGAGGCGTTCCGTCCCGATCCCACCGCCGTTCCCACCGCGGAGGAGCGCGAGGCGCTTCGCCCCGCCACCGGCCCTGCCCCCTCGCTGTCCGCCGACCGCGGCGACTTCGCGCAGGGGCTGGCCGAGGCCGACCGCTGACCAAAAATTGCGCGCGTCCGCGCAAGGAGTACCCGCCATGTCCGACCAGCTTCCCATGACCTCCCAGCCCTACGTCCCCGAACGCGCCGACCGGCCGTTCACCTATCGGGGCGCCAGCAAGGCGCTGGGTTTCTTCTCGCTGGCCCTCGGCGCGGCGGAGGTCCTGGCGTCGGGTCCGATCGCCAAGAAGCTGGGTGTCGCCGACCATGAAAAGGTGGTGCGCGGCTTCGGCTTCCGCGAGCTGGCGGCCGGCGCCGGCATCCTCGCGCGACCGTCCGCCTCGGCCGGCGTGTGGAGCCGCGTGGCCGGCGACGCGCTGGACATCGCGGGCGCGGGCTTCGCCGTGCGCCGCTCCCCCGCCAACAGGCTGGCCTGGGGCGCGCTGGCCTTTGTGGCCGGCGCGCTGGTGCTCGACGCCTATGTCGCGCGCGGTCTGGACCGCGGCAACGCCGCCAACGCCCTTTAGAACCGGAGAAACGGAATGAGCATTTTCGGCGCGATCAAGAAAGCCGTTTTTGGCGACAACGGCCCGCTCGGCGGTCAGTTCGGCGGCAAGAAGGATCACCCTCAGACCACCGCCGGCGAGAGCCACGCCCCCGCTCAGCCGCGCCTCGCGCCCCAAGCTGCGCCTCAGCCCGCGCCCGCCCAGGCACCGGCTGCCCAGCCCCAGGTGAATGTCGAACAGGTGCTGGAACAGCGCGCGGCATCCGCCGGCCAGCCGCTTAACTGGCGCACGTCCATCGTGGACCTGATGAAGCTGCTCGGCCTCGACCCCAGCCTGTCCAACCGCAAGGAACTGGCGACCGAGCTGGGCTATTCCGGCGCCAAGGACGGATCGGCCGAGATGAACACCTGGCTCATCAAGGCCGTGATGCGCGAACTGGAAAAGAATGGCGGCCAGGTGCCCGCCGCACTCAAGGACTGACCCGTTACCCTGCCCTCCCCCGCCGCCGTGGCAAGGGAGGGCAGCCTGGCTCAGATATGGATGGGCTTGCCCGTCACGGCCATTGCGGCTTCCTTGATCGCTTCCGAATGCGTCGGGTGCGCGTGGCAGGTATAGGCGATATCCTCGCTGGTCGCCCCGAACTCCATGGCCTGCGCGACCTGGGCGATCATGGTGCCGGCCAGTGACGACACGATCCAGGCACCCACCACGCGGTCGGTCTTGGCGTCGGCGATCACCTTCACGAAGCCGTCCGTGTCGCGGTTGGTCTTGGCCCGGCTATTGCCCGCAAACGGGAACTTGCCGACCTTGACCTCCCCCTTCTCGCGCGCGGCTTCCTCGGTCAGGCCGACGCCCGCGATCTCGGGCATGGTGTAGGTGACCGACGGGATCACCGCATGGTTCACGATGCCCGTCTGGCCCGCGATGTTCTCCGCCACCGCGACGCCCTCGTCCTCCGCCTTGTGCGCCAGCATCAGGCCGGGGATCGCGTCGCCGATCGCCCAGACACCGTCCACCGCCGTGCGGAAATCATGGTCGGTCTCCACCTGGCCGCGATTGTTCAGCTTCAGCCCGATCGCGTCGAGGTTCAGCCCCTCCACGTTTGGCCGCCGCCCGATGGCCACCAGCACGCGGTCCGCCTGGATCGTCTCGCCCTCGCCGCCGGCGGCCGGCTCGACGGACACGCTGGCCTTTCCGCCCTGGACCGTCACGCCGGTCACCTTGGTGGAGGTGCGGAACTCCATGCCTTGCTTCTTGAAAAGCTTGGCAGACTCCTTGCGGACCTCGCCGTCGAACCCGGGCAGGATCTGATCCAGATACTCGACCACGGTGACCCGCGCACCGAGCCGGCGCCACACGCTGCCCAACTCCAGCCCGATCACGCCGCCGCCGATCACGACGAGATGGTCGGGCACGGTCGGGAAGGCGAGAGCCCCCGTAGAGTCGACGACCACATCATCGTCGATCGCGACGCCCGGCAGCGGGGTGACGGACGATCCAGTGGCGATCACGACGTTCTTGGCCGTGACTCTCTGGTCGCCGACCGCGACGGTATGCGCGTCCTGGAAGGCTGCGCGCCCCTTCAGCCATGTCACCTTGTTCTTCTTGAACAGGAACTCGATGCCGCCCGTCAGTTCCTTGACCGCCTTGGCCTTCTCGGCGTGCATCTGGTCCAGGTTGAGCGACACGCCCGAGAAATCGACGCCGAACTTCGCCAGGTGGCCGCCCTTGGCCTCCTCGTACAGCTCGGACGCGTGAAGCAGCGCCTTGGACGGGATGCAGCCCACGTTGAGGCAGGTGCCGCCCAGCGTCTCCCGGCTCTCCGCGCACGCCGTCTTGAGGCCGAGCTGTGCGGCCCGGATCGCGGCGACGTACCCACCGGGTCCGGCGCCGATGACGAGGACATCGTAGTCGTATTCAGCCATCTTGCATCCGATCAAGAATAATAAGTGATGATCGCCTCACCATTGCGCGTCGCCTCCATGGCGATGTCGCGCAGGATGTGGAAGTTCTCGAGCGAGTATTCTCTCATGCCGTCGCGATCGTCGACAACCGCGTCTCCCATGTAGAGCTGGTCGGTCGGCATCTCAGCCGGGATGAAACGATAGAGAAATGCGTCGTCTGAGAGCGCCTGTGCCGCCTCTGCGAACGCCACCACCGCCTCGGTAGAGACGATGTTGGGCTTTCCCATCCCAAAATCAACATTCGCCAGCGGGTGTAAATCGCCGCCGATCAAGCCGAGAGGCCCGTCAACACGATCCAACTTCCCGGTCAAAAGATAGTGGATGAGGTGCCAGGACTTGTCGAGATAAGCCTCGTCATCGTCCTGCCGCAAGGGCACGGGGCTCCGATCGCGCGGCCGAAGCGCCGATGCGATCCGCGCAACGAGGCCGTTATGCGCCTCGTCATACGCATCTGGATCCTGGTACACGAAGGCAGCCGTCGGCCGCGGACGTCCGCGCAGTTGCTCGATGACCTCGGGCGGCGTTCGGATCAGCGAATAGACGATGCCCACTCTGCTCCATCCTTACAGGTCGATCAAAATCCGGGTCGGGTCCTCGATGGCGTTCTTGAGGGCGACGAGGAAGGTCACCGCCTCCCGGCCGTCGATCAGGCGGTGGTCGTAGCTGAGGGCCAGGTACATCATCGGACGCACCACGACCTGGCCGTCGCGGACCACGGGGCGGTCCTCGATGCGATGGAGGCCGAGCACCGCCGATTGGGGCGGGTTGATGATGGGCGTGGACATGAGGCTGCCGAAGACGCCACCGTTGGAGATGGTGAAGGTGCCGCCGCGCATCTCGTCCATCTTGAGCGTGCCGTCCTTGGCGCGCCGTCCGAAGTCGCCGATCGTCTTCTCGACCGTAGCGACGCTCATGGTCTGCGCGTCGCGGATGACCGGCACGACCAGACCGTTCGGCGCGGATACGGCGACCGAGACGTCGACATAGTCGTGATAGACGATCTCGTCGCCCTCGATGAAGGCGTTGACGGACGGGATATCCTTCAGCGCCATGCAGGCGGCCTTCACGAAGAAGCCCATGAAGCCGAGCCGCACATTGTGCTTCTTCTCGAACAGATCCTTGTACTTGGCACGCGCCTCGATGACGGCGGTCATGTCCACGTCGTTGAACGTGGTGAGCATCGCCGCGGTGTCCTGCGCCTCCTTGAGGCGGCGCGCGACCGTCTGGCGGAGGCGCGTCATGCGGACGCGTTCTTCCTTACGGCCGGCGCCAGCCGAGCCGGCGTTCGACGACGCGGAAGCGGGCGCAGGTGCCGGAGCGGTCGCGGCTGCGGACGGCTTGGCTTGGGCGGCCGCAGCAACATCCTCCTTCGTCAGGCGACCGTCCTTGCCCGTGCCCTTCACCTGGGCGGGATCGACGCCCAGTTCCAGTACGGCGCGGCGGACGGACGGGCTGAGCGCCGCGGCCTGATCGCCGAAGGGGGCCGGCGCCTGATGGGGCGCACCCTGGTTGGCGCTAGGCTCTTGGAGGGCGGCCGGCTGAGGCGCCTCGGCCTTGGCGGGGGCGGAGCCGCCCGCATCCACCGTCGCGATCAGCGCGCCGACGGAGACGGTATCGCCGACCTTCACCGCATGCTCACCCATCACACCCGCGACGGGCGAGGGAACCTCGACCGAGACCTTGTCGGTTTCGAGGCTGGCAATGGGCTCGTCGACGGCGACGGCATCGCCCGGTTGCTTGAGCCACTCGCCGAGCGTGGCCTCGGCGATAGATTCCCCGAGCGTCGGGACCAAGACTTCGGTTGCCATCTCTTCTTTCCTTACATCCCAGACGTCGCCGGAACGACCCTGGTCTCCCGCCTGCACGGGAGCACTAGATTGTTACGCGCCGGCCTTGCCGCTCTTGGTTTCGCTCTCGCGCGTGCGGCGGACCTCTTCGCGAACTGAGTGGCCCAGCGCGTCGGCGATCAGCGCGCCCTGTTCCAACTGGTGGCGCTTCATCAGGCCGGTCGCCGGCGATGCGGCGGCGGCACGGCCGGCATAGCGGGCACGCGCGACCGACGCGTCGGCTTGGGCCAGCACCTGCTCGATGAGCGGCTCCACGAAGAACCAATAGCCATTGTTGCGCGGCTCCTCCTGCGCCCAAACGACCTCGGTCAGGTTGGGCATCCGCGCGATCCGCTTTGCCAATGCCTCGCCCGGGAAGGGATAGAGCTGTTCGACGCGGACGATCTGCACGCCCTCGTCGCCGGCGGCGTCGCGCGCCTCCATCAGGTCGTAGGCGACCTTGCCGGTGCAGAGCACCAGCCGCGTCGTCGCCTCGTCCGCCGCGCCCTTGGGATCGGAGAGCAGGCGCTTGAAATGGGCGTTGCCCAGGAAGTCCTCGCGCGCGGACACGGCCATCTTGTGGCGGAGCAGCGACTTGGGCGTCAGCACGATCAGCGGCTTGCGGAAACCGCGATGCATCTGCCGGCGCAGCAGGTGGAAGTAATTGGCGGGCGTGGTGCAGTTGGCGACCTGCATATTGTCCTGCGCGCAGAGTTGCAGGAAGCGCTCAGGGCGCGCGGAGCTGTGTTCCGGCCCCTGCCCCTCGTAGCCGTGCGGCAGCAGCATCACCAGGCCGTTGGCGCGGAGCCACTTGGCCTCGCCGCTCGCGATGAACTGGTCGATCATGATCTGCGCGCCGTTGACGAAGTCGCCGAACTGCGCCTCCCACATGACGAGCGTCTTGGGGTCGGCCAGCGCATAGCCGTACTCGAAGCCAAGCACGCCATATTCGGACAAGGGGCTGTCCAGCACCTCGAACCGGCCATGCTCGACGGTGGAGAGCGGCACGAACTTGTGCTCGTCCTTCTGGTCCACCCAGACGGCGTGACGCTGCGAGAAGGTGCCGCGACCGGAGTCCTGGCCCGACAGGCGGACGCCGTACCCTTCCGCCAGGAGCGCGCCGAAGGCGAGCGCCTCACCCGTCGCCCAGTCGAAGTTCTGGCCGGAGGTGAACATCTGGCGCTTGGCTTCGAGCACACGGGCCAGCGTCTTGTGGATCTCTAGGCCATCCGGAACGGTGGTGAGCTTGGTGCCGAGCGCGTCGAACAGCTTAGGGCCGAGACCCGTGTCGACGCTGCGCCGCGCCGTTTCCGCATCGGCGGGCACGGACAGGCCGGACCAGCGGCCAGCGAACCAGTCCGCCTTGTTGGGCTTGTAGGAGGCGCCGGCCTCGAACTCGCCCTCCAACAGGGTCGTGACCTGCTTCTCGTTCTCCGCGATCCAGGCGTCGTCGATCACGCCCTGGTCCTTCAGCCGGCGCGCATAGATCGCACTGACGGGCGGATGGTCCTTGATCTTGCGGTACATGAGCGGCTGCGTGAAGCCCGGCTCATCGCCCTCGTTATGGCCGAAGCGGCGATAGCACCACATGTCGATCACGATGTCGCGGTGGAACTTCTGCCGGAACTCGATCGCCATCTTGGTGGCAAAGGTCACCGCTTCCGGATCGTCGCCATTGACATGGAAGACCGGAGCCTGAACGCCCTTGGCGACGTCGGACGGATAGGGCGAAGAGCGCGCGAACTGCGGGCTGGTGGTGAAGCCCACCTGGTTGTTGATGACGAAATGGATGCAGCCGCCGGTGTTGTAGCCGCGGATGCCGGAGAAGCCGAGGCATTCCCAGACGATCCCCTGTCCCGCGAACGCGGCGTCGCCGTGGATCAGCACGGGAAGCGAGCGGACATGGTCCTTCAGGTCGCCCGCGATCGTCTGCACCGCGCGCACCTTGCCGAGAACAACGGGATCCGCCGCCTCCAGGTGGCTGGGGTTGGCGACCAGCGACATATGGACCTTGTGGCCGTCGAATTCGCGGTCCGACGATGTTCCCAGATGGTACTTCACGTCGCCCGATCCGCCGATATCCTCCGGATTGGCGGAGCCGCCGGCGAACTCATGGAAGATGACGCGGAGCGGCTTGTGCATGACGTTGGCAAGCACGTTCAGCCGGCCACGATGCGCCATGCCGAAGACGATCTCGGTCACGCCCATCTGGCCGCCATACTTGATGACGGACTCGAGCGCGGGAATCATCGACTCGCCGCCGTCCAGACCGAAACGCTTGGTGCCGACGTACTTGCGGCCCAGGAACCGCTCCCACTGCTCGGCCTCGATGACTTTGTTCAGGATCGCCTTCTTGCCGGCGGGCGTGAACTCGATCGCCTTGTCCTTGCCTTCCATGCGATCCTGGAGGAAGCGGCGTTCCTCCACGTCGGCGATGTGCATGTACTCGAGGCCGACATTGCCGCAGTAGTTGGCGCGAAGCGTATCTACCAGTTCGCGCACCGTCGCCCATTCCAGACCAAGCGTGCCGCCTAGATAGACGCGTCGGTCAAGGTCGGCGTCGGAGAAGCCGTGATATTCGGTGCGCAGGTCGGCAGGCAGTTCGCGCAGGCCAGACAGGCCGAGCGGATCGAGGTTCGCCGCCAGGTGGCCGCGGACGCGATAGGTACGGACCAGCATCTGAGCGCGGATGGCGTCAGCGGCGGCGCGGATCACGTCGGCCTCGGACGGAGCCGAAGGCGATGGCCCGGCCAGGGCGGCCTTGGCCGACTTCGACGGCTTGGGCGCGGGCTCCGACTGGGTTGGGTCCAGCGCGGCGGTCAGGTCGTCGGTGGTCGTCAGCGGCCAGCGGTCGGAGCCCCAGGACGGGCCCGACATGGAGTTCTCCAGCCCCTCGAAGAAGCTTTGCCAGCCCGGCTCGACGCTGCCGGGTGAGGATTTGTACCGGGCGTAGAGCGCGTCGATGAAGGCCGGGCTGACATGCCCGGCGATGTCGGAGAAATCCTGGCCTTCGTAGCCCATGTGCCGCACTCGCTTGCTTGTACCCCCGGGAACGACGGGGATAGCGTCCGGGCTCCCGCCGTGGCGGAAGCCGGTGGGAATCAGCCCCTTAAAACCTCGACCAGCGTGGAGCCGAGCTCCGACGGGCTGGCCGCCACCTTGATCCCGGCCGCTTCCATCGCGGCGATCTTGTCCTCGGCGCCGCCTTGGCCGCCCGACACGATCGCGCCAGCATGGCCCATGCGGCGGCCCGGAGGCGCGGTGCGGCCGGCGATGAAACCCGCCATCGGCTTGGACCGGCCGCGCTTGGCCTCATCGCGGAGGAACTGCGCCGCCTCCTCCTCGGCCGAACCGCCGATCTCGCCGATCATGATGATCGACTGGGTCGCCTCGTCGGCCAGGAACAGCTCCAGCACGTCAATAAAGTTGGTGCCGTTGACGGGATCGCCGCCGATGCCGACCGCGGTGGTCTGGCCGAGCCCCGCGTTCGAGGTCTGGAACACCGCCTCATAGGTGAGCGTGCCCGAACGCGAGACGACGCCGACCGAGCCCTTCTTGAAGATGGAGCCCGGCATGATACCGATCTTGCACTCGCCCGGCGTCAGCACGCCCGGGCAGTTGGGACCGATCAGCCGCGACTTGGAGCCGGACAGCGCACGCTTCACGCGGACCATGTCGAGGACCGGAATGCCCTCAGTGATGGTCACGATCAGCGGGATTTCTGCGTCGATCGCTTCCAGGATCGAGTCCGCGGCGAAGGGCGGCGGCACGTAGATGACCGACGCGTCGGCACCGGTCTTCGCTTTGGCCTCGGCGACCGTGTTGAAGACGGGCAGGTCAAGATGCGTGGTGCCGCCCTTCCCCGGCGTGACGCCGCCGACCATCTGCGTGCCGTATTCCAGCGCCGCCTTGGTGTGGAAGCTGCCGGTTTCGCCTGTCATGCCCTGGGTGATGACGCGGGTGTTCTTGTCGACGAGGATGCTCATGCGGACACGGGGCTCCGTGAAAGGAAGAAAGGGGAAAACACGATCAGGAGACGCTCTTCATCTGCTCGTCCGGGTTCCAGACGACCGGCCGCGTCATGATGTCGTTCCAGCTGTAGGGACAGGTTTCGGGGAAGCTGCCCAGCGGCATCCTCGTCTCCCTGTGCGCCTTCAGACGAGCCCGGCGATAGCCTCTTGCGATGGCCTCCTCGGTCCGCGCCGCATAGCTCGGGCTGCTTTCCAGTTCGTCGCGCACCCGGTTGCGATGCTCCTGGATCGAGTCCGCCCAGCTTCGCGTCCGGTGGTCCGTCTGGATGTCCCACTTCAGCAGGTGCACCAGAACGACCTTGATCGCGCTTTCGAAGCGGTGGAAATCGGACCGACCCAAGCTCTCCACCTCATCCACCAGACGGGGCAGATCGAGCTCGGCAAAGCGACGGGCGCCGAGAAGCTCGATCTGCGCGCGCAACCAGGCTGCGTAATCCGCGTCATAAGCAGGATAGTTTCCTGCCACGATCTCCGGATCGCGCTCGGCCACGTTACCCGGCCAGGCTCTCGTCGATGCCCTTGCAGGCGACCAGCAGTTCCTTGACCGCGTCGACGGAGACCTGAAGGTTGCCCTTGGCCTCGTCCGACAGCTCGACCTCAATCACCTTCTCGACGCCGTCGGCGCCGATCATGACGGGGACGCCCACATAGAGGTCGTCGATGCCGTACTGGCCCGTCAGGTGCGCGGCCGCTGGCAGGATGCGCTTCTGGTCGTAGAGATAGGCCTCGGCCATCGCGATGCCGCTGGTGGCAGGCGCGTAATAGGCGGAGCCGGTCTTGAGCAGCGCGACGATCTCGCCGCCGCCGCCGCGCGTCCGCTTGACGATCGCGTCGATCCGCTCCTGCGTGGACAGGCCCATCTTGACCAGATCGGTAATCGGAATGCCCGACACGGTGGAGTATTCGAGCACGGGGACCATGGTGTCGCCGTGGCCGCCTAGCACAAACGTGTTAATGTCCTTGACGGACACCTTGAACTCGTCCGCCAGGAAGTGGCTGAAGCGCGCGCTGTCGAGCACGCCCGCCATGCCGACCACTTTGTTGTGTGGCAGGCCTGAGAACTCGCGTAGCGCCCAGACCATGGCGTCGAGAGGGTTGGTGATGCAGATGACGAAGGCATCCGGTGCGTTGTCGCGGATGCCCTCGCCGACCGCCTTCATGACCTTTAGGTTGATGCCGAGCAGGTCGTCGCGGCTCATGCCCGGCTTGCGGGCAACGCCAGCGGTGACGATGATGACATCCGCGCCCGCGATGTCGGCATAGTCGTTGGAGCCGGTGATTGTCGCGTCGAAGCCCTCAACGGGGCCACACTGGCTCAGGTCGAGCGCCTTGCCCTGCGGCACGCCGTCGACCACGTCGAACAGGACAATGTCGCCCAGGCCCTTGAGGGCCGCCAGATGGGCGAGCGTGCCGCCGATATTGCCGGCGCCGATCAGCGCGATCTTCTTGCGGGCCATGCCTGTCCTTTCGGCTCTATGACGCGGATCCGTCCGCGCGGGTCCGGGCGGGGCATACGCCTGAAGCCGCAAGGGAACAACCCGCTAATTTGTCCTCTTGCTAATAGTTCGCAACATCGTCAGGGCCGTGGCCGAGCGCTAGATAGTCGTCCGACCGCATCTCTTCCAAGCGGCTGACGGTGCGGTCGAACTCGAACCGACCATCGCCGGAGGGATAGAGATCGGCCGGCTGGGCATCGGCCATCGCGAGCAGCTTCACCTTGTGCTCGTAGAGCGCATCGATCAGCGCAACGAAGCGCGCTGCCTCGTTCCGCATCTCGGGCGTGAGCAACGGCACGCCGACCAGGATGACAGTGTGAAAGCGGCGCGCAACCGCCAGATAGTCGGCAGCACCCCGCGCCTCGCCGCACAGCCGCTTGAAGGAGAAGACGGCGACGCCCTTTAATCCCTTGGGTACGTGGAGCGTGCGGTTGCCGCCGAGGTCAAGGTCGGCGGAGGGGACATGCTCGCGATCCTCGGGCGGATAGTCGGTCAGGCGGAAGAAGGTGGCCGACAGCGTGGCGGTGTTGGCGGGCGAGTTGGGCACGAGCCAGGTGTCGACGCGGCCGAGACGATCGCGGCGGTAGTCGGTAGGGCCGTTTAGGGGGTGCACGTCCAGGCGCTGCTCCAACAACGCGATAAAGGGGAGGAAATGCTCACGGTTCAGTCCATTGAGATAGAGCTGGTCGGGCGCGCGGTTGGAGGTAGTTACGACGCTCACGCCCGCTTCGATCAAGGCGGTGAACAGCCGCGAGAGGATCATAGCGTCGGGCGAGTTGGTGACCATCATCTCGTCGAACGCGAGCAGCCGCGCCTCCTCCACTAATGCGTGCGCCACGGGGACGATGGGGTCGCCTGCCTCCTTTCTGCGCTCGGCGGCAATGCGGCGATGCACCTCCAGCATGAACTCGGCGAAGTGGACGCGGCGCTTCGCCTCGATCGGCACGTGCGCGAAGAACAGGTCCATGAGCATGGACTTGCCCCGCCCCACCCCTCCCCAGAGATAGACGCCGCGCGCCGGCACGGCCCGGCGGCGAAGAAAGCCGGCGCGGCGCGGATGCTCCAGCTCCTGCGCCAGCGCATCCAGCCGGGCGGCGGCGGCGGCCTGTTCGGGGTCAGGGCGAAGCTCGCCTGAAGCGACCAGGGCCTCATAGGCGGGAAGGACGGCGGCCATGGCGTCAGGCGGGGTCTGACTGCGGCTTGGGTCCCGGCTTGCGGATGGTGCCGCTGAAGGCGACGATCCTCTCTTCCGTGTCACCCTGCACCACGAGGCCGCGAAGGAAGAGGAGACGACCCGTCTCCTTGAGCAACTCCACCTGAGCCTCGATCGGTTCGCCGATGCGACCGCCGCCAATGAACTGAGTCGAGAGGTCGAGCGTCACCGCCGTACCGGCGCGGATCAGCCCCAGCCCACGCGCGGCGGCAAACAGCGCCACGTCGATGAACGCCAGAAGCGCGCCGCCATGGACGTTGTTGCGGAGGTTCGAATGGCGATGCTCCGGCGTCATCCGCACGCGCGCGATGGCGGACGGCCCCTCCCCGTCCACGCGCAGCATCATCGGGCCGATCAGCGTGTTGAAACGGGTGGGATCCGTCAGCGACCAGCGGCGCCATCCGGGATGGCCAGGTATCTCGTCCAGCGGCGCGAACGGCGGTTCGGAAGCGGCAACGTCGACCATGACGGCTCCTTAACCGCGTAGCATGGAGCATCCAATGCCCCAGCAGACCCACGATGTGGCAGCCAGTCGCCGCATCGTCGGCATTGACCCTACGGCAAGCGCGCCGCAGAACCGGTACGGATCTGCCTCAGGGGTCGCGGCCGGCGTCAGATTCGTGGAGGGGAGAACCGGCTTGATCCAGATCTGCTACACCAGCAGGGCAACTGCGCCTCTGGATCGGCGACACTATGATGCCCTCGTGACGGAAGCGCAGGAACGCAATCGCGACGACATGATAACCGGCCTGCTCCTGTACGATGGCGCGCGTTTCGTTCAGGCGCTGGAAGGACCCGAGGAGCGCACGAACGCGTGCATGGCCCGCATCGAACGCGACCGACGTCACGAGGCGATCGACGTGGTAAGCCGCGGTACGATCGCGGAAAGGCAGTTCGGCACCTTCGCCATGGCGGCGCTGATGCCCGATGATCGCGACAACGCTGCCTTTGTCCACACGATCAAGTCGTTCGTCGAGAACGTCGAACCCGCGCACGTCAAGGCGTTGTTCATCGGTTTCGCCGTGTTGAGCCGCGCCAGAGGCGGCACGAGAGACTCGAAAGCCGCCTGAGGGTTTAAACGCCTGGTCAGGGCCCTAGTCACCCTCACGTCACGGCAAAGTACATATGCGGCACTGACACCCTTGTCTGCGCCATGACTCGCACATTTCTACACATGCCGTCACAATCCAGATGGCATGGTTCCGGGTGCAACGTCCGCGCATGAGCCGACCATTCCGAAGATCGTCCGCGTGTCGACGGACGCGGGGGAGCGGCACGACCGTACCAGCCTGATGGGCGACGTGATCGCTCGCGAGCTGACGGGAGCGGCGTTCAGCGCACCGGACGGCGACGCACGTTGCAACTGGACGCTGAGCACGTTGGCTCCTGGTACGGTCCTGGGGTACGCGACGCAGGGCGGCTTCAGCGGGTTGTGCGACAGCGCTCGTGCCCACGACGGCGACACGGACCTGTCCATCTTCCTGGGCATTCGTGACGCCACCCCGTTTGAACAGAATGACCGCCGAAGTCGCCTCTCGCCCGACACGGCGATGCTGGTCGCGCCCGGACGCCCGGTGCAGAGCTGGTGGAGCGACAGCGAGGTCATGATCCTGCGGCTACCCCGTGCCGCGCTTCACGCGGCCGATCGGATCGAGGCGGCCGGCGGGGTGCTGCTCGGACCCACGTCGCCCGCACGACGGCTACTCGCTGGATACGCCGCTGCCCTGTGGCCGCTGTTGTGCGATGGCACCGCGGGCGAGGCGCAGGAGCGGCGCGACTTTCGGCCATGCGCGAGCATATGCGGCGACACCATGCGGAGCCGTCGCTTGGCATGGCGGAGATTGCCGCAGCCGCGGGCTGTCGAAACGCGCAGGCTACCTGTTGTTCGAGGCGGCGGCGTCGAGCTTCACGGATGAGCTCTACGGCCTGCGGCTCGACCAGGCGGCCGGGCGCCTGAAGGACGGCTATGCCAGACGGCTGCTCGACCTTGCTTTGGACTCCGGGTTCGCCGACGCGTCCCATTTTAACCGTCGCTTCCGCCAACGCTTCGGCATAACACCGGGCGATCTGCGAGAGGCCGCGTGGCGTCGGAGGCGACCGGCAGACGGTTAGCAGGCGGCGCTTCGCTTCGTCCAACCACGCTCGTCAGGCGCCGACGAGCCGGCTGAGCATCTCGGTCACTCGATCTCGCAGGTCGGGATCGCGCGTGATCTCAAGCAGGGACACAAGGCTTTGCCGCGCGGCAGGAACGTCGCCATCGATCAGTTCCAACCGGGCGCGCTCCCACCAGGCATGACCGTGATCAGCGGCAATCATCGTCATGCGACGGTAAAGGTCCAGGGCTCGTCTTCCCCTGCCCGCCCGCTCGGCTCGGGTCGCCTGGTTCAGCAGGAGCCGCACCAGCACGGCGCGGTTCGGCATCGCGGCGACGTGCCGCACCGCTCCGGCGTCATCCGGACGCCCGGCGGAAAGGAGCGCCACCAGCCGGTCCTGCCCGACCCGCTCGCCTCCGTGAAACGGGTCCACGATCACCGGCGCCGCCTCGCCGCCTAACAGGACCAGGACGTGGCCGGGGACATCCAGCACATTGGCCATCCATCCCAGTCGACGCGCCGCCGCCACGTACAGGATCGAAAGGCTCACCGGCAGGCCGCGGCGGCGATCGATGACCCGGATCAGGTCGGCATTTGCCGGATCGTCGTAGGTTTCACGATCACCCAGGAAGCCGAACTCGTCCGACAATATGCGGGCAAGCTGCTCCGCCTGTTCGGCAGGCTCCACGATTGTGGCCCCGGCGGCTTCCAGACGCACGGTGATCGCCTCCAGCACGTCCTGGTAGGAACCGGATTCTGCGTCCGGATGATCAACCAACGCAAGTTCAAGCGCCGCCTCGTCCAAGACGATGTCGTCGTCGTCAAGCAGGCCTATGCGGGTCAGGTCTTCGAGCATGACGCACAGATGGGTGGTCTGCGGCCGGGTTGCGACCTGATCGGTGAAACGGACCTCCCGCTATGCGCTCAGGCGAAGTCGCCGAGCTTTGCCGCCTCGTCCTCCTCCGGTGGCACCAGGTCCGGGCTCGAAACGGACGCTGCTCCAGTCTTTGGATCAAGCTCCGCGGACATGTCGCCCGGGTCGGGCTCGTTGCCGGGCTTGGGATTGATCGTCATCACCTTCTCCTGTCGAACAGGCAACGCTTCGGCGGCCACAAGGTGGCACGAGGCCCCGGGCCGCCATCACGTCTAAACCCGGACGCTCGGCTGACGATGGTGCGGTTCCTGGCCACCGCTGTCGTGCCGATGGCGCCGTGCCCGTCAGAACATCGGCAAATAGCCATTCGCCTTGGCGGACTCGCCGGCTATCTGCAGCCGCCCTCACCATAGGCTTGCCGAGGTCGCTCTTGTTCCTTCAGTATTCCCGCCGATGACGCCCCGGATCCTCCTGGGCGTGGCCGAGGTGCCCGGCGGTCCGCCGCTCAAGCTCTTTCAGCGCGGCACCGACTTCACCATCGCGCTGGAACGCAACGACCTGATGAGCAGCCGGATGAGCGGCTCGGAAGAGGCGCTGGGAGCCATGGCGTGCGAGCGCCTTGGCCGGCGATCGTCCGCGCGATTGCTCGTCGGCGGCTATGGCATGGGTTTTACCCTCCGCGCGATCCTTCGGATCCTGCCGGCCGACGCGCAGGTCGTGGTCGCGGAACTCGTGCCCGGCATCGTCGAGTGGGCGCGCGGTCCGATGGCGGCGCTGACGGCGGGGTGCCTGGACGACCGCCGCGTCGATCTTCGCATCGCAGACGTGGGAGCGGAGATCGCCGCGCCGGAAGGCCGCTACGATGCTATCCTGCTCGACGTGGACAATGGTCCGGACGGGCTGACGCGTCCGGGCAATGACGCGCTTTACGGCGCGGCCGGCCTGGAAAGGGCACGGTCGGCGCTGCGGCCCGGCGGTGTACTCGCGGTCTGGTCGGCCGGCCCCGACCCTGCCTTTACCCGGCGGCTGGCCCGGATTGGGTTCGAGGTGGACGAGGTGCGGCTGCGCGCGCGCTCCAACGGCAAGGGTCCGCTGCACGTCATCTGGTTCGCGACACCGCGCTGATTGGTACATTCGGCATCTATCGGCCGTGGCACAGCGCCTGCATCGGCCTGGCAGCCTAGCCCGGGCCCGCCGTCTGTCCGATCAGCCGCCGCGCTTCAACCGGACCAGCGCGGCGTCCAGAGCAGACAGGAACCGCGACCGATCCTCCCGCGCAAAAGGCGGCGGCCCGCCGATCCGATCGCCGCCAGCACGCAGGTCGTTCATGATCGCGCGTACGGCCACCGCGTTTCCGATAGAGCTGGTGGTGAACAGCCGCCCATTGGGCGCGATCACCGTGGCGCCGGCCTTTAGGCAGCGTTCAGCGAGCAGGATATCGGCCGTTACGACCACGGCATTCTCGTTCACCCGCTCCGCGATCCAGTCGTCCGCGGCGTCGAAGCCGTCGCTCACCACCACGCGCGAGACCAAGGGGTGTTGCGGCACCCGGAAGGGCGAGTTGCTGACCAGCGTCACCGGCACCGCAAGCCGCCAGGCCACGCGGTACACCTCCTCCTTCACGGGACAGGCGTCGGCGTCGATCAGGATGTGCGGAGAGAGGGTCACGGCTTTGCTCATGGCATGGCAGGCGGCCGGTGCGAAGCGCGGCTTCTTCCCGGCGGCGAGACGTGGCAGGGGCGGCGCCGTGAAAGCTCCTGCTCCCTACGACGCCATCGTGCTCGGTGCCGGCGGCGCCGGGCTGATGTGCGCCGCCGTCGCTGGCCAGCGCGGCCGACGCATTGCCGTGATCGATCATCGGCCGGAACCTGGCGCCAAGATCGTCATCTCCGGCGGCGGCCGATGCAATTTCACCAACCGGGACGCGGCGCCCGACCGCTACCTGTCCGCCAACCCGCATTTCGCCAAATCGGCCTTGGGCCGCTACACGCCGGGCGACTTCCTGGAGATGGTGGAGCGTCACGGTATCGCGTGGCACGAGAAGACGCTGGGGCAGCTCTTCTGCGACGGCTCCGCCCGCCAGATCGTGGCCATGCTGCTGAACGAGTGCTCGGCTGGGCCGGTCGCGCTTCGGCTGGGCGAGGCAATCCGGGATGTAACGCACGGCGACACACGCTTTCGCGTCGAGACGGACGGCGGCTGCTACGAGGCGCCGGCTCTGGTGGTGGCCACGGGTGGACCATCCATCCCGAAGCTGGGCGCGACCGGCTTTGCCTATGACTTGGGGCGCCGCTTCGGTCTGAAGGTGGTGGAGCCACGCCCGGCGCTCGTTCCCATGACGCTGCCGGGCGAGGAGGCGCTGTTCCGTACCTTGTCCGGCGTCGCGGTGCCGGTGGTTGCGCGGTGCGGCACGGCGGCGTTTGCGGAGGCCGCGCTGTTCACGCATCGCGGCCTTTCCGGCCCGGCCATCCTCCAGGTGTCGTCCTATTGGCGGCACGGACAGGACGTGGCGATCGACTTCCTGCCCGACCGACCGACCGGCTGGCTGCGCGAGGCCAAGCGCTCGCGACCCGATGCGACGCTGCGCCGCCTCCTGTCGCCGCTCATGCCGGACCGCCTTGCCGCCACCCTGGCGGAGCGGATGGGAGCGTCGGACCTGCTCGGCCGCACGCGCGACATGGTCTTGGCCGATTGCGAGACGAGGCTTCGCGCTTGGACCTTCCGCCCCAACGGCACGGAAGGGTTCGCCAAGGCGGAGGTGACGGTGGGCGGTATTTCGACGGCCGGCCTCAACCAGCGCGACCTGTCCGCCCGTCACCTGCCCGGCCTGCATGTGATCGGCGAGGCGGTGGACGTCACCGGCTGGCTGGGCGGGTACAATTTCCAATGGGCCTGGGCGAGCGGCTGGGCCGCAGCGCAAGCCCTGTAGCGACGACGTGGCATCCAGCCCCTTCGACGCTGCGCAAGGTTCAGTAGCTGGAATGACACCTACACCCGAGCAGGTACACTTCCTCAACAGTCCAACCGCATGACAGAGCAAGCGGACCGCCACTGCCCGTTTCTGTGATTACGCCACCGCCCTTGTCGACGCTCCGACCGATGTAGTTGAACGAGACACGCGCATTCAGGTTCAAAGACCAGTCCGCGCCAAGGATCCAGGCGATGTCTTCCCCTGCAGTCAGGCCGCTGCGGAGCGGCACCGCCTCGCGGGAACGGACAAGGGCAAGTAGCTCCTTGATGCGTATCTGTGCGACTAGCCGTCGGCGTACGAATACCGTCGATGGGCACGAGGCCTTCACCTGCCTATTAGTTGAGCGGTTTGCCGGAAGCCCGCCGCCACCGTGAGATCGGGCACGCAGAGCAAGGAGAGCCGTTCGTATGCGGAAAGGTTGACAAGCTGACCGTGGAAACCGACATGCACCAGCGATGGAGTTTTGGCGGGTTACCTCGCCTCCGGGCCCGGTCCGTGTGTGTCCATCGGATATTCACTGTGCGCCTCGCTGTAACGCGGGGCCTTTGCGCGTTGGGCCGGATGCCGACGTGCCTCTGGAGAACGACGCGATAATGCCAGCCTTCAAGCTTCCCGACTTCAACGAACGTGCCGCCGCTTCACGCCAGGCAAAGGAGCGCGCGCTCCAAGCTCTGCGGGAAAAGCCGGCGCTCGATCCGGCGGTGGTGGAGCAGCGCAAGGCAGCCGAGGCCGCCAAGAAGGCGGCTGAGATCGCCCGTCGCGAGGCGAAGCGTGCCGCTGTCGAGGCGGAGAAGCGCGCCAAGGAAGAGGCGATCGAGGCCGAGAAGCGTGCAAAGGAAGAGGCCCGGCTGGCCGCCATCGCCGCCGAGGAGGCCGCGCGGGCGGCCGCTGAAGAGGCGCGTCGCAAGGCCCTGCCTCGCGGCCTGCCTACCGCTGCCCTGATGCGCGCCGCCAAGGATGCCGCCCGCCGCGGGAAGTGACGGCAACGCCACGAAGATTGGATCGGTGCGGCCTCTTAGCAGCCGCACCGGTCCAAACCTTTCCTGTGGCTTGGCCAAGCGGAGCAGGGCTGTTCTTCTGCTAGTTTCGGAGCGGCTCCCTGCATTGCCGCCCGTCGCACCGATTTTACTAGCTCGCTCCGGTCACGCTGACGTCCACTGCCAGCTGTTCCTCGCCATCGCCTAGTCGCGATCCGGCCACGGGCGACGCGCCGGCGGCGTCCAGCGCCACGGCTACCCGGACGTAATCCTCCTCTGGCGACAGACCCATGCAAGGGTCGAAGCCTACCCATCCCAGTCCATCCACATGCGCCTCCGCCCAGCCATGGGGCGTGGGGCGATGTTCCTCGCCCAAGTGATAGCCGGTGACGTAACGCGCGGGGAGGCCGAGGGTCCGCGCGCATGCGCAGAACATGTGAGCCAAATCGCGCGGCGTTGCCGTCTCCCGCTCGAACGCCTCGGACGCGCCGAGGCCAGGTTCTGGCCGCGACCGTTCGCATCCGAAGCGATCGTGCAGCGCCGCGTTCAGTCGGTGCAGTCGGTCCAGCGGATTGCTGCCGCCGACCTCTCGCGCGAAGATCGCCAGCGACGGGTCGGGCGTCGTGGCCGGCGTCACGCGCAGGTACACGGCCGGCGGCAGCGGCTCGGGCGCACCGCGGACGATGCCGTCCGAGTGGCTGGTCAGCACCTCGCCCTTTACGGCTATCTCTACCGTGTCCAGCGGCCCTTCCGCATAGAGCATGGTGACCAGATTACCGAACCCGTCACGTCCGTCGCGCAACCGCGCGTCGCAGCTAACGTCGATCCGCCAGCGAGCCACGGTCTGGTCATAGGTGTCGGCGGGCGTCAAGCGCAGCATCTGTACCAGTCGGCCCTGCGGCTCGGTAAACCGGTAGGTGGTGCGATGGTCGACGGCGATCCGCATCAGCCGAACCGATACTGACGGCCGATCGCCGCATGAAGCTCTGCATTCTCGCGAACGAACGCGCCCAGATGCTCGTGCAGGCCGGACAGGATGACGTCGGCCGTTCGGGTCCGCTGAACCCGGGCGGCACGCGTCCTGGCCATCCGATCGGCCTCGCCGTGGCGCCCTGTCGCCCGCGCCAGGAGGTTCAACAGGTCCACCACTTCCTCCACCGATGCGGCCAGGCTGCGCGGCATCTCCGATCGAGAGAGCAGCAGGTCGATGACGTTGGCGGGCACCAACCCGTCCGAATAAAGCCAACGGTAGGCCGTCACGGCCGACACCGTCTGCAGGATGGTGGTCCACTGGTCGCGATCGACGATCCCGCCTACCGGCTCTCCGGCCGGGAGCAGGATATGGTACTTCACGTCGAGCAGCCGAGCCGTGTTGTCCGCGCGCTCCACCGCCTGACCTAGCCGCAAGAGCCAAGTGGTCGGGTTCCGCATCATCCGGTGAACCGCGCCCTCGAACCCGCGCGTCTCGTTCTTGGTGTCCTCCACCAACCGCATCGCCCGGGCAGGATCGCCCGATCCTGCGCGCCGCTCGAACAGCAGCCAAGCGCGGTTTATCGCAGTCCAAGCGTCGCGCGACAGGGCGGTCCGGACGGCACGCGCATTGTCGCGGGCCATGTCCAGGCACCGCGCTACGGAGCCAGGATGACTCTTGTCCGCGGTCAGATAGTGGACGACGTCGTGCTGCGCGACGGGCGTTCCGCGCGCCGCAAACGCTTCCTGCGCGTCCAACACCGACAGGGCGGAGGTCCAGGCGGCCTCCCCGGCGGGCCGAGACGACAGCACGTCGAGCCGGACCGTGGCCTCCACGAGCCGCGCCGTAAAGTCCGCGCGCTCCACATAGCGGCCCAGCCAGTAGAGCGAGGCGGCGGTACGCGACAGCATCATGGCCTCGTGCCCTGCGACTGGACCATGTCGCCCATTCGCTGTTCCTGCCACCCGTCTCGGCTCGCCGGCGCCTTCTCGTCCTCGGCCAGCACGAAGCTGTCCTTGGTGCCGCCGCCCTGGCTCGAGTTGACCACCAGCGATCCCTCGCGAAGCGCGACCCGCGTCAGCCCGCCCGGAACCACTTGCACGCCCTTGGCGCCCGTCAGGACAAAGGGGCGGAAATCGACGTGGCGTGGCCCGACGTTCAACGACTCCCCTTCCCCTGCCAGCGTCGGCACGGTGGAAAGTGCCAGCGTGGGCTGGGCGATGTAACGATGAGGCTCCGCCTTCAGCACTTCCCGGAAACGGTCGATCTCCGGACGGGTGGCGGTCGGCCCCACCAGCATCCCGTAACCGCCCGATCCGTCCACCAGCTTCACGACCAGCTCGTCCAGATGCTCCAGCACATAGGCGAACGCGTCCGGCTCGCGGCACCGCCACGTTTCTACATTGGGCAGCTTGGGCTCGCCGCCTGAATAGAAACGGACGATCTCGGGCATGTAGCTGTAGATGGCCTTGTCGTCGGCGATGCCGTTGCCCGGCGCGTTCAGGATCGCGACGTTGCCGGCCGCATAGGCCGCGATAAGTCCCGGCACGCCCAGCATCGAGTCGGGGCGGAACACCAGCGGGTCCAGGAAGTCGTCGTCCACGCGGCGATAGATCACGTCCACGCGCACGGGCCCCGCGATCGTCCGCATCCAGACTCGGTCGTCGTCCACGAACAGGTCCGCGGCCTCAACCAGCTCGACGCCCATCGAGTCCGCCAGGAAGCTGTGCTCGTAATAGGCGGAATTGTAATGGCCGGGCGTCAGGACAATGCAGACCGGCGCGGATCCGACCCCTTTCGGCGCCACTGACTGCATCGTGGTCAGCAGCCGGTCCGGATAACTGTCCACTGGCGCCACGCGGAAGTTCGCGAATAGCTCCGGGCAGAGGCGCAACATCGCTTCCCGGTTCTCCAGCATGTAGCTGACGCCCGATGGCGTGCGGGCATTGTCCTCCAGCACGAAGAAATCGTCCGGTCCCGTGCGGACGAGGTCGATGCCGCAGATATGCGCCCACACGCCGTGCGGCGGCCGGATGCCGGCGATCTCGGGCCGGAACTGGGGATTGCCCAGCACCAGTTCCTCGGGCAGCACGCCTTCCTTCAGGATGCGGCGCTCACCGTACACGTCGTCCAGAAAGGCGTTGATCGCCTCCACGCGCTGGACCAGCCCCTCGGACAGGCGCGACCATTCGGGCGCGGTGAAGACGCGCGGCACGATGTCAAACGGGATGATCCGTTCGGCCGCCTCTTCCTCGCCATAGACGGCGAACGTGATGCCCAGCTGGCGGAACGTCGCCTCCGCCGCGCGCTGCCGGCGGCCGAGTTCGGCCGGGTCCGCCTCATCCAGCCAGCGTTCAAGGCTGCTCAGTTCCGCCCGCGGACTGTTCCGGATCTCGTCATACGCAGGTCGTTTCGCCATCGGAACCGTAGACGCGGGGACGGGCCTACGGTTCCCCCGTCAGGACCGCAGCAACATCAACTCGCATATTTGACCGAGCATCCATAGGGTCGGGTTTCGGCAACAGACACGGCCCGGCCCGCCCTTACCTCGCCAAGTGCCGCCAGCACGTGGTTGCGCGCGCCCTTGATGTCGGCGGCGTCGGCAGTCGGCTTGTCATCGATCCCGCCCTGGTAGACCAGCGTGCCGGCCGCATCGATCAGATACAGGTGCGGCGTGGTCTTGGCCGCATAACCACGCCCGACCTTGCCCGCGGGATCGAGCAGATAAGCGGTCGGCTGCGCCTTGGCCGCCGCCACGAAGCCCTTGGCTTCCGCACCGGTCATGTAGCCCTGCTTGCCCGGCGCGCCCGAGTTCACCGTCAGCCAGACCGCGCCCAGGCGCTTCGCCTCCGCTTGCGTGCGCTGCATGTTGCCGCTGTCATAATGCTTCTTCACAAAGGGGCAGCCGGGATTGTTCCACTCCAGCACCACGACGCGTCCCCGATATTGGGACAGCGTCACCGACCGGCCGTCTGCGTCGTTGAGGCGGAAATCGCCGGCGGGGCGGCCGATGACCTGCTGGGCGGAAACGGGAACCGCCAGCGCGACCGCGGCTATTGCGAGAACGGGCATCCTCATCCTGTCTTCTCCTGCGGCAAACGGATCAGCATGGAAGGCGTCAGAAGTTGCGGCAGCACGCGGCCGTCGCGTCCCCTTGAATACCATAGGTAGAGCGGCACGCCCGCACGGTTATGCCGCTCGATGAAGCGGCCCATGGCGGGATCGCCGTCCGTCCAGTCGCCGACCAGCACCGCCACGCCCGCGCGCCGGAACGCGTCCGCCACGTCGCTCGTCTCGATGGCCGCCTTCTCGTTGACCTTGCACGTCAGGCACCAGTCGGCGGTGAAGTAGGCGAAGACGGGGCGACCCTCGTTCTGCAGAGCCGTCAGCCGCGCCTCCGTGAAGGGTTCCGCGCCCGGCATCCCCGACACCTCAGCGGCACGTGCCTCCGGCTGCACGGGCAGCAGCGCCGCCACCGTCAGGAGCGCGGCCGGCACGACCGGCCACCACGCCCGGTCCAGCCCCCTTTCCTGCCGCCGTCCGGCCCACCACAGGCCCAATCCCAGCGCCATGGCCGCGGCCAGGCCCAGCACGATCCCGTTCGCGCCAGCCTGTCGCGCAAGCACCCAGCTGAGCGCCAGCGCCGTCAGGAACATGGGCACCGACAACACGCGCCGCGCCGTCCCGAGCCACGGGCCCGGCCGCGGCAAGCGGCGCCGAAGCGCGGGGATGAAGCCCAGTGCCAGGAACGGCAGCGCGATCCCGACCCCCAGCCCGGCGAACACGGCCATCGCCGCCGCCGCCGGCAGCACCAAGGCCGCACCCAGCGCGGCGCCCATGAAGGGCCCAGAGCAGGGCGTCGCGACAAAGGCCGCCAAGGCGCCCGTGGCGAACGCACCGCCCATGCCACCCGCCTCGCCTGCCCAGGTCGGGGTCGGCACCTCGAAAAGGCCGGCGAGGTTCAGCGCGATTGCGGTCACCAGCACCAGCAGCCCGGCGATGACGCGCGGGTCCTGAAGCTGAAACGCCCAGCCCGCCGCGGATCCACCAGCGCGAACGGCCAGCAACGCCGCACCGAGGGCGGCGCATACCAGGACTACACCCGCCGTGTAGGCTAGCGCCTCCGCCTTGGCCTCCCGCTCGCCCGCGCCACCGCCGCGCGCCAGGCTGAGCGCCTTGAGGCTCAGGATCGGGAACACGCAGGGCATGACGTTGAGCAACAGCCCGCCGAGCACCGCGCCCAGCAACACCAATGCGACGCTGCCCGCACCGGTGCCCTCCGCAGACATCACGTCGCGCGTCGCCGCCGCGACGCTGCCGGGTGCCGCCCGGACCAGAAAGCCGCGTCCCGGCGCCAGCGACAGGACGCCCTCGACCATGGGCGGCACAGCCGCGGCTGTGGCCGCCTTGGTCTCGATCACCAGCCGGTCGCCGTCCCGCACCACCCGCTGCGGGGCGGCATAGTCGACCGCTCCCCCCGTCAGCGGGTAGAAATAGCCGCCGTCAGGCACCTCCGCGGCGGCCGGGAACGGCACCGCCAGCCGAAACCGTCCGCTGGCCACCTCGAACGTCCCCGCGGTCCCGAGCGGCCGGGGGAAGGCGGCTCGCCAGCGGTCGAAGCGCGCCCGCGTGGCTGGCTCCACGGCACCATCGCCCACCGTCAGCTCGGTCGCCAGTTCCGCCTGCTCGGGAACGCAGATTTCCTCCGTGCAGACCAGGTAATCCGCCTTGATGCGCACCGGCAGCCGCGTGCCCGGTGCCAGCCCCGCCGGAACGGCAAGGTCCACGAACAGCGCGAACGGCGCCTCGTAGACATAGTTCATCAGTCCCGCGATCAGCAGCCGCTGCGGCACCGGGTAGCGTAGCTCGCCTGCCGTCACGCTCGCCGGCAGCGTCCAGTCGAGACGCGTCTCGATCCCGGCATCGCCGCCGTTTTTCCAATAGGCGTGCCAGCCCTTGGCCAGCGTCCCGGACAGCGCCAGCGTAACGCGCGATCCGGCGGCCGGCGTCGCGCTTTCCGGCACAAGCTCCAGCGCCAGGTGCCGACCGGCGGGTTGCTCGTCAGCCCCCTGGGCGACGGCCGGCGCAGCGAGCGCCGTCACCAACATCACGAGCACGTAAAGAAGCGCGCGAAGGCGCCGAGCTTGCCTCAACATCGGGACGGGAACATAGCGCCCTACGATCGCACCTGCCAACGGATGCCGCCATGATCGCTGCCGCGCTTCTCGCCATTTCCGCCGCCGCCCCTCAAGCCGCGCCGCAACATCCTGCCCAGGCACTGCCGCCGCCCGAGAAGTCGCCGCCGGTTGCGCGTCCCGCTCCGGCCGGCGACCCGCTGCCGGCCGCGCCCCGTACCCCGCCAAAGCTGATCGTCGCGGTATCGGTGGACCAGTTCTCGGCCGACCTGTTCGCCCAGTATCGCCAGACCTTTACCGGCGGCTTCGCGCGCCTGCTGCGCGGTGCGGTGTTTCCGTCCGGCTATCAGGGCCATGCCGCGACCGAAACCTGCCCCGGCCATTCCACCATCCTGACCGGCTTCCGCCCCGCCCATACCGGCATCATCACCAATACTTGGATCGATCAGAAGGCGCCCCGCGCCGACAAGCTGGTCTATTGCGCCGAGGACGAGACGGTGCCCGGCTCCACGCACGAGAATTATACGGCATCCGACAAGCACCTGCTGGTGCCGACGCTGGGCGAACGGATGAAGGCCGCCGATCCGCGCACCCGCGTCGTCTCCGTCGCGGGCAAGGACCGTGCGGCGATCATGATGGGCGGCCACAAGGTGGACGAGCTCTGGTGGTGGAACGGCAAGACCATCGTCAGCTATGCCGGCCGCGCCACGCCACCCGTCGTCGCGCGCGCGCAGAAGGCGGTGGCGGACCTGCTGGCGCGCCCGCAAGAGGCTCTGGAGGTGCCGGCGCATTGCATGGCAAAGGACCGCGAGGTCCGTGTCGGCGAGCTTTCGCTCGGCCGCGGCCGGTTCGAGCGCGCAGCCGGTGACGCGCGGGCCTTCCGCGCCTCCCCTGCGCTCGACGCCGCCGTATTCAGCCTGGCCGCCGGCCTGGTGCAGGACATGAAGCTGGGCCAGGGTCCCCAGACCGACATCATCTCGGTCGGCGCTTCGGCCACGGACTATGTGGGTCACTCCGTCGGCACGCAGGGCCTTGAGATGTGCATCCAGATGGCACAGCTGGACGAGTCGCTGGGCGGCTTCCTGGACGTGCTGGACCGGACCGGCGTCGACTATCAGCTGGTGCTGACGGCTGACCATGGCGCGCACGACGTGACCGAACGCCAGCTGCTTCGCGCCATGCCGATGGAAGCGCATGTGGATCCCCAGCTCCAGGCCGGCCGCATCGGTGCCGCCATCGGCCGCGACCTGAAGCTCGCCGGTCCCGTGCTGCTGGGGTCGGAAGGCGATATCTACGTCGACACGGCACTTCCCGCCGCCACCCGCACGCGCGTGCTGGCCGAGGCGAAGCGCCGCTACGCGGCCCTGCCGCAGGTGGCGCTGGTCATGACGGGCGCAGAGGTCGCAGCGGTTGCCATGCCGACCACCCCGCCCGAGACCTGGACCCTGCCCGAACGCCTCCGCGCGTCCTACGCACCGGGTAGATCGGGCGACCTGCTGGTGCTGCTGAAACCCCGCGTCACCAGCATCGAGGTCCCAGGCCCCGGCTATGTCGAGACGCATGGCAGCCCCTGGGACTATGACCGTCGCGTGCCGATCCTCTTCTGGCGCAGGAACGTGCCCGGCTTCGAGCAGCCGCTGTCCGTCGAGACGGTGGACATCGTGCCGACACTGGCGGCCACGATCGGCCTGCCCACACCGGGCGTGGACGGCCGCTGTCTCGACCTCGATCCGGGCGCCGGGGACACGTGCCAGCGATAGGGTAAGCGGCAGTCACGGCAGCAGGAGGAGGCGATATGCGGTCAAGGGTTCCGGCAGCACTGATGGCGACAATCCTCATGGGCACCGCCGCCTGCGACGCTGCGGCGGATGGGCAACAGAGCAAACAAACGGCTGCCCAAATCAATGCCGCAACGCGCTTCAACCGCGACCCCGCGCGCTTTCGTGCCAATCAGCAGAAGCTGATTGCCGCCATGCGCCAGCGGTCGCCCGCCGCCGCCGCCGCGCTCCGGCAAGCCTTCTCGACGGACGTGCTGGCGGCCATCGCACCCGACCTGCGCCGGCTCGGATTGAGCCCGAACGACGTGGCGGACATGACGGCCGCCTATTGGGTAAGCGCCTGGGAAGCGTCGCACGACATTGTCGGGCGCGCCACCGATCCCGCGCTGCTGGCGGGGGCCCGCCGCCAGATCGCCGGCACCCTGGCGAAGGACGCTGGCCGCATGACGGACGGCGACAAGCAGGACGTGGCCGACGCCATGCTGTTCCAGACCCTTCTGGTGGATGCTCGCATGAAGGCGGCGCAGCAGGGCGGTTCCGATGCGCGCCGGCAGATGAGCGATGCCATCCACGCCGAGGCCGCAAACCTGCTCAAGACCGACCTTCGGCAGGTCCGTCTCAGCGCCAGCGGCTTCTCGCCTGCGACCGGCGCATCGGCGGTGAACGCCGGGCCTGGCGGACCGGCGGGCCCGGCCGGCGCGCACGCCGCCAACTGGCAGAAGGTGGAGGGCGTGTACTTCAAGTCCTACACGACCTTCGGCGTCGGCGGCATGATGATCTCCGACTTCGAGCCCGTTATCCTCTTTCGCGACGGCAGCTATTACGAGGTGGAGGGCGAGGCGCTGGAGGACGTCGACCTCGCCGCCAGCCGCGCCGCCAAGCCACGCATCTGGGGCCGCTGGCGCAAGCAGGGTAGCACCTTCCTGCTCACCGACAGCAAAGGCCGTACGGAGGACTACCGGCTCCAGCAGGGCAGCTTCTTCAAGGCATTTCCGGCCGAGGCTGCGGGCGGCAGGCTGTCGCGCCCCTACAAGCGCGTTTCCGGCGGCGGTGACTCGGCCATGGGCGGCAGCATGGCCATCGCGACCCTGAGCAACTTCACTTTCGCGCCTGATGGCCGATTCACCACCGGATCAAGCATGGGCGCGAGCGGTGCGAACGTGGCCGCCTACAGCCGCAGGGCGCCGACCCCCGGCCGCTACCGGATCGAACGCCATACCATCATGCTGACCGGCCCCGATGGCCGCTCCCGACGCGAGTTCTTCGCCATCGGATCACAAGGCACGTCGCCCCGCCTGGACACCGACATGATCTTCATCGGCGACCGCGTGTTCGTGAAGGACGATTGAGCAAGGGCGGAAAGCGGTCGACCGATGACGCCCGTCGGAAAGGCGACGCGGTCGCATGAACCCGGCCTGGCCGTGCCGCCGCCCGGCCCTCAAGACGCCCAACAAGTCCTGCCTTAGCGAACGTGTAAGCTCCGCTGACGATACAAAACCGCATACTCCCGCCATCCGTCAGCCACCGTTACAACTATCGCGCAAGAAATTTACAAAAGTGCGACATTCCGCCAATGGCTCATAGCTTGCATTAACTACGGCGAACCGCAGGGGAGCGGTTGGGAGCAAGATCATGAAGCACGTTCTACTTGGCGCTGTTGCGTTCGCCACCGTCGGGATGGTCCTTCCCGCCGCGGCGCAGATCGTGGTCAACCCGACCACCGTTGGCCAGCGCGTGATCGTGGCCTCCACCGATGACGTGATCGCGCGCTACGTGTCCGCGACGGCCACCCTGTCCAGCAACCTGTTCCTTGATGGCCGGGACGGCGTCATCTTCAACAACCAGAGCACGCCCATCGGCAGCGAGCTAAATCTCGGTTCGTTCGCGGTCGGCACCGAGCTGGTATTCCGTATCGAGACGTCCGGCGGCAATATCTTCCGGACTGGCCCTGCCGACCGGAACCCCGACAACGTGTTCCACGCCGCCGTGAGCACCACCAATGGCCAGACATTCGTCGGCTTTGAGGACCTGCTCGGCGGTGGCGACCAGGACTATGACGATCTCGTCTTCGCCTTCACGAACGTAGCGGCGGCACCCTCCGCCGTACCGGAGCCGGCGAGCTGGGCCATGATGCTCGGCGGCTTCAGCCTGGTCGGAGCCGGCCTCCGCTCGCGCCGCCGCCGCACGGTGGTGACCTACGCCTGATTACCCGGCCTCGATAGCATGGTGGAGCCGTCGTTCCTTCGGGAACGGCGGCTTTTTTCTGTAGCTAACTTAGTCCAGGTTCGGCCGCAGCCAGCGGGTCGCCTGCTCCACGCTGACGCCGCGGCGGGTGGCGTAATCAACCACCTGGTCCTCCCCGATGCGGGCGACACCGAAATAGCTCGCCTCGCCATGCCCGAAATAGAAGCCGCTGACGGCCGCGGTCGGCAGCATCGCGAAACTGTCCGTCAGCGTCAGGCCTGTCCGCTCCTCCGCCCCCAGCATCGCGAACAGCTGACGCTTCAGGCTGTGCTCCGGGCACGCAGGATAGCCGGGCGCCGGGCGGATGCCGCGATATTGCTCGCGGATCAGGGCCTCGTTGGTCAGCTGCTCGCCCGACGCATAGCCCCACAGGTCGGTGCGCACGTGCCGGTGCAGCGCCTCCGCGAACGCCTCCGCCAGCCGGTCCGCCAGCGCCTTGAGCAGGATGTCGTTATAGTCGTCATGGTTCGCCTTGTAGCGTTCCAAGTGCGGCTCAATGCCGTGGATGCCGACCGCGAAGCCGCCGATCCAGTCGTCGGTCGTGTCCACGAAGTCGGCCAAGCACATGTTCGCTCGACCCTCGCGCTTGGCGATTTGCTGACGCAGGAAGGGCAGGCGCACACTCTCCTCGTTGCGGCGGTCCAGGTCGGGAACGTGGAAGCCTTCCGGCACGCTGCCGCCATCGGGCGTGCAGTGGTCGTCCCAGTGCGCCAGCTGCACCATCACATCGTCGCCCGAGCGGTGGCAGGGCCACAGGCCCGCGGCGCCCCTCGCCGTCAGCCACTTCTCCTCCACGATCCGGTCGAGCATGGCCTGAGCGTCCGCATGGAGCGACGACGCGCTTTCCCCCACCACCTCGTCCGTCAGGATCGCCGGGTAATTCCCTGCCAGCTCCCAGGCGCGGAAGAAGGGCGTCCAGTCGATATACTGGCGCAGGTCGACTAGGTCCCAGTCGTCGAACACGTGGATGCCCGGTTTCGCGACCGGACCGGCCTTGAGCGCCATGTCCGCCGCGAACCCGCGGGCGCGCGCATCCGCCAGCGGCAGCAGGTCGTTGTTGCCCTTGCCCGCCCTACTGTCGCGGACCTTCTGATACTCGTCCGCCACGCCCGCCACATAGGCGTCGCGGCCCGTGTCGCTGACCAGCGTCGTCGCCACGCCCACCGCCCGGCTGGCGTCCAGCACATGGACCACCGGCCCGTCATAGGCGGGCGCGATGCGGAGCGCGGTGTGGACCTTGGACGTGGTCGCCCCGCCGATCAGCAGCGGCATGGTCATGGCCGCGCGCTTCATCTCCTCCGCGACCGTCACCATCTCGTCCAGCGACGGGGTGATGAGGCCCGACAGGCCGATCATGTCCGCGTCGTTCTCGTTCGCGGCCTCCAGTATCTTCGACCAGGGCACCATGACGCCTAGGTCCACCACGTCGAACCCGTTGCACTGGAGCACGACGCCGACGATGTTCTTGCCGATATCGTGGACGTCGCCCTTGACGGTCGCCATCACGATCTTGCCCTTGCCCTTGGCACCGGGCTCCTTGGCGGCCTCGATAAAGGGCAGGAGGTGCGCCACCGCCTTCTTCATCACGCGGGCGGACTTCACCACCTGGGGCAGGAACATCTTGCCCGACCCGAACAGGTCGCCGACCACGTTCATGCCGTCCATCAGCGGTCCCTCGATCACCTCGATCGGACGCGCGAAGCTCTGGCGGCACTCCTCCGTATCCTCGACCACGTGTGCGTCGATGCCCTTGACCAGCGCGTGTTCCAGCCTTTTCCGGACCTCCCAGCCGCGCCACTCGGCGGCCTGCGCCTCGGCCACCTTGTCGGTGCCGCGGAATCGCTCCGCCAGCGCCACCAGCCGATCGCCCGCCTCCGGATCGCGGTTGAGCACCACGTCCTCGCACGCGGTGCGCAGCTCCGGGTCGATCGCGTCGTACACGTCCAGCTGGCCGGCATTGACGATGCCCATGTCCATGCCCGCCGGAATGGCGTGGAACAGGAACACCGAATGCATCGCACGCCGCACCGGCTCGTTGCCGCGGAAGGAGAAGCTCAGGTTGGACAGCCCGCCCGAGATATGGACGTGCGGGCACCGCGCCTTGATCTCGCGCGTCGCTTCGATGAAGTCGACGCCGTAATTGTTGTGCTCCTCGATCCCCGTCGCCACCGCGAAGACGTTGGGGTCGAAGATGATGTCCTCGGGCGGGAAGCCGATGCCGAGCAGCTCGTTATACGCCCGCTCGCAGATCTCGACCTTGCGCGCCTGGGTGTCCGCCTGCCCCACCTCGTCGAACGCCATCACGACCACGGCCGCGCCATAGGCCATGCACTTGCGCGCTTGGGCCAGAAAGGGCTCCACCCCCTCCTTCATGCTGATCGAGTTGACGATCGGCTTCCCCGAAACGCATTTCAGCCCTGCCTCGATCACGACCCATTTGGAGCTGTCGATCATCACGGGCACGCGCGCGATATCGGGCTCGGCGGCGATCAGCTTCAGAAAGGTCGTCATCGCGACCTCCGCGTCCAGCAGCCCTTCGTCCATGTTGACGTCGATGACCTGCGCGCCGTTCTCCACCTGCGCGCGCGCGACCTCGACCGCCTTGGTATAGTCGCCCGCCATGACGAGCTTCTTGAACGCGGCGGAGCCCGTGACGTTGGTGCGCTCGCCGATGTTGACGAACTGGGTGGAACTGGCGGTCATGAGGAGCTTCTTACTTTTGTAGGAGCTTGGCGAGCAGGTTGACGCGCGGCGAGCCGCTGCCCACGAAGGATTCACGAACATTTGCCAGGAACGCGGTGGCCCGCATCCGGTCGAGCAACTTCAGGAACAACGCCTCGGCGCCGGTGTCCGCGGCATTGAGGGCATGCACTAGGCGCTCGATATGGGCGTCCAGGTCACGGTTGCTGTCCATGACCAGCCTGGTCAGTTCGACGAACAGCTCACCCTTGCGCACGCTGTCGGATCGCAACAGTTCGACCAGCTTGGCTCCGACCGAGGCATAGGCGACGCGTCGTGCCGCCGCGACCGTGGCGACCCGCGTCACCATCATGGTCAGCAGAACAACGCCGATCGCACCCAGCAGTTTCCAGAAGATGTCGTCCAGCGTCACGCAGCTGCCATGGTGAACGGTTCGAGCCCCGCGAGCCGCGTCCGCACCGCCGGCTTCACCACCTGCCGCGGCGTCAGCCCGCGCACCGCGTCCGCCATCGCCGCGATATGGCCCGGCGTCGATCCGCAGCAGCCGCCAAGCACGTTGACCTGCCCCTGCTCCGCCCATTCGCGCACCAGCCCCGCGGTCGTCGCGGGTGCCTCGTCATAGGCGCCCAGCTCGTTGGGCAGGCCGGCGTTCGGATAAACCATGACCAGCGTGTCGCAGATCTCGCTCAGCGTCTTCACGTGCGGTCGCAGCTGCTCGGCGCCGAACGAGCAGTTGAGCCCGATCGTCACCGGCTTGGCGTGCCGCACGGCGTGCCAGAACGCCTCCACCGTGTGCCCCGACAGGTTACGCCCCGACAGGTCGGTCAGCGTCATGGACAGCATGATCGGCAGGTCGCGCCCCAGGTCCCATCCGGCCTCCAGCGCCGCCATGATCCCCGCCTTGGCATTCAGCGTGTCGAACACCGTCTCGATCAGGATGAAGTCGACGCCGCCCTCGACCAGCGCATCCGTCTGTTCCCGGTACACGCCCTTCAGATAGTCGAAGTCGATCTCGCGATAGCCCGGATCGTTCACGTCGGGCGACAGCGACAGCGTCTTGTTGGTCGGCCCGATCGCGCCTGCCACGAAGCGGGGACGCCCGTCGCGCGCCTCATACTCGTCCGCCAGCCGGCGCGCGATGGCGCCCGACGCCACGTTGATCTCGCGCACCAGCCCTTCCGCGCCGTAATCCGCCTGGCTGATGCTGTTGGCGGAGAAGGTGTTGGTCGACACGATGTCCGACCCCGCGTCCAGGTACGCGCGCGTGATCGTCTCCGGCACCTCTGGCTTGGTCAACGCCAATATGTCGTTGTTGCCCTTTTGGTCGTGGCCCAGTCCCAGGTCGCCGGCATAGGCCGCCTCGTCCAGCTTCCAGTTCTGGATCTCCGTCCCGAACGCGCCGTCGGTCAGCAGCACGCGCCTGGCGGCCTCGGCGTTCAGCCTTTCACGGGGCGTCACGCCGCCGCCTCCTGCGCCACCGCCTCGCCCCGCACGCCCAGCAGGTGGCAGATGGCATAGGCCAGCTCGGCCCGGTTCAGGGTGTAGAAGTGAAAGCTGCGGACGTTCTCCGCATAGAGCTTGCGGCACAGTTCGGCCGCCACCGTCGCCGCCACCAGCTGGCGCGCGGCCGGACGCTCGTCCAGCCCGTCGAACAGCCGGTCCATCCAGCCGGGGATGGCCGCGCCGCACTGGCCGGCGAAGCGCCGCACTTGGGCCACGTTGGACACGGGCAGGATGCCGGGTACGATCTCTGCGTCGATGCCCGCCGCCGCCGCATCGTCGCGGAACCGCAGATAGGCGTCGGGCGAGAAGAAGAACTGCGTGATCGCGCGGTTGGCGCCCGCGTCCAGCTTGCGCTTGAGGTTGTCCAGGTCCGCCTGCGCGTGTTCGCTGTCCGGGTGGCATTCTGGATAGGCCGCCACCGAGATCTCGAACGGATGCAGCCGCCTGAGACCCGCCACCAGCTCGGCCGCGTTGGCGTACCCGCCCGGATGCGCCGCATAGGCCGCGCCCTGTTCGGGCATGTCGCCGCGCAACGCCACGATGTGCCGCACGCCCGCCGCCCAGTATTCGCGCGCCACCTGGTCGATCTCGTCGCGCGTCGCCTCCACGCAGGTCAGGTGGGCGGCGGCGTTAAGTGGCGTCTCGCGCTGGATGCGTGCCACGGTGGCGTGCGTCCGCTCGCGCGTGGAGCCGCCCGCGCCGTAGGTGACCGAGACAAAGCGCGGATTGAGCGGCGCCAAAGTCTCGATCGCGCTCCACAGCTGCACGTCCATCTTATCCGTCTTGGGCGGAAAGAACTCGAAGCTCACGTCCGCGCCCGCCAGGTCGGCGAACAGGGGTTCGCCGATATCCAGTACCTGCTTCATGCCGCCCTCACCTGCTTTACCCGTGCGCCGGGGCGGCGCCCCAGCCACAATTTCACCGTCAGCTCGCCGCCGGCCAGCGTCTCGGTCCGCGCCGAGGCGAGCCCCGCCGCGTCGAACCAATCCGCCACCTGCTCGTCCGAGAACCCCAGCCGGACATGGGCGTGTTCGCTCCGCAACTCCTCGCGCGCGTGCGGCGCGAAGTCCGCGATCAGCAACCGTCCGCCCGGTCCCAGCACGCGCGCCGCTTCCGCGATCGCCTGTCCCGGCGCCTGTACGAAGTGAAGAACGTGATGCAGCAGCACCGCGTCCGCTTCCCCCTGCGCCAGTGGCAGCGCGTAGAGATCGGCCTGCCGCAGCTCCACGCCTTCCAGTCCGCGCTCGGCCAGCTTGGCGCGCGCCAGCCGCAGCATCTCGGAACTCCGGTCGACGCCCACTGCACGCTCCGCCCGGCCGCCGAACAGCTCCAGCATCCGCCCCGTGCCCGTGCCCACGTCCACCAGCGTGCCCAGCGCGCCGTCCCCGAGCACGTCGGCAATGGCCGCCTCGACCGCCTCGTCGGCGACGTGGAGCGACCGGATCGCGTCCCATTCGCCCGCATGGCCCTGGAACCAAGCCTGGGCCTGGGCCGCGCGATCGGCGCGGACAGAGGCCAGCCGCTGAAGGTCCGCCGCCGCCCCGTCATCGGCCCGCCACGCGTCCAGCGCCGCCATGACGGGCGTCACCGCCTGCCGCTCGCCCAGCGCCACGAAGACCCAGCTGCCTTCCTTGCGCCGGCGCGCCAGGCCGGCGTCGCACAGGATCTTGACGTGGCGCGACACGCGGGGCTGGGACTGGCCCAGCACCTGCGCTAGCTCTCCCACGGACAATTCCATGGCACGCAGCAGCGCCAGCACGCGCAGCCGGCTCTCATCGGCCAGCGCGCGGAATACGTCGATCGGGCGGATCGCTCGGGTCACGCATCAAGACATAAAGAAGTCTTTATATGCGGTCAACAGAAGCAGCGGTGCGGACCCGAAACGACTTAAGGGCGTTTGCCTGCTCCGGAACAACCGGAACAGGATCCGCCCCATGAAGAAGCTCCTTCTCGCCGCCGCTGGCATCGTCGCCCTTTCCGCCTGCAGCCAGCAGACGCAGGACCAGGCCGCCGCCACCGCCAACTCTGCGGCGGCCGACGCCAGCGCCACGACCGATAATGCGGTAGGCGACGTCGATGCCGCAACCGATCGTGCCCTCGGCTCGGCCGAGCGCGGCCTGGACAATGCCGGCGCCTCGATCAGCAACGGCGCCGACCGAGCGGGCGATTCGATCGCTAACGCTGCCGACGACGCGGCCGACGCGACCGGCAACGCCTTGACCCGCGCGGGCAACGCCATCCGCGACTGACGGGCGATCGCATCTGGGGGGGCGTGGCGGACTTTCGCGGTCTGCCGCGCCCCTTTTCGCGTTCGGGACCGTTGATTATCGAAGGAGCAAGCGACCCATGACCCAGCGTCGGCTCGGAACCACCCCGCTTTCCGTTGCGCCCTTGGTGCTCGGGGGCAACGTGTTCGGCTGGACGGCCGATCGCGCCGCGAGCTTCGCGGTGCTGGACGCGTTCGTCGCCGGCGGCGGCACCATGGTCGACACGGCCGACGTCTACTCGGCCTGGGTGCCCGGCCATGAGGGCGGCGAGTCGGAGACGGTGCTGGGCGCGTGGCTTCGCGAACGTGGCAACAGGAACCGCATCCAGGTCGCGACCAAGGTCGGCATGCTGCCCATCGACGGCGACAAGGGCCTGACGCCCGGCCATATCGCGGCCGCCTGCGAGGCCTCGCTTCGCCGGCTCGGGACGGACCATATCGACCTCTATTACGCGCATCGCGACGACGATGCCGTGCCGCAGGAGGCCGCGGCCGAGGCGTTCGGCCGGCTGGTGGAACAGGGAAAGGTGCGGGCGGTCGCCGCGTCCAACTACTCGGCGGAACGCCTCGCCTCCGCCCGCGCCGCCGCCGACGCGGTTGGCGCTCCGCGCTTCGAGGCGCTTCAGCCCGAATACAACCTTGTCAGCCGCGGCGGCTTCGAGGGGCCGCTACAGGACTACTGCGTGGCCGAGAATGTCGGCGTACTGCCGTACTACGGCCTCGCCTCCGGCTTCCTGACCGGCAAGTACCGCTCCGAGGCCGACCTGTCCAAGAGCGTGCGAGGCGCCCGCATGAAGGACCTGCTGGAAGGTCGCGGCGCGTCCGTCTTGGCTGCACTCGACCGGGTGGCGGAGGAGACGGGCGCCACCCAGGCCCAGGTGTCGCTCGCCTGGGTCATCGCCCAGCCCGGCGTCACCGGCACCATCGCCAGCGCCACCAGCGCCAGGCAGCTGGAGGAATTGCTGCCCGCCATGACGCTGGAACTGACGTCCGACCAGCTGGCCTCCCTTACCGCCGCCAGCGTTTAGCAACGCTTCGCGGCCCGGCCGGCGAGAACAGAGCGGCCGCTATCGACCGCCCTGACGTTCCACTACTTTAAGCAGGCCACGATCCCCGTCACCACCGACATTGTCTCCTTGGGGTCGCGGACGCGCACCGTGTCCATGCCCATGGTGTGCGCCGGATAGTCGTTGCCGCCCGGAAAGATCGCGTCGCCCAGGAACAGCATGGCGCCCACCGGGATGCCGCTCTCGTCGGCCAGCTTGTTCAGGCCATATGCCTTGTCCACGCCCTCGCGCGTGATGTCGATCGACGTGGCGCCGCCCATGTTGATCGACAGGCCCGGCAGCTTCTGGCGCAGATTCGCCTGGATCACCTTGCGCTTGGCGAAGTCGGGGTCCCAATGCTCCTTGGCGTCGATGGGCGCCTGCTGTCCCAGCGCGGAGAAGGTGATCTGGCTGCCGCGGTCCTCGATCCGCTCGCCCCAAGTCTGCTCGGGCACGAAGCCGGTTTCCTCCAGCGCTTGGTCGAACGCTTCGAGGATCTTCTTCTTCTGGTCGTCGCTGAACAGCTCGGCATAGACGGCCCGCCAACCGCGCTCGTCGTGACGGTACAGCTTCGTTCCCGTGGTAGGCATTAGCCATAGGCGATTGAGATTGGCGCTTTCCGGCAACCGGCTGGCGACCTGCTTCTCGAACTGCGGCCAGTCCCCGCCCGAGATCACGGCCACGTCGGCCACCTCCAGAAGCTTTGCCAGCGTCTCCGCCATGTCCGCTTCCAGCGGCTGCTTGCTGGCGGCCAGCGTGCCGTCGAGGTCGAACGCTACGAGCTGCTTCATCTACAAAGATCCCGATCCGGAGGAGGCCGCTTCCTAGCGGCGGCCCGTACCCGCGCAAATGCACGATACGCGTCACCTTTGCCAACTTCCGCCGCCGCGTCGGCGACGCTATGGCCGTTCCGTGGCGAACGGCGCTGGCGAGACGATCCGGGCGAATATCGTCCTCTACGGGGCGCTGGCCGCGAACCTGGGCATCGCCGTGGCCAAGTTCGTGGCGGCGGGCCTCACCGGCTCCTCCTCCATGCTGACGGAGGGCGTCCACTCGGTGGTGGACAGCGGCAACCAAGTCCTTCTCCTCTACGGCCAGCACCGCGCAAAGCGTCCGCCGGACGACGTTCACCCCTTCGGCTACGCGCGGGAGCTGTACTTCTGGGCCTTCGTGGTCGCGATCCTGATCTTCGCGGTCGGTGCCGGCGTCTCGGTCTACGAGGGGTGGCGCCACATCCGCTCGCCCGAACCCCTGGTCAGCCCGCTGGTCAACTACGTCGTGCTCGGCGTGTCCGTCCTGCTGGAGGGTTCGTCCTGGACCATCGCGGTGCGCGAGTTCCGCCAGACCAAGGGCGACCTGTCCTGGTGGGCGGCGATCCGCCGGTCCAAGGATCCGGCCGGCTTTATCGTCCTGTTCGAGGACTCGGCCGCACTCGCCGGTCTGGCGGTGGCGGGCGCCGGCGTTTGGGCCAGCCACGCCTTCAACGACGCGCGCATCGACGGCGTGGCCTCCATGGTCATCGGCGCTCTCTTGGGCATGGTGGCGATGCTGCTGGCGCGCGAGGCCAAGGGCCTGCTGATCGGGGAGCGCGCCGATCCGGCCGTGGTGTCGCGCGTCCGTGCGCTGGTCGCGGCCGAACCGGGCATCGCCTCGGTCAACCACGTCCGCACCATCCACACCGGGCCTAAGGCCGTGTTCGTCGCCATCAGCGCGGACTTCGACGACGACCTGCGCATGGGCGAGGCGGAGACCCTGATCGAGCGGCTGGAAGCGCGCCTGAAGCAAGAGGAGCCCATGTTGTCCTCCATCTACATCCGCCCCGAGAAGCGCGAGGACGCGTTCGTCGCGCCCGCGCATTCATGAAGGCGACGCTGCGTCTCCTCCTGCCGCTGCTCCTGTGGCTCGGCCCCGCCCTGCCGGCGCGTGCCGCGGTCACCGTCACCTTCTGGAGCCACGAACTCGGCAACGACTTCCCGCACGCCTTTCTGACGTTCCGCGGCGTGCCCGATGCCGGCGGCGCGCCCGTGGACCTGAGCTACGGCTTCACCGCCAGGACGATCTCGCCCGCCATCCTGTTCGGCAAGGTGCCCAGCCGCATGGACGTGACCAAGCCCGGCTATATCCGGCGAAGCGACGCCCAGTTCTCGGTGGTACTCACCGACGCGCAATATGCGGCGCTCCGGGCGCTGGTGGAGGCGTGGAGCGACAACAAGGTCCGCTACGACCTGGACAGCGCCAACTGCATCCACTTCACCAAGGAGGCGGCCCGCCTGCTGGGGCTCCAGGGCCTGGAACAGCCCAAGCTGATGCGCCGCCCGCGAAGCTACCTCCGGGCCGTGGCCGCCGCCAATCCCGGTCGCGTCACCGTGGTCGCGATGCACGGAAGGGACTTCGTCCGCGACCTGCCGCCCCTTGACCCGGCACCTCCGACGTCGCCTCAGCCGGCGGGTACGATCTCCACCACGTCCAGCACCGACCCGAACCGCGGATAGGGCAGCACCAGCCGCCAGCGTTCGGGACCGATCCGTTCCACCAGCCCCGCCGCATCCCGCCGCGCGTCCCGGCCATAGGCCATGGGCCGCCGCTCGTCCGCCAGCATCACCGTGCCCAGGAAGACGCCCCGCGACGCGGTGTCCGGGTAGAAGGTCCCGCTGGCCCGCGCCGGACCGTTCCCCACCGCGAACCGCCTGCCCGTGCTCCCGATCCGGCACGGCACGGCTGACTCCGCCGAGAAGGCGCTAACCAGGGCACCTACCCGTCCCATACGGAACAGGCGGCAGAGATAGGCGCCGGCGGGAGGCATCGCGCCGTCCATTACCCCGTCCGGGTCGAACAGCGCCGCGTCCGCGTCCAGTTCGACCCTGCCGCCGCCTGCCCGCGCCGCCGGAAGCGCGCTCATCCAGGCGCTGCGCCACTGCCGGATGCGCTCCCGGTCGCCGGGCGTCGCCACCCGGCGCCAGTCGGCCTCCTGTTCCGCCACCCCTGCTTCCGTCGCGCTCGCAGGTGTTGCTGCTGCCGTCGCCGCCATTACCATCAGCGCGGCCGGCACCAGCTTCACGCCGCCGTCCAGCCGCCGTCCACCGACAGGTTCGCGCCCGTGATCGACGCTGCCTCGTCGCGACACAGGAACAGGCCCAGCGCCGCCACCTGCTCGGGCGTCACGAACGCCTTGGTGGGCTGGGCCGCCAGCAGCACGTCGTTCATCACCTGCTCGCGCGTCAGGCCGCGCGCCGCCATGGTGTCGGGGATCTGGTTCTCCACCAGCGGCGTCCAGACATAGCCCGGCGACACGCAGTTCACCGTGATCCCGTCGCGTGCGCATTCCAGCGCCACCGACTTGGTCAGCCCCACCAGCCCGTGCTTGGCCGCCACGTACGCCGACTTATTAGGGCTGGCGACCAGCGAATGCGCGGACGCGGTTGAGATGATGCGCCCCCATCCCCCTGCCCGCATAAGGGGCACCGCCGCTCGGATCGCGTGAAAGGCGGCGGACAGGTTGATCGCCAGGATCGCGTCCCACTTGTCCGTCGGGAACTGGTCCACCGGCGCCACGTGCTGGACGCCCGCATTGTTCACCAGCACGTCCACCGAACCCAGCTCGTCCGCCGCGCGCGTCACCAGTCGCGCGATCTCCTCCGGCCGGGTCATGTCGGCTGGGTCGTGCAGCACGCGCGCGCCGGATGCGCCCAGCCGATCGATGATCGCCGCGATCGCGTCCGGCTCCCCGAAGCCGTTCAGCATCACGTTCGCGCCGGCGCCCGCCAACGCCGTCGCATAGGCCAGCCCGATGCCCGAGGTGGAACCCGTCACCACCACCGTCTTGCCGCTCAGGAACATTGCCGCCTCCGCTCGTGTAAGGGGAACCCTGTACCGAGCGGCGTGGTGGCGCAACCCGCACGCCTCTCGTCCGTTCGGTCGTGACGCCAGCGAAAAGGTTACGCGTCCATGCGCCTCGACGACTATGACAATGACATCAACGTCGAGGATCAGCGCGGGTCGGGCGGCTTCGGCCTGGGTGGCGGCGGCGGTGGCGGCGGACTGCTGTTCGGCCTGCTGCCGCTGATCGGCAGCCGCTTCGGGTGCGGCGGCATCGTCGTCGTCCTGATCCTGTTCGCCGTGTTCGGCGGGGGGCTGGGCAACATCCTGGGTGGCGGCGGCGGCCAGCTCTCCGCCCCTTCGTCGCAGGTCGCCCAGAAGGGCGGCACGGACGTCCGATCCTCGTGCGAGCTGAACGAGGAGAGCCGCAACGCCTGCCGCGCCTTCAGCTCCGCCGAGAACACGTGGGAACAGCTGTTCTCCCGGTCTGGCCAACGCTTCCAGGCGCCCAAGCTCGTCTTCTTCGGCGGCAGCGGCCGGTCCGGCTGCGGCGCGGCGCAGGCCGCCATGGGCCCCTTCTACTGCCCGTCCGACCAGGGCATCTACCTGGATACCAGCTTCTTCAACGAGCTGGCGACCCGCTTCCGCGCGAGCGGCGACTTCGCGCAGGACTATGTGGTGGCGCACGAGTTCGGCCACCACATCCAGAACCTGCTCGGCACCTCCACCCAGGTCAGCCAGGCGCAGGCGCGCGGTTCGGAGCGGGAGGGCAACGCCATGTCCGTCCGCCTGGAGCTCCAGGCGGATTGCTATGCGGGCGTCTGGGCCGCCGCCAACCGCAGCCGCCTGGAGCCGGGCGACGTGGAGGAAGGCCTGACCGCCGCCCGCGCGATCGGCGACGACACGCTCCAGCGCCAGGCGCAGGGCCGCGTCGTTCCTGACAGCTTCACCCACGGCACGTCCGAACAGCGCATCAAGTGGCTCAAGGTCGGTCTGGAAAGCGGTGACCCCGAACGCTGCGACACCTTCTCTGGCGCCATCTAGGGGTGAGGGCGACGCCGCCCCTTTCCGACGTCCTACCACATCCTCCAACTTCGCCTTGATCGCGGGCAACCGCAACTTCCCTTTACCCTTTCAACCGCCATGCCCATCTTGGGCGCATGACGAAGCTATCTTTTCTTGACCTCGTTCCCGTCGTTGAGGGCGGCACGGTGGCACGGGCGCTTGCCAACGCGGCCGACCTCGCGGCGCACGCTGAACGCGTCGGCTTTGGCCGCTACTGGGTGGCGGAGCATCACGGCATGGACGGGATCGCGTCGGCCGCGACGGCCGTGGTGATCGCCCATGTGGGGGCCGCGACCAGCACCATCCGCGTCGGCGCGGGCGGCATCATGCTGCCCAATCACGCGCCGCTTCAGATTGCCGAGCAGTTCGGCACGCTGGATGCGCTGTTTCCCGGCCGCATCGACCTGGGGCTGGGACGCGCGCCGGGGTCGGACCAGCGGGTGGCGCAGGCGATCCGGCGCACGCTGGTGAGCGATCCCAACGCCTTTCCACAGGACGTGATGGAGCTTCAGAGCTACTTCGCCGACGACGGCCGCACCGGCATCCGCGCCATTCCCGGCGCAGGCGCCCGCCCGGATCTGTGGATCCTCGGTTCAAGCCTGTTCGGCGCGCAGCTCGCCGCCGCGCTCGGCCTTCCTTACGCCTTCGCGTCGCACTTCGCGCCCGACCTGCTGGATCAGGCCATGGACGTGTACCGAGAGCGTTTCCGCCCGTCTGAGGCGCTGGAGCGGCCGTATGCCATGGCCGGCTTCAACGTCTTCGCGGCCGACACGGTGGCGGAGGCGGAGTATCTCGCATCCTCGCAGGCCCAGGCGTTCGTGGCGCTTCGCACCGGCAACCCGCGCCAGCTGCCGCCGCCCGTGAAGAACTATCGCGAACAGCTGGGCACGCAGGGCTCGGCGATCCTGGATCGCGTGCTTTCCTGCTCCGCCACCGGCGACCGGGCGACGGTGGGGCGCGGTATCGCCGACTTCGTGGCGCGAACGGGCGTGGACGAGGTGATGGTCGCCAGCTCCATCTACGATCACGAAGCGCGCAAGCGGTCGCTGTCGATCACGGCAGAGGCCGTGAACCGGGTGGCCCAGGCCGCCTGAAGAGTCAGGACGCGAGCAGCCCCAATCCGGTCAGCTGCTCGCGCAACGTCGGTTCGCCGGTGAAATGGAGGGCGATCAGGCCGACCGCCTCGGCGCCCGCGACGTTCGCCAGATTGTCGTCCACGAACACGGTCTGCCCGGCTTCCAGCCCGAACCTGTCGAGCGCAAGCCGGTAGATGGCGGCATCCGGCTTCACCAGCCGCTCCTCGCCCGACACCACGATGTCGCGGAACCGGTCGAACAGGTGCGTCCGCCTGGCGCGAAAGGGCGGAAAGAACTCGTGGCTGAAATTGGTCAGGGCGAACAGCGGCACGCCGCCTTCGTCCAGCTCGGCGACCAGCGCTTCCATGCCGGGCACGGACTCGCCGATGCTGTCGTCGAAGCGCTCGCCCCACGCCGCGATCAGCGCCGCATGGTGTGGATGCGCCGCTGTCAGCTCCGCTGCCGTTTCCGCGAAGTCGCGGCCGGCGTCGTGCTGGAAATGCCATTCCTCCGTCACGACGTCGCGCAGGAACAGGTCCAGCGCGGCGTCGTCGGCGATCAGACCCCGGTACAGATAGCGCGGACTCCAGTCGTAGAGCACGCGACCGATATCGAAGATCACCGCCGTGGGACGAGCGCCCACGGCGCGCGTGCTCAACCCTGGCGGGCCTTGAAGCGGCGGTTGGTCTTGTTGATGACATAGGTCCGGCCGCGACGGCGGATCACGCGATTGTCGCGATGGCGGTCCTTGAGCGACTTGAGCGAATTGCGGATCTTCATGGCGCGCGGAGGCCCTGTTCTGGATAGGTGTCGGACGATGGAAAGCGCGCCGCCTATCGGTCGCGCGCCCATGCGTCAACCCGACCGCGACGTTGCGGACCCGGCAAGCGCCCCGCGCGTTGCATGAGCGCAACGACCTTCTGGAGCCTCGCATGACCGTTCGGACGCTGTTCCTCTTCCTCGCCGCCGGAACGGCGTTGTCCGGCTGCGCCACGTCGGGCGGCCTGCCCCCGGCCGAGGCCATCCGCTATCACCTCGGTCCCAACGTCGAACGCGGCACGGTGGCAGTCCAGCCGCTCACGGCCGGCGGCGCGCCGGCCAGCTTGGAATATCGCACCTATGCCGATGCGGTCGCGGCCGAGCTGGCGCGCAACGGCTATCCGGCGGCGCCTACCGGCACGCGCCCCCAGTTCATCGCGACCGTCAACTTCCGCCGCGGCACGGAGGTTGGTCCGCCGCGCTCCTCGCCCATCTCCATCGGGATCGGCGGCGGCGGCTTCTCCGGTGGCCGCCGCGGCGGCGGCGTCGGCCTGGGCGGCGGCATCGGCTTCCCGCTGGGCGGCGGCAAGGGTCGCGAGATCGTGGTGTCGGAACTGGGCGTCACCATCAAGCGCAACGCCGACCAGTCGCCAGTCTGGGAGGGCAGCGCCCGCGCTGCGGCGGATGCTCGCCGGCCCGAGGCGGACACGCCCGCGCTCGCCCAGCGGCTCGCGACCGCGCTGTTCACCGGCTTCCCGGGCGAGTCCGGCCGAACGATCGAGGTTCGATGACCGTTTCCATCAATGCCGCCTTTGACGGCGGCAATATCCGCGTCGTCGGGGTAGACGGCGACCGCGTGGACTTGGAGATCGTTCGGGACGCCGGCTCCGACTTCTACCAGTGGTTCTACTTCCGGGTAGCCGGCGCGCGGGGGCGATCGCTGACCTTTCGCATCCTGAACGCGGGCGGTAGCGCCTATCCGTTCGGCTGGCCCGGTTATCGCGTCCGGGCCAGCACGGATCGCGAGACGTGGCGCCAGGCGGATACACAGTACGCGGACGGCGTCCTAGAGTGGCGCTGGTCGGCGGACACGGAACTCTGCTGGTTCGCCTATTTCGCGCCCTACACGATGGACCGTCACGACGCGCTGGTGGCCCACATGGCCGGACGGCCGGGGATTACGCATCGCGAAATCGGCCGCAGCCTGGACGGACAGGCGATCGACTTCCTGTCGGTCGGCCGCGGGCCGATCCCGGTCTGGTTCTACGCCCGGCAGCATCCAGGCGAGTCGATGTGCGAGTGGTTCATGGAAGGGCTGCTGGAGACGCTGACCGATCCCGGTCACGCGCCGTCCGTCACGCTGCTGGAGCGGGCAACCGTTCACGCGGTGCCCAACATGAACCCAGACGGCACCCGGCGCGGCCACCTGCGGACAAACGCGGCGGGCGTGAACCTGAACCGCGAATGGCACACCCCTTCACTTGATCGCAGCCCCGAGGTGCTGTGTGTCCGCGACGAGATGGACCGTACGGGCGTACGCTTCGCCATGGACGTCCACGGCGATGAGGCGATACCCGCCAACTTCCTGGCCGGCTATGAGGGCATTCCGTCGTGGACGGACGCGCATGGCGACCTGTTCTACGCGTTCGGACAACGCCTGGCGGCGCGCACGCCCGACTTCCAGACGGAGCGCGGCTACGAGCGGTCCAAGCCCGGAATGGCCAATCTTTCCATGTCCACCAACCAGTTGGCCGAACGCTTCGGCGCTGTGTCGATGACGTTGGAGATGCCGTTCAAGGACCACGACCCTAACCCCGACCCCGCTTTCGGCTGGTCTCCAGACCGATCCAAGGCGCTGGCCCGATCATGTATCGAGGTTCTGGCCGAGATGATCGATGAACTGTGATCGCGATTAGGGAGGGCGGCTTCGACCATCCGGCGGTGCGGGCGCTGCTCCGCCTGCACCTGGAGCAGGCGGAGGGCAGCACACCGCCCGAGAACAGGCATGCCATGGACGCCAGTCTGCTACGCGCGGCCGGCGTCCAATTCTTCACCGCCTGGGAAGGCGAGCAGCTGCTGGGCATGGCGGCATTGAAGCAGGTGGAGCCCGCCATGGCGAGTTGAAGTCGATGCGAACGCACCCTCACGCACTACGCCGCGGCGTCGCCAGGGTCCTGTTGCACCACCTTCTACGGGAGGCTCGAGCGATCGGATGGAGGCGCCTGAGCCTGGAAACGGGAACAGCGCCGATGTTCGAGGCGGCAAGTCGGCTCTACGAAGCGTCCGGCTTTCGCGACGGACCCGCTTTCGGCAGCTATCCGGCCAGCCCGCACAACCGGTTCATGACGCGCAAGATATAGCGCCTGATCTCGCGAGGCCACGACGGCGCGACGTCACCGACGAAACGTCTCGGCCAGCAGGTTCTTCATCGCCGTCCAGCTCCGACGATCGGCACTCTCGTTATAGCCGAAGCCCTTCTGCGGCGGGCTGCCTTTGTCGGTAAAGGCGTGACCGGCACCACCATGGGCATGGACCTGCCAGTCGGCACCCGCCTCCGTCAGCTCGCGACCGAGCCCGACCACGGCGTCGGGCGGCGCCAGCGGATCGTCCCAGCCGTGGCAGACCAGCACCCTGGCTTTCATCGGCGAAACGGTGTCGTAGGGCGGACGGTCGTAGAGGCCGTGAAAGCTCGTCACCGCCGCCACGCGCGCGCCGCTGCGGGCCAGGTCCAGCACGCACTTGCCGCCGAAGCAGTAGCCGATGGCTGCCAGCCGTGCCTCGTCCGCCTCCTCAAGCCCCGCCAGCGTCGCCAGCGAGGCGCGCAGCCGCTCCAGCAGCAGCCCCCGGTCGGCGTTGAGCTGGTCCATGTAGAGGGACTGGTCGGGCCCGCGCGTCGCCCGCTTGCCCTGGCCGTACAGGTCGGCCGCCAGCGCGACATAGCCGAGCGCCGCCAGTCGGTCGGCGACCAGGTTGTCCGCCTCCTTCTGCCCCAGGATATTCGGTACCACCAGCACGCCCGGCCGCGTTCCCGCAACCGAGTCGTCCCAGGCTGCCACCCCCTCGAACGGGCCGCCCGGACCCTGGTACACGATCGTCCTGCGCCTGATCGCCATCTCCGTCGCTCCCGATTGCGTGTGCTCCGCCAGCCGCTAAGACACCGGCAGATCCGCTGTTCCGGGAGCCTCCATGCCGCAACTCGTCCTGATCCGCCACGGCCAGTCCACCTGGAACCTGGAGAACCGCTTCACGGGCTGGTGGGACGTCGACGTGACGGAGAAGGGGGTCGAGGAAGCATGGGCGGCGGGCGAGCTGATGGCGCTTCGCGGGCTGGATTTTGATCGCACCTTCACCTCGCTCCAGACCCGCGCGATCAAGACGCTGAACCTGGCGCTGGAGGCGATGGGCCGGCTGTGGCTGCCGACCGAGAAGGATTGGCGGCTGAACGAGCGCCATTATGGCGGCCTGACGGGCCTCAACAAGGCGGAGACTGCGGCCAGGCACGGCGACGATCAGGTAAAGATCTGGCGACGCAGCTTCGACGTGCCGCCGCCCGTGCAGGAAGCGGACAGCGACTATGCGCTCGCCGGCGACCGCCGCTACGCCGGCATCGACATTCCGGCCACGGAAAGCCTGAAGGACACGATCGCGCGCGTCCTCCCCTATTGGGAGGAGCGAATTGCACCCTGCCTTCGATCGGGTGAGCGCGTGCTGATCTCGGCCCATGGCAACAGCTTGCGGGCGCTGGTGAAGCATCTGTCGAACATCCCGGACGACGAGATCACAGGGCTGGAGATCCCGACCGGGCAGCCCATCGTCTATGATCTGGACAGGGACCTGCGCGCCACCGATCGCTACTACCTGTCGGAGCGCTGAGCCTGGTCGCGACGCCGGCCTGGCCGCCGCGGTCCACGCCGCGGCTCCATGTGGAGGAACCGCTGGCGCCCGGTCCACGCCGGATCGAGGGACCGGCGGCGCGTTACCTGCTCCAGGTCATGCGGCTCAAGGCGGGCGATCCGGTGCGGCTGTTCGACGACAGAACGGGTGAGTGGCTGGCAACCGTCGCGATCGCGGGCAAACGCGACCTGCACCTGGACGTCGGCGAACGCCTTTCCCCGCGCGAGCCCGTTCCCGACCTTTGGCTCTGCGCCGCACCCATCAAGAAGGGCCGCGTCGACTGGCTGGCGGAAAAGGCTTGCGAGCTCGGCGTAGACCGGCTGGTTCCCGTGGTCACCCGCCGCACGGTGGTGGATCGCCCGAACGTCGACCGGCTGCGTGCGCACATAGTGGAGGCGGCCGAGCAGTGCGGGCGCACCGCCTTGCCGTCGCTCTCCGATCCCGTGAAGCTGCCCGATCTGCTGCGCGGCTGGCCAGCGCACCGGCACCTGTTCTTCGCCGACGAGCAGGGCGGCGCCCCCGCATTCGATGCCATGCGCGAGCGGCCCGGGGCGGCTGCCGTACTGGTCGGTCCGGAAGGCGGCTTCGACGATGCCGAGCGCGAGATGATCGGAGCACATCCGTGCTCGGTCGGCATCTCGCTCGGTCCGCGCATCTTGAGAGCGGATACGGCGGCGGCGGCGGCGGTTACCATCTGGATGGCGGCATCGGGCGACTGGCGGACGGAGCCTATGGCGCCCCCCTTCAACGCCCATTAAGGCCCCAGCCATGACCACCAAGACGGACGCGGGGACCGGCAGCCCCACCATCGAGTCCCGCGCCCAGCTGATCGAGAGCTTCGCTCGCGGAGAGAAGCCGCGCGACCGCTGGCGGCTCGGCACGGAGCACGAGAAACTCGTCTACCGCCAGTCGGATCACCGCGCTCCGGCCTGGGACGAGCCCAACGGCATACGCGACCTGCTGATGGCGCTAACGGACTATGGCTGGCGCCCGGTCGAGGAGGCCGGAAAGGTTATCGCGCTGAGCGGTCCCGACGGCAGCGTCAGCCTGGAACCCGCGGGCCAGTTCGAGCTGTCGGGCGCGCCGCGGGCGAGCCTGCACGAAACGGATGCCGAGACGCGCCGTCACGTCGACCAGGTAAAGGCAATAGGCGAGCGTTTAGGGCTGGGTTTCCTGGGCCTGGGCATGTGGCCCGACAAGACACGCGCCGAGCTGCCGCGCATGCCCAAGGGGCGCTATCGCATCATGCTGGACCATATGCCGCGCGTCGGATCGATGGGCCTCGACATGATGCTCCGCACCTGCACCGTGCAGGTGAACTTAGACTATGCGTCCGAAGCGGACATGGTGAAGAAGTTCCGCACCAGCCTGGCGCTCCAGCCGCTGGCAACGGCGCTGTTCGCCAACTCGCCTTTCCTTGAGGGGCGCCCGACCGGCTTTCTGTCGTACCGAAGCCATATCTGGTCCGACACCGACCCGCACCGCACCGGGATGCTGCCATTCGTGTTCGAGGACGGCTTCGGTTACGAACGCTATGCCGACTACGCGCTCGATGTGCCCATGTACTTTGCCTATCGCGACGGCCGCTACGTGGATGCCGCCGGCCTGTCGTTCCGTGACTTTCTGGACGGGCGGCTGTCGGTTCTGCCGGGCGAGCGGCCCACCATGGACGATTGGGCGGACCACCTGTCCACCGCGTTCCCCGAGGTGCGGCTCAAGACCTTTCTGGAGATGCGCGGTGCCGATAGCGGGCTGACCGACCAGATTGTGGCGCTGCCCGCCTTCTGGGTCGGCCTGCTCTACGACGACGATGCGCTCGACGCCGCCTGGGACCTGGTCAAGGGCTGGACGCTGGAGGAGCGGCAACTGCTCCGGGACGCGGTGCCTGCCCAGGCGCTGGACGCGCTGCTGCCAGGCGGCGGTCGGCTGCTCGACTTGGCGGGCCGCGTCCTCGACGTGGCGGAAGCGGGTCTCGCCGCGCGCGGCATGGACGAGGAGACGTACCTCCAGCCGCTGCGCGAGCGCGTCGCCAGCGGACGCGTCCCCGCGCAGGAGTTGCTGGAAAAGCTCGCCGGCCCCTGGAACGGCGACCTGTCCCGCGTCTATGCCGAGAAGAGCTTCTAGCCCGACCGCGCTTCACGGGCCGAGCGGTTGAGCATCTCCAGCCGCTCGGCGAACTGGCCGTCGCGCTCGGCCCGGCGAAGCGGCCGGACGCGCTCCACCAGAACTTCCTCGGGCGTCGGCTCCGCACCCAGCAGGTTCAGTACCTCGTCCGCGAACGCGTCGAGCGGCATGTAGCCCGGCCGCGTCTCCTGCCCAGGCGTCAGTTCCGTCTGCACGCCGGGTGGCGCCAGCTCCAACACCTCCACGCGCCCGCGAAGGGCATCGCGCAACGACACGGTATAGCTGTGGATCGCGGCCTTGGTGGCCGAATAGACCGCGGCATCCACCAGCGGCACGAACGCCAGCCCGGAGGTGACATTGACGATGGCGGCTTCTGGCGTCCGTGCCAGATGCTCCACGAAGGCGTCGATCAGCCGGATGGGCCCCAACAGGTTGGTCCGGATCGTCTCCTCCGCGTCGCGCAGGTCGCGCGCCCGGTCGATCGGCTCCAGCCGCATCACGCCCGCATTGTTGAAGAGCACGTTCAGGTCCGGATACTCGGCCAGCACCCGCGCCGCAAAGCCCCGCACCGCGTCGGCATCGTCCACGTCCAGCACGGCCACCGATATGCCGGGGCGCCCGTGCGCCGCCCGCTCCAGCGCCTCGCGTCGTCGACCGGCCACGATCACGCGGTCGCCCCGATCGTGCAGGCGGTGCGCCAGCGCCTGCCCGATACCGGAACCACCACCCGTCATCAGCACCGTGTTGCCGCTCGTCCTCATGCTCGCCTCCGACCTCGGGTTCGCCCCAAGGTCGCGGCCCGCACCCTCGGCTTCAAGGGCGAGGAGTCAGAACTTCGCCGACAGGCCGATCTTGTACATCCTGCCCAGCGGATTCCCGATGAACGGTTCGTAGTTATAGTCCGTCCGGGCGAAAGGCGGATCAGCATCAAAGATGTTGAACACCGTGCCGATCAGCGTCAGTCCCTCCGTTACCTCGATCTGAAGGTTGAAGTCGGCGGTGATGAACTCGTCCAGGTCCTCGCCCGTACGCACCGATATGCCGCCGAGTGCCGGGTTGGGCGCAAAGGGCCCCGAGTTGTTGTCCGCCCGCTGGTCGTGCAGGCCGTCCGTATAGCTGACGGTGAACCGCGCATCGATTGGGCCGCCGCCCAGGTCGACATAGGCCTGCCCTTTCCATTCCGGTACGGGATAGAGCGTCTGCTGGAAGTTGAGCAGGCCCACGCCGTCATAGCCCGGCTGCACCTCGACACCCGCGACCTCCACCGGGCCGATCGAATTCTCGATCGTGTAGGTTGCAGTGACTCCGACGCCGAAGCGCAGCGTGCTGCCGAACAGGTCGCGGGTGCGATAGTTGGCGATGAAATCCAGCCCCTGGGTCAGGATGTCCGGCCCGTTCTGCCGATCGGTGCGGACGCGCGTGATGGCCGTGACGTCCGTGGTGGCCAGGCACCCTGCCCGGCCGCCGCCCGTGGTGAAGCTGAACCGGTCGGCCAGCGTCGGATTGGCGGCGCAGGTGTTTGCCCGCCCGGCCGGGAACAGCAGCGCCACCATCGGCCCCAGCGGGTCGGTAATGATCGCATCCTTCAGCTTGTAGCGGAAATAGTCCACGCTGGCGGAGAAGCCGCCGGCATTCAGCAGCACGCCGCCCGAATAGTTGGTGGAGCTTTCCGGCGAGAGGTTGGGGTTGCCGAACACGTCCTGCGGCTTGAACGTCCCGCCGATCTGCGACAGCGCCGTCACGCGGCCGGGATCGACGTCGGGCAGCGTGGGCCCGCGGAACGTCGTGCCGATGCCGCCGCGGACCGCCAGCCAAGGCGTAACCTGCCAGCGCGCGCGAGCCTGCGGATCGAAGGTCGAGCCGATCCCGCCGCCATAATCCTCGTACCGCGCGGACAGCTGGAGGTTCAGCGAGTCGAAGACGGGGACCTGCACCTCGCCGAACACGGCATAGATATCGCCCTGCAACGATCTCGCGTCGCCGGTACCCAGAAAGGTGAAGGCGCCATTGGCCGCGGCACCGCCCGCACAGGCGGCCGGGTTCTGGTTGCCGTTCAGCGGCGTCTCCCGACACGGCGTGACCAGGATGTTGTTGTTATTGCCGAGCCTCGTCTCGAACCAGTTCTTGCGATACTGGGCACCGAGGCCGAACTTCACGTCGCCACCAGGCAGGGTGATGCCCGTCCCACCGCTGATCTGCGCGTCGGCGACGAACAGCTCGGTTTCCGTATTGGTACGTGTCTGCTGGAAGAAATAGGCGGTGAGCTCCGCGGAGTTGGCCGGACCTGCCGGCTGCGTGTTCTGGTCGCCCGTCGCCGGATTGTCGCGCACCGCGTTCCCAAAGGGGTTGAACCACAGACAGCCATTGGCGCCGGGCGTGGTGCCCGTGCAGTTGAACCCGCCGAAACCCAGCAGCGCGCGCTGGAGCCGGTCGCCGAATGTGTCGTTGCCGTTGGTGTGCCGGAACACGTCGTCATAGGTGACGGCCATGCTGTAGCCGATGTCCGCCGTTACGTCGCCGCGAAGCTCGGCGGTCAGGCGAAAGCGGTTGGTGCTGGTGCGCGACTGCGATGCGCCGCTATTCTCCTCGTCGCTCAGGAACAGCGGGTTGCCGCCTGCCAGGAACGGCCGGAACAACAGGGTGGGAAAGATGACGTTGGTCGTCGCCGCCGGGATCTGCCCCGGATTAGCCGCGCGATAGGCAATCAGCCCGGGATTGGCGGCCGGCACCACGTACCCGCTCGCTGCCGCCGCCGCCAGCGCCGCATAGGGCGTGCCCTGGAACGGCACGGTGGAGGGCGACTGGGTCGTGATGTAGGACGGTGAGGTCAGCGACCGCGGCACCAGCGTCTGGCCGCCGAGCGCCGTGAACTGGAAGGTGGTCCCCTCGAACAGGTCCGCCTCGAAGTCGATGAAGATCTGTCCGCGCTTCTCGAATTCCACTAGGGCATCGTAGGGCGTGTATTGCGTCAGGCACTGTCCCTGGAGGTAGCGGCCTGTGGGCACGCCCACGTAACCGCCCAGCGACCGGCAACTCGCGTCGGAATAGATCGGCGACACGCCGCCCACCGTCACGCCGATCGGCACGAAATTGGCCGGGTTGCCGCCGCCGGTCCATCCGCCCTGCGGATTGATGGGATAATCCTGCACCGCGAAGTCGCGATCGCGCGCCAGCAGCTGCGCCCGCTTGGTGAAGCCGGCCGCCACCAGCAGGCGAAAATCGTCGCCCTTGTGGCCATAGCTGACAGACGCGTCGAAATCGCCGTCCGTGCTCCGGACGTGTCGATAGTTGCCGGACACCAGGAAGCCTTCCTGATCGGTCCGGGTGATGAAGTTCACAACGCCGGCCACCGCGTCCGATCCATAGATGGTGGCCGCGCCGTCTTTCAAAAGCTCGATCCGGCCGATCGCCGCCTGGGGCAGCGCGTTGATGTCCACAGACGGCACACCGTTGCCCGCGGTCGCCAGACGCCGGCTGTTGAGCAGGACAAGTGTTCTCTGCGGGCTGAGCCCGCGAAGGTTCACCGTCGCAACGCCCGTCGATCCCTGAGCCCGGCTGTCGAACTGGTTCGAGTCGCCCAGGACGCCGCTCGATGTGGGCAGCTGCTTCAGCAACTCCACCGGCTGCGGGGCACCTGCCTTTGTCAGCTCCTCCGACCCGATCACGTCCACCGGCAGGGCCGCATCTTCCGGCGTGCCGCGGATCAACGAACCCGTGACCACGATGTCGCGCGTCGTGTCGGACGATTCGTCCCGCGCTTGCGCGGAGTTGTCGCCGATCGTGCCGACTGCCGGCTCCCCCCCACCCGTCTGAGCGATCGCCGGGGATGGCGATACGATGGCGATGGCAAGCACCCAGGGGGCACAGGCAAGCGACAGCAGCTTGACGGTCATATCCTCTCCTCCGCGGCGTTGGCTCGTTCGGCCACTCACCGTTGACGAGTAGAAGATAAGGTTGACGCGACGTCAAGTAGCAAGAACTTGATTTACCGACCTCTGTGCGTCGGAACATCGGCCTTGTCGTAGGTCCAGTATGGCGCTTCGGTCCCACACCCACCCTCGACTTCCAGGCCGTACTCGCTTCGCCGGCTGTGCCGACCGCCGTACCGAAGGCGAGGATTCCCGTCGCGCGGCGCAGCGTCACGACACGGCTGGTCGGTTGCAACCGGATGACGCGGTCGGCGCCTTGCCCTATCCGCCCGCCCCATGATCGCACATCTCAAGGGACGGCTGGAGTCGATGGGCATCGACCATGCGGTGATCGACGTGGCCGGCGTGGGCTATCTGGTGGGGGCATCCGCGCGGACCCTGTCGGCGCTGGGACCCACCGGCGAGGCTGCCACCCTGTTCACCGAGATGCTGGTGGCCGAGGACTCGATCCGGCTGGTCGGATTTGCCCGGCCGGACGAGCGCGACTGGTTCCGCCTTCTGACCGGCGTGCAGGGCGTGGGCGCGCGTGTGGCGCTGGCGATCCTTTCCGCACTGGAACCTGTGGACCTTTCCCGCGCGGTAATGGCGCAGGACAAGGCGACAGTCGCCCGTGCGAACGGGGTCGGACCAAAGCTAGCCGAGCGGATCGTGCGCGAACTGAAGGACAAGGTCGGCGGCATGCCGCTGGGGCCCGCCGCGGCCGCACAGGTCGTACCGGCGGGTGCCGCAGCCGACGCGGTTTCCGCGCTCCTCAACCTCGGCTTTCGTCCGCCAGAGGCCGCAACCGCCGTCGCCGCGGCGGAAGAAGAACTTGGACCGGACGCCACCCTCGATCGGCTTGTCCGCCTGGCGCTCCGAAAGGCCGCTAAATAGCCTGCTCTATGCGATAATGGATCGGCTTGAAGGTGCCCCCGTTCGACGCGGGTGCCGAACAGGCAGTCAACCCGATTATTAGGTCACGATGGGCCACGAACACGATCCGGTCGCCGGCCTTGCTGATGGGCGGCAGTACGCTCAGCTTCCCCGTCTCTCCGTCGACCGGCACGTTCATGAAGCAGTTGAACGCTACAGGAATACGATCAGGCGCGATGCCATAAGGCTCCAGCGCCGCTGCCAGGTTCCCGAAGCAACCGCGATGCGGCGGCAGGTCCGGATAGAAGTGGTGGAACGTGTCAAAGGAACAAGGCGTCAGCAGGAAGTCATGCGTACCGACGTCGTCCTCGACGATCTCGAGCAGAACGCCCGATCGGTTCGAATAGAGCTTGTGCCCCGTCGTCAGCCGGATCGTCTCGGCATAGTCCAGCGTGCGGCCGGAGGAGATGACCTCTTCGGTGTCGCTGGCATCAAAGGCCAGGAGGTCCGCGACCTGCTGGCCGCGCGGATCGATGACCACGAGCCGTCGCCCCTTGTTCAGACGGAACGCGACTCCGGACCTCTCAGGGATTTCGTGGGTCTCGCTCACTCGCCCCGCCCTGTCATCTCACCATCAGGCGAGATCGCCTCGCCCGTATAGTGGAAGGGACAGGCCCAATCGCTGCCGACCACCCGTCCGCTATACTGCCGGGCCTCGCTTGAATCCCCGTGTCGCGCGAGCATGGGATTACGCGACCCGGCCAGCGCCTCATCGCGAACCATGATCTTCTCGCGCATGCCCTCGTACTTGCCCTGCGCTCGCAGCTGCTCGAACTGGTCGTGCAGGTTGAACACCATACAGGGCCGCTGGAAACGTCGAGCCGGCCGACTGGCATTGGGATGCAGCCCCACCACGAAAAACGCCTGACCGCCGAACGACAGCGAGAAATGCGGGTTAGATGGATCGGGACTTACGGACCGATCATATGTCTGGCCGCGCCAGACATCCTTGTCCGACAGCGACTGGACCCGGCTCCACAAGGCCCGTTCGAACGCCTCCTCGCTCAGGTTCTCCGGACCTTCGAACACCACGGCGAAGCTGCGAAAGAGCCCTGGTTCCTTGGCATAGGCCTCGGCGAAGCGGATCAGGCCATCATGGATGCGCAAGTCATCCCAGGCGCTGTCGGCGCGACTGCACGCAAGCACGTTCAACGTACCCTTTGCCAGAGCCGCCTTGGCGCCCACGCAGGGGAAATCCGCTTCCCCCACCCACGCTTCCAACAATGTCTCGAGTTCTTCCTGCGCCTCGTGCTGCCACGGGTACATGGGTGTCGCGGGTGTCGGCATCAGCCTCCCTAAACTTGGATACGGGCACGGCGTTCCGACACCGGCGCCACGAAATCGGACAGCGATAACGCAGGTGTTCAGATAAAGGGAACGACCTGCGGAGCGGTCGCGGCCACTATTCCATGGCCTTCAGCATCTCGCCGATCGACACGAACGCGAAGCCCACGGAGGAGTCGGCGATACCGTACGGCATGAACAACGTGTCGCCGTGCCGGATCGCTCCGCAGGAATAAACCACGTTCGGAACATAGCCCTCGCGATCCTGGTCCTTGGCCGCCAGGATCGGCTCGCGCGTGCGGCCGATCACCTTGGACGGGTCGCTCTTGTCCAGGAGCACCGCGCCAATGGAGTATTTCCGCATCGCGCCCACGCCATGCGTCAGCAACAGCCAGCCCTCGTCCAGCTCGATCGGAGGCCCGCAATTGCCGATCTGGACCAGCTCCCACGGATATTCCGGACAAAGGATGCGCGTGCCCTCGTCCCAGTGGGTCAACTCGTCCGACGCCAGCAGGAACAGGTTCTCGCCGTCCTGCCGGCCGATCATCATGTACTTGCCGCCCACCTTGCGTGGGAACAGTGCCATGCCCTTGTTGCGCGCGGCCGATCCGGTCATCGGCACCAGGTCGAAAGCCCGGAAGTCGCGCGTCCGCATCATCTCTGACTGGATGGTGGAGCCATTATAGGCGGTATAGGTACCGATCCACTCCGCCTCTCCGTCATCGTGCTCGAAATGCACGATCCGCAGGTCTTCCAAGCCTTTGGACTGGGCTTCGGTGATCGGAAAGATCACCGTGCCGGACAGGGTGGAATCGCGGTGGCGGAACACTGTCACCGGCCCGCTCGGCAGCTCCTCGCCCTCGTGGCTGCCCACCGCGTCGGTCGCGGTCGCAAAGGGCGGCTCGGGCGCCAGGATCATCTCTCGGCCATCGGTGATGATGCCCTCGCGAAACGCGATAGAGCTGATGTGACCCTCGCCCACGGCGCGCAGCGACATCAGGATCCGCATCGATCCCGCAGGCATCCCAGACTGATCAAAGTGCGGCACCGCCGACGGGTTCATCAGCGCGGCGGCGGCATAGCTGTATTCGTGGCAGAAGTACGCACCGATGAGCTGGCGCTTCTCGTCGCCGATCTCGGCGCCGTTCAGGCTCATCCGCTCCTCGATCTCGTCGTATCGTGTCATGAACACGCGCCGCGTCTGCCAGTGACGCGCCTCGAAGTCCTTGAGCACGATCTCCAGCTGTTCGCGCGCCTCGCCCGGGCTCATCTTGAGCACCTCGTTGACCAAGCGCTCGGTACGGCTGGGCGCGCCGCCGGACGCCGCCCACGCGATATGGAACGGACGCACAACCACGCGGGACGGGTCAGCGTGCAGCCTCAGGCTGTGATTGAACAGGTCCAAGGCGAAAGGATCCCCCGCGCGATTGCCATCATGGCCGTCCGGCCGCGGAATCACGCGACGGCGCGGGGCCTCCCTGCCACGGGCGCGGCAGCCTTCGCCAGCCCCGAAATCGTGCAGCCCGCCAGTTGCAGAGCCAGGATGGATTCAGCGCCCTGGTTGCGGTTGAGCCCGGTGGGCATCAGCCCGTCGAAGCAACCGCCGTCCTGCGCGGTGGCGAGCGGCAGGTCCAGGTCATTGGCGCCCAGGAACCAGCCATAGGCCCGGTTCGCCTCCTCCAGCCAGCGTGGGTCGCGCGTCGCCTCCCATGCGGCCGCACAGGCGTCGATCGTCGCCTGCGCCTCAAGCGGCTGCTGGTCGAATGGTAGCGGCTCCGCATAAGGGCGATTGAAGCTTTCCGATCCCACGGCGCGGAAACGGCCGTCGGGGCTGGTCTGCTTGCCCACGATCCATCCCAGCGTCTCTGTCCCACAATGGACCAAGTCTGGACGATCCAATGCCACCCCGGCGCGGATCAGTGCCTCGGGCAACCGGGCATTGTCATAGGCCAGCACGATTTCGAACCACTGCCACTCCGGGCGGCGCGTACCGGACAGCAGCGCCAGATGCTGATCGGGGAATCGCGAGAGCACCTCGCAGGCCAGCTTGTGCCCCGGACTCGCTTCAAGCATCGCGGCCGCACCCAGCATGGCAAAGGCCTGGGAGCGTGGGCTCCCCAGCTCGAAGGCCATGCTGGCCGTCATGTCGAACATGGCCACCGCCCAGTCGCGGTGCTTGGCCTGCCGTGCATCGCGAGCCGTCACGCCCAGGGCCCAGAGCGTGCGGCCGTTGGAGTCCTCCGACCCTACGTCCTCGCACCAGCTGCGGTCAAAGCGCATGAAGTTGCGGAAGCGGCGCGCATCCGGATTCCACGCATACTGGACGAAAGACGCGTAGATGGTGGTCCACCTGTCGCGCTCCACCTCGCTCAGTTCGTCCATGGCGGACACCAGCATCAGCGCGCGCGCATTGTCGTCGATGCAATAGCCGTGACGACGGTCGGGCACCGAGTAGATCGAGTGCTGAAGCATGCCCGTCGAGTCACTCATCCGCTCGACCGCCGAGAAGTCGGGGCGGAGCGGCGTCATTCCCGTCGCCTGCACGGTCGCGGGCAAGCGAAGCGGGCGGGCGGCGACAACCGCCTCGGTCAAGCCGAGCGTGGCCTCGGCCAAGCGCGGCCAGATCATCGTACGCCCGCGGTGATACGCACGTTCGGACAAGCGCTCACGATCACGACGGGAAGACAGCAGCCCGTCGATCTCGCGCGCAAAGCCGCTGGAATCCTTGAAGGGTACCAGCACGCCATGGCCGTCCGCTAGAATCTCCGTCGCGTGGACATAGGGGGTGGAAACCACAGCCTTGCCAACACCCACCGCATAGCTGAGCGTACCGGACGTAATCTGCGCCGGGTTCAGGTAAGGCGTCGCATAGATGTCGGCGGCCTGGAGATACTCGATCAGCGCGTCGTGCTCGACGAACTCGTCGATGAACTGCACGTTGCGCGCCACCCCCAGCTCCTCGGCCAACGCCTTTAGCCGGTCGCGATAGGCCTCCCCTTCGCGCTCCACTAGGTTGGGGTGAGTGGCACCCAGTACCACGTAGAGCAGTCCCGGGTGCTTCTCCGCCAGCCGCGGCAACGCGCAGATGATCGTCTCCAGCCCCTTGTTGGGCGCCAGCAGGCCGAACGTCAGGACGACCTCCCGCCCCTGCCAGCCGAACCGCTCCTTTAGCGTGTCTGGATCGACTAGCTCGCGGTCAGGCACGCCGTGCGGGATCATGGCAATCTGGCGCGGGTTGGCGCCATAGACCCGCTTCAATATCTCGCGACCGCGCTCCGCCATGACGATCACGCGCGCGGACCGGCGCAGCAGCGCCTCCATGACGCGCCGCTCTTCGGCGCTCGGGCTTTCCAGCACCGTGTGCAGCGTCACCACCACCGGCAGCGTCGTACGGTCGAGCAGGCCAAGCAGATAGTCGCCTGCCGAACCGCCATAGATGCCATATTCGTGCTGCACCCAGATCGCCTGCGCGCCCGACGCCTCGATAGCGCGCGCGGCCTCCGAGTAGGAGATACGGTCGTCCTGATCGATCGTCCGGGTCACGTCTGGCGGGTAGACGTAGCGGCCGGGATGATCGTCCATGGCATAGACGTCTACCGCGACATTCGGGAACCGGTCGCGCATGGCGCTGAACACGTCCGTCGTGAATGTTGCCAATCCGCACTTCCGTGGAAGGAAATTGCCGATCAGCGCCAGACGAGTGACCGCCGGAACCGTCTTCATCGTCGCCATGTCGCTCCTAGTGCGGCGGTGCCCGGAGATCGGGGGCCAGCGTTCATGTAAACGAAAGGTAATGAAGTTGGTTGCCGGCACAATGCTGCATTGCGGAAATTATCTTGTTAACCTTGATCAGCCGCGCCCACGGTACGGGGCCACACCCTGATCCGGCAGCCACAATTCCGCCGGTGGGGCACCCGATTGCCAGAACACGTCGATCGGGATGCCGCCGCGCGGATACCAGTAGCCGCCGATTCGAAGCCAGCGCGGCGCCATCTCTGTGAACAGGCGCTCGCCGATCCCGACCGTGCAGTCCTCGTGAAAGGCGGCGTGATTGCGAAAGCTGCCCAGGAACAGCTTGAGCGACTTCGACTCCACGATCGTGTCGCCCGGCGCATAGTCGATCACGAGGTGTGCGAAATCCGGCTGGCCGGTGACCGGGCAGAGCGAGGTGAACTCGGGCGCGGCAAAGCGGACCAGATAGGTGCGACCGAGCCGCGGATTGGGAACATAATCCAGCACCGCTTCTTCGGGACAAGCGGGTAGCGGGCTCGTCTGGCCCAGGTGCGTGAGTGCCATGGAGGCGATGTAGGGGCAGATGGCCGATAAGGAAACGACGCTGCTGCCGGTGCTGGGCGATCAGCTGACAGCGCACCTCGCCTCGCTCCAGGATCACGACCCGTCCGACTGCGTGATCCTCATGGCCGAGGTGGCGGAGGAAGCGGGCTATGTCCGCCACCACAAGCAGAAGCTGGTACTCGTCCTTTCCGCGATGCGCCACCACGCAGACCGGCTTCGGCAGGAGGGCTGGACCGTCCGCTACGTGCGCCTCGACGATCCGGAGAACAGCGGCTCGTTGACCGGCGAAATCGCGCGCGCGGTCGCCGGCCTCGCAGTCGACCGGATCGTCGCGACGGAGGGCGGCGAATGGCGCGTCCGGGCCATGCAGGACGCGTGGCAGACGCTGTTCGGCATCCCGGTCACCATACTGCCGGACGACCGCTTTCTCTGTTCTCACGCGACGTTCGACCGCTGGGCCGAGGGTCGCCGTGACCTGCTGATGGAGGATTTCTACCGCCGGATGCGCAAGGAGACGGGCCTGCTGATGGATGGCGGCAAGCCGGCGGGCGGTCGCTGGAACTTCGACAAGGAAAACCGTCGCCCGGCCGCGCGCGACCTGCTGATGCCTCGTCCGCTCTCCTTCCCACCAGACGCCGCGACCCGCGATGTCATGGCGCTGGTGGCGGATCGCTTTCGCGACAATCCGGGCACGCTCGACGCCTTCGACTATGCCGTCACTCCCGAGGATGCGGAGCGGCAGGCCGCCGCCTTCCTCGCCAACGCACTTCCCGATTTCGGCGCGTACGAGGATGCGATGCTCGCGGGCGAGCGGGCGCTGTGGCACTCGATCCTATCGCCCTATGTCAATGCCGGGCTCCTTGATCCGCTGGACCTCTGCCGCCGTGCCGAGGCGGAGTATCGCGCCGGCCGCGCGCCACTCAACTCGGTGGAGGGCTATATTCGCCAGATCATCGGCTGGCGCGAGTATTTGCGCGGCATATACTGGCGTGAGGGCCCGGACTATGCCCGCCGCAACTTCCTCGGCCACCGACGTCCGCTCCCCGGCTTCTACTGGACGGGCGAGACCGACATGGCCTGCCTTTCGGAGGTGATCGGCCAGACGCTGGACCACGCCCACGCGCATCACATCCAGCGGCTGATGGTGACGGGCAACTACGCGCTGCTGATCGGCGCCGACCCCCATGACGTCCATCTCTGGTACCTGGAGGTCTATCTAGATGCCTATGAATGGGTCGAGCTGCCGAACACGCTTGGCATGAGCCAGTTCGCCGATGGCGGCCTTTCGGCCACCAAGCCCTATGTCTCAACCGGCGCCTATATCGACCGCATGAGCGATTACTGCGGCACCTGCCGCTTCAACGTGAAGCAGCGTGTCGGCGAGGACGCATGCCCTTTCAACGCGCTTTACTGGCACTTCCTTGACCGGCATCGCGACAAGCTGGGCCGAAATCGTCGGCTGGCGCTTCCGTACCGTAATTGGGACGCCGCGAACCCGGCAGATCGCGACGCGGTACGCGCCCAGGCCGATCGCCATCTCCGCTCCCTCGACGCGGCCGGGACGGCCGGGTACTGAAACTCAACAAACGGAGAGAAGACACATGGACGCACTGGTGACCACCGAATGGCTGGCGGGCGAGCTGGGCGCCAGCGACCTGCGCGTGGTGGACGCAACTTACGTCCTGGCCGCCGCCGGCCAGCCGGCGCGCGATCCGCGTGCGGACCATGAGGCCGGCCACATTCCAGGCGCCGTCTTCATGGACCTGGGCGAGATTGCCGACACCTCGTCCGACCTGCCCATGATGCTCCCCACGCCCGAGAAGTTCGCCAGCCGCATGCAGTCGCTGGGTCTGGGCGACGGCAGCCGCATCGTGCTCTACGACGACAGCCCGCTGCACACGGCCGCGCGCGCCTGGTTCATGCTCCGCACCTTCGGCGCGCACGCCGTGGCGCTGCTCGACGGCGGCCTGGCCAAGTGGAAGGCCGAGGGCCGCGAGTTGGCGAGCGGCAAGGAGCAGCTCCGCCACCGCCACTTCACCGTATGGGCGGACAACAAGGGTGTCCGCACGCTGGACCAGATCAAGGCAAACGTGGACTCGGGCGAGGAGCAGGTGCTGGACGCGCGGAGCGCCGCGCGCTTCTCCGGCGAGGAGCCCGATCCTCGCCCTGCGACGCACGCCGGGCACATCCCGGGGTCGAAGAACCTCTACTACGCCGAGCTGTTCAACGAGGACGGCACCTGGAAGAAGGGCAACGAGCTTCGCGCCGCCTTCGAGGGCGCTGGCATCGACCTGGACAAGCCGCTGGTGACCACTTGCGGGTCCGGCATCACGGCCTCCGTCCTGGCCTTTGGCGCGCACCTGCTGGGCAACCAGGCCGCGGTCTATGACGGCAGCTGGTCCGAATATGGTGCGGACCGCTCGACCAAGAAGGCGACCGGAGCGGCGTGAACGACGCCAACGATCGGCCGGCCGGCGACGCCACGCGCGTCGTCGGCGCGGGCCGCCGGCGCGAATGGACCCACACGCCCGACGGTCGCGGCGTCGTGAACCCGCCCGTGTGGCGGGCATCGACCATCCTCTACGACTCGGTTGCGGACCTTCGTGGAGCCGCCGGGCCGGACACGCATCACCGCTGGTTCTACGGCCGGCGGGGCACACCGACGCAGTGGAGCCTGGCGGACGCGCTGACCGAGCTGGAGCCCGGGGCGGAGGGCACGTTCCTCTACCCGTCCGGCGTCGCGGCCGTTTCCGCCGCGCTCCTCTCCGTCCTGTCGCCGGGCGACGAGCTGCTGCTGGTCGACAGCGCCTATGACCCGACACGGGCTTTTGCCGGCGGCTTTCTTAAGCGGTTCGGGATCACCACCCGCCATTACGATCCGTTGATCGGCGGCGGCATCGCCGCGCTGTTCACCGACCGCACCCGCGCGGTGTTCCTGGAAAGCCCCGGCAGCCTGACCTTCGAAGTCCAGGACGTGCCCGCCATCGTCGCCGCGGCGCGTGCGCGCGGGATCGTAACCGTGCTCGACAACACTTGGGCCACCCCGCTCGGCTTTCGCGCCATGGAGGCGGGGGTGGACCTGTCGGTGCTCGCCTGCACGAAATACGTGGTCGGCCATTCGGACGCGATGCTGGGCTCCGTCACCGCTGCGCCCGGCCGCTTCGCCGCGCTCCGCGACGTCAGTTTCCAGCTCGGCCTGGTCGCCAGCCCGGATGATGCCTGGCTCGGCAGCCGCGGGCTCCGCACCATGGCCGTCCGCCTGCGCCAGCACGAGCGGTCCGCGCTTGCCATCGCCCGCTGGCTCGCCGACCGGCCCGAGGTCGCCCGCGTGCTCCACCCGGCCCTTTCTTCCTGTCCCGGACACCAGCTCTTCGCCCGCGATTTCCGCGGCGGCAGCGGCCTCTTCTCGTTTGTGCTGGCCGGCGGCACCGATCGCCAGCGCTCGACGCTTATCGACGCGCTTGACCTGTTCGGGATAGGTTACAGCTGGGGCGGCTATGAAAGCCTGGCGCTTCCCGTCGACCCCGCCCGCTTCCGCACAGCCACATCATGGCAGGCAGAGGGTCCGGTCGTCCGCCTCCAGATCGGCTTGGAGGAGCCGGACGATCTCATCGCCGACCTGGAGCGCGGTCTGGCGAGCTGGAGAGCGGCGGGCTGACCGATCCTCGCCGAAAAACCCTCCCCGCCAGGGCGAGGGGGACCACGGAACGCGGTGGAGGGGACGGGCCGCTCAAACATTTGGGTTTCCGCCCCTCCGCCCGGCTGACGCCGGCCACCTCCCCTTGGCCGGGAGGATTGAACAGGCTTACGGACGCGGAGAGGGTGCCGGAGCCGCCGCCGCACCCGCGCCAGCGCGCGCGTCCCGTCCGTCGCCTTCCGGTGCCGCGACGATATCCCGCGTGGTGCTGCCCTTGTCGACCACGTTGGTGCCGGGATCGCCCACCGTGGAGCGGATACCGTTTTCCGGCGCGCGCGTGCCCGTCGCCTGGTCAAGCGTCGCCGTCTCGGAGGCCGAGCGCGGGGCGGTGCCGAACAGCGCCTCCAGCGTCTGGCCCTGGCGGTTCGCGTCCTGGGGCCGCGCGGCGCCCGGCTGCGGCGGCACCAGCGAATAGTCGGGCGGGATCACCAGCGGCGCCTGGCGTGCCACCGCGAACTCGTCCGGTCGGGCGCGGTCGAACCCGCGCTTGCCGCATCCCGCCAGCGTCGCGCACATCGCCGTACCCAGCGCGACCACAACCACGACCTTACGCATTCACTTCCTCCCGAGGGGCTTCCCGTACCAGAAGCGCCCGAACCACCAGCAGCACCACGCCCGCGGTAATCGCCGCATCCGCGACGTTGAACACTAGGAACGGCCGCCATTCGCCGAAATGAAGGTCGGCGAAGTCCACCACATAGCCCAAACGAATGCGATCCGCGATGTTGCCGATCGCCCCGCCCAGCACCAGACCCAGTGCCACCCGGTCCCAGGTCCGCGTCTCGCGCGTCATCCACACGGCGACGGCGGCCGCGATGGCACCCGTCAGCGCAACCAGCCCCCATCGCATCCAGTCCGCGTTCGCGGACAGCATCCCCAGCGACACGCCGTCGTTCGGCACGAAGCGTAGGTTGAAGAATCCCGTTACCTCGCGCACGTCGCCCATGACGCGGATGCCCATAGGCCCGGTAACGGCCCATTTGGACAGCTGGTCCGCGACCAGCACCAGGGCCGCCGCGAGAATGCCGGATCGCGGAACCTCACGCATCCGCGACGACGCCCTCGCAGCGGCCGCAGAGAGCGCCATCGGCCGAAACCTCGGGCAGGTGACGCCAGCATCGTCCGCACTTGGCATAGTCGGTCCGGTCCACGGCCACGCCATCGCCGACCGACACCTTCGCCACGATGAACGCCTCCGCCAGCGCGTCGGCCGACAGCGGCAGGTCGGGAACGGTCACCTCCGCCTCCAGGCTGGATCGGACCGTCTTGGCACGGCGCAGCGGCTCGATCGCCTCCGTCACCTGCGCGCGAAGCCGGCGCACCGCCTCCCAGCGGCTCTCAAGCCCCGCTTCCTCGACCAGCGGCAGTTCCGGCCACTCCAGCAGGTGGACCGACCCATCCTCGGACGGATGGCGCGCCTGCCACACCTCCTCCGCCGTGAAGCACAGGATCGGCGCGGCATAGCGGACCAGCGCGTGGAACAGCGTATCGAGCACCGTGCGATACGCCCGGCGCACCGGATCGCCGCCCGCATCGCAGTAGAGGCTGTCCTTGCGAACGTCGAAGAAGAAGGCCGACAGCTCGTCCTGCGCGAAGTCGGTCAGCAGCCGCGAATAGCGCCCGAAGTCATACCCGCCGATCGCCTCGCGCAGTTCGGTGTCGAGCATGTGCAAGCGATGGAGGATGTAGCGTTCCAGCCCCGGCATCGCCGCCGGCTCGACGCGCTCGGCATCGGTGAACCCGTCCAGCGCGCCCAGCAGGTAGCGGAACGTGTTACGCAGCTTGCGATACTGGTCCGAGGCGGTGCCCAGCACCTCCTTGCCGATGCGGATATCGTCGAAATAGTCGGTGGAGGCGACCCACATCCGCAGGATGTCGGCCCCGCTCTCCCCGATCACCTTCAGCGGGTCGACCACGTTGCCCAGCGACTTGGACATCTTGCGGCCCTTGTCGTCCAGCGCAAAACCGTGCGTCAGCACCGCGTCGTAGGGCGCCCGCCCCCGCGTGCCGCAGCTTTCCAGCAGCGACGACTGGAACCAGCCGCGATGCTGGTCCGACCCCTCGACATACAGGTCGGCGCGCACGCCCTCCCCGTACCGTGCCTCGACGGTGAAGACGTGGGTGGAACCGCTGTCGAACCACACGTCGAGGATGTCCTGAACGGGCTCGTAGTCGGCCGCGTCGTAACGGTCGCCGAGCAGCGCCGCATGGTCCGCCCCGAACCAGGCATCCGCGCCGCCCTGCCGGAAGGCATCGACGATGCGGGCGTTGACCGCGGCGTCGGCGAGGTACTCGCCCGTCTGGCGATGGACGTAGAGCGCGATCGGCACGCCCCAGGCGCGCTGGCGCGAGATCACCCAGTCGGGCCGCCCCTGCACCATGGCGGTGATCCGGTTTTCGGCCCGCGCGGGCACCCAGCGCGTGCGCGCGATCGAGTCGAGCGCGAGTTCGCGGAGGGTGGGTCCGTTGGAGCTCTGCCCTTCGACTTCGCTCAGGGCCAACGGAGGCTGGTCGTCCTCACCCTTCCCGTTCGTGCTGAGCGAAGTCGAAGCACCTTCTGCGATCGGTCTGTCCATCGCGATGAACCATTGCGGCGTCGCGCGCTGGATCACTTTGGCCTTGGACCGCCAGCTATGCGGATAGCTGTGCTTATAGTCGTCCGACGCCGCCAGCAGCGCGCCGGCCTCGCGCAGGTCCGAGCAGATGGGACCATCGGCAGCGACGAACTTCTTGTTGATGACGGACCCTTGCCCGCCCAGCCACGGCCAGTCGGCCCGGTACATGCCCGCGCCGCCCACCGCGAAGACGGGCTCGATCCCATACTGGCGGCACAGCTCGAAATCGTCCTCGCCATGGTCGGGCGCCATGTGGACGAGGCCAGTACCCGCATCGGTCGTGACGAAATCGCCCGGCAGCATCGGACGCGGCTTGGCGAAAAAGCCGCCGAGATGGTGCATGGGGTGACGGACGATGGCGCCCGCCAACTGCGAGCCTTTGACACGCCCAGTCTCAAAAAGGCCGAGCAGTTCCGGCACTCGGGCGCCAAGATCACTCCAATCCGCAGCTTCAGCGCGCTTCTTCAATCGCGCAATGAAGCTGTCGAACAATGCTTCGGCTACCAGCAGCTTGGCGCCGATCGGCAGCCCGAGATCGGCGAGACGCTCGTCGGAACGCGTAGTTTCCGCCGCGCCCATCCCAGGATCGGAGTACAAGTTGAAATAGACGTACTCAACCTCCGGCCCATAGGCCAAAGCCTGGTTCACCGGGATCGTCCACGGCGTCGTCGTCCAGATCACCGCGTGGGCGCCGACCAGCTCCGGCGCGTTCGGCGCCTCAACGATCTCGAACGCGACGTCGATCTGGGTCGATACCACGTCCTCATACTCGACCTCGGCCTCGGCGAGCGCGGTCTTCTCGACCGGGCTCCACATGACCGGCTTGGCGCCGCGATAGAGCTGGCCCGTGTCCGCGAACTTCAGCAGCTCGCCGACGATCGCGGCCTCCGCGTCGTAGTTCATCGTCAGGTACGGATCGGTCCAGTCGCCCATCACGCCCAGCCGCTGGAACTGGCCGCGCTGCACGTCCACCCACTTGGCGGCATAGGCGCGACATTCCTCGCGGAACTGACGGACGGGCACGTCGTCCTTGTTCAGCTTCTTGGCGCGATAGGCTTCCTCGACCTTCCATTCGATCGGCAGGCCATGGCAGTCCCATCCCGGGACATAGGGCGCGTCCTTGCCGAGCAGGGTCTGGCTGCGGACGATCATGTCCTTCAGCACCTTGTTCATGGCGTGACCCATATGGATGTCGCCATTGGCGTAGGGCGGGCCGTCGTGCAGGATAAAGCGCTCGCGGCCGGCGCGTTCGCGGCGAAGGCGGTCGTACAGGCCGATGCGCGCCCAGCGGTCCAGGATCGCCGGCTCCTTGGCGGCGAGCCCAGCCTTCATGGGAAAATCGGTCTTCGGCAGGAAGACGGTATCGCGATAGTCTTTGGCGTCGGTCATGGGTGCGGCGCGCGTAAGGCTTCGCGGGCGCGCGCGCAATCGCGGTCCATTTGCGCGACCAGCGCGTCCAGCCCGTCGAACTTCGCCTCCGGGCGAAGGCGCTCGATCAGCTCCACCTCGATCCGCTGGCCGTAGAGGTCGCCGGAGAAGTCGAAGAAGAAGGGTTCGAGCAACTCCTTGGGCGGCTCGAACTGCGGGCGAACGCCCAGGTTCGCCGCGCCGTCCAGCACGCGCCCGTCCGGTAGCCGACCGCGCACCGCATAGATGCCGTAAGCCGGACGGAGATAGTCGCGCATGTCGAGATTGGCGGTCGGGTAGCCGATCATGCGCCCGACCTTGTCGCCGTGCTGCACCACGCCCGCCACCGCGAAAGGTCGCGTCAGCAGCCGCGCGGCCCCCCGCGCATCGCCACCTTTCAGCAGATCGCGTATCCGGGTGGAGGACACCGTCTCTCCGCCCAGCGTCACCGCGTCCACCGTCTCAGCCGCGAAGCCGTGACTCTCACCCAGTCGTGCCAGCGCCGCCACATCGCCCGATCGCGCACGACCAAAGGTGAAGTCCTCCCCCGTCACCACGCCCGCAAGTTTCAGCAATTCCGTCAGCCGCTCGCTCGCGAACGCCTCCGCATCAAGCGCGGCGAACGCCTCGTCGAAGCGGAACACGATCATCGCGTCGACGCCGGCCTCCGCGAACAGCCGTGCCCGCTGGTCCAGCGTAGTCAGGCGGAACGGCTCGCCGCCAGGTCGGAACCACGCCTTTGGATGCGGATCGAAGGTCGCGACGAGCGCCGGCCGTCCCTCGGCCCGCGCGCGCTCGACCGCACGGCCCACCACCGCCTGGTGGCCGAGATGGAACCCGTCGAAATTGCCGAGCGCCGCGATCCCCCCTGCGAGGTCCGCCGGGATCGCGGAGCCGCCGTCCAGCCGCCGCATGGCCGGGCTATACGGCCCGGCTCAAGGCCGCACCAGCGTCACGAAGCTGTAGGCGGGCTGGTCCCCGTCCGCCGGCCGATCCTGGCGCGCGGCCTCCCGCCAGCCGTCGAACGGCGGCACCACCGCGTCGCCGTCCGGGCTGCAATGCACCTCGGTCAGCTCGATCCGGTCGGCACGGGACAGCAGGGCGGCGAAGATCTCCGCGCCCCCGATCACCGACACTTCGCCCTGTCCCGCCAGGGCAAGCGCCCCCTCGGCGTCGTGTGCCACCTCCGCACCGTCCACCCGCCATTCGGGGTCGCGCGTGAGCACGATGTGCCGGCGGCCCGGCAGCGGCTCGGGGAAGCTCTCGAAGGTCTTGCGGCCCATCACCATCGGCTTGCCCATGGTCATCGCCTTGAACCGCGCCTGCTCGCCCCGGATTCGCCACGGGATGCGACCGCCGTCGCCGATCACGCCATTGTCGGCGCGCGCCAGGTGGAAGACGATCAATTGAGCGTGACCTGAAGGCCGTCGACCACGAACTGCACGGCGAGTGCCGCCAGCAGCACGCCCAGGAGCCGCGTGATGACCGCCTCGATCCGCGCGCCCAGCACGCGCATGATCGGGCCGGCCGCCAGGAGCGCCGCCAGCGTCAGCGCCAGGATCGTGCCAAGCGCCGCCAGGATCACCAGCGACCGGTCCAGCCCCGTGTTCCGGCTCATCAGCAGCATGACCGACGCGATCGAGCCCGGCCCCGCGATCATGGGCATCGCCATGGGAAAGACGGACACGTCCTCCAACTCGGGTGTCTGCGCGACGGCGGCGGCACGATCCTCGCGGCGCTGGGTGCGCTTCTCGAACACCATCTCCAGCGCGATCAGGAACAGCATGATGCCGCCCGCGATCCGGAACGCCGGAAGCCCGATCCCCAACCCCTTGAGCAACGCTTCCCCGAACAGCGCGAAGACCAGCAGGATGCCGGACGCCACGCCGACCGCGCGGATCGCCATGCTACGCCGCGCCACCGCGCCGGCGCCCTGCGTCAGCCCAGCATAGATGGGCGCGCAGCCGGGGGGATCGATCACCACGAAGAAAGTGATGAGCGCCGAGACATAGAGTTCCAGCACCTAGAGTTCCGGCTCCGCGGTCAAGCCCGCCCGCATGCGCGCGGCGACCAGCGTGTTGCGGAGCAGGCAGGCGATGGTCATCGGCCCCACCCCGCCCGGCACGGGGGTCAGCGCGCCCGCGACCTCGGCGGCGCCAGGGTCCACGTCGCCCACCAGCCCGGCGTCCGTCCTGTTGATGCCCACGTCGATCACCGTCGCGCCCGGCTTGATCCAGTCCGGCTTCACGAAGCCCGCGATACCGACGGCTGCGACCACCACGTCGGCGTGACGCACATGGTCGGCCACGTCGCGCGTGCGGCTGTGCGCCACCGTCACGGTGCAGCTTTCCGCCAGCAGCAGCTGTGCCATGGGCTTGCCCACGATGTTGGACCGGCCGATCACCACCGCCTCCAGGCCCGATAGGCTGCCCAGCTCGCTCTTCAGCAGCATCAGGCACCCCAGCGGCGTGCAGGGTACCAGCCCCGGCAACCCGCTCGCCAGCCGGCCGGCATTTAGCGGGTGAAAGCCGTCCGCGTCCTTGTCCGGGTCGATGGCGGCGATCACCGCGCGCTCGTCGATATGTTTCGGTAGGGGCAGCTGGACCAGGATGCCGTCCACCGCCGGGTCCGCGTTCAGCCGCGCCACCAGCGCCAGCAGCGCGTCCTGCGCGGTATCGGCGGGCAGGCGGTGTGCGAAGCCGCGCATCCCCGCTGTCTCGGTCGCGCGCTCCTTGGACCGGACATAGACGGCCGATGCCGCGTCCTCGCCCACCAGCACCACCGCCAGCCCGGCCGGCCGGCCCGCCTCTTCCGCGAAGCGCCGTGCGGCGTCTGCCACGCGCCCCCGGAGCGTGGCGGCGTGCGCCTTTCCGTCGATGATCCGCGCCGCCATGGTCCGTTCAGTACGGGTTCGCCGAGACGTAGCTCATGGCGATGTTGGGGATGACGATGTTGGACAGGATATAGATCAGCAGCAGCACCACGATGGGGCTCAGGTCCAGCGCGCCGAAATCGGGCAGGATGCGCCGGATGGGGCGGTAGAGCGGCTCCGTCATCCGTCCCAGCGCGTCCCAGATCGTGCGAACAAAGTCGTTGTGCGTGTTGATGACGTTGAACGCGATCAGCCACGACAGGATCGCCTGGGCGATGATGATCCAGCTGACGATCCTGAGCAGCAGCTGGACAATTTCGAGGAGGGCGATCAAGGCGTGCTCCGAACCGGAAGGTGGCTGGTCCTATAGGAACGCCGGCCGCGCGCTGGAACCCCCGCGGCCCGCGCCGCTCCCTGATTGCGCCGAAACCAGCGTCCCCGCCCCGCGCCGAGTGAAGATTTCCAGAAGCATGGCGTGGGGAACCCGCCCGTCCAGGATGACGGCCGCGTCGACCCCGGCGGCGACCGCGGCCACGCAAGTCTCCAGCTTGGGGATCATGCCCCCAGTGATCGTCCCGTCCGCCCGGAGTGCGGCGACCTGGGCCGGGTCCAGATCGGTCATCAGCTCGCCCCCCTTGTCCAGCACTCCGGCCACGTCCGTCAGCAGGAAGAAGCGCGAGGCGCCCAGCGCGCCGGCGATGGCGCCGGCCATGGTGTCGGCGTTGATGTTGTACGTCTGGCCGTCGGCTCCGGCCGCGATGGGCGCCACCACCGGGATGATGCCGGCCTGGGACAGCGTGTCCAGGATGCGCCGATCCACGCGCACCGGCTCCCCCACGAAGCCCAGGTCCACGTGCCGTTCGATACCCTGAAGCGGATCGGCCTCGCGGGTGCCGACCTTTTCCGCCAGCACCAGCCCGGCGTCCTTGCCCGACAGGCCCACCGCGCGCCCGCCGGCGCCCGTGATCCAGCCGACGATGTCCTTGTTGATCGATCCCGCCAGGACCATCTCCGCGACGCGTGCCGTTTCCGCGTCCGTCACACGCAGGCCACCCACGAACTGCGACTCCACGCCCAGGCGCTTCAGCATGGACCCGATCTGCGGGCCGCCGCCGTGCACCACCACCGGGTTGATGCCCACCGCCTTCAGCAGCACCACGTCCTCGGCGAAATCGCGCTGCCGCTCGGGATCGCCCATGGCGTGGCCGCCATATTTCACCACAAACGTCTGCCCGGCATAGCGTTGCAGGTAGGGCAGCGCCTCCGTCAGCGTCTCCGCCTTGGCGAGCATGGCGGGATCGGGCGAATGATCGGTCATGCGCGCGGCCGTTAGGGCCGGGTCCCCGCCCCGTCCAGCAGGACTCCGTCCAGTCGCCGCCCGACGCGCAGCACGATGGCGATCAGCACCGGCACCAGCACCGCCGACAGCACCACCTTGGCCAGCATCTGCCCCGCCATCAGCTCCAAGATCGGCCGCTCGCCCCAGAAGCTGGCCGTGATGAAGATCAGCGTGTCCACGATCTGCGACAGCGCCGCCGCCACGAAGCCCGCCAGCCCGGCCCATCGACCGGTCACGGTCCGGAGGCGCGCGAACAGCCAGATGTTCAGCGTCACCGACACGCCATAGGCCAGGATGCCCGCCGCCATCATGCGCCAGCTCTGGCCCAGGATGATCGGAAACGCCGCCTTGGCGGGCTCGTACATGCCGGGGTCGGTGGGCAGCCGGATCACGAACCACGTCAGGAAGATCGCGAACGCCAACGGTACGAAGCCGAACCGCACCAGCCAATCGGCCGTCGCCTTGCCATAGAGTTCCGCGATCCCGGACGAGATGCCAACCAGCGTCAGGAAGGGAAAGATGCCCGCCTCCACCGCCAGCGGCCCCAGCGCCACCTGCTTGGACCCCAGCACGCCGCCCAGCGTCACCATGCCTCCATAAAAGATCGCGAGCGCGAAAAGTCCGCGCGGCAGGCGCCCAAGAGGATGGTTGTGGTCGGCGTCGTTCATCCGCGCGGTGCTAAACGGCCCGCTCGTTCCGGTCCATCCGGTGCGGCTGGATTCCGTCTGTCCTACAGTCGGCTTTGTCGCCATAGACGGGCGCGCCGGCCCCGCTTCGCGCGGGTGCCGGACCGGGGAAGCGGGGGGTTCATATGTCGTTTTCTCGGAACTTTCGGAACTTTCGCCGGGACTGAACGACCTGATGACCCGTTTCCTGATCGGCCTGTCCGGCATTGCCGTGATCCTGGGTCTGGCCGTGCTGCTGTCCAGCGACCGTCGCGCGATCCGGCCACGGGTGGTGGGATCGGCCTTCGCGCTCCAGGCGCTGATCGCCGTGATCGTGCTCTACTGGTCGCCGGGTCGCGCAGCGCTGTCGGGCGCGTCGGCGGGCGTGGCGGCGCTCCTCGGCTATGCCAAGGCGGGCGTCGACTTCCTGTTCGGTCCGCTCGCCAGCCCGGCGATCGGCGGCAACAGCTTCGCGATCGCGGCGCTGCCGGTGATCGTGTTCTTCGCCAGCCTGGTGTCGATCCTCTACTATCTGGGCGTGATGCAGCTGGTGGTCCGCTGGCTCGGCGGCGCCATCGAGAAGGTGATCGGCGTCTCCAAGGTCGAGTCGCTCTGCGCCGCCGCCAACATCTTCGTCGGCCAGTCCGAGAGCCCGCTGGTGATCCGGCCCTACCTCGCCGGGCTCAACCCGCCCCAGGTGTTCGCCGTCATGTCCAGCGGCATGGCGGGCGTCGCCGGCACCATCCTGGCCGCCTACGCGTCCATGGGCATCAGCATCGACTATCTGCTGGCCGCCAGCTTCATGGCCGCGCCCGGCGGCCTGCTGATGGCCAAGCTGATTATGCCCGATCCACGGGCGGTGACCGAAGGCCATGGTTCGACCTCGACGGCCGACGAGCAGATCCGGCTGGCCGAAGCACGGATCAGCGGCCAGGGCCCTGCCGCGCTCCTGCCGGAAGGGACGCCGGGCGAGCCGCTGCCCGACGCCACGCACGACGAGGAAAAGCCCGCCAACCTCATCATGGCCGCCGCGCAAGGGGCGCAGACCGGCGTCAAGCTGGCGGTCGCGGTGGGCGCCATGGTGCTCGCCTTCGTGGCGCTGGTGGCGCTGGCGAACGGCCTGCTCGGCTCGTTCGGCGCGCTGTTCGGAATGCCCGGGCTAAGCTTTCAGAGCCTGCTCGGCTACATCTTCGCTCCCGTCATGTTCCTGCTCAACATCCCCTGGTCCGAAGCCGGGATCGCGGGCGGCCTGTTCGGGCAGAAGATCGTGCTGAACGAGTTCGTGGCCTATATCGACCTTGGCAAACAGGCCGCCCTTCTATCCCCGCACACGGTCGCGGTCGTCACCTTTGCCCTGTGCGGCTTCGCCAACTTCTCCTCCATCGCCATCCAGATGGCCGTCACCGGCAGCCTGGCCCCCAACCAGCGCCCGGTGATCGCCAGGCTCGGCCTGCGCGCGCTGGCCGCGGGAAGCCTCGCCAACCTGATGAGCGCAGCGCTGGCAGGGCTGCTGCTGGGGTGATCCCCGCCTACTGGCCCGGCATCGGCTGGGGCGGCTGCGCCTGGCGTATCTGGCTGATCTCCGCATGGGCACGGAGCACGGGCAGCGTGACTCGGGCGTAGTTCGCGACCTTCTGGTCCGGCAGTTGGCCCGCCCGCTCGAACAACGCGACCGACCGACGATGAGCCTCGGCCTGATAGGTGAAATAGGCCTGATCGAACTGCGTACCGGTCAGGCCGCGCATCCGCTGCAGTGCTGCCTTCTGCTCGCCGCTCGGTTCGCTGGACAGCGCCGCCGACCCCTCGCTCAATGCCTCTGCCAAGTCACCCAGGGCGCGGGAATGGTGGTCCAGCATGGTCCAGGCATCGTCCTGCACCCGCTTGTCGCCTGTCTTCTGGAGCGCGACGGAGGCCAGCAGCACTTCCGTCAGGTTGTTCTCGGCCGCTGCGCGGGCAAAGGCGTCAACCGCAGGAGAGGCCGCCGTCTGGCCGGACCGCACGGCCTGCTGCTGGGCCATGACCGGGGGACAGGCCAGGGCTACCACAGCGGCTGCCAGGATCATCGATCGCATTCGGACTTCTCCTATCAGGAGGAGCTGCAACCGGTGATTTAGCCGAATGTTGCGGCAGAAAATGCTTTAGTGCTTGCCGCTTGATCTCGGTTGCAAAAAGGCCGGGCGCATCGCAGGCGCCCGGCCCTTTGTCACCTCACGACTTCTTGCGGGCTCGCTTCGGCGCGGCGGCGGCTTCCTTGTCCTCCTCCTCGTCCGCGTCTTCCTCGCCGGCCTCGATCAATGCTTCGCCGAGCGCCTTGACCTTTTCGCCGTTCTTGTCGGCCTTGTCCGCCGCCTTTGCCGTGGCCTCGCCCAGCCGGTGCAGCAGCGCGTGGACGCGGTCCGCATCCGGCTCGTCCTTCTCCAACTGCTTGCGAAGCGACGTCAGGTCGCGGAGGATGCCCTTGGCGCCGCTGAAATCGGCATCGGCCAGCGCCGTTTCCCAATCCTCCACGAGGTTCGCGCCCTTGTCAGGCTTGGTGCTATCCAGGCCGCGATTGATCGCGTTCATCGTGCTGGCGAACTTCACTGCCATGTGCTGATCCCTCCTGTTGAACCGTTCCGTTGGACGGCCCGCCTCAAACGCCGAACCCAGGCCGCCGTGCCGTTCGACGACGCAGATTCGTGCTGCGGTTACATGGGATGATTGGACCGATCCGGCGCCTCTTTGGCGATCGGCGTAGCCACACCTTGACTTCGCTGCCGGTTTCGCACATCTGCGCCCCTGTCGGCGCGTACTCGCAGCGTGATCGGCGTGCTTCGTGCACGCCAGGCTCCGTGACCGGCTCTTGCCAAAGGCATCCCTATCACGCGGGGCGTCAATCTCCCCCGCCGCCCGCGCGTGCCTGTCACGTGCGCCGGCCTCATATGGATTCGATCTTCCATGACCTTCACCGATCTCGGTCTTTCCGAGCCGCTCGTCCGCGCGCTCGACGCCAAGGGCTACAAGGAGCCCACCCCCATCCAGCGCGATGCCATCCCGCTGGTGCTGTCCGGCCGCGACCTGCTGGGTATCGCCCAGACCGGCACCGGCAAGACCGCGGCTTTCGTGCTGCCCTCCATCCAGCGCATGGCGGCCGAGCCCAAGCGCATGCTGCCCATGCGCTGCCGCATGCTGGTGCTGGCGCCGACGCGCGAGCTTGCCTCGCAGATCGCCGACAGCGCGCGCGGCTATGGCCAGTTCTCCAAGCTCAGCGTCGCCACCGTGTTCGGCGGCACTTCCATCAACAAGAACCGCAACGACGTGGCGCGCGGCGTCGACGTGCTGGTGGCCACGCCCGGGCGCCTGATCGACCTGGTCGAGCAGCGCTTCCTTGATCTCGGCTCGGTCGAGATCCTGGTGCTGGACGAGGCCGACCAGATGCTGGACCTGGGCTTCATCCACGCGCTACGCAAGATCGTGAAGATGGTGCCGCGCAAGCGCCAGACCTTGTTCTTCTCCGCCACCATGCCGTCCTCGATCCGCGAGCTGGCGGGCCAGTTCCTGGTCGAGCCCGCGACCGTCTCGGTCGTTCCCGCCGCCACCACCGCCGAGCGCGTGGAGCAGAGCGTGACCTTCGTGAACCAGATGGAGAAGCAGGCGTTGCTGACCATCAAGCTGCGGGACCCGGCCATCGACCGCGCGCTGGTGTTCACCCGCACCAAGCACGGTGCCGACCGCGTAGTGAAGCTCCTGGCGGGCAACGGCGTCGCGGCGAACGCCATTCACGGCAACAAGTCGCAGCCCCAGCGCGAGCGCGCGCTGGCCGCCTTCAAGTCCGGCGAGGTGCCGATCCTGGTCGCCACCGACATCGCGGCGCGCGGCATCGACGTGTCGGGTGTCAGCCACGTGTTCAACTTCGAGCTGCCCAACGTGCCCGAGCAATATGTCCACCGCATCGGCCGCACCGCGCGCGCGGGTGCCAGCGGCCTGGCCGTCAGCTTCTGTGCCGAGGACGAGCGGCCCTATCTCAAGGACATCGAGAAGGTGACGCGCCAGAAGGTGCCCGTGGAGGCGCTGCCCGACGACTTCAACCGCCAGGCGGACGTCATCAAGGCCCAGCGCGTCAAGGCGATCGGCGCCGATCCCGCCCCGCGCCCGGATCGGCAGCAGCAGCGCCAGCCCGCGCGGCCGCGTGCAACCCACGCGCCCACCGCGACTCGGGATTATGCCAACGCCTCTCGCGGCGGCAATCGCGGCGGCGGCGGGGGTGGTGGCCGGGGCGGTCGCGGCGGGCGCGGTCGGGGCGGCGGCGGCTCGCGGACGGCAGCGTCCGCGAACTGACGAAGAAAGGAGCGGATCGTCCCTCCCGCTGGCGGGTTCCTGCGGCCATAGCTTCAGGAGCCCGCATCATGGACGTCGCCACCTCCACCGCCGCCGAGCGCATCGCCCGCGTCCTCGCTGCCCAGGCGATCAGCGCCAATGCGGAAGGGTTCGAGGAACAGGCATCGCTCGAAGTGGACGGCAGCTGGAAGGACCATCTTCCTGCCGCCGTGGCCGTCCTTAAAACGCTTCGCGAGCCCAGCCGCGCAATGGCGGAGGCGGGCGACGTGGCCGTATGGGAACGCATGGTCCTCGTCGCCATCGAGGAAGCGCATCCGACGGGGCAGGTCATGTAGCCTGGCCTCCAGGGGCCCGTGGGGGCGTCCTATACCACTGTCAGCCACTCCCCCTCATTCGCCCGTTCCGAGCGGACGCGGTTCACCGGATCGTCCGGGTCCTCATACCCTATCGCCAGCCCGCAGAAGACCATGCGCGTGGGGGGCGTGCCCAGGAACCGTTCCACCGTCTGCGGGTACATGGCCCAGGCTTCCTGTGCGCAGGTGGCGAGCCCCGCCTCCACCGCCAGCAGCATCAGGCTCTGTAGGTACATGCCGAGGTCCGCCCATTGCGGCGGCCCCATGCGCCGGTCCACCGTCAGGAAATAGGCCGCGGGCGCGCCGAAGAACTGGTAGTTGCGCGCGAACCACTGCCTCCGTTTCTCCTTGTCGTCGCGCGGGATGCCCAGGTGCCCGTACATCTGCTCCCCGATCGCGAAGGTGCGCGCGCGATACCCGTCCTCCATCTCGCGCGGATACACGTCGTAGCCGGGCACTTCCTTTTCCCGCGCGTCCAGCTTGGCGGCCATGATCGCTTTCAGCTCGTCCATCCGGGCGCCGTGCAACACGTCCACGTGCCAGGGCTGGATGTTGCCCCCCGTCGCCGATCGTGAGGCCCGGAGCGCAAGATCGCGCAGCACGTCCAGCGACACCGGCCTGTTCAGATATCCGCGGACAGAGCGTCGTGCCGCCACCGCCTCTCCAACGTCCATGCATCCGCTCCCTATTGCCTGCCGCCCCGGTCTGCGCGACTAGGTGGCTGATAACAACTGTTGTGGAGAGGCAGCGTGGCCGAAGCTTTCATCGTGGAGGCGGTGCGCACCGCCGGGGGCCGTCGCGGAGGAAGGCTGGCAGGCTGGCACCCGTCCGACATGGCGGGCGAGGTGTTGAACGCGCTGGTCGATCGCACCGGTGTCGATCCCGCGGCGGTCGAGGACGTGGTGATGGGCTGCGTCAGCCAGGGCGGCGAGCAGAGCTTCCAGGTGGGCCGCAACGCTGTGCTGTCCTCCCGCCTGCCCGAGAGCGTGCCGGCCGTCACCATCGACCGTCAGTGCGGATCCAGCCAACAGGCGATCCAGTTCGCCGCTCAGGCCGTGATGAGCGGCACGCAGGACGTGGTGATCGCTGCGGGTGTCGAGTCGATGACGCGCGTTCCCATGGGTTCCACGGGGGCGCTGTTCCACCAGGCGGGTCTCGGCCGGTCCAAGAGTCCGCGCCAGGAAGAGCGTTACCCCAACATCCAGTTCTCCCAGTTCATGGGCGCCGAGATGCTGTCAAAGAAGCACGGCTTCACGCGCACCGACCTCGACGCCTATGCGCTCGAAAGCCACCGCCGCGCCGCCGCCGCCACCGAGCGCGGCGACTTTGCCGAGGAGATCGTGGCGCTGGACGTGGAAACGCCCGACGGCACCGTCCGCCACGACCGGGACGAGGGCATCCGCTACGACGCGACGCCGGAGTCGATCGGGTCGGTCAAGCTCCTCCAGGAGGGCGGCAGCATCACCGCCGCCAACGCCAGCCAGATCTGCGATGGTGCTTCGGGTGTTCTGATCGTCTCCGAGCGCGCGCTCAAGGAACATGGGCTCACCCCGCTGGCGCGCGTCCACAACCTGACCGTGACCGGCGGCGATCCCGTCATCATGCTGGAGGAGCCGCTGTTCGCCACCGACAAGGCGCTGAAGCGTTCGGGTCTCTCGATCGATGAGATCGACCTGTACGAGGTGAACGAGGCGTTCGCCCCCGTGCCGCTGGCCTGGCTCAGGCACACGGGCGGCGATCCGTCGCGTCTCAACGTCAACGGCGGTGCCATCGCGCTCGGCCACCCGCTGGGCGCCAGCGGCACCAAGCTGATGGCCACCCTGCTCCACGCGCTGAAGGCACGGGGCGGCCGCTTCGGCCTCCAGACCATGTGCGAGGGCGGCGGCCTGGCCAACGTGACGATCGTGGAGCGGCTCTGAACGCCGCACGGCAGGGGAAAACCGAATGAGACTCGACAACACCGTATCCGCCGTGGTCACCGGCGGCGCGTCCGGCCTGGGGGAGGCGACCGCGCGGGCGCTGGCGGCCAAGGGCGTCAGGGTCGCGATCTTTGACCTTCAGCGCGACAAGGGCGAGGCCGTGGCGGCCGAGATCGGCGGCACCTTCTGCGAGGTGAACGTCACCTCGGACGAAAGCGTGGACGCCGGCTTCGCCCAGGCGCGGGAGGCCCATGGGCAGGAACGCGTGCTGGTCTGCTGTGCCGGCACGGGCAACGCGGCCAAGACCGCCAGTCGCTCCAAGGAAGACGGCTCGATCAAGCACTTCCCACTCGACGCGTTCAACCGCATCATCCAGATCAACCTGGTCGGCACCTTCCGTTGCGTCGCCAAGGCGGCGGCCGGGATGCTGACGCTCGATCCCGTGGATGACGAGCGAGGCGCGATCGTCAACACCGCCAGCGTGGCGGCGGAGGACGGCCAGATGGGCCAGGCGGCATACTCCGCGTCCAAGGGCGGCGTGGTCGGCATGACGCTCCCTATCGCGCGCGACCTGATGAGCGAGGGCATTCGTGTGAACTGCATCTTGCCCGGCATCTTCGACACGCCGCTGATGCAGGGCGCGCCGCAGCAGGTGAAGGACGCGCTGGCCGCCTCCGTTCCGTTCCCGAAGCGGCTCGGTGATCCGGCCGAGTACGCGCATCTGGCGCTGACCATGATCGAGAACGGCTACTTCAACGGCGAGGACGTGCGCCTGGACGGCGCGATCCGGATGGCGCCGCGCTAAGCGCAGGCGACAGCCCCGCGGCCACAAGCAGCGTCCAAAGACGCGGGACTTGCTTCCGCGTCGGCCCTCTTACCCTAGGAACCGCCCATTCCCCGCCCCGCTCCCTGGCGCCTCGTCCCCGGCGCCTATCCGCACCATCAGACAGTTCAGACCCGCTTCCAGGACCTGGACACACAGGGCCACATCAACAACGTCGCCTTTGCCGCCCTGTTCGAGACGGCGCGTACCCGCTTCAACGCTCAGGCGGACCTGTGGAACCGCCCCGAAGAGCCTCGGGCGGAGCGCCGCCGGGGCGTCGTGGCGATGCAGGAAATCCACTATTTGGCCGAGGGTAGCTACCCCGACGATGTCACAGTCGCCACGGGCATCGGCCAAGTGGGCAATCGCAGCTGGCAGATCCTGGCCGCCATGTTCCAGAACGGCGTGGCTATCGCCACATGCGACGCCGTGATCGTGGTGTCGGCCGGTGCGGACGGCTCCGGGTTGCCTGACACGATGCGCATCGCGCTCGCCGAGTGGAAGGTGCAGGAGCCGCCTGGGTGACGGGCGCCACTTATGATCGCATCGGCAGGGACTATGCCGCAAGCCGCCGGCCGGACCCGCGCATCGCCGCGAACCTGACGCGGACGCTGGGTGACGCCCGAACCGTTCTGAATGTCGGCGCGGGCACCGGCTCCTACGAACCCGCCGACCGCCATGTGACTGCGGTCGAGCCTTCCGCCGAGATGATCGATCAGCGCCCGCCCGGCTCGGCACCCGTCGTTCGGGCAAGTGCGGAACGACTCCCCTTCCCGGACGGCAGCTTCGACGCGTCAACTGCGATCCTGACGGTTCATCACTGGTCCGACAAGGCGCGAGGCCTTGGCGAGGTGCGTCGCGTCACCCGCGGATCCGTAGTGGTCCTGACCTTCGACCCCGCGCACCGCAACGCCTGGCTGCTCGACTATCTGCCCGAAATTGCCGAACTGGACGCGACCCAGATGCCCGCCATGGCCGATTATGCCCGCTGGATGGGCCCGGTCAGCGTCACACCCGTGCCGATCCCGCACGACTGCACGGACGGCTTTCTCCACGCCTATTGGCGCCGACCCGAAGCCTATCTGGACCCGAAACGTCGCGCCGCCATCTCCACCTTCTGGCGGATCGATGCCGAAGCCGGCTTGGCGAGGCTGGAGGCGGACCTTCGCAGCGGCGCCTGGAACCGGCGACATGGTCTTACCCGCACGCTCGACGCATGCGACCTGGGCTATCGGCTGGTCGTCTCCGAACGCCAGCCCGACGCTGCGCCCGTCGCCAGCGCCAGTACGGCCGCATCCTCCACGAAGCCCGTCACGTCCTGACCCCAGCGGCGCATGGCCGCCTTGCGGATCGCCAGTCCACCATAGCTCGACGCCAGGGCGGTCCCTACCGCCAGCACGGCACCCAGCCGCCGACGGCCGGGTGCCGCCAGCGCCGCACCCGCATAGGCGCTGGTAGTCGTGCGGCCGATCAGGCCGGACGGGACGGTGCGGTCGGGCGCCGTCCGCATCTTGTCGCCCGCCATCTCGGCCGCGGCCAGCATCACCATGCCCATCGCGACCAGCGGATGCGCGGCGAGCGCGCCCGGTGGGTTGTCAGGCGACAGGTCGCCGCGCCGGGCCGCGCCCGCCACGGCCGCGAGCGGGGTCATGGCGCGCTGTCCGCCGGCCAGGCCGACGAGGATGGATCGGATCATGGGCAAGAGCTCTCAAAGGTTCGACCGGCTGAACGCGCCGGCGCCTGCCCAGGCTCCCGGATCAATCCGCGAAGACGGCGGCGCGCTTCTCCATGTTGGCGCGAACCTGCTCCACCTGGTTTGGCGTGCGGATCACCTTGAGCTGCTCGACGCTCTCCGCCTCCAGCACGGCGGCGGCGTCCGCGTCGGCGGCCATGTTGTAGAGCCGCTTGGCGCCCCGGATCGCGTGCGGGTTGCGGGCCGCGATCTCGCGCGCCAGCGCCAGCGCCTCGGCCCGCGGATCGTCGGCCACGCGTGTGGCGAAGCCCAGGCGCACCGCCTCCTCGCCACCGAACTCGCGCGCCGTATAGGTCAGCTCGCGCAGCACGTCGTCGCGCGCCAGCGTCCGCCAAAGCGCCACGCCCGCCATGTCGGGCACCAGCCCCCAATAGCTTTCGCGAATGGAGAAGCGCGCATCCGGCCGCACGATGCGGATGTCGGCGCCCGACATGATCTGGAACCCGCCGCCGAACGCCACGCCGTGCACCGCCGCGATCACCGGCACCGCCAGCTCGCGCCAGCCCCAGGCGACGTGCTGCGGCGCGTTGGCCAGCCCGTGGCTGCGCGCGCCCAGGTCGTTGCCCGACCCGCCGCCCGCCATGCTGGCCATGTCCAACCCCGCGCAGAAGGCCCGCCCCTCGCCCGACAGCACCACGCAGCGCAGGGACGCCATCCCGGCCAGCTCCGCGATGGCGTCGTTGATCCCGGCGAACATGGCGGGGTCCAGCGCGTTCATCTTGTCCGGTCGGTTCAGCCGCACGTCGGCCACACCGTCCTCCACGCTGATCGTTACGCGCTGATCTTTACCGGTCTCGGTCATCGATCCTTCTCCTCGCCCGACACGCTAGCCCGGCTTGCGGCGGCACGGTAGGGGCCGGTTCGTGACCGCTTCCTCCTTCGACCCGTCCCTCGCGCTTCGCCAACGGCGCGGCCACACGCCGCGGTTGGGCATGGAGTATCGTGCGCACGGGATAGACTGGGTGGAGCTCGCCCTGCCCTTCTCGCCCGACTTGGTGGGCGATCCGGACCGGAGCGTGCTCGCATCCGGCCCGATCGCGGCGCTGATGGACGTAGCGACCAGCCTGGCGGTCTGGACGCGCCGCGGCGTGTTCGTGCCGCACGCGACGCTCGACCTGCGCGTCGATTATCTCCGCCCCGCCGTAACGGGCCGCACTGTGATCGGCCGGGGCGAATGCTATCGCCTGACGCGCTCCATCAGCTTCATCCGCGGCCAGGCGCACGACGGCGATCCGGACGACCCGGTCGCACACGTGGCGGGCACCTATATGAACCTGGAAGCGCAGCCATGAGCGCCGCGCTGCCGCCCTATGCCGCGCTTCTGGGCCTGACGGTGGAGCAGGAGGCAGACCATGGTTCACCCGTGCTGCTCATGCCGTTCGCCGACGACGTGCTCGGGCGACCCGGCTTCCTGCACGGCGGCGCCATCGCGGGACTGCTGGAGATGGCGGCCATCGCAGCACTCCGCGGTGCGCTCGATGCAGAGGGCGGCGGCCGGCTGAAGCCCGTCAACGTCACCGTCGACTTCATGCGCGGCGGTCGCGACCATCCGACGCGCGCTGCCGGCATCGTCACGCGGCTCGGCACCCGCGTGGCCAACGTCCGCGCCGAGGCCTGGCAGGAGGACCGCGCCCGGCCGATCGCAGCCGCGCGGATGACCTACCTGCTGGAACGCTGACGGCGGCACCTCGACACAGGCCGATGCCTATCCTGCTGGAGTCAGCTTCAGCAGACGGCCCTGCGACCCATCACCGCCGTCCTCCAAGACCCAGATGGCGCCGTCCGGCCCCTGCTCCACCTCGCGGATGCGGGCGCCCATGTCCCACTGGTCGCCCTTGCTGGCTTCCGTGCCGTTCAGGTGGACGCGGACCAGCGCCTGGCTGGACAAGCCGCCAATGAACGCATCGCCGCGCCACTGCGGGAATAGATTACCGGAATAGATCATCAGCCCGCCGGGCGAAATTACCGGGTTCCACGACACCTTGGGCGCCTCGTAGCCGTCGCCGGGCCGATGGTCGGGGATAGGGCGGCCGTCATAATGGTCCCCGTTGGACGCGTTGGGATAGCCGTAGTTCAGCCCGGGGCGGATCAGGTTCACCTCGTCGCCGCCCTTGGGGCCCATCTCCTGCTCCCACAAATTGCCCTGCGCATCGAACGCGATGCCCAGCAGGTTGCGGTGGCCGTAGGACCAGATTTCCGGCGCGAACCCCTTGGCAGCCAGCGGATTGCCGGGCGCGGGCTTGCCGTCGGGCGTCAGGCGCAGCACCTTGCCCAGCGACGCCTTGGGGTCCTGCGCCGGCGTGAACTTCTGCCGCTCGCCCGCGGTCAGGAACAGGTATCGGCCGTCGGGCGAGAAGGCGATGCGGCCCGAATAATGACCGTTACCTTCCACGAAAGGATAGGCACGGTAGATCGCCTCAATGGAGCGCAGCCGCTCGCCGCCCGCCTGACGATCCAGGAAGGCGCGCGACAGCACTAGGCCCTTTCCGCCCTCGCCCGCCGCCGAATAGGTGAAGTAGACGCGGCCCGACTGCGCGAAGTCGGGCGCCAGCACCACGTCCATCAGCCCGCCCTGCCCGGCCGAGTCGACGGGCAGCGTCGCCACCGTCCGCCGGTCGCGGCCGCTCGCCGACACCAGCAGCATCGCGCCCGTCTTCTCCGTCACCAGCATCCGCCCGTCCGGCAGGAACGTCATGGCCCAGGGCTGGTCGAAGTCCGCGACCGGCGTCACGCGAAAGGGGCGCGCCTGCGACTTGGCGGCTTGCGGCCCCGCCTTGTACTCGCCCTGCGGTTGCCCGCCCGCCTGTTGCTGTGCCTGGCCGGAACAGGCGATCAGCGCGAACGGAAGGGCGGCGAAGGCGGCAAGGCGCATGATGCAGTTTGTTCCTTTGTTGGCTGGTCGCGAAACGCACCGTCCGGGCGGAGGATGCACCTTGCGGCGTCCGGATGCCACGCGTATATGGCTCCTGCTTTCTCTACATCGTCACTGGTGAAGAGGCTGCGGGGCCCGGCTCCGCGGCGGCAAGAAACGCGTATCAACAGCTCGTACCCGGAAAGCCCGCTTGGCCGATATCGACCGCCTGACCCAGCTGATCGAACCCGAAGCCCGCGCGCTCGGCTTCGCGCTGGTTCGCGTGAAGATGTTCGGCGGCAAGTCCGATCCCACGCTCCAGGTCATGGCCGAGCGCTCAGACACGCGCCAGCTGACCATCGACGACTGTTCCGCCCTGTCGCGCCGCATCTCCGACGTGCTGGACGAGCATGACCCGATCGAGGAAGCGTACCGGCTGGAGGTGTCCAGCCCCGGCATTGACCGGCCGCTCACGCGCGCGCAGGATTATGCCGACTGGGCCGGTCACGAGGCGCGCGTCCATCTGGTGGAGCCGGTGGACGGGCGCAAGCAACTGACGGGTGACATCGGCGGTCTGCACGGCGACGCGGTGGAGATCGACGTTCGCGGCAAGGGCCCGATGCGCGTCGCCTTCGCCAACATCGGCGACGCCAAGCTTCTCATGACCGACCGGCTGATCGCCGCCACACAGCCCCTCTCGCCCGAGGGTGCCGAAGAGATCGAGGAAGAGGACCAGGATTGATGGCCACGGGCATCACCGCCAACCGCGCCGAGCTGATCGCGATCGCCAATTCGGTCGCGTCCGAGAAGATGATCGACCGCGCCATCGTGATCGAGGCGATGGAGGACGCGATCCAGCGCGCCGCTAAGAACCGTTACGGCGCCGAGATGGACATTCGCGCCAAGCTGGACGCGAGCTCCGGCGACTTGCGCCTGTGGCGCGTGGTCGAGGTGGTCGAGCTGGTGGACGACCTCTACAAGCAGGTGGACCTGAAGGGCGCGGCCAAGCTGAAGGCGGACGCGGCGGTTGGCGACTTCCTGGTCGATCCGCTGCCCCCGATCGAGTTCGGCCGCATCCAGGCCCAGGCCTCCAAGCAGATCATCTTCCAGAAGGTCCGCGACGCCGAACGCGAGCGCCAGTTCGAGGAATACAAGGACCGCCAGGGCGAGATCATCACCGGGGTCGTGAAGCGGGTCGAGTTCGGCCATGTGGTGGTCGACCTTGGCCGCGCCGAGGGCGTGATCCGCCGCGACCAGCAGATCCCGCGCGAGGCGGTGCGCGTCGGCGACCGCATCCGCTCCTTGATCCTGAAGGTGGTGCGCGAGAACCGCGGCCCCCAGATCTTCCTAAGCCGCGCGCATCCCGACTTCATGAAGAAGCTGTTCGCGCAGGAAGTACCCGAGATCTACGACGGCATCATTACCATCATGGCCGCCGCACGCGATCCGGGCAGCCGTGCCAAGATCGGCGTCATCAGCCGCGACAGCTCGATCGACCCGGTCGGCGCCTGCGTCGGCATGAAGGGCAGCCGCGTCCAGGCCGTGGTGCAGGAGATGCAGGGCGAGAAGATCGACATCATCCCCTGGTCGCCCGACACCGCCACCTTCGTGGTGAACGCGCTCCAGCCCGCGAACGTCAGCCGCGTGCTGATCGACGAGGAGGAGGACCGGATCGAGGTGGTCGTGCCCGACGACCAGCTCTCGCTCGCCATCGGCCGCCGCGGCCAGAACGTGCGCCTTGCGTCGCAGCTGACCGCCAAGGCGATTGACATCCTGACCGAGACCGACTCGTCCGAGAAGCGGCAGAACGAGTTCGTCCGCAACTCCGAGATGTTCCAGAACGAGCTGGACGTGGACGAGACGCTGGCACAGCTTCTGGTCGCCGAGGGCTTCTCCGAGCTGGAGGAAGTCGCCTATGTCGAGCTGGACGAGATGGCCGGGATCGAGGGCTTCGACGAGGACCTGGCGCAGGAGCTTCAGAGCCGCGCGCAGGAGGCGCTGGAACGTCGCGAGCAGTCCAATCGCGAGGCGCGCCAGGCGTTGGGCGTCGAGGACGCGCTGCTCGACATGCCGTACCTGACCGAGGCGATGCTGGTCACGCTGGGCAAGGCGGGCATCAAGACGCTGGACGACCTGGCCGACCTCGCGACCGACGAGCTGGTCGAGAAGAAGCGCGTGGAGCCGCGTCGCCGCAACGACGACGCACCCAAGCGTCCCGCGCCCAAGGGCGGCATCCTGGCCGACTACAGCCTGTCGGACGAGCAGGGGAACGAGATCATCATGGCCGCCCGCGCGCACTGGTTCGCGGACGAAGCGTCTGCCGACGACGCCGCAACCGCCGGGGAGGACGCGGATGCGGCCTCGGCGCAATGAGGGGCTGACCGCTCCCTCTTCGGCCGCAGGCGACGGGACGTCCGACGGGGACGGCCCCGTCCGCTCCTGCGTGCTCACGCGCGACCGGGCGTCGCGCGACGCGCTGGTGCGTCTGGCGCTCGGGCCAGACGGACAGGTGCATCCCGACGTTCGCGCCAAGGCGCCCGGCCGCGGCGCATGGATCGGCGTGCCGCTCGCCGAGCTCGAAGTCGCCGTGGCGAAGGGCAGGCTGCGCGGCGCTCTGGCGCGCGCGTTCAGGACGGGCGAGTTCACGATCGCCGACGATCTTCCCGCCCGCATCGCGGCGGCGTTGGAACGCGCCGCGCTCGATCGGCTGGGGCTGGAGGCGCGTGCGGGCAACCTGCTGACCGGTTCCGAGCGGATCGAACAAGCCGCACGCTCGGCCAAGCTCCACGCGCTCTACCACGCGGCAGACGCGGGCGAGGACGGGATGCGCCGGCTGGCCCAGGCATGGCGGGTTGGATCGGATGCCGAAGGGTCGGACCTGAAGGGGGTGGCGCTTCCGATGAACCGCCCCATATTGTCGATGGCGCTGGGCCGCGAAAACGTGGTACATATCGGCGTCACCGACCGCGCGGCGGCGCGGCGGCTGGGCGAGGCGCTCGGCCGCTGGCTGCACTTCATCGGATCAGACCAGATAACGGCACCTTGCGGAACGGCCTCGCAAGGAGCATCGGCGCCCCGGCTTCCCGGCGCGCGACCGGCCGTCGAAGTACACGAGGACACTGAGTGAGCGAGACCGACAACGACAAGCCGAAGCTGGGCATGCGCGCGCCGCTGGGCGTGAAGCGCACCGTCGAGACCGGCAAGGTGAAGCAGAGCTTCAGCCACGGCCGGTCGAACACGGTGATCGTGGAAACAAAGAAGGCGCGTACCTTCCGCCGCCCCGGCGAGGCAGCGCCCGCCGGCACGCCGGTCCCCGTGGAGGCCGCACCCGAGGTGCAGGCGCCCGCCCCCACCGCGCCGGTTTCCCGCGCCCCGGCCGGCGAGACGGCGCAGGAGCGTCAGGGTCGCCTGCTGCGCGAGGCCGAGGATCAGCGGATGCACGCGCTGGAGGACCAGCGCCGCCGCGAGGAGAGCGATCGCACCCGCGCCGCCGAGGTCGCGGCCGAGCAGGCAGCCGCCCGTCGTGCCGCCGAGCAGGCCAGAGCCGAGGAGCCGGAGCCTGCTCCTGCCCCGGAACCCACGCCCGAACCCGTTGCCGCGGCGCCCGCGCCGCAGCCGGAGCCCGAGCCTGTGGCTGCCCCCACGATCAACGTCGGCCCTGGCCGCGGTTTCCGTCCGGTGGAGCGCCCCGCGCCGCCCGTCGTCGAGGCGCCGCAGTCCGAGCCGGAGGCGCCCGCCGCGGCCGAGCCGGTAGTGGCCGCGGCCGCGCCGGAACCAGCCCCTGCACCGGCGCCCGCTCCGGCCCAGGCACCGCGTCCCGCGCCGGCCCGTCCGGCTGCGCCTGCGCCCACAGTGTCGCTGGGCCGCGATCCCGCCATGCCGGCACCGCGCCGCTTCTCGCCGGTTGCGCGTCCCGCGCCGCCGCCCCCTCCCCCGCCCAAGCCGGCGCCGCAGCCGGTCGCGGCCTCGTCGTCGTCTTCGGCACCGCGTTCGGCGCCTTCCTCGTCGGGTGGATCATCCGCTGGCGGTTCTTCCGCACCGCGGAGCTTCGGCCCGGGTACGGCGACGCCGCGCAACACTGGCTCGCCTGCGCGTCCGGCACCCCGCGACCGCAAGGGCGACGAGCGCCGCGGCGGCCGCCTTACGGTTAATCGTGCGCTCAACGAGGACGGCGCCCGCGCCCGCTCGCTCGCCGCGCTGAAGCGCGCCCGCGAGAAGGAGCGCCGCGGCATGGGCGGCCCGCGCGAGTTGCAGGCCAAGCAGGTCCGCGACGTGCAGGTGCCGGAGGCGATCACCGTCCAGGAACTCGCCAACCGCATGGCCGAAAAGGGCGCGGACCTAGTCAAGGCGCTGTTCAAGATGGGCATGCCCGTCACCATGACGCAGACCATCGACCAGGATACGGCCGAGCTGTTGGTGACCGAGTTCGGCCACAACATCAGCCGCGTGTCGGACTCCGACGTGGACCTGGCGCTGGACACATCCGACGATGCGGTGGAAAGCCTCCAGCCGCGCCCGCCGGTGGTCACGATCATGGGTCACGTAGACCACGGCAAGACGTCGCTGCTCGACGCGCTCCGCGGGACGGACGTGGTGCGCGGCGAGGCCGGCGGCATCACCCAGCACATCGGCGCCTATCAGGTGCAGCTAAAGGACAAGAGCCGCATCACCTTCCTGGACACGCCCGGCCACGAGGCGTTCAGCCAGATGCGCGCGCGCGGCGCTGACGTGACGGACATCGTGGTCCTAGCGGTGGCGGCCGACGACGGGCTGATGCCGCAGACGATCGAGGCCATCAATCACACCCGCGCGGCCGGCAAGCCGATGATCGTCGCGATCAACAAGGTCGACAAGCACGAGGCCAATCCCCAGCGTATCCGCGAGCGGCTGCTGGAGCATGAGGTCGTGGTCGAGGAGATGGGCGGCGACACGCAGGATGTGGAGGTCTCCGCGCTCAAGAAGACCGGCTTGGACGAGCTGATCGAGAAGATCCAGCTTCAGGCCGAGCTGCTGGAGCTTGCAGCAAATCCCGATCGCCCGGCCGACGGCACGGTGATCGAGGCCAAGCTGGACAAGGGCCGCGGTCCCGTGGCGACCGTGCTGGTCAACCGCGGCACGCTCCGGGTCGGCGACGTGTTCGTCATCGGCGCGGAGAGTGGCAAGGTTCGCGCGCTGGTCGACGACAAGGGCCGGCAGCTGAAGGAAGCCGGCCCGGCCATGCCGGTCGAGGTGCTGGGACTGTCGGGCGTTCCGTCCGCGGGCGACCCGCTCCAGGTGGTCGACTCGGAGGCCCGCGCTCGCGAGGTCGCCGAGTATCGCCAGGGCGTGCTCACTCAGAAGCGCACCACGGCAGCGCCCGCGAGCCTGGAGAGCATGTTCTCCGCGCTCAAGGCCAATCAGGCGATCGAGTATCCGCTCGTCGTCAAGGCCGATACGCAGGGTACGGTGGAGGCGATCACGGGCTCGATCAACAAGATCAGCACCGACCTCATCAAGGCGCGCATCCTGCACTCGGGCGTGGGCGGCATCACCGAGAGCGACGTGACGCTGGCGGCGGCCAGCGGCGCACCGATCATCGGCTTCAACGTGCGTCCCAACGCCAAGGCGCGCGAGATCGCCGAGCGGAACAAGGTGGCGCTGAAGTATTACGACGTCATCTACGATCTGGTCGACGAGATCAGGGCGGGCATGGCGGGTCAGCTCGGACCAGAGGCGTTCGAGACGGTGGTGGGTCGCGCGGAGATCCGCGAGGTCTTCTCGGCCGGCAAGACGGGGCGTGCCGCCGGCCTGCTGGTGGTGGACGGCATCATCCGCAAGGCGCTCAAGGCCCGCATCACGCGCAACGACGTCATCATCTACCAGGGCGAGATCGCCTCGCTCCGGCGCTTCAAGGACGATGTGCCCGAGGTTCGCGCTGGCTTGGAGTGCGGCGTGACGTTCTCGCAGAACTTCACCGACATCAAGTCGGGCGACTTCCTGGAGACGTACGAGGTGGAGCTGCGCGAGCGGACGCTCTAGGCCTGTCCTACAGGTCGGGGATCGGGCAGGGACTGCTAAGTGCAACCCCTGCCCTTTCCTTGCCACGGTCCGTTCCGGCCTGTTCCTCGATCCGCTCATACTTGCGATTGAGTCGCGGATTTTGTCCGCTTCTCGGAAACTTCGGAACTTTCGGATAATGGCATGAAGAGCGAACCGCAGGAGCGATCGGTCCGTCTGCTGCGCGTCGGCGAGCAGGTGCGGCACATCCTGTCCGAAATCCTGGCCCGCGGCGACGTGCACGACGACGTGCTGGCCAGGCACATGGTTTCCGTGACGGAAGTCCGCATGTCCCCCGACCTGCGCCACGCCACCGCCTTCGTGAAGCCGCTGCTCGGCCGCGACGAGGACGAGGTGCTGAAGGCGCTGCGCCAGAACACCGCCTATCTCCAGCGCGAGGTCGCGCACCGCGTGAAGATGAAGTACGCCGCCCGGCTCAAGTTCCTGGCGGACGAGAGCTTCGACGAGGGCGGCCGCGTGGATGCGCTTCTTCGCCGTCCGGAGGTCGCGCGCGACCTGGAGGACGGGGCTGAGTAGCACCCGCGCGCCGGCCCTTGCCGCCGGTCAGCTGCGTCTGCTGCTGCCAGGCGCCACGCTGCGCGATCGGCTGATCGCCTCCATCGGCGCCGCGCTCGGCGTGGCGGCGGCGGGCGTGGCGGGCCTTTTCCTGCCCGGCGAGGCGTGGCTGGTGGCGCCCATGGGCGCATCCGCCGTGCTGGTCTTCGCTGTGCCCGCCAGCCCGCTGGCCCAACCCTGGCCGGCGATCGGTGGCAACGTCCTGTCCGCGCTGATCGGCGTCGCGGTCGCCAGCCTGATCCACGCACCCGTCGCGGCGGCCGGGATCGCGAGCGCGCTCGCCATCCTTGCCATGTCGCTCACGCGTACGCTTCATCCGCCGGGCGGGGCGGCGGCCCTGACCGCGGTGCTCGGCGGGCCCGCCGTCGCTGCCTGGGGCTGGGGCCTGCCCGTCCTGGTCGGCGTGAACGCGGTAGCGCTAGTGGCGGCGGGTGCGGCGTTCCACCGCTTTTCCGGCCACGCCTATCCGCACCGACCTGTCGCCGTACCGCCGCTCTCTCCCTTCGAACCCGAAGACATCGACCATGCCCTTGCCGATCTCGGCGAGGCGTTCGACGTGGCCCGCGAGGATCTGGACCTGCTTCTGGCTCGCGCCGCTCACCACGCCGCGCGTCGCCGGCTCGGGAGGCGCTGATGGCCAAGCTCTATTTCTACTACGCGTCCATGAACGCGGGCAAATCCACCAATCTGCTCCAGGCCGACTTCAACTATCGCGAGCGGGGAATGCGAACCAAGCTGTTCACCGCCGCCGTCGATACGCGCGCGGGCGAAGGCGTAATCGCCAGCCGCATCGGGCTCTCCGCACCAGCCCAGCCCTTCGACGCCTCGACCGACCTTGCGGCGGCGGCGCTCGACGGCGGCCGTCCCGCCTGCGTGCTCGTGGACGAGGCGCAGTTCCTGTCGTCGGCTCAGGTCGATCAGCTCGCCATTCTGGCGGACCAGCACGACGTGCCCGTCCTCGCATACGGCCTCCGCACCGATTTTCGCGGCGCGCTGTTCGAGGGGTCGGCGCGACTCCTCGCGCTCGCGGACGCGCTGGTCGAGATCAAGTCGGTCTGCGACTGCGGGCGCAAGGCGACGATGAACCTGCGCGTCGACGCGGACGGGCGTCCGATCGCCGATGGCGCGCAAACGGAGATCGGCGGCAACGACCGGTACGTGGCACTCTGCCGCCGCCACTTCACCGCCGCGCTGTCGGGCGAGCGCGCGTGAACGGTTGGATCGTCGTCGACAAGCCGCTCGGCCTCGGCTCGACCCAAGTCGTGTCCGCCGTCAAGCGCGCGCTGCGCACGGGCGGCTACCCGAAGGTCAAGGTCGGCCATGGCGGCACGCTGGACCCGCTGGCGACGGGCGTCCTGCCCGTAGCGCTGGGAGAGGCGACCAAGCTCGCCGGGCGCCTGCTCGACTCCGACAAGGCGTACGACTTCACCATCCGCTTCGGCGAGCAGACGGACACGCTGGACGCGGAGGGAACGGTGATCGCCACCAGCCCCGCCCGGCCGAGCCGCGCGGCACTCGACGCGGTGCTCGCCCGCTTTACCGGTCCGATCGATCAGGTGCCGCCCGCCTATTCCGCGCTCAAGGTGGACGGAGAGCGCGCCTACGACCTGGCCCGCGCCGGCCAGGAGGTGACGCTCGCGTCGCGTGCGGTCACGATCCACGCGCTGACCGTGGCGGCGGCGGCGGACGGTCCGCTGGAGGAAGCCACGCTCACCGCCCGCGTCTCCAAGGGCACCTATATCCGCTCGCTCGCCCGCGACGTGGCGGCGGCGCTCGGTACGGTCGGGCACGTCACCTATCTGCGGCGCACGCGGGCGGGGCCGTTCGGGCTCGATGGGGCGATAACGCTGGACTATCTGGCGCAATCTGCTATCGGCGGCACCCTGCACGACATTCTCCTGCCGTTGAGGACGGGGCTGGACGACATCCCGGCTCTCGCCCTCTCTCCCGACCAGGCAGGGGCGCTCCGCCAGGGGCGCGTGCTGGCCGGGATCGCCGCCGACGACGGGCAGCATCTGGCGCTCCTGGGCGAAATGCCCGTGGCGCTGGTGGAGGTCCGGGCCCGCGAGATGCGGGTGGTCCGCGGCTTCAACCTCTGACCGAAAGGACCACGATGTCGATCACCGCAGAGCGCCGCCAGGAGCTCATCAAGGAACACGCCCGCGTCGAGGGCGACACCGGCTCCCCCGAAGTCCAGGTCGCGCTGCTCACCGAGCGGATCGTGAACCTGACCCAGCACTTCAAGGGTCACGCCAAGGACAACCATTCGCGCCGCGGCCTGCTGATGCTGGTCAACAAGCGCCGCAGCCTGCTGGACTATCTCCGCAACAAGGATGGCCAGCGCTATCTCGACCTGATCGCGAAGCTCGGTCTTCGCAAGTAACCTCAAGGGCGCCCCAGAGGCGCCCTTGTTGCATATGGGGATCGACAATCCGGTCGGTTCCCGCGGAGCCGGAAGCGGCTCCCTCATAGGCCCCCCGTGCATCGGGCATGGGGAGTGAAGGAAAACAGATGTTCGATACCAAGAAGGTTTCCATCGAGTGGGGCGGCAAGACGCTGACCCTCGAAACGGGCAAGGTCGCCCGCCAGGCCGACGGCGCGGTCATCGCGACGCTGGGCGAGACGGTGGTGCTCTGCGCCGTGACCGCCGCCCGCACGGTCAAGGAGGGGCAGGACTTCTTCCCGCTCACCGTCCATTACCAGGAGAAGTTCTCGTCCGCGGGCCGCATCCCCGGCGGCTTCTTCAAGCGCGAGCGTGGCGCCACCGAGCGCGAGACGCTCGTCAGCCGCCTGATCGACCGCCCGATCCGCCCTCTCTTCCCGGAAGGGTTCTACAACGAGATCAACTGCATCGCGCAGGTGCTCTCCTATGACGGTGAGAACGAGCCCGACATCCTGGCGATGGTCGCCGCGTCGGCCGCGCTCACCATCTCGGGCGTGCCCTTCATGGGCCCGATCGGTGCCGCGCGCGTCGGCTACAAGGACGGCGAGTATCAGCTGAACCCGACCGACGCCGAGGTGCTGGCCGGCGACCTGGACCTGGTCGTCGCCGCCACGCAGGACGCGGTGATGATGGTCGAGTCCGAGGCCAAGGAGCTGTCGGAAGAGGTGATGCTGGGCGCGGTGATGTTCGCGCACAAGGCGAGCGCCCAGGTGATTGACGCGATCATCGACCTGGCCGAGCAGTCGGCCAAGGATCCGTGGGAGCTGGCGCCCGTGGCCGACAAGTCCGGCCAGATGAAGGCGTTGCGCGACGCGATCGGCAAGGACCTGCAGAAGGCCTACAAGATCACGCAGAAGGCCGACCGCCAGAACGCCGTCAACGCGGCGCGGGCCAAGGCGCGCGAGGCGTTCGCGGACCTGAAGGAGAGCGATCCCGCCCAGTATCTGGGCACGCTGAAGCTCGTGAAGAAGCTGGAGGCGGAGATCGTCCGCGGCCAGATCCTGAACGACGGCGTCCGCATCGACGGCCGCGACACCAAGACGGTGCGCCCGATCGAGGCCGAGGTCCACTTCCTGCCGCGCGCGCACGGCTCCGCGCTGTTCACCCGCGGCGAGACGCAGACCATCGCCACCACGACGCTGGGCACGCGTGACGCCGAGCAGATGATCGACGGGCTGAACGGCCTCTCCTACCAGCATTTCATGCTGCACTATAACTTCCCGCCCTATTCGGTCGGCGAAGTGGGCCGCTTCGGCGCGCCGGGCCGCCGCGAGGTCGGGCACGGCAAGCTGGCGTGGCGGGCGCTGCACCCCGTGCTGCCCACGAAGGAGGAGTTCCCCTACACCATCCGCGTGACCTCCGACATCACGGAGAGCAACGGTTCCTCGTCCATGGCGACCGTCTGCGGCGGTTCGCTGTCGATGATGGACGCGGGCGTGCCGCTGAAGCGTCCGGTGTCGGGCATCGCCATGGGCCTGATCCTGGAGGGCGAGAAGTTCGCCGTCCTCAGCGACATCCTGGGTGACGAGGATCACCTGGGCGACATGGACTTCAAGGTCGCCGGCACGTCGGAGGGCATCACCAGCCTTCAGATGGACATCAAGATCGCCGGCATCACCGAGAACATCATGAAGGTCGCGCTGACCCAGGCCAAGGAAGGTCGCGCGCACATCCTGGGCGAGATGGCGAAGGCGCTGGGCGAGACCCGGACCGAGCTGTCGGCGCACGCGCCGCGGATCGAGACCTTCACGATCGACAAGTCCAAGATCCGCGAAGTGATCGGCACGGGCGGCAAGGTGATCCGCGAGATCGTCGCCACCACGGGCGCCAAGGTCGACATCGACGACGAGGGCGTCATCAAGGTGTCCTCGTCCGACAGCGCGCAGATCGAGGCCGCGATCAACTGGATCAAGGGCCTGGTCGAGGAGGCCGAGGTCGGCAAGGTCTATGACGGCAAGGTCGTCAACATCGTCGATTTCGGTGCCTTCGTGAACTTCATGGGCGGCAAGGACGGGCTCGTCCACGTGTCCGAGATGAAGAACGAGCGTGTCGAGAAGCCGACCGACGTCGTGTCCGAGGGCCAGGCCGTGAAGGTCAAGGTCCTAGAGATCGACCCGCGCGGCAAGGTCCGCCTGTCCATGCGCGTCGTGGACCAGGAAACCGGCGCCGAGCTGGAGGACACGCGTCCGCCGCGCCAGCCGCGTGAAGGCGGCGACCGCGGTCCCCGTGGGGATCGTGGTGGCGACCGGGGCGGCGATCGCGGCCCGCGCCGCGACGGCGACCGCCGTCCGCGCCGTGACGGTGGCGACCGGGGCGGCGAGCGTTCCGGTGGTGATCGGGGCCCGCGCCGCGAGCGCGCCGAGGGCGGCGATCAGGGCCCCGCGCCCGAGTTCGCCCCCGCCTTCCTGACCGGCGACCGCGACTGACCCTCCTGCCACCTCCCCCGCCAGGGGGAGGTGGCAGGCCTCGGCCGGACGGAGGAGGCGGCCTCCCAGCCGCTTGAGCGCCCTTCACCGCTTCGCGGTTCGCCTCCCCCTTGCGGGTGAGGACAAGGAAAGGGCCCGACAGCTTCGGCTGCCGGGCCCTTTCTCGTTCGAGCGTCCATAACGCAGGTTAACGAACCGCCACAAAGGTCCGGTCACCCGGAACCGCGTCCATGCCGCGCACGTCCCGGAACCATGGCGGATGATCTCTCGCAGGACCAAGCACCCATCAAGGAAGGCATGGCCGCGGTCGCGCACGGCCGCATCGCCGGCTTCGGCGCGCCCGCGCACAACCAGGGTGCCGGCATCCCGTCCGGACTGCACCGGCTGCTGGGCCGGCGCCTGTTCAAGGCGGACGTGCTCGCGCCCAAGGGAGCCGACGACCGGACCGAAAGCAAGCTGGCGCTCCAGATCGCGCACGAGATCGCGGCAAAGGCCTGGGGTGCGGAGATTTGCCGCTTCGCCACCGGCGGCTCGACGGAAAGCCTTCACGTCGTCCTGTCCGCCGTGGCGCGTCCGGGCGACACGGTGCTGATCGCGCAGAACGCGCACAAGGCCGAATGGGCGCACGCGCTCGCCACCGGGATCACGCCGGGCTTCGTCCGGGCGGATGTGGACCGCGACTGGGACCTGGAACTGGGCGTCACGCCCGAAACGCTGGAGGAGGCGTTCGGCCGCCACCCCGACGCCAAGGCCGCCGTGGTCGTCAGCCCCAATTACTACGGGGTCGCCCTCGACATATCCGCACTGGCGGCGGTCGCGCACGGCCACGGCGTGCCGCTGATCGTGGACGCGGCCTGGGGCGGCGCCTTCGCCTTCTGCGACCGGTTGCCGCAGGACGCGCTGGCGGCGGGTGCCGACGCGCAGGTCTGCTCGATCCACAAGACCATGGGTGCGCTGGCACAGGGGTCCGCCATCTTGGCGAACGGCGGCTTCATCGACCTTCAGCGACTAAGCCTCGCCTATCAGTTGTTCGAGACGACCAGTCCCTCGGTCCCGATCCTGGCCTCGGTCGATGCGGCGCGTCGCGACCATGCGCTGAACGGACAGGCCATGTGGGCGGAGGTTCTCGACATGGCGCACCGGCTTCGTTCCGACATCGCCGCGATCCTGCCGCTGCGCGTCTACGGCCCCGCCCCGCTCGCCGCCGCCAACCGTCTTGACGCGTCGAAGCTGGTGGTGGACGTGTCGCCCCTCGGCGTCTCGGGCTATGCGGCGGACGACTGGCTCTACGCCCGTCACGAGATCAGCATGGGCCTGTCGGACGCCCGGCACGTCCAGGCGGTGCTCTCGCCCGGCACCACGCCCGACGACTGCCGCCGCCTGGTCGCGGGGCTGCGAGACCTGGTGGCCACGCTGGAGGCCGACCCTTCCGCGCTGCCGCCCGCGCCCGCGGACCTGCCGGGCATCCATACGCTCGGCTTCGAGCAGGCGATGCCCGGCCCCGACGCCTTCTTCGCCGAAGTGGAGGAGGTCGCGCTCGAGGACGCCGCCGGGCGCATCGCCGCCGAGACGATCGCCCCCGCCCCGCCCGGCGTACCGCGGCTGGTGCCCGGACAGATCGTGTCGGCCGCGCACGTCGCGTGGCTGGTGGCCAATCGCGACGCTGGCACCTTTATCCTAGACCCCACCGACCCGTCGGAGCAGCGCGTCCGCGTGGTGCGCCGCTCCGTCGAGCCGACGGACCGATCCGCCGATCAGAAGCGATAGCCGACGCCCGCCAGCAACTGGTGGCGCTCGGCGCCCTGGCCGAAGCTGGTGTAGCGATACTCGCCCTTCAGATAGGCGTCGTCGCTCAGCATCTGCTCCACGCCGGCGCCCAGCCGCAGCCCTTCCTCGTTAGCGGACGCGCGCACCGCCGGGCTGTTCGCGGCACCCGTCCGCACGCTGCCGGTGTAGCGGCTGTTGGCATAGCCGGCCTTGGCGTAGACCAGGGTACGCGGCGCCACCACCGCGCCCAGGCGGAGCGAGAGGTCGATGTCGCGGCCGCTCGACAGGCGATAGGTGGTCGTGCCTGCGACACCGCGCGCGCCGTCGTTGACGTTCCAGCCGATGCCGCCCTCCGCGCCCAGGCGCAACGTGGAGCCCAGCGCCAGGTCGTAGCCCGCGGCGCCGCCGACCCACAGGCCGTCCAGCTTGTCCGGCGTGCCCGCCGCGGGCCGGTCGCCGTCGGTGCGGTCGTACCCGGCGTTCAGCTCGACACGGGGGCCGGTAAAGGGCGCGCGCTCCTGCGCCGATGCGGGAGCGGCCAGGCCGGCGAGCGCACCGGCGGCGGTGGAGAGGATGGCGGCAACGGCGAGGCGGCGGATGGTCTGGTTACGCATGGGATCTTCCTTCCTGATGGACGCGGTCGTCGCTCGGAATGGCGGGACCGTTCGTTTTCTACGGCCCGTTCGGCCGTCCCGGGTCCGCTACGCACCGCGCCGCTCGCCGTCAGTCGTGCCGCGACGGCGTCGCCGGTCCGGCGACTGCGACGACGGACACACGACGAAACACTGCGACGGGTGCGACGAACGCGCGCCCTCGCCAAGAGTCAGGTGGAAGATGGTCAGGGAAGGGTCCGGGGGGTTCTGTTGCCCGGCCCCCCCGGCGGCCGCTGGTGTCCGCTTCTGTTGCCCGGTGCGGCCCGAACCGCGCTTTTGTCCTTAGTAACTTCGACCGTTAGGTCTCAGTTACGCGGCAATCGCGAGCGCCTCGTTGTCGTTGGCACTTGTGTTACAGGCCGTCGCGGTGACCCAATCCGAGCGAAAGATAGCGCTTTTCAACACACGTCGATCCTGGTTCGACCCCATCTTCGAAGCTGAAGCCACGTCACCACGCATGAAGCGTGGCGCCGAGCGCCTCAGCTCAGATGGTGGAGCCGCCGGGTACTGCCCCCGGGTCCGCTGCGCCTATTGCACGCCGCCGTTTATCGCCATAGCCGGGTAGAACCCTGCCCGACCCATATAGGCCACCGCCGCCGGCTTGGAAAGGCCACCCTTTCCCACGCGGTACATAGCGTGCATACCCGGACCCATGTTGACGCAGCGTTCGCGCTACGGGCTCAGGGCAATGCTGTTCCTGGCCCGGATGCCGGAAACTTCCCCCACCTCCATGACCCGCATCGCCGCCGAGGCGAATGTACCGCGCAAGTTCCTAGAGCTGATTTTGGCAGAGCTGCGCGATGCCGGGTTGCTGGTCAGCTATCGCGGCAAGATGGGTGGCTACCACCTGGCGCGGCCGGCGCGCCTCATCTCGTTGGGCGAGGTCATCCGCGTGATCGAGGGGCCGCTGGCGCTGGTACCTTGCGTCAGCCGGTCCGCTTATCGTCCCTGTGCCGACTGCCGGTCGGAAGCCGACTGCGCCATCCGCCACGCCATGCTCCGCGTCCGCGACGAAACGGCGCGCATCCTGGACGGCACCAGCCTGGCTGACGCCACGGCAAAGGAGCTCGCAGCGGCCTGACGTCGCCCGCAGATCCGCCTATCCGCGCATCCGCTCGTGGTGACGGATCACCTCGTCGATGATGAAGCGCAGGAACTTCTCGGAGAACTCCGGGTCCAGCTCCGCATCCTCCGCCAGCCGGCGCAGGCGCGCGATCTGCGCCTCCTCGCGTCCGGGATCGGCGGGCGGCAATCCGGATGTCGCCTTGTGGCGGCCGACCGCCTGGGTGACCTTGAACCGTTCGGCCAGCAGGTGGACCAGGGCGGCATCGATATTGTCGATGCTCCGTCGGTAACCCTTCAGCACGTCGTCGGACACGATGGCGACCCTCCCTTTCCGCTACCTTGCAGGCGCGCCGCCTGCCCCGCAAGGCTTGCGTTCCAGGCCTCTCGCGGCCACATCGCGCGCCAGATGACCGCCTCCGTCCACCGCATCGCCCCCCGTTCCCAGCCCTCGCTGGAGCCGATGCTGGCGCTGGTCGCCGGCGACATGAACCGGGTGAACGAGGTGATCCTCGACCGGATGCGCTCGGACATTCCGCTGATCCCCGAACTGGCGGGCCACCTGATCGCCGGCGGCGGCAAGCGGATGCGCCCCATGCTGACGCTCGCAAGCGCGCGGCTGCTGAACTATACGGGCAATCGGCATCACCGGCTGGCCGCGGCGGTCGAGTTCATCCACACTGCCACGCTTCTCCACGACGACGTGGTGGACGGATCCGACCTGCGCCGCGGCAGGCGTACCGCCAACATCATCTGGGGCAACCCCGCCAGCGTGCTGGTCGGCGATTTCCTGTTCAGCCGTTCCTTCGAGCTGATGGTGGAGGACGGCAGCCTCAAGGTCCTGAAGATCTTGTCGGGCGCGTCGGCGATCATCGCAGAAGGCGAGGTGAACCAGCTGACCGCCGTTCGTCGCATCGACACGGGCGAGGACCGCTACCTCGACATTGTCGGCGCCAAGACCGCCGCGCTCTTCGCTGCCGCCTGCCGCATCGCCGCCGTCGTGGCCGAGCGGCCGGAGTCGGACGAGCTGGCGCTCGACGCCTACGGCCGCAACCTCGGCATCGCGTTCCAGCTGGTGGACGATGCGATCGACTATGTTTCCGACGCCTCCACCATGGGCAAGGAGGCGGGCGACGATTTCCGCGAAGGCAAGATGACGCTGCCCGTCATCCTGGCGCATGCCCGCGGATCGGAGGAGGATCGCCGCTTCTGGCGCGACGCGGTGGAGGGGCGGCGCTCGTCGGACGCCGATTTCGCGCAGGCGCGCGAACTGGTGCGGGCGACAAAGGCGGTGGACGACACGCTGGCCCGCGCCCGCCATTACGGCCAGCGCGCGGTGGACGCGATCGCCCGCTTTCCCGACGGCGCCGCCAAGGACGCGATGATCGAGGCGGTCGAGTTCGCCGTTTCCCGCGCCTACTGACCCGCTACCTGCGCGGCAGGTAGCGCTCCACGTCCACCAGCCGGTACCCGGGCGTCGCGCTCACGAAATGGCGCAGCCAATAGGCGTGGCCCCCGCCATAGAGCAGCACGATCCGGTCGCCCGGTCTGGCCACCCGCATCAGATTGGCGAAGATCACCGCGTTGCGCTCGTACCAGGCGGCGTTCAACCGGGCGCCGGGCTGGTCCTTGCCCTGCCCGTATCGGAGCAGCTGGTAGTAGCTGTTGCCCTGTGACAGTTCCGCTCCGTCGCGCGTCTGCAGATTGTTGATGCGAAGCATCTCCGCGACGCTTCGGTTCTTCTGCTCGGCGGTGAACCGTTCCGTCATCGCCACGGGTTTCGCCATCTCGCGGTCCAAGTCCGCCTTTCGGCCGTTGGCGGCCGCCCATGCCTGCACGCCCTCGAACGGGAAGTCGCCGTCGGCATCGACGGCATAGACGCGGGTCACGCCTGCCTGCCTCGCCAGCCGGTATCCGACCTGGACTCGCTCGTCATTGTTCCGCAGCAGCTCGGCCGGCGTGAACCGGGCATAGCCCTGGTCGGCCAGGCTCTGCTGGTCGGTTGCCACCCGTTCCACCGCCACGGCGGTCGGCCGGAACCGCGCCAGTTCCTTCGCCACGGCCTCCAGCTCCTTCTGCCGGGCGGGCGTGGTCACGGGATCGATGCGGGCGTTCGCCAGATCGCGGCCGGGATTGTCCATGTGATAGCTGCCGAGCACCAGCACCTCGATCGGCGGTGCGGCGATCGGTGTGCCTGGTCCCGCCTGCGCGACGAACGCCGCCAGCATCACAGCCATGGTCATCGACTTGCCCCCTTTTCTCAATCCGATGGCTGGTTACCAAGGGTGTATTGTATTAGCAACACAGTCAGGCCGCGACGCACGCTTCCGCCGATGCATGCGCGCCGTGCTGCTCCACCTGGAGCGTCGCGTGACCGATCCCGAACCGGTCGTGCAGCATGGCCTGCGCCTGCACCAGGAACCCGTCGCCCGGATGGCCGCCCGGCATGACCAGGTGCGCCGTCAGCACCGGCTCGGTGGTGGACATGGGCCAGATATGGAGGTCGTGGACGTGCGCCACGCCCGGCAGCGTCCTGAGCGCCATGCGAACCGCGTCATAGTCGATGTGCCGTGGCACGCCCGCCACCGCCATCTCCAGCGTCTCGCGCAGCAGGCCCCAAGTCTGCCAGAAGATCACGCCCACGATCACAAGGCTGACCAGCGGGTCGATCCAGTCCATCCCCGTGACCCAGATCGCCAACCCTGCCGCGACCACGCCCGCCGACACCAGCGCGTCCGCCGCCATGTGCAGGTACGCGCCCCGCAGGTTCACGTCGCCGTGCCGCCCGCCCGAGAACAGCCAGGCGGTGAAGCCGTTCACCAGCATGCCGACGCCTGCCACCGCCGACATGGCCAGTCCCGGCGGCGCATTGTCCGCCGCAAAGCGTTGCGACGCCTCCAGGGCGATGGCGCCCAGGGCCAGCAGAAGCAGTAACGCGTTGGCGAGCGCCGCCAGGATGGTCGACCCCTTCAGCCCATAGGTGAAGCGCTTGGACGGCGGCGTCCGCGCCAGCGCCGCTCCTCCCCAGGCCACCGCCAACCCCAACACGTCGGACAGATTGTGCCCCGCATCCGCCAGCAGCGCCACTGACCCGGTCCAGAAACCCGCACCCGCTTCCGCGGCAAGGTAAAGGACATTGAGCGCGATACCGACGGCGAACGCCCGGTCGTACCGCACCGGCCCATGCGCGTGCCCATGACCGTGCGAGTGGCCGTGATGATCATGGTGGTGCCCGCTCATCCGCCCCTTCTTTAGGTGTTGGTCCCCTAGCCGCAAGCGCCCGTCGCGCTAGGAACGGTGCGCAGCCCCGACGATTGTGGCAAGGACAGGCCGTGCCCCCTGCCCTTCCCGTCCAGGCCGTGCTTCCCGACCTGCTGGCCGCCCTTCGCGAAGCTGGCGCTGCGGTGCTGGTGGCGCCGCCCGGCGCGGGAAAGACCACCGCCGTCGCGCCCGCCCTGCTTTCTGAGCCCTGGTGCGGTGGCGAGGTCCTTCTCCTCTCCCCGCGCCGCCTGGCCGCGCGCGCCGCGGCCGAGCGCATGGCCGAGCTTGCGGGCGAGCCGGTGGGCCGCACCTACGGCTATGCCACCCGACTGGACACACGCCGCTCGGCCGCGACCCGCGTCACCGTGATGACGGAGGGCATCTTCACCGCCCGCATCCAGTCCGACCCCGAACTGGCCGGCGTGTCCGCCGTCCTGTTCGACGAGGTGCACGAACGCTCGCTGGAGGCGGATTTCGGCCTAGCGCTGGCACTGGACGTTCGCTCGGCCTTACGCCCGGACCTGCGGATCGTGCCCATGTCCGCGACCCTGGACGGGGCGGCCTATGCCCGTCTGCTCGACGGCGCGCCCGTGATCCGCAGCGAGGGGCGCAGCCACGAACTGACGTTCCACTATGTTGGTCGCCCGCCGGACGTGCCGGGGAGCCGCCTGGAGGATGCCGTCGCTTCCACCGTGCGGCTCGCCTTGACGGAGACGACCGGCAGCGTGCTCGCCTTCCTGCCTGGCGTCGCCGAGATCGAGCGCACCGCAGAGCGCCTGGAGGGCCGGCTTGCTCCCGACATCGCGCTGCACCGGCTCCACAGCGGCTTGGAGGCCCGCGACCAGCGCGCTGCGATCCGCGCCGGTCCGGACGGGCACCGCCGCGTCGTCCTCGCCACCTCCATCGCGGAAACCAGCCTGACGCTGGACGGCGTGGCCGCGGTGGTCGACTCCGGCTTGGCGCGCCGACCGCGCTACGACCGGGCGGCCGGGCTCACTCGCCTCGTCACCGAACGCGCCAGCCGGGCAGCGGTGACGCAGCGCGCCGGCCGTGCCGCGCGCCAGGGTCCCGGCACCGCCTATCGCCTGTGGGAGGAGGCCGCGACCGCCGGCCTGCCCGCCTATGACCCGCCGGAGATCGTGGAGGCCGACCTGTCCGGCCTTGTCCTGGCATCGGCCATCTGGGGCGTCGCCGATCCGCGCGACCTCGACTGGCTCGATCCCCCGCCCTCCGCCGCCGTGGCAGAGGCACGCGACCGGCTGGGAAGCATCGACGCGCTCGACGCCGATGGACGGCCGACGTCGCACGGCCGCGCCGTGGCCGCCCTCCCGCTCGCGCCGCGGCTGGCGCACATGCTGGTCCGCGCGGGCGAGCTTGGCATGGCCGGTGCGGCGGCGGATGTCGCCATACTGCTGGGCGAGCGCGGGCTGGGCGGCGGCGACGCCGACCTGGACCTCCGCCTCCGACGCTGGCGATCCGACCGGGGCGCGCGTGCCGAAGCCGCCCGCGGCCTGGCACGGCGCTGGATGCGCCTCGCGCCCAAGCCGGTCGTCCCCGCACCCATGGTCGATCCGGTGGGTGCCTGCGTTGCGCTCGCCTATCCGGACCGGCTGTCGCGCCGGCGTGGCGCGTCGGGCGAGAACTGGGCATCGGTCGGTGGCCGCGGGTTCCGCCTCGACGGCGCGTCGCCGCTCGCCCGCGCGGACTGGCTCGCCGTTGCCGAAACCAGTGGGGCCGCGGCGGGCGCGCGCATCCAGTCCGCTGCCCCGCTCTCGGACGACGACGTGCAGCTGCTCTTCGGCGATCGGGTGCAGGAACGGCGGCTGGTCCGCTTCGACCCCGCTACCGGCGCCGTGGTCGCGACGCGGGAACGTCGCCTAGGCGCCGTCCGCCTTTCCGGCGGACCGGACAGCCGGGTCGAACCCGCCGAGATCGAGGCGGCGCTGCTGGCCGGCATCCGCGAGCACGGGCTGGACCTGCTGCCCTGGAGCGACGCCGCTCGCTCGCTTCGCGCGCGCGCTGCCTATGCCGGCCAAGGGCTGGACGACGCCGACCTCCTCGCCCGCCTGGACGAATGGTTGCCGCCCCTGCTCGCCGGACGGCGCCGCCTGGACCAGATCACCCCCGGCGCCTTGGCGGAGGCCCTTCGGAACCTGTTGGATTGGGATGCCGCACGCCGGATCGACGCCGTCGCTCCTGCGGAGTTCGCGTCGCCTGCCGGCTCGCACCATGCCATCGACTACGGGGCAGAGGGCGGGCCGCGGGTCGAGCTTCGCGTCCAGGCGCTCTACGGCTTGGATCGACACCCCAGCATCGGCATCGATCGCATCCCGCTGGTTCTCAGCCTCACCTCGCCCGCCGGCCGTCCGATCCAGACAACGCGCGACCTGCCCGGCTTCTGGCGCGGCAGCTGGGCCGACGTGGTCAGGGAGATGCGCGGTCGCTACCCCCGCCATCCCTGGCCCGACGATCCTGCCGCCGCACCGCCTACGCTTCGCACCAAAAAGGCCGATGCGCGTTCCGCGGGATCGCGATAAGGGAACATCCATGGCCACCGCCCGCATCTTCCAGCGCCCGAAAAGCTCCATGTCCTCGGGCAAGTACCGCACCGACCGCTGGCAACTCGAATTCGAGCCGGCCGAGGCAAAGCGCCCCGATCCGCTGACCGGCTGGGCCGGCAGCGGCGACACGCGCGAGCAGCTCCGCCTGTTCTTCGGCAGCCGCGAGGATGCGATCGCCTATTGCGAGCGCGAGGGCCTCGACTTCGTGGTTGTGCCCAGCCCCAAGAAGGAATTGAAGCTCCAGGCCTACGCCGACAATTTCCGCTGAGAGCCGGACCGCTCCCCGGCTACCCCATCATGCCTGCGCCCAGCAGGATCAGCAGCTTGGCGTCCATCGCGTAGCCGTCACCTCGCCGATCTGCGATAAAGGCTGGAAGGTCCGCTAGCGCTACGCGATGGACGATGATGTTCTCCGTTTCCTCGCCGCCGCCCTCGCCCACGCGCGTCAGCTGCGTTGCGCGCACCACCGTGAACGTTTCCGACGTCATACCCGGCGAGGAGCAGAAGGTGCCGAGCACTTCCAGCCGGTCCGCGCGATAGCCCGTCTCCTCCTCCAGCTCGCGCGCTGCGGCGGTCTCGATCGACTCGCCTTCGTCCTCGTCACCGACCAGCCCGGCGGGCAGCTCCAGGCAGCGCGCTCCCACGGGGATGCGGAACTGCTCGATCAGGATCACGTGGTCGCCGTCCAGCGCCAGGATCACGGCCGCGCGGATGTCGCGCGTACGCACGGCATATTCCCAGCTGCCCTGCTTCTCCACCGCCAGGAAGCGCCCTTCCCAGACCCGATCGCGCCCGGCGCCACTCACAGCTCGATCAACCGGTCGCATAGCTCGTTCCGATCATCCTCCGACCGCGGGAAATGCTCCGCCAGCACCGTGCCGACCAGCGCCACAGCCGCGGCCATCCCATCCGCCGGCCGGCCGTCGCGTGCGCCCGCGATCAGGGCCGCCATGGCTTCGCCCCACCGTTCCGGCGCGACGCGGGCGTGGATGCCCTTCTCCGCCACGATCTCGGCGCGATGCTCGGCCAGCGACAGGTAGACCAGCACGCCGGTATGCGCCCGCGTCCGCCCGCTTACCGCCACGCGGAACACGGAAAGGGCACGCGCATGGACCCGTCGCCCCTTGGCGGCGGGCGGCACCAGCGCCAGCCGCAGCGCTTCGGACCGCAGCAGCAGCCGGACCAGCAGGAACACCAGCGCCGCCCCGACCAGTGCCGCCGTGAACAGGGCGTGCGGGCCCGGCACCGACCAGGGGTCGACCAGCGCCGCCATGGCCACCGCGATCGACGGAAAGCCGCTCAGGGTCGCCAGCCAGCCGAGCACGGCGATAAGCGCCCAGTTGGCCGCCGCGTCGTTGTAGCGGTCGGATCGCGCGGCCACGACCGCCACCACCTCGCCGTCGGTCGCGGACTCCGCCGCCGCCACGGCTTCCGTGACCCGCCGGTGGTCCGCCTCGGAAAGCCGCGTCACCATTCGCCCGACGCGCCCCCGCCGCTGAACGATCCGCCGCCCCCGCCGGAAAAGCCGCCATCGCCCCAGCCGCCACCGGCGTCCCCGCCGCCGCTCCAGCCGCCGCCGCCGCTGCGGCCGCTGCTCCCGAGCACGTTGGCCGCGGTCCACAGAATGATGGGCAGATTGTCGCCGATCGCCTCGCCCGTGCGTCCGCGCCGGCCGGAGCGGTAGCGCTGGCCCGACACCCCGCGCCGCCCCCGCGCGCCCAGCATCGGCACCACCACCACCGCCAGCACGATCCCGAAGAAGATCAGCCCGAACGGCAGGCCGCCACCGCCGCTTTCCCGCGCAGACCCGCCGCGTCGCTGGTGCGTCCGGTCGAACTCGCGGGCGGCCGCTTCCGTCCGCGCGCTCGCCTCGTCTGGGCTGGCGCGCAGCTGCTGCGCCAGCGCGTCGGCCCCCGCCGTCAGCGCGCCGGGCACGTCGTTCCCACGCAGCCGGGGCATGATCTGCTGCTGGATGATCCGTTCGGCCAGAACGTCGGGCAGCACGCCCTCCAGCCCCGTGCCCACTTCGATGCGGGGGCCGCGCTGGCCGGCCGGCTCGTTGGGCGCGACGAACAGGATCGCGCCGTTGTTCACATCCGTCAGCCCGACGCCCCAGGCGCGCCCCAGCCGGTATCCGTAATCCTCGATCGGATAGCCTTGCAGGTCGGGGATGGTCGCGACCACCAGCTGGCGCTTGGTATCGCGCTGCAACGCTTCCAGCTTCGCCGCCAGCGCCACTTCCTGGGCCGGCGGGATGACGTTGGCGGCGTCCACCACCAGCCCCGTGAACTTCGGAAACGTCTGGGCCGCCGCAGGCGTCACCGCCAGCAGCAGCGCCGCCAGGAAGAGCCGGATCAGCGCCACCACCCCTCGCTTACTTGCCGAAATCCACCGTGGGCGCGCGCTCGGCGCCGGGCGTGGTCGCCTGGAACGGCGTCAGCGGCTTGGCGCCGTGCACGATCTTGGCCCCGATCGCGTCGGGAAAGGTGCGGATCCGCGTGTTGTATTCCTGAACGGCCGTGTTGTAGTCGCGGACCGCGACGGTGATGCGGTTCTCCGTCCCTTCCAGCTGCGCCTGAAGGTCGCCGAAGCGCCCCTGGCTCTGGAGCTGCGGATAGGCTTCCGTGGTCGCCAGCAGCCGGCTGAGCGATCCGTTCAGCTGTCCCTGCGCGTTGGCGAACGCCTGGACCTTGGCGGGATCGGACAGGTCGTCGGCGTTGACCTGGATTGCGGTCGCGCGGCTGCGCGCCTCCGTGACGGCGGTCAGCGTCTGGTTCTCGGCATTGGCGGCGCCCTTCACGGTCGCGACCAGGTTGGGGATCAGGTCCGCGCGCCGCTGATAGGAGGCCTGCACGTCCGCCCAGCGCGCCTTGGCGTTCTCCTCGGCTGCGGGAACGCTGTTGATGCCGCAACCGGCCAGCAGGACGGGCAGGAGAAAGACAGGGCTGCGACGCATGGACGGGCTCCGAAAGTGGGTTCCGCCCATATGGCCCGGCAGGAGGCTTGGCGAAAGAGCCGTTCCCGCGGTACGCCGCCTTGCTGATCCATGTGAGGGGGCGTCTAACCGTGCTAAGGGAATTCAGGGCCTTCATCGCGCGCGGCAATGTGCTGGACCTGGCCGTCGCGGTCATCATCGGGGCGGCCTTCGGCAAGATCGTCACCTCACTGACAGAGGACGTGCTGATGCCCGTGATCGGCAAGGTCTTCGGCGGGCTCGACTTTTCCAGCTACTTCGTGGCGCTCGGCTCCGTTCCGGCAAACCTCGCTGGCTCCACCGACTATGCCGCGCTCAAGAAGGCGGGCGTGCCGCTGCTCGGCTACGGCGAGTTCATCACCCAGGCCGTGAACTTCGTCATTGTCGCCTTTATCATCTTCCTGCTCGTCCGCACCGTGAACCGCGCAACGGCGCTGTTCGAGCACGAGAAGGCGAAAGCCGCCGCCGAGCCCACGCCCGAGCCGACCGACGTGGCGCTTCTTCGCGAGATCAGGGACGAGTTGCGCGCCCGCAATCGTGACGCGGACACACCCCGGATCGATTGAAGCGCCCGACTACAATGTCGGGAAGGAGCCGGCAGTATCCTGCCCGCTCCTTCCATCGTCGAATCCCGTCCGTTAAGGTGCGGAACAGGGCCTATCCCGTGACTTTAGCGTGACCTTTGGCGGATTTCTGCGGTTTCCTGTCCCGTCCCATCCACGCCGCCGCGGCGCCGAGCAGCACCAGTCCCGCGCCGGCCTTTCGCCCGCGGCGCAGCGTGGTCAGCCCGAACGCCGTCAGCAGAGTCGGCGCGATGCCCGCCTTGCGTCCGCTCACCCGCGCCGCCGCGCTCACCCCCATGGCGGTCGACCGAACGCTGGATGGCGAAGGCGCCGCTCGCCGTGATCCGTCTGCATCGCCCAGCGCCTCCTCATGGCCGGGCTTGGACCCGTCCGCCGTAGTGGGTGCCGAGGTCTGCCGCTCCAGTTCCGAGTTTAGTTCGGCACCCAGCAGGAATACATAGGCCGACAGCCAAAGCCAGGTCAGCAGCACGATCACCGCGCTCAGCGAGCCGTAGGTGGCGCCGTAGTTCCCGAAGTTTGCCGCGTAGAAGCCGAATCCGGCCGTGCCCGCCAGCCACAGCAACGTCGCCGCCGCCGATCCCGGCGTCAGCCACGCCCATTTGGCGCCCGCCCGTGCCGGCCCGTACCGGTACAGGCAGGCGACCGCCGTTACCGTGAACAGTGCCAACACAGCATAGGCGGCGATCCGGATCAGCCCCAGCACCGCCCCCGGCGCACCGGGTATCAGCGTTTCCAGGAACGCCAGCGCGCCCGTCACGCCGATCGCCGCCAGGATCAGCGCCACGGCGGCTACCACGATCGCCAGGTTCAGCGCCGTGGTGCGAATAAAGCCGCGGTCCTCCCGCACCTCATAGGCGATGTTGAGCGCCGTCACCATCGAACCCGTGGCCTTGGTGCCGCCGTAAAGCGCCAGCCCGATCGCCGCGACCAAACCGAACCCCTTCTTGCCGTCCGACGTGCCCACCACCGTCTGAAGCTGCTGGCCAATCAGCCGGGCGGCTTCGGAGGGCAGCACCGTGAACAGCGACCGGATGCTCGCCTCCACCGTCTCGCGGTCCGCCACCAGGCCATAGATCAACACGGTGGCCGCCAGCACGGGCACGATGGACGCAAAGGCGTAAAAGGCCGTGCCTGCCGCGATCAGGCCGACATTGTCGTCGCCCACCTCCCCATAGGCACGCTTCGCCGCCGCCAGCCATCCCCCGCTCGGCATGGCCCAGGGGCTGTGCACGGCGACCTGCCCCCCCGCCGCCGCCTGCGGCTCCTCTTCCGTCCCCCTCGTCACTATGCCTGTCTCCTGCATTTCGGTGGCGCCTCAACGGCCTGCCTGCTCTTTCGTGCCCGCCGGACGGATCAACTAGCCGGCCGGCACCGTTGTTGGCGGCAGCAGGAGATCATCATGACCGACCAGCCCAGCAACGCACCCACCGACCTGAAGGACCTGGGCAGGGCGGATGCCCGCGACGATGCGCAGGCGGCTGCCATCCTCAGCGACGCGGACTTGGCGGAAACGCCCGGCGGCGGCGGGCTCGGCGGCGCCGATGCCGACGGCGGAACCGCAGGCGCGACCGGCGGCCCCTCCCCCAACACCCCGTCGGACATCTCCGCCTCCGCTGGGGAGGCCGGTGCGGCGCGGGAGGCCCGCCTCAGGAGCACCGACGAGACCACGCGCTAGCAGCCGCCGGGCACGTTCCGACGATCTGTTCCCGTCGGTCGCCCTGTGGCATGGGCGGTCGATGCCCGCGACTTCCCGCGCCTGTTCAAGCGCGCCGTGACCGCCGTTCTCGGCGTCACGCACTCCATCCTTGGCCAGCCCTGGCGCTGGCGGTCGCTAGCGGCGGACGCTCGCGACGGGATGGGAGCGGAGGATCTGGTCACCCAGCTGCTGCTGGCACGCGGCTGCCCGCCCGACGCGCTGGATCGGCATCGCACGCCCTCCATTCGCGGCTTCATGCCCGACCCGTCCGTGTTCCGCGACATGGACCGTGCGGCGGGCCGCCTGGCCGACGCGGTGCAGGCGGGCGAGCAGGTGGCGGTATTCGGCGATTATGACGTGGACGGCGCCACCTCCACCGCTCTGCTGGTGCTGCTGCTCCGCGACCTGGGATCGGGCGCCCGGCCCTATATCCCCGACCGGCTGACCGAGGGCTACGGTCCCTCGCCCGCCGCCATGCGCCGGCTGGCGTCCGAGGGTGCGACCCTGATCGTCACCGTGGATTGCGGCGCCCAGGCGTTCGAGGCGCTCGACGCGGCGCGCGCCCATCCCGTGGACGTGGTGGTCGTGGACCATCACAAGTGCACCACGGCGCTCCCCCATGCCCATGCGCTGGTGAACCCCAACCGCCTGGACGAGGCGGCCGAGGGTGCCGAGCACGGCCATCTGGCCGCGGTCGGCATGTGCTTCCTGCTGGGTGCCGCGCTGGTCCGCACGCTTCGCGGCCGCGGCTATTTTGCCGACCGGCCCGAGCCGCGGCTGCTGGACCTCCTCGACCTGGTGGCACTCGGCACGGTGGCCGACGTGGCGCAGCTCCGAGGCCTGAACCGCGCCTTCGTGGCCCAGGGTCTCAAGGTCATGGCCAACCGCCGCAACACCGGCTTGTCCGCGCTGATCGACGCGTCCCGCCTGTCGCGCGCGCCGACCGCATCCGACCTCGGCTTCGCGCTCGGCCCGCGGATCAATGCCGGCGGACGGGTCGGCCAGTCGGACCTGGGCGTCCGCCTCCTGACCGCCGGCGACCCGGACGAGGCGCGCCGCCTCGCCGTCGAGCTCGACCGGCTGAACGGCGAGCGTCGCATGATCGAGGCCGGCGTTCAGGACGCGGCAGAGGCCATGGTTGCCGCCGGCCGTCGTGTGGCGGTGGTGGCGGGCCAGGGCTGGCACCCCGGCGTGATCGGCATCGTCGCCGGCCGCTTGAAGGAGAAGCTTGGCCGGCCCGCCATGGTCATCGCGCTGGACGAGGCGGGTGTCGGCAAGGGCTCCGGCCGGTCCGTGCCAGGTGCGGACCTGGGCGGTGCCGTGATCGCCGCGCGAGAAGCCGGGCTGCTCCTGGCCGGTGGCGGCCATGCCATGGCGGCCGGGCTCACGGTGCCCCCCGGCGGCGTGCCCGCGCTGTCGGACTTCCTGGAGGAGCGACTGGCGGACGCCGTGGATCGCTCGACGGAAGGCCGCGCGCTCCTGCTCGACGCGGTGCTGGCGACCGGCGGCGTGACGCGCGCGCTGGTGGAGGCGATGGAGGGCGGCGGCCCCTACGGCACCGGCTGGCCCGCGCCCCGCGTCGCCATTGGTCCGGCCCGCATCGTCCGTGCCGACCTGGTCGGCCAAGGCCATGTCCGCTGCATCGTTGCGGGTGACGACGGCCGCAGCCTGAAGGCCATGGCGTTCCGCGCTGCCGACACGGCGCTCGGCCAGGCGCTGCTGGGTGCCGGCCCGCACCGCCGCCTGTGGCTTGCCGGCCGCGCCAAGCTGGACGACTGGAGCGCGAAGCCGGCCGCCGAAATTCACCTGGAGGACGCGGCCTGGGCGGATCGTTCCGGCGCCTGAGTAGCAGGCGCGGCTTGACCCGCCGCGCGCCCCTGCCTATCGCGCGCCAAGACGGCCCCTTCGTCTAGTGGTTAGGACGCGGCCCTTTCACGGCTGAAACACGGGTTCGAGCCCCGTAGGGGTCGCCATCCTTCCAGGCGACGATCATACCGCTCCCGCTCGGCGCGGCGCGTGACGTCATCCCGCCTCCGCCAGCGCGGCCAGCACCTCCTGCACGCGATCCGCGCGCTCGTTCGGGTCCTCCAGTCGCTCGGCCAGCAGCCAGCGACCGTTCTTCTCTACAAGTCCATCGACCTCCGGCAGCTCGCGCCTGCCGTGCGGCGTCAGCGCGATCGCCGCCGGCCCTGCATCGACCTTGTCGATCCCCGCCGCCTGCGCGAGCATCCGCAGCCGCGCGACGGTCAGAAGCGCGCGGGCATCGTCGGGGATCGCGCCGAACCGGTCCTCCACCTCCGCCTCGAACGCGTCCAACATGGACTCGTCCTCCATGCGGGCGAGCCGGCCGTAGAGGGACAGGCGGACGTCGGTTTCCGGTATCCACTCCTCCGGCAGTCGGCCGGCAAGGCCCAGGTTCAGTTCGGGGGACCACAGGTCCACCGCCTCGCCGCGCGCCGACCGGAGCGCGTGTCCCAACAGGTGCTGGTACAGGTCGATGCCGATCAGCTTCATGTGCCCCGCCTGCGCCTCGCCCAGCAAGTCGCCGGCACCGCGCAGGTCCAGGTCGCGCGCTGATATGGCGAAACCCGCCCCCAGCCGATCGAATGCCTGGAGCGTGCGCAGACGTTTCAGCGTCGCCTCCGCGATGGAGGCGCCTTCCTCCGTCAGCAGCAGCACCTGACCGCGGCGCCCGCCGCGGCCCACACGCCCGCGAAGCTGGTGAAGCTGCGATAGGCCGAACCGGTCGGCGCGGTGGACCACCATGGTGTTGGCACGCGGCACGTCCAGCCCGGCCTCGATGATGTTGGTCGCCAGAAGCACGTCGCCGTCGCCCCGGCCGAAGCCGACCATGGCCTCGTCGATCTCGGCCGGCGCCATCTTGCCGTGCGCCTGCACCACCGACAGCTCGGGAACGGCACGCGCCAGCCGCTCCGCGATCGGCGCCATGTCCTCGATCCGCGGCACCACCACGAAGCTCTGGCCGCCGCGCCCCCGCTCCCGCATCAGCGCGCCGCGCATCCGTTCGTCGTCCATGGTGCCCAGCGCGGTCCGGATCGGCTGGCGCCGGGCCGGGGGCGTCGCAATCACGCTGATCTGCTGGAGCCCGACCATTGCGGACTGAAGCGTGCGCGGGATCGGCGTGGCGGAGAGCGTCAGAACGTGGCCGGCGCCCAGCCCGCGCAGCTTGGCCTTGTCGGCGGCGCCGAAACGCTGCTCCTCATCCACCACGACGAGCGCCAGGTCCTTGTACGCGACGCCCTTGCCGGCGACCGCGCCCGTGCCGATCACCACCTTGATCGATCCGTCGGCCAACCCGGCCTTGACCCGCTTCTTCTCGGCCGCGCTCGACAGGCGCGACAGGCCCGCTACCTCTATGCCCGCGTCGCGGAACCGCTCGGCGAACGTCTCCAGGTGCTGGCGGACCAGCACGGTGGTGGGCGCCGCCACCGCGACCTGCCGCCCCGCCAGTGCCACCATCGCGGCGGCACGCAGGGCCACCTCCGTCTTGCCGTAGCCGACGTCGCCCACCACCAGCCGATCCATGGGACGTCCGGACTTCAGGTCGTGCGCCACCGCCTGGATGGCGCGCGACTGATCGGCCGTCTCCACAAAGGGGAAGCCGCCCGCAAAGCGTTCATAGGCGGAACCGTCCGGCTCGATCGGTTCGGTCCGCTGCCGATCGCGCTCCGCCGCGAGTTCGGCCAGACCGCGCGCGCTCTCGGCCACGGCTTGGTCGATGGCGCCGCGACGCTTCTGCCAGCTCTGCCCGTCCAGCGAGTCCAGCGTCACCGCGTCGGCATCCGCGCCGTAGCGCCAGATGCGGTCGGCCTCGGCCACCGGCACCAGGCGTCGCGCCTCCTTGGCATATTCCAGCACCACGGCGTCACCGCCGTCCGGCAGCGCCTCCAATCCCACGACCTGACCGATGCCGAACTCCTCATGCACCACCACGTCGCCGACCTTCAGCCGACCCGCATTCTCCATCAGTGGATCGACGGCGCTCATCGCCAGCTCGTCGCCCCGCGCACGTCCGCCCAGCAGGTCGCCGCCGGCGACCAGGCTGACGCCCTGCATCACGAAACCGCGATCGACGGGTGCGGCTAGGAGCATGGCCGCGCCGACGGGTGCCGCAACGGCCTCTGCCCAGTCGGATACGGTCCGAAATTCCAGCTTGGCCGACTTCTGCAATCGATGGCTCAGGAAGCGCAGGTCGCGCGGCGATCCGGCGACCACCAGGCGACCGTCCGCCGTCGCCTGGCGTGCAAAGGCGGCAAAGGCGCGCGTGGGTGCCTTTCGCTCCACGAAGCGGGGCACTGGGTCCCATTCGGCCGCCAGAGTCGCGGCGCGCCGCGCCGCCGCCTCCTGCCACTCGTCCGCGGCCACCACCGGCACCTTGCCGCGCCGGCGCGCCTCCAGCACCAGCTTCAGGAACCGCGCGCGCCGGTCCTCCGCGCCTGCATCCGCGAACAGGACCGGATCGGAGAGGTGGGCCGTCAGGGGAACGCCCGCGCCCGTTTCCGGCTCGCGTGCCTGGCCCACCTCTACCCGGTCGACCTCACCGACACTCAGCTGCGACACCGGATCGTAGCGCCGGATGGCGGCGACCGTGCCGTCATTCACCTCGATCCGGACGGGGTTGTCCGAATCGACGGGAAACACGTCCACCACGCCGCCGCGGACCGCCACCTCGCCGGGCTCGTCGACCCGATCGTCCTGCTGGTAGCCGATAGCCTCCGCCTGTTCGGTGAAACCCTCCAGGTCCAGCGGGTCGCCCGTTGCGAAGGCCGGCGGCTTGCCATCAAAAGCATCCGGCGCCGCGTAGCGGGCGACCGTCGCCTCCGCACTGGTCACCAGCACCCGATGTCCATCGGTTGCCCGCAGCTGCCGAAGCGCTCCCGTCCGCTTGCCCACATTCGCCGGCGATGCGGGCGCGTCCTCGCCGGGCATGGCGTCGCTCGACGGAAGGTGGACGACGCAGGTGTCGGGCATCAGCCCCGCCAAGACTGCGGCGATGCCGGCGGCCCTTGCGTCATCGCGAGCGACGAACAGCAGGTCGCCTCCGCCCGCCGCCACACGCCGGGCCAGCGCGGCCGCCGCGACTTCCGGCGGCAGCAGTTCGGTCGCCGCCGGTACCTGCTCGACGGCCGGCGATGTCCGCTCCGCGACGGCTTGCTTGCTCATTCTCGATGATCCCCAGGTTGATGCTTCTCAACCGGAGGGTTCCGATTCGCGTTCCGTTACCCCGCCAGTGCGTCGAGATATTGGTCGCACCACCAGAACACGTCCTGCGAGCGCACATTGGCGATCAGCGCCTGCCACCGCCGCACACGTTCCTCGCGCGGCATGGCAAAGGCCGTGGCGATCGCGTCGGCCATCTCGTCCGCGCTGTACGGGTTGACCAGCACCGCCTCCTTCAGCTGCGCCGCCGCGCCTGCGAAGCTCGACAGGATCAGGACGCCGGGATCGTCGGGGTCTTGCGCGGCGACGTATTCCTTGGCGACCAGGTTCATCCCGTCGCGCAACGGAGTCACCAGACCGATGCGGGCCGCGCGATAGATGCCGGCCAGCTGCTGGCGCGGATAACCGCGGTTGACGTAGCGGATGGGCACCCAGTCGATGTCCGCGAACTCGCCGTTTATCCGCCCCGACAGGCCGTCCAGGTCGGCGCGTATCTCCTGATAGGTGTTGACCTTCGCGCGCGACGGCGGCGCGATCTGAAGCATGTAGACCAGCCCCTGCAGGTCCGGGTTCTGGCTCAGGAACCGCTCGTAGCCCAGGAAACGCTCGCGCAGGCCCTTGGAATAGTCGAGCCGGTCCACCCCCACGATCAGGCTTCGCCCGGTGGACGACATCCACATGCGGTCGCGCGCGAAGGATGCTTCCCGGCTCGACGCGGCGGCCTCGAACTCCGCCGTCTCGATGCCGATCGGCGCCACGATCGCCCGAATGGTGCGCGATCCAACCGTGACCTCGCCATTGTCGCCCAGCACCGCGCCCATCTGCTCGATGACGTAATGAAGGAAACTCTCCAGCCAGTCGGCCGTGTGGAACGCCACCACGTCATAGGCGAACAGAGAATCCACCAGTTGCCGGTGGCTGGGGAGCGACAGCAACAGGCTCATGGGCGGCCATGGTATGTGCAGAAAGAAGCCGAGCCGGTTGGTCACGCCCCGCTTGCGCAGCTCCCAGCCGAGCGGGATCAGGTGGTAGTCGTGGATCCAGACCAGGTCGTCCTGGCCGATCATCGGCGACACCGTGTCCGCGAACAGGCGATTGACCCGGCGATAGCCCGAGTCGAAGTCGCGCTCGAACTCCGTTAGGTCAATCCGATAGTGGAAGAGCGGCCACAGCGTCCGATTGGCGTAGCCGTTGTAATATTCGTCGAAGTCTTGCGCCTCCAGGTCGATGGTGGCGACGGTCACGCCGTCTGCGCTTTCGCGCTGCACCTCACCCGTGAAGCGCTCGCACGTTTCGCCCGACCAGCCGAACCAGGTCCCGCCCTGTCGCTTCAGCGCCGCGAGCAGCGCCACGGCCAGTCCGCCCTGGTTGCCGCCCGGCCCGACATTGAGCGACTGGACGCGGTTGGAGATGACGACCAGCCGGCTCACCGCACCGCGTCCCACGAGCGGGAAAGGAGAACCGCGCAGTTGATGAGGCCCACCAGCGAGTAGGTCTGCGGATAGTTGCCCCACAGCTCGCCGGAGGCCGGGTCGATGTCCTCGGACAGGAGCCCGGCCGGCGTGCGCCGCGCCACCATCTCCTCGAACAGCGTGCGCGCGTCGGCCGCCCGGCCGGTGGCGTGCAGCGCCTCGATTAGCCAGAAAGTGCAGACGTTGAAGGCCGTGTGCGGCAGGCCGAAATCGTCCTCCGTGACATAGCGGAGCATGTGGCTGCCCCGCCGCAGCCCCTGCTCCACCGCCTCCAGCGTGGACAGGAAGCGCGGGTCGTCGGGTGCCAGGAAGCGCAGGTCCAAGAGCTGGATCAGGCTGGCGTCCAGGTCGTCACCGCCGAACGTCGCGGACAGGCGCCCACGACGTTCGGGCGTGTCGGGGCGCCAAGCCGCCTCCTCGATCCTGGCGCGCATCCGGTCGGCGCGCTCCTGCCAGTGCGCCCGGCGATCCTCCCGGCTCAACGCCTCGGCCGCGTTGGCCAGCCGGTCGCACGCCGCCCAGCACATGGCGGCGGAATAGGTATGGACGTGCGCGCGTGTCCGCAGCTCCCACAGCCCTGCGTCCGGCTGATCGTACATGTTCCAGGCGCGCTCGCCGACCTGCTCCAGCGAACGGAAGTCCTCTACGCCCGCCGGGCGGAACAGGCGCTGGTCGAGGAACGCCTGGACGGAGGAAAGCACGATCTGGCCGTAGGCATCGTGCTGGACCTGCTCGGCCGCCTGGTTGCCGACACGGACGGGACCGTGGCCCCTATATCCCGCCAATCGGGGTTCGAACCGCTCCTCCAGACGCATCTCGCCGCCGACGCCGTAGAGCGGTTGGATATGGCCGCCGCGCGCCTGGTCCACCACGTTGCGCAGATATTCCAGATAGCCTTCCAGCACGTCCAGCGCGCCCAGGCGGTTGAGCGCCTGCACGGTGTAATAGGCGTCGCGGATCCAGCAGTAGCGATAGTCCCAGTTCCGCTCTGACCCCTCATGCTCGGGGATCGAGGTCGTGAGCGCGGCGACGATCGCGCCCGTTTCCTCGTGCTGGCACAGCTTGAGCGCGATGGCCGCGCGGATGACCACGTCCTGCCACTCCAGCGGGGTCGCGAGCCCGCGGACCCAGCCACGCCACTCGCCGACCGTTCGCCCGAGCATGGTGGATACCGTCTCGCCGATCACGCCGGCGAAACTCTCGTCGGGACCCAGAAAGAAGTGAAGCGGACGCTCGAGCCGAAACCACTGCTCGTCCCGCAGGCGGCCCACTGGCGCATCGGTGGACAGGCGCAGTACCTGGCCCTCGGTCGCATAGCGGACGTGGTTCGATCCGGCCGTCTCCTCCGCCCGGCCACCCCAGCCCGATCCGACACGCAGCCGCATCCTGATCCGCGGACTTCCGGTCACGGGACGGACGATGCGGGCATAGGCGGTCGGCCGATACATGCGGCCGTCGCGGGCGAAGCGGGGGCAGAAGCTGGTGACCTCCGCGACGTTGCCCTCACTATCCTCCATGCGGGTCACGACCACGGGCGTGTTGCGCCGGTAGCGCTGGGTGACGCTGGTGCAGCCTTCCAGGTCGATCGACCAATAGCCCGTGTCCGGTTCAATGCCGCCAAGCAGCGCGGAGAAGACGGGCTCGCCGTCGACGCGTGGAACGCAGCCCCAGCGGAACGAACCCGATCCGTCCAGCAGGGCGGAAACCTGGCAATTGCCGATCGGCCACAGATCCATCGAAGCGCTCATGCAAGCTGCTCCAACAGCCAGCCCCGGACGGAGGCCACGTCAGGCAGACCGTAATTCGCCGCCGTTGGACGAGGATCGCCGACCAATATGCCCGCTCCTCCGAGCCGGCGCGCGGCAGCAAAGGCGTCCTCGTCGGTCACGTCGTCGCCCAGCATGATCGGAAAGGCGCTATCCGCCAATCGCTCGAGCGCTTCTCCCTTGGAGCCGGGAACGCGCACCTCGGCGACCATCTTGCCGCGCTGGGCCCGGAGCCCGTGCTCGCGTGCCAGTTCGTCGGCGAAGTCGTGGGCGGCCGCGGCGCGATCCGGCACGCCGCGATAATGGATTGCCGCGCCCAGCGTCTTTATCTCCGCCAGCAGGCCGGGGGCCGAGGCAGCGAAGCCCCGTACCGCGTCGATCACGGCAGCCGGCAGGAACGGGCTCTCACTGGGCACCTGACCGGGCACGCGCACCTCCGCACCGTGGCTGGCGCCCAACGCCAGTTCGCGCGCGACCGGGCCCAGCAGCGCGTCCAGCTGCGCCGCCGACCTTCCGCTCAGGATCGCCACCCGCCCCTTCCGGGCGCGCACCAGCCGGTTCAGGAGAACATTCAGTTCGGCGTCCACCACGACGGCGTCCGGTCGGTCCACGATCGGCGTCAGCGTGCCGTCGAAGTCCAGGAACAGGAAGGCGTCCGTTGCCAGATCCTGCGGCGGCGGCGGAAGAACGGTCTGGGCCTGTGTGGCAAACATGGTCATCCCCCGGAGAACCGCTGCGCCGCAGCACCGTTCCCCGACGCCCGCCTCAGGTCCAGTAGAGGATGCGCGCGTCGGGCAGGTGCCGCGGTACCGCGCGCTCGAAGAAGCCGCGAAGCGCGCGCATCGTGTCGGCGTCATAGACGTGTTTCACGCCGCCGAACTTGGTCCGCTTCTCCGCCCGGCCCTCCGGTCCCATCGGCAGGCGCGATCCGGGATACCAGCTCCGGAGGACCTCGCGCGACCCTTGGGTGAAGCGGTGCGTTATCAGCTCCACCGTTACGTCGTCCGCCACGTCGTTCAGCGCCGCCGCGGCGTCGGCCAGCAGCGCGTCATAGGCCCGTTCCCATCCGTCGGCCGCGATGATCGGCGCCACCGTCAACCCGACCCTGTACCCCGCCTGCGCCATGCGCCTGAGCGCCGCCAGCCGGTCCGCGACGGGGCTGGTTCCGCCCTCGAAGCGGGCATAGGCGGCGGGATTGACGGAAGCACGCATCCGCGTTCGTCCGCCATGGTCCAGGCCCAGCAGCGGCTCCACGGCGGCGAACTTGGTGGTGAAACGCAGCTGGGCGTCCGCCTGCCACCGGCCGAACGCTTCCACCAGCGCCGCCAGCGAGCCGGTCAGGTGTTCGATGCCGAGCGGATCGGTGTAGCAGGACGCCTCGAACGTGGTGCCCTCCCCTGCGCGATGGCGGGACCGCGAGGTGACCGTGCCCTGACCCAGATGGTCGGGCAGCGCCGCGAAAATCTCCGGCAGGTTGGCATAGGCGCGCGTGATCGGCGGCCCCTTCAGCGATCCCGCCAGGTAGCAATAGGCGCAATGGGCCGGGCACCCCTCGGCCAGGTCGATCCGCCAGTCGGCGGACGGCGCGATGGGCTGGAACCGGCGCTTAGAGGGCGGCGCCACGACCACGGCCAGCGTCGACTTGGCCTCGGCATAGAGGCGGCGCTCGTCCTCCACCTTGAGGCGCACCTGATCGCCCGGCAGCTCCTCCACGGCGACGCCCAGCGCGGCCGCGCGCTCGGCCATGGCTCGCCCGTGCTCCCACTCCCTGGCGGAACGGGTCAAGAGCACGCGGCGCGGCATCCAGGGACGCTGGGAAGTCGGCGAAACCATGAAAGGCGACAACGCCCCCGACCCGTGCGGGTGTCCCTAAGGTCTGTCCTGTTCAGGTTGAAGCAGACCAGCCTGTTTCTGATCCTCCCCAGCCCGGAGGAAGGTGGCGAAGGCGGCGGAGGAGGAAGACCGCTTGACGCCGGGCAGAGTTTCCGCCCTCTCCGACCGGCTCTGCCGGCCACCTCCCCCTGGCGTGGGAGGATGCCACCTCAACAGGACAGACCCTGGCGCTCCGCGATCAGGCGGCGGACCAGGTCCAGGTCCGCGGGCTTGTCCACGTCCACCGCGGCCAGGCCGTCCGCCGCGGGGACCATGGCGGCGCGGACACCCGCCACCGTGCCCAGCCGTCGCAACCCCTCGGCCAGCGAGAGCCGGCCGGACAGGTAGCGCAGCAGCGTTCCGGCCCCGAGCCGCCGGACGATGCGCCAAGGGCGCTTACGATCCGCCTCCACCGACTGCCAGAGCGCCAGCGCGCCTGCCGCCGCAGGAGTCCGCAGCAGGAACAGGTTGCAGCCCGACCAGTCGCCGTCGCCGAACCGCAGCCAGGTGCGGCGCGTATCCGGTGCCGCCGCCTCCACCCGGTCGCGCCGCGCGAGCAGCACCGCCACGTCGGCGTCGGCGGGCGTATCGGCCAGGAACTGCGACACCCACGCGCCCCGGAGCAGCGCGTGGTCGGCCGTGGTCACCAGCAGCGGCGCCTCCACTTCCGCAAAGGTACGCGCCACGCTGGCGCTGGGGCCCGATGCCGGGGCGACACAGGCGAGGCCCAGCCGCGCCGCCTCCGCCTCCACGGCCGGATGGTCGGCGCTGACCAGGATACGATCGATGCCCGCCTGCCCCAGCGCGGCGGCCACGCGCGCCAGCATGGTCCGGCCCCCGACCACGATCAGCGCCTTGTGCGGCGCACCGGCATAGGCGGCCGCCGGGTCGCGCTCACCGGATCGCGAACCGGCCAAGATCAGCGCGGCAGGACTAGCCATTCCCGTCCGCCTGCACGTCCGCTTGCCCGCCCCCCGGCCCGGCTCTCCGCTCGGTCACGCGCTCCGTCGCTCTGGCACGCCAGACCTGCCACAGCACGCGCGGTGCGGCCAGGATGGGGTGGCGTTCGGCCCAGGGGGTCAGGCGCACGGCGATGCCCGTATGCCGCTCCACCTTCCACGCGCCGTAGCGGGCCGCGCCGTCGAAGGTGAAGGCGGCCCGCACCAGCCGCGCCACGTTCAAGAAGCGTCCGGCCCGCCGCCGCACCGCCCAGCCGCGACGCACCGCCGCGCGCGTGGCGGGCGACGGGTGCGGGACCAGCCGGCCGTCCGCCGCGTCGAAGGGGATGCCCGCGGCCTGCCAAGCGAGCGGCAGCAGCGTCCGGTAATGGTCGGGCGCATGGGCCAGGATGGTCGCCTCCCGCCCCCGACGCTCGACCCGCAGCTCGGCCGCATAGGTCTGGCGGAACAGCGCCGTCCAGTAATCGTCTGCGGTGCCGGTGCAGGGACCCAGAACGGCGGCCAGGCGGCCGGCGGTCTCCGCCGCCGCAGCAACCGCCGCCACGGCGGAGCGGCGCGCGTCGGCATCGGCCGCCCAGGCGATGGCGACAGGCTGGACGAAGCGCGCCCAGATCGTGGTGTCGAGCAGCCGGCCGGCGGCGGCGGCGGCGAAGGTCGCCTGCGTCACCACGGCCAGCTTCACGCGCGCCACCTGGCCGTCGGCCAGCGCCAGCTCGCGATAGCCGACGCGGGGCCACAGTCCGCGCTCTCGCAGGCGGTCGGTCAGCAGGTAGAAGTCGAGCACGCCGTCCAGCGAGCCGCTGCGAAGGTTGGAGCCGTAGAAGAGCACGACGCGCGTGCCGGGCTCGTCGGCCGCCAGCCGGGCCGCGACCTCCGCGATCGCGGGCGGCACCGGCCGGGCGAGGCGCCGCGCCGCGTGGTCGACCAGGCTCACGGAACCGCGAAGCGGAGTTCCGGCCCCTCGCGCACGGTCAGGTTGCCGCCCTGGAAGATCTCGCCGTCCAGGATGAAATTGCCGTCCAGCCACAATTCCACCGCCGACGCGTCCACGCGGTGATAGCCGGCGGCGGGCAGCCACTCGGGCGCGGCCCCGCGAAGAATGGCGGGGACCGCCATGGCCAGGCGGCGCGGCGGCGCATCCACCACCAGAGTCTTGAGCCCGTGCCGCGTCGGCCCGAACGGCTTCAGGCCGATCGGCAGGTGGGTGAGCGCGGAGGCGAGCAGGATGTAGCGGTTGGCGTCCCCGTGCGGGACGGGTCCCCCCGCCAAGCCGCGCGCATCCGCCGCGAAGTCGAGCGAGGTGGCCGTGCCGACGCGCCACTGGCTGGAGTCGCGGCCAAAGACCGTCTGCGCCAAGGCCCAGGCGAGCGCCATGCCCACCGCCAGTCCCCGAAAGGCGCCGGCCCGGTGCGTGTGCTGCGCCAGTTCGGTGGCCCCAACAAAGGCACCGGCGCCGAACAGGAACCCGCGCAACGGCACCGATGCGCCGTCCGCGCGTGCGATCTCCAGCGGAGAACGAAGCGCCACCTGTCCCGTGGACGCGGCGGCCACCGCGTCGGCGGGCGTCCAGCCGTCCGGCAGGCCCAGGTCGATGGCGAGCGCGTTGGTCTTGCCCGACGGCACAATGGCGAGGGTGGGCCATTCGTCCTCCCACACCGCGCCGCCGCAGGTCAGCACGTCGCGGATGGTGCCGTCGCCGCCGTCCACCACCAGGAGGCCGATGCCGCGCGCCCGGAACTCCGCCAGCGTGCGGGTGAGCGCGGCCCGCGTCTCCGGCGCGGCGGCGATCACCTCCGCATCGCCGCTGGGCACGTCCGGCGCGCGGCCGCCGCGGTTGCGGTGGCTGCGCCGATTGCTGATGATCCCGATGGGCGCACGCGCCGGCCGGCCGGCCAAGGACGGCCGCGGCCGCGTGTGAAAGGGCGCATCCACCGCCATGAGCCGCGGCAAGGCCGGATAGTCTCGGATAAAGTCGGTCACGTCTCTGACATCTAAGGCAAGCGGGGCGCGTGACTACCCTTTTGTTACGGCCGTGCGACGGATCATGGACACTCGCGCAACGGGTCAGCGTCGGTAGCGCATCCGCATCCGCATCGTGCCCCCGCCGGCGCCCAGCGCGAACCGCGTGGCCGCCAGCGACGGAAGGCCGACCGAGGTGGGCGCGTCGTTGGAGAAGCCGAAACCCTCCTTGGGCACTAACAGCGTCCGGTTGAAATGATGATCGCCGTTCTCGTCGTGATACTGGGCAATGGCGTAGCTACCCGGCGGCAGCAGGAAACAGGCACGGGTGGCCGGTGCGCGAGCCGGCACGCGCGCGCGCAGCAGCTTGCCTCCCTTTGCCAGGAAGCGGCGGCGATCGTCGGGATAGACGGTAAAGGCGACCTCTCCGTTGCCGTTGCGGAGATCGGTCGCCACCACGTCCAGGCGGACGGTGCCGGCGGCCTGCCCCACGCACGCGGCCGAGGCCGGGGCGGCGGACAGGAAAAGGGGCGTGGCGGCAAGGAACAGCGCGGCTGGGAAGGGTCGGATCATGCGCGGCCCCTTAGCAGATTGGCCTGAACCCTGGCTTGCCGGTATCGCGGATCAGGTGCGCCGCGCCGCCAGGCCGATCAGCAGCGCCGCGCTAAGCGCGCCCGCGGCCACCGCCATCGCCATGCCGACCGTTCCCATGCCGGGCAGCGACCAGGCGGCGACCGCCATGATGACCGCCACCGACGTCGCGCGCAGCACGAACACGGTGCCGGCCCGCCCCTGCGCCGTCATGACCGTCTCCATGCCCACGGTGGCGAGTTCCAGGCACCCGGCCAGCGCCATCCACATCAGCACCGGATAGGCAACGCCGAAGCCCGGCCCGCCGACCAGCGCCAGCACCTGCCGCCCCGCCACCGCAACCATCGCCAGGATCACCGCCCCGGCCGCGGCGGTGGCGGCCAGGATCCGGACCAGCGTGCGCCGCATCGCGTCCGATTGGACCGCGCGGGCGTTGCGGACCAGCTCCGGAAAGGCGGCGCGGGAGACGAGCTGCGACACCTTGGCCAGCGCCTGCGCGATCTGGGCGGCCAGCCGGAACGTGCCCGCCGCCGCCGGTCCAAGTGCCGCCCCCACCACCAGCAGCGGCACCTGCTTGGTGGACAGGTTGAGCGTCGCGTTGGCATTGGTCGACAGCGCGAAACGCATCAGCCCCGTCTGCTCGCGCAGGAACCGCATGCCGCCCCTTCCCCGCCTCAGCAGGCCTAGGTCGCCGGTGCGCGCGACCATGGTCCAGTAGGTCGCCGCGGTCAGCACCTCCGCCACCGCCCAGGCGGCCAGGAAGCCCTGAACGGTGGGGTGGAACAGCGCGATCAGCGTGGCGCCCGTCAGCCGCGCGACCGGCGTGACGCTGTCGGCAAAGGCGGACAGGCGAAACTCGTCGCGCAGGCGCAGGATGCCGAGCGGGGTGGACCGGATCGTCAGCAGCTGCACCACCACGAAGATCAAGGTGGCGCGCTGCAGCGTGGGGCCGATGCCGAACGTCTCGCCCCAGCCCCAGAGGATCGCCGCGGCCAGGACCGCGCCCACCACCGCGCTGCCCGCGTCCAGCAGACCGCTGGCCCGGAACAGGCGCCCCAGCGCTCGGTCGTCGCCCGCCTGGAGCGGTTCCACGCCGTACTGCACCACCACCTGCCAGGTCTGGAACGTCACCAGCCCCGCCAGCGCCTGCGCCGCACCCGTGATGAGCGCGAAGCGGCCGAAGCCCGTCACGCCCAGCGCGCGGGTGGCGATCGCCAGATAGACCAGCGACAGCACCGCCAGCACGCCGCGGCTCGCCAGCAGCCAGCCCAGGTTGCGGAGCACCGCCCGGCGCGCGCGTCCCGTGGCGCCGCCCCCGCCCGCCAGCCCGTCAGTCAAGCCAGCTCACGATCGGGCGGCGCGCGGCGGCGGCCTGGATCAGGCGGACCAGGTGCACGACCAGCGAGATCGCGGTCCAGCCCGCCACCGCAACGATGCCCCAGTCCGGCCGCCCGGCCAGCAGGCTTGCGAACAACAGGATCATGTTGGGGTTGCGCCGCGCGGTCCACAGGCGGAACCAGCTGTCGAACCGCTCCCACACATGGATATGCATCCCGAATCGCGCGATGAACGCACCCTCGATCAGGCGCTGGAGGACGTAGCCGGCCAGCATCACGGCCATGACCCACCAGAAGGTCGCGTTCGACAGAGGCGTTCCATAGGCGACGCATCCCACGGCCCAGGCCCACCACCAGAAGGGTGGGTGGACCAGATCGATGCCGTGGTCCCAGGCGTTGCCCAGAGCCGACGAGGTGATGGTGCAGCGCGCCAGCTTTCCGTCCACCGTGTCCAGCACCATGAACACGAGGCCGGCCAGCAGGCCCGTCCAGAACCAACCGTACCAGAACAGGACAGTGGCCGCGACGCAGAGCACCGTTCCCGCCGCGGTCACCCCGTTGGGCGTGATGCCAAGCGCGGCCGACCAACGCGTCATCACGAACGCCCATTCCGGCCAGAGATACTTGGTCAGGACGTCGGTGACGCCCTTGTAGGCGCCGTAATAGCTCGCCCGCTCGATCCGGCGGAGGTTGGCGGGGACGAGCGGCTCCACAAAGGACCGCTCGCGCTTGCGGAGCGCGGGGTTGGGGATGCCCGCCTCGTCCTCCGCACGCAGCACCTCCAGGCCGGGCGGCAGGTCGGCGGCATCCGCCGCCATGGCGGCGCGCGCCGCGTCCAGCACGGCGGGATCGCCCGAATGGACCAGCACGGGCACGCCGTTCAGCGTCATCGCCGAGCCGGGACGTTCGGCCAGGTAGCGCGTCCAGTTCGGGTCAAAGGCGTAGCGGAGGTTGGCGAGCAGGCGGGCGGGCCCGTCACCGTCCAGGCCCTGCGCCGTCGCGATGCGGCGCACCCGCTCGGCATGGTCCATGCCCCAGACGGCCGTGGGATTGCTGCCCACCGGTTCCAGCCTGGGCCGAACGGGCGGCGAAAGGTCGTTCATGCGGGCCAGCTTACACGCGGGAGGATGGAGGTCGAGAGGGCGGGTGTGGCAGGAGGCGCGAGGGTTCAGGCGGGCCTGGCCGCGGCGCCCGCATCGGCCTTGCGGCTCGTGGACGAGACGCCGGACGTGTAGGGCACAAAGGCGCAGTGGACGCCCACCGCCTCCAGCTTGGCGCGATATTCCTCGTACTGCGGCGTGCCGAACCAGTCGTCGCCCACCAGCCAGACGTCGAACTTCATCCGCTCCCAGGCCGCGAACTTGTCTTGGTCGTGCTGCGCCACCACCGCGTCGACGCCGCGCAACGCGCGGACCATTTCCAGCCGCTCGTCGAAGGGCACCACGGGGCGGCGGCCCTTGTAGCGCTCCACCAGCTCGTCCGTGCTGACGCCGACGATCACTTTGTCGCCGAACCCCTGGGCGGCGCGCAGGATGCGGACGTGACCGATATGGAGCAGGTCAAACGTGCCCGCGGTGTAGACGAGCCGCATCTCAGCCCCGCAAGGCCGCAACGATGCGACGCAGCGTCAGGTCGTCGGCCGGATGCTTGTGGCCGAGATCGGGAACGGCGGGCCAGCCCGGGTCGGTCCAGCTCGCGCCACCGAAATCGCGCGTCGCGGCATAGCGGGGCAGCGCGTGGAAGTGGAGCTGGTCGTCCACCATCATCAGCGCCAGGTGGTTGAACTTGTCGGCCTGGAAGGCCGCCCGCGTCCGGTCCTCGAACCAGCGCACCGCCTCGGCAAGGCCCAGCCCTTCATGCGCGTCGATGCCGCCGAGCGACGTGCAAGGCCGGTCCAGGCTGACCACGCAGGCGCCCAGCGTGCACTGGGCCGGGCGAAGCGAAACGGTCCAGCCGCCCGTGCGATGGAGCAGCAGCTCCTCCACGCGGAACTTGGTCCTGAACTCTTCCAGAGTCTGCATGGCGGGGCGACTAGGCGGGCCGTGCAGGAGGGTCAACGTCGCGACGCTCGCCCCCTGCCCCTTGCCATTCCCGGCCACGTCCGGCCATGCCCGGTCCATGAGCGACATGGGAGGCCCGCTGGCGGGCATACGCGTGCTGGAACTCGCCCGCATCCTGGCCGGCCCCTGGTCGGGCCAGCTGCTGGCGGACCTGGGAGCCGACGTCATCAAGGTGGAACGCCCCGGCGAGGGCGACGACACGCGCCACTGGGGCCCGCCGTTCCTGACGGGCGGCGACGGGGCGGACCTGGGTGCGGCCTATTTCCACAGCTGCAACCGGGGGAAGCGGTCGATGGCGGTCGACCTTTCCTCGGCCGAGGGCCAGGCCCGGGTCCGCGCGCTGGCGGCCGAGGCGGACGTGGTGATCGAGAACTACAAGGTCGGCGGGCTCCGCCGCTACGGCCTGGATGCGGACTCGCTCCGCGCGCTCAACCCGCGGCTGGTCTATTGCTCGGTGACCGGCTTCGGCCAGCAGGGGCCCTATGCCCACCGTGCCGGCTACGACTTCATTATCCAGGGCATGGGCGGGATCATGTCGATCACCGGCGAGCCGGACGGCCCGCCGCAGAAGGGCGGCGTCGCCTTTGCCGACCTGTTCACGGGCGTCTACGCAACGGTCGGCATCCTGGCCGCGCTCCGTCGGCGGGATCGAACGGGCTTGGGCGGTCACGTGGACATGGCGCTGCTCGATTCACAGGTAGCGGTACTGGGCAACCAGGCGCTCAACTGGATGGCCAGCGGCCGGGTGCCGACGCGCATGGGCAACGGCCATGCCAACCTGGCACCCTATCAGAGCCTGCCGACCGCGGACGGCGACGTGATCGTGGCGGTGGGCAACGATCGCCAATATGCGAAGCTGTGCGCGATCCTGGGCGTGCCGGGCATGGCCACCGACCCGCGCTTCGCAACCAATCCCGCGCGCGTCACCAACCGGGCCGAGCTGATCCCGCTGCTGGTGGAACGCACGGTGCGCCGGACCAGCGCCGACCTGTTCGCCTCTCTGGAGGCGGAGGGCGTGCCCGCCGGACCCGTCAACACGATCGACCAGGTCTTCGCCGATCCGCAGGTGGCGGCGCGCGGGATGCGGCTGGCGCTGGAGGAGATCGGCGGCGCGACGCTGCCCGGCCTTGCCCCGCCCGTCGTGCTGGACGGCGAACGCCCGACCAGCGGCGACCCTGCGCCGCGGCTGGGGCAGCATCAGGACGCGAGGTGGAAGGATCGGTCTTGACCAATCCTTCCCCGTTAAGGGGGCGTTAACCGGCTTCGGCCGCACGGAGGGTGAGGAAATACCGAGGTTCGAGCGGTCCGCCCCCTTCGTCACGCCGGCGCGTGCCACCTCCCTCTGACGGGGGAGGAGCAAGACTAGGACAGCCGCTCCGCGTGCCAGCGGAGGTGGTCGTCCATGAAGGTCGAGACGAACGTGTAGCCGTGATCGTAGCCCGGCTGCATCCGGAGCGTGCACGGGATGCCCGCCTCGCGGCAGGCGTCCGCCAGCAGATCGGGGCGCAGCTGTTCCTTCAGGAATGGGTCGGCCTCGCCCTGGTCGACCAACAGGTCCGCCACGCGGGCGCCACCGCCGATCAGTGCTACGGCGTCGTGCGCCGTCCAGGCCGCGCGGTCGCCGCCCAGATAGCCGCCGAACGCCTTCTCGCCCCAGGGCACCTGCGACGGCGCGACAATAGGCGCGAAGGCGGAAACCGAGCGGTAGCGGCCCGGCAGTTTCAGCGCCGCCGTCAGGGCGCCGTGGCCGCCCATCGAGTGGCCCATGACCCCCTGCCGAGCCATGTCCGCGGGGAAGCGATCCGCCACCAGGGCCGGCAGTTCGTCGGTGACATAGGACCACATGGCGAAATTCTCCGCCCAGGGCGCCTGCGTGGCATCCACGTAGAAGCCCGCGCCCTGGCCGAAATCCCAGGCATCGTCGTCGGGAACGCCGTCGCCCCGCGGGCTCGTGTCCGGCGCCACCAGCACCAGGCCGAGCTCGGCGCAGGCGCGCCGGTACTCGCCCTTGTCGGTCACGTTGGCGTGGGTGCAGGTGAGCCCCGACAGGAACCAGACCAGCGGCAGGGTCGCGCCCTCCTCATGGTCCGGCACGAAGGCGGAGAAGGTCATCTCCGTTCCCGTCGCCGACGAACGGTGGCGATAGACGCCCTGACGGCCGCCATGCGCGCGGGATCCGGAAACGACCTCCATCCTCAGTCGGCCTTGGGCATCCGGTGCAGCGCGCACAGCTTGTTGCCGTCCGGGTCGCGCAGATAGGCCAGGTACAGGCTGCCGAAGGCGTTGGAGCGCACGCCCGGCGCGTCCTCGATCGCGGTGCCGCCGGCGCCGACGCCTGCCTCGTGCCACGCGTCCGCCTGTTCCGGGCCGGTGACCGCGAACCCAATCGTGCCGCCGTTGGCGTGCGTCGCCGGCTCGCCGTCGATCGGCTTGGTCACCAAGAACATGGCGTTGTTGTGCGAATAGATCAGGCGGCCCTTGTCATCCTGGAACCCGGGCTTCCCGCCGATCGACGCGAAAAGCGCGTCGTAGAACTTCTTGGAGCGATCCAGGTCGTTCGACCCGACCATCATGTGACTGTACATCCTTCTTTCCTTTCCTCAGTAGATCACGACCGAGCGGATGCTCTCGCCCTTGTGCATCAGGTCGAACCCCTTGTTGATCTCGTCGAGCGTCAGCCGGTGCGTGATCATGGGGTCGATCTGGATCAGGCCGTCCATGTACCAGTCGACCACCTTGGGCGTGTCGGTCCGCCCGCGCGCGCCGCCGAAGGCGGTACCGCGCCAGACGCGGCCGGTGACCAGCTGGAAGGGCCGGGTCGCGATCTCCTTGCCCGCCTCCGCCACGCCGATGACGATGCTCTCGCCCCAGCCGCGGTGGCAGCATTCCAGCGCGATCCGCATCACCTCCGTATTTCCCGTGCAGTCGAAGCTGTAGTCCGCGCCGCCGTCTGTCAACGCGACGATCCGCTGCACCACTTCGTCGCGACTCATGCCCTTGGAGTTCAGGAAGGCGGTCATACCGAAGCGACGGCCCCATTCCTCGCGATCCGGGTTGATGTCGACGCCGATGATCTGCGCCGCGCCCGCGAACCTCGCGCCCTGGATGACGTTGAGCCCGATCCCGCCCAGGCCGAACACGACCACCGATGCGCCCGGCTCCACCTTGGCGGTGTTGACCACCGCGCCGACCCCCGTGGTGACGCCGCAGCCGATATAGCAGCTGGTGTCGAACGGCGCGTCCGTGCGGATCTTCGCCACCGCGATCTCGGGCAGAACCGTGTAGTTGGAGAAGGTGGAACAGCCCATGTAATGGAAGATGGGCCGGCCCTTGTAGCTGAAGCGCGTCGTGCCGTCGGGCATCAGGCCCTTGCCCTGCGTCGCGCGGATCGCGGTGCAGAGGTTCGTCTTCTGGCTCAAACACGACTTACACTGGCGGCATTCGGGCGTGTAGAGCGGGATCACATGGTCGCCCACCGCGACGCTGGTCACGCCCGCGCCGACCTCGCGCACGACCCCCGCGCCCTCATGGCCCAGCACGCTGGGGAACAGCCCCTCGGAGTCGAGCCCGTCCAGCGTATAGGCGTCGGTGTGGCAGAGGCCGGTGGCCTTGATCTCGACCAGCACCTCGCCGGCCTTGGGGCCTTCCAGGTCCAGCTCGACGATCTCCAGCGGCTGCTTCGCTTCGAACGCGACGGCAGCCCTAGTCTTCATGGGCGGTCTTCATGTGTGATTCCTCGAAGCTTCGGATGCTTCGCCTAGCCGAGCGTGACGGCGGCCTCCACCCCCGCTGCCGCCTGGTACTCGTCGCGCAGCAGCCGCTTGTAGAGCTTGCCCGTCTCGTGCCGCGGCAGCGCGTCGCGGAAGTCGATGCGGCGCGGCACCTTGACATGGGACAGGTGGTCGCGTGCGAACCGGTCCAGCTCAGCCGCCAGCGCCGCCCGATCCGCGCCCGGATCGCGCGGCTGGACGATCGCGACCACCTCCTCGCCCATCTCCTCGTGCGGGGCGCCGATCACGGCCACGTCGGCGACGTCGGGGTGGGTCACCAGCAGGTTCTCGATCTCGGCCGGATAGATGTTCACGCCGCCCGAGATGATGGTGAAGCTCTTGCGGTCGGTAAGGTAGAGGTAGCCGTCCTCGTCCATCCAGCCCACGTCGCCCAGCGTGGTCCAGCCATGGCGGTTGGTGGCCTGCGCCGTCTTGGCCTCGTCCTTGTGGTAGCTGAAGACGCCGCCGCCGTCGAAATAGACCAGCCCCTCCGTCCGGGGCGGCAGCTCGTCGCCCTCCTCGCCGCAGATGCGCGTCCTGGCGGTCAGGTTGCGGCCGACCGATCCCCGGCGTTCCAGCCACTCGGGCGAAGAGATGGCGCAGAAGCCGTTGCCCTCCGTACCCGCATAATACTCGCCGATGATCGGGCCCCACCAGTCGATCATCCGCTGCTTCACGGGGATCGGGCACGGGGCGGCGGCGTGCCAGGCGGACCGGAGCGAGGACACGTCGTAGCGCTCGCGCACCTCGTCGGGCAGCTTCAGCATCCTGATGAAGTGCGTGGGCACGAACTGCGCGTGCGTGACGCGATGGCGCTGAATCGCGTCCAGCGCGGCTTCCGGCTCGAACCGCTCCATGACGACCACCGTGCCGCCCAGCTGCTGCACCGCTATGGACCAGCGAAGCGGCGCCGCGTGATAGAGCGGTGCCGGAGACAGATAGACCATGTCTGGCGAGAAGCCGTAGAGCCCGCGCCCTAGCGTCACGAGCGCGGACGTGTTGGTCCCGAACGGCTCGACCGGAAGCGCGTGGCGCACGCCCTTGGGTACACCCGTCGTGCCCGACGAATAGAGCATGGTGCCACCGGGCCGCGGATCGTCCAGCGGATCGGGGGACTCCGCGTCGCGCGCCGCTTCCCAGCCATGGTATCCGGGCGAGACGCCGTCGGTCATCAGCAGCGCCACGTCGGACAGCTCGGCAGCCAGCGCCTCCGTCACCGGGCCGACATGGTGGCCCGCCACCAGCAGCCGGCAGTCGCCGTCGCGGACGATATAAGCGGCCTCCGCCGCGGTCAGCTTGGACGAGATGCAAGTGCAGTAGGTGCCGGTACGCTCGGCCGCCCAGATGACTTCAAGGAAGCGCGGGCTGTTGTCCATCATCACCGCGATGCCGTCGCCCGGCCGGATGCCCAGCCGGCGCATCAGCCGTGCCCCTTGGTTGGCGCGCCTGTCGAGTTCGCCATAGGTCACCGTCTCGCCGCTGCCCGCCATGATGAAGGCGGGCTTGTCGGGCGTCGCAGCCGCATGGACGACGGGGTGCAGCGTCGGTGTCGAGGAAGGGGCGCCGGTCGTCATCATCGCTCTCCCGTCACGGCCGCCTTTTCCGGGGCTCGTCACGGCCGCGAACCTCCCGCAGCGGCGCGCAGGCGTCAAGCCGTCGGGCGTGGACCGACATAGCGGGATTGCGGCCGGATCAACCGCCCCCCGATCACCTGCTCGCGTGCATGGGCCAGCCAGCCCGCGACCCGTCCCGCCGCGAAGACGCAGGTGAAGCTGTCGGGCCGGAAACCCAGCGCCTCCAGCAACAGCGCGGTGTAGAATTCCACGTTCGTGTCGAGCGACCGGTCCGGCTTCGCGCGGCGCAGCACGTCGAGCGCGGCGGCCTCCACCGCCTCGGCGAAGGCGAGCCGGCCCGTGCCGATGTCCATGCGGCGCACCACCGCCTTCAGCGCATCGGCCCGCGGATCGCGGACGCGATAGAGGCGATGGCCGAAACCCATCAGCCGGTCGCCGCGCGCGACCGCGGCCTCCAGCCATCTGGTAGCTCTGTCAGGGGCCCCGATCGCATCCAGCATCTCGATGACCGGCCCGGGCGCGCCGCCGTGCAGCGGCCCTTTGAGCGCGCTGATCCCCGCCAGCACCGCCGAGGTAAGGCCCGCGCGTGTCGATGCGGCGACACGCGCGGCGAAGGTGGACGCGTTCAACCCATGGTCGCTGACGAGCGACAGATAGGCGTCGAGCGCACTCGCCCGGGCGGGCTCATGCGCCAGGCCCGCCATGCGGAGCAGATCGACCGCATGCGGCAGCGACGGGTCGGGGCCGATCGCCGTCCCGCCGTTCGCACACCGCTCGACCGCGCCGAGCAGCACCGCCGGTGCGGCGAGCAGGCGGATCGCGGTTACCGCATCGTCGCCGTCCGGGAGATACGCCACGCCCGCCCGCACCCCCTCGATCGGCGGCATGGCCGCCAGATGCGGGATCAGCGGTTCCAGCCTGTCGAACACCTCGGCCCGGGCGCTTCCCAACTCGCGATCGAAGGCGGCGCCCGAAGGCAGGTCAGCGACGAGTCCTTCGAACAGCCGCTCCGCCGTGCGTTCGAACGGCGAGCCGTCCGCCACCTCGGCCGCCGTCCGCCCGCGGATCACCAGCCGGCCCGCCACGCCGTCCACGTCCGAAAGGATCGTCTCCGCGACCACGACATCGTCCAGACCGCCCATCGTCATCGCCCGACCCTTCTTCGCTATTGCATCGCGATGTTCGCTCATGCAGCATAGCCGTCAATCTTGATCGACAGGATCAATATCATGGCGAAGTGGATCGGCCGCGAAGAGGCGCTAGCGCTCCTGAAGGTGAAGCCGCAATCGCTCTACGCCTATGTCAGCCGCGGACGGGTCGGCGTGCGACCCGACCCCGCCGACCCGCGACGCAGCCAGTATGATGCGGACGATATCGGGGCGCTGGCCGCCGTGAAGAGCCGGAGTCGAGCACCACGCCAGGCCGCCGCCGCCGCGATCGCCTGGGGCGAGCCGATCCTCCCGACAAAGCTGTCCACGGCGGCGCACGGCCGGCTCTTCTATCGCGGACAGGATGCCGTGGCGCTGGCCGAGGTGGCACGGCCCGAGGAGGTGGCGGCGCTCCTGTGGGAAACGCCTCTCCCGGATCGTGCCGGTCGGCAGGAGGCGCCGACGGACGTCGGGCTCGGGGCTGCGCTGACCTATCTGGCCGGACGCGCGGCGTCGGATCGTCCGAGCTACGGCCGGAGCGTCGATTCGCTCGCCGCCGAGGCGTGGCCCTTGCTCCACGCCATGGGCCCCCATTTGGGTGCGATGCCGGGACAGGCGGGATTGGCCGAGGGGTTCGCCGCAGCCTGGGGGCTGACGTCACACGACCTGCTGCGCCGTTCCATGGTGCTGCTGGCGGACCATGAGCTGAACCCGTCCACCTTCGCGACCCGCGTCGCCGCTTCCACGGGTGCGTCGCTCGCCGCCTGCCTGCTCGCTGGGCTGGCGACGCTGAGCGGGCCGCTCCATGGCCAGGCGAGCGCCGCCGTCCGCCTTCTGGCCGCCGAAGCGAAGCGGACGAGCCCGGACGAGGCGATCTCCGCCTGGATAGCGCGGGGATCGCCGCTGCCGGGTTTCGGCCATCCGCTCTACTCGGACATCGACCCGCGGGCGGAGGCACTGCTCGACGCCTTCGATCCGACACCTTCATCCGCCGCGCTGATGCGCGCCGGCATGGACGCGACGGGCCATCGCCCGAACATCGACATGGCGCTGGTCGTCGCCGCCGATGCGGAAGGATGGCCGGAGCAGGCACCGATGTTGATCTTCGCCGCGTCGCGCACGATCGGCTGGCTGGCCCATGCGATCGAGCAGGTGACCGCAGGGCGCCTGATCCGCCCCCGCGCTCGCTACGAAGGCAAGGCGATCGAGGAGAGGATGTGAATATACCACAGAATATCGGACGCTAACCAAATTAGTCTGTCATGGTTACAACAATTACGACGATCTTGCCCCCGCCCTCGCGCCGCAATGCGGCATGAGGATGCATCGCTCCAGATCGGGGATCAGACATCGTGACGTACCAGGACAGCATCACCCAGACCCAGGCGTTGATCGGCGCCAAGAACGGTACCTGGGACGGCATCAGCCCCGAGGCGGTCGCCCGGATGCAGGCGCAGAACAAGTTTCGCACCGGGCTCGATATCGCGCGCTATACGGCCGCGATCATGCGGCGTGACATGGCCGCCTATGATGCCGACCCGGCCGCCTACACCCAGTCGCTGGGCTGCTGGCACGGGTTCATCGGCCAGCAGAAGATGATCTCGGTCAAGAAGCATTTCGGCTCCACCGAGCGGCGCTATCTCTATCTGTCCGGCTGGATGGTCGCCGCGCTCCGCTCGGACTTCGGCCCCCTCCCCGACCAGTCCATGCACGAGAAGACCAGCGTTCCCGCGCTGATCGAGGAACTCTACACCTTCCTCCGCCAAGCTGATGCGCGCGAGCTGGGTATGATGTTCCGCGACCTGGACAAGGCGCACGAGACGGGCAACGAGGTCGAGGCCAAGCGGCTGATCAACGCCATCGACAACTACCAGACGCACGTCGTGCCGATCATTGCCGATATAGACGCGGGCTTCGGCAATGCCGAGGCGACCTATCTGCTCGCCAGGAAGATGATCGAGGCGGGCGCCTGCGCGCTCCAGATCGAGAACCAGGTGTCCGACGAGAAGCAGTGCGGCCACCAGGACGGAAAGGTCACGGTCCCGCACGAGGACTTCCTGGCGAAGGTCCGGGCCTGTCGCTACGCTTTCCTGGAACTGGGCGTCGAGGACGGCATCATTGTCACGCGCACCGACTCGCTCGGCGCCGGCCTGACGAAGCAGATCGCCGTGTCCAAGCAGCCCGGCGACCTGGGCGACCAGTATAACAGCTTCCTGGATTGTGAGGAGGTGACCGACCTGTCGACCATCAACGGCGACGTCGTCATCAACCGCGACGGCAAGCTGATGAAGCCCAAGCGGCTCCCGTCCAACCTGTTCCAGTTCCGCGAGGGTACTGGCGCCGACCGCTGCGTCATGGACTGCATCGCGTCGCTCCAGAACGGCGCCGACCTGCTCTGGATCGAGACGGAGAAGCCGCATATCGAGCAGATCGCGTCCATGGTGGACCGCATCCGCGAGGTGATCCCGAACGCCAAGCTGGTGTACAACAACTCGCCCAGCTTCAACTGGACGCTGAACTTCCGCCAGCAGGTGTTCGACACTTGGACCGAAGCCGGCCGCGACGTGTCCCAGTACGACCGCGCCCGCCTGATGAGCGCGGATTACGACGCCACCGACCTGGCGGTGGAGGCGGACGAGAAGATCCGCACCTTCCAGAAGGATGCGGCCGCACGTGCCGGTATCTTCCACCACCTCATCACGCTGCCGACCTATCACACGGCCGCGCTCAGCACGGACAATCTCGCCAAGGAGTATTTCGGCGACGCGGGAATGCTGGGCTACGTCAAGGGCGTGCAGCGCCGCGAGATCCGCGAGGGTATCGCCTGCGTGAAGCACCAGAACATGTCGGGCTCCGACATCGGCGACGACCACAAGGAGTATTTCGCCGGCGAGGCCGCGCTCAAGGCCGGCGGCGCGCACAACACCATGAACCAGTTCGCGGCCTGACAGCCGACGAACGGCAACGCCGGCCTCTTGGCCGGGGAGATCCCTTGGGAGAGGGTGCGGGCGGCCCGGGGTTCACGAGAACCTCGGGCCGCTTCAATTGCTTGAGCGCCTGACAGGCCAGCCTGCGGCCTCTAGGACCGCAAATGCCCGCTGGCAGCTACTGCCAACGGGCACCTTTCCTCCCCAGGAATGCGGAGGCGCAACCGAGGTGCGCCGATGCCCTCTCGCTAGACCCGACCCGCTGCGGCGGGAACCTAGGCATGCCGGCTCTCCAAGTCGTCTTGTGGCTTCAACAAGCCTCTCGGCTGTTGGAATGTCATGACTTTACAGGCCCAATTTTCGCCCCCAAGAGTCATGTCGAGAGGATCGAAGGTGGCACAGCGCAAGCTCTTCGCGGGACACGCCATAAGGCGGCTGCGGCGCAACGCGGGCCTGACCCAGGCGTCCATGGCCGAGACGATCGGCATCTCGGCCAGCTACCTCAACCTTCTGGAGCGCAACGGGCGGCCGCTAACCGCACCCATCCTTCTGCGCCTTACCGATCTTTTCGGCTTCGATCCGCGCGCGCTGTCCGCGGCTGAACCTGGCGGCGGAGAAGAGGCGCTACGGCGGCGACTGGCCGATCCGATGTTCGCTGACCTGGAGATCGACCGGGCCGAGATGGAGGAGTGGCTGGCCGCGGCTCCCGGCGGCGCAGAGGCGTTCGCGCGCGCCTTTGACCGGGCGTTTGACCGCGGCATCACGGGCACTGCCGACGCGACAGGCGCAGCGCCTGATCCGCTTGCCGCCGTACGCCGCGAGATCGAGCGGTGGCGCAACCATTTCCCTGACCTGGACGCCGCAGCCGAGCAGCTGGCGGACGAGCTACGGCTGGGCGCGGCCGACCTGTACGGCGCGCTGTCCGACCGGTTGCGGACCCGCCATCAGCTGACGCTGCGCATCCTGCCGGCCGACGTGCTGCCCGGCCTGCTGCGCCGACTCGACCTCCACGCGCGCCAGCTTCAGCTCAGCGAACTGCTGGATGCGGGCGGGCGCACCTTTGCCGCCGCGTCCCAGGTGGCGCTGATCGAGGCGCGGGACGAGATCGATGCGCTGGCCCGCGGCGCCGGTTTCACCGACCGGACGGCGGAGCGGCTCTACCGGCGACATCTCGCCGGCTACTTCGCGGCCGCCACCATCATGCCCTATGCTCGCTTCCTGCGCGCGTGCGAGGCGAGCGGCTACGACCCGGACCTGCTCTGCCGCCGCTTCGGCGCGGGGTTCGAGCAGGTGGCCCATCGCTTGACCACCATCCAGCGGACGGGCGCACGCGGCCTGCCCTTTTTCATGCTCCGCGTCGACCGTGCGGGACAGGTGTCCAAGCGATTCGCCGGCGCGAGCGGTGCGCCCATGGCGGACGCGGAGGGGCGTTGCCCGCTGTGGCGCATCCATCACGCGTTCGATCGCCCTGGGCGGCCCGTGGTCCAACTGGTGGAGCTGGAGGACCGAAGCCGCTGGCTGACCCTGTCCCAGTCCGTCACGCCGCAGGGACGCGGGGTCGGCGGCGTGCCGGCGGAGTTCGCGCTAGGGATCGGCGTTCCGGCCGCGCAAGCGGGCTCGCTGGCCTGGGCGCGCGGCATCGACCTGGCCGGCGAGGCGACGCCGATCGGGCTCGGCTGCCGCGCCTGTTTCCGCGCCGAGTGCCCGCAGCGGTCGGCGCCGCCCGCCGGCCGCGTGCTGACCGCGAACGAGCGCGAGCGGCGCCTGCCCGCGCTCAGCTTCGCGGGCGACTAGGGTCGGGACCTTAGGCGACGCCTAGCGCGCGATCCCGCCGGCCGCCAGAACGGCCAGCGTCACCAGTTCGGACGCGGTCGCCGTCATGGGGGCGATCTGCACGGGCTTCTCCATGCCCACCAGCACCGGTCCGATCACCTCGTCGCCGCCGAGTTCGCGCAGCAGCTTGGCGGAAATGTTGGCGCTCTGGAGGCCGGGCATGACCAGCACGTTTGCCGGACCGGACAGGCGCGCGAACGGGTAGTTCGCCAGCTGGCGCGGATTGAGCGCCACGTCGGGCGCCATCTCGCCCTCATACTCAAACGCGACCTGCCGGCCGTCGAGCACCGCCACCGCGTCGCGGATGTTGTCCAGCCACTTGCCCGCCGGGTTGCCGAAGGTCGAGTAGCTCAGGAACGCCACGCGCGGCTCGTGCCCCATGCGGCGCGCCACGGCGGCGGTCTGCTCGGCGATGTCGGCCAGGGCCTCCGCGTCCGGGCGCTCGTTGACCGTCGTGTCGGCGATGAACACGGTGTGGCTGCGGCCGACCGCCAGGTGGATGCCGAACGGCACCCGGCCCGACGCCGGGTCGATCACGCGCCGCACGTCGCGCAGCGTGGGGCCGTAGGGCCGGGTCACGCCCGTCAGCATCGCGTCCGCCTCGCCCAGTTGCAGCAGCGCAGCCGCGAAGGTGTTGCGGTCCTGGTTGATGAGGCGCTCCACCTCGCGCCGCAGATAGCCGCGCCGCTGGAGCCGGTCATAGACCATGTCCACCATTCGGCTCACCAGGGGCGAGTTGCGGCTGTTGTGCACCTCGTAGCTTTCGGGGTCGTTGACGCCGAGCGCGCGAAGGCGATCGGGAACGTCGTCGCGGCCGACCAGGACGGGCGTCCCCAGCCCACCCTCCTTGAAGGCGATGGCGGCACGGAGCACGACCTCTTCCTCGCCTTCCGCGAAGACGACGCGCTTGGGATGCGCACGCGCGCCTTCATAGGCGAGGCTCAGAACCGACGTGGTGGGATTCAATCGCTCGCGCAGGCTCAGGCGATAGGCGTCCATGTCGAGGATGGGCCGGGTCGCCACGCCCGAGTCCATCGCGGCGCGCGCCACGGCGGCGGGCACGATCTCCATGAGGCGTGGATCGAAGGGGGCCGGGATGATGTAATCGGGGCCGAAGCTGCGATGCGTGCCATAGGCTGCGGCGACCTCCTCCGGCACGCGGTCGCGCGCCAGTTCGGCGATGGCGTTGGCGGCGGCAATCTTCATGGCGTCGTTGATGCCCGTTGCCCGCACGTCCAGCGCGCCGCGGAAGATGAAGGGGAAGCCTAGGACGTTGTTGACCTGATTGGGGTAATCCGAGCGGCCGGTGGCGATGATCGCGTCCGGCCGCGCCTCGCGCGCTTCCTCCGGCAGGATCTCCGGCACGGGATTGGCCATGGCAAAGATGATCGGCGCCTTGGCCATGTCGCGCACCATCTCGCCCTTGAGCGCGCCCGCAGCCGACAGCCCCAGGAACACGTCCGCGCCGTGAAGCGCCTCCGTTAGCGTGCGCCGGTCCGTGGCGGCGGCGTGCGCCGACTGCCACTGGTTCACGTCGGCACGGCCCTGGAAGATCACGCCTTTTCGGTCGCACATGATGACCGCGTCGTGGCGAACGCCCATCGCCTTCATCAGCTCGGTACACGCGATCGCGGCGGCACCCGCGCCGTTCACCACCACCTTGATCTCCGACATCTTGCGGCCCGTCAGCAGGCACGCGTTGATGAGGCCCGCCGCCGTGATGATCGCGGTGCCGTGCTGGTCGTCGTGGAAGACGGGGATGTTCATCCGTTCGCGCAGCGTCTGCTCGATGATGAAGCATTCGGGCGCCTTGATGTCTTCAAGGTTGATGCCGCCGAAGCTCGGCTCCAGCAATTCCACGCAGTTCACGAACGCGTCCACGTCCTCCGTCTTCACCTCCAGATCGATCGAATCGACGTCGGCGAAGCGCTTGAACAGCACGGCCTTGCCTTCCATCACCGGCTTGGACGCCAGCGCGCCCAGGTTGCCCAGCCCCAGGATCGCGGTGCCGTTGGAGATGACGGCCACCAGATTGCCCTTGGCCGTATAGTCATAGGCCGTGGCGGGATCGTCCGCGATGGCGCGCACGGGCACGGCGACGCCCGGCGAATAGGCGAGCGCCAGGTCGCGCTGCGTCGCCATCGGCTTGGAGGCGACGATCTCGATCTTGCCGGGCCGCCCCTCCGAGTGGAAGAGCAGCGCCTCGCGCTCGGAGAACTGGACGTTCGGGGCGTCGGTCATATCGGGGGCTCGCGTGTCTGGGGAGGACGATACCGGCCTTACCCGTGCGACCGGGGGGTTCAACCCCGTGTTCGCGCCGGGAACGGCGGCAGCGGGTTGAACGCGCGCCCCCGACGTCTATCAGCCGGACCGATGGCAGACGCCTCCCCCACCCCGACCCCGATGATGGCCCAGTATCTGGCCCTGAAGGCGGAAGCCGGCGACTGCCTGCTCTTCTATCGCATGGGCGACTTCTTCGAGCTGTTCTTCGACGACGCGCGGATCGCGGCGGGCGTGCTGGACATCGCGCTGACCGCGCGCGGCGAGCACGAGGGCGGAAAGGTGCCAATGTGCGGCGTCCCCGTCCATGCCGCCACGGCCTATCTGCAACGGCTTATCAAGGCCGGTCACCGCGTGGCCGTGGCCGAGCAGACCGAAACTCCGGCTGAGGCCAAGGCGCGGGCCGGATCGCGCTCGCTGGTGGCGCGTGGCATCGTTCGCGTGGTGACGGCCGGCACGCTGACCGAGGAGGCGCTGCTCGATGCACGCGCGGCCAACTGGTGCGTCGCGCTCGGAGAGGCGGGCGGACAGGTGGCGGTGGCCGCGGCCGACGTATCGACCGGCCGGTTCGAGCTGGTCTGCACCGACGCGAACGGCGTCGCGGCGGAACTCGCCCGGCTGGGCGCGGCGGAGGTGGTGGCGTCCGACGCGTCGGAGCTGGCGGCGCTCGCAACGGTTCTGCGTCCCCGCGCCGACTTCGATTCGGTGGCGGGCGAGGCGCGGCTGAAACGGCTCTACGGCGTCGCCACGCTGGACGGGTTCGGGCGGTTCGGCCGCGCCGAGCTGGCGGCGGCGGGCGGGCTGGTCGCCTATCTCCAACACACCAGCAAGGGCGCCGCGCTCTTCCTGCGCCCGCCCGTCATGGCTGCGGCGGCGGAGCATGTCGCGATCGACGCGGCCACGCGCGACAGCCTGGAACTGACCTGCGCGGCGGGTGGCACGCGCAAGGGCTCGCTGCTCGACAGCGTCGACCGGACGGTCACGGGGGCCGGCGCGCGACTGCTGGCGGCCGACCTGGGCGCGCCGCTGACCGACCGGACGGCGGTCAACGCGCGGCTCGACCTGGTGCAGTATTTCCGCGACGACGAGGCCGGTCGCGAGCGGCTGCGCGCCACCCTTCGCGCGCTGCCGGACCTTGGCCGCGCGCTGGGGCGGCTGGCGGCGGGACGCGGCGGTCCCCGCGACCTGGGCCAACTCCGCGACGGGCTGGACGGCGCCTGGACGCTCGCGGAAAGGCTTGGAGTCGAGAAACTGGGCGGCACGGAGGCGCCCGCGATGCTGGCTGCGCTGCTCCCGGCGCTGCGCGGGCACGGCACGCTGATCGACCTGCTGAAGCGCGCGCTGGTTCCCTCCCCGCCCGTCGAGGCCAGCGACGGCGGCTATATCGCGGCCGGCTACGACCCCGCGCTGGACGACCTGCGCGACGCAGGGTCCGGCGGCCGGCGCGCCATTGCCGCACTGGAGGCGGAGCTCAGGGCGTCGACCGGCGTCTCCGCCCTCAAGATCCGGCACAACAACGTGCTGGGCTATCACGTCGAGGTGACCGCGCGCGCCGCCGACCCGCTGATGCGCCCCGACAGTGGCTTCACCCATCGCCAGACGCTGGCGGGTGCGGTCCGCTTCAACACGCCCGCGCTTCACGAGATCGCGTCGCGCGTGACCCAGGCGGGCGCCCACGCGCTGGCGGCCGAGGCCGCGCATCTGGAGGAACTGATCGCCGAGGCGCTGGGTCGGCGCGAGCCCATCGCCGCGGCCGCCGACGCGCTCGCCCGGCTGGACGTGGCCGCAGGTCTGGCCGAGCGCGCGGTGGAGGGCGGCTGGGCCCGGCCGAGGCTGGTCGACCATGCCTGTTTCGAGGTGGAGGCGGGCCGCCATCCGGTGGTCGAGGACGCGGTGGCGCGCCGCGGCGAGCGGTTCGTGGCGAACGACTGCCGCCTGGGGGAGGACGCGCGCGTCTGGCTGGTCACCGGCCCCAACATGGGCGGCAAGTCCACCTTCCTGCGCCAGAACGCGCTGATCGCCGTGCTGGCCCAGGCGGGCAGCTACGTCCCCGCCGCTGCCGCGACGCTGGGCATGGTGGACCGGCTGTTCAGCCGCGTCGGCGCGTCGGATAACCTGGCGCGTGGGCGCTCCACCTTCATGGTGGAGATGGTGGAAACCGCGGCCATCCTGGCGCAGGCGACACCCCGTTCCTTCGTAATCCTGGACGAGGTCGGGCGCGGCACCTCCACCTATGATGGGCTGGCGATCGCCTGGGCGGTGCTGGAAGCGATCCTGACAGACAATCGCTGCCGCTGCCTGTTCGCGTCGCACTATCACGAGCTGACCCGGCTGGCGGAGCGGATGGAAGGCTTGGCCAACCACCATGTCCGGGCGCGCGAGTGGAAGGGCGAGCTGGTGCTGCTGCACGAGGTGGCGGCCGGAGCCGCCGACCGCAGCTACGGCCTAGCGGTGGCACGGCTGGCCGGAATGCCGCCCGTCACCGTCGCGCGCGCCAAGTCGGTGCTGGCGAAACTGGAGGCCGGCAAGGCGAAGACGGGCGGGATCGCCGCGGGCCTGGACGACCTGCCGCTCTTTGCCGCCGCGATGGCCGCGACGCCGGAACCCGCACCGGTCGACCCGCTGCGATCGGCGCTGGGCGCGATCGACGCCGACGCCCTCAGCCCCCGCGAGGCGCTGGAGGCGGTGTACCGGCTCAAGGCCCTGCTGGCCGACCAGGGATGACGATGGGTGTCGCGCTTTTCGCCGCACGACACCGGGCCTAGGAGCGGGAACGTGCCGGATCGCTTCGACCATATAGCCGACCTCGGTTCCATCTTGGACACGAAGGCGTTTGCCGCAGCGATCGCGGCGTTGCCCGACGATCCCGTCGCCCTGAAGCATGAAGCGACTGTTCTGCTGCGCGACACGTTGACGGGGGGTCGCCGCAAGGTCGCGTGCCGCCTGCGCGCCCGTCCCGGAAGCGGACTCGAGGCGGCCAACGCCCAGGCGTGGCTGGTGGACCGGCTGGTGGTCGCGATCTTCGACCTCGTCACCGTGCGTCTGCTGCCGGGGTCGGGCGACGGGCTGACGCTGATGGCGGTGGGCGGATATGGTCGCGGCGAGATGGCGCCCTATTCGGACGTCGACCTGGGGTTCCTGACGCTCGACCCCCTGCCCCCGCGCGCGCCCGCCGCGATCGAGGCCATGCTCTACCTGCTCTGGGACTTGGGGCTGAAGGTCGGTCAGTCGACGCGCACGCCGGACCAGATGATCGCGGAGGCACGCGCCGACGTGACGGTACGGACCGCCCTGCTGGAATCGCGCTACCTGGCGGGCGACCGCAGGCTCTACGACCGCGCGGGCGAGCGCTTCCGCGCCGAGGTGCAGCGCGGGACCGAGCGCCGCTTCATCGCCGACAAGCTGGCCGAGCGCGACGGGCGTCACCATCGCATGGGCGATACGCGCTACCTGGTCGAACCGAACGTCAAGGAGGGCAAGGGCGCGTTGCGCGACCTCCAGACCCTGTTCTGGATCGGCAAGTACGTCCACGACGTCGGTCGCGCCGCGCAGCTGGTGCCCGCCGGTCTCTTCTCCCCGCAGGAATATCGGCTGTTCCACCGCGCGGACGATTTCCTGTGGGCCGTGCGCTGCCACCTGCACGACCTGACGGGACGCGGCGAGGACCGGCTGACGTTCGATGTGCAGCGCGAGGTCGCGATGCGGATGCGGTTTCGCGACAGCCCCGGCAAGTCGGCCGTGGAACGCTTCATGCGCCTCTACTTCCTCCATGCGAAGTCGGTGGGCGCGCTGACGGGCGTGTTCCTCAGCCATCTGGAGGAGCGGTTCGGGCCGCGCGGCTGGCGGCTGGGCTGGTCCGCGATCCGGCGGGCGCCGTCCCGGCTGAACGGCTTCACCCGCGTCCGCGGGCGGCTGGGCATCCCGCGCGACGGCTTCTTCCAGGAGGAGCCCGTCCGCCTGTTACAGCTGTTCCAGCTGGCGGACCTCCACCGCATGGAGATCCACCCGGCCGCCGCGCGCGCGGCGGCGCGCGACGCCCGGCTGGTGGAGCAGGTACGTGACGATCCCCGCGCCAACGCGCTCTTCCTGGACGTTCTCGCCAGCCCTCGCGATCCGGAACTGGTGCTGCGCTGGATGAACGAGGCAGGCGTGTTCGGCCGGTTCGTTCCCGATTTCGGCCGCGTGGTCGCGATGATGCAGTTCGACATGTACCATCACTACACCGTCGACGAGCACACCATCCGCGCCATCGGTCTGTTGTCGCGGATCGAGAAGGGCGAGTTCCGGGACGACCATCCGCTGGCGTCCGCGCTGTTCGCGCAGATCGCTTCGCGGCGTGCGCTCTACGCGGCGGTGCTTTGCCACGACATCGCCAAGGGCCGCGGCGGCGACCACAGCGTGCTGGGCGCCGAGGTGGCGGAACAGCTGTGTCCGCGGCTGGGCCTGACGCCTGCGGAGACGGAGACGGTGTCCTGGCTGGTACGCCATCACCTCGCCATGAGCGCCACCGCCTTCAAGCGCGATCTGTCCGACTTCAAGACGATCCTTGATTTCGCGGGCGCGGTGCAGAGCCCGGAGCGGCTGCGCCTGCTCCTGATCCTCACGGTGGTGGACATCCGCGCCGTGGGGCCGGGCGTGTGGAACAGCTGGAAGCGCCAGCTGTTGACCGAGCTGTACGAGGCGGCGGAAGAGGTGCTTCGCCTGGGCCACAAGCAGCGCGGCCGCACCGAGCGGATCGCGGCCAAGCAGGCCGGGCTGGCGGCGCATCTGGGCTGGGACGAGCAGGCGATGGCGGCCCATGTCCGCCGCCTGCCCGAGGCGTATTGGGTGGCGGAGCCCGACGACGTGCTGGCGCACAACGCGCGCATGATCCGCGACGCGGAGCATGCGCCGCTGGCGATCGACGCGCAGGTCTATCCGGAACGCGGCGCGACGCTGGTCACCGTCTACGCGGCCGACCATCCGGGCCTCTTCTACCGCATCGCGGGCGGCATCCACCTGGCGGGCGGCAGCGTGATCGACGCGCGCATCCACACCACCCGCGACGGCATGGCCTTGGACAATTTCCTGGTCCAGGACCCGTTTGGCCGCCCCTTTGCCGAGCCCGCGCAGATCGGGCGGCTGAAGCGGTCGGTCGAGGACGCGCTGGCCAATCGCGGGCGGATGAATGACCGGCTGATCGCAAAGCCCGCGTCCCGCCCCCGCGCGGACGCATTTCCTATCGCGCCTAACGTACTCATCAGCAACGAGGCGTCGAACCGGTTCACCGTGGTGGAAGTGAACGCCCGCGACCGGCCGGCGCTCTTGAACCAACTGGCGCTGGCGCTGTTCCAGTCCAAGGTCACCATTCACTCCGCGCACGTCGCCACCTATGGCGAGCGCGCGGTGGACACCTTCTATCTGACCGACCTGACGGGCGATCGGATCACGGCGGCCGCCCGCGTCAAGGCGCTGGAACGCCGTCTGCTGACGGCCGCCGCGGGCGAGACGGTGGAACTGGCGGCATGAGGAGGTGGCAATGCCGGTCGAAGGCATAGGCGGACTGTTCTTCCGCTCGCGCGATCCCCAGGCGCTGGCGGCGTGGTACGGCACCCACCTGGGCGTGGGCGCAGCCGGCGATGGCGACTGGTACTGGAACACACGGGCGGGACCGGTCGTGTTCGCACCCTTCGCGGAGGACACCGACTACTTCCCAGCGGACCGGCGGTTCATGTTGAACCTGCGCGTGTCCGGCCTGGACGACCTTCTCGCCAAGTTGCGGGAGGCGGGCGTCGCCGTCGAGACACGGGTCGAATGGGACAGCCCGGAAACCGGCCGCTTCGCTCGCATCCACGATCCGGAGGGTAACCCTGTCGAGCTGTGGGAGCCCCCTGCCGCCTGACCCTGGGTCAGTCCACCCGCTTCAGCCTCGCCGCATAGTCGGCCGCGCGCTTGGCATAGGCAGCCGCCGACCAGCGCAGGCCCTGCACCTGCTCATCCGTCAGCTCGCGCACGGCGCGGGCGGGCGAGCCGACAATCAGGCTGCGCGGCGGAAAGCTCTTGCCCTCCGTCACCAGCGCGCCTGCGCCCACCAGGCTGTCCGGGCCGATCGTCGCGCCGTTCAGCACGGTGGCCCCCATGCCGATCAGCGCGTTGTCGCCCACCGTGCAGCCGTGGAGGATCGCGTGGTGCCCCACCGTCACCCCCGCGCCCACCGTCAGCGGGCTGCCCGGATCGGAATGGAGCATGGCGCCTTCCTGGATGTTGGTTCGCGCGCCCACCAGGATCGGCGTGTTGTCCGCCCGGATCACCGCACCGAACCAGACGCTCGCCCCGTCACCCAGATGCGTGTCGCCGATCACGTCGGCGGACGTCGCCACCCAAGCGCCCTCCCCCAGCACGGGCCGCTTCCCGTCGATGGCATACAGCGGCATCAGGCGGCTTTCTCTTTCAGGCGAAAGGCGTGGAGCAAGGGCTCGGTATAGCCGCTGGGCTGCTCCACCCCCTCGAACACCAGCGCGCGCGCGGCCTGGTAGGCCAGGCTCTCCCCCTCGCGGCCCGCCATAGGCCGGTAGGCGGCGTCGCCCGCATTCTGCGCGTCCACCTTGGCTGCCATGCGACGCAGCGCCGCGTCCGCTTCCTCCACGGTGGCGACCCCGTGGAGCATCCAGTTGGCCATGTGCTGCGAACTGATGCGCAGCGTCGCGCGGTCCTCCATCAGCCCCACGTCGTGGATGTCGGGCACCTTGGAACAGCCCACGCCCTGGTCCACCCAGCGCACCACATAGCCGAGAATCCCTTGCGCGTTGTTGTCCAACTCCTCGCGCACCTCGACCGGCTGCCAGTTGCGCCCCGTAGCCACGGGCACCTCCAGCAACTTCGCCAGCGGCGCCACCGGCTCGGCCGCGCGCTCGGCCTGGCGGGCGAATACGTCGACCGCGTGATAGTGCGTCGCGTGGAGCGTGGCGGCGGTGGGCGACGGGACCCAGGCGGTGTTTGCGCCGGTGCGCGGGTGCGCGATCTTCTGGTCCAGCATGTCGGCCATCCGGTCAGGCGCGGCCCACATGCCCTTGCCGATCTGCGCGCGTCCCGACAGGCCGCAGGCAAGGCCGATCTGGACGTTGCGGTCCTCGTACGCCGCGATCCAGCCGGCCGCCTTCATCTCGCCCTTCCGGATCATCGGCCCGGCGCGCATCGCCGTGTGCATCTCGTCGCCCGTGCGGTCCAGGAAGCCGGTGTTGATGAAGACGATCCGGTCCTTCACCGCGTGGATGCAGGCGGCGAGGTTGGCGGACGTGCGCCGCTCCTCGTCCATCACGCCGACCTTGACCGTGTGCCGGTCCAGCCCCAGCACGTCCTCCACCGCATCGAACAGCCGGTTCGTGAACGCCGCCTCGTCGGGCCCGTGCATCTTGGGCTTGACGATATAGACCGATCCGGCGCGGCTGTTACGATAGCGGCCCAGACCCTTCAGGTCGTGCATCGCGATCAGCGAGGTCACTAGCGCGTCGAGGATGCCCTCCGGCGCCTCCGACCCGTCCGGCAGCAGCACGGCCGGCGTCGTCATCAGGTGCCCGACATTGCGGACGAACAACAGGCTGCGGCCCGGCAGCACGACCTCGGACCCGTCCTGTCCCTCGTAGCGCCGATCGGCGGAAAGCCGCCGGGTCAACGACTTGCCGCCCTTTTCGAAGGTTTCCTCCAGGTCGCCGCGCATCAGGCCCAGCCAGTTGGAATAGGCCGCGACCTTGTCGTCCGCGTCCACCGCCGCGACCGAATCCTCCAGGTCGACGATCGTCGTCAGCGCGCTTTCCAGCACCACGTCCGCGATCCCCGCCCGGTCGGTCGCGCCCACCGGATGACTGGGATCTATCACCACTTCCAGGTGAAGTCCGTTGTGCCGGAACAACAAGTTGTCGCCCGACCTTCCTACGAGCTGCGAAGAGTCAGCCAGCACCGGCTCGCACCCCGCCCAGTCGGCCCAGCCTCCCTCCGCCAGCGGCACCGCCCGGTCCAGGAACGCCCTGGCCCAGGCGATCACCTGCTCGCCCCGTTCCGCGTCATAGCCGCCCGGCTTCGCCGAACCGGGGATCGCGTCCGTGCCGTAGAGCGCGTCGTACAGGCTGCCCCAGCGCGCATTGGCGGCGTTCAGCACGAAGCGCGCATTGAGCGACGGCACGACCAGCTGCGGTCCGGCCAGCCGCGCGACTTCGTCGTCCACCTTCTCGCTGCCGATCGCAAAGGGGGCCGGCTCCGGCACCAGATAGCCGATCTCGCGCAGGAACGCCTCATCGGCCTGCCCGCCTGCCTGATAGCGCGCGTCGATCAGCGCCTGGAGCTCGTCGCGCCGCGCCAGCAGCGCCCGGTTCTCCGGCACGAAGCGGGCGAAGATGTCGGCAGCCCCCTGCCAGAAGGCCTGCGGATCCACGCCCGTCCCCGGCAGCGCGCGCTCCTCGACGAAGCGCGCCAGCGTGTCGGCGACCTGCAATCCTGCGCGTTCGACCATTATTCTCCCCTTCTGTGTTCCACGGATACTTCCAGCGCCGCGGCGTCGATGCGCCGCAGCGTCGCGGCAAAGCGCCGCACCTCGTCCCGACCCAGCCGGTCGAACACGCGCCGTTCCAGCTCCAGCGCCTTGGGGGCGACCGATGCGTAGAGGTTGCGTCCCGCCTCCGTCAGCTCCAGCAGGTGCGAACGGCGATCGGCGGCGTTGGGGCCGCGGGTCATCAGCCCGCGTTCCACCAAGGCGATGGCGGCGCGGCTGACGGTCACCTTGTCCATGCGGGTACGCTGGCCGATCGCCCCTTGCGTGATCCGGCCGGCTTCCGCGACGACGGCGACCAGCCGCCATTCGGGAATGGAGAGGCCGAACAGCGCCTCATAGGTGCGGGCCACCGTCTCGCTGACGAGGTTGGACGTATAGGACAGCCGAAAGGGGAGGAATTCGTCCAAGACGAGGGACGCGGCTGCCATGGACAACCGCGTAACAGTTGATCCGTGCACGGGGAAGCTCTAGGTTGGTTTCATCTGATACCAGTTTAAGGATGCCGTCATGGCCGATGCGCCCCAAAACCAGGACTCCGACGAGCATATGGACGTCAACCCGATGGGGCTCGACGGATTCGAGTTCTGCGAGTTCACCTCGCCCGATCCCGACCGCATGGCGGCGCAGCTGGAACAGTTCGGCTTCGTGGTCGCCTCGCGCCATCCGACCCGTGACGTGGTGCGCTACAAGCAGGGCCGCATCAACCTGCTGCTGAACCGCGAAGAGAGCGGCCATGCCGCCGCCTTCCGCGCCAGCCACGGCCCGTCCGCCAGCGCCATGGCCTTCCGCGTGGACGACGCAAAGGCGGCCTATGACCGCGCCATCGCTGGCGGCGCGCGCCCCGCGCCCGAGGGCGCAGCGTTGGACGGCATCCCAGCGGTCGAGGGCATCGGCGGCTCGATCCTGTACCTGGTGGAACGGCATGGGAGCCGCGGGTCGGTGTACGACGACTGGATCGCCGTGGAGGGCGCCGCGGAGGCGGAGGCCGCGAACAATGTCGGCCTCGACCTGCTCGACCACCTGACGCACAACGTCCGTCGCGGTCAGATGCGGACCTGGGCCGAGTTCTACGGTCGTATCTTCGGCTTCGAGGAGCAGAAGTATTTCGACATCAAGGGCAAGGCGACGGGCCTGTTCAGCCAGGCGATGATCGCCCCCGACCGCGCGATCCGCATTCCGCTCAACGAGAGCCAGGACGACAAGAGCCAGATCGAGGAGTTCATCCGCGACTATAATGGCGAGGGTATCCAGCACTTGGCGCTGACCACCGACGACATCTTCGAGACCGTGGAGAAGCTGCGCGACCGTGGCGTCAAGCTCCAAGACACGATCGAGACCTATTACGAGCTGGTCGACAAGCGCGTGCCCGGCCACGGCCACGACCTGGAGCGGCTCCGCAAGAACCGCATCCTGATTGACGGAAATGTCGGCGAGGAGGGCCTGCTGCTCCAGATCTTCACGGAGAACATGTTCGGCCCGATCTTCTTCGAGATCATCCAGCGCAAGGGCAACGAGGGCTTCGGCAACGGCAACTTCCAGGCGCTGTACGAGTCGATCGAGCTGGACCAGATCCGGCGCGGCGTTATTACGGTCGACGCCTGATCGAGACGGGAAGCGCAGCTTCCCGCGAGATGCGGCGCGGCGGCGCCGCCGTCGATCGGCCGGCACGGACAAAGCCGGGGCACGAGGCCCCGGCTTTGCCGGGTCCGACGCCCCGGCGGGCAAGCAGGAGAATGTGCTGTCCTACAAGCGTTCCGCCTGCAACATACGCCAAATGCCAACCCGCACCTCCGGCACGTCTCGTTCGACAAATGGATCCGAAACGGCGCACTACCTGCGAACCATTCGCAGAAATTGTCGCTAACTCGGAACTTTCGGAACCTTCGGCGGCCTCAAGGCCCGGACGCAGAGGATAGCCACCCATGAACGCCGCCCCCTACCTCCCCGGCTTCGCCAACCATTTCGCCTCCGAGGCCGTCCCCGGCGCGCTCCCGGTCGGCCGCAACTCGCCGCAGCGCACGCCCTTCGGCCTCTATGCCGAGCAGCTGTCGGGCACCGCCTTCACCGCGCCCCGCGCGGAGAACCGGCGCACCTGGCTCTACCGCCTGCGGCCTAGCGCCAACCATCCGCCCTTCACCCCCTACGAAGGGGCCGCGAACTTCCGCTCGGCGCCGTTCACCGACACGCCCCCCACGCCCAACCGGCTGCGCTGGGACCCGCTGCCCTGGCCCGACTTGGCCACCGACTGGCTCGACGGGCTCGTCACCTATGGCGGCAACGGCGACGCGGAGGCGGGGACCGGCGTCGGCATCCACCTCTACGCCGCGACGGCGGACATGGATCGCGCCTTCTTCTCGGCGGACGGCGAGCTGCTGATCGTGCCGCAGGAGGGCGCGCTCGCCATCGATACCGAGATGGGGCGCATGGACGTGCCGCCGCTCCACGTCGCGCTGATCCCGCGCGGCGTGCGCTTCCGCGTGGCGCTGCCGGACGGCCGCGCACGCGGCTATGTGTGCGAGAATTACGGCGCGCTCTTCCGCCTGCCCGACCTGGGCCCGATCGGCGCCAACGGCCTCGCCAACCCGCGCGACTTCGAGACGCCGGCCGCCTGGTACGAGGATCGCGAGGCCAAGTTCGAGGTGGTGCAGAAGTTCGGCGGCGGGCTCTGGACCACGACCCTCGACCATTCGCCCTTCGACGTGGTGGCGTGGCACGGCAACCTCGCGCCCTGCCGCTACGACCTGACGCGCTTCAACACGATCAACACGGTCAGCTTCGACCATCCCGATCCGTCGATCTTCACCGTGCTGACCGCGCCCAGCGAGACGCCGGGTACCGCCAATTGCGACTTCGTGATCTTCCCGCCGCGCTGGATGGTGGCGGAGGACACGTTCCGCCCGCCCTGGTTCCACCGCAACGTCATGAGCGAGTTCATGGGGCTGGTGACCGGCGCCTATGACGCGAAGGAAGGCGGCTTCTCGCCCGGCGGCGCGTCGCTCCACAACCGCATGAACGGCCATGGGCCCGACCAGGCGAGCTACGACAAGGCGGTGTCGGCCGACCTGAAGCCGCACAGGATCGACGGCACCATGGCCTTCATGTTCGAGACGCGGATGCCCGTGCGCCTGACCCGCTGGGCAAGCGAGGCGCCGACCGTCCAGCTCGACTATGACGCGGTGTGGGAGGGGTTCGCCAAGGCCGATATCCGGTCGTGAGCGCGCCCGTCCTCCACGGCTATTGGCGCTCCGGCACGTCCTACCGCGTCCGCATCGCGCTCAACCTCAAGGGCCTGGACCATGCCCAGGCGACGCACGACCTGCGGACGGGCGAGCAGCGGTCGGATGCCTATCGCGCGCTCAATCCGCAGGGGCTCGTGCCCGCGCTGGAGACGGACAGCGCGGTGCTGACGCAGAGTTTGGCCATCCTGGAATGGCTGGAGGAACGCCATCCGGAGCCGCCGCTGCTGCCGACCGGCGCGGAGGACCGGGCGATCGTTCGCGCCATGGCGGCGCTGATCGCCTGCGACGTGCATCCGCTCAACAATCTCCGCGTGCTCGATGCGCTGCGAAAGGATTTCGGTGCCGAAGATGCGGCGGTGAAACGCTGGATAGCGCGATGGATCGGCGACGGCTTCGCGGCGCTTGAGGTGATGATCGCACGGCGCGGGTGCGGCTTCGCCTGGGGCGACGCGCCGACGATCGCCGACTGCTGCCTGGTGCCGCAGGTCTATTCGGCGGAGCGCTTCGGCGTCGACCTGTCGCCCTACCCGGCGATCGTCGCCGCCGCCGACCGGGCACGCGCGCTCCCCGCCTTCGCCGCCGCGCATCCCGACCGGCAGCCCGACGCCGACCGGTGAGCGGGGAACGTGTCTGGGAGACGCCGGCGGGCGTGCGGCTGGGACCGGTCGAGCTGATCCCCGACGGCGGGGCGCGCGGCTTCGTGTTGCAGATGAAGGCGGGGCGTTTCCACGGCTTCGTCGTGCGGCACGGCCATACCGTCCGCGGCTATGCCGACCGCTGCCCCCATGCCGGCCTTCCGCTGGCGCAGAAGCTGGACGATTACCTGACGCCCGCGGGCGACCGCATCCTGTGCAGTTGGCACGGCGCGCTGTTCGACCTGGACAACGGCGAGTGCGTCGGCGGCCCCTGCCCCGGCCAGCGGCTGACACCTTGGCCCGTCGCCGTGAAGGATGGTGCGATCGTAACGGCTTAGGGCTGGTCCCCACCGATCAGCAGGCCTTCCTTGGTCGTTGGCACTACCCGCCGCCGCGGCTCGCGCACCCGAAACAGCAGCACGGCCAGCGCGAGGAGCAGGAAGACGATCGACGCCTCCAGCAGCACATCGGCGCCGAACACCTCCACCACCACGCCGCCCAGCAGCGGACCCGCCGCGGCGATCGTTCCCTCCACCGTGGTGGAGAGCGCCAGGCGCATCGGGATGTCCTCGCGCGACCCGAACTCCAGCACCATGGTCGTGGCGCTCATCATGTAACCCGAGGCGGCAGCACCCAGGCCGCAGAAGCTGAGGATCACCATCAGCGGCGTGGCCGCGGTCAGGAGAGAGATCAGCGACCCGATCCAGATCGTCACTGCCAAGAGGAAGCTGGCGCGGAACCCCGCCCGGTCGCCAAGATGGCCCCAGAGCAGGTTGGACACCGTGTCCGCGCCCAGGAACGCGAAGGAGAGCTGGCCGATCGCCACCCCGTCCAGATGCATGCGCTGAGCGGCGACCAGGACATAGAAGGGCGCGCCGACGCGCCCGGCGATGGTCAGCGCCTGCGCGACGATGAACCAGCGATAGTCCCGGTCGGCGAGCAGCGCCGGCATCTGCCGCAACCGCTCTCGAAAAGGCAGGGCCGCCCGCGTGAATGGTGGATCGGGTTCGCGCAGCAGGAGCTGCAGCACCGTCAGCCCGAGTGAGGTCAGGACAAAGGTGACGAAGAAGGTGGTCGCGTATCCGTTCCCCAGCACGTTGCGCTGTATGAGGTAGGAGCCGGCATAATAGGCCAGCACGGCCGCGATCGCACCGCCCGCCAGGTTGCGATAGCCCTGAAGCCTTCCGCGCCGGCTGATCGGGATGACCTTGCTCATCAGCATCTGGAACGCGACGCGCTGCGTTCCCGTGAAGATACCCAGCAGGAAGAAGAGGCCGAGCGTCACCAGCGTCAGCGGCCATCCGCCCAGGAACCAGCCGGCCAGCGCCAGCCCCAGGATCTGGAGCCGCATCAGCGATCCCACGCGCACGGCATAGGGCAGGATGCGGGCACGATGCTCGATCCGCGAGGCGCCGACGATAGGGGACAAGATCGCGCCGAGCTGGAGCAGCGCCTGCCCCAGCCCCACCAGCGCCGCCGACCCGGTCAAGAGGTGGATGTAGCTCGGGATCAGCGTCGGCGCGTACATCAGTCGGAAGCCGGTGAGCCCCAGCATCCCGTGAATGAAGTTCGCCAAGTAGTTGCGCGGCAGGTTGCGCTCGACGAACGCGTCGTACGCCGCCTCACGATCCACGGTGGCGGAGGCCGGATCTCCCAGGACCCGAACCTCCGCCAGTGCCTGCGGCTGGTTCACTCAGGCGTCCGGCGTGAAGGCAGGGAGCGGCGCGCCCTCCGTCTCCAGCCAGCGCAGCTTCACCTTCTGCCCGATCGACAGCGCGTCCGCATCGGCGTCCACGATATTGGTCAGCACCGCCGGCCCCTCGTCCAGCGTCACATAGGCGAGCACATAGGGCGTGTTCGGCCCGCGCCGCATGACGGAGAAGCTGTAGATAGTGCCCGTGCCTCTGGCCTCGCGCATCTCCGTGTCGTCGGAGAGCGTGAAGGGGCTCAGCGCACGGGGATAGTAGTAATAGTCGCCCGTGCCACGGCAATAGCCGAGCAGCAGCTTGCCGTCCTTGGCCGCGTCCCAGAAGGCCTGCGTCTCGGGGCTGGATTCGGGCGCGGGGTATTTCCGTTCGACGGTCCGGGTCATCACTGGCGCTCCATGATGAGGGTGGCGGCACCGTGACGCACGCCCAGCGAGCCGCCGATGCCGGTAGCGACGGCGAGGTCGCAATTCGAAACCTGCACCGCCGGATGCGCCTCGCCGCGAAGCTGCCGCACCGCCTCGATCACCTTGGTGATGCCGCCACGGTTGGTCGGGTGGTTGTTGCAGAGTCCGCCGCCGTCGGTGTTGAAGGGCAGCTTGCCCGATCCGGCAATGAGGTTGCCGTCGGCGACAAACCGGCCGCCATCGCCCTTTGCGCAGAAACCGAGATCTTCGAGCTGGATGAGCACGGTGATGGTGAAACTGTCGTAGATCGACGCGTACTTCATGTCGGACGGCTTGCACCCGGCCTCCTCAAACGCGCGCGGACCCGACTGAGCGGCGGCCGACGTGGTAAGGTCGAGGTTGCGGCCGCCGGCCGGTCCCTTCACCGCCTCGCCCGCGCCGCGAACGGCGACCAGCGGTCGCTTCAATTCGCGCGCGATCTCCGGCGCCACGACCAGCAGCGCGCCGCCGCCGTCTGATACGACGCAGCAGTCCAGGCGATGGAGCGGATCGGAGATCATGGGGCTGTTCAGCACGTCCTCCACCGTCACCACGTCGCGCAGCATGGCGTGCTCGTTGTGCTGGGCATGGTGGGATGCGGCGACCTTGATCCAGGCGAGCTGTTCCGACGTGGTGCCGTACTCATGCATGTGGCGCATCGCGCACATGCCGTAGCTGTTGTGGGTGCTGGCCCCCACCCAGCTCTCGAACGCACTTTCGGGCGCACTGGGCCGGCCGCCGCGGAACGGCTCCGATCGGGGGCGCCCCGCCAGCGTAATGAGGGCGACACGGCACTGTCCCGCTGCGATCGCCGCTGCGGCGTGCGCGACGTGGAGGATGTAGGAGGAACCGCCCGTCTCCGTGGAGTCCACGTGCCGGACGTTCAGACCCATATAGTCGATCATGGACATGCCGCCGAAGCCTGGCGCGTCACCGGCGCAGAAGTAGCCGTCCACGTCCTGGAGGCTGAGCCCCGCGTCCGCCAGCGCGCCTGCGGCGCACTCGGCATGGAGCTGGGGCGTGCTCTTGTCGGGCGCCAGACGCGTGGGATGCTCCCACGCACCGGCGATATAGGCCTTGTTGCGGATGGTCATGCGGCGGACCTGCTCCCTGGTGGACTGTGATTCATGCTGTCTGCGTGCCTTTGGCCAACGCGCGCAAGGAAATGGGTCGTTAAAGCGTCGTCGCGATGCGCGGCACCGACCAAGCGTGCTCGCACGCCTGCCCCATCCGTCAGCACCGGCAAATCCGCCAAGGCCATCCTCTCCTCTGCGGCGATCATAGCCGCCACGTACCGCTTCGTTGAAAGTCCGCTGCCGCCTCTTAAGCTGCCCTAGCACCACAGCCATGGCGCACAGCCCTGAAGACGAACCGAGTCTTCCAATCATCTTGCACCGCCTTAGTGACGGCTGTGGGAAACGCAGGCAAGACACTTGTTCGCCATTGCCGCCGGGTCCGTACGTTGACCCGAAGCGGACCCTCTCGTACCTGCCGGGCATGACCGCCCCCACCATCCTGCTGGTCGAGGACGACCCCGCGCTTCGAACGCTGACCGCCCGCGCGCTTCAGGAAAACGGCTTCCTGGTTCGCCCGGCCGCTGCCGCGCCCGAGATGTGGCAGGCGCTGGAGGCGGGACCCGTGGACCTGGTGCTGATGGACGTGATGCTGCCCGGTACCAGCGGCATCGACCTATGCCGCTCGCTTCGTGCCAAGAGCGACGTTCCGATCATCTTCGTGAGCGCGAAGGGGTCGGAAACGGACCGCGTCGTCGGGCTGGAATTGGGCGCGGACGACTATATCGCCAAGCCGTTCGGCACGCGCGAGCTGGTGGCGCGCGTCCGGGCCGTGCTCCGCCGCCCGGCTATGGAGCGGCGCGAGGGCGGGCAGCAGGGCCTGATCCGCTTCGATGGCTGGACCATGAACCTGGGCCGGCGCGAGCTGTCCTCGCCAGCCGGCGCCTCCGTGGAGCTGACGGGTGCCGAGTTCGACCTGCTCGTCGCGCTGGCCGAGCATAGCGGGCGCGTGATCGCACGCGAACGCCTGATCGAGCTGTCGCGCACCCGGCTGGGCGACAGTTCCGACCGGAGCGTGGATGTCCTCATCAGCCGGCTGCGACGCAAGCTTTCGAGTTCCGGCCACGATGCGCCGATCGTCACCGTGCGCGGCGTGGGCTATATGCTGAACGCGCCCGTCGAACGGTCGTGATCCGACCAAAGCGGGACAGCGCCCTCCGGTGAGGCAGCTGGTGCGCCCCTCGCTCGGGTTGATCGGGCGCATCGTCGCCGTCCTGCTGATCGCGCTCCTGGTCGAGTTCGCCGCCAGCACCTTCCTGTACGAGCGAGCCAGCCGCTTCTCCGGCCAGGAGGACGAGGCACGACGGCTGGCCGAGCACGTGGCCGTCAGCCGCCGCCTTCTGGCGGGCAGTCCGCCGGGGACAAGAGCGCAGGTCGCGGCGTCGTTGACCACGGATCATTACACGGTTCGGTGGGATACCGTTCAGCCGTTCCGGCCGCCCGTAGCGCCCTCCCTGGACGAGATGCGGCACCAGATACTCGCCTGGGAGCCCGCGCTGGCGAAGGCCGACCTGCGACTTCATCTCACCTCGCCCGGCCGGCGGCAGATGGTGGCTGGCGGGGTGACGCTGCCCGATGGCAGCTGGCTCCACTTCCGCACCCGCATGGCGGCCAACGGCCTGAACCTTTTCGGAGAGCGCGCGATCCTGGCGCTCATCCCGGCGGTTGCGCTGATGATCCTGGCGGGGTCGCTGGTGCGTCGCCAGCTCCAGCCGCTGCGGCGCCTGGCGCGATCCGCCGACCGGGTAGGCAAGGGTGGCGGCGTGCACGTGCCGGAAGAGGGGCCAGGCGAGGTCCGCCGCGTGGTCGCCGCGTTCAACCGGATGCAGGATCGCATCCACCGGTTGATCGACGACCGCACCCAGGCGCTGGCAGCGGTCGGGCATGATTTTCGTACCCCACTGGCCCGTCTTCGCCTGCGCGCGGACCAAGTGCCGGACCAGCCCGTGCGCCGCGCGATAAAGGCTGATGTGGCCGAGATGGAGGCGATGGTGGCATCCCTCCTGGCCTATCTCGGCGGCAGCGAGGAGCCCGAGCAGCTGGAGGCGACGGACGTCGCGGTCATGGCCATGACCATGATCGACGAGGCGCAGGACGGCGGCGCCGACGCGCTCTATGTCGGGCCCGACCATCTGGAAGCGCGCGTCCGCCGCGTCGCGCTGAAGCGAGCGCTCAGCAACCTCGTGAACAACGCTCTTCGCTATGGAACGGCGGTGACGCTGAGCGTGGAGGATCGCGGCGACCGGATGTGCTTTGCCGTGGAGGATAACGGGCCGGGCATCCCGCAGGACCAGCTCGCCCGTGCGCTGCACCCCTTTGTCCGCCTGGACGCCGCGCGCGGCCGCGACGCGGCAGGGTTCGGGCTAGGGCTCGCGATCGTCCAGCGCATGGCGGAGACGGAGGGTGGAACCGTGGCCCTTTCCAACCGCCCTGAGGGCGGGCTGCGCGCCGAACTGAACCTGCCGCACCGCTGAGGGCGGACACGTTTCCTTACGCCCGCGCCCGGCACCAGAAAGATGGTCTTAGTAAGCGTCTGGGTTCACGAATCCTCGGAGCCACCGCCCGTGAACAGCATCGCCATGTTCTTGCTCCGTTACCGACAAAGGGAGGCCTCGACCGCCCACCGTGCCGCAACCAGGCGGCCGACGCGATGAGCGAGACGCACGCCTCGCCCGAGATGGCGGGAACGCCCACGAGCCGCGGCACCTTCTCGCGCGACTTCACGGCCTCGGTGGTGGTGTTCCTGGTCGCCATGCCCTTGTGCATGGGAATCGCGGTCGCGTCCGGCGTGCCGCCGGAAAAGGGCCTTATCACCGGCATCATCGGCGGGCTGGTCGTGGGCTTGCTCGCCGGATCGCCGCTCCAAGTCAGCGGCCCGGCCGCCGGATTGGCCGTCATCGTCTACGAGCTGGTCCAGGAACGCGGTCTGGCGGGTCTTGCGCCCATTCTGATGCTGGCGGGTGTCATCCAGATCGTCGCGGGCATGTTGCGGCTCGGCGGTCTGTTCCGCGCCATCTCGCCGGCCGTGGTGCACGGCATGCTGGCGGGTATCGGCGTGCTGATCGTGGTGGGCCAGTTCCATGTCATGTTCGATGCCCGTCCGCTGCCCAGCGGGCCCGAGAACCTGGCCGCCATGCCGGGACGGCTGCTCGGCCTCGAGCCCTGGGACCTGACCACTGCGGAATATGCCTTCGCGGTCGGCATCGTCACCATCCTGGCGATGCTGGGATGGGAGAAGTTTCGCCCGCGGAAACTGAGGCTGTTGCCGGGCGCGCTGGTCGGCGTGCTAGTGGGTACCGCGACCTCTGCGCTGCTCGGCGGTCGGGTGGCCAAGGTGGCCGTGCCCGACTCGATCGCGGCGGCGGTGACGCTGCCGGGCGCGGATACGCTGGCACAACTCGCCAACCCGTCCATCTTTGTCTCGGCGCTCGCCATCGCTTTTATCGCCAGTGCCGAAACGCTGCTGTCCGCGGCCGCGGTCGACAAGATGCACGACGGTGTCCGCACCAAGTATGACAAGGAGCTGCGGGCGCAGGGCGTGGGCAATCTGCTCTGCGGTATTGCGGGCTCGCTGCCGATGACGGGGGTGATCGTCCGGAGTTCCGCCAACGTCCAGGCGGGTGCCGCGACGCGCCTGTCCGCCATCCTGCACGGCGCGTGGATCCTGCTGTTCGTGGCGGCCCTACCTTTCGTCCTGACGCGCATACCCATGGCGGCGTTGGGCGCGATCCTGGTGGTCACCGGGTGGCGGCTGGTCAGCCCGAAACATGCGACCCATCTCTTCCGGGTCCATGGCTGGTTCCCCGTCATGATCTGGGCCGCCACGCTCCTGTGCGTGGTGACGACCGACCTGCTGACGGGTGTGCTGGTCGGCATCGGCCTGTCGCTGCTGGAACTCGTGCCCCATTACCGGCGCCTCAAGCTCCGGGTGGACGAACGTCCGGAGGAAGGCCTCATCCGGCTCGAGGGCGCGGCGACCTTTCTGTCGGTTCCCCGCCTGTCGTCCGCGATCGAGCGCGCACCGGCGACCGGACCCATGCGGCTCGACCTCTCCGGGTTGTCTGCGGTGGACCATAGTTCGGCCGAGCTGCTGCGCGACTGGCTGCACCGCCGTCGCGATGCGGGGTCCCCGGTCCAGGTCACCGACACCGACCCCAAGGTGGCGGCGCTGCTCGCCTAGCCACGCGATCGGACGTGATGCGTTTAAGGCTTGGCCCGAACGGCGGCACGCGATAGCTTTCTGCCGTTCGGGACGCTCGGTGCCCGCCGGACATGATCCGGAAGAGAGCGGCGACACCCGGACGCAGGAGGAACCTGTCTCGAAAACGAGGAGGTTCCGTGAAGCAAACCGCATATTGGCTAGCCGGCGTCGTCGCGCTGCTTTCCCGACCCGTTCTGGCACAGGACGAGACCGATCCGCCCAAACCGGTGACCGTCTCGGGATCGGTCGGCCTCGTGTCCGACTATCGCTTTCGGGGCGTATCGCAGTCCGACCAGGACCTGGCCGTACAGGGCGGCGTGACGATCGCGCATAAGAGCGGCTTCTACATCGGCACATGGGCTTCCAACCTGGCGGGCTGGGGCACGTTCGGCGGCTCCAACACCGAACTGGACCTGATCGGCGGCTTCAAGACCGCGATCGGGTCGGGCGCGCTGGACGTGGGATTGACCTGGTACATGTATCCCGGCGGTGCATCCGAGACAGACTTCGCCGAACCCTACGCCAAGCTGTCGGGCCCCGTGGGTCCTCTGAGCCTGCTGGCGGGCGTCGCCTACGCGCCCAAGCAGCAGGCCCTCGGCCGTTGGTACTTCACCGGCGCGGCCGCTGCGGCCGGCGTGTACGACGATCCCGGCGACAAGGAGGACAATCTCTACCTGTGGGGCGATGCCACCGCCGCCCTCCCGACCACGCCGCTGACGGCGAAAGCACATATCGGCTATTCCGATGGCAACCGCGGCCTCGGGCCGAATGCCACCTCAGTCGCCCCGACCGGGACCTATTGGGACTGGATGCTGGGGGTTGATTATGCGGTGGGCGGCACCCCATTGACATTGGGCGTTAGCTACGTCGACACCGACATATCCAGCCGCGATGCCGCCTATCTGCGTCCCAGCTTCAGCAAGGGTCAGGACGGGACGGGCAACATCGCGGGGTCGCAGGTCGTCTTCTCGGTGACCGCCGCCTTCTGAGCTACTTGGCGGTCACGACCAGCTCCGTCCGGCGGTTCTCGAAACGGCCTTCGGAGGTGGCGTTGGTGTCGGCGGGGTTGTTCTCGCCGCCCGTCGCCGCAGACAATCGGCCGCCCGGTGCACCCAGCGCCGCGATCACCGCCTCCGCACGACGGCGGCCGAGATCGGCGTTGGTGGCGTCCGAACCGCGCGCGTCGGCATAGCCGACGATGCGTCCGCGAGCCGCCGGATAAGCCGCCAGTATCTGCGCAAGTGCGTCGATATTGGCGCGATCCTCCGCGCGCACCTGTGCCGAGTTGGTGTCGAAGTTGAGATCGTCGAAGGTAAAGGTTCGCGGCGTTGCCTCCGCCGACGCCAGGTAGCGTTGCAGTTCGTAGTTCAGCGTGCGCGGCGTGAGGTTCACCGATCGCCCGTCCGGCAGGCGCACGGCCTCCACCGGAAGTGCTGGGGTAGCGGCGGCAGCTTGCTGCTCGGCCGGCACCGCTACGGTCGTGGCCGTCGACGGCCGGTCGGCCGCGCGATCACCGACGCAGCTGCGGAATAGCAGAAGGAGCAGCAACAGCCCGACGATTGCCACGATCCAGGGAAGGTAGAAGTTGCGGCGCGGGGTGGCACCGTCGACCTGCCGGTTGCGGATGGGCGGCAGGGACGCGGCCTCGGCCACGGTGGCACCCGCACCGATCGCACCGGACTGCGTCGCGACCCCGGCTGCCGGCACGGACAGGTGAACGCTGCCGTTGATCCGATCCACCAAGGTGAGTGGAAGGTCATGCGGACGCCCGTCGCCGCCTTCGGCCGGCACCACGAAGAAGCGATCGCCCGAGACACGCGACACCGTGCCCACCAGCACGTCGTCCGATCCGAACACTTCCATGCGCTCGCCGATGTCGCGACTGGCTACCATTACGCCTCTCCATCCCGTTTCGAGCCGTCACAACGCAGCGTCGGACACGGACGTTCCGGCATGAGGAAGCGCCTGCGAACGCTGCAAAAAGACCGCTGCCGCCCCATATGCCAGCATTGGAGAACCAGATGCCGCCACTTGCCGCCCGTCTTCCATGCCGGCCGAACCGCAACCGCTTGCCCGTGACGAACAGCAATCGAGCCCTGAACCGGTGAGCGCCACGACACGTGGCCCGCTGGTGCTCGCCTTCGGCGACAGCCTCGTCGCCGGCTACGGATTGATGCCGGAGGAGGCGTTCCCGTCGCGTCTCGAACACTTGCTGGCGGTGCGTCGTCCCGGCGCAAGCGTGCGCAATGCCGGCGTCTCTGGCGATACCAGCACGGGCGGTCGCGCGCGCCTGCCGCGCGTGCTCGCCAGCCTCTCCGCGCGACCCGACCTGGCGATCCTGGAACTCGGCGCGAACGATTTCCTTCGCGGACTGCCGGCATCGACGACGCGCGCCAACCTTGGCTGGATGCTGGAAGAGTTTCGTCGATGCGACATTCCGGTCCTGCTCGCTGGCATGCGCGCGCCCGCCTTTCTCGGGGCGGCAGCCGGGCGGTTCAACGCCGTGTTCCCCGACCTAGCGCGAGAGCATGGCGCGGCCTTCTACCCCTTCTTCCTGGACGGCGTGGTCGGCATCCGGGAGCTGACGCTGGCCGACGGCGTGCATCCGAACGGGCGCGCCGTGGAGATCGTGGCGCAGCGCATCCTTCCCCATGTCGAGGCGGCGCTGGACCGGGTCACGGTATCCGCGGCCTGATCGAGGTGTAGCGATGGCTCAACCGCCGGACTGAAGCGTTCGGCAGCGCCATGGCGTTGTTCGAAAGCCTGGTGCTGCTGCTGCTCGTGTCGGCGTTCCTGCTGGCGGGCGCGCGAAGGCTCGGCCTTCCCTATCCCACCCTTCTTGCGGCGGCGGGTGTCGCCGTGGCCGCCATGCCTTTCGCGCCGGACGTCGGGATCGATCCGGAACTGGCGCTGGCCGTGTTTATCGCGCCCGCCCTGCTGGACGCGGCCTATGACACGTCGCCGGGCGAACTGCGACGACTCTGGGCGCCGTTGCTGTTCCTGGCGGTCGGCGCGGTGCTGCTGACGGCGGGAGCGGTTGCGGTGATCGGCTGGCACCTGGGCGGCCTCCCGTTCGCGGCGGCGCTGGCGATGGGGGCCGTGGTGGCACCGCCCGACGCCGCAGCCGCCAATGCTGTCCTGAACCGCGTCGGCCTGCCCCGCCGTCCGCTGCTGGTGTTGCAGGGGGAGAGCCTGTTGAACGACGCGGCCGCTCTGCTGCTCTTCTCCGCGGCCGTCGCCGCGGCACAGAACCACGCGCCGGAGGGCGGAACGCTGGCGCTGGAGCTGGCGGCGCCCGGCGGCATCGGCTTGGGGCTCGCGATCGGCGCACTGTACGTGCGGCTGCACCCGATCTTTGAAGGATCGCTGTCCGCCACGATCATCGAGTTCACAACGACCTTCGGCACCTGGCTGCTGGCCGAGCGCCTGCACCTGTCGCCCGTCCTGTCGGTGGTGGCCTTTGCCATGCTGGTCGCCCGCACGGCGCCGCACCGCCAGTCGGCCCGGGATCGGGTTCAGTCCTATGCGACCTGGGCGTCGGTCGTGTTCGTCCTGAACGCGCTGGCGTTCCTGCTGATGGGATTGCAGGTCCGCGACACGTTGGCGGCGTTTCCGGACGGTCGCCTGTTGCCGGCGCTCGGCATCGCAGGGGCGGTGCTGGCGACGGTGGTGCTGGTCCGTGTCGCGCTCCTGCTGGCCTATCGGGCCGGCGCTGCTGCCCTGTGGCGGCATGGGGGTGAAGCGCGCGGCATGGTCGAGCCCGTGTCGTGGCGAGTGGCGCTGGTGTCCGGATGGTGCGGGATGCGCGGGCTGCTGACGCTTGCCACCTCCTTTGCGCTGCCGGCGAACTTCCCGGGGCGCGACCTTGTGGTGCTGTGCGCCATCACCGTGGTGCTGGGCACGCTGGTAATCCAGGGCATGACGCTGACTCCGCTGATGCGCTGGCTGGGGGTGGAGGACGACGGCCAGGACCTGGCGGCGCAGGTGGGCAAGGCGCGGCGCCAGGTGATTCGGGCGGGCCTGGACGCCGCCGGCCGCGAGCCGGAACGGGTCGCCGCCATGCTCCGCGCCCGGCTGGAAGCGGCAGATGCCGAGACCCATGCCGACGATCCGCAAGGCGCGACGCCCTATGACCAGGGCCTTGCGCGCGTGGTCGCGGCCCAGCGCGACTGCCTGAGCCGGATGCGCCGCGGCGGGTCCGTCCCGGACGACGTGTTCCACCGGTTGGAGGAGGAGCTGGACTGGCTGGAACTGGCCGCCCGGCCGAACCGGGAGCTGGAGGTGCAGGAGGCCTGACGCAAAGGCCTGACACCAAGACCTGGCACCGGCGCTATGCTTCCGCCTCCACGCGGACCAGCAGCGCGCCCTCCGTCACCTGGCCGCCGGCCGCGGCGTTCAGTTCGGCCACGATCCCGTCGAACGGGGCCGAAAGGACGTGCTCCATCTTCATCGCCTCCAGCGTGACGAGCTTTTGCCCCTTGGCCACGCGGTCGCCCGCCGACACCTCCACCGCCGTGACACGGCCGGGCATGGGCGCCAGGATCGCACCGTCGCCGGCCGCTCCACCGCCGGGGCCGCCGTCCGCGCGAAAGGGCCGAACGGCCCAGGTCTGGCCGCCCTCGCTGACCAGCACCGTGTCCAGTCCTTCCCCTTCGCCGGGCGTGGTCTCGACCTCGACCGGATGGCCGTCGACGAGCAGGTGCGCGGTGCGGCGCGGGGCTGCGTTGAGACGGAAACCGGCCAGCGCCGTCTCGCCTGCAAGCGCGGACGCCGCCTCCGCCAGCGCCTCCTCGGAGGGGAGCGCGTCCGGGAGCAGCGCGTCGCCCTCGCGTGCGATCAGGCCGGTATCGACGTTCCCGCTCGCGAAATCGGGATGCTCCAGGGCACGAACCAAGAAGCCGGCGTTGGAGCGGACGGGCCAGACCACGGCATCGCCCAGCGCCTCGGCCAAGTCGAGGCGCGCCGCGTCGCGATCGGGTGCGTGCGCGATCAGCTTGGCAATCATGGGATCGTAGAAGGGCGTGACCTCCGACCCCTGCTCGACGCCCGTGTCTACGCGGACGGTGTCGGGCAGGTGGAACGCTTCCAGCCGGCCGGTCGAGGGCAGGAAGCCGGTCGCGGGGTTCTCCGCATACAGGCGTGCCTCGATGGCGTGGCCGGTGATCGAGAGCTGGTCCTGGGAGAGCGGGAGCGGCTCGCCCGACGCGACGCGAAGCTGCCATTCGACCAGGTCCTGGCCGGTGATCGCCTCGGTGACGGGATGCTCGACCTGGAGGCGGGTGTTCATCTCCATGAAGAAGATGCCGTCGGCGCGCAGGCCGTTCGAGGCGTCGGCGATGAACTCGACGGTGCCGGCGCCGACATAGTCCACCGCCTGGGCCGCGCGCACGGCGGCGGCACAAACCGCCTCGCGTGTGGCGGCGTCCATGCCAGGCGCGGGCGCTTCCTCGATCACCTTCTGGTGGCGGCGCTGGAGCGAGCAGTCGCGTTCGAACAGGTGGACGACGTTGCCGTGGGTGTCGCCGAACACCTGCACCTCGATGTGGCGGGGCGCGGTGATGTAGCGTTCGATCAGCACGCGATCGTCGCCGAAGGACGACGCCGCCTCGCGCCGGCAGCTCGCCAGTGCGTCGGCGAAGTCGGCTGGGCGGTCCACCTGGCGCATCCCCTTGCCGCCGCCACCCGCCACGGCCTTGATGAGGACGGGATAGCCGGTCGCTTCCGCCTCCGCCGCGAGGCGATCGGGCGACTGGTCTTCGCCCTGATAGCCAGGGGTGACGGGCACGCCGGCGGCGATCATGCGCGCCTTGGCGGCGTCCTTCAGGCCCATGGCGCGGATGCTGGACGCGCGCGGGCCGACCCAGGTCAGGCCGGCGGCGACCACGGCGTCCGCGAAGTCCGCATTTTCCGACAGGAAGCCATAGCCCGGATGGATCGAGTCGGCGCCGGCCTCCAGCGCTGCGGCGATCACGCGGTCCCCGAGCAGGTAGCTCTCGCGCGCGGGCGGCGGGCCCAGTCGGACGGCATGGTCGGCCATGCGGACGTGGAGCGCGTCGGCGTCCGCGTCGGAAAAGACGGCGACCGTCTCGAGCCCCAAGCGGCGCGCGGTGCGGATGACCCGGCAGGCGATCTCGCCGCGGTTGGCGATCAGGAGGCGCTTCAGCACGGGATCGGTGACCTCAGGGTTGCGATTGCAAAAAGGTAAAGTTGAGGAAGTTGAGACGTGCGACGGCTTCTCTCAACTTCGGGAGGGGCAATGCGTTGGGGATGACATGGCGGCCGCTTGTAGGACAGCGGTTTCACCGGGTGTCGCAGCCGATCGTGCGGCTGGACCAGGTGACGTTTAGGATGCGCCAGCGGCCGGACTCGCGGACCAGGTCGAAATGGTCGTAGCCGCAATGCGACAGCTTGCCGTCGATGCGGAAATCGTAAGCCGCCCAGACCATCGCCACGTCGCCGTCGATCTCGACCGCGGGCGAATAGATGCGCTCCTCCAGCCGCTCGGGGCCAGGCTTGATGCCGGCGGCGAACTGCTGCCAGCCGAGGCGGCGGACGGTGCGCGTGCCGTCGGCTCGCTCCTCGGCGACGGTGGCGGACCCGTCGGGGCGAACCTGGGCGAGGATCGCTGCGGGGTCGCGCGCCAGGAGGCCGGCGAACATCGCGTTGATGGGGGCGAGTACGGCGGCTTCCTCCCCGCCCGGCGGCGGGAGGGGGTTGGCGGGAGGGAGGCGGTCGGATTGCAGGGCGAGCGCTGCGAGGAGGAAGGGGATCATGGGGTCAAGACCTTGCGACGGCGTGACGGCCCCTCCACCACTCGGCCTTGCCGAGCGGTCCCCCTCCCCGAGACAAGCTCGGGGAGGAACAGGCAGTAGATCCTCCCCGAGCTTGTCTCGGGGAGGAGGACCATGCGAAGCATGGTGAAGGGGCAAGCGTGATGCTGCGAGATGTGGGGCCGAAGGGCAGAAGCAGGAGCATTCGCGCGGCACGCGGCCTGAGGCGTACGATGACGCCGCTCGAGGTCGCGTTGTGGCAGGTGCTTCGCGCACGACCCGGCGGATTGAAATGGCGGCGTCAGCATCCTGCCGGTCCCTATGTGCTCGACTTCTACTGCGGGGACGCGCGGCTGGCGGTCGAGGTGGATGGTGAGGCGCATGGGCGCGGGGATCGGCCGGTGCGGGACACGGGGCGGGATGCCTGGCTTGCTGAGCATGGTGTCGCGACGGTGCGGGTGCCGGCTGGGGAGGTGTCTCGAAATCTGGATGGTGTTGTCGCGGGTGTGCTGCACGCCGCACGTGCGCAGCTGCCCCTCCACCACCCGGCTTTGCCGGGCGGTCCCCCTCCCCGAGACGAGCTCGGGGAGGAATAGGGCGCATTCCTCCATCACATCCGGAACACGCCGAACTTCGGCTCGGGGATGGGCGCCTCCAGCGTGGCGGCAAGGGCGAGGCCGAGGACGTCGCGGGTCTGCGCCGGGTCGATGACGCCGTCGTCCCAGAGGCGGGCGGTGGCGTACCAGGGGTTGCCCTCCTCCTCGTATTTGGCGCGGACGGGAGCCTTGAAGGCCTCGGCCTCCTCGTCGGTCCAGCGGTCGGCGTCGCGGTGGACGGTGGCGAGCACGCTGGCCGCCTGTTCGCCACCCATGACGCTGATGCGGCTGTTGGGCCAGGTGAAGAGGAAGCGCGGGGAATAGGCACGGCCGCACATGCCGTAGTTGCCGGCGCCGAAGCTGCCGCCGATCAGGACGGTGATCTTGGGCACGGTGGCGGTGGCGACCGCGGTGACGAGCTTGGCGCCGTGCTTGGCGATGCCCTCCGCCTCGTACCGGCCACCGACCATGAAGCCGGAGATATTCTGGAGGAAGAGCAGCGGCACCTTTCGCTGGCAGGCGAGCTCGATGAAGTGCGCGCCCTTCTGGGCGGACTCGCTGAAGAGCACGCCGTTGTTCGCCAGGATCGCGACGGGCAAGCCGTGGATCTTCGCGAAGCCGCAGACGAGCGTGGTGCCGTAGAGCGACTTGAACTCGTGGAACTCGGACCCGTCGACGATGCGCGCGATCACCTCGTGCACGTCATAGGGTGCGCGCACGTCTTGGGGGACGATGCCGTAGAGGTCGTCCGCCGGGTAGAGCGGCGGTGCACCGTCGCTCGGCCCCAGGCCGGCGGCCGGCGGGCAAGTCGACACGATGTCGCGGACGATGGTGAGCGCGTGGAGATCGTCCTCGGCCACATGGTCGACCACGCCGGAGCGGCGGCCGTGCGTGTCGGCGCCGCCAAGCTCCTCGGCGGAGATGACCTCTCCGGTCGCGGCCTTGACCAGCGGGGGGCCGGCCAGGAAGATCGTGCCCTGGTCCCGAACGATCACCGTCTCGTCCGACATGGCGGGGACGTAGGCGCCGCCGGCCGTGCAGCTGCCCATCACGCAGGCGATCTGGGGGATGCCCATCGCGCTCATGTTGGCCTGGTTGTAGAAGATGCGGCCGAAATGGTCGCGGTCGGGAAAGACCTCCGCTTGGTGAGGCAGGTTCGCGCCGCCGCTGTCGACCAGGTAGATGCAGGGGAGCCGGTTCTCCTGCGCCACTTCCTGCGCGCGGAGGTGCTTCTTGACGGTCAGCGGGTAGTAGGTGCCGCCCTTTACCGTCGCGTCGTTGCAGACGACCATGCAGTTGCGGCCCGACACGCGGCCGATGCCGGTGATGAGGCCGGCGCCAGCGATATCCTCGCCGTAGACGCCGTTGGCGGCGAGCTGGCCCAGTTCGAGAAAGGGGCTGCCGGGGTCGAGCAGGCGCTCGACGCGCTCGCGGGGGAGGAGCTTGCCACGCGCGGTGTGGCGCTCGCGAGCGCGCTCGGGGCCGCCCAGCGCGGTGGCGGCGACATCGGCGCGGAGACGTTCGGCCAGCGCGCGGTTGTGGGCGGCGTTGGCCTGGAAGGTGGGATCGTCGGCGGAGACGCGGGTTGGGAGGACGGGGGCGGTCATCAATTCCTCCCCGAGCTCGTCTCGGGGAGGGGGACCATGCGCAGCATGGTGGAGGGGTCGTGCGCCCCGGCCTCTCCACCACTCGCCTTTGGCGAGCGGTCCCCCTCCCCGAGCGAGCTCGGGGAGGAATGGAGGTGGGCGATCACTGCGCCACCGGCGCGTTGTGCCCGATCAGCTCGCGGCCGATCAGCATGCGACGGATCTCGTTGGTACCGGCGCCGATGTCGAGGAGCTTGGCGTCGCGCAGGTAGCGCTCGACGGGCCATTCGGTGGTGTAGCCCGAGCCGCCCAGCGCCTGGATCGCCTCCAGCGACACCTTTACCGCATTCTCCGACGCCAGCAGGATCGCGCCCGCCGCGTCGAAGCGCGTCGTCCGGCCCGCGTCACAGCTGCGCGCGACCGCATAGACATAGGCTCGCGCGGAGTTGAGCGCGACGTACATGTCGGCGACCTTGGCCTGCATCAGCTGGAAGCTGCCGACGGGCTGGCCGAACTGCTTGCGCTCGCGAACATAAGGGATCACCGTGTCGAGGCACGCCTGCATGATGCCGAGCTGGATGCCGGCCAGCACCGCGCGCTCATAGTCGAGGCCGCTCATCAGCACACCGACGCCGCCATTCTCCGGCCCCATGACCTGTTTGTCGGCGACGTGGCAGTCCTGGAACACCAGCTCGGCGGTGGGCGAGCCGCGCATGCCCATCTTGTCGATCTTCTGGCCGATGGAAAAGCCGGGGAAATCCTTCTCGATCAGGAAGGCGGTGATCCCACGGCTCCCCTCACCCGTCTTGGCATAGACGACGAGCGTGTCGGCATATGCGGCGTTGGTGATCCAGAACTTGGTGCCGTTCAGCACATAGCCGCCGTCCACCTTCTCGGCGCGGAGCTTCATGGAGACGACGTCGGAGCCGGCGCCCGCCTCCGACATGGCGAGGCTGCCGACATGCTCGCCGGACACGAGCTTTGGCAGGTATTTCGCCTTCTGGTCGGGATTGCCCCAGCGGCGTACCTGGTTGACGCAGAGGTTGGAATGGGCGCCGTAGGAGAGGCCGACCGAGGCGGAGGCGCGGCTGACCTCCTCGATCGCGACGACATGCTCCAGATAACCAAGGCCGAGGCCGCCCCATTCCTCCTCCACGGTGATGCCGTGGAGGCCGAGTTCGCCCATTTCGGGCCAAAGATCGCGGGGGAAGGCGTCGTCGCGGTCGATCTGCGCGGCGCGCGGCGCGATCCGATCGGCGGCGAAGCGGCGCGTGGTGTCGCGGATCATGTCCGCCGTTTCGCCAAGCGCGAAGTCGAAGTCCTGCATCTGCTCTCCCGCGGTGCCGGGAGCACCGTTTCCGCCGCCTTCCGGGATGGGGCCGCGGAGGTCAAGCTGGTTGCGGACGATACCAGTTCGGCTGCGAACATGAAAAAGGCCGCCCCGTTGTCGGGACGGCCCTTTCCGACGAAAGCCTTAGGCTCAGATCTTGTCGCCGAGGGCACCCTTGACCGAACCCTTGACGTCCTGGGCGGTGCCCTTGGTCTGCTGGGCCTCGCCCTCCGCCTTCAGGCTGGGATCATTGTTGTGATCGCCCAGCGCTTCCTTGACCGAACCGACCGCCTTGTTGGCCGCGGCTGCGACCTTATCCGTGAACTCGCCCATTAGGACCTCCAAACGCCTGCCGCAGCGACCATCGCGCGGCTTTGATCTGCGTTGGGAAAACGGTTCTGCGCCGACGCGGTTCCGAAACCGGTAAACTCAGATCAACCCGGCCAGCGGGCTGGACGGGTCGGCGTAGCGGCGGCGGCCCATGCGGCCCGCGCGGTAGGCCAGCCGTCCGGCCTCCACCGCCGAACGCATGGCCGCGGCCATCATGATCGGGTCCTTGGCCTCGGCGATGGCGGTGTTCATCAGCACGCCGTCGCAGCCCAGCTCCATCGCAACCGCCGCGTCGGACGCGGTGCCGACGCCCGCGTCGACCAGCACGGGCACCTTGGCGCCCTCCACGATCAGGCGGATGGTGACCAGGTTCTGGATGCCCAGCCCCGACCCGATCGGCGCGCCCAGCGGCATGATCGCCACCGCACCCGCATCCTCCAGCCGCTTGGCGGCGATGGGATCGTCCACGCAGTAGACCATGGGAAGGAAGCCCTCCTTTGCCAGCACCTCGGTGGCGCGAAGCGTCTCCACCATGTCGGGATAGAGCGTGCGCGCCTCGCCCAGCACCTCCAGCTTGACCAGGTCCCAGCCGCCGGCCTCCCGCGCCAGGCGAAGCGTGCGGATCGCGTCCTCGGCGGTGAAGCAGCCGGCGGTGTTGGGCAGATAGGTGACGCGCCTGGGGTCGATATAGTCGGTCAGCATGGGCGCGTTCGGGTCGCTGACGTTCACGCGGCGGACGGCGACGGTCACGATCTCCGCGCCCGACGCCTCCAGCGCGGCGGCGTTCTGGGCGAAGTCCTTGTACTTGCCCGTGCCGACGATCAGGCGCGATCGGAAGCGTCGACCGGCGACCGTCCAGCTATCGTCGTCCACGGCACGCGCGTGGTCGCCGCCGCCCACGAAGTGCACGATCTCGTAATCGTCGCCGTCCTCCACCTTGACCTGCGCCAGCGTGGAGCGGGGAACGACCTCGGCATTGCGCTCGACGGCCACCTTCTCGGGCACCAGGCCCAGCTCGGCGGCGAGGTCGGCGACCGTCAGGCCGGCGGCGACCCGGCGATGCTCGCCGTTCACGGTGATGGACAGGGTTCCGTCGGTATGAGGCATGGGGCGTTCCGGTGGTGCGCTGGGGAGGAGCCCCATATAGGGTGTCCCTTCACCATTATAGTGATGAGCGCATGTCCGATCCCGTCATTTACGTTCTGAACGGCCCGAACCTGAACCTGCTGGGGACGCGCGAGCCCGAGATTTACGGCTCGGACACGCTGGACGACATTGCAGGAATGCTGGAGGACCGGGCGCGCGAGCTGGGACTGGAGGTGGAGGTCCGCCAGTCCAACCATGAGGGTCACTTGGTCGACTGGCTTCACGAGGCGCAAGGAGAGGGCGCACGCGCGGTGCTGCTGAACGCGGGCGGCTTCACGCATACCTCCGTCGCGATCCACGACGCGATCAAGGCGGTGGCGACGCCCGTGATCGAGGTGCATCTGTCCAACCCGCACGCGCGGGAGAGCTTTCGCCATGTCAGCCTGATCGGCCAGGCGGCCAAGGGCACCGTCGCCGGTTTCGGGAGTTTGAGCTACCTGCTCGCGCTGGACGCCGCGGCGCGCTTCTGACAGGGGCGGACGGATGACCGAAACGAACCAACAGGGGCAGGCCGGGGGTGACGGCATGCAGGTGGACGTGGACCTTGTCCGGCAGCTCGCCGAGATACTGGACGCCACGCAGCTGACCGAGATCGAGGTGGAGGACGAGACGCGCCGCATCCGCGTCGTCCGCAAGGCCGCGCAGGTCGCCGCACCCGCCGCCGTCCACTACGCGCCCGCGCCGCCGCCTGCGGCCGCCCACGCCCCGATCGCCGCCGCGCCGGCCCCTGCCGAGGTCGGCGCCTCCGCTCCTGCGAGCCATGCCAATGCGGTCAAGAGCCCGATGGTTGGCACCGTCTACCTGGCACCGGAACCGGGCGCCAAGCAGTTCTCCGTCGTGGGCCAGAAGGTTTCCGCAGGTGACACGCTGCTGATCGTGGAGGCGATGAAGGTGATGAACCCCATCACCGCGCCCGCCGCGGGCACCGTCACGGCCGTGCTGGTGGAGAACGGCCAGCCGGTGGAATTCGACCAGCCGCTGGTCGTCGTCGAGTAGTTACGTGCCCCAGATCAAGAAGCTGCTGATCGCCAACCGCGGCGAGATCGCGCTGCGGATCCACCGCGCCTGCCACGAGATGAGCATCGAGACGGTGGCGGTCCACTCCACCGCCGACGCCGACGCCATGCACGTGCGGCTGGCCGACCAGGCGATCTGCATCGGCCCGCCGGCGGCGGCCGAGAGCTATCTCAACATCGCCAACATCATCGCCGCGGCCGAGATCAGCGGCGCCGATGCGATCCATCCGGGCTACGGCTTCCTGTCGGAGAATGCCCGCTTCGCGGAGATCGTGGAAGCGCACGGGCTGATCTTCGTCGGTCCCAAGCCCGAGCATATCCGGGTCATGGGCGACAAGGTGGAGGCAAAGCGCACTGCGGGTGCCCTGGGCCTGCCGCTCGTGCCGGGCAGCGACGGCGCGATCACCGAAGTGGCCGAGGCGAAGCGGCTGGCAGCCGAGATCGGCTACCCCGTGCTTATCAAGGCCGCGAGCGGCGGCGGCGGGCGCGGCATGAAGGTGGTGCCGGCCGAGGACCAGCTCGAGACGCTGATGCAACAGGCCGGGTCCGAGGCGAAGGCCGCGTTCGGTGACGCCACCGTCTATATGGAAAAGTACCTGGGCAATCCCAGGCACATCGAGTTCCAGATCTTCGGCGACGGCAACGGCCAGGCGATCCACCTGGGCGAACGCGACTGCTCCCTCCAGCGGCGCCACCAGAAGGTGCTGGAGGAGGCCCCCTCCCCCATCATCACGCCCGAGGAGCGCGACCGCATGGGCGGGATCGTCGCCAAGGCGATGGCCGACATGGGCTATCGCGGCGCGGGAACGATCGAGTTCCTGTGGGAAGACGGCGAGTTCTATTTCATCGAGATGAACACGCGGCTCCAGGTGGAGCATCCGGTCACCGAGATGATTACCGGCCTGGACCTGGTCCGCGAGCAGATCCGGGTGGCCGAGGGCCATGGCCTGACCTTCCGCCAGGAAGAGGTGCAGTTCCGCGGCCACGCGATCGAGTGCCGCATCAATGCCGAGGACCCGCGGACCTTCGCGCCCTCGCCCGGCACGGTGACGCAGTACCACGCGCCCGGCGGAATGCACGTCCGCGTCGATAGCGGCCTGTACCAGGGCTATCGCGTGCCGCCCTATTACGATTCAATGATCGCCAAGCTGATCGTCTACGGCGCCACGCGCGCGGGCGCGCTGCGCCGGCTGCGCCGAGCGCTGGAGGAGTTCGCGATCAGCGGCATGAAGACCACCATCCCGCTCCACCAGGCGCTGCTGGACGATCCCGAGTTCCAGTCGGGCGACTACACGATCAAGTGGCTGGAGGAATGGCTGGCGAAGCAGGAGGGGTGAGTCCTCTGGACGCGATCCAGCGTCCCGCTGCCTTTTCGCCGTCCGAAGAAGCGGAAGCCCGGATCAGGTCGGGGATGACGAAGAAGATTGCAGCGTGAAGGCGACCATCTGGCACAATCCGCGCTGTTCCAAGTCACGGGCGGCGCTGGCACTCCTCCATGAGCATGGCGCGGCGGTGACGGTGGTCGAGTATCTGCGCGATCCGCCTTCCCGCGCGGAGCTGGCGCGTATGTTCGTCCGCGCCGGCGCATCGGCACGCGCCTCCTTGCGGTCCGACGCGCCCGCTTTCGACAGCGACGATGCGGCGCTGGACGCGCTGACGACGAACCCGGCGCTGCTCGAACGACCGTTCGTCGAAACCGAGCGCGGAGCGGCATTGTGCCGGCCGCCGGAGCGCGTGCTGGACCTGCTGTAAAAACAGGCAGCAGACATTTTCCTGCCCATTTCACAGGCTCGTTTTTGGCTGATTTCTGCGGTTGCGTGGTAGCGCGCGTACTGGCATTTTGATGGTCGAGACACCGAGGAGCGAGCGTGAAGAAGGTCGAGGCGATCATCAAGCCGTTCAAGCTGGACGAGGTGAAGGAGGCGCTGCACGAGATCGGCGTGTCCGGCATCACCGTCACGGAAGCGAAGGGCTTCGGCCGCCAGAAGGGGCATACCGAGCTGTACCGGGGTGCCGAGTACGTCGTCGACTTCCTGCCCAAGGTGAAGCTGGAGGTTGTCGTTGAGGACGGCCTTGCGGATCGCTGCGTGGAGGCGATCGCCGCCGCGGCGCAGACGGGCCGGATCGGCGATGGCAAGATCTTCGTGATCCCGGTCGAAACCGCGCTCCGCATCCGCACCGGCGAGCGCGACGACGACGCCATCTAGCCTTCAGCCGCCGCTCCGGTTCCGGCCGGGGCTTCCTGCCGGGAGGTGACCCGGTCCGAACCAAAGCGACCTCGGCCTTTGCCGGGACAACGATCAGGGAATAGCGAACATGGCCAACGCCAAAGCCACCGCCGCCGACATCCTCCAGCGCATCAAGGACGAGGAGATCGAGTGGGTCGACCTCCGCTTCACCGATCCCAAGGGCAAGTGGCAGCACCTGACCATGGTCGCTTCCATCCTGGGCGAGGACGAGCTGGAGGACGGGCTGATGTTCGACGGCTCTTCCATCGAGGGGTGGAAGGCGATCAACGAGAGCGACATGACGCTCAAGCCCGACCTGGACGCGGTCTATACCGATCCCTTCTCGGCGACGCCCATGCTCATCATCGTGTGCGACATCGTGGAGCCGGGCACGGGCGAGCTCTATGCGCGCGACCCGCGGTCAACCGCCAAGCGCGCAGAGGCGTACCTGGCGTCCACTGGTATCGGCGACACCGTCTATGTCGGCCCAGAGGCCGAGTTCTTCATGTTCGACGACGTGCGGTTCGAGAACAGCTACTCGACCAGCTACTACAAGATCGACGACGTGGAGCTGCCCGGCAATTCGGGCCGCGAATATGAGGGCGGCAACCTGGCGCACCGCCCGCGCGCCAAGGGCGGCTATTTCCCCGTGGCGCCGGTGGACTCGGCGGTGGATATCCGCGGCGAGATGGTGTCCACCATGCTGGAGATGGGCCTGCCCTGCGACAAGCACCACCACGAGGTGGCGGCCGCCCAGCACGAGCTGGGCCTGACCTTCGGCACGCTGACGCAGACGGCGGACCGGATGCAGGTGTACAAGTACGTCGTCCACCAGGTGGCGCACGCATACGGCAAGACCGCGACCTTCATGCCCAAGCCGATCAAGGAGGATAACGGCTCGGGCATGCACACCCACTTCTCCATCTGGAACAAGGGGGAACCGAGCTTCGCGGGCAATGGCTATGCCGGCTTGTCGGAAATGTGCCTGTTCTTTATCGGCGGCATCATCCGCCACGCCAAGGCGCTGAACGCCTTCACCAACCCGTCCACCAACAGCTACAAGCGGCTGGTGCCGGGCTACGAGGCGCCGGTGCTGCTGGCCTATTCCAGCCGCAACCGCTCCGCGTCCTGCCGCATCCCCTACGGCACGGGCGCCAAGTCGAAGCGCGTCGAGGTTCGTTTCCCCGACGCGCTGGCGAACCCCTATCTCGCTTATGCGGCGCTGATGATGGCGGGTCTGGACGGCATCCAGAACCGCATCCATCCCGGCGAGGCGATGGACAAGAACCTGTACGACCTGCCGCCGGCCGAGCTGGCGGAGGTGCCGACCGTCTGCGCGTCCTTGCGCGAGGCGCTGGAAAGCCTGACGGCGGACCACGACTTCCTCTTGAAGGGCGACGTGTTCTCGAAGGACCAGATCGAGGCCTATATCGAGATCAAGTACCAGGACGTGGCCCGGTGGGAGATGACGCCGAGCCCGGTGGAGTATGACATGTACTACAGCGGTTGAGCGCGCCGAGCCGGCGCGCGGTGGCAGCAAGCGAGGCGACGCTGCCACAACCGCCGCCGGCCGGCCTCGCGACAGCGAGGACCGACGGCGCGGCTCCGCCGCGCCGCCCTTCTGACTTCCTGCTCCTTCCAGGCCGTTCGCAACCGAACCGCCTCTACCCCGACGCGGCTTCGCCGCGGCGGCTGCCCTGATCAAGCCCAGGGTGAAGGCGGGAGGGCAGCGACCCACCCGGCGATCTCCGCATCGCTCCGCAGGCGAACCACTGGCGTATTCGGCGCCAGTGCAGCAATCGCCGCCTCCACCTTGCCCCGCGTGCGCCGGTCCCAGTTCCAGATATAGGCCAGGAACTCCAAGTCGATCCGCTCCGGGCAACCCGCCGCCATGTCGGGCCGCACCCGCCGCCAGCTGGACACGACGCGCCAAAGCACCCGACGCAGGCACACGCTACGCGGCTGGTCCACCCAGACGATCCGCTCCGCACAGCCGAGATACAGGTCCATGACGCGCGAATAGTTGCCGTCCGTGATCCAGCAATCGCCCGACACGGCGTCCGCCACCTTTGCGCGGAAGTCGGGGAGCTCGCTCTCCACCCAGCCCGGCTGCCAGAAGAGCGCGTCCAGGTGCACGACCTTCAGCCCCAGCCGTTCTCCGAGCATCCGCGCCAGCGTCGACTTGCCCCCGCCTGAGCGGCCGATGATCGCGAGCCGTTGCATCGGTTTCCAGACTATCCCGTCTCGCGCCGCCGTCCAGCTTGCCCCTCCAGTCCCACCCCGCTACCCCGCGCCCTCGATGCCGTCCGACCACCGCCCCGCCACCATGATCCCGGGGCGAGACGTGTTCCCGCACCGTCACCTGCTGGGCATCGAAGGGCTGCAGCCGCATGAGATCGCGTTCCTGCTGGACGAGGCCGAACGGCTGCTTGAAGTGCCGGCGGACGCGCCGCTGAAGGGGCTGACGCAGATCAACGCGTTCTTCGAGAACTCGACGCGGACGCTGCTGTCGTTCGAGATCGCGGGCAAGCGGCTGGGCGCGGACGTGGTCAACATGACGGTCGCGACGTCGAGCGTGAAGAAGGGCGAAACGCTGATCGACACGGCGCAGACGCTGAACGCGATGCGCGCGGACGTGCTGGTCATCCGGCACATGAGCTCGGGCGCGGTGCAGCTGATCGCGGACAAGGTGGACTGTCCCGTGCTGAACGCAGGCGACGGGCGGCACGAGCATCCGACGCAGGCGCTGCTGGACGCGCTGACGATCCGGCGGCGGCTGGGCGGCGTGGCGGGCAAGCGGATCGTGATCTGCGGCGACCTTCTCCACAGCCGCGTCGCGCGGTCGAACATCCTGGCGCTCACCGCGCTGGCGGCCGAGGTCAGGGTCTGCGCGCCGTCCACGCTGATGCCGACGGCGATCGAGGCGATGTTCGTGACGCCCTTTACCGACTTCGACGCGGCGCTGGAGGGAGCGGACGCGGTGATGATGCTGAGGCTCCAGACGGAGCGGATGGACGGCGCCTATGTCCCCTCCCCGCGCGAATACCGGCTGCGCTACGGGCTGACGCCGGAACGGCTGGCGCGGGTGCCAGATGCGCTGGTCATGCATCCGGGGCCGATGAACCGCGGCGTGGAGATCGATTCGGTGGTGGCGGACGGGCCCAACTCGGCGATCACCGAGCAGGTCGCGGCGGGCGTGGCCGTCAGGATGGCGTGCCTGGACGTGCTGACCCGGCGCGCGCGGGGTGTGGAGGGCTGGGCATGAGCATCACCGCCTTCACCAACGCGCGGCTCGTCTGTCCCGTGCAGGGCGAGCGCACCGGTGACCTGCTGGTCCGCGACGGTGTGATCGCGGCGTTCGGGGCCGATATCCCGGCGGAGGCGGCGCGGATCAACTGCGGCGGGCGCGTGCTGGCGCCCGGTATCGTCGACCTGGGCGTGTTCGCGGTGGACCGGCCGGCGTTCCGGGCAGGCGGGATCGTCCGCGTGGCGCTGATGCCCGACCAGTCGCCCGTGCTGGACGACCCGGGGCTGGTCCAGCGCGCGAGCCTGATCGGCAAGCCCGACCTGTGGATCCATCCCATCGCCGCCGCGACGCGCGGGCTGGCGGGGCGCGAACTGGCAGAGGCCGCGCTATGCGCCTCGGCCGGCGCACGGGCGTTGGGTACGGGTGCGGGATGGATCGCGGACTCGGCCGTCATGGCGCGCGTCCTTTCCTACGCGCGCGACCTGGACCTGGCGGTGATCGCGCATGCCGAGGATGGCGGGCTGGCGGCCGGTGCCGTGGCGACCGCGGGCGAGACGGCGAGCCGCATGGGCCTGCCCGCCGCGCCCGCGCTGGCGGAGGCGCTGGCGGTGGCGCGCGACCTCCTGCTGGCGGAGGAAACGGGCGCGCAGCTCCACCTGCGCCAGGTAACCACGGCCGCCGCGTTCGAGCTGGTGCGCGCCGCCAAGAGGCGAGGGGTTCGCGTGACGTGCGGGATCACGCCCGCGCACCTCCTGCTGAACGACGCCGCGGTCATCGACTTCCGCACCTATGCGAGGCTTTCGCCGCCCCTGCGGGACGAGGCGGACCGGCGCGCCTGCCTGGCGGCGGTGGCGGACGGAACGGTGGACCTGCTCTGCTCCGGCCACCAACCGCAAGGTCCGGAGGCCAAGCGCCTGCCCTTCACCGATGCGGAGCCCGGCATGGCGGGGGCCGAGACGCTGCTGCCGCTGGCGCTGACGCTGGTGCGCGACGGACACGCGGACCTGCCCCGGCTGTTCGCGATGCTGTCGGCCGCACCTGCCCGCCTGCTCGGGCTGGCAGTGGGCACGCTGGAGGTCGGGATGCCGGCCGACCTGCTGCTGTTCGACCAGCACGCGCCCTGGCGCATCGACGCCGCCACCATGAAGGCGGCGGCGAGCAACACGCCCTTTGACGGCCTGCCCGTGCAAGGCCGCGTGCTGCGCCTGTGGAAGGGCGGACGCGAAATCTAGCGGGCCGCCACCTGCACGTCGCCGACGTCTCCGCGGAGCCAGTCGGCCAGCTGGTCGCCAGCATAGGTCCTGACGAAGCACCGGCCGCCGGCCTCGCGATAGCGCTCGCACGTGTCGGTCGCGACCCGGCGCTGATCGAAGCCGCCGACCGCCAATCGGAAAAGGGTTCGCCCTCCGCGGCGCACGGGCGTACCGGTGGGCGCGAACGCGGCAAAGGCGGGCATCCGCCGACGGGCATGGAGCCAGCCGTTGCGAGCCACGCCCTCGCTGCCATAGGCGCCGATCTGGACGTACCAGCGGCCATGGCCGGGCCTGGGCAGCGGCACGTCCGACCGGTCGCCCCTTCGCGGAAGCGCCTGTACGACCTCCTGCCGGGCGGCGAAGCGGATGACGCTGGCGACCGGCACGGCCGCCGCACCGGCCGGCGACAGGGCGGGTGGCACCGCCGCCACCGCGACGGCAGCCGGAGCGCTCGGGGCCGGAAGGACCGGCGACTCGGGACGCAGGGCCAGCACGGCCGGACGACCGGGATCGATCACAGGAGCCACGCCCAGAAAGCGGGCGACGCGGCTCGTCGGATCGCCGGGATGCGCCACCAGGGCCCAGTCGGCGATGCGCCGGTCGAGCTTGTCGGGCGACACGTCGGCGGCCGCAATCACGCGCGCCATGTGCCAGTCGCCGCCCAGCGCCAGCGCCAGCGCCAGGTTCTGGCGCGTGCGCGCGTCGGCGCCCGGCTGCCGCGCGGCCTCCAGCAGCAACCGTGCTCCCGCCTCCGGCGCTCCGGACAGCGCGAGGGCCAGGCCCAGGTCGGTCGGTGACAATCCGGCCGCATGGGCGTCGAGCGTGGCGCGCGCGCCCTCCCCGTCGCCGCCGGCCGCCTGTGCCAGGGCAAGGTCAAGCGCCGCGCGGTTGTCGCGAGGGTTCAGTTCAAGCGCCTCGGCCAGGGCCGCCCGCGCCGAGGCAAAGCGGCCGGTCCGAAGATAGCTGCGCCCCAGCAGCGCTCGATTGGCCGCGTCGCCGGGTGCCAGCAGCACTGCACGTTCGGCAAGCGCCACCGCCGCGTCCGGTCGGCTGCCAGCGAGCGCGCGAGCGGCGCCGGCCGATGCGCGCAGAGCCTCTCGTACCGTCTGACGGTTAGCGGCAGTGTTTTCGGCAAAGGCCGGCTGCGACGCCGCGAGCGCGAGCGCGAGCATCGCCAGCCCGCCCCGCCGGAACCTGGTACGCGCATCCATCACCGGTCCTCCTCCGCCGTCCCGACCGGGTCAGGCAGGTGCGAGGCCAGCGTTTCCACCTCCGGCATCCCAGCGAGCAGCGCGTCCAGCGCGTCCGTCAGGAGCGCCTGCGCCGAGCGGTTGGCGGTGGCACTGGCCAGCCGCAGACGCAGGTGGCGTTCAGCGTCGAGGCGCAGCGTAAAGGCGGCCTTGGACCGGCCATCCGGCATGGCGCGCGGCATCGGGGAGGCCGAAGGGGGAAGCGGAGCCGGCTCAACGACCGCCTGTCGCAGCGCCTCGCGCGCCACCAGCACTGCGGGCACCTCCCCGAGTTGGGGCGCGGGTTCAGGAACGGGCGCAGGCTCGGGCTGCATGACCGACGCCTCGTGCCGGAAGCTGCCACCCATGTCGTTCCAGCCGAGATCGTCCAGGGCCGCGCCCGTCGAGAAGCCGACCAGGTTCTGGCTCCGCATGGCGGGACGGGCCTGGCCCTTGCGCGCCAGCAACCCGGAGGAGAGCGCCGCCGCCGGGCGGGCGAACAGGCCGGTCATTGCGCCACCGCCTGGGTGGCGACGCGCCGGCCGAAGCCGCCCGCCACCGTACCCACCCGGCCAGGACCGTTGGGCGAGGAGAACACGGTGCGGCGGAAGTTCTTCTCCAGCCGGTCGGCGACGTAGCTCCACAATGCCTCGATCTCGGCGGCGGACTTGCCCTTGGGGTCCAGCTCCATCACGGTCCGACCGTCGATCATGGAGGATGCGAAATCGGTGCGCTGGTGCACGGTGACGGGCGCCACCGTGCCGTGCTGCGACAGGGCGACAGCCGCCTCTGCGGTGATGCGCGCCTTGGGCGTGGCGGCGTTGACCACGAACAGCAGCGGCTTGCCCGACCGCTCGCACAGGTCGACGGTGGCGCCCACCGCGCGCAGGTCGTGCGGCGAGGGCCGGGTCGGGATCACGATCAGCTCGGCGACCTGGATCACGCTCTGGATGGCCATGGTGATGGCGGGCGGCGTGTCGACCACTGCCAGCTTGAACCCTTGTTGCCGCAGAAGCTCCAGGTCGTTGCCGAGCCGCGCAACGGTGGTCTGTGCGAAGGACGGGAACTCTGTCTCGCGCTCGTTCCACCAATCGGCCAGCGACCCTTGCGGATCGATGTCAATCAGCACCACCGGGCCATGGCCGGCGCGCTGCGCCTGCACGGCCAGATGCCCGGAAAGCGTGGTCTTTCCCGAGCCCCCCTTCTGCGACGCCATCGCCAGAACGCGCATAGATGCCCTTCTTCCCGTGATCGACCTGCGGGGTGCCACGATGGGGGATAAGGATCGGTAAACGGGCTGGCGGCATCAGAGACCACGCACATGAGGCATCCCCGTCCGGCGCGCTTTCGTTCCGCCCCTGACAGCCGCGGCATTTGCGGGCATGAGGCGCAAAGACGAGGGGCTATTCGGGGCTCCCCGGATCGGGACGCGCAACGTGATAGCTGGTGGTATCTTCCCCGTCGGACGGGTGCTCGCGGGCATGGCGTTGACGCTATCCGCGCCGATTGGCGCGCAGACCGCACCGGCCTCCACCGCCGCCGAGCGCGCCGCGGTGGAGCGGCTGCGAGCGCCGGCCGCGGCCGGAGACGCCAACGCGCAGTTCGATCTAGGCCAAGCGTATCGGCGGGGCCGCGGCGTGGCCGAGAACCGTGTGCTGGCGGAAAGCTGGTTCCGGCGCGCCGCGGCGCAGGGTCACGCACGGGCGGGCGACAATCTGGGGCTGGTGCTGTTCCAATCGGGCAAGAAGACGGAGGCGCTGCCCTGGCTGGAGAAGTCGGCGGCACGCCGTGAGCCGCGCGCGCAGCTGGTGCTGGGAACGATGCTGTTCAACGGCGACACGGTGACGCGCAACTACCCGCGCGCCTATGCCCTGGTGCTGCGCGCGACGGCCGCGGGCCTGAAACCGGCGGCCGACACACTGGCGCAGATGGACAGGTATGTCAGCCCGCAGGATCGGCAGGACGGCGTGACGCTGGCGAGCCAGATGGGAGGGGCGCAGGTCGCGGCGGCGCCCACACCCGCACCCTTGCCTCCGCGACCAGCCGCATCGGCACAGCCCGCATCGGCACAGCCCGCATCGGCACAGCCCGCACCGGTCATTCAGCCTCCCACCCAGCCGGCCGCCGCACCGGTCGTCGGTCGCCCGGCGCCCCTGGCGCTACCGACACCCTCCCCGACCGTCCTGCCGGCACCAACCCCCAAGCCTGCGATCGTGCCGGCGGCGACGGGCCGCTACCGGGTCCAGCTCGGGGCCTTTCGCGACGCCGCCAACGCCCGCGCCCTCTGGTCGCGGGTCGGCGGGCAGGTCGGCGGCACGCCCAGCTACGTGGAGAGCGGCGGCGTGACGCGGCTCCAGGTCGGCCCCTATCCCACCAGCTCGGACGCCGCCCGAGCCTGCGCCGCGGCCAAGCGGGCCGGCACCGACTGCGCCGTGCTCGGGGGCTAGGGCGCTACCTTATCCCAACCGTGCCAGGGCGGCGGCCAACCGCTCGGCGTCCGCGCTCTTCTCCGCATGGTCGGCGCGGGCCTTGGCGACGGCCTCTGGCTTGGCGCGCTCGGCGAAGCTCGGGTTGTTCAGCCGCGCGGCGAGCGCGTCGCGCTCCTTTCCGGCGGCGGCGATGCCCTTGGACAGGCGGCTCCGCTCGGCGGCCAGGTCAATCACGCCTTCCAGCGGAAGAACAAAGGTCGCCTCGTCCACCACTAGCTGGGCCGCGCCGCCGCTGGGTTCCCCCTCGGCCCGGTCCACGCGGGCTAGGCGCGACAAGGCCGCCGCGTTGCGCGCGAGCCGGGCGATCGTCTCCTCGCCCGCGTCGCGGACGTGGAGCGCCAATCGTGCGCCCGGCGGCACGTTCAGCCCCGTACGCGCCGCGCGGATCTCGCCCACCAGCCGGATCAGCCACTCGACCTCGGCCTCCGCGGCCGGGTCCATCGCGCGCGCGTCGGGTGCGGGCCAGGCGGACACGATCAGGTCCGTGTCCCGGGGTGCCATGGCGTGCCACAGCTCCTCGGTGACGAAGGGCATGAAGGGGTGGAGCAGCACCAGGATCTGGTCCAGCACCCAGCCGGCGACCGTGCGGGTTTCCTCGTCGATCTGGCCCTTGATGAGTTCCAGATACCAGTCGCAGAACCGCGTCCAGACGAACTGATAGATCGCGTTGGCCGCCGCGTCGAAGCGATAGCCGGCCAAGGCCAGGTCCACCTCCTGCACGGTGCGGATCAGCGCCGCCTCGATCCACTTGTTGACCGCGTGGGTGGCGGGCGGCGGCTCCAGCGTCGTGGAACCGTCGATGCCGTTGGCCTGGGCGAAGCGGGCCGCGTTCCACAGCTTGGTGGCGAAGTTGCGATATCCCTCGACCCGCTTCTCATCCATCTTGATGTCGCGGCCCTGGCTCTCCATCGCGGCCATGAAGAAGCGCAGGGCGTCGGCACCGTAGCGGTCGATCAGGCCCAGCGGGTCGACGGTATTGCCCTTGGACTTGGACATCTTCTGCCCGTCCGCGGCGCGCACCAGCCCGTGCAGGTAGAGGGTGCGGAACGGCACCTCCTCCATCAGGTGCATGCCCTGCATCATCATGCGGGCGTCCCAGAAGAACAGGATGTCGAAGCCCGACACCAGCACGTCGTTGGGATAGCGGCCGCTCAGCGTCGGATCGTCGCTGTCGGGCCAGCCGAGCGTCGCGAAGGGCCAGAGCGCGGAAGAGAACCAGGTGTCGAGCACGTCCTCGTCCTGGCGCAGGGTCACACCATCCCCGGCCTGTTCGCGCGCCTCCTCCTCGCTGTGCGCCACGAAGATGCGGCCGTCGTCCGCGAACCAGGCGGGGATGCGGTGGCCCCACCAGAGCTGGCGGCTGACGCACCAGGGCTGGATGTTCTCCATCCAGTTGAAGAAGGTCTTGGACCAGCTGTCGGGAACCAGCCGGATGCGGCCGTCGCGCACCGCCTGCATCGGTCCTTGCGCCAGTGTGGCGGCGTCCACATACCATTGGTCGGTCAGCCAGGGCTCGATCACCACGCCCGACCGGTCGCCGAACGGTGCTTGGATGGCGCGGTCCTCGCGCCGCTCCAGCGCGCCGGCCTCCTCCAGCATCGCGACGATGCGGGCACGCGCGGCGTCGCGGTCCAATCCGATCAGGTCGGACGGAACCAGCCCGTCCGCCGTCTGGACGATGCGCGCGTCGGCATCGAGCATGTTCAGCATCGCACGCGCCTCGATCCCGGCGCGGCGTCCGACCTCGAAATCGTTGAAGTCGTGGCCCGGCGTGATCTTCACCGCGCCCGATCCCAGTTCGGGGTCGGCGTGCTCGTCGGCGACGATGGGGATCAGCCGGCCCGTGATCGGCAGACGCACCTGCTTGCCCACCAGCGCGCGATAGCGCTCGTCGTCGGGGTGCACGGCGACGGCCATGTCGGCCAGCATCGTCTCCGGCCGGGTGGTCGCGACCGAGATGGTGCCGCTGCCGTCGGCCAGCGGATAGCTCAGGTGCCAGAAGCCGCCCTGGACCTCGCGCGTTTCCACCTCCAAGTCGCTGATCGCGGTCTTGAGGCCGGGATCCCAGTTCACCAGCCGCTTGTCGCGATAGATCAGGCCGTCGCGGTGCAGCCGCACGAACACGTCGGTGACCGCGCGGCTGAAACCGGGGTCCATGGTGAACCGCTCCTCCGACCAGTCCATGGAACAGCCCAGCCGCCGCAGCTGGCGCGTAATGGTGCCGCCCGACTGCGCCTTCCACTCCCAGACATGATCCAGGAAAGCATCGCGGCCCATGCCGGCGCGGGTCACGCCCTGCGTCGCCAGGTTGCGCTCCACCACCATCTGCGTGGCGATGCCGGCATGGTCGGTGCCCACCACCCAGCGCGCGTCCTTGCCTTTCAGCCGCGCGTGGCGAACCAGGATGTCCTGCAACGTGTTGTCGAGCGCGTGGCCGATATGGAGGCTGCCCGTGACGTTAGGCGGCGGGTTCACGATGGTGAACGGCTCGGCACCGGGCCGGTCGGGACGGAACAGGCCGCGCTCCTCCCAGTGCGAATACCACCGCGCCTCGATGGCGGCCGGGTCGAAGGTCTTGGGAAGCTCGCTCATGCGGCCAGCCCTAAACGGGCGGCGGGCCGCCGCTCAACTCAATAGTTGGGTCAGCTTCGCGCACCCGGCTTGTCGAGCACAAAGCGAATGCGCTCGTTCAGCTCCGTCCGGCGCCATGGCTTGCGGACCAGTTCAAAGGAACGGCTGCTCTCGTCGATCGCCTCGTCCGCGAAGCCGGTGGTCAGCAGCACCGCGATCTGGGGATAGTCGCGCCGCACCGACTGAGCCAGCCCAACACCGTTCATGCCGCCCGGCATCAATATGTCCGTGAACAGCAGGTCGAAGTGGGAGTCGGCGGACAATATGTCCAACGCTGCGCGCGCGTTGGCGGCGAGAACCACGTCGTACCCCAGGTCCTCAAGTACCGCCCGGCCCAGCGACGCGACGTCTGCCTGGTCCTCCACCATCAGCACGCGCTCGGCACCGCCCGGCTGGCGCGGCTGCATGGCCGTCGCCTTCTTCTCGACCATGCCGCTGGCGCGCGGGAAATAGAGCGAGAACTCCGCCCCGCCCTCGTCTCGGTTACGCGCCGTGGCGAGGCCGCCCGACTGGCGCATGAAGCCGTAGACCATCGCCAAGCCCAGCCCCGTTCCCTTGCCGACGTCCTTTGTGGAGAAGAAGGGGTCGAAGATCTTGTCCACCACGGCCGGATCGATGCCGGGCCCCGTGTCGGTGATGGTCACCCGCACATATTCACCCGGGTCCAGCCGCTGGCCGGCGGCGCTGTCGTCGGGCAGCACGGCATTGTCCGTGCCGATCGTCACCTCGCCATCCCCATCCACCGCGTCACGCGCGTTGGTGAGGATGTTCAGCAGCGCCATTTCCGCCTGGACGGGATCGACGCGGCAATTCCACAGATTGTCCTCCAGGTCGCGTCGCAGCACCACCCGGTCACCCAGCGCCCGGTCCGTGATCGCGCGGAAATCGCCAATGAGCGAGTTGAAGTTGAACAGCCGGTCGCGAAGCTCCTGCTTGCGCGCGAACGCCAGCAGCTGCTGCGTCAGCGTGGCACCGCGATTGGCGGCGGCGGCGATCGCTTCCACCGCGCGCCGTGCGCCGCGATCCCCCTCGCCGATCCGCGCGTCCAGTATGTCCGCATAGCCCTGGATGACCTGGAGGAGGTTATTGAAGTCGTGCGCGATGCCGCCGGTCAGCTTGCCGACCGCTTCCATCTTCTGCGCCTCGTGCAGCGCCTCCTCCGCCTCGCGACGGCGCGAGATATCCAGCTGGGAGCCGAAGAAATACTTCACCTTGCCGTCCGCGTCGAACACCGGCGACACGAACAGCGCGTTCCAGAAGGTGGAGCCGTTCTTGCGATAGTTCAGGACCTCGACTGACACTTCACGCTGGTTGGCGACGGCGTCGCGTACCTCGGCGATAACGGTGCGGTCGGTTTCCGGCCCCTGGAGGAAGCGGCAGTTCGACCCGACGATCTCGTCCTCGGAATAGCCGGTCATGAAGGTAAAGGCGTCGTTGCAGAAAACGATGGGATTGTCGGGCTTGGTCGGATCGGTGACGATCATCGGCATCCGCGTCGTCTTCACCGCGGCAAAGAAGATGTCGTGCCGCGCCTCGTGCGGGGCCTCCGTCTCCGTGATGACGGGCGGCTCGATCTCGAGGGCCGGAGTCTCGTCGGGTCCGCGGAACTCGGTCGGCGCCTGCGAATGGCTGGTGTCGGAGGAGATGGTCAGGCGTCCCGGCCGGTGATTCGTGCGATCTCACGCGAGACAAGCGTCTCGACCATGCCGGGCAGCTTTGCATCCAGCCATTCGCGAAGCATGGGTTTCAGCAGTTCCCGCACCAGCCCCTCCAGCGTTTCCTCGGCACCCGAGGACGACGGTCGAACGATCATGCGGGACAACGACTCCAGAGAGCCGCGGGTTGCGTCCGCAGCACGCGCGGAAACAATGGTTTCGGCCGACGCTGCCTCGGACGCAGGACCGGCGGTGGTACCCTGGACCTGCGGCTGCACCGCGGCCTGGGTCGGAACCGAAGCCGGAGCAGGCGCCTGGACCTGAGCGGGGGCCTGCGGCACCGGAGAAACGGCCGGAGGCGGCACGAACTCCTGGACGGGCACCGGGGCAGGTGCCGCGACGGGAGCGGCGGCGATCGGCTGGGCGGCAGCGGGCGTGACGACAGCAGGCTGGGTGGCGACAGGCGGGGCGGGTTCATCCGGCTGGAACGGCTGGCTGAGCTCCAGCACGCCCTCATCCTCGTCGGCTTCGTCCGGCAGGGCGGCCGAACGCACGGGCACGCGGCGGCGGGCGGGCACGCCCTCCTCCTCGGCGATGATCCGCTTGATGGAGGAAAGTATCTCCTCCATCGAAGGCTCGGCGCTGACGTCCGCCATGCTCGGCTCCCCATGCACCACCGCGTGCCGGACCGGCGTCAGCGATTGGGCGCCTGGGTTCCTGTGGTGAGAGCGGGGCTCCTGTCAACATCGCTGTCGAGCAGCGGGTCGAGGCGCCGGGTGACCGCTGCCCCTTGTGCGGGCGTGTTGGCCGTGGAGGTCGCCACGGGCGCCGGCTCGCCGTCCGAGCCATAATCGGACAGGCGGTTGCGGACCCGCCGGAAATTGGCCCCCGGATCGTAAAGGGGCCCGCCGCCGAGACCCAGAAAGCGCGCCTCAGCCCGCCCGGTCGCCGCGAGCAGCGCAAAGCCCGCGACATAGGCGTCGCGGCGCGCCGTCACCAGCGTGACCTGGCTGTTCAGAAGCTCCTGCTCGGCGTTCAATATGTCCAGGATCGTGCGCGTACCGACCGAATTCTCGGCCCTGACGCCCTCCAGCGACAGCTTGTTGGCGTTTACCGCCACTTCCGACGACGCGATCACCTGCTGGCTGGACCGGTAGACGGCATAGGTGGATCGCGCCTGGGCCACCACCTGCCGCTCCGCCAGCGTGACGTTCTCGATCGCCTGGGCACGGCGCGCCTCCGCCTGGCGGATCTGGGCGGCAGGGCGGCCGCCCTGGAAAAAAGGCAGGTTGAGCGAGACGCCGGCATTGGCGCCGAAGCCGTCCTGTCCGACGCGCGGACCCGTCGGGTTCCGGAGCGTCCCCAGGTTGTTGTAGTAGCTGCCCCCCAGCACCGCCGTGACGCTCGGCAGCCGCGATGCCTTGGCGACGTCGACGTCGAAGCGCGTGGCATCGCGCTCGCGGGCGGCAGCGAGCAGCGCGGGATTGGCGTCGACCGCCTGCTGCACCGCCATGTCGGGCGTCGCCGGAAGGGCAGGCAGCGGCGGCGGATCGGCCAGGTCGGTGGCCGGCACGCCGACCAGGCGCACGTAATTCTCGCGGCTGGAGATCAGCTGCGCTTCGGCGGACTGGAAGCGCGCACGCGCCAGGGCGAGTCGTGCCTCCGATTGGGCAACGTCGGTGCGGGTCAGGTCGCCCACCTCGAACCGGTCGCGACTGGCCTTGAGGTTGACGTCGAGCACTCGGACGTTTTGGGCGTTCAGCTCGACGATCGCCTCGTCGCGGACTACGTCCATGTACGCGCCGACGACCTGGGTGAAGAGGTCCGCCTCCGTGCCACGCAGCCGTGCCTGGCCGGCGTCCACCCGCGTCTCGGCCGCGCGAACGGCGTTGCGCACGGCGCCTGCCTGAAACACGGGAACGGAAAGCTGGGTATCCGCCGTCGCCTGGCGGTCGGGAGAAAAGGTGTTGGCGCCCGCCGTGTTGTAGACCTGCTGCACCACGCCCGTGCTGCCGTCGAGGCGGGGACGGCCGGCGGCGCGAGCCAGCGGCACCCCCTCGTCCAACGCACGCTGCGCGGCGCGCTGGCCCGTCAGACTGGGGTTGTTGTCATAGGCTCGCCGAAGCGCGTCGCGCAGCGTTTCCGCCGATGACGCAGCCGGCAGGGCCGCAGGGAGCAGCGCCAGAAAGGCCGCCGCGGCGGTACGACGACGCAAGGGTGCTTTCCTTCAGAAGCTGAAGCCGCGCGGCCGCGAAAAGCCGGGCAGCGCCACGCAGTCCACGTCGGCAAAGGGCTGAAGGCCGAAGTGACCGGCCACCAGCCGACCGCTCGCCAGCCGGGTGACGCCCCGATCCGTCAGACCCGAAACGACGCGCGCATCGTCCGCGAGCTGATCGGCAAGCGCAGGCGGCAGGGCATCCACCGCGCCGTCCACGAACATAACGTCGTGCGGCCCTGTGCCGGGCGCGCCGTCGGGCAACCGCCCTTCCACCAACGTGACGCGCGGCGTACCCGCCAGCGCGCCCCGCGCCAGGTCGATCAGGGCGGGCGCGACCTCCACCGCGGTCACATTCTCCACCAGTTCGGCCAATACGGCCGCCGCATAGCCCGTTGCCGCGCCAATCAGCAGCACCCGGTCGGACGGGCGCAGATACGCCTCCGTCAGCAGGCGCCCGGTGGCGATAGGCACGTTCAGGTAGCGCGCCTCGCCCAACGGCAGGGCCGTGTCGCGATAGGCCAGGGGCCGCGCGGCGGGCGGCAGGAACCGCTCCCGCGGGATGAGCGCCATGGCCGCGACCACGCGCGGATCGTTCACCGCACTGGTGCGAAGCTGGCTGGACACCATGGCGCGGCGCATGGCGTCGTAATCAGGGGCGTCCCGATGATCGGGGTCGCGGTCAAGCGTGGCGGCCGAAGGGTCAGCGATCATGGTCATGGGTCTCGCACAACTGTGCTATGGAAGCAATACACTGTCGAACAGCACGGGGCTTACCCGCTGGGCCCGTCCGCGCCAAGCACCGGATGGAAGGGCCGCCGGCCGTCGCGGCCGGTAGACCGTTGACCGCGGGCCGCGGATCGCCCATTGGCCCGCCGTCGCAATCGGGGCCCGATGGCGGAGTGGTTACGCAGAGGACTGCAAATCCTTGCACGCCGGTTCGATTCCGGCTCGGGCCTCCATCTTGCCCTGCAGCGCCTTGACCAAGGGACGATCCAGCGGGGGCATGTTCAGTTCGCTCAGCGCTCTTGTCGGCACCCAGCCGATCTCCGACGCTTCCAATGCCCGCGGCTCGCCCGTCCAGCGTTCGCACAGGTAGAGCAGCAGCAGCATCCGACCCTCGCCGGCGAAGGACAGGGGAATGGCGTGCTCGGGCGCCAGGTGAAGCCCGAGCTCCTCGCCAAGCTCACGCGCCAGCGCGACCCGCGGCTCTTCGCCCGGCTCAACCTTGCCCCCCGGAAATTCCCACAGCCCCGCGTGTTGCTTGCCCGACGGGCGGCGCTGCACGAGCACGCGGTTGCTTTTATCGAGCAGCGCGGCTGCCACGACCAGCAGCGGTGCGGCAGGGTCGGGCGTGATATCGACGGCGGGCACTTCGTTGAGCATTGCTTAATCTAGCCCCGCTAATCCCGGCCGTCATGATCCGCGCCCGCAATCTGAAGTCGCGCCTGTGCGGCGCAACCAGCCGTCTGTTTCGGGACCGCCGCGGAGCGACCGCCGTCGAATACGCGCTCATCATCGCACTGATCGTCGTCGCGATGATCGGTTCGCTGCAAGGTGTCGCCGGCGTGACCATCAGCATGTGGAACAACGTAACCACACAGGTGCTACGCCACGGCTGAAGTCACAACAACGAACATCACGACTTAAGCGTTTATCAACCTGACCCTTCCTATAACCCACTTGCGGCTCCGGACTCACGGGGAAGCCGGGTGACTGAAGATTTTACCATGGAGACCGGTATGCAGACGATTCGCAAGTTCTTCCGCAACGACAAGGGCGCCACCGCCATCGAGTACGGCCTGATCGCCGCTCTGATCGCGATCGCCGCCGTCACGGCGATGGGCAACGTGGGCAACAAGCTCAGCTCGACCTTCGGCAACGTCCAGACCAAGATGGGCTGATGCCGCTACCGGAACACGCCTCGGCGTGTTCCGGTACGTTTAACAAAAGGCGGCGGTGTCCCCGGGACACCGCCGCCTTTTCGTTGGGGCGTCAGAGGCGACCCATCGCCAGGAACTTGTCGCGCCGGTCCCGACGCAAGTCGGCGGGCGAGCGCCCGTCCAACGCCGCCAGGTTGCGCTCCAGCGCGTCGCCGAGCGCACCAATGGCCGCCCCGGCCGACCGATGCGCCCCGCCGGCCGGTTCCGGAACCACTTCGTCGACAACGCCGAATCCGTGCAGGTCCTGTGCCGTGACGCGCATCGCCTCCGCCGCCTCTGGCGCCTTGTCCGCCGTGCGCCAAAGGATGGACGCGCATCCCTCGGGCGAGATCACCGAATAGACGGCGTGCTCAAACATCAGCACGCGGTTGCCCGCCGCCAGCGCCACCGCGCCGCCCGAGCCGCCCTCGCCCACGACCGCCGCGACCACGGGAACGCCCGCCGCCAGGATCGCCTCCGTCGATCGCGCGATCGCCTCCGCCTGGCCGCGCTCCTCCGCCTGGATGCCGGGAAAGGCCCCGGACGTATCGACCAGCGTCACGATGGGCAGGCCGAACCGGTCGGCCAGCTCGGCCAGGCGGATCGCCTTGCGATAGCCCTCGGGCTTGCCCATTCCGAAATTGTGCCGGAGGCGCGATGCGGTGTCCTCGCCCTTCTCGTGGCCCAACGCCACCACCTTGCGCCCGCGGAACGTCGCAAATCCGCCCTGGATCGCCTGATCGTCCGCAAAGGCGCGGTCGCCCGACAGCGGCAGCCAATCTGTGAAGAGCGCGGCGGCATAATCCTTGAAGTGCGGACGCTCCGGATGACGCGCTACCTGCGTCTTCTGCCACGGGGTCAGCTTGGCAAAAGTGTCGCGCAACAGCTTATCGGACTTGGCCTGGAGCCTGGCGACCTCCGCCTCGATGTCGACCGCGCCGTCGGCGGCGGTTTCGCGCAATTCGTCGATCCGCCCCTGAAGCTCGGCGATGGGTTTCTCGAAATCCAGGAAGCTCGGCATGGGCGGGCGGTTAGGCGCGGCGACCCGACCGGTCAACGAGTGCAGGGTCGTTTAAGGGGTGGCGCGCATTCACCAGCTCCACCAGCCGGGCGCTGTCGACGTGCGTGTAGATCTCGGTGGTGGCGATGCTGGCATGGCCCAGCATCGCCTGAAGCGCGCGCAGGTCGGCCCCGCCTTCCAGCAGGTGAGTCGCGAAGGCGTGGCGCAGCACGTGCGGGCTGATGCGGTCGGGTGGGATGCCCGCCGCAGTCCCCAGCGCACGCACCAGCTGGAACAGCCGGACGCGCGACAAATGCCCCTTTCCCGACGGAAAAAGAAAGGGCGACTCGGCAGGTACGTGCGCGCGCCAGGCGGCCGTCGCGGCCCGTGCACGATCGGAGAGCGGCACCAGCCGCTCACGCCCGCCCTTGCCCTTCAGGATCAGGTAGGGCCGATCCGCCGCCAGTGCGGCGCGGGGCAGCGACACCAGCTCGGTCGCGCGAAGCCCCGATCCGTAGAGTAGCTCCATCAGTGCCGACAGCCGCAGGTCCAGCGGCGCGGGCGGCACGCGCGCGACACGCTCCGCCACCGTCGCGAACAGGGCGTCCACCTCCGCCCGTCCCAACACCTTGGGGAACGAACGACCGGCCCCGGGCCGCGGCAGGTGCTCGCCCGCATCGTCGGCCCGATGGCCCTCATCGGCCAGAAAGGCATAGAACCGGCGCAGCGCCGCCGACTTGCGCGCGACGGTGGCGCGCGAAAGATCGCGCCAGCCGTCCGCCACCTCGGCCACCAGCGCGGCATCCGCCGCCGCCAGCCTGCCGCCCGCGACCTGCGACGCCAGGCAGAGGTCGCTGCGATAGGCGGCGATGGTGTTGCGCGCGGCACCTGCCTCGGCCGCCAGCATTTCAAGGAACCGGTCGATCAGGCCGGGGTCGTTCCCGAGGTCGTCCACGGCGCGTCAGGTCCGTCGCGTCAAGTCCGGGCGATCGCCTCGGCGGCGATCATCCGCGCTTCGCCGCCAAGGCCAACCGCCCGAAGCGCGTTGACGATGTGGAACAGCGCCTCCGGCGGAACGCCGCGCCAGTTCGCCGTCTGCATCCCCACGGCCGCCAGCAGCGCCACCGTGCCCTGCTCGCCGGCCGCCGCCGCGCGGTCCAGCGCGCGCGTCCAGCTGTTGGCGCGGCCGATCCTAACGTCCAGCGCCTGCGCGGCACGCTCGATGTCGCTGGTCGTCAGCCGGCCCAGTCCGGCCAATCCGGCAAAGAACAGCCGCTGCTTGAGCGCCGCGTTGCCCGATCCCGAATAGGCCGCCAGGCTGGTATAGGCGAGCCGCCCGGAGGCATCGGGGTCGCTCAGCACCAGCATGGCCCAGGCGTCGCCGCCCTCCGCCACCAACCCGCGCCAGCGTTCCGCTGCCCGGTCCAGCCCAGCCGAGAGCATGGACGCGACCAGCCGGTCAGCGTCCGTGCCAGCACCCGCACCCGCACCCGCACCCGCGCCCGCCGGCAGCCGTGCCGCCGCGCGCGCCGTCAGCACCAGCCGTGCGTACGGCGTGGAGGCCGGCTCCGCGCCCCAGAGCTGGCGGATGGCCGCAAGCCGCGTCGCCGAGTCACGGTCGGCATAGGCGGTCCGCAGGTCCTGCGCCGTCGCGGAAAGGGGTGCCGGCGCGTCGTCGGACTCGGCCAGCGCGCCGTACAGGTCCACCAGCGCCACGTTGGACAGGAGCCCGTGCTCCGCCGCCCAATCGGAGGCGGCGGCCCGCGCCGCCAGCGGAACGGCGGGCGACAGCGCCTGCCATCCCGCGACCTGCGGCCCCGCGGTTTCCGCCAATTCGGACGGCACCTCGACGCCGGTCGCCGTCGCGAGCCCCCACCGCCAAGCGGTCAACCGGTCCACGCCGTCCCATTCGATGGTGACCGCGCGGCGGCCACCGCCCACGCCCACCACCTTTTCCGCCAGCAGCGTGTCCACGCCCAGACCCACGCGGCGGCGGCGTACGGATTGCAGCAGCGGCCGTGCCGCGGCCGGATTGCCGGCCAGCGCGGCACACATCGCGCGCGACAGCGTCCAGCCCGTCTCGCGCGTCACCCGCTCGCCCGCATCCGCCAGCGGACAGGTGGCGGCCGGATCGCTGGTTGCGAGCGCGGCGTTCAGCGCCACCTGGAGCAGCTTGGCCGTGTAGTTGCCCGGGTCCACGCCCTGCACGACGGCGCGAGCGGCGGGCGCCTCCCCCATCCGCAGCAGCAGCCAGGCGCGTTCGGCGGCGAAATCGGCTCCGTTGACGCCCGGCGGCGTCTCGACCTGCGCCGCCAGAGCCCGGCGAAGCAGGATCGCACCCCATCGCGACGGCAGTGGCGTGTCGAGCCGCCGCATCAGGATCTCTAGGAAACGCCCATTGGCCCGGCCGAACGCGTCGGGCCCAAGCGCGCCCTCCCGAACGCCGGCGGGTCCCACCTCCGCCAGCGACCGTCGTGCGAAGCCGGGAAGCGCATATTCCGCCAGCGCCGCGGCATCCGGCTGCTCGGGCTCGGCCGCGTCCGCCACGTTGTTGAGCGGCTCCTCTTCCGGCAGCGGCTGCACGGTTTGAAGCGTGCTGGTGTTGCCCGGCTCCGTCGGTTGGACCGGTGTCGGTTGCGCGGGGCTCGGCGCGGACGGTGCAGGGTCGCCGAAGCCCGGCGGCAGGATCGATTCCGGCCGGTCCTGCCCGATGGCACCCGACCCGGTCAGCCCCGCCACGCCCAGCACGGTGGCGAACGCCGCGGCACCCGCGCGGCTAGCCCAGGACTTCACCGAGACGGGCCCCTCTTTCAGGCCAGGTTCTCGAGCGACACGTTCTGCTCGACGCGCGTCAACGGCCGGTCGGAGGCGCGCCCGGCCAGCAGGAAAAGCGCCAGCACGATCGCGACCAGCAGGGCGACGAGCACGAGGATCGGGCGGGACATGGCGAATTTCCAGGCGAGTTACGGCGGCAATTACCGCGGCTTTTGCCGGACGGCGCCGCCGCTGTATAGCGGGTGCGGCATGTTGCAAGCTCGGCCCGACCCCTCTCCCGAACGCGACGACGCGTCGGCTCGGCCGAGGGCGTCGCCGCGCGGGGACATGCGCCCGGTCGTTCTGGTCGGCCTGATGGGCGTGGGCAAGTCCACGGTCGGGCGACGGCTGGCCAGTCGGCTTCGCCTGCCGTTCGTGGACGCCGACCACGAGATCGAGCGCGCGGCCGACCTGTCCGTCACCGAGATCTTTGAGCGTTTCGGCGAGGCCTATTTCCGTGACGGCGAACGCCGCGTCATTGCTCGGCTCATGGACGGCAATCCCAAGGTGATCGCGACTGGCGGCGGCGCCTTCGTGAACGACGAGACGCGCGCGCTGATCCTGCGCGACGCCACTTCCATCTGGCTGGACGCTCCGCCCGAGGTCTTGGCCGAACGCGTCAGGCGGCGCGACACCCGACCCCTGCTGCGGGGCAAGGATCCGCTGGCGGTGTTGTCGGAACTGGCGGCGGCGCGCGAGCCCTTCTACCGCATGGCCGATATTCGCGTGTGCAGCCGCCGCGCGCCGCACGACGCGACCGTGACCGCGATCCTGAAGGCACTGGGCCAATGACTGCCACCTTCCCGACGATCGTTCCCGTGGAACTGGGTCATCGCCGCTATGACGTGGTGATCGGGCCGGGGCTGCTTGCCCGATCCGGCGATCGGCTCCTTGCGCTGACCGGTGGCCGACCCGTTCGGATCGTGGCCGACCAAGCGGTGGCCGCGCACCTGGACCGGTTCCGCGGATCGCTGTCCGACGTGGGCGTCCCCTCCGACGCGCTGGCCCTTCCGGGCGGCGAAGCGGCCAAGAGCTGGACCGGACTGGAGCGCGTCTGCGACTGGCTTCTGGAACGCGGCACGGAGCGCGGCGACGTGGTGGTGGCGTTCGGCGGGGGCGTGATCGGCGACCTGGCGGGCTTCGCCTCCGCGGTCACGAAACGCGGCACCCGCTTCGTGCAGGTGCCGACCACCCTGTTGGCGCAAGTCGATTCGTCGGTGGGCGGGAAGACCGGCATCAACGCGCGCGCGGGCAAGAACCTGCTGGGCGCGTTCCATCAGCCAGAGTTGGTGCTGATCGACCCGGACGTGCTGGACACGCTTCCCCCGCGCGAGGTCGCGGCCGGCTATGCCGAGGTGGTGAAGTACGGCCTGATCGACGACGCGGACTTCTTCGCCTGGTGCGAGGCGAACGGCACGGCCCTGCTGGCGGGCGACACGGCGGCGCGTTCCACGGCGATTGCCCGCTCCGTGACGTCCAAGGCGCGGATCGTGGCGGCCGACGAGTTCGAGACCAACGGCACGCGCGCGCTGCTCAACCTCGGCCATACGTTCGGCCACGCGCTGGAGGCGGAGGCCGGGTTCGACGGCTCGCTCCTCCACGGCGAAGCGGTGGCGGCCGGCATCGCGCTGGCCTATCGCTACTCGGCGCGCCTCGGCCTCTGCCCGGCCGCGGATGCGGAGCGCGTGGCGGCGCATTGGCGCGCGGTTGGCCTGCCGGACGGCCTCGCGGCGACAGGCGTCCGCGCGAGGGCCGAGCGGCTGGTCGACCATATGCGCCACGACAAGAAGGCCAGCGGCGGCCGCCTGCCCTTTCTTCTCGCCCGCGGGATCGGCCGGACCTATCTGGACCGCGACGTGGACCTGGCCGACGTCGCGGCCTTCCTGGATGAGGAGCGCATACCCTGCCCAACGGCGTAAAGAAGGCGGACCTGCCCACCAAGACCTGTCCCGCCTGCAACCGCCCTTTCACCTGGCGCAAGAAGTGGGCGCGCGATTGGGAAAACGTGATCCACTGCTCCGACGCCTGCCGGCGGAAGCGCTAGGTCCGGGTCAGCGCCAACTCTCGGGTAGCGGGGGTCCGGCGTCCTTCAGCGGGCCGACCGGCAACCCGTTCTCCCGGCGCCCAGCCGCCAGCTGCTCCTGGGTCATCGATCCCAAGGTCTTCTCATAGCCCTGGCGATATTCCCGACGCGCCTTGCCGACGGTGGCAGCCCAGGCTTTGACGTCGACGCCCTCGGGCCGCTCGGGCGACAGGGGCAGGCGCGCCTCGTAGGACATGGCCCGCGTCGCGACCTCGCGCCACGTCGCCAAGTCCCCGCCCAGCCAGCCGTTGATCTCCTGACCCAGCCCGTCGTTCAGCGACGCACGCAGCGCCGCCGCGCCATCGCCGGCCGTGTCGGCATCGGCCCAGGGACGCGTCTGTATCTGGAACATGTAGAACCAGAACGCCGACTGGATCCGCCGCCCCTCGCTCCACAGCGAGCCGGCGAGCATGGCATAGGAGAAAGGGCTTACCGATTGCGGCCGCGCCAGCACGGCATCGATCGCTGCCCGCCGCGTCCGGGCGTCGGGGCTGACCAGCGGATCGACGGCCTCTGCCTGCTTCCGGGCGGGCTCCGTCGCGCCTGCGGGCATCGCGACAACCGCCAGCGCCGCGATCAACCCTTTGCGTGCCAAGCCAACCACAGCCATCCTCCTATCAGCAAAAGGCCCCCGATCGGCGTCACCGCGCCCAGCCAGCGCGGCGCACCCAACGCCATGAGGTAGAGCGTGCCCGCAAAAATCGCGGCGCCGGCCACGAACATCCACCCCGGTCCCCGGACGCCCATCGACGCCGCGACCAGAGCGGCGACCGCGTGGACCAGCTGGTACTGGCCGCCGAGCCGCAGATATTCCGCCGCCTGGCCGCTGGCGCCGTGCGCGCCGAACGCGCCCGCCGCGACGGCCATCGCCCCCGACAGCGCCGCCGCCACCAGCAGTCCGTTCATCGCGCCTTCTCCGCCAGCATCCGGTTCTGTTCGATCATCTTCTCGATGCCGGCGCGTATGTCGCCGCTGTCCGCCTGTTGCTTCAACCGTTCGTCGTCGCGGCGGCGATACTGGCCCTCCACCCGGTCGATCTCGTCGTCGTCGATGTCGAGGTGCGCCATGGCGAGCCTGGCGAGGCACACGGCCGACTCGAACACCTCGCGGATCGTGCCCGCCACCGGACCGCCCGTCATCTTGACGATCGAGCGCCGGTCGAACGCGCGCGCAAAGACCGCCGCGTCCGGAAAGGCGGCACCCACGCCCTCAAGCATCTCCCGGTCGATCGCGTCGCCGTCCAGGCAGAACATCAGCAGCTGCGCGTCCGCGGCGCCCGCTTGGCGCAGCAGGTCCAGCCGCGTGCCGTCGCCGTAGTAGACGGTGGCGCCGAAGCTGCCCGCCGTGTCGATCATCTCCGGGTCGCGGTCGATCAGGGTCACGCTGATCCGCTGCATCTGGAGCATCTGCGCCACCGTCTGGCCGAAGCGGCCGTATCCGATCACCAGCGCCTTGGCCCCGTCCGCGTGCGGCTCGGCCAGCCCCTCGCCCCCGCGCTGCGGCTCGGCCCGGAACCGTCGCGTGGCGCTCATCAGGAAGGGCGTGGTCGCCATGGAAAGCGTCACCACCGCGCCGAACAGCGAGGCGGCGGCAGGGTCGATCAGCAGCGCGTTCTGCGCCTGGGCGAACAGCACGAAGCCGAACTCGCCCCCCTGGCTCAGCAGCAGTCCCAGCGCCAGTGCGGGCCGCCACGCCATGCCGAACACGCGACCCAGGCCGAACACGATGGCCGCCTTGGTCACGATCAGCGCGGCCGCCATGCCCATCACGAACAGCGGCCGGTCGGCGATGGCGCGCAGGTCCAGCATCATGCCCACCGCCAGGAAGAACAGGCCCAGCAGGATGGAGCGGAACGGCTCCACATCCGCCTCCAGCTCGTGGCGGTACGGGCTGTCGGCCAGCATAACGCCCGCGATGAACGCGCCGAGCGCCGTGCTGAGCCCCAGCGCTTCCATGATGCCGGCCGCGGCGATCACGGTGAAGAGGCCGGCGAACACGAACATCTCGCGCTCGCCCAGAACGCCGATCAGCCGGAACATGGGCCGGAGCACGAAGCGGCCCGCCAGCACCAGCCCCGCCACCGCCCCCGCCGTTTCCAGCCCGCGCACCCATCCGGGCGTCGCGTCCGCCACCTCCGGTGCCCGGCTGAGCGCGGCGATGATCGTGATGAGCGGCACGATCGACAGGTCCTGGAACAGCAGCACGGAAAAGGCGCGCTCCCCGAACGGCGTCCGGAGCCGCCCCGCCGATTGCAGCATGGGCAGCACTTGCGCCGTGGACGACAGCGCCAGCGGCAGGCCGAGCGCCAGCGCCGCGCCCCACGAGAAACCGGCGCCGATCCCGACCACGGCCGTCACCGCCAGGCCGCACAACACGACCTGCAGCAGGCCGAGCCCGAATATGTCCTGTTTCAGCCGCCACAGCCGTGCCGGGTTCAGCTCCAATCCCACCAGGAACAGCAGCAGGGTGATGCCGAACTCCGCGAAGCGCATCACCGTCTCGCCGTTGCCGACCAGGCCCAGCACCTGCGGCCCAGCCACCGCGCCCGCGACCAGGTAACCCAGCGTCGCGCCCAGCCCCAGCCTGCGGAACAGCAGCACGAACACGAGGCCGAGCCCGAACAGCACCACCGCCTCGCGCAGCACGGATTCGCCCCCGTGCATCAGTCGGCTACGCCTCCCGCCGCCGCCTTCTCCGCCGCTTCGGCCGCTTCGGCCGCCGCCTCGAACGCCAGACGCATGGAGGGATGGCGCGCCGTATAGGTGAGCGCGGGCGTGAACACGTCCAGCCCCGGCCAGGCCGGCATCGGCCCCTCTCCCGCCAGCCAAGCGGTCATGTCGTCGCGCGCGGCCGCCAGCTCTCCGGGCGTGCGGCCGACCACCTCGGCCCCCAGCAGCGCCGACGAGGCCTGGCCCAGCGCGCAGGCCCGCACCAGCAGACCCACCTCGGCTACCCGCCCATCCGCGCCCAGGTTGACGTCCACCGTCACCCGGCTGCCGCAAATGGGCGAGCGGCGCTCGGCCGATCCTTGCGGATCGTCCAGCCTACCTTCGTGCGGAACGCTCGAAGCGAGCCGCAAAATGGTCGAATTATAGAGGATTTCGCTCATCGCGACGTTTCCCCATCCTTATCCACTGAGTTATCCACAGGCTTGTCCACAGAACCGGACCCGAACACCGGCAGCCCGCGACGCCGCCGGTCGGTGAAGTCCGCGATCCCCGCGCTGGTCGCGTTCAGCAGCGGATAGGTGCGCGACGCCTTCATCCATTCCGGCCGGTTGCGCGCGCCGCCGCGGACCAGGTCGACCACCAGGGTCGCCAGCAGGAATCCCAGGCTCGCCAGGATCAGCCCCTTCAACGCACCGAAGCCAAAGCCCAGCGCCCGGTCGACCGGACCCAGGACCGAGGTCCGCGTGCGCGCCCCGACCGCGTTCGCCACCAGCCGCCCCAGCGCCCAGGTGCCGCCCGTCAGCAGCAGGTAGGCCAGCGTCGCCGCGCCCGACACGGTGCCAACCGGCCCTGCCAGCGCCCGGCTGAGCGGCAGGTGGAACAGCTTCACCGCGAAGATCACCGCCACCCAGGCGAAGAGCGACAGCACTTCGGTCACGAAGCCGCGCTTCAGCCCCAGCAGCGCGGCGCCGGCCACCATGATGAGGACGATGATATCGAGTGAGGTCAGCGCCACGATGGGATCCGCGCGATAGGGAAACCCCGGCTACCCCCGCCCCAGCAGATGGTCAACGAGCGTGCCCAGCGTGCGGAACCCGCTCAGCCGCATCCCGGCCTCGTCCTTAGCCATGCCGGCCGGCACCAGCGCGCGCTCGAACCCCAGCTTGCCCGCTTCCTTCAGCCTGAGCCCGCCATGCGCCACGGGCCGCACCTCGCCCGACAGCGCCACCTCGCCGAACGCCACGGCATCCGCCGGCACGGGCCGCTCCGACAGGGCCGACACCAGCGCCGCCGCGACGCCCAGGTCGGCCGCCGGGTCCTGCACCCGATACCCGCCCGCGATGTTGAGATAGACCTCGGCGGACGAGAAGGAGAGCCCGCACCGCGCCTCCAGCACCGCCAGGATCATCGCCAGCCGGCCCGAGTCCCAGCCCACCACTGCACGCCGCGGCGTGGCGCCGCTCGCCAGCCGCACCACCAGTGCCTGGACCTCCACCAGCACCGGCCGCGTCCCCTCCAGCGCCGGGAACACGGTGGTCCCCGTCACCCCTTCCTCGCGATGCGTCAGGAACAGGGCCGACGGGTTCGCCACCTCCGACAGGCCGGTGTCGGCCATGGAGAAGACGCCGATCTCGTCCGTGCCGCCGAACCGGTTCTTGATGGCGCGAAGGATGCGGTACTGGTGGCTCCGCTCCCCCTCGAAGCTCAGCACCGTGTCCACCATGTGTTCCAGCACGCGCGGGCCGGCGATGGAGCCGTCCTTGGTCACATGACCCACCAGCACCAGCGCCGTGCCGCGTTCCTTGGCAAAGCGGATCAGCTCCTGCGAACTGGCGCGCACCTGGCTGACGGTACCCGGCGCCCCCTCGATCAGGTCCGAATGCATGGTCTGGATCGAATCGATGATGAGAAGCGCGGGCGGCGGCCCCGACGACAGCGTGGTTAGGATGTCGCGCGTAGACGTGGCGGCGGCCAGCTGAACCGGCGCGCCCGCCAGCCCCAGCCGCAGCGCGCGCAATCGCACTTGGTCGGTCGCCTCCTCGCCCGACACATAGGCCACGGGCTTGCCCCCCAGCGCCAGCCGCGCCGCCGCCTGGAGCAGCAGCGTCGACTTGCCGATTCCCGGATCGCCGCCGATCAGCGTCGCGGACGCTTCCACGAACCCGCCGCCAAGCGCCCGGTCCAGCTCCGCGATCCCCGTCGCCATCCGCTCCGGCAGCGCCACCGTGGTGTCCAGCCCCACCATCTGGATCGCACGCCCGCCGCCCTGGAGGTTGTGCTTGGCCTGGAACGGCGTGGCGGCGACAGCGGCCTCCTCCACCAGCGTGTTCCACTCCTTGCAGTCCGGACACTGGCCCCGCCACTGCGACGACACCGACCCGCAGGACTGGCAGACATAGCGTTTCTGGGGACGGGCCATGCCGGTGATGTAGGAGATGCGGAACGGGAAGGGAACAAGGCAGGAGGTGTGAAGGTGGGCTTATTGCCGTAGCGCCTCGGGAGACCTCCGTTCGTCTGGCACCGCGAAACTCTCACATTCGATCTGGCTAGAGGAACTGGCTCGCTGACCGGTGATGGCGACATTCTATTGGTGGAGATGCACCATGACGATCGACAGATCCGCTGGATGGGAGGAGGTTTCCCGACCGGTTCATGGCGGTCCGATCCGACGTCGGCACGGCGCTGGTCCGATCATGGGCACGGAAATGCCTGCCGCCATCGGCTGCCGTCCTGGACATAGGATGCGGGTCCGGCGTGCCGATCGCCCGGGCACTTGTAAGCGATGGGTTCACGGTGTGGGGGATCGACGCGTCGCCTTCGCTCGTCGCGGCCTATCGACGCAATCTGCCCGGCATGACCGCCGCGTGCGAGCCGGCGCAGGACAGCTCCTTCTTTGACAGAAGCTTTATCGGGGTCATCTCGATCGGCCTCGTCTTCCTGCTTGATGCGCCCGATCAGCGAAAGCTTCTCGTGAACGTGGTCGAGAGCGCTGGAACCTGGCGGGAGCTTCCTGTTCAGCGCGCCGGGGGAAATATGCACGTGGCACGACACGCTGACCGGTCGCACGTCGATGTCGCTAGGTGCGAAGGCCTACGCCGCCCATCTCGCTGATAACGGCCTGATGCTCCAGCGCTGTCACTCCGACGAGGGCGGCAACAACTATTATGCGGCGATCAAGCCCGCTTAGCGCCAGCCCATCCGCCACCTGTACAGGCGCTTGTCACCCGGCGGAAACCAGGAACCCGTCAGGTCGTCACAGCCCTTCCCCTCACTCCCACCTACCGCTATCGCCGCGGCCCCATGCAGCCGTCGGACCTTCGCGTCGCCTTTGTCAGCGGCAACTATAACTACGTGCGCGACGGGGCGAACCGTGCCCAGAACCTGCTCGTCGGGCACCTGCTGGAAAAGGGCGCGGCGGTGCGCGTCTATTCGCCGACGGTGGCGGAGCCCGCCTTTCCGGCGACGGGCGACCTCGTATCCGTGCCCGCGTTACCTGGACCGCTCGGCCGGTCGGAATACAGGATGGCGCTCGGCCTGATGCCGCAGGTTCGGCGCGACCTGGAGGCGTTCGCGCCCAACATCGTGCATCTTTCCGCGCCCGAGATGCTGGGCCATCGCGCGCTGTCCTGGGCCAGGGCCGCCGGCGTTCCCGCAGTGGCGGCGGTGCATACGCGGTTCGAGACCTATCCCAGCTATTACGGCCTCGGCTTCCTGCGGCGTCCGCTGGAGCGGATGCTGACCCGCTTCTACGGCCGGGCGGACCTGGTGCTGACGCCCACGCCGTCGATCGCCGACATCCTGCGCGGCTGGGGTGTTGATACGCCGTTTTCCACCTGGGCGCGCGGCGTCGACCATGACCGCTTCAGCCCGGGGCGACGCGACCTGGATTGGCGTCGTTCGCTGGGCATCGGCGACGACGACCTGACGATCGGCTTCCTGGGCCGGCTGGTGAAGGAAAAGGGGCTGGCGATCTTCGCCGACGTGTCGGCCGCGCTTTCCGCGCGCGGCGTCGCGCACAAGGTGCTGGCGGTCGGCGACGGACCGGCGCGCGATTGGTTCGCCGCCCGCGTGCCCGATGCCGCCTTTGCCGGCTTTCAATCGGGCGACGCCCTTGGCCGGGCGGTCGCCTCCATGGACGTGTTCTTCAATCCCAGCGTCACCGAGACCTGGGGCCAGGTGACCTCGGAGGCGATGGCGGCGGGCGTTCCCGTGGTCGCCGCACGCGCCACAGGGTCGATGGACCTCGTCGCGGACGGCGAGACCGGCCTGCTCGTGCCCCCGCAGGACGTCGGCGCCTATGCGGACGCCATCGCCCGCATCGCCCGCGACCCCGCGCTTCGCCGCTCCATGGGGCAGGCCGCCCGCACCCGTGCCGCCGCCTGGAGCTGGGAGGCAGCCAACGACGCGGTGCTCGACGCCTATCTGCGGCTGGCCGACATCAGGGCGTTCGCCAGTCGAAGCTGAGCGGCGCCTCGCGGAACGCGAAACGATCCAGATGCTCCTGCACCACACGGCGCATCCAGTCCGCATCCTCCCCGTCCGGCACGGTCAGCAGGCAGTCCAGCGTCTCGCTGTCCGCGTGCATCTCCAGCCGCGACCCGTTGGGAAAGTCGATCGTCCCCTCCTCGGCGTCGAAGGTGACGGTCATCTTGTGGCTCCAGTGCTTGGCGAGCTGCTGGAGATAGCGGCTGGCGGAGCGGGTCGGCACCCGCGCGACGGACGTGGCGGTCACTGGCCCTTCTCCGCCGGCAGCCGCTCGATCTTTTGCGCCGCCTCGTCCAGGATCGCGGCCATGTCGTGGAGCGTCTCGCCTTCTACCCCGTCCATCATCCGCGCCTTCACCGCATAGCGCAGGTTGTTCATCGCGCGACGGATCGGGCGATGGTCGGACCGGCTGCGATGCTCGCCGATCGCGGTCAGCCGGCCGATCAGCGCCTCGACCTCGGCCGCGCGCTCCGCCAGGTGGACGCGCCCCGCCTCGGTGGCGGCGAAGCGCTTCTTCGCGCCCTCGCTCGCCTGTTCGGCGATAAGGCCCATCTCGTCGAGCAGCGTCAGCGTCGGATAGACGACGCCGGGGCTCGGCGCATAGGCGCCCCCCGTCAGCTGCTCGATCGCCCGGATCAGATCGTAGCCGTGCCGCGGCTCGTCCGCGATCAGCTTGAGCAGCACCAGCCGAAGCTCGCCGCCGTCGAACATCCGGCCGCGCCGGCCGCCGCGCTCCCGCTCGCCGCCGTTCAGCCGCTCGATCCATTCGAAGAACCGCTCCACATCCATCTCGGGACCGCGCCGGCCCCGCGGCCCACCATGCGCAAACCGAAACATCCACCATCTCCAGCCACTACGTGATGGCTCTCAGATATATCTTATCTACAATTGTTCAAGATATATCTTTCCCGGTAGCGGCAGCACGGTACGTGCCACCTTTGTCAACTTCCGCCTGACCGCTAAGGTGCCGGGAATGGCCGACCTGTTCGCGGCGCTGGACCCGCCCACCCCTGTCGACACGGTTCCGGCCGACGCCCCCCTGGCGGAGCGGCTGCGCCCGCGCTCGCTGGTCGAGGTCGTGGGGCAAGAGCACCTGACGGGCGCGGACGGACCGATCGGCCGCATGGTGCGCGCGGGCAAGCTCTCCTCGCTCATCCTCTGGGGGCCGCCGGGCACGGGGAAGACCAGCATCGCGCGCCTGCTCGCCGACGCGGTCGGCCTGCGCTTCGCCTCCATCTCCGCCGTCTTCTCCGGCGTCGCCGACTTGAAGCGCGTCTTCGCCGAAGCGCGCGACCATGCCCGTACGGGCAAGCGCACGCTGATGTTCGTGGACGAGATCCACCGCTTCAACCGCGCCCAGCAGGACGGCTTCCTGCCGTACGTGGAGGATGGCACGGTGACGCTGGTGGGCGCGACCACCGAGAACCCCAGCTTCGAACTGAATGCCGCGCTGCTCAGCCGCGCACAGGTGCTGGTGCTTCGCCGTCTGGATATGGCCGCGCTGGAACACCTGCTGGAGCGCGCGGAGGCGGAGGTCGGCCGTCCGCTGCCCCTCGATCCCGGCGCCCGCGACGCGCTGGTCGCGACGGCGGACGGCGACGGGCGGTTCCTGGTGAACCAGGCAGAGCTTCTCTACGCCGCCGGCCTGGACGCACCGCTGGACCCGGCGGGGCTGGGTCGGCTGCTCCAGCGCCGCGTCGCCGTGTACGACAAGGACCGGGAGGGGCATTACGGCGTGATTTCCGCGCTCCACAAGTCGATCCGCGGGTCGGACCCGCAGGCGGCGCTCTACTATCTCGCCCGGATGCTGACGGCGGGTGAGGAGCCGCTCTACGTGCTGCGCCGCCTGACCCGCGCGGCGGTGGAGGATGTGGGCCTGGCCGATCCGCTTGCGCTGAACGTATGCCTGGCGGCCAAGGACGCCTACGACTTCCTGGGCAGTCCTGAGGGCGAGCTCGCCATCGCCCAGGCGTGCCTGTACCTCGCGACCGCCCCGAAATCGAACGCGGTCTATGCCGCGCAGAAGGCAGCCTGGGCATCGGCGCGGGAGAACGGCTCGCTCTCGCCCCCCAAGCACATTCTGGGCGCCCCCACCCGCCTGATGCGCGACCTGGGCTATGGCCGCGGCTACCAGTACGACCACGATGCGCCCGATGCCTTTTCGGGCGCGGACTATTGGCCGGACGGCATGGCCGCCCAGATCTATTACCGACCCACCGACCGCGGCTTCGAGCGGCAGGTGGCCGAGCGCATGGCACGATGGCAGGAGTTGCGACGTGAGAAGAACGGCTAGCGTCTTCCTGCTCCTGGCCGCCGCGCCCGCGCTTGCCCAAGCGCCGCAGCCCCGCCCCGATCCTACCACTTGGCAGCGCGCCATCGCCGCGGGCTACAAGGCCGCGATGCTCTGTTCGGGCGTGTTCAACGCCGGCCGTACGGAGGCGCAGGTAGAGGCGGACGAGCTGAAGGGTATCTATCCCGAATACGGTGCCATCGTGCCGACGCTGACCGCGACCGTGGACCGACGTACCGCCACCGTGACGGTCCCCTTTGCCCCGGATCTGCCGCCGCGCCGCGCGACGTGGCGCAGCGGCGCAGGGTGCACGGGCGCACCTATCGGTTCCGGCGTTCCGGCCGACCTGGAAAGCCACGGCACACCGCCCGGGCCTGCGGGCGCCGATCCGCGCCCCTGGCCGATGGGGGACGCAGGACTGCGCCCCCGGCCGTCGCAGGCGCTTTCCGCCGCCGTGGCCAAGGCCTTCGATCACCAGAGCTACGGCCGCGGCGAGACGGTGGGCGTGGTAATCCTGCGCGACGGAAAGCTCGTGGCCGAACGCTACCGCACCGGCTTCGGCCCTTTCACGTCCAACCGCACATGGTCGGTCGCCAAGAGTATCGCGGGCACGCTGGCCGGCATGGCGACCGGACAGGGCCGGTTGCGACCGGACTCAGCTGCCCTGCTGCCGGAATGGAGCGCGGCCGGCGACCCGCGTTCCGCCATCACGCTCGACAACCTGCTCCGTATGGCGAGCGGGCTGCACAGCGAGACGGCGGGCAACCGCACCGACGCCATCTATTTCGGTGGTTCCGCCGTGGACCAGGAGACCGTTCATTGGGGCTTGGAGGCGAAGCCGGGAACGCGGTTCCGCTACGCCAACAACGACATCCTTCTCAGCGTTCTTGCCGCCCGCCGGGCGACGCCGGGCCTGACGCCCTCGTCGGCCCTGTTCGGCCCGCTCGGCATGGCACACACCGTCGCCGAACAGGACTGGCGCGGTAACTACGTCCTCTCCTCCCAGGTCTGGAGCACCGCGCGCGACCTGGCACGGCTCGGCCAATTCTGGCTCCAAGACGGCGTCTGGCAAGGCCAGCGGCTCCTGCCCGAGGGCTGGGTCCGCTACATGACCGCGCCGTCCGGCCCCCAGCCCGCCAGCGGTCCTGGCTACGGCGCAACCCTGTGGCTGTTCGGTCCGGCGCAGGGCCTGCCTGCCGGCAGCTACGCCGCGCAGGGCAATCGCGGCCAGTACGTCATGGTGGTGCCGTCCGAGCGGCTGGTCGTGGTCCGCCGCGGCGAGGACGGCGGCGACGCGCGCTTCGACCCCGCTCACTTCACCGCCGACGTGATCGCAGCACTTCGGTAGAGAGTGATCGGTGAACAGCTGGCAGTCCGTGGAGGCGTTCGCGCTCACCTTGCCCGGCACGGCGGCGGGCATCAGCTGGGGCGCGCCCGCCGTGAAGGTCGGCGCCAAGGCGTTCGTCTCCACCGGCCACGAGCGCGGCAGCTTCCACGTCCGCAGCCCGCACGAGGAAAAGGCGGTGCTGATCGAGACCGATCCCGCGACTTTCTGGCAGACGCCGCACTATGCCAACTGGCCCGGCCTTCTGGTGCGTTACGGATCGGACGATCCCGATCGGGTTCGCGTCGTGATCGCGCGCGCTTGGTGGGACGCGGCGCCCGTCCGACTTCGCCGGAGCCACGGCGATCGTCCCTGAGCCTCTGACCGGTCCCGGCCGCTTCACCCGCTTCGCCGCGATCGACTGGTCGGGCGCCCGCGGCTCCGCGCATCCCGGCATTGCGGTGGCCCTTTGCGACACGGGCGAAACCACCCCGGCCATTGTGGCACCGCCGGGCCGGGTCTGGTCGCGCGTCCAGGTCCTCGATTGGCTGCTCGCCCATGCCGATGAAGAGATGCTGGTCGGATTCGACTTCAGCTTCTCCGCTCCCTTCCACGATTGCGGCGCCTTTCTGCCGGACGAGGCCGGGCTGCCGGATGCACCTTCGCTCTGGGCCTATGTGGAAGGCCGGTGCGACGATCCCGACCTGGGCGCGACCGACTTCGTGGCGGAACGTCGTGGCCGGCACTTCTGGCTGGGCGCCACGGACGGACCCAAGAACGACTATCTGCGCTGGCGGACGTGCGAGGTGTCGCCGACCGGCGGACGCAAGCCCTCCACCGTGTTCGACGCGCTGGGCGCGGCGCAGGTCGCAAAGGCCAGCTGGGCCGGGATGCGCCTGCTCCACGGCCTGCGCGGGCGCGTTCCCGTCTGGCCCTTCGATCCGGTGCCGGGCCGGGGCATGCTGGTGGTGGAGATATACACCGCCATCGCCTCGCGCGCGGCCGGCACGCGTCCGGGCCGAAGCAAGCTGCGCGACGCCGCCGCTCTCGATGCGGCATTGGCGACGCTCGGCAGCCGCCCCCACGCGCCGCTCGCCCGCTATTCCGACCATGCGACGGATGCCATCCTGACCTCGGCCTGGCTCCGCCGCGCCGTGCACGACGACGCGCTCTGGCATCCGTCGCGCCTGACCGCCGCCATTGCGGCGACCGAAGGGTGGACCTTCGGCGTCCCCTGACGCATGGTGGCGCCCGCGCCGGTTTAGCTCAGATGGTAGAGCACCTGATTTGTAATCAGGGGGCCGCGGGTTCGATCCCTGCAACCGGCACCAGCCTCCTCGCGTTCCGCCAGCGGAATGATTGCCGCCGCGAACAATGGGCGCCTCAAGGTCGCCAGCTACAACATGCGAAAGGGGATCGGCGCCGACCGGCGGCGCAGCCCCGAGCGAATCCTCGAGGTCCTGCGCGAGGTCGATGCGGACGTGATCGCCCTGCAGGAGGCGGATCTCCGCTTCGGCGCACGCACGGGCGTGATCCCGCTCCACCTGCTGGACGAGCATAGCGACTGGAAGTCGGTTCCCGTGGCGCTCCGGCCTGGGTCGATGGGCTGGCACGGCAATGCCCTGCTTGTGCGCAAGGATGCGCAGGTGACGGGCTGCGAGGCGCTGCACCTGCCCGCGCTGGAGCCCCGGGGCGCGGTGACAGCCCTGGTCCGGCGCGGCGACGTCACGACCAGGATCGTGGGCATGCACCTGGACCTGTCCGGCCTGTGGCGACGCCGCCAGGCCGGCGCGATCCTAAACTTCGTGGAGGCGTGCCCCGAGCGACATCCCACCGTGATGATGGGCGACCTGAACGAGTGGACGGCGGCGCGCGGCTGCCTTCGCGATTTCGCGCGCCACTTCGCCTTTGCCGGTACGGGCCCCAGCTTCCACGCGCGCCGGCCGATCGGCCGGCTGGACCGGATCATGGTCTCGCCCGAGTTCCGCGTGGTGGACGCCGGTGTCCATGCCAGTGCCACGGCGCGCCGGGCGTCTGACCATCTTCCCGTCTGGGCGGTGCTGGAGCCGGCGTGAGCGACGGTAACAGCGGAGGCAGCGGGGCCGGCGGACCGCGCACGCGCGAAAAGGAGCTTCGGCTGGCGCTGGTCTGCTATGGAGGCATCAGCCTGGCCGTCTACATGCACGGCATCACCAAGGAGGCGTGGCACCTGGCGCACGCAAGCTGCGCGGTGGGCGACGGCGCGGAACCGCCGGCGGGCGTGGCGGGCGTCTATGCCAAGCTGCTGCGATTGTCGCAGGAGCAGGGGCTGCGCCTGCGCGTGCTGGTGGACATCGTGTCGGGCGCCAGTGCAGGTGCGCTCAACGGCGTCTTCCTGGCCCAGGCGATCGCAACCGGTCAGTCGCTCGACCCGCTGACCGAGCTGTGGCTGAAATCCGCGGACGTGGAGGCGTTGATCGCGCCCGATGCGGCACCCGCCAGCCGCCTGTCCAAGCTGTGGGCCACGCCGCTGGCCTGGGCGGCGGCCGGCCGCGTGGATGCCGCCGACGACGATCCCGCGCTGGCCGAGGTTCGCGCCAAGCTGTCGCATTTCATCCGTTCGCGCTGGTTCGAGCCGCCCTTCGACGGCGACACCATGACGGGGCTGGTGCTGGACGCGCTGGCCGCCATGGCGGCGGGGGAGCGTGGCCCACGGCTGCTGCCGCCGGATCAACCGCTCGACCTCTTCGTCACCGCAACCGATTTCACCGGCCATCCCGAGCGGCTGACGCTGCACTCGCCGTCTGAGGTGGTGGAAACCGAGCATCGGCTGGTTCTATCCTTCGCCGATGCCGGCGTCCCGGCCGTGGAGGACGGGCTGGCCCATCCGGCCGAGCTCGCCTTTGCCGCACGCGCCACGTCCAGCTTTCCGGGCGCCTTTCCGCCCTTCCGGGTCGGCGAGATGGACCGGGTTCTGGCCGCAAGGGAAATGCCGTGGCCGGGGCGCGGCCGGTTCCTGCGTCGCGTGTTGCCCCGCCACAGCGCGGCGGGTGCGGCGGAGGGCGCGGTGCTGATCGACGGATCGGTGCTGGCCAACGCGCCCTTCGGCCCCGCTGTGGCTGCGCTGCGCGAGCGACCGGCCAGGCGGGAAGTGGATCGGCGATTCGTCTATGTCGATCCGTCGCCCGGCATGAAGTTTCGACTGACTCGTGCCGGCGAGGGCCCCGGATTCTTCCAGGTCATCCTGGGCGCGCTCAGCGAGCTGCCGCGCCAGCAGCCCATCCGCGACGAGCTGGAGGCGCTCGCCGCCCGGTCCGACCGGGTCGGTCGCGCCCAGCGGACCCTGGCAGCCCTGCGACCCGGCGTGGAGGCCGCCGTGGAGCGCCTGTTCGGGCGCACCCTTTTCCTGAACCGGCCGACGCCTGCGCGCCTCGCCGCGTGGCGCGCCCGCGCCCATGCCGGTGCGCGGGCGGAGGCGGGGATCGGCTATGCCGCCTATGCGCACATCAAGCTGGAGGGGGTGCGCGACGCCGTGCTGGACCAGATGCGCCGGGCCGGCGGCGACCAGGCGGCCGGACGCTGGAACAGGACCTGCGAGCGGCTGGACGCGGCGCTTGACGCCCGCGGCGTGGGGCCGGGGGCGGCGGATCAGGACGCCCGGGTGGTGGCCTTTCTTCGCGCCTTTGACCTGGCCTATCGCGTCCGACGGCTGCGGTTGCTGGCGCGGCGCGTCGCCGAAATGGAGGAACACGGGCCGAGCGACGGGGTCACAAGCGCGCGGGAGGCCGTCTATGCCTCGCTCTCCCATTACCTGGAGGTTCGGAGGGCCGCGGCTCACCCGACGTTGCGGCGGGGCGTTCGCGGGGGAGAAGAAGGCGAGGCACTGCTGGAACGGCTGGCGGCGTCGCTGGACCTGTCGGGGCTGGACGCGGCCACGGATGCCAGGCTGGCCTCCGGCTTCGCGACCCTGCCACGGGAGGATCGGCGGAGCCTGTTGCTGACCTATCTGGGTTTTCCCTATTTTGATGCCGCCACGCTGCCGCTCCTGGGAGGCGAGGTGCTGGACGAGTTCGATCCCGTGAAGGTCGATCGCATCGCCCCCGACGATGCGGTGGCGATCCGGGCGGGCGGCGCGGAGGCGACGCTGAAGGGCATTCAGTTCAACGGCTTCGGCGCATTCTTCAGCCGGGCATGGCGCGAAAACGATTACCTGTGGGGTCGGCTCCACGGTGCGGACCGGCTGATCGACGTGGTGGTGTCGGCACTGGGGCCCAGCGACCGGATGCCGCCGGGCCGCGTCGCCCGGCTGAAGCGGGAGGCGTTCCACGCCATCCTGGACGAGGAGGAGCCGCGACTGGCCGCCGTGCCCGAGCTGTTCCGCGCGCTCCGGGCCGAGCTGGCCTGAACTGCCGGCCCGGGCGGCTGGCCTAAACCGCTGGCTCGAACCTCGGGGCCGAACGGCTGGCAATCCGGGCTGCGGCAGGTTAGCGTTCCCGCCCCGATCCCTGACGCGGCGGCGCGATGCAGTTCCTGAAGATCCTGTTCTGGTGCCTCCTGGCCTTCGTGGCGGCCCTGTTCACCTATGGCAATTGGGCCAGTGTGCCCGTGCAGCTGTGGAGCAACATGGTCGCGGACGTGAACCTGCCATTCCTGCTGCTCGTCACCTTTATGGCCGGCCTAGTGCCGACCGCCATCTGGGGCGGCGCGCAGCGGTGGCGACTGCGCCAGCGGCTCGCGCAGTCGGAACGTACGGTGGAGGGGCTGCGCGCCGCGGTGATGCCCGCCGACCCCATGCTGCCGCCTCAGACGCCCGTGCACGCGTCCGGACTGCCCGCCGCCGTTCCGCCGGCGGCGCTCCCCGCCGCCGTTCCGCCGGGCGGCGCCTGACATGGCGGAACTGTTCGTTGCCTTGGACACGCCCGACCTGGGCCAGGCGGCGGCGCTCGCCCGATCGCTCGGGGGCGTCGTCGATGGCCTCAAACTGGGCCTAGAGTTCTTCTGCGCGCACGGCCCCGCGGGCGTGAAGGCCGTGGCAGGGGCCGGGCTGCCGCTGTTCCTGGACCTTAAGCTCCACGACATCCCGAACACGGTGGCGGGCGCCGTCCGCTCGCTGGCGCCACTCGCGCCGTCCATCCTGACGGTCCACGCGGCCGGCGGGCACGCGATGATCGCAGCCGCGCGCGACGCCGCGCCGCCCACGACACGCGTGGTCGCCGTAACCGTGCTTACCAGCCTGGACGCGGGCGACCTTGCGGCGGCGGGCGTCGCCGCGAACCCGGACGCGCAGGTGGCCCGTCTGGCGGCGCTGACCCGGTCCGCCGGTGCCGACGGCATCGTCTGCTCGGGCGCGGAAGTAGGCGCTGCCCGCCGGTCCTGGCCGAACGGCGTGTTCGTGGTCCCTGGGCTTCGCCCGTTGGGAAGCGAGGCGGGCGACCAGAAGCGCATGGTCACGCCCCGCGAGGCCGCAGACCTGGGCGCAACCGTGCTGGTGATCGGCCGTCCGGTCACCGCCGCATCCGACCCGCTCGAGGCCGCGGCCGCCATCCGGGCGACGCTCTGAGCCATGGCGGCGACGGCCAAGATCTGCGGCATCTCGACGCCCCAGACGCTGGATGCGGCCCTGGCGGGCGGTGCCAGCCATGTCGGCTTCGTTTTCTTTGCCGCTTCGCCGCGCAACGTGGCGGCAGACCAGGCGGCGGCGCTGGCCGCGCGCGCCGGCGGGCGAGTCCGGACGGTCGGCGTGTTCGTGGATCCCGAGGACGGACTGCTGGCCGAAACTGTTCGGACGGTCGGCCTTGACGCGATTCAGTTGCATCGGACCGCTCCGGATCGCGTCGCGCACCTGCGCGCCGTTTCGGGTGCGGAAGCCTGGGCCGCCGTGGCGGTCCGTACCCGCGCGGACCTGGAAGCCGCTCGTCCGTTTCGGGGCGCGGCCGACCGCATCTTGTACGATGCCAAGACGCCTGACGACGCCGCGCTGCCGGGCGGCATGGGCCTGCGTTTCGACTGGTCGCTGCTGGATGGTTTCAACCATCCGCTGCCCTGGGCGCTGTCCGGCGGATTGACCGCGGGAAACGTGCGAGAGGCGATCGGAAGGACGGGCGCCCGGCTGGTAGACGCATCGTCCGGCGTGGAGTCGGCGCCTGGCGTCAAGGATGCGGACCTGATCGCCGCCTTCCTAGACGCGGTGGCGTCGGCCTGAACCCTCGACAGACGGCCACCCCGTCCCTAGGTCGCCGCGCATCATGAATGCGCCCAACACCTTCCGAGCCCAGCCTGACGAGCGGGGCCATTTCGGCGAGTTCGGCGGCCGCTACGTCGCCGAGACGCTGATGCCGCTGATCCTGGACCTGGAGCGCGAGTATCGTGCGGCCAAGGCCGACCCGGCGTTCGCCGCGCAGTTCGATGATCTTCTGGAACATTATGTCGGACGCCCCAGCCCGCTCTATTATGCCGAGCGGCTGACGGACGCGCTTCGTGCATCCGCCGAACCCGGCATGGGCGCGCAGGTCTGGTTCAAGCGCGACGAGCTGAACCACACGGGCGCGCACAAGATCAACAATTGCGTAGGCCAGGTGCTGCTGGCGCTGCGGATGGGCAAGACACGCGTCATTGCGGAGACGGGGGCGGGCCAGCACGGCGTGGCGACCGCCACCGTCTGCGCCCGTTTCGGCCTGCCCTGCACCATCTTCATGGGCGCGCGCGACATGGAGCGCCAGCAGCCCAACGTGTTCCGCATGAAGCTGCTGGGCGCCGAGGTTCGTGCCGTCGAGAGCGGCGCGCGCACGCTGAAGGACGCGATGAACGAGGCGCTTCGCGACTGGGTCGCGAACGTCCACGACACCTTCTACATCATCGGCACCGCCGCCGGCCCTCATCCCTATCCGGAACTGGTCCGCGACTTCCAGAGCGTGATCGGACGCGAGGCGCGCGAGCAGATGCTGGCGCGCACGGGCCGCCTACCTGACCTGCTGGTCGCCGCGATCGGCGGCGGCTCCAACGCGATAGGGCTGTTCCACCCCTTCCTGGACGACCCCGACGTCGCGATGCTGGGCGTCGAGGCGGCGGGCCACGGGCTCGACAACCTCCACGCCGCCAGTCTCGCGGGCGGGTCGCCCGGCGTGCTGCACGGCAACCGCACCTACCTGTTGCAGGACGAGGACGGCCAGATCGCGGAGGCGCACTCCATCTCGGCCGGCCTCGACTATCCCGGCATCGGGCCGGAACACGCTTGGCTGAAGGAGATCGGCCGCGTTGAATATTCCGCCGTCACCGATCGGCAGGCGCTCGACGCCTTTCAGCTGCTCTGCCGCACAGAGGGCATCATCCCCGCGCTGGAGCCTTCGCACGCCATCGCCGCCGTGGCCGAGCGTGCCCGCGTCATGCCGCGGGACGCCGTGATCCTGGCGAACCTGTGCGGTCGCGGCGACAAGGACATCTTCACTGTCGCCGACGCGCTGGGCGTGGCGATATGAGCGTCCGGCTGGACCGGGCCTTTGCCCGGGCCCGCGAGGAAGGTCGCGCCGCGCTGGTCTGCTTCGTCACCGCCGGCGATCCCTCGCCCGCCGCGACGCTGCCGATCCTGGAGGCGATCGCGGACGGCGGTGCGGACGTGATCGAGCTGGGGATGCCGTTCACCGACCCCATGGCCGACGGCCCCGCCATCCAGGCCGCGAACCTGCGCAGCCTGGGCGCGCGTACCACCACGGCCGACGTGCTTCGCATCGCGGCCCAGTTCGATGCCACCGTCCATGACGTGCCACTGGTCCTGATGGGCTATGCCAATCCCATGCTTCGCCGCGGAGCCGACTGGTTCGCCGCGGCCGCAGCGTCGTCCGGCGTGTCAGGTGTCATCTGCGTGGACCTGCCGCCGGAGGAGGACGAGGCGCTGGGTCCCGCGCTCCGGACTGCCGGCGTTCATCCGATCCGCCTGGCCACGCCGACCACCGACGCCGCCCGGCTGCCCCGCGTGCTGGATGGTGCGTCCGGCTTTCTCTACTACGTGTCCGTCGCCGGGGTGACGGGCGTTCAGCAGGCGGCCGGTGCCAGCATCGACGCGGCCGTGGCGCAGCTGAAGGCCGCAACCGACCTGCCCGTCGCCGTTGGCTTTGGCATCCGCACACCCGAACAGGCCGCCGCCGTCGCGCAGGTGGCGGACGGCGTGGTGGTGGGGTCCGCCATCGTGGAGCTGATCGGTCGGCACGGCGCGGACGCGCCCGCCGCCGTTCGCAACTTCGTTCGTCAACTGGCCGACGCGCTGGCGTCGGCGCGCAAGGTGCCCGCATGAGCTGGATCAACAGCGTCCGAAACGCCCTGGGCTCGGTGGTCGGCAAGAAGGAGTCCCCGGCCGACCTGTGGCACAAGTGCCGCGGCTGCGGGCAGATGATCTTCACCAAGGAGCTGGCGGAGAATCTTTATGTCTGCCCTCGGTGCGACCATCACGAGCGGATCGGGCCAAAGGAGCGGTTCCGCCAGCTTTTCGACGAGGGAAGCTGCCACGAGCTTCCCCCGCCCGAGGTGCCGCAGGACCCGCTGAAGTTCCGCGACACCAAGCGGTACACTGACCGGTTAAAAGCGGCGCGTACCGAGAACGAGGAGCAGGACGCGCTGGTCAACGCGGTTGGCCGCATTGCCGGCCACCGCGCGGTGGTGGGCGTGCAGGACTTCGCCTTCATGGGCGGGTCCATGGGGCTGGCGGTCGGCGAGGCGTTCGTGCGCGGCGTGGAGAACGCGATCCGAGAGGATTGTCCGTACGTCATCTTCGCGGCGTCGGGCGGCGCGCGGATGCAGGAAGGTATCCTGTCGCTGATGCAGATGCCGCGCACCACGGTGGCCATCCAGATGCTGCATGATGCCGGCCTGCCCTATGTGGTGGTGCTGACCGATCCCACCTCGGGCGGCGTCATGGCGGCCTATGCGATGCTGGGCGACGTCCAGATCGCCGAGCCCAAGGCGACGCTGGCCTTTACCGGCCGTCGCGTGATCGAGAACACGATTCGCGAGAAGCTGCCCGACGATTTCCAGACGTCCGAATATTATCTCGAACACGGGCTCGTGGACATGGTTGTCCATCGCCGCGACCTGAAGGATCGGCTGGCGACGGTGCTGGGCTATCTGCACCGACCCGACGGCATCGCTGCCGCCGCCTGATGCCCGACGGTGCGCGGTCCGGCCATGCGGGGGTGCAGGCGCAGCTCGACCGGCTGATGCGCCTGAGCCCCGGCGCGGACGTGCTGGGGCTGGACCGGATCGGCCGACTGCTGAACCGGCTGGGCGATCCGCAGGAGCGCCTGCCGCCCGTCTTTCACGTGGCGGGCACCAACGGGAAGGGCTCGACCTGCGCGTTCCTGCGCGCCGGGCTGGAGGCGGCGGGGTATCGCGTCCATGCCTATACCAGCCCGCACCTGGTACGGTTCAACGAGCGCATCCGCCTGGCCGGCCGGCTGATCGAGGACGAGGCGCTGGCCGACCTGCTGGCAGAGGTGCTGGCCCAAGCGGACGGCATTGGTGCCAGCTTCTTCGAGATAACCACCGCCGCCGCGTTCCTGGCATTCGAGCGGGTGCCGGCGGACGCCTGCGTGATCGAGGTCGGGCTGGGCGGGCGGCTGGACGCCACCAACCTGGTGCGGCCCGTCGCGACGGCCATCGCGCAACTGGGCGTCGACCATCAGGCGTTCTTGGGCGAAACCGCCACCGCCATCGCCGCCGAAAAGGCCGGCATCGCCAAGCCGGGCGTGCCGCTGGTCACGATGCGCTATCCGGCCGACGTGGCCGACGTCGTGGCGCGCGCGGCCGAGGCGGTCGGCGCGCCGTTGCTGGTGGAAGGCCGCAATTGGCGGTTCGACGTGGCGGCGGACGGCGTTCGCCTGACGGACGCCGAGGGAGTGGTGGCGCTGCCGCTTCCTGCCTTGCCGGGCCCGCATCAGGCCGCCAACCTGGCGCTCGCCGCGGCGATGCTGCGGTCGCAAGGGGCGGTTCTGGTTCCCGACGCCGCGCTCGCCAGGGCCGCCGCTGCCACTTGGCCCGCGCGGATGCAGCGTTTGAGCGCCCGTGGCCCGCTCGCGGCCATGCTGCCGCCTGGCGCGGAGCTTAGGCTGGACGGGGGGCACAATGCGCCGGCCGCCGCCGCCGTGGTGCGCACCGCGACGGCGCTGGCAGCGGGCCGGCCCGTCCACCTGGTCGCGGGCGTGATGGCGAACAAGGATGCGACCGCCCTGCTGGCACCGCTGGCGTCGCTCGCCGGCAGTTTCCACGCCGTGCCGGTACCGGGCCACGATCATCACGCGCCCGACGCGCTCGCGCGGCTGGCGACCCGGCTCGGCTTTCCGGGCGCGGAACCCGCCGCCGATCTGGCCGGCGCGTTGGGAGAAATCGCGCGCGCCACGCAGGCCGACACGCCCCCATTCGTGCTGATCCTGGGCTCGCTCTACCTTGCCGGCGAGGCGCTCGAACGAAATGGTGAGCCGCCGCAATAATTGATATTGACTTGCAATAACCAGGCAGCGACGATGGCGGCTCCAATGCGGAGTCCCCGGATGAACACCGCCACGTCAACGCTTGCTGCCCTGCCCCACGCCCTGCCTGCGTGCCCCAACGCCCGGATCGCGCTCTACGCCATGCGTCGCATGGGCGCGCACGGGCTCGCGGACGCGCGCGCCGCCCACGCCCTGTTCACGGCGTTCGGCCGTGCCTTCCGCCGTCCCTTGATACTGATGCGTGCGCTGATGGCCGACATGGCGGCCACCTCGGCGGGAACGGTGCAGATCGCGCCCTGCTGCTGCCCGCGCATGACCGCGGCCGAACAGGCGTTTGTTGCCGTTCTAGCGCGCGTCGAGACGGAGCCGCAGGCGGCATCCATCCTCCTCGCCGACCTGCTGGGTCACCGGCGTGTGGAGGGCGTGTTGGCCGCCGCCGCCGCGATCGCCATCGCCTTCGCGGACGAAGGACGACCGTTGGTGGCCTAGTCCACCGTTCCGGCGCTGCCGATGGACCGGTCCACCAGGCCGCTGCGCGCCATCCACCAGAAGAGCAGGATGCCCGGCAGCGCGAGCAGCGTGGTCAGCAGGTAGAAGTCGACATAGCCCAGCCGCTCGATCAGCGCGCCGGCGGTGGTGCCGGTCGCGACGCGGCCCACCACGCTCGCCGCGGCCGAGATCAGCGCGAACTGCGCAGCCGTGAAACGCAGGTCGCACAGCGCGGAGAAATAGGCGATCACCACCACGCCGCCGATGCCGCTGGCGATGTTCTCGAACCCGATCGCGCCCGCCATGCCCCAGTTGGAATGGCCCGCCGCCGCCAGTCCTGCGAACGAGAGGTTGGACACCGCCATCAGCACCAGCGCCAGCAGCACCGACCGCTTCATGCCCAGCCGCGCATACAGGACGCCGCCCGCGAATACGCCGACCAGATAGGCCAGGAAGCCGATGAACACGTCATAGAAGGCGATTTCGTCGCCCGTGAATGACAGGTCGTCGAAGAGCAGCCGGAACGTCAGGTTCGCCAGCGTGTCCCCCACCTTGTGGACCAGGATAAAGGCCAGCACCAGGAAGGCGCCGGGTCGCGCGAAGAACTGGGCAAAGGGCCGCCACACGGCCGCGATCGCCTGCGCCGCGCCGCGACGCTCGGCCACTTCCTGCCGCCGCTCCGGTTCGCCCAGCACCAGCCCGGCCAGGATCGCGGGCAGCACGAACACGATGCAGACCAGGTAGCCCAGCTGCCACCCCGCGCGCTCGGCAACCACCAGCGCCAGAGCGCCCGCACCGGCCGATCCGATCCGCCAGCCATATTGGCTCATGCCCGATCCCACGCCAAGCTGGTGCGGCTCCAGCAGCTCGATGCGATAGGCGTCGATAACCACGTCGAACGTGGCGCCCGCCGCCCCCACCAGGATCGCGGCCGTGGCCGTGGCGCCGATGGACGCCTGCGGGTCGACCAGCGCCAGGTTCGCAACCGCCGCGGCGACCAGCACGGCCGTCAGCAGCAGCCAGGACACGCGCTGGCCCAGCCGCCCCAGCACCGGCAGCCGCACGCCGTCCACCGTCCAGGCCCACAGGAACTTCAAGTTGTAGACCAGGAATGCCAGGCTGAAGGCGGTGACCGTCTTCTTGTCGATCCCCGCCGCCGCCAGGCGCGAGGTCAGCGTGGCGGCGATCATCGAATAGGGAAAGCCAGACGACAGGCCCAACGCCAGGGCCGCCAGCGGCGCCCGTTCCATATAGGGCCGGACACCGTCCACCCACGTCCTGTCCGCCACCGTTACCCTCGTCACCGTTTCGCGCGAAACGGCGACCCTAGGGCCGGAGGGCGGCTCGCGAAAGCGTTCAGCCGGCCTGTTCGAACAACCGCAGTCCGGTCGGCAGACGCCTCGGATCCTTGCCCGCGCGGCGCTCCTCGATGGCCTGGATCGCGTCAAGCAGGTCGCGCGGCAGATAGGGCTTGTCCAGGCAACCGGCGGCGAAGGTTTCGGCCTCGGGCGGGCAGTTGCCGGTCACGAACAGGGCCGGGATAGCACGGGCAAAGGCGGCGCGGGCCACGTCCAGGCCGTTGCCGTCCGCCAGCTCCACGTCCACCAGCACCAGGTCGATCGACCGGCCGCTGGCGATCGCCTCCACCGCGGCGGCCACCCGGTCCACGGTGGCGACAATGGTGAAGCCCGCATCGGTCAGCGCGTGTTCGTTATCGAACGCGACCAGCGGCTCGTCCTCCACGAGCAGCAGCTTCTCGATCCCGCGCTTCTTTCGGCCAAAGAACATGCCCACGCCCTCAGGGGCCGCGCACCGGGCGTGGCGGCCGATGCAACGCGAACGCGCAAGCGGCGATCGGGTCGCAAGGAAATATGGGCTTTCCGCGCGCGCGCGCCTATCGGACGTCATGGCTCCCCCAGCGTCCCGTCCTCCGTCCCGTCCTTCCCGCCGGTCCTTTGTCGAGCCCGCCGCCACCGGTCCGGAGCGCATCGCCAAGCTGCTGGCCCGCGCCGGCGTGGCCTCGCGCCGCGAGGTGGAGCGCATGATCGCGGAGGGTCGCGTAGCACTGGACGGCGCGTTGCTGGAATCGCCCGCGCTGACGCTGTCGTCGCTGGCGGGCGTAACCGTGGACGGAAAGCCGGTGGCCGCGCCGGAGCCGACGCGCCTGTTCCTGTTCCACAAGCCCGCTGGCGTTCTGACTGCCGAGCGCGACCCTCGCGGCCGCCCGACTATCTACGACCGGCTGCCGCCCGGCCTGCCACGGCTGGTTCCCGTGGGTCGGCTGGATCTGAATACCGAAGGGCTGCTGCTGATGACCACGGACGGCGAGTTCAAGCGCCAGCTGGAGCTTCCGGCTACCGGGGTCGAACGGGCCTATCGCGCGCGCGCTTATGGGTCGGTGACGCAGGCGCAGCTCGAATCGCTGATCGAGGGCGTAGAGGTTGAGGGCGTCCGCTACGGTTCGATCAACGCCAACCTGGAACGGCGCACGGGCGCCAATGTCTGGGTCGAGATGATCCTGACCGAGGGCAAGAACCGCGAGGTCCGCCGCGTGCTGGAATATCTGGGCCTGCGCGTCAGCCGGCTGATCCGCACGCGCTACGGTCCCTTCGTGCTGGGCGACCTGGAAACGGGTCAGGTGGGCGAGGTCCGTGCGTCCGACCTGGCGACGTTCCGCCGGTCGCTGGCGCGCGGGAAGCCGGCGACCGAGCCGGTGCGGGTCCGCCCGCCCGTGCCCACGGCGCCCGTGCCCGCGTCCGTCAAGCCCACGTCCGTCAAGCCCGCGGCCACAGGTCGCACCGGAGCGTCGGTGCCAAGCGCCAGGGGCCGACCGGCGCCGAGGGACCGCAACCGCGTGCCCGCGCGGGGCCGCGCCGATATGAGGTCGGAAGCGGGGGCAGCGCCGACACCCGCAGACGGCCCCGCCAATGCCAGAGCTCGACGTGCCGCCGCCTTTCGCGCGTCCAGGGTGACCGACACACCAGCCGAAGCTCCGCGCCAGGCCTGGGGCAAGCATCCGATGCGAAAGCCCGACACCGAGAGGCCTGCAAGCGACAGGTCCAAGAGCGACAGGCCCAAAACCGACAGGTTAAGCAGCGAGAGGCATGGAAGCGGAAGGGCCGGAAACGAGAGGCCCGGGAACGGGAGGCCAACCCCCGACAAGCCCCCGCGGGGCCCGCGCCGTCCGACGCGACGCTCGAACTGAGGAGGCATCGACCATGCGCGTGATCGCCGGCCAATGGCGCGGCCGCCCCCTGGTGGCGCCCGCTGGCGATGCCACCCGCCCGACCGCCGACCGCACCCGCGAGGCGCTGTTCTCCATGCTGGCCAGCCGGCTCGGCACCTTCGAGGGCCTGCACGTCGCCGACCTGTTCGCGGGCTCCGGCGCGCTGGGCATCGAGGCGCTGTCCCGCGGGGCGGCCACCTGCCTGTTCGTCGAGCAGGACCGGGCCGCGCTGGACGCGCTGCGGACGAACCTGTCGAAGCTGGACGCGCGGGGCGACGTGCGCGCGGGCTCCGTGCTGTCGCTTGGCCCTGCCCCCGCGCCGCTGGACCTGATCTTGATGGACCCGCCCTATGATACGGGAGCCGGCGCCGTGGCGCTCGACAAGCTCGGACGCCTGGGCTGGGCCGGGCCCGCCACCTGGATCAGCATCGAAACGGCGCGCGACGAGCTCGTGGAGGTCGCCGGTTTCGAGGAGGAAACCGTCCGCATCCACGGACGCGCCCGGATCACGCTGCTGCGAAGGGAAGTCGGGGCGTCGGTCTAGCCCGCCAGTGCTGCCGCCATGTGCGAAATCACCGCCTGCAATCCCCTGATCGGCCGGATCATCACCTCGAAGTCGGTGAGCCGACCTTCTTCGTTCCAGCGGATGATATCGACGCCGTTCACCTGCATCCCGTCCACGACGCACGCGAACTCAAGAACGGCCGAGCCGTCGGATCGCCATTCGCCCAGGTAGCGGAAATCGGTGTTCAGCACCCGATAGGCGGCGAGCAAGTAGCTGGCGGTGACCGACCGTCCCCTTTGCGGCGTATGCACCGCGGGCGATTCGAACACCACCTCGTCCGCCAGCAGGGGTTGAGGGCGGCGGCATCGCCAGTCTCCATCTAGGCGTGCCAGCGCGCGACCGAATCCATCATCAGTCCATTCCCGGGAAACGCGCGAACTGCGGCAGCTCGGCCACGCCCGCCACCCAGCCCGGCGCGTCCGCCGTCTGGATGCAGGCCTGGGGCGGCAGCGCGTCCGGGTCGTCCAGCGTTGCCGATTGTATGTCCACCTGCCCCGGGAAGATCACCTCGTTCAGGAAGAACAGCCCCGTGCCGCAGGTGCCGCAGAACTGCCGCGTCGCGTCCGCGGACGAAGCGTAGGACGCGGGCTGGCCGGTGATCCGGACCTTGTCGCGCGGGAACAAGGCCCATCCCACCATCGTGGCGCCCGCCGAGCGGCGGCAGTCGGTGCAGTAGCACAGTGCGTGATGCGCGGGCTGGCCGGTCGCCTCGTAGCTGATGGCGCCGCAATGGCACCGACCCGTATAGGTCCCCGTGGACGTCATCGCCGCCTCTCCTTTCCCTCTTTGTTCCACGTTGTCCGGCGTCCGGCAAGTCCCCGTCGCGCTTGCCCCGCAGGCCGTCGTTCCCTAGCTGTTCGCGCGTGTCCGATGCAGCGCTCCCCGACGATCCGCCCTATCTGCGCGGCCTGAACCCGCCCCAGCGCGAGGCTGTGCTGACGCTGGACGGGCCGGTGCTGGTGCTGGCGGGCGCCGGTACGGGGAAGACCGCGGCGCTGACCGCGCGGCTGGCGCACATTCTCTACACGCGGCGCGCCTGGCCGTCCGAGATCCTGTCGGTCACCTTCACCAACAAGGCCGCGCGCGAGATGCGCGAGCGCGTCGGCCGGCTGGTCGGCGACTCGGTGGAGGGCATGCCTTGGCTGGGCACGTTCCACGCGATCGGCGCCAAGATGCTGCGCCGCCATGCCGAGCTGGTCGGGCTCCAGAGCAACTTCACCATCCTGGACACGGACGACCAGCTGCGCCTGCTGAAGCAGCTGATCCTGGCCGCCGACATCGACGAGAAGCGCTTTCCCGCCCGATCGTTGGCCGGGCTGATCGATCAGTGGAAGAACAAGGGCCTGACGCCGACGGAGATCGATGCGGGCGAGTCCGAGCGCTACGCCAACGGGCGCGGCGGCGAGCTGTACGAACAGTATCAGGCGCGGCTGAAGGCGGTGAACGCCTGCGATTTCGGCGACCTGCTGCTCCACACGCTGGTGATCCTGCGCTCGCACCGCGACGTGCTGGCGCAGTATCAGGACCGGTTCCGCTACATCATGGTGGACGAGTATCAGGACACCAACACCGTCCAGTATCTCTGGCTGCGGCTGCTGGCACAGGAGCGGCGCAACATCGCCTGCGTCGGCGACGACGACCAGTCCATCTATTCGTGGCGCGGCGCGCAGGTGGAGAACATCCTGCGGTTCGAGCGCGACTTTCCCGGCGCCAAGGTCGTGCGCCTGGAACAGAATTACCGCTCCACGCCGCACATATTGGGGGCGGCCAGCGGGGTCATCGCCAACAATGGCGGCCGGCTGGGCAAGGAGCTGTGGACCGAGCTGGACGCGGGCGAGAAGGTGCGCGTGCTGGGCGTCTGGGACGGACCGGAGGAGGCGCGGCGCGTCGGCGACGAGATCGAGGCCGGGCAGCGGAGCGGCCGTTCGCTGAACGACGTGGCCATCCTGGTCCGCGCCCAGCACCAGACGCGCGAGTTCGAGGACCGCTTCATCGCGACCGGCCTGCCGTACAAGATCACGGGCGGCTTCCGCTTCTACGAGCGCGCCGAGATCCGCGACGCGCTGGCGTACCTCCGCGTCATCCACCAGCCCGCGGACGATCTCGCATTCGAACGGATCGTCAACGTCCCCAAGCGCGGGCTCGGCGACAAGGCGGTGGCGCGCATCCACCAGCTGGCGCGCGCGGGCGCCACGCCGCTGACGATCGCCGCCGCGCGCATCCTGGACACGGACGAGCTGACGGGCGCCGCGCGCAAGTCGCTGGGGCGGCTGGTGGGCGACGTGGCGCGATGGCGCGACCTGGCGAACGACCTGCCGCATCCGGAGCTCGCGCGGCAGGTGCTGGACGAGAGCGGCTATACCGCCATGCTCCAGGCGGAGAAGTCGGCCGAGGCCGCCGGGCGGCTGGAGAACCTGTCCGAGCTGGTGCGCGCGATGGAGGAATATCCGTCGCTCGGCGCCTTCCTGGAACACGTGTCGCTGGTGATGGACAATGACGCGGCGGCCGACACGCCCAAGGTCACGATCATGACCATCCACGCCGCCAAGGGGCTGGAATACGACACGGTCTTCCTGGCCGGCTGGGAAGAGGGCCTCTTTCCGTCCCAGCGCGCGATGGACGAGGGCGGCACCGCCGCGGTCGAGGAGGAGCGGCGGCTGGCCTATGTCGCCATCACGCGCGCGCGCCGCCGGGCGGTGATCCTTCACGCCGCCAACCGCCGCATCTACGGCCAGTGGACCAGCAGCCTGCCGTCGCGCTTCGTGAACGAGCTGCCCGCCGACCATGTGGATACGGAGACGACCATGTCCGGCGGCGAGTCGCTGTGGCGTGCCAACTGGTCCGAAAAGGCCGATCCGTTTGCCAATGTGGCACGGGGAACGGGTCGCGGCCCGGGATGGCAACGCGCGGCGGCCGCGGGCAGCGGCTTCTCCACCGCGCCGACGCGCGTCGTGGAGGCGCGCGCCTCGGCGGTCAGCCTGGGCAACAAGGGCCGTTCTGACCTAGCGCTGGGCCAGCGCGTGTTCCACCAGAAGTTCGGCTACGGCACCATCGCGGAGGTGGAGGGCAACAAGCTGGAGATCGACTTTGAGCATGCCGGCCGGAAGCGGGTGATGGACAGCTTCGTCACAGCCGGATGAACGCGGTCAGGCGGCTTGCTTACGTTGCCTGGAGCGGCGCCGGACGGCCCAGCCAGCCAGACCCATGCCGACGACCATCGTTGCCCAGGTGCTGGGCTCAGGAATTGCCAGGAGGAGCGACGGCTCGGCGGACACGTGGCCGGTTATTGCCTCCCCGCCTTTTCCAAACGCGTACGCGCTTCCCTGCACCTTCAAGGCCGCGCCGACCTCCTCGTCGGCATCCAGCGTGTCCGCCACCAACCCCTCGAAGGCGCCGTTGTTGAAGGTCACGGTGGCGAGCCCCGCGAAGGTACGGCCGTTGACGCGGAAACGGACCGGCACTCGCCGAAAGGTCGCGGCTCCCGCTTCCGGCACCGCGTCGGCGATCTGGAACGCGCCGGTACCCTCGCCGTACAGGCCGGTGGAGCTTGCGGGACCCTCAGCGAACAGCATCAGCCGCGTCTTCAGGTCGCGCGCTTCGGGCACCAGCCGGACGCTGTATTCCGCCGCCCAGCCAGGCGCTGCCGCCGCGGCCATGGCCGCTGCCACGATCGGCGCTAGAGGCGCCAGAGCCTTTCGACCCATTGTTCCTCCTGTGCCGATCCTCTGTCGCAACGAGTCGCCCGCGATACGAACCATCCTGTACGCCCCCGCGCACGCTTCGGCGCTAATATAATTGGCAGCGGCCTGGCCCGCAATCTGAACCCTGTGCGGCGGGCCGGCTCAACCTTGTTCAGGAACGATACGGGTTTCCGGCCGTACCGGTCCTGACATCCCAATGGGTCAAGGAGTCGCCGTGATGTTCAAACGTTTGTTGATGGCCAGCCTCGTGGTCGCGGCCCTTCCCGCTGCCGCCTCGGCGCAGAGTTCCGCCGCCGATGCCAGGTTCCGCACGGCACAGGACAGGTTCGACCGCGAGTACCAAGTTTACCGCGATGAGGTGGCCCGCTATCAGGCGGCGCGCGGCGGCCGGCCGGCGGCGCCCTATCCGCCACGCGGCGGCTATCGCAACGCGCCCGACCAGTATGATCCTGCCTATGACGGGGAGGATGTCGGCTATTATGACCCGGCACCCGACTATCGCGCGGGCACCCAGTATCGCGAGCGCGTCCTGAACTCGAACGAACGCGTCTATGCGGGCGAGGACGGGCGCTATTATTGTCGCCGCTCAGACGGCACGACCGGCCTGATCGTGGGCGCGGCTGGCGGCGGCATCCTGGGCAATGTCATCGATGGCGGCCGCAGCCGCACGGTCGGCACGCTGCTCGGTGGTGCAGTCGGTGCGCTCGCCGGGCGTGCTGTGGAGCGTAACCGGAACGAGATACGCTGTCAGTAGAGACGGGCGGGAGGCCGGCTCTCCCGGCCTCCCGGCGCCGTCAGCGTCCCCGCGCGAGGATGTTGTTGTAGATCAGCGCCATACCGACGTCGTTGAACCAATTGTCGAACGTCAGCGTGCCGACCGACGCCGTCTGGCGGAAATCGTCGCGTGCCTGGGTATCGGTGAACAACGCAACAGATCGGGGCGGTATGTAGGTGCCGTGGATCTGGCCGAGTTCCGCATCCGATACAGCCGACGCGGCAAACGCCGCCGCATCCTGTGCCGCCGCCGGTGCCGAAGCCAGGAAAAGACCGGCGAGGACGGCGCTCGAGGTCACCGCAGCGCGAACGATATTGGTCGACATTTCGGCCTCCGGTTCAGGGGCCACCCGCGCCGCTTCAACGTGTCCGATCGCGGGGCGTTCCAATGCCCGCGCCTCAGCTCTCCACAGCCATCAGCGTCACGTCGCGATACTTGGGGTCGCGGGGCTGGAACAGCTGGTTCCGCTCGAAACGCCGGACCGTCAGGCGCAGCGGATGGAGACCCGCCAGCTTGAATGCGCCAACCTTCAGCTCCTTGGGAGGCCGGCCGTCGCGTTCCACCGTGATCGCGTCCACGTACATCTCGCCGTGGCGCGTGTAGAGGATGTGTGGCGCAAGCGTCACCTCCATCCGGTTATAGGTGGTCGCCACGCACAGCTGCTTGACGATCGCCTCGAAGATGATCGGCGGCGCCGCCGGGTCCACGGTTGCCGGGGCGGGGCGAATCTCGTCGCTCGTCATGTACTTCCATCGCTTCGCGGGTGCAGCAATCCGGCAGAACGACTCGTGCCCTGCCCTGTTCCCGTGCCGCTAGACGCCTCGAACGCGCTCCACAACTGGCACCGGAACGTCCAATGGTACGGGTCGTTCGCGCATCATGAGTGAAACCGCCGAGAAGTCCGACCCGAAACTCTGGGATCAGGTAAAGGAGGAGGTCACGGCCGGCGCCAAGGGCGGCAAAAAGGGCCAGTGGTCCGCACGAAAGGCGCAGCTGGCCGTCCATCTCTACCAGGAACGCGGCGGCGGTTACGTCGGCAAGAAAGACGATGCCCATAACTCGCTTCATCAGTGGACCGAGGAGAAATGGGGCACCAAGTCCGGCGGGAAGAGCGGGGAGACGGGCGAACGCTACCTGCCCGAGAAGGACCGCAAGAAGCTGACGGACGCCGAATACAAGCGCACGTCGGACAAGAAACGCCGTGATACGGCCAAGGGAGAGCAGTTCTCGTCGCAGCCCGATGACGTGAAGGAGAAGCTCCACGGGGATCGGACCAAGGCGGACCTCTATGAGGAGGCCAAGAGGCGCGACGTTCCCGGCCGATCCAAGATGAGCAAGGCCCAGCTGGAGGATGTGCTCGGCAAGGATTGATCCCGGCCGGTCGGCTTTGCGCAGCGGGGATCGTCGCCACACCTTCCGTCATCCCGGTGCCGATCCGGGATGACGGCTGCAGGACCTCAGAACACCGCTAGCGCTTCCTTCTCCCTCATCATCTCGCGGCGGACCAGCGGGATCGGCGGACCGCCATAGCTCAGGAACTGGTCGTGGAAGCGCTTCCACGCGGCGCGCCCGCCGCGGCTGGCCGTCCAATCCTGCCGAAGCTTCAGGATCAGAAGCTTGCCCATCGTGTAGTTGAGATAGGCCGGGTCGTACGTCCCGCGGGCCGCCTGCTGCCGCGCATTGCCCTCGTCCTGGTAGCACTGCTCGCGGAACAGGCGGAAAGATTGGTCCAGCGTCATGCCGCGCGCGTGTAGCCCGATCGCCGACAGGTAACGGCAGTCGCGAAGCAGCGCGTTGGACAGCTGGCCGACATGCGTCTCGGCGCTGCCGTTCCCCAGCCCCGCCTCCCACATCATCTCCTCGGCATAATGGGCCCACCCTTCCGCAAAGGCATAGCCCACGAAGATGCGCCCAAAGTTGGACGGCGACCGGTTGGCGTGCAGGAACTGGAGGAAGTGACCCGGCATCACCTCGTGGACGGAGGTGAACAGCAGGTCCTCCACGCCCGGCACGAAGCCGTCCTGCACTTCGCGTGACCAGCTCGGGTCCGGTGGCGAGATGTAATAGATGGACGGAATGTTCTTCTCGAACGGTCCCGGCGGATCGATATAGGCGAAGTTCTGGCGGTTATAGGGCGGGCTTTCCTCCACCAGCGCCTGCTCGGTACCGGGGATCGTCACCAGGTCATTCTTTTGCACGAACGCGCGAAGCGTCGGGATCTGCCGCCGCGCTTCCGCCACCGGGCCACCGCGCGGCTTGTTGGCGTTCATCTTCTCCATGCAGGCGGGGATGGATGCGCCGGGCGCGTAGGTGTTGCACGCCGCCGCCAGCGCGTCCTGATTGCGCTTCAGGTCGGCGCGGCCCGCCGCCTCCAGCTGGTCCAGCGTGGTGTCGACGCCCTCCGTGTCGCGCACCATCCGCCGGAACTTGTCGGCGCCCAGCGCGAAGTCCTGGGTGGCGGTGGCGCGTTGTTCCTCCACCCAGGTCGCCAGCGAGCGCATCGCCGCCGCCGCTTGAGCCGCCGCGGCCTTCAGGTCGCGCTGTACCGTTGGGTCGCGCACGTCGGCGAACGCGGCCACGGCGTCCTTCTGGTAATAGTCGGCGAAGCCCGCGAAACCCTTGCCGCCGTAATCCACGAAGGAGGCCGGCATGGGCGTCTTCAGGTTGGCTCGGATGTTCGCCGCCGCGGCCGGAACCGCGCGGAAAAATCGAGTCAGCGCGCGGGCGCGCGTGGTTGGCGGCGCATAGTTGCGCGCAACGTAGACATTGGGATCGAGCCCGGCACCGATGTACCAGGCCGGATTGCGGTGCGGCTGGTCCGCCTCCGTCATCCAGAACAGCCGGCCTTTGAGCACTTGGACCATGTAGTCGCGCTCGAACCGCGCCTGCTGCGACAGCGAGGCAGCGGGCATGGCCTCCGCCTCGGCGATGGTGCGTCGGTAGAAATCCTGCGCCCGCTTCAGCCCCGCCTGGCTCCAGTCGGCGAGACGCCCGTCCTGGTCGTGGCGACCCTGGTAGACGGCGAAGCTGGGGTCCAGCACAAACAATTGCTCGACCCGGGCGTCGCGAAATGCGTCCCAACCGCCGCTCGCGAGCTTCTGCACCGGTGCCGCACCCAACAGAGCCGTTCCTGCCAGCATCGCCAGTACCGCTCGGCGCATCGCACATCCCCCGCTGATATCTTGTCCGTCGTTTTGCACGCCGCAACGCGACGCACCAGCCCGCCGGAACGCCGCCGGGCACGGGCCGTTGAACCGCCGCAATCCCGATGGAGCATCGACACCATGCCCTATGTCAAGACGCGCGACGGAACCGACCTGTACGTCAAGGACTGGGGCTCCGGCCGTCCCGTGGTCCTGACGCACGGCTGGCCGCTCAACGCCGACAGCTGGGACGCTCAGGCGCTCGCGCTGGCGGACAACGGCTTTCGCGTGATCGCCTATGACCGGCGCGGCTTCGGGCGCTCGGGCCAGCCCTGGAACGGCTATGACTATGACACGCTGGCCGACGACTTGGCCGACGTGATGAAGGAAGCGGGCGCCGATCAGGACGCAACAATCGTCGGCTTCTCCATGGGTGGCGGCGAGGTGGCCCGCTACATGAGCCGGCACGAGGGTCGCGGCGTGGTGGCGGCCGGGCTCATCAGCTCGGTGGTGCCCTATATGCTTCAGACGGACGACAATCCCGACGGCGTGCCGCAATCCACATTCGACCAGATGTACGAGGGCATCACCTCGGACCGTGCCAAGTTCTTCCGCCACACCTTCACGCCCGGCTTCTACGGCGCGGGTTACCTGACGAGTCCGGTCAGCGACGACGTGCTGGACCATTCCACGTCGCTGGCGCTGATGGCGGGGCTGAAGCCGACGCTGGCGTGCCTGGACGCCTTTGCCCATACTGATTTCCGCCCCGACCTGCCGGCGTTCCGCGTGCCCACGCTGATCGTCCACGGCACGTCGGACGATACGGTTCCCATTGACGCGTCGGCGCGCGCCGCTGCCCGAGGCATCGCGCAGAGCCAGCTGGTCGAATATGACGGTGCGCCGCACGGGCTGAACGTGACGGAACAGGACCGGCTGTCGCGGGACCTGCTGACCTTTCTGGGTCGATAGGCGCATCCGGCCCCTCCCTCGAAGGAAGGGCCGACGTTCCGCTATCTCAGCGGAACGATCATCTCGTCCGGATGCGCGACGTTCAGTTCCTTGCGGACCATCTCGTCCACCATGTCGGGATTGGCGTGCCGCGGGTCGAGCAGCGCCACCCGGTTGCGAAGCACGGCCCGGCGACGGTCGATCGCCGCATAGTCGCGCTCGCGCTGAGCGATCTGCGCCTTGTAGTCACCATAGGCCAGGATGCCGTTGCGCCCCGTCACCGCATAGGCACCGAAGAAGCAGATCACGCACAGGCCCAGCGCCGCTGGCGCGGCCCGCATCAGGGTGCGGGTAACGGATGGGCGGGTGCGTCGCATCCCGCCCTTTTCCCTCGTGCCCATGCCGTCTTCAAGCCCCGCGAAGAACGCTTCGGCCCGCATAGGCCGCCGCCGAGCCCAGCTCCTCCTCGATGCGGATCAGCTGGTTGTACTTGGCGAGCCGGTCCGATCGCGCCAGGCTGCCCGTCTTGATCTGGCCGCAGTTGGTGGCGACCGCCAGGTCGGCGATGGTGGTGTCCTCCGTCTCGCCCGACCGGTGGCTTATGACGGCCGTATAGCCGGCGCGCTGCGCGGCGGACACCGCCTCCAGCGTCTCGGAAAGAGTCCCGATCTGGTTGACCTTGACCAGCAGCGAGTTGGCGAGCCCGCGTCCGATGCCGTCGCGAAGCCGTGCCGGGTTGGTCACGAACAGGTCGTCGCCCACCAGCTGGACCTTGTCGCCGATCAGGTCGGTCAGCTGCTTCCAACCGTCGAAATCGTCCTCGGCCATGCCGTCCTCGATCGACAGGATCGGATAGCGCGCCGCCAAGTCCGCTAGGTAGGCAGCCATCTCGCCGCCATCCAGCACCTTGCCCTCGCCGCTGATATGATAACGGCCGTCGCGGAAGAACTCGGTGGCGGCGCAATCCAGCGCCAGCATCACGTCCTCGCCCGGCTTGTACCCCGCCTTCTCGACGGAGCGCATGATGAAATCGAGCGCGTCCGTGGTGCTGGCGATGTTGGGCGCAAAGCCGCCCTCGTCGCCGACCGCGGTGGACAGGCCCTGCTCGCTTAAGCCCTTCTTCAACGTGTGGAAGATCTCGGCGCCGCAGCGCACCGCCTCGGCGATGCTGTCCGCACCGACCGGCATCACCATGAACTCCTGGAAATCTATGGGATTGTCGGCGTGCTCGCCGCCGTTGATGATGTTCATCATGGGCACGGGCAACAGGCTGGCCGAAACGCCGCCCACGTAACGGTAGAGCGGAAGCCCGCGCGCGTCGGCGGCCGCCTTGGCAGCCGCCAGGCTGACGCCCAGGATGGCGTTGGCGCCCAGACGGCCCTTGTTGGGTGTGCCGTCCAGCTCGATCATGGCGCGATCCAGCTCCAGCTGGTCCTCCGCGTCATAGCCCGTCAGCGCCTCGGCGATGTCGCCGTTCACCGCCTCAACAGCCTGCTCCACGCCCTTGCCGCCCCAGCGGCTCTTGTCGCCGTCGCGCTTTTCAACTGCCTCGTGCCTGCCGGTGGAGGCGCCGGAGGGAACCGCGGCGCGCCCGAAGCTGCCATCCTCCAGCATCACGTCCACCTCGACCGTCGGATTGCCGCGGCTGTCGAGCACCTGCCGGCCGTGGATGGAGAGAATGGCGGTCATTTGGCGCCTCCTGCGCTGCTTCGGTTCGGGCGCCCCTACCCGCCCCCCGTGACGGCGGCAATTATCACGATGGCGGAACCCGGGCGGATCAGCCGGGGTTGAAGCGCGACCGCTTTTTCGAAGGGGACTGCCCATGCCCGATAACGACACGCCTGCCCGACCCGCCGGCGCGCACGACCTTGAAACGCCGCCGGCCGGTGCCAGCTTCCGCCCGGCCGAACCGCTGAAGAACGCCGGCGTGGACTTCGAGCCCGCCGCGGACGGCGGCGAGGCGACCACCTCCGGACGTGCCGCGGAAGTGAAGCAGCTCGTTCGCGACAACACGGCCAAGCTCCAGGATCAAGCCACGGATCGCGCGCGCGCCTTTGCCGAGCAGGGCAAGGCCAAGGCCGGCGACGCGCTGGGCCAGCTATCCAAGATGCTCGATGACGCCGCCAGCCAAGTCGACGACAAGCTGGGCGAGCAGTACGGCCAATATGCCCGCCAGGCCGCCGGCCAGGTGTCCGGCTTTGCCGACACGCTGGCGGGCAAGGACGTGGACGAACTGGCGGACGACGTTCGCGCCTTTGTCCGCAAGAGCCCGGCCGCGGCTCTCGGCATCGCGGCCGCGCTCGGCTTCGCGATCGCGCGCGTGGTCCAGTCCGGCCTCGACGAACGCGGCTGATGGCGCTTCCGGCCGAAAGCTCCGCCGCAGCGCGCATCGACGTGGCGACCTTGCCCGAACTGGTCGGCCGACTGGTCGACGACGCGCGCAGTGTCGTCTCGTCGGAGGTCGAACTTTACAAGGCCAAGGCAGGCGAGCGCGTGTCAGCCTATCGTTCCGCTGCGGTATTCTTCGTCGCGGCTGGCGTGCTGGCGCTGGCAGCCCTGATCGCGCTTCTGGTCGGCCTGATCCTGACGCTCGCGACGCTCGTCGGTCCGGGCTATGCCACGGCGATCGTCGTGGTCGCGGTTCTGGCCATTGCCGCGGTTCTCGGACTGATCGGCAAGTCGCGCCTTCAGCCAGCCCAACCGGACGTCGCCGCATGAGCGCCCCCACCCCGCCCAGCCCATCTGTCCGGCTCGCCGCCGCCGAGGCGAACGCGACCGCGGCCCGCGATCGGTTGACCCGCGACCTGGCCGAATTTCAGGCACGGCTCGACCCCAGGCTGATTGCCCAGGCGGCAGTGGAGCAGGGACGGGAGGCTGGCCTGGCCAGTGTCGAGACCGCGCGCCGCAATCCCGGCGCCGTGGCGGGTGCGGCCGGGCTGGTCGGCATCCTGCTCCTCCGCAAGCCGCTTCGCCGGCTGTTCCGACGCAAGCGCAAGGTTCCGGCCCAGGTTCGCGCGCCCGGCTCCCCGCCGGACACACCTCCCATCGTCATCAAGTGAGGCATTCCACCATGACTCAGCAGCAGCAGACCCAGAATCATGACTATTCGGCCCGTGTGAAGGAGGGGCTAGATACCGCCAAGGACGCAGCCACGCGGGCCGCAGCTCGGACCTCCGAAGGACTCGAGCAGAACCCGCTGGCGCTACTTGTGGGCGGCGTGGCGGTCGGCGCGTTGGCCGGCGCGCTGATCCCCCGCTCAGTGCGCGAGAAGCAGCTCCTGAAGCCCGTGGGTGCCCGACTAGGCGCAGTGGCCACGGCCGCGCTGGTCGCGGCGAAAGAGGCCGGCCGTTCGGAACTAGATACCCGTGGCCTGACGGCCGAAGGCGCCAAGGAGAAGGCGCGTACCTTCTTCTCCGAGGTGGGCAAGGCCGCCGCGAACGCCAGTACGGCCGCTGCCCAATCAGCGCGTGATGAGGCGACGCACAGTGGTGACGTCCAGGGCGATCCCAAGTCCCAACCGTCCACGACACCAACGGCCGCAGCGACCGCTTCCGACGTTTCCGGCTTCAACTCCGCTGTCTGAAACTGTCGTGTTCGCCGCCGAAGGTTCCCCACCGGCGGCGAACGCGATAGGAGTCGGCCGTATGAGCAAGCTCCACCTCGTTTTCGGTGGCCGCGTGAAGGATCCGCGCGGCCTGGATTTCGTAAACCCGTCCGCGCTCGAGGTGGTCGGCATCTTTCCCGACTACGCCGCCGCCGAGAAGGCGTGGCGCGCCAATGCGCAGCGTACCGTGGACGATGCCGAGATGAAGTTCGTCGTGGTTCACCTGCACCGCCTTCTTGAGCCCGGCCTGGAAGAAGACGGGGCCTGACCGGCGTGGTCAGCGGACAAGCCGGCGGCACTTGTCCCGAGAGCCAGGATCGTCACGCACCGCGATAGCGCCACGCGAGCAGCGGCCGCGCCAGCAAGAGCCCGGCCAGGAAGCCGCCGACGTGCGCGCCGACCGCCACTCGGCCGCCGCCGAAGCCCGCGGCTCCCACCAGCAGCTGGATTCCGACCCAGGCGGCCGCGAGCCATCCCGCATGAACCGCCGTGGCGGAGAAGGGGCCGATCGCGCGTGCGCGGCTTCGCCCGTACAGAAGCGCATAGGCGCCGACCACGGCGGAGATCGCGCCACTCGCCCCGATCATCGGGGCCGTCGACATGGGATCGGGCAGCCACTGGCCGAGAGCCGCCGCATAGGCGCCGAGGACATAGAGCACCACGAGCCCCCACCCGCCCAGCGCCCGCTCCACCAGCGCACCGGCGAACGCCAGCGTCACCAGGTTGAAGAGGAGGTGGCCAGGACCCGCATGGATCAGCGTGGCGCTGAGCGGCGTCAGCGCGACCGGCACGGCGGGCCCATGTGCCGGCGGTATGACCAGGCCCTCCAGCCGCAGCGGCAGGAACCCGCCCAGGATGGCGGCCAGACCCACCACACCCGCGAGCATCACCAGCACGGATGCCGCCGTCGTGGCGGCCACCAGCGCAACGGTGACAGGCGCCCTAGCCACGACTGTCACGACGGTCGGCGATCAGATGAACTTCACCCCGGACACGACATAGTAGCGATCGCCCGCCGGAACGGACACCTCCACCTCGTCGTCCACCCGGCGGCCGATCAGCGCGCGACCCAGCGGTGAGTTGTAGCTGATGCGGCCGGTCTTCGCGTCCGCCTCCGTCTGGCCGACGATCTGGTAGGTGACCGGCTTGTCGTCCTCGTCCAGCAACGTCACCGTCGCGCCGAACACCACCTTGTCGCCCGACAGCGTGGTCGGATCGATGATCTGCGCGCGCGTCAACTTGTCCTCGATGTCGGCAATGGATGCCTCGATCTGGCCCTGCCGCTCCTTGGCGGCGTGGTATTCCGCATTCTCCGACAGGTCGCCGTGCGCACGCGCTTCCTCGATCGCGTCAACGATCTGGGGGCGTTCCTCCTTCAACCGCTTCAGGTCGGCGGAGAGCTTGTCATGGCCCTCCTGGAGCATCGGCATCTTCTCGACGGTCGCCATAGCCGTATCCTTCAAAACTCGTCCAACGGCCGGGCTTTCGGCAGCCCGTCCGCTCCGCGATCATCCATGTCGGTAAATCAAACGCGCGAACGTGAATAATAAGACTGGAGCGGTCTGACCGCAAGCGAGCGCTCGGCCGCATTGGCGATGGCACGGGCTGCCTCCACGCTGGCAGGCGCCGTCGTGAAGTAGGGGATGCGTCCAGCCAGCGCCGCCTGACGGATTGGCTTGGAGTCCTTCAGGCTCTGCCATCCCTCCGTGGTGTTGAAGATCAGGTGCACGTCGCCGTCCGCGATCCGGTCCACCACGTGCGGGCGCCCCTGCGCGACCTTGTTGACGCGTTCCACCTCCAGGCCCGCCGTGCCCAGCCAGTCCGCGGTGCCCGCCGTTGCGAGCACCTTGAACCCGGCGCCGATCAGTGCGCGCACGGCGGGAACGATCGCGGCCTTGTCGCCGTCCTTGACGCTGACGAACGCCGTGCCCGTGTCCGGCAGCACCGTTCCCGCGCCCAGCTGCGCCTTGAAGAAGGCGGTGGTGAAATCATCGGCGATCCCCATGACCTCGCCGGTCGAGCGCATTTCGGGGCTCAGCACCGGGTCGACACCGGGGAAGCGGTTGAACGGAAACACCGCTTCCTTGACCGCCACATGGTTCATGTCCCGACGGACGGGCGGCAGGTCGGCCAGCTTCTCGCCCGCCATGACGCGCGACGCGATCTTGGCGATGGGGCTGCCCACCGCCTTGGCGACGAAGGGCACGGTACGGCTGGCCCGCGGGTTCACCTCGATCAGGTAGACGGATCCGTCCTTGACCGCGAACTGCACGTTCATCAGCCCGCGCACGCCCAGCCCCTCAGCCAGCAGCGCCGTCTGCCGCTCGATCTCGGCCACGATCTCCGCCGACAGGCTATAGGGCGGCAGCGAGCAGGCGCTGTCGCCCGAATGGACGCCCGCCTCCTCGATATGCTGCAACACGCCGCACACGACCACCTGGTCGCCGTCGCAGATCGCGTCCACGTCCACCTCGACCGCGTCGCGCAGATACTGGTCGATCAGCACGGGCGCGTCGCCCGATACCTGGACTGCCGTCTGGATATAATCCTCCAGCTGCATGGGGCCGTCCACGACCTCCATCGCGCGGCCGCCCAGCACATAGCTGGGTCGCATCAGGACGGGATATCCGATCCGCTCGGCCGCCGCCAACGCCTCTTCCCGGCTGCGCGCCAGACCGTTCGACGGCTGGAGCAGCCCAAGCTTGTTGACCAAGGCCGCGAACCGCTCGCGATCCTCCGCCAGGTCGATCGCGTCGGGGCTGGTCCCCAGGATCGGGATGCCCGCCTTCTCCAGCGCGCGCGCCAGGTTGAGCGGCGTCTGGCCGCCGAATTGCACGATCACGCCGACCAGTTCGCCGCGGCTCTTCTCGACGCGCAGCACCTCCAGCACGTCCTCGGCGGTCAACGGCTCGAAATAAAGGCGGTCGGACGTGTCGTAGTCGGTCGACACCGTCTCCGGGTTGCAGTTGACCATCACCGTCTCGAACCCCGCCTCGCTCAGCGCGAAACAGGCGTGGCAGCAGCAATAGTCGAACTCGATCCCCTGGCCGATCCGGTTGGGTCCGCCGCCCAGGATGACGACCTTGCGCCGGTCGCTCGGGGCCGCCTCGTCCTCCGGCTCGCCGAAGCTGGGCGCCTCATAGGTTGAGTAGAGATAGGGCGTCCGCGCGTCGAACTCAGCCGCGCAGGTGTCGATCCGCTTGAAGACGGGATGCACCCCCATCTTCTCCCGCAGTTCGCGCACTTCCCCTTCGGTGACGGCCCCCGCCATCATGCTCATCACGTCGTGCAGCAGCCCGCGTCCGCTCGCCGCCGCACGGCCCATGCCGCCGCGCGCACCCACCGACTGCGCCGCCAGGAAGCCGAGCCTCTTGTCGCTGAAGCCCATCGCCTTCAGCCGCCGCATCCCGGCCGCCTCGCGCGGCAGGCCGTTCTCCAGCACCTCATTCTCGGCGGCAACGATCTCCGCTATCCGGTTTAGGAACCACGGATCAAACTTGGCGATGGCGTGGATCTCGGCGACGGTGAAGCCTTCGCGCAGCGCCTGCGCCGCGACCAGCAGCCGGTCGGGCGTCGCCACCGCCAGCGCCGCCTCGATCTCCGCGCGCGGCGCGCCGCGAAGCTGCTCCACCCAGTTGAAGCCGGACAGCCCCGTCTCCAGCCCGCGAAGCGCCTTCTGGACGCTTTCGGCGAAGTTGCGGCCGATCGCCATCACCTCGCCCACCGATTTCATCGCGGTCGACAGCACCGGCTCCGCGCCCTTGAACTTCTCGAAGGCGAAGCGCGGGATCTTGGTGACCACGTAGTCGATCGTCGGCTCGAACGAGGCCGGCGTCGCGCCCGTGATGTCGTTGGTGATCTCGTCCAGCGTGTACCCGACCGCCAGCTTGGCCGCGACCTTGGCGATGGGAAAGCCCGTCGCCTTGCTCGCGAGCGCGGACGATCGGCTGACGCGGGGGTTCATCTCGATGACGACCAGCCGGCCGTCCTTCGGATTGACCGCGAACTGTACGTTGGAACCGCCTGTTTCCACGCCGATCTCGCGCAGCACGGCGATGCTGGCGTTGCGCATGATCTGATATTCCTTGTCGGTCAGCGTCAGCGCCGGCGCGACCGTGATCGAGTCCCCCGTATGGACGCCCATCGGGTCCACATTCTCGATCGAGCACACGATGATGCAATTGTCCGCGCGGTCGCGGACCACCTCCATCTCATATTCCTTCCAGCCGAGCAGCGATTCCTCGATCAGCACCTCGGTGGTGGGGCTGGCGTCCAGCCCCTTGCGGACGATCTCCAGGAACTCCTGCCGGTTGTACGCCACGCCGCCGCCCGTGCCGCCCAGCGTGAAGCTCGGCCGGATGATCGCGGGCAGGCCGACCTTGTCCAGCCCCTCCAGCGCCTCGGCCTCGGTATGCGCGATGGCGGAGCGCGCGCTTTCCAGCCCGATCCGCTCCATCGCGACCTTGAACTTCTGCCGGTCCTCGGCCTTGTCGATCGCCTCCGCATCCGCGCCGATCATCGTGACGCCGTATCTCTCCAGCGTCCCGTCGCGCTCCAGCGCCAGTGCCGTGTTGAGCGCCGTCTGCCCCCCCATCGTCGGCAGCACGGCGTCTGGCCGCTCCGCCTCGATGATCCGCGCCACCACCTCGGGCGTGATCGGCTCCACATAGGTGGCGTCTGCCAGTTCGGGATCGGTCATGATCGTGGCGGGGTTGGAGTTGACCAGGATGACCCGGTATCCCTCCTCCTTCAACGCCTTGATGGCCTGCGTGCCCGAATAGTCGAACTCGCACGCCTGCCCGATCACGATGGGTCCGGCGCCGATGACCAGGATGGAGGAAATGTCGGTGCGACGGGGCATCTATCTATTGGCTCCGTTGGGAGGCTGCGTTGCCGACGAAGCCGAACATGATGCCGTGTTCATCGAGGTCGGACGCGATCAGCGCGTGCATCACGCATCCGGAGCGAGTATCTTCCAGTTGACGTGGACTGGTGTTGCGCAGCGTGATGATTGTCGGATCGAGCACCCTGATCGCCTCGCCAGGCTCGAAGCCGCAGAAGCGCTCGATCTTGGCGGAAAAGCTGGACGCGTTATCGCCTGAAGCAAAAGGCGGGAGACCTGTAAGATGCCGCTTTGCCCTCAGCCACTCGATCGAGTCCGACTTTACTGACTGCCGCCACTGTGCATCATCGAAGTCGGAATATTGCTCAGCCAGGGTTTCGTCAGCGAAATCGATGGACACGCCCTCTTTGGCGACTTCACGTATGCACCCGAACATCTTCGTATCCGCCTTGGCAGCCGGGGCGATCGTAGCGACATGAGCCTTGAGCAGGACATCGTACGTCCACTCGATGTTCGTTGACTTCAGACCGCATGCTTCAAGGCTACGGACAATGGCCGGAGGGACAGGCGGCGTATCCATCACCGCAACGATCCCACGAACCGCTCGAACAGGTACAGGCTGTCCTGCGGCCCAGGGCTCGCTTCCGGATGGTACTGCACGCTGAACACGCGACCGCCGTCGATTTCCAGCCCGGCATTCGAGCCGTCGAACAGCGACACGTGCGTTTCCGTCACGTTCACCGGCAGGCTCGCGCGTTCCACCGCGAAGCCGTGGTTCATGCTGGTGATCTCCACCGCACCGTCGCTCAGTCGCTTGACGGGGTGGTTGGCGCCGCGGTGGCCCTGGAACATCTTGGTCGTGCGCCCACCCAGCGCCAGCCCGAGCAGCTGGTGGCCCAGGCAGATGCCGAACATGGGCTTGTCCGCGTCGATCAGCCGGCGGATGACGGGGACAGCATATTCCCCGGTCGCGGCGGGATCGCCGGGGCCGTTCGACAGGAAAACGCCGTCCGGCTCCAGCGCCATCACCTGCTCATAGGTGGCGGACGCCGGCAGCACCGTTACCTTCGCGCCCGCCTTTGCCAGGTTGCGGAAGATGTTGTGCTTGCTGCCGTAATCGATCGCGACCACGTGCGGCCGCTCGCGGGCTTCGTGATCGGCATAGCCGTGGCCGAGCTGCCAGACGCCGCCCTCCCAGCCGTAATGCGTCTCGGTGGACACCTCCCTGGCCAGGTCCATGCCCTCCAGCCCCGGCCACTCCGCCGCCATCCGCCGGAGCGCGTCCAGGTCGAACCGGCCCTCGGCCGAATGCGCCACCACGCCCGTCGGTGCACCGTTAGCCCGGATGCGGCGCGTCAGCGCACGGGTGTCCACGCCCGCCAGACCGATGCGCGCGTGCCGCCGCATCCACCCGTCCAGCCGCTCCGCCGCGCGAAAGTTGCTGGGCTCGGTCGGCGCCTCGCGCACGATCATGCCCAGCGCGTGCGGCCCGTCCGCCTCCGCGTCGTCGGGGTTGGCGCCGACATTGCCGATGTGCGGAAAGGTGAAGCAGATCATCTGGCCCGCGAAGCTCGGGTCCGTCATGATCTCCTGATACCCGGTCATGGCGGTGTGGAAGCAGACCTCGCCCACCGCCGCGCCCTCCGCGCCAAAGCCGTGGCCCCAGATCACCTCGCCGGACGCCAGCACCAAGCAGCCCGTCGCTCCGTCCGGCTGCGGGGTGGCTGGCGCAGCAATGTGGTGGGCGTCGGCCATGCGGGCGGGCACTCCTTGTCGGATCAACGATGTCGCTAAGCCCCGGCCGCTAGGCGCATGGGGCTGGCGGGTCAACGCCTGTTCACCCCGGCCCAGGCGCGCTAGGCAGGTGCTTTTCGAGCAGGAACCGTTTCCATGATCCGCGACGACATCAAGGCCGCCCAGATCGCCGCCATGAAGGCCGGCGACAAGGAGAGCCGCGCCGCGATCAGCCTGATCCAGGCGGCCGTGAAGAACCGCGACATCGAGGTCCGCACGGGCGCGGCTCCTGCCGACGACGACGCCCTGGTCATCGAGGTGCTGCAGAAGATGGTGAAGCAGCGCCGCGAGTCGATCGCCATGTACGAGCAGGGCGGCCGCCAGGAACTGGCCGACGCCGAGAAGGGCGAGGTGGCCGTGATCGAGCGCTTCCTGCCCCAGACCCTGTCGGACGACGAGACTCGCGCCGCCATCGAGGCCATCAAGGTCGAGCTGGGGGCTACCGGCATGAAGGACATGGGCCGCGTCATGGCGGAGCTGAAGACGCGCCACGCCGCCGTACTGGACATGAGCAAGGCGAGCGGGCTGGTAAAGGCGGCGCTCGCCGGCTGAACCGCTTGCCGCGAGCGGCCGCTTGCCCTAGATTACAATCGGCCGCGAGATGACGCTGACACCCGCCTTCCTGGACGAGCTGCGCGCGCGCACCTCGCTCACGGATTTGGTGGGGCGTACTGTCAAGCTCCAGCGTGCCGGGCGCGAGATGCGTGGCTGCTGCCCCTTCCACCAGGAGAAGACGCCCTCGTTCTACGTGAACGACGACAAGGGCTTCTACCACTGCTTCGGCTGTTCCGCGCACGGCGACGCGATCCGCTGGATGACCGACCAGCGCGGCCTCCCCTTCATGGACGCCGTCAAGGAACTCGCCGCCGCCGCCGGCATGGAGGTTCCTGCCCCCGACCCCCGCGCCGCTGAGCGGCAGGAGCGTGCCAAGGGCCTGCACGAGGCGATGGCGGACGCCGCCGCCTGGTTCTCCGAGCAGCTCCACGGTGTGGCCGGGGCCGAGGCGCGCGCGGTGCTGGAGAAGCGCGGCGTGAAGCCGGAGACGGCGCGTGCCTTCGGGCTCGGCTTCGCGCCCGATAGCCGCGGCAAGCTGCGCGCGGCGCTCAAGGACTATGGCGACGGGCCACTGGTGGAGGCGGGCCTGCTCATCAAGGTGGACGGCAAGGAACCCTATGACCGGTTCCGCGGCCGGCTGATGATCCCGATCCGCGATCCGCGCGGCCGCCCCATCGCTTTCGGCGGCCGCGTGATCGGCGACGGTGAGCCGAAGTACCTTAATTCGCCCGACACGCCGCTCTTCGACAAAGGGCGCACGCTCTACAACCTGGATCGTGCGGCGCCCGCCGCGCGCAAGTCCGACCGGGTCTTCGTGGTCGAAGGCTATATGGACGTGATCGCGCTGGCCCAGGCTGGCATTGCGGAGGCGGTGGCGCCGCTCGGCACCGCGCTGACCGAGGCGCAGCTGGAACGGCTTTGGCGCATGGTCGACGTGCCCGTGCTCTGCTTCGACGGCGACGCCGCCGGGCAGAAGGCGGCGCTGCGGGCTGCGCATCGCGCGCTGCCGATGCTGGCGCCCGGCCGCTCGCTCTCCTTCCTGACGCTGCCCGCCGGGCTAGACCCGGACGACTTGGTGCGAACCAAAGGCGGCGACGCCTTTGAAACGCTGCTGGCGGAGCGGCAGCCGCTGGTGGATCGCCTTTGGCAGGCCGAAGTCTCCGCCGAGCCGCTCGACACGCCCGAACAGCGCGCCGGGCTCAAGCGCCGGCTGGGCGAACGCGCCGCCGCCATCCAGGACCCGCGCGTCCGCGGCGAATACCAGGCCGAGTTCCGAAGCCGCTGCGACGCGCATTTCGCCCCTGCACCCCGAGCTAGGTTCCAGAAGGCCGACCGGCGCTCCGGCCCGTGGAAGCCCCCCGCCCTTCCCGTGACCGCGGAGGCGCACGGTGTCCGGGCGGCGGGGATCGACCGGGTCCTGGCCAAGGCCGTCCTCGCCGGGCTGATCCGCCATCCGGCCGAGATCGCCCGTCACGCGGAGGTGCTGGGATCGCTGCGGATGGCCGACGGCGCGCTTGGCCGGTTGTTCGAGGCCGTGGTCGACGTCGCGCTGGAGGATCGTGCGCTTGATAGCGCCGGGCTCGTGTCCATATTGAAGCATAGCGGCTTTGGAACGGTGGCGACGGAGTTGCTGCGAGCGGACGCAACGCCTTATTCGTTCAACTGCTCCGGTCACGAGGCCGGGCGGGCCTGTGCGGACTTGAACGAGGCGATTGCTATCCTGGTCTCCAGGCCAGAGGTGGACGCAGCGCTTGCCGAGGCTACCGAGGCGGTCATGACCCGTTTCACGGCGGATGCGTTCGAGCGGCAGGTTGCGCTCGTGCGGGAGAAACAGGCGTTAGAGGAAAGGCTTGCCGATCTGGTGCAAGCCGCCGAAGACGCACGAATGATGGGACCCGAGGGTTAAATGGCAGCAAAGGCGAACATGGCGGACGGTGCGGACACGGCGGAAGCCGGCGACGCGCCGCTTATCGACCTGAACGATGCGTCGGTGAAGAAGCTGATCGCGCGCGCCAAGAAGCGCGGGTACATCACGGTTGACCAGCTGAACGAGTTGGTGCCGCAGGATCAGTTCACGACCGACCAGATCGAGGACATCATGTCCGCGCTCAACGAAATGGGCGTGAACATCGTCGAGAACGAGGACGCGGGCGAGGACGGCGAGGCGGAAGCCGACGACGCCCAGGACGAGCCCGAGGTTTCCGAGGTCGAGCAGGACAACGCACCCGTTCCCGAGGCCAAGAAGAAGGAAACCGTCGACCGCACGGACGATCCGGTCCGCATGTACCTGCGCGAGATGGGGGCGGTGGAGCTCCTGTCGCGCGAGGGCGAGATCGCCATCGCCAAGCGGATCGAGGCCGGCCGGGACACCATGATCCTGGGCCTGTGCGAAAGCCCCATCACCTTCAACGCCATCATCGATTGGTCCACCGCCCTCAACGAGGGCACCATGCAGCTGCGCGAGATCCTGGACCTGGACGCCATGCTGTCCAAGGGCCCGTCCCCGGAGCAGGTGGAGGGTGCCGAGGACGACGACGCCGAGATCAGCGAGAGCGCGACGGGCCCCAGCTTCAAGGAGGAAGCAGAGCCGGAGGAGGCCGCGTCGTCCGACGACGAGGACGACCTGACCGAGCGCCGCGCGCCGCGCCCATCCGACGACGAGGAAGAGGACAACACCCTTTCGCTGGCGCAGATGGAGGAGACGCTCAAGCCGATGGCGCTGGAGCGGTTCGCCAACATCACCGCCATCTACAAGAAGTTCTCCAAGATCCAGGGTGCGCGCCTGGTCGCCATGGCCGGCGGCGGCGAAATGCCGGCGGCCGAGGAGAAGAAGTACCACAAGCTGCGCGAGGAGCTGACCGCCGAGGTCGAGAGCGTCCAGTTCCATAACAGCAAGATCGAGTATCTGGTCGACCAGCTATACGCCTACAACAAGCGGCTGACGACACTGGGCGGCCAGATGCTGCGGCTGGCGGAGCGTCATAAGGTCAACCGCAAGGACTTCCTGGATCGCTATGTCGGCCACGAGATGGACGAGGGCTGGTTGGCGTCCATCAGCAAGCTGGACAAGAAGTGGACGGCGTTCGCCACCAACGAGGCGGCGGCGGTGGACCGCATCCGCACGGAGATCGGTGACATCGCCCAGCAGACGGGCATGGCGCTCACCGAGTTTCGGCGCATCGTGAACATGGTGCAGAAGGCGGAACGCGAGGCGCGCATCGCCAAGAAGGAGATGGTGGAGGCGAACCTCCGCCTCGTGATCTCGATCGCCAAGAAGTACACCAACCGCGGTCTTCAGTTCCTGGACCTCATCCAGGAAGGGAACATCGGCCTGATGAAGGCGGTGGACAAGTTCGAGTATCGCCGCGGCTATAAGTTCTCCACCTACGCCACCTGGTGGATCCGGCAGGCGATCACCCGCTCGATCGCGGACCAGGCGCGGACCATCCGCATCCCGGTCCACATGATCGAGACGATCAACAAGCTGGTCCGCACCAGTCGCCAGTTCCTCCACGAGCAGGGCCGCGAGCCCACGCCCGAGGAGATGGCCGAGCGGCTTTCGATGCCGCTTGAAAAGGTCCGCAAGGTGATGAAGATCGCCAAGGAGCCGATCAGCCTCGAGACGCCGATCGGCGACGAGGAAGACAGCCACCTGGGCGACTTCATTGAGGACAAGAACGCCGTCATCCCCGTGGACGCCGCGATCCAGGCGAACCTCAAGGAAACGGTGACCCGCGTGCTGGCCAGCCTGACGCCGCGCGAGGAGCGCGTGCTACGGATGCGCTTCGGCATCGGCATGAATACCGATCACACGCTGGAGGAGGTGGGCCAGCAATTCTCGGTGACGCGCGAACGCATCCGGCAGATCGAGGCCAAGGCGCTTCGCAAGCTCAAGCACCCGTCGCGCAGCCGCAAGATGCGCAGCTTCCTGGACCAGTGACCATTCGCGCGGGGCGGCTCTGTTCGTGTGCCGCCCTGCATTGGCGGAAATCCAGATACGCGGCCTTTTGCCGGCCTTGAGTCCCCGCCTGTTGGGGAATGAAGGCTGGCCTGCTCTAAGTGACCTGGATCACAGTCTAACGTGATGTAAACCCGACGTTTACCCGGATCGGCCTAGGGTGCTGCCTTCAGCAAGGCGGGCGAACGGGTCGCGCGGCGCTCGCATATCGGAAAGGGGCATGGGCCTGAACGCCGCAATCAGTCCGGATACCCCGCCCCTTCTGGAGCGACTGGCCGACCTTGTCAGAACAGACGGCACGGCAGCCCACCCGCACGCCGCCCGCCTGACCAGCCCCTCTGCGTCGCGCCGCGACTTGGCCGATGCAGTTCATGCGCTCTGCGCCGTTCACGGCACGCTGCCCGGCGTCGCGGATGAGGCACGCCGCCGCTACGGCGACTCCTGGCTTACCGCAGCGGCAGCCGCCTTTGCCGCCGAGCGCGGTTCCCTGTCGCGCCTCGTTGCGGCTGCCGGCCCGCTCCCGTCCACGTCGGGCCAGGCCGCGACCGAAGCCGCCCTCGTGGGCCAGCGCCACGCGCTTCGCGTCCTTGCCTCCTCGGACCGTGCGGGGTGCGCCGTCGGCGTCGTGGCGGCGCTGGCGCTGGACTGGGCCGCTATCCGCCCGATCCTAGCCAATGCCGCCGCAGGCTTCGGCCTTACCGGCGACGTACTGCCGTCCGATTTGGCCGAGATCGCGGAGCAGGCCGTTGCCTCGGCCATCGCGGCGGGCACCTCGGAGCGCGCGCTGGTCTTCGGTGCGAACCAGCTCCTGGCCCAGCATCGCGGCCTCTGGTCCCTTCTCGAGGCGCGTGCATCCGCCCGGCAGGCCTGACGCCTCCTCCTACTCCTCGGCACTTGCACTCCACCGCCCGCTCCCCCTATCGCTGCTGCGACGACGAGCGGAGAGGCAAGGGCATGAAGCGTTTCGAGGGAACCGAAAGCTACGTTGCCACGGACGACCTGAAGGTGGCCGTGAATGCTGCCGTAGCACTTCGCCGCCCGCTCCTGGTGAAGGGAGAGCCGGGCACCGGCAAGACGGTGCTGGCGCACGAGATTTCCGCCGCCACCGGTGCACCGCTGATCGAGTGGAACGTCAAGTCCACCACCAAGGCGCAACAGGGCCTGTACGAATATGATGCCGTGGCGCGACTGCGCGACGGCCAGCTGGGCGACCCGCGCGTCCACGACATCGGCAACTATATCCGCCGCGGCAAGCTGTGGGAGGCGTTTACCAACCCCGTTGCCCCCGTCCTGCTGATCGACGAGATCGACAAGGCTGATATCGAGTTCCCGAACGACCTTCTCCAGGAACTCGATCGCATGGAGTTCCACGTCTACGAGACCAAGGAGACGGTCAAGGCGGCCGAGCGCCCCATCGTCGTCATTACGTCGAACAACGAGAAGGAGCTGCCGGACGCGTTTCTTCGTCGCTGCTTCTTCCATTATATCAAGTTTCCGGACCGCGACACGATGCAGGCGATCGTGGACGTCCATTTTCCCGGCATCCAGAAGATCCTGGTGAGCCGCGCCATGGATATCTTCTACGAGGTGCGCGAGGTTCCCGGCCTCAAGAAGAAGCCGTCCACGTCCGAACTGCTCGACTGGCTCAAGCTGCTGCTTCACGAGGACATGCCGCTCGACATCCTCCAGAACCGCGATCCGACCAAGGCCATCCCGCCGCTCCACGGCGCGCTTCTCAAGAACGAGCAGGACGTCATGCTCTTCGAAAGGCTGGCCTTCATGGCCAGGCGCCAGGGCGCCAAGGCCTGAAGCGGACCGGGAACACCTCTTTTCCAGTCCTGTCCTGCTTCGAGACAAAGACGACCAGCAACATTACTTAACCATATTCTGTGCATATTTATGCCCGCTCGCACGTAGCTCGTGCGGGCGGGAACCATCCGTCCTAGAAAACAGGGAGGACGTATGGCGTTCGCGAGAGCTATGTTCGGTATGGCAGCCGCACTTATTGCCACCACGGCGGTCGGCGATGCTCGAGCCGCCACGCTGGTCGGCGTGGACGAGGTCAATAATCTCGTCTTCTTCGACTCTTCGGCACCGGGTGTCGTCACGCGTACCGTTGGCATTACGGGCGCGCCGGAGAGCTTGGCGGCCATCGACTACCGCCCGATCAACAACCTTCTCTATGGTCTCGGCTTTGACCGGCGCATCTACACCATCGATACCGGGACCGGTGCTGCGACCGCCGTCAGCCAAGTGCTGACGAACCTCGCCGGAAACGAATTCGCCTTCGACTTCAATCCGACGATCGACCGGTTGCGGATCGTCACCAACACGAACGAGAACTACGTCTTCAATCCGAACGACGGCAGCCTGTCGACGACCACACCCGTCTTCTACGCCGCGGGCGACGTGAACGCGGGCCGCGACCCGGACGTGGTCGCCAGCGCCTATACCAGTTCCACCTTCGGGGCACCGGCCGGCTCTACGCAGCTTTACTCGATCGACACCCGGCAGGGCGTGCTGACGCGCCAGGCGAACAGCGCCGGCACCTTGCAGACGGTTGGACCGCTCGGCGCCACGCTCGGCTCGCGAACCAGCTTCGACATCCTGGGCAACGACGCCTTTGTGCAGAACGGACGCCGCCTCTACTCGGTCGATCTTGGCACGGGCGCGCTCACCCAGGTCGGCCTGACCGACCGTGCGCTGTTTGGTCTCGCCATCGTCGATCCGGTTCCGGAGCCAGCGACCTGGGCGATGATGATCCTCGGATTCGGCGCCGTGGGCATCGGCCTGCGCCAGCGTCGGTCCGTGCGGTACCGGACGGCCTGACACGCCGGAGCCGCGTCAATGCTACCTCATCTTGGCGCGGCTCATGCACGCTTCGGCGCAAGTGATGCGGGTAAGAACATGTTAGTCGTTCGCGGTACACGGTCGGTGGAGTCATGCTCGACCAGAGGATACCCGTGCTTCGTGTTGCCACAGCCCTTGTAGCGTTCGTCGCCCTGCTTCCGTCGGCTTCCGCGACGGCTCGGTCGTTGCTCGACTATGTGGGTCAGTGCGTACCCTTCGCGCGGGAGGCTTCGGGCATCCAGATCTTCGGCGATGCCTGGACATGGTGGGACCAGGCGGACGGACGGTACCGTCGCGGGCACAAGCCCCGACCGGGTGCGGTGATCGTGTTCGAAAAGACGGGGCGCCTGCCGTTCGGCCATGTCGCGGTGGTCAGCCGCGTGGTCGAGGATCGCGTGGTAATGCTGACCCATGCCAACTGGTCGCGCCAGAACGGAGAACGCGGCCATGCCGAACAGGACGTGACCCTGTTCGACGTGTCGGACGGCAACGACTGGTCTTCGGTTAAGGTCTGGTACCGCGACTCCGACGGCCTTGGTGGCGGCATCTATCCGGTGCACGGGTTCATCTACGGCGACGGCAAGGCCGACCGCGCATTGTCGGGTCGGAACCCAGATGACGTGGCCGCCCTGATCGACGCCTATGTCCCGGGCGCTGGCGCACGCGCCCGCTAACGCGCAGTCAGCGACCGAGCCCGAGCAGCGCCGTCATGGCGAGTCCTCGCGCTCGCCGGTCGTTCGTGAAGCCCGTTCCCCGCACGCCCGAGATGGCCGTGCCCGCAACCCGCGACAGCCGGGCCACGAAGCCGGTTTCCGCCAGCACCTGCTGGCGCTCCGCCGCGGCGAGCTTGCGCTGGTAGCGCGTGCGCAGATCGTCGGCCCTCGAAGACGCGACCAGCCCTGCCCGGTCTGCCACGTCGATCAACGCCAGCCGCGCCGCCGCATCCTTTCGATCGGCGGCGACGGCTCGCAGCGCCTGCTGTCGTCGTGTTTCAGGCCCCAGATAGTCCGCCCCCGCCCCGCTGGTTGCCCCGCCGTGTCGCCGGAACGACGTCAGCGGGTCGGGCAGAAGCACGAGGTCGCCGACCAGGCTGGCGCAGAAGCCGATAAATGGGTCGAGCGACTCGACCAGCGGCGTCGTGTCCGGTCCGTGACGGGCGTGCAGCCCGCGCATCACGTCCAGCACGTCACGTCGGAACGCCGCCTGGTGCCCCCACATGCGGACGAACGACGTGTCCACCGGGTGGTTCAGCCGGCCATAGGCAGGATTTGGTGGTTCGATGCGTCCGCTGGGCACCAGCGCCTCGTCGGCGATGCTGCTCTGATGCGCGACCAGCGCCACGCCCGGCGCAAATGCGGCCGACACCAGCGCCACCTTGTCGGCCCGCCACGCATCGTCCTGATCGCAATAGAAAATCACGTCGCCCGTGCACGCCGCGAATGCGCTGTGGAAGTTCTCCAGGATGCCGACGTTCCGCTCGTGCCACACGGTTCGCACGGCGAACGGCACGCGCCCGGCAAAGCCCTCCACGATCGCGCGCGTGTCGTCGGTGGAGCCGTCGTCCGCCACCACCAGCTCGTCCACGCCGACGCTCTGGTTCGCGATGCTTTGGAGCTGCTCGCCGATATGGCGTGCCCCGTTGTAGCTCGCGATCGCCACCGACAGCCTGGCCATTACGATCTCCCGTTCAGGGGGTCTTTATCGACGCCCATCTCCCGAATACAACCATCACCATGTTTCTGAACTTCCTGGACGAGCTCCGCTCCGCGGGCATCCCCGCCAGCATGAAGGAGCATCTGGTGCTCCTGTCCGCGCTCGATCGGGAGGTGATCGAGCGGACGCCGGAGGACTTCTACTACCTGGCGCGCACCACCTATGTGAAGGATGAGGGGCTGCTCGACCGGTTCGATCAGGTCTTCGCCAAGGTGTTCCGCGGCGTCCTTCAGAGCTGGGGCACCAAGCAACAGGAGGTGCCCGCCGACTGGCTGAAGCTGGTGGCCGAGAAGTTCCTTTCCAAGGAGGAGATGGAACAGATCAAGTCGCTCGGCTCCTGGGACGAGATCATGGAGACGCTGAAGAAACGCCTGGAGGAGCAGCAGGGTCGGCACCAGGGCGGCAGCAAGTGGGTCGGGACGGGCGGCACCAGCCCCTATGGCAATGGCGGCTACAACCCCGAGGGCGTGCGGATCGGCGGCGAGTCGAAGCACAAGCGCGCGCTCAAGGTCTGGGACCAGCGCGAGTTCAAGAACCTGGACAACACGCGCGAGCTGGGCACGCGCAACATCAAGGTGGCGCTCCGCCGCCTGCGTCGCTTCGCCCGCGAAGGCGCGGCAGACGAGCTGGACATCGACGGCACGATCGACGGCACCGCGCGCCAGGGCTGGCTGGACGTGCGGATGCGGCCCGAGCGGCGCAACGCGGTCAAGCTCCTGCTGCTGCTCGACGTGGGCGGCTCCATGGACCCGTTCGTGAAGCTCTGCGAAGAGCTGTTCTCCGCCGCGTCTACCGAGTTCAAGAACCTGGAGTTCTTCTACTTCCACAATTGCCCCTATGAGGGCGTGTGGAAGGACAATCGCCGCCGCTTTCAGGAGCGGACCATGACGTGGGACGTGCTGCACAAGTTCGGCCACGACTACAAGCTGGTGTTCGTCGGTGACGCGTCCATGAGCCCGTACGAGATCACGCACCCCGGCGGCTCGGTGGAGCATTTCAACGAAGAACCGGGCGCCGCCTGGATGCAGCGGCTGACCACCACCTATCCGGCCGCCGTCTGGCTGAACCCCGTGCCCGAACAGCAATGGACCTACGGCCAGTCGATCAAGATCGTCCGCGAGCTGATGAGCGACCGCATGTACCCGCTGACGCTCAGCGGCCTGGACGACGCCATGCGCGAACTGACACGCAAGCACTGACCTCAAACGGCGGCGGCCACCCGCGCGAGCAGCACGGCCAGTTGCCCGTCCGTCGCAACCAGCGCGTTGCGCATCTTTTCCAGCACGGCGCGCAGTTCGTTCTCCGCCAGCGCCACCGCCGTTTCATAGGACACGCGATCCGCCGACACTGCCTTGCGAACGGCGCCGATCATTGCTGTGTCGAGCAGTGGGCCTGCCGCCGTCGAACGGACGTCCCGTTCCGAGTCGTCCAGGATGCCCGCCATCCACAAATTGGGCGGTCCGCCCGCGTGGCGGCCAGTCTGCCCCAACGCCAACGCCCGCTCGCCCGCGTCCGCCGCGATCCGGGTCAGTTTGGCACGGAGTTCGGCGTCGCAGGCATGGGCCGCCACGGCCGGCAGCCGCGCCGCGAGCAGCTTTTCCCCCGCGAACAGGTCCTGGATGCAGGTGGTGAGCAGCGCGTCATGCGTATCGGTGTCGACCATGGCGATCCTAACGCGCCAGGGTCAAGGCAGCCCCTTCAGTTCGGCACGTCGAGGACGCCGCCCGTCATGGGCGTAGGGCAGCCCGTCGTCCCCGGGAAGCTGATCGGCAGCTCCCCCAGAGTCCGGACCGCCATATAGGCGAAACCCTCCGCCTCCATGGCATCGCCGTTCCATCCCAGCGCGTCGCTGGGTTCGGGAACCAGCCCGCACCGCTCGCCGATCATCCGCACCATGGTCGGGTTGCGCCGCCCACCGCCCGCCACGATCAGCCGCACCGGCCGCTCCGGCAGCAGCGCCAGCCCGGCCGCGACGCTGGCGGCCGTGAACGCCGTCAGCGTCGCGGCCCCGTCCGCCGCCGAAAGGCCGCGCGCCGGCTGGATCGTGAAATCGGCCCGGTCGAGCGACTTGGGTCCGGGCTGGTCGAAGAACGGATGATCCATCAGGGTGTCCAGCACGTCCGGATGCACCTGTCCCGCGGCTGCCAGGGCGCCGTCCGCGTCGAACCGCGCGCCCGTTTCCGCCTCCACCCAACTGTCGACCAGCCCGTTCGCCGGCCCCGTGTCGAACGCCACCAGCTCGCCGTCGCGACCCACGAACGTCACGTTCGCGACCCCGCCCAGGTTCAGAACCGCCACGGGCCCCTCTAGACCGGCGACCAGCGCCCGGTGATAGACCGGCAGCAGCGGCGCCCCCTGTCCGCCCGCCGCCACGTCGGCGACGCGGAAGTCGGATACGCAAGGGATGCCGGTCGCCCGCGCCAGCGCGGCGCCGTCCCCCACCTGCCACGTCCAGCCCCGGTCGGGACGGTGCGCCACCGTCTGCCCGTGAAAGCCGACAACGCGCACCTCGCCGGCCGCGACCCCAGCCTGCGCCAGCAGCTTGTGCACAGCCAGCGCGTGCGTTCGCGTGATGAGCTCGCCTGCCGCGACCAGTTCCGGGCTCTGCCGCGGCCGGTCATAGGTCAGGGCCGTCACGGTCGCCGCCGCAAGCTGCGCGCGTGCCTGGTCCGAATAGGGCTCCTCGCGAAAGGCGACGGCCCGGACGTGGTTCTCGCCGTCCGTCTCGATCAATGCCGCGTCGATCCCGTCTAGCGACGTTCCCGACATCAGTCCCAGCGCCAGCATCCTGTCCGTCATGGCGCTGCTCATGCCGCGCCACGATCCGGGCGTCGAGCGGTGGAAAAGTCACCCGGCGCCCGCTATGTGCGCCCCGTCCCATGGCAACGCTACTCCCCTCCCCGCCGCGCGTCGGCATGGTCTCGCTCGGCTGTCCCAAAAACTTGGTCGACTCCGAGCGCATCCTGACGCGCCTGCGCGCCGACGGCTATCGCATGAGCCCCGACTATCAGGGAGCCGACGTGGTGCTGGTCAATACCTGCGGCTTTCTCGACTCCGCCAAGGAGGAGAGCCTGGAGGCGATCGGCGAGGCGATGGCGGAGAACGGCCGCGTCATCGTGACGGGCTGCATGGGCAAGGAAGCGGACGCCATCCGCGCCCGCTTTCCGGACGTACTGGCCGTCACGGGCGCACACCAGTACGAACAGGTCGTCTCCGCAGTCCACCAGGCCGCACCCGCCGCGCGCTCACCCTATCTGGACCTGGTCCCCGGCGGCGCAGTTGAACAGACCGACCTCAAGCTGACGCCGCGCCATTACAGCTATCTGAAGATCTCGGAAGGCTGCAACCATCGCTGCTCCTTCTGCATCATTCCCAGCTTGCGCGGCGACCTCGCCAGCCGCCGCCCCGACGCGATCCTGCGCGAGGCGGAGAAGCTGGTGGCCGCCGGCACGCGCGAGCTGCTGGTCATCAGCCAGGACACCTCCGCCTATGGCCTGGACCTACGCCACGCTTCTTACCCGCTGAAGAGCGGCGGTGAGGTCCGCGCGCACATGACCGACCTGGCGCGCGAGCTGGGCCGCATCGCGCCCTGGGTGCGGCTCCATTACGTCTATCCCTACCCGCACGTCGACGCGGTTATCCCACTGATGGCCGACGGGCTGGTGCTGCCCTATCTCGACATTCCCTTCCAGCACGCCGCGCCGTCCGTGCTGCGCCGCATGAAGCGCCCGGCGAACGATGCCAAGGTGCTGGAGCGCATCCGCGGCTGGCGCAGCGTTTGTCCGGACATTGCCATCCGCTCGTCCTTCGTGGTCGGCTTCCCAGGCGAGACGGAAGAGGATTTCCAATACCTGCTCGACTGGCTGGACGAAGCGCAGCTGGATCGCGTCGGCGCCTTCCGCTTCGAGCCCGTACAGGGTGCGGCAGCGACCGACCTGCCCGATCCCGTGCCCGAATTGGTCAAGGAGGAGCGTTACGCCCGTCTGATGGAGCGTACGTCCGCGATCAGTGCGGCCAAGCTCACCGCCCGCATCGACCGAACGCTGGACGTGATCGTGGACGAAGTGGGCGAGGAAGGCGCCACCGGCCGCAGCTATGCCGACGCGCCCGACATCGATGGCCAAGTCTTTCTGCGCGATGCCGGCCACCTGTCGGTCGGCGACATCGTGCGAGTCGCGATCGAGGATGCCGACGAGCACGACCTGTACGGTGTGCCCGTCGCCTGACCCGTCCTAAACGCGGCGACCGCTGAACAGCTGCACCAGGCCCACGATGATCGCGATCACCAGCAGGATGTGAATGAGGCCGCCCGCCACGTGCAGGCTGAAGCCCAGCAGCCAGAGGACCAGCAGGATGATGGCGATCGTCCAGAGCATGTCGGCTTCCTTGTGCAAAGATAATGGGCGCAGATGTGCCGGCAACAAACCGGCAACATGCGCCTGCGTTCCGTGCGACGGTTGAACCGGCCCTGCCTTTCTGCTCCGGTGGCGCGATGACCGCCCGCCAAGCCTATACCGGCCAGGATCTCGCAGCACTTCTCCGCCCTGACCGCGGCGAACCGGCCCACGCAATCGCCGTTGTCGCGCCCGGCGACCATGACGCATGGCTGGCGGCTCAGTCGACCCAGGTACGTGCGCTGGCGGACATGCACCGCTTCGCCGCCAAGGACGGCACCCACCTGCTGATTCCCGGCACGAACGGGGAACCGTTCCGCGTCGTTGCCGCCATCGCCGACACCGCATCTCCCTGGGCGCTCGCCCGGTTGGCGGCGGCGCTTCCACCCGGCAGCTATCGCGTGGCCGGCAACCAGCCGCCCGCGCTCGGCTGGCTGCTCGCCCAGTATCGCTTCACCCGCTACCGCGCGGCCACTGATGCGGAGCCGCGGGTGCTGCTCTCCTCCGACCCGGCGCGCGTGGACGAGACGGTCCGCGTCGCCGCCGCCACCGCGCGCGTGCGCGACCTGGTGAACACCGCCGCGGCCGATCTGGGTCCCGAGGAGCTTGAAGCGGAGGTGGAAGCGCTGGCGGGCGCGCACGGCGCCACCACCACTATCACCCGCGGCGACGCGCTTCGCACCGGCTATCCCATGGTCCACGTCGTCGGTGCCGGGGCCGAGCGCGGCCGGGCGCCCCGCCTCCTCGAACTGGAATGGGGAGACCCCGCTCATCCCCGCGTGGCAATCGTGGGCAAGGGCGTGTGCTTCGACACGGGGGGCCTGGACATAAAGCCGTCCGCCGCCATGCGCCTGATGAAGAAGGACATGGGCGGCGCCGCCCACGCCCTGTCGCTGGCGCGGCTGGTGATGGAGGCGCGGCTGCCCGTCCGCCTGCACCTGCTGATCCCCGCCGTCGAGAACGCCGTCTCCGCCGCCGCCTTTCGCCCCGGCGACGTGCTTTCCAGCCGCAAGGGGCTGACGGTCGAGAACACCAACACCGACGCCGAGGGGCGCCTGATCCTGGGTGACGCCCTGACCCGCGCCGGCGAGGACAAGCCCGAGCTCATCCTAGATTTCGCCACGCTGACTGGGGCTGCGCGCGTCGCGCTGGGCCCCGACTTGCCCGCGACCTTCGCGAACGACGAGGCGCTGGCGACCGACCTGATCGCGGCGGGTGAGGCGGAGCACGACCCGCTCTGGCGCCTGCCGCTATGGGACGGCTATGACGAGATGCTGAAGTCCGACGTGGCCGACATGGTGAACGCGCCGGACGGCGGCTTCGCAGGCGCGATCACCGCTGCCCTGTTCCTGCGCCGCTTCGTTCCCGAGGGCGTGGCCTGGGCGCACCTCGACACCTTTGCCTGGCGCCCCGCCGCCAAGCCCGGCCGACCCAAGGGTGGCGACGCCTACGGCCTCCGCGCCGCCTGGGCCCTGCTGAAGAGGCGGTACGGACGCTGACCCCTTCCATCCTCCCCCGCCGGGGGGAGGATCACGGCGCTGCCGCCGCCTCCACGATCGGCACGAACTTGGCCGCAGTCAGGCTGGCGCCGCCCACCAGTGCGCCGTCCACGTCGTCGGCCGCCAGCAGCTCGGCCGCATTGTCGCCCGTCACCGACCCGCCGTACAGCACCCGAACGGCGTCGGCGGCGTCCCCGATCAGCCGCCGCAGCTCCGCCCGGATCGCCCGATGCATGGCGCCGACGTCGGCCACCGTCGGCGTCCGGCCCGTGCCGATCGCCCATACGGGCTCATAGGCGATCGACAGCCATTCGCCCGCGGCGTCCTCTGGCAGCGACCCTGCCAGCTGCGCGGTCACCACCGCCTCGGCGCGACCCGCATCGCGGTCTTCCAGCACCTCGCCCACGCACAGGATCGCGGACAATCCCGCTGCCCGTGCGGCCTCCGCCTTGGCCCGCACGTCCGCGTCCGTCTCGCCCTGATCGGCGCGACGCTCCGAGTGACCAACGATGGAAAAGCGCGCACCCGCCTCGCGCACCATCCCGGCGGAGACGCAGCCGGTATGCGCGCCCTTGGCCGCCCCGTGGACGTCCTGCGCCCCGATCGCCAGGTCCGCCGCGCGTTCGACGGCCGGCGCGATCAGCGTAAAGGGAACGGCGATCGCGACATCCACCGTGGGGGCCTGCTCCGCCGCGGCCGCGATCCCGTCCAGCTCGGCCAGGGCCGTCCGGCTGCCGTTCATCTTCCAGTTGCCCGCGATCAGCCTGCGTCGCACGTTCCCGCCTCTCCCGTTCGTTTCCGGGCCACCGGATAGCGCCGGCACCGCGCGGCACAAGCTTGAAGCCGGCCCGGTCCCCGTCCTATGGCGTGGTCGCCTTGCCCGTTTGGGCTTCGTTCCGGGATGCCATGCTCAGCTTCTTCCGCCGTTTCACCAATTCCCGCGTGGGCGTGTTCGTGACGTTTGGCGTCCTTGGCATCATCGCGCTCGCCTTTGCGCTGGGCGACGTGACCGGCCTGCGATCGGACGGCAACGGCTCCCTGTCAGGCGGCAGCGTCGCCACGGCCGGCTCCGCGCGCGTGACACCCAACGACCTGCGCCAGACGGCCCAGGGCGAGATCGAGGCGTTTCGCCAGCGCCAGCCCAGCTTCGACGCCAGCCAGTATGTCGCGGCCGGCGGCCTGGATGCCGCAGTGGAGCGGCTGGTCACCGGCATGGCGCTGGAACAGTTCGGCCGCGACCAGGGGCTGGTCGTCTCCAAGCGGTCGGTCGACGGCCAGATCGCCAGCCTGCCCGGTCTTCGCGGCCCCACCGGCCAGTTCGACCAGAAGGTGTACGAGGCGATCCTGGCGCAACGCCGCCTGACCGACGCGCAGGTGCGCTCCGAGATCGCGCGCGGCATTTCTGTCCAGCGCCTCATCTTCCCCAGCCAGCGGACGGGCTATGTCCCCGCCCAGGTGGCGCTTCCCTATGCCTCGCTGCTGCTGGAACGGCGCTCAGGCCAAGTGGCGCTGGTCCCGACCGCTGCCGTGGCTGCCGGTCCCGCACCCACCGATCAGGAGGTCCAGTCCTTCTACGGCCGCAACCTGGCGCGCTACACGGTGCCGCAGCGGCGCGTGATCCGCTACGCCTTGGTAACGCCCGCCCAAGCCGCTGGTCAGGCCGGCACGCCCACCGATGCGGAAGTGCAGCGCGCCTACGCCGCCGACCGTGCCAAGTACGCGCCGACGCAGCGTCGCACGATCGCCCAGGTCATCGTCGCCAGCCAGTCCGACGCACAGTCGCTCGCCGCCAGGGTCCGCGGCGGACAGTCGATCGCCGACGCCGCCCGCGCCGCAGGGCTTGAGGCATCCACCCAGTCCGGTGCCCAGAAGGACGCTTATGCGGCGCTTGCCGGCCGTGCCGCCGCCGATGCGGCCTTTGCCGCCGCGGACAAGGGCGTGTTCGGCCCCGTCCGCGGGCCGCTCGGCTTCGTGGTCGGGCGCGTCGAGCGCATCGAGACGGTCGCCGGCCGCACCATAGACCAGGCGCGTCCCGAGATCGTCGCCGCGCTGACCAAGCAGAAGGCGGCGGACGCGCTCAACCGCGCGCGCGACGCCGTGGACGACCTGCTCGGCGACAACTCGACGTTCGACGAGGTGGTCGCCGACCGCAAGCTGACCCCCGTCACCACGCGTCCGCTGCTCGCCACCGGCGCCGATCCGGACCGCCCGGATCAGCAGCCCGATGCGGCGCTCGTGCCGCTGGCCCAGACCGCCTTCACCATGGAGGAGGGTGACGGGCCGCAGCTGGTTCCCGTCGGCACCGATGGCGGTTTCGCGGTGGTGGCGCTCGGCGCCGTCACGCCGGCGGCGCCTCGCCCGCTAACGCAGGTCCGCGAGCAGGTGGCGCGCGATTTCGCTGCCGACCGGGCGCGCACCGCCGCCCGCAGCATCGCGACCGGGATCGTCTCGCGCGCCGGAAAGGGCGCGTTCCCGGCCGCGCTGGCGTCCGCGGGCGTGTCGCTGCCCAGCCCACGCCGCCTGTCGCTCTCCCGGTCGCAGCTTGCCGCCAATCCGCAGGGCGTGGAGCCGGCGGTGGCGCTGCTCTTCTCCATGGCGCCGGGCACCGCCAAGCTGCTGGAGGCGCCGGATCGCAAGGGCTGGCTGGTCGTGAAGCTGGATGCCATCCAGCGCGGCGATGCCCGCGGCAACGCGCAGCTGGTCCGGGCCACGCGCACCGATCTGGGCCGTGCGGTCGGCGCCGAATATGCGGAGCAGTTCGCCCGCGCCGCGCGCTCCGCCGTGGGAGCACGGGTCGACCCGGCCGCCGTGGCGCAGGTGCGCCGCGACCTCACGGGCCAGGGTGCCGGCGATAACTGATCCCGTGGAGCACGCGACCGCGACGCTGGCTGGTGGCCGGCCGGCGCTGCTGTGGCGCGCGCAGGTCGCCGACACGGAGACGCCCGTCGCCGCCGCCCTCCGCCTGATGGAGCCCGGCCGCGGCGACTTCCTGCTCGAATCCGTCGAGGGCGGCGCCACGCGGGGCCGCTACTCGCTGCTCGGCCTCGCCCCCGACCTGCTGTTCCGCGCGCGGGGCGAGCGGGCGGAAGTGAACCGCCGCTGGCTTACCGATCGCGACGCCTTTGCACCCGCCCCCGGACCGACGCTGGCCGCACTCCGGTCGCTGGTGGCCGAATGCCGGGCCGACGTGCCGGCCGAGCTTCCGCGCGCGCTTGCCTGCCTGGTCGGTTACTTCGGCTACGAGACGGTGGGGCTGGTGGAGCGCCTGCCCCAGCCCGCCGCCGATCCGCTCGGCCTGCCCGACATGGTATTCGTGCGCCCCACCGTGATCCTGGTGTTCGACCGGCTGGCCGACCGCCTGTTCCTGGTCGCCCCCGCCTGGCCCGACCCCGCGCGCGATCCCGCCGCGATCGTGCAGGAGGCGGAGAAGAGGCTGGACGCCACCGCTGCACGCCTGGCTGCAACGCCCCTGCCGCCGCGCGTCCGCATCGACGCGGCCGAACCTGCCTATACGCCCGCCCTCTCGCCCGAACGCTACGGCGCGATGGTGACACGCGCAAAGGACTATATCGCGGCGGGCGACGTGTTCCAGGTCGTGCTGGCCCAGCGTTTCTCCGCGCCCTTCCCGCTGCCGCCCTTCGAGCTTTACCGCTCGCTTCGCCGGATCAACCCGTCCCCCTTCCTCTACCATCTCGACCTGCCCGGCTTCGCGCTGATCGGCTCCAGCCCCGAGATCCTGGTCCGCGCCCGCGACGGGGAGGTCACCGTTCGCCCCATCGCCGGCACCCGCCCCCGCGGCCGGACCGCGGCGGAGGACGAGGCGAACCGCACCGCGCTCTTGGCCGATCCCAAGGAGCGGGCGGAGCATCTGATGCTGCTGGACCTGGGGCGGAACGACGCCGGCCGCGCATCGGCCCCGGGCAGCGTCCGCGTGACCGACAGCTTCGGCGTCGAGTTCTACAGCCACGTCATGCACATCGTGTCCAACGTCACCGGCCGGCTGGCGCCCGACAAGGATGCGCTGGACGCGCTGTTCGCCGGCTTTCCCGCCGGCACCGTCAGCGGCGCGCCCAAGGTCCGCGCCTGCGAGGTCATCGCCGAACTGGAGCCCGAGCGCCGCGGCGCCTATGCGGGCGGCGTCGGCTATTTCTCGCCCGACGGCTCCATGGACAGCTGCATCGTCCTTCGCACCGCCGTGGTGAAAGACGACACCATCCACGCCCAGGCGGGCGCGGGCATCGTCGCCGACAGCGATCCGGCGGCGGAGCAGCGCGAATGCGAGGCCAAGGCCGGCGCAATCCTGGCCGCCGCCCGCGACGCGGTGGCCCGCGCCGCGCAACCCGCTTTCGGACAATAGCCCGGCCGCGGCCAGTAGAGCTTCAGTCGCCGTCGGTTCCCTGCGTCTCCAAGCGCCGCTGCGCTGCCCACTCACGGTTCCGCATCAGCGCACAGCCCGTCTGGCCGCCCGTTCCGACCGGCGAACAGGTGTCCGGCAGGCCGCCCGCCACCCGGCTGGTATCCGCCGCCGCCGACGCTCGGTTCGACCAAGCCTGGTTCGCCGCCGCGATCGGTCCGGAGTCGCGCAGTGGCGCCGGAATGCGATACGGCTCGCCCAGCGTGGAGCAGACCACCACCTCGTTGCCCGTCGACGGCGGACACCGTTCGCCCTTCTGGAGCGTCACCGAGCGGATCCGCTGCGGCGGCTGGTCCCGGGCGGTGTCGGTTTCCTGCGCCCCCGCACCGGACGCGGTCAGCAACGCCGCCGCCATCACCATCCTCAGCATCGACCCGCACTCCTTGTTCTGCCGCATCCAACGCGCGGTCGGCCCGCGCGGCTCCAACTGGACACGCGCCGATTTGCCGTGCGATGTCGCGGCGTTGCGCCCCGGCAACAATCCTCCGCCAACCGACAGTCGTTGCGCGGCGGGCGCGAACGGCTAAGGACCCCGGACCGTGAGCGCGTCCCCCAAAATCCTCGTCGTCGACAATTACGACAGCTTCACCTGGAACCTCGTCCATTACCTCCAGCAGCTGGGGGCGGCGGTGGAGGTCGTGCGGAACGACGCCATCTCAGCCGGCCAAGCGCTGTCGTCCGGCGCCGACGCCTTCCTTATCTCGCCCGGCCCCAAGACCCCGGACGAGGCCGGCGTCAGCCTGGACCTGGTGGCCGCCTGTGCGGAGGCGCGCAGGCCGCTGCTGGGCGTGTGCCTGGGCCACCAGGCGATCGGCCAGCATTTCGGCGGGCGGGTGGAGCGCGGTCACCTGATGCACGGCAAGACCAGTCCCGTGGACCATGACGGCACCGGGCTCTTCGCGGACCTGCCCGCCCCCTTCACCGTCACCCGCTACCATTCGCTGGTCGTCAGCGACGTGCCCGGCGACCTCCTGGTCAACGCGCGCAGCCCGGACGGGGCGGTGATGGGCCTTCGCCACCGCGACCTTCCCATCCACGGCGTGCAGTTCCACCCCGAAAGCATCGCCACCGAGCATGGCCATGCCATGCTTGCCAATTTCCTGAGGATCGCGGCCCTTCCCATGCGAGACCCGGCATGACCGTCCTTGCCCTGCTGCCCGATCCCGCCACGCCGTTGTCGCACGAAAGCGCGGCCCAGGCGTTCGCCGACATGCTGGACGGCCGCGTCGGCGAGGCGGAGATCGCCGACTTCCTGCTGCGCCTGTCCGATCGCGGCGAAACCTCGATCGAGGTGGCGGAGGCGGCCCGCGCGCTGCGCGCCCGCCTCCTCCCCGTGGCGGCGCCCGCCGGCGCGATCGACGTGTGCGGCACGGGCGGGGACGGCCACCATACGCTGAACGTCTCCACCGCGGTGGCGCTGGTGGTCGCGGCCTGCGGCGTTCCTGTCGCCAAGCACGGCAACCGCGCCGCCTCCTCCAAGGCCGGCGCGGCCGACACGCTGGAGGCGCTGGGGCTCGACCTGGACGTGGCGGGCGCCACCGCGGAACGCTCGCTGGCGGACCTCGGCATCGCCTTTCTGTTCGCCACCAACCACCACCCGGCGATGCGCCGCATCCAGCCGATACGGCAGCGTTTGGGGCGGCGCACCATCTTCAACCTGATGGGCCCCCTCGCCAACCCGGCGCGTGTCGGCCGCCAGCTGCTGGGCATCGCGCGTCCCGACTATGCCACCCTCTATGCCGAGGCGCTGGAGCAGCTGGGCACGGAGGCGGCCTTTGTGGTCTCGGGCGAGGAGGGGCTGGACGAACTGTCCTGCGCCGGCCCCAGCGTCGTCGTTTCCGTGGGCGCCGCCGACCTGCCGCGCCGCGTCTCGCCGGAGGACGCCGGCCTGTCGCGCCACCCGCTCTCCGCCATTCGCGGCAGCGATGCGGCAGAGAACGGCCAGGCGCTGATCCGCCTGCTCGACGGCGAAGAAGGCGCCTATCGCGATGCTGTGCTGCTGAACGCGGCCGCGGCGCTGCTGCTCGCCGGCCGCGCCGCCGACCTGCCCGCGGGCGTTAGCTTGGCCGCCGAGGCGATCGACCGGGGCGAGGCGGCGCGCCTGCTTCGCGCCTGGATCGCGTTTCGATGACCATCCTCGACACGATCCTGGCCACCAAGCGGCAGGAGGTGGCCGAGCGCCGCGCCAACGTCTCCGTGGCCGGGCTCGACGCCCGCGTCGCTCTCGCCGGCCCGCCGCGAGGCTTCCGCCGCGCGCTGGAGGCCACGCCCGGCTATGGCCTGATTGCCGAGATCAAGCGTGCCAGCCCCTCCAAAGGCCTGATCCGCCCCGACTATGATCCGCCTGCCCATGCCCGTGCCTACGCCGCTGGCGGCGCCGCCTGCCTCTCGATCCTGACCGACATCCAGTATTTTCAGGGCGCGGACGAGCATTTTGCCGCCGCCCGTTCGGCGGTGACGCTGCCCGCCATCCGCAAGGACTTCGTGGTCGACCCCTGGCAGGTGCTGGAGGCGCGTGCGCTGGGCGCCGACGCGGTCCTCCTCATCATGGCCGCGCTGGACGACACGGCCGCCGCGGAGGTGGAGGCCGCCGCGCTGGACCTGGGCATGGACGTGCTGGTGGAGGTGCACGACCGCGCCGAGATGGATCGCGCCGCCCGGCTTCGCTCGCGGCTGGTGGGGGTCAATAATCGCGACCTTCGCGACTTCACCGTCAGCTTCGACCGCACCTATGAGCTGGTGGCTCACGCGCCGCCCGGCTGCACCTTTGTGGCCGAGAGCGGCCTTCGCACCCATGCCGACCTTGCCGCCATGGCCGAACGGGGCGTCCGCTGCTTCCTGGTGGGCGAATCGCTGATGCGCGCGGCCGACCTTGCCGCCGCCACCCGCGCGCTGCTGGGAACCGCATGACCGGGCTCACCCACCTGGACGAGGCGGGCGCGGCCCGCATGGTCGATGTGGGCGACAAGTCCGCCACGCAGCGCCAGGCCGTCGCTGCCGGCCGCATCGCCATGTCGCCCCAGGCGCTCGCCGCCGTGGGGGATGCGTCGTCCCGCAAGGGCGACGTGCTGGCGGTTGCCCGCGTCGCCGGGATCATGGCCGCCAAGCGCACCGCCGACCTGATCCCGCTCTGCCACCCCATCGCGCTCACCAAGGTGACGCTGGACCTTGCCTTGGAGGCGGACGGCGTCGCCGTCACGGCAACCGCCGCCACCACCGGTCCCACCGGCGTCGAGATGGAGGCATTGACCGCCGCCACCGTGGCGCTGCTCACCATCTACGACATGGCCAAGGCGATCGACCGGGGCATGGTGATCGAGCAGGTGCGCCTTTTGTCCAAGAGCGGCGGCAAGTCCGGCGCGTGGAACGCCGGACCTGCCTGAAACAGGCGTCCAGCCGTTATGGCTGGTTCGTCAGGGCCCTTTCGACGTCGGTCAGCTGCTGGTTCATCTGGTCCATATCCGGCCGTTCGATCTTGCCGTTGCGCGTCTGCAGGTTGCCCGCTTCCGTCTGTACCCGCCGCACGGAGACGTGCAGCTTCGCCGCCTTCTTCCGGGACAGTGTGCGCTCCTTGACCGCCAGGTCGATGCGGTCGTTCAGCGAAGCTGCACGGTTCTGGAGGTAATCGCTGTCGCTTTCCGTGGCGCTCTGCGCCGAAAGGGGCGCCGCAAGGCACAGAAGCGGCAGCAGCAACGACGGCAACAACGTACGACGCATGGTGATATCCTGTTCGCGGCCGCCGGGGATCGATCGGCCGGGACGCCTCCGTACGCCGCGGCGGGCTGAAGGCGCTGTCGGCACACCATGGAACGGATGAACCGCGTCTGTCCGGCGGTGGCTGATGAAGGCTGCGTCGCCTGGCGGACGTCCCGCTGTCACATGGCGGCTGTCCTACAGGGGCCGCCTCCGCTACCGCCATCGTCGCCGGCGTCCCCGCCCGGCGCAGATGGCGTGGGCCTCGTGGCAGTCCTCAACTTCCTCAACTTCGTCCCGGAATGGGACGCCGCATGACCCTTCTCCCCGTCGTGGAGGCACAGGCCCGCCTGTTCGCGCTCGGCGATCCGCTGCCGACGGAGACCGTTCCCTTGCGCCGGGCCGCAGGCCGCTGGGCGTCGGCGGACATCCTGGCGCGCCGCACCCAGCCCGCCGCCGACCTGTCCGCGATGGACGGCTATGCCATTCGCGCCGCCGACCTGCCCGGTCCGTGGCGCGTGGTGGGCGAGAGTGCCGCCGGCCGCCCCTTTGCGGACCAGGTCGGACCGGGAGAGGCGACGCGCATCTTCACGGGCGCCGGGATGCCGCCGGGATCGGACGCCGTGCTGGTGCAGGAGGAGGCGCGCCGCGACGGCGACGCGCTCCACCTGTCAGGCGAGGGTCCGGGACGGGTGGGCCGCAACGTCCGGCGCCGCGGGCTCGACTTCTCGGAGGGGCAGCTGCTCGTTCCCGCCGGCGCTCGGCTGACACCGGCCCGCATCGCAGTGGCCGCCACGGCGGGTCACGGCGAGCTGCCCGTCCGTCGCCGCGTTCGGGTCGCGGTGGCCGGGACGGGCGACGAGCTGGTGCCGCCCGGAACACCGCTCACCGGCTTGCAACTGCCGGAGTCGAACGGCGCCATGCTTGCCGCCATGCTTGCCACCTGGCCGGCGGACGTGATCGACCTCGGCATCCTGCCCGACCGTCTGGACGCGCTGCGCGACGCCTTTGCAAGGGCCGATTGCGACGTGCTGGTCACCACGGGCGGCGCGTCGGTCGGAGACCACGACCTAGTCCGCCCCGCCCTGGAGGCGGCGGGCGGCGCCACCGACTTCTGGCGGATCGCGCTCAGGCCAGGCAAGCCGATGATGGCCGGTCGGTTGGGCGGGGCCGTGACGGTCGGCCTGCCCGGCAACCCCGTTTCCGCCTTTGTCACGGCGACGCTTTTCGTGCTGCCGCTGGTCGCGCACCTGTCCGGGGCCGCCGATCCGCTGCCCTCGACGGTTGCTGCGACGCTGGGCGAGGACCTGCCCGCCAACAACGACCGCACCGACTATCTGCGCGCGGAGCTGCGCGACGGTCGGGCCTATGCCTCCACCATCCAGGACAGCTCCATGCTGCTTACCCTGGCGCGATCATCTTGCCTCATCGTCCGCCCGGCGGGCGCACCTGCGGCCAGGGCGGGCGACTCGGCGGAAATGCTGCCGATAGCCTGACCCACCCTCCTTGACTTGGCAGTTTTCGTTCCATATTGGTTCGCAGTCTGTTCTGACAGGCTTGTTCCGACGGAGAACCGCCATGCTCACGCGCAAGCAGCACGAGCTCGTCTGCTTCATCAACGACCGCCTAGCCGAGACGGGCGTGTCTCCTTCCTTTGAGGAGATGAAGGAAGCACTCGACCTCAAGTCCAAGTCGGGCGTCCACCGCCTGATTTCCGCACTTGAGGAGCGGCAGTTCATCCGTCGCCTGCCCAATCGCGCCCGCGCGCTGGAGGTGCTGCGGATGCCGGAACGCGCCGAGAAGAAGGCGTCGGCCAAGAAGGAGGAGGCGCGGACCCGCCAGCTTCCGGAACCGGCCAACGATGTGCGCGAGATTCCGCTGCATGGCCGCATCGCCGCGGGCGTGCCGATCGAGGCGTTTGAGGGTTCCACTACCCTGTCGGTCCCGGCCGCGCTGCTCGGCCAGGGCGAGCATTACGCCCTGGAGGTCGCGGGTGACTCGATGGTGGAGGCGGGCATCCTGGACGGCGACTATGCGCTGATCCGCCGCACGGAAGTGGCGCACGACGGCGAGATCGTGGTGGCGCTGATCGACGATGCCGAGGCCACGCTGAAATATTTTCGTCGGGAAGGCGCGATGATCCGGCTCGATCCCGCCAATCGCTCCTACGATCCCCAGCGTTACCGTCCCGCCCAGGTCCAGGTTCAGGGCAAGCTGTCCGGCCTGCTCCGTCGCTACGATTGAGGCGGTGGTGACGTCACCGGCCGGGCTGCCAGCACCCATGGGTGCTGGTCGCTTGGCCGTTCCACCGTCCGCACGTTTCCCGTGGCGAGGGTGATTGCCACCCCGCCCGTCCGGGCCAGCGTCTCGCGATCCAGCTTCAGCCAGCGTGGCTGACACCAGTTCGGCAGGCGCCGCTCGCTGACCATGATGTCGGCGTTGCGGCACGTTCGTTCCATTGCAGGTCGCTGCAACAGATAGGCACTGCGCGTCGCCGCGATCCGCCATTGCCTGCCGCCTGTGCGGACCTCCGTGACGCACGCGTCGCGGCTGCACCGGGCCTCCGCCTGTTCCGACAGCAGCAGCGGCACGCCGGTCGATCCGCCGGCTTCCGCCAGGACGTCGCTGGTATAGTCGCCCGTCCGCTCGCGCAGCGACGCCAGCCGCCCGCCCGACAGCCGCACCGCCACGTGCCGCCCGTCCCCTGTGACCAGCAGATCCGGCGCGGGGGTCGTCCCGGCCCAGATCGCCCCCAGGGCAAAGGGCACCACGCCCCATCGCCGGACCCGGGTCGTCCACAGCGCCAGCCACAGCCCGCCCGCGACCATCAACGCGTAGGCGCCCGTCGGCATCGCCGGCAGCGCCGCCACCGCGCCCGGCATCGCCGCCACGCCGTGCGCGATGCGGAGCAGCAGCATCAGGCTCCGGTCCAGCACCCACCAGAACGGCTCGCCGAGCCCCATCGGGTCGAGCATCAGCGCCAGCGCCTCGGCCGGCATGGCCACGAACGTCGTCAGCGGTATGGCGACCATGTTCGCCGCCGCTCCGTACAGTCCCGCCCGGTGGAAGTGCCAGGCGGCGACCGGCATCAGCGCCGTCTCCACCACCAGCCCCGTCAACAGCAGCGATCCCAGGTTCCGAAGCGTACGCTTCAACGTCCCCTCGTCCCGTGCCTCGAACAGGCGCCGGATGGCGGGATGCTCGTGCACCGCGACGATCGCCGTGATCGCCGCAAAGGATAGCTGAAAGCTCGCGCCCGCCGCGGCCTCGGGCAGCACCAGCATGACCACGCCGGCACCCGCGGCCACCAGCCGCAGCGTCATCGCCTCCCGTCCGGCGGCGAGCGCCGCCAGCACCAGCAGCGCCGCCACGCAGGATCGGACGGTGGGCACCTGCGCGCCCGTCAGCAGCGTGTAGCCGATGGCGACGACAGCGCCCGCCCCTGCCGCGATCATCGGCAGCGGCAGGCGAAGCGCGGCCCGCCGGCTGAGCGCCAGGACGCGCAGCACCAGCATCATGGTCAACGCAACCGCCGCGGTGATGTGCAGCCCGCTGACCGACAGCAGGTGGGCCAGCCCGGACCGACGCATCGCCTCGGCGTCCTCCTCCGCGATGGCGCCCACATCGCCCGTCGCCAGCGCCGCCGCGATGCCGCCGGCACTTCCCGGCAGGCGCGCCTCGATATGCCGGGCGAGCCGGTCCCGCAGCCCCGTGCCGCTTCCGGCCGCCCGGAGCACCGTCACGGGGGCGAAGCCTCGCCCGGTGGCCCCAAGTTCCTGGAACCAGGCCGTCCTCGCGAAGTCGTAGGCGCCCGGCAGCGCAGCGCGCTGCGGCGGCATCAGCCGTGCCCGCAACCGGATAAGCGCGCCGGACGCAACGCCGCCCGGCAGAACTGCCTCCGACAAGTTGACGCGCACGATGGGGGGCAGTCCGGGGCCCTCCCGCACCGCCAGCGTCAATCGCACCAGCTCGCGCGCCGGTAGCGGCTCGACCCGCCGCACCTCTGCTTGGAACTGCACCACGGCAGGACGCCGGAGCACGGGATGCGCCACACGCTCCGCCCGCCACCAAGCAAGCCCCAGGCCCAGCGCCGCCACCAGCGAACCCACCGAGATGGCGCGCGCGAGCCGACCACCTCTTCCCAGTGCGGACGCCCCGCAGCCAACTCCCACCAGGGCAAGCACCGCCGCCATCCAGCGGTTCGGGTCCGGAAGCAGGAACCAGAGCGCGATGCCGCTAGCCAGCGTCACCGGAAGCCAAAGGGCCAGCTGCTCGCGCTCGGCCTCCAGCCATCGCTCCGCCATGGCACCCAGAGATGCAGGTACCGCCGCCATTTGTGACCACCGAACTTGGGTGCTAGGGGCGCGGGCGGCTGAACTGGCCATCTACGTCACGATCCTGGGAGCACGCGCGCTTGGGCGCAATCACCGACATGCACGCCGCCGAGCCGGCAGACATCTCGAACCGGGACACGCCTGCCGTGGTGACCCGTTTCGCGCCTTCCCCCACCGGCTTCCTGCACCTGGGCGGCGCGCGCACGGCGCTGTTCAACTGGCTCTACGCAAAGGCGAACGGCGGCAAGTTCCTGCTCCGCATCGAGGACACGGATCGCGTCCGTTCCACCCAGCCCGCGATCGACGCCATCCTGGACGGGATGCGATGGCTCGGCCTCGACTGGGACGATGACGCCGTTTTCCAGTTCGAGCGTGCCGGCCGTCACGCCGCCGTGGCCGAGGAAATGATCGCGCGCGGCCACGCGTACCGCTGCTACATGACGCCGGACGAGCTCGCGGCCATGCGCGCCGAGGCGGAGGCGGCCAAGACGTCGTTTCGCGTCCGCAGTCCGTGGCGCGACCGGTCGTCCGACGAGGCGCCCGCGGGCCAGCCCTTCGTTGTCCGGCTCCGGGCCCCGCGCGAAGGCGCAACCACCATCGACGACCGGGTCCAGGGTACGGTGACCGTCCAGAACAGCGAGCTGGACGACCTTGTGCTGCTCCGGTCGGATGGAACGCCGACCTATATGCTGGCGGTGGTGGTGGACGACCATGACATGGGCGTCACCCACGTCATTCGCGGCGACGACCACCTCAACAACGCGTTCCGCCAGCTGCCGATCATTCGTGCGATGGACTGGCCGGAGCCGGTCTACGCGCACGTGCCGATGATCCACGGGTCGGACGGCGGCAAGCTGTCCAAGCGCCACGGCGCGGTCGGCGTGGAAGCGTATCGCGACGAACTGGGCATCCTTCCCGAGGCGCTGGACAACTACCTCCTCCGGCTGGGCTGGGGTCACGGTGACGCGGAGGTCATCGGCCGCGACGATGCCGTGCGCTGGTTCGATTTGGCGGCCGTGGGCAAGTCGCCGTCGCGCTTCGACCTGAAGAAGCTCGAAAACCTGAACGGCCATTACCTGCGAGAGGCCGACGACCGCCGCCTGGCGGAGCTCGTCGCGCCCCGTCTCGGCCTGGACGAAGCCGGCATCGGACTGCTGGCACGCGCCATGCCGGAGTTGAAGCCGCGCGCCGCCAACCTGAACGAGCTGGCGGACGGCGCCACCTTTCTCTTCGCCAGCCGCCCGTTGGACATCGACGTCGCCGCTGCTCCGCTTCTCGCCGATCCGGCACCCACGCTGCTGCGCTCGCTGCACGACGCGCTTGACGCGCTACCCTCTTGGGATACGGAGGCGCTCGAAGGTGCGGTACGGAAGGTCGCCGAGGCCTCGGGCGTCAAGCTCGGCCAGGTCGCCCAGCCGCTCCGCGTGGCCCTGACGGGCCGCCGGACCTCGCCCGGGATTTTCGACGTGCTGGCATTGCTGGGACGCGAGGAAAGCCTGGCGCGGATCGCCGACCACATGGCCGCCTGACCGGCGACCGACTGGAAAGAGGCCACGAGGCTGCCTCTGGCGGCCGAATGGAAAGAGGCCACAAGGCTGCCTCTGGCAGCCGACTGGAAAGAGGATAGCGACGCATGACTTCTGCCAAGTTCAACCTGGACGGCAAGGACTTCGACTATCCCGTCATGTCGGGCACGGTCGGCCCCGACGTGGTGGATATCCGCAAGCTCTACGGGCAGGCGGACGTCTTCACCTATGATCCCGGCTTCACGTCCACGGCCAGCTGCCAGTCCAAGCTGACCTATATCGACGGCGACGCGGGTGTGCTGCTTCATCGCGGCTACGCGATCGGCGACCTGGCCCAGCATTCCAGTTTCATGGAGGTCGCCTACCTCCTCCTCAACGGCGAGCTGCCCAACCAGGGCGAGCTGGACAAGTTCACCGGCACCATCACGCGCCACACCATGGTGCACGAGCAGCTGGCGACGTTCTTCCGCGGCTTCCGTCGCGACGCGCACCCGATGGCGATCATGTGCGGCGTGGTCGGAGCGCTTTCGGCCTTCTACCACGACTCCACCGACATCCACGATCCGCAGCAGCGCGTGATCGCGTCGCACCGGCTGATCGCCAAGATGCCGACCATCGCGGCAATGGCCTACAAGTACAGCGTGGGTCAGCCCTTCCTCTACCCAGACAACTCGCTCAGCTACACGGGCAATTTCCTGCGCATGACCTTCGGCGTGCCGGCCGAGCCCTATGAGGTGAACCCGGTGGTCGAGCGGGCGATGGACCGCATCTTCATCCTGCATGCGGACCATGAGCAGAACGCCTCCACCTCGACCGTGCGTCTGGCGGGCAGCTCGGGCGCAAACCCGTTCGCCTGCATCGCGGCGGGCATCGCCTGCCTCTGGGGTCCCGCGCACGGCGGCGCCAACGAGGCCGCGCTCAACATGCTGCGCGAGATCGGTACGCCCGAGCGCATCCCCGAGTTCATCGCGCGCGCCAAGGACAAGAACGATCCGTTCCGCCTGATGGGCTTCGGCCACCGCGTGTACAAGAACTACGACCCGCGCGCGACCGTGATGCAGCAGACGGTTCGCGAGGTTCTGGGCGAACTGGGCGTCACCGACCCCGTGTTCGACGTGGCGCTGCGGCTGGAGGAGCTGGCGCTCTCCGACGATTATTTCGTCGAAAAGAAGCTGTTCCCGAACGTCGACTTCTATTCGGGCGTGATCCTGTCGGCGATCGGCTTCCCGACGTCCATGTTCACCGCGTTGTTCGCGCTGGCGCGCACGGTCGGCTGGGTGGCACAGTGGAACGAGATGATTACCGATCCAGACCAGAAGATTGGTCGTCCGCGCCAGCTCTACAACGGCCCGGCCGAGCGGTCCTACGTCAAGGTCGGCGACCGCTAAAGGCGGATCGGAGCGGTGGCGCGCACGATCCTGATGCTGCTGGGCGTCGCCGCCACCCTGGTCGGCCTGCTCTGGATCGGCCAAGGTCTGGGCTATGTCCACTGGCCGCGATCCAGCTTCATGCTGGACCAGCGCCCTTGGGCCGATCGCGGCGCCTTTCTCGCGGTGGCCGGCCTAGCGTCGATCCTGGTCGCCCGGCGCCTGCGCCGGTAGCGTCAGGGTGAAGCGCGCGCCGTGGCCCGGCGTGCTTTCCAGCGTCACGTCGCCGCCCATCGCGCGGGCAAGCCGCCGCGCGATGTAGAGGCCGAGGCCGGTTCCGCCAGGCTCCGACGGGTCGACGCGGCCGAACTTCTCAAAGACCCGCGCCTGGTCTTCCGGCGCGATGCCGCGACCGGCATCGGTAATGATGACCTGTCCGCAGGGCCCGTCGCGATCGGCCTCAAGCACCACGGCGGTGCCGGGCGGCGCGAAACGGACGGCGTTTCCGATCAGGTTGATGAGGATCTGCAACGTCCGTCGATAGTCGCCGCGGACGGGCAATCGCTGCCTGTCACCGGGCCGTTCCACCACGACGTCGCCGCCCGCGGCCCGGATGGCCAACAGCCCGCCCGCGCGTCGTGCAAGCTCCGCCAGGTCGATCGTCTCGATCGTCAGCGGCAGGTCCGGCCGCTCCACCGCCTCCAGGTCCGCCAGGTCGTCGATCAGCGCCAGGAGATGGCGGCCAGCCGCGGCGATATCGGCGGCATAGCCGGCATAGGTCGGACCAAGGGCGCGGTCCGACGCCAGATCGTCCCCGTCCGCCACGATCCTCGCCAAAGGTGCTCGCAGAGCCCGTTCCAGCGGCCGCGCAAAGGCCGGCGGCGCATCCTGCTCGTCCTTCGTGGCGGATGCCTGATCGCGCACGCCGCCGGCGAAACCGACAAAGTTTCCATCCGGATCATGCCGTGCGATGCCGGTGACCATGGCCCGTCTGTCCAGCCCCCGCAGCAATGCGGGCTGGTCGGCAAAGGACCGGTGTTCGGACAACGCCACCAGGATCGGCAGTCCGCCCCCTTTATCCGGTAGAAAGGTGAACAGGTCGGTCAGCGATCTGCCGAGCAGCCCAGCCGCGTCAAAGCCGTGCCGCTCTCCCGCGGTCGGCGATACGAAGATCAGCCGCAATCCGGCATCCGCTTCCCACCGCCAGTCAGAGTCGGCCGCCAGTTGCCCCAACAGGTCGGCGGTGGACAGCGCCGGATCCAGCCGCTCTCGCCAACCGCTCAATACCAGCTGGACACCGTCGGGCGCGGGCCGGGCACGAACGTCGACGTCCCAGACCGCCTCGCCGTCCGCGGCCGCGACGCGCCGGATCACCGCCGCGCCCAGCCGGCGTGCCGCCTGCGCCACGTCGTTCAGCGCCGGTACCGCCAGCGCGGCGCCCAGTCGCCCGCCAGCCCGGGCGTTCAACGTCAGCGCCGCCTCGTCTCCACCCAAAAGGAGCCCCTCGGCATCCACGTGCAGCGCCATGGTCGACGCCGCCCTCACCTGTCGATCCCGAGCGCGCGGACTGCCGCGCGCAACCGTGGATGCAGGCGAAGCGGCAGCAGCGCCTGTTCCGCCGCCGCGATCGAAAGGGCCGCCGCCTTGTCCAACGCGTCCGCCAGCAGGTCCAGGTCGCGACGCGGATCGGCATCGGACAGCAACGTCGCGACCTCGGCCATCTCGGCGCGGGTCAATCCCGCGCTGCGCAAGGCCACCCACAGAAGCGTCTCGGATGGTTGAAGGAGCAGCATCCGCGCCTGCTCATAATCCAGACTCGCCCAGCGGGCGAGAACGGCAGAGAACAGCGCGGGGGAGCGGTCACGCAGCACGTCCGCCAGCAACGCGCCACGGCTTCCGGGACGGCCGTCGATCCTCTCGGCCAACTGCCCCGCCGCCTGGCGCAGCGGCTCTTCGCCAGCCGCCGCCGCGAGCGAGGCCACCGCCCTTGCAAGGATTTCGTCGGAGACCGGCGATCGGGGAAGGTCCGTCCGGACCGCCGCGGCCACCTGCCACAGCATGTGTTGCTGAAGTGGGACGGGCAGTCCGACGAGGGGCAGCGCGGCGCGGGCCCGAAGATGGACGGTCGCGAACGTCGAGACCGCTTCCCGCACTTGCGCGTCCGGGTCGCCCGTAAGCCGCATCAGCAATCCCCGCTGCCCGGCATCGGGCTCCGGGAGCAAGCGCTCCTCCAGCCAGTCGCGTGCGGCCTCCGCCACGATCTCCTCAATCAGCTCGGCGTTGCGCAACAGGCCGGCGGCGTCCAGCACCCCGAACGCGTCTCCCGCCGGCACAAGCGCGGCCTGGGCCGTCGCCTCTTCCCCCGCCTCGCGCGCGTGGCGGGCGACCTCTGTGCGTACCGCTGCTTCCGCCGCATCGACGCACGCGCGCAGCATGGCCATGGACACGGTACGGATGCGATCGCCCAGCCGGGCTTCATCGGGAAGGAACAGGTCCTCGACTGCCGCTCGTGCCCGCGCATCCGCGCGCGCCAAGGCGGCTTCGCCGCCGCCGGAAAGGGAGTCGACCGACATGGATCGCCTTCCTGGCATGACCTGGGTTAAGACTGGGCTAAGCGTCCAGCCGCAACCGCTCCACGGCGCCTGCGGTCGTCAGGGCCGCATAGGCGGCGGCCAGCCCGACCCCCGCCAGAGGTAGCCCCGCCAGGGTACCCAGCGTCGCCATGGCCAGGTACACGATGGGACTTCCCCAGGTCCGATCCCGTCGTCCGACTCCCGCCCGCTCCGCAAGTGCGGCCAGCGCGATCAGCGCCAGAACGGCGACAAGGACCTCGCCCCCCTCCCCGTTTCGCAACATCTCCGCACCGAGCGCCAGCACGCCCGCAGCCGGCGCAACCAGGCCGGCACGATCCGCCAGCAGGGCGAGCTGAGCCTCGTCGCGAAGCGATGCAAGGGTGCGCCCGAGCTCGATCCCCATTGCGCCCAGCAGGGTGACCACCAGGCCGAGTCCGACCGGCCCCGCCACCTCCACCGCCAGGCCGGCCAACGTCATGGCACCACCACCGATCGCGATCGAGGTGGCGGAGATTCGGCGGCGGATCAGCCGCGGCAGGATGGACCGCGCGAGCGGCGCAGTGACCCATCGGTCGTACCATCCGCCCCGATCCGCCACCGTCGCTTCGATAATGGCGCGATTATACTGGTCCAGCACCGCGCCACGTCGCTCCACGCCGTGTCCCGCCTGCGCCGAGCCAGGCGGCAGCGGCTGCTGTTCCGCACCCGATTGCGCCACCGTGCGGAGCAAGGCGGACTGCAGGTCGTAGTCGCGCGGCATGGCCGCGACCTCCTCCACGCGTTCGCGGCGGAACCGGGCAACGCCGGCCCAGACCGCCCCGCCACCCAGCCGCTCAAGGCCCATGAGGCCAGCCTCGTCATCCGCCACGAGCAACAGGTCCGCGCCTTCCCGCGCGGCGGTCCGGACCACGGCATCCGTGGTGACCAGCCCGTCGGCCAGCATCACGATCCGACCGAGCGGATGGAGCTTCGCCACCGTTTCCGCCGCCGACCGGACGGTGTCCACGGCCGTGCCCCGACGTGCGATACGCCCCAGCGCGCCCAGCAGTTCGGGCGTCAGGCGCGACACCACGACGACCATCTGCGAGGCGCCGGCCGCGACCAGCAGCCGCGCCTGGTACTCGATCAGGGTCGTGCCAGCGAACGGCAGCGTCGCCGCCAGCTGGTCGGGTCGGTCGTCGGCATCGTGCGTGGCGAAGAGCAGCCCGGCTAGCATCCGCGGCTGCTAGCCGCTTCGCCACCGCCCCGCCAAGGGCCTTAGATCGCCAGCCGGTCCAGTTGGCCGCGCAGCCGATCCAGCGTCAGGGGATCGTCGCGGTCCGCGTCGGCGGCCACCTGGGCTGCCTCCATCAACCGGACCGCACCAAAGCTCGCCGCCAGACCCTTCAGGCGCCAGGCAGCGGTTCGCCACGCCCCGTCATCCGTGGCCAGTTCCAGCGCTTCCAACGCGCGTTCGGCACTTTCCTGAAAGGCGACGCGCAGCTCGGCGATCAGGACCGGCTCGTCGCCTACTGCCGCGGCCAGCGCCGCATCGATTGCACCGGGATCATAGGCCATGGTCGAAGGCGTAGCGCCGAAAGGGTTACCGACTCCTTTCCAGCGAAGACGGCAAGGCCGCCTGGGTCGGACGCGCCATCGCGGCCGGGCACGATGCCAGGCCGATGCGCCGCGTTGTGATGACGCGGAAACATGATAGGGTCGATCCGAACGCAGCGCGACGGCGGCGCGCATGCGGCAAAGGGGACATGAGCCTTGGGCTATCATTACGAGGGGCGCGTGCAACCCGTGCTGGCCGATGCGACCATCGAGGATGAACTGGATCTGGCAGAGGCGCCCGCGCCGCGTTCCACCGCGCTGCCCTTGGTCCTGGGGGCCGCCGCGGCGGGCTGGGCCGGCGCAATGCTGTGGGTGGCGCGCGGGCAGCTGAACGATCCCGCCGCCTGGCCCGGCATCGCCGCCGGCGCCGCCGCCGGCCCGATCCTGATCGGCCTGCTGTGGTTGCTGAGCTTCAGGACCAGCCGTGTCGAGGCGCGCCGCTTCGCCGATACTGGGGCTGCCATGCGGGCCGAGGCGGCCCAGCTGGAACGCACGGTATCCCGGTTGTCCGTCGCGCTGGAGGCGAATCGCGCGGCGCTGGCGGCCCATGTCGGCACGCTGACCGCCACGGCCGAGGAGGCGGAGGACCGGCTGACCGCGCTTACCCGCGCGGTGGGCGACCAGGCCGCTCGCGCGGACGAACATGCCCGTTCGCTCGCCCAGGCGGCGGAGGCGGGACATGCCGGCGTAACGGCGCTGCTGACCGCCCTTCCCAGGGCCCAGGCCGGGGTGGAGGATGCGACCGGCGCACTCGACGACGCGGGCCGGCACGCGGGAGAACGGGCGGCCGCGCTTGCCGCGCAGCTGGAGCTGTTGTCGGCCAAGGCGCGAGAGGCGGATGCCTTGGCGGAGGGCGCGGCGCAGGCGCTGGGAATGCAGGCCGACCGCGCCGACCAGGCGAGCCGCGCCGCTGGCGCCCGCCTGGAAGCGGCATCCGGTGCCGCCGCCGACGCAGTGGACGAACTGTTCCTGCGCACGGACCGCAAGCTGGAAGAAGCCCAGCATCGCCTCGGCACGCGGAGCGACGAGGTGCTGGCCCTGTTGCAGCACAGCCAGGATGCGCTGGAACAGGGTGCGCGCGGCAGCGCCGAGAACCTGGCGTCGCGCGTGGCGGAGATCGAGGCGGTGATCGGCCGCGTGTCGGACAGGCTGGAGGCGCAGCGCGCGTCGGGCGACCTGATGGTGGAGTCGCTTCGCGGCGGCATCGCCGATGTGGAGGGCCAGTTGGAAACGCTCCATGCGCAAGGGTCGGAGCGGACGCAGCTGCTGGCCGCATCCATTAGCGCGCTTGGCGGCTCCGCAGACGCCATGACGGAGGCGCTTCGGGCCGGCGACACCATGGCGTCCCGCACCATCGGCACCACCGAGACGCTGCTGATCGCGCTCGATTCGGCCGCGCGCGAGATCGACGAGACGCTTCCCCACGCGCTTGCCCGTCTGGACGCCCGCGTCACCGACAGCCGCCATGTCGTTGCCGAGGCGAAGCCCGAACTCCTGGGCCTGGTGACGGCGGCGGAGAGCACGCATGATGCGATCGAGGCGATCGCCGGGGTGATCGCCGACCAGCGCAAGCTACTGGAAACGCTGTCGGGGACCCTGCTGGAAACGCTGTCCACCGGCCGCGCGCGCGCCGACGCGCTGGGCCAGGTGGTGGACGAGGCGGCCGAGCGCACGCGCGTCTTCGCCGACGATGCGGCGCCCCGCATGGCGAGCGCGCTGAACGTGGTGCGCGACGCCGCCGCCGACGCCGCCGCCCAAGCCAAGAACGCGCTTGCCAGCGTTGTGCCCGAAGCGGTGTCGGCCCTGGCGGCCGCCAGCGGCGACGCCATGCGCCGCGCCGCGGCCGATAGCGTGGAACGGCAGGTCCGGTCGCTCGCGGCGGCCGCAAAGGTGGCCGAGGATACGGCGGCGCGTGCCGGCCAGCGCGTCGCAGCCGAGGTGGAGGCACTGGTCCGCCAGGCCCAGTCGGTGGACGCGCACGTGGCCACCGTCCGCTCGGAGCGGGAAGCGGCCGAGCGCGACGCCGGGTCGCGGCGCGCGGCGACCCTGATCGAGGCCATGCAGTCGGCGGCGATCGACGTGACCCGCGCGCTGTCGACCGACGTGGCCGATAGCATTTGGGCCGCCTATCTGAAGGGTGACCGCGGCGTGTTCACGCGCCGGGCCGTCCGGCTGCTGGACGAGGGCACGGCGGACCGCGTGGCCGCGCTCTACGACGCGGACGAGACGTTCCGGGACGGCACCAACCGCTACATCCACGATTTCGAGGCCATGCTGCGCCAGGTGCTGAGCCAGCCCGAGGGGACGGCGCTCAGCATCACGCTGCTGTCGTCGGACATGGGCAAGCTCTACGTGGCGCTGGCCCAGGGGATCGAGCGGCTCAGGTAAGCAGGGCGCCGGGCCGCCCCATCGCCCGTTCGTACAGGGCAGCGTGGCGGGCGATCATCGCCTCCTGGCCATGCTCCGCCTCCGCCACCGCGCGGTTGGCGGCGCCCACGCGGGTGCGAAGATCAGCGTCGGCGACCAGCGCCTGGATCGATTCGCGCAGGAAAAGGGGGTCGCCGCTGGCGGCGAGACAGGGCCTGTTCACGCCCGACACGGTATCCGCCACCTCCCCGTTGGCCGCCGCGGCGATGGGAAGCCCCGCCGCCATCGCCTCCACCAGTCCCATCGGCAGACGCGCGCCGCCGGACGCGAGGGCGAACAGGTCGAACTGCCGCAGGAACCGGTGCGGCTCCGCCAGCCGGCCGGGCAGGACCAGGCGGTCGGACAGCCCCATCGCATCCGCCGCACGCTGCACGGCCGCCCGTTCCGGTCCGTCGCCCACGATCACCAGCCGGACGCGGCCGGAAACGCCGCCCAGCGCCGTCACCAGCGCGGGCAGGTCGTCGGCCGGCTGGAAGGCGGCGATCGTGCCAACCACGATCTCGTTCGGCCGACGCGTCAGGCCGGGGATCGGCCGTGCCTTTCGCGCGCCCGCGTAAAGGTCCAGGTCGACGCCGTGCGGGATGCGGTGCACGCGCCCGCGCGGCTGGCGCCATGTCCGCAGGGCGATCTGCTCCAGCCGCCCGCCCGGCACCACCAGCGCCTGTGCGGCGGAAAGCGCGATGCGACGGTAGAGGCTGCGCTCCGCCCCCTCGTCCGGCCCCGGCCCGTCCTCGTGATGGATCACGGGCGGTGCACCGCGACCAAAGACGCGCCGCGCCATGACGCCGTCGATCGCGCCCCAACCATGGGTCAGCACCAGGTCGAACCCGCGCATCATCCGCGCAATCGCCTCGTAGCGGGCGACGGACGGCCGCCCCGTCAGCGGCGGCGGATCCTGGGCCACCTCGTAGCGGACATCGGAGGCGATGGCCGCCCGCGCGCCCAGCGCATCCGGCTCGGCGGAGACCAGCACGTGGCGCGCGCGCGGCCCCCAGGCGTTCATCAGCCGCACGGCGCGGTCCTGCGGCCCACCAGGATCGAAGCTGGAATGGAGGTGCAGGATGCGAGGGGTCGCCATGGCCCGCGGCCTACAGGTGCACGACGTGGTTTCCCAGCCGCTCCGCCTCCGCCGGATCATGCGTCACCAGCAGGATCGGCAGGTCCAGCTCGTCGCGGCATCGCTCCACCGCCCGCATGACCTCGCCCGCGCGCTCCGCGTCGAGCGACACCAGCGGCTCGTCCAGCAGCAGGAAGCGCGGGCGCGACAGCAGCGCGCGACCGATCGCCACTCGCTTGGCCTCCCCACCCGACAGCGAGCGCGGCCAGCGGTCCAGCAGGTGCGCGATGTCGAGCAGGGCCGCCATGCGCGCCAGATCGCCGGCGTCCGGCGCGCCGTAGAGCAGGTTGGCGCGAACGCGCCGGTGCGGGAACAGCCGCGCCTCCTGGAACACATAGCCGGCTCCTCGCCGCTCGGGCGGCACGTCGATCCCGGCGCGCTCGTCGAACAGCGTCTTCCCGTCCACGCGCACATGGCCGCGGTCGGGGCGGAGCAGTCCCGCCACCATGTCCAGCACGCTGGTCTTGCCGGCGCCGGATCGACCGAACAGCACGGTGACGCCCGGCCCCGACCGAAAGGCCACGCCGATGCGTGCCTCGCCGCGGCGACGCTGCACCGCGACGTCAAAGGACACGCGCACCCCGCCCGGCAAGCCTCGCCAGCCATTCCGACAGGATCAGCGCCGCCAGCGACAGCAGCACGGACACGGCCGCCAGCCGCCACGCCATCGCCTCGCCACCCGGACGCTGGAGAGCGGCATAGATGGCCAGCGGCAGCGTCTCCGTCTGGCCCGGCACGCTGGACACAAAGGTGATGGTGGCCCCGAACTCGCCCACCGCACGCGCGAAGCCCAGCACCGCGCCCGCCAGCACGCCCGGCAGCGACAGCGGCAGGGTCACGGTGGCGAAGACGCGAAGCCTGCCCGCGCCCAGCGTTCGCGCCGCGCCCTCCAACCGGCGTTCCACCGCCTCGATCGACAGGCGCATGGCCCGCACCGCCAGCGGCAGCGCCATGACGCCCGCCGCCACCGCCGCCCCCGTCCATCGGAACATCAGCTCGATCCCGAACACCGACAAGAGCCGCCCCAGCGGCCCCTCCGGCCCGAACGCCAGCAGCAGGACCCAGCCCGTCACCACCGGCGGCACGACCAGCGGCAGGTGGACCAGCGCGTCCAGCAGCACGCGTCCCGGAAACCGCCCGCGCGCGAGCAGCCAGGCGAACGCGAAGGCGATGGGCAGCGTAGCCGCCACCGCCGTCCCGCCGACCAGCAGCGTCAGGCGGACGACGCCCCACTCCTCCGGGCCGAGCAGCGTCACGGCGCTCAGGGACGCGTGAAGCCGAAGCGCGCCAGGATCGCCTGTCCGCGAGGATTCAGCAGGAAGCGGCGGAAACCCTCCGCCTCCGCACTTCTTCCGCTCCGCAGGCGCGCGACCGGATAGCGGATCGGCGCGTGGCTGGCGGGCGGGAAGACGCCGGCGACTCGCACGCGCGACGACGCCCGCGCGTCGGTGGCATAGACGATGCCGTAGGGAGCGGCGCCCCGCTCCACCAGCGCCAGCGCGGCGCGGACGCTCTCCGCCCGGACCACGCGACCCGCGACCGCGTGCCACGCCCCCATCCGCTCCAGTGCCGCACGGCCGTAGCGGCCGGCCGGCACCGCGTCCGGATCCGCCATCGCCAGCGGCCCGGAGCCCAGCGTCCGCGCCAGCGTGGCCCGCCTCAGCTGCAAGGCCTGATCGCGGCGGCCGACCACCACCAGACGGTTGCCCGCCACGTCTGCGCGCGTTCCCGGCACCAGCAGCCCCGCGCGCCCGACCACGTCCATCCATTCTTGGTCCGCCGACACGAACAGGTCGGCGGGCGCACCCGCCCGCACTTGGCGCGCCGCCGCCGAGGACGCGGCAAAGGACAGGACAGGACGCGGGTGCCCCGCTTTCGCCCAAGCATCGGCGGCTGCGCCCAGCGCCTCCTGCAAGCTGGCGGCCGCCAGCACGACAGGCGCCGTTCGCGGCGGACCGGCGATGGCGGGCGCGGCCGCGAGCATCGCGAGCAGGAAGCGGAACAGGCGGATCATCCCTTTCCCCTCTAGGCGTCGGGTCGCCGGGGTTGAAGCCTCCGCCCGCCGTTCACCTATGTAACCATGCCGCCAACGAAGATGCGGCACGTCGGAGCCGTCCGCCCGCGACTTCGTTCACCCGCCATGATCGGAGCCCTTGCCGACGCAGCAGACCCTCGCACCGCCGCCGCCGACGCGTTCGCGAAGGGGCTGGCCGGGTTCGATCCCGATCGACCGGTCCTGATCCTGGGCCATTTCGATGCGGACGGCCTGTCCGCCGCCGCCATCCTCGCCCGTGCCCTCCGGTCCGATGGGCGTGCGGCGGAGGTCCGCATCACCGGCAAGGGCGAGTCACCCTGGGACGACGCGCTGCGCGACGAACTGCGCGGCCGCGATCCCGGTGGCCTGATCGTGACCGACCTGGGCACGCGACCCGATCCGGTGCTGCCGAACTACCCCACGATCGTGATCGACCACCACCTCCCTACAGGCGAGCCGGAGGGGGCGACCGTCATCAGCGGCAACGGGCTGGAACCCGAGCCGACGTCCGCGCTGCTGGCCTGGTGGGCGGCGGGAGCGCTGGGAGATCAGGCGGACCTTCAGTGGCTGGCGGCGCTCGGCCTGATCGGTGACATGGCCGACGAAACCGGCTTTCCGGAGCTGGCCGAGGCACAGGGTCGATGGGGCAAGACGGCGCTCCGCGACGCGACCAGCCTGGTCAACGCACCGCGCCGCACCGCCGCCGCCGACGCGTCACCCGCGCTGGCGCTGCTAATGGACGGCGACGGCCCAAAGGTCATCACCAAGTCCGACCGGCCCGAGCGGCAGGCGCTGCTCGATGCCAAGGCAGAGGTCCGCGACGCGCTGGACGCCGCCAAGCGGGTGCCGCCGCGCGTGGTGGGCGACGTGGCGCTGATCCGGTTCGACTCCGGTTGCCAGATCCATCCGCTGATCGCGCAGCAATGGCGTGGCCGGTTGAAGGACAAGATCGTTCTTGCCGCCAATACCGGATATCGGCCGGGCTGGATCCACTTCGCCGCGCGATCCGCCACGGGTCGCAACCTGGTGGATTTCCTGGCGGAGCATCGGCCGCCCGGCGCGGACGGCCATTACGGCAACGGCCATGCCCAGGCCACGGGCGGCGCGCTGCGTGCCGCCGACTGGAACAGCTTCGTCGCCGATCTCGGCTTTCCCGAACAACAGGTGCCCGCATGACCGACCCTGCCCGTCCGTCCAGCCGTACTCTGCGCTTGGGCTTTCCCGTCAAGGTCATGGGCCGGCCCGACCTGAAGTCCGGCGACACGCGCCGCTGGCAGAAGGACCCGCACCTGAAATGCTCGCTGGAGCTGCTGGACAAGGTGCTGGATTACCTGAAGTCCAAGGAGCTGGACATGTACCGGCTGTCGTCGGACATCGCCCCCTACGCCACCCACCCCGACATGCCGCAGTTCCACAACATGGTCGCCGAGAGCGACGCGGAACTGCGCGCGTTCGGCCGCAAGGCGCGCGAGTACGACATCCGCCTGTCCTTTCACCCTTCGCAGTATGTCCTGCTCAATGCTCCCGACCCGAAGCTGACGGAAAAGAGCATCTGGGACCTGTCCAGCCAGGCGGAGATGCTCGACCGGATGGAGCTGGACGACGAGGCGGTGATGATAACGCATGTCGGCGGCGTCTATGACGACCGCGAGGCGAGCCGCGCGCGCTGGATCGACGGGTGGGAGAAGTGCCCGGAACACGTGAAGCGACGCCTGGTGCTGGAGAATGACGATATCCGCTTCTCCGCTGCCGACGCGCTGTGGATCCACGAGCGCACGGGCGTCCGGCTGGTGTTCGACTACCAGCACTTCTGGTGCCTCAACCCCGAGCGGCTGGAGATGCGCGACACGTTCGAGCGGTTCCTGGCGACTTGGCCCGAGGGTGTCCGACCCAAGATGCATTTCTCCAGCCCGCGCACCGAGATGCGGGAGGTGAAGCAGAAGATCACGCCCAAGCAGCGCGAGGCCGCCAAGGCCGGCAAGGCGCGCCCGAAGAAGGGCGAGGTGCTGAAGGCGTCGGTGAAGCCGACGGCGCGGATCAAGACGGTGCTGCGGCCGCCCATCTGGACGGGTCATGCCGACTTCACCAACCCGTTCGAGTTCGCGACCTTCATGCGCCAGATGGACGGACTCGAGTTCGACGTGATGATGGAGGGCAAGTCCAAGGACCTGTCGCTGCTTCGCCTGCGACCCGACCTCCTACGCTACGCCCCCGACGTGGCCGCCCGGTTCGGCATCACCGCCGCCGACGCCGAAGAACTGGCGGAGGACGAGGAGGACCTGGAAGACGGCGTCGCGGCCGAGGAAGAGCCCGACGTCGACGAGGGCCTCCAGCAGGCGGCGGAGTAACAGCTGGCACCCGACCTCATCGGGCCGCTGGACCGGTATCGCTGCCGGATCGCGCATGGCCGGGCCGTTCCGCACTTCGACCCGCAGGACGGCGGCGCGGCGGCGCGGTGCCTGATCCTGCTGGAGACGCCCGGCGCCGGCATGACCGCGGCGGACAGGGTCTCGCGGGACAACCCGACGGGCACGGGACGCAACCTGGCGCGCTTTGCCGAGGCGGCGGGCCTGGAGCGCCGGGACACGGTGATCTGGAACGTCGTGCCCTGGATCGTCCATGCCCCCGGCGCGACGAACCGTCCCGTACGGCGGTCGGAGGTGACGGCCGGGCTGGCGCTGCTGCCCGAGCTGCTCGACGTGTTGCCGGCCTTGTGCGTGGTGGTCCTGTCCGGCCGCCCTGCGGCCGCGGCCGACCCCGTGGTCCGGGCGCATCGGCCCGGCCTGCCGGTGCTGCAGATGCCGCATCCCAGCCCCACCATCGTCTGCACCAGTCCCGCCATCGGCGAACGCATTGCGGCAACTCTGGCAGCGGCGGCGGCGCTGGTGCGTGGCCCGCCCGCTTCTCAGGGCCTTGGCGACGCGCCCGGCTGATCGTCGCCCTCCGTAGCCCATCGCAGGGGTTCGAACTCGAGCTTCTGCGGCACCGTGCCGACGTCGATGCCCTCCTTGCGGAAGCGCCGGAGCAGCGCGGCGAGCACGCTGCTGCGCGCGCGATAGGCGGACCGCGGCGAATCGACGTGCGCGAAGCAGTTGAACATGACCCGCCCATCCGCGACGCCGTCTAGGAAGGCGGAGGGTTCCGGATCGCCCAATACCGCCGGCTCGGCCGCGAACGCCTCCAGCACGATGGCCGTCACCTGATCGGCGTCGGTCTGGATCGGAACGGAGAACTGGATCTGGATGCGGCCCAGCGGGCTCGCCAGCGTCTTGTTCAGCACCGTTTTCGTGATGAGCTCGGAATTGGGAACGATCAGCGTGGAATGGTCTGCCAGCTCGATCTCGGTGGATCGCACGCTGATGCGCTTCACATCGCCCTCGTCCGTGCCGACGCGGACCAAGTCGCCGATCTTGATCGGGCGCTCCGCCAGCAGGATCAGGCCGGACACGAAGTTCTGCGTGATGGCCTGCAGGCCGAAACCGATGCCCACCGACAGCGCCGACAAGAGCAGGGCAATTCGCTCCACCCCGATGCCCAGCGACGCCAGCGCCCAGATCACCGCCAGCGCCACGCCCAGGTAGCGCGCGACCAGGCTGACCGAGTTGCGGCCCGACCCGTCCAGGTCGGTGGCCGGCAGGTAGCGCCGTTCCAGCCAGCCCATGAAGCCGCGCAACAGCGCCAGACCGATCAGCAGCACGATCAGCCCGCGCGCGATCACGGCTGGCGACACCGCGACGCCGCCAACCTCGACCCCCTGCGCCAGCACGCCCAGCCGGCCGAAGATCGTGCCGACCCCGCTACCGGCGCCGAAGGGCGACACCAGCAGGCCGATCGCCGCGGTGGCGATCAGCACCCGCAGCAGCGCAGACAGCAGCACGCCGAACTGGTCCACCGCGCTGCCGCGAAGGCCGACGCCGCCCGTCAGCGACCGGCCGATCGGGCTGGTGCGCGTGAACACGGTTGTCGCCATGTCGTCCACCGCGGCCATAGTCAGGTACACGCCCGCCCCCAGGATCACGGCCCAGGTCATCAGCTGGACCAAGAACAGGCCCAACCCGACATAGCCGACCAGCACGGACAATATCGCGACAACTACCAGCACCCACGCCAGCAGCAGCAGCGCGCCCAGCCCTGTCCGCCGCGTTTCCCCCTCGACATCGCGCGTCTGCTCAGCACGCACCCGGCCGAGCGTAAGCAGCGCCGACCCGATCAGCAGCGCGTGGAGCAGCGCCTCCACCGCCTGCGTCGCCACCCGCGCCGCGCCGCTCGCCCCAACGGCCGCATTGAACCCGTCAATCAGGACGCTGCCGAACGCCAGGGCAGCAAGCAGCAGCGAAAAGGGGCGCAGGCGGCTCGCCACGTCGTCGCTGATCGGTGCCACCCGCCAGCTGGGCTGGTGCCGAAGCAGCAGCGCGCCGCCGGTCGCCGCGACCATGCCGGCGACCCCCATGGCCGCGACCAGCGTGTCCAGCAGCTCATTCCAGCTATCGGGCACCAGCCCCGACCATCGCAGTCCCTGTGCCAGCGCAAGGCCCGCCAGTAGCGGCGACAGCGTTCCCGTGACGACGCGCCAGATGGCATAGGCGGATCGCCGGACGCGGTGACCCGGCGTTCCCTGCAGCAGCCATTTCTGCCCCAGGTTCCGCGCCCTGATCCTGGCCGGAAAGAGCAGCGCCAGCGCGATCGCCAGTCCCGCGGGCGCCTGCCACGGAAAGCCGCCCCACCGGCCGGCCTGGACCTCGCGAACGCCGCGCACGAAGAAGCCTTGGATATGCCGAGTGTCACGCGGGAAGGATCGCAGCACGCCGCGCCAAAAGGTTGGGGCGACCGGCGACGGCGCGCGGGTCGAGAGCTTTTGGCCGAACTGCTCGGCTTGGCTCTGCGCCATCTCGTTCACCAGCTGGTCCGCAGTAACGCCGAGCAGCCGTCCGCGCTTCACGGCGGAGTCGAGGGCTGTATGCTGCCGTGCGAGGTCGGCCCGCTGGGACCGGATGTCGGCGGCTTCTCCCGAACCGGCCGGCCCGAGCTCGCCCACGCGGGCGTCCACCAGCGCCAGCTGTTCCTGCAATCGGCCCGTGGCGTCGGCGGCGGCGGCTTTCGCCGCCAGCGCCCGACTGCGGAGCAGCCGCTGATCGTCCTCGTCCACGCGCCCGTCCAGCGACCGGTCGACCGTCGCCAGATCGGCTTCCGCCTGGGTCAGCTGGCGTGACAGTGCGGCATCCTGGGCAAGGGCCGGGACCGCCGATGCAACAACAAGGAGCAGCGCAAGCCCGCGCAGCAGGGAGAGAAGCCGGTTCACGAACATGACCCGCGCCCTACCGGAACAGGACGCGCCGTTGAACCGGCAGCCGTCCCATCCGGGCTACGCTCCCTCCCGCCCGATCACGGGGCGAAAGGGAGCGCGGGTCACGCCCTTGTCACTGGCCGCTCGCGCCGGAGTCCTCCGCGGCGACGCTGCCCGCCTTTACCTGCGCGGTGGAACCCGCCAGCGCGTTCCCGACCGGTTCCGCCCGGCCACCCAGGCAGCGGGCCAGGAAGTTCTCCGCCACCGCATTGAACGCGATGTTGTTGACCGGTCGCGCGAAGCCGTGTCCCTCGTCGGGGAAGACCACATAGGTCACGGGAATGTTGCGCGCCTGCATGGCGGCCACGATCTGGTCGCTCTCGGCCACGTTGACGCGCGGGTCGTTCGCCCCCTGGCCGATCAGCAGCGGCCGGGTGATCCGGTCCGCATAGGTCAGCGGACTGCGCTCCTTCAGCAGGGCCCGCCCCGCTTCCGTCGTGGGGTCGCCCATGCGCTTGTAGAATTGCTGCTTGCCCGCCTCCCAATAGGGCGGGATCGTCTGAAGCAGCGTCATCAGGTTGGACGGGCCGACGATGTCCACGCCGCAGGCGAACCGGTCCGGCGTCATGGTGAGGCCCGCCAGCGTCGCGTAGCCGCCGTAGGAGCCACCCATGATGGCGACCTTGTCGCGGGACGTCACGCCGCGCTTCACCGCCCAGTCGACTGCGTCCAGCAGGTCGTCGTGCATCTTGCGACCCCATTGCAGGTCGCCGGCGGAGATGAACTTCTTTCCGAAGCCCGTGGAGCTGCGATAGTTGACCGACAGCACGGCATAGCCGCGGTTGGCGAGCCACTGATGCGCGCTGTTGTAGCCATAGCCATCGCGGGCCCAAGGACCGCCGTGGACGAACAGCACCATCGGCACCGGCCCGGTCGCGCCGACGGGCTTCGTCAGGTAGGACACCAGCGTCAGCCCGTCGCGCGCGGCGATCTCGACGGCCTCCATCGGCTGGAGCGGTGCGCCCTCCAGCTCGGGCCGGCTGACGTAGAGCCGGTTCAGCGACTTCGCCTTGCGGTCGTAGAGCCAGGTGGAGGACGGCGCGGTCACAGGATCGAATGTGACCAGCCACTTGTCGTCGGCATCCGTGCGGCTGCCGACAAAGAACTCGCCCTTGTTCTGCGCCTTCAGAAAGGCGAGATCCGCCTTGATCGCGTCGCCTACCGGCACATACTCGTTGCGCAGGTAATTGACCGCATAGGCCTCGACGCGGCCAGTGGTCGGGTTGAACAGGCCGCCCGACACGTCGGCCTTGGCATCCTCGCCCACCACTTGGGTACGTCCGGTCGCCATGTCCTGCGCCACCAGCGCGGCGGTGTCGCGGTTGCGGGAATCGACCCAGTAGAGCGTGCGGCCGTCGGTGGTGAAGCCGCGCGGGCTGGTGGTCAGGTTGTCGTCCAGCCCGTTCTGCGCGACGGGTGTCGCTTCCACCTTGTTGTCGACCACGCGGAAATAATCCGTGCCGCCGTCCGGCCGCCCCTTGGCGGCGAGGCGGAGCTTCAGCTGGTCATCCGCCACGAAGCCGGCATAGCCGTCGTTGCGCAGCACTTCCGTCAGCTTGCCCGTGTCGAGGTCCAGGTCATACACGTCGTGCCATCGCGGATCGCGATTGTTCACGCCCACCAGGATGCGGTTGCGGATCGTATCGCTGGTGCCCACGATCTGGACGCGCGTCTTCTCGAACGGCGTCAGCGCGGCCTGCTTTCCCGATTGGACGTCCACGCCGTAGAGCAGGAAGTTCTCGTCGCCGCCCTTGTCGTTGACGAACAGCACGCGCCTGGAATCGCCGGACCAGAAGGCGGTGCGGATCGGCCGACCCTTTTCCGCGGTCAGCGGCCGGGCGGCGGACGGGTCGGACACGGGCGCTACCCAGACGTTCAGGACGCCGTCTCGCGGTGCGATGAAGCTGATCCACTTGCCGTCGGGCGACAGCTGGCCGCCCGTGCGCGTCGGATTGCCGAACAGCTTGGCCCGCTCGATCAGCGGCACGTCGGCTACGGCCGCCGCGGCGCTCCCCGCCGTTCCCGCCATCAGCGCCGCCGTTCCGACCACCGCCCGCAACAGACCACCGACCATCTCGCGTCCCCTGACCTCATGTGTATTACCTTCCTATGTCACCGCTATGGATGCGCCACAAGGCCCAGGCCGCCCTTAGAAGGGAAGCCAGCGCTGCTTGTGCGTGAAGTTCATGTAGCCGACATTGACTCCGGCGCGCCAACCCACGCCCAGCCGGATGGGGATCAGCACGACGTTGCCGCGCCGCAGATAGGTGGCCGCGAACCCGCCCACGGCATAGAGCCGTCCCTCGGCGGCCGGGAAGCGCCGGTACAGCTCCTCGGTGTCGTATAGGTTGTACGCCAGGACAAAGACCTTGTTCGCGTCCCCGCCCAGGTCGAAGCCGAGCGACGGACCCGTCCAGTAGACGGGACGTGTCCCCTCCACCTTGTGCGTCATCACGCCGGAACCGTAGCGCACGCCCACGACGATCGCGCCGGACGCCTCGCGCCCCGCGATATAGGCGTTGGGCCGCCCCTGGTCCTTTAGAACGCGCTCCAGCATCCCGGCCAGACCGGCCGCGCCCTTGCCGAACACGCCTTCGCCCGCGGCCAGCAGGTCCTCGCGCTCATAGACCTGCTCGGCGCGCGCCGCCGCCTCCGTGCCGCCGGGGCGGCCCACGTCGCGGGCCGGCAGAGGTGTCGGGGCCGGTTCGCCGGCAGGCTCCGGTTCCGGCTGCACGGGTCGTGCGGGCGGCCGATCCGCCGGCGGCGGCCCCGCAAGGTCCCCATCGACCGCCCGGTTCGGATCGATCGTCCGCACCTGTGCCCCTGCCGGTCCCGCCGTCAACCCGACGATCGCCAATCCTGCCAGCCAGCGCTTCATCGCCGTGTCATCCCTGATGCCCGAGAGCCTTTGTGCCGCGGGAGTTAACCGACTTGCGGCTTGCGGCGCAATGAACGCGGGCGGCGGTGCGGAACGGTTGATCGCGCCGCCCACCGCAGCTATAGCCCGCCCGCCGCTTCCGGAGACGTGGGTGAGTGGCTGAAACCAACGCTTTGCTAAAGCGTCGTACGGGAAACCGTACCGAGGGTTCGAATCCCTCCGTCTCCGCCATTGTGCCACGTGACGTTCGACGCGAAGGTCAGCGACGCACCCGAGGTCAAAGCACCCTGGACGACGCCTGAACCCGCGTCACGACGCGCCGGATCGCTGGCGCGGCAGCTGCCAGCCGTTCAGGGTGGACGGGCGTTCACAGGGGAACAAGCATGGCGGCGACCTTCCAGTTCGGGATCGAGGAGGAGCTTTTCCTGGCCGACGCCGGGACACGCGGCACGCCCAGGCGGGTGAAGCCGTTCCATGCGGCAGTGCGGGACCGCCTGCCCGACGTCGAGCGCGAGCTGTTGGTCAGTCAGGTCGAGATCATGACGCCCCCCTGCACGGCGTTCGCCGACGCGCGCGCCTGCCTGACGGGTCTGCGCAGCGGGCTGGCCGAGATCGGGCGCGAGCACGGCGTGCTGATCCTGGGCGGCGGCAGCCACCCGATCGCGCGCTGGCGGCGGCAGGAACGCACCCGCAAGCAGCGCTATGACGAGATCGCCGCCGACATGCAGATGCTGGCGCGACGCGACGTGGTGTCGGGCATGCACGTCCATGTCGAGGTGCCGGATCCAGATGCGCGCGTCGAGCTGATGAACCGGATGCTCCCGTTCCTACCGACCTTTCTGGCGCTCTCCGCGTCCTCGCCTTTCTGGCAGGGGCGACGCACCGGCCTTGCCGCCTACCGCCTTTCCGTTTGGGGAGAGATGCCGCGCACCGGCCTGCCCGAGCTGTTTGCGGACAAGGCGGAGTACGACCGTTTTGTGGCGAGCATGGTCAAGGCCGGTGCGATAGCGGACGCCAGCTATCTGTGGTGGATGTTGCGACCGTCCACCCGCTTTCCCACGCTGGAACTGCGCGTGTGCGACAGCTGCACGCGGCTGGACGACACGCTGGCGATCGCGGCGCTCTACCGCTGCCTGGTGCGGCACCTTGTTCGTCATCCGGCGGTCCATCGTGACGTGACGCCCGTGTCGCGCGCGGTTGCTGCGGAGAATATCTGGCGCGCGCAACGACACGGCGCGGGGGCGGAGTTCATCGGCGAGGACGGGTCCGTCACCGCCTTCGCCGACCATGCCGCCGCCCTCCTGGCGCTGGTTGCGGAGGATGCCGACGCGCTCGGCTGCGCCACCGAACTGGCCGGCGTCCGCAGGATCGTCACGGATGGCACCAGCGCCGACCGCCAGCTGGCCGTTTTCGCCGAGGCGAGGGAGGGAGGCGCCACGACGCCCGCTGCCCTTTCGGCGGTGGTAGACTGGATGGCCGAAGCGACGGACGCGCGGTAGGAGCACGCAATGTCGCAAGGTGAGCAAGCATCCGATCCGCCGGCGCCTCTCCTCGCGCGGGACGATCCCTCTCCGGTCGCCATCGTCAATCCAGACGGCTCGTCCCCCATCCTGCTGGTCGGCGACCATGCCGGCCGGCTTGTACCTGCCGCGCTCGGGACGCTGGGGCTGGAGGACGCAGAGCTCGCGCGCCATATCGGCTGGGACATCGGCGTGCGCGCGCTGGGCGAGGCGCTGGCGGAGGCACTGGACGCCACCTTCATCCACCAGCGTTATTCGCGCCTGGTGATGGACTGCAACCGCGATCCGCAGGCGGTCGCCGCCGTGCCGCCGGTAAGCGACGGAACGCTCGTGCCCGGCAACCAAGGATTGACAGCCGAGAGCCGCACAGCGCGGATCGCGGCGATCCACGAGCCCTATCACCGCGCCATCGCCGCCGAGCTGACGGCGTGGGCCGAGCGCGGCCGCAGCGCTGTCCTCATATCGCTGCACAGCTTCACGCCCATGCTGCGCGCTGACGGCTTTGCCAGGCCGTGGCAGGCGGGCGTCCTGCACGACGGGGGCGACGTGCGCTTCGCCGTGCGTCTGCTGACGGCGCTGCGGGCGACAGGGGACCTCGTGATCGGCGAGAACGAGCCCTATGCCATGCAGGGCATCGACTACACCGTTCCGCGCCACGCCTATGCCGTCGGGCTACCCTATGCCGAGCTGGAGATCCGGCAGGACCTGCTACAGACCGGAGAGGGCGTGCAGGCGTGGAGCCAGCGCCTCGCAAGGGCGATCGGACAGGCGCTTCCGTGCGAACCGTATCCATCGGCCTGATCGGTACGCCTCCGGGCCCCACATGCTCGGATCATAAGGAAGCCGGTCAGGCCGTGACGAGCTCGCGCACCTGATCGCGACCCTGCCGCTTCGCCTCGTAGAGCGCCCGGTCCGCGGCCCGGAAGGCCACCGTCAGCGTCTCAGCGTCGCCCACATGCGTCGCTAGGCCGAAGCTCGCCGGTTGTCGCCAGCCTGCGCCAGCCGTTGACCAGTCGTAACGCGCCGTGGCTCCGGCGAGCCGCGCAGCCACCGCCCTGCTCTGCTCCGCCGCGTGTCCGGGCAGGATCAGGACGAACTCCTCTCCGCCGACATGCGCGGCGCCCCCGTTCGGTGCCAGCACGGAACGGATCAACCCCGCATATGCAACGAGAAGGCGGTCGCCGACGTCGTAGACCGAACGTGTCGTTCACGCGCTTGAACCGGCCCAGGTCGCAGGCGACCAGCCCGGCCGCGGCGTCAGGATCAAGCGCGCCGACCGCTGCGTCGAGGCCGCGCCGGTTGAGCAGGCCGGTCAGCGGATCGACATGGGCGTCGCGCTGGTAACGTGCGACGAGGTCGGTGGTGACGGCGATCAGCGCCAGCACGCCGAAGATCACGGCGGTGACCATGCCATCCGCGTACATCAGGTAGCTATAGGTGGTACCGACGAACGACTGGAACGTCGCCCCCGCTGCCGTAACGGGCACGCTGGCCGCGCGGCTGACGTTGAGCAGGACCACAAGCTAGGATAGACCGAGCAGCGCGCGATCGATCCGCAGCGGCGGGCCGCGCCCGATCAAGGCAAGCACCAGCCCGACCTGGATCGCGCAGCCGAGATCCGATCCGAGCAGTTCCAGCCACAGGCTGCCCGCCACCAGCCCGGGCAACGGTGCCGTAAGGGCAATCGCCAGCAACACCCGCCTTATGGCTCGGGGCGCGCGAACAGCATGTCGGTCGCGCCGGACACGGCCCTGCTCAACAGAAGTGGGTCCAGCATGGAAACGGCGAACGCGGCGGCATTCAGCAGATACGCGCCGGCATAAACGCCGGCTTCGCCCGCTGCCCCGGCTCGTCGCGCAGCCGCGAACAGCACGGCGAAGCAGAGCTGGATCAGCGGAATTGTCCAGGCGAACGCATCGCCCATGGCCTGCACCCCGATCCCGTTCGTTCCCGCGCGCCGGCCACCACTGCCCAAACACCGTTACCAAAACCTTTCCGAAACGGCCGGCGGCAATGGTGGCGAACTCGGCCGCCTGTGGGTGTCGCACGGCGGCGTCGGTGATGGCACTTTTCGCATCTGACCGGGGCACGCTCGGCCTACCGCATCCGATCGTGCGAATGTCCTACGCGTCTTTCTTGGGCTTTCTGGGCTTCGGGGCCGGAAGCTCGGCCGCCGTGATTTGGAGCAGCACAACGAGCCATTCCGCATCGTCCCAGCGATCCGCGTCGATCAGCAGGTGCGACTTGGCACCCGGATAGGGCGAAGCCTCCGACGCCGGTCCGGCCTGGACGCGACCGGGTCCGGTCGGCTTCACGTAGAACTGGTCGTCACACACCAGCCCGATCATCTTGCCATCGAAATAGACGCCGTACTCGCCGAACATCGGCTTGGCCGTCACCGCGCCCGCGCCGGCAGCCTGTTCGAGCAGATAGTCCACCGTGGTTTTCCGCGTCGCCATGCCTTAAGACTAACAAGCGGGCATCCCCGCGCGCAACGGGGCCTGTCCGACCGGCCGATGTCCCAGGCGGATCGCACCGCGCCCGTGCGGTTGCCGGTATCTCAGATCGTCTCCGCTGCCTCTTCCACCACCTCCCATGCCCGGTCCAGCTGTGCCTCGGTGATGCAGTAGGGCGGCATGAGGTAGACCGTGTTGCCGAGCGGCCGGATCAGAAGGTGGCGGTCGCGGAAAAATGCCAGGAGCTTCGGCCCCAGCTCGGACAGGTAATCGCCCTCTCCCGCCCCGATCTCCAGCGCCGCAATGGTGCCAAGTGCGCGCGTGCCGCTGACGCGCGGGTGGTCCGCCAGCCGGGCGACGTGCGCTGCCTGGGCGGCCGATAGCGCCGCCACCCGCTCGGTCACGGGTTCGTCGCGCCAGATGGCCAAGTTCGCGTTGGCGGCCGCGCAGGCAATGGGATTGGCGGTGTAGCTGGATGAGTGAAAGAACATGCTCGCCCGGTCCGGGCCGTAATGCGCGGCAAAGAAGGGTTCGGTCGCCAGCGTCGCCGCCAGCGGCAGCGATCCCCCGGTCAGTCCCTTGGACACGCAGAGCAGGTCGGGCGCCACGCCCGCCTGCTCGCACGCGAACAGGCTACCCGTGCGGCCCCAGCCGGTCATCACCTCGTCCGCCGCGAACGGCACGCCGTGCGCCGAACAGATCGCCCGCATCTCCGCCAGCACACGCGGCGGATAGAAGAGCATGCCCCCCGCCCCCAGCGCCAGCGGCTCTACCAGGAACAGCGCGGCGCCGCCGCGACATTCCCGCTCCAGCGTGTCCAGCGTCCGCTGCTCGGCACCCGGATGCGGGAACGGGATCACGCCCACCTCGAACAGCAACGGCTCGAACCGGCGGTTGAACGCGCCGCGGTGCCCGGCCGACATGGCCCCGATCGTGTCGCCGTGATAGCCGTGCTCCAGCACCAGCACGCGGTGCCGCGGCTCTCCGCGCGCGCCCCAGTAGCCCAGCGCCATCTTGATCGCGACCTCCACCGCCGTGGAGCCGGAATCCGAGAAGAAGACGTGGTCCAAGCCTGGAGGCGCCAGTCCCACCAGCGCGCGTGCCAGTTCCTCCGCGGGCGCGTGCGTCCAGCCGGCGAAGATCAACTGGTCCAGCCGCCCCGCCTGCTCCGCGATCGCGGCCGCGATGCGTGGATGCGCGTGCCCGTGCGTGGTCACCCACCAGGACGAGATCATGTCCAGCACCTCGCGCCCTTCCGCAGTGAACAGCGACGCGCCCCGCGCGTGCGTCACACAGGGGATGGGCTCGCCCAGACCATGCTGTGTGAAGGGATGCCAGACGGGGGAAGACGAGACGATATCGCGATTGGGACCCATGGCGAACGCCGGTAGGCGACGACAGGCGGTCGCGAAAGCACGCCCTCCGCACGGCATCGGCCTCGACGCCCGATGCTTCGCACAGCGATCGTCCGCCCAGTCGAGTGTTGCATTCGCGCTACTGTAAACAGGATTACAAAGAGGTGCGGCAACATTTCACGGAAAACTGTTGCTGTACCGTATCGAAGCATATCAACATGAGGTCGTGGCGCCGAACAACGGTGTCGAACACATCGGCCCGATCCACGACGCGGCCGAAACGATAAATGGGGGTTCACAGATGTCCGTCCCGTCCATTTCTCTGCGCAAGATGCTGCTTCTGGTGTCCGCCGCGCCTGCCGCGCTGGCGCCCGTGTCAGCCGCATGGGCACAAGCCGAGACGACGCCGCCCGCCGCTCAGACCCCACCGCCAGCCGGAACGGTGACGAGCGGGCCGCTGCAACCTGGATCGGCCACGGCCAGCCAGACGGACAACGCGGCGGCCGACGCCGGCGAAGAGGTGGTGGTCACAGGTTCGATCTTCCGCCGCACCAACACGGAGACGGCGTCGCCCGTTTCCGTGCTCAGCGCCACCAACCTGCAGCAGCGTGGCCTGACCACGATCGCGGACGCGGTTCAGACGATCTCCGCGGGCAACGGCGGCAGCGTGCCGCAGAACTTCACGGGCGCCTTTGCGTCGGGAGCGCAGAGCATCTCGCTTCGCGCGCTCACCACCAACTCGACCCTTACGTTGTTCGACGGCCTGCGCGCCGCGCCCTACCCGCTTGCCGATGACGGCCAGCGCAGCCTGGTCGACCTGAACACCATTCCAAACGCGATCGTGGATCGAGTGGAGGTGCTAAAGGACGGCGCCTCGTCCACCTACGGCGCGGACGCCATCGCGGGCGTCATCAACGTGATCCTGAAAAAGGAGATACAGGGCATCTCCGGCCGGGTGGAAGCGGGTGCCACCACGCGGGGCGACGTGGGCAATCAGCGCGTGCAGCTGACAGCGGGTTATGGCGACCTGTCCGAACAGGGCTTCAACGTCTATCTGAACGGCGAGTACCAGCACTCCGCCGCGCTGTTCAACCGCGACCGCGGCTTTCCCTACAACACGGACAACCTCCAGCGGATCGATGCGGGCGGTGGGTTCACGGGGCAGAACCGCAACGTATTCTACACGGCGCCCACGGCCACCTCTTCGACCGGCGCCACTGTTGCCATCGTGCGGCCGGCCAACCCGATCGCCAATTCCAATGGCATCCCTTTCGGTACGGCGATCGCGGGTGGCCAGTTCCAGCCGCTGGCCTCGTGCGCCAGCCAAGGCCTGATCTCGCATACCACCACGGCCGGCACCTATTGCGAGCAGGACCTCATCAACGCCTACGGCCTGATCCAGCCCGAACAGACGCGCTTCGGCGCCACGTTCCACGCCACGGCCAACATCAGCGACAACCTGCAGGCCTATTTCGTCGGCACGTTCGCGCAGAGCAAGATCCAACTGCCCGGCGCTCCCCAGTCGATCCGGTCCAACGGCAACCCCGTGGAAACGCGCGGCATCTCGCTTCCTGCGCGCCTTGCCAACGGCCAGCTGAACCCCAACAATCCGTTCGCCGCGTCCGGCCAGTCGGCGCTGATCTACTACCGGTTCGGCGACATACCGTTCGAGCTGACCAACGTGTCCCGTACCTATCGCGCGGCCGGCGGCATCGACGGCACATTCGGCGACGGGTGGGGCGTGTCCGCGTCGGCGACCTATATGCGGTCCGACCTGGACCAGAACAGCGAAGGGCTGCTCTACATCCCGGGCCTGATCGCCGCGATCAACAACGGCACCTACAATTTCGTCAATCCGGCCGCCAACACCCAGGCGGTGCGCGACTCCATCGCGCGGCCGCTCAACACGCGCGCCAGCACCGAGCTGTGGGCGATCCAGGGAACGGTCACCAAGGAACTGTTCGAGCTGGTCTCCGGCCAACCCATCCAGCTGGGCGTCGGCGGGCAGATCCGGTACGAGAACATCAACGATCCCACCCGCGTCCCCAATCGCGACTATATCACGGTGAACCCGTTCCAGGCGGTGGGCAACCGCTACGTCTATGCGGGCTTCTTCGAGGTCAATGCGCCGCTGCTGGACCAGCTGGAGGTGAACGCGTCCGGCCGATGGGACAAATATTCTGACGTCGGCTTCAGCCGCTTCAGTCCCAAGGTCGGCGCCAAGTTCACGCCCATCCGCGAAATTGCGTTGCGCGGCACCTATTCGCAGGGGTTCCGCGCGCCATCGATCCCGGAAGTCTCGGGCTCGGTGATCGGCTTTACCCAGTACACGCCTGGCACAGGCAGCAGCGCGGCGGACGCGGCCAGGCTCCGGGCGCTGTATGGGAACAGCGCCTACATTACCACGCAGTACGGCCTGGGCAACAATTCCACCGGCAATCCGGACATCCGGCCCGAGACATCGCGTGCCTTCACCGGCGGTGTGGTGCTCCAGCCCAAGCCGTGGCTGAGCCTGACCGTCGACTATTACAACATCAAGAAGAAGAACCTGATCCTGTCAGCCGGCGGCAACCCCGCCGCGATCGCGGACGCCTACCTGCTGACCGGAGTTATCCCGGACGGGGTCGGCATCACACCCAACCCCGTAGACCCGTCCAACCCAACGCTGCGGCCAACGCCGCTGTCGGTGGACTTCCTCTACTCCAACGGCAACTCGCTGCTGACGGACGGCATCGACGTGGAGGTGAACCTGTCGCTGCCGATCACCGACACCGTCAAGCTGACCTCCATCTTCTCCGGTACGCGCATCAACCGGTACAATGTCGACGACGGCACGGGTGCCGGCATCCAGAAGTTCGTTGGCACGCTCGCGTCCTATGCCGTCACCTCGGCGTCGGGCACGCCGCGCTATCGCGCCAACTGGCAGAACACGATCGACATCGACGCCTTCTCGCTGACGGGCACGGCCTACTACACCAGTGGCTATTTCGGCTATGCGGACGACAACACCGGCCCGGGCAGCACCTGCGACAACGCCATCGAGCGTTCCGCCAGCTACAACGCCAATCTGGTCGCGACATTGGGTCCGGTAATCCAGTGCCGGGTCAAGAGCTTCCTTCAGTTCGATTTCACCGGCCAGTTCCGGGTCGAGGACAACCTCACCTTCTACGTCAACGTCATCAACGCGTTCGACCGCAAGGCGCCGTTCGACCCGCACACCTATGGCGGCGTCAACTACAATCCCGCCTGGTCGGCCGCCGGAGTGGTGGGCACGCTGATCCGGGGTGGCGCCACCTTCAAGTTCTGACCTGCAAGGGGCGCGGCTGACTTCCGGGAAGTCGCGCCTCCGACCGGGCGATCGATCCAAACGCCTCCCCGAAGGCCACGCCCAGCGTCTCCGCCGTCAGCTCGGCCAGCATCGGCAGCCGACCCAGCCGACGCGTGCCGCCCATGGTCGCGATCGTTCGCTCGCTGTCAGGCACGGGATCGCCCACGAACGCCACGCCCAGCACCGCCACGCCGCGCGCGCGCAGCGCTTCCAGCGTCAGCAGCGTGTGGTTGATGGTGCCCAGCGCCGTCCGCGCCACGACCACGACGGGCAGCTCCCATCGCGCGAATAGGTCCGCGAACAGTAGATCGCGCGTCACCGGCACCAGCGCGCCCCCCGCCCCCTCCACCACCAGCGGCCCGGCGACGGGCGGCAGCGCCAGACGCGCCGGATCGATCGTCACCGCGTCCAGTTCGGCCGCGCGATGCGGGGAACAGGGGGTGGACAGGCGATAGGCTTCGGGCAGCACGCGGTGGCGGGGCACGCCCAGGCGAACTGCCTCGTCCGCGTCGGCGCCGTCCTCCAGCCCCGACTGGATCGGCTTCCAATAATGCGCGCCCAACTGCACGGTCAGACCGGCCGCGAACACCGTCTTGCCCACGCCCGTGTCCGTACCCGTGACGACGACCCTCACGAAAGCACCTCGGGCAACGCCCGGGCCAGCGCTGCCACGTCCGCCTCGCCGATGTTCAGCGTCAGCGACAGGCGGAGCCGCGCTGTGCCGGACGGTACTGTGGGCGGACGGATCGCACGCACGTCGAAGCCCTGGCTCCTGAGCGCAGCCGCCACGTCCACTGCGCGCGCGTCCTCGCCCAGCACCAGCGGCATCACCTGCGTTCCCGTGTCCGTCACACCCAGCGGTGCCAGCAGCCGCCCCGCGGCCGCGACCAGCGCGACGAGCCGCTCGCGCCGCCACGGCTCGTCGGCGAGCGCGCGCAACGCCTCGCGTGCCACCGCTGCCGCCAATGGTGACGGCGCGGTCGAGAAAAGAAATGGCCGCGCCCGGTTGATCAGGAAGTCGCACACCACCGCCGGCCCGCACACCAGCGCCCCTTCGCACCCCGGCGCCTTGCCCAGCGTCTTGAGCGAGATCACGTCGGGCCGCCCGTCCAGCGCGTGCGCCAATCCGCGGCCGTCCGGCCCGGACACGCCCACCCCGTGCGCCTCGTCCACCACCAGCACCGCGTCGTGCCGTTGGGCGACCAACGCCAGTTCGTCGAGCGGCGCGCGGTCGCCGTCCATGCTGTAGAGGCTTTCCACCGCTATCCAGGGCGTGCCCCGCCCACCCTTCGCGCGCCAAGCGGCGATCGCATCGTCCGCGGCGCCTGCGTCGTTGTGGGCGAAGGTGGCGACCTCCGCCCGTCCCAGCCGCATCCCGTCCAGCGCGCTGGCATGAACAAGCGCGTCGTGCGCCACCAGGTCGCCGTCCTGCGGCACGGTGGCGAACAGCGCGGCGTTGGCGGCGTAGCCTGATCCGAAGAACAGCGCGCCTTCCGCTCCGAAAAAGCGCGCCGCCTCCGTCTCCAGCGCTTCATGCTCCGGATGATGCCCGCGAAGCAGACGCGATCCACCCGATCCCACCGGAACCCCACGTGCCAGCGCCTGCATCGCGGCCTCGCGCAGCCGCGCCGACCCGGCCAGCGCCAGGTAGTCGTTGGACGAGAAGTCGCGTCCTCCTGCCGTCACCAGGCGGCGTCGGCGCCCCGCCTCCTCCAGCCGGCCCAAATTCTGGCGGTGCGCGTCAAACATCATGGCGCGCGCCCATAAGCGTGCCGGGACGGCGCGTCAGCCTGCAACGTGTGCCGCTTTCCCGAACGGACACGAGCGTGCGGGCTGGACGGATGCAGAGCTGTCCAGCAATCTGTGCCCGGCGGTCGGTCCGACCGTGTGACGGAGGCGCCCTTGTTCCTGCTGCTCGCCACCCTGATGGCCGCCGCGCAGGCGGAAAGCCGGCCAAGCTGGACCCCGCCGGTCCGACCCGAACGGCCGATCCGCGACGAGGCCTATCCGGGCACCATCGTGCTTGACGTGGACGCCCGTCGCGCGAGCCAACGGATTTTGAGCGCGCGCGAGATCATCCCGGTCGCCGGCCCCGGCCCGCTGACGCTCCGCTACCCGCAATGGCTGCAGGCCAACCACGCGCCGACGGGCGCCGTCGGCTCTATCGCAGGCCTGCGCTTCACGGCTGGCGGCCGCACGCTGGCATGGCGGCGCGATCCGGTCGACATGTACGCCTTTCACCTGGACGTGCCGGCCGGCGCGGACCGGATCGAGGTGACGTTCGACGTGGTCGGCACGGGCGCCGGCCGCGCCTTCAGCACCCCCGACCTTTTCGGCCTGCAATGGGAGCGCGTGCTGCTCTATCCGGCGGGCCACTTCGTCCGCCGCATCGCGATTCGTCCCAGCGTGCAGCTGCCTGACGGCATGACGGGCGTGTCCGCGCTAGACGGCGAGCCGCGGACGGGCCGCGTCGCCTACCCCGTCACCGATGTGGAGACGCTGGTGGACAGCCCCATGTTCGCCGGCCGCCACTTCAAGGCTTGGGCCTTGCGGCGCGGCGTGGACCTGAACGTCGTGGCCGAGGATCCGAAGAGTCTGGCTGCCACGTCCGAACAGATCGACGCGCATGCCCGCATCGTGGACCAGGTCGACAAGCTTGTAGGTACGCGCCACTTCGACCACTACGACTTCCTGCTGGTGCTTCAGGAGAGCGGCTTCGGCGGGGGTGTGGAGCATCACCGCTCGTCCGAGAACGGGTCGGTGAATGGGTATTTCGCAGACTGGGCAGGAACGCCGGCCGTGCGCGGCCTGTTGCCGCACGAATATTTTCACAGCTGGAACGGCAAGTTCCGGCGGCCGGAGCCGACCTGGCGCCCCGACTTCCACGTCCCCATCGAGAACGAGCTGCTCTGGGTGTACGAGGGGCAGACCAGCTTCTGGGACGTGGTGCTGAGCGCCCGATCCGGCATGGTGCCGCCGGACGTGGTGCTGGGCCAGATCGCCAGCGACGCGGCCTATTATCAGGCGCAGGCTGGGCGAAGTTGGCGGCCGCTGGCGGACACGGTGAACCAGCCCATCATCTCCTATGGCGGCAGTCAGCCCTACCCTTCTGCGCAGCGTGGCGCCGAATATTATAACGAGAGCGCGCTGATCTGGCTCGATGCCGATACGCTGATTCGGGAGCGCAGCGGCGGCAAACGCTCGCTGGACGATTTTGCCCGGTCCTTCTTCGGGGTCCGACCCGGGGATCGTGGCGTGGTGACCTACGCGCGCGCGGACGTGGTGGCGGCGCTGAACGCGGTGGAACCTTATGACTGGGCGGGCTTCCTTGCCGCACGCATCGACCGAGCCGGCGCGCCGGCCCCGCTCGCCGGCATTGAGCGCGGCGGCTATCGGCTGGTCTTCCGCGACGAGCCCAATCCGTACGACAGATCCATCGCCTCGCTGAGAAAGCAACTGGACCTCGCCTACTCGCTCGGCGGGCGCGTCGCGGCGGGCGGCACGCTGGCGGAGATGCAATGGGATGGCCCGCTGTTCCGGGCCGGAGTGGCGAGCGGCGCCACCATCAGCGCCGTGAACGGACGCGCCTATTCCGACGACGTCCTCAAGGCCGCGGTGGCCGACGCCCGGACGAGCCGCGACCCGATACGGCTGCTGGTGCGGGAAGGCACGCGCGTGCGGGAGGTAGCGATCGACTACCACGCCGGTCTGCGATGGCCCTGGCTGGAAAGGACGGCAAAGGGCCCGGCGATTCTTGACCGGGTGCTGGCGCCGCTTTGACGCCAGCACGGGTCCGCCGGGATCGGCGATGCAGGCGTTCATCCCCTGCGAACACGGGCTTTCTTTTCATTGCCGAGGCAACTTGCGGCCCGGCTACCCGCTTCCACCGCGACAATCGGAGCAAACGTACGTGGAAGCAGGACGCATCTTCACGAAGCTAGAGCTTGAACTGAAACCCGATCCCTCGCGCACGGTGGTGCGGCCCTTCGATTTCGCGTGGGTCGAAGGCTTTGAGGACGGACGGCCGCCCAGGCGAGAGGTAGTCGCGTCGCGTCTCCTGTCGCTGGAACCCGATTACCGCGAGCGGATGCTGCAGCTATTGCTGAATGCCATGCGGCCGCGCCACCGGGACGTGGAACGCGTGCTGTGCGACCGGTATCACGAAGTGGAAGACCGGCTCGGCGTGCGCACAGAGGAGGCACGGGACCAGCTTCTGCTAGGCGCCTATTTCAGTCAGGAATACGCCTTCGAGTCCGCCGCGCTGTTCAATCCCAGCATCATCCCCCTGCCCGACCAGTCGGAAGACGGCGAGACGGTGCGGTTCCTGCTGGCGCTCCGCGGGATCGGCGAGGGCCATATCTCGTCCGTCACCTTTCGTACGGGAAGCTGGGACGGCGGGGATCGCGTGACCATCGATCCCGCCAGCCCGCAATGTTCGCCGCCGCGCATCGATCACAAGGACGGGGGATGGGTCCGCCTCCACTGCCCCACCAGCCAGGAGCTGTCGGAAACGGTGATATTCCCGACGCTTCCAAGCCAGACCCAAGGCGTCGAGGACCTGCGCCTGGTGCGCTTCACCGACCATGATGGCACCGTCAGCTCGATCGGCACCTACACGGCCACCGACGGCCGCACCGCACGATCCGAGATGCTGCGCGGCATCGATCCGCGCACTTTCGAGATGCGCCCACTGGAAGGGGCAATGGCGGCGCACAAGGGCATGGCGCTGTTTCCCCGCCGCGTGAACGGGCGTTTCGCCATGCTGGGACGACAGGACGGCGAGCGGGTGTGGCTGCTATTCTCCGACGACCTCCACCGTTGGGACGAGGGCGTCCCAATCCTTGAGCCAGCCTATCCGTGGGAGTTCGTGCAGCTCGGCAATTGCGGATCGCCGATCGAGGTGGACGAGGGCTGGCTGGTCTTTACTCACGGTGTCGGCATGGTTCGCGGCTACTGCGTCGGGGCCTGTCTGCTGGACCGCGACGACCCAAGCCGCGTGCTGGCGCGCACGCCGTCCCCGCTGCTGTTCCCCAGCAAGGAGCAGCGCGGCGGCTATGTTCCCAACGTGACCTATAGCTGCGGCGCGCTGGTGCAGGGCCGCCAAATCCTGCTCCCCTATGCGGTAGGCGACGAATACACGGCCTTCGCCGTCGGCTCGGTGGACGACGTCATCAAGTCCATGGAACCTTCGGGCTGAGGAGACACCGAGCCTCAACAACATCGATTACTTCGCCGCCTCTTTCACCTTTCGAACCCAACGACCCGGCGCGCAGGCGCTTTCACCGCTGTTAACCCAACGCTAGCGCCTCCAATCCTAGACAGCGTGTGATCCGATGCGGGGAGGCAAGGCGATCATGGTGGAAGCGGCGGTCGTGACCTACGGCGTGCTGACGAGTTTCGTGCTGTCCGGGGCGGCACGGAACAAGCGAATGCGCCGATCCAATCCCGCGGCCCTGGAACGGGTGGGATATGTGCTGTGTGGTACGTCCATCGGGGCGTCGGCGCTGCTTCTGATCGGCGCGGCCACGGGCAACTTGTTCGTCTGAGACCCGCATCATCGACAGGTGCGACCGCCCGGCGCTAAGGCCGGACGCATGACGATCCAGCTGGACAACGAACAGGCGGCCGCGCGCGCGTGGTTCGAGGCGTTGCGCGACCGGATTTGCGCGGCCTTTGAGGCGATCGAGCGCGAGGCGGGCTCGGACGCGTCGTTCAGCTATCTCGCCTGGGACCGTACGGACGCGGCCGGCCTTCCGTCCGGCGGCGGTGGGGTGCGCGGCGTGATGAAGGGCCGCGTGTTCGAGAAGGTCGGCGTCAACGTCTCAACCGTAGGCGGCGCGTTCGAGGGTGATTTCGCCCGTACCATCCACGGGGCCGCGGACGATCCCCGCTTCTTCGCCACGGGCATCAGCCTGGTGGCGCACATGGCCAATCCGCATGTTCCGGCCGTTCACATGAACACGCGCTTCCTGGCGACCACCAAACGGTGGTTCGGGGGCGGCGCCGACCTGAACCCGCCGCTGCCGCAGGCGGACGACACGGCCGATTTCCATGAAACGCTGAAGCGCGCCTGCGACGCCCACGGCCCCGACTATTACGACCGTTTCCGCAAATGGGCAGACGAGTATTTCTATATCCCGCACCGTCGCGTGCATCGCGGGGTCGGCGGCATCTTCTACGATCATCTGGAGGGCGATTTCGACGCGAACTTCGCTTTCACGCGCGCGGTGGGCCAGGCCTTCCTGGACACCTATCCGCGCATCGTGCGCCGGCGCATGGGCCAGCCCTTCACCGACGCGGACGTGGCGGCGATGCGGCAGTGGCGGGGCCGCTATGCCGAGTTCAACTTGGTCTATGACCGGGGAACGCTGTTCGGGCTGAAGACGGGCGGCAATATCGACGCCATCCTGATGAGCCTGCCGCCGGTCGCCGCATGGGACTGACGCCCGTGCCACCCGCGGAGGTCGCCGCCGTCGTGACCACGCTGGAGATGCGCGAGCGGCCACGTCCGGCGCCCCTTCCCCAATCCCGCCTCCGCCTTGCACGGTGGAGCGCGCCTGATCCCGCCAAGTACCGCACCCTGTTCCGGCGCGTGGGCGCGCCCTGGCTCTGGTATTCACGACTGGCGATGGACGACGCGCGGCTGTCGGCCGTCGTCGGCGACCCGGCGGTGCAGGTCCACGCGGCGCTCGACCCGGCGGGCATCGAGGTCGGCCTGCTGGAACTGGCGCATCGGCAGCCAGACGAGTGCGAGCTCAGCTATTTCGCTCTCGTGCCAGAACTTGTCGGCCAGGGCCAGGGCCGCTGGCTGATGGCCCATGCGCTGGCGCTGGGATGGCGCCGCGGCGTATCGCGCATGTGGGTCAACACCTGTACGCTGGATCACCCGCGCGCCCTGCCCTTCTATCGAGCGGCGGGGTTCCAGGCGATATCCCGGACTCTCGAGAGCTTCCCGGACCCGCGGTTGACGGGCCTTCTGCCGGCCGACGCCGCGCCTCAGATACCCTGCTTGGCCGCCAGCATCCGATAGGCGGAGATCGACACCAGCACGTTCGCCAGCGTGGTCGCCGACGTGACGGCCGCCCCGCCCAGCGCCGCCAGCGTGCCGGCGACGGTGGGACCGTCGGCACCGGCCCCCGCGGAAACCATGGCGAACGGCAGCGCCGCCGCATAGCCGATCATCAGCACGGTCCCGGCGACCGCCGCCAGCACCAGCCCGGCACCGCGGCTCAGGCCGATCGCGCGGGCCACGGCCGCCGCGGCGCCGATCGGCGCCTCCGCCGCGAGCGCGGGCGCCGCGGCCATGGTTCGGCCAAGAACATAAAGACCCGGAAGCACCCAGAGCAGCAACCCCGCACCGGCTGGCAGTGCCACCAGCAGCGCGGCCATCAGGAGGCGCGGCAGCAGGGAGGCAGCGCGGGCAAGCGCACCACGCGCGTCGCGGCCCATGCCCGGCAGGTAGAGCGACAGGACCGCGCCCGCACCAAAGGTCTGCACGGCATAGGCCAGCAAGTACCAATGGCCGTTCGCCTGCAACCACGTGCCGAACGTATCCGCCCAGGCGAGCAGCGCCGCATCGTCCCCACCAGCCACCGTTGTGCGACCCGGCGGGGCAGGAACCAGCAGCTCCAGCGCAAGTGCGGGCAGGAACAGGAAGGGTGCCGCGACCCGGATCAGCAGGTCGCGGTCGCGGCGAAAGCGCGCCCACGCGTCGGCGAGGATGGCAGTATAGCGTACGGGCATCAGGCGTGGACGACCGATCCCGCGCGCCGGCTCGAAAGGGCGTCATAGAGCCGCGCAACGAACACCCAGGCGATCGCGGTCAGCGCGGCCGCCGCCAGCGCCCCGGCGATCGCCGCCACGAACAGGACAAGGTCGACTCGGTCCGGACCCAGCACCAGGAACAGCACCGTCGCCACAACGGCTTGGGCCGCGAGCGACGACACCAGTATCGCCGCCACGAAGACGAGCTCCACCGCCACCAGGCGCAGCGCCAAGCCCTGCGTGGACGCAAAGGCGCGGGTGATGGCGCGCAGTCCCAGCCGTTCGTGCAGGATCACGGCCTGGATCGGGATCAGCCGGGCACTCACCCAGACAAAAAGCGCTAATACCGCAAGCGTCACCAGCAGGATCGTCCAGCCGCCCCTGCTCGTCATGCGCGACATGCCGGCCGCCCCTTGCGACATGGCCGCGACGTCCGCGCCGGCCGCGACGGCGGCGAGCCCAAGCGGGATCGTTAACAACACGGCACCGACCGCCAGCGCCGCGGCCACGCCGATCGAGGCAGGCAACCGCCGGCTGGCCGCGGTGCGCGCCACCGGACCGCTGGCGGGCCGCTCGGCCGCGATGGCCAGCACCGCCAGCGCTCCCCAAAGCGACAGCAGTACACCCGCAATCGACACCACAAGCGCCAGGATAGCCGATCGGGCGGGGCTAAACGGGGTGAACAGCCGGATCGCCGCCTGGACGACAGGCGGCATCACAAAGGCGACCAATCCGACGCCGACCATGCGGCCGCCGCGATCGTGCAGCACGCGGACCGCGTCGTCCCAGACCGCGCCGATCGAGATTAGCTTTGCCATGATCCTTTCCATGCGGCCCGTCCGGACGGCCACGGGCAGCGACGGTAGCGCCCCCCGCCGAGCTTGCAAGGAGGAGCGCGGCGCCGCACATCGCGGCCATGATGATCCAGGACGTGGAATGGCGCACGGAGGACGCGCCGATACTCTATCAGGATGCGCTGGCGGCCATGGAGGCGCGTGCGGCCGCCGTCGCATGCGGCGAGGCCGGGGAACTCGCCTGGCTGCTGGAGCATCCGCCCGTCTACACGGCGGGCACAAGCGCACAGCCGGACGAGCTGCTGGAAGCCCGCTTTCCCGTGGTCCGCACCGGGCGCGGCGGGCGCTACACCTATCACGGCCCCGGCCAGCGGATCGGTTACCTGGTCCTGGACCTTGGAAGGCGCGGGCGCGACGTCAGATGCTATGTGCACGGGCTGGAGCAATGGCTGGCCGCAACGCTGGGCCGGCTCGGCGTGGACGCCTATGCCGTGCCGGGTCGGGTCGGCCTATGGACGCGGGACGGCGGCGCGGAGGCCAAGGTGGGTGCGATCGGGGTTCGCGTACGGCGCTGGGTGACGCTGCACGGCTTTTCGATCAACATCGATCCCGACCTCTCGCACTTCGCCGGCATCGTTCCATGCGGCTTGCCGGACTATCCGGTCACCAGCCTTAGCCAGCTCGGCGTGGCGGCGGACGCGGAAACTTTCGACGCGGCTCTGGCGTTCAACTTCCCGGCGTTCCTCGAAAGTCTTGCTTGCAAGGCGTAAATCGAGACTTGAGGGCCGCGCGTTACCCTTCTAACGTCCACTTTCGGTTCCGGTGGAGCGGTCGGTCGGCCGGCCGTTCAGAACCGCCACAAAGGGAGCTTCAAATGCGTGCACTCATCTCCAAGGTCCTGACCGGCTCCATGATCGCCGGTGCCGCTCTGGCCGTCTCGGCTTGCGGTCCGAAGACCGAGACCACCACCGAGAACACCATGGTCACCGACCTGAACTCCACCGAGGGCATGGACACCATGTCCGACAACATGACGGCGGTGGACGGTGCGTCCAACGGCGGCATGATGGCCAACGACTCCATGGGCATGGATAATGGCGGCATGATGGCGAACGACTCCATGATGACGTCGAACTCCACGACCACGACGACGACCACCAACGCGATGTGATCGCGTCCGCCCGTCGGCGGACATGGTGAAAAGGGGCCGTCCGGGATGCCGGGCGGCCCTTTTTTCGTGCTCGTCCGGTTTGCGCCTGATCGTTACGGGTGCGACTTCCGGTCGTCGGGATGCGACGAACGGTTTAAGATTTCTCCTGACGCGGCCTGTGGAAAACCGTAACTTGCCGACCAACGGGTTCCGGGAGGGATGTTTTCGATGCTGTTCAAGGGGGTTGCCGTCACGGCGACGCTGGCGCTTGCGGGCATGGCGGCGATGCCGGCCCAGGCGCAATTCTATTTCCAGTCGCGCGAGGTGCCAGGCGAGCAGGTACGCGGCGACGAGCCGGGCGTGGCCCTGCCGCTGCCGGGCGCAACGCCGGAGGAGCTGCGCGCCAACCTGGTATGGAGCATGCGCGCCGCGCTGAACGTCGCCGCATTACAGTGCCAGTTCGAGCCCACCTTGCTGACGGTCGGCAACTACAACGCCATGCTGCAGGACCATTCGGCCGAGCTGAAGGGGGCATTCGACACGCTGACCAAATATTACACGCGCGTAAGCAAGACCAAGAAGCTGGGCCAGACGGCGCTCGACCAGTACGGCACCAAGACCTATGCGAGCTTCGGCACGGTGTCCGGGCAGTTCGGCTTCTGCCGCACGGCCAGCGCGATCGGCCGCGACGTGATCCACGCCAAGCGGGGCGAGTTCGGCACCGTCGCCGGCGCCCGCCTTCGCGAGCTTCGCAACAGCATGACGCCCTATGGCGAGCAGCGTTTCCCGCGGTACATCGCCTATGACCTGGGCCGCGCGCCGCTGCCGCGGCTGGACGCGGTGTGCTGGAACAAGAAGGGCGACTGGCAAACCAAGAAGTGCGGCATGCTGGCCTGGCCGCCCGCACCCGGTGCGAGTGTCGCCGCCCGCTGATCCCTAGCGGCGGGGCTTCCCCGCCCCGCCGCCATCTAGCGAAGACCCAGCAGCTTGTGCGTCTGGAGACTCAGGCGCCAGCGCGGACGGGCCATCACCAGCGCCATGGCAGCGTCGCGGTTCGCATCCGCAGCAGGATCGTCCAGCGGCTGGATCAGGTGGTGGTCGAACCCCCAGCCTTCCAGCTCCGCGGGGTCGATGCCCGCCTGCGGCCATACCAGCTTCAGCTCGTGCCCCGTCCGCTGGACCACGGTCGTACCCGCCTTGGGGCTGATGCAGATCCAGTCGATCCGCGGGTGCGCGGCAAGCGTTCCGTTTGACTCCATGGCGATCCGGAAACCGCGCGCGTGCAGAGCGTCGATCAGGGCATCGTCGACCTGAAGCATGGGCTCGCCGCCAGTCAGCACCGCAAAGCGGTTCTGCGTGCCGGTGCCCCAATGCTCCAGCGCCGCGTCCGCCAGCGCATCGGCATCGGCGAAGCGGCCACCGCCCTCCCCATCGACGCCGACGAAATCGGTGTCGCAGAAGCGGCAGGCGGCGGTTGCGCGATCCTGCTCGCGCCCGGACCAGAGATTGCAGCCGGCGAAGCGCACGAAGACGGCGCGCGCTCCCGCATTCGCCCCCTCGCCCTGAAGCGTCAGGAACATCTCCTTGACCGCGTAGCTCATGCGTAGAGGGTCGGGTCCGGCACGCCGGCCTCCTCGAACCCCTTTCGGCGCAGGCGGCAGCTGTCGCACAGCCCGCAATGCCTCGGTCCCGGCTGCGGATCGTAGCAGGACCAGCTGAGCCCGAGATCAAGGCCGAGCCGCGTGCCTTCCCGCACGATGTCGGCCTTGGTCATGTGCTGGAGCGGCGCCAGCACGCGGAACGGCCGCGCGGCCTCGTCCTCCACGCCCGCCTTGGTGGCGAGCGCGGCCAGCGTCTCGAACGCGGCGATGAACTCCGGCCGGCAATCGGGATAGCCCGAATAGTCGAGTGCGTTGACCCCGATGACTAGGTCGCGCGCGCCCGCCGCCTCGGCCCAGGCTAGGCACAGGCTCAGGAACACCGTGTTGCGCGCCGGGACATAGGTGATGGGTATGCCGGGCACGACGCCGTCCTTGGGCACCGCCAGGTCGTCGGTGAGAGCCGATCCGCCGAAAGCCGACAGGTCCAAGTCCAGCACCACGTGGCGGTCCGCCCCGAGCGCCCGCGCCACGCGGCCCGCAGCCTCAAGCTCGATGACGTGACGCTGGTTGTAGTTGACCGAGAGCGCCAGCAGGCGGTGCCCCGCCTCCCGCGCCAGCGCACCCGCGACCAGCGAGTCCAGTCCGCCCGAGACCAGCGCTACCGCCGGCGCCTTATCCGCTTGCCCTGCCATCACGCGCGCGGCGCTAGGCGAGGCGACCGGGACAGGCAACCGCGCCGAAATAAAAGGGGCCGCCCCGCGAACGGGACGGCTCGAGTGGGACCTTCTGGGTCCGAGGGAGAAGCACGCCGAAGCGCACTCCCTCCCTCTAGGCGCCAAAGGTTAACGAAGCACGAACGAACGGCCATGATGGGTTTCAGGCAGCGACTGTCGCCGGCACGGGAAAGCTGGTCGCGCAAAAGGCGCAATCGACGCGGATCACGCCGTCCGCGTCCGCCATCTCGACCCGCTCGGCCTCCGAGAACTTGGCCAGCACGCCGGTGATGTGTTCGGGCGTGCAGCGGCACCCGCGGCTGAGATCCGTGGAGGCGAGCACGCGAACCTCCTGCTCCTCGTTGAACAGGCGCCATACCAGCGTCTCCAGCGGCAGGGCGGCATCGGCAAGCTCCCGGGTTTCCACCGTACGGCCGAGTGCCACCACATGCTCCCATTCCGGATGGTCGAGCCGGGTGTGCAGCCGCTCGCGACCGTCCTCGCCCTCGGGCAGGTGCTGGAGGAACAGCCCGCCCGCTACCGTCCGGCCATCCGCGCCCTTTTCCACACCGACGCGGACCAGGGTAGGGATCTGCTCCGACTGGACGAAATAGCTTTGCGCCGCCTCGGCGATCGTTTCGCCGTCGAGCGGCACGATGCCCTGGTAGCGCTCGCCCGTGGTCGCCAAGTCAAAGGTAATCGCCAGATAGCCCTGGCCGAACAGCGCGAAGAGCGACGGATCGGCGGGTGCCGCTGCCAGCGCGTCGGGATCATACTCGACATAGCCGCGCAGTTCTCCGCCGCGATAGTCGCAGACCAGCAGGCGGACCACGCCCTTGTCGGCGCGGGTCTGCATGGTGAGCTGACCCGCAGGATCCTTCAGCGTGGAGCCCATCAGCGCGGCCAGCGTCAGCGCCTCCGCCAGCAGCCGCTCGATGGCGGGCGGGTAGCTGTGCGCGGCCAGCACCTGGTCCAGCGCCGGGCCGAGCCGCACGATCCGCCCGCGCGCGTGGCGATCCGGAATGGTGAAGCCGAGCGCACGGTCGAGGTCGGTGTTGCGGGGTTCATCCAAGAGAAGCGGTCCGATCTGAAGGGGGTTGGCGCGGCACGGCGCGCCGGAACCTTTCCGAAATAGGAACCCCGGCCGCTTTTCCTAGCCGATCTGGCCGAAGCACCAGCGCAGGATGGACTTCTGCGCATGGAGTCGGTTCTCGGCCTCCGGCCAGATCAGAGACTGGGGACCGTCGATTACGTCCGCCGTCACCTCCTCGCCGCGATGCGCGGGAAGGCAGTGGAGAAAGGCCGCGTCGGGCTTGGCCAGCGCCATCAGCTCGGGCGTGACCTGATAGGGCATGAGGGCGGCCAGCTTCGCCTCCGCATGGTCCTGGCCCATCGAGATCCAGCTATCGGTGACGACCACGTCCGCGCCCTCCACCGCCTCGCGCGGGTTGGCGACCACGCGGGCGCGGCCGGCGGTGGCGGCGATCGCCTGCTCCTCGGGCTGGAACCCTTGCGGACAGGCGGCGACCAGGTCGAAGTGCATCAGGGCCGCAGCCTCAGCGATTGAATAGAGGACGTTGTTGCCGTCACCGAGCCAAGCGACCTTGAGACCGGGCAGCGAGCGGCCGCTCTCGATCAGCGTCAGCAGATCGGCGACGATCTGGCAGGGGTGCGACAGGTCGGTCAGGCCGTTGATGACGGGAACGGAGGCATAGGCCGCCATCTCCTCCACCTTCTCGTGCGCGTCGGTGCGGATCATGATGGCGTCCGCATAGCCGGACAGGATGCGCGCGGTGTCGGCCACCGTTTCGCCGCGGCCGAGCTGCATCTGCCCGGCCTCCATGACGATCGTCTGGCCGCCCAGCTGGCGCATTCCAACGTCGAAGCTGACGCGGGTGCGGGTCGAGTTCTTCTCGAACACCATGGCCAGCACGCGGCCGTCCAGCGGCGCGTCCGCGTCGCGGCGACCCTTGGGCCAGCCGGCCCGCGCCGTCTTGCGGTCGAGCGCATCCGCCAGGATCGCGGCCAGGCCGTCCGGGCCGGCATCCGACAGGTTCAGGAAATGTCTCAACATCATTCCTCCCCGAGCTTGGCTCGGGGAGGGGGACCGTTCGCCGAAGGCGAATGGTGGAGGGGCCGGTTCGGCCGCCTCGTCCCCCTGCCCCTCCACCATGCTCCGCATGGTCTCCCTCCCCGAGCAAGCTCGGGGAGGAATAATCAGGTCAGTCGTCGGCCACCGGCACGTACACCCGCGCCGCTTCGGTCAGCTTCTCCGCGAACTCGGCGACGTGGCTTTCCTCGACGACCAGCGGCGGGATGATACGAACCACGTTGTCGCCGGCCGATACGGTGAGCAGCCCGTGCTCGTCGCGCAGATAGCCCACGAAGCGGCGGCTGTCCGACTTGAGCTTCAGGCCCAGCATCAGCCCCGTGCCGCGCACCGAGTGGAACAGCCCGTCATGGTTGGGGATCATCTGTTCCAGCGTGGAGCGGATGCGGTTGCCCATCGCCTCCACGTGTTCGAGGAAGCCGGGCTCCAGGATCACGTCCAGCACAGCCTCGCCCGCCGCACAGGCCAGCGGGTTGCCGCCATAGGTGGAACCGTGCGTACCGGCCACCATGCCCTTGGCCGCATTCTCCGTTGCCAGGCACGCGCCCAGCGGAAAGCCGCCGCCGATGCCCTTGGCCGCCGCCATGATGTCGGGGGTGATGCCGTAATGCTCGTGCGCGAACAGCTTGCCCGTACGGCCATAGCCGCACTGGACCTCGTCGAGCACCAGCATCAGCCCGCGCTCGTCGCAGACCTTGCGCAGGCCCTGGAGGAACTCGGGACTGGCCGGCCGCACGCCGCCCTCGCCCTGGATCGGCTCCACCAGGAAGCCGGCGGTGTTGTCATCCACCAACGCCAGCGCGGCGTCCAAATCGTCGAACGGCGCGTAGGCGAAGCCCGGCAGCAGCGGCTCGAACCCGTCGCGCAGCTTGTGCTGGTCAGTGGCCGAAATGGTGCCGATCGTGCGCCCGTGAAACGCGTTGGAGAAGGTAATAAGCGTATGCCGCTCCGGATGCCCGTCCGCGTGGTGAAAGCGGCGCGCGGTCTTGATCGCGCATTCCACGGCTTCCGCGCCCGAGTTGGTCAGGAACACCGTGTCGGCGAAGGTCGCGTCCACCAGCCGCTGCGCGAAATGCTCGCCCTGGGGCGACCCGTAGAGGTTGGACACGTGCATCAGCGTCGCGGCCTGGGTGGCGATGGCGTCCACCAGCTTCGGGTGGCCGTGACCCAGCGCATTCACCGCGATGCCGCTGGCGAAATCCAGGAAGCGCCGCCCGTCCTCGCCGATCAGGTAGCAGCCCTCGCCTCGCACCGGCCGCACCCCGCAGCGCGGATAGACGGGCATGAGCGGGGTGATGGCCACGGCCAGGGTCCTTTCAAACAGCAAAGGGCGGCCCGGAGGGGACCGCCCGGTGCGCGTCATACCGGCTGCGGCGGCGGGGGGCAACGGGGCGGGGCAGCGGGGCAGTCTGGCGAGTCGAAAGTTCCGAAAGTTCCGAGGTTCGGACAGAATCCGCGAACTGTTCGCAGGTGGATGAAGGCGGCAGCCCCAGTCACGGCATAGGCACCAGCCTGGATCGAAAGCACTGCCATGCGACCGGCGTACTCAAGGCCGATCGTGTAGGACAGCAACTTCGGAGCCCAACTGCTCACCCCCACCACCAAGCGATCAGCGGGTGCAGCAACGTCGCCCCACCGATCGGGGCGACGAACAGCAGGAACAGGTTGAAGCCAATCAGGCGCATCAGGGTGCGTTCCTGCGCCTGGCTCAGCCTCCCCGGTTCTGGCGCGGGTTCCTCCGGCGGCGGGAGCCACTGGTTGTGCTGGTCAAGGAACATGGGGGCCTCACGCGTCGATGGCGTCCGTCTCCATACGCGCGGCGTTCTCCTGGATGAAGTGGAAGCGGTGAGCGGGGTTGGTGCCCATCAGGCGGTCGACCAAGTCCTTCACCCCCGCCCGCTCCTCATATTCCTGGGGGAGCGTGATGCGGATCATGGAGCGGGATTTCGGGTCCATGGTGGTCTCGCGGAGCTGCTGGGGGTTCATCTCGCCCAGCCCCTTGAAGCGGGCGACCTCGACGCGCTTACCCTTGAAGGCGGTGCGTTCGAGCTGTGCGCGATGCGCGTCATCGCGGGCGTAGAGGCTCTTGGCGCCCGCGGTCAGGCGATAGAGCGGCGGCTGCGCCAGGTAGAGGTGCCCGCGCCGGACGAGGTCGGGCATTTCCTGGAAGAAGAAGGTCATGAGCAAGGTCGCGATATGCGCGCCGTCCACGTCGGCGTCGGTCATGATGACCACGCGCTCGTAGCGGAGCGCGGTCACGTCGCAGTCCTTGCGCACGCCGCAGCCCAGCGCCTGGATCAGGTCGGCGATCTCCTGATTCGCGACGATCTTGGCCGAGGTGGCGGACGCCACGTTCAGGATCTTGCCGCGGATCGGCAGGATCGCCTGAGTCTTGCGGTCGCGTGCCTGCTTGGCGCTGCCGCCGGCCGAATCACCCTCGACGATGAAGATCTCGGTGCCGGCGGGTGCGTCGGCGGAACAGTCGGTCAGCTTGCCGGGCAGGCGGAGCTTGCGCGCGCTGGTCGCGGTCTTGCGCTTGACCTCGCGCTCCTGCTTGCGGCGCAGGCGCTCGTCCATGCGGTCGATGACGTAGCCGAGCAGCGCGCGGCCCCGGTCCATGTTGTGGCCGAGCCAATGGTCGAAATGGTCGCGCACCGCCTTCTCGACCAAGTTCGCGGCCTCGGGGCTGGTGAGCCGGTCCTTGGTCTGGGACTGGAACTGGGGATCGCGGATAAAGACGGACAGCATCAGCTCGCTGCCCAGCATCACGTCGTCGGCGGTCAGTTCCTTGGCGCGGCGGTTGTTCACCAGATCACCGAACTGGCGCAGGCCGCGGACCAGCGCCTGGCGCAGGCCCTGTTCGTGCGTGCCGCCGTCCGGCGTCGGGATGGTGTTGCAGTACCAGCTATAGCTGCCGTCGCTCCACAGCGGCCAGGCGACCGCCCATTCCACGCGTCCGGCGTCGCCGGGAAAGTCCTGGCGGCCGGAGAAGAAATCGGCGGTCGCGCACTCGCGCGAGCCTACCTGCTCTCGCAGATGGTCGGACAGGCCGCCGGGAAACTGGAACACCGCTTCGGCCGGGGTGTCATCAGCGATCAGCCCAGGCGCGCACCGCCAGCGAATCTCGACACCCGCGAACAGATACGCCTTGGAGCGGACCAGCTTGTGGAGGCGCGCCGGCTTGAAGTTCAGCTCCGGTCCGAAAATCTCCGTGTCGGGCGTGAAGGCGACGGTGGTGCCGCGCCGGTTGGGCGCGTTACCCAACTCCTCCAGCGGACCCAGCGTCTGCCCCCGGCTGAACCGCTGGCGATAAAGGCGCCGGTCGCGCGCGACCTCGACCACCGTGTCGCTGGACAGCGCGTTCACCACCGACACGCCGACGCCGTGCAGGCCGCCGCTGGTCGCATACGCCTTGCCGGCGAACTTACCGCCGGAGTGAAGCGTGGAGAGGATCACCTCCAGCGCCGACTTGTCCGGGAACTTGGGGTGCGGATCGACGGGGATGCCGCGGCCATTGTCGCTGATCGTCAGGCGGTTGCCGGGCTCCAGCACCACCTCGATCCGGGTGGCGTGGCCCGCCACCGCCTCGTCCATGGCATTGTCCAGCACCTCGGCGGCGAGGTGGTGGAGCGCGCGTTCGTCGGTGCCGCCGACATACATGCCCGGGCGGCGGCGGACGGGCTCCAGCCCCTCCAGCACCTCGATCGAGGAGGCATCATAGGCCGGGGCGGCCGGCGACTTGGCGGCGAACAGATCGGACATTTGGGGAACATAGGCGCCGGGTGGCACTGGGGCAAATCGGCGGGGCGACGCGGCAACGCCGCGTCGTCGGACCTCGCTATGGCGAGGCCGGCCGGGCGGACCGCCGGGTCCGGAGCCGGCCAGTCCGGCCTAGCGCACCCGCGGTCCGCCGAAGGGGAGCGGCGGCGGGGGACGGCGGTCGCGGCGAGGGAGCTGCGCCTGATAGGCGTGGCCGCAATGTTCCACGCAATAGGGAAAGCCGGGGTTCACCTTGTCGCCGCAGAAGTGGAAGTCGGGCTCGCCCGGATGGCCCAACGGCCATTTGCAGACGCGGTCGTTGAGGTCGAGCAGGCTGGTCTTGCCCGCCATCTCGGGACTGGGCTTGGCGGGTACAAGCCGGCGCGGTGGGGCGGGCGTGCTGGGCGGCTGCTGCTCGCCGGGCGATTGGCGCAGAAAGCCGCCGGGACCGATCGACCGAAGCACGGGCTGGGGCGGCGGGGCGGGCGTCGCAGCCGGATTGGCAGGCTCCGCAGAGGCCGCCACGGGCAGCGACTCGGCCGGCGCCGCGGTGGGCCGGACAGGCGGCACCGGGGGCGCCGCCACCGGTGCGGCGGGCTGGGCCTGTTCCCGAACCGGCCTGAGCTCGGCAGGCGCGGCGGCGACCGGCGCGGACACAGGCTTCGCCGCCACGGGAGCGGGCTCGGGCCTGGGAGCGAGTTCGGCAGGTGCAGGGGCGGCGACGGGTGCTTCCGCCGGTGTGGGCACCGGCGTGGGTGCCGATGCAGGGGCCGCGGCCGACGCCGGCTTCACCGGGGAAGGCCGCGCCTGAAGCCCGAGGCGATGCGCCTTGCCGATCACCGCGTTGCGGCTGACACCCTCGCCCAGCGCCTCGGCGATCTGGCTGGCCGTCTGGCCGGCCTCCCACATGCGCTTGAGCGACTGGATGCGCTCGTCGGTCCAACTCATGGTCGTGCCATCCCAATATGCGGCCCGGAAAAAGGGCGGCCCGGCTCGCCTAGGTCAAGCTCGGGCGGGTTGCGGGTCCGGGGGGCAGCCTCTACGCCGCGACGCGATGAGCAGCCAACCCCCGATCGGCCGAACTCCCCACCTCCTCCGGGCACCGGGCGACCCGGCGATCCGCAGCGTCAACTGGGGCGGCCTTAGAACCCTCTATGTGAAGGAGGTGCGGCGCTTCTTCAAGGTGCAGCTCCAGACGCTGTGGGCGCCCGCGATCACGACCCTGCTGTTCCTGATCGTCTTTACCGTCGCCACCGGCGCCAAGCGGCCCGTGCATGTCGGCGGGCTGGTGGTGCCCTTCGCCGACTTCATCGCGCCCGGCCTTATCATCAGCCAGGGCATGATGGGGCCCGCCTTTGCCAATGCCAGCTTCTCGCTGCTGGTGGGCAAGATCCAGGGCACCATCGTGGACTATCTTCAGCCGCCGCTGTCTACAGGCGAATTACTGGCGGCGCTGGTGGGCGGGGCGATGACGCGCGCCTTCCTGGTGGGGCTGATCGTATGGGGGGCCATGGCCCTCTATCCGGAGGTCCACGTCACGCCGCGCCACCCGCTGGCGGTGCTATGGTTCGGGTTCCTGGGTGCCGCGTTCCTGAGCCTGCTGGGCGTGCTGACGTCGATCTGGGCGGAGAAGTTCGACCATGCGGCCGCGGTCACCAACTTCGTGATCGCGCCCCTGTCGCTGCTGTCGGGCACCTTCTACTCGGTGGATCGGCTGGCGCCCGCGTTCCGGACGTTCAGCCACCTGAACCCGTTCTTCTACATCATCTCGGGCTTCCGATACGGGTTCCTGGGGACAGCCGACTCGCCGGTGCTGCTCGGCAGCTTCCTGATCCTGGGGATCGACCTGGCGCTGGCCCTTCTCTGCTATGCGCTGCTGCGGCGGGGGTGGAAGCTGAAGAACTGAGGAAAGGCACGACGCCGCCCGGAACATGGTATTCCCAGGCGGCGCCTCCCCGGCGTCAGGGCTGGCCGCCGCCGCCCGCCGCGCCGTAGATCTGGCCCGTGGCATAGCTCGCGTCCGCCGCGGCCAGCTGGACATAGATGGACGCCAGCTCGGCCGGCTGCCCCGGACGGCCCAGCGGGGTATCGCCTCCGAACGCCTGCAGCTTCTCCTGCGTGGCGCCGCCCGACACTTGGAGCGGGGTCCAGATCGGACCCGGTGCCACGCCGTTCACGCGGATGCCCCGAGGCCCCAACTGCTTGGCCAGCGACTTGGTGAAGTTCATCTCGGCCGCCTTGGTCAAGGCATAGTCCACTAGGTTCTCCGACGGGTCGTACGCCTGTTCGGACGTGGTCTGGATGATGGCGGAACCCGGCGGCATCCCGGCCGCCAGCGCCTCCTTGGTGATCCAGAACATGGCATAGACGTTGGTCTTCATGGTGGCGTCGAAATCGTCATCGCTGATCTCCGCCAGGGTCGCGCGCTGCTGCTGGCGGCTGGCGTTGTTGACCAGGATGTCGAGCCCGCCCAGCCCCTCCACGGCACGCGCGACGATGCGGCGGCACACCGCACGCTCGCGGATGTCTCCGGGAAGCGCCACCGCCTTGCGTCCCTCGCGCTTGATGAGGTCGATCACCTCGCGCGCGTCCGGTTCCTCGCTGGGATAATAGCTGATCGCGACGTCGGCGCCCTCGCGCGCGAAAGCGATGGCGGCGGCCCGACCCATGCCGCTGTCGCCGCCCGTCACCAGCGCGCGGCGCCCGCGCAGCCGGCCCGAGCCGCGATAGCTGGTCTCGCCATGATCGGGCCGCGGCGTCATCTTGCTCGCCAAGCCGGGCCAAGGCTGGGTCTGGCGATTGAAGGGCGGCTTCGGATACTTGCCGCGCGGGTCGGAAAGGGCGGCGGCACCCTGCCCCGCCGCGCCGCCCTGCGCCGCCGCCGCAGGCATCGCCGCCGCCGCCGCACCCGCGGCCGCGCCGCCCATCACCGTCCGCCGGGACAGGCCCTTCTGGTTCATGCTTCCGTCGTTCGCGCCCGTATCTTCGCCGTCCGCCACGTCGTCTTCTCCGATTATCCTATAGTGGCCTCAACCGACCGGAGGGCGGGAGTTTCCCGCCAGCAGGTCGGCCAGCATCACTGGGCGGAAGCCGCGCGGGTCGACGCCGATGTCGAACTGCCGGGGCACGGGCTTCAGCCGGCCATGGCTGTGCCCGTGGAGGTTGATTGCGCCACGCCCCTGCCCGTTCCAAGTGCGGAAAGGGTAATGGCACAGCACCAGCGCGCGGCCGTCGACCGCGATCTCCGCATAATGGCCGACGCTTGCCCAGCCCGGGGCCGCGGCGGTGGCGTCGGGATCGTTGTTACCGCGCAATAGGTGCTTGGTGCCGTTCAGCGTCGCCAGCAGCGCGGGAACGTCCCCTGCGCGGCGCGCCACGTCGCCCAGGTGCCAGACGGTGTCGTCCGGCCCCACCGTCGCGTTCCAGCGCTCCACCATGATGCGGTCCATCTCCGCCACGTCGGCAAAGGGCCGGTGGCCGATGTTGATGGTGCGATGGTCGCCGAAATGCGTGTCGGACGTGAAGAAGGTGGTCACGCGCGCACAAGCCGCCACTCGACAGATCGATCCGCTCCGCATCTGGCGGCACCTTCGCCGCCGCCGGTGGTTCCATGCCCGGAACGAGCGGGAGGACCAGATGGCAGGCGTCGACATCATGAAGCATTCGGGCGTGATCCTTCGGCCCGATCCGATGCGGACAGTGGTGCGCCCGTTTTTGCCCGAATACCCTTCCGCCTTTGCGCGCGAGCCGACCCGCGCCCAGGCGATCGCCGACCGCATCCTGTCACTGGACCATGACCAGCTGGAAGCCGAGCTGAAGACCACGCTGGAGTCGCTGGACGAACGCCACCGCGACGTGGACGCCATGCTGCTGCGCCGCTTCGACGACGTGGCGCGCCAGTTGAAGGACCCCGACGCGATCGGTCGCGACTGCCAGAGGCTGATCGGGGCCTATTTCTCGCAGGAGTACTCGTTCGAGGCGGCGGCCCTCTTCAACCCCTCGGTGGTGCCGCACCCGGAGCAGCCCGATGCCGTGAACGGCGATGTCCGCTTCCTGCTGTCGCTGCGCGGCATCGGCGAGGGGCACGTCTCGTCCGTCACCTTCCGCACGGGCCGCTGGCGGCCGGCGGAGGGTACGGTGACCATGGAGCCCTCCAGCCAGACGGCGGTAGCCCCCGTGATCCACGGACCGGAACAGGGCGAGAGTGCGCGCGGCGAGGTGGTGCTGGGTTGCGGCGGCAGCCGGACCCTGTCGGAAACGGTGCTGTTTCCCGTGTTGCCCAGCCAGCGTCAGGGGATCGAGGACGTGCGCATGGTGCGCTTTGCGGACGGCGAGGCGCCCACGCGCTACGTCGGCACCTATACCGCGTTCGATGGCCGGGATGCCCGGTGCGAGCTGCTGCTGACGGACGACTTCAAGACGTTCGAGATGCGACCATTGTCGGGCGCGGCGGCGGCGTACAAGGGTACGGCCCTGTTCCCTCGCCGGGTGAACGGCGCCTATGCCGCGCTGGGACGCCAGGACAGCGAGAACATCTGGCTGATGCGGTCCGACGATCTGTCCCGCTGGGAAGGCGGCGACATACTGATCGCGCCGCGCTATCCCTGGGAGTTCGTGCAGATGGGCAATTGCGGATCGCCCATCGAGCTGGACGAGGGCTGGCTGGTGCTGACCCATGGCGTGGGCACGGTCCGGAACTATTGTATGGGCGCCTGCCTGCTGGACAGGGACGACCCGTCCAGGCTGTTGGCGCGCACGCCCGAGCCGATCCTGGAGCCCGATCCGGCCGACCGCGACGGCTATGTGCCCAACGTGGTCTATAGCTGCGGCGCGCTGCTGTCGGGTCGCGAGCTGCTGATCCCTTATGGCGTGGCGGACAATTTCGCGACCTTCGCCACCGTTGGGATAGACGAGCTTCTCCGGATCATGCGCTGAACCGGCTTGACGCCCACGCCGCATGCCCGCACCCCGTACCGATAACAGGAACCGGCGTCAGGACAGGAGAGAGAAGTGGCGGACGAGACATTGAAGGGCCTGGAGCTGCGCTCCACCATCACGTCCACGGGTGAGCTGCGGCTGGAGCTGGCGGACGTCGACGTGGGCGATCCCGGCCCCGACGAGGTGGTCGTACGCGTGGAGGCGACGCCCATCAATCCGTCTGACCTAGGCCTGCTGACGGGGCCGGCCGACCTGTCCACGCTGGCGGCATCCGGCACGCCCGACCGGCCGGTGCTGACAGCCGTCGTACCCGGCGCCCGTTTGCGCGCCATGGCCGCTCGGCTGGACCAGCCCATGCCCGTCGGCAACGAGGGCGCGGGCACGGTGGTGCGCGCCGGCGCCAATGTCCGCGAGCTGGAGGGCCGCAAGGTGGGGATGCTGGGCGGTGCCATGTACGCCACCTATCGCCGCTTGGCAGCGCGCGACTGCATCCCGCTGCCCGACGAAGCCAGCGCGGCGGACGGCGCGTCCATGTTCGTGAACCCGCTGACCGCGCTTTCCTTTCCGGAGGTGATGCGGGCCGAGGGGCACAAGGCGCTGGTCCATACCGCCGCGGCATCCAACCTGGGCCAGATGCTGAACCGCATCTGCCTGGCCGACGACGTGCCGCTGGTGAACGTGGTCCGCAAGCCCGAGCAGGCGGCGCTGCTGCGCGACCAGGGCGCGAAGCACGTGGTCGATTCGAGCGCGGAGGATTTCCGTACGGCGCTGACCGACGCGATCGCGGAAACAGGCGCCACCATCGCCTTTGACGCGGTGGGCGGCGGGCGCGGCGCGAACGCCATCCTCCACGCCATGGAGGCGGCCGCGAACCGCACGGGCGGCGCCTACAGCCGCTACGGCTCCACCACGTTTAAGCAGGTCTATATCTATGGCGGGCTTGACGTGTCGCCGACCGAGCTGGACCGCGGCTTCGGCTTCGCCTGGGGCATTGGCGGCTTTCTGCTGACGCCGTTCCTCCAGAAGATCGGCCGGGAGGAAGCGCAGAAGCTGCGCGAGCGCGTGGCGCGCGAGCTGAAGACGACGTTCGCCAGCCATTACACCCGCACCATCTCGCTCGCCGACGCTCTGAAGCCGGAGGTGCTGACCGAATATCAGCGCAAGGCGACGGGCGAGAAGTTCCTGATCGACCCGACCCTCTAGCTCTCGCAACCAACCTCGAGCCGCGTCGTTCTCCAGCCGAACCGATCACACGGAGGACGACGCATGGCCGATCACGACAGCCCGCAGGAAATCGCCGCCAAGTTCCTGGCCAAGGTGAAGGAAAGCCCCTTTATCATGCTGGGGCTGACCAACGGCCAGCATTCCGAGCCGATGAACGTCAAGACGGACGACGACCAGCCCAACGCGCTGTTCGTCTTCTGCGCGCCGGACAACCGCGCGGCCAAGGGCGGGGACGCCATGGTGCAGTTCGTCGGCAAGGGGCACGACTTCTTTGCCTGCCTGCACGGCAATGTCAGCCAGGAGCGCGACCAGGCGACCTTTGACAAGCTCTGGGACAACCGGGTCGAGGCATGGTTCCCGAACGGCAAGCAGGACGCGATCCTGTTGCGCTTTGACGTCGACTCGGCGGAGCTTTGGGAGACGGACGTGTCCGTAACCGGCCGGATCAAGATGCTGTTCGGCGGCACCATCCACGCCGACGAGTCGTCCAGCCACGCCAAGGTGGGCTCGCTAGCCTGAGCCACGGCATCGCACGCAGGAAGGGCCGTTCCCGAAAAAGGGAGCGGCCCTTCGTCGTTTCAGCGCGCCCGAACGCGCGACCATCCTGGGAACGGCACCGCGCACGGCTTCGTTGACATGCCCGGACCTGGAGAATGCCCGTGACCGACAGCCGCCCCCTGGATTCCTCGAACGCCGGGATTGATCCGGAGCGTGCCCGCGACGCCGCCCCGTTCGACAAGGACGATCATTTCACTGGCCAGACCTATCACCGCGATGCCGAGCAGGCGGAAGGCGACCGGCACCGCGATCCTTCCCCGACGCGCCGGCCGGACGACGTGCGTGACCTGCCGCCGGACAACGGCCAGCGCGCCTTTGTGGCGGCGGACGGCAGCGTCCACGGCAGTGGTGCGGGCGCAGGCGGCGGCAATCCGGGCGAGGACCTGGACAGCTCCTCGGCAAGCGGCGGCCATGAACAGATCACCGGTGGCGAGGGCGGCGATGGCCGGCCGCAGGACCTGGGACCGGCGCACTTCAAGGAGTGATGTCCGGCCGCCGGCCGAGGAGCGGTGTCTAGCGCCGCTCGTGCGCGGTGATCCACTCCTCCACCACGGGTGCGATCTTCTCCCGCCAGCGCGACCCGTTGAAGATGCCGTAATGGCCTGCGCCCTCCGCCATCAGGTAGCGCTTGTTCTCGTCCGGAAGGCTGGTCGCCAGCGTCAGCGCGGCACGGGTCTGGCCCAAGCCGGAGATGTCGTCGCGCTCGCCCTCGATCGCCAACAGGCCGACATCGGTGATCGCGCCGGGATCTACCGCCCGGCCGCGGTGAGTCATCAGGCCGCGGGGAAGGCTGTGGAGCTGGAACACCTGCTCCACCGTCTGAAGATAGAACTCGGCGGTCATGTCGCAGACGGAGCGGTATTCGTCGTAGAAGTCCTTGGTGGCGTCCGCGCTCTCGCCGTCGCCGCGCACCAGGTGCTTGAACATCTCCCAATGGGAAATCATGTGGTTGCCCAGGTTCATCGACATGAACCCCGCCAGTTGCAGAAAACCCGGATAGACCCGCCGACCGGCACCCGGGAACTGGCCCGGCACGACCGCGATGGCGTTGTGCTCGAACCAGGCATGGGGACGCTGGGTGGCGAGCGTGTTGACCGAGGTCGGCGCCTGCCGCGTGTCGATCGGACCGCCCATCATGGTCAGCGTGTGGGGCCGGTTGGGATGCCCGTCCGCGCTCATCAGCGACGCGGCCGCGTAGCAGGGCACGGACGGCTGACAGACGGCCAGCATGTGCGCCCGCGGATCGCCCTTGGCGCCGATCGCCTCCTGAAAGGCCACCAGATAGTCGATATAGTCGTCCAGGTCGAAGCGGCCCTGGTCCAGCGGCACCTCGCGCGCGTCGCGCCAGTCGGTGATGTAGGTGTCCGCGAAGGGCAGCATCCGCTCCACGGTGCCGCGAAGCAGCGTGGCATAGTGGCCGCTCATGGGCGCGACGATCAGCAGCTTGGGACCGCCCTCCACGCCCTCGCGCCGGAAGCGCTTCAGCTGGCCGAACGGCCGGCGCAGCACGATCTCCTCGCGGACCGCGACCGTGCGGCCGTCGATCACCGTGCTGTCCAGGCCGAAGGCGGGCTTGCCGCGCGGTGCCGCCGCATGGGCGAACACCTCCAGCGCGGAGGCCATGACCGGCCCGCCGCCGAAATAGGCAAAAGGATTGGCCGGGTTCTGGAGCATCCGGGCGCCCATCTGGGCAAAGGCACCGGCACCGGCCATCACGGACCGCTGGAACTCATAGGCGTCGTAGAGCATGGGCCTCCATATGGGCCTGAACAGGTTAGGATCAGCGTAACGTAACGCGTCACGCCCGCAAGTGGGCCCGCGGGGGGCGTCCGGCGGGCCTGGCGACCCCGCACGGGTCCGGCATCGACCCGGCACTGGACCGGCACCAGCGTTGAGCCCCCCTTCCCCGGGTGCTAGGCGCGGACGCGTCCATGACGACCCTTACCAAGAGCGACGCCGACCGCCCCGAAGCCTCGGCCGGTCCGAGCCCCCAACCCGGTCCGAAGCCGCGCCGGCTGGGTGACCTTGCCATGGTGTTCCGCTATGCCGGCCGATACCCTGGCCATATCGCGGCCGCGGGCGTGGCGCTGCTGTTCACGTCGGCCGCCACGATCGGCATCCCCTACGGCTTCAAGCGGATCGTGGACCGGGGCTTCGGCGCAGGGACCGACGCGTCGGTCGCCGCTTCCTTTCACTATCTGCTGATGATCGTGGGCGTGCTGGCGATCGCGACCGCGCTGCGCTTCTACTTCGTGTCCTGGCTGGGCGAGCGCGTGATCGCCGACGTGCGTACCGACGTGCAGCGCCACCTGCTCCGCCTGGCGCCCCGCTTCTTCGAGGAGAACCGCCCGTCCGAGATCGCGTCACGCCTGACGTCGGACACCGCCCTGATCGAGCAGGTGGTGGGATCCACCGTGTCGGTGGCGCTCCGCAACAGCTTCACGGGTGTGGGCGGGCTCATCTACCTGTTCGCGATCAGCCCCAAGCTGGCGGGGCTGCTGGTGCTGGGCATCCCGCTCATCATCCTGCCCATGACGCTGCTGGGCAAGCGGGTGCGCGACCTGTCGCGGTCCAGCCAAGACCGGGTGGCCGACCTGGGCACGGCGGCCACCGAGGTGCTGGGCGCGATGAAGATCGTGCAGGCCTTCGGCCAGGAGGATCGGGAGGCCGCGCGCTTCCGCGACACGGTGGACCGCACCTTCACGGCCGCCAAGCGGCGCGTGCTGGTGCGCGCGCTGATGACCGCCATCGTCATCGCACTGGTGTTCGGCTCCATCACGCTGGTGCTGTGGGAGGGCGCGGAGGACGTGGCGGCGGGCCGCATATCGGGCGGGTCGATCGCGGCGTTCGTGCTGACGGGGGGCATCGTGGCGGGCGCGTTCGGCGCGCTGACGGAGGTCTATGGCGACCTGCTGCGCGGTGCGGGTGCAGCGGGGCGCCTGGCCGAGCTGCTGCGCGAGGTGCCGGAGATCGCGGTGCCCGCAAGCCCGGTCGCCCTGCCGCTGCCCGCGCGCGGGCGGCTGACGTTCGACAACGTGACCTTTCGCTATCCGACGCGGCCCGACGTGTCGGCGCTCGACCGCTTCTCGCTCGACGTCGCGGCGGGGGAGACGGTGGCGGTGGTTGGGCCGTCGGGCGCGGGCAAGTCCACGCTGTTCCAGCTGGCCGAGCGCTTCTACGACCCGGAGGGGGGCCGCGTGCTGCTGGACGGGGTGGACCTGCGCGACGCCGACCCGGCGGACGTGCGGGCACGCATCGCGCTGGTGCCGCAGGAAACGGTGCTGTTCGCGGCGTCCGCGCGCGACAACCTGCGCTACGGCCTGTGGGAGGCGGACGACGACCGGCTCTGGGCCGCCGCCGAGGCCGCCAACGCCGCCGAGTTCCTGCGCCGCCTGCCCGACGGGCTCGACACCTATCTGGGCGAGGGCGGCGCGCGCCTTTCGGGCGGCCAGCGCCAGCGCGTGGCCATCGCCCGCGCGCTGCTGCGCGACGCGCCGCTGCTGCTGCTGGACGAGGCGACCAGCGCGCTGGATGCGGAAAGCGAGCGGCTGGTGCAGCAGGCGCTGGAACGGCTGATGGACCATCGCACCACCTTGGTCATCGCGCACAGGCTGGCGACCGTGCGCAATGCAGGGCGGATCGTGGTAATGGACGACGGGCAGATCGTGGAGGAAGGCAGCCATGCCGGGCTGATGGCCCGATCCGGCCTGTATGCGCGGCTGGCGAGTCTTCAGTTCAGCGAAGCTGCCTGAGAGGGAGAAGACGGATGGCACGCGATTTCGACGTGATCGTGTACGGCGCGACCGGGTTCACGGGCCGGCTGGTCGCCGAATATCTGGTCGGCGCCTATCCCGCGGGGGCCGAGGGCACGCCGCGATGGGCCATGGCGGGCCGCAGCGCATCCAAGCTGGCGGAGGTGCGCGACCTGATCGGCGCACCCGCCGACACGCCCCTGGTGGTCGCCGACGCGGAAAACCCCGCCTCGCTAAGGGCTATGGCGGAACGGACAACGGTGGTGCTGACCACGGTCGGCCCCTACCAGCTCTACGGCTCCGACCTGGTGGCCGCCTGTGCCGCCACGGGCACCGCCTATGTGGACCTGTGCGGCGAGCCTGCCTGGATGCGCCACATGATCGACGCGCACGAAGCGGAGGCGAAGCGGACGGGCGCGCGCATCGTGTTTTCCTGTGGCTTCGACTCCATCCCCTTCGACCTGGGCGTGCTGACGCTCCAGGAAGCGGCGGCCAGGACGTTCGGCCGCCCCTGCCCGCGCGTGAAGGGCCGCGTGCGGAAGATGCAGGGCGGCTTTTCCGGCGGCACCGCGGCCAGCCTGAAGGCGACGCTCGCCGCCGCCGCGCGTGAGCCGTCGCTGGTCCGGCTTCTGGCCAGCTCCTTTGCGTTGACGCCCGGCTTCGACGGGCCGACTCAGCCGGCGGGGCTGGTGCCGGGCTATGACGACACGTTGAACGCTTGGGTCGCGCCCTTCGTCATGGCACCCATCAACACCAAGAACGTGCACCGTACGAACTTCCTGCTGGACCACCGCTACGGCGCCGACTTCGTTTATGACGAGATGATGGTCGCCGGGCTGGGCGACATGGGCAAGGCGGCGGCCGAGGCGATCTCCAAGCTCAATCCCTTCGCCGGCGACAAGGGGCCCAAGCCCGGCGAAGGTCCGTCCAAGGAACAGCGCGACGCCGGCTTCTACGACCTGCTTTTCGCAGGGCTGATGCCTGGCGGCGAGCGGATCGACGCGGTTGTCACGGGCGACCGCGACCCCGGCTACGGTTCCACCAGCCGCATGATCGCCGAAAGCGCGCTCTGCCTGGTGCAGGACGTGCCCGATGCGGAGGGCGGCGTGTGGACGCCGGGCGCGATCATGGGCGCGCCGCTGCGCGAGCGGCTGATCGCCAAGGCAGGGCTGACGTTCACGGCAGGATAGGCACGGCGGGGTAGGCCGCTACTCCGACATCCTCCCCCGCCAAGGGGGAGGTGGCCGGCGCAGCCGGACGGAGGGGGCGGAAACTCAAACGTGTGGGCGGTCCGCCCCCTCCACCGCTTCGCGGTCCCCTCCCCCTGGCGGGGAAGGATTGGGTGCTGGCCTATCGCAGCGTCACCCAGGTGGGGGCGTGGTCGCTGGCCTTCTCGCGGTCGCGATGGTGTTTGTCGACGCCGGCGTCCGCCAGCCGGTCGGCCGCCTGGGGGCTGAGCAGAAGGTGGTCGATGCGGAAGCCCGCGTCGCGCGCCCAGCTTCCCGCCTGATAATCCCAGAAGGTCCAGATGCCGCCCTGCGGATATCGAAGGCCGAGCGGGTCCGTCCATCCTTGCGCCAGAAGCCGCCGGTACGCCGCGCGGCTCTCGGGCTGCATCAGCGCGTCCTCGGCCATGGCGCGGACGGAAAAGGTGTCGCGATCGTGCGGTATGACGTTGTAGTCGCCCGCCAGCACCGCCGGCTTCTCCTCCGCCAGCACCTCTTGCGCACGCGCGGCCAGCCGGTCGAACCAGCGCAGCTTGTAGTCGAACTTGGGACCGGGCCGGGGATTGCCGTTGGGCAGGTAGATGCTGGCCACCACCAGCGGCCCGCCCGCGGTCTCCACCTCCACCTCCAGATAGCGGCTGTGATCGTCGCTGGGCTCGCCGGGCAGGCCGCGCAGCCGCTCCACGGGATCCGACCCCCGCGCCAGCACCGCAACGCCGTTGAACCCCTTCTGCCCATGCCAGACGACGCCGTAGCCGGCCTCGCGCACCTGTGCGTCGGGCACCGTCTCGTCCGTGCTCTTCAGCTCCTGGAGGCAGACGATGTCCGGCCGTTCCTCCGCCAGATATTCGAGCAGGCGCGGCAGACGCGCCTTGATGCCGTTCACATTGTAGCTGGTGATCTTCAAACGGCGAAACTCGATCCGCAACCGCATCCTGAGGCGGCGTTGGGGTTCTCCACGCGGAACGCCGCGCCGCCCAGCGACTCCACATAATCGACGGTGCAGCCGCGAACCAGATCCAGGCTGACCTGATCGACCACCAGCCGCACACCGTCCGTCTCGGCGATCACGTCGTCCGGCTCGGCGCCGTCCGCGAAGCCGAAACGATACTGGAAGCCGGAACAGCCGCCGCCGTCTACCGCGAGCCGCAGGATGGCGGGCTTGTTCTGCCTGGCCGCGACCGACGCCACGCGGGCGGCGGCGGAGGCGGACAGGTTGATATCGGGTGCGCTAGCCATGCCCATCAGATAGGGGGTGCGGTCCGTCCGCTCAATCCTGGGCGGCGGGGCCCTGCGTCGATACCGGGATGGCGTGAACGGCGCGGTCCTGTGCGGCCAACAGATAGTCGGCGGTGGTCAGGAACGGCACGGGGTTCACCGCACGCCCGTCCATGCGGACCTCGTAATGGAGGTGCGAGCCGGTGGAACGACCGGTGGAGCCCATCATCCCGATCAGCTGGCCACGCTTCACGCGCGTGTTGGCGGCAACCACGATGCGCGACAGGTGACCGTAGCGGGTCGCAATGCCCTTGCCGTGGTTCACCTCCACCAGGTTGCCGTAGCCGCCGTGACGCTCCGCAGTGGCGACGATGCCGTCGGCGGTGGCGTAGATGGGGGTGCCGACCGGACCGGGGATATCGACGCCGGCGTGCATCCGCGCGCCGCCCGTGAACGGGTCGGACCGGATGCCGAAATTGCTGGTGAACTTCAGGTCGCCCACCGGCTGGACCGAAGGAATGGCGATGGAGGCGCCGCCCGATCCGGGCTGGCCCGCCGTGTCCATCTTCTTCCAGCTGTTGAACAGCGAGCGGAACTGCCGCTCCGCCATCACGTCGGCCGCGCCGGAGGTGGAGGCGGCCACGACGGTGGTGGTGCCTGCGGGCGCATCGGCGGCGCTGGCGCCGCTCGCCAGCATGGCAATGCCCAGCCCCGTGCAGGTCAGGTTCAGAAGCTTGGAAATAGAAACGTTCATGCGTCCCCGGCCCTGGTCGCTCATCCGTCTCCGTCCGGCGCGGACGGGCGGCTGAACCATTCACCGTCGGCTGCGAAGGTCCCCCGCGATCCCGACAACCGGGGTCTGGCCCGAACCTTCATCCTTCCGCAAGCGGCAGGTACCAGTCCCGCGTCAGGCCGGCAGCTTCGCGCGCTGAATCGTTGAACGGGGGTTTCAGGCTGCCGCGAAAATAGCGCCGGACCTTGGCCCGCCACAATTCCGCGGGTTCTTCGTCCGCCGCCGCGCACAGCGCGCCAAACCATTTGGCGCCGATACCGACGTGTCGAATCTCGTCGGTGAAGATGCGGTGCAGGATGCGCGCGCTGGCGTCGTCGCCCGCCCCCTCGAACCGCGCCACGGTGGCCGGGGTCACGTCAAGCCCACGCGCCTCCAGCACCATGGGCACCACCGCCAGCCGGCCCAGCACGTCGCCCGCCGTCGCCTCGGCCGCCTCCCACAGCCCGGCATGGGCCGGCAGCGCGCCGTAATGCGACCCCATTTGCCGCAGCCGCCGGTCGAGCAGGGCGAAGTGCATGGCCTCGTCCGCGCCGACGCCGAACCAGTCGTCGACGTAGCGGCACGGGAATAGATGGCCAAAACGTGCCGCCGCGTCGAACGCCAGGTCGATGGCAGAGAACTCGACATGCGCCAGCGCGTGGAGAAGCGCGATCCGGCCCCGCTCGGACCCGCCGCCGCGCTTGGGCATCCGGTTGGGCGGCAGCAGCTCGGGCGCGTCCGGCCGCGCGGGTCGGTCGGGCAGAACCGCACCGAACCGATGCTCCAGCCGCCCGCGCTTCCAGTCGCGCGCAGCGGCGCGGGCCCGCTTGACCTTGAGCGCCGGGTCGGCAGCCTCCAGCACGCCGAGCGCCGCCTGTGCAACCGTGGTCAGAGCGCTTCCGCCGCCTTCAGTACCGCGGCGGCGTGGCCCGGCACCTTTACCTTGCGCCAGCTCTTCGCCAGTCGCCCATCCGCGCCGAACAGAAAGGTCGCGCGCTCCAGGCCCATATACTTGCGCCCGTACATGGACTTCTCGACCCAGACGCCGAACGCCTCGGACGCGGCGCCCGTGTCGTCGCTCAGCAGGCGCACGGCGAGGTCGTGCTTGGCGGTGAACTTGCCGTGGCTCGCCACCGTGTCGCGCGACACGCCGACGACGTTCACGCCGGCCGCCTCGAACCGCCCGGCAAGCTCCGTGAAGTCGAGCGCCTCGCGCGTGCAGCCGGACGTATCGTCCTTGGGATAGAAATAGACTACCGTCGCCCTGCCCGCGAAGTCGGGCAGCCGCACCGGCCCCGCCTCGCCCGCCAGCGTCACGTCCGGCAGTTCAGCTCCCTCGTCCATCATCACCCACGATGCCCTTCCATGCTGCGGCGACCTCCTGCCGCGCCGCCCCCAGCGAGGCAAGCACCGCCGGCCAGTCCGGCAGATCCAGCGCCTGAGCCACCAGCGCCTGCGTGGAGGGCGACGGCTCGGCCGCGTCGGGCGCCACCAGACGCAGCACCACCAGGAGCCGGGCGAGCAGGTCGTGCGCGTCCGCGAGCCCGGCGGACACGAACCCCTCCGCCGCCAGGGCGCGCGCGGCCCGATCCAACCGGGCATCGAAGCCGGCGCGGGCTTCCAGCTGGTGCACGTGCACGGCGAACTCCAGGTCCACCAGCCCGCCTGGTGCCAGCTTCACGTCGAGCAAGCCCTCGCCCGGCTTGTGCGCCGTCATCTCGGCCCGCATCGTGCGGGCATCGGCACGGACATCGCGCGCCGGCCGGTCGCCCGCCAGAACGTCGGCGATCACCCGCTCTACCTCGGCGCGCGCCTTGGGGGAGCCGTAAACAGGACGCGCGCGCGTCAGCGCCATATGCTCCCAGGTCCAGGCTTCCTCCCGCTGGTAGCGGGCGAAGCTGTCCAGCGACACGGCGATCGGGCCCTGTGCGCCCTGGGGCCGGAGGCGCGTGTCGACCGGATAGAGCGGACCGGACGCGGTGGGCGCCGACAACGCGGCCGTCACGCGGCTGGCGAGCCGGTTATAGTAGAGCGTGGCGCCCAGGGGTCGGTCCCCATCCGACTGCGCCGCGAAGTCGCCGGTGAATAGGTAGATCAGGTCCAGGTCGGACGCGTGCGTCATCAGCCCGCCGCCGAACCGCCCGAGCGCCAGGATCACCAGCTCGCTGTCGGGAACGCGTCCGTGGCGCCGGGCGAACTCTTCAACGGCGGCAGTCGCCAACACTTCCAGCGCCGCCCCGGCAACTCGGGCATAGCCTTCGCCCACCAGCAACGCGTCCCCCCGCCCCGCGATCAGCCGCGCGCCCAGCGCGAACCGCGCCTCGCCCACGACGTCGCGCACGCGGTCCAGAACCGCCTGATAGTCGGCGCCCGGTTCGGGTGTCATGGACGGCAGCTCGTCCATGGCACCGCCGTCGATCAGCCCGTCCAGAAGTGCCGGCCGCCGTGCCAGTTCATCCGCCAGCGTCGGCGCGTGCGCCAGGATCGTCACCAAAAGCTGTGCCAGACCCGGCCGCGCTTCCAGCAACCGGAACAGGTTCACCGCGCTCGGCAGGCGTTCCAGCAGCCGGTCGAGCCGCATCAGCGCCGCGTCCTGCCCGACCGCGCCGGCCAGCGCCTCAACCAGCCCGGGTAGTGCCGCCTCCAGCCCCTGCCGCGCGGCCGGGCTGCGGAGCGCGGGATAGGCGCCGCCGCGCCAGGCGGTCACGCGTGCGGCCGCGGCCTCCGGTTCGGCAAAGCCGGCATCGGACAAGGCGCGTTCCAGCGACACCGGGTCGAGCGGCAGCGCCGGGCGTGCGTCCGACTCCACCGAGTCATAGATGCGGCCCACCGCCTGCACATGGGGCCGTAACAGGTCGAGCAGCTGCCCTCCCCCGTCCAGTCCGTGGAGCCGCGCAGTCCGGTCCAGCGCCTCGCCGTGCGGAAGCGCGTGCGTCTGCCTGTCCTCCAGCATCTGCACACGATGCTCGATCGTCCGCAGCAGCGCATAGGCGTCACCGACCACCTGAGCCTCCCTCTCCGGCACCAAGCCGGCGGACGCCAGCGCCGCCAGCGCGTTGCGCGTCGCAGGTGCGCGGAGCCTGCGGTCCCGGCCGCCGTGAATCAGCTGCAGCAGTTGGGCAAAGAACTCGGCCTCGCGGATCCCGCCACGGCCTCGTTTCAGGTCATATCCGGCCCCGAAGGCCTGACCGCCGGCGTAATGGTCGCGGATGCGGCGCGTCACGTCGCGCAGCTCCGCCACGGCGCCGAAATCGAGCGCGCGTCGCCAGACGAACGGGCTGATCGTGCGAAGGAAACGGCGGCCCAGCTCCAGGTCGCCGGCCGCGGCGCGGGCGCGAACAAAGGCCGCGCGCTCCCAGGCGAGCGCCTGCGCCTCGTAATAGGCGACGGCCGCGTCGAGCGGCAGCGCCACCGGCGTCACTTCCGGCGAAGGCCGCAACCGCAGGTCGACGCGCAGCACATAGCCGTCCGCATCGCGCGCACCCAGCATCTCGACGACGCGGCGCGCGATCCGCACCGCCGCCTGTTCCGGCTCGTCGCGCTGACGGCGCGGCAGCGTCGCCGGATCGTAGAGAAAGATGGGATCAATGTCGGACGAATAGTTGAGCTCGCGGCTGCCCTGCTTGCCCAGTGCAATGGCGGCGAACCCCATCGGCTCCGCGTCCGGGGTGCGCTCTCGGATTGCGGCGACGATCGCCTGGTGAAGCGCGCGATCGGCGAAATCGGTCAGCGCGGCGGTGACGTCGGTCAGGTCCCACGCGCCCGCCAGGTCGTTCAAGGCGACGGTCAAGGCAAGGCGGCGCCGCTCCACGCGCAGGCGGCGGGCTACGGGAGCATCGGCCAGCGCCACGGGCAAGAGGGCCGGCTGCTCGCCGCGTAGCAGCGCATCGGCGATGTCCGGCTCCCGCCGGAGCAGTTCGCCAAGAAAGGGGGCGTTTGCCTCCGCGCGCGCGATTGCGTCGGCGATCATGTAAACGCCGGTCCAGACATCCGCGCGGACGGGCATGCCCGCAAATACGAGAAGAACCCCGACCCGCGGGGCATGGTCAGCGACCGCGGCTCAGGTCGTCGACTTCACCCATGATCGTGTCCAGCGCGGTCTTGCTCGTGTCAACCTCGTGATCACGCCGGGACGGCAGCGCGCCGTCGGACAGCAGCGCCTCCAGCGCCACGCGCCCCCGGGCCACGCGGCTCTTGATCGTGCCAACGGCCACCTGGCAAATCTCGGCCGCCTCCTCATAGGCGAACCCGCCCGCACCCACCAGGATCAGCGCCTCGCGCTGCGGCTGGGGCAAGTGCATCAGAGCGCGCTGCATGTCGCCCAACTCCACGTGCCGGTCCTGGCTGGCCGGCGCCGCCAGGATGCGGTCGGCGACCAGATCGTCCCACTCGCCCTTGAAGCGTGCGCGCCGCATCTGGGAGAGGTAGAGGTTGCGAAGAATGATAAAGGTCCAGGCACGCATATTGGTGCCAGCCTGGAACCGCTTGCGCGCGGCCCACGCCTTCAGCAGCGTTTCCTGCACCAGGTCGTCCGCCAGGTCACGGCTTCCGGACAGAGACCGTCCAAACGCACGCAGGTGCGGGATGACCTGTGCCAGTTGCTGCTTGAACTCCGGGTCGGACAGCGAAACATGCTCGACGACCTCGGGCGCGTCCTCCTGGCCCTCTTCGTCGCGGGGCTGGACCTGCGAGTTGTTCATGTAATTCCAGTCAGTCGCCGCCGACCGTGCCGGCCAAGGCAACATACGTCCGCCAGCCGGAAATTACCAGCGGGCAAGACGTACGTCGCGGGGTCGATTCTCTTAGCCCAGGATAAGCCAGGCGAAGATCACGATAACCAGCACCAGGGACACCGGCAGGATGACACGCGTCATGTGCGGCGTTGCGCCGGCCCGGGCAGCGTCGGTCTTGACGTGAACTTGTTCGTTGGGATCAGCCATGGCGTTGGAACCCACGAGGATCGTTTTGGCTCCGCAACTTTTCGCATCGCCAACCCGCCCCGACGGGTTGATCCGTCGACCCGCCCAGTGGACCTGCCACATCAGGCCGGGGGCACCGTCGCCTCGTCAAAGAAAAGTGCCTGACTGATCGCCGCCTTAACCGTGGACCGCTGAAACGGCTTGGTGATGAGAAAGGTGGGCTCGGGCCGCTCGCCGGTCAGCAGACGCTCGGGGAAGGCGGTGATGAAGATCACCGGCACCTCGAACTCGGCCAGGATGTCCTTGACGGCATCGATGCCCGAACTGTCATCGGCGAGCTGGATGTCGGCCAGCACAAGGCCCGGGCGATCTTCCATGGCCAGCGCAACCGCCTCGTCTCGGGTGACGGCAACACCCGTCACATCATGTCCCAGGTCGCGGACGATGGTCTCTATGTCCATCGCGATCATGGGCTCGTCCTCAATGATGAGGACGCGGGCACGGGTCTGCTTCTCGATCTCGGACAAGGCCTCCGACACGAGGCTCTCGACCTCGTCCACGTCCGCCTCGATCAGGTAGCCCGCATCCTCCGGGGTGAAGCCCTCCATGGCGGTCAGCAGCAGCGCCTGACGCGACAGCGGCGTCATGCGCGCCAGACGGGCACGGGCCACGGCCTCCTGCCCCTCGCCCGACCCGTTGCCGTCCGCGGCTTCCATGTCGCCGGGCTCCGCCGCCTCGTCGTAATTGGCCGAGTTCCAGATGCCCTGGAACATGCGGTACAACCCAAGGCGCGGGTCCACGTCGCGGGGGAACTGATCCGGCGCCGCGACGATGGCCTCCAGCGTCGCACGGACATATTTGTCGCCCTGGTTCTGGCTGCCCGTCAGCGCGCGGGCATAGCGGCGAAGAAACGGCAAGTGGGGCGCGAGTTGTTGGCCGAGCGACATGGGTTTGGGACACTCCCTGGGTAGCGCCGTATCCCTTGCGCGGGGATCGGCCGGGTTGCAACGCGTTTCGCGGCGGATCGCCCCGTAGGTCGAGATGTCCCGAAGCGGATCACAAGCAACCGCGAATTTTGCGACGGGCCCGGAACAATCGAGGCGGATTTTTGTTTCCCCGGCGTTGCACCAGATTTAACGCGTCCCGGCGCGTGGACCGGACAATGGACCCGAACCGCTTCCGGTTTTCGGACGGTCCACTCAGATGCGGGATCAAACGAGGGGCGTTGGAAAGTTTGAACGAGACATCCCCTCCTGACCGGGCACCCGATCCTGTTCCGTTCGCTCCTCCAGGCTCCGATGCGGGCAGGGGGTCGAAGGCGGCTGGTGCCGCCACTCCGGCCACGCCGTCAGCACCTGCGGCGCCGGGCGAGGTAGGCGACGCATTGCGGTCGATCTATCAGCGTACGATCGAGGAGAGCGTGCCGGACGAGATGATCGACTTGCTCGGTCGTCTCGACTAGGTAGCGCGGATGCCCGCCAATCCGGACGCCGGCCGTTCCACGGCGGCGCCGGTCGGCCTGGTGGGTCGAATGACCACCGGGGCGAAGCTGCTTCTTATTCTCAGCATCGCACTGCTACCGCTCGCGCTGATCGCTGTTATTGCCACGCTCCAGACCGGACGGCTCGCCGATGCGGAGGTGCGCTCGCGTCTTCGCGTGGCAGCGGACGAGAGCGCGCGTGCCATCACCATCGAACTGGTGGGCGACATGACCGCGCTTCGTGCCGCCGCGGGAGCGCTGGCGCGCGATCCGGCCGATGCGCCCAGTTGCGCCCGCGTGCAGGGCGTGTTCGCCCAGCAGGCGCAGTCCGGAACGCGCTTCGCGATCACTGATGCCGCAGGACGGCTGTTGTGTGGCGAGCCCGTGCCGGCGTCCGCGACGCCGCCGCCGCACGACCGCGGCATAACGGGTTCGGTGGTGCCCGGTCAGGGGCTGGTGCTGGCGATCGCGGACGGCCGCGAACGCCAGGCACGCGCGTTTTTCTCACGCGAATTCCTGGCCCGGCTGGCCGCGCCTTCCGGCCAGCCGGACACATTCGCCCAGAGCCTGATGACCGAGCAGGATCAGCTGGAACTTGCCGCCATACCGGGCGCCACGCCGCTGGACCGGACGGAAACGGCGCGTAACGAACTCGGCCTAGGCGGATTAGCGCTTCGAACAAGCGTCCGCTCCGCGCCAATCACCTCCTCGTTCGTGGTCGCCCTGCTGCTGCCGCTGCTGATGTGGGCGGCCGCCGCCGGCATCGCTTGGCTGGTGGTGGACCGGTTGCTGATCGGGCCGCTTCGCCGTCTTCGGGCCAGCGTCGCCGCCTATCGTCCCGGCGAGGTGATCGACACGGGCACTCGCTCACTGCCGGCACAGGAGATCCGCGAACTCGGCGACACGTTTCGCGCGATCAGCCGCACGGTGGCGCTGCACGAGCAAGGCCTGGCGGAGGGGTTGGTCCGGCAGACGCGCCTGACGCGCGAGGTCCATCACCGCGTCAAGAACAACCTCCAGGTCATCTCCTCGCTTATCAATTTCCACGCACGCGGAACCTCGTCGGCGGAAGTGGCCACGGCCTATGCCTCCATCCAGCGGCGCGTCGACGCGCTGGCGGTGGTTCACCGCAACCACTTTGCCGACGCGGAGGAGACGCGGGGTCTGGCGATCCGCGCCGTGCTGGGCGAACTCGCCTCCAACATCCGTGCTACGGCCCCGCAGGGGTCCCCGCGCCTGATGCTGACGCTGGAGATCGACAACTACCTGGTAAGCCAGGATACGGCGGTCGCTATGGCCTTTCTGGTCACGGAAGCCGTAGAGCTGTCGATGACGCTGGATGCGGGAGCGCCGATCCGTATCGGCCTTTCGCCCGTCGTCGAAGAGGGCCGCGCCCTGCTCCGGGTTTCGTCGCCGGCGTTCCAGCAGGCGGAACGGATGCGGGATCTGGTGCAATCCCGCTACGGCCGCATCATGGAGGGGCTTTCGCGGCAACTCCGCTCGCGTCTTCGTCACGACGTTGAAAGTGGCGCCTTTGAGATCGAGGTGCCTGTTCTGGGTCGCGACTAAAAAACATCGGGGCGCTGGAACCCGACAACGACGTCCACGTTATGCCTCTCGGATAGCGATTATGTGCCCCCCGCTCTCGCTATCCGAACAGATAGGCCCGGAAGCGTCCACCCCTCCCCCCCCGGTGACGCTTTCGGGTCTTACTTTTTGAGCGGCGCTTTTCACAATCAGAGCCGGTTTCCTATCCTCCAGGTTCGGGAACGATAGGGTTGATCGATCATTGCTCCGTCGGCAATCAACCTGTCGGAGAATGAAATATGCGTAGTTCGTTGAAGCTTTCGCTGGTCGCAGGCGTGCTGCTGATGGCTGCAGCGTGCAACACGGTTTCAGGAGCGGGTCGCGACGTCAGCTCTGCCGGAGACGCCGTCTCCAATGCAGCCGATCGCAACAAATAGGATGTTCCGCCATGCCGGTCATTCCGGCATGGCGTTTCAGCCATCCGCTTCGGCGGTTGCCTCAACCACGGCATTGCGCGCGCGCTTGCGCTCCGTGAACCAGATGCCGATCAGCGCCAGCTCGTACAGGATGCATAGCGGGATCGCTAGAAGCAGCTGCGAGCCGAGGTCCGGCGGCGTCAGCACCGCAGCGATCGCGAAGGCCGCCACGATCGCGTAACGACGCGCCGACACCAGCTGCAGCCGCGTCACGACGCCCGCCCGTTCCAGCAGCATCAGCAGCACCGGCAGCAGGAACGCGACGCCGAACCCGAACAGGAACTGCATGATGAACGACAGGTACTCGCCGATGTCCGGCAGCGCCTGGCGCTTCACGTCACCGACCATCCCGGAATAGCTGAGCAGGAAATGCAGCGCCATCGGCACGGCAACGTAATAGGCCATGGCCGCGCCCATCAGAAACAGCACGGGCGTCGCCAGCAGGAACGGCAACAGCGCGCGCTTCTCCTTGCGATAGAGCCCAGGCGCGACAAAGCGCCACGCCTGGTTCGCGACCACCGGAAAACTCAGCATAGCGGCCGCGAAGAAGGCCAGCTTCACCTCCGTGAAGAAGCCGCCATAAACGGTATAGAAGATGACCTCCCGCTGGCCCGCGTCACTCAGCGGCTTCAACAGAAAGGCGAAGATGTCCTCCACGAAGTAGAAGGCGACGCCGAAGCACGCACCGATCGCCGCGATGCAGTAGAGCAGACGACGGCGAAGCTCGACCAGGTGGTCGAGCAGCGGCGCCCGGCTCTCGTCGATCTCGCTCACGACGTCACTCCGTCACCGCGCGGTGTCTGGCGGCCGTCGTCGACCGACGGCACCACCTGCGGCGTCTCGACATGCTTAGGCTCGGTCAACCTGGATGGCGCTGGCACGGTCTGCCCGGCTTCATGATCGACCGGCTGGATGCTGGTCGCGTCGGGCTGCCCAGTCACGTCGCTCGAACCGGCATCAGATGAAACCGGCCGTGCCGTCTCGCCTTCCGGTTCAGGATCAACGGAGGTCGACCCCGCACCATGCTCGCGCATGATGCGCTCGTTCTCGGCGGCCCAGCGCTTTTCCATCTCCTCCAGCTCGGCCTCGCGTACGATGGCGTCGAAGCCGGACCGGAACTGGCGCGCGACTCCGCGGGCGCGGCCGACCCAGTGGCCGACCACGCGCATCGCCTTTGGCAGGTCTTTTGGCCCGATCACGACAAGGGCCACAAAGGCCACCATCAGGAATTCGGACGGTGCGACGTCCAGCACGGCGCTTCAGCCCAGCGTCGCGCGGCGCCTAGCGATCGTCGCGGACACGGTCACCGTCGCGGTCGAAGGCAGGCTCCGCCGCGCTGCGCGCCTCGCCCCGCCCATCGCCGCGCTGTTCGAGGCGCGCCGACGATCCCTTGGCTCCCTTGGCAGGCTCGTCTTCCTCGGCCATGCCTTTCTTGAAGTTCTTCACACCCTTGGCGACGTCGCCCATCAGGTTGGAGAACCGGCCGCCGCCCAGCAGCAGGATCGCGACGACCGCGAGGACGAGCAGGTGAATGGGGCTGAAAGAGCCCATAACGATTACTCCCGAGAAGCCAGGTCCCACTTAGGCGGCTGCGCCGGGCTTTTCCACCTCTGCGAGCGCAAGCAGCGTGTCCCGGCGCACCGCCGCCTCGGCCGCGTCCCCGGCGGGCGCACGGCGCGCGGCCATGGCCCGCGCCAGCCGCGCCGCCGACGTTTCGGACATATCGTCCAGCCGCTCTACAATGGAGATCATCTCCTCCATCCGCGCCCAGCAGTCGAGCACCGCATCGCATCCCGCCGCGATCGTACCTGCGGCCTTGTCCGCCGGGGTGCCCGACAACGCCTTCATGTCGATGTCGTCGCTCATCAGGAAACCGTCAAAGCCAATCCGTCCGCGGATCACCTCGCCAACCACGGTCGGCGACAGGGTGGCCGGCCGGTCCGCATCCCAGCATTGATAAAGAACGTGCGACGTCATGCCGAAAGGTGCCGCGGCCGCCAGCGTCCGAAACGGGGCAAGGTCGGCCTCCAGTTCCTCCGGCGTCGCCGTGACGGCGGGCAAGTGGAGATGCGTATCCATGGTCGCGCGGCCATGGCCCGGCATGTGCTTCACCACGCCAAGTACGCCGCCCTCCGCCATTCCTTCCAGCAACGCACGGCCCAGCGCCGCCACGCGCATCGGGTCGGAACCGTAGGAGCGGTCGCCGATCGCGGCCGTCGTTTCCGGCCGTCGCACGTCCAGGAGCGGCGCCAGGTTCACGTTGATCCCCGCCTCCGACAGCATCAGCCCCAGCGCCAGTCCGTTGGCGCGCGCCGCCTGGATCGCGGACATGGGTGCGATCTCGTACAACCGGTCGAAGGCTTCGCCGCTGGGAAAGGCGGGCCATTCGGGCGGCACCATGCGGGCCACGCGCCCGCCCTCCTGATCGATCATGATCGGCACGTCCGCCCGCCCCGTCACCTCGCGCAGCGAGTCGGTCAGCGAACGAAGCTGGCGCGCATCCACGCAGTTGCGCTTGAACAGCACGAACCCGACCGGCTGCGCCTGACGGAAGAAGGCGCTTTCGTCGGGGGTGAGTTCCGGGCCGGACAGGCCGAAGATGACGGGCTTCATGCTTCCGCCGCTAACGCCGCCGAGCCGCGTAGGGAAGCATGCCACCGGGTTATGACGCCCTCAGCTCGTGACGAAACTGTCCTCGCCCGCGACGCGCAGCCGCGCCACGATGGAGGCCGCCTGGTCGGCACTGCCCGCATCCACCCGCAGGCGGTAGAAGGTACGCCCGTTCAGATCCACCACCTGCACCGACTTGCCCAGCGCCGCCAGGTAGCCGAACCGCTTGGCGAAACCGCCCCAGGCCGCATTGGCCGCCGACTCGGACGGATAAGCGCCCAGCTGTACCAGCGCACCGCCGCTGGCGGCGCCGGGCACGTTGCGGCGACCGCCCGTCATCGGCGGGGCCGCCACCAGCCGGCCGCCGGAACGCGGCACCGATTCGCTGTCGCTGTTGCCGGCGGGCGCCTGAACAGGGGCCGGTGCCGGCCGGGCCGGTCCGCGTGCCACCGGCGCCTCGGGCACGGCGGCCAGGTCGACCGACCCGTTGCTGCTGCCCTTGCCCTGACTGGTGGCGACCGCCGCATCGCCCTCGCCCTCGACCTTCAGGCCGCCGGGATCGTCGGGCCGCACCTTGTAGTCGCCGGGATCGGCCGCGATCAGTTCGCCATTGCCGCCGCTGCCCCCACCAGACTGCCAGCGGTACAGGCCCCAGGCTGCTATGCCCAGGACGAGGATCGCCACCAGCGCCACCAGCATCAAGCGCGCCGCGCCGCCGCTCGGCTCCTCCTCCGGCTCCACCGTTTCGAGCCACGGCAGGCGATCCTCGTCGCGCAGCTCCTTCCGGTCCGGCATCGCTCCAATCCCCCCAGCGGCACCCGGCGGGCGCCTTAATTCATCTCGGTGACCGCCTGCACGCCCATGACGTTCAGGCCGTTTCGGATGATCTGCCCGATCGCGGACGCCAGGAAAAGACGGGCGCGCGTCGCGCCCGCATCGTCCGGCTGAAGAAAGCGCCGGTCCGGCCGGTCGTTGCCGACGTTCCACAGCGCGTGGAACTCCGCCGCCAAGTCGTACAGATAAAAGGCGATGCGATGCGGCTCACGCGCCGTGGCGGCCGTTTCCACCACCCGCGGAAACTGCGCGGCGCGCTTCACCAGCGCCAGTTCCTCCGTATCGAGGCGGGACAGGTCGGCGTCACCGGCACCGATGCCGGCATCGGTGGCACGACGGTGCAGCGAGTGGACGCGCGCGTGCGCGTACTGGACGTAGAAGACGGGATTGTCCTTGGACGCCTCCACCACCTTGGCGAAGTCGAAGTCCATCTGCGCGTCCGCGCGCCGCGTCAGCATGGTGAAGCGCACCACGTCGCGGCCCACCTCCTCCACCACGTCGGCCAGCGTCACGAAATTGCCGGAGCGCTTGGACATCTTCACCGGCTCGCCGTTGCGGAGCAGCCGGACCATCTGGATCAGCTTGACGTCGAAACGGACGCGACCCTCCGTCAGCGCCTGCACTGCTGCCTGGATGCGCTTCACCGTGCCCGCATGGTCGGCGCCCCAGATGTCGATCAGCGCGTCGACACCCTCGGCTTTCTGGTAATGGTACGCCATGTCGGCACCGAAATAGGTCCAGCGTCCATTGGACTTGCGGATCGGCCGGTCCTGGTCGTCGCCGAACTCGGTCGAGCGGAACAGCGGCAGTTCCACCGGTTCCCAGTCGTCTGACACCTCGCCCTTGGGGGCGTCCAGCGTGCCGTCATATACCAGGTTGCGCGCACGCAGCACCGCCTCGGCCGCTTCGGGCTTGCCCGCGGCCTGGAGCTCCGCCTCGGACGCGAACACCTCGTGCTCGATGCCCAGCAGCTTCAGGTCGGCGCGGATGACGTCCATCATCGCCGCCACCGCCCGCGTCCGGAACAGCGCTAGCCACTCCTTCTCGGGCGCGGCGACGTAGCGGTCGCCATACTCGGCCGCCAGCATCTCGCCCACCGGCTTCAGGTAATCGCCGGGGTACAGCCCCTCGGGGATCGTCACCTGCTCGCCCAGCGCCTCGCGATATCGAAGGTGCGCGGAGCGGGCGAGCACGTCCACCTGCCCGCCTGCGTCGTTGACATAATATTCCCGGATAACGCGCGCACCCGCGAACTCCAGCAGGTTGGCCAGCGCGTCCCCCACCACCGCACCGCGGCAATGGCCCATGTGCATCGGCCCGGTCGGGTTGGCGGAGACATACTCGATATTAACCGTGTGGCCCGTGTTCGCCTGTGACCGCCCGTAATCGTCGCCGGCCTGGGCGATGGCGGCCAGCTCGGCCCGCCAGCTATCGTCCGTCAGACGCAGGTTGATGAAGCCCGGCCCCGCGACCGATACCTCCGCCACTTCCTCCAGCCGCTCCAGCTCGGCGGCGATACCCTCCGCTAGGGCACGTGGGTTGGTGCGCGCGGGCTTGGCCAGCACCATGGCGGCGTTGGTGGACAGGTCGCCGTGCGAGGGATCGCGCGGCGGCTCCACCGTCACGTTGCGGCGGTCGAGATCGGCGGGAAGCGTACCGGCCGCGGTCAGGGCGTCGAGCGCCGCGTCCACATGGGCGGCGAAACGGGTGTACAGCGTCATGATGCGGGGCGCCCTAGCGGACGGGCGCGAGGGGCGCAAAGGGGCCGCCGTTAATCCTCTCCCGCCAGAGAGAGGTATTACGCGGACGCGTGTCGGAGGGGGAGAACCGCATGCGGCGTCAGAGTTTCCGCCTCCTCCGTCGACCGTTGGTGCCACTTCTTCCTAGTGGGGGAGGATTTACATTGGTTAAAATCCCTCCGGCAGGTCGATCGGCCCGACGACTTCCCGGTACCGCGCCACCGCATAGCGGTCCGTCATGCCGGCGATGAAGTCCGCCACGTGCCGCGCGCGATGGGGCTCGTCGTCGGGCAGCCGCTCGCCCCAGCCGGGAGGCAGCGCGGCGGGCGTGCCGTCATAGGCGGCGAACAGCCCGCTCACCACGCGACCCGCCACCTCCGCCGCCGCCATCTGGCGCGGGTGGTGGTAGAGGTTGGCGTACATGAAACGCTTCAACGTCCGCTCGTCCGCCTGCATCGCCTCGGAGAAGCCGACCAGCGCGCCGCCGGCCGCACGCACGTCGTCCGCTGTCTCCACGCCCGCCTCCGCGATCCGGCGGCGCGTCTCGGCGATCAGGTCGTTCACCATGACGCCGATCTGCATCCGCACCAACTCGCCCCGCAGCCGCTCCACCGGCACGTCGGGAAAACGCGCGCGCGCCGCGTCCCAGCATCGCGCCACCAGCGGCACGGCGCAGAGCTGATCCAGCGTCAGCAATCCCGCCCGCACACCGTCGTCTATGTCGTGATTGTCGTACGCGATGTCGTCCGCGATCGCGGCCACCTGCGCCTCCAGCGACGGCCAGCGGTCCAGCTCCAGCGGCACCTCGCGGTCCACCTGCGCCAGCGCCCAGCCGGGGTGGCGCACGGGGCCGTTATGCTTGGCCAACCCCTCCAGCGTCTCCCAAGTCAGGTTCAACCCCGGCCACAGCGGATAGGGCTGCTCGATCCGGGTCAGCACCCGCAACGTATGGCCATTATGGTCGAAGCCGCCCGCTGACGTCATGGCCGCCTTCAGCGCGTCTTCCCCGGCATGGCCGAAGGGCGGGTGGCCGATATCGTGCGCCAGGCACAGCGCCTCGGTCAGGTCCTCGTTCAGCCCCAGCGCGCGCGCCACCGCGCGCCCGATCTGCGCCACCTCCAGGCTGTGCGTCAGGCGGACGCGGAAATGATCGCCGTCGGGCGCCATGAACACCTGCGTCTTGTGGCGCAGGCGGCGAAAGCTGATCGAGTGGATGATCCGGTCGCGGTCGCGCTGAAAGGCGTCGCGCGGCCCACGCTCCACCTCCGGCTCCGGGTGCAGCCGCCCGCGCGAGGCGTGCGGGTCGGCGGCGTAGCGCGCCCGCTCTATGACGGAGGTCACTTGGCCGGCAGCTTGGCCATCTTCTGCCCCGCGTCGCTGGTGAAGGAGAAGGCGCCAACGCCTTGCGACCGCAGCTTGTTCACGAACGCGCGCGCCTCCGCATCCGTCTTGAACGGGCCGGTCACCACACGGTTGGTGGCACGAGACTTGGTCGTGTACGCGGCGCGCCCTGACAGGGCCGACGCCTGCTTCTTCGCACCCGTCCATGCCTTGCCCAGGTCACCCTCGTTGGCACCGCCGGCCACCTGGACCCAGATGCGTTCCGGCTCCGCCTTGGCGGCGCGCTGAGCGGCCGTCTCGGCGCGGGCGGCCTTGCCCTTGGTGCCGGCGGCCTTGCCCCTGGCTTCGGTGCCGGGCTTGGCGGCGGCGACCTCCTGCCTGGCGCCGCGCCGGGTGGTGCGAGCGGGCGCCTCTTCCGCTGCCTCGGCGACGGCCGCCGTTCGAGCAGGCCTTCTGCCGCGACCGGCCGTGCGGACCGGCGTCGTCTCCTCAGCCTCCTCGACAGCGGCCGGGCCCGCCGGCACCTTGCCGCGGCTCGCCACCGCCTTTTCCGCGGCAGGTCGCGCGGCGCGGATGGTGCGGACGGCGGCGGCGCGATCCGCCCGTTCGCGCGCCACCTCCCGCCGACCGGCAGCGAGCGCAGGCGACGCGGCGGCTGCCTCCAGCTCGGCGGCCGGAATCTTGATGGAGGCGACGATCCGGGCCAGCACCGAGTCGGCGTCGCGCACCGGCGTCGCCGGCCTGGGCGCCGGTGCGACGGCGGCGAGCTGAACCGCAGGCCGCGGCGCGGCGACGGGTGCTGGCGTCGGCGCCGGTGTGGGAAGCGACTGGATCACGGGACGCGGCGGCTGGAACAGCGGAGCCGGCGGGGCGGAGGCGACCTGTACCGGAGCTGGCAGGGTAGCCGGTAGCACGGCAGGTGCGGGCGTAGGCACCGGCGTTGCGGCAGCGATCGCCGTGCGTGCGGGCTCGCCCCGGCCCCTGGTACGGCGATCACGGCGTCGCTCCTCGCGCGATGACGGCGCCGGAACCGACCGGGGCACCGCCTGCACGGCCGCCACCTGGGGCCGGCGCGCGAACGGATCGGCTTCGGGTGTCAGCGCCGCCAGCGCAGGGGCCATCCGGGCATCGGCCAGCCGGTCAGGACTCGCCCGCACCTCGCCGAAATGGACGGCAAAGGCGCGATCCACCGCGGGCAGCGCGGGCAATCGGCGGAAAAAGGGTGCCAGCCCGGCCGCAGCGGCCGGCATCATGGACGTCGCGATGCGGTCCGCGCCGCCCGCGTCGCCCGTCAGCGCCAGCACGAACGCCTGGGTCCGCCACGCACCGCGGTCCTGCCGCCGGACCAGGGGCTCCAGCTGCTCCAACGCAGGCTCCCGCCGGCCCGAGATGGCGAGCGACAGTGCATAACGGCGCAGCGTCTCGTCGTCCGCGCCCGCCCGAAGCGCCACCCGATAATCGCGCTGTGCCCGCTCCTGCTCGCCCAGCAGGTCATAGGCCAGGCCCCGGTCGGACGCGTAGCGCATCGCCGGCCAGCCATAGCCTTCCGCTTGGTTGAAATAGCGCAGCGCCTCGCCCGGCCGCTCAGCCCGGACCAGGATCGCGCCCATGCCCGCCTTTACCCGGCCATTCTGGGGATCGATCTTCTCCGCCCGGGCGAACAGGCTGGCGGCGGCGCTGGCATCGTCCAGCCGGACCGAAAGCTCCGCCGCCTCGATCAGCGCGGCGACATCGTTGGGGGCGGCGGCGACCCGGCGCATCGTGGCCGCCAGCCGGTCGGCGTCCGTGGTACCCGGCAGCGGCTGGACCACCGCCTGGGAAAGCGCCGACGCCGGCAGGGCTGAGAGCGCCAGCGCCAGAACGGACGCGGTGAACGGGTTCTTCATCATGGGAGCGAAAAGCTAGGAACCAAGCGCTGCGACGCCGCAAGCGGGGGCGATGCGGCCCAGCGATAGAGCGGGGCGGGCCGGCGACGAACCGGCCCACCCCGATAGCGGATGCCGATCGCTACTGGTTGTTCTGACGGTGCAGGAAGCGCGGGATATCGACGCCGTCGCCATCGGCGCCGTTGCCGCCCTGTGCCGCGCTGTCGTCGCGCGGCGTGCCGCGCGCGGCGTTGCTCATCCGCTCGAACAGCGTGCCGCCCATCTTCACGCGCGGCGCGGGTGCAGGTGCGTCGGCAGACGCGTCGCCCGGCGACAGCCAGCGGCGGCGCGCACCCGCGTCGTCGGCCGGCAGCGTTGCCGGCCGGGACGCGGCCTGGGTAGCAGGCGTGGGAACGGGAACAGGCGCTGCCGGCGGTGGCGCAAACGCGGCGCGCGGCGGCGTGGACTGGCCCGCATAGCCGTCGTCGAAGCTGCGCGGCTGGGTCGGCACGATCGTCTCGGCTCCCAGCACCAGCTCCTCGTCGGCGGCGTCCGCCGTCTCGGGCCGAGCGTCGGCGGCGCGTGCCTCGGCCGTGGCCCGTGCAGGCTGGTTGGTCGACTGGGCGGCCGGCGCGGGCTGCGCCTGCGGAGCCGGCGCGGTGGCAGCGGCTGGACGCGGCGTCTCCTCGGGGCGGCGGGTGCCCATCCCGAACGAGAAACCGCGCACGTTCTCCGCCTGCGGGGCGGCCGCCGCGATCGCCTGCGCGTCCGCCTCGATGCCGGTGGCGACCACGGACACGCGGATGCGGCCCTCCAGGTCGGGGTTGAAGGCGGAGCCCCAGATGATGTTCGCGTCCGGGTCCACCAGCTCGCGGATGTGGTTGGCGGCCTCGTCCACCTCCAGCAGGCGCATGTCGTCGCCGCCGGTGATGGAGATAATGACGCCCTTGGCGCCCTGCATCGACACGCCGTCGAGCAGCGGGTTGGCGATCGCCTTCTGCGCGGCCTCGATGGCGCGGCTGTCGCCCGACGCCTCGCCCGTGCCCATCATCGCCTTGCCCATCTCCTGCATCACCGAGCGCACGTCGGCGAAGTCCAGGTTGATGAGGCCGGGCATGACCATCAGGTCGGTGATACCGCGCACACCCTGCTGCAACACCTCGTCCGCCATGGCGAACGCTTCCTTGAAGGTGGTGTTGGCGTTGGCGATCAGGAACAGGTTCTGGTTGGGGATGACGATCAGCGTATCGACGTGCTTCTGGAGCTCCTCGATGCCCTGGTCCGCCGACTTGGCCCGCCGCTTGCCCTCGAAGGCGAAGGGCTTGGTGACCACGCCCACCGTCAGGATGCCCATGTCGCGCGCCGCCTTGGCGATGACGGGCGCAGCACCCGTGCCCGTTCCGCCGCCCATGCCGGCCGCGATGAAGCACATGTGGCTGCCTTCCAGCAGCTTGGCCAGGCTCTCGATCGTCTCCTCGGCCGCCGCACGCCCGATCTCCGGCCGGGCGCCCGCACCCAGGCCGCCCGTTATCTTGGCGCCCAGCTGGATGCGCTGCGGCGCCACCGACTGCTTCAGCGCCTGCGCGTCCGTGTTGGCGACCAGGAAGTCCACGCCCTGCACGTCGGCGTGCATCATGTTGGCGATGGCGTTTCCGCCCGCGCCGCCTACGCCGATCACAGCGATGCGCGGAGTAAGTTCATCCACGTCGGGCGCCAGGAACTCGATGCTCATCCGTCTCTACTCCAGGCCCGACGCGTCCCATTTTGGGGATGGGCTACAGAATGTTTCTTTTTGCACGACCGGCCGATCCGCCGCCAGCCGAAATGCGATTCGCATCAATAATTAGCACGAGCCGCCTGTATCAGGCGACGGATCGCACCCACGCCGCGCGTCCGGTGCACTGCCTGCGCCGGCTGTGCCAGCGATCGCAGGTCTACCGGGTCCGACGCGGCGTAATAGGCCAGGCCCGCAAGCGTCGCGAAGGCCGGTCCGGCATGTGCCTCGGGCAGGTTGGCCAGTCCGCGCGGCCGTCCGACGCGCACCGACCGTCCCAGCAGCTGCTGGGCATAGTCGGCAATCCCGTTCAGCTCCGCGCCGCCGCCCGTCAGCACCACCTGACGGCCCACCGGCCCTTCGAACTTCAGCTCCGCCAGTGCATCCTTTACATGGCCCAGCAGGTATTCCAGCCGCTTGCGGACCACCGCGATCAGCTGCGCGCGCGTCACCTGCATCCCCTCGCCCGCGCCATCTTCCGCGGAGATCGGCGTCACCGGGATCATCTCGTGATTGTCGCGCGGGGACGCGTTGGCCGACCCGTGAAAGCACTTCATCCGCTCCGCCTGCGCGCGGCGCGTGCCGAAGGCGGACGCGATGTCGTCCGTGATGTCCGACGCGCCGTGCGGAATGGAGGTCAGGCCCACCAGCATCCCGCCCGCGAACAGGCTGACATTGGTGATCCCCGCGCCCATCTCCACCAATGCCACGCCCAGCTCGCGCTCTTCCTCGGACAGGCAGGCCAGGCCCGTCGCCACCGGCGACGCGATGATCGACTTCACCTCCAGGTGCGCGGACCGGACGCACAGGTCCAGGTTCCGCACCGGCGATCCGTCGGCGGCGACGACGTGGATGTGGACGCCCAGCTTGTCCGCGTGCAGCCCCAGCGGCTTCTTGACACCCGTCAGCCCGTCCAGCGTGTAGAGCGCGGGCTGCGCGTGCAGCACCATGCGGCCCTGCGGATCGATCGACTGGCGCCCGGCGGTCAGCAGCGCGTCGATGTCCGCCTGCTCCACCCGGTGCCCGCCAAGCTCGAACTCGACCGAGGCCACGTCGCTAACCAGCCCGCCGGCCGAGAAGCCGACCCATACGTCCTCGATATTGGTGCCGGCCACGCGCTCCGCCTGCTCCACCGCCTCGCGCACCGCGGCCTCGGTGGCGCCCATGTCGGCGATATAGCCGCGCTTCACGCCCCGGCTCTCGCGCTGGCCGGTGCCCAGCACCACCAGCTCGCCGCCGTCGCCCTTGCGCGCGATCATCGCCGACACCTTGGACGACCCTATGTCCAGCGCCGTTATCAGTCCCTCGCCGACCTTGGCCATGGCCTCAGACTTCCCCCCTGCTCGTTCCCGACGCGGCCGGCCGCTCCCCGATCTTCCCGGCATCATCGCCTGCCGGCGTCCCGCCGTCCACCGTTCCCCCACCTACCGTCATGCCGCCAGTGGGCACCTTTCCGGCTTCCGGCACAACGGCTCCCATCAGAGCCCTCTCGTTGGCGCCGGGCTTGCGTGCCACCAGCCGGCTCGGATCACGCATGTCGAACCGCTTCCATCCCCGATCCAGTAGCGGCCCCTCCCGCTCCAGCCTGGCAAAGCGCATCAGCGCCTCGCGCGCGCCGTCTTCCGGCAACGCCAGCACCTCGCCAGACCTGAACGTCAGGTCCCAGCGGCGATTGCCGACCCAGGCGGCTGACACCACCTGCCGCTTCAGGTCCGGCGCCGCCGCCAGCAGCGCGGTGTAGTTGCCCTCCTGCCGGTCGGCGCCCGGCCCGATCACCAGCGGCAGGTCAGGCATCCGGTCCGGCGATACCGGTTCCAGCAGCACGCCCTGCTCGTCGATCAGCGTCAGCTGCCCGCCATCCTGCCACACGGCCGCGGGCTTGCGCTCCACCACATGGACCAGCAGCGTATCGGGAAAGCGCCGGGAGACCTCGGCGTCCGCGACCCACCCGTACCGCAGCAGCTTCTGCCGCACCGCGTTCAGGTCCACCAGCGCCAGGGCGCGCGACTGCTGTTCCAGCGCCACCGCATAGACGGACATGCGATCCATCCGCGACAGCCCGGTCACCTCCACCTGCTCGACGCGGAGCCCCGCACGACCCGCGCCCTCAGCGATGGCAGTGCCCACCATGGCCGGAACGCCCGCCCAGCTCGCTGCCGCCGCCAGCCCGATCCCGGCCCCTCCCAGGATCGTCCAGGCCACGATCTTCGCCACCGTTTCCTGGCTCAGGGGCACGCGCGCCATGATCCGCCGGCTGAAGGATGGCTTGACCACCTTCCTGGCCGAACGCCGCGCCGGCGTGCCCCGCTTGATCGTGCGGCTCATTCCCGCGGGTCCGGCTGTGCCATCGCCTCCGCCACGATGGCGGCGACCAGCGTGACGTAATCCATACCGCAATGCCGCGCCTGTTCGGGCACCAGGCTGAGCGGCGTCATGCCCGGCTGGGTGTTCACCTCCAGCAGGAAAAGACCGTCGACGCCACGCTCGTCGTCCCAGCGGAAGTCCGCCCGGCTGGCGCCGCGGCACCCCAGCAGCCGGTGAGCCTCCAGCGCATAGCCCATGCACGCATCGCGGACCTCGTCCGGGATCGGCGCAGGATAGAGATGCTCGGTCATCCCGTCCGTATACTTGGCGTCGTAGTCGTAAAAGCCGGCCTTGGGCCGAAGCTCCGTCACGCCCAGCGCACGGTCGCCCAGCACCGCCGTGGTCAACTCGCGCCCGCGGATGAAGGGCTCGGCCAACAGCTCCTCGAAATCCTGCCACGGTCCCGCGACGTCGCGGCCTATGGGGTTGCCGTAGTTGCCCTTCTCGGTCACGATGGCGACGCCGACCGACGATCCCTCGTTGACCGGCTTCACCACATAGGGCCGTGCCAGGGGGTCGCCCTCGAACAGCTCCGCCGACTTCACCACGCGCCCGCCCGGCATGGGGATGCCGTGCGGCACCAAGTGCTGCTTGGTCAGCAGCTTGTCGACCGCGATCACGGAGGTGGCGAGCCCCGAATGCGTGTAGCGCAGGCCCATCAGGTCCATCATGCCCTGCACCGACCCGTCCTCGCCGGGCGTGCCGTGCAGCGCGTTGAACACCAGGTCGGGCGCGGCCTCCGCCAGTCGCGCGGCCACGTCGCGGCCCATGTCGATACGGGTGACGCTATGACCCAGCCGCTCCAGCGCGTCGGCACAGCCGGCACCGGACGCGAGCGACACCTCGCGCTCGGCGGACCATCCACCCATCAGCACCGCGACGTGAAGACTCACCGGCACACTCCCACCCGCTTGATCTCCCATTCCAGCGTCACGCCCGAATGATCGCGCACCCGGTCACGCACCTCGTTTCCCAGATCCTCAATGTCGCTCGACGTGGCGTCGTCCAGGTTCAGCAGGAAATTGCAATGCTTCTCTGACACCTGTGCCCCGCCCTTGCGATATCCTCGAAGGCCCGCCGCGTCGATCAGCGCCCAGGCTTTGTGCCCGGCCGGGTTCTTGAAGGTCGACCCTCCGGTCCGGCTCCGAAGCGGCTGCGACGCCTCGCGTTCCGCCGCGATCCGGTCCATCTCCGCCCTGATCGCGGCGGGGTCGCCGGGCGTGCCCTCCAGCACCGCCTCCACCACGATCGCCTGCTCGTCCAGACCTGAGTGGCGATAGCTGTATTCCAGCGCCTCGCGCGGCACCGTCGTCACCGCTCCCTCGCGGGTCACCACCGTGCACTGGCGCAGCACGTCCGCCGTCTCGCGGCCATAGGCGCCGCCGTTCATCCGCACGAACCCGCCCACCGTGCCGGGGATCGACCGCAGGAACTCGAGCCCCGCCACACCTGCATCACGCGCGGTGGAGGATGCCAGGATGCCTGACGTGCCGCCGCCGCAGGTCACGGCCAATCCGTTCACCCGCGCCCTGGCGAATGCCTTGCCCAGCCGCACGACGACGCCCGGCACGCCGCCGTCGCGCACGATCAGGTTGCTGCCCAGTCCCAGCGCCATCACCGGCAGCGCGGGGTCCAGGTCGCGCAGGAAGTCGCACAGGTCGTCCACGTCCGCGGGCTCGAACAGCCACGCCGCCGCGCCGCCCGACTTGAACCAGACCAGCGGTGCAAGCGGCGCGTCCGGGGTCAGCCGCCCCCGCACGCGCGGCATATCGAGGACGCCGGCTTTCACCAGGGCGCGGTCCACAACGCCATCCAGGCGGCCGCCGCGCGGGTGTTGGCGCGCGCCGCCTCCGCGGTCGCCTCCTGCGCGCGGATCAGCGCCTCGCCGGCCTGAGCCGACTGGGTTCCTGCATCCAGCACCTTGCGCGTCTGTTCCAGCATCTGGCGCTGCACGGCCAGTTGCGCCTCGAACCACTCGTTCACAGCCGCGCCTCCACCGCTTGTGCCAGCCCTGCCGCCCAGCGCGTGATATCACCCGCCCCCAGGCATACCACCTGATCGCCCGGCCTCAGGTCACCCGCCAGCACGTCCGCCAGCGCGTCGGCGTCGGCGACGGTCGCGACCGACCGGTGCCCGCGGCGCTTTAATCCGTCCACCAGCGCGTCCGCGTCCACGCCCGCCACCGGCTGCTCGCCCGCCGCATAGACGGGCGTCACCAGCACGCGATCGGCGTCGTTGAAGGCGCTCTGGAACTCTTCCATCAGGTTGCCCAGCCGCGAATAGCGGTGCGGCTGGACCACCGCGATGACCCGCCCCTGCGCCCCCTCGCGCGCGGCGGCCAGCACCGCGCGGATCTCGATCGGATGGTGCCCGTAATCGTCGATCACGGATGCGCCGGCCACCTCGCCTACGCGCGTGAAACGGCGCTTCACGCCCGCGAAGCCGGCGAAGCCGCGCTGGATCACGTGGTCGGCGATACCCAGTTCCAACGCCACGCCGATCGCAGCCAGCGCGTTCTGGACATTGTGGCGGCCGGGCATGGGCAGCTCGATCCCCTCGATCGTCCGCGTCTCTCCGTCCCGTGCGCGGACCGTGCAGTCGAAGCGGCTGCCGCCCGCCACCACCGCCACGTTGACGCCCTGCACGTCCGCCTGGGCCGAGAAGCCGTAGGTCACAACGCGCCGATCACGCAGGCGCGGCAGGATCGACTGCACCTCCGGATGGTCCAGGCACAGCAGCGCCGCGCCGTAGAAGGGCACGTTCTCCACGAACTCGACGAACGCGTCCTTGACCCGGTCGAAGCTGCCGTAATGGTCCAAGTGCTCCGGATCAATGTTGGTGACCACCGCCACCGTCCCGTCCAGCCGCAGAAAGCTGCCGTCGCTCTCGTCCGCTTCCACGACCATCCAGTCGCTGGCGCCCAGCCGGGCGTTGGAGCCGTAGCTGTTGATGATCCCGCCGTTGATAACAGTCGGGTCCACCCCGCCCGCATCCAGCAGCGCCGCCACCATCGACGTGGTTGTGGTCTTGCCGTGCGTGCCGGCAACCGCGACGGTGGACTTCAGCCGCATCAGTTCGGCCAGCATCTCCGCGCGGCGGACCACCGGCACGCGCCGTTCCAGCGCCGCCTCCACTTCCGGATTGGCGCGCGTGATGGCGGTGGAGACGACCACTACCGCCGCGTCGCCGATGTTGTCCGCCGCATGGCCGATCGCGACGGGGATGCCGCGTCCGCGCAAGCCCTCGACCACATAGCCCTCGGCCACGTCCGAACCCTGAACACGGTAGCCCAGATTGTGCATCACCTCGGCGATGCCCGACATGCCGATGCCACCGATGCCCACGAAGTGGATCGTGCCGATGGAGGTCGCGACGCCCTTCACGCGTAGGCCGCCTTTCGCACCGGCTTGGCCGGGCCGACGGGCAGGCCCAGCGCGGGCGAGCCCAGACCCTCCACCAGGTCCGCTAGGTCGCGCGTCGCGTCGGGCCGCCCACAGCTTCGCGCGCGGCCTGCCGCGTTCGTCAGCGCCTGGGGATTCAGGCCCAGCATCTCCATCTGCCTGGCAAGCTCCTTGGGCGTGAACTGCCCCTGCGGGATCGTCCGCGCGCCGCCGGCGGCAGTGACTTCGCGCGCGTTCACGGTCTGGTGGTCGTCGGTGGCGGACGGCAGCGGCACCAGGATCGCCGGCCTTCCCGCCGCCGTCAGCTCCGCGATGGTGGAGGCGCCCGCCCGCGCGATCACCAGATGGGCCCAGGCAAGCTGTTCCGGCAGGTCGGGCAGATAGGTGGCAAGCTCTGCCGGGATGCCGTGAGCGGCATATTTGGCGCGCGCGGCGTCGATGTCCTCGATGCGCGCCTGGTGCGTGACCTGGAGCCGCTGGCGGAACGTCACGGGCAGCATCGCCAGGCCGTCCGGCACCACGTCGGACAGCACGGTCGCGCCCTGGCTCCCGCCCGTCACCAGCACCCGGAATATGCCGTCCTCCTCCAGCAGCGGATAGGGACGGCTCCTGAGCGCAGCCACCACGTCGCGAACCGGATTGCCCACAAGCTGCGCCTTGCCCGCGTAGCGCGGCGACAGCCGCTGCGTCTCGGCATAGGAGGTGGCGATCGCGTCCACGCGCCGCGCGACCAACCGGTTCACGCGACCCAGAACGGCGTTCTGTTCGTGAACGGCGGTCGGGATGTTCTCAGCAAAGGCGGCGAGCAGCGCCGGCAGGGCCGGATAGCCGCCGAAGCCGACCACTGCCGCCGGTCGGAACGTGCGGTACAGCTGGCGCGCCATGCCCCGGCCGCGAAGCATCTGGCGCCCGGCCTTCGCCCATCCGACTGGCCCGCCGGCCAGCCGTCCTGCCGGCAGGACATGCGTCTGGATACCGTCGAACAAGCCCGGAAAGCGCACGCCGCGTTCGTCCGACACCAGCGCCACGCGGTGGCCGCGCCGCGTCAGCTCCGCTGCCAGCGCCGCGGCCGGAACCATGTGCCCACCGGTTCCCCCGGCGGCGAGGACGAAGTGCCTGGTCATTCGCTCTGGCCGTCCCGTCCCGTCATCGCTCGCTCCAGCGCACCACATAGGGGCTGCGCGTCAGGAACGGGTTGCGCCGGGTGAACGCCAGCAACAGCCCCATTCCGATCGAAAGCGCGATCATAGACGAACCGCCATAGCTGATGAAGGGCAAGGTCATGCCCTTGGAGGGCGCCAGCCCCGTGTTTACCGCCATGGAAACCAGCGCCTGCGCCCCGAACTGCGTCGCCAGGCCCGCCGCCGCCAGCAGCCGGAACTCATCCTGCTCGTCCAGCAGCTTCACGAACACGCGCACCACGATGGCCAGGAACACCAGCGCGATCACCGAACAGGCGAGCAGGCCAAACTCCTCGCCGATGACGGAGAAGATATAATCGGTATGCGCCTCCGGCAGGCCGAACTTTACCCGCCCGCTGCCGGGCCCAGTGCCCGTCCAGCCGCCCGCCGTCAGCGTGTTGTGCGCCGCGTTGGTCTGGAAATGGTCGGCCGCGCCCTCCCCCTCCGTGCCGGGGAAAAGAAAGGCGTCGATGCGCGCGCGCGCCGTGCCGTAGAACAGGTAGGCCAGCACCAGACCGGCCGGCGCCGCTGCCGCCAGTCCCGCCAGCACGCGCGTCGGCGTCCCCGCGATCATCAGCAGCGCCGCCCAGACCAGCGCGAAGATGATCGTCTGGCCGAAATCGGGCTGAAGCATCAGCAGGAACATGATCGCCCCCGTGGCCCCGCCCGTGATGAGCACGGTTGGAAGCTCCTCGTCCTTGGCCTTGAGCGACAGCAGCCAGGCAAGGGACACGATGAACAGCGGCTTCAGGAACTCGGACGGCTGGAACTGCGCCAGTCCTACGCCGATCCAGCGCCGCGCGCCGTTCACCTCCACGCCGAGAAGCGGCGTAATCGCCAGAAGCGTCGTGAACAGCCCGGCCCCCGCCACCGCCAGCCGACGGGCGGCCTGCACGGGAAGCATGGAGACGGTGACGAGCACCGGCAGCGACACGCCCACCCACATCAGCTGGCGCCAGAAATAATAGAGGGGCGCGATCTGGTGATGCTCGCCCGAGTAACGGCGCGCGGTCGCCGGGCTCGCCGCCGCGACCGCCAGCAGGCCGATCGCGATCAGCAGCAACGTGAGCAGAAGCAGCACCCGGTCGATGTCCCAGAACCAGGTGCCCAGCGGCGACCGGTCGCCGCGCCCCCCGCGCCCCTTGAACCTGGCACGAAGGCGCCTGGGCGCGCGCCCGTCCGTCTTAACGAGCGCCGGGGCAGAGCGCGTCACGTCGGTCACGAAAGCGCCTCCACCAGCGCCCGGAACGCGGCGCCCCTGTGTTCATAGTCGCGGAACTGGTCGAAGGACGCGGCGGCCGGCGACAACAGCACCGTCTCGCCCGCGGCCGCATTGGCCGCGGCAAGCGCGACGGCGCGGTCCAGCGTGCCGGCCTCCTCAACCGCGACGTGCGGGCGCAGCACCTCGGCAAAGCGCGGCCCGGCGTCCCCGATCGTATAGGCGCACGCGACGTGGGACAGATATGGCCGGCATGCATCCAGGTCGTCGCCCTTGGCCTTGCCGCCGACGATCCAGTGGACGCGAGGAAACGCGCCGAGCGCAGGCGCGGTGGACTCGGGATTGGTGGCCTTGGAGTCGTTGACAAAGGCGACGCCGTTCCGTTCACCGGCGCGCTCCATGCGGTGCGGCAAGCCGCAATAGCTTCGCAAGCCCTTGTTGATGGCACTGTGTGACAAGCCGAGTGCAAGGCAGGTCATGCGCGCCGCCCAGGCGTTCTGCGCGTTGTGCGGACCCTGGAGTGCGGGCCAGCGCGGCTGCTCGTTCGCGAAATCGGTGGCGTAATCGCCGGAAAACCATTGCGTCAGCGCGGCGCCAGTGGTCATCGCCCGGACCTCCCGACCGACCCCGTTCTCTTCGCTGGCGACCACGGCGATGCCTTCCGGGTCCTGCATGTCGAGCAGGCGGACCTTGGACGCGCGATAGGCCGCGAACCCGTCATAGCGATCGAGATGGTCGGGCGTGACGTTCAGCAGCACCGCCACGTCGCAGGCAAGCGTGTGCGTCAGGTCGATCTGGTAGCTCGACAGCTCCAGCACATAGACGCCGCCCTTTGGCAGCGGCTCCTGGGCTAGGATCGGCAGGCCGATGTTTCCGCCCATCAGCGTCGGCACGCCCGCCGTCCGGAGGATGTGGTGGACGAGCGCGGTGGTGGTGGATTTGCCGTTGGTTCCGGTGATGCCCACGAGCTTGTGCGCGGGCAAGTCGGCGCGAGCTTGGGCAAACAGTTCGATGTCGCCGATGATCGGAATATCGGCCTTGCGCGCCCTGGCCGCCAATGGATGGGTGTTGAGCGGCACGCCAGGCGACACGACCAGTGCGTCGAAGCCGGACAGGTCGAGCGCCTCCAGGTCCGCAATCTCCGCGTCCACGCCCTCGCGCCGCGCAGGGTCGCTGTCCCACGCCACGACGTGTGCGCCGCCGGCCCGGAGCGCGTCCACGGTTGCCCGGCCGGACCGTGCCAAGCCCAGCACGCCGTATCGCTTTCCCGCCCAGGCGCGCGAGACGATCACCGCAGCTTCAGCGTCGAAAGCCCAGCCAGCGCCAGCACGAAGCTGATGATCCAGAACCGGATCACCACCGTCGGCTCCGACCAGCCCAGCTGTTCGAAATGATGGTGGATGGGCGCCATGCGGAACACGCGCTTGCCCGTCCGCTTGTAGAAGAAGACCTGCACGATCACCGACAGCGCCTCGACCACGAAAAGGCCGCCGATGATGCCCAGCACGATCTCGTGATGCGCCACCACTGCGATCGTGCCCAGCGCGCCGCCCAGCGCCAGCGATCCCGTGTCGCCCATGAAGACGGCGGCCGGCGGCGCGTTGAACCATAGGAACGCCAGCCCCGCCCCCATGATCCCGCCCGTGAAGATCGCCAGCTCGCCCGCGAGCGGAACGTGCGGGATCCCCAGGTAATCGGCGAAGCGCGCGTTGCCGGCCAGGTAGACGATCACCGTGAACGCCATGGACGCGATGATGACCGGCATGGTCGCCAGCCCGTCCAGCCCGTCCGTCAGGTTCACGGCGTTTCCGAACGCCACGATCGTGAAGGCAGCGAACGCCGGATAGAACCAGCCCAGGTCCAGGTACACGCGCTGCGTGAACGGCAGGTAGAGGTGCGGGCCGTTGCTCTGCATGATGACCACGGCCGCCACGCCGGCAATGACGAATTCCAGCAACAGGCGGGTGCGGCCCGAAACACCGGCCGTGCTCGCCTTCCGGACCTTGTCGTAATCGTCCAGGAAGCCGATCAGCCCGAAACCCAGCGTCACCAGCAGGCACGCCCAGACATAGGGGCTGCGCGGGTCCATCCAGGTCAGCACCGACAGCGTCAGGCTGGTCAGGATCATCAAGCCGCCCATGGTGGGCGTGCCGCGCTTGGCCAGGTGGGTCTGGGGACCGTCGGCGCGGATCGGCTGGCCCTTGCCCTGTCGGATGCGGAGCCAGCCGATGAACCTGGGCCCGATCAGCAGGCCGATCATCAGCGCGGTGGCAACCGCGGCCCCGGTGCGAAACGTCTGGTAACGGACGAGGTTGAGCAGCCCCGGAAAGCCGAGATGCTCCGCAATCCAGTACAACACCTAGCTTCCCCCGAGCGCCGCGACGAAGCGCGACAGCCCAACTCCGTTCGAACCCTTGACCAGCACCGCGTCGCCCTCACGCAGCAGGTCTGCCGCTGCGGCGATGGCGGAAGCCGCGTCCGGAACATGGACGATCTGCACACGCCCCTCAAGGGCGCGAGCAAGCGGTGCCATCGCCTCGCCGACCAATAACGCCGCTTCGACGCGCGCCGCCTCCACCGGGCCGGCCAGCGCCGCGTGATAGCGGGAAGAGTCGCTGCCGAGCTCGCGCATCTCGCCCAGCACGGCCACGTGGCGGCCGGGTTCCCGGCCGAGCACCGCCAGCGTCGCGGCGATGGAGGCAGGATTGGCGTTGTAGCTTTCGTCGATCACCAAGGCCATTCCGCCGCCGGCGAGTGGCGCCGAAAAGCGGCGCCCGCGACCGGGCAGCCCGTTCATTTCCGCCAGCGCCAGGCCGGCTATCCCCAGGTCGGCGCCGACCGCGTCCGCCGCCGCCAGCACCGCCAGCGCGTTGGAAACCCAATGATCGCCGGGCAGCGCGACCGTGAAGTTCAGCTCGCGCCCGCCCGGAAGGCGCGCCGAAACAAAGGTCCCCCCGCTGGCAGAGGGTATCGCCTCGGTCGCGCGGACGTCGGCACCCGCGCCCGTGCCAAAGGTCAGGATGCCGCCTGCATGGGGCCGGGCGGCCGCGATCAACCGTTCGCGATGCGGGCTGTCGAAGGGGATTACCGCCGTGCCCCCCGGCTCCAGGCCACGGAAGATCTCGCCCTTGGCGTCGGCAATCGCCGCCTCGTCGGCGAAGAACTCGGTGTGGGCCGGCGCGATGGTCGTCACCACCGCCACGTGCGGGCGGACCAGGGCGGTCAGATCGGCCAGCTCGCCCGCATGGTTCATGCCCATCTCGAACACGGCCAAGGCAGCGTCCCGCGGCGTGCGCGCCAGGCTCAAGGGCACGCCCGTATGGTTGTTGTAGCTCTTGACCGACCGGTGGACGCGACCCGGCTGCCAACGGTTCAGCACCGCCCAGAGCGCCTCCTTGGTGCCCGTCTTGCCCACCGATCCGGTGACGCCGATCACACGCGCGTCCGTTCGGTCGCGGGCGGCGCGGCCAAGGTCGCGCAACGCCCGGAAGCCGTCGGGAACCGCGACGTGCGGGCCATCCCACGGCTCGGACGCGATTGCGCCCGCGGCACCGGCCGCGAAGGCCGCCGGCAGGAAGCGGTGCCCGTCGGTTTCCTCGCCCCGCATGGCGACGAACAGGTCGCCCGACGTGACCTCCCGCGAGTCGAAGGCAATGCCGAAAGCCGTGAAGTCTCCGCCGCGGATCGTGCCGCCACAGGCGGCCGCGACCTCCGCGGCCGTCCAGAGGCTGGTGTTCATGCCCGTTAGTGCCGGCCGCCGACCTGCGGCAGGGGCCGGCCCGACGTCGGGGCGGCGCCGTACTTAAGGCCCAGGCGCGGGCGCTTGGGCGGGGCGGCCTGTGCTTGCCCGCGAACTTCGCTACCGTCTTCCCTCATTGCGCAAACTCCCGCGCCACAGAAACATCGTCGAAGGGCAGCACCAAGTCGCCGACCTGCTGCCCCTGCTCATGCCCCTTGCCGGCCACCAGGACGATGTCCTGCGGACCTGCCTCCCCGATCGCCGCAGCGATGGCCTCGCGGCGGTCGCCGATCTCGCTTGCCCCCTCGGCTCCCGCCAGCACCATGGCCCGGATCGCGGCCGGTTCCTCGGTCCGGGGATTGTCGTCGGTGACGATGACGCGGTCGGCGGCGCGCACCGCCACCCGCCCCATCTCCTCGCGCTTGCCCCGGTCGCGGTCGCCGCCGGCGCCGAACACGAGGATCAGGCGCCCGCCCACGTGCGGCCTGAGCGCCGCCGCCGCCGCCTCCAGCGCGTCGGGCGTGTGCGCATAGTCAACATAGACCGGCGCGCCGGACCGCGCGATCGCTGCCCGCTCCAGCCGCCCGCGCACGGGCTGGAGCCGCGACAAGGCCTGAAGCGTCGCCGCCACATCGCCACCTGTGGCGACCACCAAGCCCGCCGCGACCAGCGCGTTCGCCGCCTGGTAGCCGCCGATCAGCGGCATGGATACCCGATGAACGTGCCCGTCCGCCTCCACATGGAGCTGCTGTCCCAGCAGGGAGGGTTCGCGCCCCACCAGGCGCAGCGCGTCGCCGCGCTCGCCCACCGTCAGCACGCGGTTGCCGCGCTCGCGCGCCAGGTCCACCACGCGTGGGGCTTCCCGGTCGTCGGCCCAGGCCACCACAGCGCCGGACGGGCTCACCACTTCGGAAAAGAGGCGCAGCTTGGCCGTCAGATAGGCCGCCATGTCGCCGTGATAGTCCAGGTGATCGCGGCTGAGATTGGTAAAGGCCGCCGCCGCCACCTCCAGCCCCTCGGTCCGGTACTGCGTCAGTCCGTGGCTCGACGCCTCAAAGGCCAAGTGCGTCACACCCTCGCGCGCCAAGCCGGCGGCGTTGGACAGGAAGGTGACCACGTCGGGCGTGGTCAGGCCGGTATGGACGCGCTCGTCCGCCGTGGTCACGCCCAGCGTCCCAACGGACGCCGCGTGGTGCCCTGCCATGCGCCACAGCTGGCGAGTCATCTCCACCGTGGACGTCTTGCCGTTGGTGCCCGTTACCGCCACAGCCGTCGCCGGAAAGGGTCGAAAAAACCGTGCAGCCAGCCGCGCAAACGCGGCGCGGGGTTCCGGATCTGCGATGTGCGCGGCGCCGTCTACCCTAGTCCCGGGTCGGGCGACCACCGCCACGGCGCCGCTGCGGATCGCCTGGGCGATGAAGTCTTCGCCGTTGACCGTCTGACCCTGAAAGGCGCCGAACACCGTACCGGGTGCGACCTTTCGATGGTCGATGGCAAAGCCGGTGACGACCCTGTCGCCCGCACCGTTCCCGACGCCCTCCACAAGCTGACCCAGCCGCACCGCCGCTACTCCGCGCGCTTCTCGCCGGGCGGCTGCCACAGCAGCGGGAGCAGGTCGGACTCGTCGATGTCGCGCGCGTCGTCCGGCACCACGCCCAGGAGCGACCCCGTCCGCATGATGACGCGGCCGACCACCGGCGCCGCGTTCCAGGCCGCGGTCTTCAGGCCGAACGTCTCCTTGGTGCCCTTGGGCGAGTCCAGCATGGCCAGCACGACGTAGCGCGGCGCATCCATCGGAAAGGCCGCCGCAAAGGTCGCCACGTTGCGCGACCGGTCATAGCCGCCGCCCGACGCCGCCTCCGCCGTTCCCGTCTTGCCACCGACGCGGAAGCCCGGCGCGTCGCCGCGGCGCCCCGTGCCCTTCATCACGATCAGCCGCAGCATCTGGCGCATGCGATAGCTGACGTTCGGGCCGATGACGCGGCGTCCCTCCGGCACCGGATGTCCGGCCCCGATCTTGAGCAGCGTGGCCGGCCGCCACGTTCCGCCGTTCACCAACGTGGCATAGGCGCTGGCGAGTTGGAGCGGCGTGATGGCGATGCCGTGGCCATAGGCGGTCGTCATGGTGGTGGTCCGCGCCCAGTAGCTCGGCCAGAGCGGACGCCCCTTCTCGCGCAGTTCGATATCGGGCCGGGTGTCGAAGCCCAGCCGCCGGAACATCGCCTGCAACCGCCGCGGGCCCAGCTCGTCGGCGATGCGGGCGGTCGCGATGTTGGACGAATAGATCAGCGTCTCGGGGATGTTGAGCCAGCGCTCCTGCTCGTCGCCCGGATCGTCGTGGATGGTGAAGCCACCCACCTTGAGCGGAACAGTGGCGTCGAACCGGCGCGAGATGTCGCGAACTGTGCCCATCTCAAGCGCCGCCGCCGCCGCGATCGGCTTGAAGGTGGAACCGAGCTCGTAGACGCTCTGGACCGTGTTGTTGCGAAGCTCCTCCGTGCCGGCCATGCCGACACGGTTGGGGTTGAAGACCGGCAGCGACACCATGGACACGACCTCGCCCGTGTCCACGTCCATTACGATGCCAGCGGCACCGCGCGCCTGGAACGACGTCATGGCACGGCCAAGCTCGCTTTCCATGGCGGCCTGGACGCGCGCGTCGATGGAAAGCTGGACCGGCTTGCCTGCCAGGGCCGGGTTGGTCAGCCGGTCCTGCAGGACGCGCTCCATGCCGCTCATGCCGTGGCCGTCCGTGGACAGGAAGCCCAGCGCGTGGGCTGCCATGGACGATTGCGGGTACAGGCGCTGCGTCTCGTGGTCGAACTCGATGGCCGGCTCGCCGATCGCGTTCACCGCCTCCACCAGCGCGGGGCTGGCGCGGCGCTGGAGATAGGCAAAGCTGCGGTCGCTGGTCAGCAATGCATGAAAATAGGCCTGGTCGCCGCGATCGGGCATCAGCTCGGCCAGCTTCTGCGCGACCTCGGACGGGTCGCCGATCAGCTTGCGCGGGTGAACGGCGATGGTCCACGCGTCGATCGTTCGCGCCAGCGGCGCGCCGTTACGATCCACGATGTCGCCGCGCGGCACGATGGACAGCGGGCTGGACACGCCGTCCGACCCGGAAAGCACGCCCAGCATCGCCAGCCGCACCAGCACCAGCACCACGGCCGCCGCGAAGAACAGCATCAGCACCATGAGGCGCATGTGCGCCACCGCGACCAGCGCGTGGCGGCTGGCCGCCTTTCTGTGCGGCGCCGGCCGGGCGACCACCAGGCTCAACGGCGGCGCCCGGACTCGGCCCGCGCGCCGCTCATCAGGTCGCCGAACGTGGTGGGGGAGAGCAGCTGCCGGTCCAGCATCGCCACGCGCTGGAGCTTGGGCAGTCGCGGCGCAGCCTCCGTCCGGCCCAGCGCACGCTCCACCTGTGCCAGGCGGGGAGCGGCGGCGGGCGCAGCGCCGGGCGTGGCGGCAGCGGGCTTGGCCGCGGCCACGCGAACAGACGCCACCGGCGCGGCGGGATCGCGCACCGGCGCGGGTGCCGGCGGCGCCGCAGGCGCGGCTGCGGCGACGGCTTGGGGCAGATCGTGGAAGGCCGGCACGACCAGCGCCGCGGTGCGCAGCTTGGGATCGCCGGAGGCGTCGAAGCTGACGGCGGCGAGCCGCGCCTCGTCCGGCACGAACTGACCGGCCGTCGGCGCCGACAAGGCCAGCACATCGCCGTTCCAGCGTTCAAGCTGGCGCAAGTTAGCGCGGGTGTCGAACTCCGTCTCCAGTGCGCGAACGTCGCGCTCGGCGGCCCGGATGCTCGCGTTCAGTGCGTCCAGCTTGTTCCGCTCGGACGCGACCTGAAGGGAAACCAGGTAGAATCCTAGCACGATCGCGGAACAGGTCGCGAACCACCCCAGACCCCGCAGCCGGTACGCCGCCGTCATGCCGCCAACTCCCTTTGGTGTCCCCAGGCCGCGGCGTCGGTGCGCCGGGCCGTTCTCAACGTCGCCGATCGGGCGCGCGGGTTGCGCGCCAATTCTACCTCGCCCGCACGGATGCCGCGGCCGACCGCCTCGAAGCTCGGTCGTCGCGCCGGACCACTCGCCGGCAGGTGCCGCGATCCGCCGGGCGCCGCGCCCGACCGGTCACGCAGGAAGCGCTTCACCAGCCGGTCCTCCAGGCTGTGGAACGTCACAACCGCCAGCCGCCCACCGGGCTTCAGCACGCGCTCGGCCGCGGCCAGCCCATCCACCAGCTCGTCCAGCTCGCGGTTCACATGGATGCGGATCGCCTGAAAGGCGCGCGTCGCCGGGTCCTTCTTCTCGTGCGGGCGATGGCCCAGCGCACGGCGCACCACGGCGGCCAGCTCGCTCGTCCGGGTCAGCGGCCGGGCCGCGGCGATCGCGCGGGCCACGCGACGCGACCGCGGCTCCTCGCCGTAGCGGAACAGCACGTCGGCGATCAGCGCCTCGTCCGCCGTGTTCAGGAAGTCGGCGGCGCTTTCCCCGTCCTGGCCCATCCGCATGTCCAGCGGCCCGTCCGCCTGGAACGAGAAGCCGCGCTCGGCCTGGTCCAGCTGCATGGAGGACACGCCGATATCCATGACCAGGCCGTCGACCGGTTCCTCCAGCGCACGCTCCATGCCCGAGAAGGTGTCGTGCACCAGGCGCAGCGAAGCCCCGTTCGCCAACACCCCGTCCACAAGCGCGGAGCCGTCGCGGATCGCGTCCGGATCGCGGTCGAACGCGACCACCGCCGCGCCCCGCGCCAGGATCGCGCGGGTATAGCCGCCCGCACCGAATGTCGCGTCCACGATCAACTGGCCGGCCGCAGGCGCCAGCGCCTCGACCACCTCGTCCAACAGCACGGGCACGTGAGGCGCCTCGGGAAGGGGCACGTCGCTCACAGCGCGATCCCCTTTTCCTGGCAATGGTAGCGGCACGCGGCGACCATGCGCGGCGCGGCGCCCGGCATCTCGATCAGCGTCCTGGGGTCCCAGATCTCGATGGTGCTGAACGTGCCCCAGAAGAACGCGTGCGCGCCGATGTTCGCGTGGAACCGCGGAAATCCCGGCATGATGAAGCGACCCGACCCGTCGAAGGGCACCGCCTCGCCGTTTGCGCCGTCGCGCAGGATGTTGGGGTCCACCTTGCCGTCGGAGCCGCGCGACAGCTCGACGCGGCGATCCAGCTCGGCCTTTAGTTCTGCCAGATAGGCGGGGTCGTAGGCGACGAGGCAGGGCTGGTCCTCGTGCACGGCGACGATGATGGTGCCACCGTCCTTCCCATCGGGGCGGGGCGCATTGGCGGCCAGCGTCGAGCGCAGCGCGTTAGGGATGGAAACTCGGCCCTTGTCGTCGACAAGACCGATTCCTCCTCCCTGATACAACGCCCTTGTCGCCACGCCGACCTCATCCGGGGTGCGCGCAGCTTCCTGTTCCGATCCGCAACCATCGTCGCGAACCGGCTGATTCCCTCAGCCTGCAGGAAGCCTGCCCCGTTGATCTGAGTTGTACGTGCCCACCCGGCGGGACGCAACGGGATTTCCGGGGATCAGACGGGAAAAGTTGTTCTGAAGGACATATACGTGGAGAGTGGCAACGCTCAGCCAAACCCGGCCACGCTGGTCCTGCCCCAGTATCTCGCAAGAAAAGACGCGCTAGATCCGCACGGACCAGCGATCAGTCGACGGCGGCGCCCTCGTTCATCGGCGTTCCTGGTGCCACGCCTAAGTCCGCAAGCGGATCGTTCGTGTCGCTGGCGTTGGCATCCAGGGTGGCGACCGCGTTGGATGTACCCGGCCCTGCTCCGGGCTGCTCCCGGCGGATGGCAGAGAAGATCATGCCCGCGAGCCCGATCAGCAGGATCACCGCCGCCAGCCCGACCAGGCCGACACGCACGCGCTGCACCGTCTGGCGCGGGTCGGGGTCGCGCAGGCTCATGCCGCCGCCGCGCCCACGACGAGCCCTGCGAACAAGGGCGGGACGATGACCGCCTCGGTCCTCAGGCCGCCAGCTCCACCGCCGTCAATCCCTTGGATCGCAGCCAGACGGGATCGTACAGCGTCGACAGGTAGCGGAAGCCGGTATCGCAGAGGATCGTCGCGACCCTGGAACCCGGCCCCAGCTGTCGCGCCAACCGCACCGCACCCGCGACGTTGATGCCGGACGACAGGCCCAGGCACAGCCCCTCCTCGTTGAGGAGCCGACGTACCCACTCCAGCCCCTCGGCGTCGGAGATGCGGAACTGGGTGTCGATGGGCGCGCCTTCCAGGTTGCCCGTGATGCGGCCCTGGCCGATGCCCTCGGCAACCGACGACCCTTCCGCCTTTAGCTCGCCATTGGCATAATATTCGAACAGGGCGGCACCGTGCGGGTCACTGAGCGCGATCACGACGCGCTCGTCCCTGGCCTTCAGTCCTAGGCCGACGCCAGCCAGCGTGCCGCCGGTCCCGACCGCGCAGGTGAAGCCGTCGATGCGGCCGTCCATCTGCGTCCAGATCTCTTCGGCGGTACCGGCCACATGGGCGCGACGATTGGCGACGTTGTCGAACTGGTTGGCCCAGACGGCGCCCGGCGTCTCCTCCGCGATGCGCCGGCTGGTGTGAACGAAGTGGCAGGGGCTGCTGAACGGCGCCGCCGGCACCAGCACCAGCTCGGCGCCGAGCGCGCGAAGCGTGTCCATCTTCTCGCGCGACTGTGTCTCCGGCATGACGATCACGGTGCGGTAACCCTTGGCATTCGCCACCAGGGCCAGACCGATGCCCGTGTTCCCGGCCGTGCCCTCCACGATCGTGCCGCCGGGCTTCAGCTGGCCGCGCGCCTCCGCATCCTCCACGATAAACAGCGCCGCGCGATCCTTGACGGACGCGCCGGGATTGGCGAACTCGCACTTGCCCCAGATCTCGGCACCACTTGCCTCGCTCGGCCCCTTGAGGCGTACCAGCGGCGTATTGCCGATCAGGGCAAGCGTATCGAAAGCGGTCTGCATGAACCCCCAACATGGGCGGAGCGTCCCGTGTCGGCAAGCATCATGTTTTTGCGGCGGCTGGTATCATGACCATCTTGACGATGCCGCCGCCGCTGGGCGAAGCGCGCCGCGCCATGAAGAGCATTCTCCTCCCCACCGTCGCAGCGCTTGCCGCGCTTTCCGCCTGCAACTCCAACTCAAGCACCGAAGTGCTTGATACCAATCCGGATCCGATGGCCAACCAGCTCGCCAACTCGGCGCCGGTCGAAATGCCGCCCGCAATCAAGGCGGACAAGACGCTGCGCTGCAAGGACCAGAGCCTGATCTACGTGACCTTCTTCCAGGGCGACAAGCAGGCCAATGTGCGGACCGAGGCTAACGGCCCGGCCACCGTTCTGAAGGCAGCCGAGGCCGGCCAGCCGCTGACGGCGGACGGCGGCTGGAAGATGACCGGCACCACCGACAGCGTCACGCTGACCCGGCCCGGCAAGTCCGCCCAGACCTGCCACTCGTAAGATCCGCCGTCCTTCGGGACGTCACCCCCCTTGTCCGCGGGCGCCGCCCGCGGCATCACTCCCGCCTGTGACAAGAACGGTCGCGGTATACAGCCTGAAAGGCGGCGTGGGTAAGACCACGCTTGCCGTGAACCTGGCTTGGTGCGCCGCCGCCCGATCGGCGCGACGCACGCTGTTGTGGGACCTCGATCCGCAGGCGGCGGCTACCTTTATCCTTTCGGACGGCGCAGCCGGCGATCGTGCCCGCGCTGTTTTCACTCGCGACGTCGCGCCCGACAGACTGGCCGTGCCGACCGCGCACGATCGGCTGCGCCTGCTGCCGGCCGACGCGTCCCTTCGCGGGCTCGACCGGCTGCTCCACGACCTCAACAAGAAAAAGCGCCTCAACAAGCTGCTGGGCGCCCTGGCCGACCAGGACCGGATCATCCTGGACTGCCCCCCCGGCCTGACGGAGATCACCGATCAGGTGATGCGCGCCGCCGACCTGGTGGTGGTACCCGTGGTCCCCTCCGCCTTGGCACAGCGCGCCTACCAGGAGGTGTTGCGCGAGCTGGACGGGCGGGTCCCGCTGCTGCCGGTCCATTCCATGGTGGATGGGCGGCGACGCCTTCACGCCGACGCGCTCGCCGCGCAACCGGACTGGCCCGTTATCCCCATGGCCAGCGCCGTGGAGGCGGGCACGGCCGCTCGCCTCCCGCTCGGCGTCGCCGCCCCGCGATCGGCCGCCACCCGCGCATTTGACCAGTTGTGGCAGGCGGTCGAGCGCCGGCTCGCCGCCTGAGACCGCGCGTGACACCGCTGGATCCGCGCCTGCTGCTCGGCGCCTATGCAGTTGGCGTGTTTCCCATGGCCGATGGCCGCGACGCCACCGACGTCTACTGGGTGGAGCCGCGACGGCGCGCCGTGCTTCCCCTGGACGGCTTTCACCTGTCGCGCTCGCTGCGCAAGCTGGTGGCGTCCGACCGGTTCCGGGTCACGGCCGACCACGCGTTCGGCGACGTGATCCGCCTGTGCGCCGAGAGCGCGGCGAACCGCCCCGACACATGGATCAATTCCGGCATAGAAGCCGCGTTCCTGGACCTGCACGGCCGCGGGCTCGCCCACTCGATCGAATGCTGGGACGGGGACCGGCTGGCCGGCGGCCTCTACGGCCTGGCCATGGGACGCGCGTTCTTCGGGGAAAGCATGGTCAGCCGCGCGCCCAGCGCGTCCAAGGTGGCTCTAGCGTGGTTGGTGGCGCGCCTGAGGACGGGCGGGTTCCAGCTGCTCGACTGCCAGTTCCAGACGGACCACCTGCGCACTATGGGAGCGGTGGAGGTGGCGCGCGCCGACTATATGGCCCGGCTAGGATCCGCGCTCGAGGGAACGGCGTTCGGCACCGGGGCCGGTACGGGCACGGTGCCGGCAGACGGTGATTTCGGGGCCCTGGATCGCCTGGCGGGCGAAGCCTCGCCGTTCAGCGGCACCGTGTCGGAGCCCTTGTCCGGGAAGGTCGTGGCACAGCTCTTGGTCCAGACGTCGTAGATGGGGTGCTGCACGACGTTGAGCCCCGGCCGCTCCTTGTAGAGCCAACCGGAAAAGGCGCGCGACCAGCGCCGGTCGGCCCCGCGCACATTCATCTGCACAAAGGCGCCCGTCAGCTGCTCGGACTCCCAGGGTGCCGTCCGCTCGCAGGCGGACAGCCGCACCACCACGTCGCCGGCCTGAACCGCCTGCCCGGGTTTCAGCGTCAGGTCTCGCGACACGCCGTTGCGCTTATTCAACAGGCCGATCACCGCCACGCGCTGGCGCATCGGCGTGGCACCCTGGTCGATTGGCTGCGCATCGCCGCCCTCCACCGTCTCCACGCCGGTCGCTCCATCGCCGGAGCCAAGGTCGTCGGCGGACGCGTCGTCGGGCAACACCTGCACCGCCGCCGGAGAGGCCGGACGATCAAGGGTCCGCCAGCCTAGCCAGCCGGCACCGCCGATCGCCGCCGCGCCGACCAGGGCGGCCGCGACCAGCCGCGTCCTCACGAATCGGGTGTCCAGGCTTCGTAGTCGCCCACCGCACCCGCGCGATTGCCACCCTTTTCCAGCGCTCCGGATGGACGATAGGCGAGCGCCGTTCCCGTCATGTTGGGCACCGGCGGCTTTTCCCAGATCCTGGCCGGCGGCAGCGACGCGTCCGGCACGTCCTCCACCTGGTGGTGGACCCAGGCGAACCATTCGGGCGGGATGCGGCTGGTGTCGTTGGCGCCCTGGTAGATCACCCAGCGCCGGGGGCGTCCGGCCGTGTCGGCGCCGCCCTGATAGTAGACATTCCCCAGATGGTCCTCGCCGACCTTCTTCTTGTCGCGAAGCCCGTAGATGCGGGTGCCGACCGTGGCGCCGGTCCACCAGGTGAAGATAGAGGTGAGAACTCCCATGCCCGCGCCCTACCCGCCCGGGCCGCGCGCTTCAACGGCAACGCTGCGCCTCATGCAGCCAGGCTGAGCCGGTCGCGTCCGCCCGTCTTGGCGCGGTACAGCGCCTCGTCCGCCGCACGGAGCAGTCCCGCCGCGGTGGCCCCTGGCACCACCTCCGCCAGTCCGGCGCTGGCGGTGACCCGTGCCGATCCGCCCGCCAGCAGCACCGGCGCCTCGGACGTGGCGATGCGGAGCCGCTCGCATACGGCGCGCGCCTGGTCGCGGCCGGCCCCGGGCAGCAGCACGCCGAACTCCTCGCCCCCCAGCCGCGCCACCAGGTCGCCGTCACGCAGCGCCTTTCGCGCGCCGGCCGCGAAGCTGGTGAGCACCTGATCGCCGCCTTCGTGACCGAAACGGTCGTTCACCGACTTGAAATGGTCCAGGTCGAAGATCGCGACGCACCCGAGACCACCCGAGGCGAGCAGCCGTTCAAGCGCGGCATCAAAGACGCGGCGGTTCGGCAGGCCCGTCAACGGATCGGTGGAAGCCGCGTGCGCCAGTTCGATCTCGATTGCCTTGCGCTCCGTCACGTCGCGCATCGCGCTGACCATGCCCGACACGACGCCGTCCGCATCGCGGACGCCGCGCGAACGCGCCTCGAACCAGCGGTCCTCGCCCCAGGCCGTGGGCACGCGGAACTCCGCAGCCACGATCATATCCGGCTGCTCCACCACCCGGCGGTGGGCATCGATCACCGTGCCGCGATCGTCGGGATGAACCAGCTCAAGCGCTACCCGGTTGACCAGCTCTTCCGGCGAGAAGCCGCCGAGCCGCACCGCCGACGGGGAGGCATAGATGATGTTCCCTTTCGGCGCGACGTTGAGCACGAGGTCCGTGCTGTTGTCCGCCAGCAGCCGATAACGCGCCTCGCTGTCGCGCAGCCGGTCGAAGAGCACACGCTGGCGCCGCAGTTCGGCCGCGGCCGGCAACGCCGTGAGCACCGTTGCCGCCAGATAGAACTGAAGAAAAAGGAGGTGGTCCGCCATCAAGCCGCCTGACGCGGCGATCGGCCCGCTGTCGCCAAGAGTGAAAACGCCACCGATGGCCGCGATCACAACAATGGACGCCGCCGCGCCGAGCCGCCCCACAATAAACGTCGCCAGCATCACCGGAAGGACCGGCAGGAAAAGAAGCGGCTTATCGTTACAGGCGAACACGGCACAGCTCACGGCGCCGACCAGGAGCAGCAACGCTCCCGCTTCCGCAATTTGCAGGCGCTGTGCGCCTGCCATCCAGCGCCGTGCCTCGCCCGAGAAGATAAGGGTCATGATCGGCGTAAAGGTCAGCGTGCCTAGCGCGTGTCCGCTGAACCACGTCTGGAAGTTATGCATCCACGACGTGTTCGTCGTCAGCGCAATCACCGTGGCCGCGGGGACAGCCGCGATCAACGGAGCCACCAAGCCCGCCGACACCACCAGCGCGCCGAGTTCGGCCACGGAATTGGTGGCCTCGTCCCGACTACGGAGTCGCCCCAGCAGCAAGGCCGCCCCGACGCTCTCGCCCAGGGCGATGAACGACAGCGGCACGGCGGCAAGCGGATTTGAACCGGCAGCCACACTCCCCAGAAAGCCGCCGACGCCGCAGGCGACCAGTACCGGCGTCCAGTCGCGCCGCCGCGTCACACCCAGCTTCCCCAGCAGCACCGCGCCCGCCACCCACAGGCACGAAGCACCGCCCTGGAAACGGGTCAATGCGATCGCGAGAAAGGCGGCGACCATGAAGGTCAGCCCCGTCGCGACGGCCTCCAACCACTTCCGCCGACCGACGCGCCTCATTCCCGTTCCGATACCCGAAAAAATGTGAATGCGAAGTTGCAGAACACACGCGCGGCGCAACTTCGCCTCGTCCTACCGCTCCCTCTCGCCGCCAAGAGGAAGTTCGCGGCTATTAGGCAAAGCTGTCTGCGCCCCGCGTCGCCACCGCAAGCGCGACGCAGAAGTCGGTCCACGGCTGGAACCTTGATTACGGCCGCATGCGGCGCGGCGGCCGGTCAGCGCCGGCCCTGGTGCCGGATGTTCGCCGGACGGCCGCGCCGCTTGAGGATGCGCGGCCTGCCGCCCCGTTCGGGCTTCCGTGCAGGAGTCACGACGACGGGCAGTTCAAAGCGCAGCGCTCCCGATATCGGATTGGCCTCCGCCAGTCGCAGGGCAAGATGCTGGCCGAGCGCGTAGGTGTCGCCGCTCTCCTCGCCCACCAGCGTCCTCGCGCCCTCGTCGAAGCGGAAATATTCGCGGCCGAGATCGCGAACGGACAGAAGGCCGTCGCCGCCGATCCCCTCCACCGTGGCGAAGATGCCGAAGTTCGCGACGCCCGTTATCCGCGCCTCCACCGTTTCGCCCACGCGCTCGGACAAAAATGCGGCGACGTAGCGGTCGATGGTGTCGCGCTCCGCCTCCATCGCGCGGCGTTCCAGCGCGCTGATCGCCTCGCCGATCCGGTCCATCGCGGCGGCATCGGCCACACTCAGCGCCCCCTCGCCCAGTCCGTAGGCGCCGACCAGCGCACGGTGGACCAACAGGTCCGAATAGCGCCGGATGGGCGAAGTGAAGTGCGCATAGCTGCCGAGCGACAGGCCGAAATGGCCGTGGTTCGCGGGCGCGTAGTAAGCCTGGGTCTGGGTGCGGAGCACCTGCTCCATGACCTGGGGCCGGAAGTCCGCCCAAGGACTTTCGGGGCCCACGCGCTCCAGCACGCGGTTGAAGGTGGCGGGGCGGATCACTTGGCCGAGCGCGAAGGCAATGCCGAACGTGTCCAGGTACTCCTTCAACGCCGACAGCTTCTCGCGTGAGGGCGGCTCGTGGACGCGGTACATGACGGGCGCCTTTTTCGCCTCCAGCGCCTTGGCCGCCGCGACGTTGGCGGCGATCATGTAATCCTCGATCAGCCGGTGCGCGTCGAGCCGCTCGCGCGGGGCGACGGACGCGATGCGCCCCTTTTCGTCCAGCACCACGCGGCGCTCCGGCAGGTCGAGATCCAGCGGTTCGCGATCGTCACGCGCCTTGAACAGCGCGTGCCAGCAATCCCACAGCGGACGAAGCGCCGTTTCCGTCAGTGGATGCGGCAGCGTGCCGTCGATCGCGGCCTGGGCGTCCTCGTACGCGATGTTGGCAGCGATGCGGACAACGGCGCGCGTGAAGCGCCACGATTTGAGCGCGCCCGTGGCCGTTACCTGCAGGTGGCAGGCCAGCGCCGCGCGATCCTGATCCTCCACCAGCGAGCAGACATGCGCGGACAGAAGTTCCGGCAGCATGGGCACGACGCGGTCGGGAAAATATACGGAATTGCCGCGACGACGCGCCTCCCGGTCCAACTCCGAGCCCGGGCGCACGTAGAAGCTGACGTCCGCGATTGCGACCACGGCCTTCCAGCCGCCCGCATTGTCGGGATCCTCGTCGGGCGCCGCCCATACGGCATCGTCATGGTCGCGCGCATCGACAGGGTCGATGGCCACGATAGGGAGATGACGCAGATCCTCGCGATCGTCGCCCAGCACCAGGCCGGAAACGCGTTCTGCCTCCTCCAGCGCGTCCTCGGAAAAGGCGGTCGGAATGCCGTGCTTGTGGATGGCGATCAGCGAAAAGCTGCGCGGCTGGAACGGGTCGCCCAGCCGCTCCACCACGCGCACGCCGATCCGCGGCGGCCGGCCGGACTTCTCCGCCAACACCAGGTCGCCGGGCTCCGCACCGCCGGCGTCCAGAACCGGAAACTCGCGCCGCTCGCGCTTGTCGACGGCGGTGAGCCAGAGTCGGTCGCCCCCCTCACCGCCATGCCCTCCACGCAGCACGCCCAGCACTTGCTCGGACGCGGGCGCCAGCGTCTTCATGGGATGCGCGATCCAGCCCTTGCCCGCCTCTTCCGTCCGGGCCAGCACACGCTGTCCGATCCCGAGCGACCCGCGCTTGCGTTCGCGCACGCGCAGGCGCGGCACGGGCGCCTCCGACTCCCAGCGTTCAGGGACCGCCCACACGTTTCCGCCGTCGTCCACGTCCGCGATGCGGAGCACGGAGACGCGCGGAAGCCCACCCGCCTGATGAAAGGCGCGGCCGGGACCGCCGTCGATCAGTCCCTCGTCCGCCATGTCGGTGAGCAGGCGCTTGAGCGCAATCTTGTCCGCGCCATGAAGCCCGAACGCACGGCCGATCTCGCGCTTGCCCGCGGGCTGGTCGGAGGAAGCGATGAAGTCCAGGACCTGCTGGCGGGTGGGCAGGCCCGGTCGGTGTTTCTGCATAAGCGGGAGATAGGGTGGCGGCGTGTCTCCGTCACCCGGCGTCTTCCGACGCGATCAGGCGCCGTAGCGGATGACAGTGACCGGCACGCGCCCGGTCGGCTGTTCGGTACGCGTCAGCCAGATCAGCGCAAAACCGCGGTCACGTGCCGTATAGGCGAAGCCGCCGCGTCCCGGTCCAAGCTGCTCGCCGAAACGCTCCACCCGCGTCCATCCACCGCTCTTGGCCTGCGCATCGTAGCGGTCCTGCAGGCCGGCCGGATCGAACCCCTGGGGCGCGGTCCAGTAGCGGACGCGCGGCTTGGCCTTCAGCTGCGGCACGGTCCGGGCGACCAGGGCGTTCGCCTCCCGCTCCGCATCGGCATCCTCCGCGCGGGTCGACGAGCCGAAGGAATATTCGGCCGGCCGCTCCAGGGGCGCGGGGGGATCCGGAAGGTCGGTCACGGCCGGCTCCGGCGCGCAGGCAGCCGCGAACAGCAATGGAACAAGACGCATTCCCTCCATGACCCTGTTGATCCTCCACCACGGCCTAGACGCGTTCACCGCGCGCCAAGTTCCGGCATCAGGGTTGCGCATGCTCCACGACGAAGTTCCGCTGCGTGTTCCACTCGTTGAAATAAGCGCCGGGCACGCGTTCCAGGTCGGTGCGCGTGGGCGACGGGTTCGTGTCCCGGTGCGGCAGCGTGCCGATGCTGAGGCGCTGGGCGGTCGACTTGCTGGAGTCGTTGATGACCGCCTCCACCGCCTTGCCGATCCACTCGCCGCCGCCAGCGGTGATCGCCGCGCCTGCTGGCCCTGTCACCGCCCCGATGATGCCGTTTGCCGACTTCAACACCGCCGTGACGTCTTCCTGCTGAGCCTTGACGCTCTTCTCCTGCGCCTCGGCACCGGCCTGGGTCGCGCCCACGAAATAACCGAGCGCGCCCGCATTCTCCAGCCGCTGCGTGCCGTCGGAGGCCGTGACCGGCGTGTTCAGGCGATCGACCACGTTCTGCGGATTGGTGCGGAAGTCGTTGCCGAACTGGAGCTTGGTCAGCTGCTCGCCCAGCTTGTCGGTCTTGCCGCCCTCGAACATCTGCTGCGTGTAGTTGCTGAGCGCCGTTCCGTCCTGCGTCTCCTGGTTATAGGTCAGCTCGCGGGTAACGCCCGTCACGTCGCTGTCGATGACCTTGGTCAGACTGTCGCGTACCTGGCCCAGGGCCTCGCCGCGATCGATGGAGCCCGCGGTCAGGCCGTGGGCGGACGTCTCGCGGATGGCGACCAGCTGTTCGGCTCCGGCCCCGAACACCCGCGCCTTCAGGTCCGCGTCGCCCGTGGAGGCGGCGGCGTTCATCACGCCCTGGAAGCGGGCGGTGTTGAAGCTGGTCGTGGTGTACGACTCGCTGTGCTGGCTGGACCGGTCGATCCCTGTCTCCAGCACGGCGCGGAGCTGGTCGGGATGCTCGACCAGGCCGGCCAGCGCACGCTCCGCCTGACCGCCGCGCAGCGATCCCAGAACGGTGCCGATCGCCGCAGCGTCGCCGTCCACCTTGCGCTCCCAGCTGCCGCCGATCGTGACACCCTGCAGGCCCTTGCCATCGGTGGTCTCGCCGCGCAGCGCATTGATGTAATCGACCTTCTGGTTCGCGGTCGCGTGACGCGCCACCGACGAGGCGAACTCGCCCGCCAGGTCAAATCCGCCCTCGCCCGACTTCGCGCCCTCGAACGCGTTCGACACCCGGGCCAGGTTCGCGCCGGTCAGCTTGCCCGCCAGGTTGTTGAACAGGTCCTTCCGCTCGCCGTCCGTATAGCCGCCATTGCCGAACCAGGTTCCGTCCACGCCCTCGGACGCCAGCTTGTCCAGCTGTCCGCTCTTGGCCAGTTCGGAGATGACGGCATTGGCGTCGCCCGCGTTCAGCGTCTTGAGCGCCGCCGCGGCGTCGTTGACGTCGCCATGGGTAACAGGGTTCAGCAGGCTCGACTCAAGCTTCGTGCGAACCGTATCAAAGGCCTGCTGCTGAACAGGGCTGAGCGACATAAGGGGGCACTCCTTTAGCGATCTTTGCCGGCCAGATAGCCGAGCCGATGCCGCGCCACGATAATCGGATCGACTAGCGCCGATCCGCCCTAATAGGCCCGGCCGATCAGGACCCGCTCCACGGCCGGCTCGCCGGTGAAGATGCACGCGTCGCCGGGGTGTCCGGTCTGGCCGAGCGGCGCATTGCGGATGGTGAGCTTAAGCGCCTTGAGCCGTTCCACCACGCGCTCCAGTGCCTGGCCGGTGGGCCGGCTCCATGCGACGTCGAGCCAGCCGGGCGTGCGCGCCCCGTCGGCGAAATGCGCCTCCACGGCGGCCCAGTCGGACGCGGGCGCGATTTTGGCGCGCACCGCGGCGACGGACGCGTCGTGCAGGGACGCCTGCACCTGCTCCAGCGCAGAGCCCACGCCCTCCACAAAGGCCGTGCGCGGGCCGATGGCGGCGTCCAGCTTGCCGTCCGGGCGATAGAGCCGGTCGCGACGGATCACGGACACGTTGCCCGCCGCCACGTCGCGCGGCCCCACCTCCACGATCAGGGGAACGCCCTTCTTTACCCAGGACCAGCGCTTGGTCGCGGCCTTGACGGGCTTCAGGTCCAAGAGTGCGCGTACCGGTTCGCCCAGCGCCGTCTCGCGCGAAAGCTCCGCCTGGAGTTCGCGGGCAAAGGCGATCACGGCCGCGTCGTCGTCATTGTCGCGCAGCAGCGGCACGATCACCACCTGCCAGGGCGCGACGCGCGGCGGGACGCGCAGGCCGTCGTCGTCGCCGTGCACCATGATGAGCCCGCCTATCATGCGCGTGGACACGCCCCAGCTGGTGGTGTGCGCCAGCTCGTGGCCGCCCGATGCCGCCTGGAAGCGGATGTTCTGCGCCTCCGAGAAGTTGGTGCCGAGATAATGGCTGGTGCCCGCCTGGAGCGCCTTGCCGTCTGCCATCATGGCCTCGATCGAATAGGTGGCGACCGCGCCCGGAAAGCGCTCGTTCTCCGGCTTCTCGCCCGCGATCACGTGAAGCGCCAGCGCGTCCTCCGCGAAGCTGCGATAGACTTCCAGCATCTTCAGCGTCTCTTCGCGCGCCTCGTCAGCGGTGGCGTGGGCGGTATGCCCTTCCTGCCACAGGAACTCGGCGGTGCGCAGGAACATGCGGGTCCGCATCTCCCACCGGACCACGTTCGCCCATTGGTTGATGAGCACGGGCAGGTCGCGCCACGACTGGACCCAGCGGCTGAAGGCGGCGCCGATCACCGTTTCGGACGTGGGCCGCACCACCAGCGGCTCCTCCAGCTTCGCCTCCGGGTCGGGCATCAGCCCGCCCTTGCCGTCCGGGACCAGCCGGTGGTGCGTCACCACGGCCATCTCCTTGGCGAAGCCCTCGACGTGCTCCGCCTCCTTCTCGAAATAGGAGAGCGGAATAAACAGCGGAAAATAGCAGTTCTCGTGGCCGGTCGCCTTGATGCGGTCATCCAGCAGCCGCTGCATCCGCTCCCAGATCCCCCATCCCCACGGGCGGATCACCATGCAGCCGCGCACCCCGGATTCCTCCGCCATGTCGGCCTCGGTGATGACGGCCTGGTACCAGGCGGCGAAATCCTGTTCACGGGTAACGGAAAGGGCGTGCTTCACGGTCATGCGGCCGTCCCTAGCGGCAGGCGGCCCGGCGGGTCCAGCGACGGCGTGAATGCATCCGCCACCAACCCCCGGGCCCGAAGCGCCGCGCGGAGGTAGGGCAGCTCCATGGACAGGAATCGGCGCGGCGTCAGTCCCAGGAAATGGTTGGCGTCGCGGATGAAGTGCGACGCGTCGTGATAGCCGAGGGGCACCTCCGCCGTCCCGGGCACATGGTCCGCGGCCAGCATCGGCGCGATGGCCCCCAGGAAGCGGGCGCGCCGAAGCAGCAGCTTGGGCGCGAAGCCGAAATAGCGCTTGGTGACCCGCAGCAGCGCCGGATAGGTGATGCCGAGCTCCGCCGCCGCCGCCGCCAGGTCGCGCGTGTCGGGATCGAGGAGCAGGCCCATTATGCGGCTGACCAGCGGCTCGTCCGGATTGGGTGGCGGCAGCCGTTCCAGCAGGAACGCGTCCAGCGCAGGCTTCAGAGCGCGTCCCCGATCGAAGGGCTCGAGCCGGCCCGCAACTTCCGCCGCCCAGCCCGGAAAATAGCGGTCAAGCGGCAGCACCTGATCCCTGAGGCTGTCCGCCGCCGCCGGAAAGAAGCGTGCCCAGCCGAGCGGCGTGATATCCACCGCCACCGTCAGCCCCCCATGGCTCTTGACCGGGATGGCGCGGCTGGTGACGCCGCACAGGTTGCCCGATCGTTCCAGCCCATATTGGCGCCGTCCGATGGTGAAGGTGACCGGTCCCGCCGTCAGGGGGAACCACAGCTGCGCCCAGCCGGGCAGCATCCAGTTCGGCGCGCCGCCATAGACGTTCATGTCCGCGTTCAGCGCGACATAAGTCGAGAAAAAGCCCGAAAGCGCGCGGTGCGGACGCTCGTAACGCATGGCCGTGCCGTGCGGCAGGCGGAAGTCGCTTGCGGAAACCCCGGGCGTCAGGCTTCCGCTGTCGATCAGGACGTCTGCCAAATTTCCCGCTCTCCATCTTGCCTCTTGCCGTCGCGGTCCGGTGATCCGGCCCAAGTCCAGTTCCATTCGCCGCAACGTCCCGGTTTTCCGGGTCGTGCAACAAACCGCGGGCGCCGGATCGGTTCATCTGCGGCGGTTCTTGCGACGTCATACCGGCAAGTCGAGGCCGGTTGACCACCCCGTCCTCGGACCGCGGAACAACCGCTGTGAAACCCGGTTCTGCCCTTTGGTAGCGTGACGCTACCGTAACAAGAAGGTTCGCGCATGATAAGACGAGTTGGACTTGCCGCCGTGGCCGCGCTCCTGATCGCCGGCCCCGCTTCCGCCCAGAGCCTGAAGCTGCGCGAACTCTTTGCCCGCGATCGTGCCAAGGTGGCCGAGGAGGCCAAGGAGGCGAGCGACGCCTGCGGCAAGCCGATCGCCTTTCAGATGGACTATTCCAGCTACAGCGGCGCGCTGGACGACGACAACAACCAGCCGCCCTGGGCCTATGCGGCCAATGTCTCCGACGCGCTGAAGCGCGTGTGCGCCAGCCCCGAAGGCAAGTCGGCCGTTCAGGCAAAGATCAACAGCGTCACCGTGGCCCATGCGGAGACGGAGACGAAGTCGCTCGGCAACGGTGTCTTCCGCTACACCGTGCCCTATAGCGGGCACAGCCCCGCCACCATCGTGTCCTGGTTGCAGGACAACCTCTGACCCAGGCATCGCCAAGGGCGCCGGCGAATGGGCCGCCGGCGCCCTTCCCGCTGGTGGCCTGAACAGCGGAGAACCTCAACTGCGACAAGGCGGGTTTCCCGCGCCGACCGACCCCCCTATGCGCCGCGGGTGAACGGCGACCGCATCCTTCCCGCCATCGGCCTGCGCCTGACGTCCGTTGCCTGCTTCACGCTGATGAACGCCGCCATCAAGCTGGTGGAGGCGCACGGCGCGACGCTTGGCGAGATACTGTTCTTTCGCCAGGCGGGGGCGGCCGCGGTGGTCACGGCGGTGGTGGCCGCTGGGCCGGGCATCGGCTCGCTTCGGACGGGACGCTTCTGCGCGCACATGGGCCGGTGTGCGCTGGGGCTGACGGGCATGGCGTTCACCTTCTCGGCCATTCTGATGCTTCCGCTGGCAGAGGCGACCATTATCGGCTTCACCGTGCCGATCTTCGCCACTGTTCTGGGCGCGCTGGTGCTGCGCGAACCCACGGGACCTTGGCGGTGGGGCGCGGTGCTGGCGGGTTTCGCGGGCGTGCTGATCGTCGTCCAGCCGGGTGCCGGCAGCCACTTTCCCTTCTGGGGCGCCGCCTGCGGCCTGCTGGCGGCGTTCCTGACGGCCAACATAACGATCGTCCTTCGCAGCATCGGAAAGACGGAGGCCGCATTGACAACGGTGTTCTGGTTCTCCGTACTGTCGCTGGCACCGCTGGGAATCGTCTACGCCTTTGCGGCCAAGTCGCATGATCCCACGGCCTGGGCACTGCTGTGCGGCGTGGGCGTGGCGGGTGGTCTGGCGCAGATCGCGATGACGACCTCACTGAAGCTGGCGCCGGTCGGCGTGGTGGTGCCGATGGACTATTCCAGCCTGCTCTGGGCGACGCTGCTGGGCTGGCTCGCCTTTGGGACCTTGCCGGCTGCGGCGACCTGGACGGGCGCGCCCGTCATCATCAGCGCAGGACTCGTCATCGTGTGGCGGGAGGCGCGGCTGCGGAAGCGGCCCGCGGTGATCCAGGCGGTGGAGGACGAGTAGAGGGCGAACGATCGGCGACAGTTGTTCCGGCGCGTCCGCTGCGCCACGGTAGCGCCATGCCTGCCCTTCTTGCCTCCCTGATCGCTCCCCTGCTGCTGGCCTCCGCGCCCCTTTCCCTGGCGGACAAGGGGCTTGGTGCCGATGGGGGCCGGGTAACAGTCGCCGACGCGGCGTTCGACCGTATATGGCAGGACGAATGGCGCTGGCGCGTCTCCGAACAGCTGGCCGATGACGGGGACGACGGCGTCAACGCGCACCTGCCCGACGCATCCGCCGCGGCCCATGCCCGCCGCCAGGCGCGGTGGCAGGCGACCATGCGCGCGCTGGACGGGATCGACCAGGCCGCTCTCTCCCCCGAGGCACGGGTGAACTACCAGGTCTATCGCGCGCAGATCGACGGGTTCCTGGAGGAGGAACGGTTCCGCGAGTGGGAAAAGCCGGTCAACGGCGACAGCGCCTTCTGGTCGGACGCCCAATATGCCGCACGCGGCAGCTTTGCGCGCGGTCTGCCGGACTATCAGGCCTACCTCTCCTGGCTGTCCGAGCTGCCGCGCTATTTCGACCAGCAGACGGACAATCTGCGCGGCGGGCTGAAGCGCGGCTTCGTGCCGCCCGCCGTTGTGATGACGGGCCGCGACCGCCCGGTCGCCGCGGTGGCAGAGGCGAAGCGGCCGGAGGACACGCCGTACTGGCAGCCCTTTGCCAACCTGCCCGCCGCCATTCCCGCGGGCGAGCAGGAAGCGCTCCGCACCCGCGCCAGGACGCTGATCGCGAACGGCGTGGTGCCGGCGCATCGGCGGCTTCTGGCCTTTCTGCGCACCAGCTACTTCCCCGGGCTGACCCGGACGCTGGCGGCGGAAGCCTATCCGGACGGCCCGAACTACTATCGGTCGCGCATCCGGGTGTTCACCACCACCGACATGACGCCGGACGCGATCCACGCGCTGGGCCTGGCGGAAGTGGCCAAGATCCGGGCCGAGATGGAGCAGGCCCGCGTCGCGGCGGGGTTCAAGGGCGACCTGCCGGCGTTCCTCCATCACCTGCGCACCGATCCGCGCTTCTATCCGAAAACGGCGGACGAACTGCTGAAGGAGGCCGCCTGGACCGCCAAGCGGTTCGACGCGGTAGCGGGGCAGTGGTTCGGGCGGCTGCCCCGGCGGCGCTTCGCCATCAGGCCGGTCGCGCCGGAGATCGCCCCCTTCTACACGGCCGGCCGCGGGGGCCCGGGCACCTACTGGGTCAACACCTACGACCTTCCCAGCCGGCCGCTGTTCCAGCTCACCGCGCTGACGCTGCACGAGAGCGCGCCTGGTCACGCCTTCCAGATGCCGCTGGCCATGGAGAACACCGACCTGCCGCCGTTCCGCCGGCGTAGCTACATCTCCGCCTATGGCGAGGGCTGGGCGCTCTACTGCGAGCGGCTGGGCGTTGAGATGGGCATGTACCGCGACCCGTACGAGCGTTTCGGAATGCTGAGCTACCAGATGTGGCGCGCCGCACGGCTGGTGGTGGATACGGGCGTCCACCACAAGGGCTGGACGCGCGAGCAGTCGCAGGCCTTTCTGCGCGACAACACCGCGCTGTCGGAACAGGAGATCACGACGGAGGTCGACCGTTACATCGGCTGGCCGGGACAAGCGCTCAGCTATTACCTCGGCCAGCTCGCCATCCAGCGCGCGCGTGCCGGCGCGGAGAAGGCGCTGGGGCCGAAGTTCGACATACGCGCCTTTCACGACACCGTGCTGTCGCTCGGCTCCGTGCCGCTTCCTGTCCTACAGGCCCGCGTGGATCGCTTCGTGGCGGAAGGCGGCCCGAGCCCCTATGCCACGGAGGAGGATAAGTGACTGCGGGACAGCTGCGCATCCTGAGCCTGGTAGCCACGGCCACCTCCATCGCCATGTACGTGTCCTATGTGGACCAGATCCGGCTCAACCTGGCGGGAGAGCCGGGGTCGGTGGTTCAGCCCATGGCGGCGGTGTTGAACTGCACCTTGTGGGTGGCCGTCGGCCTGCTCCGCCGCCCGCGCGATTGGGCGGTCGCGCTGGCCAGCGCTCCCGGCGTGGTGCTGGGCGCGCTGGCCGTCGCAACGGCATTGTAGGAGGGGTTCGTTCCGGTTCGCGGCAGGTTGCGTCCGCGAGACCGGGAACCGATCGACCTACTGGCCGACCGCTGTCGCCGACGCTTGCGTTGACAGGAACTCGGGATTGACTTCCTTCTGCTTGTAGTCCGCCTGGTGCTCGGCAAAGGTCTGCTGATCCACGACCTTCAGGTTCGAGCCACCGGCGAGGAACCCGGCCTTGATGGTGCAACGCACATATTGCGTCTCGCCGGGCCCTACAGTGACATCGACCGTCTTGGACTTGTTTCCCAGCGTGTAACGTCCCGGTGCGACGTGCCATTCGGCGAAGCGACCGCGGGCAAGTTCGACGACCTCTCGGCCCTGGTAACGGATCGGACAGGCGATGGCGGCACCAATAACGGTCGAATTGCGGTACAGGACGATCTTGGCCGTTGCCGGCGTGGCGGGCGCTTGCGCCGCCAGGGCCGCCAACATCGTCGCGATCTCGAACATCCAGGTTCCTCCCGTTGCTTTGGTCCGTCGGGATGATGCCAGGGATGGCCAGGATTTCCAGATACCGGTCAGCTGCTGCGTCGCAGGGAACCGGTATCGCGGTTCTCCCCCGTGACCAGCCATGCCAGCAGGCCCGCGGGTCCGGCCAGGAAGGTCAGCGCCAGCACGGGCGCGCGCCGCCAGGCGGACCAGCCGCGGGCGGCGGCGCGCTCGGTGATCCAGCTGCCGACGAACAGGTCGAACGCCAGATAGTGGGTCCAGCCGACCACGATGCCGCCGTCCGACGCGAACAGCGCGCGCAGGCCGCGGACGGAATAGTCGAACGGGTCGGGTGCCGGACCGGCCGCACGGACGGGATCGACCAGCCCGCCGAGCAGACCTGCGAAGATCAGCACATAAGCGGCGCAGAGAAGCCCCACCGCGACCGTCCGGACTAACGGCGCGAACCGCGGCGCACCCAGCAGGAGGATCGCCCAGCCGAGCACCGCAACCGCATTGGTGACGGCGAACAGCGTGTTCCACATGGCCCGGCTCCGCTTCGATCCGCCCTTTTGTACTCTCGCAAAGGCGGGGGTCCAGACTGGGCTCCCGCCTTCGCGGGAGCACAAGGAAGGCAGGGAGCGTCGGCTACTCTGCCGCTTCCGCCATCTCCGGCTCGCGCCAGACCAGCACGGGCTTCCTGGCCGCGCGCGTCTCGTCCAGGCGGCTGCGCGGCGCGTGGTGGGGGGCCGACTTCAGCGCCCCGTCCCCTGCCCGCGCGCGCTCGGCCACCGACCGCAGCGCGCCGATGAACTGGTCCAGCGCGGCGCGGGACTCGGTCTCGGTCGGCTCCACCAGCATGGCGCCGTGTACCACCAGCGGGAAATAGACCGTCATGGGGTGATAGCCCTCGTCGATCAGCCCCTTGGCGATATCCAGCGTGGAGAAGCCGGCGGCCAGCCCCGCGTCGGAGAACAGTGCCTCGTGCATGCACGGCCCGCTTTGCCCAAAGGGCGCGTCCAGCACGTCCTCCAGGCTGCGCAGCACGTAGTTGGCGTTCAGCACCGCATCCTCGGCCACCTGGCGCAGGCCGTCCGCGCCGTGGCTGAGGATATAGGTCAGCGCGCGGGTGAACATCCCCATCTGGCCGTGAAACGCGACCATCCGGCCGAAGCTCTGCGCGTGATGCTCCTCCGCCGTCTCTTCCTCGACCAGCACGAGATGCCCGTCCCGCTCCTCCACGAAGGGCAGCGGCGCAAACGGCGTCAGCGCCTCGGAGAAGACCACGGGGCCGGAGCCCGGACCGCCGCCGCCGTGCGGCGTGGAGAAGGTCTTGTGGAGGTTGATGTGCATGGCATCGACGCCCAGGTCGCCGGGCCGCACGCGGCCGACGATGGCGTTGAAGTTGGCGCCATCGCAATAGACATAGCCGCCAGCCGCGTGGACCGCGTCGGAGATCGTCTTCAGGTCGCGCTCGAACAGGCCGCAGGTGTTCGGGTTGGTTATCATCACCCCCGCCACGTCCGGCCCCAGCCGCGCGATCAGCGCGTCGGTGTCGACGCGTCCGTCGGCAGTGGCCGGGATGTCCTCCACCGCAAAGCCCGCAAAGGCGGCGGTCGCCGGGTTGGTGCCGTGCGCGCTCTCGGGCACCAGGATCACGCGCCGGTCGCTCTGCCCGCGCGCCGCCAGCGCCGCCTTGATCGCCAGGATGCCGCACAGCTCGCCATGCGCGCCCGCCTTGGGGCTCATGGCCACCGAGGTCATGCCCGTCAGCGTCACCAGCCAGTGCGCCAGTTGCCGGATCACCTCCAGCGCACCCTGCACCGTGTCGACGGGCTGGAGCGGGTGGACGTCCGCGAAGCCCGGCAGCCGCGCCATCTTCTCGTTCAGGCGCGGATTGTGCTTCATGGTGCAGCTTCCCAGCGGGAACAGCCCCAGGTCGATCGCGTAGTTCTGGCGCGACAGCCGCGTGTAGTGGCGCACCGCCTCCGGCTCGGACAGACCGGGCAGCCCGATCTGGCGCTCGCGTGCGAGCCCGCCCAGCCGGTCGCCTGACCCACGCACCTCGGCGAAATCGACGCCCGTCGTCTCGGAACCCGCGATCTCGAAGATCAGCGGCTCCTCCAGCATCAGCGCCCGGTTGCCGGTGTGCGTGGCCGGGATTTCTCCCGACTTCGCCGTCATCTCGGGCCGCCAGCCGCTCTGGTTGATCGCGCTCATGCCAGCACCTCCTCAAGCGCCGTCGCCAGCGCTTCCACGTCCTCGGACGTCGTTGTCTCGGTCACGGCCACGACCAGGCCGTTGGCGAGGTCGTCCTCGCCCGGGTAGAGCCGGCCAAGCGACACGCCCGCCAGCACCCCGCGCTCCGCCAGCGTGCGGACGACGGGCCGTGCTTCCTGTGGCAGCTTTAGCGTGAACTCGTTGAAGAAGGCGGGCGTCACCAGCTCCACGCCCGGCACCCTGGCCAGCCGCTCGGCGGCGGCGCACGCGCCGGCATGGTTCACCGCCGCCAGCTCGCGCAGCCCCTTCTCGCCCAGAAGCGTCATGTGGATGGAGAAGGCCAGCGCGCACAGGCCGGAGTTGGTGCAGATGTTGCTGGTCGCCTTTTCACGGCGGATATGCTGCTCACGCGTGGACAGCGTCAGCACAAAGCCGCGGCGCCCGTCCGCGTCCTGCGTCTCGCCGCACAGCCGGCCCGGCATCTGGCGGACATATTTGTCCTTGCACCCGAACAGTCCGACATAGGGCCCGCCGAACTGGAGCCCGACGCCCAGCGACTGGCCCTCGCCCACCACGATGTCGGCGTCCATCTCGCCTGGGCTGCGGATCGCGCCCAGCGCCACCGGCTCGGTCACCACTGCGATCAGCAGCGCCTTTTTCGCGTGGGCTGCCGCGGCAAGCTCGGACAGGTCGGCGATGCGGCCGAGAATGTCGGGATACTGGACCACGACGCAACTCGTGTCGTCGTCGATCGCCGCGATCAGCGCGTCTAGGTCCGTATCTGCCGACAGGCTGGGCAGCCGGATGTCGAGCACATCGCCCGTATATTTCGCCATGGTCTTGGCGACAGAGACGTAATGCGGGTGCAGCCCGCCCGACAGGATCGCCTTGCCCCGCCGCGTGATCCGCCGCGCCATGCCGATCGCCTCCCAGCAGGCGGTCGATCCGTCATACATGGACGCGTTCGCCACGTCGGTGCCCAGGAGGCGCGCGACCTGGGTCTGGAACTCGAACAGCATCTGGAGCGTGCCCTGCGCGATCTCCGGCTGGTACGGCGTATAGGCTGTAAGGTACTCGCCGCGCTGGATAAGATGGTCCACGCTGGCCGGCACATGGTGCCGGTACGCGCCGCAGCCCAGGAAGAAGGGCACCTCGCCCGCCACCGTATTTTTACGCGCCAGCGCGGTCATGTGGCGTTCCACCGCCATCTCGGACGCGTGGTTCGCCAGCCCCTCGATCGGGCCGGACAGGCGGGCGGCCTCCGGCACGTCGGCGAACAGGTCGTCGATCGAGGAGACGCCGACGACGGAAAGCATCGCGTCCCGGTCGGGCTGGGTCAGGGGCAGGTAGCGCATTGGCGTCTCCTCCCCTCCCCCTTGTCGGGGAAGGGGCTATTCACGTGTCAGAGCTTGGCGACGAACGCCTCATAGGCCGGCTCGTCCATCAGCTCCTCGAGTTCGGCGGAGTCAGACAGCGTCAGGCGAAAGAACCAGCCCTCGCCCTCCGCGTCCGAATTTACCAGCGACGGATCGTCGGCCAGCGCCGGATTGCCCTCCAGCACCTGGCCGGACACGGGCGAGTAGACGTCGGACGCGGCCTTGACCGACTCCACCACCGCCGCCTCGTCGCCCTTGGACAGCCGGCGCCCGTCGGCGGGCACGTCCACGAACACGATGTCGCCGAGCTGCCCCTGCGCGTATTCGGAGATGCCGACCGTGCCGACCTCGCCCTCCACGTCGATCCACTCATGGTCCTCGGTATAGTAACGCGGCATCGGGTCAGCTCCTCTGGCGGACGTAGCGGTGGGGAACGAATGGCATGGGCGCGACGGTCGCGCGGTGCAGCTTGCCGCGCTGCGCCAGCGAGACCACCGTCCCGGCCTCGGCCAGGGCGGCCGGAACATAGGCCATGGCGATGGGCGCGCCGATGCTGGGCGCGAAGCCGCCCGACGTGACGCGACCGACCTCCGACTGCTCGGCATCGACCACGGTCGCGCCCTCGCGGACGGGCTGGCGGCCCTCGACCAGCAGGCCGACGCGCTTCAGCACGGGGCCGCTCTCGCGCTCGGCCAGGATCCGCTCGGCGCCCGCGAAGTCGCCCGCCTCGCGCCGCCGCTTGGAGAGCGCAAAGCCCAGGTCGGCCATGACCGGCGTCGTGTCGGGGTCCAGGTCGTGGCCGTAGAGCGGCAACCCCGCCTCCAGCCGCAGCGAGTCGCGCGCGCCCAGCCCGATCGGCTTGACCTCGGGCTGCTCGCACAGCGCGTCGGCAAAGGCCGCGGCGTGGTCGGCGGGGATCGACACCTCGAACCCGTCCTCGCCGGTATAGCCCGACCGGCTGATCCAGAGCGCGGCGCCGTTCCACGCGAACGCGCCCGCGGTCATGAACACGAGGTCCGCCACGCCTGGCACCAGCCGCGCCAGCGCCGTCACCGCCTGCGGCCCCTGGAGCGCCAGCAGCGCCTGCTCGTCCGCCAGGTTCAGCGTCACGTCGTCGGGCAGCACGTCCAGCAGGTAGGAGAGGTCGTCATATTTGGTGGCACCATTGACCACCACGTACAGCTCGTCGGCCCGCTTGGTGACCATCAGGTCATCCAGGATGCCGCCGTCCTCGGACAGCAGCAGCGAATAGCGCATCCGCCCGTCCTTCAGGCCCATCACGTCGCCGGGCAGCACGCGTTCCAGCGCCTCCGCCGCACCATCGCCCGAAACGGTCACCTGACCCATATGGCTGACGTCGAACAGTCCCGCATGCTCGCGGCACCACAGATGCTCGGCCATGATGCCCTGATACTGGATGGGCATCATGTATCCGGCGAAGGGCACCATGCGCGCACCGCGCGCGCGGTGCCATTCATCCAGCGGCAGCGGCTCGGGCGGAAGCTCCTCGCCCTCCGTGCCGCCATGATCCCCGTCGCCAGTGCGGGGGTCCGCTTCCGCCGGAATGGGAACGCCCTCACGCGTCTCCACCACTGGCTGGCCGTCGAGATCATGTGGCGTGTCGGTCATCGCACCGCGCTCCAATAAGGTCGGACCGGCCGCGACGCGAACACTGCGCCTGCTAAACCGTTCCCCCTCTGTCGCGGGACCTGAGAGTTTCCCCGCGGGCGTCCGCGGCTTACCCCTTCGGTGGCCCCGGGGCCGGGGCGCTTTCCAGAGCGTCTAGGGGTCGCGCGGTCCGTTGTGCCTGAGAGTTTCCGGGGCGGTTGCTCCTTCGGCGGTCCGGTGCCGGCCCTGCAAGGGCCGCGGACGCTCTCCCGCGCGCCTCCGCCGGTTTCCCGGCCTCGACGCCGCCCGGTTGGGCGACTGCGGAGGCGCTGTCAACGGGCGATCGGTGTTGCCCTCAGCGTTCCATGTTACCGCGACGCGTTGTAGCGCAGCTGCGCCTCGGTCAGCTGAAAGCCCACCAGCGCCTCGAAGCTGGCGGCCTGCACGGCCTGGCGCACGTCGGGCTGGCTGAGCGGGTCGATGGCCGCATCCTCCTGGCCGGCCTTGCGGCGGCGGGTCAGCTTCTCGCGCACAGCATCGGGCAGCGTCGCGGCCGCCCGCGACACATAGGCGCTGCCGGTGGCGGCAACGGAGGCGCGGGCTTGGCCGGCGTCGAAATGGACCTGCACGGTGCCGACGCGCTTGGCCACCACGGCGCTTCCGCCGCGCACCACCGTGACGAAGAAGGGCAGCATCACGTCGCGCGCGCCGTCCGTCCGCGTGCGTCGCGCCAGCACGTCGAAGGTGACGGCGGTGACGATCTGGTCGCCCGCATCCTGGCAGGTGGACTTCAGGTTGGTGATCGCGCCCGTCACGTCGAGCGCCGCGGCGTCCGTGCTTCCGGCAGGATCGAACAGCGTCACGTCGCCCGTGCCCGCGGGCACCGCCACCGCCGGACAGGCGGAACGGACCGCCGTGATGCCGCCGCTGGCGTCCAGTTCGCCCTGCTTGGCGCACGCGCCCAGGAACGTCGCGGAAAGTACCGGCAGGAGAAGAACGGGAGAAACGCGCACGCGGAGTAACCTTCCAGCCGGATCGCAACTGATGGCCCGTGCATAGGAACCGGCTTTCGCGCGCGCAAGCAAGCGCGTAGACGGCAGCTCATGGCCGCTTCCCTTTCAAAGCCCGTTCTTCAACTCATGATCGCGGCGCCGCGCGGCTTCTGCGCCGGCGTGGACCGCGCGATCCGCATCGTGGAGCTGGCTTTGGAGAAGCACGGCGCGCCCGTGTTCGTGCGCCACGAGATCGTCCACAACAAGTTCGTGGTGGACACGCTCAAGGCCAAAGGCGCCGTGTTCGTGGAGGAACTGGACCAGGTGCCCGACGGCGCGCCCGTGGTCTTCTCCGCGCACGGCGTGCCAAAGTCCGTGCCCGCCAGTGCGGAGGCGCGCGGCCTGGAATATCTGGATGCCACCTGCCCGCTGGTCAGCAAGGTGCATCGCCAGGCGGAGCGGCTGGTGGGCATGGGCCGGCACATCCTGTTCATCGGCCATGCCGGCCATCCCGAGGTGATCGGCACGTTCGGCCAGGTGCCACACGGCGCCATGACCCTGGTGGAGACGGTGGACGACGTGGCCACCCTGTCGCTGGCCGACGAGACCAACCTGGCCTTCCTGACGCAGACCACCTTGTCGGTGGACGACACGGCGGAGATTGTGTCGGCGCTCCACCGCCGCTTTCCCCTTATCCAGGCGCCGCGTGGCGAGGACATCTGCTACGCCACGTCCAACCGCCAGGCGGCGGTCAAGGCGATCGCATCGGGCTGCGACGCGGTGCTGGTGATCGGCGCGCCCAATTCCTCCAACTCGCTCCGCCTGGTCGAGGTGGCCGAGCGGGAGGGCACGCCCGCCCGCCTGATCCAGCGCGCGACCGACCTGGATTGGGCGTTCCTGGACGGCGTGGCGACGCTCGGTATCACGGCCGGCGCCTCGGCCCCCGAACTGCTGGTCCGCGAACTGGTCGACAGGCTGGCCGAGCGCTTCGACGTCCGCGAACAGGAAGTCGAGCAGACGCGCGAGACGATCGCCTTCAAGCTGCCCAAGGGCCTGAGCGAAGCCGCCTGATCCCTTTCGATCCTCTCCCGGAAGGGGGAGTGGCCGGCACAGCCGGACGGAGCGAGCGAACCGTCCAACCACGCGAACTTCCATCGCCTGCCAGCGCAGAGGACGACTCGGTACGGGCGACAGTGACGGGCGAAGGGGAACCGCCACTCGACCCGATCTTTCCCGTTTCGCCATCTCGAGGCGGCAATTTCGGGAAAAGGCAATCTGGAACAGATTTCGAGAAAGCGAAGCCCGCAGGTGTCTGTTGGCCTGGCCGGACCCCGTCGCTGGTTCGTTTTCAAGAACGCGCTAACCTACGGGACTCGATTCATTCAAGAAGCTCACGATCATCGTGACGCATCCCGAAACCAGACCTTTATGTCTCGCTTAGGTTCTTCACCTCTTCGAAAATAAAGTGCCCAAAACTCACGGCAAGCTTGTCCCGACCAACGGCGATGCCGCCCGTCGCAACTTCGTAGACCGGCGCTTCGCCGAACTCGTCTGCCTCGCTGCAATCGAGGATGAAAGTCGGTCCGTAGCCGGCGTCCATAAACCGAACCATGCCAGGTCCAATAATACCCCTTTGGCGGTCATCCTCCGTCGCAAAGACAACGTTGGGGATGCCCTTGGCATCCAGACCCCTCACCTTCGTCAACCCGTAGATTTCGACCGCATCAAAACTTACGTTTCCGTACAGGCGAACCATCGCTTTGTAGGATGGAGGAAGCCGGACGTTCAGGCGGCGCTCCAAGGCCGCGATGTCCGTTTCATCGCCGGGAAGAGATCCATCTATTGTGATGCCCGATTGCGTCGCATGCCTGACGGCCTCCTCGAACGAAACTTCTCCATCGGTTTGGGTCATAAGTTTGCGCTCTCAATTGTGCGTCTTGGATTGTCAGCTTTCACGACGTTTGAGTCAAAAAGCAGAAGAGTCGTGCCGAAACGAGATAAGCCACTATCGATGTTCGGTCTTGCGCCGCCCGAGGACAAAATCGCTCCCGCCCCAGATACGTTGCGCGGCAAATATGCCGAGCGTGCCTAGGACTAACGCGACATCCATTGCAATCGAACATCCGATGCCTTGCAACGCCCCGCCGATAAACCCGACAACGCCGCGCGGATCGCGCTGCAACCCTTGTACTGGCATCGTACCCATCGCGCTCGCGATCCCGAGCAGCAGCGAAGCCGGCATCCAGAAACAGGTGCTCAGCGTGATGCCGATCCGACAGATCGTGCCGAACGTGAGGTCGGAAAGGCGAAGGTTGTCCATAGCCAATAGAGTTCTCGTGCACGAATTTGGTTAGCAACCAAACCGCTTACAGCGATGCAACCGTTCGCCCAAAATAGCATCCCAATCGGGAAAGCTGCCGTCACCTAACACACGTTCTCGACCACCTTCCCACCAAGCGCCTGCCGCACCCTCCCCGACCGCATTTCCGCGACGCATCCCGCCTGTCCTACAAGCCCCGACCATGCCATGACGCCGTCTCACGCCGGGCCTGCGCTTGTTGAGAATGGATCGCGGAAATTGTCGCTTCGTCGGAACCTTTGGAACTTTCGAATCGGTGTGACCCGTCGGCGGCCCGACTGACATGGCCGTCTACACGCACGTTTCCGCCGAGGCGTTGTCCACCTTCCTGTCCCGCTACGACGTGGGCGCGCTGGTCAGCGCCAAGGGCATCGCCGAGGGGGTAGAAAACACCAACTACCTGGTGGAGACCACCGCGGACCGCTTCATCCTGACGCTCTACGAGAAGCGCGTGGCGGCGGGCGACCTGCCCTTCTTTCTCCAGCTTCTCGACCACCTGGCCGCCCGGAACCTGCCTGTCCCTCCCGCTCTGGCCGACCGCGACGGCCGCGCGATCCAGTCGCTCGAGGGCCGGCCGGCCTGCCTGATCCGCTTCCTGCCGGGCGTGTCGCTCTCCTCTCCTACCCCCGCACAGGCGCTGGCGGCGGGGGAGGCCATGGGCACCATGCACCGCGCGCTGGCGGACTTCACCCCGACGCGGCCCAACACCATGGGCGCGGACAGCTGGGCAGCCTTGCTGGAACGCTGCGGCCACAGCCTGGATGCGATCACGCCCGGCCTGTACGACGACCTTTCCCGTGCGGTGGACAAGGTGCTGGCGGACTGGCCGCATGACCGGCTGGACCATCAGGCCATCCACGCCGACCTGTTCCCCGACAACGTGCTGATGCTGGGCGACCGGGTGATGGGGCTGATCGACTTCTACTTCGCCTGCACCGACATCCGCCTCTACGACCTGGCGGTGGCGCATACGGCGTGGGGCTTCGACGCAGACGGCCGAAACCATGACAAGTTCGTGGCGGAGGCGCTGGTCGCCGGCTATGCGCGCCATCATGCGCTGTCCTCGTTCGAGCAGGCGCAGTTCCGTACCTTGGCGAGCGGTGCCTGCGTCCGCTTCGCCCTCTCTCGTGCCTGGGACTGGCTGAACACGCCGGCCGACGCGCTTGTCACCCGAAAGGACCCGCTCGCCTATATGCGCCGCCTTCGACACTATGACCCCGCCCTTGGCGGCCGCACTGCGTGACCGACGAGCTTCCCTTGGTGGAGATCGCCACCGACGGCGCGTGCAAGGGCAATCCCGGCCCCGGCGGCTGGGGCGCGCTGATCCGCTCCGGCGACAAGGAGAAGGAGCTGTCGGGCGGCGAGCGCGTGACCACCAACAACCGCATGGAATTGACCGCGGCCATTGAAGGACTGAACGCCCTCAAGCGACCGTGCCGGGTGAAGCTTTCCACGGACAGCCGCTACGTCATGGACGGCCTCACCAAGTGGATCCACGGCTGGCAGCGGAACGGCTGGCGCACCGCGGACAAGAAGCCGGTCAAGAACGCCGAGCTGTGGCAGGCGCTGCTCCAGGCGACGCAGCGCCACCGGATCGAATGGGCCTGGGTGAAGGGCCATGCCGGCCATCCGGACAACGAGCGCGCCGACCGGCTGGCGAGCGATGCGGCGGTGGCGGCTGGCCGGGGCTGATCCGCGTCCGGTGAGAGCGGATGCTTAACAAAGTATTGCGTCGTACCGGCCGGAGGAACGCCGGAACCATGCACCTGTTTCGCGTGAAGTCTTCGGACAAACAGGGAGAACGGGTGATGATCGGACGCGGCACGTCGGCGCGCTTGGCGCTTTTCGCATGGGCAGCGACCGCTGCCATACCTGCCGCCGCGCAGATCGTGACCCCGCCCAACGTGCCACCGCTGGTGGAGCCGGGGCAGGTCAACCTGTTCTTTGACTATTTCCTGGCCGACAATCTCGGCCAGCCACGCGACAATATCCGCGGCGTGGCGCAGGGCGATCCCACCGGCTTCTTCCTGTGGACCGTTGCGGGCGGCTCGGTGGACTTGGTCGGCGGCAGCCAGCTGGTGCCGCCTGTCTTTGGCGCGCCGCCGATCGAGCCGAACGGCCGTTTCGTGGACCTGGGCGGCTCCACGAGCGATCCCGGCCTGTTCCAGACCAATCGCGACTTCGCGGTGGACGCCCTGGCGACCTACCGGCTGCGCTTCCAGTATCGCAGCACCGGCGGCGATGCCGAGTCGGCGTCGGTCTATGTCGGCAATCGTCGGTTCGACGTGGCGACCAGCTCCACCGACTTCCTGCTGTTCGACCAGACCTTCCGCTTCACCGACCTGGACCTGTTGGACCTGGCCGGACTCGTGCGGATCGGTTTCCAGGGCAGCGAGACCAATGTCGACAATAGCGGCATCGGCATCGACAGCGTGCTGTTCGACCAGCTGTTGCCGGCCGTACCCCCGGCTGCCGAGAGTGCGGTGCCGGAACCCGCGACCTGGGCCACGATGCTGCTGGGCTTCGGCGCGATCGGCTGGGCGGCGCGCCGCCGGCCCCGCCGCGTCCAGGTCCACTTCGGCTGACCCCAGACGCCTCTATCGACCCGTCGAGGCGAACCGGCCGGGTTGATAGGGGGCTGGGTCCAGCGCGGCCGGCGGGTCGCGCTCCAGCAGGAGGGCCGCGCAAAGGGCGGACGCTGCGGGCGCGGTCTGGATGCCGAAGCCGCCCTGCCCCGCGCACCAGAAGAAGCCGGGCAGTTCGGGGTCGAAGCCGTAGACCGGCAGCCGGTCCGGCGCGAAGCTCCTGAGGCCCGCCCAGCGTCGCTCGACCGCTTCCACGCGCCAGTCCACCGCGTGCTCGAACCGGTCCACGGCCTCCGCCACGTCCAGTTCCTCGGCCGCCACGTCGTGCGCGTGGCAGGCTGTCTCGTCGTGCGGCGACAGCCAGATGCGGCCGCCGGGTTCCGGCTTGAAATAGAAGGTGCCGGCAATGTCGATGACGTGCGGCAGGTCGGCCGGCGCTGCGGGCGCGGTCCGCAGCTGCGCCACCGTCCGGCGATAGGGCTGGATGCCGAGCGCGCGCGCACCAGCCAATGCCGCGATCGAGTCGGCCCAGGCGCCGGCCGCGTTTGCCAGGATGTCCGCCGTGAACGATCCCGCCGCCGAATCAACGCGCCAGCGCCCACCCTCCCGCCGCGCCCCTCGCAACGCGGCGCCCGTCACCAGTCGCGCACCCGCGCGAGCGGCGCGCGACAGGCAATCGGCATGGAGCGCGGCCACGTCGATATAGGCGCAGCTCGGCTCCAGGATGCCGATCGTCCAGTCCGGCCGAAGCCCTGGCACGATGGCCGCCGGATCCACCGGTTCCAGCACGACACCCGATCCCGCGAACGCGGCCAGCAACGAGTCGGCCAGCGGCCGGTCGACTTCCCGCCCCAGGTGAAGCGAGCCCAGCGGCCGAAGAAAGCCGCCTGCCCGCAGGACGGGCCCGGACGCGGTCGTGAGCGGCTGAACGGCGGGTCCGCCATAGGTTTCGGACCAGAAGGCGGCCGAGCGCCCGGTGGAATGATATCCGGCCTGCCCTTCCCCTTCCAGGAGCAGCACCGACCCGTGCGGCGCAAGCTCGGCCGCCAGGCCCGCACCCGCGATGCCGGCGCCGACCACCGCGACGTCGAAATGCTGCATGGAGGCGGAAACGATCGACATGAACGACGCGGTTACGATTTCGCAAGTCGCCACGTCTAGTTGCGTGTGCCCATGGGATGGGCCTCGATCCTCGCTTCGTTTCTGCCGGCGGTACTGGCCGCGCTGCTTCTCTGGGCGGGCGTCGAGGATGTCCGCCGCCGGACGATCGCCAACGCCAAGAACGCGGCCATCGCGCTCTTGGCGCCGGTCTGGTGGCTCGCTGCGGGCCTTCAGGTGTGGCCGGACATGGCGGTGCAGGTGGCGGTCGCCGCGGCGATGCTGTTCCTTTTCGCGCTGGCCTTTCGGTTCGGCATGATGGGCGGCGGCGACGTCAAGATGATCGCGGCACTGGCGCTGTGGTTTCCCTGGACGCGCTTCCTGGAACTGCTGGTCGTCATGTCACTGGCGGGTGGCGCGATAACGGTCGCCATGTTGATCGAACGCCGCTGGAAGGGCGGGGACGTGGAAGTGCCCTACGGCGTCGCCATCGCGATCGCCGGGCTGCTGGCGCTTCGCGAACCGCTTCTTAACCAGTCTCTGTAATTACGAAATCCATTGGCCGTGGTCCGGTTCGGAGCGGTCGCGAGGGGCTTGGGAACGCGCATGGATAGTCGCAAAATCATGTTGCTGGCGGGCGCGCTGATCGTCGCCGCCATCACCGCGTTCGCCGCGCGATCGCTGATGATGGGCAGCGCCGCGCCGGAGGCCGCCGCAGTGACCGCCGTTGGCGCGCCGCCGCCCGTAGACGGCCCGGAGGTTCTGGTCGCGACCCGCGCGCTGCCCGTGGGCACGATCCTGGACGCGACTGCGCTGAAGTTCCAGCCCTGGCCAAAGGAGCTGGTGGACGGCGCCTATTTCCTGAAGGCTGGCACCGACATCACCAAGCTGCAGGGCACGGTGGTCCGCAACGCGATCACCGCTGGTCAGCCGGTGACCCAGGGCGCGCTGGTGAAGCCCGGCGACCGCGGCTTCCTGGCCGCGGCCCTCGGGCCGGGCATGCGCGCGGTGACCTTCCCCGTCTCTACCCAGACCTCGGTCGCGGGCTTCGTGTTCCCCGGTGACCGGATCGACTTGGTGCTGACGCAGCAGGTGCCCGGCGGTGGCGACGGCCAGCCGCTCAAGGTGTCGGAAACGATCATGCGCAACGTCCGCGTGCTCGCCACCGACCAGCGCACCGACAACCAGGTCGGCGAGGACGGCAAGGTCCAGGTCCGCACCTTCTCGCTGGTGACCGTGGAGGCGACGCCCAAGATCGCCGAGGAGATCTCGGTGGCGCAGACGCTGGGTTCGCTGTCGCTGTCGCTCCGCTCGCTCGCTGACAACTCGTCGGAACTGGAGGAGGCGATCGCGTCCGGCGCGGTTCGCGTGCCCGACGGCAGCGACCCCAAGGCAGAGCGCGCCATGATGCTGCAACTCGCCAAGAGCCCGCAGTCGGGCAAGGGCAGCTATTCGACTGGTGCCGACGTCAGCCGGTTCCAGCGCGGGTCGGTTCCCGGCCGCCCGATCACCGAGGCGGCCGTGGCAGGCGGCGGGCAGGTTCCCGGCCCCGCCCCCGGCGCTCCAGCCATGCCCGTGGTGCGGATCGCACGCGGCAACAACGTCACCGTGGTTCCGGTCGGGGGTAAGAACTGATGGCACACGCGTCCCGGGTCGGCCGTTCGCTGACGGTCCTTCTCGCCTCTTGCGCGGCGGTCGCGGCCACCGCCGCTCCCTTGCCCGCAGCCGCGCCGGGTAATCCCAGCATCGGCACCGCCTCCGCCGCCGCCGCCGCCGCGGGCACCACGAGACTGCGCCCGCTGCGCCCCGCCGCTGCCCCGGTTCCGGCGGCCGTGGTCCAGGTCAACACGGGTCGCGGACGGCTGGTCACGCTGGCGCGGCCGATGAGCGACCTGTTCATCTCCGACGACAGTGTCGCCGATGTCCAGGTCCGCTCGCCCACCCAGCTCTATCTGTTCGGCAAGAAGACCGGCGAAACCACGCTGTCGGCCACCAACAAGGCGGGCCAGGTCGTCTATGCCACCACCGTCCGGGTGGGCCAGAACTATGACTCGATCGGGCAGATGCTGACGCTTGCCATGCCCGAGGCGAAGATCGCGGCCACACCCATGAACGGGCTGGTGCTGCTGACGGGCACGGTCGCGGCGCCCGACGACGCGGCAGAGGCCGAGCGGCTGGTGCAGGCGTTCGTCGGCGACGGCACCAAGGTGCTGTCGCGGCTGAAGACGGCCACGCCCCTCCAGGTCAACCTCCAGGTCCGCATCGCGGAGGTGAGCCGCAGCTTCGTGAAGAACATCGGCGCGAACCTGTCCTCCGTTGACCAATCTGGCGGGTTCCAGTTCGGGATCGCCCGCGGTCGCGGTCCGGTGCCGCAGTTCAATGCCGGTCCGCCAGCCTTTGCACGCGGCCCGCTGGCGACCGGCTTCAACAATGGACCTTCGAACTTCACGCTCCTTCCGAAGGGCGATGGCACGACCCTGGGCGGGGTGGGCAAGCTGCTCGGCCTCGACATCCTCGGCTCGCTCGATCTCGGCGAGACGATCGGCCAGGTGACAACGCTCGCCAACCCGAACCTGACCGTCATGTCGGGCGAGACTGCGTCCTTCCTGGCCGGCGGCGAGCTGCCCATCCCGCTCAGCCAAGGGCTGGGTGCGGTGTCTGTCGAGTTCAAGCAGTACGGCATCAGCCTGGCCTATACGCCTACTGTCCTCTCGGACGGCCGCATCTCGCTGCACGTCCGGCCGGAGGTGTCGCAGCTTTCCTACGAGAGCGCGGTGTCGATCGGTGGCACCACGGTGCCCGGCCTGACGACGCGGCGGGTCGAGACGACGCTGGAACTGGGATCGGGTCAGTCGATGGTGATCGGTGGTCTGCTCCAGAACACCCACAACAACTCGATCGAACGGACGCCGGGCCTGGGCAACCTGCCCATCCTGGGCGGGCTGTTCCGGTCCAACGGTTTCCGCCGGTCGGAAACGGAACTGGTGGTGGTCATCACGCCCTATCTGGTGCGTCCGGTCAGCAACCCCGGTGACATCGCGCTTCCGACGGACGGCTATCGCGCGCCGACCGACCTGGGCCGCGTGTTCCTGGGAGAGCTGGAGGGCAAGGGTTCCGGGGCCAAGCGGCCTGTGCCGACAATGGCGCAGCCGCCCGCCGCCGCGCCTGCCAGCGGACCGGCGGCACCTGCGGCTTCGCCGGCAGGACAGCCGCTGGTCGCCGTCGACCGGCGCCGGTCGCACGCGTCGCGAGCCGGCGGTGCCACGCCCGGCTTCTCCGAATGATCCGCCACAGGGAGGACAACAGAGCCATGACCCACCCTTCCCTCCTGCTCGCCGCTGGCGCGGCCCTGATGCTGGCCGGCTGCGGCGGCACGCAGAACCGCGGCCTCGAGTCGGTTCACCAGCCGGTGGTCGACCGTAAAGACTATGCGCTTGACCTCGGCACACGCGGCGGCCGGCTGAACCCGGGCGAGGAGAACCGCTTGGCCGGGTGGCTGGACGGGATGCGCGTCGGCTTTGGCGACCAGGTCGCCGTTGACGATCCTTACGGCGTCAACGCGGCCGCCCGCACCCAGGTCGGCGGCGTGCTGGCGAGCCGCGGCCTGCTGCTCCGGCCCGACGCGCCGGTCACCGCCTCGCCCGTGGCAGCTGGCATGGTTCGCGTGGTGGTCAGCCGGATGCGCGCGTCCGTGGCCGGCTGTCCCGACCGCAGCCGCGATCCCGGCAACGAGTTCGACAGCCACACCTCGTCCAATTACGGATGCGCCACCAACACCAACCTGGCGGCCATGGTCGCCAGCCCCGCCGACCTGATCCGCGGACGCGACGGTGATGTTTCCGCCGATCCGGCCCGCTCCGCCAAGGCGATCAACGCTTATCGCAGCGCGGCGCTGGGCGGCGGCGGCGGTCAGACGGTCAAGGCCGAAAGCGCGAGGTCCAACTGATGAACGCTCCCTGGAAGCCGGCCGGCCTCGCCCATCGCGATCCCTTTGCCGCGTTCGTCTGCGACGAGACCACGGCGGAGGCCATCCGGCCGATCGCCAACGAGCTGGGCTGGTCGCCCGACAAGGTCACCGGCGGCGGCTTGCGCAACGCGGTGCAATCCTTGTCCGTGTCCGCCTCGCCGCAGATCCTGTTCGTGGACCTGGCAGAATCGGGCGACCCGCTGAACGACATCAATGCCTTGGCGGAGGTGTGCGAGCCCGGTACGGTGGTGATCGCGGCCGGGCAGGTGAACGACGTCCGCCTGTACCGCGACCTGGTCGCCAGCGGCATCCAGGACTATCTGCTGAAGCCGCTGTCGCCCGACATGGTGCGCGACGCCTTTTCCCACGCTCAGGCGATCCTGAACGCTCCGCGCGCGGCAGAGGGCGCGGTGGAACGTCCGCACTGTTCCGTCACCGTGATCGGTGCGCGCGGCGGCGTGGGCGCGTCCACGGTGGCGACTTCGCTGGCGTGGCTGCTGTCGGATCGCCAGTTGCGCTCCACCGCGCTGCTCGACCTGGACGTGCATTTCGGCACCGGCGCCCTGGCGCTGGACCTGGAGCCGGGACGCGGCCTGACCGACGCCATCGAGAACCCCAGCCGCATCGACGGGCTGTTCATCGAGCGCGCCATGGTCAAGGCGTCGGAGAAGCTGGCCGTGCTGTCGGCGGAGGCGCCGATCAACTCGCCGCTGGTGACGGACGGGGCCGCCTTTTACCAGTTGCAGGAGGAGATGCGCGCCGCCTTCGAGTGCACGGTCACCGACCTGCCGCGCAGCATGCTGGTCCAACACCCGCACCTGATGTCCGACGTGCAGGTGGCGGTGCTGGTCACCGACCTGACGCTTGCCGCTGCGCGGGACGCGATCCGCGTGCTCAGCTGGATGAAATCCAACGCGCCCGCCTCGCGCGTGGTGGTGGTGGCAAACCGCGTCCACGCCTCCAATCCAGAGATCAGCCGCAAGGACTTCGAGACGTCCATCGAGCGCAAGATCGATCATCTTGTGACGTTCGACCAGAAGCTGGCGGCGCAGGCGGCCAAGCTCGGCAAGCCGCTGGCAGAGGCAGGCAAAAACACCAAAACCGTGGCACCTCTCCTGGACCTGGCGCGCGCCGTGGCCGGGCTGGCGGACGAGGTGGGCGAGGCGCCGGCCGACGCCAAGGGCAAGAAGACCAAGCCCGCCAAGGAGAAAATCGCCAAGGAAAAGAGCGCGGCGACGGGCAACTCGCTGATGGCCAAATTTGGTGAACTCAAGGGTCTGATCCCGCGCAAGGGGGGCAAGTGAGCCTGCGCGCCTGCCGGACGATGCGGCCGTGAGCGGCGCCATGCCGATCCTGATGCTCCTAGCGGGGGCAGGCACGGTGCTGCTGCTGGTCGCCGCGGCGTTCAGCGGCCCCTCTGCGGGGCGCGCGGGGTCCCGGCGCATCGCGGCTTTGCGCGAACGGCACGGCGACGCCGTTGTAACGGCGGACGCCCAGCTGCGCCGCATCACCGCCCAGCGCGCGACCAAGGTGGACCTGGCCGTCGGCCGCATCCTGCCCAATCGCGAGCAGCTGGCCAAGCGCCTAGCGATGACGGGAAAAAGCTGGACGGTCGGACAATATGGGATGACCAGCGGCGTGATCCTCTTGGTCGTAGGCGCGCTGGCGCTACTGCAGGGCGCGCCGCTCCTGCTGGCCTTGTTCGCAGGGTTGCTGGTGGGGCTCGGCGTGCCGCATTTCGGCGTTGGTCGCGTAATCTCCAAGCGCGTAGGAAAGTTCACGTCCAAGTTCCCGGATGCCATCGAGCTGCTGGTGCGCGGCCTTCGCGCCGGCCTTCCCATCTCCGAAACGATGGGCGTGGTGGGTCAGGAAGTGCCCGGCCCGGTGGGCGAGGAGTTCCGATCCATCGCCGACAAGATGAAGATCGGGCGCACCATGGACGTGGCGCTTCAGGAAACGGCGGACCGGCTGGGCACGCCCGAATTTCAGTTCTTTGTCATTACCATTGCAATTCAGCGCGAGACGGGCGGCAATCTGGCGGAGACGCTGGCGAATTTGGCCGACGTGCTCCGCAAGCGGGCGCAGATGAAGCTCAAGATTCGGGCCATGTCGTCCGAGTCCAAGGCCTCGGCCTACATCATCGGGTCGTTGCCATTCATCGTGTTCGGCATGATCTACTGGATCAGCCCCAGCTACATGGGCAACTTCTTCGTGGACCCGCGGCTGATCGTTGCCGGCATCGGCGGCGCCCTGTGGATGGCGATCGGCGCCTTTATCATGGCCAAAATGGTCAATTTCGAGATCTGAGGAGCGACAGGACGCTATGGCTCCCATGCCCCCACACGGCCCCACGCTGCTCGGCGTGGACGTTCTCTGGGTCGCGACGGTTCTTTCGGGGATCGCGGCATTCGCGGTCATGTTGGCGATCTATGCCGCCACCACCGTGCGCGACCCCATGGCCAAGCGCGTCAAGGCGCTGAACGATCGACGCGAGCAGTTGAAGGCAGGCATCACCGCTTCCACCAAGCGGCGCGCCAAGCTGGTCCAGAAGAACGAGACCACCGACCGCATCCGCAGCTTTCTGCAAAGCTTCCGCGTCCTCCAAGACGAGCAGCTGAAGATCGCGCACGTCAAGCTGATGCAGGCGGGCATCCGGTCAAAGGAGATGGCGGTGGTCGTCATCTTCGGGCGACTGGTTCTTCCGATCGTGCTGGGCGGCGCGATGATCTTCTGGGTCTACGGCACGGACGCACTCGCGCACTGGACGCCGTTCAAGCGCTACATGCTGGTCGCGGGCACGCTGATCCTGACCTACAAGACGCCCGACATCATCCTGAAGAACAAGATCGGCAAGCGGTCGGACGCGATCCGCAAGGGCCTGCCCGACGCGCTGGACCTCCTGGTCATCTGCGCGGAGGCTGGCCTGACGGTGGACGCGGCGTTCCACCGCGTCGCCAAGGAGCTGGGCCGCGGCTATCCGGAACTGGGCGACGAGTTCACGCTGACCGCGATCGAGCTCGGCTTCCTGACGGACCGGCGCCAGGCGTTCGAGAACCTGGCCACGCGCGTGGACCTGGAGGCGATCAAGGGCGTCACCACCACCATGGTGCAGACGGAGAAGTACGGCACGCCGCTCGCCAGCGCGCTGCGCGTGCTGTCGGCCGAGTTCCGCAACGAGCGCATGATGCGCGCCGAGGAAAAGGCCGCCCGCCTGCCCGCGATCATGACCATCCCGCTGATCCTGTTCATCCTGCCGACGCTGTTCGTGGTGATCCTGGGCCCGGCTGCCTGCTCGATCAGCGACACGTTCATCAACGGTAATCTCTGAGGACGGAACAAGCCCCAGAACCAGCCCCGAAACCGCCGCGCCGCCCGATCGTTGGGGCGGCGTAACGGGAGGTTCAAACCAATGCTGTTCTCCACGCCCAACCAGTATATCGCGCTGCTTCTGGTGCTGATCGCGGGATGGCTGCTTGGGCTTGCCAGCAGTTCGGGCGGGCGCAAGTGGCGGGAACGCTACGCTGCCGAGCGGGACGCGCACGCCGTTTCCCGCAAGGAAGCGGACGCGCGCCGCGCCGAGCAGGACCGTCGCTTCGCCGACCTGGAGCGCGACCATGACCGGCTGTCTCGCGCGGCCCCCGTCACCGCTGCGACGGTGGCGCCGCGCACCACGGCGGCCCGCCCTGCCTATCCTGTGGGCGAACGGCCCGCCCGTGACGGACGGGGCTGGTTTGACTTCGGCTCGCGACGCTAAGGGTCTCAGCCCCTCGCCTTGAGCGCCGCCTGCGCGGCGGCGAGGCGGGCGATGGGTACGCGGTAGGGTGAGGCGCTGACGTAATCCAGGCCCACCTGCTCGCAAAAGGTGATGCTCGACGGGTCGCCGCCATGCTCGCCGCAGATGCCGAGCTTGATGTCGGGTCGCGTCTTGCGGCCGCGCTCGACCGCCAGCGACACCAGCTCGCCGACGCCTTCCACGTCCAGGCTGACGAAAGGGTCCTTGGGATAGATGCCCTGTTCGACATAGGCGTCCAGGAAGCGGCCGGCGTCGTCGCGGCTGACGCCCAGCGTTGTCTGCGTCAAGTCGTTGGTACCGAACGAGAAGAACTCGCCGATCTCAGCGATCTCGCCCGCCTTTAGCGCGGCGCGCGGCAGTTCGATCATGGTGCCGACCAGATAGTCGATGGTACGCCCGCGCTCCTCGAACACCGCCTTGGCGACGCGGTCCACCACCGCCTTCATCAGGTCAAGCTCGCGGCGGGTCGCGACCAGCGGGATCATGACCTCTGGGATCGGCGCCTCCCCCGTCCTCTCCGCCACGTCGAGCGCGGCTTCGAAGATGGCGCGCGCCTGGGTCTCGTAGATCTCGGGATAGGTGACGCCCAGCCGGCAGCCGCGATGACCCAGCATCGGGTTGAACTCGTGCAGCTCAGCCGCGCGTCGCTTGAGCTGCCCGACATCCACGTCAGACGCTTTGGCGACCTCCGCGAAGTCGACCTCCTCCGTTGGCAGGAATTCGTGGAGCGGGGGGTCAAGCAGGCGCACAGTGACCGGAAGACCCGCCATCACCTCGAAGATCGCGGCGAAGTCGGCACGCTGCTCGGGCAGCAGCCTGTCCAGCGCGGCCCGCCGGCCCTTCTCGTCAGTGGCCAGGATCATCTGTCGCACCGCGGTGATGCGGTCGGCCTCGAAGAACATGTGCTCGGTGCGGCACAGCCCAACGCCCTCGGCGCCGAACTCGCGCGCGGTGCGGCAGTCGGCGGGCGTCTCCGCGTTTGCGCGGACCCGCAGGCGCCGCACCTCGTCGGCCCAGCTCATCAGCGTGCCGAAGTCGCCCGACAGCTCGGGCTGGACCGTCGGCACCTCGCCCAGCATCACCTCGCCGGACGCGCCGTCGATCGTCAGCCGGTCGCCCTCTCGCACCTCGCGACCCGCAACGCGCATCACGCGTGCCTTGAGGTCAATCGATACGGCGCCGGCACCCGAGACGCAGGGGCGGCCCATGCCGCGCGCCACCACGGCCGCGTGGCTCGTCATGCCGCCGCGCGCGGTCAGGATACCGCGGGCGGCGTGCATCCCGTGAATGTCCTCCGGGCTGGTCTCGGTCCGTACCAGGATCACCGCTTCGCCAGCACCTGCCCGCTTCTCGGCCGTGTCGGCGTCGAACACCGCCGCGCCGGACGCCGCGCCGGGGCTGGCGGGCAGGCCCTTGGTCAGCACGTCGCGCTTCGCGTCCGGGTCGAGCGTCGGGTGCAGCAGCTGGTCGAGCGCCGATGCGTCCACGCGCGCCACCGCCTCCTCGCGGGAGATCAGCCCTTCCTCCGCCATGTCCACCGCGATCCTCAGCGCGGCCTTGGCGGTGCGCTTGCCCGAGCGGGTCTGGAGCATCCAGAGCTCGGTCTTCTCGACGGTGAACTCGATGTCCTGCATATCGCGGTAATGGCGTTCCAGCGTGTCGAACACGCCCGCCAGCTTCGCGTAAACCTCGGGCATCGCCTCTTCCATCGAGGCAGCCCTGGCGCCGGCTTCCTTGCGGGCGGCGCGCGTCAGGTATTGCGGCGTACGGATGCCCGCCACCACGTCCTCGCCCTGCGCGTTGATGAGGAACTCGCCGTAATAGCCGTTGGCCCCTGTCGAGGGGTCGCGGGTGAAGGCAACGCCGGTCGCCGACGTGTCGCCCATGTTGCCGAACACCATGGCCTGCACGTTCACCGCCGTGCCCCAGTTCGCCGGAATGTCGTGGAGCCTGCGATAGACCTTGGCGCGTTCCGACTGCCACGATCCGAACACTGCGCCCACCGCGCCCCAGAGCTGATCGTGCACGTCCTGCGGGAAGGGCTTCTGCCATTCCCGCTCCACCAGCTGCTTGTACTCGGCCACCAGAGCGCGCAGGTCGCCGGCCGACAGCTCGGTGTCGAGCGTGTAGCCGCGATCCTCCTTGGCGATCTCCAGCGCCTCCTCGAAAGAGGCGTGGTCCAGCTCCAGGACCACGTCGGCGTACATCTGGATGAAGCGGCGATAGCTGTCCCAGGCGAAGCGGTCGTCGCCCGATGCCCTGGCCAGCCCTTCGACGGTTTCGTCGTTGAGGCCCAGGTTCAGCACCGTGTCCATCATGCCCGGCATCGACACGCGCGCCCCCGAACGCACGGACACGAGCAGTGGGTCGGAAGCATCGCCGAACCGGCGGCCGGTCACCTTCTCGATATGCGCGATGCCGTTCGCGACCTCCTGGCGCAGGCTGTCGGGAAAGCCCTGCCCTTCCTCGTAATAGCGCGCACACATCTCGGTCGAGACGGTGAAGCCCGGCGGCACGGGCAGCCCGATCGACGCCATCTCCGCCAGGTTCGCGCCCTTGCCGCCGAGCAGCTCCCTGGAGCCCCCTTCCGACACACCGCCGCCGAAGCGGTACACATATTGGGTCATCAACAGCAGGCCCTTGCTAAGTGTTTGACTTGCCTGGGGAGGGCGAGGTGAAGTTGAGAAAGTTGAGACGTGCGGGGCCGCCCTCTCAACCTTCGATGCGGGAGAAGTCAGCGACCCGGTGGACGGCATCGCGCACGCGCGCCAGCAGCGCCAGCCGCGCCGCACGCTTGGCCGGATCGGGGTCGTTGACGGTGACGTCGTCGAAGAAGCGGTCGATGGGTGCGCGCAAGCTGGCGAGTGCGGTCATGGCCTCCTCGAACGCCTCACGCTCCACCGCATCCGCGGCGGCCGGCTCGGCAGCGTCGAGGGCGGCGATCAGCGCGGCCTCCGCGGGTTCAAGGGTGTAGGGCAGCGCTTGCGTCTCGCCGGCCTCATACTCTTCCTTCTTCAGGATGTTGGCCGCGCGGCGATAACCGGTGAGCAGGTTGGCGCCGTCGTCCGTGCCGACAAACGCCTGCAACGCGCGAACACGGGCGAGCAGGCGGACGAGGTCGTCCTCCCCGCCCAGCGCGAACACCGCGTCGATCAGGTCGTGCCGGACGCCCGCCTCGCGCTGCTGGACCTTGAGGCGGTCGGCGAAGAAGTCCGCGAACTCCTTGGACGCCGGCGCGTAGTTCGAAATGCCCGTGCGCAGGCCGTTGAGGAGGATAAGCGAGATAACGCCCAACGCCGCGCGCCTGAGCGCGAAGGGGTCCTTGGAACCGGTTGGCTTTTCGTTGATGAGGAAAAAGCTGCGCAGCGTATCCAGCTTGTCCGCCAGCGACACCGCCACCGTGACGGGCGCGGTCGGAACGTCGTCGCCCTGCCCCACCGGCTTGTAGTGGTCGCGGATCGCGTCCGCGACCTGCGGGTCCTCGCCCTGGGCGGCCGCGTAGTAGCCGCCCATCACGCCCTGTAGCTCGGGAAACTCGCCGACCATGCCGGTGACGAGGTCGGCCTTGCACAGTTCGGCGGCGCGGCGGGCGAGCGCGGGGTCGCAGCCGGGCACGATGCCCTCCGTCGCCAGCCACTCGGCCAGCTTCGCGACGCGGTCCACCTTGTCGGCCACGGTGCCCAGCTTCTCGTGAAAGACGATGCGGTCGAGTTTCTTCGCCTGCTCGTCGAGCGGGACCTTGAGGTCGGTCTCGTAGAAGAAGCGCGCGTCGGACAGGCGGGCGGCGAGCACCTTGCAGTTGCCGTCCGCGATCTTCGTGCCGCCATCAGCCGCGTCGATGTTCGCAACGCAGACAAAGGCGTCGGCGAGTGCGTCGTTCCGGTCGCGGCAGACGAAGTATTTCTGGTTCACGCGCGCGGTGAGCTGGATCACCTCGGACGGCACGCTGAGGTAATCGGGGTCGAAGCGACCGAGCAGTGGCACGGGCCACTCGGTGAGGCCCGCATTCTCCGCCAGCAGCCCCTCGTCGCGCACCAGCGTCAGGCCGGCCTGGGCGGTGAGCGTGGTGGCGCCGGTCGCGATGATGCCCTGCCGTTCCTCCTGGTCGACGATGACGTGGCAGGCGCGCAGCTTCTCGACATAGTCGGCCGCCCCGCCCAACGTGATCGGACCGGGATGGTGGAAGCGATGGCCAAGCGTGGTGGCGCCCGCTGGCACGCCCGCGACGGTGCAGGGCACCACGTCTGCGCCCAGCATCGCCACCACGCCCTGGAGTGGCCGCACCCAGCGCGGGCTTTCCGGCGACAACGACAGCTCGCCCCAGCGCATCGACTTGGGCCAGGGAAAGGCGCGGACGATCGCGGGGATCGCGTCCGCCAGCACGTCCGGGGTCGCGCGGCCGGGCGTCTCCGTGACCGCGAAGAGCACGCCGTCGCGCTCGGTCAATTGCTCGCGCGTCAGGCCGGTCTTGCGGAGGAAGCCTTCGAGCGCCTGGGGCGGCGCGGAGGCGCGCGGGCCCTTCACCTCGGTCGACACGGCCTCGGTCGCATGCGGAAGGTCGCGCGCGATCAGCACCAGACGGCGCGGCGTCGCATAGGTCACCGTCTCGCCCGCGGTCAGGCCCGCCCTGGCGATCTCGGCGGCGAACAGGCGGGCGAGGTCGTCGCGCGCCTTGTCCTGCATCCGCGCGGGGATCTCCTCCGAGCGGAGTTCGAGCAGGAAGTCCGTCACGACTGCCACCCGTTCTTCTCCATCCAGGCGGCGCACGCGCCCTTGGCCAGGTCGCGGACGCGGCCGATATAGGCCTGGCGCTCGGCGACGGAGATGACGCCGCGCGCCTGGAGCAGATTGAAGCTGTGGCTGGCCTTCACCGCCTGCTCGTACGCCGGGATCGGGAGGCCGGCCGACAGGCAATTCTCGCACTCGGCCGCCTGTTTGCGGAACAGGTCGAACAAGGTTTCCGTGTTTGCGTGCTCGAAGTTCCAGGCGCTCATCTGGCGCTCATTCTCCAGGAACACGTCGCCATAGGTGACGCCCGCGCCGTTGAAGGCGAGGTCGTAGACGGAGTCCTTGTCCTGGATGTACGTCGCCAGCCGTTCGAGCCCGTAGGTCAGCTCGCCCGCGACCGGACGGCAGTCGAAGCCGCCCATCTGCTGGAAATAGGTGAACTGCGTCACTTCCATCCCGTCGCACCAGACCTCCCACCCTAAGCCCCAGGCGCCCAGCGTCGGGCTTTCCCAGTCGTCCTCCACGAAGCGGATATCGTGGAGGCGCGTATCCACGCCGATCGCCTCCAGCGATCCCAGGTACAGCTCCTGGAGGTCGGGCGGGCTCGGCTTCAGGATCACTTGGTACTGGTAGTAATGCTGGAGCCGGTTCGGATTCTCGCCGTAGCGGCCATCGGTGGGGCGGCGGCAGGGCTGGACAAAGGCGGCGTTCCAGGGCTCCGGACCCAGCGCGCGGAGCGTGGTGGCGGTGTGGAACGTGCCCGCCCCCATCTCCATGTCGTATGGCTGGAGGATCAGGCAGCCGCGGTCCGACCAGTATCGGTGCAGCGTCAGGATCATGTCCTGAAAAGATGGGGGCGCGCTCACGCAGGCGGCCATGGCGTAGCGGCTGGGCACGGGTCAAGCCGAGGGGTTGGGAGAGGCGCCTATCGCACCCTTTACCTTTGGCTCCTATCATGGGGGCATGAAGAAGTTCCTCGCGCCGCTGCTGCTGATCGCCGCCACCCCTGCCTGCGCGCAACAAGCGCCGGCACCCGCACCCAACGATGCTGATCCCGCGCTGTGGGTGGTCCGGGACGAGGACACGACGGTGTACCTGTTTGGCACCGTTCACGTGCTGAAGCCCGGCCTCACTTGGTTCGACGAGGCGGTGAAGACGGCATTCGACCGGTCGGGGGAGCTGGTGCTGGAGATCGTGGAGCCCGACGCCGCCACCATGCAGCAGATCGTGGCCTCCAAGGGCATGACAGTGGCCGGGCCGACGCTGACCAGCCGCGTGCCCGAGGCGAAGCGCGCCGCCTTCCAAGCGGCGGTCGCGGCCAGCGGCGTGCCGCTGGCGGTGGTGGACCGGATGGACCCGTGGCTGGCAGGCGTCACCCTGTCGCTCACGCCGCTGGGCAAGCTGGGCTTTGATCCGAAGAACGGGCCGGAAACGGTGTTGGCCGCCGCCGCGCGGCAGGCAGGCAAGCCGGTCACGGGCCTGGAAACGGCGGAGCAGCAGCTAGGCTATTTCGACGGCCTGTCCGATGCGGCGCAGATGCAGTTCCTGACCAGCACCGTGGACGACCTGCCCAAGTCAGGTGACGAGTTGGGGCAGATGGTGACGCTCTGGTCGCGCGGCGACCCGGACGGGCTGGGGCGGCTGATGAACGAGAACCTGAAGGATAGTCCGGAGGTCGGCCGCGTGCTGCTGACCGAACGCAACGCGCGCTGGGCGGACTGGATCAAGGCGCGCATGGGCAGGCCCGGCACCGTGTTCGTGGCGGTGGGCGCGGGTCACTTGGCAGGCAAGGGCGACGTGCAGGAGCAGCTGGCGGCGCGCGGGCTGAAGGTGGAGCGGGTGGGGTACTGAACACCCGGCCGGTTGCTCCCTCGCGCCAATTCCGCTACGCGCGCCCGTCCCCGTTTCTGGTCATCCCTGGAGGCGGACGCGGGGGGAAACACGAGCTTCGGAGTTTAAAAATGAGCGACCAGATGACGCTCGCGGCCGAGGCGCGCGACCGGGTTGGCAAGGGAGCCTCCCGTGCGCTGCGCCGTGACGGACGCGTGCCCGCCGTGATCTACGGCCAGAACCAGGCGCCTGCCGCCGTCCACCTTGAGGAGAAGGAGCTGGTCCGCGCGCTCGGCACCGGTCACTTCATGAACTCGGTGGTGATGGTGGGCGGCGTCCGCACGCTGCCCAAGGACGTGACCTTCCACCCCGTCACAGACCGCCCGGTCCATGTCGACTTCCTGCGCGTGGGCGAGCACACCCAGGTGACCGTCGCGGTGCCGGTGGTGTTCACCGACGAGGAGGACGCCCCCTTCACCCAGGAGCGCGGCGTCCTGAACATCGTGCGCCACGAGGTGGAGCTGGTGGTCGACGCGGCCGAGATCCCGTCCGAGATCAGCATCTCGCTGGCGGGCCGCGCGGTGGGCGACAGCATCCACATCTCCGACGTGCAGCTGCCGAACGGCGCGGCACCCTCGGTCGAGGATCGCGACTTCACCATCGCCACCATCGTGCCGCCGACGGTTCCGACCGCGGCCGACGAGGCGGCGGACCTGGAGGCCGGCGTCGGCGTGTCCGAGGCGGAGGCCGCCGAGGGCACCGCGTCGGTCGAGGGCGATACCGAGGGCAATTCGGACGCAGCCGAGGGCGAGACGCCGCAGGGCTGATCCACGAGGGACTGCCGAATCTGAGGGGGCGGGGCGAGCGAGAGCTTGTCCCGCCCCTTCTCATGTCAGGAGAAGCGGGCGATGCAGATCTGGGCTGGGCTGGGTAATCCGGGCCCGCAATATGCCATGCAGCGGCACAATGTCGGCTTCATGGCGGTGGACTCGATCGCGGAGGTCCACGGCTTCGGGCCGGTGAAGAAGCAGTTCCGCGGATGGACGCAGGAGGGGCGCGTCGGAAGCCACAAGGTGTTGCTGCTGAAGCCCGCGACCTTCATGAACGACAGCGGCGTCTCGGTGGGCGAGGCGCTGCGCTTCTTTAAGCTGGGCGAGGACGCGCTGACCGTGTTCCACGACGAGCTGGACTTGGACCCCTTCCGCGTCAAGGTGAAGACGGGCGGCGGCGCCGCCGGGCACAACGGCCTGCGATCCACGGACAGCCACGTCGGCAACGCCTATCGCCGCGTGCGGCTGGGCATCGGCCATCCGGGGCACAAGGACCGGGTGACCGGCCATGTGCTGGGCAATTACGCCAAGGCGGAGATCGACCCGCTGGCTGACATGCTGGGCGCAGTGGCGGCCGAGGCGTCGCGGCTGGCCGATGGCGACGACCCGCGTTTCATGAACGAGGTGGCGCTGCGCCTGGCGGACTGACCGGGAGGCCGCGCGGGCATGTGGCGATCGGCTCCCACGGCGACCATCGGGACGCTGGTGCCGGAGATCGGCCAGAAATCGGGATGCCTGACCAATAGGGCGCTTCCCCGCACGAATGTGGAAAAGTGCCGGGGCGCACAGGGGGAGATCAACCATGCGACCGGCGGTCCTGGCGGCCTTCGCCGTCGTGCTTCTTCCGGCGCCAGCCTTCGCGTGCTGCTGGACGGGGCAGTTTCGACGGCAGCTTCACGCTGGCGGGCCCGTCCTTCCCGATACTAGGGTACGTCCGACTTTTCGTCCCACCGCATCAACCTGCGGAGCCAGTCCGGAACGATCGTGGAGGTGCTGGGCGACGCCGGTACAAGCAATGGCGGTTATACCAGCGCGGCCTAAGCATCCTATTACGGCGGCCCGATCCTTCATTTCTTCGAGACAAGCGCCGGCACCACCTGCAACCAACTGCAATTCGTGGTTCCCAGTGGCGTCGGCGGCGAAGGAGCGGTCAACGCCAACGGCGATCCTCCGCCGGGATAAGCGAAAAGCAAGAAACCGTTTCTGGCGGGAGTGATACCAAGCTTTGGACAGGCGACGGAGCGTGCCGGAAGGGCGGGGAACGACCGGGACCCGCCGGAACAACCCACTGGAACGGGCGTAGTTTCCGGCAGCAGGGAGGTCGCCTCGAATGCTACGCCGATCGGTCCGTTCGTTGGCCATCGCCACCGCCATGGTGCCCGTCCTTGTTCTTGCGGCTTGCGGCGATGATGGGGATGGAACCGGCCCGGAAGCCGGCCTGCCACCACCCACGGCGGGCCCATCGGGACCGACGCCCGCGCCGGCCCCGGCACCAACGCCCACACCTGCGCCCACCGTCACGGCAGTCAGCCAACGGCCTGTGGCCAGTTTCGACAATCCCTGGGCTATGACGTTCCTGCCGGACGGCCGGATGCTGGTGACGGAGAAACCGGGCCGGCTCCAGCTCGTGACCCAACAAGGCGCCAAGACAGAGGTGATGGGTGTGCCCGCCATTGTCTCGACCGGCCAGTTGGGGCTCCACGACGTGGTCCTGGACCCAGGCCACGCCACCAACGGCCGCGTGTGGCTAAGCTACGCAGAGAACGCAACGGGCGGCCAGCAGCTTGCGGTGGCGCGCGCAACGCTGAACCTGTCGGGCGCGCCGCGCCTTGAAGGACTGACCGTGCTCTGGCGCGCGGTGCCGGCGGCCACCGGGGGGCATCCGGGCGCCCGGCTGGCCTTTTCGCCCGACGGCCGCAACCTGTTCGTCACCGCCGGCGAGCGTCAGCAGGGTACGCCGGCGCAAGCGCCGAAAGCGACCTTGGGCAAGATCGTCCGTCTGAACCTGGACGGCACCCCGGCGGCGGACAATCCGTTCGCCTCCGGACCGCAGCCGGAGACCTGGTCGCTGGGCCATCGCAATCCCTACGGCCTGGTGTTCGCCTCCGACGGCCGCCTCTTCCAATCCGAGATGGGCCCGGCGGGCGGCGACGAGTTCAACCTGATCGAGCCGGGTCGCAATTACGGTTGGCCGCTGGTGTCGGAGGGCAACAACTACGACGGCAGCGCCATTCCACGCCATTCCACGGACGCGCGCTACGCCGCCCCGCTGGTAAGCTGGACGCCCGTGATAGCGCCGGGCGGGATGATCCAGTATCGGGGCACGCGCTTTTCGGGCTGGACGGGCGACTTCGTGCTGGCGGGGCTGGCCCAACAGGGCATCGTCCGCGTCCGCGTGACCGGCAACACGGCGGCGGAGGTCGCGCGCCTGTCGCTCGGCGCGCGCGTACGGGAAGTGGAAGAGGCGCCGGACGGATCGATCTGGGTGTTGCAGGACGGGGCCGGCGGGCAGCTTGTCCAATTGCTGCCGGCCTGAAGCGCCCACCTGAAACGCCTACCTGAAACGGTCGACTCGGCGATCGCGTCCGCCTAGCGCAGGCAGGTGACCCTGACGTCCCTTTTCCCCACCCTGCTCTACCGCGCGCCGCTGGGCGACGAGGCGCTCGTGGTCGAGCTGGAGCGATCCGTCCGTCAGCTCGCCGTCGACGACGCGGCCGGACGGCGCTGGTCGCGCGACCATGGCTACAAGGGTTATACCAGCTACGCCTCGCTGAACGACCTGCCGGCCCGCGATCCGGCTTTCGCGGACTGCAAGCGCCTCCTCGACCGCCACGTCGCCGCCTTCGCGCGCGAGGCCGGGTTCGAGCTGGAACGGCGGCCGAAGCTCGACAGCCTTTGGGTCAACCTGTTGCGGCCAGGCGGCCACCATTCGGCGCATCTCCACCCGCACAGCGCGGTGTCAGGCACACTCTACGTGGCCCTTCCGCCGGGCGCGGGCGGGTTGAAGCTGGAGGATCCGCGCCTGCCCATGATGATGGCCGCTCCCCTACGCCGTGGGGGCACGCACCACCTCGTCACGCCCGAGCCCGGCGAGGTGGTGCTTTGGGAAAGCTGGCTCCGCCACGAGGTCGTCCCCGGCACCGCCAAGTCGGACCGCATCAGCATCAGCTTCAACTATCGCTGAGCGCAGCCGCGCCTCGCCCCAGTCGAGCGCGCGCGACGTCACCTGTTCCGCCGCCCAGCCGATCGCTGCGCCCACCGCCACGTCCGACACGAAATGCTTGGCGCGCGGCACCTGTACCGCCGCCACCGCGGCCGACGCCGCCAGGCCGCCCGCGCGTGTTTCGGGAAAGTCGCGGGTGAGCGCCTGGGTCACGGCCAGTGCACCCGCCGTGTGGCCGGAAGGAAAAGAGGAAAGCTCGTGCTTCTCCGTGCCTCCCTTTTCCATGCGATAGCGCGTTGCCAGCGCGTGGTCCGGCCGGGTCCGGTCCACGCGCGCCTTGATTGCCGATTTCACCCAGGTCGCCAACGTGTGCGCCGCCGCCATGCGCAGGCCGGCGCGCACCAGCCTGGGGTCGCGCCGGACCAGCCCGACCGCCAGCCAAGCCGTCATGGCGATCCGGAGCGGCGGCTGATCTGCCGCCTCGCTCAGGAAGCCGGCAGCGCGCACCAGCGGCGTGTGGCGCGTGTCCGCCACTGCTTCCGTGACGCGGATATCGGCTTTCTCGACCGGATGACGCTCGCCCATGCGCCTACAACGGGTGCGCGCGTCTTTCGTTCGCGGGCGGGAACGCCTAGTTGGGCGCTTTCACATTCCCCAATCCAAGGACCATCATGGGTTTCCGCTGCGGCATTGTGGGCCTGCCCAACGTCGGCAAGTCCACCCTCTTCAACGCGCTGACCGAGACGGCGGCCGCCCAGGCCGCCAACTATCCCTTCTGCACCATTGAGCCGAACGTCGGGAACGTGGGCGTGCCCGACGCGCGGCTGGAGAAGCTGGCCGGGATCGCCAAGTCCGCCAAGGTGATCGAGACCCAGCTCGGCTTCGTGGACATCGCCGGCCTGGTGCGCGGCGCCAGCAAGGGCGAGGGTCTGGGCAACCAGTTCCTGGGCAACATCCGCGAAGTGGACGCGATCGTCCACGTGCTGCGCTGCTTCGAGGACAGCGACATCCAGCACGTGGATAACCGCGTGGATCCGATAGCGGATGCGGAGACGGTCGAGACGGAGCTGATGCTGGCCGACCTGGAAAGCCTGGAAAAGCGCGTTCCAAACCTGCTGAAGAAGGGCACGCAGGGCGACAAGGAGGCGAAGACCGCCGCCGCCGTGCTGGGCCGCGCGCTCGACCTGCTGCGCGACGGCAAGCCTGCCCGCCTGACGGTAGCCAACGACGCGGACGAGGCGCGCGCGCTCGTCCAGGCACAGCTGCTCACCGCCAAGCCCGTCCTCTACGTCTGCAACGTGGACGAGGGCCATGCGGCGGACGGCAACGCGTTCTCCGCCCGCGTTTTCGAGAAGGCGGCGGCCGAGGGCGCGGAGGCGGTCGTCGTCTCCGCCGCGATTGAGGCCGAGATCGCGACCATGCCGCCGGAGGAGCGCGGCGAGTTCCTGGCGGAGATGGGACTGGAGGAGACGGGCTTGGCCCGCGTCATCCGCGCCGGCTACAAGCTGCTGGGCCTGCTCACCTTCTTCACGGTCGGGCCCAAGGAGGCGCGCGCCTGGACCGTGGACGTGGGGGCCACCGCGCCCAAGGCGGCGGGCGCGATCCACACCGATTTCGAACGCGGCTTCATTCGCGCCGAGACGATCGCCTTCGACGATTACGTGACCTTGGGCGGCGAGGCCGGCGCGCGCGACGCGGGCAAGCTGCGGTCGGAGGGCAAGGAGTATGTCGTCAAGGACGGCGACGTGATGCTGTTCCGGTTCAACGTGTGACCCACGCTGCTCCTGCTCTGGTGATCGGGGGCACGGGGATGCTGGCGGAGGCGACGCGTTGGCTCGCCATGAGATCAAGCGCGACCCTGCTGGTAGCAAGGCACGCTTCCCGCTTCGACTTGACCGGAAAGGTGGCACTCGACACCGATTGGTCGGAGCGCGACTTTCGGGCTCGTGTAGAGCAGGCGATGGAGACACTGCCGCCGATCGGCCGCTCCCTTATCTGGCTCCATGAACCTGAGACGATCCTGCCGTGGCTGCTGCCATGGCTAAGCGGCACTCGAACAGTGCTGGTGTTAGGAAGCATCGACGGCAAGCCGACTTTGCCAGCCAGCTGTGCGAACATGACGACGTTGCGGCTCGGCACTGTAAGACAGGATCAAGGGCGTCGATGGCTGACACATGCAGAGATCAGCGGCGCCGCTATCGCCGCATTGACAGACGGCATATCGCGCTGGGCCGGTGAACCATTGCCGATTGACTGACGGCGCACTTCGTCCCTGAAAGAAAAAGACGCGCGGTGTGCCGGCAAGCTGCGGTCGGAAGGCAAGGAATATGTCCTCCGCGACGGCGACGTGATGCTGTTCCGGTTCAACGTGTGAACGGGGGCGGTGCGCGCACCGCCCCCGCGGACACATGAATCAGGCGATCGCTACTGTCGTCCGCCGGCGACGATAGCGCGCGGCGCTGCCCACGGCGCCGAAGCCGACGATCATCAGCGCCCAGGTGCCGGGCTCCGGTACCGCGGACACGTCGGCATCGACGATCAGCACGGACGGCGAGCCGTTCTGGCGGCTGTATCGCAGGGTGGTGGCCCCCGTGGTGCCGATGGTCACCGTGGACGTCTGCACGCCCGTCGGTCCCGCCTCGGTCGCACCCACGCGCGTGTTGCCTTGGAAAAAGGCGGCGCCGTCATCGTGCGTGATAGTGAGCACGGTGCCCGCGAGCAACGTTCCGAGGTCAAAGGTGTAGTAGGAACCATATTCGAAATTGCCGGCGCTTCCCGACGATTCCAGGAAGTCCGCCAGGCTGTTGAAGTTCGCCACCTGGACGTTGCTGTTGGTGGTCACTGTCCCCGTGCCGGAATAGCCGGAGATGTTGGCGGCGCTGAAGCCGAAGGCCGAATTGAGGTCGTCCGCCGGTGCCGCGCGGTTGTCGAAGTTGATCGCGCCCGTGTAGGTGAAGGTAGCGGACGCGGTGTTCGGGCCCGAGAACGGATTGCCGTCAGCGACGCTGAAGCCCTGCCCGTTGCGCAACCCCTCCGTCGCCGTCACCGAAAAGGTGCCGATGACGATCGCGGCGCCTGCAGGTTGTGCCACGAGCGCCAGCGCCGTCGCCGTCGCGACCGCTGTCAGAATTCTCTTCATGCTGTCTCCTCCCCTTTGATCCGTCGTCCACGACAATGCCTCAATGGCCGACGACGTAATCGAAAGAAGGCTAACAGCCAACATGGTAAACGTCGAGTCGAACGACGCAGAATTTCGAACTCTTCTTTCTCTCATTCATGTCATGATGTTCTGATTTCGTACAGGTGGACTTGGAACCGGTGGAAAGGCGCGAGAAGCGGCGAAGTCCGGGCGGTGTTTGCCCCGTTGGCAGCGCTAGGCTATCCGGCGCCTCGTGCTTGCCCGGCTCCTCCTGGTCCTGCTGCTCGCGGCCTTCTCGCTGCCGGCCGCAGTGGCGTCGTGCCACGATGCACCTGCTCCGATGACCGGTACGCATGCCATGCACGGGAGCGGGCATCAGCCGATGACGGTGCCGGACGGGTCGGTGGCCTCTCACGCCTGCGTCGGGTGCGTGCCGCCGTCCGGCATGCTGGCGAAGCGGATCGAGCCGCCCCTGCCTGCGCCGTCCATGGCCCCGGCCGCCTTCGTTGCAACGCTGGACCTGGGCGGCGCCGTACCGCCCGACCTGCCTCCACCGCGTCGGGGCTGACCGTCCGGGCGCGTTCCCGCGCCCCCGTCAGCTCCAAGGTCAGAGGTTTCGTCATGTATCGTCATTCCCTGCTCGCCGCGGTTGCCGCGGCGGCGCTGCTGCCCGTGCCGACGGCGGCTCAGCATCATCAGCATTCCGCTCCCACGCCCATCCAGGATCATCCGGCCCAGCAGCCGACAACGACGGAACGGCCCGCGCCCGCATCGACCAGCCCAACCACCATGGACCACGCCACCATGGATCATGCCGGCATGGGGCAGACCTCGATGGATCATGGAGCCATGAACCACGGCGGCATGGGTCACGCGGCCATGGGTCACGGGGCCATGAACATGCAGCCTTTCGGCCCAGTGGCGCCTGCCCCCTACAGCCGGGCGGCGGAGCAGGCGCTTGCCGTTGCACCGCCGGGTGCCGCGACGATCGCCATGGCCGGCACCATGGGAACGACGTCGGGCTGGTACCAGGTCGGATCCGGCACCGCGCGCCTGCCGGCGGGCGAGGGGCCGATGCGCGGCGCCATGTTCCATGCGGGCAACTGGATGCTGATGGGGCACGGCTATGCCTGGCCCATGGTGACGGACCAGGGTGGGCCGCGGGGCGGCTCCAAGGCATTCGTCCAGTCCATGGCCATGCTGATGGCGAACCGGCCGCTGGGCGACGACGCCTATCTCCAGACGCGCGCCATGGTGTCGGCCGAGCCGCTGATGGGCCGGCGCGGCTATCCCAACCTGTTCGCCACCGGCGAGACGGCGTTGGGCCGGCCGCTGATCGACCGCCAGCATCCGCACGACCTGTTCATGGAGCTGTCGGCGCGGCTCGACTATCGGGTCGGCGACGGCAGCGCGTTCCTCTACGGCGGACCGGTTGCGGAGCCGGCGCTGGGGCCGAGCGCCTTCATGCACCGGGCGTCGGCGCGCTACACGCCGCTGTCGCCGATCACGCACCACTGGTTCGACTCCACGCACATCACCTATGGCGTGGTGACCGCCGGCATCGCCCAGCCCCGCTGGCAGCTGGAAGCATCCGCGTTCAAGGGGCAGGAGCCGAACGAGGAACGCTACGGCATCGACCGGCTGGCGCTGAACAGTTGGAGCGTGCGCGCGACCTGGAGCCCGAGCCCCTATCTCGTGGCGCAGGCCAGCTACGGCTATCTGAAGGAACCGGAGGCGATCCATCCCGGCGAGGACGAGCGGCGCACCACCGCGTCGGTCCAATATGCCCGCGCCGGCTTGGCGGCGACGATCGCCTACAGCGCCAAGGACCGGGAGGGCGACCGCGTGCTTCCCGCCTGGCTGAGCGAGGTCTCGTGGGAGCTGGACCCGCGCAACGTCGTGTTCGGCCGCGTGGAGAACGTCGTCAACGACGAGCTCTTCCCCGACCACGACGACCCGCTGCACGACCGGCGGTTCCGCGTAACCAAGTTCGAGGGCGGCTATGCCTATCGCGTGCCGATCGCGGGCGCGCTAGGCGTGGCGCTGGGCGGATCGCTGGCCGCCTATGCCAAGCCGGATGCGCTGGACGCGTTCTACGGCGGCGATCCCGTCAGCTGGACGCTATTCGCCAAGTTCGCGGTCGGGCTCTGACCCGGCCGGCCTTTTGCCTGTCATGCCACGGAGGTAGAGCGGCGGGGATGCGTCGATTCCTTCCGCTCGCCCCCGCCCTGTCGCTCGCCGCCTGTGCGGCCACACCCGCTGCCCCGCCGGCCGCCATTGCGGTGGCGGAGGAACGGGCGCCGGTCACGATCCTGGTCTCGATCGATGGGTTCCGGCCCGACTATCTCGACCGCGGCCTCACGCCCGTCCTGTCGCGGCTGGCGGCGGAGGGCGTCACGGCGCCGATGCGGCCGAGCTTTCCCACCAAGACCTTCCCCAACCACTGGACGCTGGTGACCGGGCTGGTACCGGACCGTCACGGCATCGTCGGCAACGTCATGGAGGATGCGGGCCGCCCCGGCGAGACGTTCACCATGGCGACGGAGGACCCGTTCTGGTGGAATGCGGTTGAGCCCATCTGGGTTACCGCCGAGCGCGCAGGCATCCGCACCGCCACGGAGTTCTGGCCGGGCGCGTCCGTCGGCTGGGGCGGAACGATGAACAAGGCACGGCACAACGAAGTGACGGGTGGAACGCGCCCTTCCGACTGGCACCAGTTCGCACAGAGCGTCACGGCCGACCAGCGCGTGGACGCGGTGATCGACTGGATGCGCCGCCCCGCAGCCAAACGCCCGCGGTTCGTCACGCTCTATTTCGACGAGGTGGACAGTGCCGGCCACGACAAGGGGCCGGACTCGCCCGAAGCAAACGCCGCCATCGGGCAGGTCGACGCCATGCTTGGCCGACTTGTGACGGAACTGCGCGGGATGGGCCAGCCGGCCAATGTCGTGATCGTCTCCGACCACGGCATGGCAGCGACTGCCGGCGACCGGGTGGTCGCGCTCGACCGAATCGCGCCATTGGCCGACTATCGCGTGGTCGAAGCCGGCCCCTATGCCGCCATCGCGCCCGTGCCCGGCCGCGAGGCCGCAGTCGAACGGGCGTTGGTGCGATCTCATTCGCACATGACCTGCTGGAACAAGGCGGACATCCCCGCCCGCTTCCGCTTCGGCCGCAACCCGCGCGTGGCGCCCATCCTGTGCCTGGCGGAAACCGGCTGGCTGGTACTGAAGACGATGCCCTCGACGGCCACCAGCGGCGGCAACCACGGCTACGACGATCGCGCGCCGGAGATGCGGGCGCTGTTTGTGGCGAACGGCCCTGCCTTTCGGTCGGGCGCGCGGCTGGCCGAGTTTCCCAACACCGATGTGGCGCCGCTGCTCCGCGACCTGCTGGGTCTCCCGCCAGGCAAGGGACTGGACGGCACCGATGCTCCGTTCAAGGATGCGCTCAGGCGATAAACGGAGGGCGACCGTGCAATATTACGAGGACCTGGAGGTCGGAACCGTGCAGCGCTTCGGCGCCTACCGCGTCACGCGCGAGGAGGTGATCGACTTTGCGAGCCGCTACGATCCCCAGCCCTTTCACCTGTCGGACGAGGCGGCGGCGGGTACGCATTTTGGCCGGCTTTCGGCCAGCGGCTGGCACAGCTGCGCGATGGTCATGTCGATGATCGTGGAGAACATGGCCGACAATCGTCAGGCGGGGCTAGGATCGCCGGGTCTGGACGAGTTGAAATGGCTCCATCCCGTCTTTCCGGGCGACACGCTGCGCTGCGAGTCCGAGCTTCTCCAGAAGCGCCGTTCGGCCAGTCGGCCCGAGATGGGCCTGTTCAAGAGCCGGATGCGCGTGTTCAACCAGGACGATGCAGAGGTGATGGCCTTTGTCTCGAACGGCCTGATCTCGACCCGCGACCCCGCTGCGAGCGACGACTAGCGGCTGCGAACGCCTCGTCCTCCATGGCCCCGCCCGCCAGGGCCGCGCGCACCCGATCCGCGCCCGCCCGGCGTCGCGCGAAAGGCACCGTTCGGACGCGGCGTGGCGACGCCCAGCGCACGGTTCTGGCGTCGAAGGTCGCGATAGTCGCGCCGGACGTCGGACCGGTATTCCTGGCGCGCGTCGCGGCGACCCTGAAGGAACTGGCCGCGGTCGATGGTGCCGCCGCGATAGGCCTGCCGGTTCGCCCGCAGGTCGCCGCGATAGTCGCGGCGCTCGCCGGCCACGTCGCGGCGGAAATCGCGCCAGTTGGCGCGGACCTGGGGATTCCCGTAGCCCGGCCGACCCTGCCAGTACCGGCGCTGGCCGTCGTTCCAACGCTGCGGCCTGCGATAGCGATCGTACACGAAAGCGCCGGTGCCGGGATAATAGAAGCCGTCGTACCAGCCATAGCCAGCACCGGCATAGGCCGCCCCATAACCGCCATGATATGGATCGCCGTAGAAACCGCCATAGCCGGCCGAGACGCCGCCATAGCCGTAGCCGTCGGTTGCACAGGCCGACACGCCCAGGGATGCGCCCAGCAGCGCCACCGCCATACCTATACGCTTGAACATTGCCGCTCTCCCGAACGAGGGAACGGGGCGATACGCGCCCCGGCTATTGTTCGAACGGTCGCGGTTCGCGGATCGTTCCCTTTGTCCGGTCGTGCTTGCCGCCTTCGGAACCGATCAGGGTTGGAACGGATCGCCCGTTGCTCAATGACCCGCAAAGGCAGTGAGCGACTGCGCCTCGACCCCGTCGGCGCGCAGCGCGTCGGCACCGCCCAGGTCGGGCAAGTCGATCAGGAAGCGCGCCGCTGTCACCACGGCGCCCGCACGCCGCAGCAGCCGAACGGCCGCACGCGCGGTGCCGCCCGTCGCGATCAGGTCGTCCACCAGCAGCACGCGGGCACCCGGCGCGCAGGCGTCCGCGTGCATGGCGATGCGATCCTCCCCATATTCCAGCGCATATTCTTCTGCGATCGTGGCGCCGGGCAGCTTGCCGTCCTTTCGGATCAGCAGCACGCCCGCTTGCAGCGGTATTGCCAACGCCGCCGCGAACAGGAAGCCGCGCGCTTCGATCCCTGCCACTAGGTCTACCGGCCCGGTCACGGACGCGACCATCCGCTCCACCGCCCTGGCGAGTCCGGTCGGCGACAGCAGCAGCGTCGTCACGTCGCGGAACTGGATGCCCGGTTTGGGGAAGTCCGGGATGGTGCGGATAAGCGCCTTCAGGTCGTCGTTCGGCTCCATGCGCCACTCCGGATACGAAAACGGCCGGAGCGTACTGCCCCGGCCGGATCTGTCGTCAACGAAAGGATGAGTCAGGAGCGATCAATGTTCCACGTCGCGCCAGACATTCTGGTACGCACCCCAGGCCAGGAAGCAGAAGATCGCCAGGAAGGCCAGGGAAGCCAGGCCGGCCGCGTGCCGCTGCTCCAGCTTCGGCTCCGCGGTCCAGGTCAGGAACGCCGACACGTCCTTGGCCATCTGGTCCACGGTCGCCTGCGTCCCGTCCGAATAGGTCACCTGACCGTTGGAGGTCAGCGGTGGCGGCATGGCGATGTTCAGGTTCGCGAAGTACGGGTTGTAGTGGAGGCCCGCCGGCGTCTTGGCCTCGGGGAACTTCCGGAGCAGCTCGGCCGGCTGCTTCTGGTACCCGGACAGCAGCGCGTGGATGTAGTTGGCGCCGTCGTGACGCGCCTTGACCATCAGCGACAAGTCGGGCGGTAGCGCGTTGTTGTTGGCGGCACGCGCGGCGATCTCGTTCGCGAAGGGCGACGGGAAATGGTCGGCGGGCGTGTTCTTGCGCGTCGCCGCCTCGCCCGTCTCCGCGTTGATACTCGGCTGCTCGATCACCCACTGGTTGGCGATCGCCTTCACCTCGGGCTCGGAATAACCGATCTGCTCCAGGTCGCGGAAGGACACGTACTTCAGCGAGTGACAGGCGGCACAGACTTCCTTGAAGACCTGGAAGCCGCGCTGGACCTGCCGGTCGTCGAACTTGCCGAACAGGCCGCTCGACGCGAGCCTGGCGTCTTCCGGATGCCGGTGGAACTCATGCTCCGCCGTCACGGGCGGCGGCTCGGTGACGGCATTGTAGGCCGTGCCGAACAGGGCGATCGCCAGCACGCCGACAAAGGCGGCGCCGATCAGGTACGAGATTGCGCGAACCATGGTGTTCTTAGATCCCCCTTGCCGCGCGCCGTCAGGCCATCGCCGTCTTGGTCGGGGCGGTGCCCCCGTGCTTCTCAAGCACCGCTTCCGTGATCGAGTTCGGCATCGGGCGCGGACGCTCGGACGCCGAGATGAACGGCAGGATGACGAGGAAGTGTGCGAAGTAGTAGGCCGTCGCGATCTGGCCCAGGATCACGTTGCGCGGCAGGGCCTCGGCGCCACCGACATACCCCAGCACCAGCACGTCCGCCAGCAGCACCCAGAGGAACGCGCGCAGCTTGGGCCGGTAGTTGGCCGACCGCACCGGCGAGCTGTCCAGCCAGGGCAGGAAGAACAGCAGCAGGATGGAGCCGAACATCGCCAGCACGCCCCACAGCTTGGCCGGCAGGATGAAGTCCGCCGTGAAGCTCTTCAGGATGGCGTAGAAGGGCAGGAAGTACCATTCGGGCACGATGTGCGCCGGCGTCGAGAGCGGGTTCGCCTCGATATAGTTATCCGGGTGGCCCAGCAGGTTCGGCGCGAAGAAGATCAGGCTTGCGAACACGAACAGGAACACGCCCAGCCCCACCGCGTCCTTGGCGGTGTAATAGGGGTGGAACGGCACGGTGTCCTGCGGCCCCTTCACGTCCAGGCCGGTCGGGTTATTCGAGCCGGGGATGTGCAGCGCCCAGATGTGCAGGATGATGACGCCCGCCGTCACGAACGGCAGCAGGTAGTGGAGCGAGAAGAAGCGGTTCAGCGCCGCATTGTCCGGCGCATAGCCGCCCAGCAGCCACACGCGCACTGTCTCGCCCACGCCGGGAATGGCGGAGAAGAAGCCGGTGATGACCTGTGCGCCCCAGAAGCTCATCTGCCCCCAGGGAAGGACGTAGCCCATGAAGGCGGTCGCCATCATGAGCAGGAAGATCACCACGCCCAGCAGCCACACCATCTCGCGCGGGGCCTTGTACGATCCGTAGTAGAGGCCGCGGGCGATGTGGCAGTAGACCACCAGCAGGAACATGGAGGCGCCGTTGGCGTGCGCGTAGCGCAGGAACCAGCCGGCGTTCACGTCGCGCATGATGCGCTCCACGGACGCAAAGGCCACGCCGCCGTTGGACGCGTAGTTCATCGCCAGCGTCACGCCCGTCACGATCTGGATCAGCAGCGCCGCCCCGGCGAGCACGCCGAAGTTCCAGAAATAGTTCAGGTTGCGCGGCACCGGATAGCCCGCGCCGATCGCGTTGTAGGCGAGGCGCGGCAGCGGCAGCTTCTCGTCCAGCCAGCGCATGATGGGCGCCTTTGGCTCGTACTGCTTGGCCCAGGGAAAGCTCATGGCGTGTTTGTCCTCAGCCGATCATCACGGCGGTGTCGGAGGTGAAGGCGTATTCCGGAACCTGGAGGTTCAGCGGCGCCGGACCCTGGCGGATGCGGCCGGCCGTGTCGTAGGCGGAGCCGTGGCACGGGCAGAAATAGCCGCCGAACGGCCCCTTGTTCTCGCCCTCGCCCGCGCCCAGCGGCACGCAGCCCAGATGGGTGCAGACGCCCAGCGTGATGAGCCAGTTCTTCTTGCCCTCCTTGGTCCGCTCGGCCAGCGTCTCCTTGTCGCGCAGGTCGTCCAGCGACACGGCGTCGGCCGCCGCGATCTCCGCCGGCGTCAGGTTCCGCACAAACAGCGGCTGCTTGCGGAACTGGGACTTGATCGCCTGGCCGGGCGAAATCTTGGAAAGGTCGACCTCCGTGGTGGACTGGGCCAGCACGTCGGCGGCCGGGCTCATCTGGTTGATGAGCGGCAGCACCACGGCGACCACGCCCACGCCCGCAAAGGCGACAGCGGCCACGTTGATGAAGTCGCGCCGCCGGGGATCGTCCACCGCCTCGTCCAGCAGGGCGGGGTTCTCGCCGGGGGGCAGCCTGTCGTCAACGGTGGCCATTCTCGGTCGGGTCCTCAAGAACAAACGGGCGCTGACGGGGATGCAGCGGCCTGACCCGCGCGAACCCCCGTCCACCGCACGCCAGTGCGGCGGCCGGTAGCCTGCTCCTAATCGCCGGCCAGCCCCTTTGCCAACCCATTTTGCGGCGGGCATCCGTTCAGGTTACCGGCGAACCATGCGGATCGCCCTGTTCCAGCCCGACATGGCCGGCAATGTCGGAACCCTGATACGCACGGCCGCCTGCCTCGGTGCGGGCACGGACGTGATCGAGCCGGCCGGCTTTCCCTGGAACGACCGGGCGCTCAGGCGGGCGGGCATGGACTATGCCACCCGGGCGGAGGTGTGCCGCCACGCGGACTGGGCGTCGTTCCTGGCCGCGTTGCGCTCGCGGTTGGTGCTGCTGACGACGCGAGGCGCGGTGCCGCTATGGGAAGCGCGGTTCCGCCCCGACGATGTGCTCTTGCTGGGGTCGGAGGGTGCGGGCGTGCCGGACCATGTGCACGACCGTGCCGACCTGCGCGTCGCCATCCCGATGCAGGGCGGATTCCGGTCGCTCAACGTCGCGGTGGCCGGCGGCATTGCGCTGGCGGAGGCGCTGAGGCAGACCCGCGTCCGGTTCACAGAGGAGCAGGCGTGACCGGAACAAGCGCGGAGAACCGCCAGGAAGCCCTTCAGTTCGGCGACGCGGTCCGTATCGGCCTGTCGCAGCCGCAAAGGATGATCCCCGCCCGCTTCTTCTACGACCGTGCCGGTTCCGAGCTGTTCGAGCGCATCACGGCGCTGCCGGAATATTACCCGACGCGGACCGAGACTGCGCTGCTGGCCTCGCACGGCGCGGACGTGGCGGCGCTGACGGGTACGGGTCGCCCGGTGGTGGAGTTCGGGTCGGGCTCTTCGGCCAAGACGCCGCTGCTGCTAAAGCCGGTTCAGCCGTCCGCCTATGTGCCCGTGGATATTTCGGGCGAGTTCCTGGCGGCGTCGGCCGCCGCCCTCGCCGACGCGCACCCAGGGCTTGAGGTGATGCCCGTCGTGGCCGACTTCACCGCGCCCTTCACGCTGCCGGAGCTCGACAAACCGCTGATCGGCTTCTTTCCGGGCTCAACGATCGGCAATTTCGACCAGGGCGCGGCGGTGGACCTGCTTCGCGGCTTCGGATCGGTGCTGGGCCAGGGCGCGTGGCTGCTGATTGGCCTGGACCGGCGCAAGGACCCTCGCGTGCTGGAGCGGGCCTATGACGATGCGGCCGGCGTAACGGCGGCGTTCAACCTGAACCTGCTGGCGCGCATCAACCGGGAGCTGGAGGGCGACGTGCCCGTTGACGCGTTCCGCCACCGGGCGCGCTGGAACGACGCGCTCGGCCGAATCGAGATGCACCTGGAGGCGACGAACGACGTCGCATTCCGCGCCGCCGGCCGTTCATGGACGATGCAGAGGGGCGAGACGATCCACACGGAGAACAGCTACAAATATTCGGACGGCGAGGCACGGATGCTGGCATTGGCGTCGGGGTGGCTGCCGCGCGCCGAGTGGACGGACGCGGACGGCCTGTTCGGCCTTCACCTATGGTCGCGGGCCGATGCAAGGATGCAGCCGTGACGGATGTCGCCCTCGCCTGCTCGACGCTGCTCGACGCCTTTCGCGCGGTGCGCGCGCGGACGGAAGCGCTGGCGGCACCGCTCTCGCCGGAGGACTGCCAGGCCCAATCCATGCCCGACGCCAGCCCGGTAAAGTGGCACCTGGCGCACACGGCGTGGTTCTTCGAGACGTTCCTGCTGAAGCCGCACCTGCCCGGCTACCGGACGCCCGATCCGGCCTATCAGGTGCTGTTCAACAGCTATTACGAGGCGGTCGGCGACAAGCATTCGCGGGGCGAGCGGGGCCTGGTGACGCGGCCCGGGCTGGCCGACGTGCTGGCCTATCGGGCGCATGTGGACGAGGGCATGGCGCGGCTGCTGGCGGCGGGCGACGCGCCGGCGGATCTGGTAACCCTGGGACTGAACCACGAACAGCAGCATCAGGAGCTGATCCTGATGGACGTTCTGCACCTGCTGTCGCGCAATCCGCTGCACCCGGTCTATGCGGCGGATGCGCCGGGGCCGTCGGTCGTGGGTGGCGCGGCCGAGTGGCTGGCCTTCCCGGCGGGCCTTCGCATGGTGGGTCACGAGGGCGAGGCCTTTGCCTTCGACAATGAGGGGCCCCGCCACCGCGTTTGGCTGGACGCCTTTGCGGTATCGGACCGACTGGTCACCAACGGAGACTATCTCCACTTCATCGAGGATGGCGGCTACGGGCGTCCCGAGTTCTGGCTGTCGGACGGCTGGGCGACCGTGCAGGCGCAGGGCTGGCAGGCGCCGGGTTACTGGCAGCGCGAGAGCGAGGCCGAAGGCGGGCACTGGACGGCGTTCGGGCTGCGCGGACGCACGGCCTTGGACCCGAACGCGCCCGCCCTGCACCTCAGCCACTACGAGGCGGACGCCTATGCGCGATGGGCCGGGTGCCGCCTGCCGACGGAGGCGGAATGGGAGGTCGCGGCCGCGGACGGGCGGATGCGCCAGCTCTACGACGCAGGCTGGCAGTGGACCGCCAGCCCCTACACCCCCTACCCCGGCTTCCGCACGGCACCGGGCGCGGTGGGCGAGTATAACGGCAAGTTCATGGCCAACCAGCAGGTGCTGCGCGGCGGATGCTTCGCAACCGCGCCAGGTCATTCGCGCGGCACCTATCGCAACTTCTTCCCGTCGCACGCCCGCTGGCTGTTCGGCGGGCTCAGGCTGGCACGCGAGGCCTAGATACCCGCATACCATTGATAATCGGCCACGTCCTCCCAGAACCCGCCCTTGCCGCCCGCAATGCCGCCGAGGCGATCCACCAGCTCCACGCGATGCACATATTTGGCGTGCTTGTAGCCCAGCTGCCGCTCGACCCGCAGGCGCAGGGGTGCGCCGTTCTCGATGGGCAGCGGGCGGCCGTTCAGGGCGTGCGCCAGCATGGTCTGGGGATGGAACGCGTCGATGAGGTCCACCGACTCGTAATATGGCACGCCGCGTATCTCGTCGGCACAATGGAACACCGCAAAGCGCGCCTGGCGCGCCACCCCCGCCGCCCGTAGCAGGAGGTTCAGCGGCACGCCCGTCCACTGCCCAATCGCGCTCCACCCTTCCACGCAGTCGTGGCGCGTCACTTGCGTGCGCTGCGGCAACGCGCGCAACTGGTCCATCGAAAGCGACAGCGGACGGGCGACGAGGCCGCTGACCTTCAGCCGCCAATCCGCGAAGCCGTCCGCCACCATGCGGGCATATTGGTCGGACGCGGGGCGCTGCGTGCCGTTGGCGCGGAAGTACGGGCTGCGTTCGGACAGGGTGTATTCGGGTGCCAGCGCCGCGCGATCGGACACCAGCCTCTGCGCTGCAAGGGAGGCATCCTCCCCCAGCGCCAGCGTGCGGCGGACGGCGGGCAGCCCGTTGATCCGGTCGCACCCGCCTAGCAGCAGCCCACCTGCGCCTGCGCCCAGCAGGCCGCGCCGGGAAATCATCGCGGCTCCTCCTGCGGCACGCGCCACCAGCCGGTGACAATGGAGCGCATCTCGTTCAGCGGACCCGCCAGCACCACCATGGCCACGTGGACCAGCAGGAACGCCGCCAAGACCATCGCAGCGACGAAATGCAGCGACCGGGCCGATTGCCGCCCGCCGAGCAGGTCCAGAAGCCAGGGCCAGGCGGCGTTGATCCCCGGCGACATGGTAAGCCCCGTCAGCACCGCCAGCGGCAGCGCCCCGAAGATCACCAGCAGGTAGCTCAGCTTCTGGAGCACGTTGTACCGCCGCGCGTCGTCGCCTTCGTGGAAGCGGAGCCGCGCATGGCGCTTCACGTCGCGCCACAGGTGCGCCGGCCTCAACTCGTCGCGGCCAGGCGCCAGGTCGCGCCGCAGATGGCCACGGACGATGCTCCAGATCCAGTAGGCGATGCCGGGGATCACCAGTGTCCAGGCGAAGAAGAAGTGCCACTGGCGCGCGTCCGCCAGATTGTAGCTGCTCGGGATCGTCATCCAGCTCGGAAAGGCGTGCGCCTCCCCGCCGGCATAGCCGAACAGGCCGGTGGTCGGCAGCTCCACCGGGCCGACCCGCACGAAGCCGCTCGTCCCCCGTGCCCCGATTTGGAGCCAGGCATGATCCCAGTTGGCGCCGAACTGGCCCCAGTAGAGCCGCGGATGGGCGTTGAAGATCATCAGGCCACTCATCAGCAGGATGATGACGCTGACCGCATTCACCCAGTGCCAGAGCCTGACGGGCAGGCGCTGGCGATAGATCAGCTCGCCCGGCGGCGCGAGCGCCTCGGGCGCGTCAGCCCTCGACTTGGGAAAGATAGTCGCCATAGCCTTCCGCCTCCATGCGGTCCTTCGGCACGAAGCGCAACGATGCGGAGTTGATGCAGTAGCGAAGGCCGCCGCGGTCGCGCGGACCGTCCGGGAACACATGGCCCAGGTGGCTGTCCCCGTGGGTCGAGCGCACCTCGGTCCGGACCATGCCGTGGCTGTTGTCGCTCAGTTCGGCGACATTGGCGGGCTCGATCGGCTTGGTGAAGCTCGGCCAGCCGCAGCCGCTCTCATATTTGTCGGCGCTGGCGAACAGCGGCTCGCCCGACACGATGTCCACATAGACGCCCGCTTCCTTGTTGTTGAGCAGCGCCCCCGTGCCCGGCCGTTCGGTGCCGGCCTGCTGGGTGACGTAGAACTGCTCGGGCGTCAGGCGCGACAGCGCCTCCTCGGTCTTGGCATAGCTGAGCATGAAGGCGTTCCTTTCGGGGCAGATGTGGGTGCAACAACCCAGGGCCTCAAGTTCCTTCCCGACTTGCTAAGGTGGGATCACAGGGCATCCTTGGGCACGTGCGTCACCCGGCACGCCAAGTCCGCCTCCCCGCTGGCGACCACCCAATGGTCGCCCCCGTCCGCAATGCCTGTCGTGAACACGACATTGTCCAGGTACATGCTGTCCTTCAGCGGCTCGGTCAGGTGCGGCGCGGGCTCCAGCAGCGGCTGGTGCTCGGTCGCCAGCGTGACGGACGGATCCTCGGGGTCCAGGAGCGACCAGTAGGTACGATAGATGCCGACCACGCCCGACGGCTCCACCCCGTGCCACAGCGTCAGCCAGCCGCGCTGCCCGTTCACCTCGGTCAGCACGGGGGGCGTGCCGCCGCCCATGCGCGCCGTCGATACAGTCGCCGCATGGGGCCGGATGCCCGGCCGGTCGTGCGGGCGCCAGTGCAGCGCGTCCGGGCTGCGCGCGAGGTTGATTGACGGCCCGGCCCGCCACTCCGACCCCGGCGGATAGGCGAAGTAGAGGTCGCCCAGCGGCCGCGTCTGTGCCCAGTACTCGCCGCCGACCAGCCCCTCGAAGATCAGCATGTCCTTGTTCTGGTGGTCGAGCACGATGCCGTCGAGCCGCCAGTCCAGCGCGTCGGCCGAGCTGTAGAGCGTGGTGCAGTGCCGTTCCGGGCTAACGGAGCAGGTCGTCATCAGGTAGCGGTCGCCGACCCGGCTGATCCGTGCATCCTCCACGCCATAGCACTGAAAGGACGCGGCCGGTGCGATCGCGCGGTCGTAGTGCACCGCCTCCACCCGCCGCCCCTCCGCGTCGAGCTCGACGGGGAGCAGCCAGGACAGGCTGGTCAGCGCCATGACGCGCCACGGCCCGCCATGCACCATGAACTTGCGAGGGTCGGACGTGTCGACCAGGTCGACGGGCCAGGCGTCCAGCCTGTACCCGCCCTCCTCCCACCGGATCGCGTGGACGTGGCCGTCGCGGATCGGCTTGCGGAGCGCCTCCGCGACCCGCACCATCATCAACAGGTTGCCGTTCGCCAGCCGCGTCAGTCCCGGATTGAACGCGCCCAGCACATAGGTTTCCGCGTCGATCCGCCGCGCCAACGGAGAACGCGAGAGGTCGACGTCCTTCGGCGCGAAGACGAGCTGGTCAAACGGGAAATCAGCCACGCCGCCGCACCCTCACTCTCCCTCTGACCCGCGGGGCACGATGGTCAGCTGTTGCACCACCGTGCGACGGGGTTGGGTCAGGAGATAGTGGATGCCTACCGCGATGTCCTCGGCCCGCAGCGTGTTCTCCTCCGCCACGCCCTCCGCCTGGTCGCGGTCGCTCTCGTCGGGCGAGAAGTCGGCCTTGGTCTTGCCGGGCTCCACTACGCTCACGCGGATGCCCTTGGGACCCATTTCCTTGCGCAGTGCCTCCGAGAAGCCGGCGATGCCCGCCTTGATGCCTGCATAAACGGTGGAGTGCGGCCCCAGCACGTGCGCGCTCATGGAGCCGGTAAACACGATGTCGCCCTCCGCGACCAGCCGCTCCGACGCCTGCTTGGCGCACAGGAGGTAGGCGGTGAAGTCGGTCGCCACGGCGTAGCGGATCGCGTCCTCATCCTCCTCGGTCAGGCCGTTCACGGGAACGGCGGCGTTGATGACAGCCACGTCCAGGCCGCCCAACGCGTCCGCTGCCCGGTCGAACAGCTGCCTTGGTGCGTCGGGATCGGCCAGGTCGATCGATATGCCCTGCCCCTCGCCGACCTCGTTGATGCGGGCGAGCGCATCCTCTAGGTGCCCGACATCCCGCCCGCAGACGAACACGCGCGCGCCCTCCGACGCCAGCAGCACCGCGGTTGCGCGGCCGATGCCGGTGGTGCCGCCGGTGACCAGGATGCGACGGCCCTTCAAGCTGGTGATGTCCGTGTGGTGCGAAGGCGTTTGAGGCATGAATGCTCCTGTGCAAGGGATGCGGCCGGAGACGTTCGGGCAGACGAAGCGGTTCCGCGTGCCGTTGCACCGCGTGGGGCGACCGCCCCATATCTGCGGATGACCGATCCAGCCTACCGCCCGGAAACGCCCATCCTCTCGCTCGGTCCAACCTTCTGGGACCTGGTCGCCGCCGCCGACTTCCCGGCCACGACCCTGCGCTTCCGCAACGACCGCGCTGCGGCCGAGATCGGGCTGGCGGGCCTGTCCGACGCCGAGTGGATCGCATACTTCGCCCGCTTCCAGCCCTTGCCCGGCAACCTGCCCGAGCCGCTGGCGCTCCGCTATCACGGCCACCAGTTCCGCAGCTACAATCCGGACCTGGGCGACGGCCGCGGCTTCACCTTCGCCCAGGCACGCGGGCGTGACGGGCGGCTGCTGGATCTGGGCACCAAGGGGTCGGGGCAGACGCCGTGGAGCCGGTTCGGCGACGGGCGCCTGACGCTGAAGGGCGGCGTGCGCGAGGTGCTGGCGACCGAGATGCTCCAGGCGCTGGGCGTTTCCACCTCGCGCAGCCTGTCGCTGGTGGAAACGGGCGAGGCGCTGGAACGCGGCGACGAGCCCTCCCCCACCCGCTCGGCGGTTCTGGTGCGCCTGTCCCACGGCCATGTCCGCATCGGCACGTTCCAGCGGCTGGCCTATGAGCGCGACGCAGACGCCATGCGCCGGCTCGTCGCCTATGCCCTGCGCGAACTCTATGGGAAGGGCGGCGACGATCCCGCCCGCCTTCTGGCGCTGACGGTGGAGCGCTGCGCGGAGCTGGCGGCGAGCTACATGGCCGCGGGCTTCGTCCACGGCGTGCTCAACACGGACAATATCAACGTCACGGGCGAGAGCTTCGACTATGGGCCCTGGCGGTTCGCACCCACGTGGGACCTGGGCTTCACCGCCGCCTATTTCGACCATTCCGGCCTCTACGCCTTTGGTCGCCAGCCCGAGGCGATCTACTGGAACCTGGGCCAGTTCGCGAGCGCGCTTCGGCTGGTGGCCGAGGGCGCGGAGCCGCTGGTGGCGGCGTTGGAGTCCTATCCGGCCGCCTTCCAGCGCGCGGTTGCCGGGCGCATCGCCTGGCGGCTCGGCCGCGCTGGCGGAACGGAGGACGAGACGCGTGCGCTGGCCCGCGCGGTGGAGCGGACGCTGCGCGAGACGGGGCACGGGATCGACCGCTTCTTCCACGACAGCTTCGCGCAACCGCTGCCAAGCTCCTACGGCGCAGAATGGGACGAGGTCCGGCGTGCGCTGTCCGCCCTGCCGATGCGAACGGATCGTTCGCACCCGCACTGGTCGGGCGAGCCCTGCTCCATGCTGATCGACGAGGTGGAAGCGATCTGGGCACCCATCGCGGACGCCGACAACTGGTCCCCCTTTCAGGCCAAGATCGCAGCAGTCCGGCGGCTGGGCGAGGCGCTCGGCTGATGAGGCGCGACCTGGGCGAGGCCGGGATCAGGACGGGATCATCGCCGCCTTAACCATGGTCCTGCGCTCGTCGCTGCACGCACGACCGTCTCGAACCAAGCCTCTCGCCCGCCCGAAGAGGTCGACGTATCGTCCTCTACGAGCATCGCACCGGCTTCGGCTCGCGCACCTTGTTCAATCCCAACGCTTTCATCGGATTTCGCCTGGCCGATCGTTGGGCTGTCGCGCTGGCGTAGGAGAATTCAGCCACAAGAGCATGTTTTTCAGGACACAATTTGGGATCGACAATCTCGGTGCGCGCCTGATCCACACGCTGGATCGGCGCTGATGTTCCGACACGATACGCAGGGTCTTCGCAAACGTCCGATCCGATTCGACAAGCCTTTGTCTCACGCTAAGAGACCAGCCGTGACCGACGAGATCGTCTCCCATGAACCCGCCACCGGCGCGATCCTCTGGCGGGGAGAGATCGGCCAGGCAGACGTGGAGGTGGCCGCGGCACGCGAAGGATGGGCCGCCTGGGCCGCCAAGTCGTTCACCGTCCGCGCGGAGACGCTGCGTCGCTTCACCAACGTTGTGCGCGGCCGGCACGAGGCGTTCGCCGACCTGATCGCGCGCGAAACGGGCAAACCGCTCTGGGAAGCGCGAACCGAGGTGGATTCGGTGATCGCCAAGGTCGACATCTCGATCGCCGCCCATTCGGAACGCACCGGCCAGCGCCGGCTGGATGCGCCCATGGGCGGGCGGCAGGCCCTGCGGCACAAGCCGCACGGCGTGCTGGCGGTGCTGGGTCCCTACAACTTCCCGGCCCACCTGCCCAACGGGCACATCGTGCCCGCGCTGCTGGCGGGCAACGCCGTGGTCTTCAAGCCGTCGGAGAAGACGCCGGCCACTGGTGCCTTTCTTGTCGACTGCTATCGCGCGGCGGGCGTGCCAGAGGCGTGCGTGCGGCTGTTGCTGGGTGGGCCGGCGGAAGGCCGCGCCTTGTCCGCGCATCCGGGCGTCGACGGGCTGCTCTTTACCGGATCGGCCCGGACCGGATTGGCGCTCAACCGCCAGTTCGCCGAGACGCCGGAAAAGATCCTGGCTCTGGAGATGGGTGGCAACAACCCGGTCGTCGTCTGGGACACGCCGGACCTGCACGTCGCGGCGGTGCTGGTGGTCCAGTCCGCCTTTACGTCGGCGGGACAGCGCTGCACGGCCGCCAGGCGGCTGATCGTCGAAGACCGGCTCTATGACGGGCTGGTGGAGCAGCTGGGCAAGCTGATCGGCCGGCTGATCGTCGGCGACCCGCACGCAAATCCGCAGCCCTTCATGGGTCCCGTGATCGACAACGAGGCGGCTGACCAGCTGACCGAGGGGTTCCTCGGCCTCCTGATGCGCGGCGGCCGCCCGATCCGCCACCTGGCGCGGCCCGTCGAGGATCGCCCTTTCCTGACGCCCGCCCTGATCGACGTGACAGCGGTGGCCGAGCGGCCAGACGCCGAGCTGTTCGGCCCCATCCTCCAGCTCTATCGCGCCCGCGACTTCGACGAGGCGATCGCGGAGGCCAACAACACCCGCTACGGCCTGTCCGCATCGCTCATCAGCCAGACGCCGCAGCTCTACGACCGTTTCTGGGCCGGCGCGCGGGCCGGCATCATCAACTGGAACAGGCCGACCAACGGCGCCTCCTCCGGCGCGCCGTTCGGCGGGATCGGCTGGTCGGGCAACCACCGTCCCTCCGCCTATTACGCGGCCGATTACTGCGCCTACCCCGTCGCCTCCAGCGAGGCGGAGAGCGCGCGCGCCTCCATCGGCATCGGGCTGCGCGACTCGTGAGGCGGATGCTCCTGCCCGCGGCAGCACTCCTGGCAGCGTCACCCGCCGCGGCACAGGTCGACCACGACCTTCGCGCCTGGGTCAATCTGAACGCACAGGGAAAGGTGACCGACCGCGTGCTCTTCTACGCGGAAGTGCAGCCGCGCGTCGGCGACGACCTGGCGCGCGTGCGGCAGGTGCTGATCCGCCCCGCCATCGGCTATCAGCTGACGCCGCGCGTCTCGGTGTGGCAGGGCTATGCGCATGTGGAGAACCCGCAGGCCGGCCGCGACGGGCCGAACGAGGAACGCAGTTACCAGCAGGTGACCTGGCTGGTGCCCGCCGGATCGCGCCTGAACCTCCAGTCCCGCACCCGGCTGGAACAGCGATGGCAGTCCAATGGTCGCGACACGGGTTGGCGCGCGCGGGAGTTTGTCCGTGCCGCCTTTCTGCCTGTTTCCAATCCAAAGGGCGTTGCGCCGCTGATATGGGGCGAGGTCTTCTGGGCGCTGGACAACACAGACTGGGGCGCGCGCGGCGGGCTGGACCAAGTGCGGCTGTTCCTGGGCGCGGACGTGCCCGTGTCCGGCCGGCTCCGTGGCGAGGTTGGCTACCTGAACCAGACGGTCAACCAGCGGGCGGGCCGGGCCGCCATGAACCACGTCGCCTCCTTTACCCTCTACTGGCGGCCGTGACCGCGAACCCGGGAGAACCGCCTTGCCGTCTGGTTTAGTTGCCCTGCTGGACGACGTGGCGGGGCTGACCAAGCTCGCCGCCGCGTCGCTGGACGATGTGGGTGCCGCCGCGTCCAAGGCCAGCGTCAAGGCAGCCGGCGTGGTGGTGGACGATACCGCCGTCACGCCGCGCTACGTGGCCGGGCTGGCGCCCGAGCGCGAGCTGCCGATCATCTGGCGCATCGCCAAGGGCAGCTTGCGCAACAAGCTCCTTTTCCTGCTGCCGGCCGCGCTGCTGCTGAGCGCGGTGGCACCCTGGGCCATCACACCGCTCCTGATGCTGGGTGGTGCCTTTCTGTGCTTCGAGGGCGCGGAAAAGGTACTGGAGCTCGTCACCGGTCATGGAGACGCCGAGGACGAAGTGGTGGGCGGATCGCCTGCCGAGATCGAGGAACAGAAGGTCGCGGGTGCGATCCGCACCGACCTGATCCTGTCGGCCGAGATCATGGCCATCGCGCTGGCGGAGGTGGCGGAATATTCGCTGGCGATGCGCGCGGTCTCGCTGGTGGCCGTGGCGGTGCTCATTACGGGCGGCGTGTACGGCGTGGTGGCGTTGATCGTGAAGGCGGACGATGCCGGCCTGGCGCTCTCGCGGCGTTCCTCCGCCGCGGCTCAGGCGCTGGGACGCGGGATCGTGACGGCCATGCCCCGGGTAATGCGGGCCCTGTCGCTGATCGGCACCGCCGCCATGACCTGGGTAGGCGGGCAGATCCTGGTCCACGGGCTGGAGGTGCTGGGCCTTGAGGGACCGGGCCACCTGATCCACGGCTGGGCCGAGGGCGCGGCACACGCCGTTCCGACGCTGGGCGGGGTGCTGTCCTGGCTGGTCACGACCGCCGCCGACCTGGTGGTCGGGCTGGTGGTGGGCGGGGTCATCGTGGCGGTGGTCCATCAGGTGCAGAAGGCGCGCGGCCGACAGGTCAAGCACGGCTAAGCGCAGCAAAAGCATCGCTGCTTTGCGAAACGCGCGCCCGTTTACCATCTGCGTCTCCATGGCGACGCTTCTTGATCCCAATGCGCGCGGCCGGGTGGTCCTGGTGGGCGCGGGTCCCGGCGACCCCGAGCTTCTAACGCTTCGCGCCGCGCGCGCGCTGGCCGAGGCGGATGTGGTGGTCCACGACGGACTGGTCGACCCGCGCGTGCTCGACATGGCGCCCGCCGCCGCGCAGCGCATCTCGGTGGCCAAGACGCGCAGCCGTCACACGCTGCCGCAGGAAAGCATCAACGCGCTGATCGTGGCGCATGTGCGCGCCGGTTCGGTGGTCGTCCGGTTGAAGGGCGGCGACCCCTTCGTCTTCGGCCGCGGCGGCGAGGAAGTGGAGGCGGTGCGCGAGGCCGGTCTGCCCGTGGAGGTGGTGCCCGGCGTCTCTGCGGCGCTGGGCTGCGCGGCGGAGGCGATGCTGCCGCTGACGCATCGCGACTGGAGCTCGGCCGTCAGCTTCGTGGCCGGACAATGCAAGGGCCTGTCTGAGCAGGACTGGTCGGGGCTGGCGGGCCAGGGCCGGACGCTGGTGATCTACATGGGCGTCGCCACCGCCACCGACATTGCCGACAAGCTGATGGCGGACGGCGTGGCGCCCGACATGCCGGTGGCCGTGCTGGAACGCGGCACGCTGGAGGGCAGCCGCGCGCTTCGCACGCTCCTGGCCGATCTCGGTCCCATGGTCACGCGCGAGGTGGTGAAGAGCCCGGCGGTGATCGTGGTGGGCGAAGTTGTCCGGCTGGCGGATGCCGAGGACCGGCTTGGCCACTGGGCGGATGCGGCCCAGACAATCGGGGAGCGGGCGTGAAACTGTTGACGGGCAACGATCTGGGCAGCGGCGACGTGGTCTGGTGGACCGGCGGGGGCTGGTCGCGCCACCTGGCCGAGGCGGCGGACGTGGGATCGGGCGGCGAGGCGATCGCGGCGGCCGAGGAAGGCGCACGGCGCGTCAACGTCCCCTACGTGATCGAGGCGACGGACACGCCGGACGGCCCTCGGCCCGCGCACATCAAGGACCGCATCCGCGCGCTCGGCCCCACCGTCCGCCCCGACCTGACCCTCAAGCCAGCCGACCCACAAGCCGGCACCTGGGTGATCTGATGTACAGATACGACGAGTACGACCAGTCCATCGTGGACGCCCGCGTGGACGAGTTCCGCGACCAGGTGGCGCGCCGGCTGTCGGGGCAGCTGACGGAGGACCAGTTCAAGCCACTGCGGCTGATGAACGGCCTCTATCTCCAGCTCCACGCCTATATGCTGCGCGTCGCCGTGCCGTACGGCACGCTGGACAGCCGGCAGATGCGGATGCTGGCGCATATCGCGCGCAAGTACGACCGCGGGTACGGCCACTTCACCACGCGCCAGAACATCCAGTACAATTGGATCAAGCTGGAGGACGCGCCCGACATCCTGGCCGAACTGGCAACCGTCGAGATGCACGCCATCCAGACGTCGGGTAACTGTATCCGCAACATTTCGGCGGACCAGTTCGCCGGCGCCGCCGCGGACGAGGTAGCGGACCCGCGCCCCTGGGCGGAGCTGATCCGCCAGTGGAGCACCTTTCACCCCGAGTTCAGCTACCTGCCGCGCAAGTTCAAGATCGCGGTCATCGGCGCCGAAGAGGACCGTGCGGCGATGCGGCTGCATGATATCGGGCTGAAGCTGGTGGAGCGCGACGGACGGCTGGGCGCCGAGGTCTATGTCGGCGGCGGCATGGGACGCACGCCCATGATCGCGCCGCTGATCCGCGACTTCGTGGGTGCGGACGACCTCCTGAGCTACCTCGAAGCGGCGTTGCGCGTCTACAATCGCTACGGCCGGCGTGACAACATCTACAAGGCGCGCATCAAGATCCTGGTCCACGAGATCGGCGCGGACGAGTATCGCCGCCAGGTCGAAGAGGAGTTTGTCGCGGTCAAGGCGTTGGGCCTGGACCCGCCCGCCGCCGAGCTGGAGCGGATCGCGGCCATGTTCGCCCCACCCGCCTTCGAGGCCGGGCTGTCCGATGCGCTCGACCGGTCCGATCCCGACTTTGCGGTCTGGGTCGACCAGAACGTCCGTGCACACAAGCAGCCGGGCCATTCGGTCGTGACCGTCAGCCTGAAGCCGCTGGGCGGCATTCCTGGTGACGCCTCGGCGGACCAGATCGACCTGCTGGCCGACCTGGCGGAGCGGTACGGCCATGACGAGCTTCGCGTAACGCACGCACAGAACATCGTGCTGCCTCACATCGCGACGCGCGACCTGCCCGCGGTGTGGGCGGCGTTGAGCGAAGCCGGATTGGCGGAGGCGAACCTCGACCTCATCAGCGATATCATCGCCTGCCCAGGCCTGGATTATTGCTCGCTGGCCAATGCGCGCTCCATTCCACTGGCGCAGAAGATCGCGAACCGTTTCGCCGATGCGGAGCGGCAGCGCGACCTGGGCGAGCTGAAGCTCAAGATCAGCGGCTGCATCAACGCGTGCGGCCACCATCATGCCGGGCACATCGGCATCCTGGGCGTCGACCGGAAGGGCGTGGAGAACTACCAGCTGCTGCTCGGCGGATCGGGCGCGGAGGATGTCAGCCTGGGCAAGATCACCGGCCCCGGCTTCTCCGAGGACGGCGTGGTGGACGCGATCGAGCGCGTAACCGACCGCTACCTCGCCGTCCGCGACCCTGGCGAGCGGTTCCTGGACACCTATCGCCGGGTCGGCTTCGAGACGTTCAAGGAGGCCATTTATGGCTGAGGATCCCGATCAGGCGGAGATCGGCGGCGAACCCCGGCTTCGCTTCCGCGACGATGAGCCGCATGACGAGCCCGCGTTGACGCTCGACTCGTTCCTGGCCGATCCGGGCAATGCAGGGGCGGTGCGGCTGGAGGCCGGCGACGACGCGCGCGCGCTGGTGCCGCATCTCGACCGGCTAGCGCTGATCGAAGTCAGCTTTCCCACCTACCGCGACGGACGCGGCTATTCGGCGGCGCGCGTGCTGCGCGAGGCCGGCTATGGCGGCGAGCTCCGCGCGGCGGGCGACGTGCTGGTAGACCAGCTGCCACTGATGCGCCGCTGCGGCTTTGACAGCTTCGCGCCGGAGGCGGAGCTGGATGTGGGCGCGTTGACGCGGGCGCTGGAACGCTATCGCTTCCACTATCAGGCGGCCGCCGATCCGGCGGTCCCCGTCTGGCGGCGTCGTCATGGCTAGCGCCGCTCGCCGATTGGACGTGATCGACGTCCGGCCCGCCTTCACCGCCGCCGATGCGGTCGCGATGGAGGAACGGTTCCAGGGCGTCCCAGCCCCCGAGATGCTGGCGCAGCTGCTGCGTGGCGAACTTCGCGGCCGCATCGCCGCCGTGTCCAGCTTCGGCGCCGAGTCCGCGGTGCTGCTGCACATGGTGGCGCAGGCTAACCGCGACGTGCCGGTGATCTTCACCAACACGCAGAAGATGTTCGGCGAGACGCTGGCCTATCGCGACGAACTGTCCGAGCGCCTGGGATTGACGGACCTGCGCGTCTATCGCCCCGACCCACGACGGCTGGCGGAGAAGGACGCGACGGGCCTGCGATGGAGCTACGATCCCGACGGCTGCTGCGACCTGCGCAAGGTGGAGCCGCTCGCTCGCGCGTTGACCGGCTTCGACGCCTGGATCTCGGGCCGCAAGGGCTTCCAGGCCGGGACGCGCCGCGCCATGCCGCGGTTCGAGGCGGATGCCGGCCGGCTGAAGCTCAACCCGCTGGCGGACTGGGGAAAGCCGGAGCTGGACGCCTATTTCACGGCGCACGACCTACCCCGCCACCCGCTGGAAGCGCAGGGCTATCCTTCGATCGGCTGCGCCCCCTGCACGTCCAGGGTCCAGCCGGGCGAGGACCCGCGCGCGGGCCGGTGGCGCGGCTGGGACAAGGTAGAATGCGGCATCCACGTCGCCAATACGCCGGGTGAAGACCCGATCTTCTGACGGGCCGATCCTTTGAAGCAGCGGCCGGTTAGTCGATCGGCGGTCCCAAGAGCTCTATACCGTTCGCCGCACAGAGTCGGGCAAGCGCTGACTGCTGCTCAGGCGTGGGCGGCGCCTGCTCGGGCAGGCCCTCATGCTCGGCCGGACGCGACGCCGCCCGCAACATGTCCTCGAACCCGCCGCACGTGATCGTCAGCACGCGTGCGCCCTCCGGCGAGAGCACCTTGAACCCGTGCGGGACGCCGCGCGGAAGGCAGAAGACGGCACCGGCACGGACGGTGAAGCTGTCTTCGTCGCGATGGACGCGAAGGCTCCCCTCGATCACGTGGAACGTCTCGTCCTCGTCATGATGGACGTGGAGCGGCGGGCCGAAGCCCTGCGGAACGATATGCTCGACCACCGACAGCCCGTCTGCATTGTCGGCCTTCGAAACGTGAAAATGGATGCGGCCGGTCATGAACCAGAGGCCGTGATCGATGACGGGGGCGAGCATGAGGATCCTCCTTGAACCCCACCCTCCTGCGCGTGCCCGCCGCGCCGTTCACCCGGTTCACGACGGGAATGCGACCGAGCTACGGTCGCTTGACCGACCGGCGCACCGTCAGCCGGTCGCGAAGCACCGCTGACCGTGCGTCGATCTCACGATGGTCGCCGGCGGACAGGCCGTCCTGCGCCAACCTGGACCCCAGGGCAGCGTTGGCCCGCGCCTCCCGCCGAAACCCACGCGCCTCGGCCCGCGTGATCTGTCCGGCATCGCGCGCCGCCCCGATGCGTGCCTCGACGTTCCGGCGCTCACGGACGATGCCGTCATCCAGCCCGGCGGAAATCCCGACAGGCCCGGGCATACGGTCGGGCGAAGGCCCGGGCTGCCAGCCACTCTGCGCGGCAGCCGGCGCGGCCAGGAGGAACAGCAGCAACGCAGCGGCACGCATCGGAACCTCGGGGGCGGTGGGATGCGCTAAGAGGCTGAAGCCGGGTTGAACGCCCGCTGAACTCGCTCAATAGCCCGCATAGTCGCTGAACCGCGTGATGGTGGGGTCGAACTTCAGCGTCACCTTGCCTGTGGCGCCGTGGCGCTGCTTGGCGACGATCAGCTCGGCCAGGCCATAGACGCGCTCCATGTCGGCGGCCCAGCGGGCATGGTCGTCGAACACGCCGGCGGCATCGCCCTCCACGGGGCGCTTGGGCTCCTTCGCGGCGACGTAATAGTCCTCGCGATACACGAACCACACCATGTCGGCGTCCTGCTCGATCGAGCCCGACTCGCGGAGGTCGGAAAGCTGGGGCCGCTTGTCCTCGCGCTGCTCCACCGCCCGGCTGAGCTGGGACAATGCCAGGACGGGGACGTTCAGGTCCTTGGCCAGCGTCTTCAGGCCGCGGCTGATCTCGGAAATTTCCTGCACGCGGTTCTCGGCCGACCCGCGTCCACCACCCGTCAGCAGCTGGAGATAGTCGACCACCACCAGCCCGATCTCGTTGTTGTGCCGCCGCTGGAGCCGCCGGACGCGCGTGTGCAGCGCGCCGATCGACAGGCCGCCCGTGTCGTCGATGAACAACGGCAGGTTCTCCAGCTCCGCGGCGGCGGCCGCCAGCTGCGCGAACTCGGCCTTGCTGATCTTGCCCATGCGAAGCGACTCGGAGCTGATCCGCGACTGTTCGGCCAGGATGCGGGTGGCGAGCTGGTCCGCGCTCATCTCCAGGCTGAAGAAAGCCACCTTGGCGCCTACCGAGTCGGCGGGCGCGATGCCGTCGCGCATGTCCTGCATCCAGCGCCTGGCCGCGTTGAAGGCGATGTTGGTCGCCAGCGACGTCTTGCCCATGCCTGGACGCCCGGCCAGGATCATGAGGTCGCTGTGGTGCATGCCGCCGATCTTGGCGTTGACCGAGTCGAGCCCGGTGGTCACGCCCGACAGGTTGCCGCCGCTGTTCAACGCGCGTTCCGCCATCTTGACGGCCATGGTGGTCGCCTGGGCAAAGGTCTTGACCGCGTTCTCCGACCCGCCGTCGGCAGCGACCTTGAACAGCTCCTCCTCGGCCGCCTCGATCTGGGCGCGGGGGTTTACCTCCTCCGACGTGTCCATGGCACGATCGACCAGCGTGCGGCCAACCGTTACCAGCGCGCGCAGCATCGCCAGGTCGTAGATCTGGGTCGCGAACTGGCGCGCGCCGATCAGGCCTGCGCCCGATCCGGTCAGCTGCGCCAGATAGGCCGGGCCGCCCAACTCCCGCATCCCCTCGTCTGCGTCGAACATCGGGCGCAGCGTCACGGGCGTCGCCAGCATGTCGCTGCCGCGAAGCGTCTTGATGGCGGCAAAGATGCGACCGTGCACGGGCTCGAAGAAGTGGCCGGGCTCCAGCCGGTCGACCAGATCGTCCGCCAGCCGGTTGTCGATCATCATCGCGCCCAGCATCGCCGCCTCTGCCTCCACGTTGCGGGGCAGCTGCTGGGGTTCGGGCGCGGGGGCCGGAGTCGGAAAAGCGAGGGTTGCCATGATCGCCCGTCCCTACGCCCGGCTTGCCCCCCGCTCAAAGGGGAACGCGGGGATAAGTGACAGCCACGCGACGGACGGCTAACGCGATCGCATGGCGGACCACCGCATCGTCGACGTGTCGCTGGACGAGCGCACCATCCTGTGGCGCTCCGCCGACGTCGAGCAGGAACGACGGATCGCCATCTTCGACCTGATCGAGGGCAACCATTTCGCCCCCCAGCGCGAGCAGCCGGACGGCTATGCCGGACCCTATCGGATCGCCTTGTCGGTAGAGGAAGGGCGGCTGGTGATCGCCATCAAGCGCGAGAACGACACGCCGCTGGAGACGCTGGTGCTGTCGCTCGGAAGGTTCCGGCGGTCCATCAAGGACTATTTCGCGATCTGCGACAGCTATTATCAGGCTATCAAGGCGTCCACGCCGCAGCAGATCGAGACGGTGGACATGGCCAGGCGGGCGATCCACAACGAGGCGGCCGAGCTGTTGCGGGAGCGGCTGGACGGCAAGGTGGACGTGGATTTTGACACGGCGCGACGCCTCTTCACGCTGATCTGCGTACTGCACATCCGAGGATAGAAGCATTGGACGATCCAGAGGCGAAGCGGCTGATCGCGGCCGCCCGCGATGCCGCACGGCACGCACACGCGCCCTATTCCCGCTTCGCCGTAGGCGCGGCGGTGCTGCTGTCGGACGGCCAGCTGGTGACGGGCGCCAATTTCGAGAATGCGAGCTACGGCCTGTCGCTCTGCGCGGAGACGGTGGCGGTGGCCACCGTCTCCGCGTCCGGGCGCCTGGCGGACGTGGTGGCGGTGGGCGTGATCGGCGGCATAATGGACGTCGACGGCCGTGCCACGGGTGACGCGCCCGTGCGCCCCTGCGGCCGGTGCCGGCAGGTGCTGAACGAGGCGGCCCAGATGGGCGGGCGCGACCTCGTCGTCCATTGCGGCGGCGCTGAGGGCTTGACGGTGGAAACGTATCGCCTGTCGCAGCTGCTTCCCGACGCGTTCGGGCCGGCCGATCTGGGGATCGGGCCGGCGGCGCGGTAGGACGCCCTACCAGTCGCGAGGACGGTCGTGTTCGTTGAGCCGGCGTCGGGTCGCGGGCGAGACACCGACCGGCAGGACGGCAGGATCGAAGAACGCGGCTTCCGCTATCTCCACGCCGTCAGGCACGGGGACGTTTCCCGTTGCGCCGGCGAAGAGAAACAGCGGATGCATCACGCCGTCAGCGACCGCGCGGAAACGGGCCACCAGGCGGGGATCGTCGAGGCGGCATCCCGTTTCCTCCCACAACTCGCGTTGGGCGGCAGCGATCGGCCGCTCCCACGGGCGGACTCCGCCGCCCGGCAGCATCCAGGCGTCCCGGTCGCCGTAGCGATGCCGGACAAGCAGCACGCGGCCATCCCGATCGAACGTCATCACCTTTACGCCCCTGACCGGCAGCAGTCCGGCACGGCGAACCGATCCGCGCAGTCGGGCGAGCAGGTCGATGGAACGCATGGATGGACGCTAGCCGGTTGCCGCCGTGGCGCGAAGCGGCGATGGAGGCGCCCTATAGGGGGAGCCGTCGATATGTCCGTGATGTCCGACCGGTGGATCCGCGAGCGCGCGCTGGCGGACGGGATGATCGAGCCGTTCGTGGAGGCGCAGCGGCGCGACGGGTGCGTCAGCTACGGCCTGTCCTCCTACGGCTATGACGCGCGGGTGGCCGACGAGTTCAAGATCTTCACCAATGTCGACTCGGCGGTGGTGGACCCGAAGGACTTCGCGGCAAACAGCTTCGTGGATCGGCGCACGGACGTTTGCGTGATCCCACCCAACAGCTTCGCCTTGGCACGCACGGTGGAGTATTTCCGGGTTCCGCGCGACGTTCTGGTGATCTGCCTCGGCAAGAGCACCTATGCGCGGTGCGGGATCATCGTGAACGTGACGCCGCTGGAGCCCGGCTGGGAGGGGCACGTGACGCTGGAGTTCAGCAACACTACCCCCCTGCCCGCCAGGGTCTATGCGAACGAGGGGGCGTGCCAGTTCCTGTTTCTGCAGGGCAACGAGCCGTGCGAGGTGAGCTACGCGGATCGCGCGGGCAAGTACCAGGGGCAGCGCGGGGTCACGCTCCCGCGGCTCTGACGCCGCGAGCACGAATATAGGCGACGCACAGGGTACACGCGCCGCACGGCGATCAGCGGCTGGCCGTGCGCAGGCTATCCAGGCGGAGAAGGCCGGTGCGCGCCAAGTCGTGCGAGGATGCCACAGCGCCGTTCGGCAGGTCCATGCCGGTGTCCGGCCGTGCCAATACCGAGCGGTAGAGGTCGCGCGCCTCGGTCAGGCGGCCCGACCGCACGTCCACTGCCGCCAGGTTGAGCATGAGGTCGGGACGGCGCGGATAGGTGCGGCTTTCCGCCTCCAGCGCGCTGCGGGCGCCCGCAAAGTCGCCGGCGGCGATCTGCTGGTAGCCTGTCCGCTCCTGCGCCGTCGCGCCGGCACAAGCCAGAGTGGCAGCCATGGTCGACAGCATCACCTTCCCGCGCATCGTCGTCCCTCCGTTACACTTATGTGACAGGAGTATGACTCCGCGGTGACATGAGCGCAAGCGGCTGCCGGACCGCGGACAAGAAAAAGGGCGGCCCCGAAAGGGACCGCCCGCATGAACTCCGATCGGACAGGCCGTCAGAAGCTCTGGTAATATTGCTCGTTGCCCACGAAACCCAGCTTGGTCACGTTGGACCGCTTGATCACCGCGAGCGTCCGGTCGACAACCTCGTACCGTGCTTGTCGGTCGGGCTGGAACTGGAGCTCGGGTTCCGGGTTCATGCCGGCCGTCTGATCCAGGTACTGGCGCAGCGTTACCTCGTTCACCGGGCTGCCGTTCCAGGCCACCGTGCCGTCGGCGGCGATGCTGATCTTGTTCTTCTGGGGCTCCACGGGCGGCGGCGGCGCGCCGGTATCCACGGGCAGGTCGATCTTTACCGCATGGGTCTGGATCGGAATGGTGATGATGAACATGATAAGGAGAACGAGCATGACGTCGATCAACGGCGTCGTGTTCATTTCCATCATGGGTTCGCCGTCGTCGCTACCGGCGCTCATTGCCATGGAATGGTCCTCCTGATGCTCAGAGTCGCGCCACGCCCTCGCCGGGGGGCGGCTCGGAGATGAAGCCGACCTTGGCGAAGCCGGCGCGCTGCATGGTGTAGATGGCGCCGCCGACGCACTCATACGGCGTGCTCACGTCGCCGCGGATGTGCGCTTCAGGCAGTTCCAGGTCCGGGTTGCCGACGCCACCCTGACGGGCGATCTCGGCCTTGAGCTTGGCGACCGCTCGGTCCTCCAGCTCCTGGTGGGTCACGCGGGACATGCCCCAATAGACCGCGCAGGTGCCGTCGGGTGCCGTAGCGATCGACAGCGACACGTTTTCCGGCTTGGTCGTGGTCGGGTCGAACCGCACGTCCGGCAGCTTCAGCTTCACCGTCTGGATCACGACCGGAACCGCGATCAGGAAGATGATGAGCAGCACCAGCATCACGTCCACCAGCGGGGTCGTGTTGATGTCCGACATCGGTTTTTCTTCGGTGGAGTCGCCACCAACGCTCATCGCCATGTGCGGATGATCCTATCCTCTATCCCTGCCGGTCACGGTGCTGGAGTTCCGGACCGGCAAGCGTTGCGGAGGCGCCACCGCGGCGCCCCCGCCCCTTTTTCTTCTTACTGGCGCTTCTCGACGCCACCCACGACACCGGCCGTGGTGGTGCCGGGCGTCGGGCGAACCGGCGCCTTGGAGGCCGTGCCGACGGTCGGGCGAACCGCGCCGTTGGAAGCCAGGAAGCCGAGCACGTCGTTGGAGAAGGCCGACAGGTCCTCCGCGATGCCCTTGTTGCGGCGCTGGAGCCAGTTGTAGGCGAGCACCGCGGGAACCGCCACGACGAGGCCGAGCGCGGTCATGATGAGCGCCTCGCCCACCGGACCCGCGACCGCATCGATCGAGGCCTGGCCGGCCGCGCCGATCTTGATAAGCGCGCGGTAGATGCCGATCACGGTGCCGAACAGGCCGATGAACGGCGCGGTGGCGCCCACGGTCGCCAGGAAGGCGAGACCGCCGCCCAGCTTGGAGTTGATGGTCGCCTCCGAACGGGCCAGCGAACCGTGCAGCCAGTCATGCGCCTCAACCGGGTCGGTCAGCTTCTGGTGCTGGTCCTGAGCGGCCAGACCGTCGTCCACGATCTGCTTGTAGGCCGAGTTCTTCTCCAGCTTGGCCGAACCCTCGCGCAGGTTGTTCGACTGCCAGAAGGTCTGACGGACGCGCTTGGCCTGGTTCATGATCTTCTGCTGCTCGAAGAGCTTGGAGAAGAGGATGTAGAAGGACACGACCGACATCAGAACAAGGATGCCGAACACGGTCTGCGAGATCAGGCCGCCTTCGCGAAGGGCCGCCTGGAGGCCGTAGGGGCTTTCGCCGGAGGCCGCGGCGCCGTTGCCTGCCGCGGCGAGGATGGTGATGAGCATTTGGTCTGTTCCCTCTTGAACACTTGAAGATGGTGGCAGGCGGAGCGGGACCGGACGCCCCGCCCGCCATCGTCAGTCTTTAGTTTTCCGGCAGCACCCAGCGGACCGGCAGGGTGTAGGTGGACGCCATGTTGTTGCCGTTGTCGTCCTTTGCCGGGGTGAAGCGGATGCGGCTGCGCGCGATGCGGCAGGTGGTGCTGTCCAGGTCGTCGTTGCCGCTGGAAGCAGTCACCGAACAGTCCGCCACGCGACCGTCGGCACCGACCGACAGACGAGCGACCACACGGCCCTGCGCACCGGCACGGATAGCCGCCGGCGGGTAGTTGTCCGCACCGAAGAACTGGCCCGGGTTGCCGCGAAGACCGGCCGCCTGGGACACGCGCGGCGGCGGGGCCGGCGGCGGCGGGGCGGGCGGCGCGGCGACCGGCGCCGGGACGAACACCGGAGGCGGCGTCGGCACGGACGTGATGACCACGGGCGCAGGATTGGGTGTCTGCACGATCGGCGGCGGCGTCACCACGGGTGGCGGCTGCAGCTGCTGGTCGGGCGGCGGAGGCGGCGGCTCGTCCGGCGGCGGCGGGGGCGGCGGCTCCTCCACGTCAAAGGTATTCAGCTTTTCGGCGGCCTTCTTGACGTACTGGTACGCAAGCCCGGTCACGAAAGCATAGCCGAGGGCGGCGTGGATGAGCGCCACGATAACAATCGCGACGATCTTGCCCCCGGAGAGTTTCTGGTCAGCATAGGCCATTCGGCAATGGAACTCCTCGTACCTATCGGCCCCGCTGCCGTAGCGTCGGGCCACGGGCCCGGTCGCATGGCCGGGGTGCCCGGCGCGAGGCGTCACGAGTCCTAACCGGACCCTAACAGCCGTGCAAACCCTTTGTCGGTGCGAAATGAACAGCGAAATGTGCGAAACCTGCACCATTCTTGTAACAATCGCGCTGAAGGGCGTAGGGCCCCCTCCATGATCGCGTTCAACCTCCTTCCGATCGCCGCCGCGGCGGCTCTTTCCGCGCCCGCCCTGCCGCAAGCATCGCCTAGGCCGCCGGAGGCGTCGGCGGGCCAGGTCGCGGCTCCGGTTAATGGCCCCGCCACGCCGTTCTACGCCGATCTGGCCGACCTTGCCCTCGATTCGCCGCTGGTGACGGACGCGGTGGTGCGTTCCGCCACGCGCATCAAGGGACCGGAAGCGGCCGCGGTGCCGCCGGGCCAGGCACGGCTCTACGTGGAGGCGGACGTCGTCGCGCTGGTGCGCGGCTCGGGCGGGCTGGCGCCGCGGATCGGCTATGTGGTCGACGTGCCCCTGGACGCGCGCGGTCGCGTTCCCAAGCTGAAGAAGCAGCGCGTGCTCCTGTTCGCACGTCCCGTGGCCGGCGACGGAACCCAGGTGCAGCTCGCCGCCCCCGACGCTCAGCTGCCCTGGTCGCCGCAGACGGACGCCGCTGCCCGCCGCGTGATCGCCGAGATCCTGGCGCCCGGTGCGGCGCCGCGCGTGACGGGCGTAGGCAACGCCTTTCACGTGCCCGGTGCGCTGCCCGGCGAGGGCGAGACGCAGGTCTTTCTGCAGACGCAAGACGGCCGTCCCGTGTCGCTCTCCGTCCTGCGGCGGCCGGGCGAGCAGCCCCGTTTCGCCGTGGCGCTGTCGGAGATCGTGGACGACGCGGCCGCGGCGCCGCGGCGCGACACGCTGCTATGGTATCGACTGGCATGCGGCCTGCCGCGCAACCTGCCGGAAGCCAGCACCGGCACGCTTTCGCCCGAGGACCGGACCGCCGCAGAGCGCGACTATGCCTTTGTGCTGTCCGCGCTAGGCCAGTGCGAGCGCAGCCGAGCCGCCCGATAGAGACCGACCGGTCGCCCTCCTTAAGCAAGGAAGGTCAGGGACCGACCTCCAGCAACTGTCCCGTTGTGGAACGCGCGCCTTCCAGGAACAGGGCGGCCGCCTCGACCGCCGCCGGATCGGTACCGGCAAGCGCGACCAGCGCATTGACCCGCCCCGGCGCACGCTCGATCGCCAACGGCCCCAGCGCCGCGCGCAGCGTCGCCGCGTGCAGCGGGTCGAGATCGGGCGGCAGGAGCAGCAGCACGCTTTCCGCCGCACTCGATCGGACCTGCGCCGTGGCCTGGTCGACCGATGCGACGGTGAACCGGTCGGCGCCCCTGCCCGTCACGGGCGGTGCCGCACCAATGTCATGCCGATCGACTCCCCGGCCTCGGCGATGGCGAGCTTGACGATCCGCACCTCTACCCGGCGGACGCGCGCGTCCTGGAGGAACAGCGTCTCGCAGATATGGTCCGCAACCGCCTCGATCAGCGTGAAATGCTGGCCGGGCGGCAGCGCGCCGGTGGCGGCGTGCTTCAGGTCGAGATAGTTCTTGGACGCGGACAAGGGGCTGTCGGCCTCGAACCGGGCGGGCACGTCCAGCTCGGCAGAGACGGAAATCCGCAGCGGCTGGGGCAGGTGCGTTTCTTCCGAATAGATGCCGGTCAGCACCGGCACCTCCAGATCGTGCACTTCAAGGGTCAGGCGATCGCGCATGGGCGGCGCCCTTGGCACGGGCCGGCGTCCGGCGAAAGCGCCCGCGTTCGCGCGCAGGTTCCCGGGCCGCTTGCGTTCGCGCGCGGGCGGGCTAAGGCGCGCGGCCCCTTTATACGAGGTCCCCGCCGGAAAGACGCGCCCGTGCCAGAGATCGCCATGCCATCGCCCGACATCCACCCCATCGCATCCGTGCCCCCCCATGCCGTCGAGGCGCTGCTGGACCGTGCATTCGAGCCTGAACGGCGACAGCGCACCGCGTACAAGGTTCGCGGGCAGGCGGATGCGCTGGCCGAACTGAGCTTTGCCGCAGTGACGCCGTCGGGGGTCCTGGTGGGCAGCGTCCAGTGCTGGCCCGTGTCGCTGGCGCTGGACGCGGGCGGTGCGGCTCCGCTGGTGATGGTTGGGCCCGTGGCGGTTGCGCCCGAGATGCAGGGCAGCGGACTGGGCCGGGCACTGACCGAGCACGCGCTTCGCGCGGCGGACGGTGCCGGACTGGGCGAGGCCGTGATGCTGATCGGCGATCCGGGCTATTACGGACGTTTTTTCGGCTTCTCGGCCGACCGCACGGCACGGTGGCGACTGCCCGGTCCCGTGGAACGGCACCGGCTGCTGGCTCGTGGCACGGCGGTGCCCGATGCTGCCGGGATGCTGGGCCCGCGCGTCGCCGTCCCGGCCTGAGGTTTGCACCTGAGGGTTTACGGGACCTGCCCCCCGCCCTACCTCCACGGGTGATGCCGATGCCGCCCCTCCCCGATCTCCAGTCGCTTTCGCTGGCGGAGGTGGCGCAGCTCGCCGCCGAGCGGAAGCTGCCGCCGGTCGACAAGTGGAACCCCAACCATTGCGGCGACAGCGAGATGCGGATCGCGCGCGACGGCACCTGGTTTCACCAGGGTTCGCCGATCGGTCGGGCGGCCATGGTGCGGCTGTTCTCCACCATCCTGCGCCGCGAGCCCGATGGCGGCTTCGTGCTGGTCACGCCGGTGGAGAAGCTGGACATCGAAGTGGAGGATGCCCCCTTCACGGCGGTGGAGATGAAGGCCGAAGGATCGGGCGAGGACGCGAAGCTCGCGTTCCGGCTGAACACGGGCGACCTCGTGACCGCGGGGCCGGACCACGGCCTGCGCTTCGCGGAGGGACCAGATGGTCCCCGCCCCTACCTGCACGTGCGCGGCGGGCTGGAGGCGCTGGTCGTGCGCCCGGTCTTCTACGAACTGGCGGAGTTGGCGCTGGCGGACGGCGAGCGACCGGGCGTCTGGAGCGACGGCGCCTTTTTCCCGATCCCGTTCCCGCCGGCATCCGCATCTTCCTTGCCCCCGGCGTGAGCGGCCTGTTCGAGCGTCTGCGCGACGCCATGGCTGCGCCGCTGGTGCCGGGCGTGGCGCTGATGCCAGGCGATCATAGCGAGCTGGCTGGCATGGATGCGACGCCCGCCGCCGTGCTGGTGGCGGTGACCGACCGAGCCGAGCCGGGCGTGATCCTGACCCAACGGACGGAGACGCTTCGCCGCCATGCGGGGCAGGTCGCCTTTCCCGGCGGGCGGCTAGACCCCGGCGAGAACGCGGTAACGGCCGCGTTGCGCGAGGCCATGGAGGAGGTGGCGCTGCCGCCCGAACGCGTGGCGGTGGTTGGCGAGGCGGACCGTTACCGCACGGGCACGGGGTTCGAGGTGACGCCGGTGCTGGCCGTTGTCCCGCCCGACCTGGTGCTGGTGCCCGCCGAGGCGGAGGTCGCCGCCGTTTTCGAGGTGCCGCTGGCCTTTCTGTTGGACCGCGCCAACCACCGACGCCAGTTCGCCGAATGGCACGGGGCGGTGCGGCCTTATTACGAGATCGCCTGGAACGGGCGGCGCATCTGGGGCGCGACGGCTGCCATGATCGTCAATCTGGGCATGCGGCTGCGATGGACCTGAAGCTGGAACATGCATCGTGGCGGCACCGCGAAGGGCTGGCCCAGCTGGTCGAGCTGGTGGCGCCGGCGCGCGCGGTCGGCGGCGCGGTGCGCGATACGCTTCTGGGGCTGGACGCCGCCGACCTCGACCTGGCGACGCCCGTCGAGCCGGAAGAGGTCATGCGCCGCCTGAAGGCCGCGGGCATGCGTGCGGTGCCGACGGGGATCGCTCACGGCACGGTTACGGCGGTGCTCGCGTCCGGCCCGGTGGAAGTGACCACGCTGCGCCGTGATGTGGAAACGGACGGCCGGCGTGCCGTGGTGGCCTATAGCGACAGCTGGGAGGAGGATGCGGGACGCCGCGATTTCACCATGAACGCACTCTACGCCGACGCACGCACCGGCGAGGTCTGGGACTATCACGGCGGACTGGCAGACCTGACCGCGGGCCGTGTGCGCTTCATCGGCGAGCCGCTCAGGCGGATTGCGGAAGATCATCTCCGTATTCTCCGCTTTTTCCGCTTCCACGCCCGTTTCGGCAACCGGCCGGACGGCGACGGGCCCGATCAGGAGAGCCTGGCGGCCTGCGCGGCGCGGGCCAACGACCTGATGGCCCTTTCCCGCGAACGGGTGGCGTCCGAGCTGCTGAAGCTGCTGGTCGCGCGATCGGCGGTCCCGGTGGCGGCGCTTATGCTGGAAAACGGCATCTGGGCACCGGTGCTGCCGGAGGTGACGGTGGACGGCGTGGATCGGCTGGCACAGCTGGCGGAGCGGGAAGCGGAGGTCGGCATCGCACCCGACGCGATACGACGGCTGGCGGCGCTGGTACCTGGCCCATCGGCCGAAGCCGTGGGCGCGCGGCTCAAGCTGAGCAACGCCGACCGGAAGCGGCTGGCGGCGGCGACCGCGGGTCCGGGCGTGGAGGGCGCACGGGCGCTCGCCTACCGCGTGGGACCGGCCGTGGCGCTGGATAGGCTTCTGCTGGCGGGCGAGCCGGTGGAGGCGCTGCTGAACTGGTTGCCCCCTGCCCTGCCGGTTTCCGGCGGCGCGCTCGTGGCGCGAGGACTGGCACGCGGACCCGACGTGGCACGAACGCTGCGCCGGCTGGAGGACTGGTGGATCGCCGCCGGCTTTCCGCCGGCGCTTCCAGATGAACTGGTGGATCAGGCGGTGGCGGACAGCGGAACGGGCGCGATCATCGCATAGGCGTCGTCCGCGAGCAGCGGTCGCGCGAAGTGGAAGCCCTGTCCGAAGTGGCAGCCCAGCGCCGCCAGCGTTCCCGCCAGTTCCACTGTCTCGATGCCCTCCGCCACCGTCCGCATTCCGAGCGCCTGTGCCAGGCCCAGCACCGCGCGCACGATGGCGACCTTGTCCCGATCGGCCAGCATCCCCGTCACGAAGCTGCGGTCGATCTTGAGGATGTCGATGGGCAGCATCTGGAGATAGGCGAGGTTCGAATAGCCCGTGCCGAAATCGTCCATCGCCAGCGTGACGCCCAATCCCTTGAGCGCCTGGAGCGTACCGGCCGTTCGTTCCGGATCGGCGACCAGCGTGCTTTCCGTCAGCTCCAGCTTCAGCCGCCGCCCGGGCAGGGAGGCCTCGCTCAGCGCGCGTTCCACGACCGTTGCCACCAAGTCGCGACTCAGCTGGATGGGCGAAAGGTTCACCGCCATCTGCACGCCGCAATCGCCATCCATCGTAGCGTCCCAGCGCGCCAGCGTGCGCGTGGCCTCTTCCACCGCCCAACGGCCCAGCGGCACGATCAGCCCGCTCTCCTCGGCCACCGGAATGAACTCGCACGGCGGCACGTCGCGCCCGCTCTCGTCCCGCCACCGGGCCAGCGCCTCAAAGGCGATCACCCGTCCCGTGGCCAGGTCGCAGATCGGCTGGTAGCGATGCACCAAGTCGCCGTTCTCGATCGCGCGTCGGAGCGAGGTTTCCATGGCGAAGCGCGCGCGCGCGGCGGAAAAGGCCTGGTTCTCGTACGCCTCGGTCCGGCCGCTGTCCTTGGCCCGCTTGGTGGCGAACTGGGCGTGGCGGATCAGCGTCTCGCCGTCCGACCCGCCGTCACCGCGCGCGATCCCGACGGACGCTTCCACCCGTATTTCATAGTCGCTGAGCCGGAACGGCGTGGCCAGCGTGGCGCGCAGCCGTTCGGCCACGTGCTCCGCCTCGCCGGGCTCGTCCAGGCCCAGGAGGATGCCGAACTCGTCCCCGCCGATCCGGCCAAGTGCGTCACGGGCGCGAAGGGTTCCCTTTATTCGCCGCGCGACGGAGATCAGCAGCTCGTCGCCGCAAAGCCCGCCCAGGCACGCGTTGATCTGGCCGAAGCGTGCCAGGTCCACCACCAGTACCGCGAGCGGAAGCGCATTCGCCACCGCCTGGTCCAGCAGATCGCCGAACCCCGCGCGGTTGGGCAGCCCGGTGAGGCTGTCCATGCTCATCTCGCGTCGCAGGCTGCGCTCGGTACGCTCCTGCGCGGTATGGTCGACAAACGACAGCACGCAGCGGTCGGCAACCGACGCGTCCGTCCGCGCGAGCGCCACCCGGTAGTGGCGGGCATCGATCGCCTCGCTGGACGACCAGTCGAACTCCGTTCGCGTGTCCGCCGACTCAAGAAAGCCGAGCACCCGCTTTTCCAGCGCCAGCGGCAGGCCGGAGCGGTGCTGCGACGAGACCAGTCCTACGTCCGAACAGGCGCGATTGCTGGCCTCCACGGTCAGCGACCCCCGGCTCAGCAGAAGGTTCGCCACGGGAATGGGCATCAGATCCAGGCCACGCGACGCCCCGCCGCCAGGCAGCGTCTGGTCGGGAAAGGCGGGCCATGGTGCGTCCATGACGAAACCGCCTAGGTCCGCTTCGTTAAGCACGGCTAAACCGTGACCCGGCCGCCCGAAATTAGCTGGGCTTCGTGACGCCCTACCTTTGCGCGTGCGCCGGCTCAGCTTTCCGTGAAGCGGTTGTCACGGGGAAAGCCGTTTGGCGGCATCCGGCCGGCGGCGCCGCGGGCAGTACGCCACGGGTTCAGGTCGGTTTCGGTACGGGTACGCCCGCCCGCGCCGCCCATGGGCCAGCTGAGCCCGCGTTCGAATCGAAATGCCACCGCATCCGCCAATCCGCCATCGCCGTAACGCTGGAGCTGCACGCCCGCGCCACGGGCAAGCTCCGGCAGCTCGGCCAGCGGAAAGACCAGCATCTTTCGATTGTCGCCGATCGCCGCGACATAGTCGGCATCCGCCTGCACCGGCCGCACGACCTTCAGGGCGGCGCCGGGCCGGAGCGTGACCACGGCCTTTCCCTTGCGCGTTTCAGCGATAAGCTCGGACGTCGGCACCACGAAGCCGCGCCCGTCCGAACCGGCGACCAGCAGGCGCTGGGTACGCGACGCGGGCAGCAGCGCCACGATCCCGGTGGTGCCGTCCAGGTCGACGCTGACGCGCACAGGCTCGCCGAATCCGCGGCCGCCCGGCAGCTTGTCCGCCGCCAGCGTGTAGAAGCGCCCGTTCTCCGCGGCGAGCAGCAGCTTGTCGGTCGTCTGCGCGTGAAAGGCGAAGGCTGGGCCGTCACCCTCCTTGAACTTCATCGCCTCGGGCGCGGACAGGTCGGAATGCCCTTTCAGCGCGCGTATCCAGCCGCGCTTGGACAGGATCACGGTGATCGGCTCACGCTCGATCATCGCCTCCAGCGGGATTTCGCGGGCGGGCGCCGCTTCCTCCACCGTGGTGCGGCGCCGGCCCAGCGGCGTCTCCAGGCCGTAGCGATCGCGCACGCGCTTCATGTCGCGCTTCATGCGCCGGCGCTGCAGCTTCTCGTCGCCGAGCAGCAGAGTCAGCTCCTCCTGCTCCTTTGCCAGCTTGTCGCGCTCGGCGCGCAGCTCCATCTCCTCTAGGCGACGAAGGCTGCGCAGGCGCATGTTCAGGATCGCCTCCGCCTGCCGATCGGTAAGCCGGAACTCGGCCATCATCACGGCCTTTGGCTCATCCTCGGTCCGGATGATCTCGATCACCCGGTCCAGGTTGAGGAACGCGACGAGGTAGCCGTCCAGCAGCTCGATGCGGTCGGCGATCTTTGCCAGCCGATGCTCCGTGCGGCGTCGCAGCACCACGAACTGGTGCTCCACCCAAGCGGCCAGCGCCTGGCAGAGCGACATGACGCGCGGCGTGCGGTCGCGGTCCAGCACGTTCAGGTTAAGCGGCACGCGCGTTTCCAGGTCCGTCAGGCGGAACAGGCCGTCCATCAGCACCTTAGGATCGACCGTGCGGCTGCGCGGCTCCAGAACCACGCGGACCAGCTCGTCCGACTCGTCGCGCACGTCCGCCAGGATCGGCAGCTTGCGATCGTTGATGAGGGCGGCCACCTGCTCGATCAGCTTGCCCTTCTGGACGCCGTAGGGGATCTCGGTGACCACCGCCGTCCAGGCACCCCCCTTTTCCCTCTCCACCGACCAGCGCGCGCGCACGCGAAAGCTGCCGCGACCCGTTGCATAGGCCTCGCGTATGGCGGCGGGCGGGTCGGCGACGATGCCACCGGTCGGGAAGTCTGGTCCCGCCACGTGCGCCAGCACGGCCGCATCGTCGGCGTCGGGCCGATCCACCAGCATCATGGCGGCGTCCAGCAGCTCGGCCGCGTTGTGTGGCGGAACCGCAGTGGCCATGCCGACCGCGATGCCGCTGGCGCCGTTGGCGAGCAGGTTGGGGAACAGGCCCGGAAACAGCTCCGGCTCCTGCTCCTCGCCATTGTAGGTGGGGCGGAACGCCGCGGCGTCCTCGTCCAGCCCGTCCATCAGGTCGACCGCGACCTGTGTCAGCCGCGCCTCGGTATAGCGATAGGCAGCGGCGTTATCGCCGTCGATGTTGCCGAAATTGCCCTGGCCGTCGACCAGCGGGTACCGGAGCGCAAAATCCTGGGCGAGCCGGACCATGGCGTCGTAGACCGACTGGTCGCCATGCGGGTGATATTTGCCGATCACGTCGCCTACCACGCGAGCGCACTTTTTGTAGCCGGCGGCGGGGTCCAGCCGCAGCAGCCGCATCGCCCAGAGAAGGCGGCGGTGGACCGGCTTCAGCCCGTCCCGGACATCCGGCAGCGAGCGCGCGGTGATGGTGGACAGCGCATAGACGAGGTAGCGTTCGGACAGCGCGCTGTCGAACGGTGCGTCCAGGGTGTTGGGCGGTGCGCCTGAGGGTCTGGCTGGCGGCGGCGGGTCCTGGATGTCGGTGGCCATGGTCCCCCGCCCCCTAGCAGGCAGCGCCCGCGTTCTACAACTGTTCCGCTATCGGCGCGGCGGTCCAGCCGTCGCCCCAAGGGTCAGGCTAGTGCTTGTCGTTGGCACGAAGCCCTTCCATCCGGGGTCGTTCCTCTTCGGGAACCAGCCCCTCCAGCACGGCCCAGAAGCCGCCCACAGCCTGCTGTCCCGCGCGCGCATAGGCGGCGCTCATCCGGACCCGGATGGCCTCGAACAGGTCGGCCTCCATCTTCACGCCCTGCGGCGTCAGGCGAAGAAGGCGCTGGCGCCGGTCCCGCTCGCCCGGCCGGGTTTCCACCATGCCGCGTTCGGTCAGCTCGCTAAGGACGCGACCCAGCGACTGCTTGGTGATGCCAAGGATCGCCAGCAGCTCGCTGACGGTCATGTCGGGGCGCCGTGCGATGAAGTAGAGCGCCCGGTGGTGCGCGCGGCCCAATCCCTGCTGCGCCAGTCCCCGGTCGATCGACCGGGTGATGTGGCTGTTGCCGAAATAAAGCAGTTCCATGCCGCGTCGAAGCTCCGGCTCGCGCAGGAACAGGGGCGACGCGGCGGGCACGGTGCCCAGCTGCCCCGAGCCCGCCTGTCCCGTGTGAAGCGCGCCATCCGCGGCGGCAGCTGGCGTCTTGTTGGAATGGGCGGCCATGTTGACCCGCTTAGCCCCCGAGCTTACGCGACCGCAACCCTTCCCCGTCTTCCCGGACCCGCCCGCCTCCATGCCGAACCGCCCTTTCCGCTTCGAGCCAAGCGACGCTCCCGTGCCCGTGGAGGAACGTGCGCGGCAGCTGGTGGCACCGGGTTTTGGACGCGTCTTCACCGACCACATGGCGCTGATCCGGTGGACGGAGGCGGATGGCTGGCACGACCCCGCAATCACCCGGCGGCGCCCGTTCGAGCTCGATCCGGCGACCGCCGTGCTCCATTATGCGCAGGAGATATTCGAAGGGCTGAAGGCGTACCGGCTGGACGACGGCGGCACCGCGCTGTTCCGCCCGGACGCGAACGCGCGTCGCCTGCGCTCGTCCGCGCGGCGGCTGGCCATGCCAGAACTGCCGGAGGAGCTGTTTCTCCAATCGGTGGAACAGCTGGTTGAAACCGAGCGCGACTGGATTCCGCACGATCCCGACGGCGCACTTTATCTGCGGCCGTTCCAGTTCGCGTCCGAGAGCTTCCTGGGCGTCAAGCCGGCGTCCGAATATGTCTATGCGGTGATCGCATCGTCGGTGGGCGCCTATTTCAAGGGCGGGCTGCCCGCGGTGTCGCTCTGGGTGTCGCAGGAGCATACGCGCGCCGGGCCCGGCGGCACGGGCGATGCCAAGTGCGGCGGCAACTACGCGGCCAGCTTGCTGGCGCAGAAGGAGGCGATCGCGCGCGGGTGCGACCAGGTGGTCTTCTTGGACGCGGTGGAACGGCGCTGGGTCGAGGAACTGGGCGGCATGAACCTGTTCTTCGTGTTTCGCGACGGTTCGATCGCCACGCCGCCGCTGACAGGCACCATCCTGCCCGGCGTCACCCGCGATTCGCTTCTCACCATCGCGCGCGACCTGGGGATCGACGCGCGCGAGCGGCCTTATGTGATCGACCAGTGGCGCGCCGACGCCCAAAGCGGCGAGCTGGCGGAGGTCTTCGCGTGCGGCACGGCGGCGGTGGTGACGCCCGTTGCCCGGGTGTCGGACCCGGACGGCAGCTGGACGATCGGGTCGGGCGAACCGGGTCCGGTGACGCTGCGCCTGCGAGAGGCCCTGGTCGCGATCCAGCGCGGGCGCACCTCCGACCCGCACGGCTGGATGCGGCGACTGGCGTTCGACTGATGGACGGCGACTGATCGTCGGGGCTTTCCCCCGCCAGCGGGATGGCTATAGGGCCACCCGGCCTTGGGGCGTCGCCAAGCGGTAAGGCACCGGTTTTTGGTACCGGCATTCGCAGGTTCGAATCCTGCCGCCCCAGCCAGCTCGCATGATTTCGGCTGCTATGCCTGCTACGGCTCGCCCGTCGCTGCTGCCGGAGGTGCCCGTTGCTCGCGCTGATCGTCCCTGCCCTGCTGGCCGCCGCCGCGGCGCCCGTCCCGACGCGCGAGGAGGCAGCCATGGTCGCCGCCGTTGAGGCCGAGCGCGAGCGTTCGGTCGCGCTGCTGGAGGCGCTGGTCAACCGCAACAGCGGCACACTGAACCTGGCGGGCGTGACGGCGGTCGGAACCGTGATGCGCCGCGAGCTGGAGGCGCTGGGCTTCGCGGTCCGCTGGCTACCCATGGCAAAAGTCGGCCGCGCCGGGCACATCGTGGCGACCCATCACGGACGTGCCGGCACCAAGCGGCTTCTGCTGATCGGCCACCTGGACACGGTGTTCGAGCCGAGTTCGCCCTTTCAGCGGTTCGAGCGGCGCGGCGACGTCGCGACCGGTCCCGGCGTGGGCGATAACAAGGGCGGCATGGTGGTGATGCTGTCCGCGCTGAAGGCGATGCAGGCGGCCGGCACGCTGAAGGACGCCAATATCGAGGTGGTGCTGACGGGCGACGAGGAATCGGCGGGCTCGCCGGTCGCGGATGCGCGCGCCGACCTGGTGGCGGCAGGCAGGCGAGCGGACGCGGCGCTGGATTTCGAGGGGCTGGCGCGGGAGAGCGGGCGCGACATGGGTTCGGTCGCGCGGCGATCCGCCAATGACTGGACGCTAACGGTTACCGCGCGCAGCGGCCACTCGTCCGGCATCTTCCGTCCCGAGGTGGGTGAGGGCGCGGTGTTCGAACTGGTGCGCATCCTGTCGCGGTTCCGCGCGGAGCTGCCCGAGCCCAACCTCACCTTCAACGCCGGGCTGGTCGCGGGCGGCGCGCAGGCAACGCTGGACGATGGCGGCGCGCGGGCGGTGGCGACCGGCAAGACCAACATCATCGCCGCCCAGGCGGTGACACGCGGCGATTTCCGTACGCTCAGTGCCGAACAGACCGAGCGCGTCCGTGCGAAGATGGAGCGGATCGTGGCGGAACACGGACCGGGGGCGGAGGCGCGGATCGCGTTCAAGCAGGGCTATCCGGCGATGGCACCGACCGGGGGCAACCGCGCGCTTCTGGCGGCGCTGAACGGCGTCAACCGCGACCTGCGCCTGCCCGAACAACCGGAGCTGGACCCGTTGAAGCGCGGGGCGGGCGACATCGCGTTCGTGGCGGCGGACGTGGACGGACTGGTCGGCCTCGGCGCACCGTCCAGCGGCGACCATACGCTCGACGAGAAAGTGGACCTGCCCGGCATGGCGCGCCAGGCAAAGCGCGCCGCGCTGCTGATGACGCGGCTGTCACGGCAGAAGAGGGGAGCGGCGCACGCTCCCCCCTCTCCGCCTCAGGCCGCGCGGTAGCGGACGCGGGTACGGCGCGCCGCGGCGCCAACGACGGCGAACCCCAGGATCATCATGCCCCAGGTCGCGGGCTCCGGCACGTCGCTGGTCAGCGCGAACTGGCTGTTCATCTCGGCATAGAGCGCGCGCTGGACGGCCGCGACCGGATGCGTGCCGTCGAAGCTGAAATAGCCACGGCAACCGTTGTCGATCGCCACCCGGCCGCCCGACTGGCACGATCCGGCCTGGGTAAACGGATCGATGCCGTAGAGGCCGGGATTGGTCTGGATCCTGGCGAACGCCGCCACATAATCAAAGCGGAACACCGTCGTGTCCGCGTTCAGGCTCAGCCCGTCCAGCGCCTGGTAGAGCTGCTGGGTGCCATAGGTGGCCAAGGCCGTGCCGAGCGGAAAGCTGGTGATCAGGATGTTGCGGACGCCGGCATCGTTCAGGTCCTTGACCAGCTGCGCATAGTTGATCGCCGCGTCGCGGATCACCGCCTGCTGGTTGCCGTTATAGCCGTAGGTCGGGTCGTTGGCGGTGGCGGCGACGTTGAACAAGTCGTTGGCGCCGAAGTTCAGGACGTAGAGCCCGTTGGGGTCGTTGCTGGCCGCGCCGGCCGCAACTCGGGCGGTGTAGCGGCCATATTGCTCGTCCAAGTGTGGCGGGAAGGGCGACGTGTTCAGACTGCGGGCGCCGCCATAGGCGTAGTTGGCCCCGCCGGCCTGCGACGCGAGGGTCGGCGTCCCGAAAAGGGACAGGCTGATGAGGTCGGTATAGTCGTAGCCGTTGGTCCAGCGGCCGGGGAAATAGCCCAGCGCAGGATTGGGTCGCGTGCCGCTGGAGTCGATAAGGAAGTTGCCCGCGTCCACCAGGCTGTCGCCGAACACCGTCAGCGACGTGTAGCTGTCTGTCGTCTTCTTTGCCCAAGCTGGCGAAGTGGTGACGATCGTCGCCGCGCACAGCAGCGCCGCAATGCCCTTTTTCATGGTTCTCTCCCTTATCGTTACGCAGGCGTAAACGACGGCGGAGCAAAGGAGTTGCACGGTTAAAGGCAGGCGGACGAGACGATGACTATCCTCCGCCAGCAGCCCGCCCGCATGGAAGAGAAGGGCGGCCGAACGGCGTCGGACCCTATCCCTCATCCCCCATGCGCAGTGCGGCGATGAATGCTTCCTGCGGAATCTGGACGGAACCGTATTCACGCATCTTGGCCTTGCCCTTCTTCTGCTTGTCCAGGAGCTTGCGCTTGCGGGTGGCATCGCCGCCATAGCATTTGGCGGTGACATCCTTTCGCATGGCGCTGATCGTCTCGCGCGCGATCACCTTGCCGCCGATCGCCGCCTGGATCGGGATCTTGAACAGGTGGCGCGGGATCAGCTCCTTCAGCCGCTCGCACATGCCGCGCCCGCGCGTCTCGGCAGTGCCGCGATGGACGATCATGCTGAGCGCGTCGACCGGCTCCTCGTTGACCAGGATCGACATCTTGACGAGGTCGCCCTCGCGATAGCCGATCTGGTGATAGTCGAAGCTGGCATAGCCCTTGGAAAGCGACTTCAGCCGGTCGTAGAAGTCGAAAACCACCTCGTTCAGCGGCAGCTCATAAGTGGCCTGGGCACGTCCGGAGACATAGGTCAGGTTCTTCTGGATGCCGCGCCGGTCCTGGCAAAGCTTCAGGATGGAGCCGAGATACTCGTCGGGGACGTAGATCGTCGCCTCGATCCAGGGCTCGCTGATCGACTCGATCTTGTTGGGATCGGGCATGTCGGCCGGATTGTGCAACTCCACATGGCCGCTGCCGTGCGTCAGCTCGATCTCATAGACCACGGAAGGCGCGGTGGTGATGAGGTCCAGGTCATATTCGCGCGTCAGCCTCTCCTGGATGATCTCTAGGTGCAGCAGCCCCAGGAAACCACAGCGAAAGCCGAAGCCGAGCGCCGCCGACGTCTCCATCTCGAAGGAGAAGCTGGCATCGTTGAGGCGCAGACGGGAGATGCTCTCGCGCAGCTTCTCGAAATCGGCGGCGTCGGTGGGGAACAGGCCGCAGAAGACGACGGGCTGGACTTCCTTGAACCCCGGCAGCGCCTCGGCCGCTGGCTTACGGGCGTCGGTCAGCGTGTCGCCGACGCGTGCTTGGGCCACGTCCTTGATCTGTGCGGTGATGAAGCCGATCTCGCCCGGTCCCAGTTCGGCCAGCTGCTCGATCTTGGGGCGGAAGCAGCCGACGCGGTCGATCAGGTGCGTCGTTCCGGCCTGCATGAAGCTGACCTGCTGGCCGCGCTTCAGCACCCCGTCCATCACGCGGACCAGGATCATCACGCCCAGATACGGGTCATACCAGCTGTCGACCAGCATCGCCTTCAGCGGCGCGGACGCATCCCCCTTGGGCGCGGGGATCTGCTCTACCACGGCGTCCAGTATCTCGGTGATGCCGATACCCGACTTGGCGGACGCCAGCACCGCGTGGCTCGTGTCCAGCCCGATCACGTCCTCGATCTCCGCCTTGACCTTCTCCGGCTCGGCGGCGGGCAGGTCGATCTTGTTGATGACGGGCAGGATCTCGTGGTCATGCTCGATCGACTGGTAGACGTTGGCCAGCGTCTGCGCCTCCACGCCCTGCGCGGCGTCCACCACCAGCAGCGCGCCCTCGCATGCCGCCAGCGAGCGGCTTACCTCGTAGGCGAAGTCGACGTGGCCTGGCGTGTCCATCAGGTTGAGGACGTAGCCCTTCCATTCCAGGCGCACGGTCTGCGCCTTGATGGTGATGCCGCGCTCCTTCTCGATCTCCATGTTGTCGAGCACCTGCTCGCTCATCTCGCGGTCGGACAGCCCGCCGGTCGCCTGGATCAGCCGGTCCGCCAGCGTGGACTTGCCATGGTCGATATGCGCGATGATCGAGAAGTTGCGGATGCGGTCGAGCGGTGTAGCCATGATGCGCCGCGCCTAGCCGAGCCGGCACATACCGCCAAGCCGATCGCAGCCCGGCGCCGTCACGGCGACAGAAACCGCCTGCCGCTCCCTCTTCTAGGTCTAAGCTTGAAGAAAAACAGACAAAGGATAGTCAAGGCATAACGTTATGCTTGCTGACAGGTGCAATCTTGTTCGGCCGCACCATTCAACGCGCCGCGCACCGCCGGCTGACACGATGAACATCCGGAGGACAGGAAAAGGCATCGGTGACCCTGGACACGCATCAAGGGGGGAGAACATGAACCTGCTTGCACTGTGCGGCGCCTTACCGATCGCGCCGGCGGTCGCTCAGAAGGTTCCGGTGGTCACCGTCCGGCAGATGCAGGATATCGCCGGTACCGGGCAGGCACAGGCGTTCTCGCAGATGATCCAGTCGGCCGTGGCCCGGACCGGAAAGTTCCAGGTGATCGAGAGTGACTTCGCCGATCTCCGCGACCAGCAGGAACTCGGAAACAGCGGCATGGTGACGACCAACCGGCCGGGAAAGCGCGGCGGTTTCGAGAGCGCGGACTTCCTGATCTACGGCAGCATCACCTCGGGCGCGACGTTGCGACAGACCGATCCCGGCGCCGACATGGGACGCGGGGTCGCCTCCAGGATGCTGGGGGCAGCCTTGGCGGCGGGGGATGCTCCAAGGCAAGCGCCAGCCTGGCCGTGGACGTCAAGATCGTCGATGGCACCACGGGCGAAATCCGGTTCACCAAGAACATAAGCCAGACCACCGTCGGCCGGACCAGCTGCTCGGGCGACGCCCAGCTCGACATCGTCAGCATGTTGAACAAGCGCGTGACGCTGAACGCCGGACTGACGTCGGAGAGCGGCGCCTTCTCGTCGACGCAGGACGTCTCCGGCGGCTATGGCCGATTGCAGACGGAGGTCGCGCTGGCGATCGCCCGGGCCGTAAGTTTCCATCTCGTCCCGCCACGCGTCACGCATGTCGCCGGCAATCGCGTACGGTTGCATTACGGCGCGCCGTTCCTGGCGCTCGGTTCCGTTGTGCTTGTGCCGACGCGACGAGGGATGAGCACGATCAAGGCAAACGTCGTCTCGGCCGCAAACGGCTCCGCGCTGGCGGAGGTCGACGGGATCGGGTCGACTTGCCTCAGTAGCTGCGGCTCATCGTCGCAAGGTCTCCTCGATCGCACGCAACGCGTTCAGGTAGCGGCGGGACCCCTGCCCGTCGACCAGCGCCCAGACGACGCGGCGGCGGTCCAGCTCGCGTCGGCACAGGTCCAGGAAGCGTCGGCGGTCGGCGGTGCTGCCGAACATGCGCGTGCCGTCCTCCTCCCATGGCAGGTCCGTGTCGAACAGCAGGTAGAGGTCGGCCGTGTTGTGCCACCGGTCGAACCAGGGGTCCCGCCGCCCGAACATCATGTCCGCCCACACGGCGCTCATCAGCGGGTCCGTGTCCAGGATTACGGGATGGCCGCCGGCGGTCACCGCGTCGATCGTCTTGCGATCGTGCGCCTGCGCGATCGCGACCAGGTCGGCCATGGTCAGGTCAGTCCCGAACGCCTCGCAATAGGTGCGCCCGAACTCCGGCACCCAGCGGCTGTCGAAATGCCGTGCCAGGCGCGGCGCCATGGTGGACTTGCCCGTGCTCTCGGGACCGTGAAGGCAGACGGTACGGAGCGTCACGCACGAAGTCCCTTTTTCCGCTGGAGCGACCGCGCCCGCAGCCAGTCGCCCAGACCCCAGATCGCCAGCCCCGTAAGCAGCGAATAGACCGCGGTGGTGGGCCAGAGCGCCTTGGCCGAGTATAGGCCGACCGAGGCCACGTCCACCGCGATCCACAGCACCCAGTTCTCCCATTGGCGCCGCGCCATCATGACCTGCGCCGCGACGCTGCCAATGGCCACGCCCGCGTCCCACCAGGGCAGCGACGCGTCCGTGTAGCGATGCATCAGCGTCCCCCAGCCCCAGGTCGCGACCGCGATCCCGCCCGCCCATGCTAGCCGCGCGCGCGCCGACAGCTGCGTGACCACCACCGTGCCCGCCTGCTCGCGGTTGCGCTGCCAGTTCCACCAGCCATAACCGTTCAGCACCAGAAAGAAGAGCTGGAGCAGCGCGTCGCTGTAGAGCCGGGCGCCCAGGAAGACACAGCCATAGAGAAGGACCGCGACGATGCCGAAGGGATAGTTCCAGACGCTTCGCCGGGCCACCAGCGCCACGTTGACGACGACCAGCAGCGCGGCGACGACTTCGATCAACTCCACAGACCGATGCTAGCAGCGCCGGGACGGATCGGTCGAGAGGCCTTGTCCCCGGCACCCCAGGGCGCCGTAGCATCGGACAAAACGGGAAAGTGCCCATGCGACACGTCGCGGTGATCGGGTCCGGACCGGCTGGCTACTACGTCGCGGAGGCCGCTGGCCGGCAATGGGGCGACGGCGTGCGCGTCGACGTGATCGACCGGCTGCCCGTACCTAATGGCTTGATCCGGACCGGCGTGGCGCCCGACCACCAATCGATAAACGCAGTATCGCGCCGTTACGAGGCGATGGCGCTGGGCGACAATGTGCATTTCATGGGCAACGTCACGCTCGGAAAGGACGTTTCCGTCGACGAGCTCCTGGCGCTGTACGACGCGGTGGTGCTGGCGACGGGCGCTCCGTCCGACCGCCCGCTGGAGGTGCCGGGCGCCACCGCTGACGGGCGAGCACGCCGTGGTGATCGGGGCGGGCAACGTCGCGCTGGACTGCGCGCGCATCCTGGCAAAGGCGCCAGCGGAGTTCGAGGGTTCGGACATCGTCGGCCACGCGCTGGATGCGCTGACGGGTTCCGGCGTTCGCCGCGTGACGATCCTGGCGCGTCGCGGGCCGTTGCAGGTGGGAATGACGCCGAAAAGAGCTGGGCGAGCTGCTCCGGCTGGAGCGCGCGACGCCGCTGATCGACCCGGCCGACTTCCCGCCCCTTGCCGCGGATACCGACCTGGAACTGGGCCTGCGGAAGTCGGTAGGGCTGTTGCGCAGCTTCGCCGGTTCGGGTGCGGACCCGGCCAAGCCCGTCCGCCTCGTTTTCGACTTCTTCACCCAGCCCGTCGCCATCGAGGGCGAGGATCAAGTCGAGCGGGTGGTGGTCCAGCGCACCCGGCTCGACGCGGACGGCCGGGCCGTCGCCACGGACGAAACCTATGCGGTGCCCGCCGAGCTGGTGGTCAGCTGCATCGGCTATCGCACGCCGCCCATCCCCGGCATCCCTATGACGACCGGCACGGCCGCTTCGCCAACGAGGACGGGCGGGTGGCGCCCGGGCTCTATGCGGTGGGCTGGGTGCGGCGTGGACCGACGGGCACGATCGGCACCAACCAGCCCGACGGCTTCCTGATCGTGGAGCATATCGCCGCCGACCTGCCGGCCGGACCGTCGGGCAGGGCGGGGCGGCCGGGCCTGGATCGGCTGCTGGCCGAGCGGGAGACGGACGTGGTCACCTTCCACGACTGGCAGGGCATCGACCGGGCAGAGGTTGCCGCGGCCCGCGCCGGTTCACCGCGGGAGAAGTTCGCGTCGCTGGCCGACCTGCTGAGCGCGCGCTCGGACGGCTGACCGCCGCCACCCGGACCCGCTTGCCACCCGCAGAGACGCTGGCTATAGGCGCGCCTCCAAGCAACCGGCCCGCCGCTCTGGCAGCGCCCGGATACTCCGTCGGGGAGTAGCTCAGCCTGGTAGAGCACTGCCTTCGGGAGGCAGGGGCCGGAGGTTCGAATCCTCTCTCCCCGACCATGAACAGCTGGATCTTCGATCAGTCGGCCTGCCGCAGGCGCAGGCTCAGCCACAAGGTGCGCGGGGTCGCGCGCTCCACGGCGCCCACGCCGCTGGTGGCCGCCTCCACCCGCGCGTCGAACAGGTTCTCGGCGCGGAGTTCCGCCGAGACCCTGCGGAGCAGCGGCAGCGACAGATACGCGTCCAGCGTGGTGGCGGACGCCAAGCGACGCAGATTCTCGTCGTCATCGAACTGGCCGGACACGTGGCGCAGCGTCGCCGCCGCCTGAAACAGACCGCGCCGGACGTCGGCCGACAGCGAGAACTGGTCACGGGGTATCTGGGCAGGATGAAGCCCGTCCAGCGCGGCGGCGGCGGTGCCGCTTGCCTCCACGCGGGCGGACACGTGCGACCAGGATGCGCTGAGACCCACGGGCCCCGGTCGCCACGCCGCATCGAGCTCCAGCCCTTGGGCAAGGATCGCGTCCAGGTTGCGGCGCACGCGATAGGCGCCGCCCGCACCCACGAAGCCGACGCCCGGGAAGGTGCCGGCGCCCCGCCCTTCCGTCACGTTCGCAACCGCGTCGGCCAGGCGGTTGCGGTAAAATGTCAGCGACGCGTTGAGCGTGCTGGCGAGGGTCAGCGTCAGCCCCGCCTCGTAACCGCGCAGCCGTTCGGGCGAGAGGTCGGCGTTTGCCGCCACCGCGTCGGCGCCCGCACGGAACGGCCGGTAGAGCTCGTTCAGCGTCGGCAGTCGCCAGCCGGTATAGGCGGCCGTGCGGATGGATAGGCCCGTCGCCGGGCGCCACGCGGCACCCGCGCGTCCGCTGCCCTCCACGCCGCGACGGTCAGCGAAGCGTCGGTCCGATACCGCAGCACTACCCGCAAGCGCCCGCTCCACCAGCCGGCCGTCCCTGATCGACCAGCCGTCCACGCGACCGCCCAGTGTCAGTGTGACCGGACCCAGTTCCGCCGCGCCGTCCGCAAAGGCGCCGGCCGTGCGTTGCGCGCCGCCGGCCTCACGCCGCCGCGTCGGGCTGGCCGACACAAAGGTAAACAGCTCCTGCGTCTTGCCCGACACGTCACGGATGTCGGTGCCCAGGCGGAGCGACAGGTCGCGACCGACGGGCGGCTCCACCTCCAGCCGCGCACCGACCCCGGTGGCAGGGGTGCCATATTGGTCCAGCGTCTGCGTCGCGACGGTGCGGCCCGCATCCAGGCTTGCGAATTGCGACGCGAAGTTGCGCGTCTGCAGATAGGCGAGCGCCGACCAGCGCCAGTGGCTCCGTCCGACCAGCCGGACGCTGGCATCCGCGCCCTCCGACCGGTTGGCGGTAAAGGCCGTGCCCCGCTCCCGACGGTCGGTAAATGCCGACAGGTTGACCTGCGCCTCCGTGTCTCCGCCCGCCGCGATCACAGCGCGAGCGGCGACCGACGCCTGTTCATGGGGGGCGGCCCGGTCCGCCGGCCCTCGTCGGTCGGCGACCAGCGGAACGAAGCCGTCACTGCGCGCATAGGCGGCCGACAGCGTGGCAAAGCCGCCGGATCGCGTCAGCGCGGCCGTGCCGGAGGTGTCCACTGAGGCGCGGCTGCCACCGGCGACCCGGCCCGACAGCGGCGCGCCGGCGCCGTCGCTTTCCAGCTCCACCGTCCCCGCCAGTGCGCCCGGACCGAACACCCCGCTGCCAGCTCCGCGCGTCACACGGACCGCGGCCAGCCGATCGGTCGCATAGGCCGGAAAGGCTACCCATCCGCCGAACGGGTCGGCCTGGGGCACCCCATCCAGGATCAAGAGCCCCCGGCTCGCCGCATTGCCCCCCAGCCCGCGCAGCGTGATGCCCTGGCTGGTCGGATTGGCGCTTCGCGAATCGGAACGTCGGAACTGCTGAAGGCCGGCTACGTCGGCCAGGGCGCTTTCCAGGCGCTGGGCGGCGTTGGCGTCCAGCCGGTCGCGGTCGATCGTGACGGTGGCCGCCGTGCGGTCACCGGGCGAGGCGGCGAGGCCGCGGCCGGTGACCACGATGTCCGGCGACTCCTGGGCCACAGCCGAGAACGGAGCAGCGGAAAGGGGGGCGAGCAGCAGCGCGGCGAGGCGCCGGCGGACCATGAGCGAAGGCGGGATCGAACGGACCTATTGGAAGAGCAGCGTCAGGAAATAAGTGGCCGCGGCGATCGCGGCACAGGCGGGCAGCGTGACCACCCAGGCGACGACGATGCTTCCCGCCACGTTCCAGCGGACTGCCGACAGGCGGCGGCTGGCGCCCACGCCCACGATCGCGCCCGTGATGGTGTGCGTGGTGGACACGGGCACGCCGCCATAGGTCGCCAGGAACAGCGTGATGGCGCCGCCCGTCTCCGCGCAGAAGCCCTGGGGCGGCGTCAGGCGCGTGATCTTGGACCCCATGGTGTGAACGATCCGCCACCCGCCCGACAGTGTGCCGAGCGCGATTGCGACGTAGCAGGAGATGACCACCCAGTCGGGCACGTAGAAGGTGCTGCCGAGCGCGCCCTGGCTATAGAGCAGCACCGCGATGATCCCCATTGTCTTTTGCGCGTCGTTGCTGCCGTGTCCCAGCGAGTAGAGCGCGGCGGACACGAGCTGGAGCCGGCGAAAGCGGCGGTCCACCCCGATCGGCGTCTGGCGCCGGTTGGTCCAGGCGACCCCCAGCACCAGCGCCAGCGCCAGCGCCATGCCCAGCGCCGGCGCCAGGAAGATGCCGAACACCGTCTTCAACACGCCCGACCAGACGACCGATCCGACGCCCGCCTTGGCGACGCCCGCGCCCAGCATCCCGCCCACCAGCGCGTGGCTGGAGGAGGACGGTATGCCCTTGATCCAGGTGACGATGTTCCAGAAGATGGCGCCCATCAACGCGGCGAACACCACCGCGGGATCCACGATGTCGGCGTCCACGATCCCCTTGCCCACCGTCTGCGCGACGTGGAGCCCGAAGATCCAGAAGGCGGCGAAGTTGAAGAAGGCTGCCCAGAGCACGGCCACGGGCGGGCTGAGCACGCGCGTGGCCACCACGGTGGCGATGGCATTGGCGGCGTCGTGCAGGCCGTTCAGGAAATCGAACAGCAGCGCGATGGCGATGAGCGCCACGAGCGCCCAGAAGGGGATGAGCACCGGCCCTTGTCCCTCAGGCGTGATCGATCACGAGGCCCTGGACCTCGTTGGCGATGTCCTCGAACTTGTCGACCACGCGCTCCAGGTGGCTGAACACCTCCTGCCCCACGATGAACGCCATGGGCCGGTCCTGGCCGTGCGCCTGGAACAGCGCCTTCAGCCCCGCCTCGTGGATTTCGTCCGCGTCGCCTTCCAGCCGGATCAGCCGCTCGGTCAGCTCGTGGAGTCGCTGCGCGTTGCCGTTCAGGTCGCGCAGCAGCGGCATGATCTCCGCCGTCAGCCGGGCGGACTCGACGATCAGCGCCGCCATGTCGCGCATCTGCGGGTCGAATCGCGTCATGTCGAACAGGCGGATCGACTTGGCGGTGGCGTTCATCTGGTCGATCGCGTCGTCCATGACGCCGATCAGCCCCGTGATCGCGGAGCGGTCGAACGGCGTCACGAACACGCGGCGAACGTCCAGCAGCACGTCGCGCGTGATATCGTCCGCCGCGTGCTCCTGGCGGATGATCTCCGCGATGCATTCGTCGTTGCGACCCTCCTCGCCCAGGAGGTTGGACAAGGCCTGCGCGCCTGCGACCAATGTCCGGGCATGCGCCTCGAACAGGTCAAAGAAACGCCCTTGTTTCGGCATCAGCGACTGAAACCAGCCGAGCATCGGTAACCCCCGTATCGCGCGCCCTGCGCCGCCGCTGGGAACGGACCGGCCGGGCGGCATCGCCCGGAACCCGGCGATCAACCGCTTCAGCTCCGGCTCGTCCACCGCGGCGGCCGCGTCGGGCAGGTCGAACCAGCGGGTATCCCGCTCGTCCCGTTCGGGCCAATCCTCCGCTTGGGCCCACACCGCAAGGGGGAAAAGGGCTACAGTTATGTGACGGGTGGTGCCGTTCCGGCGGCGCTTGCGATAGGAGAACTCGCCGAGAGCGGTGGGACAGCTGGCGCCGGTCACGCCCGCCTCCTCCCACGCCTCCTGCGCCGCGCCCTCGTGCGGGCGCAGGCCGCGGATCGGATTTCCCTTTGGCACGACCCAACGCCGCGTCTCGCGCGAGGTGATGAGGAGCACGCGCGCGTGCCCGTCCTGTATCCGGTATGGGAGGGCCGCGATCTGGCGTATGGAACCGTTCTCCTTTCCGTGTTCTATGAACACGGTTGGGACGCGCGTCGTCAACGATCTACATCAGGAGGCGGCATGGCTGAAACCACACGTGCAACGCGAACCACGGGCGGGCGGATCGCCAGGGGATTGGGCATCGCGGCCCTCGGCACGGGCGCACTGGCACTCCTGTCCGAGGCGCTGGGCCGCACGCACGAGGCACAGGTGCCGGCCGACGGCGCGTTCCTGGACGTGGACGGTGCGCGGCTCCACCATGTGGATCGCGGCAAGGGTCCCCCGATCGTGTTCGTTCATGGCCTGGGCGGACAGGTGCGGAACTTCACCTATGCCTTGACCGAGCGGCTGGAGGGGCACCACCGGATCGTCGCGGTGGACCGGCCGGGATCGGGTTACTCGGTGGCGGCGCCCGGCAAGCGGCCCGACATCGCCGAGCAGGCGCGCGCGGTCGCGGCGCTGATCGAACGGCTGGAACTGGACCGGCCCCTGCTGGTCGGCCACTCGTTAGGCGGAGCCGTGTCGCTGGCGCTCGCGCTGGAACGGCCGGCGCTGATTCGCGGACTGGCATTGCTTGCGCCCCTTACCCAGCCGATGGACGACGTGCCGGAGGTGTTTCGCTTCCTGGCGGCGGGCGCCGGGCCGGGGCGAAGCCTGTTGCTGCGGACGCTCGGCGTTCCCTTGGGCAAGCTGACGCAGAAGCAATCGCGCGAGGCCGTGTTCGCGCCAGAACCCGCGCCGGATGACTTCGGCGTCCGCGGCGGCGGCCTGCTGGCGCTTCGGCCACGCAACATGGATTTCGCGGCGTCCGACCTGCTGGCCGCCCATGCCGAGATGCCGGGCCTCTCGTCCCGCTACGGAACGATCCGGCTGCCCGTCTCCATCCTCTACGGTCGCGACGACGCGCTGCTGGACCCGAACCTGCACGGCGAGGTGACGGCGGGCGTCATCGCAGGTGCGCGGCTATCGCTGATCGCGGGCGGACACATGATCCCGGTCACCCAGCCCGACGCGACCGCCCGCTTCGTGGAGGAGGCGTTCGAGCGCTCGGCCTAGTGCCGTGCCTCAGCGCGGCTTTCGCAACCGTCGGCGGAACAGGCCGCGCTGGCTAAGCGGCTCGAACATCTCGGCCGGTCCTTCGGGGTCCAGCACCTCGTTGTCGGCCAGCCAGGTCTTGATCGCGCCGGGGTCTTCCGCCCGATAAGGGTCCAGCGTCCGCCTGCCCCGACCAGGCTCGGTGCGAAGCCGCTCCACCGCCTGGATCAGCGAGCCCGTTTCAGCCACGGCCGCGGCGACCGCCTCCGGCGTGGTGCCCAGATGTTCGGCGAGCAGGTCGTTTCGGATGGCGGCGATGCGCTCGCGCGCCGCGTCGTTGTTGGGCGCGATCGAAACGTCGCATTCGGTGTCCAGCCGCAACGACCGGTTGTTCATGTTGCTCGACCCCAGGCGAAGCACGCGGTTGTCCGCGATCAGCACCTTGGCATGGCAGTATATGTCCGCGCCGCCGGCCGTCACCGGGTGGTACAGGCGCAGGCGACCGTGCGGGTCGCGGGTCGCCAGCGCCTCCATCAGCCTTGCGCGTGCACTGTCCATGGCAATCGGCTCCAGCCACCCCTGCGCGCTGCGGGGGTTGACGATCACCACCTCGGGCCCATCCGCCTCCGCCAGCCGACGCGCGATCGCCTCCGCGATGCGGCGGGACGCGAAATACTGGCTCTCGACGTAGAGGTGCCGTCTCACGGTCGCGATCTGGTGGAGGAACAGCGCTTCCGACTCGTGGACCGGTTCCTGGTCGGGCATCTCCGGCACGGTACGGGCGATCGCGACCTCGATATCGTCAAAGGCGACGTCCAGCCCGTCCGGCCAGCAGGGTCCGCCGGCCGTCACCCGGTCCAGCGTGTCGCCCGTCGCCACGCGCCACCGGTCGCGCGCCATGTCGCCCAGCGCGGCCGCTGCCGGCCCGCTGAGCGCGGTGGTGGCGTCGTGCCAAGGCTTGTACCTCTGGCGCAACAGCCCGTGGCGGCGGCCGGGATCGTCGTCGCGATGCTCGCGCGTGTCCCACCGCTCGTCCGTCACGTCGATGCCGCCGCAGAATGCCAGGCAATCGTCGATCACCACCACCTTCTGGTGGTGCGAGGCGCCCGTCGGATGATGGCTGTCCAGCCGCGGGTGGATGCGCGGGTGCGTGACCCAGCGCAGCAGCGTGAAAGGCGTGGTGCCGCGCGTCAGCGACTTGACCGCCCCCAGGTCCCAGCGGAGCAGGAACACCTCCAGTTCCGGCTGCCGGTCGACCAGCCATCGGATGAATCGGCCGACCGCGCGCGGTTCGCCCGGCAGACGCTCGTTCCGGTCCAGCTGGAGCCTGGCATCGAAGTCCCAGCCGATCAGCATGATCCGCTTGCGTGCGCCCAGCATGGCGCGGCGCAGGTGCCGGAAATACTCGTCCGCGTCGACGATCACCGCCATCCGGTCCGCCTGCGCGGAACGCCAATACTCAACCCCCTCGTGCATGGCCGCGCCTTGTGGCGGAGGCGGACGCCGCTGACAATGGAGGCGACACGGTGCTATGGCGGCGGCCTGCCCTCCGTGACCGATCCCCTGCCTCAATCTCCGGCGGCGCCGCGCAAGATCATCCATGTCGACATGGATGCCTTTTTCGCGTCGGTGGAGCAGCGCGACGATCCGGCGCTTCGCGGGCGCCCGGTGGCGGTGGGCGGCTCGAGCGGTCGCGGCGTGGTGGCCGCCGCCAGCTACGAGGCACGCGTGTTCGGCGTGCGATCCGCCATGCCGTCCGCCACCGCCATCCGGCGCTGCCCCGACCTCGTCTTCGTGAAACCGCGCTTCGACGCCTATCGCGAGGTGTCGATGCAGGTGCGCGGCATCTTCGGCGAGTTCACCGACCTGATCGAGCCACTGTCGCTGGACGAGGCCTATCTGGACGTCACCGCCGATGCACGAGGGATCGGCTCGGCCCGCGCTACGGCCGAGGCGATCCGCGCGCGCATCCGGGCGGAAACCGCGCTCACCGCGTCCGCCGGCGTCAGCTACAACAAGTTCATCGCCAAGCTGGCGTCCGACCAGAACAAGCCGGACGGGCTCTGCGTCGTTCCGCCGTCAAGGGGGCCCGCCTTTGTCGCCAGCCTGCCCGTTTCGCGCTTCCACGGGGTGGGACCGGTGACCGCGGCCAAGATGGAGCGGCTCGGCATCCGCACGGGCGCCGACCTGCGCGACCAGACGCTGGCGTTCCTCCAGCGGCATTTCGGCTCCCATGCCGATTACCTCCACGGCGCGGCGCGCGGGGAGGACCATCGGCCCGTGCGCGTCAACCGCATCGCGAAGTCGATCGGGGCCGAGCGGACCTTCGCCACCAACCTCTCCGATGCGGGCGAGCTTGCCGCGGCGCTGGACCGGGTGGCGGATGCCGCGTGGGAGCGGATCGCGCGCGCGGACGGCGGCCGGGGCGCCGCCGGGCGGACGGTGACGCTGAAGCTGCGCCACGCCGACTTCCGCACGGTCACGCGCGCGCGGTCACTGGCCGAGCCGGTGCGATCGCTCGACGCGTTCGCCGGGATCGGCCACCAGCTGCTGGCGGCCCACCTGCCCGTGCCCGGCGGCGTGCGCCTGCTGGGTCTGACGCTGTCGGCGCTGGGGCGGGAACTGCCAGCAGAGCAGCCCGCACTCCCGCTCTAGCCCCTCCCCCGGACTGGGGAGGAGCCAGGTCGTCTCAGCGGCGTCTTACCCACTTGGTCACCGCCGGCCGCAGCCGGTCCGCCGTGGCGCGGCGCGCGGCGATGACGCCGACCGTGCGCGTGGCGGGAGCCCGCGACGCCTCCGGCAGGTTGGCGTTGGCGAACGCGATCACCTTCGCCGGCGTCGCCGCATCGTTGGATCCGGTTGCCAGGCCGACAATGAAGCTGGACCGCGTGCTCGCCTCCAGCCAGCTCTCGACCAGCTGCCGATGCGCCACCGCCCAGTCGAACGCCCGCTCCGGATAGCGCGACGCGACGCCGCGCAGCAGGCCGGCCTTTTGCTGGTCGGTGAAGGTGTCCGTTTCCAGCAGCGCCAAGGCCTTGGCCGCGTTGGCGGGGTCGCGCGATACGCCAAGCAGGTTCACCAGCTGGTTCTTGGCCACCGGGCTGCGCTCCGCCTTGGCAAGGGCGAGAAGCGCGTCCCACTCGGCCGGCGTCGCGTTGGTGGCATAGGTTCCGAGCACCGCGTTGCGGATTGCGGGCGGGATGGCGGCGGGATCGGTGCGGAGTTGCGCCACCATCTCGCGCGAACGGCGCACCACCTCGGGCGAGCCGTAGCTGCCGAGCTGCGCGAACAGCTGCTCGCGCAGGTTCGCGACCTGGAAGGGCTCGCTCCCCTGCTGCTGGTAGCCGACGCGCTCCAGCACGGGGTCGAGCTTGGCGACCGCACGGGCGCGCAGCGGCGCGTCGAGCGGGGTTCCGTCGTACAGGCCGGTCAGCGTCCGCAGCTCACCCGCCACCGACTGCCATTCCAGCGGATCAGCGCCCGGCGCCACCTGCTCCATCACCGCGATCCAGCGCGACAGGTCCTGGTCGCCGCTGGCCGAGAGGGCAAAGTCGTCGCCCAGCTGACCCACGCGGTCCGACAGGTCCAGCCGGCGATAGTCGCGCACGATCGCCGCATGGCCCGCATCGTCGTAGCGGACGCGCGTATAGCTGCCCTTGCCCTTGTTCAGCACCAGCGTGCCGCAGCCCTTGACGCTGACGCTCGTCGGCTGCGATCCCGTCACCAGCGCGCGGGTCTCGGCGCCGCCCACCGTGGCCACCACCATCGGCACCGTCCAGCTCTGCGGCTGCTTGGATGCCGCGTCGAGCCCGAAGCGGCCCTGGACGAGGCGCGCGGTGGTGGTACCGCCCGAACAGGTGGCGCCCTGGAGCGTCACCATGGGCACGCCGCCCTGGAGCGTGAAGCCCCGCGCGACCTCGGCCACCGGGCGCCCGTTCAGCGCCGGCAGCTCGCCCCAGAGCTGGTCCGTGACGGTGTTGCCGTACTTGTAGCGCGCCATATAGCGGCGGATGCCGTCGCGGAACGGATCGGCGCCCAGCGTCGACTCGACCATGCCGATCACCGCCTGCCCCTTGGCATAGGTGATGCCGTCGAACGCCTCACTGATTTGGTCCACCGTCTGGATCGGGCGGACGATGGGGTGGGTGACCGCGGTCGCGTCGATGCTCATCGCGCCCTCGCGCTCGCGGCCGACGGTGGCGGGAACCTCGTTCCAGGACGGGTTCAGGTCGGCGGTCGCCTTGGTCTCCATCCAGGACGCGAAGCCCTCGTTCAGCCACAGGTCGTCCCACCAGCGCATCGTCACCAGGTCACCGAACCACTGGTGCGCCATCTCGTGCGCGACCACGTGGTGGATGCGCTGGTACGTGCCAGCGTTGGAGATCTTGGGATCGTAGAGCAGCGTGTTCTCGAAATAGAAGATCGCGCCCCAGTTCTCCATGGCACCGAAGAACTGGCTGGACCCCGGCCCGGCGATCATGTCCATCTTAGGCAGCGGATAAGGCTGGCCGAAATAGTCGTTGTAGTAGGTGAGCAGCTTCTTGGCGCTCTCCAGCGCATAGTCGCCCTGGTCCACCACGCCGCGGCGCGTGACCATGCCGATCTCGACATTGCCGGCCTGGACGGTCTTCCGCTCAAGGTCGCCCATGCCGAGGAACAGCAGGTAGCTGGACATGATCGGCGTTTCGCTGAACGCGTAGAGCTGCGTGCCGTCGGCCTGCTTCGTGATCTGCGCGGGCATGTTGCTGATCGCCAGCTGGCCCGCGGGCGCCACCGCGCGAAGCTTGAACTTGGCCTTGAACGCCGGCTCGTCCCACATGGGCGCGAAGCGGCGGGCGTCCGGCGCCTCGAACTGGGTGGCCAGCATCCGGCCGGGCGTGCCGTCGACGTTGGTATAGTCGGTGGCGAACAGGCCCGCCGCGGCCCGGTTGATCTTGCCCGTATAGACGAAGCCCACCTCGTGCCGGCCAGCCTTTGCGGCGGCGGGCAGGGTCAGCGTGATCTGCTGGTTGGCGGCATCCGCCTTCACGGGCACGACCTTGCCGTCCCAGGTGGCGCGCGAGATGTTCAGCTCGGCCGCGTTCAGCACCACGGTCGCGGTGGACTGCTTCACATCCACCGTCACCGTTTCCGTTCCGGAGAAGGTCAGTGCCTTGGCGTCCGGCGTGACCGCGATGTCGTACAGCACGGGCACCACCGTGGTCGGCAGTTGCCCCTGCGCCAGTGCGGAACCCGAGGCGGTGAGCGCGAGCAGCGCGATGGTCTTCTTCACGAGTTCATTCCCCGGGGATGATGGTATCGGATCGCCTCTAGCACTGGCCGGCCATCGCGCAATCTATACGCCCGCTGGACAGCGACGCACGGCGCGCTAACCTCCGGGACCATGACCCTGCCCGCGCTCTTCAACCGCCTGCGCCTGCCCGTGATCGGGTCGCCGCTGTTCATCATCTCCGGCCCCGAACTGGTGATCGCCCAGTGCAAGGCGGGCATCGTGGGCAGCTTTCCGGCGCTGAACGCCAGGCCGGCCTCGCTGCTGGACGAGTGGCTGCACCGCATCACGGAGGAACTGGCCGAGCATAACCGCCGGCACCCGGATCAGCCGGCGGCGCCCTTCGCGGTCAACCAGATCGTCCACAAGTCGAACGACCGGCTGGAACAGGACCTGGCCGTCTGCGCCAAGTGGCAGGTGCCGATCACCATCACCTCGCTGGGCGCACGCGAGGAACTGAACCAGGCGGTGCACGACTGGGGCGGCATCACGCTGCACGACGTGATCGACGACCGGTTCGCGCACAAGGCGGTCGAGAAGGGCGCGGACGGGCTGATCGCGGTGGCGGCGGGCGCCGGCGGCCATGCCGGGCGCCTCTCCCCCTTCGCGCTCATCAGCGAAATCCGGCAGTGGTTCGACGGGCCGCTGGCACTGTCGGGCTCGATCGCGACGGGCGACGCGGTGCTGGCAGCGCAGGCGATGGGCGCCGACTTCGCCTATATCGGCTCCCCCTTCATCGCGACCGACGAGGCGAACGCCGACCCCGGCTACAAGCAGGGGATCGTGGACGGTCGTGCGTCCGACATCGTCTATTCCAACCTCTTTACCGGCGTGCACGGCAACTATCTGCGCGGCTCGATCACGGCCGCGGGCATGGACCCGGACAATCTGCCCGAGGGCGACCTGTCGACCATGAACTTCGGCGGCAACCGCGAGAAGCCAAAGGCGTGGAAGGACATCTGGGGCTCGGGTCAGGGCATCGGCGCCGTCAGCGCCGTGGAACCGGTGGCGGATCGCGTGGATCGGATCGAGCGCGAATACCTAGCGGCCAAGCAACGCCTCACCGGCGACCGGGTCGCCGCGGCGGCCTAACCCCGACAATCCTCCCCCGCCAGGGGGAGGTGGCAACCGAAGGCTGACGGAGGGGGCGGACCGCTCAAGCGCCTGAGTTTCCTCCCTCTCCGACCGACTGCGCCGGCCACCTCCCCCTGGCGGGCGAGGATCGGTGGACCTCACTGCGGTCGCATATGCTCCGCGCGGTCGAACAGGTCGAGCATCTGCGGCGTAATCCAACCGTAGCGATAGTTCAGCTGGTACAGCGCGAAGAGCACCGTCGCCACAACGGTCGTCCATAGCAGCAGCCGCCCGAGCCGGAACTCGTGCGGCGCGCTCTCCGCCTGTCCGGGGACGTGCGTGCCGCCCGCCTCGTGCGTGGTGCGCACCCCCCAGGGCAGCACCAGGAACACGCTGAACGCCCAAAACAGGATGTAGATGGCAAGCGCCGAGGTCCAGCGCATGGCCGCTGTCTCAGGCCTCGATCAGCAGCACGTCGACGACGGGCTTCTTGCCCGTCCAGCGCGTCGCGACGCGGCGAACGGCCAGTCGCACGTCCTCGCGCAGCTTGTCAGCGGCACGCCGCTTGCCCGACACCGCATCGGCCGCCGCCTCGATCGCGTCCTCCACGAACGGCATGCGATCCTCCTCCACGGGCACGCCCTGGAGCCGGACCTGCGGCCGGCCGAGCAACCGCCCGTCGCGCACCGCGATGCCGACCGAAATCTGCCCGTTCACCGCGATCCGACGGCGCTCGTTGATCGTGGATCCGTCGGACGGCAGGATCACGTCGCCGTCCAGCACCAGCCGTCCGACCGTCGCGTGGCCGATCTTCTTGGGATCGCCGGGCAGCAGGCGGACGATGTCGCCATTCTCCTGAGCGAGCGTCGCCGGGATGCCCTGCTCCCGACCGAAACGGGCATGTTCGGCCAGGTGGCGGTTCTCGCCATGGACGGGGACCAGCAGCTTGGGGCGCAGCCAGCCGTACATGCTCGCCAGCTCCGGTCGCCCCGGATGGCCGGAAACGTGGACGTGCGCTTGGCGGTCGGTAATCATCGCCACGCCCTTGGACGCCAGCGTGTTCATGATGCGCCCGATCGCCACCTCGTTGCCGGGGATCTGCTTGGACGAGAAGATGACGCTGTCGCCGCCCTCCAGCCGGATCGGGTGCGTGCCCTCCGCGATGCGGGCCAGCGCCGCGCGCGGCTCGCCCTGGCCGCCCGTCGCGACCACCAGCACGCGGTTGCGCGGCAGGCGCATGGCGGCGTCCATGTCGATCGTCTCGGGAAAGTCGGTCAGGTAGCCGGTCGCCTTGGCCACGCGCGTGATGCGATCCAGCGAGCGACCGGCGACGCACAGGCGCCGCCCCGTCTCCTCGGCGACCTTGCCCAGCGTCACCAGGCGCGCGACGTTGGAGGCGAAGGTGGTGACCACCACCCGCCCCTTCTGGGCTGCGATCGTCTCCGCGAGCCCGCGACGAACGTCGCTCTCTGAGCCGGACGCGCCCTCGTTGAAGATGTTGGTGCTGTCGCACACCAGCACGTCAACGCCCTTGTCGCCGATAGCGGTCAGCTGCTCGGGCGTGGCGGGGCTGCCGACCACGGGGTGCGGGTCGAGCTTCCAGTCACCCGAGTGGAAGACGCGGCCCTCGGGTGTCTCGATCAGTAGCGCGTTCGCCTCGGGGATGGAGTGCGACAGCGGCACGAAGCGGACCTTGAACGGTCCGGCCTCGAAGCCCTTGTCGGGCTGGATCACCTTGATCTTGACGCGATCGGCAATGCCCTCCTCCGACAGCTTCTCGCGGATCAGGCCAGCGGTGAAGGGGGTGGCGTAGAGCGGCACGCCCAGGTCCTCCGCCAGATAAGGCAGTGCGCCGATATGGTCCTCGTGCCCGTGCGTCAGCACCAGACCCACCAGGTCATCGCGGCGCTCCTCGATGAACTGGAGGTCGGGCAGGATGAGGTCGATGCCGGGATAGCCGCCGTCGGCGAAGGTCACGCCGCAGTCCACCATGAGCCACTTGCCGCGGGTGCCGTACAGGTTGACGTTCATGCCGATCTCGCCCGAGCCGCCGAGCGCGCAGAAGAGCAGTTCGTTTTCGGGAGTCATCAAAATCCTTGAAATGTTACCGGGAAGATTGCCCTTGCCGGGCCGGAATGTGGGGAGCGCGCAGATCGCGGCGCCGATGGATCAGATATGGGCGTTCTCGACCATGATCGCCAGACCCTGGATCGTCAGGTCGGGCTCCAGCGCGTCGAGAACGTCCGTATGCCGGTCGAACAGCACGGCCAGACCGCCCGTCGCGACCACCGTGGCCGGCCGGCCGATCTCCGTTTTCATGCGCGCGATCAGCCCCTCGATCATCGCCAGGTAACCCCAGTAGATACCGATATGCATCTGATCGATCGTGTTGCGGCCAATCACGCCCAGGTTGTCGCGAGGTGCCTCGATCGCTACGCGGGGCAGCTTGGCGGCCGCCATGACCAGCGCGTCCAGCGACAGGTTGATGCCTGGCGCGATGATGCCGCCCTTGTACGCGCCGCGATAGTCGCTGACGTCCAGCGTGGTGGCGGTGCCGAAATCGACCGTGATGAGGTCGCCCGAGTGCAGGGCGTGCGCGGCGATGGTGTTCACCACCCGATCCGCGCCCACCGAGGCCGGATCGTCCACGTCCACCTCGACCGTCCATTCCAGGGGCGCGCGGCCGGCGATCAGCGCCTCCGTCTTGAAATATTTCGACGCGAGCTGCTGGAGGTTGTGGAGCGCACGCGGGACCACCGTGGAGATGGCAACGACGTGGACGTCCGAGCGCTGGAACCCCTCCAGCGTCAGCAGCTGGCTTAGCCACACGGCATATTCGTCCGCGGTCCGCCTGGCGTCGGTGGCGATCCGCCAGCGCGCGCGCACGTCCCGGCCGTCGACCAGCGCAAAGACGACGTTGGTGTTGCCGGCATCGATCGCGAGCAGCATGGGGGCGCCTTACAGGAGGAACACGTCGGCGGCGTGGATGACACGCCGGCCGCCGTCCGCCAAGCGCAGGTTGAGCGCGCCATCGGACGCCAGCCCGTCGAACAGGCCGTCCAGCGCGGTCCCGTCCGGCAGCCGGACCGTCAGCGCGGTGCCGCGTGGATGCGCCCGTTCCGACCAGCGCGCGGCCACGACGGACAGGCCCTCGCCGCGCCACCGGGCCAGCCAGCGGCCGAAAGCCTGGGCCAGGGTGACGACGAAATCGCCCGGCGGCACGGCAACGCCGTGCGCCGCCAGGCTGGTGGTGGGCCGGTCGGGCAGGTCGGGATGGCTCGCCAGGTTGACCCCCTGTCCCACCACAACCGCGTCGCCCTCGCGCTCAAGCAGCACGCCCGACAGCTTGGCACCGCCCAGCAGCACGTCGTTGGGCCATTTGATGACAGGGCCAGGAACATAGGCCGACACGGCGTCCTGCACCGCGATGCCCGCCACCAGCGCCAGCGTGGCCGCGGGCGGGTCGGCGGGGCGGAGGCGTACCAGCGTGCTGGCATAAAGATTGCCCGGCGGCGACGCCCAGTCGCGCCCCTGGCGCCCCCTGCCCGCCAGCTGCCGTTCGGCCCGCAACCACAGCCCCTCGGCCGCACCCGCCCGGACGAGCGCCAGTACGTCCGCATTGGTGGAGCCCGTCTCCGCGACGGTGCGGATGTCGATCAGAACAGCGATCTGGCCGCGTGCAGCGTCCAGCCGCCGAGCGGGAGGAGCAGCAGCCAGCCCGCCGGCGACACGGCCACCGCCGCCACCGCGATCAGCCCGCCCTCGACCCGATCGCCGCGTCCATAGGCGGGTGCGGGATCGTCGAAATACATGACCTTGATAACGCGGAGGTAGTAATAGGCGCCGATCACCGATGCCACGAACCCGGCCACCGCCAGCGGGTAGAGCCCAGCCTCGACCGCCGCGTTGAACACCTCCAGCTTGGCGAAAAAGCCGAGCAGCGGCGGGATGCCTGCCAGCGACAGCATGAAGATCGCCATTGCCAAGGCCAGCCCCGGCCGCGTGCGCGACAGGCCCGACAGGCTCTCGATCGTCTCCACCGGCTGGCCAGCGGGATCGCGCATCTGGAGCACGACCAGGAATGCGCCCAGCGTCATCGCGACATAGATGGCGAGGTAGAAGAGCACGGACGCCACGCCCTGCGGCGTGCCGGCGGCCAGACCGATCAGCGCGAAGCCGACATTGTTGATGGAGCTGTACGCCAGCAGCCGCTTGACGTTGGTCTGACCCACCGCCGCCACCGCGCCCAGGATGATGGACGCGAGCGCAGCAAAGATCACGATCTGCCGCCACTCATAGACCGCCGGGCCCATCGCCTCTACCGCCACGCGCACGCCCAATGCGACCGCCGCCACCTTCTGCGCGCTGGCGAACAGCGCGGTAACCGGCGTCGGCGCCCCCTCGTACACATCGGGCGTCCACATATGGAATGGAACGGCCGCCAGCTTGAACGCGAGGCCGGCGAAGACGAACACCAGGCCGAACAGCAGCCCCGTCGTGCGCGGGCCGGCATAGGCCTGCGCCACGCCGTCGAACAGCGTGGTGCCGCTGAAGCCATAGACCAGGCTGATGCCGTAGAGCAGGATGCCCGACGCCAGCGCGCCCAGCACGAAATACTTCAGCCCCGCCTCCGCCGACCGGGCGTCGCGCCGCATGAAGCTGGCAAGGACGTAGGAAGCGAGGCTCTGAAGCTCCAGCCCCACATAGAGCGTCAGCAGGTCGGCCGAAGAGACCATGATCGACGCACCGGCCGTGGAAAGCAGGATCAGCACCGGATATTCGGGACGCAGATCGTCGCCCGCCGTGCGCTCGAAGAAGCCGGGCGCCATCACGATCGCGACGGCCGCCGCGACGTAGATCAGTATCTTGGCGAATGTCGCGAACGCGTCGCCGCGGAACGCACCGTCGAACGCGATCGCGCCCGCCGAAGCAGGGCCGGCCAGCGCCACCAGCGCCCCGGCGATCACCGCCACGCTGGCCCAGGACAGGGCACGCGTGGACGACTGCCCGCCCCATGCGGCGACCAGCATCAGCGCGATGCCGCCGAGCGACAGCACCAGTTCGGGAAGGATGACGGCCAGGTTGGCGGCGTAGCTCATCAGTGCGCCTCCCCGGCGCTGCTATGGTGTTCGCCCGCGGCGGCGTGCTCCGCGGGTGCCAGGCGGCGCCCTGCGGTCGGGCGGCTGTCGCTGATCGGCGTTGCCCGCTCGACGCGGGCCAGCAGACGGCCCACATCGGCGCGCATCGGCGCCAGGAAGCTCTCGGGATAGACGCCCATCCACAGCACCACGCCAGCGATCGGCGCCAGCAGCCACATCTCGCGGCCGGTCAGGTCGCTCATCTGCCGCACCTCGTCCGACTTGATCTCGCCGAACGCGATGCGCCGGTACAGGTAGAGCGAATAGGCCGCGCCCAGGATGATTCCGGTGGTGCAGAGCAGCGCAATGGCGGTGGACAGCTGATAGGTGCCCATCAGCGACAGGAACTCGCCCACAAAGCCGCTGGTGCCCGGCAGGCCGATCGACGCCATGGTGAACAGCAGAAAGAACACTGCGTATTTCGGCATGTTGATCGACAGCCCGCCGTAGCGCGCGATCTCACGCGTGTGCAGCCGGTCATAGATCACGCCCACGCACAGGAAGAGCGCGCCAGACACCAGACCGTGGCTCAACATCACGATCATCGCCCCTTCGATGCCCTGCCGGTTAAAGGCGAACAGGCCGATGGTCACGATCGCCATGTGCGCGACCGACGAATAGGCGATCAGCTTCTTCATGTCCGACTGAACCAGCGCCACCAGGCTGGTATAGATCACCGCCACCGCCGACAGGGCGAAGATCAGCCAGGTGAGCTGTGCCGACGCCTCCGGGAACATGGGCAGGCTGAAGCGCAGGAAGCCGTAGCCGCCAAGCTTCAGCAGCACGCCCGCCAGGATCACCGATCCCGCGGTCGGCGCCTGCACGTGCGCGTCCGGCAGCCAGGTGTGGACGGGCCACATCGGCATCTTGACGGCGAAAGACGCGAAGAAGGCCAGCCATAGCCATGTCTGGACCTGCGGCGGGAAGTCGTACGCCATCAGCGCCGGGATGCTGGTCGTGCCCGCCTGATTGGCCATGTACAGCATGGCCACGAACATCACGACCGAGCCGACCAGCGTGTACAGGAAGAACTTGTACGACGCGTAGATGCGGTTGGCCCCGCCCCAGATGCCGATGATGAGGTACATCGGGATCAGGCCGGCTTCGAAGAAGATGTAGAACAGGAACAGGTCCTGCGCCGCGAAGGTGCCGATCATCAGCACTTCCGTGAACAGGAAGGCCGACATGTATTCGGGCACGCGATCCGTCACCGACCGCCAGCTGGCGCCCACGCAGATCGGCATCAGGAACACGCTCAACATGACGAGCAGCAGCGCGAAGCCGTCGATACCCAGCGCCCAGGCGAAGCGGCCGAAGACCGGCTGGTACTCGACGAACTGCCACTGCGCGCCGCCGACGTCGTAGGACGCCCACAGGACCACGCCCAGGACCAGGTCGGTCAAGGTCGCGAGCAGCGCCAGCCGACGCGCATTGTCCGCGTGGAGGAACAGGCAGGCGACGGCCGCAAGCGCGGGCACGGCCAGCATGACGGACAGGATGGGGAAACCGTTCATCGCCCGCTCAACCCGCGATTGCCCAGGTGACCGCGGCGGTCAGCCCGATCAGCATGACGAAGGCATAGGTATAGACATATCCCGTCTGGAGCCGTCCCGCCGCGCGGCTGCCGGCCTGCACGATCCAGGCGGAGCCGTTGGGCCCGAACCGGTCGATCGTCTTCTCGTCACCGTGGTGCCAGAGCAGTCGGCCAATCGCGAAGGCGGGCCGCACGAACAGCAGGTCGTACAACTCGTCGAAATACCATTTGTGGAGCAGGAAGCGGTAGCCGATGCGGAACTGCTCCGCGAAGGCCGCCGGGAAGCTCGGGCGTCGAATGTACGCGAACCAGGCGCTGCCCAGCCCCAACAGCATGGCAATCGTCGCTGACAGCTTGATGAGCGTCGGCACGCCATGCATCTCGTGCATCAGGTGCTCGCGGAACGCGACGGCCCCGTGCCAGAAATGCTCGCCAGACTCCGGCTCGATAAAGAAGCTGTGAAAAACGAACCCCGCCGCGACCGCGCCGATCGACAGGACGACCAGCGGCACCAGCATCGGCCAGGGACTCTCGTGCGGGTGATAGCCGCCCGTGCCCGCGGGCAGGTCCTGCTGCGACGGACCGTGTTCGGACGGCGCGTCGCCGCTGTCCTCCGCCTTAATCGGATTTCCGTGCGCCTCGTCGGCATGGTGGCCGTGCGCGTGGTCGCCATGGTCGCCATGTCCATGAGCGTCGTGGAGCGCGTGCTGGATATGCTCCGAAGCGGCCCAGCGCGGCGTACCCCAGAAGGTGAGGAACATCAGCCGCCACGAATAGAAGCTGGTCAGCGCCGCCACCAGCACGCCGATGAACCAGGCGCCGCCCTGCCCCGCTGCCCAGCTCGCCTCGATGATCGCGTCCTTGGAGTGGAAGCCGGCGAAGCCGACGCCCAGCGGATTGCCCCACACGGCCGGCAGCCCGACGCCGGTGATCGCCAGCGTGCCCATCATCATGGCCCAGAAGGTCACGGGGATGCTGCGGCGCAGGCCGCCGTAATAGCGCATGTCCTGCTCGTGGTGCATCGCGTGGATGACGCTGCCCGCACCCAGGAACAGCAGCGCCTTGAAGAAGGCGTGCGTGAACAGGTGGAACATGGCCGCGCCGTACGCGCCCACGCCGGCGGCGAAGAACATGTATCCCAGCTGCGAGCAGGTGGAGTAGGCGATAACGCGCTTGATGTCGGTCTGCACCAGGCCGCACGTCGCGGCAAACAGGCAGGTCGCGGCACCGATGCCCATCACGAAGTGCAGCGCCACCGGCGACGCCTCGAACATGGGCGAGAGGCGGCACACCATGAACACGCCCGCCGTCACCATGGTCGCCGCGTGGATCAGCGCGGACACGGGCGTGGGACCTTCCATGGCGTCCGGCAGCCAGGTGTGAAGCCCCAGCTGCGCCGACTTGCCCATGGCCCCTACGAACAGCAGCAGGCACAGCACGGTCATGGTGTCGAAGCGGCTGCCCAGGAAGCCGATGGTCGACCCCGACATGCCGGGCGCCGCGGCCAGGATCGCCGGGATGGAAACGGTGTCGAACACCAGATAGGTGCCGAAGATGCCCAGCATGAATCCCAGGTCGCCCACGCGGTTGACCACGAACGCCTTGATCGCGGCGGCGTTGGCGCTGGGTTTCCGAAACCAGAAGCCGATCAGCAGGTAGCTGGCAAGGCCCACGCCTTCCCAGCCGAAGAACATCTGGACGAGGTTGTCCGACGTCACCAGCATCAGCATGGCGAAGGTGAAGAGCGACAAATAGGCGAAGAACCGCGGCTGGTCCGGGTCCTCGGCCATGTAGCCCCAGCTATACAGGTGCACCAGCGCGGAGACGCTGGTGATGACCACCAGCATGACCGCCGTCAGCGAGTCCACCTTCAGGCCCCAAGCGACCTGCATGTCGCCGGAGTTGATCCACTCGAACACCGGCGCGACATAGGCGCTCGCGCCGCCGCCCAGGAACGGCAGAAAGATGGCCCAGCTCAGCAGGGCGGACGCGAACAGCCCGGCCGTGGTCACGACCTTGGCGGGCACGGGGCCGATAGCGCGGTTGCCGAGCCCGGCGACCAGTGCCGCCAGCAACGGCAGAAAGACGACCAGCGTGATCAACCGTTGTTACCCCTTCATCCGGTTGACGTCGTCCACCGCGATGGTGCCGCGACTGCGGAAATAGATGACCATGATCGCCAAGCCGATGGCGGACTCGCCCGCGGCCACCGTCAGCACGAACATCGCGAACACCTGTCCCACTAGGTCCTGAAGCGCCGCGGAGAACGCCACCAGGTTGATGTTCACCGCCAGCAGGATCAGTTCGATCGCCATCAGGATGACGATCAGGTTCTTGCGGTTCAGGAAGATGCCCAGCACGCCCAGCGTGAACAGCACGGCCGCCACGACCAGGTAATGGACCAGGCCGACGGTCACAGCTGCACTCCCTGTCCGATCTCGGGCCTGACGTTGCGCGTCGCGTCTTGCGGGCGGCGCGCGTTCTGGCGCGACACGTTCTGGTATCGCGTGCCCTTGCGCTCGCGCTGGGTCAGCACGATCGCGCCGATCATCGCTACCAGCAGCACCAGCCCCGCGCCTTCGAACACGAACAGGTAGCGCGTGTAGATCAGCGCGCCGATCGCCTGGATGTTGGGCACCTCGGCGGCGATGGGCGCGGCGCGGCGCGACAGCTCGATACCGCCGGCGCCATAGGCACCGATCCCGATGATGATCTCCGCCGCCAGCGCCACCGCCAGCGCCAGGCCGAGCGGCAGGTAGCGCACGAAGCCCTCGCGGACGCGGGCGACCTCGATGTCCAGCATCATGACGACGAACAGGAACAGCACGGCCACCGCGCCGACATAGACGATCACCAGCAGCATCGCGATGAACTCCGCGCCCACCAGCACCATCAGCCCCGCCGCGTTGAAGAACGCCAGGATCAGCCACAGCACCGAATGCACCGGGTTGCGGACCGAGATGGTGAGCGCGGCCGACACGATCACCACGGTTGCGAATACGTAGAAGGCTATGGCCTGGATCAACGACCCGTCCCCGTTACCGGGGCCTTGTCGACCCCACACCTGTGTACCTGACGCGGATCCCGCCGGGGCGGGCCGAAGAACGAAACTGGGCGCGCCCTACCGGTAGGGCGCGTCCGCCGCAAGGTTCGCCGCCAGCACGCGTTCCCACCGGTCGCCATTGTCCAGGAGCTTGGCCTTGTCGTAGATCAGCTCCTCGCGCGTCTCGGTCGAATATTCGTAATTCGGACCCTCGACGATCGCGTCCACCGGGCACGCTTCCTGGCACAGGCCGCAGAAGATGCACTTGGTCATGTCGATGTCGTAGCGCGTGGTGCGGCGGCTACCGTCGTCGCGCGGCTCCGCCTCGATCGTGATCGCCTGGGCAGGGCACACGGCCTCGCACAGCTTGCACGCGATGCACCGCTCCTCGCCGTTCGGATACCGGCGCAGCGCGTGCTCGCCGCGGAACCGGGCGCTGACCGGGTTCTTCTCGAACGGATAGTTGATCGTCGCCTTGGGCTTGAAGAAGTAGCGCAGCGTCAGCGCGTGCGCCTTCACGAACTCCCACAGGGTGAACGACTTTACGAGTTGAGCGACGCTCACGAACCCACTCCCACGCGCATCCACATCAGGACGCCGCTAACGAGGAAAACCCAGAACAGCGACACGGGCAGGAACACCTTCCACCCCAGCCGCATCAGCTGGTCGTAGCGGTACCGGGGCACCGTCGCCTTGACCCAGCTGAACAGGAAGAAGAAGCCCAGGATCTTGATGAACAGCCAGATGATGCCCGGAATGGCATAAAGCGGCGCCCAGTCGATCCAGGGCAGCCAGCCGCCCCAGAACAGCGTCGCATTCAGCGCGCACATCAGGATGACGTTGGCATATTCGCCCAGCCAGTAGAGCGCGAAGCTCATGGACGAATATTCGGTCTGGTAGCCTGCCACCAGCTCCGACTCCGCCTCCGTCAGGTCGAACGGCGCGCGCTGCGTCTCGGCGAGCGAGGAGATGAAGAACATCACCGACATGGGGAACAGCAGCGGGTTCCACACGAACCCGTTCAGGCCGAGGCCCAGCACGTTCTGCTGCGCCGCCACGATGCCCGACAGGTTGAACGTCCCCGCCCAGAGCACGACGGCGATCAGGATGAAGCCGATCGCGACCTCGTAGCTGACCATCTGCGCCGCCGCCCGGAGCGCCGAGTAGAACGGGTATTTGGAGTTGGACGCCCAGCCCGCGATAATGATGCCGTACACGCCCAGCGACGAGGCCGCGAGCACGTAGAGCAGGCCGACATTGATGTCCGCCAGCACCACACCCGGCCCGAACGGCACCACCGCCCAGACGATCAGCGCCACCGTGAAGGTGATGACGGGCGCCAGCAGGAACAGGCCGCGATTGGCGGCCGACGGGATGATCGTCTCCTGAAGAAAGACCTTGAGCCCGTCCGCGAAGCTCTGGAGCAGGCCGAACGGCCCAACCACGTTGGGCCCGCGCCTGAGCGCCATCGCCGCCCAGATCTTGCGGTCGGCATAGATGATCATGGCCACCGCCAGCATCAGCGGCAGCGCGATCACCAGGATGCCGACGATGGTCGCGGTAAACCAGGCCGCGCCGTAGCTCATGCCGAGCGTGGTGTTGAAGAAGTCGGTCACTCCGCCGCCTCCCGGAAGTCCTCGCCGTGGATCAGCTCGGCGGAACAGCGCTGCATGGTGGGGCTCGCCCGGCAGACGGCGTTGGTCAGGTAGAAGTCCCGGATCGGATAGCCCTGGATCGTGCCCGACGCCGTTCCCTCGAAGGCGGGCGGGTTCCAGTCGAACGTCGCCAGCTCCTGGCGGCCCAGCGCCGGCACCTCGGACGCCATGGCCGAGCGCAGGCCCGCCAGCGTGTCAAAGGGCAGCACCTCGCCGATCCGCTCGGACAGCGCCCGGAAGATCGTCCAGTCCTCGCGCGCGTCGCCCGGCGGGAAGACCGCTTGGCTGCCGCGCTGGACCCGGCCCTCCAGGTTCACCCAGGTGCCTGACTTCTCGCTGTACGCCGCGCCTGGCAGCACCACGTCGGCATGGGCCGCGCCGCGGTCACCGTGGTGCCCGACATAGACCTTGAAGCCCGCGAAGCGGCTGAAATCCACCTCGTCCGCGCCCAGGAAGAAGGCGAGCTTTGCGCCGTAAACGTCCGCGATGCCGCCCTTCTGCGCGTAACCCAGCATCAGCCCGCCCATGCGGCTGGCCGCCATGTGCAGCACGTTGAAGCCGTTCCAGCCATCACGCACCAGGTTGAACGCCCTGGCAAAGGCGAGCGCGGGACCATGCCCGTCCTTCAGCCCGGCACCGCCGACGATCACCGCAGGCCGCTCCGCCTTCTCGAACAGCTCGCGCACGGCGTCGGGCAGACCGCCCAGCACCTTGAGATCGTCGCCCAGCCACTCGACCTTGTAGGTCAGCTCGGTTTCCGGCCCGACCGCGAACACCTTTGCGCCGCGCTTGATCGCCTTGCGGATGCGCGTGTTCACTAGCGGCGCTTCCCAGCGCAGGTTGGTGCCGACCAGAAGGATCGCGTCCGCCCGCTCGATGCCGGCAATCGTCGTGTTGAAGTTCACTGCGGCCAAGCTGGACGTGTCGTACGCCATGCCCGTCTGGCGACCTTCCAGCCGGTCCGACCCCAGCGAGCGCAGCAGCGCCTTGGCCGCGTACATGGTTTCGCAATCAACCAGGTCGCCCGCCACCGCCGCCACGTCGCCGCCGGCCACGCGCGCGGCCTCCGCGATCGCGTCGAACGCCGCGTCCCAGCCGGCCGCGACCAGCTTGCCGTTCCGGCGGATAAAAGGCCGGTCCAACCGTCGGCGGACAAGCCCGTCCACCGCGTGGCGCGTCTTGTCGGACGCCCATTCCTCATTCACGTCGTCGTTCACCCGCGGCAGCGCGCGCAGCACCTGGCGCCCGCGACTGTCCAAGCGGATGTTGGTGCCCACCGCATCCATCACGTCGATGGCGGGCGTCTTGCGAAGCTCCCAAGGCCGCGCCTCGAAGGCATAGGGCTTGCTGGTCAGCGCCCCCACCGGGCATAGGTCGACCACATTGCCCGACAGCTCGGACGTGACCGCATTCTCCAGGTAGGAGGTGATCTGCATGTCCTCGCCGCGGTAGATCGCGCCGATCTCCTCCACGCCCGCGACTTCCTCCGCGAAGCGGACGCAGCGCGTGCATTGGATGCAGCGGGTCATGATCGTCTTGACGATCGGGCCCATATACTTGTCGGTCACCGCCCGCTTGTTCTCGGCATAGCGGCTGTGCCCGCGACCATAGGCCAGGCTCTGGTCCTGGAGGTCGCATTCGCCGCCCTGGTCGCAGATCGGGCAGTCGAGCGGATGGTTGATGAGCAGGAATTCCATGATGCCCTCTCGGGCATGCTTCACCATCGGCGTGGTGGTGAAGACCTCCTGGTTGTCCGCCGCGGGCAGCGCGCACGACGCCTGCGGCTTGGGCGGTCCCGGCTTCACCTCCACCAGGCACATGCGGCAATTGCCCGCGATTGACAGCCGCTCGTGATAGCAGAAGCGCGGGATCTCCTTGCCCGCGGCCTCGCATGCTTGGAGGACTGTGGCACCCTGCGGCACCTCGACCTCGATCCCGTCTACCTTCAGCTTGGGCATTATTCAGTCTCTTCCGTCAGATCGAGACGACGCTCGATCCGATCGAGTCGGTGATTGATCCCGGAAACGTCCGCTTGCATCCCGAACTGCGACGTCACGATCCCGCGGACAAAATCTTCCAGGGCAGACAGACGCACCGCCTGAGAGGACAGGTCGCGTTTGACCGAAGCCAGATCGCCCTGCATCCGCTTCAGGATCTCAAGGATCAGGCTGCCCTGCTCGTCGCTCACTCGGCCGCCTCCTGCATGGGCGTCAGGTCACCCCCCTGCCTGTCGATGATCCGCCGCTCCAGCTCGGGACGGAAATGCTTGATAAGGCCCTGGATCGGCCACGCCGCCGCGTCGCCCAGCGCGCAGATCGAGTGTCCCTCGACCTGCTTTGTGACCTGCTGCAACATGTCGATCTCGGAAATGTCGGCCTCGCCAGTGCGGAGCCGCTCCATCACGCGCCACATCCAGCCCGTGCCCTCGCGGCACGGCGTGCACTGGCCGCAGCTCTCGTGCTTGTAGAAATAGCTGATCCGGCTGATCGCGCGCACCACGTCGGTGCTCTTGTCCATGACAATGATGGCGGCCGTGCCCAGGCCCGATCCCACGCCCTTCAGACCGTCGAAGTCCATCGGACAGTCGATGATGTCCTTGGCCGGCACCAGCGGCACCGACGATCCGCCCGGGATCACCGCCAGCAGGTTGTCCCAGCCGCCGCGGATGCCGCCGCAATGCGTCTCAATCAGCTCGCGGAACGTGACCGACATGGCCTCCTCGACCACGCAAGGGCGCTCGACATGGCCGCTGATCTGGAAGAGCTTGGTGCCCTTGTTGTTCTCCGCGCCGAAGCTGGAGAACCATTCGGCCCCGCGCCGCAGGATGGTGGGCGCGACCGCGATCGACTCGACGTTGTTGACGGTCGTGGGGCAGCCGTAAAGGCCCGCACCTGCCGGAAAGGGGGGCTTGAGGCGCGGCTGGCCCTTCTTGCCCTCCAGCGACTCCAGCATCGCCGTCTCTTCGCCGCAGATATAGGCACCGGCGCCGCGATGGACGAACACGTCGAAGTCGTAGCCCGACCCGCAGGCGTTCCGGCCCACCAGCCCCGCCGCATAGGCCTCGGCCACCGCCGCGAACAACGTCTCCGCTTCCGCGATATATTCCCCGCGGATGTAGATATAGGCGGCCCGCGCTCGCATCGCGAAGCCCGCCACCAGCGCGCCTTCGATCAGCTTGTGCGGATCGTGGCGGATGATCTCGCGGTCCTTGCATGAACCGGGCTCGGACTCGTCGGCGTTGATGACCAGGAAGCTCGGCCGGTCGGGTTTCGGCTCCTTGGGCATGAACGACCATTTGACGCCCGTCGGAAAGCCCGCCCCGCCGCGACCGCGAAGGCCCGACGCCTTCATCACGTCGATGATACGGTCCTGGCCCAGGTCCAGCAGCGCCTTGGTATTGTCCCAGTCGCCGCGCACACGCGCCGCGTCCAGCTTCCACGACTGGAAACCATACAGGTTGGTGAAGATGCGATCCTTGTCGGCGAGCACGTCAGGCTTCCCCGTCTACCAGTTCGAGCCGCTGCTTCACGCGGCGCATATCGTGCGACAATCCGTCCACGCTGTGCTGAAGCGCGGCCAAGTGCGTGTCGATGCCGAGCAGCCGCTGCTCCATGGCCGATTGCCGAAGTTCCAGGCCGGTGATCCGAACGCGCACGTCCGACACGTCTTGCCGAATGCCACGGAGCATTTCGGTGATGAAGCGGGTTTCCTCGACCGTCATGCCCACCCGCCCCGATAATCGTGGTTCTCGTCCACCATCTCGCGCAAGCTGGTCGGCCCACCCTCGGGACAGCTGACGCGCCGGCCGATGGTGGAGCCGGGCTCAGGCCGCTCGCCACGGGCCAGCGCGTCGAGCACCGCGATGGTGCGGTCGTAATCCAAGTCCTCGTAATTGTCGTCGTTGACCTGCACCATGGGCGCGTTGGCGCACGCGCCCAGGCACTCGACCTCGGTCAGCGTGAACAGGCCGTCGGGCGTGGTCCTGCCCTTCACCAGCCCCTTGTTCTTGCACGCCGCCAGAACGTCGTCCGACCCGCGCAGCATGCACGGCGTCGTGCCGCACACCTGCACGTGATAGCGGCCGACCGGCGCCAGGTTGAACATGGTGTAGAAGGTCGCGACCTCGAACACGCGGATATAGGGCACGCCGATCGCCCTCGCGACGAACTCGATCACCGGCACGGGCAGCCACCCTTGCGTCTGCGTCTCCGCGCCCACTTGGCGCTGCGCCAGGTCGAGCAGCGGGATCGAGCCGGACTGCTCACGCCCCGCCGGATAGCGGCCAAGGATCTCCTTGGCCTTGCGCGCATTCTCCTCGGTCCAGGCGAACGCGCCCCAGCGCGCGCGGACCTCGGCCTCGTCGGGGATGGTGGCGGCTTCGGCCATTAGCGGTCACACTCCCCGAACACGATGTCCATGGCGCCCAGGATCGCGGTGGTGTCCGCCAGCATGTGGCCGCGGCTCATGAAGTCCATTGCCTGGAGGTGGCTGAACGCGGTCGGCCTGATCTTGCAGCGATAGGGTTTGTTGGACCCGTCCGACACCATGTAGATGCCGAACTCCCCCTTGGGACTCTCGGTCGCGACATAGACCTCGCCCGCGGGGACGTGGAAGCCCTCGGTGTAGAGCTTGAAGTGGTGGATGAGCGATTCCATCGACCGCTTCATCTCGGCACGCTTGGGCGGCACCACCTTGCGGTCGGTGGATGCGATCGGGCCCTCCGGCATCTCGCGCAGGCACTGCCTCATGATGCGCGCCGACTGGCGCACCTCCTCCACCCGGACCATGAACCGATCGTAGCAGTCGCCGCGCGTGCCCACCGGCACGTCGAAGTCCATGCGGTCGTACACGTCATAGGGCTGCGACTTGCGAAGGTCCCAGGGCAGGCCCGCCGCCCGGATCATGGGGCCGGAGAAGCCCCAGGCGATCGCGTCCTCGCGGCTGACGGTGGCGATGTCAACGTTGCGCTGCTTGAAGATGCGGTTGTCCGCGACCAAGCTGATCGCGTCCTCGAACAGGCGCGGAAGGCGCGTGTCCAGCCAGTCGGCGATGTCGGTCAGGAGCTTCAGCGGCACGTCCTGGTGGACGCCGCCCGGCCGCATGTAGTTGTGGTGCATGCGCGCGCCCGACGCCCGCTCGAAGAAGCCGTAGCAGTCCTCGCGGATCTCGAAGAGCCAGAGGTTCGGCGTCATCGCGCCCACGTCCATCACGTGAGACCCCAGGTTCAGCATGTGATTGCTGATGCGCGTCAGCTCGGCGAAGAAGACCCGCAGGTACTGCGCCCGGATCGGCACCTCCAGGTCCAGCAGCTTCTCCACCGCCAGCACGAAGCTGTGCTCCATGCACATGGGGCTGCAGTAATCCAGCCGGTCCATGTACGGCAGTGCCTGGGTGTAGGTGCGATACTCGATCAGCTTCTCGGTGCCACGGTGGAGCAGGCCCACATGCGGGTCGATCCGCTCCACGATCTCGCCGTCCAGCTCCATCACCAGCCGCAGAACGCCGTGCGCCGCCGGGTGCTGCGGACCGAAGTTGATGGTGTAGTTCTGGATGGTGACGTCGCCAGCACTGGGCTTGGCGTCGTCGATCCGGCCCAGCACATGGTCCAGGTGCGGATCGATGCTCGTGCTGCCCGGCGCGGCCACGCGCTCGGGCGCGTCGGCCTGGACGCCGGGGTTGGTTCCCGCGAAGTCCTTAGAATGGTCGCGAAGGTCACTCACTGGTTCTGTCCCTGGCCCTTGCTCGGCACGACGTCGGGGTCGGCGGGCTTGGCATTTGCCGCGGCGTCGCCGGGCGGGTTGGTCCCCTTGGCGTAGGACCCGCTGGTGCCGACCGGCGCCTCGGACGGCGCCTTGTCCGCGCTCGCCCTGGCGATCGTGTCGGCCGACAGGGGCGTCTGCGCGCCCTTTTCCTGGGGCACCTGCCCCTGCTGGCTCTTCTGGTCGCTCTTCTCGTCTCCGGGCAGCTGGTAGGCCGCACCTTCCCAGGGGCTCTGGAACTCGAAGTTGCGATAGTCCTGCGCCAGCTTGACGGGCTCGTACACGACGCGCTTCTCCGCCTCGGAATAGCGCACCTCGACATAGCCGGTCTGCGGGAAGTCCTTGCGGAGCGGATGGCCGCGGAACCCGTAATCCGTCAGGATGCGGCGAAGATCGTTGTTGCCCTCGAACAGCACGCCGAACAGATCGTACACCTCGCGCTCGAGCCAGCCCGCGACCGGCCAGATGCCGGTGACCGACGGCACGGGCGCCTCCTCGTCCGTGTGGACGCGAACCTGGACGCGGTGGTTGCGGGTCAGCGACAGGAGCATGTACACGACCTCGAACCGCTCCGCGCGATCCGGATAGTCGACGCCCGCGATCTCCATCAGCTGCTGGTACTCCAGCCCCGGCGTGTCGCGCAGCGCCACCAGCGCTTCCACCAGCCGTTCGCGCTCCACGAACAGCGAAACCTCACCCACACGATCCTGGTCGCGCAGCAGCATGGGGCCAAGCACCGACCGCGCGCGCTCGACCGTCTCGCCGTTCAGGTCGGCGGCATAAGCAGGAGCTGGCGCCCTCACCGCTCGATGCTCCCCGAGCGGCGGATCTTACGCTGAAGCTGCATGATGCCGTAGAGCAGCGCCTCCGCGGTCGGCGGACAGCCGGGGACGTAGATGTCTACCGGCACCACCCGGTCGCACCCGCGCACCACCGAATAGCTGTAATGGTAATAGCCGCCACCGTTCGCGCACGATCCCATGGAGATCACGTACTTGGGCTCGCTCATCTGATCGTACACGCGCCTGAGCGCCGGGGCCATCTTGTTGCAGAGCGTGCCCGCCACGATCATCACGTCCGACTGACGCGGGGACGCGCGCGGCGCCGCGCCGAACCGCTCCAGGTCATAGCGGGGCATGTTCACGTGGATCATCTCCACGGCGCAGCAGGCCAGGCCGAACGTCATCCACCAGAGCGAGCCCGTACGCGCCCACTGAAACAGGTCCTCCGTGGAGGTGACAAGGAAACCCTTGTCGGTCAGCTCGCCGTTCAGGCTGTCAAAAAAACCCTGATCGGGCGCGACCACCCCCGTGCCGGGGTCGGGCGCGCCCTTCAATACGACGGGACCGGAGTGTGCCTCTACTCCCAATCCAACGCTCCCTTCTTCCAAGCATATACGAGCCCGAGGGCGAGCTCGACGATGAAGATCATCATCGAGAACCAGGCAGTCCAGCCGAGGCTGAAAACGCTGACTGCCCAGGGATATAGGAACGCCGCCTCCAGATCGAAGATAATGAACAGGATGGCAACGAGATAAAAACGAACGTCGAACTGGGCGCGCGGGTCCTCAAAGGCGGGAAAGCCGCACTCATATTCGGCCAGCTTGTCCGGATTGGGCTGGTCCGTGCCCGTGAAGCGCGAGGCGATGATCGGCAACACGACAAATGCGCCCGACAGGATCAGCGCCACGCCAAGGAAAAGCAGGATCGGCAGGTACTGCGACAGGTCGACCAAAGCGGTTCTCGCACATGCGAAAGGATGGCCGCGCTCTAAACCCCGGGGGTTGAGCGGGCAAGGCGGAGAGGGTGTGAGAATGACTCGCAAGCGGTCTCGACACCCGCCCGCAACACTCCATCACTCCATGCAAAACCCATGTTGCCGGAACGCTCCGGCCAGAGCGGCGCGTCGCGGGCGAACCCGCCCTACCGCAGCGCGCCCGCCAAGAGCTTGTGCAGCTTGGAATGGAGCGCATCGTTCGCCGCCAGGAACTCGTTGCGCTCCATGGCGCGGTCGCCGCCGCGGAAATCGGTGACGAAGCCGCCCGCTTCCTTGACCAGCAGCACGCCCGCCGCCGTGTCCCAGGGCTTGAGGTCGCTTTCCCAGTAGCCGTCGTACCGGCCGGCCGCGACCCAGGCCAAGTCGAGCGCCGCCGCGCCGAAGCGCCGGATGCCCGCGACCTGCGGCGCGATGGCGCCGAAGATGCGGGTCCACTGCGCGAAGTCGCCGTGACCCAGGAAGGGGATGCCCGTCGCCACCAGGCATTCCGAAAGCTCGCGCCGCCCCGATACGCGAAGCCGCTGGTCCTGCAACCAGGCGCCCCGCCCCTTCTCGGCCCAGAAGCTCTCGTCGGTGACGGGCTGGTAGACGAGCGCGGTGGTCACCTCGCGCTTGCCGTTGGGCAGCGGCTCCTCGACCGCGATCGACATGGCGAAGTGCGGGATGCCGTGGACGAAGTTGCTGGTGCCGTCCAGCGGATCGATGATGAAGCGCGGCTTGTTCGGATCGCCCGCCACCTCGCCGCGCTCCTCCATCAGGAAGCCCCAGTCGGGCCGCGCCTTGCTCAGCTCCTCGTAGAGCGTCTGCTCCGCGCGCCGGTCGGCGATGGTGACGAAGTCGGCCGGCCCCTTGCGGCTGACCTGGAGCTGCTGCACCTCGTTGAAGTCGCGCCGCAACCGCGGCCCTGCCTTGCGCGCGGCACGCTCGATGACGGTAAAAAGGCCGGAATGGGCAGGCATTCTGCTACTCGGAAAACTGGATCATAAGAGGACCGATGCGGGCAAAGCCTGCGTCGTCGGACGGGCGCTGCCCGTCGGCCGGCCCGGCACGGAGGCCGTCAATCAGCGCGACGAACGTAAGTACCTTCATAGACGTCCACCACGATACGCGTGCCGGACGCGATGTGCGGCGGCACCATTACGCGGACGCCGTTGTCGAGCACGGCGGGCTTGTAGCTGGAGGACGCCGTCTGCCCCTTCACCACCGCGTCGGCCTCGACGATCGTCGCCTCCACAGTGTCGGGCAGCTGGACGCTGATCGCCTCGTCGTCGTACAATTCCATCACCACATCCATGCCATCCTGCAGGAAGGCTGCGGCATCGCCGAGCAGGTCGCGGGGCAACGTCACCTGGTCGTAGGTGTCCTTGTCCATGAACACGAGGCCGTCGCCGTCGGCGAACAGGAACTGAAAGTCCTTGGTGTCCAGGCGCACGCGCTCCACCGTCTCGGCCGAGCGGAAACGGACGTTGTTCTTGCGCCCGTCACGCAGGTTCTTCAGCTCCACCTGCATGTACGCCCCGCCCTTGCCGGGCTGGGTGTGCTGGATCTTGACGGCGCGCCAGATGCCGCCCTCATATTCGATGATGTTGCCGGGACGAATGTCCACGCCGCTGATCTTCACGGGGGGGCCTGCCTGCTGGAAAGAGCTTGAGGCCCAGCCCTAGCCGCCAGGTCCGTCCTGGGCAAGGATCGGGTAGGGGTTGACGTCCTGGCCCTGCCACCACCCCTCGCCCGGCTGCATCCGGGTGGTGGAGAAATGGAGGTGCGTGTTGCCGGCCCCCGCGTCGCCGGTGTCGCCCACATAGCCCAGCACCTGCCCCGCGCGCACTGCCAGCCCTTCCCGTACGCCCGCGGCATAGCCGGACAGGTGCGCATAATAGTAGGTCCAGCTCCCGTCCGCCGAGCGGAGGTAGAGCGTGGTACCGCCGAGCCGGCTCTGGAACAGCTTTTCCACCCGTCCGGCTGCGACCGCCAGCACGGGCCGCCCGCCCGGCGCCATGATGTCGATGCCGCGGTGCCCGCGCGTGCCGCCGCCGCGCGCATCACCCCAGCTGTCCGTCAGGGCCCTTCTGGGATAGCCCGCCACCGGCACGACCAGCCCGGTCTTGGGCGGCACGGCTTCCGTCGCAGCCGAATGCGCCGACCGGTCTGCCACCCCGAAGGAGGTGACCGACGCCAGCGCCGCCGCGACCAGCACCAGCAGCGCCGCGATCGACCAGCCGACGCGCGTCACCGTCTGGTCAGGCCCGGAAAACGGCCGGCGTGCCCGGCTTCACCATCATCGCTAGCCGCGCCGCGTCCCAGTTGGTCAGGCGGATGCACCCGTGGCTCTCGGTCCGTCCGATCAGCTGCGGCTCGGGCGTTCCGTGAATGCCGTAATGCGGCTTGGACAGGTCGATCCACACCACGCCCACCGGCCCGTTGGGCCCAGGCGGCAGCTTCGCCTTCTCGTCCTTGTTGTCCGCGTCCCAGAACAGGCTGGCATTGTAGTGGAAGGGCGGGTTGTACGACCGCCCCTTCACCGTCCAGCGTCCCAGTGGCAGCGGGTCGTGCGTCGATCCCATGGTGGCGGTGAACTGGGCGATCAGCTTGCCCTGCGCGTCCAGCACCCGCAGCACGCCGTCCGACTTGTCGACCTCGATCGACTTGGCCACCGGCTGTCGCGCGTCCACGTTCAGCATGTTCAGCGTCGCGCGCCAGTCCGCCGGTGTCTCCGGGTCATAGTCGCGGCTGCCGGGCAGCGCGTTGGGCACCACGATGCGCGTTCCCGGCGTCAGCTTCGTGGAAGGGCCGTTGAGCGCGATCAGGGCCAGCGGCGTGGTGTGGAACATCTCCGCCAGCTTCTCCAGCGCCGTGCGATAGCCCAGCGTCGGCAGCTTCGCCTGCTGCATCTCGTCCTTGGGGATCGGGTTATAGAACGGCCCGGCCACCATGTCGGACGTAAGCGTCAGCTGCTTGACCGGCCGATTGGCGCGATACTGGTGCAGCGCGCGCAGCGTCGCCGCATCGGGCTTGCCGGTGATCGCCAGTCCCCGGCTCTCCTGGAACCCCTTCAACGCGTTGGTGAGCGACAGGCCGGACCGCCCGTCCAGCACGCCCGGCGCGAAGCCCAGCTTGTCCAGGATGACCTGCACGTGCAGCACGTTGCGGTCGACGGGCGGGATGCGGGGATCAGCCGGAGCCTGCGCGACAGCAGGCGCGGCCATTACAAGAAGCGGGGCAAGAATACGCAGCACGGGCACCTCTTTCCTTTCGGTGCCGGAACAACGAATTTCCCTGCGCTGGGGTCCGTGCCTCAGCGCATCGCGTCGTTGAAGGCGCGCACCGCCGCCGCCTCGTCGCCACGCCACACGCCGGCCGACACCGCCAGGAAATCCGCGCCCGCCTCCACCAGCGGCCGGGCGTTCTCGGGCGTGATGCCCCCGATCGCCACGCAGGGCAGCTCGAAAAGCGCGCTCCACCAGGACAGGATCACGCGCTCCGGCCGGTGCCGCACCGCCTTGGTCGTGGTGGGATGGAAGCTGCCGAACGCCACGTAATCGGCGCCGGCCTCGCCCGCCTCCATCGCCAGGTGGCGGCTGTCGTGACAGGTGACGCCCACCTGCGCCGTCGGGCCCAGCACGACCCGTGCCTCGCGCGGGTCGCCGTCCTCCTGCCCCAGGTGGACGCCGTCGGCCCCGATGCGCTTGGCCAGGCTGATCGAGTCGTTGACGATGAACGCCACCTCGCGTTCCCGGCACAGGCGCAGCAACGGCTCCGCCAGCCGCGCCGCCTCGTGCTGATCGACGTCCTTTACCCGGAACTGGAAGGCCGCGACCCCGTCCCCCCCAGCACCCGCATCCAGCGCACGCGCCAGCCGATCGGGGAAGCCGCCACCCACGTCCAGCGGCGAGATCAGATAAAGCCGGCAGGGTCCGCGCACGTCGTCGCGGCGAAAGGCGTCGGCAAAGCCCGGATCCAGAGGGCCTAGGGGATCGTCGTCCATGCTGTCGGTCACGCGGCCACGCCTAGCCGTCTTGGTGGGCGGACGGAAGCATTGCCTGCCGTCCGGAAAAGAGCGAACATCCGACCATGCGCAACGCCACGCCAATGCTCGCCTTTTTACTGACGCTCTCCGCCTGCGCCACTACCGGCTACACCGGTCCGGTCGCGCTCGACCAGACGCAGCGCGCCGGCCGCCTGCTGGTCACGCCCATCAAGGTGGAAGAGGATAGCCGCTGCCCCGACAATGCCCGCTGCGTCGACGGCGGCAAGGTCGTGGTCCGCGCGGTGGTTGAGGGCAGCGGCTTTTCCCAGCTCGAACGCCAGTTTGTGCTCGGCCGGCCCGTCGCGGTGGACGGCCGCCGCTGGCTGGTGCTCCAATCGGTGGAACCCGGCATCAGCCAGGACCTCGCCGCCTTTACGGGCCGCTACCGTTTCCGCTTCGCAGAGGTGCCGCCGCCGCCGGGCGGGTGACGTCGAGTGCCTGCACCAAGCCGGCCTCGAAGGCTCCGGGATCGTCCAACCGGTGCGCGACGCGCTTGATGCCGCGACGGCCCGGTCGCGCCTGCCTAAGTTCGACAACGACGTTGGGATAGGCGACTAGCGCCAGGTTCAGCGTGGAGCGGTGCTTCACGAGAGCCTGGTTCCATTCGCGCCGAAGACCGGCAACGTCCGCAAGGGAAACGTCCAGACGCCGGAAGCGCCCGGTTCGCAGGATCAGCCGGTCGTGGCCGATCACCACCGGCAATCGCTTCATCGACGCGATGGCCACGACCAGCCAGACAATGCCTGCCAGCGTCACCGCCGACAGCAGCAGCGCGGCCGTCGGACTCCAGTGCGACACCAGCAGGTGCAGCACCAGAAGCTCAATGCCGCTGAGCGCCGTCAGCACCCACAGCATGGGGGCGACGGCGCGATGGTACGAAAAGCGACGGTCCCCGCTCACTCGCCTCCTTGGTAGATCGACACGATGCGGTCGAGCATCGCCAGCGCCTCGTCGCGCGGGCGCTGAAAGGTGTTGCGGCCGATGATGGAACCGTTGCTGCCACCGTCCCGGATATCGCGCGCGTCCTGATAGATCGCGTCCGAACCCTTGGCCGCTCCGCCCGAGAAGACCACGATGCGCCGGCCGGCGAAACAGCTCTGCACCACGTGCTCGACGCGCTTGGCCTGGGTCGAGGCGTCGATGTTCTCGTACGCCTTCTTGGCGTCGCTCTGTTCGATATGGTCGGTGGGCAGCTTCACCTTGATGATGTGTGCGCCCAGCAGCGCGGCCATGTGCGCGGCGTACGCGCCCACGTCCAGCGCCAGCTCGCCGTCCTTGCTCAGCTTGCCGCCGCGCGGATAGCTCCAGATCACCGTCGCCAGCCCGACCGCCGCCGCCTCGGCGCGCATCTCGCGGATCTCGTTCATGGCGTCGAAGATGCCGTCCGAGCCCGGATAAATGGTGAAGCCGATGGCCGAGCAACCAAGCCGCAGCGCGTCGTCCACCGTGCCCGTGATCGCCTGCGAGATGCTGGTCGCCCAGCTGTTCGAGCTGTTGACCTTGAGAATGGTCGGGATCTGGCCCGCGAAGGTGTCGGCGCCCGCCTCCAGCATTCCCAGCGGCGCGGCATAGGCAGACAGCCCGGCGTCGATCGCAAGCTGGAAATGGTAATGCGGGTCATAGGCCGGTGGGTTGATCGCAAAGGAGCGCGCGGGCCCATGCTCGAACCCCTGATCCACGGGCAGGATCACCAGCTTGCCCGTGCCGCCCAGCCGCCCCTGCATCAGGATGCGCGCCAGGTTGGCCTTCACGCCGGGATTGTCGCTCTCGTACTTGGACAGGATGTCACGGACGATCGGGGTCATGGTTTCTGTTTCCTTGCGTGGTTCATAGGGCGAGCCAACGCCGAAGCGCCTCGTCGACCTGGGTCATGGTGGTGGCGGATACGGTGCCGACTTGGCGCACTAGGCGGGTGCGGCGCAGCGACTGCACCTTGTCGACCTGGATCTCACTTTCGCGATCGAGCCCGGTTCCGGCCGACGAGTCGACCGCGACGCGGAAAAGGTGATTGCCCGTCACATTGCTCGTCAGGGGACAGATCGATACGGACTCATGCGCATCGTTAAACAGGTCGGACTGGACAACGACAAAGGGCCTCGGCTTGGCCGTGAACTCTCCGGGACCGGCGGCAAGCACGATCGCCCCACGCCTCACCTCCACCCGGCATCCTCGGCTTCGATGGCTTCGGAAAAGCTCCAGTCGGCCGGATTGTCACTCGCGGCGGCGGCGATCGACTGCCTCCGCGCCTCCGTCCGCAGCGCCTCGTCATGCTGGTCGACATAGCGGCGCACTGCATCGCGCGCGATGTCGCTCTTGCTCCTGCCTTGGCCGCGGGCGACTGCGGTCAACCGTCGCTCCAGTTCGTCGTCCAGCCTAACGCCGAGCACCACGGCCTCCCGTTTAACGTGTTCAACATAAGCAAGGTGACACGCTACGGCAAGCGGCGGCGGCGAACACCGGGCCGGTCCGACGCCACGGATACGTCAAGGGCGATCGCCGCCCCCGGCGGTGACCGGTTGCCACGATAGTCGGAACGAACTCGGGGCGCTACCGCGCCAGCGCCGCCACCCCCGGCAGCTCGCGTCCCTCCATCCACTCCAGGAACGCGCCGCCGGCCGTGCTGACAAAGGTGAAGTCGCCCGCCACGCCCGCATGGTTGAGCGCGGCCACCGTGTCGCCGCCGCCGGCTACCGACACTAGGCTGCCGCCCTCCGTCAGGGCCGCCGCCGTCCGTGCCAGCGACACGGTTGCGGCGTCGAACGGCGCGATCTCGAACGCGCCGAGCGGCCCGTTCCAGACCAGGGTGCGGCAGTTCTTCAGCACGTCGCCCAGCGACTCCACCGCCGCCGGCCCCACGTCCAGAATCATTTCGTCCGCGGCCACTTCATGGACGTTGACGGTACGCGTCGGCGGGTTGGCGCGGAACTCGGTCGCGACCACCACGTCATAGGGCAGGTGGACGGTGCAGCCCGCCCGGTCAGCGGCGTCCAGTATTTCCTCGGCCGTGCCCGTCAGATCGTGTTCGCACAGCGACTTGCCCACATTCACGCCGCGCGCGGCCAGAAAGGTGTTGGCCATGCCGCCGCCGATGATGAGGTGGTCTACGCGGGCGACCAGGTGCTTCAGCACGTCGAGCTTGGTGGATACCTTGGCGCCGCCCACCACGGCCGCGACGGGATGCTCGGGCGCACCCAGTGCCTTGTCCAGCGCCGCAAGTTCAGCCTCCATCTGCCGCCCGGCATAGGCAGGCAGGCGTCGGGCGAGCCCTTCCGTCGAAGCATGGGCGCGGTGCGCGGCGGAAAAGGCGTCGTTGACGTAAAGGTCGCCCAGCGCCGCCAACCGCTCGATCACCGCCGGGTCGTTCTTCTCCTCGCCGCCGAAGAAGCGGGTATTCTCCAAAAGCGCCACGTCGCCCGGCTGCAAGGTCGCGACCGCGTCCTCGGCACCTTCCCAATCGATGAACCGGACGGGCCTTCCCAGCACCCCTTCAAAGGGCCGGGTGACCAGCGCCAGCGACATGGTCGGGTCGGGTTGCCCCTTGGGGCGGCCGAAATGCGCCAATACCAGCACGATCGCGCCCTTGTCCGACAGTTCGGCGACGGTCGGCACCGCCGCGCGGAGCCTGGTGTCGTCGGATACGCTTCCGTCCGCCATGGGGACGTTCAGGTCCTCACGGACCAGCACGCGCTTGCCCTGAACATCGTCCAAGTCGTCGAGCGTCCGGAAGTTGCTAGCCACTAAGCCTCCAATCGGATCACGTCTCCCAGCGCCACCGTGCCGCCGCGGATCACGCGGGCACATGCGCCGCCACGCCAATCCTTGTCCAGCGCGGCGAACAGGCCGGGCGCCAGCGCTTCCATCCGCTCGCACGGATCGGTGAAGCGCGTGACCTCCAGCACCACGTCGCGCCCCAACAGCAGCCGCGCACCCGGCCGCTGGGGCAGGTCCAGCCCGTCCACCAGGATGTTGCAGCGGCGCGCATGCCAGGGCAGGTCGGCGCCCACCTCCGCCATGGCGGCGTTCCAGTCGGCGCGCTCGATAAGCGTGATCTGGCGCTTGCCGTGGCCGTTCGGCTTGCGGACGCCGCGATGGTCACCCGTGATGCCCAGGGCCTCGGTGATCTCAGCCTGGTCGATCAATTCCATGGGCGCCTTGACGCGCGCCTTGCGGGCGAGTCCCGCGATCAGCCCTAGGCCGGATATGACCGACGCTTCGCTGCCGTCCAGAACCGTTCGAACTGTCATCCAACCTTCCCCGCCAGAGCCCGCGCACGAACAATGGCGGGGAAAGTTCCGCTACTCAATTGCAGCTTACCGCGCCGTTAACTCAACCGAGCGCAGCCATCGCCGTGGCCGTGTCCACCATGCGGTTGGAGAAGCCCCATTCATTGTCGTACCAGGTAACGACGCGCACCAGCTTGCCGTCGATCACCGCCGTCTCCAGGCTGTCCACCGTGGACGATGCAGGCGTGTGGACGATGTCCGCGGACACCAGCGGGTCCTCGGAGTAATGGAGCACGCCCTTCAATGGACCGCTCTCCGCCGCCGCCTTAAGAAGCTGGTTCACCTCCTCCTTGGTGGTGTCCCGCCCGGGCGTGAACGTCAGGTCCACCAGGCTGCCCGTCGGCACGGGGACGCGCACGGCGGAGCCGTCCAGCTTGCCCTTCAGCTCGGGCAGCACCTCACCCACCGCGCGCGCGGCGCCGGTGGTGGTGGGGATGATGTTCATCGCGGCGGCACGCGCCCGGCGCAGGTCGGGATGGATCTGGTCCAGGATCTTCTGATCGTTGGTATAGGCGTGGATCGTGGTCATCAGGCCGCGCTCGATGCCGATCACGTCGTTCAGCACCTTGGCGACGGGCGCCAGGCAGTTGGTGGTGCAGCTCGCGTTGGAAACGATGGTATGGCCCACCTCCAGCTTGTCGTGATTGACGCCGTAGACGACCGTCAGGTCGACATTCTTGCCAGGTGCGGAGATCAGCACCTTCTTGGCGCCCGCATCCAGGTGCTTCTGGCACGACGCGCGGTCGGTGAAGAAGCCCGTGCATTCCAGCACAAGCTCCACGCCCAGTTCACGATGCGGCAGGTTGGCGGGATCGCGCTCGGCGGTGACGCGGATACGCTTGCCGTCGACCACCAGATCCTGGCCCTCGGCCTTTACCTCGCCGGGCCAGCGGCCGTGGATGCTGTCGCGCGAGAAGAGCCAGGCGTTGGACTCGGCATCGGCCAGGTCGTTGATCGCCACCAGCTCCAGCTCGCCTCCCCGCTCCAGGAGCGCGCGCGCCACAAGACGCCCGATGCGGCCGAACCCGTTGATCGCTACCTTTGTCATGCGCTTCCTCAACCCCTTCTGGACGCGCGCGCCTTTGCGGGTCGAAAAGGCTCACTGTCAACTTTGCCTTGTGGCCCGTCCCGTCCGTGGCCTAATCCGGTCAGATGACGGACCTTGACGATCCTTCGCCCGACGAGGCGACGCGCGCCCGCGCGGCGGTGCGGATCGACGCCGCCATTACGCGCATCGAGGCTGCCCTGGCGCAGCGCGCCCGAACCGCCGACGTGCTTCAGCGCCGCCATGCCGCGCTCAAGGCCCGCATGGCCGAGGCCGTAACCGCGCTGGACGAGGTGATAACGCGCGGGAGCCAGGAAGGAGGACCCGCCTGATGGCGGCGGTGACGATCCAGGTGGGCGGCCGCGGCTATCAGGTGGCGTGCCGCGATGGCGAGGAAGCGCGCGTCCAGCATCTGGCCCGGGCGCTGGATCAGCGCTGGGCCGCGGCGTCGAGGGCGTCCGGCGGCTCCGCCGAGCGCGCCTTCCTGTTCGTGGCGCTGATGCTGGCGGACGCGCTGGACGAGGCGGAGAACCGCCCATCCCCTGGTGGCTCGGTGAACGAGGCGGAACTGGCCGCCATCGCCGACCGGCTGGAACATCTCGCGGGCGCCCTTGAGCAGACGCCGCCGGGCCCCTAGATTACGACACGGCGGGTACTGCCCGGTGCGAGCCTTTTACATCCCTGAGGCTATTTATCATCCATGGGGGCTGTCCCTGCCCGGACCCTGGTCCGACGCACATGGTCCCCACCTGACGTACTGGGCGTCAGTGGATCTACGGGCCAACGGCCAGGGCGGTCCCGCTACCTGCCCCGATCGGCGCTGCGCGTGACCGGCAAGAAGGCGCTGCGTGCCGTGCTTCTGAAGCGCCGCGACGCGTTCCGGGGTGTGTTCGCGCCCGACCTGTCCGCGCTCGCGAAGATGCTGCGCCCGGACCTGACGGTCGCCTCCTACGTTCCCATCGGCAACGAGGTCGATCCCGCGCCATTGCTGGCGGCCGCGCGGGCCGCCAGGTGCCGGATCGCCCTGCCTTTCGTGGTGTCGCGGGCGGAGCCCATCCGCTTCCTGCTATGGGACGGCGTGCTGGAACCCGGCCCTTTCGGTCTGGACCAGCCACCGGGGAACTCGCCCGAGGTCGCGCCGGACGTGGTGCTGACGCCGCTGGTCGGGTTCGACCGACGCGGCAATCGGCTGGGCTGGGGAGCCGGCCACTATGACCGCGCGTTCGCCGCCCATCCGAATGCCTATCGCCTGGGCCTGGCCTGGTCGGTGCAGGCGGTGGATGCGTTGACGGCCGACCTGTGGGACGTGCCGCTCCACGCGATCGTCACCGAGAAGGAATGGATCGTCCCGTGAACCAGCTGCCGCCCAATCCCGATCCCAGCTGGCGCAAACCGGTTGGGGCGCTCGCCATCATCGGCATCGTCACGGTCTGGGCCGTAGTGGTGGCCGGCGCGTCGGCCGTGGTCGGTGGCTGGCACTGGACCGCCCAGGCGGTCTTCTACCTGGTGGCGGGGATTGCGTGGATCTTTCCGGTCCGGCCAATGCTGGGATGGATGGAAACGGGCCGCTTCCGATAGGCCGATCCCTAGCCCGTACAGGGAGGGATGGCGCGAGTGACGGGGCTCGAACCCGCGACCTCCGGCGTGACAGGCCGGCGCTCTAACCAACTGAGCTACACCCGCTCTCGAAGCGAGGCCGGCCCACTATGCGGCGGGCCCCTGCCTGTCAACGCCGCTCCACATATTATGCGCAGGTTTATTGTGAACCATCGCGGCGTCCGCGGACCAGCGTGCCGTGCTCGAACAGGAAGCCGGCGATATCCGGCTTGCCGGCTGCGCCCAGCACCGTCTGCAGGATGATGAGCAGCGGCACCGCGAGCAGCGCCCCCGCCGTTCCCCATACCCAGCCCCAGAAGCTCAGCGAGATCAGGATCATGATGGGGCTGATCGTCAGGCGGTGCCCGACCACGAAGGGGGTGATGACGTTCGCCTCCACCAGGTGGCACCCGTACATGAGCGCGGGCGGAAGGGCCGCCATCCACACGCTGTTGAAGGTCATCAGCCCGCCGACGCCCAGCAGCAGCGCGGCCACCACGGGCCCGAAATAGGGAATGTAGTTCAAGAGCGCGACGATGCCGCCCCACATCAGCGGATACGGCATGCCCAGGAACCAGAGCAGTGCCGCCACCACCAGCCCCAGCGCCACGTTGATGAAGGTGATGGTGCCCAGATAGGCGGACACGTCGTCCACCACGTCCTGGATGACGCGCGCCGTCGCCATGGCGCCGTTGAAGCTCGCGCGGCTGGTGATGGTCCGCTTCCGCATCCGGGTCCATCCCGACAGGAAAAAGAACACCACCAGCACTCCGAAGAAGAACTGCACGATCGCGGCGGGTGCGGAGCTGGCCGCCCACTCTAGAGGCGAGCTGGGCGGCGCCACCGCGGCCGCCGTCTGGCGGCGGACGGGCGCCGACGCGATCTGGCGAAGCGTGCGGTTCGCGTACTTCTCCAGGCTGGAATACAGGTCCAGCACCGGCGCCAGATTCTCCTGGATGCGGCCTATCCGGCTCGGCAACAGACGAAAAAAGTCGGTCGCCGGGATCACGATGGCCGCCACCGCCACGTTCACCGCCACCAGGAACAGCAATACGCAAAGCAGCGCCGCCAGACCTGACGGCAGCCGTCGCCGTTCCAGCCATTCCAGCGCCGGCACCAGCGCCACCGCGATCACCAGCGACACGGTGAGCGGCAGAAAGAACTCAGCCCCGCTCTTGAGCGCAAAGGGTGCCGCCAGCACCAGTCCCGCGCCCGCCGTCAGCGTCAGCGCCGCCAGCAGCCGGTCGCGCCGCATGGCGATGCGCACCGCGTCGTCCGGCGCGAGGCCGGCCGGCACGCCCATCAGCGAATCGGCCCCCATCAACGGATCGTGTGACGCATCCTCGTCCTCCGGAAACGAGGCGGAGGAGCCGGGGGGCAGGCTAGGGTCGCGATCCGCCATGGACACGGTTCTATCCGCATTTACGGGCCCGCGTAATAGCGTCAGATTGGACGGATGGGCGAACTGATCCTGGTCATCGACGAAGGCACGACCTCCACGCGCGCCATGGCCTTCGCGTCCGACGGCCGATGCCTCGCCACCGAGCAGGAGCCGCTGACCCAAGGCTATCCCGCGCCCGGCCGGGTGGAACATGACGCCGCCGAGATCTGGCGCAAGTCGCTGAACGTGGCCGCCGCCGTGGTCGCCCAGATGGGCGGGACGGACCGCTTTGCGGGGCTCGGCATCACCAACCAGCGCGAAACGGTGGTGTTCTGGGACCGCACGACCGGCCAGCCACTGGCCCCCGCCATCGTATGGCAGGACCGGCGCACGGCCGAACGCTGCCGTGCCTTGCGCGAGCGCGGGCACGAGCCGCTGGTCCAATCGCGCACCGGGCTGCTGCTCGACCCTTATTTCTCAGCCTCCAAGATCGGCTGGGCGCTGGAGGAATGGCCGCAGCTGCGCGAGGCGGGCGACCGGCTGGCGATCGGCACGGTGGAAAGCTGGCTTACCTGGAAGCTGACGGGCGGGCTGCACGTCACGGACGCCACCAACGCCGGCCGAACCGCGCTGATGGACGCCGATCGGGGCTGCTGGGACGCGGAGCTCTGCGACCTGTGGGGCGTGCCGGTGGCGGCGCTGCCGGAGATCGTCGACTGTGCCGGCCGGTTCGGCGAGGTGCGCGCGTTCGGCGGCGCCATCCCGCTGACGGGCATGGCGGGCGACCAGCAGGCCGCCGCGATCGGCCAGTGCTGCTTCACGGCCGGCGAGGCAAAGGCGACGTTCGGCACGGGCGCCTTTATCCTGACGCACACGGGCGCGGAGCGGCTCGCGTCCGACAACCGCCTGCTCTCAACGGTCGCGTGGCAGCTGAACGGGGAACGGGCCTATGCGCTGGAGGGATCGGTGTTCGTGGCGGGCAGCCTGGTGCAGTGGCTGCGCGACGGGCTGGGCCTGATCTCCGCCGCTCCCGATACGGAGGGACTGGCCCGATCGGTGCCGGACTCCGCGGGCGTGTACCTGGTCCCCGCCCTTTCCGGCCTGGGGGCGCCCTGGTGGGAGCCGGACGCGCGCGCCGCGCTGACGGGACTGAGCTTTTCGGCCACCAAGGCGCACGTGGCGCGCGCGGCGCTGGAGGCGATGAGCTACCAGGCTCACGACCTGAAGAACGCCTTTGCCGCCGACGGGCAGGATTGGCAGGCGCTTCGCATCGACGGCGGCATGGTGCGCAACGACTGGCTGGCGCAGGACTTGGCCGACATGCTGGGCCTGACGGTGGAGCGTCCCCGCTTCGCCGAGACCACGGCGTTGGGCGCCGCCATGCTGGCCGGGATCGGCGCGGGCGTGTTCCGCGACCTGGACGAGGCAGCCGGAATGCGCGGCGCGGTGCAATGCTTCGAGCCGAAGCTCGGCCACCCGGAGCGCGACGCGCGGCTGGCAGGCTGGCAGCGTGCCGTGCGATCCGTGATAGCGTCCGGCTGAGGGCCGACGCGGACCGCGCCGGAACGGGTCAGCCCAGCGTTGCGCCCATCCCCGCCGCCGCCCGGGCGCGCGCGGTCACGCTGGTTAGGTCGCCGCCCGTGACCCAGCTGCCGCCGACGCAGAGCACGGGGTCCAGCGCCAGCCACTCGGGCGCGGTCGCGTCGGTGATGCCGCCCGTCGGACACCAGCGGCATTGCGGAAACGGCGCCGCCAGCGCCTTCAGCGCCGGCCGCCCGCCGCTGCTCTCGGCCGGAAAGAACTTGAAGTGCGTCAGGCCCAGGTCGAGCCCGCGCATCACGTCGCCCGCGGTCGCCACGCCGGGCAGATAAGGCAGGCCGCTGTCGATCGCGGCGCGGCCCAGACGGTCGGTCAGGCCCGGCGACACGATGAACTGAGCACCCGCGTCCCTGGCCTGGGAAAGCTGCTCCGGGCTCACCACCGTGCCCGCGCCCACGATCGCGCCTTCCACCCTGGCCATCTCCGCGATCACCTCCAGCGCCGCCGGAGTCCGCAGCGTCACCTCCAGCACCCGCAAGCCCCCGTCAACCAGCGCCTGCGCCAGCGGGCGGGCTTCCGCCGCATCATGGACGACCAGCACCGGGATCACCGGCGCGGTCCGCATCACGGTTTCGATCGCAGGAACGTCGTGTTGGCTCATGCGGGCGACATGACACCGGTACACCGCGGCGACAAGCCTGACGGCGAGTTCCAGCGCATCGGGCGTTCGTTCTCTTGTTGCTCCCTTCATTTCCGCGGCGGCGACCCTTGCCCGCGCCCGCGCGTTCCCGTCCCGGTCGCGATGGTGGTAGACGGGCGAATGGCGAACGAGACAACGGACCTGCTGGTCGTGGGCGGCGGGATCAACGGCGCGGGGATCGCGCGCGATGCGGCGGGGCGCGGCCTGTCGGTGCTGCTGGTGGAGAAGGACGACCTGGCGGAACACACCTCGTCCGCTTCCACCAAGCTGATCCACGGGGGGCTCCGCTACCTGGAATATGGCGAGTTCCGCCTGGTCCGCGAGTCGCTGATCGAGCGCGAACAGCTGTGGGGCATGGCGCCGCACATCATCTGGCCGCTGCGCTTCGTGCTTCCCCAGACCCAGTCGCCGCGCCCCGCCTGGATGGTGCGGACGGGGCTGTTCCTCTACGACCATCTGGGCGGGCGCGAGAAGCTTCCGGGCACGGAGACGATCCGGCTCGACGCGTCACCCTTCGGCGACGGGTTGAAGGAACGGCGCGGCCGCGCGTTTGTCTATTCGGACTGTTGGGTAGAGGACAGCCGCCTGGTCGTGCTGAACGCACGCGACGCCGCCAACCGCGGTGCCGACATCCGCACGCGGTCCCGCCTCGTCTCCGCCCGGCGCGAGGACGGGCTCTGGGCGGTGACGGTCGCGAACGGGAACGGCGAGCATCGTGTGCAGGCACGCGTTCTGGTCAACGCCGCCGGCCCTTGGGTATCCGACGTGATCGCGGCAACAGGCGTCAACGCGCGCGGACGCGGCGTTCGGCTGGTCAAGGGCAGCCACATCGTCGTGCCCCGGCTCTACGAGGGCGACCATGCCTTGATGCTCCAGAACCCGGACCGGCGTATCGTCTTCGCGGTCCCCTATGAAGGCAAGTTCACGCTGGTCGGCACCACGGACGAGCCGTGGGAAGGCGCGCCGGCCAAGGCGCAAATCAGCGCGGGCGAGACCGACTACCTGCTGGATACCGCGAACCGCTATTTCTCGCGAACCCTGACGGCGTCCGACATCGCCTGGAGCTATGCGGGTATCCGGCCGCTCTACGACGAGAAGCCGGGCAGGAACGGGCCGGGCAGCGCGTCGTCCGTGACGCGCGACTATCTGCTGGACCTGGATGCAGAGGGTGACCGCGCGCCGATGCTCAGCGTTTTCGGTGGAAAGATCACCACCTATCGCAAGCTGGCCGAACACGCGATGCACGAGCTGGCGCGCTTCTTTCCGAAGGCCGGGCCCGCCTGGACGGCGGGGGCCACGCTGCCCGGCGGCGACCTGGACGATTTCGACGCGTTCGTGCGGGCGCTCGTCGCCGATCGGCCTGAGCTGCCGCCTGCCCTGCTCCGCCGACTGGCACGCGCCTATGGCACGGACGTGCGCGCGGTACTGGGCGACGCGCAGGCGATGGCGGACCTGGGCGAAGATTTCGGTGGCGGACTGACCGCGGCGGAGGTCGATTACCTTCGCAACCGCGAATGGGCCCGGACGGCCGATGACGTGCTGTTTCGGCGCAGCAAGCTGGGCCTCCACGTGCCGGCCGGCACCGCGGAGCGCGTCGCGGCCCATCTCGCCTGACGGCCGTCCACAGGCCTCTCAGCGCCGCTCATAGTCGATGCGGATGCGGACCCACTCGCCCACCCGGTACTGGCCGCGAAGCATGGGCGGCCGCACCTTGAACTGCCACGCCGCCGCCAGCACGGCGCGCGCGATGCCGGAACGCTCCGGATACTCGTCCATCGCCACGCAGTCCTCCACGCGCCATTCGCGCACGGTGCGGCACGCGATCAGCGCCCAGCCCGGCCCCTGCGCCGTCGACAGATAGCCGCGCAACTCGCTGTCATAGGGCTCCCTGTACCAGGCCGCCGCATAGAGCGGCTCGCCGTTAGGCCCCGCCCCGACGACGCGCGGCGTGTCGGGCGGACCGCCGCCCGTATTCGGCGGTCCAGCGACCGACCGGCGCGGAGCAGGCGCCGCTCGGGGAACAGAGGCCAGGTCGGTGGACGACAGCTGTCCAGGCGCGATGGAGATGAACGGCGGCGGCGGTGCCTGTTCCGGCATGGGCGCCGGTTGGCGGACCTCCGGCGTGGCCTGTTGCGGCCGTTCGGCCGGACGCGCCTCCGCCGGCCGATCGGAGCGTTCGGGTGCGGGCGCCTGTTCATCGGCAGGCTGGGCGGCCGGCGCTACGGTGAAGGTACTCAGCGACCGCTCGTCCCGCTCGCGCCCTGGACGGCTGGGATAGGACAGGGTCAGTAGCAGCAGCGCCAGGAACACCTCCGCCACCAGCGCAAGCATGAGCCCCGCCATGCGCCGCTGAACGGCGGCGCGCGACACGTTGCGCAAGGACGCGGCGGCACGACGCAGGGCATTGACGGGATGAAAGAACATCGACGCCGGCCGCGGTGGGCGAGCGCGGCGCCCGCGGCAAGGCCGCATCGCGCTGCGCCGGCACAGACCCTGCAGAAGATTGGCCAGCCTTGCTGCCATCAAATATTAAAAGGCTTGTTGTTCGCGTACATAACCAACCACTCACATGGCCCCGCTGTGTCAATGTTGCGCATCGGCAACAGTCGGTGACTTGCGCCGGATAGCGTCATGCGCTTCACATCCGACACGAACCGTACCGAAGCGGTCGCTTTTCACGACAAAGGGGCTCGTCGACCATGAAGTTCACCCGATCCGCGACTCTGGCCGGCGTAGCTGCCCTGGCGCTCGCCGGGAGCCTGGCCATGCCCGCCCGCGCCCAAACCGCGCCGGCGGAAGCCAGCCCCAACGTCGCCGACGATGCGCCGGCGGGTCAGGACATCGTGGTCACCGGATCGCGCATCCGACGCGACCCGCTAGACCAGCCCTCACCCGTCATCGCGGTGGACGAACAGGCGATCGCGCGCACCGGCCTGTCCTCCATCGCCGACACGCTGCAACGCATCCCCAGCTCGGCCGGCGGCCTCAACACCAAGTTCAACAATTCCGGCAATTTCGGCAACCCGCCCGACGGCGGCGGCGTGGGCGCAGGCTCGGCCGCGATCGACCTGCGCTACCTGGGCGCGCGGCGCACGCTGGTGCTGGTGGACGGCCTCCGCTACGTCAACGGCGCGTCGGCCAGCGGCATCCCTGGCACCGTCGACTTGAACTCGATTCCAGACGTCATGATCGGCCGAGTGGAGGTGCTCCAGTCCGCCGCGTCCCCGCTCTACGGCTCGGACGCGATCGCGGGCGTGGTCAACATCATCACGCGGTCGGGCCAGGACGGCTTTCGTGCCCAGGCACAGTACGGCCAGTTCCTGAAGTACGACGATGGCGAGACGCAGAACTACCAGCTGTCCTGGGGCAACGGCACCAGCGCGCCCGTCGATTTCACCGCCGGCGCCTTCTACATCAAGCAGGACTCGGTTCGCGCGTCCAACCGCGACATCTCGCGATTCCCCAACCCCGGCCAGACCAGCTGCGCCGAACCGATCGGCGGCTGCTCCAGCTACACGCCGCTCGGGCGCTTCCTGGTCAACGGCCAGAACCTGACGCTGCGCGCGCCCGTCACAGGCCGGCGCTCCGTCTACGACCCGACGCTGGCGACGGGCGACTTCCGCACCTTTACCGACGGCGACCGGTTCAACTTCGCCCCGCTCAACTATTTCCTGACGCCCAACGAGCGGTACGGCGGCTTCGTGAACGCGCGGGCCGAGTTCTCCGACGCGCTGAACCTGCGCGTGAAGATGATCTACAACCGGCGCGACAGCCAGAACCAGGCGGCGTTCCTGCCCCTGCCGCTGGGGCCCGACGCGGGCGGCGGACCGACCACCCGCACCATCTCCATCGACGCCACCAACCCGTTCAACCCTTTCGGCCGCACGCTCAGCGGCGGCGGCAACGGCCAGCCTGCCACCTATTCCGCGATCTTCCGCCGCCTGGTGGAGGCGGGTCAGCGCACCTACAGCCAGACGGTCGACACCATGTCCGGCACCGCCACGCTGGATGGCAGGTTCGAGCTGTTCGGCCGCAACTGGTACTGGGACGCGAACGCCGTGCTGGGCTTCAACGACGCCAAGCAGGTCTTCACCGGCAACGTCAACGTCGCGCGGCTGACCCAGGCGCTGGGTCCGATCGGCCAGTGCACCGGGTCGTGCGTTCCGCTGAACGTGTTCGGCGGCCCGGGCTCGATCACGCCGGCCATGCTGGGCTTTATCGGCTTCGACGAGCGGTCGCGCAGCCGCCAGCGGCTGGAGGACTATACCGCGAACCTGTCGGGCGAGCTGTTCGACCTGCCCGGCGGTCCCGTGGGCATCGCGGTCGGATACGAGCATCGCCACCAGTTCGGCAGCTTCACGCCCGATCCCATCGTCCAGGCCGGCCTGTCCGCCGACATCCCCGCCCAGGCCGCGCAGGGCGCGATCACGGTGGACGAGGTCTATGGCGAGGTCCGCCTGCCCCTCCTGCGCGACGTGCCGGGCTTCAGCAGCCTGGAGCTGAACGGCGCGGTCCGCTACTCCGACTATTCCAGCTTCGGCGGCAACACCACGCTGACCGGCGGTGCCTTGTGGAAGCCGGTGGCCGACCTGCTTCTGCGCGGCTCCTATGCCGAGAGCGTCCGCGCGCCGTCGATCGGCGAGCTGTTCGGCGCCCAGTCGCGCTTCGACCAGTCGCTGGCCGATCCCTGCTCCAACGTGGCCGGCAGCCTGTTCCGCACCAACGCGACCGCCCGCACCAACTGCATCGCGGACGGCGTGCCCGCCAGCGGCTCCTATGCCGAACCGGCCGGCCAGCTGCCCGTCATCACCGGCGGCAACCGCGACCTGAACCCCGAAAAGGCGCGCACCCTGTTGTTCGGCGGCGTGTACAGCCCGCGCTGGGCGCGCGGCGGCCTGGTGGACGCGCTCAGCCTGGAGGTGAACTACTATGACATCCGCGTCCGCGACGCGATCGCCGCCATCCCCGCGAACGTGCTGCTGGGCCGCTGTGCGCTGACGGCGGACGCCCTGTCCTGCGCCTCGACGACGCGCACGGCCAACGGCTTCGTCTCGGCGATCAGCGGCGTGCTGCTGAACACCGGCGGCATCCGCACGCGCGGGCTGGACGCCACGTTCAACCTCCGCACGCGCGAGACGGGGGCGGGCGTGTTCGGCCTGTCGGTGATCGGCAACTACCTGCTCCGCTATCAGGAGACGGTGCCCGCCACCAACGGTGTCACCATCACCCGCTACGAGGGCAAGGAACGTGGCAGCCCCGACCAGGCCTATCCCCGGTTCAAGGGGCTGGCGACGGTCGACTGGGCGGTGGGCCCGGTGACCGCCTCGTTTACCGGCCGGTACATCGACGACGTGCGCGAGATCCAGCTGGTGCCCGTGTCCAACGCGGTGAACGACCTGTCCTCGCGTCTCTACGGCGACGTGCAGCTCGTCTTCCGCCCCGCCTGGATGGAAAGCCGGTTCGCGCTGACGCTGGGCGTCAACAATGTCTTCGACAAGGATCCGCCGGCCTGCTTCTCGTGCAGCCTGAACAACTACGATCCCACCACCTACGACGTGCCCGGCCGCTTCGGCTATCTGCGGCTCAGCTACGGGCTGTAAGGCGGTCAAGGATGCTGCCCGGCCGGCAACACGACCGAGGCCGCGAGCGCACGCTCCCCGATCCATGATGTTCCATGGATCGGGGACACACGACGGCAGACCATCGACGTGAAGCGCGGGGTACGGACCGCGCCCCAAGCTGCTTTCCAGATGATGGTGTCTGGGAATGCCGGATGTTGGGTGCGAGCAGGGAGGCTCAGAATACGCGAGTGGGCTTGAGAGTAGATGCCTCTTCGTGATGCTTACGAGCAGTCAGGAGCTTAGCACCAAGGGCCACGATCACCGCGCCCATGGTCGCTTCGGTAGCGGCTTTCCAACATTCGAAAGCGGCACGCACGGCCCTACGTGAGAAAAGCGACCCAAGTCCACAATATTAAGATACTAAGATGCCATCTACGAGCACAACAACAATTGCGTCGAACCAGCGGGGGAATGCGTAGTTACCATGACCGAAAAAATGTTTCCTAGAGGCTGTTATGGACTTGCGCGGGGGTGTGATTCATCCGGCTGTGGATGAGCATTTGCCGCAGGCCGTATCCGTCTGACATCAGCGACGAGGAATGGTCGTTGGTGGTGCCTTACCTGCTGTT